>Ga0308170_10000003_pt1 | contig 977233 bp, 839 predicted proteins | sample PhyBR2_2_FD_202136 | JGI IMG/M metagenome (GOLD analysis project Ga0308170, IMG submission 202136) | Phyllosphere microbial communities from UC Gill Tract Community Farm, Albany, California, United States - DLSLSB.R2 | ecosystem: Host-associated > Plants > Phyllosphere > Unclassified | place... | reverse complement strand
TGGTGATGGTGGTCGCATTCAGGGTGAACGTGCCCGCGCTGGTGGAGACATCGGCGCCGAAGTCGTCGACGCAGACCAGTTCGTCAGCGGATGCCGCGCCGCCGCGGCGCTTGTAGTACACGGCCTTGCGTGCGGTGATGGTCGAGTTGGCCCAGGCGACTTGCGGGAAGGTGACGACCACGCGGTGGTTGGTCGTGTCCTTGGCGAAGGTCGGCACGATGGCCTGGCCACCCGCGGTGTAACCGGTGCCACTCACCTCGCTGGTGATGTCCGAGCGCTTGGTGTGCGCGCCCTTGTTTTCGGTGTAGCCCGAGCCGACCAGCATCACGTAATAGGTGTCGCCCTTGGTGATGCTCCCGGCCAGGACGTCGTCCAGGTAGCTGTCGTATGCGGTCGATGCCATGGCGGCCTTTCAAGATGGTCGAGATTCAGCGAGCCGGCGGCAAATGAATGCCAGCAGCTCGTCGTCGGACTTGCCGACTATTTCGTCAGGGGTAATCGCCACCGAGCCGGCCGGGCCGCGAACGATGACGAAGGTGGTGCCCGGCGCCGCCGCGTTGACGCGCACGTTGGCGAGCCAGGCGGCGGTCGCAGGCTTCATGGCTACTTGGCGGCGTCGAGCAGCGCCTGCAGATCGGCTTTCTTTGCAGCCGTGTCGAACGCGATGCCGCGCGCGGTCAGCTCGTCGCGCAGTTGGGCGACGTTCAGCTTGCCGTCTTGCTGCGGCTCCGGGGCGTCAGCTTCGAGCACCGCCGACTTCAGGGTGACCTTCGGCGGGTCTGCTGCTTCGTCCGAGCGGTCGCTCGTCACGTTCGCGTCGATGATGCGCAGGCCGGCCTCGCGGGCCAGTGCCTTGACGTCCTCGACGTATTGGAAATTCGGACCTGGCAGATACCAGATCGGCTTTTGTTCGTTGGCCATGGCGGCTCCCTGTGTGAAGCGGCCGGACCCCGCGAGGCCCGGCCGATGGCTTACTTGGCCGCGTCGCCGATGGTGATCACGCCGGCGGTGGCCTTGATGCTGGATGCGACCTTGTCCCAGTTCGAGCCGGTGGCCAGGGCAGCATCGGTCGGCGACTTGCCACCGTTCGCTTCATCCCAGGTGTAACCCTTCAGGGACAGACCGAACGTGTAGTCGACCTGCATCGTGGTCTCGATGCGCTCCTTGCCGTTGGTGGTCTGGATGTTGCTGATCAGGTCCGAGCCGTCGAACACGGTCGCAGCGCCGTCCACCAGCGACAGCACCTTCTGCTTGTTCGGCGTGCCAGCGGCGTACAGCGCCGGCGCATCGGTCACGATGATGGCGCGGCCCAGGATGTCGATCACGTTGACCGACTTCGAATCGAACAGCTTGGCGCCGTTGGCCAGGTTCTGGCCGATCATGCGGTGGAAGACCTGACCGCTCATCACCTGCGCGACCAGCTGGCCGGAGGCGTCGCCGAACAGTGCGTGGGCGGCATTCATGGCGATGTAATCGACGCCAGCGGTGGCCGACACGTCGTTGGTCGCGGACGCCTGGTTGGCGATCGCGGCCACCAGGGCAGCGACCGCGGTGTTCAGCTGGTCGGCCATCAGTGCTTCGGCGAAGTTACGCGATGCGACCTCGATACCTTCGGCGGTCGGCTTGTTCAGCCAGGTGAGTTGCGACGGCTCGAAGCGGATCGGACCGAAGCCACCGGCGATCTTCACCGACGAGTGCTTCAGCTGGGTCAGGTCGGTGGCGGTGGCCGCACCGTTCGAGCCATAGCGGTTCACGCGGCGCTGGGCCGAATGGATGGCGGCGAAGAACGATTCCTGCAGGAAGTCGCCGTCGAAGCCTTCGGTGGTTAGGCGGATCGCGCCGTTCGAGGCGCCGTTGAACTTGTCCACCATTTGCGCCAGCGTCTCGATCGTCGCGGGCATGATGTACTGGTTGAAAACCTGCATCTGGGAGAGGGACATTGTGTTTCCTTATCGCAAAGTGTTGTCTATATGGTTGATTGAGGCATCCACCTCAGCGCGCCGCCCTCATCCGAGATAGCTGGCAGTGAAAAAGCCTCCGCGCGGGAGGCTTTCGTATATGTTTCGGTACTGCGTCAGTTCTGCGGCAGATTCGGGAAGCGGGCCGCGATGGCCGCTGCGCGCTCCGTCTTGGTGCCGCCGAAATTGCCCTTCGGGCCTTGGCCGCTACCCGCGCCGCTGTTGCTGGCGCCGCCGCCTGATGCGCCCGAGCCCTTGAGGATGGAGTCCTTGTGCGGGTACTGGTCGACCAGCACGTCCAGTGCCTCGTCGAAGTCGGCCAGTTCGCCCGGCTTGCTGCGGCTGTAGATCTTCTGGCCCTGGGTGTCGTAGGCGACGACCTTGCCGTCTTCGATCTTGAAGGCGCTGCCGAAGCGCGCCTGCACCAGGTCGGCGGGGATCGCCAGCTTGGCCTTGTCGCCCACGATCAGCGGCGAACGAGCGAACGAGCCGCCGATTTTTTCCGCGTACAGGGCCTGCTCCAGCGTCTGCGACTTGGCCGTGGCCTGGTCGAGCTGCGTCTGGAATGCCTTGGTGATCTCGGCCTTGACGGTTTCCACTTCGCCGGCGTCGATCAGCTTCTTGGCGTCCAGGTTCTTGACGGTTTCCAGTGCCTTGCGCGCGGCGGCCGCGTCGTCGATGCCCTCGAATGGTTTGTACTTGCCCTCAGCTGCCTCGGCGCGCTCGCGGTGGGATTTGGCTTCGGCGTTCAGGCGGCCGATGGTCTGGACGGTGCCAGCGGCATCGAATGCCACCTCCTTGCCGTCGTCGTGCACATAGACCGGTTTGCCGTCTTGCAGAACAACATGGCCGTTTTCGTCGAGTTTGAGTTTCATCTGGTGGCTTTCCGGGCATCCGCCCAATGTGAGTGGCCTTTCCGGGCCGGACACCGAGTCGCATCCGCTATCGGCAATAAAAAAGCCGCCAGGTTGCCCGGGCGGCTTTCGTTGAAATTGGTTGCTGCTATTTCGGTTTGATCACGAAGTGCGCTGGCACCTCGCCAGAGGCCTGCAGGCGCAGCGCCTCGATTTCCCTCCCATCCGGGAGCTTGACGAGAGTGCCACCCATGCCGATGGCAGATAGACGCTTGAGTTCGGCGGCCAGGGCGTCAACGGTCAGCCCGGGCGGCGTCAACAGGGATTTCGGATCGAAGGTCATCCGTCGATTTTACGCTACTGGTCGAGTCGCGCCCGCAGTTCGCTCAACTTCAGCGGCCGGCCCGACATGTCGACCAGGTCGCGCGGGCTGAGCTTACCGGCGCGGAACAGCTCCGCGCGGCCAGGCCCGAGCACCTCGTTCTGGTAGGCCTCGCCCTTCATCTTCAGGTAGTCGGCGAACGTGGTCTTGGCCGAAATCTGGCCGCTCGACGACGCGCGCGTGCCCGGGTCCGGCTCGTCCATGTCGATGCCCATCTCGCGCAGCGTCTTCAGGATGAGCGTCTCGGCCGACCGGCAGCCCCAGTGACGCGGCACGCCACCGTTGTAGGGCAGGTCGTTGTCGCCCATCGGCTCGTAGTCGAGGTCCCACGTGGCACCGCTGTAGGCGATGCAGGTCAGGCTGGTGTGTCCGTCGAGCGTCGATACCTGCATGATGCCGTTCGCGATGTCGGCGTTGACCTCCATCGTCTTGCGCCGTGCCTGCGCCGCCACGGTCTGCATGCTGGTCTGGACGATCGCCGCGGCGTTCTTGCGCGCCAGCGGCATGATGCCGGGCGGGCCGCCTTCGGCCGGCGCCTTGGCCGTCACTTCCTGGCCGACCACGCGCTTGATGATCTGCGCGTCCGTCTCGCCCTGCGCGGCGCCCATCCGAATCTCGTTGGCCAGCTTGAACTGCGTATCCTGCGCCTGGCGCAACCACCAGTTCTTTGCCGGCGAGCCCTGGATGAGCACGTCGCTGGCCAGCGTGCGCAGGTAGTTCTCGGTCGGCAGCGCGACACCCAGCCGAATCTCGATGGATGCTGCGATGGCCTCGGCGCTCGCCGTCGCGCGCGCCGCCTTGATGGCCGCGCGCAGCTCGGCGCCGGCAGGCAACTCGGCGCCCGGCGACAGGTCGACCACCTTGGCCAGCGCCGCCTGCACCGCGCGCGCCTCGACCTCGGCCACGGTGGCGAGGTCGAGCTCGAGCTGCGCCTTGCCGTAATGGGCCGCGATCAGGTCGTTCGTTTCGCGGAGCAGGGCGTTCTTGCCGGCCTTGCCGAGCATAGACAGCTCAGGCGCGTTGGCCAGCAGCGACACGATGTCGCGCTGCAGCAGCACCAGTACCGCCATCACGCGCGCGCGGGCTTCGGCCTCGGCGCGGAGCATGTCGACGTGCTGGGCCAGCAGCAACTCCATCAGGAACTGTTCGAGCGCGCTCATGCTGGAACGCTGGCGCCCGGCATCGGCACGCTGAACTCAGGCGGCTGCTGCTCGATACGCGACTGCACGTCAGCCCAGACCAGGTCCGGGTTGACGATGCCGTAGCGCTGCATCTCGCTGAAGGCATCCTCCTTCGACAGCAGGCTGCGGTCGACCAGCTGCACCAGGGCAGTGACGAACGGCCCGGCCGTCTGCATCACCGTGCTGGACGAGAAGTCCTTGTAGAGGTTGACCGCGCCCTTGTACTCAAGCTTGACCATCCTGTGCATGAAGTCGAGCGCGAGGTCGAGCGCATCCTCCAGGCCCTCGGTCATCATCGACAGCTGGCACTTGGCCTCGCTGTCCTCGATGTTGTTCTGCGTCGCCGTGGTGGAAACCTGCGTCTCCGCCAGCAGCTCGGCGCCCATCGCGCGCATCTGGTTTTCCAGGTCCTGCAGTGACAGGCGGCCGGCCTCGATCGCGGCACCGGTGTGCTCGACGTACTTGGCATCGGCGCCCTGCGGCAGCATCAGCGCGGACTTGGCGCCGATCTCGACCGTGGTCTCCTCGGTCACGCCGCTGATCGCCAGGATCGGCACGCGCGCGGTGTGCAGGATCGAATCCTGATCACTCGAGCTCTGCCAGTGCTTGACGTTTAGGTCGGCCAGGTCCTTGAGCGGCGGCGTGGCCGTCATGAAGCCAGTGCGCCGGGTGTAGAACGTCACCAGCGGGATGAAGTCGAGCGAAACCTTGCCGCTGTCGTGCAGCGCCCAGCTGTTCCGCCCGCTCTTGCGGTAGGTCTGCCATGCGCCCGGCGTCAGCACGCGCACCTGCGGCACGCACACTGTACCGAAATCGCCATCGTCCTCCTCGACGGATTCGAGGATCCGCAGCATCGATAGCACCTCGGCGCCGCTTGCCGTCTTCGTGCTCTTCCAGCCCAGGACCTGCTGCGGCTTGATGTGCACCAGGTACGGCCGCACGCCGGCTGCCAGTTCGGCGGCGCGGGTGGCGTACAGCGGCTTGCCGTCTTCATCCTGCGCGGCCGGGAACTCGACCAGGATGTGCGTCAGCCCGTATTTCAGGCCGGCGGTCATCGCGTTGAACGCGAACACGGTGAGGTTGTTGCCGCACAGGTCGACGTTTTGCAGCCACTCGGCCGGGCCGGCATCGATGTCCGTGAAGGTGGCCAGTTCGGCGAACGGCTTGGCGGCCATGTTCTCGACCGTGCGGCCCAGGCCGTTGAACAGCGTCGAGGTATTGAGGCGGTACTCGTAGCTGTCGGCGTCCTCGCGGGGGAAACTCGGCAGGAACTGCTCGCGCGCCGCGCGTATAGCATCGGTGCCGCCACAGAGCGTGTCGATTTTATGCCAGCCGCCGGCCATCGCATCGACTGCGGGCGACGTCTCGTTGACCTTGGTTGCCATGGGTTCCTTGTTACATTTGGAGCGTGCGCACCTGGGCGACGCGCTTGACGATCGGGTAGCGCTTCACGATGAAGTAGCCGTTTGCGTCGTTCGGGTGATCGTGGCCAGATTTCTTGTCCGGCTGGCCATCCGCGCCCCACACCTGCTGTTCCAGCGCCTCGGTCGTGGTCGGGCACAGGTCGGTGTTGATGCGCCACTGGCGCTCGCCCTGGGCGTTCAGGATCATCGCGTTGTAGGCGTTGACCCGGTCCTTGACTGCCGGGTTCGCCGGGTTGACGTCGATCTGGAAACCGGCCTGGCGCAGGATCGACAGGTCCGACTCGCTGGCGTTCTTGCTGGTGGTGTTCGCGCCGGACGCATCCGGGTAGATCTTCACCTGGTGGCCCTTGTCCTTGAAGTCTTCCTTCAGGATCTTGGCCATAGCAGGCGTGTCGCGCACCTTCACGCGCTCAGCCAGCGTCAGCGGCAGGCCGTCGCGGACCACGTTGATGCACGCGGTCATGTTGTTCACGTTGAAGTCGAGTCCCACCTGTAGCGGCTCGCCCGGCAGGATGATTTCGGTCGAGCGGTTCAGCACGCGGTCGAAGTCCGGGTACACGCTGCCGCTGGTCAGGTTCGTGAACTTCCCGCGCAGGTACGCATCGATCAGCGCCGGCGGATAGCTGGCCATCAGGGACGAGATGTAGTCGTCCGGAAGGTTCAGCTCGTTGTCGAACGTGCTGGCCTGGATCAGGCCGTACAGCGGAGCTAGCTCGGGCTTGTCGCGCACGGCTTTCACGAACTGCTGGTAGACGAACTTGAAGCCTTCGGGCGTTGTAGTGACGTCGATCCCGTTGAGCAGGCCCGGCACGTTGTAGCGCATACGCGCGATGATCTTGCGCCAGGCCGTCTGCGCCTTCACCAGCGGCATCACATCCAGCTCGTCGATCAGCGCGTGGCCGATCTTGAAGCCGACGATGGTGTCGGGCTTTTCCATCGACCGGCAGATCACCGTGCCGCGGTACAGCCGACCTTCGTAGACCTCGACCTCGTGGTCGCCCTGCTTGACCTTGATGCGCAGGCCCATCGCATACGCCACTTCCTCCATCGTCGGATAGAAGATGTCGCGGATCTGCGGGTAGGTCGGCGCGAAGTAGCCCTGGCTGATGCCTGGCCACTGCCAGAAATGCATGCAGATGCCCACGCAGCCGACGAACGTCTTGCCTGAGCCGAAGCCGGCCACGTAAGCCTTGTACTTGTGCGGCAGGTTTAGGAACGACGCCTGCGGGATGTTCAGCTCAATCTGGGGCGTCATTTTGCCGTGCCGCGTTTTTCACGCCGATGACGATCTGCACCGGTGTAGGCTTGTCGTCTTCCGGCTTGAGGTCCTTGTTCGCCTTAAGGAGGTTGAGTCCGGTCTCGGCTGCCTGGTTCGACAGCTGCGTCAGCGCCGCGATGCCCTTGAGCGCGGTCAGGCTCTTGTCGTCCAGCGGCGCTGCGTCATCGATCTCGGCGACCTTAGCGTGCGCGATACCGGAAAGCCGGTGCGCGGTTGCCGCGCCGTAGCGGGCAGCGCCGGCCAGGTGCATCGAAATTTCCTTCAGCTCATCGGCCAAAGTGCGCGCGCTAATTTGCGCACCAATCGGCAGTTTGGCGAAGGCTGTCTCGGCGGCAACCAATTGATTTGCAACATCTTTTATTTCTTTATTCTGCGCACCAAACCGCTTGCGGATTGCAGCTTCAGAGATACCGTACTCTCGCGCCAGAACACGGCCGGCTTCCCCCTTGAGGAGGCGCTGACCGATGTCCTGCCATTGCCTTTCGGTCAGTGATGATTTGCGGCCCATATCTATCCTCCGGCGCTGCCCCGCCAGACACGGGCAATAAAAAACCGCCCGGAGGCGGTTGGCTGGAACCCATAATGCGAAGCTAGACTTTCTTGAGAACCTCGACGTCGAAAAGCTTACTCATCGGCTTTTTCCCATCGAACCATTGACAGTACGCGCCGTTTTCTGGTCCCGCTCCTCCGGAGTAGTCGCCGATATTTTCCACGGTCATTATTGGACCGCCGCTCTTCAGTTGCACCACGTCGCCTTTTTTAATTTCCGACATCTTTTCTCTCCCTTGTTGGTGAAAGTCAAGTATATCTCGAATGTTTACAAAAAGGCATGTCGCCGCCCGCTCCAAGCAGGGCCGCAAGCATCTGCGGAGGAGCCTCTTGGCCTTGTTTCGTCGGCGATCTGCGCTCGATATTCGCCTCTGGAGCGCTACGGCGGCCTGAATGTGTTATTGGGTGGTCGCCCGGCGCATCTGGTGCAGCCGCCGGACGTAGCTGCGCCGGTCCAGGCGGGACAGCGCGAAGGCCAGTACGACGATGAATGCCCAGCCGACCAGGTCGAGCGCACACATGACGGCGATATACGCGGCGCAGATCATGGCTTGCCCGCTTCAGGCAGCGCCCTGACCATGTCCAAGATATTCATGCCGCGCTTGCCGTATCCCTTGGCTCGCAGCAGCTCGACAGCCGCTTCGTTCTCGGCCAGGGTCTGCGCCATGCGGCGCAATGCCCCGGTGTCCGCTTCCTTGGCCAGCATGGCTGGGCGTTCGCCGAGCACTGCGCGCACCATCTGGTCGCGGTAGACGGTAGGGAGGTCGATGCTCATGGTGCGGTCCTGACGATGGTGGGTATGCGACCCAGGCGCTCTTGCAAGACTTCACCGGCCAGCAGGTGCGGCCGCATGCGGGAAATCACGGGCATGCCTGCCGCGTCGTACTGAAGCACTTCCAGGACGCCGGGGCGTCGCACGATCTGACCATCCAACTCAGCGCTCATCATCGGCGGGGCACGCATCGCGTTCCTAAAAAGTATTCAAATATGCTTACTTTCCTGTTGACTTGGTAATCAAATTTGTTTACCATAGCATCACTGTCAACGAGAAAGGGAGGTGTAGTGAAGCAGAAGGAGCTGGTCAGGTGGTTAGCCGAACAGGGCGCCACCTTCACCGAAGGGAAAGAGCACTTGATAGCTCATCTCAACGGTAAAAAGGCCCCGATCCCCCGAAGCGCAGCGGAAATAAAAAAGGGGACACACATCGGGATTCTGAAACGACTAGGTCTTAAATAAGGAGGGAGCCCCGAAAGGGGTTCCCTACACTGCTGAGGTACACCTCCCGCCATAACCGCGAAAGGGCATTACATGAAATATCCAGCGACTTTTACGCCAGCCGAAGAGGGCGGATTCGTTATCGAGTTCCGCGACATTCCAGAGGCCATCACGCAAGGCGACGATGAGGCCGAGGCATTGGCGATGGCGGCCGACGCGCTTCTGACCTGCATGACGATCTATTTCGATGACCGCCGCAAGGTTCCGATGCCGTCAGCGCCGCAGGGCGATGAACGCATGATCCCGTTGCCGTTGAGCGCGTCGTCGAAGGTCTTGCTTCTCAACGAGATGCTGGCCCAGGACGTCGGGCCGTCCGAGCTGGCGCGCCGCATGGGCACGACCAAGCAAGAGGCCAACCGTCTGACCGACTTGAAGCACGCGACCAAGATCGACACTCTCGCGGCGGCGTTTAAAGCGCTCGACCGCGAGCTGGATCTGGTCTTGCGCTGATGTAAAAAAGCCCGCGCGAGGCGGGCAAGTCCCTGGCTTTCGACCAGGGCGGAGACATTTTGTGGCGGCTGACCAGCAGCCTCGCGCGTCAACGCTTGACCACACGGCTGCTGACTGTCGTAGCATCGATTCTCTCTCGCCCTTGCGGGCCGGCTCTATCGGCTGCAATCAGCATGCGTGTGGTAGCCGTCTTTCCATCTGTCGGAAGCTCCCATAAGGCAGGGTTCTCTCGTACAATTCGCCAGCGAGTTGCTGGTGCAGCGGTGCCAACGCGCTGCGCTTCGGAAATTCCAAAAAAAAGCCCGCTACGAAAAGGCGCGGGCTTAATCACATAAGTCGCAGTTTGCTAAGTTACCCGCGAAGAAAGCTTTCTACCTTATCAGCGAGTGCCTTGTCCAGCAGGTTTGCAACGGCTAGCTGACTTGGCTCTGTCGGGGCCAAAGCACGCGGCTGCTCGACTTCTTCACCGGTCGATGTGCAGCGAACCCAGAAGGTTTCGCTGTCACAAAAAGATGTGAAGGGAATTTCTGCGATATATATAGTTTCATTTTTGGCATTGTGAAACTCAACTTGCAGGGTAAAGCCGACCGTTGAGCGAACACAATCGTATTGTCCAGGGATGAAAGTAGGACCAGTCATGCTGCCTGCCCGGCAAACTCGTTTATTTTGCCTGCCTGCGAGCTGATTCACGCGATGCTCGACGGATCTAATAAAGCTAATCAAGAAATCTTCGTTGCGTGTGTCTCGCTCAATGCCATCACGTAGTCGTGTACGGAGGTCAATGTACATTCGTTCGTCCATGTTTTCTCCAAGTTATTGTTGAGAAGACATTGTACTCGCGGCATGGGCAAATAAGAGTGACAAAAAAGCCCCGCATCATCGCTGATCGGGGCTTCGTCATTTTCTCTGGACGTGCCTCGGTCTCCCATTGGGAGACCCTGCTATCCGATCGGAAAATGTACTGCTGGAAACTGGAAGTCTTGAATTTACTGCTGAGTTTTCCTGTTGTCAATAACTTTCGCTGAGGAATCAGCTACTTGCGCCATGGCTTGTTCGATCTGTTGTTGATCGTGATCCGCCCACAGCTGAAGATGCACAGACAGGCTCCGGTAAAGAGCAGGAACGACCAGCCATGGGACCCCGCTGCGCGCATGGCTATCATCACCATGCCCAAGCCAAGCGTGGCAAGTGCCAAATCCTCATTGCCACTATATGGTTTCTCGTCCATTGTCACCCCCCCCTAGAAAGATGACAATTTTATATCACTCAGGCGATGAGTGTATGTGCCTGCCAATCTCGGCAGCAGCGCGCGTGACGGCGCGGCGGGTGGCTGCCCTCGGATCGCCGGCATGCACCTCAACTTCCTCAATACCGTCGCCGCTCTGCACCAAGGCAGCGAGCTCGCTACTCCCCCCGCCGACCCAGGCTCCTGACGGTATGACTTCCAGATCGAGATCGACCATCAAGTTGAAGGCGTCATCGCCGTGCACGAGGGAATTCCAGTGGAAGATGGTCGACCCATCCGCGAAATGCAAGTTGACCCAGTTCTCGCCCTCGACGTCCTCGACGCGCACGGCACCGATGGCACGCGCGGCAAGTTCGAGCAGCTCGCGGTCTGCCGCCGGGATCACCTGGCGCGGGCGCGCGGGCAGATCGTCCAGATCGTCGTATTCTTCCATCATGGGTTTTCCTGGTTTGGCACGTTTTCTCCGAACTTCGAAGCCAAGTAGGCGCGCATGCCGGCAATCAGGTGGCTCGGGCCTTCCATCGCCCGGCGCCCAGTGTACGTAATCGCCACGACGGGTTCGAAGCCATCGTCCCCGCGCGGACCGGTTCCGGTCGTGGCAAAGGTCATGCGCTCGCTGTCGATGATCGGGCCACCCTGCGACCAGTCTGTAGAGGGCGAGTAGATAATGGTCCAGACCTTGCCCTCCAGGATCAGCACCTTCCCTTCGAAGTTGAACTTGATGCTCTCGATTCCCTGGGCGCGCGCTACCCAATAGTCCAGCTGCGCGCCTTCCAAGTTGGCGATTCTCATTGCCGGCGCTCCGAGTCTTTTTCGACAACGGATTCTACCGCACGTTGCGCGCCAACCCCGCCAACGGCGGTCTCGATTGCAGCCTGCGCATCGCCCAGCCGAATCCCGTATTCGCGCGTCGGAAAGCCGCAGGCGCCGGCCACGCCCCAGGGCTTCGCGCACACGACGTAGGTCCAGTGCAGCACCCAGCGGTGAATCTCGGGGATCTTGGTGATGGCGCGGTTGATGGTCTCGGCGTCGGGAATGTCGATGCGGTCGTTCACCGGCGCCGGCGGATGCAGCTCGCCAACGGCGTTGCGGCGCATGTTGTCGCAGATGACTCCGGTCATGCAGTCGGCGCCGCTGCCGCCGCGGCTGCCCATGTTGGCCCAGGCGCCCCAGTTCTCCAGGCGCCGGCCGATGCTGCGGCGCTCGACCTGGCGCGCGGGTGCGGTCGCTGTTGGCGGCGCCGGTTGCGCGGCGGCCGGCTGCGATTCGACGAAGTCGTCGAGACGCCGTGCCGGCGCGCCTTGCGGGCGCCAGCCACGGCTGATTGTGATGCGTCGTTCGGTCAAGGCTGCAGCTCCCTCTGGTTGATGTGGCCGACCAGCGCCTCGACAGCGAGCCGCGCGTGCACGAACGCATCGAGGAACTGCAAGGCCGGCCGGTCTTCGAGCCCGAGCATCTGGCACGCGGCTTCCGGGGTCTCCTGGCGGACGTAGCACCACCACAAGAGCGAACGCTGCAGGCTCGACAGCCAAGGCATTGCCCGCTCCACCAGCAAAGCATCTTCCGGGTCGAATGCGCGCCGGTCGTGCAGCTGCTCGGCGCCGCGCATGCGGTGGTAGCTTCTGGCCCAGTTCTCAAGGCGCGAGGCGATACTACGACGGTTGGTCAAGGTTTTACCTCCCCAGTGGCCGCGCCGCAGATGCAGCCGCGGCCCTGGTTGCAGTCCTGGCTGCAGGTCGGCGCCGGCAGGCGCACCAAGCGGCCGGCTACCCAGGCGATCAGGGCGACGGTAGCGAGCATGACGAGGATGAGGGCGAGGGCGGTCATGGGTTCGACCTTGCGAAATCGATCGCGGTATCCACCTGCAGGCAGGCGCGCACCTCTTTCGACACCAGTACCCAGGCGGGCGAATGGCAGAGCACGGCGGGCACAAAGCCGCGGGCATCCGGTTGGGCGCCGTGAGGGATCATCTGGTCCGGATTGATGCCGCGCAGTTCGCACAGCTTGCGCGCGGCGCGTTCGATCGTCTGTTCGTTCATGCCGATTCTCCCGCCACCTCGACCACGTGCACCACCGCGCACGGCGTCTCGCTGTAGCGCTTCTCCAGCATGATTCGCACCACCTGGGCGTCGTCGGCCCACACGATGCCGTTGCAGCCGTCCTTGATCCCCTTGAGCACGTTGTCGGCGTCGGGTTTTTTGGTGGCGCAGATCGTGCCGGCGACGGCGGCCGCGCGGCGCTTGTTCGACCAGCTGGCCGGCACCTGCAGGTTCAGCGTCACCGACAGTGCCACCGGGCGCGCCGTGGGCAGCGTGCCGCACATCGCGGTGCTGGCCGCCAGCTTGACCAGGTTCTCGTAACTGGCTGTCTTGGCCGGCGTGTACGCGACCACGTGCGCACCGCGGCGGGCGAACTTGGGGCGGCCCTTGGCGACCGGCTGGCCGGGTATGGTGAAGGTGGTCATCATGGCGCCGCCTCGTACGTCGCTGCGAAGATGTCGGGTTTGCAGGGGTAGTGCTCGCCGGCCACGCCGGTGATGACCCAGTCACCAGGGCAGACGATGTGGCCGCCTTCCAGCGTGTCGATCCAGCCGTGGTCGTGCATGATCTGGGCGCAGTGCCTGCAGGTGCCTCGGCCATCGATCACTGGCGAGCGGTAGTAACGGACGATCTGGCCTTCCCAGCCGAGTGCCTGCGCCTCGGCGCCTGTCCACGTACGCATCTCACCGTTTTCAAGACCTTCGACAATCTTGGCGTAGTCTTGCGGGTGGTCGCCGTTCTTGAACCACTGCGTAGCTTCGATCACAACTGGCTTTTTGCGGTATTTCATCGTTCAGGTTCTCCGTGTCGTTGTTGTACGCCCGGGTGGGCCGGGCGGGGTGGTGGTCAGTACGCTTTGCCGCCAGCAGCGGCGCGGTTTTCGGGCTTGTGGTCGGCGCGCTCCGCGTTGTAGGCGAGCTTCTCGGCGATCGCGCCAGGCAGATCCAGGCCGTAGCCGCCGGCGAGGTCGAAGATGCGGATCACGGCGTCGGCCAGCTCGACCTCACGCATCTCGCGGTGCGGCAGCTTGTCGTCCATGGACTTCTTGCGGTCGCCTTCCATCGCCTCGCTGATTTCGCTGTGGATCAGGCACAGCTTGTTTGAGAAGTGCAGCGGGTTCGCCTTGCTGGTGTTCGGGTCTTCCGGATTCCACCAGCCGGCGCGCGCGGCGATGCCGTGGCAGATGGACATCAGCGTGTTTGCGGTGGCCTCGGCCATGGTCAAGTCGTTGCTCAGGCTCATCGTTTTCTCCATGTTGTCGTTGTGCTACTTCGATGCGCTCGCGCGCGAAATGGTCTCGGGATGCCGGCGCTGCAGCTCAGCCAGCAATTCCCGGCTGCTCTTGGCCAGCAGCCTTGCTTGCCGCGATCCCCGCTCGACGTACAGCGGACACGGGTGGTCCGTCGAATGCTTCGGCTGTCCGTCGACCTCGCACAGGCCCGGCCCGTCCTCGTGCAGTTTCTGGCCGCCGGTGGGCAGGAACCGTGCGCAGCAGCGGCAGGGATCGTGGGCGCGGTTCATTAGCTGAACCCCCCAGCGCGGGCCAGGCGTGGGCCAGCCGTCGGCGCCCGGCGGTGCCAGCGATAGGGCAGGGTCTCGAACCGGGTCTGCGCGCCGATGTATGCCATGCCGACGACACCGGGCTGCCCCTGCCGCTGCTTCGCACTGATCCACTCGCACACGCCCTTATCGGGGCTATCCTCGTTCCACAGCTCGTCGCGATACAGGAAGATGATGTTGGCCGCGTCCTGCTCGATGTAGCCGGACACGCCCAGATCGGACATGATCGGGCGTTTGTCGTGCCGCTTCTCGCATTCCCGGTTCAGCTGGGCCAGCAGGATCACGGCAGCGTCAAGTTCCTTGCCAAGGGCGATCAGGCCGCGGGTGTATTCGCCCATGGCTTCGTGCAGCTTGTCGGACTTGGCGCCGGTGATGAAGCTCAGCTGGTCGATGCAGATGATGTCGCAGCCATGGGTGCGCTTGATCTTCCGGGCCTTGGCGCGGATATCGTTGATGCTCAGGCCAGTCTGGTCATCGATGAACAGGTTCAGGTTGCGCGAATGGATGATCGCGTCCATGACGAAGCCCATGCGCTCGCTGTCGTCGCGGGTCTCGCCAGGCTTGCGCAGCCACTTCATGTCCACCTTGGCCAGCGCCGAGATGTTCCGGTCGTTCACCTGGTTGGTGGACATTTCCATCGACAGGAACAGAGCCGAGTGGTCGCGCGCGGCGTTGCGGCAGATGCCCAGGCCGGCAGCAGTCTTGCCGGTGCCAGGGCGGCCGGCGATGACGGTCAAGGTGCCGCGCTCCAGGCCGCCGTCGAGCATTTCGTCCAAGTGCTGGAAGCCGGTCGGGATCGGGCGAATCTTGCCCTCAAGCCGCTGCTGCAGGAGCGTGATGTACTCGTCCAGCGTAGCGTCGAGCCGGCGCGGGTCGCGGGTCGTCTTGCGCTGCGCCAGGGCGTCCAGCTTCGCCGCAGCATCGGCGATCGTCTCGGCGCTGTCCTTGCCGGATTCGGCGTCAGCGGCCAAGTCGATCGACAGGGCCGACAGCGCGCGGCGCGTAGCCTTCTCGACCACGATGCCGGCGTGGTACGCGAGCTTGGCTGCGCTGGCCGACGTTGAGTGCAGGCGCGCCAGGTAAGGCAGCAGTTCCGGATCCAGCTTCTCGGCCAGGGTGACGGCGTCGACGCGCTTGCCGGCGCCCAACTGCAGGGCGATCTCGGCGAACACGGTGCGGTGGTCGCCGCGGTAGAAGTGGCCGGCGTCCAGCTCGGGGATGCGGTCGAAGGCGTCGTTGTCGCGCAACAGGGCGCCCAGGACAGCCTGCTCGGCTTCGATGTTGAACTGATCGCTCATGCGGCCTCCGCATGGCTGCGCTGAGCCTGCAGCCCAACCGTCGTCAGGGCGTAGCTGCCGTCCGCACCGGCGAACCAGAGCTTGAACCAGTTGCCCTTGACCGACTTCAGGAACACCGTCGGCCAGGACTTGTACCGCTTGGCGTCCGGCAACTGGTAGCGGTCCTTGAACTCGACCCACTGCAGCCGTAGAAACTCGCGGGGCAGTTGGACCTTGTCGGCATAGGCGAACACCGGGTCGTCTTCGGGGATCGGGGTGGCGCCAGTGCGCTTGCAGTCGTCCAGGAACGAGCGCAGCGAGATGGCCGCTTTCCGTTTCTGCTCGACGGGCTGCCCCCCGGCGGGGGGTATGGGGGGATTTAGTTCTTCTCTACTCTTCTCTTCTCTAGGCGTGACATGGTGTGACGTGGTGTGACTTGGCGTGACAGTTGTTGTCTCGCCATCCTTTGCGCTGTCACGCTCGCGTTGTGCGCGCTTGCGTTCAGCGGCCGTGTTGTCCACGCGCTCGCGCTTCGGCTGCCGATCTTCCCAGCGGGTGACATGACCTTCGGCGATCAGGCCCCGGCCAGTCATCGCTTCGAGGATGCGGGCAGTGGTGCCGTCGTCGGCGCCAAGCAGGAAGTCGGTGGCTTCGCAGTCGACGTCGCTGAACTGGCCGCGATCGAGATTCGCGCTTGCCTGTTCCAGCACGAGCGCCCAGACCGCGATGACGTCGCCAACGCGCGCGCCGGCCTTCTTGGCCACCAGGCCGAATTTTGGATCGTTCACGCTGCCGTGGTGCCAGCGGAACCAGTCGATTCCGTTGGCCACGTCAGCTCTCCCGGTCCAGAGCGATCAGGTCTGCGGCCCGAGCAAAGGTGCTGCGGCGTTCCGCGACCTGGGCTTCGTTCAGGCGCTCGCACTCGTCCTTTGCTATCTGCTCGCTGGATGCGCAGCCGGTCGCGGTGAACACGTGCGGTGCACCGGGCGTCGGATAACCAATGAGGAAGTCGCCGGTTTCGCCCGGGTGGCGAGTTTGATAGGTCAGCATGCTGCCTCCCTCCGGATCTCGCGCATCACGCTTGTACTGTTGATGCGGTGGCGCACGCGGCGCTCGACCTCTTCGGCGGCCCGGTCGACGTCGATGGCGCGCACGTTCTCCAGCTGCGCGTCGTGGCAGTCGAGGCCGTAGTTGATCGCGGTAAGTTCTTCGCCAGTGCAGACGAAGCGGTCGTCGTTGCGCACGGCGCGCTTGCCCAAGGCGAGCAGGGCGTCACGCGCGGCGATGGTGGCGGCGCGGAACTCGTCGCCGATGCCTTGGTCGCACATGACGTTGGCGATGTTGATGGCGCCGACGATGCGGTTCCACTGTTCGCGCGTGCCGCGACCCTGAGCCAGATCGGCCATGGCCAGGTGGTTCAGGGTCTGGATGCGGCGCAGGTGGTCAGCGTGCTGGCCGCCCATGCCGGCGAAGATGCCGAGCACATTGCTGCATGACCCCTTCGGCACGTATTTTTTGTTGCGGGGCTTTTTCGAGCGGCTCATGGCGGATTGCTCCCCGCCAGCTGCTGGCCAGCCTCGACCGCGCACGCATCCCAGGCTTCCTGCCAGGTGGCGATCGCGTCGATGCTGTGCCAGTTGAAGCCGTGGTCGTCGCGGCCGGCGCCGCGCGCGAATGCTGCGCGGGCCTTTGCCTGGATCATGTCGCGGGAAATGATCGTCGTCATGGCTCGCCCGCCTTGCGCAGGTGCTCGGCCGTCTCGGTCAAATCCCTGATGCTTTTGTTGAGGCGGCCGTACGCGCGCTCACTCGCCTTGGCGCCCAGGTACCGCACGCGCTTGTACGCCTGGTTGTGCACCGCGACGTTGTCCGCCATCGAAAGCAGCTTCGAAGCGTCCGGCTTTGGTGATAGAGTGCTCACGTTTAGATTCCTTTCGGCCCGGCTCTCCACCGGGCTATTTTTTTGCTTCGTGCCGTAGCCGGAACCCATTAAAGAAGCCTCCGGGCGCCGCCCTTTGCACCGCGCGAGCGGCATGCTTGACGACCAGGACCCGGACAACCTCGGGATTCCTTCCCGGCCGGCTTGGCCATACCATGCGTCTGCACGGCGCTGTTGATGAGGCTGCGGTTCATCGCGGACTTCGAAAGGCCGAGCAGCTGGCACAGGTTCGTGAAGCCGCTCAGCTCCGCGGGGTTCAGCAGGGTTTCCAGCACTTCGGTGCGGACGTTCGGGTTGAGGCTCATGTATTTCTCCAGGGTGGTGCGGGTTACGTGGATGGGTCGGCAAGCCGACGGGGTAGTACTGGGCAAGAGCCCTGTTGCAACTTTTCGGCAACGAAAAAACCGCAGCGGTTACTGCGGCTGAGGCGCTGGTCGTCGTCGGGATGCAGACGACGTGGAACGGATGAAGGCCCAGTCGGCTTCCGGGCAAAGTTCTTCGCACAGCAGGATGCGATTGCTCTCGCGCTCGAGATTGATTGCGATCTTCTCGGGGCAAGGGCGGTTCCCGTAGCCTATTTGGCGTAGGTAATCGAAGGACGTGCCGCACCGCTTTGCGAAGGGGTCCCGGGCTTCCACCGGGATGGCGTTCAGGTAGTCGATGAGCTTCATGTCTTCAACTGTATCAATTGATAAAGTCAAAGTCAAGCAAGTGCTAATTTATCAAATGCTAAAAGTACGCGACAATATCCGCATGAACATGTACCAACACCGGAGGGCGCGACTACTCGCCCTCATCGATTCTGCGTATGGCGGGGAGCGCGTGCGTTTTTGCGACAAGATCAGCATGAGCGAGTCGCGTTTGGCTCAGCTGCTGTCGACGACTTATCGCGACGGCACGGCTTTTACCGAAAAGACCGCACGTAAGGTCGAGGCCGCTGCTGGCCTGCCGCCGTTGTACTTCGACCAGGATGTCACCGCCTCAGGCACGGCTTCGCCTGGCGATGCCGTACCTCCAGGCCTGCCGCCCGGATTCGTGCGCGTGCACGCGGCCGGGCCTGACGATCCCAGCATGACGCAGATCATGAAGGTGAAATTAAGGGTGCAGGCCGGCATCACTGGCTTTCAGGTCGAGCCAGAGCATTACGACGGCGAGACGCAGGGCGTGCCAACGAAGTGGGTAGAGCGTGAAGGGCTGCACAAGGAAGCGTTACTGGCTCTGGTTGTGCGCGGTGAAAGCATGGAGCCCGGCCTCTACGAAGGTGACACCATCGTCGTGAATACGGCCGATAAGCAATTGGTATCAGGCGCAGTGTTCGTCGTGAACTACGAGGGCGAGGCGGTGGTCAAGCGCATGTTGCGCGATGCCGGTCAGTGGTGGCTGGTTTCTGACAATTCTGACCAGAAGAAGTATCACAGGCAGCTTTGCAAGGGTGCAATTTGCATCGTAATCGGCCGGGTGATTCGGAAAGAAAGCACGCACATTTAGGATGTGGCTTGAAAAATAAAACGGGGAAAGTATGAAAGCTTGGATTAGTGCGATTTCTGTAGTTCTGTCATCAATCGTATTTACCGGATGCGCATCGATGGCAGGGAGCGCTGGAGTCGATTGGTCGTCGATGCACCCGGGAGACAAGCCGGATTATGAAACCGCAAAAGCTCACGCCAAGGAAACGATTCTCAGGAATTTGAAAGATCCGGATTCGGCTAAATTTCGCGACTCTACGCCACTTTTCAAGACGCTTTATAACTTCGGCATGGGTGCAATTGGCAATTATGAGCCGCTCTGGGCGCTCTGCATTGAGGTCAATGCAAAAAATTCCTACGGCGGCTATACAGGCTTCGAAAAGTGGATTGTCAAGTTTAGGAACGGGCAGCCAGTTGGCGGAGAGCTTGGCGTGATGCATGCTGAGTATGACTGCAACACTGGTCCCGGTGATTCCTCTCGATTAGCTCAGTGATAAAAAGCGCGGAAGTGGGCGCCAATGCCGGGCGCAAATCGACAGGAGAAAACTATGCCACTAGTTAAAGATAAAGAATTTACCGACGAGCCGGTTGACATTGACGACACACAGTTTTTCAAATGTCAGTTTCTGCGCTGTACTTTTGTATATAGCGGCGGGGGCGCCCCCTCGTTTGAACAATGTAAATTTGGAGAAATTCGTTTTGAGTTTGCAGGGCCAGCTGCACGAACAATTTCGTTAATTAACGATTTGTACAACACCCCATTCCGGCCCGTTGTTGATGCCACCTTTGAAAGAATAATATCTGGGTTGCCTATCGCCAGGACGGATAATAATGCCATTCAAACAAACCGGTAATGACTACGACTCAGTGGGCGGGGAAGCGATCAGCGTAGCCGTTCGCGATCTGATAGGGACGCTGAAAGCAGACGCTTTCGACCGTATTGAGGAGGGTCGTCCGTCAAGAGTGTCCACTGCTCACAAACTTGACAATAAAACTGAACGCCCCAATCATACTGGCATGACTGACATCAATCGCCAACAAGTTGCCGATATGCTTGCTGCCTCGGAGGCGAAGGTCGACGCTCGCCTCGCGAACTTCGACACGAGTGTGAAGACGGGCTTCGCAGACCTCAAAACTGGCTTTGCTGAGATGAAGACCGAGATGCAGAAGATGCGCGGGGATTTTGAGAAGCAAAGTCATGACTCAACGAAATGGATCATCGGTTCAGTGTTCGGGATGATCTCGCTCGGTGTAGCGATCATCGGCGTGATGATCAATTTGAATAAGGCCGAGAAGCCTGCCGCAGCGCCTGCACAGCCAGCAGCCGTCGTGATCACGGTTCCTGGCGCCACTGTCGCTCCAGCCCAGCCAGCGGCGAAGTAAAAGACCTTCTCTCATCAACGCAGCCCGCCTCGAGCGGGCTTTTTTACGTCTGCACCATCCATCCAAAAGGATTCTTCAAATTTATTTATCAAATGCTTGACCTTAACTTTAGCAATTGATACAGTTACTCCATCGAAGCGAACTCAGCACCCGCCGAGCAGCGAACTGGAGAGCAGCATGTCGAACACCGCAACCACCACGCAGCACACGCCGACGCCTTGGCGCGTTGGTAATCCGAACCGCATGGGTTCGGTCATCGCCGATGAGCCGGTTCCGGAAATCGGCGGTAGCGAAGATGTCGCCTACTACGGCGGCCACCTGATCGCCGAATCGATCGCGCCGCGCAACGCCGCCTTCATCGTCCGCGCCTGCAACAGCAACGCCGCCCTGGTCAACGCCCTGCAGCTGCTGGCCGACAAGGTCGAAGCCTGCGGCGGTTACCCGGCCTTCCGTGACGAGCTGCAGCACGCCCGCGCTGCGCTGCACTTGGCTACCGCCGGAGCCTGACCATGGACCGCCACCACCACACCATCGAAGCGCGCGACCGCGCCGAAGACCAGGCGATCGCGCTCTACGCCGAGCTGTTCCTGGCCGAGCGCGCCCGGCAGCGCGCCGAGTGGGAAGAAGAGTTCGGCGACGACCAGCGCTTCCCGTTCAAGCCGAACGGGCTGGCGATGCACAACCGCGTGATGGCGCAGATGGATGCGCTGCGCGAAGAGCCGTAAGGAAGGCGCCTCACCCTCGTAAGGGGTGACCACACAACTGGCGATTGATTGCGCTGCCCAAAGCGTGAACCGCATCAGGTTCTTGTAGCGGCGGGAGTGAAAGCGGTAAGTGATCTCGCAATAAGTTGGACTGACCGGCCAACCGTCAGTCGCCAGTCGTGTGGTGAATGCGCAGGCTGATGCGCGCCTGATAGTGAACCCGGGCAGGTGATCGAGCGGACGTATCTCGAACTGGGTCAAGCCGGAGATCAGCGCCGGCCGCCACAACCGAACAACAACCGCCGGCGGCGCCGGCCAGACGAGGAGCAGTGAGCATGGGCGAGATCGCCGAAATGATGTTGGATGGGACGCTGTGCGAGGGCTGCGGCGTCTTCCTGAATGCCGAGTCGACCGGCTACCCGTGCCGCTGCTCGAGCTGCGCTGGCGAAGCAAAGCGCGAACGCGCGGCCAGGAACATCGCCGCCAACCAGAAGCTGCATGCCGAACAGAAGAAGATCCCGTGCACGGTCTGCGGCCGCAAGGTGAAGACCATCGGCATGTCGAACCACATGAAGGACGCGCACCCAGGGAGCGCCGCGTGATCGCCGCCCGCACCACCAGCCAGGCGGCCGAGCCGGCGCCGCGCCGCGACCTGGTCGGCAAGCTGCTGCTGACCGGCATCGGCTGGACGGACAAGCACCCGGCATTCGGCATCGTCGGCGCCGTGCTGACGATCATCGCATACGGCGTCTTCGACCAGGTGACGAAATGATCCGCGATATCGCCCGCTACCTTGTGCTGCTGCTGGCCCTGGGCATCGTGGCCGCGGAAGTGGCCGAACCGCAGAGCGCTCCGGTCGTGCGCGCCGATTGAACGATTTTTAACCCGAGAAAGAAACCATGAACGAGCTGACCATCCAGGGTGAACAGACCTTCTCCCTTTCCCCGCGCAACCTGGCCGAGGCCATGGAGTTCGCGAAGATCATCGCCTCTTCGGACATGGTGCCAAAGGACTACGTCAACAAGCCGGGCAATGTCCTGGTGGCCGTGCAGACTGGCGCCGAGCTGGGCCTGAAGCCGATGCAATCGCTGCAGGGCATCTCGGTCATCAACGGTCGGCCCAGCATCTGGGGCGACGCGATGCGCGCGCTGGTGATCAGCCACCCGGAATTCGAGGACCTGCACGAGGACAAGCAGGACGCCTATTGCACCGTCACCTTGAAGCGGCGCGGCCGCTCGGCGGTGGTCAGCACCTTCTCGATGGAAGACGCGAAAAAGGCCGGCCTGGCCGGGAAGTCAGGCCCGTGGCAGACCGCGCCGAAGCGGATGCTGCAGATGCGCGCCTTCGCCTTCGCCGCCCGCGACCTGTTCGCCGACGCGCTCAAGGGCATCAAGTCGATCGAGGAAGTGCGTGACTACCCGGACGGCGAACGCATCGAGCGCGACATCACGCCGGCGCCGGCTGCAGCTGCGGTGGCGGCCCCGGCGCGCCCGGCCCTGGTCGAGTGCACGCCGGAGAAGTTCGCCGAGAACACGTCGGCCTGGCGCGAAATGATCCTGTCGGGGAAGAAGACGCCGGCCGCGCTGATCGCGATGTTGAGCACGAAAGCCATCCTCACCGAAGACCAGAAAAACACCATCGACAGCTGGGCCCACGAAGGCGAATAAGGAGAACACCATGGCAACTATTCACGACCTCATCCAAGGCAGCCCCGAGTGGGCAGCATTCCGCCTCGAACACCGCGGTGCCAGCGAAGCGGCGGCCATGCTGGGTCTCTCGCCGCTGGTCAAGCGCACCGAGCTGCTGCATATGAAGGCCACGGCCACCGCGCAAGAATTCAGCGAGTGGGTGCAGAAGTACATCCTCGACTATGGCCACGAAGTGGAAGCGCTGGCGCGCCCGCTGGTTGAAGACCTGATTGGCGAAGACCTGTATCCGGTCACCTGCTCGGATGGCCTGCTGTCGGCGTCTTGCGACGGCCTGACCATGGCCGAAGACGTCGCCTTCGAACACAAGCAGTGGAACGAGGCGCTGGCCACCGCAATCCGGGCCGGCCAGCTGCCTGACGAATACGTGCCGCAGCCGCAGCAGATCATGATGGTGACCGGCTGCAGCCGCGTGGTGTTCGTGTGCTCGGACGGCACGCCGGATAATTTCGTGTACCTGGTCGTGACGCCGGATCCGGCCTGGCAGGAACGCATCCGCGCCGGCTGGGCGCAATTCGAAAAGGATCTGGCCGAATACCAGTACGTCGAAGTGCTGCCGCCGGCGGTGCCGGCCGCCGTGCAGGACCTGCCGGCGCTGTCTATCCGCGTCGACGGCCAGCTCACGTTGAACCACAACTTGGTCGTGTTCGGCGAGCGTCTGAACTCGTTCATCGCCGAGATCGACACGAACCCGAGCGACGACCAGGCCTTCGCCGACGCCGAGCAGGCCATCAAGGTGATGGAGCGCGCCGAGACGGCGCTAGGCGCGGCCGAAGCCTCGGCGCTGGGTCAGGTGTCCGCCGTCGACGACATGGTGCGCACGGTTGCCAGCTACAAGGAACTGGCGCGCCGGACCCGCCTGATGCTGGAAAAAGTCGTGAAGGCCCGCAAGGAGACGATCCGCGTCGAGATCCACCAGGTGGCGAAGGACAAGGCTGCGGCGCACATCGCGGACCTGAACAAGCGCCTGGGCCGCCCGTACATGCCGGCCGTGGCCGTGGACTTTGCCGGCGCCATGAAGGGCAAGAAGACCGTGACCAGCCTGCGCGATGCGGTCGACACCGAGCTGGCGCGCTTCAAAATCGAGGCGAACGCCGTGGCCGACCTCATCCAGATCAACCTGGGCCTGCTGCGCGAACTGGCCAGCGCCCATGCCTTCCTGTTCGCCGACACGGCATCGATCGTGCTCAAGGCGGCCGACGACCTGACCGCGCTGATCAAGTTGCGCATCGCCGAGCACGATCGGACCGAGGCGGCCAAGGCCGAAGCGCTGCGCGCCAAGATCGCCGAGGAGGAGCGCGTGAAAGCCGAGGCGGCAGAGCGCGCGCGTGTCGCCGCCGAGACGAAGCGTCAACTGGACGAACAGGCTGCGGCCCTGGTCGCATCGCGCGCCCAGCAGGAGGCGGCAGAGCGAGTCGCGGCGGCGGCGCAGCTGGAGGCCGACCACGCCGAAGCGCTGGCGATCAACGCGGCCGGCCACTATTTCAGCGACACCACGAAGCGCGACGACGGCATGCCGATCATGTGCAACCCGAACGGGTCACGCAGCATCTTCTGCGACGTCGACGAGGACCACGGCACGTTGCCGCCGGCCGCAGTGACGCCGATCGACGCCGCGCGTGCGCCGGCCCCAGTCGACGAAGCCATGCTGCGCCTCGGTCAGATCAACGAGCGCCTGGCGCCGATCGCGCTGACCGCCGAAGGCCTGGCGCGCCTGGGCTTTGCGCACGCCATGACCGACAAGTCGGCGAAGTTGTACCGCGAATCCGATTTCGTGCGCATCTGCGCGGCGCTGCAGCGTCACCTGGTCGTTGTGTCGCAGGCGAGGGCAGCATGAAACGCACCTTCGTCCTCGCCCACGACCAGGCCCGCAACAATGCCGCGCGCTTCTGCATGGACGCACCGGCGGGCTGGATGGTCGTCGTGTCGGAGCCGGCCAAGAAGCGTATCCAGGAAGAGAAGTACCACGCCATGATCGGCGACATCGCGCGCCAGGTCGAGCACATCGGCCGGAAGTGGGACGCCGACGACATGAAGCGCCTTCTGATCGACGAGTTCGCGGACGAAATGCGCGCCGCCGGCACGCCGCTGCATCACGACGGGCGCGTGGTTCCCAGCCTGGATGGGCGCCGGATCGTGCAGCTCGGCATCCAGTCGCGCGACTTCCACGTGAAGGAGGCTGCGGCCTTCATCGAGTTCCTGTATGCCTTCGGCGCCGCGCGGGAGGTTCGCTGGAGCGCACCGACGTGATGGACCCAGCCCGCATCCAGTTCGCGCAGCAGGAGCGCCCGCTGATCGAGGACGACGACAACCGCGGCCTGAACTGCCATGGGTGCCTGTTCAACCGCCAGCCGGCCCGGGTTTGCTTGCAGGCAGCCGCCGAAGCGGTGCGGCGCGGCCTGCGGGACTGCGACGCGGTCGACCAGTTCGGCGAGGTCGTGATCTACCTGGCCACGGATACGGACCCCAGACAACTGGATTTATTGGAGAACGTGAGATGACGAAACAGACGAGCAACGTCGGCCCATCGGCCGTCCAGATGATCGCCGATCGTGAGCGAGCCATCAAAAAAATTCTGGCACTGCTCGCCCGCAAGCGCGCAACCGTGGTCGAGGTGCAGGCCGAAATCGGAATGAGCGAGGACACGACCTACCGATACCTGCGGATCATGGCAGAGGCCGGGCAGGCGCACCGCACCGACGAGATGGTCGGCAAGCGCTTCCTGTGGGCGTTGGGGGCGAAGCCAGTCCAGGCGGACCAGCCAAAGCCAGCCCCGGCGTTCGCTGGCGCCAGGATAGTGCCGGCACGCCAGGTCGGAATGAAGCGGCACCCGCAGGATGTCGCGTTCTTCGGGCCGGCGCGGGGAGATGCCGCATGAAGCGCGACCTCATGACGATGGCCCTGGACCTGGGCCATGAGCTGATCATCGACAACTTCGCCGGCGGCGGCGGAACCAGCACCGGCCTGGAGGCTGCGTTTGGCCGCCCGGTCGACATCGCGATCAACCACGATCCGGAAGCGCTGGCCATGCACGCCATTAACCACCCTCACACGAAGCACCTGTGCGAGAGCGTCTGGGACGTCGACCCGATCAAGGTCACGAACAACCAGCCGGTCGGCCTGGTGTGGCTGTCGCCGGACTGCAAGCACTTCAGCAAGGCCAAGGGCGGCAAGCCGGTCGAGAAGAAGATCCGCGGCCTGGCCTGGGTGACGCTGCGCTGGGCGGCGAAATGTAAGCCGCGCGTGATCATGCTGGAGAACGTGGAGGAGTTCCGGACCTGGGGGCCGCTGAAGCGCGTCGTGGTCGGCGGCGAAGAGGTTTGGATGCCGGATCCGGCCAAGAAGGGCAAGACCTTCGAGAGCTTCGCGCGCCAGCTGGAGGGCCACGGTTACAAGGTCGAGTTCCGCGAGCTGCGCGCGAGCGACCACGGCACCCCAACGATCAGAAAGCGCCTCTTCATGGTCGCCCGGCGCGACGGCCTGCCGATCCGCTGGCCAACCGCCACGCACGGCGCGCCGGACTCCCCGGGTGTGCGCGCCGGCCGCCTGCAGCCGCACCGCACCGCGGCGGAATGCATCGACTGGTCGCTGCCGTGCCCAAGCATCTTCGGCCGCAAGCGCCCACTGGCCGACGCCACACTGCGGCGGATCGCCAAGGGCATCATGCGCTACGTGGTCGACGCGGCGGATCCGTTCATCGTCAACACCGCCAACAGCAAGACCACCGGCAGAGGGCCCAACGTGTGGCCGGGCGACGAGCCGGTGCGCACGGTCACCTCGGCACCGGGCTTCGCCGTGGTGTCGCCGACGCTTGTCCAGGTCGGCTACGGGGAGCGCGAAGGCCAGGCGCCGCGCGCGCTCGACATCGAGAAGCCGCTCGGTACCGTTGTCGCCGGTTCGTCGAAAGCCGCCCTGGTGACCGCGTTCCTAAATGAGCATGCGAACGCGAGCAACCAGCGCGTGATGCCGGCGGACGAGCCGCTGCGCACGATCTGCGCCCAGGTGAAGGGCGGGCACTTCAGTATGGTCTCGGCCGCGCTGGTCGGCGTTGGCGGCCGCGCTGGTGACAGCCGCCCGCGCGCCGCAGACGAGCCAACGGCCACGATTACTGCAAAAGGCGACACAGCGATCGCGACGGCTTTCCTGGCCAAGCACTACACGGGCGTGGTGGGTTCGGACCTGAGCGAGCCGATCGGCACCGTCACCAGCACCGACCACCACAGCCTCGTGACCGCGCACGTGACGAAATTCCGTACCGGCTCGACCGGCGCCGACCTGGCCGAGCCGCTGCCAACGATCACCGCCGGGCCCAAGGAAAACCCGGCCGGCGCGCCGCACGCCCTCGGTATCGTCACAGCGCATATCCAGCGCGACATGGGCAAGAGCGTCGGCCACTCCGCCGCGGCGCCGCTGGCGACCGTCACGGCCGGCGGCGGAGGCAAGTCGGCCTTGGTGTCGAGCCACCTGGTGAAGCTGCGCGGCACCAGCACCGCGGCCGGCGCCAACGAGCCGTTGCACACGATCAGCGCTGGCGGCCAGCATCACGCCGAGGTGCGCTCGTTCCTGCTGGCCTACTACGGCACCGACCAGGACCAGGCGCCCACCTCGCCGCTGGCCACTATCACCAGTCGGGACCGCTTCGGCCTGGTGACGATTCAGGGCCAGGATTACGAGATTGTCGACATTGGCCTGCGCATGCTGGCGCCGCACGAACTGTACCGCGCTCAAGGCTTCCCGGCCGGCTACATCATCGACGAGATCCCGGACCCGGCGCGCCTGTTCGTGGACGGTCATCAGGTGGAGGGCAACCCGCTCGCGCTGCCGCGCATCCCGCTGACCAAGTCGGCCCAGGTGCGCATGTGCGGCAACAGCGTGTGCCCGCCGCTGTCCGAGGCGCTCATCCGCGCGAATTTCGCGCACGAGCAGGAAATTGCCGGAATCGCAGCTTGAATAACTAAATAACGAGGACACCATGAACAAAATCGACCCCTGCGCCACCATGCGCAACAACCTGATCGCCGCCGCGCTGGGCCTGCAGCAGTGCACCAAGACCGCCGCCAACATCGTGCCGCTTCCGGGCACCGAGCGCTTTATCGCCATTGGCACGTCGGCAGAGATCGCCCAGGTGCTGCCGAAGGATGATGGCTCGCCGGCGGCCCCGAGTGCTGCAAGTATCGAAGGGCCGACAGACCAACAGATTTTGCTGGCAATGCGCCCCGATCTGGACATGGGAGATGGCGGCTTTCTCGGCGACACATACCCCGAGCTTGTCGTCGCCGCTGGCCGCGCCCTTCTCGCCACTCAATCAGCGAAGCAAGGCGCCCAGCCCTCGCCTCGCGCGCCAACCGACATATCGGCCAGGCTGCGCGAATACGCAAGCAACCCTGGCTACAGCCACAACGATTATGCCGACACCATGAGGATTGCGGCCGATGAGTGCGAGCGCTTTTACGGCGGCATGCTGGCTTGGAAGCAGACCGCCGAGAAGAAGGACCGGGATTGGGCCGCCGAGCGCACCGCGCGCATCGATGACCGCTGCATAGCGCGCGCCGCATCCCAGGCAGCGCCCGAGCAGGCCGCCCAGGTGCAGGCCGATGCGCGCGACGCCGAGCGCTACCGCTATCTCCGTGGGCATGATGCATCCCTAGAAACCCAGCAGCGCGACAAGGGCATTATCAACGGTCCATCTTGCTACCACGAAGTCGAAGGCATCTCCGAATTGAAGTGGGGCGTTGATCTGGACAGCGCTATCGATGCGGCCATGAAGTCGAAGCGCGCAGCTAGCACTGATGGCGATCAGAAAGGCGGTGCGTGATGGCCTACTTCGCCGTGATTCAGCGCGGGGATCTGCTGATCCCCATCATCAAGGGCGGCGACGGTCCTGATGCCGAGTGCTTGGCAACCTGGCCGACGCGGAAGCTGGCCGAGGAAGGCGCCGATGGCTGCCTGCTGGCTCAAGCCTACCCTGCTCTCATTTTCGATATGGACGACGCGCAATGAACCAGACCATCAACACCGCCCAGCCCATGAGCAAGGAAGCATGGATCGAGGCAGCCACCGCGCTGCTCCTTCCGTACATGCCGGACGGTACGCGAGAGTATGCAGAAAGCCTGTACCAGACTTTCGTTATCGATTTCGATGATCCGGACTGCACGCCGGCCGAAGCCGTCGACGAAGACTTGAGCAACTGGGGAGACTGAACCATGACGACCACCAACACCACCGCCAGCATCGACCTGGCACAACTGGACAAGCTGCACGTCGAGTGCCGCGAATGCGGCAACTGCGGCCACGTCGGCATCAACGATTCGAGCGACACACAGGCCGCATGCCACAACTGCGACTGGACCGGCGCGGAGCCATCGGAAGACCATTGCCCCGGCTGCGCGCAGACGAATTGCATGGGCGCGGCATGCCCGAAGTGCGGCGCGCTCTACCAACTGCTGGCAGATACCGTTCTCGCCCGCCGCTCCCTTACCAGTGCAGCGCCCGCCGAGCAGATCTGCGAGAAAAACCACGGGCACCCCCACGACTACAGCTTGCGCGACGATGGCACCTGCGCGTGGTGCGGGCACGATGAAGAGTCGGCCGGTGCCGCTGCAAAGACCGATCATGCGCCAATTGACACGTACGAGTTTGACCAGACGGGCGTGCCAACTCTCGACAAGCATGGCGATTGGGTAAAACTCTCGGATCACCTTGCCGCCATGTCGGCCAGCGCAGCAGGTGCAGGAAGCGCACAGCCCGCAGCACTGGGCGAGCAGCTTTGCCCAGCCTGCCAAGGATCAGGCGAGGGCTTGATGATGGAAGGTGCCGGACCAGATGCTTATGAAGTGCCTTGCACCTGCCCGTATTGCAAGGGATCGGGTGGCCTGCTGGATGCTTATAACGGCCTAGTCGAACTGCTGGCAGCCGAGCGCGAAAAGTATCTGCAACTGTGCGGTAAGGAGTTTTGGGCCAAGTCCGCACCGAACACCCAGCAGGCAGGAGCGGCGGCATCCAGCCGGGAGGCTGCACCACTGGACTGTCGTACCCCTGCTGGCGTGACGGTCGGCCTGATCGACGGCATCATCGCAATGGCTCGCGTTTTGCGGCAGCGCGATCTTTCGGCGCCTGATGTAGTCGAGGCACTGAAAGACATTCGCCAAGACGAGGATGTCGCAGCGCTCGCCCGCGCACCGCTGCCCGCTCACCCTGTCCAGGATGGCGAGAAGGATGCGGCACGACTGGATTGGCTGAATCAGAATTTCTTCAGCGATCAAAAAGACGAGTGGGACGAACGGCTGGCCCCCGACAGCATCAAGTGGAAATTCTTCGGCCCCATGAGCATTCAAGGCGACGTACGCCGGGTGATCGACGCAGCCATGGCCGCCGCTCAACAGGATGCGAAAGGAGAGAAGCCGTGACGTTCCTTTCGAGGCACGACCGCACCCAAGCGATCCTCGACGCCTTCCACAAGGCGAACGGGCCTTGCTGTGCTGGTTGCGACTGGTGGCGTTGGCATAACGCCCTGGTCGGCGAGTGCATCCGCACGCAGCCGGTAGCCGGCGTCGAGCGCTTCGCAATGCTCGGCATAACCGGCTCCAGCTTGGCGCCGGAAGCGGGCCACATCATGACGCCGCGCGAGCACGTGTGCGGCGAGTTCAAGGACGAACAGAAGGAGCCACCCCATGCCTGACCACCAGACCAGCCCTGTGGGCGAAGATGCAGAGCGCGCGGCGTTTGAAGCCTGGGCAAAGAGAGTTGGCTTGAGTTTAGATGTCAGCGCGATTGACGGGATGTTCATCGACCACTGCACAATTTCAGCCTACGACGCATGGCATGCTGGCCGCGCCGCTCCTACCCTGGATGCGTCAGGACTGCCTCCGCTGCCTGCGCCTGCGCACCGCGGCCCCGATGGAACTGGGTCTTATTTCGACAGTTGGACCGCCGACCAGGTCCGCCAGGCCCAGCGCGAAGCCCTGTATCAGGGGCGTGTCTATCAGCACAAGGTTGACCAGAAGATTATCGACCGCCTGCGCGAGACGGTTGCCGACCTCCGCGCCCAGGTGGCCAGCGAACGCCAGGCCAAGGAATACGAGCAGCGGCATGCAGTCGAGTCGGAAGCGGCTCTGGCCCAGGTTCAGGCTGCGCTTGCAGCCGCGCGTCAAGTTGGCAAGCACCTGTTCGACGCTGTGGCCGATGGCGCCGCTCCCACCCAGCCAAAAGCACAGGTAGGGGAGGGCCAATGATCGAACGCAAGACAATCCGCCGCAAGGGGCAGGCGCTGTTCTACGACGCCATAAACGACCGGCGCCGGCCGGCGTACGAGCGGCGCGGCACGGTGCCAGGCCAGGCGCCGCTGACCCGCGAGCAGCAACTGTTCGGCGAGCGCCGGGCGCATCCGAGAAAAAGGTAGGGAAAAATGGCAAGCACGCAACAAATTCAATCGCGGTACGTGACCCTGCAGGAATGGGCGGCGATGATGTTTTCGAAGGTGCCGCACGAAAGCACGCTGCGCCGCTGGGTCCATGACGGGCACATTCAGCCGCAGCCGCAGAAGGTCGGCAAGGCATGGCAGGTGAAGCGCGACGCGCGGTACGTGGACTGATATGGCAAGGAAGAGACTGGCGGTAAATCGGGCGTTGCCGCCTAACCTATACGTGAACACGGCCGGGTATTACTCCTACCGGGATCCGGAGAAGAAAACCCAGAAGGGGTTGGGCCGGGACCGGGCCATGGCGATTCGGGAAGCGAGGGCGGCGAACGCTGCGCTGGCCGGGCGCGAGCCGTCCTCGCTCGTCGACTGGGTGCTCGGCCGCACCGATTACACCCTGGCCGGCTGGCTGCCGGTCTACCGCGAATTGTGGGAGGCGAAGACCGAGCCGACGGCGAACACGATTCAGGGCGCGAAAACCCTGCTCAAGCGGCTGGCGGCGGCCGACATCGGGCAGATGCGCATGCGCCACGTCGAGACGGCGCATGTGGCGACCTACCTGGCCGAGTTCGAGAAGAGCACCGGCCCGGCTATGGCGCGCAACATGCGGTCGAAGCTGACCGACATATTCCGGTGGGCGGAAACCCAGGGCGTGATCGAGGTTGGCAAGAATCCAGTGGCGGCGACGTTCAACCCCGACTACAAGGTCAAGCGGGAGCGGCTCAGCCTGGAGCAGTTCTGGGCGATCCATGCTCAGGCATCAGTGTGGGCGAAGAACGCCATGCTGTTAGCCCTGGTGACCGCCCAGCGGCGGGACGACGTGGCCAACATGAAGTTCGCCGACTACAAGGACGGGTTCCTGCACGTGGCGCAAGGGAAGTCGGGCGGGGAAACTCGGCTGCAGCTCGACGGCTCGATCCGGCTGGCCAAGGTCGGCCAGTCCGTGGCCGAGGTGGTGGCCGGCTGCCGCGACCTCATCGTGAGCCGGCACCTGGTGCACCACGTCGAACGCTCCAACAAGACCAAGCCCGGCGACATGGTGCGGGCGCCGATGATCTCGATGGCGTTCCAGCGGGCGCGGGAGCTCGCCAAGATCGAAGCATCGGAGGGCCGGACGCCGCCGTCGTTCCATGAAATCCGCAGCCTGTCGGAGCGGCTCTACAGGGAGGAATTCGGGGCGGACTTCGCGCAGGCCATGCTCGGCCACAAGAGCGCGCAGATGACCTCGAAATACGACGATCTGCGAGGCGGCTGGAAGACAATCAAAGCTGTGTGATTTCGTAAAATATTGAACGAATTTCTGTAAAAATCAGAGAAAGCCTTTATGTAAAGGCGCCGTTTGAGGGCCTGATGCTTACATGTGATACAGATTCAGGGCAGTCGGCGCTGCATGGCCGCCACAAAGCCTGTAGATAAAGGGACAACCCATTTTCACGGCGAAGCGGGTGCGACCCGGCGCGGCGGCCGGGTCCTGTGCCGCGCCCCGCATCATCAGGCGCCCTGGCGGGCGCGTTCGAGCGCCAGCGACTGCTGCTTCTCGGCCGCCGTCATGCGCTTGGCGCTGACCTTCACCACCGCCATGCTGGTCGGGGTCGCGATGGCGGCGGCCTGCGCTGCGACCGGGGCTGCAACATGGGCCTGGGCCGGCGGAATCGCTTCCAGTGCGACGCTGGCTGCGCCTGCCACGCTGAGCGAGAAGAGGAAGGCGGCTTCCATGTTCCTGATGATGTTCATTTGCTGCTCCTTTGCGGGTGGGGTATCGATGGAGTCACTGTAGCCAAAGGCGTTATGGGTCGCCAGCGGCGTGCGACGGGCTGCACGAAATGCGGGACGAACTGCAAAAATGGCGGCCCCGGAAGGCAGGCCGCCCGGCCGTTTTTCCTGCCCCCTCGGCTACATGGCCGGGACAGCTCGAGGGCAGGGGAGAACAGGATGATCGGAGCGGTATTCGAGGTACTGGCGGCGAACCGGACGCGCCGGCGACGGGCGCGCAACCTGCGCGCGGGCGGGCGCGCACGTACCCGCTTGCCTACGCGCGCACCTGAGCATGCGGGCACGGGCATGGCGGCGGCCACGGTCACGGACGCCGGCGTGCACACGGCCGGGCCTGGCCTCGCGGTACGGCTCGCCGGCGCGCTGCCGCGCCCGCGCATGCCGGTCCTGCGCAAGCCGGTTCTGCGCATGCCGGGTCCGCTGGCCTGGCTGGCTCTTGCTGCGCTGCTGCTGGCCGCGGCCGGCGCCTGGGTCATCGCCACCCATGCACGCTGGCTGGCCGCGGCAGGTGTCGATGCGGTCAGCCCGCAGCTGACCGTGCTGCAGCCGGCCCTGCCCGGGGTCGCATTCGAGGTGCCGGACAGTGCCGGCGTGCGGCTCGGCCGGCATGGCGCCGCCGCGCTGCTGGTCCTGTCCGGCATGCGCGCCGAGCCGGCCCAGCGCATCGATCTCTGCGCCCAAATGGCCGACCCGGCGCGCGGACGCCTGCTGCCGGTACGGATCGGCTGGGGACTGGAGGCATTGGCGGCACTGGCGGCCGCGCCGCGCAACCCGCTGCTGGCGAGCGGTCCGATGCCGCGCGTCGAGCTCACGGGCAGTGCCCTCGGCGGCGCCCCCTTGAGCCTGGCATGGAGTGGCCACCCGGCCGAGTGGATCGGTGACGCCGGCGCAGGCCGGCCGCTGTCTGGTGTGCGCGGCGAGACGCCGTTCTACCGCCAGGGCTGGCTGCTGTGGGCCGGCGATGGCGGACGGGCGCTGCGCGTACTGCGCCGCCCCAACGGCGCCTGCCCGCAGGCCGGCGAACTGGTGCTGCAGCTGTACCGCCCGAACCCGTCGGCGGCGACGGCGGCGCCGGCACGCGCGCTGGTGGCGGCCTTTCCCGCCGCCGGCACGCCGGTCGAGGTGCGGCTGGCGCCGGGCCGCTACGCCGTGCCCGGGAGCGCCGCGGCGCGCATGGAAGACCAGCAGCTGTTCGAGGGCTTGCGCGCGCACGGCCTGGTGCGCCTGGGCGGCGATGGCCTGGCCCAGCTGGCGCCGCCCGACCTCGCCGGCTGGCGCGCTGCCGGGCCGACGCCCTGGGACAGCGCCGTGCTCGACGCCGAGGGACGGCACCTGCTGCAGTACCTGTACGCGCGCGCCGACGGCGATTTCGTGCGCGAGCAGGTGCGCATCTTTAATAGCGAACGCCGGCTGCTGGCCTGGCGCGTGCGCAGCACCGACCTGCAGGCCGCGCCAGCCTCGGCGTGGCGGATCGAGCTGGACGGCGTACCGGCGCCGCTGGCCGACGACATGCCGGCCGCCGGCGCGCGCCTGTTCGCGCGTCTGCCGCAGGGCTGGGCGCCGTGGCAGCGCGTCGGCGCCTGGCCGTCGGGCGGCACGGCCCGCCTGCGCCTGGCGCTGCCGGCAGCGGCGCGCCCCGGCGATGCGGTCCGGGTGATGCTGGCCGGGCGCCTGCTCGGCGTGCAGGGCGGGCGGCTGGCGACGCCGCCGCTGCCCGCCTGCAGCGGGCGCGCCTGCCGCGGCCCCGACCAGGTGCAGTTGCTCGACCTCCAGCTCGAACAGGGCGCGCGCGAACTGGTGCTGGAGGCGGCGCCGCTCGGCATGGACGCGCTGGCCACGCCCGGCGACGCGCGCTACCGCCACCTGGGCGTGCGCGACGGCGAACTGGCCTGGCAAGCCTTGCCGGCGGCGGTGCGGGTGGCCGGCCCGGCGCCGGCGCTGGCCGAGGTGCGCGTGACCGACCGCAACGGCGCCGCGCTGTGGCAGGACGGCGCCCCGACCGAGGCCGCGCGCGCCGCCGGCCTGGCCACGCTGCTGGGCGTGCGCGCCGACCAGGCCGCCGGCGTGGCCGGCATGCTCGGCCGCCTGCCGGGCGCCGGGCGGCACGACGCGCGCCTCAGTATCGACCTCGGCCTGCAAGGTGCCGCCCAGGCCGCGCTGGACTGCATCGGCATGCGCCGCGGCCAGTGGCTGGACGGCCGCTGCAGCGGCGCCGGCGCGGTGCCGGAAGGCCGCCAGGCCGGGCTGGTGGTGCTCGACACCGAGACCGGCGAGGTGCTGGCCGCGGCCGGCAGCGGCAGCGGCCAGGTCGACGCCGCCAACTGGAGCGAGGCGCGCGCCTTCGAGCGCCTCGACCCGGCCGCCAGCCCGCTGCGCCTGCCGGCCTTCCAGCACGACGGCGGCGCCGAGCGCAGTCCCGGTTCGACCTTCAAGATCGTCAGCGCGCTCGGGCTGGAGCTGGCGGCGCAGACCGATCCCGGCCTGGACGCGCTGCTGGACGGCATGCCGCTGGCCGCCATCAACACCTATGCGGCGGCGCGCGGCTGGGATTTCCGCACCGGTGCGCCCAGCTACCCGGCGGACGGCCGCGCCCGCATCACGAATTTCCGCGACCAGGGCCTGGACCGGCGCGCCCAGGATGGCCGCCTCGGCCTGGCGCAGGCGCTGACCTACAGCCTGAACACCTGGTTCGCCTGGACCGGCGAGCTGTCCGACCGCGCCGCCGGCGCCGGCCTCACCGACCTGCAGCCGCTCGCGGCCGACGGCCTGGACCGGGTGCGGCCGATCGTCGCCATGGCGCACCGGCTGGGCTTCGGCCAGGCGCTGCGCCTCGACGGTGGCCTGCTGCCGGCCGGCTATCCGTGGTCGGCCTGGGATGCGCTGCAAACGACGCCGGCCGCGATCGACCCGGTGCATACCCGCCACGAATTGCGCCAGATGGCGATCGGGCTGCGCATGCAGGCCACGCCGTTGCAGATGGCGCTGGCGGCGGGCGCGGTCGGGCAGGGCGGCACGATTGCGCCGCGCCTGCTGGTGGGGCTGGACGGCAGGGATGCCCAGGCGCTGCCGGCGCAGCCGCTGGGCGTGCGCCTGGACCGCATCCGCGCCGGCATGAAGGGCGTGGTCGATGCCGGCACCGCGGCCGGCGCCTTCCGCGGCCTTGACCTGGCCGGGGTGCGCCGTGGCCTGTCCGGCAAGACCGGCACGGCGCCGGTCGGCGACGGCGCGCGCGCCACCGTGTGGTTTACCGGCTGGCTCGAGCCGGGGAGTATTCCCGGCCAGGCGCACCGGCTGGCCATCGCCGTGTTCGTCAGCCGTTCGGAAGCGACCGGCGGCGAACACGCGGCACCGGTCGCGGCGGCCGTGTTGCGCCATCTCGCGGCCAGCACGCCACAGTATGCGTCGAAAGCCCGATAAGAGGGGTAAATAAACCTCACCAGCGCGCCTTGCTAGTGTGTTTGTATGGCATTATTTGCTACGGCCTGGCATTGCCCGGCCGTCCACACGACGAAAGGGAAGTATGCGTTTGCCGGGCACCCGGTACCAGGAACCGGGTTGGGAAGAAGTGCGCAAGCTGCTGGGGCAGTGCTCGCTGGCGCTGCTGCGCGCCGCGAGACTGACCCTCGGGCTGGACGACTACGTCGACGGCATGGCGCGCCAGCTGCGCGCCCAGCGCCGCAGTGCGCGCGCCCAGGCGCCCGGCAACAGCTACGGCGACACCGTGCTCGAACTGGCGCTGGCGCTGGTCTACGAACTGCGCGCCCGCCCGGCCGACTGGGAGTCCCTATGCGCGGCGCTGGCGGCCGAAGGCGACGGCATCGGCGACGCCCTGCTGCGCAAGAAGGCCAACGACATGTATGCGCTGCTGCGCGACAAGGTCGACGCCGACCATTACCAGGCTGCCTGCGGGCGCCCGTGCAGCCCGAACCGGATCTACGCCTACCGCATGCTGGACACCGCCTACGGCGAGATCGCGCGCCTGTTCGCCGCCTGGGAGCAGCACCGCGCCCAGGTCGGCGCCATCCTCGGGCGCGGCATCGACGGCGGCGTGCCGATCGAGGTGCGCCAGCTGCGCGCCATTGGCGACTGCCGGCCCGAATGGCTGCTGCGCTGGAGCGAGACGCTCGAGCGCTACACCGGTACGGTCGGCCCGCTGCACACGCGCTCGAAGCGCTTCGCCAACCTGAAGACCAGCCCGGGCAAGATCGGCGCCATGCTGCGCGAGATCGGCGAATACGAAGCCCTGTCGGCCAACCGCGACCACGACTGGCTGCAGGACCTGGACGACGCCTCGGTCTGGATGGAAGATTACTGGCGCGTGCTGCAGGATGCCGGCGACGCCACGCCGGGGCCGGACCGCATCCTGGAAGCGCGCGAGGACGAGTTCGCGGCGGCAGATCACGAACCCGCTGCGCCGGCGCCGGACGATCAGCCGGACGCGGCCGCCGACCCGGGCCGCCAGGCGCGCCTGGAAACGATCGCCGCCACGGTTTCGCTGCCCCCCGGCTACATGCTGGCGGCGGCCCGTGCCGAGGACCGGCAGAGCTGGGCCGCGCGCACCATGGTCGGCGACGGCCTGGCGGTGCGGCTGGCGGTGTATGCGCGCCTGCTCGGGCCGGACGACGATTGCTTTCCGGATGCCTGGCGCGATCCGGCCAGCGGCGAACTGCCGACCATGCAGCAGCTGGCGGCGCTGGCCGAGGTATCGCTGCCGACACTGCGCAAGCGGCGCGACGCGGCCATCGCGCGCCTGCAGGCCGCGACCCTATTGAAAGGCGGATGACGATGATGAAGGCGAAACAGATGGAGCGGCGCTTGCAGGAGCAGGCACTGCTCGGACGGCGAATCGACGGCGACCGCCTGGTGCTGGACGACGCCACCCTGCTGGCGGCGCTGGACGGCAGCCGGCCGCTGCGCACGGCCGAGCGCGACGCGCTGCAGGCTTCGCCGCTGACGGCGCGCCGCCTGCGCCAGCTGGCGCTCGAGCGCCGCGCCGGCGCCGGATCGAGTACTGTTACCGCCTGGCGCGGCAGCCGGGGCATGCTGCGCGCGGCCAGCAGCGCCGGCGCACCGGCACCGATCCGCACCGACGACGGCTGCTGGACCCTGCATTTCATCGAATCGGCCGACGGTTGGCGTACCATCCTGCAATTGGCCCCGGATGCGCCGTTCGCCGCCGCGCTGCTGACGGCGCGCGCACCGCTGCAGGTGCGCGACGGTCTCGGCCGCATCCTGCTCGAAGGCCGGCTCGACGCCGACGGCGAATGCGAGGCGCCGTGGCCACTGGCGGCGGCGCCGGCCACGCACCTGCAGGCGCACGGCGCCGCATTCACGGTAACGCCACTCACGGAGACCTCATCATGTTAGGCCTGTTCAAGCGCGCGACCCCGGTCGCCGATGCCTGCGAGCTGGGCACCAGCGCGGTGGCGCTGCCGGTGCGCAGCGGCTGCAACGTGCCGCCGCAGTTTCCGGTGGTGGTGGTCGACGCCCGCGGCAGCAGCCGCCGCGCCGGCGCCGCCGCCGCCAAGCGCATCGAACTGCGCGACGGCGAGCTGGCCTACGCCTTTCATCCGGGGCCGTACACGGTCGACCTGCTGCCGTTTGCCGGCGCCCCCGAGATCGGCCTGCGCACCCGCTTCGCCATCGCCGCCGATGCGCAGGCCACGCACCAGCGCTTCGACTTGTACCTGGCCAGCGAAGTCTCGGGCCGGCTCGGGCTGGAGGCGCTGGTGGCCGCGATGGAGGGCGCGCTGCAGCGCGAACTGCAGGACGGCGGCCTCGCGCTGCCGCCGTGCGCCACCATCGACGAGTGGAACGCCTTCCGCCTCGGCCTCAACCAGCTGCTCTACATGCGCTTCGGCGTGACTGTCGACGATTGCGTGCCGGCCGACCTGGGCGGTAGCCGCGATTATGCGGCGCTGCTGGCGGCGCGTGCGGCGGGCGGCGCCGCCACGGCGCCCATGCATGTAGCGCCGGCAGCGCTGCAAGCAGCGGGCACGGCGGGAGACCCCATCGCCGAACCGGCTATCGCCGACGCCAGGGCGCTGCGCCGCCTGTTCCTCGAGCTGCCCTGCCTGATGTGCGGGCTGCGCCTGGCGGCTCTGCCGGCCAGTCCCGAGCAGTTCCGCCAGCAGCAGGCCATGCTGCAGCGCCTCGACCTGCTGTGTGTCGGCGTCAACGCCATGCCGGCGCTGGCCATGGCAGCGCCGGGGCAGGCACTCGGCGCGGCCGAGCAGGGGCGCCGCGCACGCCACAGCGGCCGCGCCACCGTCTCGCTGGACGAAGCCTGGGCACTGCTGGCGCGCCTGAAAAACGCCACCCCGGCGCTGCTGGCGCCGCTGTACGACGAGGCCGAGCGCATCGTCGCCAACCTGGAAGCCGACTGCGACGGCCGCCGCCGCACGCAGGACAGCGCCAACGAAGGCGAGACCGCATGAGCGGCGCGCCCACCAGCGCCGAATGCCGCAGCCTGCTGTCCGACGGCAGCGTGCTGACGGTCAGCGCCACGCGCCGGCCGCGCGCCGGCCGTGCCGACGTCAAGTGCAGCGCCCCCGGCGACGCCCGCCTGGCCGAACGGATGCAGGAAGTGGTGCGCCTGGCGCGCCACACCGAAAGCCGCTTCGACAGCCGCGACCAGGTCGTGATCGGCATCGACCGCGTGCCGGCTCCCGGTGAGCGCGACTGGGAACTGGCGGTAGTGCTGGCCGACCGCATGGTGCGCGGCGTGTGGGCGGCGCGTGGCCCGGTACTGGCCAACGGCTGGTCGGATGCCTGGCACCTGGGGCGCGTCGACGGCCATGCGGCGGCCGTGCCGACAGAAACATTGCCGGCGGCGCTGCTGGGCGGCCCCGGCGGCCTGGTCCACCTGGGTCAACTGTCCGGCCATCCGGACCCGGCCGCCGCGGTCTCGACCGCGCGCGCCTGGTTCCCGCTGCATGCCGGCGGCGCCGCCGACAGCCTGTGCTGGGTCGAGGTCGGCGTCTATCCAGTGCAGGGCACAGCGGAAGCGCTCGACGACGAACAGGCCATCGCCGTGCCCGGCCAGGATGCGGCGCGCCAGCTGGCGGTGCGCCAGGCGCTGGCCGCGGCGCGCCACTTCGACGCCGGCCATCGTCCCGGCCCGGGCGGCGGCGTCCGCTGGCGCACTACGGTGCGTTTCGGCCAACCGCATTTCCAGGGCCGCTCGTTCGAGCTGGCGCTGGTGCTGGCCGACCGCATCGCGCGCGGCCGCGAGTTCCTGCCGCGCGGGCGCCTGATCGCAAGCGGGCAGTCGGACGCCTGGCATGCCGGCCGCGTCGACACCGTCGAAGGCATCGCGCCGAAATGCGCGCTGCTGCTGCGCGAAGCGGCGCCCGGCGACCGCATCCTGCTACCCCAGGCCTGGCAGCCGGCGCTGCCGGACGGCTTCGCGCAGCAGGTGCGCGCCCTCGGCGCCAGCATGGCGTGCGTCGAACGCATCGGTATCATCTAGGGTCGCTGCGTACGCTTGTTGCATGAAAACGGGATCGGGCCGCCGCTGCTACAATCGCGCGGCATGAAAGCAGGGCACAGTTTCAGGAAGACGGGAGACCATATGTTCAATCTGTTCGCGGCGGGCAATGCGGCGCCCTTGCGCAAGTCGCCGGCCCTGGTCGACAACCGCTGGATGCCGGAGGCGGACGACCTGGCCGTGTTCTTCGGCGTGGATGCCTTGTCGGGGATTTTCGTAAAGACCCTGCGCGTGCCGGCCACTGCGCGTGCCTACATCCTGCAGGGCGGGCAGGCCACCGAAGTGCCGCAGGGCGAATACGAGATCGAGGGTTTCTTCACGCGCCTGAACCACCTGCTGCGCGACCAGCACGCCGAGATCCTGGTCACGCGCAGCAGCGCGATGGCGCTCGATTTTGCGCTCGACGGCCTGGTGACGGCCGAACAGCTGGAGGTGTCGGCGCGCCTGGCGCTGTCGATCCGCATCGAGAACGTGCCGGCGTTCGCGCGCCATTTCATGACCATGCCGGGCACGATCGGGGCCGCCCAGCTGCAAGAACTGCTGCTGCCGCCGGTACGCCAGCTGGCGGGCGAATTCGTGGCGGCGCGCTCGCTGCGCGACATGGCCGGCAGGTCTCGCCTGCGCGAGGAACTCGACCAGCACCTGCAGGGCGGCATCGCCATGCTGCTGGCCCAGTACGGTCTGGCGGTGGTGCGGGTCGACACACTGGAAGTGCGCCACGATAAATTCGACGCCAACCGAGCCCGCATCGGCAGCCTTTGGCTGGCGGCCGACGAGCGCCACGTCGCGGTCGCGCATGCGCAGCAGCTCGACGACCTGTATTCCGAAGAAGAGTGGCGCCGTATCCGGCGCCAGGAACAGAAAGCACGCCTGGCTTACCGGCGCGCCGAGCTGGCCCAGGACGGCAGCCTGGAACGCGCCGAACTCTCCTTGAAAAACGCCGAACGCGCGCACGCGATTCGCGCGCGCGAGATCGAGCTGTACGGCCGTATCGTCGAGTCGCGCACGCGCAAGCAGGCGGTCGAGCGCGGCGCCATCGACGCCGTCAAGGAACTCGAGCACGAACTGGCCGCCAAGCGCGGCGCGCGCCTGGACGAAGCCGGGCAGTGGGAACACCTGCGCGAGCTGGCCGCGATCCGCATGCGCACCGAGCTCGAAGTGGCGCGCCAGGATGCGCTTGATGCCCGCACGGTGGCGCAGCAGCGTTTCGCCCACCAGCTGCTGCAGCAGCAGATCCGCAACAAGATCGAGCAGGCGCAGGGCATCGAGGATGCCGCCCGGCGCCGCGCCGAGCTGGCGCGCCTGCAGGCCGCCGAGCAGGCCGCCGCCCGCCGCGTCCAGGACATCGACGACGAGGAGCACGCATCCCAGTTCCGGCTGGTGCAGCTGGCCAACCGTGCGCGCGTGCGCGAAGCCGAGCGCGTGCTCGAATGGGAAGAGGCCCAGTTCGGCACGCGCCTGCGCGGCGCCGAGCGCGGCGAATCGGTCGAGGCCGAGGAAGTGCGCCAGCGCATCGAGTCGCTGCGCCGCGGCGGCGGCCAGGCCGAGGCGCTGGCCCAGCACGAAAAGTTGCTGCGCACGATCGAAGCCGATGCCCTGCAGCTGCGCCGCCAGCATGAGGTGCGCAACGCCGGGCGCGAGGCCGAATGGCAGCACGAGTTGCGCCGCCTGGCCCAGGAAACCGAACGCGCGGCAGCGCTCGGCGCGATGGACGACACCGCCAAGCTGGCGCTGGCGGACCCGGCCAACGCGGCGCTGCTGGCCGACGTGATGAAGACGCGGGTGCATGCCGGCATGAGCCCGGAGCAGCTGGCGGCGCTGGCCGGCGTGGTCGGCGCGGCGCATGCCGGTGGCGTCGAGGCGCTGCGCCTGGCCCAGCAGCAGGTCGAGGACGAGCGCGTGCGGCGCGAGCGCGAAGTCGACAAGGACCGCCGCCACCAGCTCGACCTGCTGGCGCTGCAGAACGACGTCAACAAGGCGGCGCTGGCGTCGCAGGCGCAGCTCGGCGGTGCCCTGGCGGCTGCCGGAAAAGGGGACCGCGCGGACCCGGCGCCCGCATGCACGCACGCGCACGCGGGCGCCAGCGACCGCTTCTGCGGCGCCTGCGGCGCGCCCCTGCCGGCCCGGGGATGACGGCGCTCGACAAGCTGCGCGAACTGCGCGCGCTGCACGAAGACGGCTTGCTGAGCCGCGAGGAGTTCGAGAGCCGCAAGAATGCGATCCTCGACGCCAGTTATGCCCCGCCGGCGGCGCCGTCCGACATGTCCGACGCCGCCGCGCGGCCCGGCACCGAGATCGGCCTGATGGCCGGCCAGGAAGTCGGCCCGTTCGAGCGCCGCCACCGGCTCGACCGCCTGATCGCCCACGGCGGCATGGGCCAGGTGTGGGAAGCCACCGACCTCGCTACCGAAGCCGAGCTCGGACACAGCGCCCGGGTCGCGCTGAAGATCCTGCCGCCGCAGCTGACCGAGAACGGCGCCCATGCGCGCCTGCTGATCGAGGAAGCGGCGCGCGCGCGCCAGCTGGCCCACGAACACATCGTGCGCGTGTACGACTGGGCCCAGGACCCGGCCACGTCCAGCTACTTCATCATCATGGAATGCCTGGACGGCGAAGACGTCGACAGCCTGCTGGCGCGTGAAGGCGCGCTCGGCCTGGAGCGCACGCTGGCGCTGCTGGCGCCGGCCGCCGAGGCGCTCGACCATGCCTGGGAGCGGCACCGCCTGGTCCACCGCGACATCAAGCCGGCCAACCTGTTCCTGACCCGCCGCGGCGACGTCAAGCTGCTCGACTTCGGCATCGCGGCCAGCGCCCGCGGGGGCGGCGACGGCGATGCCGGCAGCGCCGGCGTGGAAGCGCCGCCCAGTTCCGGCACCGCCGGCTACCGCGCGCCGGAGGCAGGGCGCGATGCCGCGGCGCCGGCGCCGGCGCTGGACGTGTATTCGGTGGCGGTGCTGGTCTACCGGATGGTGGCCGGACGCCTGCCGTTCGGGCTGCTGCGCGATCCGCTGCAGCAGCCGGCGCGCCCGGCGGCGCTGAACGACGCGCAGTGGGACGTGCTGCAGGCCGGCTTCGCGCTCGACCCGGCAGCGCGCCCGGCCAGCGTGCGCCTGCTGCTGGCACGCCTGCAGGGCGCCGCCGGACCGGGCGCCGCCGAGCTGGCCGAAGAAGAAAGGCAGCGCCGCGCCGCCGCGCAGCGCCAGGCGGCCGAGGCAGCCCAGGAAGCCGAGCGCAAGGCCCAGCAGGCGGCGCGCGAAGCGGCGATCCGGGCCGCCGCGGTGGCCGCCGCCAGGGTCGCGGTCGAGCGCCAGCGGCGCGAACAGGAAAAGCTGGCGCGCGCGGCGGCCGAGGAAGCGCGCGCGGCACGCAAGGAAGCGCTGCGGCGCCAGCTGGCCGAGCGGCGCGAGCTCGAGGTCGAAAAGGCGAGGGCCGCCGAGGAAGAGGCGCAGCGCAAGCAGGCGCAGGCGAGGGCTGCCGCGGTCTACCTGGCCGAGCAGAAGCGGGCGCGTGCCGAAGAGGCGGCGCGGACACAGGCGAACGCCGGCGCGGCCGGGGCCGAGGCGCTCGAGGCGCGCGAAGCGCCGATCCTGTCACCGGCACCGGCACCCGCCAGCCCGGCTGCCGCCGCTGCCGTCACTGCCGGCGCCGAAGGCATCCTGCGCGACAAATTCATCGCCGCCGACGGCCACGGCCCGGAACTGGTGGTGCTGCCGACCGGCCGCTTCCAGATGGGTTCACCCGAGCACGAGCGCAAGATCGCGATGGAAGCCGGCTCGCAGAAGGGCTGGCTGGCGCGTGAGCTGCCGCAGCACTGGGTCGGCATCGAGCGCCCGGTCGCGATGGCACGATATCCGGTGCTGGTGGACGAATGGCGTGACTTCGTGCGCGCCACCGGCTGGCGCCCGAGCGGCGACGTCGACTGGAACGCGCCCGGCTTCGCCCAGACCGGGCGCCACCCGGTGGTCGGCGTCAACTGGTTCGACGCGCTGCGCTACGTGCAGTGGCTGTCGCAGGCCACCGGCCACAGTTATCGCCTGCCGAGCGAGGCGGAATGGGAATACGCCTGCCGCGCCGGCACCCGTACCGCCTTCAGCTGCGGCGACACGATCAGCCCGGAGCAGGCCAACTACGATGGGAATTTCACCTACAACGGCGGGCCGCGCGGCGCGTACCGGCGCGGGACCACGCCGGCCGGTATGTTTGCCCCGAATGCCTGGGGCCTGAATGACATGCACGGCAACGTGTGGGAATGGGTGCAGGACGTGGTGCACGATAACTACGAAGGCGCGCCGCTGGACGGCAGCGCCTGGGAAACCGGCGGCGACGGTGCGCGCCGCATCCTGCGCGGCGGCTCCTGGCTGTACAACCCGCGCTACCTGCGCTCGGCGCTGCGCAACGGCTTCTCGGCCGTGCTGTCCAACGATATCGTCGGGTTCCGCGTGGTGCGCGAGCTGGCCCAGCCCGCGCTTGACTAGATGACTAGGAGCGCCTAACAAAACCTTCAGGGCAAGGGATGCGGCCCGCCGACGCAGCGTCGAAGACAGTACGCTAGTACGGCGAGACGATGCAACGCAGCCATGGAGGTTTTATTAGGCGCTCTAAGTAGACCTTCAGGCTGCCAGCGCCAGGCGGCCAGCGTGCGCCGCTGCGCTGCGCGGGGCCGCAGGCGCGTGCTCCTGGTCGAGGCGGAAGGTGCCGACCAGTTCGGCCAGCGCATGTGCCTGGTCCTGCAGCGAGGCGGTGGCCGCCGCCGCTTCCTCGACCAGCGCCGCATTCTGCTGCGTGGCCTGGTCCGCCTGCACGACGGCCTTGTTGATCTGCTCGATGCCCGAGCTCTGCTCGGCGCCGGCCGCCATGATCTCGGTCATGATGTCGGTGACGCGTGCCACGCTGGCCACGATCTCGTCCATCGTGTTGCCGGCCTGGTCGACCAGCCCGGCGCCGGCGTCGACGTTCGCCACCGACGCCGTGATCAGTTCCTTGATTTCCTTTGCCGCCGCCGCCGAACGGTGCGCCAGGTTGCGCACTTCGCCTGCGACCACGGCGAAGCCGCGGCCCTGTTCGCCGGCGCGTGCGGCTTCGACCGCCGCGTTCAGTGCCAGGATATTGGTCTGGAAGGCGATGCCGTCGATGACCGAGATGATGTCGACGATGCGCTTGGACGAATCGTTGATCGAGCCCATGGTCTGGACCACCTGCGACACCAGCTGGCCGCCGCGCACCGCGACTTCCGAGGCCGACACCGCCAGCTGGTTGGCCTGGCGCGCGTTGTCGGCGTTGTGGCGCACGGTCGAGGTCAGCTCTTCCAGCGCGGAGGCGGTTTCTTCGAGGCCGCCGGCCTGCTGCTCGGTGCGGTTCGACAGGTTTAGGTTGCCGGCCGCGATCTCGCTGCTGGCAGAGGCGATCGAGGCGCTGCTGTTACGCACGCTGCGTACGGTGGTGGCCAGATGGCGCTGCATGTCGGCCAGGCCCTGCAGCAGCTTGCCCATCTCGTCGCCACGGTCGATCGTGACCGGGGTCGACAGGTCGCCCTTGGCCATCGCGTTGAAGTGGACCAGCGCCTGGTCGAGCGGACGCATGATGGCGCGCAGCAGCGATACCGACGACGCGATGATCAGCAGCGCGCCCAGCACCACGGCGCCGATGGCCAGCTGCATCTGGCGGTCGCCCATGCTGACGCTGCCTTCGAACGCCGTCTTGGCGGCGGCGATCTGGTAGTCGTCGAGCTTGGTCGAGGCGGTGTTGTAGTCGCCGAAGGTCGCGGTCAGCTTTTTCATGAACAGCGTTTCCAGCGCCGCGGCATCCTGCGCCTGCACCGCGCGGGTCACCGCCTCGATGGTGTCCACGTAGGCCTTGCGCTGCTCGGCCAGGGTCTTGACCAGCGCCGCTTCCTCGTCGCTGCGCGGCATGGCCTGGTATTGCTGCCAGGTCTTCTCCGAATCGGCCATGAAGCCCTGCATGCGCGTGATGGTCTTGGCGACGTCGGGCGCATCCGGGTGCAGCACGGCGCGGTCGAGCACGAAACGGGCGCGCGCCAGCCAGTTCTTGGAATTGTTCAGGGAAATGCTGGAGAGCAGCTGGCTGGAGTACACCTGTTCGAGCGAGCGCTGGGTCGCGCGCATGCCGTTGATGCCGATCAGGCCAGTCGCCACGATGATCGCGCCCAGCAGGGCCATGGTGGCGATCAGGCGGATACGGAGGGTCAGTTTGGTTGTCATACCGGGAAGAGGTGAATAGGGTGTGGGAACTCTACCGTTCAACTTTCCTCAACTCAACTAAATGGTGCAAATTTGTTGCTCTATGGATACATAGCACTCATCATTGCAAATTAAATAGTCAATGCAAGATACAAAATGACAATCCCGCGGAAAGTGCCATAATCGGCCTCTCAGGCTTCCCGGTTGATGACCGGACTGCGAGGTGTGACATGCATATTCCGGAGGCCATTCGGATTCCCGTCATCGTGTTCGGGCTGCAGGCGGCCCTGCTGGCGGGAGCGGCGCTGGTGTTCCTGATGCTGGTCCCGAACTGAGCCGGGACGGCGTCTGGCGGACTCAGGCGTTCAGCAGCGGCGCCGCAATGGTGCGGCGCCGCTCGCCGTGGTGCGCGTCTTCGGGACGCGGCCGCGCCGTAAAGCGCACGCGGCCGTGGAACCCGGCCAGGTGCTCGAGCGTGCTCGCCGGCGTCAGCGGCGTTTCCTGGCCGCTGGCCGGATCGAGGTGCCAGAATCCACCGTCGCGGTGGAACAGCAGCGGCATGGCGGCAGCGCGCGGCAGTGCCCGCGCACCGCTGCCTTCGGCGCCGGGCTGTGCCGGCATGCGTTCTGGCGCAAGCAGCATGAAGCACTCGGCGCCGCCGCCGGCGTCCACGCGGTGCAGCACCAGCGCGTGATCCAGCAGCGCCGTCACCACCAGCGTCACCACGCCGCGGATGCTGGCAGTCAGTTCGATGCGCATCCCGAGCTGCAGCGGCACCGGCTTGTGCTTGCCGGGCCAGACCCCGTCCAGCAGCAGGCCGTAGCGCGAGACGTCCTCGATCTCGAAACCGTGGCGCCCGGCGCGGACAATGGCATGGCGTCCGGACAGCCGGCGCGTCAGGCCGCCGGCGTCGGCACCGTGCTCGCCGTGGTGCAGCAGCAGCAGGTCGGCCTCGGCATGCGCCGTGTCGAAGCGCCCGAGCACGCACTCGTCGAGCGCGAACAGGCGCAGGTGGCGCGGGAAGCCGGCATCCGGCTCGGCCTGCACCAGGCAGGCGCTGGAAGCCGGACAGGGGTGGGCGGCCGGCACGGCCGGCAGGTCGATCTCGACCAGGTCCTCGTCCCAGGCCAGCGTCGGCAGCGCCAGGTTGATCCTGCCGCCGCCGCCGTTGTCGCCGCTGAAGGCCGCGAAGTCGAGCTGGGCGATCGAGGCGTTGCGCGCCTGGACGTCGATGTCGAGCGTGCCGCCGGCGGCCAGACTCTGGGCCAGACCCTGCAGGCGCGTGATGGCGCCGTCGTCGGCGTGGATACGGACGTTCTTGTGGGTCGACAGGAAAGTCTGGTGGATGTCGCCGAGCGTGGCGTCCGGGCGCGGCACCAGCAGCACCAGGGCCGCGGCCCAGGCGCGCGCGGCAGCGCCGGCAAAGGCTTGCGCATGCACCTCGGCGTCGATCCGGTACTGGCCATGCTCGCGTCCGCGCGAGGAAAACTCGATGAACACCGGCCGCCAGTCGCCGCCCGGCCCACGCCGGAAGGCCATGCGCGCGCCGCTGTCGGCCAGCAAGTCCGATTGCAGCAGCAGCGCCAGTTCGGCCGGCGCATCCGGCGGCATGCCGCGCAGTTCCAGCTTGACCGCATGGCGGCCGCCGGCGGCGCGCGGGTCGTAGCCGCTGACGTGCAGGTGCGGCCGCGGCGCCGGCACGGCGTGCGCCGCCGCGGCCGCGCGCACTGCAGCGGCGTTGCCGCGCGCGCTGCGCAGCTCGCGCAGCATGTCGTAACTGGGCGCCTCGAAGGCGTCGGGGGCGGCGCCGGCTGCGGGTTCGTCCTGCGGCTGGGCGTGGCCGTGCGCGCACTGCGTCTCGCCCGGCAGGACCCAGTTGGTGCAGTGCGGATGGTCGGAGCTGGCGCAGCGGTTCATGGTAGCGGACGGTGGTGACGGGATGTCAAACAATAAACGGACGAATCGAGCATAGGCGATTCTACTGGCACGCGGCGCCCGCCTTGCCTGCAACCAAGAACATTTTGCAATGTTTTTTGCTGAATCGCATCGTTTTGCGACACATCAGGCCAGCGGCAGCGCCGTTTCGTCGCGCCCGCCGCCGTCCGGCGACCGCAGCAAGATCGCGCTGACATTATCCGGATAGAAGAAGGCCGCCGGATGGGCGTTGTAGGCGGCCAGCAGTGCGCCCAGCATGGTGGCGGCGTCCGCGCGCCCGCCGAGCAGCTGCGGCCACTGGGCCGCCCAGCCGTACGGGTCCGAGCACGACCACAGCCCGTCGGTGGCCAGCAGGTAGGACGCGCCGGGCACCAGGCGCAGCGCGCGGCGGTCGGGCAGGTGCGCCAGCCAGGCCGGCAGCCGCTGCGGCGTCAGTGCGAACAGCGGGTCCTGCAGGCGCATCGGGTCGGCGAAGGCATTGCCGAGGATGAAGGCCTGCGACACCTGCGGGCGGTGCTCGCCATGCACCTGCTGCCACCACTGCGCTTCCTGCAGCTGTCCGGCCATTGCCAGCGCCGTGGCCGGGACGTGGTCGACCGTCAGCGGCGCCACCCGCGCGCGCGTGATCTCGTACAGGCGCGAATCGCCGATATGGTACAGCAGCGGATCGGCGCCGGCCGGCAGTTCGAGCATGGTCAGTGTGGTGCCGGGGCGCGGGCCGTCGTCGAAGCGGGCGTCGGCGAAATGCCGTTGCAGGTCGGCGTGCAGGGCATCCAGGCGCTGCGCCAGTGCGGCCGCGTCGGTGCAGGGCGGCATGGCCAGCAGGCCGGCCACCACGGCTTCGGCCGCCTCGCGTCCGTGGCCGTGGCCGCCCATCCCGTCCAGCACCGCCAGGCGCGCATGGCCGCGCGGCCAGCCGGGCAGGCGGCGGCGCACCGGCACCTGGCCGTGCAGCCAGACGGCATTGCCGTCGTGGTCGACCAGCAGCAGGTTGTCCTGGTTTTCCGTGCGCAGGCGCGGGCCGGCGCCGAGGCGCGAGCAGGCGGCGACGTCGAGCTCGCCGAAGCGCAGGCCGTGGAGGATGTCGGATGGGAGCGGAATCGGCATGCTGTTACTTTAACCGATGGCGGCGCCGCGGTGGCCGGACTTCAGGCGCGCACGCAGGAGGCTGTCTCTCGTGCGGCAGCGCCGGCGTCGCCGGCACACTCGGGCGGCAGGGATTCGAAGCGCATGTCGTCCAGCTGCGCGCACAGGCCGGGGTCGCCGCGCACCACGGCGCCGCGCTCGACCAGGCATTGCTCGACCGGATCGTGCGGCAGCGCCGGGTTCTCGACCCGCACCACGTGGCCGGCGGCGTAATGGACGATCGTCAGCGTTTCCCAGCCGTCGCCGGCCTGCGCCCACAGCGTCTGGCAGCCGGCGTAGTCGGGGCCGATGGCGGGCGTGCGCGGATAGACTTTCAGCAGCACGCCCATCTGGCGGTCGACGCCGGCGTCCGGCGGCGGCACGGCCAGGCCGCAGTTGGGCGCGGCACCCGCGGTGGCGTGCAGGGACAGCGCCAGCAGGGCAAGGGAGCGGATCATGAGGGTCGGAAAGCCGGACATAGCCATGGATTGTACCCGGCCGGCGCGCCTGTGCTAAGTTAACGCGACAATCACCATGCCGGAGTCAACCCGGATGCCTGCCATCCTGATCCGCCCGATCGAAGACGCCGATATTCCCGCCGCCGCGGCACTGCTGCGCCGCGCGGCCGAGGAATTCATCCTGCACGAGTCGACGCCGCAGGACGCCGCCGCGTTCCTGGCGGACCAGGGCGAGGCCGCGCTGCGCAGCCGCATCGCATCCGGCTACGTCTATCACGTGGCGCTGGTCGACGGCGCGCTGGCCGGGTTCGTCGGTGTGCGCGAGCGCAGCCACGTGTACGGCCTGTACGTCGACAAGCGCTACCAGCGCCGCGGCATCGGCCGCGCCCTGTGGGAGACCGCGCGCGCCGCGGCGCTCGACGGCGCTTCGGACCATCCCGGCGTGTTCACCGTGAATGCTTCCAACTACGCGGTGCCGTCCTATCTCGCGCTCGGCTTCGCGCGGACCGCGCCGATGCAGGTGTCGACCGTGCGCTACAACCCGATGCGTTTCGTCCCTGCCTGAGCGTCCTGGGGACGCCGTTCGTCGGCGCGGCGCAGCCACAGGCTGCTGGCCCAGCCTTCGCGCGCCTGGCCGTCCACGCGCGCGCGCACCTTCCACCAGTCGCCGTCGGCGGCGCCGGTGGCGGTCACCAGGGTGCCGGCGCGCAGCACGGCGGTCCGCTGCGCCCGTACGCCGTGGGCGTCGCGCAGGTTGAGGTCGTCGACCACCAGGTAGCGGCCGCCGGGCGCCGGTTGCGCGCCATGCGCATCCGGCACCACCAACGCCGCCGCGCTCAGCGGCGTGGTGACGGCGGTTGCGGGCAGCCAGGCCGAGAACAGCAGGCCGAAGGCCAGCGTGCCGCCGGCCAGCACGCCGAGCGCACGCAGGTTGGGGCGGCGCCACCAGGCGCGCGGCGTCAGCCAGGCGGCCAGCAGCAGCGTCAGCGCCAAGGCGGCGCCCCAGGCCGCGATGTGAATGACGTCCATGTCAGGCATCGAAGCGCAGCACGTAATGGCCGGCCACAAGGTGATGCCCGGCCGGCAGCGTGTAGGGGGCGTCCGCCGTGGCCTCGCCGATCGCCGCCACGAAATGCAGGTCCGGGTCGAGGTGGTAGAGCGCTTGCGTCGGACTCAGGCGCGCGATGCGGTAGCCGTCGGTGACGGGTTCGAAGCTGAAGGCGCTGCGCGACAGGCCGAGCCGGTCGGCGCTCGATGTGGCGTTTGCGGCTGCGGTCCCGGCGGCGTGGCGCAGGAAGCGCGGCGAATCGAGCACGCGCAGCGCCGCCAGCACCGGCGTACTGCGTCCGAACACCTGGCGCACGCCGGGCGCGACCGGCAGGGCCGGCGGCTGCGGCAGGCGCAGCAGCGCGCAATAGCGGTCGGCCATCGCGGGTGCGGGGGCCAGCAGGTCGAGCGCGGTGTGGTCGACCGGGCGGAAGCTGGCCGGTACGCTGATCGCCTCGCGTCCGGCGGCGGTGATCGCGTGCAGCGTGTCGTCGTCGTCGACGGCGAAGCGGATGATACTGCCGGCGGCCGACGGCGCCAGCGCGCGGTCGAGGCCGATCTCCAGCGCCTGGGCACCGGTCTCGCGGTAGCGCGACAGGCGCGGCAGGGCCAGTGCCGCCAGCGCCACCCGCTGGCGCGACACCGGCGCGTAGGTCGCTTCGGCTTCGGCGGCCGCGGCGATGGGCGGCCGCGGCGCCCCCTGCAGCGCGACCGGCACGGCGGTCAGGTCGGCCGGCGGCGCCATGCGCGGTTTCCAGACGGCCGGGCGGGTGGCGGCCGGCTCGGCCGCGGGTACGGCGGCGGCGGTGGCTGCGGTGGCGGTGGCACGCGCCGGCTGCGCCACCGGGGCGGATGCCGGAGGTGCCGCTTCTTGCGATGCCTGCGCTGCCGACAGGCGCGGCGTTACCAGCGCAGCCGGCGGGAGCGGTGCCACGGCGGCCGGCGCCGGCGTCACCCGCAGCAGCAGGCGCAGCGGCGCACCGGCGCCGTCGACGCCGCCGCGGCGCGAGCGCACGATGTAGTAGCCCTGGGCGGCGTCGTGCACGCACTCGAAGGCATCCTTGGGACGCACCTGTACTTCGAGCGGCGTGCCGGGGCCGTCGTTGACCAGCAGGATCGATCCCTCGAGGCCGAAGGGCCAGCCGGGCGCGGCCCAGGTCGCGTGCTGGTCGTCGTTGCCGATCAGGGTCAGGCGCTGGTTCGGGTACACCGGGCACACGGTCTTCCATACGGCGCTGTCGCGCGACACGCTGACCGTGTACTGGATGGTCTCGCCCGGCGCCGGCAGGTACAAGGCGTGGCCGAAGCGGACCTCGACCTCGCCCGGCACCAGGCGCTCGGCGCCGACCACCTGGTAGCGCACCTCGTCGCCCTGCAGCAGGTCGCCGAAATCCTTCTGGTGCAGCGCCGCCAGGCCCTGGGTCAGCTCGCGCACGCGCGCGCCGCGCGTGAGGTGGCGGTCGTCGTCGACTTCTTCCTGGGGCAGCGCCAGCGTGATGTGCGAGAAGCAGCGGGTAGCGGCGCGCCCGCGCTGTTCGCGCGGGGCCCGTTCCAGCAAATCGCGCAGCAGGGCGCGCCGCGAAAACAGGGCCAGCCCCGGCGCCTGCCAGATGGCGTCGGCGTCGAAGACGTCGGGAATACCGGCCAAAATTTCGCGTTGGACGTAATTCGGTACGAGGCGGGGCATCATGATCGGGTTTCCTCCAAAGATTGGACACTGGCTGCGGTCAAGGCTAGCAGGGGGCAGATGAAAAACAGCAGATGCGAGCCGCCGGCCGACAGAAAGCTCATCGGCTGGCCCATCACCGGGAAGATCGCCAGGTTGGTGCCCCAGGACAGCAGCAGGTGGCCGAACACGAAGGCGGCGCCGCCGCACAGCAGGAAGCAGCGGAAGCGTGCCAGCCAGGCGCGGCGGAAGTCGCGCGTGCCGGCCTGCGCCTGCCAGCAGCGCAGCGCCACGGCCAGCAGCCCGCCGACGAAGGCGGCCTGCAGCAGCCACAGGCCGAGCGCCGCGGCCAGGCCGTGGCGGTTCAGGAAGAACGACGGGGCAAAGTCGTCCTGCACCGCCGGGATGTGGCGCGCCGGACCGGCGTCCTGGCCCAGCGTGGCCAGCCCGAACAGGTGGTCGGCGCCGAACCAGCCGCCTTCGGCGACCGCGCGCGCGCCCAGCAGCAGCTGCTGGCCGGTGTGCGGGTGGGTGCCCGGATCGAGCCAGACCAGGAAGCGGTCGGCATAGAAGTTCCACTGCGCGACCTCGCCCGGGCCGGCGCCGCGCAGGGCGGCCACTGCCAGCACTGCGCAGCCGGCGCCCGCCACCAGCAGCACGGCGGCGAGGCGCTGGCGCGTGGCCAGCGCATGCGCCAGCGCCATCGCGCCGCCCCACACCCCCAGCAGCACCAGCGGCGAATAATCGTCGACCTGCACCAGCGCCACGCCCAGCAGCGCCATGAACAGCAACGCCGGTGTGGCCAGGCGCAGGCTGCGCATCGGGAGGCTGCCCGGCGCCGGCTGCGCGCCGGCGGCCAGCGCCAGGCAGTGCGCGCTCAGCGCGGCCAGCGCCAGCTTGGCGAATTCCACCGGCTGCAGATCGAACACGCCGGTCTCGTCGCCGAACACGACCTGCACCAGCAGCGCCGCCAGCGCGGCGCCGGCCAGCAGCACCAGCAGCGCTTCGATGCGCGCTTGCGGCAGCGGCACGCTGTGCCGCGGCGGACGCAGCGCCTGCAGCATGGCGCCGGCGCCCACACTGCAGCCGATTCCCAGGGCCAGGGCGGCGCCGGTCTTTTGAAAGTAGCGCAGCCAGGACGATTCGGGCGCGCCCAGCCCGAGCTCCAGCTGCGCCAGCAGGCCGACCGCCAGCAGCAGCACGGCGGCGCCCAGCGCCAGCGGCAGCCGGCGCGGTGCCCACAGCGCCAGCCACAGCGCGGCCCACGCGACCACCAGCGAGATGCCGGCGCCGGGGAGGGCGCCCGGGCCGCCGAGGCTGCCCGTACTACGCTGCAGCCACAGCAGGCCGAGGCCGCAGCCGGCCAGGGCGGCGCCGGCCAGCGCCGGCACCGTATCTGCCAAGCGATACCGGCGCCGGCCGGCGCACAGCAGCGCGGCGGTGCCGAGCAGCGCCGCGGCAGCGATCGCCGCCGGCACCCCGGTCCGGTCGGGCAGCTGCCACAGCCCGCGCCGGGTCCACTCCCAGGTGACGCCGGGCGCCAGCCGCACTTGCGCGTCGCCGTAGAGGGCGACATGGCTGGCCGGCTGCAGGTGCAACAGGTCGCCGTTGCGCTCGACCAGCAGGCGCGTGCGGCCGGTGACCAGGGCGGCGGCATCGTCGAGGCGCTGCTCGCGGCCCGCCAGCGGCGCGGGCGGCGTGGCGGCGCCATCGGCCAGCAGCAGCGGCGCCAGCGCATCGGCGCCGGCGGCCAGCACCAGGCCGTCGCGTGCGCGTGCGATGGTCGCCGCCGGTGCGGCCACACCGGCGACGGCGACGCGGTTGCCGCAATCGAGATTGCCGCCGAAGACCAGCGGCCGCGCCAGCGTCAGCGCTGCCGGCACGACGCGGTTCCAGGCCGCCGCGACGCGGCTGCCGAGATGGGCATCCGGACAGGTCGCCTGCACCGCGCCGTCGCGCAGCAGCGTGGCGCCGTCATAGTGCCAGCGGGTGCCCTTGCGGCTGAAGGTGGCGCCGGTGCCGTCGAGCGCATCGACCGTGAACGTGGCGGCGCCGAGCTGGAAGCGCTGGCCGGCAGCCACCAGGGCGCTGCCGCTGCGGCGCCGCACGCCGTCGCGCTCCAGCGCCAGCAGGCCGCCAGCGCCGCTGCGTGCCAGCCACCAGGCGCCATCGCCGTCGCGGCGCAGGCGCAGCTGCGGCGCGCTGCCGGGTGCCGCGCCGAGCATGGCGCTGTCCAGTTCGAGCGCCGCGCCGCGTGCCAGCGTCAGCGTGACCCGGGACGGCATCCAGGCCGCGGGCGCGCGCAGGACGGCCAGCAGCTGCAGCGTGCACAGGCCGGCAAGGGCCAGCGCGGCGAGCGGACGCCAGGCCTTCATGCCGCGCTCCGCAGGGCAGGTGCCGGTGCCGGTGCGTCGCCGGCACGGGCCAGCAGGCGGCTGATTTCGAGCGCGTGGCGCGGCCGGTCTTCGGGGCGCGGCGCCAGCAGGACGCGCAGCAGCATCGATAACGGTGAGGAAGCCAGATCATGGGCACCACCGGCCAGCTGCGCGCGGCTGGCGAACAGCGCCGCCTCATCCGGATGCAGGGTCGGGGGCAGGGCGCCGCCGTGCAGCGCCCGCAGGCGGGCTGCGCCGGCCGTGCCGTGGGCGCGGTAGGCATCGGCGCAGGCGCCGGCATAGCGCAGCGGGATCCCCGCCACCAAGCGGTACAGCAGGGCGCCGAGGGCGAAATAATCGGCGCGGGCGTCGGTGCGGTAGGCGCCATCGTCGCCGGCAAAGAACTGTTCCGGTGCCTGCCAGGCGGCGGTGCCGGTGTAGGGGTGGGGCGCGCGGTCGGCCAGGGCGCGGCCGGTGCCGAAATCGGCAAGCTTGAGTGTGGTGCCGCCATCGGCCAGCAGCAGGTTGGACGGCTTCAGGTCGAGGTGGCGCCAGCCGTACTGGTGCATCCTGGCCAGGGCAGCGTTGACCTGCGCAATCCAGTCGAGCGCCCGGGCCAGCGGGATCGTTTCGCCGCGCACCTGCACCGCATCGAGGTGGCGCGCCAGGTCGCCTTGCAGCAGTTCCAGCGCCAGCGCCGGTTGGCCCAGGTGGATGCCGCTGTCGAGCAGGCCGACGATGTGGCGCCGGTCCCAGGGCTGCAGCGCACGCAGGAAGGCGAGTTCGGCGCCGGCGCTACGGGTCCAGCAGGCGCGCTGCGGCGGCAGCGCCAACGCCATTTGTTCGGTATTCACCAGCTTGAGCGCCGCCGGCACGCCACCGGGAACGGACTCGGCCCGCCACAGCACGCCGTAGCTGGACGCCGACAGCGGCGCGCGCAGGCGCCAGGCGCTCGCTGTGAGTGTGATGATGTCTCCGGCCTGATCCATGGTTCTCCCTTCGGTGGCGATCGCATCGATCTAGCCGGGGGACGTGGAAAGGACGGAAATAAATGTATAAGGAGGCAATAAAGGCTGGGATAATCGCCGTGCAGGGAAAGCCTACACCAGGCTTTCGCCTTCGTTCGGGAGAATGCCTTTGCGTGTCGAATTCAAACTGTATTTCCGGATGTGCTGCTTTATAGCTTCATGCACCAATTCCTGTCGCTGACGATGCAATCGTTTTTTGTGCTAGTCGCCTGCGCCATGATTTTTTTTGCGGAAGAAGGCGACAGCGGATTGACCATCGCAGTGGGTACGCTTGTCACGTACGCGGCAATGTGGCTGGTACAGTGCCTGTTCCTGGTGACCTATTTTCTGACAGTGAATACAAAGACCATGCTGGGATCCAGAGTGATCGAACTGCGCGATGACGGTTTGTTCGAGGAAACCCGGTTCAATAAATCGCTGTATTACTGGCCGGGCATCTTGAAAGTCGTGCGGAGGCCCGGGTTTATCGCCGTGTATGTCTCCGGCCTCGCGGCGCACGTGATCCCGCATCGCGTATTCTCGGATGACATGGAGCGCGAAAAGTTCTGGACAGCCTTGCAGTTCAGGTTGGCTTCGCGATAATAAAAAACCGCGCCGAAGCGCGGTTCTTTGCTGGCAATGCCAGTTGGATCAGCGGCGGTGACCCCAGCCGCCGCCGTGATGGCCACGGTCGTAATGGCCACGGTCGTAGCCCCGGCCATAGTAACCGCGGTCGTAGTAGACCGGGCGCGATTCGACATACACCGGGCGCGGCTCATAATAATAAGAAGGGCGCGATTCGACGTAGACCGGGGCCGGTGCTGCATACACCGGTGCCGGTGCATAATAGTCGTTCGAAGCGTAGTAACCCGACGATGCGTAGCCGCGGTTGCGGTAGTAGTAATCGTCGTTAGTACGCACCGAATTGCCGACCACGGCGCCAATCGCGGCGCCGACCAGGGCACCGTCACGGCCGCCTGCACTGCCGCCGAGCGCAGCGCCGGCTAGCGCACCGATGGCAGTGTTGGCACCGCGGTCTTGCGCAAATGCCGAGGACGACACGGCAGCCGTCGACACGGCGGTCGCGGCCAGGAGCACCGCACCAAAGCATTTTTTGTTCAACATGGTAGTTCCTTGAGCCTCAACGGGGATCGATATGATCACGACGACGCCAGGCATGGTTGAAACTATAGACCTGGCAAACAGTGCTGCCACGGGTTAATACACATTTTTACAGTTGCTTCCTGGTCCGTAACATCTGCGTTTATCTGTCTATCGCGGCGTCGATCCGGCCTTGTGCGGGGGCCAGGCCGCCCCATCTAATGTGACATTTGCACGGATCGTTATCCCCATGGCCCGCCAACGCTCATCGCTTTCCCTTCTCGCCATCCTGGCCCTGCTGCACCTGTACATCGGCGTGCGCCTGTTGCCGGCCATGGACCTCGGCCTGCCCGGCATCGTGCTCGGCGCACTGCTGCTGGCGCTGTCGGCCGCGCTGGTGCGCATCGGACTGGGAGCGCCGAACCTGCGCCGCAGCCGCTGGTCCGAACAGCTGTCCTGGGCCGGCCTGCTGGCCATGGGCCTGTTTTCCTCGCTGTTCGTCTTGACCCTGCTGCGCGACGTGGTGCTGCTGGTGCTGGCGCTGTTCAAGGCCGGCGGCCCGGTCTTCACGCGCGACAGCGCGGTGGCGGTGCCGCTGGTGGCGCTGCTGGTGACTGCAATCGGCTTCGTGAATGCGCGCCGTGTCGCGCGCGTAGTGCGGGTCGAGGTGCCGATCGCCGGCCTGCCGCCGGCATTCGACGGCTATTCGATCGCGCAGATCTCGGACATCCACGTCGGCCCGACCATCAAGCGGCCCTATCTGAACGCGATCGTCAACAAGGTCAACGGGCTGAAGGCGGATGCGATCGCCGTCACCGGCGACCTGGTCGACGGCAGCGTGCAGCGGCTGGCCATGCACACCGAACCGCTGGGCCGGCTGTCGGCGCCCGACGGCACTTTTTTCGTGACGGGCAACCACGAATACTATTCCGGCGCCGAGCAATGGATCGCCGAGGTGCGCCGCCTCGGCCTGCGCGTGCTGATGAACGAGCACGTGATCCGCCGCCGCGGCGATGCCAGCTTGATGATTGCCGGCGTGACCGACTACACGGCCCAACTGTTCAATCCGGCGCACAAGAGCGACCCGCGGCAGGCCATCGCGGGGGCGCCGGGCGACGTCGCCGTGAAGATATTGCTGGCCCACCAGCCGCGCAGCGCGCCCGCCGCTGCCGAGGCCGGCTTCGACCTGCAATTGTCCGGCCATACGCATGGCGGGCAGTTTTTCCCCTGGAATTTGTTCGTGCCGCTGCAGCAGCCTTTCGTCGCCGGCCTAAACCGGGTGCGCTCGCTGTGGGTGTACACCAGCCGCGGCACCGGCTATTGGGGACCGCCGAAGCGTTTCGGCGCGCCGTCGGAGATTACGCTGGTGCGCCTCGTGCCGGCCTGAGAGAGCCAGACAAAACCGCCATGGCTGCATTGCAGCGTCTCGCCGTAATAGCGTCTTGTCTTCGACGCTGCGTCGGTGGCCGCATCCCTTGCCCCGGAGGTTTTGGCAGGCGCTCCAAGTCGCCGGATGCGTGTATTTATCGCAATCTTTCTCTGCAAAAACTGCGTGAATGCGCTATCGTGGACGTTTTCGCCCTGACCGAAGGATCCACGCATGATGCGCAGCAGCCGTTTCCCCGTCCTGACCCTCGCCGCCGCGCTGGTCGCCGCTTCCCTGAATAGCGCCCAGGCCGACAGCGCCAGCACTGCTGGCGTCGTCGCCCCGGGCGCCGACCCGGCCGCGCTGGCCAAGGTGCGCGACACGGCGCTGCAGAACGAGTATCCCTACCAGCGCCTGGAAGACTTGACCGACCTGGTCGGTCCGCGCCTGTCCGGCTCCGCCGGCGCGGCAGCGGCGGTGACCCAGGTCGCCGCCGAACTGCGCAAGCTGGGCGCCAAGGTGACGCTGCAGCCGGTCAAGGTGCCGCACTGGGTGCGCGGTGTCGAGACCGGCGCCATCGTCGACTACAAAGGCCGGCCGAACGGCGTCACCCAGCGCGTCGTGCTGACCGCGCTGGGCGGTTCGGGCGCCACGCCGGCCGCCGGCATCAAGGCCGAGGTGATCGTGGTGCGCAGCTTCGAGGAACTCAAGGCGCGCGCAGCCGAGGTGAAGGGCCGCATCGTGCTGTTCGACGTGCCTTTCGACCAGAACATGGCCGACCGCGGCCTGGCGGGCACCGCCTACGGGCAAGCAGTGGCCTTCCGTGGCGCCGGACCGCGCATGGCGGCCGAGATGGGCGCCTCCGCCGCACTGGTGCGCGCCGTCGGCGGCGCGGCCTACCGCATCGTCCACACCGGCGCGACCAATCTGCCGGAGAATGCGCGCATCCCGGCCGCCGCCATCACGATCGAAGATGCGATGCTGCTGGCACGCCTGGCCAAGCGCGGCCCGGTCACCCTGCACCTGACCCTGACGCCGCAGACACTGCCGGACGCCGACAGCTTCAACGTGATCGCCGACTGGACCGGCACGGATAAAGCCGACGAGATCGTGCTGGTATCCGGCCACCTCGATTCCTGGGACCTGGCAACCGGCGCCAACGACGACGGCTCGGGCGTGGTCAGCGCCATGGGCGTGATCGATACCCTGCGCAAGCTCGACTACCGTCCGCGCCGCACCATCCGGGTGGTGGCCTGGATGAACGAAGAAAACGGCGGACGCGGCGGACGCGGCTACAACGACGCCTACAAGTCGAGCGCCGAAAAGCACTTTGCCGCCTACGAGGACGACAACGGCTCGGGCCGTCCGTTCGGCCTGCGCGCCGGCGTCAGCATCGCCTCAGCCAAGCTGTTCGCGCCGCTGCAGGCCGCGCTGTACCCGATGGGTGCCGGCGCCTTCCGCCGCGAGGACGTGATCGCTTCCGGTGACCTGGCGGCGCTGGAAGTGTCGGGTGTGCCGAGCTTCGAACCCTGGATCGATTCGTCGGACTATTTTAATTACCACCACACCACGGCCGACACCTTCGACAAAGTGAATCCGGAAAACCTGCGCCGCCACGCCGCGGTGATGGCCACCACGGCCTGGTTCCTGGCAAACATGGACGAGCCGATCGGCCGCTCGAACGTGGCACAGGGTAACGGCGCGACGAGTCCCCGGGCGCAGGCGGCCGCCAACGCCAAATAAGGTGCGCCGCGCGGGCGGCTGTCACGTCGCCCGCCTTATCGACTACCGCCCAAGCCGGCCCGCTGCAGCTGGCCTGCCGCAGGCCTGACGCCAGCAGCCAGACCCGGTCCGACCCAGCCTGACCCGGTACGACCCAGCCCGATCCGGCCCAGCCGCGGCCGCAGCCTCAGCCGCCGTCGATGCGTCGGATCGCGCGTGCATGGCCGCGGAAGGGGCGGCCATACACGGTCTGGATGCCGCTTGCAAAGTTCTGGCCCCAGACCAGTTGCGGACGCGTGTCGTGCTGTTCGCTCGACCAGTACCAGACGCGGTCGAAGCCTTCGCGCTGGTTGGCGAACAGCAGCGACAGCTCGCGCCGCGTCGGCAGTTCGCCCTCCCGCTCGAGCGCCCACTCGCGCGCGGCCGGCCAGCTGACGTCGGATGCTTCTTCCGGCAGCAGGATCAGGTGGTAGTCGGCATCGCCGTTCTTGCCAAGGATGAGGCCCGCATACGATTCGCCTTCCTTCAGCATTTCCTGGATTCTCAAGTAATCGCCCATCGCGCACTCCGTTAAGTGATTTCTAGCAGTCCTGTTCGACCGTGATCGCTGCGCTTGGTTGCGAAGCAAGACTCGACATAGCTCATAACGGAATGCGCTATAGCTGGTGCGAAATTCTCCAACAAAGCGTCCTGCATGGCTGTAAGGCATCATGCCATTGCCTAATGGAAAGCTTTTTGATGCGGATAAGGAAGTAGTAGAAAGACGCCGAGCATGTGGCCGAAGCGTCAGGGCAAGGGCGCCATCGAAGACCGTAGGCTGGCAAGGCGCGACGATGCAACGCAGGCATGACGGTGTTGTCAGGCGCTGTCGTCGTCCAAGGGCAGGGTGATCTGCGGCCCGTCCGCCCCCGCGCGGTTGACCGCGGTGCTGACCTTGTGCCATTCGAAGGCGTCGGCCGGCACCGCCGACTGGCGTGCCAGCTCGATCGCCTGCTGCGGCGACAGGCCGGGGTCGAGCCACAGCTTGGCGTCTTCGGCGTCGAGCACCACCGGGCGGCGGTCGTGGATGTCGAGCATGCCGCCGGAGGCGTCGTCCGTCACCAGCACGAAGCCAGCCTCGGCGCGGTTCTCGACGAAGGGGCCGAAGTTGGCCAGCGCCAGCAGGAACAGCGGGCCGTGGTCCTTGCGGTGGATATGCCAGGGTTGCTTGTGGCCTTTTTCTCCGGTCCACTCGTACCACCCCTCGGCCGGCACGATGCCGCGTCCGTTCTTCAGCAGGCGCGACCAGTAGCGGTTGGCCAGCTTTTCGAAACGTGCATTGATGGCGATCGGGACCTTGCCTTCGGCCCACTTGGCGCGATAGCTCCAGAACACGTCGTCGATGCGATGCTCCCCATCCTGCATATGGAATACAGGGCGGTAGGTGCCGGGCGCCGCGTTCGTGGTCGGCGCCGACTCGCTGTCGAAGACGGCGTCGGTCCAGCCCATTAAATTGGCGTAATGGCGCGCGGTTTGGCTTTGGTCAAATCGTCCACACATGCGTCGATGGTACAGCAGACGGCCGACACAGCGCGTCCGTTAGCGACATTGCATGCCAGGGCGGACTGCAACGGAACTCCACCGGGCCAAGTCCGACGAGACCTGGGCGGCGAGGAATTCGCGGTGCTGCTGCCGGACACCGGGCCCGACACGGCGCGCCTGGTGGCCGGGCGCCTGCGCGCGAGGCTCGACCAGTCCGGCGACCTGCGCTACACGGTCAGCATCGGCCTGGCCAGCCTGGCAGCGGGCGCATCGCCGTCGGCACTGCTCAAGCGCGCCGATGCCGCCCTGTAGGCGGCCAAGGCGGGCGGACGCAACCGGGTGTGCGAAGCCGAGCCTGCGCCGGCACCCGGTCAATAGTTCAACTACTAACACGGTGCTTGCCACACGTAGTACAATCCGGGCCGGTACGCGGCCATGGCGAAACTGGTAGCCGCAGCAGACTTAAAATCTGCCGCCGAGAGGCGTGCCGGTTCGATTCCGGCTGGCCGTACCATCTCCTTCCTCCGTCGGCAACCATCTTGGTTGCATCCCTGCATTGGTGTAGCATGCGCAACGACGCTATGCTGCAATCGCAAGGAACGACATTGAACATCATCATCAACGAAGAACTCCGCTCTTTCATCGATCCCCTGACGCCGGTGGAATACGCGGCGCTGGAACGCAGCCTGCAGGCTGAAGGCTGCCGCGACGCCCTGGTGCTGTGGCGCGACGTGCTGATCGACGGCCACAACCGCTACGACATCTGCCAGAGACACGGCATCCCGTTCCGCACCGTCCACAACAATAACTTCGCCACCCTCGAAGACGTGATGCTGTGGGTAATCGACAATAACCTGGCGCGCCGCAGCGTGTCCGACTTCCAGCGCGGCATGCTGGCGCTGCGCAAGAAGGAAATCGTGGCGGCGCGCGCGGCCCAGCGCGCGGCGGAAGCGCCGCCCGAGCAGGCGCCGGAAGAGGCGGGTGCCGACGAGTCGATCGATCCGCCCTGGAGCACGCGCGAAGACGTCGCCAAGGCGGCGCGCGTCTCGGCCAGCACCCTGAGCCAGATCGAACGCATCCGCAAGACCGCGGCGCCGGAACTGGTCGACGCGGTGCGCAGCGGGACGATTTCGGTGAGCGCCGCCGCCAACGTCGCCTCGCTGCCGGCCGATGCCCAGGTGGCAGCGGTGGCCGGCGGCAAGAAGGAATTGCAGCAGGCGGCGCGCCAGGTGCGCGAGCAGAAGACCGGTACCCGTCCCAAGAAGGAAATCGACACGCTGGCGCCCGAAGACCAGGTCAAGGCGCTGCGCGCCGAGATCCGCGAACTGAAGGACCGCATGGCGACCCTGCTCAACGAAAACGAAGTGCTGAAGTCGAAGCTGACCCACCTCGGCGCCGCCTGAACATTCACCCGGCACCACGCAGCGCGGCGCCGGTCGCGCCGCAGGCCACGAACGTCCACCACCAGGAGAGTCCTTGAATCCGCTTCCGCGTCTTGTCGCCACCACCGTCCTCGGCCTCGCCACGCTGGCCGCCCTTGCACCTGCGCAGGCAGCGCCTGTAGCGGCTGTAGCGGCTGTCCCAGCCGGTACAGGCGCCGGCGTATTCTCCGGCGCCGAGCTGGCACGCATGAAGGCGGGCGCCGCCCGCGTCAGCATCCTGCGCGACAAGTGGGGTATCCCCCACGTGTTCGGCAAGAGCGACGCCGATGCGGTGTTTGGCATGGTGTTCGCCCAGGCCGAGGACGATTTCAACCGCGTGGAACTGAATTACATCAACGCGATGGGACGCCTGGCCGAAGTCCAAGGGGAGGGGGAAATCTGGCGCGACCTGCGCATGAAGCTGTACATCGACCCGGCCGACATGCAGGCCAAGTACGCAGCCAGCCCGGCCTGGCTGAAAAAGCTGATGGATGCCTTTGCCGACGGCATGAACTGGTACCTGGTCACCCATCCGCAGGTGAAGCCGAAGCTGATCACCCGCTTCGAGCCGTGGATGGCGCTGACCTTCAGCGAGGGCAGCATCGGCGGCGACATCGAATCGATCGACCTGAAGGCGCTGGCCGCCTTCTACGGCAGCCCGCCGCAGGCGGCGCCCAAGGTGGAGAAGGTGGCGCTGGCCATGCTCGGCAACGGCGCCGACAAGGGCTTCGACGAAGAGCCGAAGGGCTCCAACGGCTTCGCCATCGCGCCGCGCCTGACCGCCGATAAACATGCGCTGCTGATGATCAATCCGCATACCTCGTTCTATTTCCGACCCGAAGTCCACATGGTCAGCCAAGAGGGCCTGAACGCCTACGGCGCCGTGACCTGGGGCCAGTTCTTCATCTACCAGGGCTTCAACGAGCGCCTCGGCTGGATGCACACCTCGGGCGGCGGCGACGTCATCGACGAGTACCTGGAAACGGTGCGCGCGAAGAACGGCAGCTTCTCGTACAAGCACGGCAGCGAGGAACTGCCGGTGCGCAGCAAACGGATCGTGCTGCCGTACAAGACCGCGGGCGGCATGGCCAGCCGTACGGTCACCGCCTACTTCACGCAGCACGGCCCGGTGATCCGTGCGGAGAACGGCAAGTGGGTCAGCGTGAAGATGATGGACGATCCGATGCATGCCCTGATGCAGTCCTACGGCCGCACCAAGGCGCGCGACTACGCCGCCTTTTATAAGGTGATGGCGCTGCGCACCAATTCGTCCAACAACACGGTGTATGCCGATGCGGATGGCAATATCGCCTACTTCCACGGCAATTTCATCCCGCGCCGCGACTCGCGCTTCGACTGGACCAAGCCGGTCGACGGCAGCGACCCGGCCACCGACTGGAAAGGCCTGCACGATATCAAGGAGACCATCACCGTCGTCAACCCGAAGAGCGGCTATATCTCGAACACCAACAACTGGCCATGCACCGGCTTCGGCGCCAGCAGCCCGAAGTGCGCCGACTATCCGGCCTATATGTGGTCGCTGCCGCAGAATGCGCGCGGCATCCACGCCGAGCGCGTGCTGCACGACGCCGCCAATCTCACGCTGGACGGCCTGATCGCGCGCGCCTACGATCCGTATCTGACCGCCTTCGAGCCGCTGGTGCCGGCGCTGGTCAAGGATTGGGACGCGCTGCCGGGCAGCGATCCGCGCAAGGCTGCGCTGGCGGGGCAGGTGGCGGCGCTGCGCGGCTGGGACCTGCGCTGGTCGACCGGGTCGGTGCCGACCTCGCTGGCCGTGTACTGGGGCCAGGACATGGTCAAGAACGCCGCGCCGCGGGCCCGCGCCGCCGCCATGCCGGTGGTCGACTTCGTGCAGGGCCGCTCCAGCGCCGAGGAACGGCTGACGGCGCTGGCGCGCGCCAGCGACAAGCTGCAGGCCGACTTCGGCAGCTGGCAGACGCCATGGGGCGAGATCAACCGCTTCCAGCGCCTCGGCGGCGATGTCGACGCGGGTTACGACGACAGCAAGCCGAGCTTCCCGGTTGGCTTCACCTCGGCCAACTGGGGCTCGCTGGCCTCGTTCGGCATGACCGCCAAGCAGACTACCAAGCGCATCTACGGCGACCGCGGCAACAGCTTCGTGGCGGCGGTGGAATTCGGCCCGCGCGTGCGCGCGAAAAGCATCCTGGCCGGTGGCGAGAGCGCCGATCCGGCGTCGCCGCACTTCGCCGACCAGGCGGCGATGTACAGCCGCGGCGAGTTCAAGGATGTGCTGTTCTACAAGGACGACATCGAGAAGCAGCTGGAGCGGAAATACCATCCCGGAGAGTAAGGGGGCGGCTGGCGCGGGGCCTACCCCGCTTGCTATAATTTTAGGATGGCGAAACTCTATTTCAGGTACTCGGCGATGAACGCCGGCAAATCCACCTCCCTGCTGCAGGTGGCGCACAACTACGAAGAGCAGGGCCAGAAGGTCAAGCTGTACACCGCCGCCATCGACAACCGCTACGGCGTCGGCCAGATCACCTCGCGCCTCGGCCCGCATCGCGAGGTCGACGTGTTCGACGGCCGCACCGATTTCCTGGCCTCGGCCCCGGCGGTGGCGTGCGTGCTGGTCGACGAAGCCCAGTTCCTCAGCAAGGCACAGGTGGTGCAGCTGCACCAGCTGGCCCAGGTGCGCGGCGTGCCGGTGATCTGCTACGGCCTGCGCAGCGATTTCCGCGGCGATCCCTTTCCCGGTTCGGCCTACCTGCTGGCGCTGGCCGACGACATCGAGGAAATCAAGAACATCTGCACCTGCGGCAAGAAAGCGACCATGAACATCCGCGTCGACGCCGAGGGCCACCGCATCCGCGAAGGCGAGCAGGTCAGCATCGGCGGCAACGAAAGCTACCGCCAGGCTTGCGGGCGCTGCTTCTACACCGGCGCCCACGCCTGAGCCGAACCTGGCTGCGCTGACCCGAGCGGCGATGTCCGTCCTGCACGCCTGCACCTCGGTGCTGCCTCCCATGCTGTCCCCGCTGTCCCTGGCGCTGCCCGCCTGGGGCTGCGACCTGGCCGCGATAGTCCTGTACCTGGTGCCGTCGCTGGCGCTGGCCTTCCTGATCTGGATCGTCACCGCCGCCCATCCATTATTTTTCATATTCAGCGCCGCCGGCACCCTGTGCCACGAGCTGGCGCACTTTTCGGTGGGCCTGCTGCTGGGCGCCGAGCCGGTCGGCTTGTCGATCATGCCGCGCCGCCGCGGGCGCACCTGGGAACTCGGCTCGGTCACCTTTGCCAACCTGCGCTGGTACAACGCCGCCCCGGCCGCGCTGGCGCCCTTCCTGGTGCTGCTGCTGCCGCTGGCGGCGGCCTGGTGGCGCACCCGCGGCGACTGGCGCTTCGGCCCGGCCGACCTGGTGCTGACGCTGCTGCTGGCGCCGCAGTTCCTGTCGTTCTGGCCATCGCCGGTGGACTGGAAACTGGCCCGGCGCAGCTGGCCCTGGCTGCTCATCGTATTGACGACAGCAGCGCTTTTGTACTGGTTCCAGCCGGGTTTGTTTCGATTTTTGACATCCTGAGGGACGGCGGCGGCCCGAAACTTAAGCTCGGCTGAAGAATCACATAAGCCAACTCTGCGTCGTCGCGCTATCCTGTAGAATTGGTTGCATCCGCCGTCCAGTCGGCGCGGCCGCCCAGCGCGTCATTTTGCCGAGCCCGTCGATTTGCCAAGTCGCGGCAGCCGCCTCAAGCAATCCGTACCGGAGAATCCAAGAATGAAGAAGCAGATGTTGATCGTTGCGCTGGCAGCCGCCATGACGGCCCATGTCGTGACGGCGCAGCCCGAGAAAGTCGCGGACAAGTCCATCGCCGTCCAGATCAAGCCGTCCGCCGCCCAGACCCAGGCCGCCCTGTGGGCCTCGCGCGTGCTCGCGCGCTACCACTACAAGGCCACCCCGCTGGACGACGCGATGTCGGCGAAGATCTTCGACGCCTATTTCAAATCGCTCGACAGCGAGAAGCTGTACTTCACGCAGGCCGACATCGACCAGTTCGCGCCTTACCGCCTGAAGATCGATGACGCCATCAACAACGAAGACCTGACGCTGCCGTTCCAGATCTATAACGTCTACCAGCAGCGCTTCAGCGAACGCATGACGTATGCGCGCGACCTGCTGAAAGGCAAGTTCGACTTCGGCACCGACGAAACCCTGCAGATCGACCGTGAAAAAGCGCCTTGGGCCAAGAGCGAGGACGAAGCGCGCGACCTGTGGCGCAAGCGCGTCAAGAACGACTGGCTGCGCCTGAAACTGGCCGGCAAGGACGACAAATCGATCCGCGAAACCCTCGACAAGCGCTACGAGGGTTACCAGACGCGCCTCAAGAAGCTGAACAACGAAGACGTGTTCCAGATGTTCATGAATGCGTACGCGATGGCGATCGAGCCGCACACCAACTACCTCGGCCCGCGCTCGGCCGAGAGCTTCGACATCGCCATGCGCCTGTCGCTGGACGGCATCGGCGCCGTGCTGCAGGCGCGCGAAGACTACACCGTCATCCGCGAAGTGGTGCCGGGCGGCCCGGCCGACAAGTCGGGCAAGCTGAAGGTCGGCGACCGCATCGTCGGTGTGGCACAGGGCAACGGCCCGTTCACCGACGTGATGGGCTGGCGTATCGACGACGTGGTGCAGCTGGTGCGCGGCGAGCGCAATTCCACCGTGCGCCTGGACGTGCTGCCGGCCGACGCCGGCCAGGACGGCAAGCATGTCACGATCGCGCTGGTGCGCCAGAAGATCAGCATGGAAGAGCAGTCGGCCAAGAAGCAGATCATCGAAGTCAAGGACGGCAACGTCAAGCGCCGCATCGGCGTGATCCAGCTGCCGACCTTCTACCAGGACTTCGACGCCCGCCGCAAGGGCGACAAGGACTTCAAGAGCGCAACCCGCGACGTCCAGCGCATCCTCGGCGAGCTGAAGAAGGACAAGGTCGACAACGTGCTGATCGACCTGCGCAACAACGGCGGCGGTTCGCTGATCGAGGCGGTGGAACTCACCGGCCTGTTCATCGACAAGGGCCCGGTGGTGCAGCAGCGTAACGCAGAAGGCAAGACCGAGGTCGAGAGCGATACCAATGCCGGCCTGGCCTGGGACGGCCCGATGGGCGTGCTGATCAACCGCGGCTCGGCCTCGGCGTCGGAGATCTTCGCCGCCGCGATCCAAGATTATGGCCGCGGCGTCGTGATCGGCGAGCCCAGCTTCGGCAAGGGCACGGTCCAGACCCTGATCCCGCTCGACCGCTTCGCGCAGAGCGACAAGACGAAGTACGGCGAACTGAAGATGACGATCGCCCAGTTCTTCCGCATCAACGGCGGCACCACCCAGCTGCGCGGCGTCACGCCCGACATCAAGCTGCCGGTGACCTCCGACACCGAGAACTTCGGCGAGACCTCGTACGAGAATGCACTGCCGTACACCCAGATCAAGCCGGCGATGTACCTGCCGTCGGGCGACCTGAAGGAACTGATCGGCCCGCTGCAGAAGAAGCACGACGCGCGCATTGCCAAGGACAAGGACTTCCAGGATATCCAGGACGATATCGCCGAAGCCATGAAACTGCGCAAGGACAACGTGATCTCGCTGAACGAAAACGTGCGCCGCAAGGAGCGCGAGAGCCAGGAAGCCAAGGCCAAGCTGCGTGAAGCCCGCCTGGCCGGCGAGGGCGCGCCGAAGGACGAGCCGGTGTCCGGTCCGGGCAGCAAGGAGCAGCGCGGCAAAGTGCCGGATGCAACCAAGCCGACCAAGATCAGCAAGGCGACGGCGCTGAAGAACACCACGCGCACCGACGACGGCCTGCAAGGCGACGAGCGCAGCTTGTCGGCGGAGCTGGCAGCCGAAAAGGCGGCCAAGAATGCCAAGGACGTGTACCTGCAGGAAGCGGCCCACATCCTCGCGGATGAGGCAGGCATGCTGAAGGCGGACACGCGGATGGCGTCGCGCGCCATGCCTTACTTGTCAATGTTGAAACAGAATGGCAACTAATGCTTGCAAATTAAATAATATTTGATGCAATAGTTCAACCCGGAAAAGGGTGGCCAAAAGCGGGGTTTCTTGAGGAAACCCCGCTTTTTTTTTGTTCATTTCCCTTGTGGTTTTTGATGCGATTCAATTGAACATTACGTTTTTAATACTTGTGTTACGATCCGCCCAGCAGTTGAATCAACAACAACTTTCTCTACCCCTCAAGGAGTACAATATGTCAACTCGTTACCTCATCGCAGCGTTGCTGATGACCAGTGCCTGCGTCGCCCAGGCTGACGTCTTGCCAGCCAGTGACACTGCCGGCTCGTCGCTCGTCCAGGCACTGTATGGCAAGACCAGCGCCGACCAATCCGGCGCAGTCACCGTGAACCTGGCCGACGGCGTCGAAGGCCCTTATGTCATCGGCACCAGCAACACCATCATGGCTGCGATGCTGGGTTATGGCATGTCGTCGGTATTCCACAAGACGTCCGCGGACGTCGCCCCGGTCAGCTACTCGGCACCTGACAGCGCCACGGTCTCGGCACCTGCAGCCGCTGCGACGGCAGCCGCTGCATCGGCAGCCGCTGCACCGGCAGCCGTTGCAGCAGACGCCGCCGCCGAAGCGATCGCCGACACCGGCGCGACCAGCGGCAGCAACCAGGACGTCTCCACGCCGGCCACCGGCGCGCTGGCCGACATCTCGGGCACCCCGGGCACCGTCGCTGATGCAACCGACGTCGGCATCGCCGCCGCCGAAGTGCCGGAACCGTCGTCGATCGCTCTGATGATGGCAGGCATGGCTGGTGCACTGGCACTGGGCCGTCGCCGCCGCAATCGTTGATCGGACATCCGTCCTTGTAAGAAAAAAGCGGGCTGAGGCCCGCTTTTTTTTCGTCCTGCGTCGTCGTCCATCGTTATCTTAATTAGGTGACATATCCGGCACGGTCGTGCTATTTTGTTACGATAACGTGGAGGAGACCCATGGACTTACATTACACGGACGACGACCTGGCATTCCGCGACCGGGTGCGCGCCTTCCTGCAAGCCGAACTGCCGCCGGACCTGCGGCACAAGATGCACGACGGTCTGCGCCTCGACAAGGATGACTACGTGCGCTGGCACCGCATCCTGGCGCGCCAGGGCTGGGTGGCGCCGGGCTGGCCGGTCGAATATGGCGGACCCGGCTGGACACCGCTGCAGCGCCACATCTTCGAGGACGAATGCGCGCGCGCCGGCACGCCGCCCATACTGCCGCTCGGCATCAGCATGGTGGCGCCGGTGATCATGGCCTTCGGCAGCCAGGCCCAGAAGGATTATTACCTGCCGCGCATCCTGTCCTGCAAGGACTGGTGGTGCCAGGGCTATTCCGAACCGGGCGCCGGCTCCGACCTGGCCTCGCTGAAGACGACCGCGGTGCGCGCCCTTGACGCCGACGGCGAGCACTACATCGTCAACGGCCAGAAGACCTGGACCACGCTGGCCCAGCACGCCGACATGATCTTTTGCCTGGTGCGCACCGACAGCGGCGTGCGCAAGCAGGAAGGCATTTCCTTCCTGCTGATCGACATGCACGCGCCCGGCGTGACGGTGCGTCCGATCCTCATGCTCGACGAAGACCACGAAGTCAACGAAGTCTTCTTCGAGAATGTCCGGGTGCCGGCCGCCAACCTGGTCGGCCAGGAGAACAAGGGCTGGACCTATGCCAAGTACCTGCTCGGCCACGAGCGCACCGGCATCGCCGCGGTCGGCCGGTCCAAGCGCGAACTGGCGCGCCTGAAGGCGCTGGCGCGGCGCGAGCACAAGGGTGGCCGGCCGCTGATCGAGGATCCGCTGTTCGCCGCCAAGGTCGCCGACCTCGAGATCGAACTGATGGCACTGGAAATGACGGTGTTGCGCGTCATTTCCCAAGCCGACAAGGCCCCTGGCCCCGAAGCCTCGGTGCTGAAGATCCGCGGCTCCGAACTGCAGCAGCGCCTCACCGAACTGATGGTGGAAGCCGCCGGCCCGATGGCGCTGCCCTTCGACCCGGCCTACCTGTCGGGCGAGACGGACCACAGCGCCTTCGACGACGACGTCGCGGCGCCGCTGCTGTCGCACTACTTCAATTACCGCAAGACGACGATCTATGGCGGGTCGAACGAGATCCAGCGCAACATCATCGCCCAGATGATCCTGGGACTGTAAGCGGAGCGAGACGGAACATGGACTTCAACTTCAAGGAAGAACAGCTGCAACTAGCCGACGCGCTCAAGCGCTGGATCGCGCGCGACTACGGCTTCGAGGCGCGCCGCGCCATCATCCGGTCGGACAGCGGCAGCTCGGACGCCGCCTGGCGCCAGCTGGCCGAACTCGGCCTGACCGCGCTGCCCTTGCCGGAAGCGCAGGGCGGCTTCGACGGCGGCGCGGTCGACCTGCACCTGGTGATGCAGGAGCTGGGGCGCGGGCTGGTCGTCGAACCCTATCTCGCCACCGTGCTCGGCGCCGAATTTCTCAAGCGCGGCGGCGGCCACGCCGGCTGGCTGGAACAGGTCGCCGCCGGCGACCTGAAGCTGGCCTGCGCCCTGGGAGAGCGCGGGGCGCGCCACGATCTGCACGACATCGCCACCCGCGCCGAGCCTGCGGCCGGCGGCTGGCGCCTCGACGGCGAAAAGAAAGTGGCCCTGCATGCGGGCCAGGCCGGCGTCATGATTGTCCCGGCGCGCACCGGCGGTGACCGGCGCGACCTGGACGGCATCACCCTGTTCGCGCTGCCGGCCGACGCACCCGGCCTGCAGCTGACCGAATACCGCACGCTCGACGGCCTGCGCGCCGCCGACCTGCGCCTGGACGGCGTGCAGCTGGACGCCGGCGCCGTCATCGGTACGGTGGGCGCGGGCTGGGCGATCCTGGAAGCGGTGGCCGACTACGGCGCCGGCCTGCTGTGCGCGGAAGCGGTGGGGGCGATGGACGCGCTGTTCGCGGCCACGCTCGACTATCTCAAGACGCGCCAGCAGTTCGGGGTCCCGATCGGCAAGTTCCAGGCGCTGCAGCACCGCATGGCCGACATGTACATCCATCTCGAGCAGGCCCGCTCGCTGGCGCTGCTGGCGGCGGTACGGCTCGACGGCGACGACGTCCTCGAGCGCCGGCGTGCGGTGTCGGCCGCCAAGTACCGGGTCGGCCAGGCGGCACGCTTCGTCGGTCAGCAGGCCGTGCAGCTGCACGGCGGCATGGGCGTGACCGACGAACTGCCGGCCGCCCACTATTTCAAGCGCCTGAGCACGATCGAACTCAGCCTGGGCGACAGCGATCATCACCTGGCGCGCTTCATCGCCCAGCCGGGTTTCGACGGCAAGGAGGCCGCATGAAGGATTATTGGTATTTCGAGGATTTCTACGCCGGCCAGGACCTCGACCTGGGCAGCCGCACGCTGGGCGAGGAAGAGATCATCGCCTTCGCCACCCAGTTCGACCCGCAGCCGTTCCACGTCGACAAGGACGCGGCCGCCGACTCGATCTACGGCGGCGTGATCGCCAGCGGCTGGCACACCTGCGGCACCATGATGCGCCTGGTGGTCGACCAGCTGCTGAGCAAATCGTCGAGCATGGGTTCGCCCGGCCTGGACGGCGTGCGCTGGCTGGCGCCGGTGCGCGCCGGCGACACCCTCAACGTGCATTACCAGACCGTGAAAACCAAGGCATCCACGAGCAAGCCCGACCGCGGCGTGGTGTGGTCGAAGTGGGTGGCGATCAACCAGCACGGCGCGACCGTCTGTACAGTCGAGGGCATGGGGATGTTCGGACGGCGGAGCGCCGGATAAAGGCCGCATGGCGGCGTTGCACCGTCTCGCCGTACTAGCGTACTGTGTTCGACGGTGCGCCTTGCCCTGCAGCCTTTCTCCGGCGCCCAGCACGGCGCTGGCGCGGCAACTAAAGCGGATCGGGCCCGGCGGCGCAGCCCGCGGTCGCCCGGTAGCGGTTGCGGCCGCCCGCCTTGGCCTGGTACAGCAGGGCGTCGGCGACCTGGATCAGGTCGGCCGGGAAGCTGTGCTCGCCCGGCACCATGCAGGCAATGCCTATGCTGGCGGTCAGGTGCGGCGCCGTGGGCGAGGCCGCGTGCGGGATCGCCATGTGGTCGAGTTCGGCCATCAGGCGGCGCGCCACGCCGCTGGCGCCCTGCGCATCGAGCTGCGGCAGCAGGATCGCGAATTCCTCGCCGCCATAGCGCGCCACCAGGTCCTGGCTGCGCCCGGCTGCACGGCGCATGGCGCCGGCCACCTGCACCAGCGTGGCGTCGCCGCCCGGGTGGCCATAGTGGTCGTTGTAGAGCTTGAAATGGTCGATGTCGACCAGCATCAGCGCCACCGGCAGGCCGCTGCGGCTGCAGCGCCGCCATTCGACGTCGAGACGCTCGTCGAAGGCGCGGCGGTTGGCGACGCCGGTCAGCGCATCGACCAGGATCAGCGCGCGCAGCGCATCGCGCTGGCGTTTGACGGTGAGCTGGGTCCGCACGCGCGCGCGCACGACGGCGGCATTCACCGGCTTGCTGATGAAGTCGGCGGCGCCGGCTTCCAGCGCGCGCGTCTCGTCTTCCGGCGCGCTCAAGGCGGTGACGAAGACGATCGGGATGTCGGCCGTCTCCGGCGAGGCCAGCAGTTCGCGGCACAGCACGTAGCCGTCGGCATCGGGCATCACGGCGTCGAGCAGGATCAGGTCAGGATGCTGGGTGCGCGCCAGCTCCAGCGTACGGGCGCCGTCCAGCGCGAACAGGACCTCGTGCTCGTCCTGGAGGGCGGCGTGCAGGATCTGGATATTCTCCATCGCATCGTCGACCACCAGGATACGGCCGTTCAGGGCCATGTCGGTCCAGCTCATGCATCCTCCAGGGTGTGCAGAATCTCGCGCACCAGTCCGGCGGCGGTGTCGAAGCGCAGCATCGCGACGGCGTCGGCCAGCGGCTGGCAATGGGCGGGGGCGGCGCGGCCGAGGGCGGGGCGCAGGGCATCGAACCGGGCGAGCGCTTTCATGTTGTTATTCTGCAGCAGATCGAGCAGTTGCGCCAACGCGGCATGCAGTTCGCATGGCGGCGCCGGCCGCGCCGGCGCGTCCTCGGGCAGGTCGAGTTCGCGCGCCGCCTGCAATACGGTGTCCAGCGCCGCTTCCAGCCGGGCCAGGTGCAGCGTCAGTGCGGCATCGGCGTCCACTCGCAGCGCGCCCTCGAACTCGAGCGCCAGGCGTGCGACCTCGGTGGCGCCGAGGTTGGCGGCGACGCCGCGCAGCCGGTGCGCGGCCCGGGCTGCGCCGCCGCGGTCGCCCGCCAGCATGCAGGCGCGCGCTTCGGCCACCGCACCGCCCTGCGAGGCTTCGAGGCGCTTGAGCAGCGCGCCGAAGCGGGCGAAGCTGCCGCCGAAGCGGGGCAGGGTGGCCTTCAGGTCGATCCCGGGGATGGCGGCCGGCGGCGCCAGCGTCGCCGGCATCGGCACCGTGGCCGCCGGCGCCGGCGTGTCTTCCTCACCGGCGCGTCCGGTGACGCGCGCCAGCGTCCGCACCAGCTCGTCGACGTCGATCGGCTTGGCCACGTAGCCGTTCATGCCGGCGTCGAGCGCGCGCCGGCGGTCGTCTTCCATGGCGTTGGCGGTCATTGCGATGACCGGCAGCGCGTCCAGGCCCATGGCGCGGATCGCGGCAGTGGCTTCGACCCCGTCCATCACCGGCATCTGCAGGTCCATCAGGACCGCGTCGTAGACGTTGCCGGCTTCCAGCATGCTGAGCGCGGCGCGGCCGTTGACGGCGAAATCGACGCGCGCGCCGGCGTGCACCAGCACGTAGTTCGCCACTTCCTGGTTCAGCAGGTTGTCTTCGACCAGCAGCACACGCAGGCCGGCCAGGCGCGCGCGCAGCGGCGCAGCACGGCCGGGGGCCGGGTCCGCGGCCGGCGCCATGGCCCCGTCCAGCAGCGTGGCCAGGGTGTCGCGCAGCGCCTGCGGCGTGAACGGCTTGGCCAGCACCGCATCGATACGCAGGTCGGCCGCCAGCGCGCCAAGGCGCTCGTGTTCGGGGTCGGCGGCCAGCAGCGCGCAGGGCGGCATGGCGATTGCCGGGTCGGCGCGCGCGTAGGCGATGACGGAGGCGCCGTCGAGGTCGGGCAGGGCGCTGTCGATGAACGCCAGATGATAAGAGGAGGCCGGTCCGGCAGCGGCTTGGGCCGCGTCCGGACCGGCCCCTCGCAGCAGCGCCAGCGCCTCGGCGCCGCTGGCGGCGCCATCGGCCTGCCAGCCGCAGCCGGCCAGCAGGCGCGCCAGCGCGCCGCGGCTGCTGGCGTTGTCGTCGACCACCAGCACGCGCGCAACGCCGGAAGGTGGCACCGGCAGCGGCACCGGCGCTGCCGGTGCCGCTGCTGCGCCAAACTTCGCCGTAAAGCGGAACTCGGCACCCTCGCCGGGCGTGCTCCGCACATCCAGGTCGCCGCCCATCAGCGCCACCAGGCGGCGGCTGATCGCCAGGCCGAGGCCGGTGCCGCCGTACTTGCGGCTGGTCGAACTGTCGGCCTGAGAAAAGGCTTCGAACATGCGCTGCTGCTGGTCGGGGGCGATGCCGATGCCGGTATCGCGCACCGAGAACGCCAGCGCCACCGCGCCGTCGCCGCCGCGCGCGCCGAGGGCGGCCGGCGCGATCGACAGCACCACTTCGCCGTGCTCGGTGAACTTGACCGCGTTGCTCATCAGGTTGAGCAGCACCTGTTCCAGCCGCATCGGGTCGCCGACCAGGCTGACCGGCACGCCGGGGTCGACCGCGAACACCGGTTCGATGCCGCGCTTCCAGGCCGTGGTCGCGGTCAGCACGCCGACGCTGGAGAGCACGTCGTCGATGCGAAACACCGTCTGCTCCAGCACCAGCTGGCCGGCGTCGACCTTGGAGTAATCGAGCACGTCGCCCAGCATCGACAGCAGGGTCTTGGATGCCATCTGCATGCGCGCCAGGTAGCCGCGCTCGCGCTGTCCGAGCCCGGCTTCCCCGAGCAGGCGCGCCAGCCCCATGATCGCGTTCATCGGGGTGCGGATCTCGTGGCTCATGTTGGCCAGGAAGGCGCCCTTGGCGCTGCTGGCCGCCTGCGCCGCCTGCAGCGCTTCCTCGAGGCGCGACTGCGTGCGTTTCAGCTCGGTGACGTCGGCATGCAGCATGTAGAAGCCGCGCACCCGGCCGGCGTCGTCGAAGTCGGGGATGTAGCTGCCCCAGGCATGGATCACCTTGTCGCTGCCGCTGTGCTGCAGGTTGCGTTCGAAGAACTGCGGTTCGCCGCGCAGCACGCCGTCGATATGGGGCCGCACCTGGGCGATCTGCTCGGGATCCATCAGCTCGTCGATCGAGTGGCCGATCACCTCGGCGCTGCTCTTGCCCAGCCAGTCGAGGTAGGGGCGGTTGGCGAAGCGGCAGCGCAGGCCGACGTCCCAGTAGCCGACCAGCGCCGGCAGGTGGTCGGTGACCATGCGGATCATGCGTTCGCTCTCCTCCAGGCGGCTGCCGGCGGCGCGCAGCGCGGCTTCGGTGGCGACGCGCGCGCTGATGTCGCGGATGGTGCCCTGCACGATGCCCTTGCCGCCGATGTCGACCCGGTTCAGCAGCACGTCGGCATGGAACAGGCTGCCGTCGCGGCGGCGGTGCAGCCACTCGAACTGGCGCATGCCGTCCTCGAGCGCGCCACGGATGTAGCGTTCGGCCCGCTCGTCGGAACGGCTGCCGTCGGGCTGGAATTCGGGCGAGGCGCTGGCCGGCGACATCGCCAGGAAGTCGGCGGTATCGGCGCAGCCGAACATGCGCACCGCGGCCTGGTTGGCGCTGACGAAGCCGGCGCCGAGGGCGATCAGGACGTGGGCGTCGCCCGAATCCTCGAACAGGGCGCGGTACAGCACCTCGTTGTCGCGGTGGCGCTGGTCCTGCTGCATGCGTTCGCTGATGTCGAGCACGACCGCGTTGATGCCGACCAGTTCGCGTGCCGACGCCGGGCCGGGGCCGAACACCGGGTAGTAGCTGCACAGCCAGTGGCGCATCACGCCCGGCGCCGCCGGCGAGTCGCCGCTGTCCTCGACGTCGATCAGCGGGCGGCCGCTGGCCAGCACCTGGCGGTAGGGCTGTTCGATGACGGCGCCGCGCGCGCCCAGCAGTTCGGGCAGGGTACGGCCGATATGGGCCGCCGCCGGCAGGCCGTTCACCGCCGCCAGGTAGTCGTTGACCATCACGATGCGCAGCTTGTGGTCGAGGTAGGCCAGGCCGACCGGGGCGCCGGCATACACCGTGGCCAGCAGCGCGCTGGACCGCTGCAGTTCGTTGGTGCGCTTGGCCACCAGCGATTCCAGGCCGAGGCGGTAGTGCAGCAGTTCGTCCTCGACCTGGCGCAGCGCCCCGGCGACGCTCGCCGCTTCGCGGATCGTCAGCAGCGGGATGCGCAGCGGCTCGCCGCGGCCGAGGGCGGTGGCCGGCTCGGTCAGCGCGCGCACCGAGCGCGCGATCGAATTGCCGATGCGCCAGGCCAGCCCGAGGCTGAGCGCCAGCAGCCCCAGGATGCCGGCCAGCGTGACGGCCGGCTGCGTGCCCAGCAGATCGCGCGCGGCGTGGCGTGGAAAGCCGATCGCCACGGTCCAGCCTTGCACGGGCGTGCGCGCAAAGGCCAGGTTGGCGGCGCCGCTGCCGCGCGCTGCCAGGATGGCGACGCCGCTGTCGTGCCCGGGCAGGGCGGCCGCGAGTTCGGACCGCATCGGCGCGCCGATCGCGCGCATCAGCTCGCCGCTGCGTGCGACCAGCAGCCCGTTGCGGTCGTAGACGTGGGCGTTCCAGTGCGCCGGCAGCTGCTGGGCGGCCAGCAGCTCGGCCAGGCGGCGCGGGCGCAGCTCGACGGTGAGCGCGTAGGCGATCTTTCCCTCCGCCCACACCGGCACCGTGATCTCGATGCCCCAGGCATGGGCGCTGCCGGCACGGCGCAGGCCGGACACGACGGCGTCGCCGCCGGCGAACACGGTGCGCAGGCCGGCCCGGGTGATATCTGCATCCGTATCGCCATCGGCTGGGGCCGGCAGCGGGCTGCCGAAGGCGTGGCGCGAATCCAGCAGCGCGCGGCCGTCGGGCGCGCTCAGCACGAAGGCGCCGACCGGGAATGCCGGGCGCAGCAGGCGGCGCGCATTGGCGTGGAATTCGGCCAGGCGGCCGGCCGCGAGCGCCGGGTCGTTGGCCAGCGTGCGTGCGGCGGTCTCGCCGTTGTCCAGGTCGCGCTCGACCGCACCCGCCAGCGCACGCGCGATCATGGCCGCATCCTCGGCCACGTGGCGCGCCTCGCGTTCGTCGGCATCGTGGGCGAACACCAGGTAGCCGATCAGGATCGGCAGCGCGCAGGCAAGGACCAGGGTAACCAGCTTGGACCGGATCGACGGCAGGGAATGAGGACGTGACAACTGCACCGCATGAAACTCCACGAATGCGCACCGCTATGCGCCATGGATCGCATGGTAGCCCAGCCGCCGGACCGGTGTAGCGCTGCTGTAGTTATTGAGAGCAATAAGTTCACTTTAGTGGAAGCATGGCAACGTTCAAGTTCTGTATGACAACGCCGCGGTTTCCGGTCGTCGCGCGCCGGCGACGCTTCCGTATGGAAATTAATGCCGAGCGTAAATTTTTGTGTCTTCTGCTTTAGAATGACAGGAGGTGCTTTAAAGAAACTAAGAGGTGATATGGCGAGGCCGGAAAAAGTCAGGCTCGGGGAAATCCTGGTGCAACAGAAGCTGCTGTCGGAAGATCAGCTGAACCAGGCGCTGGCCGACCAGAAGCGTACCGGGCGCAAGCTCGGGCGCGTGTTCGTGGAAAGCAGCTTCGTCACCGAGGAACAGATTTCCGGCGCGCTGGCGCGCCAGCTCGGCATCCCCTACATCAACCTCAAGTTCTACAACATCAACCAGGACGTGGTGCGCCTGCTGCCCGAGACCCAGGCGCGGCGCTTCCGCGCGCTGGTGCTGGAAGACCGCATCGAGACCGTGCTGGTGGGCGTGTCCGACCCGACCGACCTGTTCGCCTACGACGAGATCGCGCGCCTGCTGAAGAAGGGCGTCGAGCTGGCCGTGGTCAACGAGACCGAGGTGCTGCAGGTCATCGACCGCATCTACCGCCGCACCGGCGAGATCACCGGCCTGGCGCGCGAGCTGGAGCAGGACCTGGGCGACGCCACCTCGGTCGACTTCGGCGCGCTGGCCTCGAATTCCGGCCTGGAAGAAGCGCCGGTGGTGAAGCTGCTGCAATCGGTGTTCGACGATGCCGCCCAGGTGCGCGCCTCCGACATCCACATCGAGCCGCAGGACGGGCGCCTGCAGATCCGCTTCCGCATCGACGGCGTGCTGCACCTGCAGACCGAGGCCGACATCAAGATCGCGACCCCGCTGGCGCTGCGCCTGAAGCTGATGGCCGACCTCGACATTTCGGAAAAGCGCCTGCCGCAGGACGGCCGCTTCGCGGTCAAGGTCAAGAACCAGCGCATCGACGTGCGTATCTCGACCATGCCGACCCAGTATGGCGAATCGGTGGTCATGCGTCTGCTGAACCAGGTCGGCACCACGCTGCGCCTGGATGCGATCGGCATGCATCCGACCCTGGTCGAGCGCTTCCGCGCCATCGTCCAGCGCCCCAACGGCCTGGTGCTGGTGACCGGCCCGACGGGTTCCGGCAAGACCACGACTTTATATAGTGCGCTGGCCGAGCTGAATTCGGTGGAAAAGAAGCTGATCACGGTCGAGGACCCGGTCGAATACCGCCTGCCCGGCATCAACCAGGTGCAGGTGAACGACAAGATCGACCTGAACTTCGCACGCGTGCTGCGTTCGGCGCTACGCCAGGACCCGGACATCGTGCTGGTCGGCGAGATGCGCGACCAGGAAACCGCCCAGATCGGCCTGCGCGCCGCGATGACGGGCCACCTGGTCCTGTCCACGCTGCACACCAACGATGCCGCCTCGACCCCGCTGCGCCTGATGGACATGGGCGTGCCGCGCTACATGGTCGGCGGCTCGCTGCAGGCCGTGCTGGCCCAGCGCCTGGTGCGCGTGATCTGCGAAAGCTGCACCCAGCCGCACGCGGCGCCGGCGCCGGAACGCGCCTGGCTGCGCGCGGAACTCGGCGAGCGTGCCGACACCGTACCGTTCTTCCACGGGCGCGGCTGCTCGCACTGCAACGGCACCGGCTACCGCGGCCGCACCGGCGTCTACGAACTGCTGGAGATGACGCGCGCCGTCAACGACGCCGTCAACCACCCGGACCCCGGCCACTTCCTGAAGGTGGCGCATGCCGAGATGCGCGGCGAGACCCTGCGCCGCAGCGCGGTGCGCCTGGCGATCCAGGGCCGCACCACGGTGGCCGAGGCCATGCGCGTCAGTAACCAGACCGAGGAATAAAGCGTGCCGTTCTTCGCTTATAAAGGCCGCAACGGACGCGGCGAGATGATGCAGGGCGTGCTCGAAGGCGCCGACAGCGGGGCGATCGCCGACCAGCTGTTCGGCACCGGCGTCACGCCGCTCGAGATCGTGCTGACCACGCGCAAGGTCACGACCGGCAACGACGACGGCGAGACCGTGTGGCAGCGCCTGGCCCGCAAGCGCGTCACCTCGCTCGACGTCCAGCTGTTCAGCCGCCAGATCTACACGCTGCTGAAATCCGGCGTGCCGATCATGCGCGGCCTGGCCGGGCTGCAGGAGTCGGCCACCAACCCGTCGTTCGGCCGCGTCATCCGCGACCTGCGCGAATCGCTCGACGCCGGCCGCGAACTGTCGGCCGCGATGCGCCGCCATCCGGAATGCTTCTCGACCTTCTACCTGGCCATGGTGCGGGTGGGAGAGATGACCGGCCGCCTGGAAGAAGTCTTCCTGCGCCTGTTCGACCACATGGAATTCGACCGCGACATGCGCGAGCGCGTGAAGACCGCGCTGCGCTACCCGATGTTCGTGATGATCGCGATGGTGGCGGCGATGGCGGTGGTGAACATCTTCGTCATCCCGCAGTTCGAAAAGGTGTTCAACAGTTTTCGTACCGAGCTGCCGCTGATGACGCGCATCCTGATCGGCACCTCGCGCTTCACGGTCGAGTGGTGGCCGGCCTTCGCGGTCGGCATCGTCGCCGCGGTCTTCGGTTTCCGCAGCTGGACCCGTTCCACGGGCGGCCGCCTGGCCTGGGACCGCATCAAGCTGCGCCTGCCGGTCGCCGGCAAGATCATCCACAAGGGCACCATGGCCCGCTTCGCGCGCAGCTTCGCGCTGTCGATCCGCAGCGGCGTGCCGATCGTGCAGGCATTGACGGTGGTGTCCCAGACCTCCGACAACGCCTACCTGGCATCGCGCATCGAGCAGATGCGCGACGGCGTCGAGCGCGGCGAAAGCATCCTGCGCACCGCCACCAGTGCCCAGGTGTTTACCCCGATCGTGCTGCAGATGATCGCGGTGGGCGAGGAGTCCGGCTCGATCGACGACCTGATGGACGAGATCGCGATGATGTACGAGCGCGAAGTCGACTATGAGCTGAAGACCCTGTCGAGCCAGATCGAGCCGATCCTGATCGTGTTCCTGGGCGTGATGGTGCTGATGCTGGCGCTCGGCATCTTCCTGCCGATCTGGGACCTGGGCCAGGCGGCCCTCCATCACTAATGAGGATACCCATGCGCACACGTGGTTTTACCTTGCTCGAATTCGCGGTTACCGTGCTGGTGGCCGCCGCCCTCAGCGCCGTGCTGCTGAACCGCTTCGACTATTACCGCGACCAGGCGGAGATGGCGGCGACGCGCCAGCTGGTGGCGGCCATGCGCACCGCGCTGCACGTGCGCGCGGTGCAGCTGCAGGCGGCCGGCCGCCTGGACGCGCTGCGGGCACTGGCCGAGGACAACCCGATGAACCTGCTGGTCGACAAGCCGTCGAATTACCTGGGCGAATTCGAGGCGCCGGACCCCGAAAAAATCGGCCGTGCCGGCTGGGTGTTTGATGCACGCGACAAATCGATTGTGTATCTGTTACCGAATGCAGAAAGATTGTCTTTCGGTACGGCAAGATTGCTCAAATTCAAGGTAGAATTCTTTCGAGTACCTGAACAACGTAACGTCAGCCTGGCCCTGAACCAAGTCAGCGGATAGGCAACCACATCACCAGCTACACCAAGCGGCTTATCCGCACCACTTTTTTCGGAGATTATCGTATGAAGAAGAACCTCAAGAGCGCTGCCCAGGGCGGTTTCACCCTGATCGAACTGATCGTCGTGATCGTCATCCTCGGCATCCTCGCCGCCACCGCGCTGCCGAAGTTCGCCAACCTGAGCGCCGAGGCGCGCGCCGCATCGGTGCAGGCCGTGCGCGGCTCGCTGAACTCGGTGTCGGCGATGGCCCACGGCCAGTTCCTGGTCAACCCGACGGCAAACGCAAGCAAGGCCACCATGGAAGGTTTCGATGTGCCGATGGCGAACGGTTACCCGAGCGCCGTGGCCGACCTGGCAACCGCAGCCGGCATCACCACCGATGGCAAGACCAACAAGGATTACACGATCACCGCAGCGGCAGCGGCCGGTGCGACGGCTGCCACCCTGACCGTGTCCCCGGTGGGCGTGGCCAACACCGCGACCTGCAATGTCGTCTATACTGGCGCCACCGTGGCCAACAGTATCGTGACGGCACCGACCGTCGTTGCCACCACGTCCAACTGCAACTAAACTGCCGCGGAGGCGCGGCCCATGTCGAAGCGCATGTCTGATTCCTCGCGTCGCCCCTCCGCCTCCCTCCGCCGGTCCGGTGGCTTCACGATGGTCGAACTGATCGTCGTGATCATCCTGATCGGCATCCTCAGCGCCATCGGCGTTGGCCGTTTTTTCGATCGCAGCAGCTACGACGCGACCACCTTCGCGGAGCAGAGCCGTGCCATGCTGCGCTATGCCCAGAAGCTGGCCGTCGCCCAGAACCGCCCGGTGTACGTGCAGGGCGCGCTCGACGGCGTGGCGCTGTGCTTCGATGCCGCCACCCCGTGTCCCTCCAGCGCCCTGGTGCCGGCGCCGTCCGGTGCCAACAGCGGCAGCGCGGCCACCCGCGCCCGCTGCCTGGCGGGCGGCGTTTACGTCCAGAGCTGGTATTGCGAAGGCTGGCCGCGCGGCGTGAGCATGCAGCCGGTGTCCGGCAGCCTGGCACCTTTCTACTTCAATGGCCTGGGCCAGCCGGGCATCACCGGCAGCAGCGCGGTCTTCGGCGGCCTGAAGGTCGTCATCGCTGGCGGCGGCGTGTCGATCCCGATTGCGGTGTCGCAGGAAACCGGCTATGTCAACTGAGCCGCGCGCCCGTTCGGGTATCCATTCCCGTTCCCATTTCCGCGTGCGCCAGCGCGGCGTGACGATGATCGAACTGATCCTGTTCATCATGATCATTGGCGTCGCCCTGGCCGCCATCCTCGCGGTGATGAACTTCACCACCCAGCGCAGCGCCGATCCGGTGCGCCGCAAGCAGGCCCTGATGCTGGCCGAGGCGCTTCTGGAAGAGGTCGAGCTGGCCAAGTTCTCGTACTGCGACATCTACGATCCGCGCGCCGGCGACGACAACCCGGCCACTGCGGTCACGGGGCCGGGCCAGTGCGCCGCCGGGACCGCCGAGAACTGGGGGCCGGAAGCCAACAATGCACGGCCCTTCGACAACGTCAACGACTACGTGGTCGACCCCAAGTCCTTCGCCGCCCCCTTCAATGCCGCCGACGGCAGGCTGGCCGATGCCAACGGCAACGCCTTGCCGCTGACCGGCTTCACCGCCAGCGTCAGGATCCGACCGGATAGCCTGGGCAGCGCCGGCGGCGCCAACGGCATCGGCAACGCCGCCGACAGCGCCGCCCAGACCGACGTCCTGCGCATCACGGTCACCATCAATTACGACGGCAATGCCCTGAGCCTGGACGGCTTCCGCACGCGCTACGCGCCGGCTTCGCTATGACCCCGTCGCGTCCACCCCTGCGCCGCGCGCGCGGCTTCACGCTGGTCGAGGCGATCCTCGTCATCGTCATCATCGGCATCCTGGCCACCGTCGTCGCGCTGTTCATCCGCGCGCCGATCCTGGGCTATCGCGACGCCGTCGACCGCGCCGAGATCACCGACCAGGCCGACCTGGCGCTGCGCCGCATCGCGCGCGACATCCGCCTGGCCCTGCCCAACAGCGTGCGCGTCGTGAACGGCAGTTCTCTCGAATTCCTGCAGACCAAAACTGGCGGGCGCTACCTGGCGGTCGACGACGGCGTGACCAGCCTGCCGGCATTCGACGATCCGGTGCAGACCTCGTTCACCGTGCTGGCGCCGCCGGACAGCTTCGGCCAGGTGGCAACGGGCGACCGCGTGGTGGTCTACAACCTCGGCGTGGCGCCGGCCGATGCCTACGGCGGCGGCAACACCGGCGTGGTGCAGGCCGCGCCGGCGTATTCGACCGACGCAACGCTCGGCCGCATCGCCACCGTGCGCCTGAATGCCAATCCGTTCGCGGCGGCCACCCCGGCGCTGCCGTCGCCCACGCGCAGTTTCCAGGTGGTGAGCGGCCCCGTCAGCTTTTATTGCCAGGACGCCGGCGACGGCACCCAGACCCTGATGCGCGCCTGGGGCTACGCCATCACTGCGGCGCCGTCGGCGGTCCCGAACGGCGGCCAGCGCGCCATCGTCGCCGCGCGCCTGAGCAATTGCAACGGCCTGTTCAACTACGACACGGCGGCCACCCAGCGTACCGGCCTGGTGCTGGTGTCGCTCGAGTTGCGCGGCCGCTACCCCGATTCGCCGGCAATCCGCCTGGTCCACCAGATCCACGTCGACAATACCCCATGATGCGAGCACCTCTTTACCTGGCGCGCAGCGCCGGCGTCGGCCTCGTCACCGCGATCTTCCTGCTGGTCGTGCTGACCGGCCTCGGCGTGGCGATGGTCTCGCTGTACACCACCCAGCAAGCCAGTGCCGACCTCGACCTCGAGGGCGCGCGCGCCTACCAGGCGGCCCGCGCCGGCATCGAGTACGGCCTGTTCCGGCGCCTGCGCGGCGGTTGCACCGCGGCCGGCTGCTGCCCCGGCGCGTCGAGCCAGGTCACGCTTGCCATGCCGGCCGACAGCGAACTGCGCAGCTTTACGGTGGTGGTCAGCTGCAACCAGGCGGGCGGGCCCAACACGCCGGCCAACATCACCTCGGTCGCCTGCAACATGGCCGACGCCAACAAGCTGTGCGAGGGCGTGCCCAACAACAGCCCACAGTACGTGCGGCGCCGCATGGAGGTGTCGGCGTGAAGCCTGGCCACCCGCTGCAATGGGCGGCACTGGTCCTGGGCCTGCTGCTCGGACTGGTGCTGATGCTGGCCGGCCCGGCGGCGCGCGCCGACACCACGGTGCAGCAGTACACCAGCTTCCGCGGCCAGGTCAACTTCACCGGCACCGAGGGAACGATGCGCACGGCCGGCAACAACAGCTACAGCAACAGCGCCTGCAGCATCACCGGCAGCATCTCGGCCAAGCTGTCCGGCGTGCCGACCGGCGCCACCATCCTCAGTGCCCAGCTGTACTGGGTCGGTTCCGGCAACAGCGCGGACAACTACGTCACCTTCGACGGCGCGTCGGTGTATGCCGGACGCCAATACACGTCCGGCACCGTCGGCAACGGCCTGAATTATTTCAGCGGCGCCGCAGACGTCACCGCGCGGGTCAGGAGCAAGCTGAATCCCAACACGACGTATACCTTCAGCGGCTTGACCGTCGATAACGGCAACCCCTGGTGCGGCTCGCAGGCCGTGGTCGGCGGCTTCGCGCTGCTGGTCGTGTATTCCCACCCGGACGAACCATTCCGCCTGCTGAACGTGTACGAAGGCTTCCAGTATTTCCAGAGCAGCGGCTTCGTCATCAACCTCGGCAACTTCAACGTGCCGAATCCGCTGCCGAGCAACGTGACCGGCCGCATCGGCCACATCACCTGGGAAGGCGATACGACGCTGTCGCAGGGCGGCGAGAACCTGCTGTTCAACGGCAAGGAGCTGACCGATTCGATGAACCCGGCGGGCAACCAGTTCAACTCGGCCAGCAACATCACCGGCGACTACAACAGCTACGGCATCGACTTCGACGCCTATACCCTGAATGCGAATTTCATCACGCCGGGGCAGAACAGCGCCACCACCACCTACCGCTCGGGCCAGGACCTGGTGCTGCTGAGCGCCGAGATCGTCGCCATGCCTTTCGTCGGCAACGGCGACCTGGCACTGTCGATGACGCGCACCGGCGACCTGCGCGTCGGTTCCACCGCCTATTACACGCTGAACGTCAGCAATGTCGGCACCGACGTCGAGACCGGCCCGATCACGGTCACCGACACGCTGCCGTCCGGCCTCAAGCTGGTCTCCACCAGCGGCAGCGGCTGGAGCTGCAGCAGCGCCGCCGGCAGCAACGGCGCCACGCTGGTCACCTGCACCCGCGCCGGCCAGCTCGCCGCCGGCGACCGGGCAAACGCGCTGACCATTACCGTGACGCCGAGCGCGGCCGGCAGCTACACCAATTCGGCCTCCGTCAGCGGCATGACCGGCGACGGCAATACCGGCAACAATACGGCGACGAATACCAGCTCCGCCATCGACCCCGGTTCGGCGGCGGTGGTGTTCACCACCGAGGTCTGCAAGAGCGGCGATCCGGTCGTCACCGCGCCGGGCGACGCCGGCTGCCACCGCTTCATCGGTCCGGTGACCGCCGCGGCCGGCGCGACCAAGATCTATGTGACCTCGGTTTCCGGCGGCCGCGCCAGTGCCGTCAGCAGCTCGGATTACACCCTGAACATCGGCCTGGCGGCGACCTGCCTGCCTTATTCGAACGTGGCGCTGACCTATGCGCAGGCCGGCCTGGGCCTGGACTGCAAGGGCACATGGAAGTACGTCAACGTGACCGTGCCGGCCAACCAGCCGACCGGCACCCTGCCGAACGGCTCGGCTTTCTTCTATGCCGACGTCGGCCGCATCAGCCTGTCGCTCAGTTACCAGGGCACGGTGATGGGGACGGTCGACTTCATCTCGCGCCCGACCGACATCCGCTTCCAGACCGTGTTCCGCAACGCCGACGGCGTCGCCGACCTGCTGGGCACGGGCGGCGACAGCTGGAAGAAGCCGAGCCCGACCGCCTTTGCCAAGGCAGGCGAACCGTTCACCATGCGCCTGGGTGCGCTGATGGCCGACAATAACTATGCGCCGAGCTTCGGCAAGGAGCCGACCGCGCTCAAGGGCGTGCTGGCGGACAGCCTGATCGAACTGAATTTCAAGCTCGACCTGTTCGCCGCGAATCCGCTGGCGTCGCCGGTGCTGCCGGTGGCCGACAGCGACGGCGCCATCGACAAGCTGGTCGCCGCCGCGTTCGTGCTGGACCAGGGTTTCACCCCGAACACCGGCGTTGCCGGCGCGCTGGATGCGAAAGCGCGCTGGTTCGAGGGCGGCTACCTGGGCATCACGCCCTACCTGTCGGATTACCTCGGCACCGGCGTGGTCGGCGGGCCGGGCAAGGCGGTCAAGGCGGAGCCGGCGCGGATGGTGAACGCCACCCGCGTGATCGGCCATTTCTATCCCGACCATTTCGAGAGCCGCGCCGTGGCGCCTTTCGCCTGCACCGCCGACATGGCATGCCCGACCGAGTTCGCGCCGGTGGGCGCACTGTACTCGAACCAGCCGTTCAACTTCGCGGTGACGCCGTATGCGCTGCCGCGCGACGGCGCCGAGCAGCCACTGTCCCTGTTCCGCAACCTGGCCGGTCTCGCCAGCAATGCAAACGCCAACGTCGTGGGCGGCGTGGTCTACCGTAACGTCGGTATGACGGCCGCGGTCAAGCCGAACGACATCACCAGTTCGCCCTTGACCGGTTTGGCGGTCGATCCCGCCAACCCGCTGCAGACCTCCAGCGGTCCCTACGATTTCCCGGCCATGACGACCAACGCGACTTACGCGCTCGGCAATCCCTTCGTCGCGGGCAGCAGCGCTGCCGCCACCGGGGGCAGGGTAGCGCCGACGCTGTTCTACCTGCGCGCCAGCATGCGCGAGCGGCTGTCGACCGGCCCGACCACGACCAAGGATATCTTCGTCACGTCGGCCACGGTGGAAACCACGCGCGCCGCCCAGTACGAGGACGGCCTGATGGTCGTGTCCGGGCGCCTGTTCGTCCCCAACGCCTTCGGTTCCGAACTGCTGAGCCTACCCCTGAACCTCGCCGAGCAGTACTGGAACGGCAAGGCCTGGGTGACGACCACCACCGACAGCACCACCACCACCGGCGACAAGCTGGTGCCGGTCGCGAACAGCTGCACGCGCTTCTTCGCCGACAGCAAGAGCGCCACGCCGAGCGCCTGCAATACCGGCGCGGTAACGGCACTCGGCGGCGCCGCCGTCCCGCTCAACAGCGGCGCCGGCCGTTTGAGCCTGAAAAGCCCGGGCCGCACCAACATCGGCGCCTTCGACCTGACGGTCGGCGGCGGCAATGCCGGCATCTGGCTGCCCAGCACGCGCGCGCGCGTGACCTTCGGCGTCTACCGCAACCCGCTGATCTACCTGCGTGAAATCTACCGGTGAGGTGTAACGGCAACGACTTCTTGGTTGTTCTGCAAAGGAAACCCCGAATATTTTTCCTGTGTGCAAAAATGGTATCGGCTTTTGCGTGGAGTTGAATATAATCAAGAGTCTAGCGATTACTCCTCGAAACTCACCGATGTCCACGGCCGCGCATGCGTTTATTTAGTCGATCCAAGAAGAACGGCGCCTGGCTGGCGATCGTACCGCAGCGCGATGGCCTGGCCGCCGCCAGCGTGGCCGCGCCCGCCGGCGGCGCCGCGGCGGATGCCGACCGGCGGCCGCTGGTGATGCTGGCGCACTTCTTCCCGGGCCGCCTCGATGCCGACACCCTCGAGCGCGCCGGCAAGGAACTGCACAGCGGCGACCACCGCTGCGCCACGATACTGGCCGGCGGCGACTACCAGCTGCTCTCGGCCGAGGCGCCGAACGTGCCGCGCGACGAGCTCAAGACCGCGATGCGCTGGCGCCTCAAGGACCTGCTCGACTTCCCGGTCGACGACGCCACCATCGACGCGCTCGACATTCCGGTCGACGCCAGCGCCGCCGCCCGCCCGCAGCAGAGCGTATTCGTGGTGGCGGCGCGCAACAGCGTCGTCAAGGCGCGCCAGCATCTGTTCGCCGAGGCCAAGGTCAGGCTGGGCGCGATCGATATCCCGGAGATGGCCCAGCGTAACGTGTCGGGCATGCTCGAGCGCGACGGCCGCGGCGTGGCCATGCTGTCGTTCGGCGACGACGGCGGCCTGCTGACCGTGTCCTGGCGCAGCGAGCTGTACCTGTCGCGCCGCATCGACGTGACGCTGGCCCAGCTGCGCGAACCCGACCACGAGCGCAAGCACCAGGCCTTCGACAAGATCACCCTCGAGCTGCAACGCTCGCTCGACCACTTCGAACGCCAGTTCTCCTTCATCAGCGTGGCCAAGCTGGTGCTGGCCCCGACTGCGGCCACCGGTCTCGAGGAATACCTGTCGAGCAACCTCTACACCCGCGTCGAGACGCTCGACCTGGCGACCGTGTTCGACCTTGCCCACGTGCCCGAGCTGAAGGATGCCGCGCTCCAGCAGCGCTTCTTCGTGGCGCTGGGTGCGGCCCTGCGCGATGTCCAGGCTGGCACCGTCGCCACCCGCGCGCCGCAGCAGATCAACCTGTTCAACGAACAGTTCGAGCAGCAGATCCAGCGCCTGACGGCGCGCACGATGGCGCTCGGCAGCGGCGTACTGGCGCTCGGCCTGGCCGCTGCCGCCATCCATGTGAACATGCAGGTGGCCGATTTGCAGAGTGAGGCCGATGCCGGCGCGGCGCGCCTGGCCGGGGTGCAGAAGCGTCTCGCGGGCGTCACCGCCGACTACCCGGCGCGCCAGAAGGACCCGAGGCTCGACGGCGAACTGGCCGAGGCCAACGCCCAACTGGACGCGCTGCACCGTGTGTCCGACACCATCCGGCGCGGCGACCTGGGCAATACCCGCGGTTATGCCGAATACTTCCGCGCGCTGGCGCGCCAGCGCGTCGAGGGCCTGTGGCTGACCGGCGTCAGCATCGGCGGCGCCGGCCAGGACATCGGCGTGCGCGGCCGCGCGCTCGACCCGGCGCTGGTGCCGGGCTTCCTCGGCCGCCTGCGCAACGAGCAGGTGATGCAGGGCACGCCGGTGGGCACCCTGCAGATCGGCGAAGCGGCCGCGCTCAAGGTCGCGGGCAAGGACGGCAAGGACGCCAGCATGGCGGCGCCGTACGTCGAATTCAGCCTGGCGTCGGCGCCGCAGGGCAAGCCGGGAGCACAGCCATGATGAAGCAACGCTGGCAGGCACTGGCTGCCCGCATCGACGCCCTCAGCCAGCGCGAACGCGTGATGGTGTTCGTCGCCGTGCTGGCGGTGTTGGCCCTGGCCGCGCAATTCATCGTGCTCGGCCCGCTGCAGCGCAAGCAGGATGCGCTGCGCACCCAGCTGGCCCAGCAGAAGACGACGATCGCCGCCACCAACGCCGAGATCGTGCGCAAGCTGGAACTGGCCCGCCAGGACCCCGACGGGCCGCTGCGCGCGCGCCTGCAGGCGGTGCGCGGCGAGACCGAGCGCCTGAGCTCGGACCTGCGCGCGATGCAGCGCGGCCTGGTGCCGCCGGAGCGCATCGCGCCGTTGCTGGAATCGATCCTGCGCGCCAACGGCCGCTTGAAACTGGTGGGAGTACGCACCTTGCCGGTGGATCCGCTGAGCAGCATCGTGGATGCCGGCGAGAAGGCCAAGGGCATGACGGCCGCCACGCTGGCTGCCGCTGCGCCTGCCGCCGTCAAGGGTCCCGAGCTGCTGTTCCGCCACGGCGTCGAACTGACCGCGCGCGGCAGCTACCTCGACATGGTCGACTACATGGCGGCGCTGGAAGCGCTGCCGACCCAGCTGTTCTGGGGCCGCGCCCAGCTCGACGTCGAAGAGTATCCGACCGTGCGCCTGACCCTGACCCTGTACACCCTGAGCCTGGACGAGAAATGGATGAAGCTGTGAAGACCCTGCTGGCCGCCGTGCTGACGCTGGCCGCAGGCGCCGCCGCGGCCCAGGCATTGCAGGACCCGATGCGGCCGCCGGCCAGCATGATGACCGCCAGCGCCGGCCCCGTCGCGGCGCCGAGCGCCGCGCCGCAGCTGCAGACCATCCTGATCGGACGCGCGCCCGGCGGCCGCCACCTGGCCGTGATCGACGGCGAGACCGTGCGTCCCGGCGACGATTTCCACGGTGCGCGCGTGGCGCGCATCGCCGACAACGAGGTCGAACTGGTACGTGGCCGCGAACGCCAGGTGCTGCGCCTGGTGCCGACCGGTACCGGTAACGGCGCCGGCGGCATCTCGCCCGTACGCTCCACCCGAGGACAATGAATGCATAAGACGATGATGATCCGAGCCACCTCCATCGCAAGCGCCGCGGCGCTGCTGCTGGCGGGCTGCCAGAGCGCGCCGAACAACACGACCTACGACCAGATCCGCAAGGAAGCCGCCGGCGCCAACAGTAGCCGTCCGGCCGTTGCACCGAGCGTCGACAGCGCCGTGGCCGACGCGTTGCTGCCGCCCGCCGCCGCGCTCGCGACCCAGCTGCCGAAGGCGCGCCCGGCGCTGGAAGAACGCTTCAACGTCTCCTTCAACAACGTCCCGGCGCAGCAGTTCTTCCGCTCGATCGTCGCCGGCACGCGCTACAACATCCTGGTGCACCCGGACGTCAGCGGCAGCATCACCGCCAACCTCAAGGACGTGACCCTGCCGGAAACGCTGGATGCCATCCGCGAGATGTACGGCTACGACTACCGCATCGAAGGCACCCGCATCTCGATCAAGCCGCTGACCATGCAGACCAAGATGTTCCATGTGAACTATCTGGTCGGCAAGCGCCGCGGCGCCTCCAACCTGCGCGTGACCTCGACCTCGGTCTCGAACGCCGTCAACGGCCAGAACGGCAACCAGAACGGCAGCCAGGGCGCGAGCGGCCAGAACAACGGCAACCAGAGCAGCCAGTACGGCGGCAACCAGGGCCAGGTCGAGAGCACCGACGTCAACACCACCTCCGACAACGATTTCTGGGCCGACCTGAAGTCGGCCGTGGAAGCCATCGTCGGGCCGAAGGAGGGCGGCCGCAACGTCGTGATCAGCCCGCAGTCGGGCGTGATCGTGATCCGCGCCATGCCGGACGAACTGCGCAACGTCGATGCCTACCTGAAGGCGACCCAGCTCGCGGTCGACCGCCAGGTGATCCTGGAAGCCAAGATCCTCGAGGTCGAACTGAACGACAGCTACCAGAGCGGCGTGAACTGGGCCTCGTTCGCCTCGATCCGCAGCAGCCATGACAACCGCGTCTCGGGCGGCATCGTCGGGCCGGGCGCGTCGCTGACGCCGCTGCCCTTCGGCGGTGGCCAGCCGGCCGTGATCACCGACCCGGCCACCGGCGTGTCGGCCAGCACCGGCTTCTCGCTGTCGAACGCGGTCAACGCGGCCGGCTCGATGTTCGGCCTGGCGGTCCAGACCAGCAACTTCGCGGCGCTGCTGTCCTTCCTGGAAACCCAGGGTACCGTGCACGTGCTGTCCAGCCCGCGCGTGGCGGCGATCAACAACCAGAAGGCGGTGCTGAAGATCGGCACCGACGAGTTCTACGTGACCGGCGTGACCACCACCACCTCGCTGTCCAGCAGCAGCAATACCGTCACGCCGAGCGTGACCCTGCAACCCTTCTTCTCGGGCGTGGTGCTGGACGTGACGCCGCAGATCGACGAGAAGGGCAACATCCTGCTGCACGTGCACCCGTCGGTGAGCCAGGTCTCGACCGTCAACAAGGACGTCAGCCTGGGCTCGGCCGGCAACCTGACGCTGCCGCTGGCGGCATCGGCCACCTCGGAACTGGACAGCATCGTGCGCGGCACCAACGGCCAGGTGGTCGCCATCGGCGGCCTGATGCGCCAGGCCTCGACCAACGACAGCTCGAGCGTGCCGGGCGCCACCAACGTGCCGGTGCTGAGCACCCTGTTCGGCCAAAAGAAGCGCGTCAACCAGAAGCGCGAGCTGGTGGTGCTGATCAAGCCGACCATCGTCGAAGGCATCAACAACTGGAACGACGACCTGCTCGACGCCAACCGCCGCATCGAGCAGCTCGATCCGCGCGCGCGAGGGATCCGGTAATGTACACGGCCCACTTCGGCCTGCGCGAAGCCCCGTTCGGGATCACCCCCGACACCAGCTTCTTCTTCGGCAGCCCGCATTCGCAGGAAGCCCTGAACACGCTGCTGGTGGCGGCGCGCGGCGGCGAGGGCTTCATCAAGATCACCGGCGAAGTCGGCACCGGCAAGACCCTGTTGTGCCGCAAGTTCATGGCCACGCTGGGCCCGGACTTCGTCACCGCCTACATCCCGAACCCCTACCTGGAACCGCGCACGCTGATGCTGGCGCTGGCCGACGAGCTCGAAGTGCACCTCGAGCGCGACGTCGACCAGCACCGCATGCTGAAGGCGATCACCGACCGCCTGCTGTATCTGGCGGGGCAGGGCAAGCACGTGATCCTGTGCCTGGACGAGGCGCAGGCGATGCCGGTGGAAAGCCTGGAAGCGCTGCGCCTGCTGACCAACCTGGAAACCGAAAAGCGCAAGCTGCTGCAGATCGTGCTGTTCGGCCAGCCGGAACTGAACCGCAAGCTGGAACTGCAATCGATCCGCCAGCTGGCCCAGCGCATCACCTTTCATTATCACCTGGGACCGCTCAGCCGCGACGACCTCGATTATTATGTGGCGCACCGCCTGCGCGTGGCCGGCTGGAGCGGCGCGCGCCTGTTCACGCAGGGCGCGATCGGCCGCCTGTACCGCAGCAGCGGCGGCGTGCCGCGCCTGGCCAACATCCTGGCGCACAAGGCGCTGATGCTGAGTTATGGCGAGGGCCGGCAACAGGTGGCGGGCGCGCACGTGAGCGCCGCCGCGCGCGACACGCTGGCGGCCAGCCCGCGCCGCCTCCAGCCCTGGATGGCGGCGGCGGGTGCGGGCGCAACCTGCCTGGCCGCCGGCCTGGCCTGGGCGCTGCTGCGCTAACGTTCGGGATGAGTGAGCGATGAGTCTGATTAACAAGATGCTGCAGGACCTCGACGCGCGCGGTACCGCGCCGGGCGAGGCCTTACCTTCGCAAATCAAGCCGGTGGCGCGCGAGCCCCACGGTGTCAACAAGCGCGTGCTGGTAGCCGGCGTGGGCGGTGCGGTTGCCGCCGCGGCGGTGGTGTGGTTCGGGTGGCAGCAGTTGCATGCACCGGGCGTGGTGAGCGCGCCGGTGGTGGCAAAACCCGCGCCGGCCGCCGTGCCTGTGCCTGCGGTGGCCAAGGCGCCGCCGCAGATGACCAGCACGATCACCATGCTGCCGGCCGCTACGCCGGAACTGGCATCGGCGCCGGTTGCGGAGCCGTCTGCGACGCTAGCACCCGCACCGGCACCGGTGGTGGCCGAGCGTGCGGCAGCGTCCGAGCCGCCGGCGCCAGTCAAGGCAGAGGCCCGGCCGGCGAAGCCGGAGGCGCGGCAGGCCAGCCGCGACAGCGCCGCGCCGAAGCACAAGGCCGCCGTCGACACGGCGCCGGCCCCGCTGGCGTACCAGTCGGTGGCGCCGGTCGAGCCGGACAGCGAGGAAGCGCGCGCCGTGCGCCGCGCACTCGCGCAGGAACTGGAAGCGCGCCAGGCACGCAAGCCCTTTGCGCCTGTCAAGGCCGTCGCCGACACCCGCAACGCGCCGGGCCGCAACCAGAGCGTGTCGCAGCGCGCCGAAGCCGACTACCGGCGCGCGCTGGCCAGCATGCAGGACGGCCGCATGGGCGAGACCATCGCCGCCCTCGAGTCCGCATTGCGCATCGACCCCGGCCACGAAGCCGCGCGCCAGACCCTGGTCGGCCTGCTGATCGAAGCCAAGCGCCCCGACGACGCCATCCGCCAGCTACAGCTCGGCCTGACCCAGGACCCGCGCCAGCCGGCGCTGGCGATGCTGCTGGCCCGCCTGCAGATCGAGCGCGGCGGCAATGGCATCGAAACCCTGACCCGCACCTTGCCGTATGCCGGCGCGAACCCGGATTACCACGCCTTCCTGGCGGGCGCATTGCAGCGCCAGCAGCGCCATCGTGAAGCCGCGGCCGAGTACCAGGCGGCGCTGCGCAGCGCGCCGGGCAATGGCGTGTGGTGGATGGGGATGGGGATTTCGCTGCAGGCCGAGAAGCGCAACAGCGAGGCGCTGGAGGCGTTTCGCAAAGCACAGGCAAGCGGTGCCTTGTCACAAGAATTGCAGGCGTTCGTGGAACGGCAAATTCTGCAACTGGTCCACTAGGCCCGCACCCTTCACGCGATGCTGCAGCATGACGCCTATCGGAATCGCGTCGCTGCGATCACGACCGGCGTGAACACGCCGGCCATGCGAGCGGCCTTGCCAACGGCAGGCTGCCCTATACCCGGTTCCCGATTCTTCCCTCGATTAGGCCTTGCGGCGGCGTGTTGCCAGGAAAACGCCGGCCAGCCCGAGGCCCAGCAGCGCCAGCGAGCCCGGTTCCGGGACCTTGGTACTTGGGGGCGCGTAGGTGATCTTGGTCGTGAAGTAGGCGTCGTTGACGTCGTAGTTATTGCCGGCCCAAATCCATTTGGCATTGCTGTTGATGGCAGGTGTGTTGCCCCACGCTCCGCTGACCTCGGTCGCGGTCGCAGTGGTTGGCGTGGTGTAGCTTGCTGCGAACCCGGTCGAGTTGGCGGCCCAGTTGGTGGTGTTGGTCAACAGGCTCTGGGTACCGTTCGAGAACGTGAAGTCGGTGCCGGTCAGCGCGAACTGGCCCAGTACGCCAGCGATGCCGCCGGTATCGTGAGCATAGATGTGCAAGAAGTAATCGAGGCCCGATGTCAAGGTCGTCGTATTCGTCGCCACGGCTGTCCAGTTTTCCAGGGTGCCGAAGCTGGTACCGGCCGTCTTGTCGTCGGTCGACAAATAGATGACATAACTGTTATCGGCACGGATGGTCGACGTCAAGGTAGTGGTCGACACGGTTGTCGCCATGGCAGAGGATGCGGCAACGGCGGAAGCGAACAGCGCGGTGGTGAGCAGGTTTTTCATGGTCTTATCTAGTCAGAGTAATGGACCATAACCTACAAGCAATGTTTATGCCATGAATTAATTATTGATGAAAATCAATAATTTATGATTTTAGTCAACATTATCATGAGGTCGAGTGTAAAGAATTTCGACACGCAAATATCCGCCCTGGGCTCGGCTACCGCCGAGACGTCTTGCCGGCATTCGTGACACGTAGAAGTGATGGCGCGACCCGATGGGTCGCGCATGGGGTGCCAGAAGACCCGGTCACGGTGTACATCCGTACCGATCCTCAATCCGGTATCGCTTGCCGGGAAAGCTGCTCGACCCGGGTTTACGCTTGTCCGGCCTGTGTGCAATTGCGTTGTAACTCAGACCTTTGCCAACCGCTCCAACGCCACCTTCAAGGTCTCATCCTGCTTCGCAAAGCAAAACCGCACAATCCCCGACTCCTTCGGCGTGCTGTAGAAAGCCGACACCGGAATCGCCGCCACCTTGATCTCGCGCGTCAGCCACTGCGCAAACTCCGACTCGCCCAGGTCCGAGATACCGTCGTAGCGCACGCACTGGAAGTAAGTCCCGTCAGCCGGCAGCAGCGTAAACCGCGACCCCTCGAGCCCGGCCCGGAACAGGTCGCGCTTGCGCTGGTAAAACGCCGGCAGCTCGACATAAGGCGCCGGATCGCGCATGTACCCGGCCAGCCCATGCTGCATCGGCGTATTCACGGTGAACACGTTGTACTGGTGGACCTTGCGGAATTCCGCGCTCAAGCCGGCAGGTGCGGCAACGTAGCCGACCTTCCAGCCGGTCACGTGGTAGGTCTTGCCGAAACTGGACACGACAAAGGCACGCTCGGCCAGCACCGGGTGGCGGCTGACGGATGCATGCTGCTCGCCGTCGTAGACCATGTGCTCGTAGACCTCGTCCGACAGCACCAGGATGTCGGTGCCGGCCACGATGCCGGCCAGCGCGTCGAGGTCGGCCGCGCGCAGGATCGAACCGGTCGGGTTGTGCGGCGTGTTCATCACGATCATGCGCGTGCGCGGCGTGACCGCGGCCGCGATCTGGTCCCAGGGCACGCTGTAGCCTGCCTCGCCGAGGCGCATCTGCACCGTCACCGGCACGCCGCCGGCCAGCTGGATCGAAGGCCGGTAGCTGTCGTAGGCCGGCTCGATGACGATCACTTCGTCGCCCGGATGCACCGCGCACAGGATCGCCGTGATGATGCCCTGGGTGGCGCCGGCGGTGACGGTGATCTCGGTGTTGGCATCGTAGGCGTGGCCGTACAGCGCGGCGATCTTGGCGGCGATGGCCTCGCGCAGCGTGGCGGCGCCGGCCATCGGCGGGTACTGGTTCAGGCCGGCGCGCATGGCGTCGTTGACCATGTCGAGGAGTGTCGGGTCGCAGCCGAAATCGGGGAAGCCCTGGCCGAGGTTGACCGCGCCATGTTCCGTGGCGAGGGCGGACATCAGGGTGAACACGGTGGTGCCGACGGCCGGCAGGCGCGATTGCAGGACGGGAGTGGTCATGGTGGACGGTGCGGTTTGTCGATGCGGCTATTGTAGCGCGGCCGGCGTTTCTGTCTTGTGCCAGGTCTCGGGCGTCATGATGCGGAACAGTCCTTCGCGTGCGGCCTTGCGCGCAAGCTTAAGCAGGGCCTTGTCCTTGGTGACGAGGATGGCGGCGCCGGCGTCGCGCGCGATTTCCAGGAACTTCTGGTCGTCGCGGTCGCTGCAGACAGGCAGGCGGATGGCGCGCGAGTCGGGCGTTACGACCCGGATCAGGGCGTCGAAACGTGCCTCGGCCTGCAGGCGCGAAGCTTCGTCGAGCGGCAGGTGAGGGTAGTGCAGCACGATCCGGTATTCGTCGCGGCAGTCGGCGCGGGTCACGGCCTGGACGGCGCCGCTCTCGAGCGCCGCCAGCAGCGGCGCCCAGCGCGGATCGTGGAACACGAACAGGTCGAGGCAAACATTGGTGTCTAGAATGATGGGTTTCGGTGGAGCAGGTATCATGTGCGGCATTGTACCTTTACCGAGCCGCTCCAAAGTTCCCGCACCATGCTGATCGTCCTGTCCCCCGCCAAATCCCTCGACCTCGACACCCCACCGACCACGCACCATGCCACCACGCCGCGCTTCATCGACCACGCGGCCGAACTGATCGGGGTGCTGAAACCCTGGTCGCCGGCCCAGGTCGGCGAGCTGATGAGCATTTCCGACCAGCTCGCCGTGCTGAACGTGACCCGCTACGCCGACTGGCACCCGGACCACGGCGCCGCGCGCCAGGCCATCATGTCCTTCGACGGCGACGTCTACACCGGCCTCGACGTGCGCACGCTGCACGCGGCCGGCCTCGACTATGCGCAGGCGCGCGTGCGCATCCTGTCCGGCCTGTACGGCCTGCTGCGGCCGCTGGACCGCATGCACCCCTACCGCCTGGAGATGGGGACCCGCCTGCAGAACCCGCGCGGCAAGGACCTGTATGCCTTCTGGGGCGAACGCGTCACCCAGGCGCTGAATGCCGACGCGCTTGATGCCGGTGCCGGCGCGCTGGTCAACCTGGCGTCGGAAGAGTACTTCAAGTCGGTCAAGCCGAAGCTGCTGGACGTGCCGGTGATCACGCCGGTGTTCGAGGACTGGAAGAACGGCAAGTACAAGATCATCTCGTTTTTCGCCAAGCGCGCGCGCGGGATGATGGCGCGCTACGCGGCCGAGAACGGCATCAAGGATCCGGAGCAGCTGAAGGACTTCGATGTGGATGGTTACGCCTTCGATGCCGCCGCGTCGAAAGAGAAGCAGTGGGTGTTCCGGCGCCGCCAGGAGGCCTGAGCGCCTGGCGCGCGGCACCGCCCGCATTGGAAAAAGCCCCGCGGCCGTTGCCGGCAGCGGGGCTTTTTCATGCGGAAAACGACTGCGGCTTACTGCACCACGTCCTTCGGCGACGGCTTCGGACCCGACTTGGCCCAGAACTTCCACCACGCCGCATCGCCCCGGGCGTTCGGGTTCAGGAAGCGGCTGTCCGGGTAGTTCTTCTGGAAGATGCGCTGGGTGTCGTCGCGCAGGTCGAACATGCCCAGCTTGTCGTAGCTGCGGATCATGATGAACAGCGCTTCTTCGCGCGCGGTCGCTTCGCTGAACTGGGTCACGGCGCTCTGGGCGCGGTTCAGGGCGGCCAGGTAGGCGCCGCGGCGATAATAATAGTTGGCCACGTGGACTTCGTAGGCCGCCATCGCGTTGATCAGGTAATTCATGCGCGCGATCGAATCGGCTGCGTATTTACTGTTCGGGAACTTGTCGACCAGTTCCTTGAAGGCGGCGAAGGCTTCGCGCGTGGCTTTCGGATCGCGCTCGGTCGGGTCCTGCGAATAGATGAAGCTCAGGAAGCCGATCTGGTCGTTGAAGTTGATCAGGCCGCGCAAGTAATACATGTAGTCGACGTTCGGGTGGTTCGGGTGCAGCTTGATGAAGCGCTCCACGGCCGCCATCGCCTCGGCGGCATCCTGCGCCTTGTAGTGCGCGTAGGCGATTTCCATCTGTGCCTGTGCGGCGTAGGTGCCGAACGGGTAGTTGGATTCCAGGCGCTGGTACAGCTTGATCGCGGACTCGTAGTGGCCCCCCGCCATTTCATCCTTCGCGTCAGCGTATAATTTCGATGCTGACACGTTCTTGCTCTCGTCGTTACCGCGGTCCTTGAACAGACCGCAACCGGACAAACTGAGCAGGGCACAGGTCATGACCAATACAGACAATTTTTTTTGCATAGCTATTTGCAAGAAGTTTTTACCGAGCGGGACTGTGGACTTGCCACGGTTCCCAGAATCAACGAACAGCTGATTATAGCTGATGGGACTGACGTGATATTAAATGCTGCGCCGAATTCGGCTGAAATGATGATCGACTCCGACTTGGACGACGAACTCGATGCCGAATTCCCTTCTGAAGCCGGTGGCTTCGCGGGTGCGTTCGATGCTGAACCGATTACCCTGCAACTGAACGAAGAACACTGCGGCCAGCGCCTCGACAAGGTGGTCGCCGGCCTGGTGCCGCAGTTCTCGCGCAGCCGCCTGCAGCAGTGGTTCGACGAGGGCCACATCCTGGTCGACGGCAAGCCGGCCAAGGGCAAGGGCACTGCCTACGGCGACGAAACCGTGGTGGTGGTGCCGCAGCCGGCGCCGGAAGATACCGCCTACACCGCCGAAGCGATGGACCTGAACATCGTCTACGAAGACGAGTCGATCATGGTGATCAACAAGCCGGCCGGCCTGGTCGTGCACCCGGGCTCGGGCAACTGGTCGGGCACGCTGCTGAACGGCCTGCTGCACCATTGCCCGCAACTGGTGTCGGTGCCGCGCGCCGGCATCGTGCACCGCCTGGACAAGGATACCAGCGGCCTGATGGTGGTCGGTAAAACCCTGGAAGCCCAGACCGACCTGGTGCGCCAGCTGGCGGCACGTACCGTCAAGCGCGAGTATTTCGCCCTGGTATGGGGCACGCCGCGCCTGTCCGGCACCATCGATTCGCCGATTTCGCGCCACCCGAAGGACCGCATCAAGATGGCGGTGTCGAATGCGCCGCTGGCCAAGCCGGCCATCACCCATTACGAATTGCTGGAAACCGGCGAGCTCGATCGCCGTCCGGTCAGCCTGGTGCAATGCCGCCTCGAAACCGGCCGTACGCACCAGATCCGCGTCCACATGCAACACCTGGGCTACGCGCTGGTCGGCGACACGGTGTACGGCAAGCCGCACCTGATGCCCTTCTTCCACCGCCAGGCGCTGCAGGCGCGCCGCCTTGGCCTGAGCCACCCGGCCACCGGCGAGCACATGGAGTGGATCGTGCCGCTGGCCGACGATTTCGCCGCGCTGCTCGAACGCGCCGGCATCGAAGAGCCGGAAGCGGTCTGATGGCCGGACGCGAGGCGTTCGTGATCCGGCCCGACTGGCCGGACCTGCCCGCCGGCGTCGGCGCGCTGGCGACCACCCGCAAGGGCGGGGTCAGTGCCGCGCCCTGGGATGACGGCGCGGGCGGCGGCGGCCTGAATCTGGGCCGCCATGTGGACGACGCACCGGAATCGGTCCAGGAAAACCGTGCCCGCCTGCGGGCGCTGCTGCCGGGCGAGCCGGCCTGGATCGCGCAGGTGCACGGCGCCGACGTGGTCGACGCCAGCCTGGTCCGGCCGGGGGCGCCGGTGCAGACCGGCGACGCCAGCATCGCAAGCGGCGCCGGCATCGTCTGCGCCATCCTCACCGCCGACTGCCTGCCGGTGCTGTTTGCCGACCTCGATGGCAAGGTGGTGGGCGCGGCCCACGCCGGCTGGCGCGGCCTGGCCGGCGGCGTACTGGGCGCCACCGTGGCCGCCATGCGTGCGGCCGGGGCAGGGGAGATCACGGCCTGGCTCGGGCCGGCCATCGGTCCGGACGCCTTCGAAGTCGGGGGCGACGTGCGCGACGCCTTCGAGGCGGCACTGCCCGGCGCGGCGGCCAGCGCCTTCCGCGCTTATCCCGGGCGCAAAGGCAAATACCTGGCCGACATCTATCTGCTGGCGCGGCGGATGCTGGCGCGCGATGGCGTCACCCGCGTGCACGGCGGTGATCGCTGTACCTACAGCGAGGCCACGCAGTTCTATTCCTACCGGCGCGACCGCGTCACCGGCCGCCAGGCGAGCTTGATCTGGCTCAAATAAAGCGCCGGGCCTGACGCCGCTGCGTGTCAGTGCCCCGGCGGGTCGGCGTCATCCGGCGCAGCCGCAGGCTCGCTGGGAGGCGCAGCTTGCGGACGCCGCCGCAAGCGCACTCCGCCGAGATATAAAACGAGCGATAATGGCAGCACGCCATAACCAAGAAAAGTCATCATGCCGCCAACCACGCTGGGTTCGGTCGCCGCCATCAGGGTTACCACATACATCCATCCTATGGCCACGATCCACATCGACATCTCCGCGTTGGACAATCACTCATTCTAAAACAAGGGACACCGCTATGAATACGCCTGATGCCGCTTCCTGGATGTCGCAGTTTTCCGATCCCACCGCCTGGCAAGCCTGGATGAAGCTGCCCGAAGCCGGAATGGCTGCCATGAATGGTGCGATGAACGGTGCCTTGAACGGCGGCGGCACGCCGGCCGGCCTGGCGACGCGCCTGATGGGCGATTTCGGCGCCAGCCTGGCGCCGGCCAAGCTGGACGCGCTGCGCAGCGACTACCTGCAAAAGGCGGCGCGCCTGTGGCAGGACGTCATGACCGGCAAGACACCGAGCCTGCAGGACAAGCGCTTTTCGGCGCCGGAATGGAGCGCGAACCCGATGTCGGCCTTCAGCGCGGCCTCGTACCTGTTGAATGCCGAATTCCTGATGGCGCTGGCCGAAGCGGTCGAGGTGCCGGCGCGTGAAAAGCAGAAGATCCGCTTCGCGGTGCAGCAGCTGGTCGACGCCCTCTCGCCGGCCAATTTCCTGGCGACGAACCCGGAAGCCCAGCAGAAAGTTATCGACACCAAGGGCGAAAGCCTGACCAAAGGCTTGCAGAACATGCTGGCCGACATGCAGAAGGGCCGCATCTCGCAATCCGACGAATCCGCCTTCGAAGTCGGCCGCAATGTCGGCGTGACGCCGGGCAGCGTGGTGTTCGAGAATGCGCTGTTCCAGCTGATCCAGTACACGCCGAGCACGCCGACCGTGCATGCGGTGCCGCTGCTGATGGTGCCGCCGTGCATCAACAAGTTTTATATCCTCGACCTGCAGCCGGAAAACTCGCTGGTGCGCTACCTGGTAGAGCAGGGCAATACGGTGTTCATGGTGTCGTGGCGCAATCCCGACCAGACGATGGGCAACATCACCTGGGACGACTACGTGGAACAGGGCGCGATCGAAGCGCTGAACGTGGCGCGTGCGATCTCGGGCCAGGATCGGATCAACGTGTTCGGCTTCTGCGTGGGCGGCACCATCGCCGCCACCGCGCTGGCGGTCGAGGCCGCGCGCGGACGCAAGCCGGCGGCCAGCCTGAGCCTGTTCACGACGCTGCTCGACTTTGCCGATACCGGCGTGCTCGACGTGTTCGTCGACGAGACCCAGGTCGCGCTGCGCGAACAGACGCTGGCGCGCGGCGGCCTGATGCCGGGGCGCGACCTGGCCACCACCTTCTCGTCGCTGCGTCCGAACGACCTGGTGTGGAACTACGTCCAGCAGAATTACCTGAAGGGCAAGACGCCGCCGGCCTTCGACCTGCTGTACTGGAACGCCGACAGCACCAACCTGCCGGGTCCGATGTATTGCTGGTACCTGCGCAATACCTACCTGGAAAACAAGCTGAAGGTGCCGGGCGCCTTGACGGTGTCCGGGGTGCCGGTCGACCTCGGCCTGATCGATTGTCCGACCTTCATCTACGGCTCGCGCGAAGACCACATCGTGCCTTGGGAAGCCGCGTTTGCCTCGATGGGCTTGCTGAACCCGGCGACACCGACGGCCAACCGGTTCGTGCTGGGCGCGTCCGGCCACATCGCCGGAGTGATCAATCCGGCCTCGAAGAACAAGCGCAGCCACTGGGTGTTCGAAGGCAGCCAAGGTAACGGCAGCGGCAAGGAGGCGAGCCGCCCGACGACGGCGGACGCGTGGCTGGCCGGCGCCGTCGAAAAGAAGGGCAGCTGGTGGCCGGAATGGGCCAAGTTCCTGGCGGAGAATGGCGGCGCCGACGTCGAGCCGCCGGCGGCACCGGGCGGGGCAGGCTACGCCGCGATCGAAGCGGCGCCGGGCCGCTACGTCAAGGCGCGCGGGGACTGACCGCCTGTCCAGTGTTTGATGGTTAAAACGGGCAACTTACTTGTGGAAGAATTTAGTTGCCCGCTGAATAATTGCTGCACCTGCGTGCACGACGTGGTATTTTTAGGGCGGTTCCTCGCGGAATCGGAGACACCACGGCCTGGCCGTGGCTGCCGCATCAGACAGCGCCGACTTATCGATGGCGCAATGGCGTAACATAAGAACATGAGCAGGAACATGAGATGAGTAGTGCAAAGAAAAACACCGAACGCCTGATCAAGAAATACCCGAACCGCCGGCTGTATGACACCCAGACCAGTTCCTACATCACCTTGTCCGATGTAAAACAGCTGGTGCTCGATGCCGACGAATTCACGGTGGTCGATGCGAAGAGCAACGAGGACCTGACCCGTAGCATCCTGCTGCAGATCATCCTGGAAGAAGAATCGCACGGTGTGCCGATGTTCTCGAGCAGCGTGCTGTCCCAGATCATCCGCTACTATGGTCACGCGATGCAGGGCATGATGGGCTCCTACCTGGAAAAGAACGTGCAGGCTTTTACGGATATCCAGACCAAGTTTGTCGGCTCGACCACCGGCGCGCTGGAAGGCAAGCCGCTGAACACCGAGATGTGGACCCAGTTCATGAACATCCAGGGCCCGATGATGCAGGGCATGATGAACAATTACATCGACCAGAGTAAGAATCTGTTCCTGCAGATGCAGGAACAGATGCAGAACCAGAGCAAGGCGATGTTCGGGGTATTCCCGTTCGTGGCGCCTCAGCCGCCGGAGAAGAAGTAAGCGTCCAAGGACTGCAGGCGCTTCAACTGGCCTGCGCCCTCATTCCGTCGCCCCTGCGCAGGCAGGGGCCCAATTTGATGTTAGCGATGTGCTATGAACTTAGGCCCCTGCCTGCGCAGGGGCGACGTTCACGCGTCGCGTGACAATAGTATGTGTCACCGAACTACCGTATTTCGACCCCGCCGTTCTCCTTCCCCGCCCACTTGCTGTAAAATCGTGGATTGCCCAGAATTTTTCTTCGCACTCCATGCCCCAACTCCGCCGCAATCCGCTTCCCGTCTCCACCCCTGCCGACGCCGACGTCGCTGTCCTTGACAAGCCGACAACGGCCACCGAGGTCACGATCCCGCCGGCCGTCGTCACCCCCGGCGCATCCGCGCCCAAGGTCGGTTTCGTGTCGCTCGGCTGCCCCAAGGCGCTGGTCGATTCCGAGCAGATCCTGACCCAGCTGCGCGCCGAAGGCTACGAGACCGCCAAGTCGTATGCCGGCGCGGATCTGGTCATTGTGAATACCTGCGGCTTCATCGACGCCGCCGTGCAGGAATCGCTGGATGCGATCGGCGAAGCGCTGGCCGAGAACGGTAAAGTGATCGTCACCGGCTGCCTCGGCGCCAAGAAGGATGCTCTAGGGGACGACATCATCACCAAGGTGCACCCGAAGGTGCTGGCCGTGACCGGTCCGCACGCCGTGACCGAGGTGATGGCCTCGGTGCACCAGCACTTGCCGAAGCCTTACGAGCCCTTCGTCGACCTGGTGCCGGACCACGGCGTCAAGCTGACGCCCAAGCACTACGCCTACCTGAAGATTTCGGAAGGCTGCAACCACCGCTGCAGCTTCTGCATCATCCCGTCGATGCGTGGTGACCTGGTATCGCGCCCGATCCACGAGGTGCTGCAGGAAGCCGAGAACCTGTTCAAGGCCGGCGTGAAGGAACTGCTGGTCATTTCGCAGGACACCAGCGCCTACGGCGTCGACGTCAAGTTCCGCACCGGCTTCTGGCAGGGCCGCCCGGTCAGGACCCACCTGACCCAGCTGACCGAAGAACTCGGCAAGATGGCCAAGCAGTACGGCGCCTGGGTACGCATGCACTACGTGTACCCGTACCCGCACGTCGACCAGGTGATCCCGCTGATGGGCGAGACTGTCGTGCCTTACCTCGACATCCCGCTGCAGCACGCCCACCCGGACGTCCTGAAGCGCATGAAGCGCCCGGCCAGCGGTGAAAAGAACCTCGATCGCATCCTGGCGTGGCGCAGGATGAACCCCGACCTGGTGATCCGATCGACCTTCATCGCCGGTTTCCCGGGCGAGACCGAGGAAGAGTTCGAGTACCTGCTGGACTTCCTGCGCGAAGCGCAGATCGACCGACTCGGCTGCTTCGCCTACTCGCCGGTCGAAGGCGCCACTGCCAACGAACTGGCGAATCCGGTGCCGGAAGCGGTGCGCGAAGAACGCCGCGCGCGCGTGATGCTGCTGCAGGAAGAGATCTCGCTCAAGCGCATGCAGGCCAAGGTCGGCAGGACGATGCGCGTGCTGGTCGACGAAGTCGGCGCGCGCGAGGCGATTGGCCGTTCCGCTGCAGATGCCCCGGAAATCGACGGCGTGGTGCACATCAAGCGCGCGCTGGCGCCGGGCAAGGCCAAGCCGGTCGTGGGCGAGTTCATCGATGTGGTGATCACCAAGGCCGATGCGCACGATTTGTGGGCGACCGTGGCGTAAGAGCTTCAGCGCTACAATCTGATATTGTTACGTCGTTCCCGCGCAGGTGGGAACCCAAGTTGCACGAGCGGCCGGAAGCATATGCTACCGATACGCGCCGAACTTGGGTTCCCGCCTCCGCGGGAACGGCGTTTTTACGCCCGCGTTAATGTTTTACGCTAGCGCTCATCAACGCCAGCAGCAGTCAACGCAGGCAGCAATCAACGCCAGCAGTAATCAACGCCAGCAGCAATCAACGCAGGCAGCAATCAACGCCAGCAGCAGTCAACGCCAGCAGCAATCAACGCAGGCAGCAATCAACGCTGGCGGTATTCAATAGAAGGGGAGCCCACGCCGTGACCAAGAAATCCATCCAGACCCAACTGATCCGCAGCGACTACCGCGCCCCCGCCGGCTTCGAGGCCTTCCCGACCGCCATCCACCACGCCTCCACCGTGCTGTTCAAGGACGTGGCCAGCATGCGCTCGGGCGATTGGAAGGACAAGAACGCCTACACCTACGGCCTGCACGGCACCCCGACCACCTTCACGCTGGAAGCACGCCTGGCCGAGATCGAGGGCGGCAGCCACTGCCTGCTGGCGCCGTCCGGCCTGGCCGCGATCGCGATGATCAACCTGGCGCTGCTGAAGTCCGGCGACGACGTGCTGCTGCCGGAAAACGTCTACAACCCGAACCGCGAACTGGGGCGCTGGCTGGCAAGCGACTTCGGCATCACCGCGCGCTTCTACGACCCGATGGCCGGCGCCGGCATCGCCGAGATGATCCAGCCGAACACCAGGCTGATCTGGACCGAAGCCCCGGGCTCGGTGTCGATGGAAGTGCCGGACATGCCGGCGATCTGCGCCGCCGCCCACGCCCGCGGCGTGCTGGTGGCGCTCGACAACACCTGGGCCGCCGGCCTGGCCCTGCGCGGCTTCGACGTCGGCGCCGACATCGTGATGCAGGCGCTGACCAAGTACCAGTCGGGCGGTTCGGACGTGCTGATGGGCGCCGTGATCACGCGCGACCGTGCGCTCAACGACCGCATCGCTGCCAGCCACATGCGCCTCGGCATGGGCGTCGGCGCCGACGATGCCTACCTGGTGCTGCGCGGCCTGGAGACCATGAAGCTGCGCTTCGACGCCCACGACGCGGCCGCGCGCAAGGTCGCAGCCTGGTTGAAGCAGCGTCCGGAAATCACGAAGGTATTGCACCCGGCCTTCGCGGATTGCCCCGGTCACGCCAATTGGCGCCGCGACTTCAGCGGCGCCGGCGGCCTGTTCTCGGTGCTGTTCGATCCCCGCTACACGGAAGTGCAGACCGACCGTTTCGTCGATTCCCTGAAGCTGTTTGGCATCGGCTACAGCTGGGGCGGCACGCACAGCCTGGCGGTGCCTTACCGTATCCAGGGCATGCGCCGCAACTGGCCGGACGCGGGCATCCTGGTGCGCTTCAATATCGGCCTGGAAGATGCCGACGACCTGATCACGGATATCGAGCAGGCCTTGGCCCGGCTGTAAGCCTTACACCGGCATTGGCCGGTTGTTGTTCAGGTCGATGAAGCCGCGGATGATGCGGTAAGCCATCCAGATCCAGGCAAGCCCCCAGATCGCCCACGCGATCGGGATACCGATAAAGGTGAAGAAGATCACGGTGGCGATCGCGAACCAGATCGCATACCACCAGAACGAGCGGATCATCCAGGTGTGGTGGCTGTAGACGATGGTGCCGGCGGTGTCCGGCCGCTTGACGTAGTTAACGATCAGCACCAGGATCGACAGCATGCCCGCCGAAAAGAAGAAGGTGAGGGCGTGCGCGATGTACAGGATGCGCGCGAACTGCTTGGCATCCTCGGCGCCGCGTTCATAGACGAGTTCCTGCGACATGGGTTCTCCCGTAATTATCAAGTTGCCTGAATGATAACCGATCCGCGTGTCAGGCGGCGCGCGTTTTCGACTGGACCCAGGCCACGATGTTGCCCGCATCCATCGCGCCGGGCTGGCGCGCGATCTCGCGCCCGCCCTGGAAGAGCGCCAGCGTCGGGATGCTGCGGATGCCGAAGCGCGCGGCCAGGTCCTGCGAGGCCTCGGTGTCGACCTTCAGCAGGCGCACCCGCGGTTCCAGCCGGCCGGCGGCCTGCTGGTAGGCGGGCGCCATCATCTTGCACGGCCCGCACCAGGTGGCCCAGAAATCGACCACTACTGGGATGTCGTTGCGGCCCACGTGTTTCTCGAAACGCGCGCTGTTGACGTCGAGCGGCGCACCGGTGAACAGTGCCTTGCTGCACTTGCCGCAGACTGGCTGGTCGGCCAGGCGTTCGTCGGCGACGCGGTTGACGGCGTCGCAATGCGGACAGACGATGTGAAGTGGATCGGCCATGCTTGAACTCCTCGATGTCAGTGATTCACTTATTCTAAGACTTTGCCCCCGGCGCGTGCGACGCGAACAAACTCTTTCGTCATAGAATCGGCTTCCGGGCGCTTGCCCCCAAGATAAGAGCAGATGAGCGATTTGCAATCCACCCCCGCCGGCGCGCGCCTGATCGGTTGCGCGGGCTGGAGCATCCACAAGGACGCGGCGGCCGCCTTTCCGGAAGAGGGCAGCCACCTCGAACGCTATGCGCAGGTGTTTCCCGCCGTCGAAATCAATTCCTCTTTCTATCGCCCGCACAAGCCGGAGACCTATGCGCGCTGGGCCGACAGCGTGCCGGACGCGTTCCGCTTCTCGGTCAAGCTGCCCAAATCGATCACCCACGAGGCGCGCCTGCGCGATGCCGACGAGCTGCTGGACCGCTTTGCCCAGGAAACCGGGGCACTCGGCCACAAGCTCGGCTGCGTGCTGGTGCAGCTGCCGCCGCGCGGTGTGTTCGACGAGGCCGCCGCCGCCGATTTCCTGCCGCGCCTGCGCAGGCGCTTCTGCTGCATGCTGGCGCTGGAAGCGCGCCATCCGACCTGGTTCGGCGACGCCGCGACCGCACTGCTGGAAATGCACGCGGTCACGCGCGTGATGGCCGATCCGCCGGCCGGCCAGCCCGGCCCGCACGTGCCGACCACGCTGGCCACCTACATCCGCCTGCACGGCACGCCGAAGATCTATTACTCCAGCTATCCGCCCGAGTTCCTGGCACGGGTCGAGCGCCAGATCGAGAAACGGCGCGCCGGCGGCGGCGATGTCTGGTGCATCTTCGACAACACGGCCGCCTTCGCCGCCGTGCCGAATGCGCTCGCGGTGCTGCACGGCGTTGCGGCCGGCGGCGCGGCCGCCGCCTGATCCTGGCCCGGCTTTCGTCCGAGGCGCAGCCATGGTCCACGCCACTTTCCGCTTCTACGACGGCCTGAACGACTTCCTGGCACGCGAGCGGCGCGGCGTGGACGCCACCGTGCCGTGCGCGCGCGACGCGACCACCAAGCACATGATCGAAGCGCTGGGGGTGCCGCACACCGAGGTCGAGCTGATCCTGGTGAATGGCGCATCGAGCGGACTGGAGCACATGCTGGAAGAGGGCGACCGCGTCGCCGTGTATCCGCGCTTTGCGCAGCTCGACGTGGCGCCGCTGGCGCGCCTGCCGCAGCAGCCGCCCGGGCGCTTGCGCTTCGTCGCCGATGCCCATCTCGGCGGCCTCGCGCGCCTGTTGAGAATGGCAGGGTTCGACACCATCTACCGCAATACGATAGCTGACGGCGAGATCGAAGACCTGGCGCTGGATGCAGGCCGCATCGTGCTGACGCGCGACCGCGAACTGCTGAAGCGCCGCGGTGTCGAGTTCGGCTGCTATGTGCGCACCCTGCATGCGCAAGAGCAATTCCACGAAGTATTCGACCGGTATCGCCTGGCAGAGCGTGCGCGGCCGTTCACGCTGTGCCTCCATTGCAACGCACCCTTGCGCAGCGTCGCCAAGGCCGAGGTGCTGGACCGGTTGCCGCCCGCGGTACGCGCGTCGCAGGATGGTTTCACTACCTGCGACTGCTGTGGCCGGGTGTTCTGGAAAGGCTCGCACTGGAAGCGCATGGCCGCCATGCTGGACACGGCCATGGACGACGATCAACTGCCTGCGCCGGAGGAAGACAACTGATGTACACTCGATGCTCGGCCGCCGCCCGGCGCGATGCGAACCGTTCTTGACAGCGTGATTCCATGTTGCAACAAGCAAACATACCGATTCTCCGCACCGAATGCCCGCCCGGCGCCTGCGTCTGCGGCCGCGAGATCCTGCTCGCCGAACCCGGCGCCGACTTGCGTCCGCTGCGCCTGACGCGGATGGAAGAAGATCGCCTGCTCGAACGCATCGACCGCGTCACCAGCTACGAGGAACTCAGGACGCTGCAGGCCCGCGTGCGCGCCAACCTCGGCGTCGAACTCAGGATCGTGCCGGGTCCGAACGAGGTACGCACGCTGCGCGGCATCCTGATCGTGCTCGAAGACCGCCCCGGCCTGTGCAAGAAGGTACGCCAATCGGTACCGGCGGCGGTGCGCAAGGTGCTCGACCGGCATCCCGAGATCACCTATGCGATCCTCGACGCGCACGACCTGTTCGGCCTCGAGGGACATTGACGGCGCGGACTGCAAAACGGCGTCCGGTTGCAAATCGGCCTAGAATGCGGGCAGGACCAGCACACGGGAGGACCCGATGGCGATTCGATACGATGGCGTGGCGGCACGCCTGATGCTGCCGCTGGTGGCGCTGGCGGCAGCCGCCGCCCTGTCCGGCTGCGCGGTGTATGCGCCGCCGTACGCCTACGATGCCGCACCGGTGGTTGCGCCCTACGGGCCCGCGGTGGTGGCGCCCTACGATGCCTATTATTATCCGTACCGCTACGGCTATCCCTATGCCTACGGCCGTCCGGTCTGGGCCGGACCGCCGGTGGCGCTCAACTTCGGCTATTACCACGGCAGCCGCCATGGCGGTTACCGCGGTCCCGGCTGGCACGGTGGACCGGGCTATCGCTGGCCTGGCCGCGGCGGACCGGGTTGGGGCGGCCCGCGCGGCGGCTACCGGGGCGGCTACGGCGGCGGACGAGGCGGTGGCGGCCGCGGCCACCGCTGAGGACACTGCTCCTGGACGGGAATCCAGCGGGGACAGTGGCGGTGTTCCGCGAAGCGGGAGATCGGCACGCGCCACGCGGGGGCTGACCGGCGCCGGCGTGCCCATCAGGGGCAATCGCGGGCCATCGACGCGCGCAGATGCGCGCGCTCCTCGTCGGTCAGCAGGTGGCGGCCGCGCTGGCGGCGCCCGCGCAAGCCGCCCGCCCCGCGCCAGCCGCCGAACAGCAGCCAGCTCAGCGCCATCAGGCCGACTGCTTGCCAGAAGCCGATGACGGGCAACCCGAACAGCCCTGGCATCAGCCAGTTCCACAACTGCCAGACGGCCGAACCGAAGCCGGCGACGGCGATCAGGCTCCAGACCAGGATCAGTACGATCAGTTTGCTGGCGCGATGTTTCATGTCGACTCCTCGATAAAAGATGCATTGTCATACCGAGCGCACTTCAGCTGCCCGCCAACTCATCGTGGACGGCCTGCAGGTGCGTGCGTAGCGCCTTGACGGCATAGTGCTTCTTGGACAGCAAGGTGTTGACGCGCTCGCCGCTGGCCTGTGCCATGGCCTTGAACGAGACGCCTTCGATTTCGTGGGCGATGAAGACGGCGCACTGGTCGTCGGGCAGGGCCCGCAGCGCGTCTTCGAGGGCCGCGACCAGGCGCATGCGGAGATACGCCTGTTCCGGTCCGCCGTCCGGATCCGGCAGCAGATCCTCCAGCCATCCGGCCTCGTCATCGTCCGGCACGGCGTCGATGGTGGCGCTGGCCGGGCCTGCGTGCTGGCTTCGCCGGCGGTACCCGTCGGTGACGCGGTTGCGGATCACGGTGAACAGCCAGGCGCCGGCATTGCGCATCGGTTCGATCAGGCGCGAAGCGAGCACGAATTCATAAAATGCATCCTGCAGGATGTCTTCGATGTCCCGCGGATCGGGCACCTGGCGGCGCAGCCACGCCCGCAACCGCGGCTGCTCGCGCCGGATGGTGGCGGCGACGGCGGCGTCACGCGCTGCATCGTCCGCTGCATCCGCGCGTGCCGGGCGTCCCTCTGCGTCAAGTTGTCGGCTCGTGTCCATACCTGTATAGACGCGCGGGGCGGGCGGATATTGTGTTCAGGTGTGCAACAAGCACGCTCCGAGACGAGCAACGCCGCTACAAACAAGCGGGCGCCACGTTTCCGGGCGAGGATGCTATCCCAGGGTGCGAAGCCAAACCTGCGGGCTCCATTTCCCCGGCCGAGACGACGCGATTTCTACCCGAAGCCTTGGCAGCATACAGCGCACCGTCCGCGCGGCTGACGGTCGAGGAAAAGCATTCCCGATTGCGGAACGCTGCGATGCCGATCGACACCGTCACCCCCTCCGGACCGGCGGCATCGGCAAAACGCAAGTCGGCCACCCGTTGACGAATCCTCTCCGCCAACGCTGCGGGGCGAAAACGGTCGCTGCCCGTGAGCAGGACGATGAATTCCTCGCCACCGTAGCGCCCGAAACAGTCTTCGTCGCGCATTTCGGCCTGGATCGATTTCGCAACCGTCTGCAGGACGATGTCGCCGACCGCATGGCCGAAGGTGTCATTGATCTGCTTGAACCGGTCAAGGTCGATCAGGCAGATATGGAAGGTGCCGGCGCCGGTGCGCGCGCGCCGTTCCGCGTCTTCCATGCGTTCCGAGATGTGACGCCGGTTGAAGATGCCGGTGAGGGGGTCGCGGATGGCGAGTTCTCGGATGACGTCGTTTGCGTGCTGCAGACGCAGATAGGCATTCTTTCTCGATGCATCCACCATGAAGACGAAGATCGTCACACTCAGGCCGAGGACGACGAGGCTGAAGGTGTACAGGAAGTTCATGTCGGCAGGAAGGAGTCCGGCCATGTTCGGGCTGCTGGCGTGCAGGTGGTGCAATATGAGCAAGCAGGCGGTCGATATGCCCAGCCAACACAATCCCGAGATCACGCTGCCGAGCAGGATGGCGGCGATCGGCAGGGCGATGAACCATGTGCTGCCGGGGGACGTTATGCTCGCCAAGAATACGGATTCGAACAGCTTGAACGCGAACAAGCTGACTAGAAAACTCTCGCGCGCAACCGACAGTCTGCCTGTCTTCTTGTAAATCCAGGGTGAACCCACCATCACGGTGCCGGCCAGGGTCAGCGACACGGCAAGCTGCCAAATGCCAAAAATGGCAAACTCCACGACAAACGCGACGACGACCGGCGCAGCCAGCAGCGACAAGTTGAGCAGCCGCGCAACGTCGTGCGCTTCTTCGGAAAGTGGATCGATGCCAGGCAGGCTCACCCGTGCAAGCAGCGTCGAATATTTACCGCGAAAGTATTCAGCCAGGCGATCCATACTTGTTAGCGAAACCCGATATAAGAACAAACTATTATAAGGTGTTACTGCTAAGAAATATTAAATTGCTCAAATTCTTATGCTGATGTGGTGTTTCTGTGTTTACATGGCTTGCTGCAAGGAGACGGTCGCCCCGGGCGGAAGCTGCCTGTGCAGGCAGCTCGACAGCGGCAGCGTTGGCGCTGCCGCCTGAACACAGGCTTAGCGCGATGCCGTCCCTTGCTGCCCGCGCCGGGAGCCGGCCCGGCTCGCGGCGTATAGCCCGCCGCCGATCAGCGCAATGCCGAGCAACTTGCCCATCGACGCCGAGGGCAGCAGACGCATGGCGGCGGTCGCCCAGGGCGCCGGGCGCTCGCGCTGCGGATCCGAATCGCGGCGCTTCAGGGCACCCTTGCTGGCCGGAGCGCCGGCGTACAGCTGGATCATTTCGCGCACGAAGGGCACCATGTCCTGCGGACCGCGGCTGGTCAGCCAGTTACCATCACGCACCACCTCCTGGTCGAGCCACGTGGCCCCCGCGTTGACCATGTCGTCGCGCACGCCGGGCCAGGAGGTGAGCGTCCGTCCGTCGGTCAGCCCGGTCGAGGCGAGCAGCCATGGACCGTGGCACAGGGTCGCGATCGGCTTGCCCTGGCCGTCGAATTCGCGCACCAGGCCGCGCGCCTCGGCCGACTGGCGCAGCAGATCGGGATTGATGAAGCCACCAGGAATCAGGAGTCCGTCGTAATCGCTCGCACTGACCTCGTCGATCGTCCTGTCGACGTCGACCCGCCTGGCCGGCTTGTTCAGGTTGACGCCGCGAATGGTGCCGCCATGCAGCGAGACGATGTCCACCTGCGCCCCCGCCGCTTTGAGCGCCGTGACCGGCACGCTCAATTCGACTTGTTCGAAACCGTCCGTCGCCAGCACGGCAATGCGTTGCCCAGCCAGTTTATTACGTCCATTCATCATGTCCTCCGTTGTGAGTTAACCGATAAAGTGAATACGCTGCAATCGTGCTTGGCGCACGAATGCAAGGCATGCGGTGGCAGCACTTCTCGTCAGGAAGCAGCCGTTGCCGTTGGAACCCAGCTTGGCCGATCGCAGCGAGGACATACAGTACCGTGAATGCCAATGTCCCGACGTTCGATAACCAGCGGGCATGACGGGCGTTCGGCATGGAGGGTCGGTTCATCCGTGCCGGCATCGGTCAGCCGCGCACGTCGAGCGCCGCCAGCGCGCGGGCAGGTGCTTTGAGCCGCCATCTGTCCATCGCTGGTAAACTGCCTTCGGCCATGTAAAGAAGGCGGCTTCGCCGCTAGTGGCAGCGTTCTGGTCATCATTGCATCATGTTTAACGACAGGAGGTATGTCATGGTCAAACTCGCGTTGTTCGTTCGTCTGGAAGCCAAGCCGGGAAAAGAGGAAGACGTAGAGCGTTTTCTGTTGAGTGGTCTTCCGCTTGTTCAGGCAGAGCCAGCTACTACGGCCTGGTTCGGGATTCGCCTGGGGCCGTCGACCTTCGGCATCTTTGACGCATTTCCAGATGAGGCCGGTCGGCAAGCCCATCTTTCCGGCAAAGTGGCAGCCGCTCTCATGGAAAAAGCGGGTGAGCTGTTCGCCCAGCCGCCGTCGATCGAACAGGTTGACGTTCTTGCGGCGAAGTTGCCGGGCTGAACAAGCCGAACACGTCGCTCAAGCCGCCCGAACCGATGGCGCGCGAGATCTGCTTCAGTCGCGCGTTTCGGTGTCAGCGGCATGGGCGGCCGAAAACGCCCGCGCCGCCTTCAACACCGGCATCAGCTCGCGCCCGATCGGGGACAAGCGATATTCAACCCGCAGCGGCTTCTCTCCATAGTCGACGCGCTCGATGAGGCGGTCGCTGGCGAGTTCGCGCAACTGCTGGGTCAGCACCTTCTGCGAGATGCCGTGCAGGTCTCGCTTCAGCTGCAGCGTGCGCAGTGCCGGATCGGCATACAGCCGGAACAGGATCTGCAGTTTCCACCGGCCCCGTATCATGTCGATCACGCGGCTGACATGGGCAACCGCGCCGTCGGGCCCGAGGCAGGTCGTGCGTGCATCGCCGGAAACCGGAGTAGGTACAAAAAGGTGCGTACTTGTTTCGCTCATCCTCCGACTTTAGCATGGTCCTCAACAGGACAGGAGGTATGGGATGGATGTGCAGCTGGATGGAAAAACGGTGCTGGTGACGGGCAGTAGCAAGGGAATCGGTGCCGGCATCGCGAAGAAGTTTGCGCTTGAAGGGGCCATCGTCATCGTGCATGGCCGCGATCGCGTGCAGGCCGACCATGTCGCCCGGGGCATCGTCGCGCAGGGTGGCCGCGCCCACGTCGTGCTGGGTGACTTGACCGATGACGCCGCAGTCGAGCGCCTGCTGGAGGAAGCCGGCCGGGTCGCCCCCGCGATCGATATCCTGGTCAACAATGCCGGCGGCTCGGGCGCCGTCAAAGAGGACTGGGCAAACACGCAGCCGGAGCGCTGGGCACAGGCATACGACCGCAACGTGCTTGCCGCGCTGCGCGTCACGACCCGGCTGTTGCCAGCCATGCGCGCGGCGCAATGGGGACGCGTCATCAATATCTCCAGCCTGGCCGCGACCATGCCGCCGGCCGGCGGGGCCGACTACGCTGCCTGCAAGGCCGCGATCAATGCCATGACCGCTTCGCTGGCCAAGGCAGTGGCCGCACAGGGCATTACCGTCAACGCCATCTCTCCCGGCACGATCCACAGCGATACGCTGGACCGCAAGTTCCGTGATGTCGCCGCCCAGCATGGGGTGGCAAGCGACGCGCCGTGGGACGAGATCGAACGCGCGGTCCTGCCGCTGTTTGCCCAGGTGCCCGTCGGGCGCGTCGGACAGGTCGACGACATCGCCAACGCGGCCGTCTTCCTTGCCAGCCCGCTGGCCGCCTATATCACCGGCATCAACCTGCGCGTCGATGGCGGCTTGTCGCCGGGCTTGTAGGGTCTCGAGCAGCCTGTCGCGCCAGCTCATGCCGCGTGCGGCGCCAGCAGCGCCGACACATACAGCAGCAGGCGGTCTTCGCTGCGCGCCAGGACCAGGCCGGTCAGGGCTTCGATGCGGCGCAGCCGGTAGTCGAGCGTGTTGCGGTGGATGTCGAGCGCGGCGGCGGTGGCGGCCGCGCTCTCGTCGCAGGCGAACCAGGTCTGCAGCGTGTGCAGCAGCCCGGGGCCGCTGCGCTCGCGTCCGAGCAGGGCGAGCGGGCGCCGCAGTTCCGCCGCCTGCCAGCCTGCGTCCAGCCCGGACAGCAGCACCGGCAGCGCCAGGCCATAGTAACTGTGGCGGCGCGCCCCCGGATCGCGGGAGCGGCCGATGCGCGCGGCCGCCTGTGCGCTCTGGTAGGACACGGCGGCGGCGCCAGTGCCGCTCGAGGCCAGGCCCATGGTCAGGATGGTCGCCGCGCCCGCCAGTTCCTCGGCCAGTGCGTCGACCTGGGCCGCCAGCGTCTCGTGGCGGCGCGCCAGCGCTTTGACGCGGTCGGTATCGCGCGCGTCGGGCTCGAATACGTCGAGGATCACCAGCTCGTGCGGGCCGGCGGTGGCGCTGAGCAGGGCCGGACGGCGCGCCAGCAGTGCCAGCTGCAGGCGCTGCAGCCGCGCCAGGGCTTCGTCGTCGGCCAGCGCCGGCTCTGCCCCGGATGCGGTCAGCGCCAGCAGGAATACCACCTGCATGCGCCGCAGATCCACGCCCAGGCGCCGGCCCCAGGCCTCGAGGTCGGGGCGGGCGCCGGCATCGGGACGGATCAGGTTCAGCACGAAGGCTTCGCGGTAGCGGCTGTCGCGCTGCAGTTCGCCGGCCAGGCTGGCCTGTTCCAGTATCATCTCGGCGGTCAGGCGCACCAGCTCGCCGAACTGTCGCACCGCCGCCGGCTCGCCGCTCAGGCCGACCGCGCCGCACAGGCGCCCGCCGACCACCAGCGGCAGGTTGATGCCGGGCTTGGCGCCGTGCATCAGCCGGCTCGACGCCGCATCGACTTCGACCGTGGCGCGCTTGGCCAGCGCCAGCAGGGCGCCGTCGTGCAGCTCGCCGACACGGGCCGCATCGCCGCTGGCCAGGATCACGCCGTGCGCATCCATCACGTTGACGTTGAACGGGATGATGCGCATGGTGCGGGCGACGATGTCCTGCGCCAGATGGGTGCTGAGTTCGATCATGGCGCCAGTCTAGACGCCCACCTCGATTGTGCCAAGCGCCGAAGCGCAGCCGCTCACCGCGCCGATCTACCGGTCCCGATTGTGCATGAGCACAAAATCATGGCAGAAAAACATGAGCCGGCTCGTGCCGCGTGACGACGCGTGGCGGCGCCGCATTGGTCATAATGCAGGTTGCCGCCATCGACTTTCGGCGGACACCACGGAGACATATCACCATGAACAAGAATATCGGCACGGGCGCCTACGCTGACCCCGCCATCCTCGAACGCGGCTACCGCAAGGCCACCTGGCGCCTGATCCCGTTCATCTTCATCTGCTACCTGTTCAACTACCTGGACCGGGTGAACGTCGGCTTCGCCAAGCTGGAGATGCTCGACGCCCTCAAGCTGAGCGAAACCGTGTACGGCCTCGGCGCCGGTATCTTCTTCATCGGCTACGTCACCAGCGGCATCCCGAGCAACCTGATCCTGCACAAGCTGGGCGCGCGGCGCTGGATTGCCGTCATGATGATCCTGTGGGGCGGCCTGTCCGCGGCCATGATGTTCGTCCACAACGCCGGCTCGTTCTACGTGCTGCGCTTCTTCACCGGCGTGGCCGAAGCCGGCTTCTTCCCGGGCATGGTCTTCTATTTCACCAACTGGTTCCCGACCCAGAAGCGCGGCCAGGTGATGGCGCTGTTCATGTCGGCGATTCCCGTGTCCGGCCTGATCGGCGGCCCGCTGTCGGGCTGGATGCTGAGCCATTTCCAGGCCGGGCAGGGCGGCCTGGCCGGCTGGCAGTGGCTGTTCCTGCTGCAGGGCTTGCCGACCGTGCTGCTGGGCGTGGGCGTGCTGTTCTACCTGTCGGACGGCCTGAGGCATGCAACATGGCTCAGCACGGACGAAAAGGCGGCGATGCAGGCCGCGCTCGATCTCGACGAACAGAGCCGCAGCGCCGGCGGCCATGCCGTCCACTCCTTCGGCCAGGTGCTGCGCAACGGCCACGTGTGGCTGCTGGGCGTGGTCTACTTCAGCATCCAGATGGGCGTGTATGCGATCAACTTCTGGCTGCCCTCGATCATCAAGGCGCTCGGCTTTTCCAGCGCCACCACGGTCGGCTGGCTGAGCGCCTTGCCCTACCTGTTCGCCGGCATCTTCATGGTGATCGTGGGCCGCTCGGCCGACGCCAGGGGCGAACGCCGCTGGCACCTGTCGGTGCCGATGCTGATGGCCCTGGTCGGCCTGCTGCTGGCCGCGCACTTCTCCAGCAACGTCGTCATCGTGATGGTCGGCCTGACGCTGGCGACGATGGGCGCGCTGACCGGCCTGCCGATGTTCTGGCCGCTGCCGGCAGCCTTCCTGGGCAGCGCGGCGGCCGCCGGCGGCCTGGCGCTGATCAATTCGCTGGGCCAGGTGGCCGGCTTCGTCAGCCCCTTCCTGGTCGGCTGGATCAAGGATGCCACTGGCAGCACCGACGTCGCCCTGTACATCCTGTCGAGCGTGCTGCTGGTCGGCGCGATCCTGGTGATGCTGGTGCCGGCCCGTTTAGTCAATCGCTGATGCCGAGGACACGTCCATGAAAATCGTCATTGCTCCCGATTCGTTCAAGGAAAGCCTGTCTGCCCTGCAGGTGGCCGCCGCCATCGAAGCCGGCATGCGCGAGGTGTTTCCGGACGCCGAGTACGTCAAGGTGCCGGTCGCCGATGGCGGCGAAGGCACGGTGCAGGCGCTGATCGACGCCACCGGTGGCCGGCGCGTCGAGCAGCGCGTCACCGGCCCGCTCGGCGAGCCGGTCGCCGCCTTCTACGGCCGCACCGGCGACGGCGCCGGTGCGGCCACTGCCGTCATCGAAATGGCGGCCGCCAGCGGCCTCGAACTGGTACCGCCCGCCCGGCGCGACCCGCGCGTTACCACCAGCCGCGGTACGGGCGAACTGATCCTGCATGCGCTCGACGCGGGCGCGCGCCGCTTCGTGCTCGGCGTGGGCGGCAGCGCCACCAACGACGGCGGCGCCGGCATGTTGCAGGCGCTCGGCGTTGGCCTGCTCGATGGCGATGGCCAGCCGATCGGTCCCGGCGGCGCCGAATTGGCCCGCCTTAGCCGCATCGACGTGAGCGGCCTTGACCCGCGCCTACTGGACAGCGAGTTCCACATCGCCTGCGACGTCAGCAACCCGCTGACCGGGCCGCGCGGCGCCTCGGCCATCTTCGGCCCGCAAAAAGGCGCGACGCCCGCGATGGTGGAACAGCTCGACGCCAACCTGGCGCACTACGCGGATATCGTCGCCCGCGATGCAGGAGAAAATCGTGGCCACCACCAGGGCGATCAGCGCGACATGCCGGGCGCCGGCGCCGGCGGCGGCATCGCGCTGGCCATGGTGGTGTTCCTGCGCGGGCGCCTGCGGCCCGGCATCGAGATCGTCACCGAAGCGGTGCGCCTGGACGCGGCAGTGCGTGGCGCCGATCTCGTGATCACCGGCGAGGGCCGCATCGACGGCCAGACCGTGAACGGCAAGACGCCGATGGGCGTGGCGCGCGTGGCCGCGGCGCACGGCGTGCCGGTGATCGGCATCGGCGGCGGGCTGGCGCCGGATGCCGGGGCGGTGCATGCGCATGGCATCGACGCCGTGTTCGCGGCAGTGAGCCGGCCGTGCACGGTGGCGGAAGCGCTGGCCGCGGGCGAGCAGAACCTGCGGACCGCGGCGCGCAACATGGCCGCGGCCTTGCGGCTGGGGATGCGGATAGCGGCCGCTGCGCCCGCCGCCGGCAGCACTGGCAGCACTGGCAGCACCGGCAGCACCGGCAGCACCGGCAGCACCTGAGCGAGGCAGGCGCAGGGCGCTAGTGCATGCGTGGGCCCGGCGGAAATCCATGGGCCCGGGCCGACCAGGCAACACCCAGCCCGGCGGCCGCCAGCGCCAGCACGGCCCATGGAAACGCCCCCGCACCCCAGGACGCCAGCAGCACCCCGCCGAGTACGCCGGCACCGGCGATGGCGCTGTTCCAGGCGACCACGTTCATTGACAGCGCAACGTCGGCGCCGCTGCCGGCGCTATCGGCCAACGCGGTCTGCAACAGCGTCGCCGCGCCACCGAAGGTCACGCCCCACAGCACGACGCCCACGTGGATCGCAGCCGGTGTAGCGGAGGCGTAGATGAACAGCACGGCGACCAGCGCGAACACGGTCAGGCTGGCCAGGACAGCGCTGCGCAGCCGGCGGTCCACCAGGCGTCCGGCGGCCCAGATCCCGGCCAGCGCCGACAGGCCGAAGGTCAACAGGACCGCGTCGACATGGTCCGCCATGCCGGCCATCGCGATGAACGGCGCGATATAGGTGTACAGCACGTTGTGACCCAGCATCCACAGGATCACGGTCGCCAGCACGGGTTTGACGCCCGGTGTATTGAATACGGCGCCCATCGATTGCCGTTCGTGGCCGGCCTGGCCCGGAAAATCGGGTACCTTGGCCAGCACCAGCACGATGAGCAGCAAGGTCAGGCCGGACATGACGTTGAATGCGTTGCGCCAGCCCATTTCGTTGCCGAGCCAGGTGCCGAGCGGAACGCCGAGCGCCAAGGCGACCGGTGTCCCGACCATCGCGATCGCCATCGCCCGGCCCTGCTGGTCCACTGCCACCATGCGCCGGGCATAGGCGCCGAGCAGGCTCCAGGCCAGGCCGGCCGAGGCGCCGGCGCCGAAGCGCGCCACCATGATCAGCCAGATGTTCGACGAGTGCGCCGTCACCGTATTGAAGACCAGGAAGCCGAATACCGTCAGCAACAAGACCTTGCGCCGACGCCAGCCGCCGGTTGCGATCGTCAAGGGGATGGCGGCCAGCAGGGAACCGAGCGCGTAGGCGGTCACCGTTTGCCCTGCCAAGGCATGGCTGATGCGCAGGTCGCCGGCAATCAGCGGCAGCAGCCCGGCCGGCAAGGTTTCGGAGGCGATGCAAATGAAACCGGTCATGGCCAGTGCGAGCAAGGCGGCGATAGGCAATGGTTCGGTACTGACGGCCGAGCGGCCTGGGGGCGAATTGGCTATTTCCATGGATGATCCTGTCGGCAAGTAAGGTAAGGTGACCGACACTTATATATCGATCGGTACAGATGTTAGGCAGTGGTCTAGCGCCTTGTCAACAAGTTTTGTACCGTTTAGTATAGATATCGACGACAAGGAGATGACGATGGCGCAGATGGGACGACCCCGGCAGTTCGACCGGGATGCGGCGCTCACCAAGGCGATGCATTTATTCTGGCAAAACGGGTTCGGGGCCACATCCTTGAGCCAGCTGAAGACCGCGCTGGGCATTTCGGCGCCCAGCTTCTATGCCGCGTTCGGTTCCAAGGAAGCCTTGTTCCAGGAGACGGTCGCGCTGTACCTGAACAGCCATGGCAGCGTGATGGACTGTCTGTGGGACCCGTTGCTGGCGCCGCGTGCCGCCGTCGAGCAGGCCTTGCGCGGGTCGGCGCGCATGCAGGTTGAGGCCGGGCATCCCACCGGATGCATGGTGGCACTCGGTGCCGCCAGCGCCGGCATGCCCGACGACGCCGCGGTGAGTGCCGCACTGTCCGCGGCGCGCCGGCGCAACCGGGCCGGTATCCTGGCCTGTGTCGAGCGCGGCGTCGCACAGGGTGCGCTCGGCCCGGCAACCGATATCCCTGCCTTGGCCGGCGCCTTTGAAAGTTTCTTGCTCGGCTTGTCGACGCTGGCGCGCGACGGCGCCAGCCGGAAGGTCATGGATGACGCCGTCACGCAAGTCATGCGGCTGTGGCCGGATGGGCCGGCAGTTCCGGGCTGACGGATTCGTCGATCTTGTCGGCCCAGCGCTGGACGGCTGCTGCGGGCACGGAAGTGCTTATAACTGCTGAAAAATCCATGCGAATTTCGCCGCACAATGTGCCACTTACTCGCTCTGTATGCGTGTGATCTTTTCCGCACCGCTGCTGCCGGCCCGCTCGATACGCTTGAGCACTGCCGTCATCATCCTGGCGATATCCTGCCGCACCAGGTTGGTCCCGATCGTCTGCGGAACATAAAACGCTGGCTCGATGGCGGCGCGGTAAAGGACCCGCGTACTGCCACTCTCCAGCGGGACGAGCTCCCAACTGCAGCGGTAGACTTTCATGTCGCCCTCGATCAGGCTCACGTCGATTTTATTCGGGGGCTGTTCGTGCACCAGCACGACCAGGCGGATATCGCGGCTGAAAAAGAGAAAGCGGGCGGCGCCCACCTGTTCGACGATGACCTTGTCGCCGTCGCGCGCCAGCACCCGGGCGCTTTTCAGGTCCGGCACGTAGTCGGCCAGGTGGTCGTAGTCGGTGAGGATGCGCCAGGCAAGGGCTGGCGTCGCCGCGACGGTGCCGCTCGCGGCGATGCGGTAGGCCTTGCCGCCATCGGGGCCATCGGCGTGGCGCACCGTTAATTCCAATGCAGGCGCAGCCGGCTGGGCGGGCGGCGCAGACGCGCTCCAGGCCGAACAGGCGTACCCCAGCAGCAGCGTGGCCAAGATGTGTTTCACCATTCGCCAAGCGTAACATGGGGTGCACGGTGGCGCCCGTTACGGTGGCGGCCTTGCGGCTGGGGGAGCGGTTTTCGCCGACGGTAAGGGACAGACGCCGGCAATCATGCCGTGCAGCCTCCGGCCACTGCCATGCGTGTGACGGCGCCGCCCCGTTTCAATTCGATGCGGCCTTGGTAGCTTGCCGTGTCATCGTGGGCGCCGGTTTTGCGCAGGTCGAGGGTCAGCGTCAGCTCGCCCGCCTGAAGCACATCGTGCCAGCGTTTTTGCTCGGACTGGCGCTGCATCTCGTCGTCGGGTTGGCGGGTGACGAATTCGACCATCTTGCCGTCGACCTTGACCCAGAATTTTCCGATCCAGTCGCTGGCCAGCATGGTTTGTCCCGCCTTGTTTTCGAATGCGCATTGACTGCCGACCAGGTGAAGCTGGTCGGGATCCAAGCTGTCTAGTTGCGGGCCGGCGGCTGCGGCGAGCAGGGGGAAGGCGATTCCCGCTGCAAGATGCCATCGAGTTTTCATTTTTTTGGTGTGCATACCTGCTCCCATGGCACGGTAGTGGAACGCGTGATGGCGCCCGGTAGTGTTGCTGTGACTTTCTGAAATAGGTGCGACGAAATCTACGGCGGCACCGGGCTGCGACGGCTAGATTTTGCTAATAGCTGCGACGATTTTTCGATGAATAGCTGCAACGGACCCGTACAGATATCGAAATAGCTGCGACCCACTGCGTCCCTAATCTGACAACTGTCGTAACGCCACCAGCAGGGACCGGGACCGGCTGCTTCCGACCCAAAGCCGCCGTTGGAAAAATTGGAGTCATCGGTAAGCATCAGTACGCGCCTATCGGTGTGACTGTCTTATTCTTTCAACCGATAAACGACAGGAATGACCTCACCACAGTAAAAGTGCTGGCTAGATTGCTGCTGTACTACGGCACCAGCTGGATACGAGATGCGCAACACTGGCCCCGACATCCACTCAATCTCGACGTCATCGAAAGCGCAATAAGCGATGAACACGCTGCCCCTGCCGCGCGATTCGCCGACCTCCCGCTCTACGTAGACTTGCATAAACGCAGCGCCGGGCATACTGAATGCCACTGCTTTGCCGCGTCCATCTGAGGATGCCACTTCATGGCTGGGTACTGGCTCAGCCACTTTAATTTTCCTCGGGCGACGGGATTTAGGCTGCGGGCCGAGCAACTTTGTCCGGAGTTCTGCCAAGACCCTGCGCCGCTGTTCAAGAAGCTTGCCTGACCACCTGCCTTGATCAGAGTCGCGGTCAATCACTGTCAGCGCTTGGTGCAGAACTTCCGTCTGTAGGCATCCATACGCAGAATGGGTTGCCGCAAGTGCTAACCAGAACACTTGACCATCGTCGGTATCATCGATGGAAGAGGACCACGCACACAAGAGCGCCTTTGACGCCTCCTCCGCAGAGTGCCCCTCTCGAAGCAGATTGAGAAAGTCATCGCGCACGTCACTCGCCGTGTCGTCATGAAATAAACCAGCGCCGAAAGTCCCCATACGTCCTGTATTCCAATGGATACTTTGATAAATATTTTCGAAATCAACTTGCTGCTCGGCACCTCACTTGAACGACCGCTTCTGGTCGAAAGCGTTCTCCATTGAACGATCGCAACCGGACCTTTCATTGGTAAATTTCGAACGGAGAGTTACCTCAAAGGAGTCAAATCGACGAAGACCATTGCTTTGTAACCAGCATCGATAGACTGCCTTTCATATCCATCCGCTTCAACAGTAAATCGTCCTTCTAGAATGCCCAGAGGTTCGATAAAGATAAATAGCCATCTATCCTTATAGATGGGCTTAAGATCGAACTTGCCTTCTGCATCAGAGAAAACGCATCTCTCCTCAGCCTCATGCAGACACACACGTGCGTTTGGGATCGGTTTATGACTGATGATGTTCGTCACCTGACCCATAACGCCTGGTTCTTGCTGGATTGGCATGGGTATGCAAGCGCTCAGCAGCAGAAGGGGAGCAAACGGTATAATTTTTCGAATCATGACAAAGAATGAAATTATCTTGAGCGGTCATCGATGACACTAGGAGTGGTCTGTCCACTCAGCTAAGATACTGAGTCTGCGGAAAGCAAGCCACTAATGTCGTGTGTTCGTGACCGTTTTCGGAAGTATTTTAGCGTCCGCTACCGACCCTAAGCAGACGTCGGCCACGTTGTGGGAATCTTGGCTCAAATCCTTTGGGGTGCCACCGCTAGATCGGATTTCGATAAGGCTCCCCTGAAACGTCTTCGCCGTTTTTGTACGCGTACCAATTGCCCCACGCACGATGGGGATGAATTTGCAGACACTCATCACTGCGCTCGATTGTCATCGGTAGCGTGGCGTCATCTTCGTAGACAAAAACGTGGACGAAATCCCCAGGCGCCAAGACAATTTCAAGAGGACTAAGCTCCAGCGCCAATGTGATCGATCTCGATAGCGAGTTCTGGAAGTTGAAGATAGGGACGAAGCCGGGAGGGATGTTAGCGGGTTCCATCATCACGTTGCACATACCCATTTTTCATGAACATTAAAACTCTGAAGGTCTGCTTCTGGCCGGTCGCGGTCCTTCGGCTGAGACCGCTTTCGACCCATTGCGGTCATACGAAATGGCGCGCTGCAAGCGGATCGACGCGCATCAGCAGTGTGCACCTGCAAACCCTGATAGGCCTTCGCTAAAGGTGAGATAACCAAAAGTGGCTTGTTGCAGCCGATCTCGCAAATCCGGACTTGCAAAGTAGTATTCATCATTCATCGTCAGAAGGCGTGGCCCTTCGAGGTCCAGGTCATAGATCTGATCTGATTTGAAATATTGACCGACTCGGATACGAATATGAGTGCGAATTTCAGTGTCGTATAGCCTATCGAACAGTATTGCATCCTCACAAGCGATACGCTCAATGCCTTGCTCGACAAGGAATTCTCCTAAATTTCTCTCTACAAGTAGGTATCCAGGGCCGCTGAGAAACGGGCCTACTGGTGCTGCTTCAAGAAGCTGAAAGCGGCCGTCATTCAGCTCAAAAAGCCGAACGGCAGGGACGCTGCTTTCAATAAGAAAGGGAAGCATGTGGCTCCATTTTATGCTGGGGCGGAGAGGTCCGCTGTTGGCCGATCTCTGCCGTTCAATGTACGGCAACTGCCGACCCAAAGCGGACTTGGTTAGCGCAACTAACGTCGTTGTTTTGAAGCTTGGCGCGAAGATGAACTAGTGTTCCTCTCGCCACCAAGACTCTGCGAGAGGCAGTCGTTCAAGGAAATCTTGTGCTGTCCGACTTACGTTTCCGTCGTCGAAACGGAACCACGATTCCACTCCACTACCCTCGTGAGGCTGGATCCTCTTTCTTCTGTCCGGATGCAGGTCATGCGCCGTAAGCTTTTTCGCTGGGATATGTGCACCCCAATGCGTTGTAAAACCATCAATGGAGCTACGCGCGATTTCAACCACGAACCCGCCTCCCCATTTGTCAAATTGAAACGTCAACAACTCGACAGAGCTATCGGTGAATCGGCGAAAATGTGGGAAGGAGCCTTTGAAACCTCGACCGCGCAAAATAGGCAGTACAGTTTCTTTCAAGGCGGCATTCATAGCGGTTCGAATGTTATTTATCATCGTTAAAATCAAAGAACTAGTCGTCTAATTTTTTCGTCCGCTACTGGCCGGCTACAGTCCTTCGGCTGCGGCAGCTGCCGACCTGAAGCTGCCGTTCGTTCCTTGACTTAAAGAGCGACGATGCTATGAATCTTGTGCGGCTTCGTACACCCGTGTTAGCTGGATATCTGGCCAGGCAGGATTCCAGTCTTTACAGAAGTCCATGAAGTGGATGTGATCGTAACCGGTGCCCATGCGTTTCATTTCTGAAGCCGCGTGTATCACGAAGCTCGCAAACGTGTCCATCGCTTCCGGCGATAGCGAAATTGCGATACTCGACATTTCCGTAAAGCCCTCGTGCTTCTGTACCTCAGCCGCTTCACCGTAGATTTTCATCATGTTGTGGCACTACTCCTTCGCGCTCCCGTTGGACAACGCTATGTCCGCTCCTGGCCGACAGCAGACGGTCGAGACAGCATAGCATGTTGCCTCGCTGACAAACTCTCTGACTGTCACGAACTTCCGCTACCGACCCAAAGCGGACCCTTCAGCTTAGCTGTGTCGACCTACAGGCACGCCGGTGCCCATATACAGCCAGGCATAAATGCCACCACAAACAACGCTACGTATGACCACACTGCGATGATTGAAATCCGCAACAGCCTCGTAGTCCATGGGCCCGACAAATTGCCTGCTATTAGCACTGCCGTACCTGTTGCGAGAAGTAGCGTGAGGTGGTAGCTGGCCGAGGTTAGAGGCCACCCCAACCGGTACTCCAAATACATGAGCGCGATTTGACTAACAGGAACACAGCCCGCAGCTAAGGCGAGCGCCGCAATATGCGAATTTCGACGGCTACCTTTTATATCCAAGACATTCCTAAGATGTCCGCTTCTGGCCGAAACCGGAAGTTTGCTGCGGCCAGTTTAACTCAGCAAGAAGCGGTCTACTTCGCTACTTCACGCCCGGTAGTCGCATTAATTTCCAAAACGTCGCATCTATTTCGGAAAGTCACAGTTGCCGTATTCATTGATGCGTGTGGCCAGGGGACTGGTTCACCACCCGGATCAGCGCCGAGGCGCTTTGCATTCCCTGCCAGACAGGAAGCCCGAAGGTGAATTCGCGAGGAAGACTCATACGATAGTCGAAGTCGATACGGTAATTTCCTGGCTTGCCTATCCCGAGAGCGTCGAGCTTGTCGTAACGTAGGTGCTCAATGGACTGGCCTGGCTCCAGGCGCGTGAAGTTACTGCGTTGCGGCGGCGGTGGCGTGACTTCTTCGATGAATTGCTTTTTCATGCCTTTCCCTGAACCGCCGTATGCCCACGCTGTAATGTAGTACTCCAGGTCGTTGAATACATACATAGGCGTCTGGCTGCGATTCGTGAGACGAAGGCGGGTTGCCAGAGGCTGCGAGACAGATAGCACCGGTGAGAGGGCCTGGACGGTAAATTGCATCTGGTCGGTCGTCTGCGCATGCGCGCCGTCCAACAAAAAAAGTGCAAACCACAGACCACGAGCAGTCTTTCCAGCAGTGTCGAGTGTAGAAATCATTCTAACGATGCCAGCACCTTTTAAATGTGGGAAGCTTCATCGCATTCTATCCACAGCAAGGTGTACCGACCGCCCCCGCCGTGCGATGCCGGAGTCAAACCAAGCAATCCAGGTCGGCGCCACCTCAATGCGCCTGCCCCCCACCGAGGTAAGCCGCCACCACCTTCGGATCCGTCTTGAGGCTCTCGGCCGGCCCGTGCACCGCGATCCGTCCATTCTCCAGCACGTACCCATAGTCCGCCACATTCAGCGCCGCCTGCGCGAACTGCTCCACCAGCAGCATGGTCACGCCTTCGGCCTTGAGCCGCGCGATGATGCGGAACACCTCGTCCACCAGGATCGGCGCCAGTCCCATCGACGGCTCGTCGAGCAGCACCACTTCCGGGTTCATCATGACCGCGCGCGCCATCGCCAGCATCTGTTGCTCGCCGCCGGACAGGGTGCCGGCCAGCTGGGCGCGGCGCTCCTTCAGGCGTGGGAACAGCTCCAGCGCGCGCTCCAAGTCGCGCCCGATGTCGCCCTTGGGGCGGGCGCGGGTAAAGCGCGGAAATGCCCCCAGCAGCAGATTGTCGGTGACGCTCATGGTCGCGAACACGCGCCGTCCCTCGGGCGAATGGGCCAGGCCGGCGCGCGCGATGCGGTGCGAGTCGAGGCCGGTAATATCGATGCCATCGAGCGTCACGCTGCCGCCGCGCGGCTTGACCATGCCGGAGATGGCGCGCATGGTGGTGGTCTTGCCGGCGCCGTTGGAACCGATCAGGGTCACCAGTTTTCCTTTCGGGACCTCGAGCGAGATGCCGTGCAGGACGTCGACCTTGCCATAGGCGGCGTGCAGGTTCTGGATGTTCAGCATGGGTGGCTCCTCAGGCGGCGGCGGAGGCCGGCGAATCGCCTGTGCCGCCCAGGTAGGCTTCGATCACTTTCGGGTCCGATTGCACGCGCGCCGGCGTGCCTTCGGCGATCTTCTGGCCGAAATCGAGCACGGTGACGGTGTCCGAGATCGCCATCACCACGTCCATGTGGTGCTCGATCAGCACGATGGTGATGCCGTGTTCGCGGATCTTGCGGATGATCGCCATCAGCTCGCGAATGTCGGGCGCGGTCAGGCCGGCGGCCGGTTCGTCGAGCAGCAGCAGGCGTGGATCGAGCGCCAGCGCGCGGCCGATCTCGAGCAGGCGCTGCTTGCCGTAGGGGAGGTTGCGCGCTTCCTCGTCGGCCAGTTCGTCCAGGCCGACGAAGGCCAGGATCGCCTGGGCGCGCCGCCGCGCCGCCGCTTCTTCGCGCAGGTAGCGCGGGGTGTGCAGCATGGCGTCCAGCCAGGTCGAGCGGAAGCTGTGGTGCAGGCCGACCAGCACGTTTTCGAGTGCCGTCATCTCGCCGAACAGCTGCACGTTCTGGAAGGTGCGGGCGATGCCGCCGAGCGCGATCTGGGCCGGCGTGCGGCCGGTGATGGCGGCGCCCTGGAAGCTGACCTGGCCCGCGGTCGGCTTGTAGATGCCGGTGAGGACGTTCATCATCGTGCTCTTGCCCGAACCGTTGGGGCCGATCAGGCCGTGCACGCTGCCGCGCACGACCTGCAGGTCGACCCCGTTGAGGGCCTTCAGGCCGCCGAACTGCATCAGCACCTGTTCCACGCGCAGCAGTTCGCCGCTGGGGGCTTCGGCGCGCATGCCGGCGAAGGGATCGGTGTCCGCCGCCCCGGCCGGCGCGTGCGCGTGGCTGCGCCCGCGTCCGAGCAGCCCGCGCAGGAAGCCGACGATGCCGTCCTGCAGGTAGTAGACCACGAACAGGGTCATCAGCCCGAAGATGGTCAGGCGCCAGTCGACCATGTTGTCGAGCTTGAAGGAGAACGCGGCCAGCGCCAGCGTCGCCACCACAGGCATGGCGACCACGCGCGCGCTGGTGCGTTTTTTCGCGAGCGCGATGGCGGCGCCGATGACGGCCAGCACCGCGGCCGTCACCGCAATGCGGCGGAACACGTCGATGTCCGACAGCAGGCTGGGGAGCATCACCACGATCAGCGCGCCGAGCAGGGCGCCGCTGCGGGTCTTGCGCCCGCCCATGATCACGGCCAGCAGGAACAGGATGGTCAGTTCGAAGTTGTAGGTGTTGGGCGAGATATAGCCTTCCGAGTAGGTGTACAGGCTGCCCGCCAGACCGGCGAAGCCGGCGCTGATGACGAAGGCGTACACTTTGTAGCGGTACACCGACACGCCCATGCAATCGGAGGCGATCGGGCTGTCGCGCAGGGCTTCGAAGGCGCGACCGATATGCGAGCGCAGCAGGCGGTGTACCAGCAGTAGCGACAGCAGCATCAGGCCGGCCACCGCGTAGTAATACTGGACCTCGCTCAGGGTGGTGCCGAAGACGGCGGGCTTGGTCACCGTGATGCCCATCGGCCCTTCGGTCAGGAAGCTCATCTCGTTGATCAGGATTTGCGCGATGGTGCCGAACGCCAGCGTCACCATGGCCAGATACGGACCGGTCACGCGCAAGGCTGGCAGCGCCAGGACGGCGCCGAACAGCGCCGTGACCAGCACGCTGGCCGGCAGCGTCAGGTACCAGGCCGCATCCAGCTTCAGGATCAGCACCCCGGCCACGTACGACCCGATGCCGAACAGGCCGGCATGGCCGAGCGAGACCTGGCCGGTGTAGCCGACCACGATGTCGAGCCCGAACAGCAGGATCGCGTAGATCAGGATGGTCTCGGCCAGGTGCACATAGTACGGATTGGTGAACACCAGCGGATACGCAACCAGCGCCGCGATGCCCAGCAGCGCCGCGCCGAGGAATCGTTGGCTCATGCGGAGGCGGGTGGCCATGCTCATACCTTCTTGATCGCGGTCTTGCCGAACAGGCCGGACGGCTTGAAGGCCAGCACCAGCAGCAGCAGGACCAGTCCCGGCACTTCCTTGTAGCCGGTGGACAGGTAAAAGCCGGTCGCGGTTTCCGCGATGCCGAGGATGATGCCGCCGACGATCGCGCCCATGCCCGAGGTCAGGCCGCCGATGATGGCCACCGCAAAGGCTTTCAGGCCGAGCGAGGCGCCCATGGTGGCGCTGGTCAGCGTGAGCGGCGCGACCAGGGCGCCGGCGAAGGCGGCGGTGGCCGAGGACAAGGCGTACGAAAAGGTGATCACGAGCCGGGTGTTGATGCCCATCAGGCCGGCGGCGTCGCGGTCGTTCGAGGTCGCCACCACCGCCTTGCCGTAGATCGAGGTGCGGTTGAAGATTTCGACCGCCAGCATGATCGCCAGCGCCCCCAGCACCACCGCCACCTGCATCGGCTGGATGTTGGCACCCAGGACCGTGAACGGTTCCGACGCGAGCGGCGACGGGAAGGGCAGCACGTCCTTGCCCCAGATGTTCTCGGCCACGTTCTTGAAGATGATCGCCAGCGCGATGGTCGACATGATCCAGCCGAATTCCGACTTGATGCGCAGCGCCGGCCGCACGCCGATCCGTTCCACGAACATGCCCTGCAAGGCGCCGAACAGCACCACCAGCGGGATCATCAGCCAGTAGCTCATGTAGGGGCCGCCGTGGATGCCGCCGACCAGCGACAGCCCGACCAATGCACCCAGCATCAGCGCCTCGCCCTGGCCGAAGTTGAGGGTGCCGGAGGTGGCGAAGGTGAGTTGGTAGCCGAAGGCGATGACGGCGTAGATCATGCCGAGTGCGATGCCGGAGACGACGAGTTGCAGGAGGATGTCCATGATTCACCCAATCAAGTGGACTGCGTGGACTTACGTACCGTCGTCCCGCGAAGGCGGGGACCCAAGTTCGTTGCGAACCCATGGCGCATGGTGCGGATTGTTCGCAAAAATTGGATCCCCGCCTACGCGGGGATGACGTTCTCAGGTTGCGGGGAGCAAAGGTTTCAGTAGCGTGCGAGCGTTACTTCGCCAGCACCACCCGCCCGCCACGCACCTCGCCGAACTGGGTATTCTCGAAGTTGATCGCCTCGTGGTCGGTCTTGCTGAAAGGCTTGTTATAAGTGGTCACCACGCCTTCGACCGGCGTGCTCAGGTTTTCCAGCGCCGCCAGGATCTTCGGTCCTTCGGTGCTGTTGGCCTGCTTGATCGCGGCAGCTAATAAGTACACCGAGTCGTAGCCCTGGGCCGCCGATACCGCCGACGGCATGCGGCCGCCCGGCGGGTTGTAGGCCTTGATGTAGGCGTCGATGAAGGCCTTGCGCTTGGGCGTGCTCGGCTCCTGGATGAAGGTCTGCGGCATGCGCGTGCCTTCGCCGTTCTTGCCGGCGTTGTCGACGAAGTTGGCCATCGACAGGGTCCAGCTGCCGACGATCGGCACCTTCCAGCCCAGCTTCTGCATGCCGTTGGCAATCTGCGCCAGTTCCGGGCCGATGCCGTAGGTGAGCACGACGTCGGCGCCGGCCTGCTTGGCGCGCAGCAGCTGCGCGGTCATGTCGACGTCGCCGATGTTGTACTTCTCGACGGCGACCGGCTTGACGCCCTTGGACTCCAGGACCTTCTCGAGGTCGGCGCGGCCGAGCTGGCCGTAGTTGGTGGAGTCGGCCAGGATCGCCGGTTTCTTGAAGCCGCGGCGGCCGACCGCTTCCTGGGCGATCATCGCCGACTGGATGGTGTCATTGGCGGAATTGCGGAAGGTGTAGTTCTCGGGCTGGCCCTCGAACTTCTTGGTGACGACGGAGCCCGTGGCCACGTTGATGAACATCGGGATCTTGCCGTCCTGGTAGAAGCGCTGGGCGGCGAGCGCCACGCCGGTGTTGGCGTAGCCGACCGTGGCCACCACCCGCTCCTTGCTGACCAGTTCCTGCGCGATCTGGACCCCGCGCTCGTTCTTGGCTTCGTCGTCGCGTTCGACCAGCTGGATCGGGCGCCCGAGCAGGCCGCCCTTGGCGTTGATCTCGCTGACGGCGAGGCGCACGCCGTCGCGCATCGAGACGCCCATCGGTGCCGAGCCCGCCGTGAACGGTCCCGCCACGCCGATCTTGATCGGGTCGGCCGCCAGGGCCGCCATCGACCAACCCAGTACAACACTTGCAAACAACGCTTTCGATTTGAAATCCATTGCCGTCTCCTGTGTTTTATGCGTATCCGGGCCAGCCCGGCTGGGTCCATCTCGACCGATTGTAGGATAGCAAACGGGCAACAGCAATCCATTGCTGTGACGCGATGCAGCATGCGTCATTCATGCAAATGCGTAAGACATACGTAAGGCGCGTAGTGTATTTACAAACAAAAAAGGCCGCGCCTGATGGCGCGACCTTTTTTATTGTCTTTCAACGGTGCAGCCCGTGCCGGGCCGCGCGGCGCTCCCTTAGCGGTGACGTCCGCCGCGGTAGCCGCCGCGGTAGCCACCATAGTGGCCGCCGCGGTAACCGTGGCCCCAGTTGCTCCAGCCGAAGTTCAGGCCGATCGACACCGGCGGATACCAGAATGGATCGGCGTAGATCGGGGCCGGTGCATACACGGGAGCCGGCACGTAGACCGGCTGGGTGACGACGGTGGTCGGCGCCGCGGCATAGGTGGTGACCGGCTCCGAACTGACCCTGCCGGCATCGCCGGCGTTGGCGCCGGTACCGACCGGGACCGGGGTGACGGAGACGACCTGCCAGCCGTTCGGATCGGCCGGGGCGGCGTAGGCCCGGGTGCCGTAGTTGGCCGGACCCGGGTAGGTGGTGGCACAGCCGCTCAGCGCGGCGACAGCAAGAATGATGGCAAGCGTTTTCATGGCGGTTCTCCTCGTGTGTTAACTATACGAGTTTGGACCTGGTAGTGCTCGTTTAATTACAGGCTGTTACAGCTATTCGATTTCCCGACATATCAGGCCGCGGCCAGGCGCAGCATATCGTTGCGCGCGCGGTTGCCGCCGGTGCGGAAGCGGCCCACCTGCGCCGTCAGGCGCTGCGCCTGCTCGTGCATCGATTGGGCGGCGGCGGCGGCTTCCTCGACCAGCGCCGCGTTCTGCTGGGTCAGGCCATCGACGTGGCCGACGGCCTGGTTGATATCGCGGACCTGGACCGCCTGGTGGTCGCTGGCGGCGACGATGGCCTGCATGGTTTCCGACAGGTGGCCCACCTTGCCGACCACGTCCCTGATCGTGACGCCGGCGCTGTTCACCAGTGCCGAGCCGTCCGCGATGGCGTTGACCGATTCCTGGATCAGGCCCTTGATTTCCCTGGCGGCGCCGGCGGAGCGCTGGGCCAGCGTGCGCACCTCGCCGGCCACCACCGCGAAGCCGCGGCCCTGTTCGCCGGCGCGGGCCGCTTCCACGGCCGCGTTCAGGGCCAGGATGTTGGTCTGGAAGGCGATCCCGTCGATGACTTCGATGATGTCGACGATGCGTGCGGCGGCGGCGTCGATGGTCTTCATCTTGGCGACCACCGACGCCATCACGGCGCCGCCCTCGGATGCGGCCGACGAGGCATCGGCGGCGGCCTTGCCGGCCGTCTTGGCGGTGGCGGCGTTGTCGCGCATGGTGACGGTCAGGGTTTCCATCGAGGCCGCGGTCTGCTGCAGCGACGAGGCCTGGGATTCGGTGCGATGCGACAGGTCGGCGTTGCCGCTGGCGATTTCCTCGGTCACCTGGCTGATGTTGCTGGCGCCCTCGCGAACTTCGACCACGATCCGTTCGAGCCCGCAACGCATCTGCTGCAGGGTACGCATCATCACGCCGAGTTCATCGTTCGAATGCGCGTCCAGCTGCACGGTCAGGTCGCCGCGCTCGATCGCATGGGCGAAGTCGCAGGCCCGGGTGACCGGACGCACGATGCTGACCGACACCGCGTAGGCCAGGAAGGCGGCGCAGGCGACGGCCAGTGCGGAGATGGCGATGATGATGGTGCGCGACGCGGCGGTCACGTCGTTGACGTCCTGGCTGGCGGCGTTCATGTCGGCTTCGATGGCCTTGATCGCCTTGTCCAGGTCGAGCACGATCTGGCGGCGCAGCGGCGTGCATTCCTTGATCAGGAACTCTGAAAACTTGTGCATTTCGTGCGCCTCGCGCATCTTGCGCGGGCGGGCCAGTTCTTTCGACAGACTGAGCAGGCCGTCGCGCGCGGTGCGGAATTCCTGGCGGTTGCCGAGTACCGGCTCGAGTGTCGCCAGGCGCGCCATGAAAATGTCGCGGAACTTGTCGACCAGGTCCAGTTCGCGCGCGGCTTCGGCATCGTCCTCCATGATCATGGCGTTACGCGCCGAGATGCCGGTCTGGGCCAGTGCCTCGCGGATGTCGTACAGCGGCGCCAGATGGTTCTGGCGGATGTCGGTCGCTTCCGAGATGGTGTGCGCGGTGGTGGCGAAACGCGTCAGTGAAATCGCCGAAATCGCGAGCATCAGCGCGACGACGAAAGCGAAGCAGGTGGCGAGGCGGGTTCCAATTTTCAGACGGGTCAGCACGGCAAGTCCTTGGGTTTGAAAGTTGCCTTAGTTTAACCGGAAAAATCGATAAATTAAGTAAAAACGAAATTAGTTATCGTATTGTAGTTAGGAAACAACAATAGACTGGCGTGCAATGAAACGCGTGCTCGCCGCCCCGTTCCGGACGTGGGTGACGAGCAAGGAAGTTCGACCTTATTGAATCAAGACGTCAGCAAGGACAAGGGCACTGCCCGCGCCATCGCCTCGTACCCGGCATCGTTCGGATGCAGGTGGTCGCCGCCGTCGCGCGACGGCAGCAAACGTGTCGGGCGGCTGGGATCGCGCACCGCGGCGTCGAAGTCGACCACGGCATCGAAGGCGCCCGCCGTGCGGATCCAGCTGTTCACGCGCTGGCGCACGTTTTCGCGCGCCGCCGAATACCATTCGTAGCCTTCGAAGGGTAGCAGGGTGGCGCCGAACACACGCATGCCGCGCGTGCGGGCGCGCGCCACCAGCTGCTGGTAACCGTAGGTGATCTGGCTGGCCAGGTTGGCATCCGGCGAGGAGCTGAACAGGATGTCGTTGATGCCGATGAGGATCACCAGGAAACGTGCGCCGGCGGTCGCCAGCACGTCGCGGTCGAAGCGCTCGATCGCATCCTTGCCGGCCAGCGGCGTGTTGTCGGCGTCGCCCAGCAGGCGGTTGCCGGCGATGCCGCGGTTGACCACCCCCACCGGCAGCGCGCCGGATCCGGTCTCGGTCAGCAGGCGGCGTGCCAGGTAGTCCGGCCAGCGGGCGTTGGCGTTGTTGGTGCTGCGCAGGCCGTCGGTCTGGGAATCGCCCAGGGCGATCAGCGTGGCGCCGGCGCGGGTGGTGCCGATGTCGATCTCGGTCAGGAAAGGCCAGGAGTACAGGGTGCGCTGGCTGCTGATGCTCTGGCTGGCGGCGTAGTTGCCGGCGCCGGACACGTAGCTGGTCTGGTAGGCGGCGTCGTGCACGGTGGCGGCCTGCACGCTGCCCGGCAGGTACAGGCTGAGCGCCAGGTTGGCCTGGGCCGGGATGCTCAGGTCGACCGGATCCGACAGCAGCGCGCTGCCGGCGGCGAGGCTGGTGCCGCTGCTGCCGCCGAAGCGCAACTGGCGGTTGCTGCCCGCGACCAGGCTGGCGCCGGAGGCGCTCACGCCCAGCCATACGGCGCCGATCTGCACCGAAGCGCGTCCGAGTTCGTTGGACAGGCGTACGCGCGCGCGGCTGCCGCCGATGCTGCCGTGGGCGATCAGGCGCAGTGTCTGGTTACTGAAGCTGAGGTAGCTGCCGGCGGGCGCCGGTCCGGCCGGGGCCGCGCCCCAGGTGCCGTACCAGGTTTCAGCCGCCGCCGCCGGGCGGATGGCGCCCGGGGCCAACGCCAGCCCGGCGGCCAGGGTGGACGTGGTCTGCATGAAGCTGCGGCGGGACGGCTTGGCAGGTGCTTCGGATGACGCATTCGGCATGGCATTCTCCTTGGGTGGTTGATATGCCATCTGAATGTACGGTCGCGACAGGACCCGGGCGGCCCGCCCGCGGCGCACCATGTTTGCGAAATGTCGAGGCGCGTTGCTGTCGTTGTGCTCAGTTCGCCGCGAACAGACCGAGCGGGATCGAGCGTGCGATCGCATCGAAGCCGGCGTCGTTCGGATGCAGGTGGTCGCCGCCGTCGTAGGCGGGCAGCAGGCGTCCGGGCTGGGCCGGATCGCGGATCGCGGCGTCGAAGTCGAGCACGGCGTCGAAGGCGCCCGATGTGCGGATCCAGCTGTTGACCTGCTGGCGTGCGGCGTCGCGCGCCGGCGAATAGTAGACGAAGCCTTCGAACGGCGGCAGCGTGCTGCCGTAGACGCGCAGGCCGCGCGTGCGGGCGCGCGCGATCAGCTGGATGTAGCCGAGCGCGATCTCGTCCTGGATCGTGGGCAGGTCGCTGGAGGCGGCGAACACGATGTCGTTGATGCCCAGCTGGACCGCCAGCCAGTGCGCGCCGGCGGTGGACAGCACGTCGCGGTCGAAGCGCTCCAGCGCATCCTTGCCGGCCAGCGGCGTGTTGGCGGCGTCGCCCAGCAGGCGGTTGCCGCTGAGGCCGCGGTTGACGACGCCGACCGTGACCGCGGGCGACTCCAGCTGCAGGCGCCGCGCCAGGTAGTCGGTCCAGCGGTGGTTGGTATTGCCGACGCTGAGCGCGCCGTCGGTCTGGGAGTCGCCCAGCGCCACCAGGGCGCTGCCCGCGACCGCCATGTCGATCTCGGTCAGGAAGGGCCAGGAATACAGGCCGGCCGCGATCGGCAGCGAAGCGCTGGACGCGTAGTTGCCGCTGCTCGACACGTAGTTGGTCTGGCAGGCGGCGTCATGCACGGTCTGCGCGGTCACGCTGCCGGGCAGGTACAGGCTGACACCGAGGTCGGACTGGGCCGGCACCGCCAGGTCGACTGGATCCGACAGCATCGGCGCGCCGGGGGCGATCGTGATCGCGGTGCGCCCGCCGAAGGTCAGCTGGCGGTTGCTGCCGGCCACCAGGCTGGCATAGGTCGAGGTGATCCCGATCCAGGCGGCGCCGATCGTCAGCGGCGTGCTGCCCATCTCGTTGGACAGGCGGACGCGCAGCCGGTTGCCGCCGATGCTGGTGTGGGCGATCAGGCGCAGGGTCTGGTTGTTGAAGGTGAGGGCGCTGGCGCTGGTCGGTGGTCCGGCCGGGGCGGTGCCCCAGGTCGCCGTCCAGTTTTCCGCCGCCAGCGCCTGCGTGACCGCACCCGGCGCCAGGCTCAGGCCGGCGGCGAGTGCCGATGCGCCGCGCAGGAAGCTGCGGCGGCCTCCGGCGGCGTGGCGGAAGGGGGCGGAAAAGGGGCGGGGACGGGGCATGGCATTCTCCTGGCGCACGGTTCGGTTCCCGCAGCCGGGACCCGGTGCGGGTATGCGAAGGGAATGTTAGACCTCGCCTTACTGTCGGGCTCGCTGTTTGCGCAGAATGTGCTTTGCGCCAGATTCAGCTTTGGCTTGATTCCCGGCAGGAAATTTAGCAAGAGCAGGCATACAGCACTGCCGGTACCGGCACGCGGTACCAGCTACCGCCAAGGCGGGGCGACGTCAGGCCAGGATGGCCAGCACCCCATCCAGCCCGCTGAAGTTCAGCGCGATATCGGCCTGCGCCCGCACCACGGGCTTGGCACGGAAGGCCACCGACAGGCCGGCGATCCCCATCATCTTGAGGTCGTTGGCGCCGTCGCCCATCACGATCGCCTGGCGCGGCGTGATGCCGAGGTCGGCGCACACGCGCTCGACGGTGCGGCGCTTTTCCTCGGCGTCGACGATGCCGCCGACCACGCGCCCGGTCAGCTTGCCGTTCTCGGCTTCCAGCACGTTGGCGTGCGTGACGTCGAGACCCAGGCGCGGCTTCAGGCGCTCGGTGAAGAAGGTAAAACCGCCCGACACCAGCAGGGTCTTCAGGCCGGCCGCCTGCACGCCCGCCAGCATCGCTTCGCCGCCCATCGAGATCGCCAGGCGCTCCTCGTAGACACGGCCCAGCGCCTCGACCGGCAAGCCTTCGAGCAGGGCCACGCGCCGCGTCAGGCTTTCGGAAAAATCGAGCTCGCCGCGCATCGCCGCCTCGGTGATGCTCGACACCTGCGGCTTCAGCCCCTGCATGTCGGCGATCTCGTCGATGCACTCGATGGTGATCAGGGTCGAGTCCATGTCCATCGCCACCAGCTTGAAGTCGGCCAGCGACAGGCCGGCATCGACGAAGCTGGCGTCGACGCCCGCGGCGAAGGCCGCGGCTTCGACCGCCGCCTTCGAGGCGGGCGTGAAGTCGATGCCGTCGCAGCGCAGCGCATGCGGGTTCAGCGCGGTGGTAGTGCGGGCCCCCGCCAGGGCGGCGATGCGGGCGAGCGTGGCCTGGTCGGCGCCTGGACCTTGGAGAATCAGCTTCTTGGACATGTCGCTTTTTTAAACTTCTATGCTAATAATTGTCGGATGGTCTGCTTGACCTGGTTCACGCGCGCCGGCAGGTCCGGCATCGCGGCCGTGATGCGCAGCTTGTCCTGGCCGGCCAGCTTGATGTGGCGGTTCTTCTGGATCAGCGTGATGATCTTGATCGGGTCGATCGGCGGCTTTTCCATGAACTGCAGGCTGGCCGCTTCGCCGTGGGCGTCGATCTTGACGATGCCGACCTGCTTGGCGGCGATGCGCAGGCGGTGGGTCTCGATCAGCGCCTTGACCGGGTCCGGCAGCTTGCCGAAACGGTCGATCAATTCTTCCTGCATGGCGTCGATACGCTCCTGCGTCTCGCAGTTGGCCAGGCGCTTGTAGATCGACAGGCGCTCGTGCACGTCGCCGCAGAAGTCGGCCGGCAGCAGCGCCGGCACGTGCAGGTTGATCTCGGTGGTGGAGGACAGCGGCGCCGCCAGGTCCGGCTCCTTGCCGGCCTTCAGCGCGCGCACCGCTTCGTTCAGCATGTCAGAATACAGCTGGAACCCGACCTCGAGCATTTCGCCCGACTGGTTCTCGCCCAGCACCTCGCCGGCGCCGCGGATTTCGAGGTCGTGCATGGCGAGGTAGAAGCCGCTGCCCAGTTCCTCCATCTGCTGGATCGCGTCGAGGCGGCGCTGCGCCTGCTTGGACAGGCCCAGCACGTCGTTCACCAGCAAATACGCATACGCCTGGTGGTGCGAACGGCCGACGCGGCCGCGCAACTGGTGCAGCTGGGCCAGGCCGAATTTATCGGCCCGGTGCATGATGATGGTGTTCGCGCTCGGCACGTCGATGCCGGTCTCGATGATGGTGGTGCACAGCAGGATGTTGTAGCGCTGGGCCACGAAGTCGCGCATCACCTTTTCCAGGTCGCGCTCGTGCATCTGGCCGTGGGCGACGCCGATGCGCGCTTCCGGCAGCAGGTCGCGCAGCATGGCCAGGCGGTTCTCGATGGTGTCGACTTCGTTGTGCAGGAAGTAGATCTGGCCGCCGCGCTTCAGTTCGCGCAGGCAGGCTTCGCGGATGATGGAACCGTCCTCGCTGCGCACGAACGTCTTGATCGCCAGGCGCTTCTGCGGCGCGGTGGCGATGACGGAAAAGTCGCGCAAGCCTTCGAGCGCCATGCCCAGCGTGCGCGGGATCGGGGTCGCGGTCAGGGTCAGCACGTCGACTTCGGCGCGCAGCGCCTTCAACGCTTCCTTCTGGCGCACGCCGAAACGGTGTTCCTCGTCGATGATCACCAGTCCCAGGCGCGTGAACTTGACGTCCGGCGACAGCAGCTTGTGGGTGCCGATCACGATGTCGACCGTGCCGTCGGCCATGCCCTTGATCGCGTTGTTGATCTCTTTACCAGTGCGGAAACGCGACAGTTCGGCGATCCTGACCGGCCAGTCGGCGAAGCGGTCGGAGAAGGTCTGGGCGTGCTGCTCGGCCAGCAGCGTGGTCGGCGCCAGGATTGCCACCTGCTTGCCGCCCATGACCGCGATGAAGGCGGCGCGCAGCGCGACCTCGGTCTTGCCGAAGCCGACGTCGCCGCACACCAGGCGGTCCATCGGGCGGCCCGAGGTCATGTCCTTGATCACGTTGTGGATGGCTTCGGCCTGGTCGGGCGTTTCGTCGAAGCCGAAGCTCTGGGCGAAGTTCTCGTAATCGGTGTTGGAATATTCGAAGGAGTGGCCGGTGCGGGCGGCGCGGCGGGCGTACAGGTTGAGCAGCTCGGCGGCAGTGTCGCGCACCTGTTCAAAGGCTTTTTTCTTGGCCTTGTCCCACTGGCCGGAGCCGAGCGCGTGCAGCGGCGCGTCTTCCGGCGAGGCGCCGGAGTAGCGCGAGATCACGTGCAGCTGCGATACCGGCACGTACAGCTTCGACTCTTTTGCATACTCCAGGTGCAGGAACTCGGTCTCGCCTTCGCCCAGGTCCATGCTCATCAGGCCCATGTAGCGGCCGATGCCGTGGTTGATGTGCACCACCGGGTCGCCAATCTTCAGCTCGGACAGGTCGCGCACCATCGATTCGACCTGGGTCGTGGCTTCCTGCTTCTTTTTGCCGGCGCGCCGGCCGGAGCCTGCGTACAGTTCGGTCTCGGTGATGAAGATCAGATGGCCGCAGGCGCTGTCCATCAGCTCGAAGCCGGCCTGCAGCGGCGCCACGCCGAGCATCACCTTGGCGCTCGAGGCGCACACGCCGCCGTAGCCTTCGACCGCGGCCAGGTCCAGCTTGTATTCGTTGAAATACTGCTGCAGGGTTTCGCGGCGGCCGTTCGACTCGGCGCAGATCATTACCTGCGCACCCGATTGCGCGGTGCGCGCCAGGAACGCGCGCAGGTTGGCCAGCGGGTCGTCCAGGCGGCGGTTGACGGCGATGTCCGGGACCGGCGCCGACAGTTCGGAAGGCTGGCCATCCTGGTCGCGGTTGACGGGGTTGGCGCTGATGACCCAGCGGCCATGGCGCTTGGCGCACACGAAGAAGTCTTCGGCCGCCAGGAAGATTTCCTTCGGCTCCAGGAGCGGGCGCTCGCGGTCGGCCTTCAGGAATTTGTAGCGCGACGCGGTATCCGACCAGAAGCGCTGGATACTGCTTTCGATGTCGCCGACCAGGGCCAGGCTGGCGTCATCCGGCAGGTAGTCGAACAGGGTTGCCGTGTCGTCGAAGAACAGCGGCAGGTAGTATTCGATGCCGGCCGAGGCGATGCCGCTGCCGATGTCCTTGTACACGGGCGAGCGGGTCGGGTCGCCTTCGAAGCGCTCGCGCCAGCGGCCGCGGAAGGCGGTACGCGCGGTCTCGTCCATCGGGAATTCACGGCCGGGCAGCAGGCGCACCTCGCGCACCGGGTACAGCGAGCGCTGGGTGTCGGCGTCGAAGGTGCGGATGGTCTCGATCTCGTCGCCGAACAGGTCGAGGCGGTAGGGCAGCGCGGAGCCCATCGGGAACAGGTCGATCAGGCCGCCGCGCACCGAGTATTCGCCCGGCGACATCACCTGCGAGACGTGGGTGTAGCCGGCCAGGGTCAGCTGGGCCTTCAGCTTGGCTTCGTCCAGGCTCTCGCCCTGGCGGAAGAAGAAGGTGTAGGCCGCCAGGAAGGAGGGCGGCGCCAGCCGCACCAGCGCGGTGGTGGCCGGCACCACCAGCACGTCGCACTGGCCGTTGCGGATTTCATGCAGCGTTGCCAGGCGCTCGGACACCAGGTCCTGGTGCGGCGAGAAGGCGTCGTAGGGCAGGGTTTCCCAGTCCGGCAGCAGGTGGCACGCCAGCTTGCCGTCGGCGAACCAGGGGATCTCGTCGAGCAGGCGCTGGCCGTCGCTGGCATTCGCCACGATCACGGTGAGCATCTGTTTTTTCGCCTTCAGCGCAAGGGCCGCCTGCGCGAGTGCATAGGCGTCCGAGGAGCCGTACAGGGCCGGCAGCGCGAAGCGGGTTCCGGGTTTCGGGAGATGTTTTTTGAGATCGAAAGGCATCGACGCGTGCTATCAACAATCGGCAGGACCAGAGGGCTTCATTATAGACGAAGCCCTGAATGAAGGCCGCTCAAGTCCTTGTATCGCTGGCATTAGTACGTCGCCCCTGCGAAGGCAGGGGTCCAAGTTCGTGGCGTTCTTAAAACTTAGGCCCCTGCCTCCGCAGGGGCGACGTTGCTTTCGACAGACAAGCCTGTCAGCCGTCGCGGTTTCCCAACCGTTCGAAATACTTTTGCGCCGGGCCGGCCAGCAGTGCCGGCAGCGGCGCATCGCCGGCGCCGAACACGCCGGCGTCGAGCAGCAGGCGCAGCTTGGCCAGCAGGTCGGCGCGGCCGAGCGCTTCGGCCAGCGGTTGCGTGCCTGTACGGCCGGCACGGACGATCGCGGCGGCGGCGAACGGCGGCAGTTCCCAGTGGGTGGCGATGCCGGCCGAGAGTTCGCGCGCGCCGTCCAGCAGAGAAGCGCAGAAGGCGTCCGATTGCGGCACCACCGGGTGCCCGAGCTGCTCGATCAGGCGGAAGGCCACCAGCAGCCCGACGTTCAGGACCAGCCCGCTGAGATAGGCCTCGAACGGATCGGCACCCATTTCCGGCGCCAGCAGGCTGGCGGCCAGCGCGCAGGCGTCGGCGTGCAGCCACAGGCGCGGCGCCACCAGGCGCACGATGCGGTCGGTGGCGCGCCCGCCCTGCATGTTGATGACCGGCCGGAACGCCACCCGCGCCAGCAGGATGCGCAGTCCGTTCTCGCCCAGCACCATGACGGCGCCGTCGATGGTGGTGACCGGCCGCCCGCTGCGGAAATACGGGCTGTTGGCTTCGCGGATGACTTCCGCCACCAGCACCGCGTCGCGCGCGATCTGGCGCGCCAGCTCGCCGCCCGAGACGCTGTCGTCGCGCAGGCTCTTGAGCAGTTGCGGCACCACCGCCGGCACCCGCGGCACCAGTGCGCCGGCGGCGGCCGGGTCGCGCGCCAGGCGTGCCAGCTCGGCCAGGATGCCGGCTTCGGCCCGGGCATCGGCGTCGCCGCGTACCGGGTCGGTGAGCCAGCGGTAGAACGCGAGGTCGACGTGCGGCGCCGCGGCGCTATCGAATGCGGGTGCGCTTTCGCCCAACGCGGCTGCAGCGTCCGGGGACGGGGCAGCCGCAGGACGGGAAGCCGGTGCGGGCACGGATGGGGAAGGTGTCGTCTGCGCGGGGGCGGCCGTGGCGGCGCCACCGAACCAACGCGTGAGCCAATGTTTCATGCTGGACCGCCGTGGTGGAATGCGCGCATTCTACTCTGGTACGGTGCCGCGAGGTGACCCATCGGGTGAACCATTTACCGTGGGTGGCACCGTGGCGCCGCCGACACGCGCCGGCGGCGCCAAGTCATGCCGGACGGGTCGAGCCTGGCGGCATCGGCGTGCTGCCGGAGATGCCGTTCGGGGCATTGCCCGGCGTCGCGGCGCCGGTGTTTGGGCTGGTGGGGCTTACTGTCCCCAGTTGCCGGAACCCGAGGTCTTGGTGCTGCCGCCCGTACCCGAGCTCGAGGTGCCCGAGGCGCCGCTGCCCGAGGTGCCGGTGGTACCCGAGTTGGAAGTGCCGGTGGCGCTGCTGCCGCTCATGCTGCCTTCGGCTGCGCTGGTTGAGGTCGCGCCGGACGACGAGCCGCCGCTCATGCTGTCGGTGCTGGAGGTGCCGGTCGAGCTGCAAGCCGCCAGGCTCATGGCCATCAGGCCGGCGAGAAGGACGCTTTGGTAAGTTTTCATGGTCGACTCCTTGTTTTCGGTTGGTGATGCAATGATGTGGCCGCATCTTGCCGTTCAAAATAGGAGGGGCACGTCCAATCGCGTAGGATGAAGCGCACGCTTGCCTTGTCAATTTCACCAGACTAATTACATTGGCGTGCAAATAATTGGCGAGCATGTAATAAAACGGGCCGCGCAGGGCGGCCCGTCAGGGGATCAAGCCGGCGTCCAGGTCAGAACAGGCTGTTCTGCAACTGTGTCTGTTGCGGCGACGGTGCCTGCTGCGGCGGCGCATTCGGGTCCGCCGGCGCTGCGTTCGGATCCGCGGCCGGCTGCTGGTCGAGGTCGATCCCGCCCAGCACCGGCGTCTGCGCGTACTCGGTGTACACCCAGTCGTCGTTCTCGCGCACCAGGCCTTCCGGCTGCGCGCGTTCCTCCTGCGGACGCTTGGCCAGCGCCACCTTCATGTAGTCGATCCAGATCGGCAGCGCCAGGGTGGCGCCGAATTCGCGTCCGCCCAGCGAGCGCGGGTCGTCGTAGCCCATCCAGGCCACCGCCACCACGTTGCCGCCGTAGCCCGAGAACCAGCCGTCGACGGCGTCGCTGGTGGTGCCGGTCTTGCCGGCGATGTCGCTGCGGTTCAGGGCCTTGGTGGCGGCGGCGCCGGTGCCGTAGCGGGTCACGTCGCGCAGCATGCTGTCGGTGATAAAGGCATTGCGGGCGTCGAGCACGCGCTGTTCCTCGTTGTGGGCGGCGGGCGGCGCCGCCTGCTGGATCACCTTGCCGTCGGCATCCTCGATCTTGGCGATCAGATAGGGCTGCACCTGGTAGCCGCCGTTGGCGAACACTGCATAGGCGCCGGCCATCTGCAGCGGGGTGACGGCGCCGGTACCCAGCGCCAGCGTGAAGTTCTTCGGCTGGCGCTGCAGGTCGAAACCGAACTTGCCGATGAATTCATGCGCGAACGGCACCGAGACCGAACGCAGCAGGCGCACCGACGGCACGTTCTTCGATTCGGCCAGCGCGCGGCGCATGGTGATCGGACCGTCCCACTTGCCGTCGTCGTTCTGCGGCGACCAGGTCTTGCCGGCGTCCTCGCCGGCCAGGTCGAGCGGCGCGTCGAGGATGCGCGTGGCCGGCGAATAGCCTTTTTCCAGCGCCGCCGAGTAGACGAAGGGCTTCATGCCGGAACCCGGCTGGCGCCAGGCCTGGGTCACGTGGTTGAACTTCTGGAAGTTGTAGTCGAAGCCGCCGACCAGCGCGTGGTAGGCGCCGCTGTCGGCATCGATGGCGACGAAGGCGGCCGCCACCTGCGGCACCTGGGACACGGTCCAGCGGCCTTTCGCCTCTTTGCTGACGCGGATGATGGCGCCCGGGCCGAGGCGCAGTGCTTCCTTGGCGTTCGGGTTCAGGCCGGCCTGGGCGAACCGGATGGCGGCGCCGCTCAGGTCGAAGCGCTCGCCGTCCTCGGTTTCGACGCGCGCCGACTTCGACGTCGCCGACAGCACCACGGCCGGGATCAGGCCATCGCTGCTGGGGCGCTTGCCGAGGGCGTCGGCGATCGCGTCTTCGCGCTCTTCCGGGTCCTCGGGCAGCTCGATGCGGCCTTCCGGACCGCGCCAGCCGTGGCGCTGGTCGTAGGCGATCACGTTGCGGCGCACCGCGGCGTAGGCGGCTTCCTGCTCGGCCTTCAGGATGGTCGTGGTGACCCTGATGCCGCGCGTATACGCCTCGTCCTTGAACTGGGCGTAGGCGGCCTGGCGCGCCAGTTCGGCCACGTATTCGGCGTGGGTATCGAATTCCTGGCCGCGGGTGTTCACGCGCAGCGGTTCCTCCAGCGCGGCCTGGTACTGGCTCTCGGTGATGTAGTCCAGCGCGCGCATGCGCCCCAGCACCGCGTGCTGGCGCTCGCGCGCCCGCTTCGGATTGGCGACCGGGTTGTGGCGCGACGGATTCTGCGGCAGTCCGGCCAGCATCGCCATCTCGGCCACCGAGAGCTGGTCGAGGTTCTTGTTGAAATAGGCGCGCGCGGCGCTGGCGAAGCCGTAGGCGCGCTGGCCGAGGTAGATCTGGTTCATGTACAGCTCGAGGATCTCGTCCTTGGACAGGGCGGCCTCGATCTTGTAGGCGAGGGCGATCTCGTTGACCTTGCGGCTCAGGTGCTTTTCGCGCGACAGGAAGAAGTTGCGCGCCACCTGCATCGTGATGGTGGAGCCGCCGCCGGCGCCGAAACCGTGGCGCAGGTTCGAGACCACCGCGCCGATGCCGCGCTGGAAGTCGATCGCGCCGTGCTCGTAGAAGCGCGCATCCTCGATCGCCAGCAGCGATTTCTTCATCAGGTCGGGGATTTTCTTGATCGGGACGAAATCGCGGTGCTCTTCGCCGAACTCGCCGATGAGCACGTTGTCTGCTGTATATACACGCAGCGGGATCTTCGGCCGGTAATCGGTGACGGCGTCAAGGGCCGGCACGTTGGGCAGCACGCGCAGCGCGATGTAGCCGACGATGAGGGCGACGAACAGGACGATGGCGGCCAGGGCCAGGAAAATGAAACCGCGCAGGCGGCTGGGGCGCTTGGGTGCCGATTTTGTAGTTGCCAAAACTGATTCCTTATATCGGGGCCATGATAAACCTGCTGCGCGTTGCATTTTTGGCTTGCGATGCTCGCTGTACAGTCGTACAGCTGCGCTTCTCAGCCAAAACTGCGGCCGCTCGCGACGGTTTCTCACGGCCCCTTAAGTGGTCGAAATGACCAGAACAGCCCTCCGCAAGGACGGCCGGTGGGAAATTATAATCCGCTTTTCTTCCACTACGGCATGTGCGATAGTCACGCTTTGGTGGTTTGCCAGGCTGGCTCGACGGTACCATCGGTCAGTACTTTTTGATGTTTGAAGGATTTTCATGCCTTACGATCCCGCTCCGCCGCCCGTCAAACCCTATATTCCGGCGACGGCGCATCTGCCCGAGCTGACCTGGCGCGCGCTGATCATGGGCACCGTGCTCGGCATGGTGTTCGGCGCATCGTCGCTGTACCTGGTGCTGAAGGTCGGCCTCACGGTGAGCGCCTCGATCCCGGTGGCGGTGATCGCCATCACCCTGTTCGGGCTGGCGAAAAAGGCGGGCGGGCGCGAATCGACCATCCTCGAAAACTCGATCACGCAAACCGCCGGTTCGGCCGGCGAATCGCTGGCCTTCGGCCTCGGCGTGACCATGCCGGCGATCATGATCCTCGGCTTCGACCTGGAAATCTCGCGGGTCATGCTGGTCGGGATCCTGGGCGGCCTGCTCGGCATCCTGATGATGATCCCGATGCGCCGCACCATGATTGTCGACCAGCACCGTGAACTGAAATACCCGGAAGGCACCGCCTGCGCCGAGGTATTGAAGGCGGCCGCCACCCCGTCCTCGCGCGAAGCGGCGGGCGAGGTGAGGCTGGAAGGTTCGGACGAAGCGAAAGCCGCGCGCCAGCGCGCCTTCATCATCTTCGGCGGTTTCGGACTGGGCCTGCTGTACAAGGTGCTGAGCATCTCGCTCAAGCTGTGGAAGGACACCGTCAACTTCGTGTTCGGCGCCCCTTTGAAGGCCGGTTCGGCCGGCGCCGAGATCTCGCCCGAGCTGCTCGGCGTCGGCTACATCATCGGTCCGCGCATCGCGATGACGATGGCGGCCGGCGGCGTGCTGTCGTACCTGCTCCTGATCCCGATGATCAAGTTCTTCGGCGAGTTGCTCACTGTGCCGGTGTCGCCGGGGACAATGCTGATCAAGGACATGGGCCCGGACGATATCCGCAGCGCCTACGTGCTGTACATCGGCGCCGGCGCGGTTGCCGCCGGTGGCCTGATCAGCCTGGCGCGTTCGCTGCCGACCATCTGGAACGGCTTGAAGGGCGGGCTGTCGGGCATCGGTAAAAACAGCACGGCGAATGCGTCCGGGGGCGCCGGACCGTTGCGCACCGACCAGGACATCCCGCTGAAATGGGTGCTGATCGGCTGCCTCGGCATTATCGCCGTGATCACCTTCGCCGCGCCGCTGCACATGAACCTGCTGGGCGCGCTGCTGATCCTGGTGTTCGGCTTCCTGTTCTCGACCGTGTCGTCGCGCCTGACCGGCGAGGTCGGCTCGTCGTCGAATCCGATTTCCGGCATGGCGGTGGCCACGCTGCTGTTCACCTGCCTGATCTTCCTGGCGATGGGCTGGACCGGCGGGCGCTATTACGTGACCGCGCTGTCGGTCGGCGCCATCGTCTGTATCGCCGCCAGCAATGCCGGCACCACCTCGCAGGACCTGAAGACCGGCTTCCTGGTCGGCGCCACACCGCGCCTGCAGCAGTATGCGATCCTGGCCGGCGCCTTCGCCTCGGCGCTGATCCTGGGGCCGATCCTGCTGAAGTTGAACGACGCCGGCACCGTCTACGTGCCGGCGGCCCAGGTGGCGCCGCACGTCACGGTCGACGCCGCCACATTGACGCAGACCGCGCAGCTGCAGGGGCCGCAGGCCGATGCCGACCACGCCACCTATAAAGTCTGGCAGAAGCTTGACACTGCGGGCGGCCCGGCCGGCAAGTACCTGGTGCGCGACGACGGTTCGCTGGCCTACCTGGTCGACCCGGGCATCAACGGCCAGTTCCACACCCGACCGGACGGCTCGGAAGTCAAGAAATACGATGCGCCCAAGGCGGTGCTGATGTCCTACATCATCAAGGGCATCCTCGACCAGCAACTGCCCTGGACCCTGGTGGTGTTCGGCGTGATGATCGCGGTGGTGCTGGAAATGGCCGGCGTGAATGCGCTGTCGTTCGCGGTCGGCGTCTACCTGCCGCTGGTCTCGACGCTGCCGATCGCCATCGGCGGCGCGATCCGCTGGATGGTCGACCGCCGCAACAGCACGCTGCCGCAGTACGCCGGCCTGAACGAGGAAGAAATGCAGGCCGCAGGCGACCGCAGCTCGGGCACGCTGCTGGCGTCGGGCTACATCGCCGGCGGGGCGCTGGCCGGCATCATCATCGCGATCACGGCCGGGGTGCTGACCGGATTCGACAGCCAGATGACCAGGTGGGCGGAGGCCATGAATCCGTTCTTTGCCGGCGTGGATGCGGATGTGCTGTCCCTGATTCCGTATGCGGCGATTTGCATGCTGTTGTACTGGGTGGGTAGGGAGAAGGCGAAGCGGTAGTGCTGCTTTTAACGGGCAGCGTTTGAACGTCGTCCCTGCCTTCGCAGGGGCGACGTGCTATTGCTAACGTTCCGGCGAATGGCGACGATCAAATAAACGCCAGATCATGCTGCCGGATCGTATGATCGATCCAGTCCTCGCCCTATCCGAACCGGTAGTACCATCGACCGGCAGGCGTGAAGCGTCGCCGCCATCATGGTCATGCCGCCCTGCGCCCCCACCAGTCTTCCAGCGCCGCCGGCGCCAGCGGCCGGCTGAAGTAATATCCCTGGCCGAGCTGGCAGCCGCGCGCCCGCAGGTAGTCCAGCGCCGCCTCGGTCTCGATGCCTTCGGCCACCAGTTCCAGGTTCAGGCTGTGCGCCAGCGCAATCACGGCGTCGATCACCGCACGGCTGGCATGGTCGGTTTCGATGCGGCGCACGAAGGACTGGTCGATCTTCAGCTTGTCCAGCGGCAGGGCGGACAGGGCGCCGAGGCTGGAGTAGCCGGTGCCGAAGTCGTCCAGCGCGATCCGTACGCCCAGGGCCTTGACCTCGCCCAGGATCGCGGACGCTTCCGCCAGGTCCTTGATGATCGCGGTCTCGGTTACCTCGATGACGAGCTGGCGCGGTTCGATGCCGCTGGCGGCGATCAGGTCGCGCACGCGCTGGGCGAACCCGGCGCGCGAGAACTGCAGCGGCGAGACGTTGACCGACACGCTCAGCGCCAGCCCCGCCGCCTGCCAGGCGACCTGCTGGCGGCAGGCTTCGCGCTTGACCCAGCTGCCGAGCGGGAGCACCAGTCCGCAGCCTTCCGCGATCGGCACGAAGGTCGCCGGGCCGATCGCCGGTTCGATACCGTCCTCGAGGCGCAGCAGTGCTTCGACGCCCACGGTCTTGCCCGACGCCAGGTCGACGATCGGCTGGTAATGCAGCCGCAGGGATTCGTGGTCGAGTGCGTGCTGCAGGCGGCGCTCGACGTTCAGCGTGAATTGCGCCTGCGCGTCCATGTGCGGTGCATACCAGGCGAATCCGCCGCGGCCGTTCTTCTTGACCTGCAGCATGGCCATGTCGGCGGCATGGATCAGCAGGTTGGCCGTGTCGCCCTGCTCGGGGAAACGGCTGATGCCGATCGACGCCGACAGCGCCGCCTCGATGCCGCCGGCCTCGAATGGCAGCGCCATGGCGTCGAGGATCGCGCGCGCGACCGCCTCGGGCCGCTCGACGTCACCGCCAACGCAGGGCATCACCACCACGAACTCGTCGCCGCCGACGCGTGCCAGCAGCGTGCGCTGGTCGACGCACGCGTACAGGCGCTGCGCGACCGCCTGCAGCACGCGGTCGCCGACTTCGTGCCCGTGCTGGTCGTTGACCGGCTTGAAGCGGTCGAGGTCGACGAACAGCAGGGCACCGCCCGGCGCGCCGGCGCGCTGGTCGTCCAGGGCCTGCTCCAGGACGGCCAGCGCCCTGGCGCGGTTGGGCAGCCCGGTCAGGCCATCGTGGGCGGCGGCCCAGCGCACCGCGCGTTCGACCTGGTGCCGTTCGCCGATGTCGCGCGGGGCGACGTGCATCAGCCATTCGCCCTTGAGTTCGAGGACGGTGGCCGTGATCTCGACCGGGACCTGGGTACCGTCCTTGCAGGTGTACACGCGTTCGAAGGGCCGCATCTGCGCCTGGCGCGATTGCGCGAATACGGCATGCAGTTGCTGCGGGCGGGTCGGCAGGTCGATCTGAAACAGCGTCATCGACAACAGTTCGGCATTGCTGTAGCCGAGGCGTTCGGACGCCCTGCGGTTGGCGTAGCGGATGCGGCCATCCTCGTCGAGCAGCAGCAGCATCTCGTTCGCATGCTCGCTGAAGAACTTGAACTGGTGCAGCTCTTCCTGTTGCGCGCGCAAGGCCGTATTGCGCTGGCACAGCAGTGCGGCGGCGCGTTCGATCGCGGCGCCGACCTGCGCGGCTTCGAGCAGGTGCACGGCCGGCATCGCCGGCGGCATGCCCTGGCCGAGCGCGGTGGCCGGTGCGATCAGTGCCTGCATCGAGCCGGCGATACGGCGGCTCATGGCGCGCGCCAGTAGCAGCCCGAGGGTCGACAGGCAGGCCAGCGCAGCCGCCAGGTACAGCAGCCGGGTCGTCAGCGGGCCGACGACGTCGGCGTGGGGAATGCCGACGACGGTGGTGTAGCCGGTCAGCGGCGAGCGCGTGAACACGGTGAAATTCGCCACGCCTTCCTTGGTAATGGTGTCGAGCTGTCCTTCTTCCTGCGCGGCGATGGCGGTGCGCAGGGTGTCCATCGCCGGCTGGCCGGCATAGCGGTCGGCCGCCCGGTTGCGGCCGGCGATGATGCCGCGGTGGTCGAGCAGGGCGGCCAGCCACCCTTGCTGCAGAGGGCGCTGCGCCAGCAGTGCGCTCAATTCGGCCGTGGGCATCGAGACGCCGAGCACATAGCCGGTCTTGCCGTCGTTGACGATGGGGAGATGCGCCACGACGACGCGCTCACCCGTTGCGGCGTCGGTGGCGACGTTCCCGGTCACCGCCTTGCCCGTCGCGAAGACTGACTTGGCCGCCTGGAGGTCGAGCGGGTCCGGCAACACCTGTTCGCCGCGGCTGGAGATGCCGGTAACCTGGCTGCCGGCGCTGCGGTACACGACAACATGATTGCCGAACACCGAGGCGACGGAGCGCGCGCCCTGGGGCGAAAACAGGTCGGTGTCGTCGCTCGCGCCCGGCTTTACCGGTGACAGTGAGCGCGCAAGGGTCTGGGCATGCAGCAGGTGGGTGTCGATGGCGCGCCCGATGTCACGTGCCAGCGCCAGCATTTGTTCGTTTTGCTGGCGCCGTTCGTCGCGGTATTCGCTGAGCAGGAACAGGGCACTGCCGAGCACGCCCGGGAGCAGGCATGCCAGGACCAGGCCGGTCAGGAGATGGGCAACGGGACGTTCTCTTCCCGTTGAGGGCATTCTGAACATGAGCGGGAAAGAAAGATCGAGGGAAACGATAAAATCGATAAATGATATATCATGTCACTACAGAAACCCTAGTTATTTGTATGCAATTGTCGGCTCGTTGCCACGACGGCCGAAATGAAAACGGCAGCCCGCAGGCTGCCGTTTTGGGGTACCCCTGAAAGAGTAGGCGTCAGGCGCTTACTTCACGCCGTGCATCAGCTTCTGGATCAGCGGCGCGATCAGGAACAGCAGTGCACCCGAGCCGATCAGGGCCCAGAAACCGAAGGTGTAGCCGGACAGCGCCGATTCCACGGTCATGCCTTTTTCGCCCGAGACGATACTGGCGAAGATGCCCGACAGGTTGTTGCCGATACCGGTCGACAGGAACCAGCCGCCCATGCCCAATCCGACCAGGCGGGTCGGCGCCAGCTTCGTTACCATCGACAGGCCGATCGGCGACAAACACAGTTCACCGATCGACTGGATCACGTACACCATGAACAGGGTCCAGAACGGGATCTTGCTGTCCGGGCCGACCAGGAAGCTCAGCGCGTACCACAGCAGCACGAAGGCCAGGCCGTTGAAGATCAGGCCGAGGCCGAACTTGCGCGGGATCGACGGGTTGGCGCTGCCCATCCACACCCATACCGCCGCCACCAGCGGTGCGCACACGATGATGGCGAGCGTGTTCACCGACTGGAACCAGCCGGTCGGGAAGATCCAGCCGTCGAAGTCGCGGCGCACGATGTTCTCGGCCAGGAAGGTGAACGAGCTGCCCGCCTGTTCGAAGAAGCACCAGAACATCACGTTGAAGAAGAAGATGATCATCATCGCGATCACCTTGTCGCGCGCTACTTTGCCGTTGCGCACGCCTTCGACCACCAGCATCGCGGCCAGCGCCAGGAACAGCACGGTCAGGATGCCCTGCAGCTTTTCGGCACCCAGCTGCAGCAGGTAGTAGACGCCCGGGATCACGACCAGGGCGCCGATCACGACGCCGATGACGCGGGCCGGGCTGGCCAGCGGACCGGTGGCGGCGCCGATGCCTTTCAGGCCGCGGCGGCCGATCTGGAACCAGATCAGCGACAGGATCATGCCGATGCCGGCGGCGAAGAACACCGCCTTGTAGGCCGGCACGCCGGTCTGGCTGGACATGCGCTCGGCCAGGATGCCGGTCAGGATCGGCGCGATGAAGCCGCCGCCGTTGATGCCCATGTAGAAGATGGTGAAGCCGGAATCGCGGCGGGTATCGTGGATGCCGTACAGCTGGCCGACCATGGTCGAGATGTTCGGCTTGAACATGCCGTTGCCGACGATGATGGTGGCCAGGCCGAGCTTGAAGATGTCCGGGTTCGGCAACGTGATCGCGAACAGGCCGAGCACCATGAAGGAAGCGCCGACCAGGATCGAGCGCTGGTAGCCGATGACGCGGTCGGCGATGTAGCCGCCGAACACGGCGCCGGCGTACACCAGCGCGAGGTAGGAACCGTAGGTCAGGTTGGCATCGGCCTGGCCGGCGCCGCTGCCGCCGTAGAACTGGGCGACGATGTAGAGTACCAGGGCCCAACGGATGCCGTAGAAAGCAAAGCGTTCCCAGAATTCCGTCATGAAGAGCATCCACAGCGGCGCTGGGTGGCCCATGATCTGGCGGAATTCCGGGATCGCCTTGGCGTCGGCGGTAGTAGTAGCTGCACCGCTCATGCGGTTCCTCCCGAAAATCGTGTTTTATAAGAGTGATTACCGACCTTGCCTTCCGCTGTACGGACTGCGGCCAATAGCGTCGCATTTTAGTAGAATTCTCACGCTTTCTGGCAACTTTTTCCGGCCACTGTCTTGACGGCATCCAAGCTCTGGGCAGACGGCGCCCAATCGGAGACGCGGACTCGGGTGAGTTCGCGTATATTGGGAGAAATGCCACATTGATTCATAGAAGAGTAAAGGAAGCGAACCATGACATACGAGGTTGTCGATACCCTGATTTCGCCGGAAGGCCGGCTGGAAGTCCTGTCCAAGGCCGAGGTGGCCAAGTTGCTCGATACCAGCCAGGGCGGGCTGTACCAGGTGTTCCGAAAATGCGCGCTGGCCGTGCTGAATTCCGGCAGCTCGATCGACGACGGCAAGGAACTGCTGGAACGCTACAAGGACTTCGACATCAAGATCATCCAGCGCGAGCGCGGCATCAAGCTCGACATCCGCGGCGCGCCGGCCCACGCCTTTGTCGACGGCAAGATGATCAAGGGTATCCACGAGCACCTGTTTGCGGTGCTGCGCGACATCGTCTACGTGAGTTTCGAAGTCACCGATAGCCCGCGCTTCGACCTGCAGCGTCCGGAAGGCATCACCGACGCCGTGTTCCACATCCTGCGCAACGCCAACGTGATCCAGCCGCAGCGCAATCCGAATCTGGTCGTGTGCTGGGGCGGCCACTCGATCAACCGGGTCGAGTACAACTATTCGAAGCATGTCGGCTACCAGCTCGGCCTGCGCGAGCTCGACATCTGCACCGGCTGCGGCCCGGGCGCGATGAAGGGCCCGATGAAGGGCGCCGCCATCGGCCACGCCAAGCAGCGCCTGCAGGGCGGCCGCTACCTCGGCATCTCGGAGCCGGGCATCATCGCGGCCGAGTCGCCGAACCCGATCGTCAACGACCTCGTCATCATGCCGGACATCGAGAAGCGCCTGGAAGCCTTCGTGCGCACCGGCCACGGCATCGTCGTGTTCCCGGGCGGCGCCGGCACCGCCGAAGAGATCCTGTACATCCTCGGCATCCTGCTGCATCCGGAAAACGCCGACCAGCCGTTCCCGCTGGTGTTCACCGGCCCGGCGTCAAGCAAGGAGTACTTCGAACAGATCGACAGCTTCATCGGCCTGACCCTGGGTGCCGAAGCGCAGAAGCGCTACAAGATCATCGTCGACGATCCGGAAGCGGTGGCGCGCGAGATGCACACCGGGATCCGCCAGGTGCGCGAATTCCGCAAGTCGCGCAGCGACGCTTATTACTTCAACTGGGGCTTGCGGATCGACCCCGAATTCCAGCGTCCGTTCCGTCCGACCCACGAGAACATGCGCAACCTCTCGCTGCACAAGAACCAGGAGACCCACCTGCTGGCGGCCAACCTGCGCCGCGCCTTTTCGGGCGTGGTGGCGGGCAACGTCAAGGACGAGGGTATCCGTGCGATCGAGAAGTACGGCAAGTTCGAGATCCATGGCGAGGACGAGATCATGGCGCCGATGGACAAGCTGCTGCAGTCGTTCGTGGAGCAGAGCCGGATGAAGTTGCCGGGCAAGGAGTACATTCCTTGCTACCGGGTGGTTCGCTGAGTTGGCCGTAAAACCGTCGCCCCTGCCTGCGCAGGGGCGACGTTCGAGTGCCAACGCAGGGAATGAAAAAGGGGCGCCGCGGCGCCCCTTCGTTCATGCGATCGTCGATCAGTCCTCTTTGCGCAGGTGCGGGAACAGCAGCACGTCGCGGATGTTCGGCGAGTCGGTGATGATCATCATCAGGCGATCGATGCCGATGCCGCAGCCGCCGGCCGGCGGCATGCCGTATTCCAGCGCGCGGATGTAGTCGGCGTCGTAGTACATCGCTTCCTCGTCGCCGGCATCCTTGGCGTCCACCTGGGCCAGGAAGCGCGCCGACTGGTCTTCCGGGTCGTTCAGCTCGGAGAAGCCGTTGGCGATCTCGCGGCCGACCATGAACAGTTCGAAGCGCTCGGTGATGCCGGCGCGGGTGTCCGACGCGCGCGCCAGCGGTGACACTTCGACCGGGTAGTCGATGATGAAGGTCGGTTCCCACAGCTGGGCTTCGGCGGTTTCCTCGAACAGTGCCAGCTGCAGCGCGCCCAGGCCGGCGTGGGCCAGGGGCTTGACGCCGAACTTCAGCAGTTCGGTGCGCAGGAATTCGGCGCTGTCCAGTTGCTCGGCGCTGTAGCCCGGCGCGAACTTGTTGATCGCCTCGACGATGGTCAGGCGGTGGAAGGGCTTGCCCAGGTCGAGCGCGCGCCCGCCGTAGGTCAGCTCGGCAGTGCCGTGGGCGTCGACGGCGGCCTGGCGGATCACGGCTTCGGTGAAGTCCATCAGCCACTTGTAGTCGGTGTAGGCCGCGTAGAACTCCATCATCGTGAATTCCGGATTGTGGCGGACCGAGACGCCCTCGTTGCGGAAGTTACGGTTGATCTCGAATACGCGATCGAAGCCGCCCACCACCAGGCGCTTCAGGTACAGCTCGGGCGCGATCCGCAAGAACATCTGCATGTCGAGCGCGTTGTGGTGGGTGATGAACGGCTTGGCCGCGGCGCCGCCCGGGATCGCATGCAGCATCGGCGTTTCCACTTCCATGAACTGGTGTTCCTGCATGAAGCGGCGGATCGACGCGATCGCGGCGGTACGCGCCTTGAAGGTGCGGCGCGTCTCTTCGTTCATGATCAGGTCGACGTAGCGCTGGCGGTACTTGGTTTCCTGATCGGCCAGGCCGTGGAACTTGTCCGGCAGCGGACGCAGCGACTTGGTGATCAGGCGGAGCACGGTCACCTTGACGGTCAGCTCGTCGACCTTGGTCTTGAACAGCGTGCCTTCGACGCCCAGGATGTCACCCAGGTCGTAGCGGCGGAAGGCTTCCATCGCTTCCTCGCCCAGGTTGTCGAGGGTGACGTAGATCTGGATGCGGCCGTCGGCGCGCGGGCCCGACGCGTCCTGCAGGGTGGCGAATGCGGCTTTCTTGCCGGCTTCGCGCTTGAGCATCATGCGGCCGGCCAGCACCACCTGCTGCGGCTCCTGTTCCAGCTCTTCGCGGCTCCAGCCGCCGTACTGCTCGGCCAGGTCGGCCGCCTTGTGCTGCGGGACGAAGTCGTTCGGGAAGGCCACGCCTTTTTCGCGCAGCGCGGCCAGCTTGGCACGGCGCTCGGCGATGATCTTGTTGTCGTCGAGGCCCAGGCCGGCCGGTTCCTGGCCCTGGTGTTGTTGTTCTTGGTTGTTGTCGGTGCTCATATCAGGTTCGCTCTAGTAGTAATTGCAGGCGCGGCTCACAGGCCCGCGCACAGGCTGCCGATGTCCAGGTCGGCATAGTCATCGACCACGCGGATCACGTTGTCGAATTCGGCGAAGGCCTCGGCCGGCAGCGTGGTCGTGATGACCACCGCGCGCATGCCGGCGCGACGCGCCGCTTCCACGCCCATCGGCGCGTCTTCGAACACGATGCAGTCGGCGGGATCGATGCCGAGCTGCTCGGCGGCCTTCAGGAACACGTCCGGATGCGGCTTGCCGTGCTTGACGTCGGCGGCGCCGACCACGGAGTCGAAGTGGCGGCGCAGGTCGAGCTCATCGAGCGTGAAGACGATGTTCTTCGGCGGCGCCGACGTCGCCACCGCCAGCTTGACGCCGGCCGCGCGCGCGTTCGTCACGAAATGCTCGAAGCCCTCGATGGCACGGCGGTGCGGGCCGTACATCTCGCGGTACAGCACATCCTTTTCCTGGGCCAGCACGGCGATCTCGTCGTCCGGGATGTCCGGGCCGAGGCGCGCGCGCAGGATCTCGCGGCCCTGGGCACCGGCGGTCTCGCGGAAAAAGGCGTCCGCTTCATACGACTTGCCGCGGCGGGCGAAGAACGCGAGCCAGGAGTCGGTATGGAAGGCCATGTTGTCGACGATGGTGCCGTCCATGTCGAAGATGAATGCGCGCGCTTGGGTCATGCTGTTTACTCTCGGTTATACGCCTTGCTTCAGCGATGCGGAAATTAAATCGTCGATGTCGCCGTCCAGCACGTTCTTGGTATTGCCGGTCTCGAAGCCGGTGCGCAAGTCCTTGATGCGCGACTGGTCCAGCACATACGAACGGATCTGGTGGCCCCAGCCGACGTCGGTCTTGGAATCTTCCAGTTTCTGCTGCTCGCTCATGCGCTTGCGCATCTCGAGCTCGAACAGTTTCGCGCGCAGCATGTCGAAGGCTTCGGCCTTGTTGCGGTGCTGCGAGCGGTCGTTCTGGCACTGGACCACGATACCGGAGGGGGCGTGCGTCAGGCGCACGGCGGAGTCGGTCTTGTTGATGTGCTGGCCGCCGGCACCCGATGCGCGGTAGGTATCGATGCGCACGTCGGCCGGGTTGATCTCGATCTCGAAGGACTCGTCGACTTCCGGATACACGAACAGCGAAGTGAACGAGGTATGGCGGCCATTGGCCGAGTCGAACGGCGACTTGCGCACCAGGCGGTGCACGCCGGTCTCGGTACGCAGGTGGCCGTAGGCATATTCGCCTTCGACCTTGATGGTGGCGGTCTTGATGCCGGCAACCTCGCCGTCGGAGATTTCCATCACCTCGGCCTTGAAGCCCTTGCGCTCGCAATAGCGCAGGTACTGGCGCAGCAGCATCGAAGCCCAGTCCTGGGCTTCGGTACCGCCGGCGCCGGCCTGGATATCGATGAAGCAGTTGGCGTGGTCCATCGGGTTGCTGAACATGCGGCGGAATTCCATCGCCTCGATGACCTTCTTGATCGCTTCGGCGTCGCCTTCGACGGATTCGATGGTGTCGTCATCGCCTTCTTCGCGCGCCATCTCGAACAGGTCGTTCGCATCGCCGAGGTCGGCGCGCGCCTTCTCCAGCGTCAGCACGACGCCTTCGAGGGCCTTCTTTTCCTTGCCCATCTCGAGGGCGCGTTTCTGGTCGTTCCAGATGGCCGGATCTTCCAGCTCCTGGTTGACCTGTTCTAGTTTCTCCGACTTCTTATCGAAGTCAAAGATACCTCCGAAGTTCGGCTTCACGATCCGTCAGATCGTTCAGCAGGGCGGAGAGGGCGTTGATGCGTTCAGCTTCCATGGTCGGTGGTATGTCTTGTAGTTGAATCGAACCGGAGATTATACCCGACTGCGGCGCGGCCAAGCGCCAAGTTGGCCTGACCTTGCCGGGGCACATGGCGCTTCTGTATGATGGACCGCTGTTGCCAATGTTTCTTGTCATTCCTGCCATGCCGAATCGTCTCCGCTCCCGCCTTTCCTTTCCCCTTTCCGTGTCGCTGATGTCGGTGCTGGTCGCGTCGGCCTGGGCCGCGCCGGCAGCCAGGCCGGCCGCTGCGCCGGTTGCAGGCACGCGCGCCGAACTGGCGCTGCTGGAAACCACCGACATCCACTCGAACGTGGTCGGCTACGATTATTTCAAGCTGGCCGCCGAGCCGTCGCTGGGACTGGACCGCGCCGCGACCCTGATCGCCCAGGCGCGCGCCGAATTCCCGAACACGCTGCTGTTCGATAACGGCGACACCATCCAGGGCACCGCGCTGGCCGACTACCAGGCACTGGTCAAGCCGGTGAAGTGCGACGAGCAGCTCGGCATCTATAAAGTGATGCAGCGCCTCGGCTACGACGGCGCCGGCGTCGGCAACCACGATTTCAACTATGGCCTCGGCTTCCTCGGCCAGGTCAGCGGCAAGGGCTTCGACGCCGACGGCGTGCCGGCCAAGGGCGGCAAGGCGTGCGCCGGTCCGGGCTTCCCGATGGTGCTGGCCAACGTCTACAGCAGCAAGACCAAACAGCCGCTGTTCGCGCCGTACCGGATCATCGAGAAGCGCGTCAAGGCGGTCGACGGCGCTGGCCGCCCGGTCGAGGCGACGGTGAAAGTCGGCATCATCGGCTTCACGCCGCCGACCATCCTGGCCTGGGACAAGCGCTGGCTGGAAGGGAAGGTGTATACCGAAGGCCTGGTCGAGACCGCGAAGCGCTACGTGCCCGAGATGCGGAGAAAAGGGGCCGACCTGGTGGTGGTGATCTCGCACGGCGGCCTCGATGCCGCGCCGTATTCGCCGACGATGGAAAACGGGAACTACTGGCTGGCGCAGCAGAGCAGCGAGATCGGCGGCATCGACGCGATGCTGCTCGGCCATTCGCACATGCTGTTCCCGAACCCGGCCAGCACGGTCCCGCAATTCAACCTGCCGCACGTCGACAAGGCCAAGGGCCTAGTCTTCGGCGTGCCGACCGTGATGGCCAATTTGTGGGGCAAGAACCTGGGCGTGGTCAGGTTCTCGCTGCGCCACGACGGCAAGGGCTGGAAGGTCGAGCGCGACCGCACCGTGGTCGAGAGCCGCTCGACCGAGCAGGGCAACAAGCAATACGTGGCCGCCGACCCGCAGGTGATGGGGCTGGTGCGCGCCGAGCACGAGGCCACCATCCAGTACGTGAAGACGCCGGTCGGCAGCACCGACTTCCGCATGTCGACCTATTTCGCCGACGTCGGCGACAGTTCGGCGATCGAGGTCGTCAACCAGGCCCAGACCGAATACGTGCGCAAGTACGTCGCCGCCAACCTGCCGCAGTACGCGAACCTGCCGGTGCTGTCGATGGCGGCCGCCTTCAAGAGCGGCTTCGGCGGCGCCGGCGACTATACCGACGTCGCGCCGGGCAACCTGGCGCTGAACAACGCGGCCGACCTGTACCTGTATCCGAATGCGCTGTACGCGGTGAAGGTCGACGGCGCCGGTTTGAAAGCCTGGCTGGAAAAGGCGGCGGGACGCTTCAACACCATCGACCCGGCCAAGGCCGAGCCGCAGGAACTGCTGAATCCCGCCTTCCCCAGCTTTAACTTCGACACCGTCACCTCGGCGGCGCTCGGCTACGAGATCGATGTGACCCGCGCCCCGGGCCAGCGCATCCGCAACCTGACGCTGAACGGCAGGCCGGTGGCCGACACCCAGGCCTTCCTGGTCGCGACCAACAACTACCGTGCCAGCGGCGGCGGCAACTTCCCCGGCCTGGACGGCAGCAAGACCGTGATCGCCTCGCCGGACGCCAGCCGCGACGTGCTGATCGACTACATCCGCACGGCGAAGCAGCTGACGCGCGCCGCCAACGGCGCCCAGCGCAGCTGGCGCTTTGCCCAGGTCAAGACCGCCGGTCCGGTGGTGTTCCACTCGGCGCCGGGCAAGATCGCGCTGGCGCGCGCGGCGGGGCTCACCAACGTGTCGCAGCTGCGCGAGGATGACGGACAGGGCAAGGGCTTTGCGCTGTACGCGGTCGATTTGTCGAAATGAGGGGGAAGCAGGCCACGGCACTGCTGCTGGCTGCGGTGCTGGCCGGAGCCGCCGCGGCCGCGCCGTCAGATCAGGCCGAGACGGCGCACGCGGACTACCTGCGCGGGCTGGCGTACCGCAACGGCAGCGGCGGCCTGCCGGTTGACGCGGCACGAGCGGTCGCTGCGCTGACGGCTGCGGCCCAAGGCGGCGTGCCTGAGGCGATGTTCATCCTGTCGCACATACTGGCGGAAGGCGAGGGCGCGGCGCGCGACCCAGCCGCGGCGCGGCGCTGGCTGGAAGCGGCGGCGCAGGCCGAGTATCCGGAAGCCTTGCAGGAAATGGCGATGCGGGCGATGAGCGAGCGCGACCCGGCCCGTGCGGCCGAGCTGCTACGCGAAGCGGCGCATGCAATGCAGCACCGTGCGCACGCGGCACAGCGTCAATAACAGGTAGGGTGGACGGGTTTCCCGTCCACGCGTTCAAGCAGCCGATGCGGTTTGCGCACGCAACATAACAGACCAATTAACGGCGCGACGAATCGATCGGCAGCGATCGCCGCGTGGACGGCCAAGCCGTCCACCCTACGACGCTTAATGGCGTGATGGCCGCGACGGCGCTTGAATCTCGTTCGCCGCGATTTCGGCCAGGTCGAGCAGGCTCTGCACCTCGGAGGCGCGCAGGCGGCGCGGCTCGCGGTCGATGACGCACAGCGTGCCGAGCGGCTGGCCCGACTTGTCGCGCAGCGGCACACCCGCGTAGAAGCGGATGTTCGGGTCTTGCTGCACCAGCGGATTGCCGCGGAAGCGTTCGTCTTCGAGCGCATCTTCGACCACGAACAGTTCGTTCTGCAGGATGGCATGCGAGCAGAACGCCCAGTCGCGTGGCGTTTCCTGTTCCGGCAGGCCGACGCGCGCCTTGAACCACTGGCGGGTCGAGGTCAGCAGCGAGATCAGTGCGATCGGCGAGCCGGTGACCATCGACGCCAGCCGTACCACGCGGTCGAAGCGGGCTTCCTCGGCACTGTCGACCAGGCCGGACGACGCCAGCGCCGCCAGGCGTGCACGCTCGCTGGCCAGCACTGGGTAGTTCGGGGCCTGCGCCGGCTGGTATTCGGGGTCGGTATTCGGATCCGGGGTATGACGGGCTTCCTCGCCGTGCATCAAGCCTTGGACCAGGCTCAAACGGGTGCGGCGGTGCCCTCCCGGCGTTTTCCAGGATTCGATCGCGCCGCTTTCCATCCAGATCTGGACGGTGCTCGTGGCCACGCCTAACAAGCGCGCGACCTCGCTGGTAGTGAGTATGGGATCGTCTTCTTTAATGTTGCTTTGCATAAACTACCTCGTATCGCGTCAGTATAACGGATCGCGCGAATGTTTTCCGGCCTTGGGTAAGCTATTTTGTCGTCAATTTCGACTATTCGCACCGCTCATTTGTTACTTTTTCCACGAATTCTCACCAAATATTTCATTCGATCAACTATTCTGTTGTCAGTTTAATGCTATGCTCGTCAAATGCATCAATTTCCGTCGGTAAATCTCTTCTTGTCAACTGACAAAAACATGACAAAACAATCGCAAAGTGTTGGCATTGCTGCACAACTTTACGGCGCTTTTGCGCTCGTGGTCGTTGTCACGGTAGCCCTGGCCCTGTTTTCGGTATCGCGTGTGAACGCCATCGAGCGCGCGCTCGGCAACGCCGACACCTTGCGCAGCACCCGCCTCGACCCCCTGTACGAAGCGCGGGAAGCGCTCGACCAGTCCGGCATCGCGGCACGCAACGCCTTCGTTTTCAGGAACGATGCCGACGCGGTGCGCGAACTCGACCTGGTCGACCAGCACGCGGCGGCGTTCCGCGCCGCCCTGGCCAAGCTCGACGGTCCGCTGCAGGGCGACCCGCTCTATGCCAAGGTGCGCGCGGAGCTGATGACGATGAGCACGGAACTGCAGCGCCCGCGCCGCTACCGCACGGCCGGCGACATGGACGGCTTCGGTACCTTCCTGACCCAGGAATGCACGCCGCTGCGGCGCCGCATCGTGGCCGACATCGACGTGCTGCTCAAGCGCCTGCAAGGCGGTAGCGACGAGGCCAGCGCGGCCGCGCGCGCCACCGCCTCGTCGGCGCGCACCACGATCGCCGCCCTGACCGCGCTGTGCGTGGTGCTGGCGGCGGCGGTCGGCCTCCTGATCGTGCGCAGCCTGGTGCGCCAGCTGGGTGGCGAGCCGGCGTATGCGTCGAGCGTGGCGCATGCAATCGCGCGTGGCGAGCTGCAGCACCAGGTCGACGTGCGCCGCGCGCCGCCGAGCAGCCTGCTGGCGGCGATGAGCGCGATGCGCGACAGCCTGAGCGGCATCGTCGGCAAGGTGCGCGGCGGTACCCATGCGATCGCGTCGGCGTCGGCCGAAATCGCGCTCGGCAACGTCGACCTGTCGCGCCGCACCGAGTCGCAGGCGGCCGAGCTGGCGCAGGTAACCGGGTCGATGAAGCAGCTGATCGATTCGGTGCGCCGCAATGCCGGCTACGCGGACGAGGCCAGCCGGCTGGCCCAGGACGCGTCCAGCGTGTCGCGCCAGGGCGGCGAGGCGGTCGACGGCGTGGTCCAGACGATGAGCCTGATTAACGACGCGTCGAAGAAGATCGTCGACATCATCGCCGTGATCGACGGCATCGCGTTCCAGACCAACATCCTGGCCCTGAACGCGGCGGTGGAGGCGGCGCGCGCCGGCGAGCAGGGCCGCGGTTTCGCCGTGGTGGCGTCCGAAGTGCGCAGCCTGGCCCAGCGCTCGGCCGAGGCGGCCAAGGAAATCAAGGCCCTGATCGAGGATTCGGTGAACAAGGTGGACGCCGGCACCGTGCTGGTGGGACGCGCCGGCGAGACCATGCGCAAGGTGGTCGACGGCGTGCACCACGTGAGCGACATCATGGGCCGCATCTCGGATGCGACCCGCAGCCAGAGCCAGGACATCGAGCGCGTCGACGCCGCCATCGTCCAGCTGGACGAGATGACGCTGCAGAATGCCGCGCTGGTGGAGGAAGCCACGGCGGCCGCGCACTCGCTGCAGGACCAGGCCGACCAGCTGGCCGAGCTGGTCAACGTGTTTCAACTGGAAACCGGGCGGGCCGGGCGCGACGCGCCGCTCCTCACCGCTTAATTCGTAGAAGCTTTCAATCGCAGGGTAGGCACGGCGTGCCAACCCGACGCGTTCAGCTTTCAGTGCAGGCTCTTCTTTTCCGGCTGTACCAGCACGAACGGGCTCACCACCGACGCCCACAGCGGGCTGTCGGCCGCCTGCCAGGTCTGGGCCTGGACGGTCGTCACCTTGGCCAGCTTGCCTTCGCCCATCCAGCGCGCGATGCTGGCCTTGTCGTCGTGGGCGATGCGCAGCGCGACTTCGATCAGGTCGAGATCCTCGCTGACGTAGACCACGTTGCCCTGGGCGAAATGGCGTTCCAGCTCGGACCAGCGGACACGCGCGGTCTCGCTGTTGATCTTGTCGTGCAGTTCGCTGTCTTTCAGCGGGTCGGTCTTGATAGGCTCGTTGCTCATGTCGGTACTGGATTAAATGGGTTCGATCTCGGGAATCGGCGAACCCGCCCATGTTAACCGATAGGCGGGACCCTTGCGGACATTCCCGACCAGCGCCGGCCGGAAGCAGGCCAGGTTGGTGCCCTCGGACCGGCGCACGCTCGGGTAGATCACGCCCATCGAGCCGGCCTCGAGCAGCTCGGCCGCCAGCCCTTGCGAAGCGACGTAGCTGCGCGGGTCGAGGCAGGCGCGCGCCGCCTCGAACCCGCGCAGGTCGTGGAAGCCGGCGGTGAAGTCGGCCAGCAGGCACTGATAGCTGACGCTGTCTTCGAACAGACCGATCTCCTGGTACTCGACCGCCTTGTGGAAGCCGATCTCGGCCAGCGCGGTGTCGGCCTCGAAGGCGCAGTACCAGGCGCCGCGCGCGCCGTCGTTGAAGCGGCTGCCTTCCGGACGCGCATAGGTATAGGCGGCGTTGATCATGCGGAAGTTGGGCACGCCGAACACCAGTTCGTCCATGCCGATGCCGGGCAACAGGCCGGACTCGCCGCGCAGGCGGTCGTTGGTGGCGTTGTCGAGGTCGAACAGGTCGCGCAGGATGCCATCGTCGCCGCCCGCCAGCGGGGCCAGCACCGAATCCTCGGCCTCGGCGAAGCGCGACGGGATCAGGCGGCAGGTGTCGAATTGGCGCAGGATGGTGACCGGCGGCAGCGCGCGGCTGGCCGGCTTGTCGAGGAGCCTCACCTCAGAGTCCTCCGCGGCGCGCGTCGAGCAGGCGCCTTACCGTCTGCATGGCCAGCAGCCCGCCGCCCAGCATGTAGGCCAGGGGCGTGGCGCCGCGGAAGATCGCATTCGTGTTGGGCAGGCGGATCCATTCGTCGGCCAGCTTGTCGCCGTACAGGATGTGCAGTGCCTTGTAGATGCCGAGCAGGTAGGAGATGCGCGTGATGCGGTCGACCTCGAGCACGCGGTCGTGGTTCTTTTTCCATTCGTAGAACGATGACGAGGACAGGCCGCCGAGCAGCTCGCGCGCGTCGTCGTCGCGCAGTTGCCAGGCCGCGGCCAGCTGGAAGAAGCCCTTGAGCGCGGACCGGGACAGCCGCTCGCGCTCGGCCCTGGCATTCAGGTCGACGAGGGGCGTGGTTTCGAAGTGGCTGGTGGGGTAGGCATAGGCACGGTTCATATCAATCCTCCGGTTCTGTAGGTTTTATACTCCGCTTCAGGATCAAGTGCAAGCCGCTTGTGCAAAGCCGACCGCAATGGCAGAATTCTTCGGTTGATAATAAGTAACTAATAGGGATAGACAAAATCCAACCGGGAGGTGCACATGCGTCTGCTGTCGATCGGCGTGTTATGCCTCAGCATGCTGATGCTGGCCCTGGCCAATGCCGGGCGGCCGACCGACGCCGACCTCAAGCGGCAGGTCGTGAACGCCGAACGCGCCTTCGCCGCCACCATGAAGGCGCGCGACCATGCCGCCTTTCGCGCTTTCCTGGCCGAGGAGGCCATCTTTTTTGACGGCAGCACCCCGCTGCGCGGCCGCGACGCGATTGCGCGCGCCTGGCGCCCTTATTACGACGGTCCGCAGGCGCCGTTTTCGTGGGAGCCGGAACAGGTCGAGGTGGTCGATTCCGGCACGCTGGCCTACAGCGGCGGCCCGGTGTTCGACGCCGCCGGCAAGCGGGTAGGGCGTTTCAATTCGATCTGGCGGCTGGAAGCGCCGGGACGCTGGAAGATCGTGTTCGACCGTGGCGACACGCCGTGCGCGTGCGCGGCCGCCACTGCCAAGTAAGTACGCAACCAAGCATCCAACCATGACAGGAGCGCACATGAAGCGAGTGACAGGCATCGGCGGCATCTTCTTCCACGCGCAGGACCCGGCCGCGCTGCGCGCCTGGTATGGGCGCCACCTCGGCATCGACGTGCTGCCCTGGGGCGGCGCGGCCTTCAGCCCGCGTGGCGATGACGGCCAGCCTGCGGGCGGCACCACGATCTGGTCGATCGGCCAGGCCGGCAGCGGGCATTTCGCGCCGGGCAGTGCATCCTTCATGATCAATTACCGGGTTGACGACCTGGACGCGCTGCTGCAGGCGTTGCGCGCCGAGGGCTGCCAGGTGCTCGACAACACCGACGATGGCGAATTCGGCAAGTTCGGCTGGGTGATCGACCCGGAAGGCAACAAGGTCGAGCTGTGGCAGCCGCCGGCAGGACAGTAAGCACACTGGAAGGAGCGCATGATGTCCACCCTTGAAACGCCGCCCGTCGCCCTCGCCGCCGCCACGGCGCCGCGGCGCACCAAACCCTCGAATTATCCGGAACCCTTCGCCTCGATGATGCAGGGCCGGGTCAAGCGCCCGCTCGGCGATCCGTTCGGCCTGCAGGGCTTCGGCGTCAACCACGTGACCCTGGCGCCGGGGGCGATGTCCGCGCTGTTCCACCGTCACGCGGTGCAGGACGAATGGATCTATGTCCTCAGCGGCGAACTCGTGCTGGTCCACGACGGCGGCGAAACCCTCCTCGGCGCCGGCATGTGCGCCGGCTTCGCGGCCGGCGGCACCGGGCACCAGCTGGTCAACCGCTCGGCGCGGGACGCGAGCTACCTCGAAGTGGGCGACCGCCGTCCCAGCGACAGCGCCACGTATCCGCGCGACGACCTGGCCGCCGAGCGCAGCGGCGACGGCTGGCGCTTCACGCGTAAGGACGGCACACCGTACCCGGAGCGCTGAGCACGGAAAGGATGATTCGGCGACAATGCGACATCCATGCAATCCGGAGACTTCATGTCCACACAGGCGATGCGCGCTTCATCGCCGCTGGCGACCGTCATTCGCGTCACCAGCGGCAACTTCCTCGAGATGTTCGACTTTTTCCTTTACGGCTTCTACGCCACCTACATCGCGAGTACCTTCTTCCCATCCGGTAACGAATACCTGTCGCTGATGCTCACCTTCGTGACCTTCGGCGCCGGCTTCCTGATGCGGCCGCTCGGCGCCGTCATCCTGGGTAGCTACATTGACCGCATCGGCCGCCGCAAGGGCTTGATCGTGACGCTGGCGATCATGGCCTGCGGTACCGTATTGATCGCCTTCGTGCCGGGCTACGCCACCATCGGCGTGGCGGCGCCGCTGCTGGTGCTCACCGGCCGCCTGCTGCAGGGCTTCTCGGCCGGCGTCGAGCTCGGCGGCGTGTCGGTGTACCTGTCCGAGATGGCGCCGCCGGGCCAGAAAGGCTTTTATGTGAGCTGGCAGTCGGCCAGCCAGCAGGCCGCGGTCATGGCGGCGGCGGCGCTCGGCTACCTGCTGAACCAGCAACTGGCGCCGGGCGTGATCGGCGACTGGGGCTGGCGCATTCCCTTCTTCGTCGGCTGCTCGATCATCCCGATCGTGTTCGTGATCCGCCGTTCGCTGCAGGAGACCGAAGCCTTCAAGGCGCGCAAGCACCGCCCGGCCTTCCGCGAGGTGGTCGGCTCGATGGTGGCCAACTGGCGCCTGGTGCTGCTGGGGATGATGCTGGTGGTGATGACCACCGTGTCGTTCTACCTGATTACGGTCTACGCACCGACCTTTGGCAAGAACGTTTTGAAACTGAGCGCAGCGGACAGCCTGCTGGCCACCTTCTGCATCGGCCTGTCCAACTTCATCTGGCTGCCGCTGATGGGCGCGTTGTCGGACCGCATCGGCCGCTGGCCGCTGCTGGTCGTGTTCACGGTGCTGCCGATCCTGACCGCACACCCGGTGCTGGCCTGGCTGGTACGCGACATCACCTTCGCGCACATGCTCGAAGCCGAGCTGTGGCTGTCCTTCATGTACGCCAGCTACAACGGCGCCACCGTGGTCGCGCTCACCGAGATCATGCCGGCCGACGTGCGCACGGTCGGCTTTTCGCTGGCCTACAGCCTGGCGACCGCGATCTTCGGCGGCTTCACGCCAGTGGTGTCGACCTGGCTGATCCAGGTCACCGGCGACAAGGCGGCGCCGGGCTACTGGATGGCGGCTGCGGCAGCCTGCGGGCTGGTGGCGGCGCTGATCCTGTACCGGCCGTGGCGCGGCGCGCGGGCGCAGGCCCAGCCGCAGTAAATACGGGGTGGCAGTGGGCCGGTGCCTGTCGCCGGCCGCAGCGCAGGGCCGGCAGCCCGGCGCCGGCATTCACGCCCGTGATGGAAGCGGCGCTGCCGATGCCGAAGCTTGACCTGGACGCCGCCTGCGCCATCACGGGCGCTTGCGTCCGAGCGAGGCGACGACCGGCGCCATCAACACCGCCAGCAATGCGATCGCGGCGGAGATATAACCGATCTTGTCCAGCCCCAGCGTCGGGATGACGGCGCCGCCCAGCATGGCGCCGACGCCGATGCCGGCGTTGGCGGCCGAGACGTTGGTGGTGCCGGCCAGCGCCTGCGAGTGCGTCGCCGAGCGCATCACGCGCACCTGGCAGATCGGGAACAGGGCGGTATAGGCGATGCCCCACACTGCCAGCACCAGACAGAACATCGGCAGCGAATGCACGGCCGGCACGCTCAGTGCCATGCCGATGCCGAGCAGTGCCGCGAAGCCTGCCGTGGCCTTGACCGGCGCGCGGTCGACCGCCTTGCCGCCCAGCCAGTTGCCGACCAGGCCGATCGCGCCGAAGCCCATCAGCCACCAGCCGACCCGGGCCGGGGCGATGCCGGCCAGGCGCTCGAGGATGTCGGCCAGGTAGGTGTAGGCGGTGAACATCGCGGTGAACACGACGATCGACAGCGCGACGTTGGCCAGGAAGTAGGGCTCGCGGAACAGGCGCGCCTGTTCCTTCAAGTTCATGCGTGGGGCGCGCGCCACGGCCGGCATCAAGGCCCACAGCGCGGCCGCCATCAGCAGCGACAGCACGGCCAGCATCCAGAACGCGTTGCGCCAGCCGACGCTGTTGGCGGCCACGGTGCCGAGCGGGATACCGAACAGCAGGGCCGCCGAGATGCCGATGTACACGCGCGACACCGCCTGGCCGGCCTTGCTCGGCCCGGCCAGCTGGCCCGCGGTTTCGCTGGCCGTGCCCCAGAATACCGGCAACGCCAGCGCCGGGATGAAGCGCGCCAGTGCCAGCACCCAGATGTTTGGAGCCAGCGCGGCCAGGGCGTTGGACAGGGCGAACACCACCAGGATTGCGACGAACAGCTTCTTGCGGTCCAGGTGCGACAGCCAGGCCGTCAGCGGCGGCCCGAACAGCATGACGGTGAAGGCGAACAGGGTCACCAGCTGGCCGGCGGCCGAGATCGAGATGGCGAGGTCGCGCGACAGCGCCGGCAGCAGGCCGACGATCAGGTATTCGGTGGTGACGATGACGAAGGCGGCGATCGCCAGGATCAGGATCGAGATGGCGGCGCCGGGCTGGGTGGTGTCGTGCGCGGCGCGGGTGATGGTGCTTGGTTGGGACATGGACAGGCCTTCGATTGCAGGGGAGAGCATGCTATTCGATATGTGTGGTCTTATCTCGGGTATTTTTTCTATAATTCGCGGAATTTATTTCCGGAATAGTGCATGCCGAACAGTGAACGTTTGAAAGGTGTCGAAGTGTTTGTCGCAGTGGCGAGGGCCGGCAGCTTCGTGCGCGCCGGTGAGCGCCTGAACTTGACCAGTTCCGCGGTCGGCAAGGCGGTTGCGCGGCTGGAAGCGCGGCTGCAGGTGCGCCTGTTCGAGCGCAGCACGCGGCGCCTGGCGCTGACCGAGGCGGGCGGCCGCTTCCTGGCGGCCTGCACCCGGGTCCTGAGCGAACTCGAGGAAGCCGAGCATGCACTCGGCAGCGACGGCGAGGTGCTGGCCGGGCGCCTGCGCATCGACCTGCCGGTGACCTTCGGCCGCCTGGTGGCGCTGCCGGTGCTGGCGCCGTTCTTCGGGCGCTATCCGCGCCTGCAGCCGGTGCTGTCATTCACCGACCGCTACGTCGACATCCACGACGAAGGCATCGACGTGGCCCTGCGTATCGGTAGTCCGGAAGCCTGGCCGCCGTCGCTCGGCCATTGCTACCTGGGGCAGGAGCAGAAGGTGTTCTGCGCGGCGCCGGCCTACCTGGCCGCGCACGGGACCCCGGCCACGGTCGAGGATCTCGCCCAGCATGCCGCCATCATGTACCGCAAGGCCGACGGCAGCATCAGCCCGTGGCTGATCCGTAGCGGCGACGGGCGCGCCGAACCGCGGGCCGAACCGCGCATCGAAAAGACCGCGCTCGACGCCCGCATCGTCGCCGGCAATGCCGAGGCCCAGCGCGACCTGACGCTGGCCGGCCTCGGCATCGCCCAGCTGCCGACCTGGCTGGTCGGCGGCCAGTTGCTGGACGGCAGCCTGGTACAGGTGCTGCCCGCGCATGCGACGCCGGGACTGCCGCTGCACGTGGTGTGGCCCAAGGCCAAGGCGTCGCTGCCGCGCGTCAGCCAGGTGGTGGCGGTGCTGTGCGAAACGCTCGGCGACGGGTCCGACGCTGCGCTCGCCGGCGCGGTCGACGGCGAGGTCGATGCGGCAAGTTGACAAAGTGTCTTTATTTCTCCTCTCTCCTCTGCTAGAGTCCGGCAACACTTTTGGGAGACTCGGGATGAAACGCATCATTGGAGCGACCGTGCTGGCCTGCGTGCTGGCTTCTGCGGTAACGGCATGCGGCGGCGCCGGCGAGGGACCGCCGCTGGGCGAGTTCGCGGCGATCAGCAAGAAGGAAACCGACGCGCCCTTCGTCTTGACCGCGCCGTCGTCGCGCAGCCCGGCCGCATTCGTGTACACCAGTTCGAATCCCGCCGTGGCCACCGTGAGCGGCGCCATGGTCACGATCAAGGGCGTCGGCCAGACCGAGATCACGGCGGCCCAGCCCGGTTACGAAAGCTACGGCCCGACGCGCACCTCGACCACGCTGACCGTCAGCGCGGCCTGCGTCAGTCCGGCCACGGTGGCGAATTACGCCTGCACCGCGCCGGTGTCGCCCGGCGCGACCGCCGCCCTGACCGACGGCCTGATCTACGCGCGCGTGCTGCACACCGATACCTATGCGCACGCGACCGACTTCTGCGCCGGCACCGTGATCGACAGCGTCGCCAACTGGCGCCTGCCGACCCAGGCCGAGCTGGCGCGGCTGGTGGCGTCCGGCCAGATCGCCGGGCACAACTGGCAGCTGGGCAAGGCCTGGACCTCGACCGCGGCGGGCGGCGCGAGCGGCGCCCACATGGTGCTGGACCTGGAGACCGGGGCCGCGGCCAACCGCAACGATACCGATGTGGCTTACGTCAGCTGCGTGCGTTGAAGTTCGATCGTGTATTTTGATACGACCGTCTGAAATTCAGCAGTAGGTTCACGCCGGCTCGGCATGCTCCACCAGCAGCTGTACCTTGGTCACGCCGTTGTACTCGTTGGCATCCAGCCGGAACGCCACCCGCGCCATGTCGCCGAGCGCATCGGTGTGGCCGAACCAGATCGCATCGTAGCGGCGGCCATTCCGTTCCAGCAGCAGCTTGAGGTGCTTGTCCTTCAGGATGCGCTGGCTGACCACGCGGAATTCGTCGCAGAACACCGGCGGTGCGAAGCCCTGGCCCCAGACCTGGCCGTCGAGCAGTTCGATGAACTGGGTGCTGTAGAAATCGTCTTCCAGCGGGCCGTCGGTCTCGACCACGCGTTCCAGCTGGGCGGCGCTGAGCCAGGCCTGGCCGACCGCCTCGAACGCCTGGCTGAAGGTATCGAAGTGGTCGCCGCGGATGGTCAGGCCGGCCGCCATCGCATGGCCACCGAACTTGTCGATCAGCCCCGGCACCCGCTTGGATACCAGGTCGAGCGCGTCGCGCAGGTGGAAGCCGGGGATCGAGCGGCCCGAACCCTTGATCCAGCCGTCCCCGGCCGGCGCGAAGGTGATGGTCGGGCGGTAGAATTTTTCCTTCAGGCGCGATGCCACGATCCCGATCACGCCCTGGTGCCAGCCGTCGTCGAACACGGCGATGGTGCTGGCGGCGGCCGGTTCGAAATCGTCCAGGTGCAGCAGGGCGGTGCCCTGCATGTCGGCTTCGATCTCGCGCCGCTTCAGGTTGATCTCGTTGAGCTGCTGGGCGATGGCCCAGGCGCGGCCCTCGTCGTCGGTGGTCAGGCACTCGATCCCGAGCGACATGTCTTCCAGGCGGCCGGCGGCGTTCAGGCGCGGGCCCAGCGCGAAGCCGAGGTCGAACGGCGAGGCAGTACGCGCCTCGCGCCCGGCGACGCGGAACAGTGCCTCCACGCCGGCATGCATGCGCCCGGCGCGCATGCGCTTCAGGCCCTGCGCCACCAGGATGCGGTTGTTGGTGTCGAGCTTGACGACGTCGGCCACCGTGCCCAACGCGACCAGGTCGAGCAGGGAATCCAGCTTGGGCTGGGTCTGCGCATCGAACACGCCGCGCTTGCGCAGTTCCGCGCGCAGCGCCAGCAGCACATAGAACACCACGCCGACGCCGGCCAGGTGCTTGCTGGGGAAGCCGCACTCGGGCTGGTTCGGGTTGACGATCACGCGCGCGTCCGGCAGGCGGTCGCCCGGCAGGTGGTGGTCGGTGACGACCACGTCGATGCCGCGCCGCTTGGCGGCTTCGACGCCGTCGATGCTGGCGATGCCGTTGTCGACGGTGATGATGATGTCCGGCGCTTTTTCGCGCGCGGTCAGCTCGACGATTTCCGGCGTCAGGCCGTAGCCGTACTCGAAGCGGTTGGGCACGATGTAGTCGACGTGCGCGTTCATCGCGCGCAGGCCGCGCAGGGCGACCGCGCAGGCGGTGGCCCCGTCGCAGTCGTAGTCGGCGACGATGGTCATCTTCTTGCCGCCCTGGATGGCGTCGGCCAGGTAGACGGCGGCGGCGTCGATCTGCAGCAGGGCGGCCGGCGGCAGCAGCGCCTGCAGCTCGCTGGCGAGTTCGCGTGCGTCGGTCAGGCCGCGCGCGGCAAACACGCGCGCGAGCACGGGGTGGATGCCGCCCTGGCGCAGCATGTCGGAATGGCGTACCGGGCAGGGACGGATGGCGATGCGGGTTTTCACAATGCGGTCTTTAGGTGCGGGTCTTTAAATGAGTGCTTCCAGGCTTGGACGGCGCCAGAATTTGCGTTGGGCCATCGGTGTCGTGACAAGTTCCAGGTGGCCGTCGCGGTGGCTCAGCACCAGGCGCAGGCTCTGCACGCGGCCTTTGGCCAGCGCTGCCAGCAGCGGCGCGAACAGCTCGGTTTCCAGATGCTGGATGGCGCGCAGCCAGCCGTCCCAATCGGCGGCAATCGCCGGCGCAGCCGCGTTCCCGGCCACCAGCAGCAGCTGGCCGGCCTGCGCCGTGTCGATACCTGCCAGCAGGGCCGACGGCGTGGCGGCACGCGTGCCGGCGAGGGCATCCAGCCAGCCCGGCACCGCATGGGTCAGCACGGCAGGCCTGTCCATCGACTTGCCCTGGGCGCCGGCCACCAGGCGGCTGGCCTCTTCGGTCGCGCTGCTGGCGCCGCCCCAGGGCCAGATCGAGTTGATCGGCACCTGGCCGCGCGCCTCGCGCGCCGCATTGACCGGGTCGGTGTACCAGCTCACCTGCACGTCGTTCTGCAGCTTGCGGAAGGCGCGCGCCTGGGCGCCGGTCGGCATCCAGTCGGTCAGGCTCATGCCCACGGCCGCGTCCGGGCTCGCCGTGTGCAGGTCGTCCCAGGCGTCGGCGCGCATGAACCAGGTGTCGGCACTGCCGTAGCGCAGGTCGTAGCCGGCTTCCGTGAAATCGGCCAGGGCGCTGTCGAACAGGGCGCGGCCTTCGTCCTTGCGCAGGTCGAGCTGGCGCGGGTCGCCCATCATCAGGTGGGTGCGGGCGATCTGGATGTGGGTGGGATTGACCACGAACCAGGTGCCGTCCTGCGGGTCGAGGCCGAGGCCGCGCATCGCGCTGACGGCCACGGCCGGCTCGACGCCGCGCATCAGCCCGAGGGCGCGGGCGATCCACAGTTCGTGCGGCAAGACGCGCGCTTTCGGGTCGAGCGGATGGTAGCGGCGCTCGGACGTGCGCGACGACAGCGCCGCCAGCGCCGGCGCTTGCAGGGCGCGGATCAGGTCGGGCGCGAATTCGGGAACGGGGAGGGCGAACGGCAGGACAAGCGAAATGTGGGCCATCCTCATATTGTAGGCCATGTCCGCCGGAAATGCGCGGCCTGTGCAGACATGGCCGGTTTGCTAAGGCTGCGGCTTGGCGGGAGGTTTCCCCGGCGCGCCGCCACCCGGGGTGCTGCCGGCACCGCCGTCGCCCGCGACGTCGGCCGGCGAACCGGCGCCGCGCATGGCGCCGGTGCCGAGATTCGGCCCGCTGCCGGACGTACCCGGCACAACGCCCGCCCGCGCACGCACCATGCCGCCGGCATCGCTGCTGGCCGAGCCGGCGCCGCTCAGGCCGGCCGCGCTCAGGCCGACGGTTTCCTCGTACCAGGTCTGTATCAGCGACAGGTGGGTGCGCTCCTGCACCAGGGCGTCGCTGAAACCGTCGACCAGTTTGTCGTGCCCGCTTTCTTCGGCCAGTCCGATGAGGGTTTCCCAGCCGGCGTTGTCGCACAGCTCGATGGTCAGGATGGCATGCAGCGACTGCGACAGGCTGGTGCGCGGATCGTTCAGCACCTGCACCATGCCCATCGACTCGACCCCGACCACGTCCACGCTGGGCGTCTGCGCGGTCGGGTCGCCGCCCATCGATTCGATCGCGTCCTTCATCAGGAGCATGTGGCGCGCCTCGTCGCCGCGGATGCTGGCGGCCTGTTCGCGCGTGATCGATCCCATCGATGTGGCGGCACTGCCATCGGCCTGTAATACATCGAGCTTGGTCAGCAGGGCGTCGTACAGCCGGGTGCCGGTGCGCTCGAAGGCCAGCCGCTCGGCCATCTTGTCGAGCAGGATCTGCGGCTTGTCGCCGGTCAGCATGTCGACGCCCATGCTGACCATGCCGGTCACGGTGCCCGGCGCCGGGATCGAGCCGACCCCGCCCGAGTCGGCGATATAGGCTTCGCGCAGCTGCAGCGCGGCGCTGTCGTCGCCGGGCGTGCCGCGTGTGAGGATGTCGTCGTCGTCCAGCATGCGGCCGGTTTCCAGCGGCGACATCTGGATGCCGGTCCTGTTCATCCCGACGTGTTCATGTTGTTGCGCCATGATGTCCTCCGATGGGCTCAATGCAAGGTGGCCGGCATGCTGGCTGCGGTCGCCATGCCGGTGGCCTGGGCGGCGCCGCTGACCGCGCCGCGGGTGACGATTTCGGTGCCCGGCGCCCACACGTAGCCGGCGGAGATCGCCATGCTGGGCGAGCCGTCGCTGTTCATCTGGGTGCGGTAGGCAATGCTGTCGCGGCTTTCCTGGTCCTTCGGCACGAACTGGGTGCCGAGGGCGCGCAGGTCGACCTCGTCGACCAGCACCTTGCGGTAGAAGTCGCGCTGCGACTTCAGCGGGATCGGCGTGTCGAAGGCGCCGGTGATGACTTCGCGCGGATCGCGCCGTTCGTATTTCTGGAAGGCGTCGGCCGCGGTGTGGAAGTGGCCGAGCTCGTAGTCGAGGAAGCGTTCCCAGATCGCCTTGATCTCGTGGTTGGTCTCGCTTTCGACGCAGCTGTAGTAGTTATAGCACTCGTTGGCCTCGTGCAGCATCCACTTCTCGAGCCAGGTCTCGGTCGGATCCAGCATCGATTCATACTGGGTGACGTGCTGTTCCTCGACCGAGGCGATCTCGGCGTAGAGCTGGCGCGCCACCGGGTCGGCGAACAGCGGGCCCACGTTCATGTAGTAGTTCTGGGTCTGCTGTTCGGTCGAGGTAATGGTCAGCGCATGCAGCTTGCTCAGCATGTGCGCCGTGCTGCGGTCGTAGGGCAGGCGCACGTCGTCCGACGGGTGGCGGTGGTGTTCCCAGGTCGGGCGCGCCGGCAGGATGTCGGTGTAGCTCTGCACGATGTTGTTCGGGTCCTTGCCCTCGAGGCGGTCGAGCAGCGCGGAATAGCGGTACAGGTGATCGAAGTCTTCCAGCAGGCCGAAGCGGTAGCACTGGGCCAGGTAGGCGTCCGGCTCGCGCTGGGCCACCGCCGCGGTCAGTTCGATCGCTACCTGTTCGTAGGCGATCGTGGTCTCGAGCGGGGAATGGTCGGGCGACAGCAGCCAGTTGACCATCGTGGCCTGGTGCTGTTCCGAGCGCCGGATCAGGGCCAGCGGCAGGCGCAGCGCGCTGTTGCAGCGCGCGCAGTTGTGCGAGAAAGCGAGCGCTTCGAGCTCGATGGCGTTCATGATGATGACCCGCACGCGCGTAAAGGCGTCGTCGTCGAGCTTGCTGAGGGGTTTGCGCACCAGGTCGCGCCAGGTATAGCGCTGGTTCTCGACCGGGGTGCCTCTTGAATCGAACACGCTGAATGCCATGGTGATTCTCCTGAAACGGATGGGCCATTGGTGATTGGCCTTTTCATACGATAGGCGGGCGGGCGCGAAGTTCCGTCGGCGTGGTTTCATTCCTTTCCTGGTGGCTCTGTTAGGAAATTGTTATTCCAATTGTGACAAGCCCCCACATGGATGAGTTTTGTGTGGCACACTGCGACACCAGATGGTTTTAGCCCGGAGCACATGAGCCTCATCCACAAATTGCCCTACGAATGGCTGGTCGGCCTGCGCTACACGCGCGCCGGCAAGCGCAGCAACCGCAACAGCTTCATCTCCTTCATTTCCCTGATTTCGGTGTCCGGTATCGCGCTCGGGGTGGCGGCGCTGATCGTGGTGCTGTCGGTCATGAACGGCTTCCAGAAAGAAGTCACCGACCGCATGCTGTCGGTGCTGGCCCATGTCGAAGTCTTCGATGCGAGCGGCAGCATGCCGGACTGGCGCAAGGCCGAGCAGGAAGCCTTCCGCAACCCGGCCGTGCGCGGCGCCGCGCCCTTCGTCGAGACCCAGGGCCTGCTGGTCAAGGACGACGCCATGAAGCCCTCGAGCATCCGCGGCATCCTGCCCGACCAGGAGCCCAAGGTGTCCGACGTGGCGAAACAGGTGCGCCAGGGCAGCCTGCAGGACCTGCGCCCGGGGCAGTTCAACATCGTGCTCGGCTACGCGCTGGCGCGTTCGCTCGGCGTCGGCGTCGGCGACAAGGTCAACATGATGCTGGCCCAGGGCCAGATGACGCCGGCCGGCATCGTGCCGCGCTCGCGCCTGTTCACCGTGGCCGGCATCTTCGAGGCCGGCCACTACGAATTCGATTCGAGCATGGCCTTCATCCATCTCCAGGATGCCGAGCGCATGGAGCGCCTCGACGCCCCCAACGGCCTGCGCCTGCGCCTCGCCGACATGCACCAGGCGCCGCAGGTGGCGGCCCAGCTCAAGGGGCAGATGTCGGGCAACCTGGTAATGCGCGACTGGTCCAAGCTCAACGCCAACTGGTTCGCCGCGGTGCAGACCGAAAAGCGCATGATGTTCATCATCCTGACGCTGATCATCGCGGTGGCCGCCTTCAACCTGGTCTCGACCCTGGTCATGACCGTCACCGACAAGCAGCCCGACATCGCGATCCTGCGCACCCTCGGCGCATCGCCGCAGTCGATCATGAAGATCTTCATGATCCAGGGCGCCCTGGTCGGCATCATGGGCACGCTGGCCGGCGTCGGCCTGGGCGTGCTGGTGGCGCTCAACATCGACGTCATCGTGCCCTTCATCGAGCACCTGTTCGGCATCCAGTTCCTGTCCAAGGACATCTATCTGATCAGCGAGATCCCTTCGGACATGCGCTGGCCGGACGTTTTCAAGATCGGCGGCGTCTCGGTGCTGCTGGCATTCGTGGCGACGATCTATCCAAGCTTCTCGGCGTCGCGCGTCAAACCGGCTGAGGCCCTGCGTTATGAATGACATGAACCACACATCGAACAACAATAATCATGCTGCCAGTGGGGTGGCAGTGCTGGCCTGCCGCGGCGTCGGCAAGACCTTCACCCAGGGCGACTATTCGGTCCAGGTGCTCGGCAACATCGACTTCGCGATCGGCCGCGGCGAACGCGTGGCGATCGTCGGCGCCTCCGGTTCCGGCAAGTCGACCCTGCTGCACATCCTCGGCGGCCTCGATACGCCGAGCACGGGTGCGGTCACGCTGCACGGCGAGGATTTCGCGACGCTGTCCGAAGCCCGCCGCGGCGAGCTGCGCAACGCCTCGCTCGGCTTCGTCTACCAGTTCCACCACCTGCTGCCGGAATTCTCGGCGCTCGACAACGTCGCCATGCCGCTCTTGATCCGCCGCATGAAACGCGCCGATGCGCTCGCCCAGGCCGAGGCCATGCTGGCGCGCGTCGGACTGACCAAGCGCGCGATCCACCGCCCGGGCGAACTGTCCGGCGGCGAGCGCCAGCGCGTGGCCCTGGCGCGCGCGCTCGTCACCCAGCCTGCGTGCGTGCTGGCCGACGAGCCGACCGGTAACCTGGACAGTCAGACCGCGCAGGGTATCTTCGACCTGATGCTGGAACTGTCCAAGACGCTCGGCACCTCGTTCGTCATCGTCACCCACGACCCCGAACTGGCGCGCCGCTGCGACCGCGTGCTGCGCCTGGCCGAGCACGGCCTGCACCCGGAGCGCTGACCGCCATGACGGCGCCGCTCTGGATCGATACCCACTGCCACCTCGACGCCCACGAGTTCGGCGACGAATCGCTGGCCGTGGCCGGCCGTGCCGGCGCGCAGGGCGTGGGCATGATCGTGATCCCGGCGGTCGAACGCGGCAACTTCGACGTCGTGAAACGCCTGGCCGACGGCGCGCCCAACGCCAGCTATGCGCTCGGCATCCATCCGATCTGCGTCCCCCGTGCCAGCGACGACGACTTGCGCGAGCTGCGGCGGCGCGTCGAAGCGTCGCTCGGCGACCCGCGCTTCGTCGCCATCGGCGAGATCGGCCTCGATTTCTTCATCCCGATGCTGTGCGAACCGGCGATGCGCGAGAAGCAGGAGGTTTTTTTCCGCGAACAGCTGCGCATCGCGCGCGATTTCGATCTGCCGGTGCTGACCCACGTGCGCCGCTCGCAGGACCAGGTGCTCAAGCACGTACGCCAGATCCGCCCCAACGGCGGCATCGCGCATGCCTTCAACGGCAGCTTCCAGCAGGCGCAGAATTTCATCGACCTTGGTTTCCACCTCGGCTTCGGCGGCGCCATGACGTTTACGCGCGCGCTGCAAATCCGCCGGCTGGCGCTGGAACTGCCACTGGAGGCCATCGTGCTCGAGACCGATGCGCCGGACATTGCACCAAGCTGGGTACATCCGGGGCGGAACAGTCCGGAACAGCTGCCGGCGATCGGGCGCATGCTGGCTGAATTGCGCGGGATCCCGGCCGATGAGGTGCAGGCGGTCACGCATGGCGCCGCGCTGAAAGCCATTCCACGGCTCGCTGCGCTGATGTAGGGGGCGCGGCCGGCCTGGGCACCACGCGTCCACGCGCAAGCCGGCATTGTGCACTTGTCTATCTGGTTCGGGGACTCCATCCGACGCAACTCGCCTTGCATACCTGCGCTGCATAAACTGCGTTCAGACAGCCCCTGCCGCGCCGAGTTCCACGGCCTTGCCATCGTCCGCACTACACACCTCCACGGTGCGTCACACGCCACCCTGCAGATGCGCTGGAATCGCTTCCGCGCGTCTGCGCCATCTTAATCGCCGTGTCCGGGAAGCATGGAAAAATGGCCACATCTACCGCATTGCGGCATCGTCATCGGAGAGATTGTGGAAAGCGCCAGCGAGTTCCTGCGGGTCCTGCAGCACGAAAAGTCCCTGAGCACCGCGCACCGCGCATTGCGCCTGCGCCTGGCGCATGGGGGGCAGCAGGGCGCCAGCGCCTTCGATGACGTCCTGCTGCCGCAGCGCGTGGTCGGCAGCGAAGCGGTCTGCGGCGGCATCGAGTACCGCATCGCCTGCCTGGCCGGCAGCCCGGCGCTGCCGCTCAAGGAATTCATCGCGCTGCCGGCGGAACTGCAGTTCGTCACCGACCGCGGCCAGCTGCGCAGCGTGTGCGGCATCGTCACCGAAGCGCGCGCCGGCGATGCCGACGGCGGCCTGGCGGCCTACGAACTGGTGTTGCGCGACGTCTTCGCCGTCATGGAAAAGCGCAGCGGCAGCCGCATCTTCCGCTATCACAACGAGCTCGAGATCGTGCAGGTGCTGTGCGACGAATGGCGCCATGCGAACACGGTACTAGCCAGCGCCTTCGAGGTCGAGCTGGACCCGCTGTTCGACATGCGCACCTTTCCGCCGCGCGAGCAGACCATGCAGTACAACGAATCCGATGCCGCCTTCGTGCGCCGCCTGCTCAAGCGGCGCGGCATCGGCTGGCTGTTCCGGCCGGGCCGCAGCCGCACCACCGCGGTCGACCCGCTGCACGACCGCACGCCGGCGCACACCCTGGTGCTGTTCAACGATGCCAACAGCCTGGCCCGGAATTCCGCCGGCACGGTGCGCTACCACCGCGACGCCGCCGCCGACGGCCGCGACACCATTACCTCCTGGACCGCGGCGCGGCGCCTGCAGCCGGGCGTCACCACCCGTCACAGCTGGGATTACAAGAACCCGGGCGCGCCGCAGTTCATGACCGCCAGCAGCCGCGGCAACGTCGACCAGGGCCCGGGCGGCAACCGCCTCGCGGCCACGCTGGACGACTACCTGGTCGACATCCCGCACGCCGGCAACGACGTCGAGGACGGCTGGCGCCTCGGCCAGGTGCGCATGAACCGCCACGAATTCGCCTCCAAGTGCTTCGAAGGCGAGGGCAGCGTGCGCGACTTCTGCGCCGGCCAGTATTTTTCGCTGGAAGGCCATCCGGAAATCGACACCCACCCGGCATCCGAGCGCGACTTCGTGATCACCGAACTGCACGTCAGCGCCGACAACAACCTGCCGCGCGAACTCGACGCCCGCGCCAGCCGCCTGCTGCTTGACCCTGCCTGGCCGGCGCTGGCGGCGCCGCGCGCCGGCGACGGTGCGTCGCGCGTGCGCGTGCGCTTTGCCGCGGTACGGCGCGGCATCCCGATCGTGCCGGCCTTCGACCCGCGCATCGACCTGCCGCATCCGCAGCTGCAAAGCGCGATCGTGGTCGGCCCCAAGGGCGAAGAAGTCCACTGCGACGCGCTGGGCCGGGTCAAGATCCGCTTTCCCGGCATGCGCGGTGCTGACCACGCGCATGCACACGGCGCCGGGGCCTCGGATTCGCCGGCCGATTCGGCCTGGGTACGGGTCGCCTCGAACTGGGCCGGCAACGGCGGTCCGGGCAACGGGGGCGGCGGCGGCCAACACCAGTCCGGTTTCCTGGGCCTGCCGCGCGTCGGCACCGAAGTGCTGGTCGCCTTCCTCGGCGGCGACCCGGACCGCCCGATCGTACTGGCCCAGCTGTACAACCAGCGCGCCGCGCCGCCCAGCTTCAGCGCCGTCGGCGACCTGCCCGGCAACCGCTACCTGTCCGGCACCCGCACCCGCGAAATCCAGGGCCGGCGCGGCAACCAGCTGCGCTTCGACGACAGCCAGGGCGAGATCAGCGCCCAGCTCGCCAGCGACCACGGCACGTCCGAGCTGAATCTCGGCTGGCTGACCCGGCCCAAGGCCGGCGGCGCAGGCAGCCCGCGCGGCGAGGGCGCCGAACTGCGCAGCGACAAGGCGGTTGCCGTGCGCGGCGGCCAGGGCGTCCTGCTCAGCGCCGAAGCCAACCCCGAGGCGGAAGGCACCCAACTGGCGCGCGCCGGCCTGTTCGGGCTGGCCGAAGTCATGCAGGGCATCCTCGATGAAATAGGCAAGCTGGCCGCCGTCCATACCGGCGACGAACCGGCCGGCGAGCGCCTTGCGGCGCTGGTCGACAAGCTGAAACACTGGCACGAAGGCAGCAACGTTGCCGACTCAGGCAATGGCAGCGGCACGGGCGGCGGCGAAGCCATCGTGGCCGCGACCGCGCCGGCCGGCATCATCGTCGCCAGCCAGGACAACCTGGCGCTGGGCGCGTCGAGCAAGATCGACGTGGTCAGCGCCGGCGATACCGAAGTCGCGGCCGGGCGCAACCTGTTCCTGCGCGCCGCCCGCAGCATCGCCCTGTTCGCGCACGAACTGGGCCTGAAACTGGTGGCCGGCCGCGGCAACATCGTGGTGCAGACCGACCAGGGTCACATCGAGATCAAGTCCTCGGGCCGCATCAGCCTGATCGCCGCCGAGGGCATCGAACTCGATGCGCCTTTCGTCAGGGTGGTGGCACCCGGCGCCCAGACCGACTGGGCCGAGGGGGCGATCACGCACCAGACCAGCGGCGCGCAAGTCATGAAAGGCGCCGACTTCGTGCACCTGGGGCCGGGCGGCGCGACGCCGCAGGGCCTCAAGCTGCCGAGTGCGCGCCTGCAAACCGACGAATACGTGGTGCTGCACCACCAGCAGACCGGCAAGCCGGTACCGAACCAGCGCTACCTGGCAAAGCTGGAAGACGGGCGCACGGTCACCGGCCGTACCGACGAGACCGGCAAGACCTCGCTGCTGATCGGCGACATGATCGGCGACGTCGCCATCACCTTCCTCCCCGATTGATCCGTCCCACCCATAAATATACCGGAGCGCCCCATGGCCGACCCGACCCGCCCCTTGCCGAACCTCGTCCCGCAGCCCGATGGCAGCTGGGTCGGGCATACGGTGTTGACGCCGACTGCGATGCACACGCGCGGGCGCTTCACCCTGCCGTCGAGGAAGGTGGTGCCGGTGATCGTGGTGCCTGGGATCATGGGCAGTAATTTGAAAGCAGGTCCGAGGGCTGCCAAACAGGCGGAGCGCTCCCTAAAGCCCGGCGAAGAAGCATGGCGTGCCCCGAATGGACTTGTCGAAGGTGTCACCGCGGCACGGCTTTGGAAGAGCCGTAACCCACGTACCCGCCAACTGATCCTGGACGGCGACATCCTTGAGGTGGACAACCGCGGTGCCATCAACCTGCCGGACGATGCTTCGCAATACGGCACGACGAAGGATGAGGTACGCGAGCGCGGATGGGGCGAAGTCCACGCGGACTCCTATGGCAAGCTGCTGTATGGCTTGTATATCGGTTTGAACCATACCTTCGAGATGGACCCGCTGGACCGGGTGCGCGTACTGCGCCGCCACTGGCGCGACGTGATCGACTGCGACCCGGCCAAATGGGGCGTCCGGTCGATCGAGAAGATTACCGAGAAAGAACTGGAAAAGCACGCCGACTATTATTATCCGGTGTACGCCTGTGGCTACAACTGGCTCAAATCGTGCGAAGACTCGGCCAAGGCCTTGAAAGAACGCATCGAGCAGATCATCGCGTTCTGGCAGCAGCGCAAGTGCGATTGCCGGCAAGTCATCCTGGTGACGCATTCGATGGGCGGACTGGTCGCACGTGCCTGCGCCAAGCAGATTCCCGACCGCATCCTCGGCGTGATTCACGGCGTCATGCCGGCCCTGGGCGCGCCTGTCTGTTACCGCAGGATCGCGTGCGGCACCGAAAAGTGGAGTCCCAGTAACGGCAAGGTCCAGAACAAGACGGCCGAGGCAGTGTCGGAAATTCTGGGCGAGCGGCCCGAATCGACGATGCCGGTGATGGCAAATTCTCCGGGGGCGCTGCAGCTTCTGCCGAATCATCTGTATCCGGGACCGTGGCTGCACCTGTACATGGTCAGCCGGGTCAATAACAAGGATACGGGACGTGATGTCGCGCATCTGCCCGCTGGGAATCCTTACGACATGTATCGCGATATGGATTCATGGTACCGGCTGGTCGATCCGCAACTGGCCGATCCCGCCAACAAGTCACGTGGCGATTTGCGTAAGGTCAAGGGCGACATCCGGGCCGCGATCGACGTCGCCGAGCGGTTTCACCGGGACCAGCTCGGCACCTACTATCATCCGAATACGTATGTTTTTTATGGCACCGATCCGGCGGAGATGTCGTTCGGTGCGGTGCGCTGGGTGGCGCGCGATCCCGGCGGCGGCGCCGTCTTCACCGAGGCGAACCTGCGCGGCGCGGCGGGAACCGGTTATGGACCGTCCGGTGGACGGCGCGTGCGTGTCGAGGGGCGTACGGACCTGCATTTCGTCCCGGCGCGACAAGATGTGGCTGGCGATGGGACTGTCCCGCAACAGTCCGGTGCCGGACCGAAAGGGATGGTGCGGCAGATGTTCGACATCCGCGGGTTCGATCACCAGGAAGCGTTCAACCAGGACGCTGTTCTGCTGCTGACCCATCACCTCATTGTCAAAATGGTACAGACGCTGGCATGAACTCAATGAGCAAACATGGACGGACGTTCATCGCGCGCTTTGCAGCGTCGTTGGCTCCCCATTCGATCATCGGACTGCCATAGAAGTTTGCCATGATGCGAATGAGGAAACGCGGATGGCGCGAAGTCATCGTTTTGCTGGCGGCCCTAGCCTGTGCGGGAAGCTGGGCAGCCAGTCAGGTCCGGAGTATGCGGGACAGATCCGAGGTGGCGAAAATGACGGAAAAGGTAAAAACGGTATGCGTCGGGCGCTTCCTCGTCGATGTACCGGCGAATGCCGAAGTCAGCCTGTCACACCAGATGATGGATGGCTTTGCGATCGACACGGTCGAGGAAAGCGAGACCGCATTCAGCACACGGCTGGCGGCACGCGAAGCCGAGATCCGGTCGCGCGGGGTCGCCACCGACGGCACGGGCGGGATGGTCGAAGCGTCCGACCTGCGGGTCAGCGGTATGTCGGGACGGAACTTCGTTTACGGCCTCAATCGCGGCTACTGGATGGAAGGCGACCGGCGCGTCGATGACGAGTTCGTCTCGTTCGAAGCGCATGCCCATACCGGGGGGCTTAGCTTTACGCTGTCGAGGAAGGTGGCAGACGCGGCGGACGCCAAGGTTGCAGAGGCCCTACTGGCCAGGCTGCAACTGCGAGGCGACGAGGCGGTGCCAGCCGTAGCAGGCTTTTGTATCGGGCGCGCCCTGTTCGCGGAGCCGCTTCCGCCTCACAACACGGAGCATGTCGTGATGCACATCGGCTTGCCCGGCCATCCGGATATCGGCATGGCGTTTGCAAGCCTGCCCGGCGGGCGCAGCGCCCGCAGTCTGCTGACGCGCGTGGCGGACATGGATGCCGACGCCGGTGCCGATGAGATGTTGCGCGTGACCAAACTTCGCACAGGCAAGCGCGACATTAACAATTTCCCCGGTGAAGAGTCGCTGGAGCGTGTTCGCGAGTTTAATTTTGCAACCACGTTTGGCTTCGTGTGGGAAACGGAAGGTGTGAAAGACGATCCCTTGCAGCCTTTCCTGTCGCTGGAACTGCATGCCGGGATCAGCCCGGAACCTGGCGGCAAGCCGGTCGATTCGAGCTTGCATGAAGATGCCGTGCTGGCGCTATGGGCGGCGATTTCGTCCAGCATCCGCCTGCGCCCGAACGGTCCGCCGCCGTCGGACCTGCCCACCGAACCGCCGGGGCCGAAGCTGGGCACCACCGCCATCGCCGGCGACATTTGCCCGCAGTCCGGCTGGTGGCAATGCCGCGAAGGTGGCCCCGGCCTCGACGTGCATGGCGGCCAGGTGCAATACATCCGCAAGGGCGAGCGCATGCCGCAGGCGCTGCTGCTGCCCAGGCAGACGCTGTGGCAAAAGGTGCGGCGCGTCCAGCCGAGCATGGAAAGTCCGCGCCTGACCGCCTGGACGCTGGTCGACAAGCGTATGCGGCCGCGTGTGACATCGGTCGTGTCGCTGGCGCAGGCTAGCCCGCCGTCCGCGGGCTTCGAACTGATTGCCGTCGAGCCACGTGCAGCGGTCGGGACCTACGTGCGTACTGGCGAAACCTGCCCGGCCAGTGGCTGGTGGCGCTGTGAGGAAGTGCACGCGCTGGACGGCACGCGCTGGTTCGCACGCGGCAGCATGCTGCCCGTGGCTACCTTTCAGGTACCGCCCGGCGTATTCGGCAAGGCAGACGGCCCCGAAGTGATCCAGCGCCGCAGCCTCTGGCAACTGATGCGCCAGGTCGAGGCGCCTGCCATGACGCAAGCAGTGCCGCTGTCAGGCGCCGGCCTGCCGCTTGGCGAGCCGCCGATACTGGCTTGAAGCCTCCATTGGGCCGCAACCCGATTCGAAAAGCTGTCGTGAGAGAGATGAAACATAAATGGTGGTTTCAACTTGGTGTCTTGGTGGCGCTCCTCGTGTGTGCGGGTGCATGGGGCAACGGTGAGGTCCGTAGTCATCGAGACAGATCGAAGGTGGCGCAACTGACGGAAAAGATGAAAACGGTATGCGTCGGACGTTACTTGATCAATGTGCCGTCACAGGCGGACGTGAGCCAGTCGCACGCCACGGTGGCCGGGTTCGAAATACAGACCATCGGGGAGAGCGAGGCGGAATTCCACAAGCGGATCGAAGCACGCGAAGCCGGCATTGCAGCCCGCGGGCCCGCCACCGATGGCACCGGTGGGCTGATTGAAGCGCGGGACCTGCGAATACCCGGCGTGGTTGGGCGAACATTCTTGTACGGACTTAATCGCGGCTACCTGATGAAGGGTGACGTCCGTGTGGAAGACGAGTTCGTATCGGTTGAAGCACACGCACACGTCGATGGCCGGAGCTTTACACTCACCGCAAAATACGCGGATGAGGCGAGAGCCCGGCTGGCCGATGCCTTGCTGGCACGGTTGCAGAGCCGCGGCGAAAACGACATCCCCCGGGTGCAAGGCATCTGCATTGATCGAGGCCTGTTTGCAGAGCCGTTACCGGTACGCGAAGCCGACCATAGCGTCCTGCACATCGGCTTACCCGATCATCCTGACCTTGGCATGGCATTCGTGAGCATGCCTGGTGGGGGCAACGATCCCGACTTGCTGGTACGGTCCGCAGAGACCGATGCTTCCGAAAGTACCGCCGAGTCGCTGCGCGTGACCAAACTACGCGCGGACAAACGCAATATCAACGGTCTGGCCGGCGAAGAATTGCTGGAGCGGTTTCGCGAGATAAACTTTACGACCACCTTTGCATTCATGTGGGAGACGCGTGGCGTCGACAGCGACCCAATGCGGCCTTTCCTGTCGCTGGAACTTCAGGCCGGTATCGGCCCTGAAAACGGCGGCATGCCAGCCGGCTCCAGTCTCCATGAAGACGCCGTCCTCGACCTCTGGGGCGCCATCTCATCCAGCATCCGATTGCGTCCGCACGCGCTGCCTGAGCCTAGGCCGGGCGCCAACGCCAACGCTAACGCCGGCAATGCTATGCCGGATCCTGAATGCGCTGTCTGATCCTCGGCATCGTCGCCGGCGTCCTGTATCTGCAAAACGCCGCCACGCTGCCGCCCTCCTGGTTGCAAGCCACATGTGCCGTGGCGGCACTGGTGCTGCTCGTCGTTGCCAAGCACGCGTGGCGCCCAGTGGGTATGGCTGCAACAGGCCTGCTGCTCGGCTACGCCTGGGCCGCATTGCTGGCCCAGGTCGCGCTGGCGCCCGCCCTGTCGAAGGACGACGAAGGCCGCGACCTGCAGATCGTCGGCATCGTCGACAGCCTGCCGGCGCGCTTCGAGCAAGGCGTCCGCTTCAACCTGAACGTCGAACGCACGCTGACGCCGCAGGCAAGCGTACCGCCGCGCGTCGCCCTGTCCTGGTACGCGGACAGGGGCCATGCCGCCGGTGCGCTCGCCGATGTGCAGCCCGGCCAGCGCTGGCAGCTCACGGTGCGCCTGCAGCGCCCGCACGGCAATGCCAATCCCGGCGGCTTCGATTACGAAGCCTGGCTGCTGGAGCAGGGCGTGCGCGCGACGGGCTATGTGCGTGCGGCAGGCGGCGACAACCGCCGCCTCGACGATGCCGTGCCCGGCATCGGCACCGCGGTCGAGCGCAGCCGCGCCTTTCTGCGCGACCGCATCCTGCATGCGCTGGCGGGCCGGGACTATGCCGGGGTGATCGTGGCGCTGGTGATCGGCGACCAGCGCGGCATCGAGCAATCGGACTGGCAGGTATTCAACCGCACCGGCATCGGCCACCTGATCTCGATCTCCGGCCTGCACATCACGATGATCGCCGGGCTGGTGGCGCTGGGCGCGTCAACGCTGTGGCGGCGTTCGTTGTTCACGGGCGCCCAGCTGCCCTTGCTGCTGCCGGCGCAAAAGGTGGCGGCGCTGGCCGGTGCCGCGGCCGCCCTGCTGTACGTGCTGCTGGCCGGTTTCGGCGTGCCGGCACAGCGTACGCTGTATATGCTGGCAGTGGTGGCGCTGGCACTGTGGAGCGGGCGCCTGAGCGCCGTCACGCACGTGCTGTGCGCGGCGCTCGGGGTGGTCGTGCTGCTCGATCCGTGGGCGGTGCTGTGGCCCGGCTTCTGGCTGTCGTTCGGGGCGGTGGCCATGATCCTGTTCGCCGGCCATGGCCGGCTCGGTTCCGACCCGCGCGGCATGCGCGGCACGCTGCTGCTGGCCGGACGCACCCAGTGGGCAGTCACGCTCGGGCTGGTGCCGCTGACGATGCTGCTGTTCGGCCAGGTCTCGCTGGTCAGCCCGCTGGCGAATGCGGTCGCGATCCCGCTGGTGAGTTTCGTCGTCACGCCGCTGGCGCTGGCCGGCAGCCTGCTGCCCGAGCCGCTGTGCGGCTGGCTGCTGGTGCTGGCGCATGCGGCGGTGGCGGCGCTGGCCTGGCTGCTCGGTCACCTGGCCGCGCTGCCGGCCGCGGTGTGGCGGGCGCCGGCGCCGCAAGCGTGGGCGCAGTCGTGGATATTCCTGCTGGCGCTGGGCGGCACCTTGTGGATGTTAATGCCGCGCGGCTGGCCGCAGCGCTGGGCCGGCGCCGTGGCCTGGCTGCCGCTGCTGCTGCAACAACCCGACCGTCCGCCACCCGACACCTTCCGCGTGACCGCGTTCGACGTCGGGCAGGGGATGGCGCTGCTGGTCGAGACGGCCGGCCACCGCCTGCTGTACGACACCGGTCCCGGCTATGCGCCGGGCGCCGACGCCGGCAGCCGCGTGCTCCTGCCCTACCTGCGCATGCGCGGTATCGGCGCGCTCGACGGCATGGTGATCAGCCACGGCGACCTGGACCACACCGGCGGCGCGGCGGCGCTGCTGGCCGAGCTGAAGGTGGGCTGGCTGGCGTCTTCGCTCGCTGCCGGGCATCCGATCGCGCGGACCGCGCCGCGCTACCTGCATTGCGCGGCCGGCCAGCACTGGGAATGGGACGGTATCCGTTTCGAGATGCTGCATCCGGCGCCCGCCAGCTACGCCGACGCCGGCCTGAAGGCGAATGCGCGCAGCTGCGTGCTGCGCATCAGCCGCGGCAACGGCAGCAGCCGGCGCAGCGTGCTGCTGGCCGGCGACATCGAAGCCGCCCAGGAAGCGGCGCTGGTGGCCGGCGCCCCCGGCCGGCTGCAGGCCGACGTGCTGCTGGCGCCGCACCACGGCAGCGGCACCTCGTCGACGCCGGCTTTCCTGCGCGCGGTACAGCCCAGCGTCGGGATCTTCCAGGTGGGGTGGCGCAACCGCTATCGCCATCCGAAGAAAGAGGTCGTCGAGCGCTACGCCACGCTCGGGATCGAGCGCCTGCGGACCGACCTCGAGGGCGCGCTGACGATCGAGGCCGGCGACGCCGTCGCGATCGGCCGCTACCGCGATGTCCACGCCCGCTACTGGTACGGGCGATGAAGTTTGCAGAATGCCAATGTCGGGATAATTTACAGGCGCGCCGGCCTGCGCCGCCAGCATTGCCATAAGTCCTTGAAATTGCTTAAAAGAATGCAAATGGCATGGCTTGTGCTTGTGAAAGATGCTTACTATCAAAAAGTGACTTATGAAAAAGCTGATTACCTGCGCCCTCGCCGTATTGTCCATCCATGCCAGCAGCCAGGCCAACGTTGTCTACGAGTGGCAAGGTAATAACGATGCCGCGCCCTACAACCTCAGCTTGCGCATGGAATTTACCGACGCCGCCTTTGCCGCCGGGGCCGTGCACCTGTGGGCACGCCAGTACCAGTTCCTGCCGAATACCGGCCTCGTCTCGTTCCATTACACCTTCCCCGGGGTGGCGCAGCCGATCTCCTACTTGCCGACCGAGCGGCCGTTCGGCGAAGGCGAACTGCTCGACATGGATATCGTGTTCAAGGATGACCTGACGCTGTCCGGGAGTTTCAAGGCGATCGGTATCGAGAGCCATGTCTTCATGGACAGCGTTGGCAGCCTGTTTACCGTCACCAACGCCAATAGCGATGCCGGCATGCTGTGGGCCGGCTGCGCACCGTGGACGGCCTGCGCGGGCGCGACCGGCGTGTTCCGCCAGGTCCCGGAGCCGGGCAGCATGGCGCTGGTGGGGCTTGGCCTGGCGGGACTGGCGTGGCGCGTACGGCGCAGGAAGCCGGCAGTGCTCTGATCCGCTCAGGCCGCCGGCGCTTCCGCCAGCGGCAGCGTGATCGTCACCCGCAAGCCGCCGCCGATGCGGTTGGCCGCCGTGATGCGTCCGCCGTGGCTGTCGACCACGCGCCTGGCGATCGCCAGGCCCAGGCCATGGCCGTCGACGTTGTTCATGGTCGGATGCGAGCGGAAGAACGGTTCGAAGATCTCGCCCAGGTGTTCGGGCGCGATGCCGGGACCGCGGTCGAGCACGTCGATGTCGACCTGGCCGTTCTCGCCACGCAGCTCGACCTCGACGTCGCTGCCGGCGCCGCCGTGCTTGACCGCGTTGCGCACGATGTTTTCCACGGCGCTCCACAGCAGGTCCGGTGCACCGCGTACCGTCACCGGTGCCGGTGCATGCACCTGGATGCGGGCGCCGGCCTCGAAGCGGGCGTCGTCGGCGATCTGGTCGACCATCTCGACCAGGTCGACCGGTTCGCAGGCCGGCAGCGTGGTCGATGCTTCCAGCCGCGACAGCGTCAGCAGCTCGCCGACCAGGCGGTCCATGCGTACGCTCTCGCGCTCGATGCGTTCGAGCGAAGGCTGGATCTTGTCCGGCTGCTGGTGCGCCAGGCCGATCGCCGCCTGCAGGCGCGCCAGCGGCGAACGCAGTTCGTGCGAGACGTCGTGCAGCAGGCGGCGTTGGCCCTCCATCAAGGTAAGCAGGCGCGCGCTCATGCGGTCGAAGTCCTGGCCCAGTTCGGCCAGCTCGTCGCCGCCGACGCGCGAGCCGGCGCTGGCGAATTTCGGTGCCAGGTCGCCGGCGGCGGCCGATTCGAAGGCGTTGCGCAGCGCCCGGATGGGACGCGAGAAGTACAACGCGAGCAGGGCGGCGAACAGCAGGCTGGCCAGCGTCGCGGCGGCGATGCCGAACCAGCGTCCGACGTGCGGCGGGAAACCGAAACCGCCCATCCCGCCCGGCATGGGACCGGGACCGAAGCCCGGGCCCGGCCCCATGTGCGCGCCGTGGCCGCCGCGCTTGCTACTGTCCATGCGGTCATCCATGCGGTCATCCATGCCGCGGCCCATCGGGCCGATCGGCGCCGCGGTGCCGATGGCGCCGCCGCCGGCTTCGATGCGCGCCGCATCCTGCAGGATCGCGTCCGGGGCGCTGCGCGGGATGCGCGAGGCGAAGGCGATGTACTTGCGCCCGTCGGGGCCGGTCAGCTGGGCCACCGCGCGCGCCGGGTTGTCGTCGCCGAGATTGCGCGTGACTTCCTCGCGCAGTTTGGCCGGCACCGCGCGGCCCAGCAGTTCGCGCCCTTGCGCATCGAGCACGTACAGGCGCATGCGGCGGCTGTTGCCGGCCAGGTCGCGCAGGCCGTCGACGCCCGCATGGCGCAGGGTGGCCCGCGCCGCGTCCATCATCATCATGCCCGGCGGGCCGACGTCGAGGGTCGTCTCGACGTTGCGGTTGCGCGTCTGGTCGCGCAGCCAGACCGTGGCGAGCGTGCCGATGGTGGCCGCGACCTGGGCCAGCAGGATGCACAGGAAGAATTTCCAGAACAGCCGGCCCATCGCTACTCGCGGATCAGCTGGTAGCCGAGACGGTAGACGGTCTGCAGGCAGGAGCGGCCGTCGGACAGGGTGCCGAGCTTGTGGCGCAGGCTGCTCAGGTGGACATCGATGTTGCGGTCGAAGCGCGCCAGTGGCCGGCCCAGGCCCTGCTCGGACAGGTCGTTCTTGCTGACCGGGCGCCCGGCGTTGCGCGCCAGGACTTCGAGCAGGTTGAATTCGGTGCTGGTGAGTTCCAGCAGGCTGCCCTCCCAGGTAGCGCGGCGCTGCTCCGGCAGCATGGTCAGCTTGCCGACCGTGAGCGTGATGCCGGGGCCGTCATTGGGCGAGCTCTGGGTGCGGCGCAGGATGGCGCGCACGCGGGCGGTCAGTTCGCGCGGCGTACAGGGCTTGGCCACGTAGTCGTCGGCCCCCAGCTCGAGGCCGAGGATGCGGTCGGCGTCGTCGCCGCGGCCGGTCAGCATCAGCACCGGCATGCGGCTGGCGGCGCGAATGCGGCGCAGGGTATCGATGCCGTTCATGCGCGGCATCATTACGTCGAGGATGGCGATGGCGTACTGGCCGGACAGGGCTTCGCGGGCGCCGCTTTCCCCATCATGGGCGCAGGCCACGCGGAAACCTTCCTGCTCCAGGTATTCCGTGAACATCCCGACAAGTTCGGTATCGTCGTCGATTAACAGCACTTGGTTCATAGTCGCATCTTAGCAAACCGGGGCCTGGGCGCGGCGATGCCGGGCTTGTCTTTACCCCAATTTACACAGGGCTAACACTAATTAACAAGGCGCACGATGAGAATGGCGTTCCTGAACCAACAAGGATGTGCAACATGACACTTTTCCGCCATTTGACGCGTCATTCCGCGGCAGCGCTGCTGGCCGCCTGCGTCGCCGCCACCGGCACCAACCCCGCTCTTGCCGCCGGCCAGGCCGATGCGCCGGCAGGTGCCGGACCGGTTGCCGATCCCGCCGCCAGCCAGGGGCAGCGTGGTGGCCGCGCACCCGGCGAGGGCGCGCAACGCGGTTTCGGCGATCAAAATTTCGCTGATCAAAGTTTCGGTGATCAAAGTTTCGCTGATCAAAGTTTCGGTAGATCCAGGCCCGGTGTACCGGGCCTGGATGGGCCGACCCCGGCAGGGCCGCCGCACGACGGTCCCCCACGCGAAGGTCCACCCCATGGTCCGGGCGGCTTCGGCCTGTTCGGCCACCTGCATCGCCTGCACCTGAGCGAAGCCCAGCAGGACAAGCTGTTTGCGATCATGCATGACGCTGCGCCCCGGCAGCGCAGCCAGGCCAAGGCGGAACGCAAGGCGCACGAAGCGCTGCGCGCCCTCGGCGCGGCGCCGCAGTTCGACGAAGCGCGCGCACGTGCCGCGGCGCGCGAGCTGGGCCAGGCGGTTGCCGATGGCGCGCTGCTGCGCGCTCGCCTCGAATCGCAAGTGCTGGCGTTGCTGACGCCCGAGCAGCGCGAGCAATTGCGCAAGGAGCGTCCACCGGGGCCGCCGGACCGTCCCTGAACGCGGTCGTCAAGCGGGGTAGTAAACAGTGCGAGCGATGGGCTAAACAGCAACGCAGGTGATAGTGTTTTTCCTCTAATCCGGCCGCAGCGGGTACGATCACGTTTCGTAAAGACATTACAATAAGCGTCGATTTCGCTTAGCTTGCCGCCATGACCAAACCATTGCTCCACTTCACCCACGGAAACAGTTATCCGGCGGGTGCGTACGTGAAGCTGCTCGAGGACCTGGGGCGCGATTACGAAGTGCGGGTCACGCCGATGCTGGGCCACGATCCGCGCTTCCCGGTCGGCGATAACTGGCATACGCTGGTCGACGAACTCATCGCGCAGCTGGAGCGCTACGAGGGTCCGGCGATCCTGGTCGGCCACTCGCTCGGCGGCGTCGTCAGCATGCTGGCGGCATGGCGCCGTCCCGAGCTTGCACGCTGCGTGGTGATGCTGGATTCGCCGGTGGTGGCCGGCTGGCGTGCCCTGGTCTGGCGCCTGGCCAAGGCCTTCGGGCTGGGTCGTCGCCTGTCGCCGGGCAGCGTGGCCGAACGGCGCCGTACCACCTGGCCGTCGTCCGAGGCGGCGTTCGATCATTTCCACGCCAAGCCGCTGTTCCGTGCCTGGGCGCCCGGCACGCTCGAAGCTTACCTGCAGCATGGCCTCAAGCCGCATCCGGACGGCGTGGAATTGCGCTTTTCGCGCGAGATCGAAGCCGCCATCTACGCCACGCTGCCGCACGACATGGGGCGCGTGCTGCGCCAGCCGTTCCCGGTGCCGGTCGGCCTGATCGCCGGCACCGAGTCCGAAGAGCTGCGCCAGGCCGGCATGGGCGCCACCCGCAAGCTGGTCGGCCGCAACCTGGTCATGATCGAGGGCACCCACATGTATCCGATGGAATCGCCGCAGATGACGGCGCATCTGACCCGCGAAATGGTCAGGCGCCTGCTGGCCGGGGAGGGCGGCCATCCGGCCGGCAAGGCCGGACGCAAAGGCAGCGGCGACCGCGCGCCGGTTTTCGCGTAAAATCGCGGGTTTATGATTTCCCAACTTCCCTGAGCCAGCGATGACTATCAAGAGCGACAAATGGATACGCCGGATGGCGGAACAGACTTGCATGATCGAGCCGTTTTCGCCCAACCAGGTGCGCGAGGCCGACGGCCGCAAGATCATTTCCTGGGGCACCTCGTCCTACGGTTACGATATCCGCTGCGCCGACGAATTCAAGGTGTTCACCAACATCAACAGCACCATCGTCGACCCCAAGAATTTCGATTCGAACTCCTTCGTCGACATCAAGAGCGACGTCTGCATCATCCCGCCGAACTCGTTCGCCCTGGCGCGCACCATCGAGTACTTCCGCATCCCGCGCAACGTGCTGACGGTCTGCCTGGGCAAATCGACCTATGCGCGCTGCGGCATCATCGTCAACGTCACCCCGTTCGAACCGGAATGGGAAGGCTACGTGACCCTCGAATTCTCGAACACCACGCCGCTCCCGGCCAAGATCTATGCCGGCGAAGGCTGCGCGCAGGTGCTGTTCTTCGAAAGTGACGAAGTGTGCGAAACCTCGTACAAGGACCGCGGGGGCAAGTACCAGGGCCAGCATGGCGTGACGCTGCCGAAGACCTGACGCGGTTGGCGGCGACGCGCCGCATGCAGCATGCGAGAGGGACTGCGGTCCCTCTTTTTTCGTCAGCCCATCGCGCGCCGTCCGTTCGGATTGCTGCGCCGGTCCTCGATCTGCCGGTGTTCGACGCCGGTGTAGCCGACCCGGCTGTGCGTGCCCCGGGTGCCGAGCGAGGGACCGCCGGTGACGGCGCCGCTCCTCCGGTTGCGCTCGTAGATCTGGCGCACGATGGTGCCGGCGGTATCGCGCCCGCCAAGGCCGAATGACAGTCCCAGCGCCAGTGCCAGCGCGCCGACCACGGCCATGAACAGGATCGTTACCAGCGAACTGGCGATGCCGACCTGGTTGACGGCGACCAGGATCGTGAATGCCCAGACCGCCCACCTGGCGGCGGTGCCCAGCACCTCGTGGCTGTTCATGCGGCTGCGTGCGGCCGCCCGCCGCACCAGATCGCCCAGCGCGTTGGCGGCGATGCCGCCGATCACCAGCACCACCAGCGCCACCGCCAGGTTCGGCAGCCACAGCAGCAATTGCTGCAGCACCTGCGACACCGCCGGCACGCCGAGCGCATCGAAGGCCGCGACCAGCACGATCAGGCGCACGAACCATTTGGCGATCAGCCCGAGCATGCCCGACGGTTCGCGCTGCACGGCGCGCGCCATCCCGGCCAGGCCGGCGCGGTCGGCAAAGCTGTCGAAGTGGACCGCGCGCAGGATGGCGACCAGCAGTTTTTCGATGAGCGAGGCGACCAGCCAGCCGATCCCGAGGATGACCAGGAAGCCGAGTATGCGCGGCACGGCGGCGAACAGCAGGGACATCGCGGACGACAGCGATGCCATCAGGGAATTACCCCAACTGGTGATGTGCGGGTCCATTGTGTCCTCCGTGGGCGCGATGTGGCGACTGGAGGTTCGACCGGAGGGCGGCCGAGGGGTTCGGAGAGGAGGGGGCGGGGCTGGTAGGGCTTGCGCGGCGTCAAATGAAACCGGCTCAGGACACTGGCCATAAAACGTCGCCCCTGCGCAGGCAGGGGCGACGGTGGCTGAGCGAAGGGCGTCGTGAATCAGTCCTGCCGCACGCAGTCCACGAAATACCCCAGCTTGCCATCGATCTCGCGTTTGACCAGGCCGTGCACGTCGGTCTCGAAGCCCGGGAAGCGCTCGTTGAAGTCGCGTGCAAAGCGCAGGTAGTCGACGATGGTCTTGTTGAAGCGCTCGCCCGGGATCAAGAGCGGGATGCCCGGCGGGTACGGGGTCAGCAGGATGGCGGTGATGCGGCCTTCCAGTTCCTCGATCGCCACGCGCTCGATCTCGCGGTGCGCCATCTTGGCAAACGCGTCCGACGGTTTCATGGCCGGGATCATGTCCGACAGATACATCTCGGTGGTCAGGCGTGCCACGTCGCGCGACTTGTAGAAGTCGTGGATCTGCTGGCACAGGTCGCGCAGGCCCCAGGTTTCATAGCGCGGGTTGACGCCCGCGAATTCCGGCATGATGCGCCACATCGGCTGGTTGCGGTCGTAGTCGTCCTTGAACTGCTGCAGCGCCGTCACCAGCGTGTTCCAGCGGCCCTTGGTGATGCCGATCGTGAACAGGATGAAGAACGAGTACAGGCCACACTTCTCGATGATCACGCCGTGCTCGGCCAGGTACTTGGTGACGATCGAGGCCGGGATGCCGGATTCGCCGAAGGTGCCGTCCAGCGCCAGGCCCGGGGTCACCACGGTGGCCTTGATCGGGTCCAGCATGTTGAAGCCCTCGGCCAGCCGGCCGAAGCCGTGCCAGTCGTCGTCGGCGTGGATCATCCAGTCGGCCTGGGTGCCGATGCCTTCCTCGCTGGTGACTTGCGGGCCCCAGACCTTGAACCACCAGTCGTCGCCGATTTCAGCGTCGACCTTCTGCATCGCGCGGCGGAAGTCGAGCGCTTCGAAGATCGATTCCTCGACCAGCGCGGTGCCGCCCGGGGCTTCCATCATGGCCGCGGCGACGTCGCACGAGGCGATGATCGAGTACTGCGGCGACGTCGACGTGTGCATCAGGTAGGCTTCGTTGAAGGCGTCCTGGTCCAGCTTGACCGTTTCCGATTCGCGCACCAGCACCTGCGAGGCCTGCGACAGGCCGGCCAGCAGCTTGTGCGTCGACTGGGTCGAGAAGATCATCGACTCCTTGGCGCGCGGGCGGTCGCGCCCGATCGCGTGCATGTTCTTGTAGAAGTCGTGGAAGGTCGCGTGCGGGATCCAGGCTTCGTCGAAGTGCAGGGTGTCGATCTTGCCGTCCAGGAGTTCGCGCAGGGTCTCGACGTTGTAGACCACGCCGTCGTAGGTCGACTGGGTAATGGTCAGGATGCGCGGCTTCTTGTTCTTGGCTTCGCGCGCGAACGGATTCGCTTCGATCTTGCGCTGGATCGATTCCGGCGTGAATTCGGACAGCGGGATCGGGCCGATGATGCCGAGGTTGTTACGGGTCGGCATCAGGAACACGGGAATCGCGCCGCACATGATGATCGAGTGCAGGATCGACTTGTGGCAGTTGCGGTCGACCACGACGATGTCGCCCGGCGCCACGGTCGAGTGCCAGACCATCTTGTTCGAGGTCGAGGTGCCATTGGTGACGAAGTAGCAGTGGTCGGCGTTGTAGATGCGCGCGGCGTTGCGCTCGGACTTGGCGACCGGGCCGGTGTGGTCGAGCAGCTGGCCCAGTTCTTCCACGGCGTTACACACGTCGGCGCGCAGCATGTTCTCGCCGAAGAACTGGTGGAACATCTGGCCGATCGGCGACTTCAGGAAGGCGACGCCGCCCGAGTGGCCCGGGCAGTGCCATGAATACGAACCGTCGTTGGCGTAGTTGACCAGCGCGCGGAAGAACGGCGGCGCCAGGCTGTCCAGGTAGGCCTTGGCTTCGCGGATGATGTGGCGCGCGACGAATTCCGGCGTGTCCTCGAACATGTGGATGAAGCCGTGCAGCTCCTTCAGGATGTCGTTCGGGATGTGGCGGCTGGTGCGGGTTTCGCCGTAGATGTAGATCGGGATGTCCGAGTTCTTGTGGCGGATCTCCTGCACGAAGGCGCGCAGGGCGGTCAGCGCGAAGTTGGTTTCCTCGACCGTGCCGCTGCCGAATTCCTCGTCATCGATCGACAGCACGAAGGCCGAGGCGCGCGACTGCTGCTGGGCGAACTGCGACAGGTCGCCATAGCTCGTCAGTCCCAGTACTTCCATGCCTTCTTTTTCCATCGCGGCGGCAAGCGCGCGAATGCCGAGGCCCGAGGTGTTCTCGGAACGGAAATCCTCGTCAATGATGACGATAGGGAAACGAAATTTCATCGACAGCTCCAAAGCGAAGCGCCGCGCACGCCGTCTTCCCGATGGAGGAAGGCGGCCGGGCACGGCACCGAAAAAAATAAGAAGCGGATTTTCGCAGAAATGCGCGCTTGTTGGTGAAAAAAATATGGCTTTTCAGCCATCCAGTACCTGCGCCAGCGTAACGGCCTTTGGCGATCGGCGGCGCACTCTTGTCGAGCATGGCGCAATGCGGATCGGGTTTTGGCGGACTTAGGTTAATCGGCTAACGGAAGCGGACGCGGCAGGCTAATAAGCTGGAGCCTTGTCCTGCACCGCATAACCGTTTCCCGATCGAGGCCACCATGAGCACCGTCCGCGTCGCATTCCAGAGCAAAGTCGCCAGCAGCCCCGAAGAACTGTGGGACTGGAGCACGTCGGTACGCGGCGTCGACGCCGAGATGGGGCCAGTGCTGAAGCTCGATTTCCCCAAGGGGATGACCCATATCCCGCGCGACGGCAGCGGGCTTGGCAAGCCATTGGGCAAGTGCAAGTTCCTGTTGTTCGGTATCCTGCCGGTCGATTTGTCGCGCCTGACCTTCGTCGAGGTCGAGCCGGGCCGGCGCTTCGTCGAGCAGTCGCCGCTGCTGTCGATGAAATCCTGGCGCCACGAGCGCACCATCGCGCCGGGACCGGACGGCACCGAGGTGGTCGACCGACTTGAATTCACGCCGCGCTTCGCGCCCAAGGTCGTGACCTGGTTCATTTCCAAGTTCTTCCAGCACCGCCACGACGTGCTCAAGCGCGTGTTCCGCGAACGCCGCGCGGCGGCGCGTCCGCAAGTGGCCCACCCGGCCTGAGCGCGGGCGGCGCCGTCGCCGATCAGTTTGCAGCCTAGTGCGCCGCTGGGTGCGCCGCCGACTGTCCAGCTTCGTGGGTAGCGGGGCCCGACCCCACCAGCGCGCCGAGCGGATCGACGTGCAGGCCCGCGAAGGCGCCCAAGATGAAGCCGACGATGGCCACCACGTAGGTCGCGCGCAGCAGCCAGCGCCGCCGCGTCAGCAGCGCGATCGCCGCCAGCGAGATCGCGATCTGTTCGGCGGTGGTCGCCAGCGCCCACTGGTGGTGGCTGTGCAGCGCGCGTTCGGACTTGGCGTTCCAGACGTCCGACTCGTGCTCGTATTTCTCGGCTTCCTTCTTGATGCCGCCCTTTTCGCCCTCGTAGCGCGCGACGTCCGCCTTGTACTTGGCGGCATCCACGCCCGGCAGGGACGCGGCCAGTTCGGCCAGGTTCTGCTTGTTCGACTTGGCCTGGTAATAATTCCAGGCGTTCGCCGCGGTGGTCTTGGCGATCGCGGCGTTGTTCTTGAAGAGGGCGGCGTCGTTCTGGGTGGCGCCGCCGAGGTAGCCGAACAGCGCGCCGACCGTGGCCAGCACGGCGGTCATCACCGCGATATTGTTGGAAAAGGTGTCGCCGTGGGCGCCGCCCTGGGCGACGTGTTCGACCGCATGGTCGTGCGGTCCGTGTACGTGAAATCCGTGTCCTGACATGCTGCTGTTACTCGCAGGTTGATGTGGTGCGTTCGTAGGTGACGAACGAGAAGTCGACGTCGCCCTCGGCCGCGTGCTGCGGCTCGCGCGCGGTCGCGGTCCAGCGGCCGGCGTCGATCTCGGGGAAGAAGGTGTCGCAGGCGTAGACCTTGTCGATATGGGTCACGATCATGCGGTCGGCGAGCATCATCGCTTCGGCGAAGATCTGGGCGCCGCCGATGATGCTGGCCGGCGCGTCTGCGACCATCGCGATCGCCTCCTCGAGCGAGTGCGCGACCTCGACGCCTTCATGTGTCCACCCGGCGTTGCGGGTGACGACGATGTTGCGGCGCTTGGGCAGCGGACGGCCGATCGAGTCGAAGGTCTTGCGGCCCATGATGATCGGAAGGCCGAGCGTGACGCGCTTGAAGTGCGCCAGGTCTTCGGGCAGGTGCCAGGGCAGCTGGTTGTTCACGCCGATGCCGCGCGCGGCGTCCATCGCGACCACGAGTGTCAGTTGTGTTGCCATATTCAATCTCCGGGTGGAGCGGCATTCTAACAGTTGGCACCGATCGGCGTGCCTGGCGACCCGGCCGGACTCAGATCGCGATCGGCGCCGCGATGTGCGGATGCGGGTCGTAGCCGGCGATCTCGAAATCGTCGAAGCGGTAGTCGAAGATCGAATCCGGCTTGCGCTTGATGATCAGCTGCGGCAAGGCACGCGGCTCGCGCGCGAGCTGCAGGCGCGCCTGTTCCAGGTGGTTCGAATACAGGTGCAGGTCGCCGAAGGAATGCACGATCTCGCCCGGTTCCAGGTCGCACTGCTGGGCCACCATGTGGGTCAGGAAGGCCAGGCTGGCGGTGTTGTAGGGCACGCCGATGAAGCAGTCGCCCGAGCGCTGCGTCAGCATGCAGCTCAGTTTGCCGTTGGCGACGTAGAACTGGTACATGACGTGGCAGGGCGGCAGCGCCATGCGCCCGGCGGCGGCATTGTCGTGCGGCTTCATGCGCTCGTCCGGCAGCACGCCGACGTTCCAGGCGTTGATGATATGGCGGCGGCTGTTCGGGTTCTTGCGCAGGCCCTCGATCAGCGCCCTGACCTGGTCGACCGTCTGGCCGTCGCGGCCTTCCCAGCGGCGCCACTGGGCGCCGTAGACCGGACCGAGTTCGCCTTCCGGCGTCGCCCATTCGTCCCAGATGGTCACGCCATTGTCGTGCAGGTAGCGGATGTTGGTCTCGCCCTGCAGGAACCACAGCAGTTCGTGCAGGATGGAGCGGATGTGCAGCTTCTTGGTGGTCAGCAGCGGGAAGCCGGCGGACAAGTCGTGGCGCACCATGCGCCCGAACACCGAGATCGTGCCGGTGCCGGTGCGGTCGCCTTTTTGCACGCCGTTGTCGAGAATGTCCCGGAGTAGGCCGAGGTATTGTTGGTCCATGCACGCTCCTTCAAATGATGCGCGCATATGATACCTGACGGCGACCGCCGCCGCCTTCTTTACGCCGCCCCGCGGTTCAGGACCGCGCCACCGCCGCCGCCAGCAGCGCCACCGCCTCGCGCACCCGGGCGTCGCCGGCGGCGAGCAGGTTGTCGCCCACGTACAGCTCGAAGTAGCTGGACCCGGGCAGTACGCCGTGGTTGATGCGGTTGAAGATCCAGATGCCGTGTTCGGCGGCCAGCGCCTGGCGGATCGCCAGCGCGCGCTCGGGGTCTACCGGCAGGTGGATGTGCAGCATGTTGGCCTGCGGCCGCGCCGGGTTCACCTGCAGCACCGGGTACGCGCGCAGCACCTCGTACAGGAACTGGGTGCGGCGGAAGTAATCCGGCATCGCGGCCAGGCGCGCGTCGAACTGCATCGCCGCCGCCACGATGTACGGGGAGCGGTGGATCACATTGCCGCCCTGGCGCCGGAACCACTCGGCGGAGCGCGCCACGAAGTCGCGGCTGCCGGCCAGCATGGCGCCACCGAGGCCGCCGATGCCCTTGTACAGCGAGACGTAGACCGAGTCGAAGCCGGCCGCGATCTCGGCCACGCCGCGGCCATAGCCGGCGGCCGCTTCCCACAGGCGGGCGCCGTCCATGTGCAGGTGGATGTCGCTGGCCTTGCAATACGTCTTGATCGCCTGCAGTTCGTCCCAGTTCGACAGCTGGCCGCCGATCTCGCGCATCGGGATCTCGAGGCCGACGGCGGCCAGGCGGTCCGGGATGCCGGTGATGTCGGCCGCCTGCCAGGGGCGGTTGCGGTCGCCGACCTGCAACGCATCGAAGTGGCCCAGCAGCTGGTGATTGGCACGCTCGTGCACGAAGATGTGCGAGGTCGGATGCAGGGCCACCGGCGCCCGGCTGCGGTCCATCGAGGCCAGGCGCAGCGCCGTCACCTGGGCCATGGTGCCGCTGATGCAGAACACGGCCGCTTCGAAGCCGAGCAGTCCGGCGACCTTGCGCTCGAAATCCTGGATCAGGGCGCCCTCGCCATAGACGTCATGCCGGACACCGTTGGCCTCGCACCAGGCGCCCATGGCGGCATACAGTTCGGCGGGCGTGCGGGCGCGGTGGCCGGGCAGGATGGTGGTGCAGCGGGCGAGCAGGTCGGTGTCGGGCAAAGGGGGGCTCCGGTGGGTGGGCGGGAGGGTGGGCCACACTGTACACCGAAGGGAGGGAGGCGGGAAGGCCGGTCAGCGTCGACCGTCGGACTGCTGCGCTAAAACGTCGCCCCCGCGAACGCGGGTGCCCATGCTGAGTTTCCGAAGACTGTAATCCGGGCACAATCGCGTCGTGTCCAAGGTGTCGAATTCTACTGCTCAGTATGGGCCCCCGCCTGCGCGGGGGCGACGGGTCAGAACTGCGTCAGCTGCGGGCGCGCGTTGGCCTGTTCCAGGGCGATCGCCTGGTCAAGCTTGAACAGGCGCACCGCCCGCGCCAGCTGGTCGGCCTGCTCCTGCATTGCCTGCGCCGCGGCACTGGCTTGCTCGACCAGCGCCGCATTCTGCTGGGTCACTTCGTCCATCTCGCCGATCGAGCGGTTGACGGCTTCGATGCCGCTGCTTTGCGCGCTGCTGGCGGTGCTGATGCGGGTCATGATGGCGGTCACCTGCTCGGTACTGGCCAGCACGTCGTTCATGGTGCTGCCGGCTTCCTGCACCAGGCGGCTGCCGGCGTCGACTTCATGGGCCGAGGCTTCGATCAGGGACTTGATCTCCTTGGCCGCGGCGGCGCTGCGCTGGGCCAGGCTGCGCACTTCGGTGGCGACCACGGCGAAGCCGCGTCCCTGTTCGCCGGCGCGCGCCGCTTCCACGGCGGCGTTCAGCGCCAGGATATTGGTCTGGAAAGCGATGCCGTCGATAACGCCGATGATGTCGCTGATCTTGCCCGAGGATTGCTTGATGGTGTCCATGGTGTCGATCACCTGGCGCACCATGCGGCCGCCTTCCTGGGCCACCATCGAGGTATTCAGCGCCAGCTGGTTGGCCTGGTTGGCGTCGCCGGCATTGCGGCGCACGGTCTCGGTCAGGTCCTTCATGGAGTTGGCGGTGGAGGCCAGGCTCACGGCCTGTTCTTCGGTACGCTGGCACAGGTCGAGGTTGCCGCTTGAAATCTCGGTCGAGGCGTTGGCGATCTGCTCGGCGCCCTGGCGCACCTGGCCCACCACCGAGGACAGGCCACTGCTGATATCGTTCATGGCGTCGAGCATCAGGCCGATCTCGTCGCGGCTGCGCACGTCGACGCGGGTGCTCAGGTCGCCGGCGGCGATGCGCACGGCGGCGTCGCGCGCTTCCTTCAGCGGCCGCGTCACGGTGCGCTTGATCAGGGCCGCGAGCAGGAAGGCAAACACCGCCAGCGCCGCCAGCCCGATGCCCAGGTTGCGGTTGCGCAGCTGGATCGATTCGCGCGTGATCTCGTCCTCGTAGGTGCCGCCGGCGATCAGCCAGTTCCATTCCTTGAACACGGTGAAGGCGGTGACTTTCAAGCGCGCCGTGGTCTCGCCTTTTTCTGCGTTCTGCCACGGGTACTCGATCGTGCCTTCCTTCTGTTCCAGCATCTCCTGGATGAAGGCGCGGCCGCTGGGGTCGCGGCTGTCGAGGATGTTCTGGCCTTCGCGGGTCGGGTGCACGATGGCGTCGCCGGCCGCCTTGCCCGGCGCGGCGTTCAGCACGAAGTAATAGCCGGTCTCGCCGACCTTCATGGCGCGGATCTTGTTCTTCAGCGCGGTGATGTCGCGGTCGACGTCGACGCCGACGTACAGGATGCCGATCACCTTGCCGGCGGCGTCGCGGATCGGTTCGTAGTCGGTCATGAACTGCTTGCCGAACAGCTTGGCCATGCCGATATACGGTTTGCCCTGTTTCAGGGCGGCGTAGGCGGCGCCGCTGCGGTCGAGCGCCGTGCCGACGGCGCGGTCGCCGTTTTCCTTTTTCACCGAGGTGCTGATACGCACGAAATCGTCGCCCGAGGCGACGAAGACGGTGGCGTTGCCGCCGGTCTGGCGCGTGAAGCGGTCGGGTGCCGTGAAGTCCAGGTTGAGCGGCTTGCCGCCCAGGAGCAGGGTCGGCACGTTCAGTGCGCCGACCTTGACGCTTGCCTGCGGGTCGAGGCTGAATTCGCCGTCGAGGCCGGTGGCAAAGATGCGACCGTAGCTGCTGGCCTGGCTGGACATCGCCTGGTTGAACAGCTCGACGGTGTTGACGACGCCGTGCAGTTCGCTGTTCATGTTCTCGACGGCGCGCTTGCGCAGCATCGACGAGGTGGTCCAGCTGACAGTGAACACCAGGCCAAACAGGATCAGGCTGACGAGGGCGAAGGTGAACGCGGTGAGCTTGGTGCCGACGGTCCAGTCCCGGATGCTGAACGTTTTGTTTTGCATGGAAGAGCGTAATTACGTGGATAATTTCGCTATGTTACGCCAGGTATCCCAAAGGAAACTAAAACTTTGACTGGATTTACTGGTTTAGCGGCATCCACGCAACATCGTGTCGCATATTTATCGACTTGCCATATGCCATGTGTGAAAACAACGCTGTGCGCTCAGTGCTCGACCTGCACCTGATGGAACTGCAGCGCCGCCAGGTTGGCATAGATCCCGCCCAGCGCCACCAGCGAGGCATGGGTGCCGGTTTCCACGATGCGGCCGTCTTCCATCACGATGATGCGGTCGGCGCGCTGCACGGTGGCCAGACGGTGCGCGATGATCAGGGTGGTGCGTCCGACCATTGCCGCTTCCAGGGCGCGCTGCACCAGGCGTTCCGACTCGGCGTCGAGGGCGCTGGTGGCTTCGTCGAGCAGCAGCAGCGGCGGGTTCTTCAGCAGCGCGCGGGCGATGGCGATGCGCTGGCGCTGGCCGCCCGAAAGGCGCACGCCGCGCTCGCCCAGGAAGGATGCATAGCCTTCCGGCAGGCGCTCGATGAATTCGTGGGCGGCTGCCAGCCTGGCCGCCGCGATCACCTCGGCATCGCTGGCGCCGGCACGGCCGTAGCGGATGTTTTCCATGGCACTGCTGGAAAAGATCACCGTATCCTGGGGCACGATGCCGATCGCGCCGCGCAGTGTGTGCAGGTCGAGGTCGCGGATGTCGACGCCGTCGAGCAGCACGGCGCCCGACTGCGGATCGTAGAAGCGCAGCAGCAGCTGGAACAGGGTGGTCTTGCCGGCGCCGGACGGGCCGACGATGGCCACCGTCTCGCCGGGACGGATATCCAGGTTCAGGTGCGACAGCGCGGCCGACTCGGGGCGCGACGGGTAATTGAAGCCGACGTCCGCCAGGCGCAGGGCGGCGCCGCCGGCATGGCGCAGCGGGAGCGGCTTGGGCTGCGCCGGATTGCGGATCGGCGAGCGCACCGCCAGCAGTTCCAGCAGGCGCTCGGTGGCGCCGGCGGCGCGCTGGGCTTCGCCCATCACTTCCGATAGCGCGCCGATCGCACCGGAGACGATCGAGGCGTACAGGATGAACTGGCCGAGGTCGCCGCCGCTCATGGTCCCGGCCAGCACCGCATGCGCGCCCAGCCACAGCACGAACACGATGGCGCCGAACACCAGCACGATGGCCACCATGGTCAGCAGCGAACGCGCGCGGATGCGGCGCATGGCGGTGCCGAACGCGCCTTCGACCGAGGCGCCGAAGCGGCGCGCCTCGATCTGCTCGTGGGTGAAGGCCTGCACCGTCGGCATCGCGTTGAGGATCTCGCCGGCCATCGCCGAGGCATCGGCGATGCGGTCCTGCGAGTCGCGCGACAGCGTGCGCACGCGCCGTCCGAACAGCACGATCGGCACCACCACCAGCACCAGCAGGCCGAGGATGATCGAGGTCAGCTTCACGCTCGTCACGAACAGCATCGCCAGGCCGCCGACGAACAGCAGCGTATTGCGCAGCGCCAGCGAGATGCTGGTGCCGACCACGGCCTGGATCAGCGTGGTGTCGGTGGTCAGGCGCGACAGCACTTCGCCGGTGCGCGTGGTCTCGTAGAACTCGGGGCTCTGCTCGACCACGTGGCGGTAAACCGCTTCGCGAATGTCGGCGGTGACGCGTTCGCCCAGCCAGGACACGGTGTAGAAGCGCGCCGCGGTGGCCACGGCCAGCACGGCGGCCACGCCGAACAGTGCCAAAAAGGTGGCATTGACGTTCTGGATCGAGCCGCCGGCCGCGCCGGCGCCCGCGGCGCCGAAGCCGTGGTCGATCATCTGCTTGAAGGCGTAGGGGATCGCCAGGGTGGCGCCGGCGGCGACCAGCAGCGCGATCCCGGCCAGCACGAACTGGCGGCGGTAGGGCCGCAGGAAGGGCAGCAGGCCGCTCAGGGTGGCGAGCGCGCTCTTGCCTTCGAAGGGCGCTGGGCCGCTGGCGGCATCGCTGGTTTGTCGGTCGGTGGCACGCTTGTTCATGTCGTTCATTTCTTGTTCTTGCAAATACAGGGGAAATACAGGGTGGTTACAGCGCCATGGCGTCGACGTAGCCGGTCAGCTCCAGGTAGCCGCGCCCGGCCGGGCGGCCGTCGCGCTCGACGCGCACCGCGCCTTCCCAGTACACGGCGCCGGTCGAGCGGCGCGAATCGAGTTCCTGGTCCGGCTGCAGCGGCAGCAGGCGCCACGTGGTGGCCCCGGTCGTGACCAGCGTGCCGACCGGGTAGCTGGCGCCGGTGCGCGGCGACTTCCAGTGCTGCTGCGGCGTGAAGCTGACCTGGCCGGGGCCGTACTGGGTGACGCGGCCGGCACCGTCGCGCACGGCGGCGTGGGCCCAGAGTGTAGCACCGCCGGCGCTGCGGATGCGGAAGGCCATCAGGGCGCCGCCGTCGTCGAGGTTGACCCCAGTCCAGTCCCAGCCGGTGGCGCCCGGGTCCAGGACCTGGCTCGACCACTCGTGATCGAGCCAGGCCGTGCCTGTCACGGCAGCGCTTGTTTCCCCATTTTTGCCGGCGCGTGCGACCAGGCCTTCGACCTTCAGCTGCGGCTCGCTGTAATAGTAACTGGCATGCGATGGGTCCTTGCCCTTGCGCGAAAAACCGTTCTTCCCCTGCAGCAGCAGCGGCTGGGTCGGCGCCAGGCGCAGGCGCAAGGTCAGTTCGCCGGATTGCACCACGACGTCGTAGCGGCCATCGGGCAACCGCCGCATGTGCCAGTCGTCGAGCTTGACGTCGGTGGTGCCGGTCTTGGCGTAGGCCAGGCCGAAGCCTTCGCGCGCGCTGCGCTGGTCGTGCACCAGGTGGCCGAGCGCGGGGTCGGACAGCGCCGCGTGGCCGATGATCAGCTGCTTCGGCGCGAAGGCGCTCGGGTTGGCCGGATCGGTGCTGGTCCGGCTGCGGAAGAAGGTGACCTGGAAGCCGAGCGGCTTGCGCTCCGGGGTCTCGAGCCAGCCGGTGACGTACCACCATTCGGTGCGGTGGCCGGGGTGGGCGCCGAAGTCGCGCGGGAACTGCAGCGCGTGGCCGGGCGTGACCGGGTCATAGACCGGCGGCGCGGCCTGCGCGAGCGCTGCGGCCAGGAACAAGCATACAAACCAGAGCAGACGCATCACCAATCCTCCCTTACCGCACGCACCGGCCCGCCAGAGAGCGCATGGCGCCCCGACACCAGCGCCGTCGCCATCGACGCCGCCAGCAGTGCCGCCGCGACCGACGCCAGCAGCGTCCACGGCAGGTGCAGCTGCATGGTCCAGTGGAAGGACTGCGGATTGACCACGTACACCAGGATCAGGCTGATCAGGAGCCCGAGCGCGAAACCGGTGGCGACGCCGAGCGCCGTCAGGGCGCCGCCTTCGATCGCGAGGATGCCGAGGATCTGGCGCCGCGTCACGCCGACGTGGCGCAGCATGCCGAATTCCTTGGCGCGCGCCAGCGTCTGCGCCGAAAAGGTGGCGGCCACGCCGGACATGCCGATCGCGATCGCGATGGCTTCCAGCAGGTAGGTGACGGCGAAACTGCGGTCGAAGATGCGCAGGCTGGCGCTGCGGATGTCGCCCGGGCGCGCCAGCGTCAGGGCGGCGCCGAAGGGCAGGGTGCGCAGCGCGTTCTCGACGCGCTCGACCGGCACGCTCTCGGCCGCCCACAGCGCGGCATCGGTGACGCTGGTGTCGCCGGTGAGGGCACGGTAGTCGGGCAGGCGCACGATGGCGGAGCCGGACTGGTTGGCATAGTCGCGCCAGATACCGGCAATGAAGAAAGTTTGTGCACGGCCGCCCAGCGGCAGCTGCAGCGCCTGGCCGGGCCGCAGCCGGTACAAGTCGCTCATCGCTTCCGAAATCCACACCGGCCGCGCGCCCGCCGGCAGTGGCGCGCCGGGTCCGACCAGCACCAGCAGGCGGCCGGGATCGGCGGCATCGATGTCGCGCGCGATCAGCGTGATGTCGGGCCGGGCCGGATCGATCGACAGCGGCCGCGTGCGGAGAAAAGCCGCGCGCGCCACGCCGGGCGTGCGCGCCAGCGCCGCCTGCTCGTCTGGACCAAAGCCGCCTGTACTACCGCCGGTGGCCGTGCGCACGTACAAATCGGCCGGCAGGATGTGCTGGATCCAATCGTCGACCGATACCCGGAAGCTGGCCACCATGATCCCCATCGCCACCATTAGGCTGAAGCTGGCCAGCACGCCGCCCAGGGCGATCGAGGCCTGGCCGGGGGCGTTGGCCAGCCGCGCCAGGGTCAGGGACAGGACCGGCGAGCTTGCTCCTGACTGCTCGCGTCGCATGGCGGCGCGGTTCAGCATGCGGAACACGGTGGCCGCCAGGCGCGGCATCAGGCCGATGCCGCCGATCAGCAGCAGCGCCACCGCAAAATAGCCGAACAGCGGCAGTTCCAGCACCGGCGGCGCAAAAGCAAAGGCGCCTGCCAGCGCCAGGCAGACGAGCGACGGCCAGATGCGCGCCAGGCGCTCCAGCGCGGTTTCGTCGGTGCCGGACTTGAGCGCGATCGCCGGCCGCGCGCGCGCCGCTTCCCAGGCCGGCACCGCGCAGCCGAGCAGGGCCACGCCCAGGCCGAGCGCGAAGAATACCAGCGCCGCCACCGGAGTAAAGCGCACCTGCGGCTTCACGCCCGGGAAGTAGCCGGCGCCGAGGTCGCCGCCGAAGAAATGCAGCGCGGCGGCGGCCAGCGCGTAGCCGCCGAGGATGCCGAGCGCGGCGCCGATCACGCCCAGGCTGGCGCCTTCCAGCAGCACCTGGCGCAGCAGCGCGCGCCGCTCCAGCCCCAGCACGCGCAGCAGCGCGAACTGGCTGCGCCGCCGCAGCACCGACAGCGCCTGGGTCGAGAACACCAGGAAGGCGCCGGTAAACAGCGCCACCAGCGCCAGCACGGTGAGGTTCACGCGGTAGGCGCGGCTGAGGTTATTGTTGCGGCTCTCCTGGTCGGCATCGTTGGGACGGGCGACCCGGAAGCGTCCCGGAAACTCGTGTTCCAGTTCGAGCGCCAGGCGGCGCTCGAACAGCTCGCGGTCGACGCCGTCGCGCAGCTTGAGGTCGACCCGGGTCAGGCGCCCGAGCTGGCCGAAGCGCCACTGGGCGGCGCCGATGTCCATCACGGCGATGCGCTGGCCGCTGCGCGCGCGCAGCACCGGCCCGGCCACGCGCAGCGTGAAGTCGCGGGTGCCGGCGCGCAGCGGCAGCAGGTCGCCGCGGCGCTTGCCGAGCCATTCCTGCGCCGCCGGCGACAGGAACAGGGCGTCATCGGCCAGGATGTCGGCAGGGCGGTCCTCCGCCGGCACCCCGGTCAGGTCGGGCGAAATGAAGCCGGCGCGCAGCGGATCGAGGCCGACGATCTTCAGCGCGCCCTTCACGCCGGGCAGGGCGGCGTCGATCTCGAGGACCGGCGAGGCCAGTGCCACGCCCTCGTGCCGGGCCAGGCGCGGATACACGGCTTCGTCGATGCTGGCTTCGCGTCCGAGCACTTGCACGTCGGCCTGGCCGGCGATGCTCTGGATCGCGGCCGAGAATTCGTTGAAGGCGGCGGCATTGATCAGGTGGATGGCGAAGCCCATGGCGACGCCGACCGCGATCGCGACGATGGCCAGGATGGCGCGCACCGGATGGGCGCGCCATTCGCCGAACAGCAGCCAGCGCTGCAGGGAGCGCGAGACGGGACGGTTCAGGCCGGGCATTCCACCGCCAATGCTTCTGCCTGGCGCCTGGCCTTGCGGCGGGCGGCATCGTGGGCCTTGCCGCCGGCGCGTGCGGCGTCTTCGTCGGCCCACTTGCGGCGCAGGCGCAGCTTGTCGCAGGTCTTGCGGTGCGCCAGCGCCGCGCGGGCGCGCTGCTGGCGGCTGCGTTCGGCGCGCGCCTCGTCTCGGGAATGCTCGCGGGCTTTTTCCCGCGCTATCTTGTCTTCACGTGCCAGGCGCAGTTTTTCGAATTCGACCAGCGTGCGCGCATCGCGCGTGGCCACCGCGCCCGCTTCCGGCGGCGTCACGCCGGCCGCGGGCGGCGGCAGGCGCGTCGACTGTCCTTCGGCGCAGGGGCGGTCGGCGTAGCTGATCTTGCCGCCGGCACTGCATTTATAGACGCCCTGCGCCACAGCCATCGGCCATGGCGCCGATAAAGCAACTAATAAGGTAACTGAGAAACTAACAGAAAGAAACAAGCGGATCATGGTGGGTCCCGTCAAAGAATTTTGCCGGGGTTCATGATGCCAAGCGGGTCGAGCGCGGCCTTGAGCGCACGCATCAGGTTCAGCTCGACGGCGGACTTGTAGCGTGGTAGCTCGTCGCGCTTGAGGGCGCCGACGCCGTGCTCGGCCGAGATCGAGCCGCCGAACGCGGCCACGCTGTCGTGCACGATGCGGTTCACCGGCAGCTGTTCGGCCAGGAAATCCTCGTGCGCGATGCCTTCCGGCGGGGCGATGTTGTAGTGCAGGTTGCCGTCGCCGAGGTGGCCGAAGCACACCACCTGCACGCCCGGAAAGTCGGCCTGCAGGCGGGCGTCGGTGGCCTCGATGAAATCGGCGATGCGCGAGATCGGCAGCGAGATGTCGTGCTTGATGTTCTTGCCGGCCGCGGCCTGGGCCAGCGGGATGTGCTCGCGGATCGCCCACAGCGCGCGCGACTGGGCGATCGAGGTGGCCACCACCGCGTCCTGCACGATGCCGGTTTCGAGGGCCTGCTCGATCGCGCTTTCCAGCAGCGCCACGCCGTGCTGCTCGGATTCGTGGCTCGACAGTTCCAGCAGCGCATACTGCGGATAATGGCCGGGGAAGGGGCGCGCCAGGCTGGGGAAATGGCTGGCCACCAGCCGGAGGCAGACGTCGCTCATCAGCTCGAAGCCGGTCAGCGTTGGCCCGCATTCCGCTTCGAGCAGTTTCAGCAGCGTCAGCGCGTCGCCCGGGCTGCACAGGCCGACCAGCGCGGTGATCGCCGCCTTCGGCTGCGGGAACAGTTTCAGCACGGCGCCGGTGATGATGCCGAGGGTGCCCTCGGCGCCGATGTACAGGTCGCGCAGGTCATAGCCGCTGTTGTCCTTGCGCAGACCGCGCAAGCCGTCCCAGACTTCGCCCGCGGCGGTCACGACTTCCAGGCCCAGGCACAGTTCGCGCGTGTTGCCGTAGCGCAGCACCCCGGTGCCGCCGGCATTCGTCGCCAGGTTGCCGCCGATGGTGCAGCTGCCCTCGGCCGCCAGTGACAGCGGGAACAGCATGCCGTGCGCCTCGGCCGCGGCCTGGACGTCGGCCAGGATGCAGCCGGCATCGACGCTCAGGGTGCGGTTGAAGGTGTCGACCGCGCGCACCCGGTTCAGGCGCCGCAGTGACAGCACCACGGCGTCGCCGGACGCGTCCGGCACGCTGCCCAGCACCAGCCCGGTGCGCCCGCCCTGGGGCACGACCGGCACCCGGTGCGCCGCGCACAGGCGCACCAGCGCCGCCACCTCGGCGGTCGAGCCGGGGGCGACGACGGCGCGCGCGCGGCCGGTGAAACGGCCGCGCCAGTCGGTCAGGTAGGGCGCCGTGTCGTGCGCTTCGGTGAGCACGTGGGCGGCGCCGGCGATGGCGCGGCAGCCGTCGAGGAAACCGGCGTCAGTCATGCGGCACTTTGACCTTGTCCAGCAATTCCTTGGCCAGCTTCTGCGCCTGCTTCTTGTAGGGCCGCAGGTAGAGCAGGGCGAACACGAAATACGCGCACACCAGCAGCGCCTCGCCCAGGGCCATGACGCGCGAGAGTTCGGTCTTGTCGCTCCACGCGCGCACCACGCCTTCGACGAAATAGATCAGGATCACCATCGACGACCATTGCAGCGTGTACAGGTCGCGCTTGATGACGCCGCGCAGCGGCAACAGCAGCGGCAGCGCCTTGAGCGCCAGCAGCGAGCCGCCCGGGTGCAGCGGCGCGATCGCGATTTCCCAGCTCAGCAGCCAGACGCAGAGGATGACCAGGCTGGTCACCGCGCCCGTATGAAACACCCTTTGCGTTTGCATGACTATGCCATCCCCTGCAGTGTGCGGCTTGTTTCGGCCAGGCGCCGGCCGAGCGCGATCGCGAGCCGCTTCTCGTCTTCGGTGATCGGGCGCTTGTTGTCCACGCCGGCCCAATGGGTCGCGCCGTAGGGACTGCCCCCGCTCTCGGTCGTCATCAGTTCCGGCTGGGTGTAGGGCAGGCCCATCACCATCATGCCGTGGTGCAGCAGCGGAATCATCATCGACAGCAGCGTCGCTTCCTGACCGCCGTGCAGGCTGCCGGTGGAGGTGAATACCGCCGCCGGCTTGCCGGACAGGGTGCCCGACAGCCATTGCGCCGAGGTCCCGTCCAGGAAATACTTGAGTGCGGCCGCCATGTTGCCGAAGCGCGTGGGCGAGCCCAGCGCCAGGCCGGCGCATTCGGCCAGGTCGGCGAGTTCGACATACGGGGCACCGGCGCTCGGGATGTCCGGCTCGGTCGCTTCCGCCACCGTCGACACCGCGGGCACCGTGCGCAGCCGCGCTTCCATGCCGGGCACGCTTTCGATGCCCTGGGCAATGAGCTCGGCCAGGCGCCGGGTCTTGCCGTGCCGCGAATAATACAAAACGAGGATAATCGGATTGGTTGTGTTCATCGTTGGTATTATAGGGCGCTTTACAAAACGATATGCCTCGCGCAGGCACCACGCGGATACAATGCTATCGAAAACCGTCAACCACCTGTCGCGCAGTACCGGCGAGATGTTCAATGTCGGCGTCGAGCGCGTGCGCGGCCTGACCTGGGCCGAGGCGCTCGACCTGGTCCGATTCGCGCGGCGCCGCCTGCTCGAGGAGCGCCTGCCGCAGGTGGCCGGCAGCCTGACCTTCACGACCACGCTGGCGATCGTGCCGCTGCTCACCATCGTGCTGGCGATCTTCACGACCTTCCCGGTGTTCGGCAAGCTGCGCAGCACGCTCGAAAGCTACTTCGTGCAGATGCTGATGCCGCGCGCCATCTCCAACACGATCATCTCGAACCTGACCCAGTTCGCCAGCAAGGCCACCGGGCTGTCGGCGGTCGGCGCGGTGGCGCTGATCCTGACCTCGGCGGCGATGATCGGCACCATCGAACGCGCGCTGAACCAGATCTGGCGCGTGCGCCAGCCGCGCCCGCTGCTGCAGAGGGTGCTGGTGTACTGGGCGCTGGTCACGCTGGGACCGCTCGCCTTCGGCATTTCGCTGACCATCACCTCGCAGCTGTTTACCGCGACCGGCAGCATCAGCACGGCGCTGCCATTCGTTGGCGCGCTGTTCTACACGCTGGTCTCGGTGGGGCTGACCACGGCCGCCTACGCCATGCTGTACATGACGGTGCCGAACCGCCACGTCGACTGGCGCGATGCGGTCTGGGGCGGGTTGGTGGCGGCGATCGCCTTCGAGATCGCCAAGCGCGTGTTTGCCATCTTCATCCGCCAGTTCCCGACCTACGCCATCATCTACGGCGCACTGGCGGCGCTGCCGCTGTTCCTGGTGTGGCTCTACCTGTCCTGGCTGATCACGCTGGTGGGCGCGCTGCTGACGGCGGCGCTGCCGGTGGTGAAGTACGAGCGCTGGTGGTACGAACCGGTGCCGGGCGGCGCCTTCGTCGATGCGGTGGCGGTATTGAAGGTGCTGCACGGCGGCGCCAGGCTGACCGGCAGCGCGCTGGTGTCCAGCAGCCAGATCCGTGCCCATACCCGCATCGGCTACGATGAAATGACCGACCTGCTGGAACGGATGGTGGCGGCCGGCTGGGTCGGCCGGGTGCAGGCCGAACAGACGGTGCAGGCGCGCTGGGGCCTGGCCGCGCGCCAGGGCAGCGACAATTGGGTGCTGCTGGTCGACCCGGGCCTGATCCGGCTGGCCGACGTCTACCGGCTGTTCGTGTTCGGCGGGCTGGGGGCCGACAACGTGCCCGGCGCGGCGCTGGCGGTCGGGGCCGAGCTGGGGTTGCCGACGCCGCTGTCGGTGGATACGGTGGCACTGGCGCGCCAGGTCGAGGCGGCGGTGGAAGCTGGGTTGGAGCAGACGCTGGCGGCGCATTTTGCGCAGGTGGAGCCGCAGACGGCGCCTACCAGCTGAGCTTGCCCGTCACCATCTGCCAATACATCAACCAATCCCCCCGGAGCGACCACCACGGATTGCCGAAACTCGCCGGCCGGTTGTTTTCATAGAAGAAGTGCCCGATCCAGGCGCCGCCGTAGCCGCACACCAGCGCCGCCGGCAGCCACCATGCGTTGCGGCCGAGCACCGCCGCGGCCAGGCAGGCGATCGCCGCGGTGGTGCCGATGAAGTGGGCGCGCCGGCAGATGCGATGGCCGTGCTGGGTCAGGTAGTAGGGGTAGAACTCGGCGAAGCTGTGATAGGGCGCGGATGCCATGGGGTCTCCTCGCGCTGTCACCCTTGCGAGCAGGCGGCGGCGAACGCCGCCAGGGCGTCCAGCACCGCCTCGGGCTGCTCGGCCATCATGGCGTGGCCGGCGTCCACCTCGACGGTCGTGCCGTGGCGCGCGGTCCCGGTCAGCGCGGCAGCGGCGCGCGGCGGCGTCATCCGGTCGAGGCGGCCGAGGAGGAACAGCACCGGACGATCCAGCGCGGCGATCGCCTCGCCACCGCCGGCGTAGGCCTTGCAGGCCGCCAGGTCGGTGTGCAGCAGGCCGGGCGGGCCCTCGGCCGCGATGCGCGTCATCAGCTGGCGCGAGCGTTCCTGCAGCGAGGGTTCTGCGTTGCCCTCGCCCTTGCCCTTGTTCGACTCCGACTCCGATTCCGACTCCGGCATGTGCGACCACTGCGCCACCATGCCGATGGCGGCGTCCTGGTCTTCCAGCGCGCTGGCCAGCAGCCCATCCGACACCTTCATCGGCCACGCGGTGCCGAGCAGGGCCAGGCCCGCAAAGCGCGCCGGCGCACGGCGCGCCGCCTCGAGCGCGACCAGGGAGCCCATGCTGTGCCCGACCAGCAGCGCGCGTTCGACCCCGTCGCTGTCCAGGCGCGCCAGCAGCCAGGCCGCCATCGCTTCCACGCTGGCGAGCGCCGGGCCGGGGCTGGCGGCGCCATGGCCGGGCAGGTCGAGGGCGAGCACGGCGTAGCCGCGCGCGGCGAGGGCGTCGCTCTGGTTCGACCAGACCGAGTGGTCGTTCAGGGCGCCGTGGAGGAAAACGATGGTAAGTTGGGCGGGCTGCATGGCGGGACGCGTCCGGGGAGTGTCGACGCAGTGCATCCTAGCACCGCAATTGTGCACTTCGGGTATTTTATTTACATAAATTCATGAATATGCGACGCCGTGCTCCACGGCTGGGCACAAAACTGGATTTTTTGGGGAGCATAGGCTAGAGTCCCTCTTATCTGTCATACAAGCAGTCCGATGCTCAACCTGGGGTGGCCAACATGAAAGTTTCCGAAATCCTGCAAGTCAAGGGCGATATCCTGTACACCGTGTCGCCGGACACCGCCCTGGGCGAGGCGTCCAGCACCATGGCCGAAAACGACATCGGTTCGCTGGTCGTGATGGAGTATGGCGACCTGGTCGGCATGCTGACCTTCCGCGAAGTGATCAAGGCGGTGCACGCCAACGGCGGCTCGATCGCCGGCGCCGGCACCGTGCGCAAGCACATGGACGACAGCCCGATCACGGTCACGCCGGACACCGATGTCAACGAGGTGCGCCGCATCATGCTGGAAAAGCATGCGCGCTACCTGCCGGTGATGAATGCCCGCACGCTGCTGGGCGTGATTTCGTTCTACGACGTGGCCCGGGCGGTGCTGGAGGCGCAGAGTTTCGAGAACCGGATGCTGAAGGCGTATATCCGCGACTGGCCGGCGGAGCAGAACGCGGAGGATTGATTCCTTCGGCGCGCGTGCTATTGCGCTGTCCGCATCAAGCCACGTCGTTCCCGCGCAGGCGGGAACCCAAGTTTGTATGCACGCCCCGGCTGGAGCTATCGGTACGCGTCGAACTTGGGCCCCCGCCTTCGCGGGGCGACGGATCAGCCTTCGCTGGTAAGCGTCACGCCGCGGGGCATCAACCCGCCGCCCCCAGCCACGCGATCAGCTGCGCCGGCGTCAGCGGCCGCGCAAACAGGTAGCCCTGCGCCAGCGGACAGCCGAGCGACTGCAGGATCTGCGCCTGGCGTTCGTCCTCGACCCCCTCGGCAATGATCGACAGTCCCAGGTTGCGCCCCAGTTCGATCACCATCTCGGCGATGCTGCTGCCGCGCGCCGCGTCCGTGATCTCCGAGACGAAGGTGCGGTCGATCTTCAGGCGGTCGACCTGCAGCCGCTGCAGGTAGGACAGCGACGAGAAGCCGGTGCCGAAGTCGTCGATCGCGATCGAGACGCCGGTGCGCTTGATCTGGGCCAGGCGCTCGATCAGCACGTCGGGTTCTTCCATCGCCATCGATTCCGTGATCTCCAGTTCGATCCGCTCGGGCGGCGCGCCCGTATCCTGCAGGGCGCGCGACAGCATCTCGAGGAAGTGCGGATGGCGGAACTGCACCTGCGAGACGTTGACCGACATCGTGAAGTCCAGGTGGCCGGCCGCGCGCACGCGCATCAGCTCGAAGCAGGCTTCGCGCAGCACCCATTCGCCGATCTCGATGATCAGGCCGGAGTACTCGGCGATCGGGATGAAGCGGTCGGGCGGCACGCTGCTGCCGTCCTCGAGGCGCCAGCGCAGCAGGGCTTCGGCGCCGAAGGCGCGGCGTCCGTCCAGCTCGACCTGCGGCTGGTAGGCCAGGAACAGCTGGCCGCGCGCGAAGCCGCCGCGCAGCGCGTGCATCAGGCGCACCCGCTCGCGGATCTCGACCCCCATCCCGCGCGAGAAATAGAAGTGGCCGCCGCGGCGCTGGCTCTTGGCGCGCTTCAGGGCGATGTCGGCATCCTTCAGCGCGTCGGCGCCGCTGCCGTCGTGCTCGCGCAGGCGCACCAGCCCGAGCGTGCCGGACACCTGCACGTCCTGGCCGTCGATCGAGAACGGTTCGTCGAACAGCGCGTGCAGCGCCACCGGGTCGACGTCGCCGTCGCGTCCGAGTACGCAGAAGACGTCGCTGCCGATGCGCGCCAGCGTCAGGCCGCGGTCCGGGTCCGCGCCCGGATTCGGGTTCGGACTCGGGCACTGCGCGAGGCGGGCATCGAGATGCGCGCCGAGGCGCTGCGCCACCGCCACCAGCAGGGCGTCCCCGAACTGGTGGCCGAGGGCGTCGTTGGTCTCGGCGAAGTGGTCGATGTCGACCATGCACAGGGTGGTATCGGCTGCGGCCGCGAGGCGCTCGTCGACCAGTTCCACCAGGCGCGTGCGGTTGGGCAGGCCGGTGAGGGCGTCATGGAAGGCGGCGCGCTGCAGCGCCATCATCAGCGCCACGTTGTCGAGCGCCACCGCGATGCTGCTGGCGAACAGATCGAGCAGGCTGCGGCGCAGTTCGTCGACCGGGCGCGCCAGCGTCAGCCAGGCCGCGAAGCCGTAGCCGGCATTGCCGCGGAAGTACAGCGCCACGCAATCCGGCAGGTAGATGTTGCGCCGTTCGGCCAATGCATGCGCGATGGTGGCGCCGGCGCCGGCCGGGATGGCCGCGCCGGCGCCGCCCGCAGCCGCGGCACAGACGCCGCTGGCCGCCAGCACGGTCCAGTCGCGCACGCGCGCCGCCGGCGGGCAGGCGCACAGCAGGCCGTTGGCGGGTTGCCCGAGCAGCAGCGCGGCCTCGCGCAGGATGCCGGCGGCCAGCGCCTCGGTGGTGTGCAGGGCCATCAGCTCGGCATTGGCGCGCACCACGCGCGCCAGGCCGGCGCGGCTGTCTTCGAGCGCGCGCAACTGCTCGTAGGCGCGGATCGCCGCCGCCACGCTGGTGTACAGCTTGGTGCGCGTCAGTTCCGACTTGGTGCGGTAGTCGTTGATGTCGTAGCCGCGGATCGCGTCCATCTCGGGCACGTAGCCGGGCTGCCCGGTGCGCAGGATGATGCGCACGTCGCGCATGCCGAGCGTCTCGCGGATGTGGCGCACCAGGTGCAGGCCGGCGTCGGCCTGTTCCATGACGACGTCGAGCAGCACCACGGCCAGGTTGGCGGCGAGGTCGCGCTCCTGCGCCAGCAGGCGCTGCGCTTCCTGGTTCGAATAGGCGTGCACGAAATGCAGCGGCCGGCCCAGCACTTCGAGGCTGGACAGGGCGAAGGTGGTGGTCGAATGGACGTCGGCGTCGTCGTCGACGATCATGACACGCCAGGCGCCGGTAGCCTGCACGGCCGGTTCGCCGGCGTGCCCGGTCCCGCCGGATGCGGCCGGCGTCTCGGCGACGAACACGAGCTCGTCGTCCGGTACGGGGCCCGGGGGCGGAATCGATGCTGGCATTGCTGCTTCTCCAGATGCTCGTATTGGATCGGCGACGGCGGCGGCACGGTCGCGGCGCCGGTCGTGAAGTTGAACCTAGTATATATGCAATGACCATCCGGCAGGAATAAACTTCTCCAGAGCAACACTCCAGCGGTTTCCGGGCGCCATCGGCAACGCCTGGAGGTCGCCCAAAGGGCGCGGTGCTGGTAGAATCTTTCGTTCCATTCGAACAAGCGTCCCTCTCTATGTCCGGCAACACATTTGGCAAGCTGTTTTCCGTAACCACTTTCGGCGAGTCGCACGGTCCGGCCATCGGCTGCGTGATCGACGGCTGCCCGCCGGGACTGGCCCTGTCCGAGGCCGACATCCAGCCCGAGCTCGACCGCCGCAAGCCGGGCACCTCGCGCCATGTGACCCAGCGCCAGGAAGCCGACCGGGTGCAGATCCTGTCCGGCGTCTACCAGGGCGTCACCACCGGCACCCCGATCGCGCTGCTGATCCCGAACGAAGACCAGCGCAGCAAGGATTACGGCAACATCACCGAGACCTTCCGTCCCGGCCATGCCGACTACACCTACTGGCACAAGTACGGCGTGCGCGATCCGCGCGGCGGCGGGCGCTCCTCGGCGCGCCTGACCGCGCCGGTGGTCGGCGCCGGCGCCATCGCCAAGAAATGGCTGCGCGAGCGCTTCGGCATGGAATTCATGGGCTGCATGCGCCAGCTGGGCGATATCGAGGTGCCGTTCGGGGGCTGGGAGCACGTGCATGCGAATCCCTTCTTCGCCGCCACCGGCGACGCCGACCTGCTGGCGCGCATGGAAGCCGCGATGGACGAGCTGCGCCGCGCCGGCGACTCGATCGGCGCGCGCATCGACGTGGTGGCGAAGAACGTCCCGGTCGGCCTCGGCCAGCCGCTGTACGACAAGCTCGACGCCGACATCGCCTATGCGATGATGGGGATCAATGCGGTCAAGGGCGTCGAGATCGGTGCCGGTTTCGGCTCGGTGGCGCAGAAAGGTTCCGAGCACGGCGACGAGCTGACGCCGGCAGGCTTCGTCGGCAACAATGCCGGGGGCGTGCTGGGCGGGATCTCGACCGGGCAGGACATCACGGTGTCGATCGCGATCAAGCCGACCTCGTCGATCCGCACGCCGCGCCGTTCGATCGACAAGGACGGCAACCCGGTGTCGGTCGAGACCTTCGGCCGCCACGACCCGTGCGTGGGCATCCGGGCGACGCCGATCGCGGAAGCGATGCTGGCGCTGGTGCTGATCGATCATGTGATGATGCACCGCGGGCAGTGCGGGGATGTGAAGGTCGGTACGCCGCGCCTGGGCGGATCGGCCGGCTGACGATTCGCGTCAGCGTTCGGACGTCGCCCCTGCGCAGGCAGGGGCCCAATTTGCACGCATTACGTCAGCGCATGCAGACCTTGGGCCCCTGCCTTCGCAGGGGCGACGTGCTTGATGTACATCTTGTTATTTTTCCGCGGCCCTCGGGCCCGGTTACTTCGCCACCTCGGCCTGCTGGCGCCGCTCCACCGTCTGCACCACCAGCGCCCTTAAATCGTTCAGCAGCGCAAACTCGGTCTGGTTCAGGTACACCGAGGGATAGCGGTCGTCCCAGTCGCCATAGATGAAGCCGACCGGCTCGCCATGCGTGCACAGCGGGATGATCACGAAGCAGTGGCCGTCGCCCAGCGTGCCCTTCCACCAGCCCGGCAGCTTGCTGGCGAATTTCGGGTCGCGCGCGTTTTCGATGAAGATCACGCGGTCGCTGCCGAGCGCGGCGAAGAACACGTTCGGTTCGTAGCTGTCGTCGAAGGCGAGCTGCGGCAGCATCGCCTTGGCGCCGTCGCCGAGGCCGATCTTGGCGCTGTACTTGCCTTCGCGGCGGCTGCGCAGGAAGCCGAAGGCGCGCGTGAACGACAGGCCGTGGTAGGCGGTCTCGATCGCCATCGACATCATCTGGCCCGGGGTGGCGCTGGCGGCGCCCGCTGCCGCCTCGCGCATGTCGCTCACGCCGCTCAGCAGGACCTTGTTGCCGGCCTCGCGCATGCGCGCGCTGGCGGCGTTGCGGGCGCGCTTCTCGGGCGGGTTGGCCAGCGGCGCGATCGACAGTTCCGCGGCCGCTTCGGCCCTGGCCATGTCGACGGCGCCGACGATGGCTTCCGGGGCCACGCCGAGCATCGCCGAAAAATCGGCGGCCAGCTCGGCCACCCGCGCGGCGCCGGCTTCATCGCCGTTCCACAGCGATTCCGCGCATAGCGAGGACATGGTGCCGAGCGCCGCCAGCCAGTCGTCGTGGCCGAAGGCGTCGGAACGCTCGCCCGGCTCGACCCGGCGCATGCCGGCGGTCAGGTTGCGCGGCAGGCCCCAGTGCTCGGCAGTGGCACGTCCGATCTGTTCCAGCGACAGGCCCAGATGGTCGTGCGCGGCGTCGTCCTGGCGGCCGGCATCGCCGCCGCCGGCCTGCTGCTGCAGCAGGATCCAGTGCTCGGGCAGGTAGAAGGTGACCATCATGCGGCCCAGCGAGTGCAGGATCGAGCACACCACGGCTTCCTCGGGATCGCGGCTGGCCGACTGCAGCGCCACCTTCTGCGCCACCATCCCGGCCAGCACCGCCTTTTCCATCTCGATGTGGGCCTGCAGCGAATCCGGGCTCGACTTGCCGAGTTCCTCGATCAGCTTCAGGCCCAGCGCCAGGTGGCCGATGGCTTCGGTGCCGAGTACCAGCACCGCCTTGGAGACGGTGTTGATGCGCTGGCCGAAGGCCGAGTACATGCCGCTGTTGGCCAGGCGCAGCACCTTCTGGGTCAGCACCGGATCCGACAGCACCGTCTGGGTCATCGAGAAGTCGCGCTCGTCCTCGCCGCGCATCGAGGCCAGGATGGCGGTGATGGCACGGGTAAAGCCGGGCATGTCGCCGCGCTTGCGGATGCGTTCCCACAGCAGGGCCAGGGTGGCCTCGGCTTTCGGCGAGCGCTGGATGGTCTCGTTCATAGTATGCCTGCTCGTAGTTCGTCGGGCAGCAGCGCCGCGTACAGGTTTTCCTTGAGGGCGGCCATGGCCACGTGGGCCGGCATCGGCTTGCCGGTGAGGTAGCCCTGCACGTAGTCGCAGCCGCGTGACGCCATGTAGCCCAGTTGTTCTTCGGTCTCGACGCCCTCGGCGACCACCGACAGGCCGAGGTGCTTGGCCAGGTCGAGCACGGTGTTGCAGATGGCCGCGTCCTTGGCCGACGCCGGCAAGTCCTTGATGAAGGCGCGGTCGATCTTCAGCACCGAGATCGGGAAGCGCTTCAGGTAGGCCAGCGAGGAGTAGCCGGTGCCGAAATCGTCGATCGCGATGCGCGCGCGCCGCTCGGCCATCTTTTGCAGGATCGCTTCGGCGTGCACCGGATCGATCATCAGCGTGCCCTCGGTGATCTCGAGCACCAGCTTGTCGCCCGGCGTGCCGGAAAAAGCGAGGGCGTCGTCCAGCACCGCTAGGAAGCGGTCGTTGCGGAACTGGCGCGGGCTGATGTTGACCGAGATGTAGAGGTCGCGCTTGGCGACTTCCTCGAACTGGCGGATCTGGGCGCAGGCCGCCTTCAGCGCCCATGCGCCCAGCAGGTTGATCAGGCCGTTGGTTTCGGCGATCGGGATGAAGCGCACCGGCGGCACCATGCCCAGGGTCGGGTGCTTCCAGCGCATCAGGGTCTCGAAGCCCTCGATGCGGCGCGTGCGCGAACACACGATCGGCTGGTAGTACAGCTGGAATTCGCCTTCGCGCACCGCCTGGAACATCGCGGCTTCCAGCGAGATGTCGTGCTGGGGCGGTCCGCTTTCCTTCACACTGTAGACCACGGTGCGGGCCCCGCCGGTTTCCTTGGCGCGGCCCATGGCGGCGTCGGCCAGGGCCAGCAGGCGCACCTCGTCCTCGGCGTGCTCGGGATACACCGAGACCCCGATCGAGGCGCCCAGGTAGACCGTGTGGCTGCCGACCTCGAACGGCGACTGCAGCGCCGCCAGCAGGCGCCCGGTGACCAGCTTGATCTGGGCCGGGCTCAAGGTGCCGGGCAGCACCGCCACGAATTCGTCGCCGCCGACGCGCGCCAGGGTGTCGCTGTCGCGCAGCGTCTTGCGCAGGCGCGCCGCGGCCTGGCGCAGGATGTCGTCGCCCACCGGGTGGCCGAGGCCGTCGTTGACCTTCTTGAAGCCGTCCAGGCCGATGTTGGCGATCGAAAAACCCTGGCCCGAACGGCGCGCGTTGGCGATCACCATGCGGATGCGGTCCGACAGCAGCAGCCGGTTCGGCAGCTCGGTCAGGGCGTCGTGGGTCGCCATGTGGCGCAGCTGTTGTTCGGTGGCGCGCTGGGCCGACATGTCGCGGCCCACGGCCAGCAGGTCGTGACCGCCGGCCAGGGGGGCGATGCGCAGCTCGAACCAGGTGTCGCCCCCGCCGCAGCGCAGCCGTGCCTCGATCAGGATCGCATCGCCGCGCGCGGTAGCGTCGACGAGCGCGTTGCGCAGCGCTGCCTGGTCGATCTCCGGCGCCAGCAGCGGCAGCACGCTGCCTGCCAGCGGCGCGCCTGCGGCCAGCAGCTGGCAGGCACGCTGGCTGGCAAAGCGGATCAGGCCGGACGGGTCGAGGCGGAAGACGACGTCGCCGGCGGCTTCCAGCAGGTGATCGAGGCTGGACGCTTGCGCCGCCTGGCCCCCATGCCTCTGATCCTGATTCGCTGCAGCGGTTGAACTGGAGCCCATTGTGTAAATAGTTGCTTTCTTAACGTGTCCGGAACGTCGGGCGTGCTGTCGGAAACTGCCGAGTGTACCAAATCGGTAAAGAATGTATCACTGAAAGATTCCAATAGGCATTAAAAAACACAAGCTGCATCGCCGTTGGCCGCCGGGTGCTTGCCGGGTACGCATGTTTGCGCTAGCCTGATTGCCTTATCGATAAGCCGACTGACGCCCCACCCCTGCATTGTCGCCGATATAATGCAACTAGGAAACTTTTCAGCACGATCGATGATGCTTCATTGCAACACCGGACGCGCTGCCGACCTCACAGTTCCCGGGAGACGCCCATGAACCGTTTCGATACGCACGAGGTATTCAACCAGGCATCGGCGTTCGCCGGCGTCAACCTGTTTGCCTGTGATCCGGCGCTGCGCGAAGGGCTGGCGCGCGAGGGCGGCGGCTGGGCCGCCCCGGGACTGGAGCAGCTTGGCGCCCGTCTCGGCAGCGCGGCGGTGGGCGAGCTGGCGCGGCTGGCCAACGAGTTTCCGCCCAGGCTGATCAACTTCGACCGCAACGGGCGCCGCATCGATGAGATCGAATTCCACCCGGCCTGGCATGAACTGATGGGCCTGCTCATCGCGAACGGCGCGCATTCGCTGCCGTGGGAAGGCGTCCAGCCGGGCGCGCAGGTGGCGCGTGCCGCTGCTTACCTGCTGTTCGGCCAGGTCGAGAACGGCACGCAATGTCCGGTAACGATGACCTATGCCTCGGTGCCGGCGCTGCGCCAGAATCCGGCCATCGCGGCACGCTGGCTGCCCAAGATCCTGTCGCGCGACTACGACCCGCGCTCGCTGCCGGTCGGGCAGAAGCGCGGTGCCCTGGTCGGCATGGGCATGACCGAGAAACAGGGCGGCACCGACGTGCGCGCCAACACCACCCGCGCGACGCCGCTGGATCCGGGCAGCGCACGGGCGCGCTTCGGCGGCGAGGGCGAAGGCGCCTGGAACATCGTCGGCCACAAATGGTTCTTTTCGGTGCCGCAATCGGATGCGCACCTGATCCTGGCGCAGATCGATGAGGATGCGGACAGCGATGGCCGTACACGGCCCGCGCTGTCCTGCTTTTTCGTGCCGCGCTTCCTGCCCGACGGCAGCCGCAACGCGGTCCGCGTGCAGCGCCTCAAGAACAAGCTGGGCAACAAATCGAGCGCGTCGTCCGAGGTCGAATTCTGCGATGCCGTCGGCTGGATGATCGGCAAGGAAGGGCGCGGCATCCCGACCATCCTCGAGATGGGCAGCCATACCCGCCTCGATTGCGTGCTCGGCAGCGCCGGCATCATGCGCGCCGCGCTGTGCCATGCGCTGCACCATGCGCGCGGGCGCAGCGCCTTCGGCCGGCCCCTGGCGCAGCAGCCGCTGATGCGGAACGTGCTGGCCGACCTGGCGCTGGAATCCGAAGCGGCCACGGCGTTTTCGCTCAGACTGGCGCGCTGTTTCGATCAAATGAGCGACCCGGTCGCCGGTCAAGCCCAGGCGCTGCTGGCCCGCATCCTGACCCCCGCCGGCAAGTACTGGATATGTAAACGCGGTCCCGCCTTCGGTGCCGAGGCGATGGAAGTCATGGGCGGCAACGGTTACGTCGAAGACGGTCCGCTGGCGCGCCTGTACCGCGAGTTCCCCGTCAATTCGATCTGGGAAGGTTCGGGCAACGTGATGTGCCTGGACGTGCTGCGGGCGATCGCCAGGGGACCCGACATGCGCGACGCGCTGGAGACCGAGCTGGCGCTGGCAGCCGGGCGCGACGCGCGCTTCGATGCCCATGCGGCGCAGCTGCTCGACGGCCTGGCGGCCGCAGCACAGGACGAATTCGGTGCGCGCCGGCTGGCCGAGCGGCTGGTGCTGGCGGTGCAGGCCGGCCTGCTGCTGCGCCACGCGCCGGACTATGTGGCCGATGCCTTCGTCGCCTCGCGTATCGTGCGCGAACCCGGTGGCGCCTTCGGCCGCCTGCCGGACGGGGTCGACAGTGACGCGATCCTGGCGCGGGCCCTGGTCGAGGCGCCGTAATTGCTATCAAGAAACAAACAGTTTTTGTTGTTAAAGACGCGACAAAGCGGCGCGCGGCTGGGATAATGCGGGCCACCGAGTTACAAGCCACAGCAAGCCATGTCGATAATGAAACAAGATCCGCGTTTTCCGAACCTGTTCATCCTGAACCATCCCCTGATCCAGCATAAGCTGACGCACATGCGCGACCGCGGTACCTCGACCCGCACCTTCCGCGAGCTGCTGCGCGAGATCACGCTGCTGATGGGTTACGAGATCACGCGCGATCTGCCCTTGACGACACAACAGATCGACACCCCGCTGGTCACGATCGACGCGCCGGTCATCGCCGGCAAGAAGCTGGCGATCGTGCCGATCCTGCGCGCCGGCATCGGCATGAGCGACGGCCTGCTGGAACTGGTGCCCTCGGCGCGCGTCGGCCACATCGGCGTGTTCCGCGACCCGGCCACCCACCAGCCGGTGGAATACCTGGTGCGCCTGCCGGACACCACCGACCGCACCTTCATCCTGTGCGATCCGATGGTCGCCACCGGCAACTCGGCGGTGTACGCGGTCGACGTGCTCAAGAAGCGCGGCGTGCCCGACGACCAGATCCTGTTCCTGGCGCTGGTGGCGGCGCCGGAAGGCGTCGAGGTGTTCCACAAGGCGCATCCGGACGTGAAGCTGTACGTGGCGTCGCTCGACAGCCACCTGAACGACCACGCCTACATCATCCCGGGCCTGGGCGATGCGGGCGACCGTATCTTCGGCACCAAGTAAGCGGAACGGGGAGGGCGCATGAGCGACGCGGTCGATGCCGAATTCTTTACCCGCCTGTCGGAACTGAACGACAAGTTCGCAGCCAGCCTGCCGCACACGCTCGGCCGTCTGTCCGAGGCGCGCGCGGCCTTCGACCCGGTCCACCCGCAGGCGGCGCTGGTGGACGAGATGCATGCGATCCTGCATACGCTGGCCGGCTCGGCCGCGACTTTCGGTTTCCGGGTGCTCGGCACGCAGGCGCGCGTGCTCGAGCAGCGGCTGCGTGTCTTCACCACCTTCGACGCGGTCCTGCCGGCGGACTGGGAGGCCTGGCTGGCCGAACTCGACGTGTACGTGGCATGGGGGCGGGACGATCCGAAATCGGCCTACCCTAACGATGAGGCCGCTATTTAGCGTTGCCGCAAGGTTCCTGTTCTGAAAACGTTTGATCCAGAACAAACTTTGTGATCCTCGATGACCTATATTCACCGTACTGCCGACGCAAATGGAGCGCGTAAGGAATTACCGATGAGCCAGTAATAGTTGGTTTTAGGAACTCTTATGCCCTCATTTTTATTTTGCGAAAACCGTGTACATTGGGTTTTATTCGGTATAATTAGGGATCGTTGGATTCGAGTTAGCAGTGCAGTTAGTCTGTCATTTGTTTCTTGCTTCTTCAAACGATCGTAAACGGACGCAAGTCCACTTTAACTGAAATAGGAAATTGTAATGGCAACTGGCATCGTAAAATGGTTCAATGACTCCAAAGGCTTTGGCTTCATCACCCCGGACGAAGGCGGCGAAGATCTGTTCGCTCACTTCTCGGCTATCCAAAGCGCCGGCTTCAAGTCGCTGCAGGAAAACCAGCGCGTCTCGTTCGACGTGACCTCGGGTCCGAAGGGCAAGCAAGCTTCCAACATCCAGCCGATCTAATATCGCTGCTGTTTGTTCGGCAAAAAAATCCTCGGAACTCCCGGGGATTTTTTTTTGCCTGTTAGATTGTTGTCGCTTATTATTTTCTGATTGTAAACGCATCAGTTCTATCAGATTGCCGACCTCGCGCGTTTGACAAAACCTTCAGGGCAGGGGATGCGGCTGGCCGACGCAGCGTCGCAGAAGGTCGCTGAATGCGGCGAAACAATGCAACGCCGCGATGGCGGTTTTCTCAGGCGCGCTTATTGCGCCAATAGTCCGGCTGGGAATAGGCGCGGCGTAGGAAATCGACGAAGACGCGGATGCGCAACGGCAAATGCCGCCGCTGTGCGAACACGGCATGGATATCGTTGCCGGGCGCGGCGTATTGTTCCAGTACCGGCAGCAAGCGGCCGGCCTCGATATCGGCCCCCACTTCCCACATCGAACGCCAGGCCAGGCCGCGGCCTTCCAGCGCCCAGGCGTGCAGCACCGTGCCGTCGTTGCACACCATGTTGCCGCCCACTTTCAAGGTGACTGCCTTGCCGTGTTCGCGGAAGGTCCAGCCGCGCTGGCTGCCGGCGCTGCTGATCGCCAGGCAGTCGTGGCGCGCCAGGTCTTCCAGCGTCTGCGGCGTGCCATGGCGCTTCAGGTAAGTGGGCGCCGCCACCACGACACGGTGGTTGTCGGCCAGCTTGACCCCGACCAGGTTGGAATCCTCGAGGCTGGCGATGCGGATCGCCACGTCGACGCCTTCGCCGACCACGTCGACCAGGCGGTCGCTCAGGTTGAGATTGACGCTCACCTCGCGGTGCTCGGCCAGGAAGGAGGGCAGCAGCGGCGCCACGTGCTGGCGCCCGAAGCCGGCCGGCGCCGACACCAGCAAGTGGCCGCTGGCGCGTGCGCTGCGCTCCGACACGGCCGACTCCGCTTCCTCTAGCTCGGCCAGGATGCGCTGGCAATCCTCGAGGAAAGCGGCGCCCTCGTCGGTCAGCGCCAGCTTGCGCGTGGTCCGCTGCAGCAGCTTGACGCCAAGCCGGCTTTCGAGCGCATCCAGGCGGCGGCCGATCATGGCCGGGGCGATGCCCTCGGCGCGGGCGGCGGCGGACAGGCTGCCGCGCGCGACCACCTCGACGAAGGTGGAGATCTGGCGGAAATGGTCCATCGCAGCGTGGGCTCCTCGGCGCATCTGTGACTTATACGCACAGATGAATATATTTATTATCTCGTTTAGTGGTGCGGAAGTGAATATACTTGAGAGAACAGCAAACACCAAATTCATCATCAAAACAGGAGCATGCCATGACCATCGCCACCCCAGCCGGAATGGAGATCCGGGCCGAGATCAAGCCGGAATACGAACAAATCCTCACGCCGGAGGCGCTCGCGCTGGTAGCGAAGCTGAGCCGCGCGTTCGAGCCGCGCCGCCAGGAACTGCTGGCCGCCCGTGTCGAGCGCGCCAAACGGATGGACGCCGGCGAGCGTCCCGACTTCCTGGCCGACACGGCCCACATCCGTGACGGCGACTGGAAGATCGCCCCGATCCCGAAGGCACTGGAATGCCGCCGCGTCGAAATCACCGGCCCGGTCGAGCGCAAGATGGTCATCAACGCGCTGAACTCGGGCGCCGACAGCTACATGACCGACTTCGAGGATTCGAACACCCCGAACTGGGATAACCAGATCACCGGCCAGCTCAACATGCGCGACGCCGTGCGCCGCACGATTTCGCTGGAACAGAACGGCAAGCAGTACAAGCTGAACGACAAGGTCGCAACCCTGGTCGTGCGTCCGCGCGGTTGGCACCTCGACGAAAAGCACGTGCTGGTGGACGGCAAGCGCGTCTCCGGCGGCATCTTCGACTTTGCGCTGTTCATGTTCCACAACGCCAAGGAGTTGCTGGCACGCGGCGCCGGCCCGTATTTCTACCTGCCAAAGATGGAATCGCACCTGGAAGCGCGGCTGTGGAATGACATCTTCAAGATGACCCAGGACGAGCTCGGCCTGCCGCAGGGCATCATCAAGGCGACTGTACTGATCGAGACCATCGTGGCCGCCTTCGAGATGGACGAGATCCTGTACGAGCTGCGCGAACACAGCGCCGGCCTGAATGCGGGGCGCTGGGACTACATCTTCTCCTGCATCAAGAAGTTCAAGCTGGACAAGAACTTCTGCCTGGCCGACCGCCCGAAAGTCACGATGACGGCGCCGTTCATGCGCGCCTATGCGCTGCTGCTGCTGAAGACCTGCCACAAGCGCGGCGCTCCCGCGATCGGCGGCATGTCGGCGCTGATTCCTATCAAGAACGATCCCGAGAAGAACGCGACGGCGATGGCCGGTGTGATCGGCGACAAGTCGCGTGACGCTACCGACGGCTACGACGGCGGCTGGGTAGCCCACCCGGGCCTGGTCGAGGCTTCCATGGCCGAGTTCAAGAAGGTGCTGGGCGACAAGCCGAACCAGATCGAGAAACAGCGTCCGGACGTCGAAGTGACGGCCGCGCAACTGCTCGACTTCAAGCCGGAAGCGCCGATCACCGAAGCCGGCCTGCGCTACAACATCAACGTCGGCATCCATTACCTGGGCGCCTGGCTGGCCGGCAATGGCTGCGTGCCGATCCACAACCTGATGGAAGACGCGGCCACGGCCGAGATCAGCCGCTCCCAGGTGTGGCAGTGGATCCGTACCCCGAAAGGCGTGCTGGACGACGGCCGCAAGGTCACGGCCGAGATGGTGCGTGCGATGATCCCGGAAGAACTGGCCAAGGTGAAGGAAGTCGCACCGAACGGCGATAGCCCGACCTATGCGCGCGCGGCCGAGATTTTCGAGCAGATGTCGACCTCGGAAGAGTTTGCCGAGTTCCTGACGCTGCCTCTGTACGAGGAAATCTGATTAGGCCTGGGTCCGTTTCGCGACGGACCGGATTGCGACTCGCTTGCAACTGAGCGCGTGGACGGGGAACCCGTCCACCCTACCTTTGATGTATGCGACGCAGGTAGGGTGGACGGCTCTGCCGTCCACGCGTCCAACTAGCCTTGGCGCCGCCGCTCGGCCAGCGGTTCCCTGGCCAGGAACGCTTCCAGCGCCGCCTCGTCGATCGCATTGCCACCCAGCCGCCAGAGCAGGGCATTTAGCCGGTCCCCGCCCCAGAACAGCTCGCCGCCGTCCTGCAGCCGATACGTCGGCACCCCGAACACCCCATCCGCCACTGCCTGCGCCGTCGCATCCATCAGCTGCCGTTTCACCTCGACCGTCCCCGCCGCGGCCAGCAGGGCCGCCCCGTCCAGCCCGATACCGTCTGCGAGCCGCACCAGCACCGCCGCATCGCCGATGTCTTCCCCGCGCTCCCAGCAAGCCGCAGCCAGCTCGAGGGCAAGCGCACGCCGCGCCGCATCGTCGGTCAGCGCCGTGCACATGCGCAGCGCAGTCAGGGGATTGAAGGGATGGCCAGGCGGCCCGGCGAACGGCAGCCCGCGCCGCGCCGCCTCGCGCATCACGTCGCGAAACACATAGCGGCGCTTGGCCGGCACTTCGGCGGGCCCCAGGTTGCCGTGCGCATTCAGCAGTCCGGCAAACAGCACCGGTACCAGGCGCACCGGAGCGCCGGCCGCTGCATCGATCCGCGGCAGGCCGCGCAAGGCCAGCCACACGTAAGGGCTGACCAGGTCGACATAGCAATCGAGATGCGTCATCGCGCGGCGGCGTCGGTCAGAACACGTTCTTCCACTCCCGCAGGGCCGCAAACGCCTCCACCGGACCGGCATCCCGGCCCAGCCGCCCGGCGGCCACCAGGCTGCCCACGATCGCCGCTTCCCGATAGCGCAGGAAAGGATTGGTCGCCTTCTCGATCGCGATCGTGGACGGCACCGTCGGCAGATGCGTGCCGCGCGCCTGGCTGTCGGCCGCCACCCGCATCTGCAGCGCCCGGTTATCCGGCTCCACCGCCTCCGCAAAGCGCAGGTTCGACAGCGTGTACTCGTGCGCGCAATACACCAGGGTATCGTCGGGCAGGGCCGCCAGCTTGCCGAGCGACGCGGCCATCTGCGCCGGTGTGCCTTCGAACAAGCGGCCGCAGCCGGCTCCGAACAGCGTATCGCCGCAGAACAGCCAGTGGACCTCGTCGTCTTCGCGCACGTAGGCGATGTGGCCGAGTGTATGGCCCGGCACGTCCAGCACCGAAAAACTCAGGTCGAGTCCGGGCACCTGCACCCGGTCGCCTTCGCCCAGCGGATGCGTTACCGCCTCGATACCGTCGTTGCGCGGGCCAAATACCGGAACCGCACCCTGTTCGAGCAGCAGCGGTACGCCCCCGGTGTGGTCAGCATGATGATGGGTGAGTAGAATGGCAGTCAGGGTAAGCCCATTCGCCCGCAGCGCCTCGAGGATGGGTTCGCCATCGCCGGGGTCGACCACTGCCGCATGGACACCATCGTGGATGAGCCAGAGGTAGTTGTCCTTGAACGCAGGCACCGTCAGAACGGCCAGTTTGGTGGGAGTCGGGGTCGGCGATTGGGTCATATGAGAATGTGGGATCGAACAAGGGGTTGCATGGACGGCGTGGCATCCGAAAAATCCATTATAGCGCTCGACCGCTGGCTGCAATCGCCGGCGGGCGCGTACGTGCGCGCCTGGGAGCAGGCCTGCCTGGACGAGCTGACCGCCGACATCTTCGGCTTCAACGCGATCCAGATCGGCGTGCCGCAAATCGATGCGCTGGCCGCCAACCGCATGCCGAACAAGTGGCAGGCGGCCACGCGCACGTCGACCGCGGACGAACTGGCCTACGCGGCCGGCGGCAAGCAGATCGCGGTCGCGCTCGACTTCGCCGACCTGCCGTTCGCCTCGCAGAGCCTGGACCTGGTGGTGCTGCCGCACGTGCTCGAGTTCGCGGCCGAGCCGCACCAGGTCTTGCGCGAGGTCGAACGGGTGCTGATCCCGGAAGGGCAGGTCATCATCTGCGGCTTCAACCCGGCCAGCATGTGGGGCATCCGCCAGGGCATGGGGCGCCTCACCAGCAGCGATTACCTGCCGACGGCGGGCGAGTTCATCTCTTTGCCACGTCTCAAAGACTGGTTAAAATTGCTGAATCTTGCCCCTTCGCGCAACTACTTCGGCTGCTATGCACCGCCGTTTCGCACCACGCAATGGCTGAACCGCTTCGCCTTCGTCGAAGGTGCCGGGCGGCGCTGGTGGCCCTACCTGGGTGCGGTCTACATCGTGCATGCGATCAAGCGCGTCAAGGGCATGAACATCATCGGCCCGGCCTGGAACAAAAAGCCGGGCAAGGCGCCGGCCGTCGTGCCGGCGACCAACCGCAATGAGCGGCTCAATCATCCGAACAATAAAGGAAGCAACGCAGCATGACCAAAGTTGAGATTTTTACCGACGGCGCCTGCAAGGGAAATCCGGGCACCGGCGGCTGGGGCGCGCTGCTGGTCGCCGATGGCGGCCACGAGAAGGAAATCTTCGGCGGCGAGCCGAACACGACCAACAACCGCATGGAACTGCGCGCGGTGATCGAGGCGCTCGGCGTGCTCAACCGCCCCTGCCAGGTGGTGCTGCACACCGACAGCCAGTACGTCCAGAAGGGCATCTCGGAATGGATACACGGCTGGAAGGCGCGCGGCTGGAAGACGGCGGCCAAGGAACCGGTCAAGAACGACGACCTGTGGAAGGCGCTCGACGCCGCCCAGCAGCAGCACGCGGTCGAATGGCGCTGGGTGCGCGGCCACAATGGCCATCCGGGCAATGAACGCGCCGATTCGCTGGCCAACATGGGGGCGGCGTCCGCGAAACGCTGAACGTTGCGGAGCCCGACCTGAGCAGGCCTTCGCTGGTATACTTGGTGGTTCTTTCCACGCTTTTGATTGATCTTCACGCGCATGCGCCAAATCGTTCTCGATACCGAAACCACAGGCTTCAACCCGCGCACCGGCGACCGCATCGTCGAAGTCGGCTGCGTCGAAATCCTGGACCGCAAGCTTACCGGTAACAATTTCCACCGCTACGTCAACCCCGAGCGCGACTCGGACGAGGGCGCGCTGGCGGTGCACGGCCTGACCACCGAATTCCTCAGCGACAAGCCCAAGTTCCACGAGATCGCGCACGAACTGCGCGCGTTCTGCCAGGGCGCCGAAATCATCATCCACAACGCGCCGTTCGACCTGGGCTTCCTGAACCACGAATTCCAGCGCGCCGGCCTGCCGCCCTTCGTCGACCACTGCGGCGGCGTGATTGACACCCTGGTGAACGCCAAGGAACTGCACCCAGGCAAGCGCAACTCGCTGGACGCGCTGTGCGACCGCTACGGCGTCTCCAACGCGCACCGCAAGCTGCACGGCGCATTGCTCGACTCGGAACTGCTGGCCGATGTCTACCTGGCCATGACGCGCGGGCAGAACATGCTGTCCATGGATGTCGAGGTGGAAGCGTCGGGCGGCGCCCAGCTGGTCGATGCCGGTCCGCTGGGCGAGATCATCGTGATTGCCGCGGCCGACGACGAACTCGCCGAGCACGATAAAGTGCTGGCCGCGCTCGACAAGGGCGTGAAGGGTGAATGTCTTTGGAGAAAATATTCTCTGCAGGGGTGACAAAACGCAAAACTCCCCCTATAATGCTCGTCATTGCAGCGATGCAAACGCAGCAAAGCAGTAGATAGTAGTTAAGCAGGGCGGTTAGCTCAGGGGTAGAGCACAGCATTCACACTGCTGGGGTCGCAAGTTCGAAACTTGCACCGCCCACCAGAATTCAGCGTTTGGATGCAAAGCCGCGAATTTCCGTAACGAGTTAAGCAAAAAAACTTGGGGAATTCGGGATCTGAACGCAACGATAAAAAGGCCAGCATTCAGCTGGCCTTTTTTTCATTCAACTTGAGATGCAGGGCCTTAGCGCTGCGGAATCGTTGCCCCGCGACCGACACCAGGCCAGCCCGTGCCTCTGCAATAACATCTGCAACTAATCGACATTTTCGGCATTTCTGTCATGGCTGCTGGTGATAACGCCATGTCGCCATACCATCCCATGATGGCGGGCATTCCAACATGTGATTGGAAAACAACCGTGTATTTTTCTAAGATAGATCATCGGTAAATGTTTTGGAAGATCACACCATGTCGAACAATCACAGCGCAACCCTGGCCGCGGGTCGGATCGCAGTCCCGGACCGTACAGCGTCGGGCGCCCGTCCTTCCTTCTGGCGTCGCCTGGTCGATGCCTGGCTGCGCGCTTACGCGTGCCGCATCGACAGCAACGGCAACATCATGTGCGAGCTGTAAGATCCTCCGGCCGCAGGTCGGCGTATGAAAGAAGAAGCGACGGTATTGCTACCGCCGCTTTTTTTTACGTCGAAGTTCAGGGCAACGATGATCTGGTTGGCCACTTTGCAGGTCTGGCCCGCCCGGTTGAGCCGGGCAGGCCCAGGGTCTCGGTGGGCACTGGACTGGCCAGCGAGGACCAGCATCCGGCCTGCAGCTTCCCGCCGCGCACGTCGTGCCTGAAACAATGCGGCATACCGCAGTCGGGCGTGCCTGGCACGCCGCTTACCGGACCAGGCAAGGTTTCTTGTTGTCGAACTTCCAGTCCGGTACCAGGAACTGCATGGCGGCGGCGTCGTCGCGCGCACCCAGGCCCATGTTCTTGTACGCCTGGTGTGCCTTTTCCAGCTCGGCCTCGTCGAGTTCGATACCCAGGCCCGGACGTTCGGGAACGCGGATCATGCCGCCTTCGATCTTCAGCGGCTCCCTGGTCAGGCGCTGGCCGTCCTGCCAGATCCAGTGGGTGTCGATCGCGGTGACCTTGCCCGGCGCGGCAGCGCCGACGTGGGTGAACATGGCCAGCGAGATGTCGAAGTGGTTGTTCGAGTGCGAGCCCCAGGTCAGGCCGAACATCTGGCACATCTGGGCCACGCGCACTGAACCCTGCATGGTCCAGAAATGCGGGTCGGCCAGCGGGATGTCGACCGACTGCAGCTGGATCGAATGGGCCATCTGGCGCCAGTCGGTGGCGATCATGTTGGTGGCGGTCGGCAGGCCGGTGGCGCGGCGGAACTCGGCCATCACTTCGCGGCCGGAGAAGCCGTTCTCGGCGCCGCAGGGGTCTTCGGCATAGGCCAGGATGCCGTGCTTGTCGCGGCACACGCGGATTGCCTCCTGGAGCGACCAGGCGCCGTTCGGATCGAGCGTGATGCGCGCGTCCGGGAAGCGCTCGTGCATGGCGACAATCGCTTCCATCTCCGCGTCGGCCGACAGCACGCCGCCCTTGAGCTTGAAGTCGTTGAAACCGTAGCGCTCGCGAGCCGCTTCGCACAGGCGCACCACGGCTTCCGGCGTGAGCGCCTCTTCGTTGCGCAGGCGGAGCCAGGCGTCGCCGGCGTCCGGTTCGCTGCGGTAGGCCAGCGGGGTCTTTTGGCGGTCGCCCACGTAGAACAGGTAGCCGAGCATCTCGACGGCATCGCGCTGCTGGCCTTCGCCCAGCAGCGCGGCGACCGGCACGTTCATGAACTGGCCCAGCAGGTCGAGCAGCGCGGACTCCACCGCGGTCACGGCGTGGATGGTGGTGCGCAGATCGAAGGTCTGCTGGCCGCGGCCGCCGGCGTCACGGTCGGCGAAGACCGTGCGCATGGCGTTCAGGATATTGTTGTACTCGCCCAGCGTCTTGCCGACGACCAGCGCGCGCGCATCCTCGACCGTCTGGCGGATTTTCTCGCCGCCCGGCACCTCGCCGAGGCCGGTGTTGCCGGCGCTGTCCTTGAGGATGACGATGTTGCGGGTGAACCAGGGGCCGTGCGCACCGCTCAGGTTGAGCAGCATGCTGTCCTGACCGGCGACGGGGACGACGCGCAGGTCGGTGATGGCGGGGGCGCCCGAAACGTTGGTATGCATGAGTGTCTCCGTAAATGGATGGGATCTGGTGAAACGATGCGGTAATTTATTTGTTCACGAGCGACTTGACCAGCGCCACGCGCTTGATGTCGCCGACGATGAACAGGTAGCAGGCGATCGCCAGCGCTGCGTTGGCGCCGACGAACACGAGGGCACCCGCGAACGAACCGGTGGTCTGCACGATGTAGCCGATGACGATCGGGGTCGTGATGCCGGCGGTGTTGCCGAAGGTGTTGAACAGGGCGCCGGAGAGGCCGCCCGCTTCTTTCGGCGAGGTGTCGGACACGACCGCCCAACCGAGAGCGCCGATACCCTTGCCGAAGAACGCCAGCGACATGACGGCAACCACCAGCATGTCGGTCTTGATGTAGTTACAGGCGATCATGCTCATCGACAGCAGCATGCCGAGGACGATCGGCACCTTGCGCGACACGGACAGGGAATGGCCGGCCCGGCTCAGGCGGTCCGACATCCAGCCGCCGACGATACCGCCCAGGAAGCCCGCGATCGCCGGGAGGGAGGCCACGAAGCCCGCCTTCAGGATCGTCATGCCGCGTTCCTGCACGAGGTAGACCGGGAACCAGGTGAGGAAGAAATAGGTGAGGGTGGTGATGCAGTACTGGCCGATATAGACGCCCAGGAGCATGCGGTTGGCCAACAGTTCCTTGATGCAGGTGAAAGTGTGAATCTGGGATGGCTGTGCGGTGCGGGTACCGTTGTCGAGGTCCACCAGCGCGCCGCCTTCCTGGATGTATTTCAGTTCGCTGGCGCTGACGCTCGGATGCTGTTTCGGTCCATAGATGGTCTTCAGCCAGACCAGGGACATCAGGATGCCGAGGCCGCCCATCACGTAGAACACGCTGTGCCAGCCGTAGGAATGCACCAGCCATCCCATGATCGGCGCAAACAGCACGGTCGCGAAATACTGGGCCGAATTGAAAATGGCGGCGGCCAGGCCGCGCTCGTGGGTCGGGAACCAGCTGGAGGCAATGCGGCTGTTGCCCGGGAAGGAGGGCGCTTCGGCGGCGCCGACCAGCAGGCGCAGGGTGAACAGCATGGCGACCGCGGCGCCACCGGCCAGGAACCCGGCCGCACCGGTGAGCATGGTAAAGGTCGACCACAGGAAGATACTGAAGAAGTAGGTGATCTTGGAGCCGAAGCGGTCGAGCAGCCAGCCGCCCGGCAGTTGGGCCAGCACATAGGACCAGGCGAAAGCGGAGAACACGAAGCCCATCTGGACCGCATCCAGGCCGAGGTCTTTCTTGATGCCGGGCGCCGCGATCGACATCGTGGCACGGTCCGCATAGTTGATGGTGGTGATCGCGAACAGCATCGCGAGGATGACCCAGCGCGTGCGGGTCTGGACCTTGGCCGCACTGGCGGCCTTGACGGATTGAGCTTGCTCCAAAACTGTCTCCTGTTTGACTGAGGTTTGTTAGGTGCTGCACTGCGAGACGGTATGTTCCGCCTTTGATGACTTAAAACGTATGCCGGATACCGAGGTTGTAGCCGGTGTTGCCGGACCCGGATTCGGTGTTGTTGTTGACGGTATAGCCGGCGCCGTTGCGGTTGCGGATATGTGCGAAGGCAGCATACAGTCCGGTGCGTTTCGAGAGGTCGTGCAGGTAACCGATACCCCAGGAACTGGCGTCCTGGTTGAAGTTCGTACGGTCGTCCTTGTGCATGACCGAGAACATCAGCGTGCCGTTCGAGACCGGCGCGCTGACGCCGAGGAGGTAATCACGTCCTTCGGTGGAGGGCGTCGGCCTCCCGCCGCCGTAGGGGTTGTTGGCGTTGGCCAGCGGCGCGGCGTTGTAGCCCTTGTCCACGCCGTAGGCGGCATGCAGCCTGGCCCATCCGAAGTTGTAGGTGGCGCCCAGCAGCGTGTTGCGTCCCAGGCTGCGGCTGATGGCCGCGGTCGTGCCCGACGCCGGCACATCGGCATTCTTGCTGTTGTAGGCCAGACGCACGACCAGCGGACCCGCGGCATAACCGATAACGCCGCCAAACTGCCGCCCGGCCGACGAATCGGCCTGCTCGCCGACGCTGTAGGCGAGTTGCGCGTCGATGCCGTGCAGGACCGGCGATGCGTAGGTGATGGTGTTGCTGGTCCGGATGTTGGTGCCCGAGTCCGGGAACAGGTTCTTGGAAGTGCCGGCGTAGCCGGTCCCGAACGGGTCGAGGATGACGAGGGTGGTGTGGTAGGGCGTGTACTGGCGACCGAGCGCGACCTGGCCGAACTTCCCTTTCAGGCCGACCAGGGCCTGGCGGTTGAAGATGGTACCGGCGGCGTCCACTTCGCCGGTGTCGATCTTGGCGCCGGTCTCGAGCGTGAAAAAGGCCGAGAGGCCATCGCCCAGTGCTTCCGTGCCGCGAAACCCGAGGCGCGAGGCCGACGCCGCACCGCTCGTGACTTTCGTGACATTGCCGGCGCTGCCGCCGCGTTCGCCGACGATGGCGGCATCGGCGATACCGTAGATCGTCACCGAACTTTGGGCGTGCGCGACGGCACTGCCGAACGCCAGGATCATGGCGGCGGTATTCTTCAAGATCGTCTCCGTTGATTATGGTTTTATGCACTGCTCGAATCAATCATAAGAGGTGATCGATTCACAACCAAACCAAAGAGTGATGTCTGCTATTCAGTAATTGAATGGATTGGCTTGCATGCCTTGCCGGCTGGGGAGGGCCGCACGCGTTATTCGTGATGAAAGCTGGGCAGGACTTCGCGTCTGAATAACTGCAGCACCGGGTTCTCGTTGTCGCGCCGCCAGGTGCACACCATCTGGACCGGTTCGGTCGTCATCTTGCGCATGACGATGCCGTCGAACTTCAGGCGCGCGGCACCCTCGGCAATCAGCGCGGCGCCGATACCGGCACGTACCAGCGCCAGCATGGTATGGACCTGGCCGATGTGCTCGACGACGTCCGGCACCACGCCGGCCCTGGCGAAGCGTTCGCTCAACATTTGGTAGAAAGGACGTGCCTCATAGGGCGAATACATGACGAACGGCCTGCCGTGCAGGTCTTCGAGCGTGGGTTCGAGCGGCCACTGACCGGCTTCGCGCTCGTGGATCGCGAGCATGAGCGACTCGGTCGCCAGCAGCGCGCTTTCGAGTTCGCCGTTGAGGGTGTGCGGGCGCATCAATCCCAGGTCAAGCTCCCCCGCATTCAATGCCTCGACCTGGACCGTGCTGACCAGTTCCTTGAGGGTCAGCGAGACGCCGGGGGCGCGTTCGCGCAAGCGCCGGACGACCTCCGGCAGCAGGCTGTAGCCCGAGGCCGAAGTGAAGCCGATCGAGATCGCGCCCTGTTCGCCTTTCGCGGCACGGCGCGCGGTGAACGCGGCCTCCTCGGCGAGGCGCAGGATGCGCGCCGCCTCCGGCAGGAAAGCCTTGCCGGCCGCCGTCAGGCGCACGGTGCGGCTACTGCGCTCGAGCAGCTGGGCGCCGACGTGATGCTCGAGCAAGCGAATCTGGCGGCTCAGCGGTGGCTGTGTCATGCTCAGGCGTTCGGCCGCCCTGCTGAAATGCAGTTCCTCGGCCACTGCCACGAAACAACGGAGTTGGCTGATCTCGAACATTCTCTTTGGGTTCCTGCACTTCGTGCGATGCAGAATTATAGGGCGTCGGATCGGTCTCTCATCAGGCGAGGCAAGATGTCTGGTCGTCGAACGACGATCCCGGTACCGGCGACTGCGCGGCGCCCGCCACCGGGTATGCATCCGCTTGCATCGTCATGGGACTTGGCTCCTTATTGCGCGCCCTGCTTGGCCATCAGCTTGTGCAGCATGTCGCATTCTTCCGGGGTCAGGTCGGTCAGCGGCGCGCGTACCGGGCCGCCGTCATGGCCGGCCAGGCGGGCGCCGGCCTTGACGATGCTGACGGCGTAGCCGGCCTTGCGGTTGCGGATCTCCAGGTAAGGCAGGAAGAACTCGTCCAGCATGCGGTTCTGGGCGGCGTGGTCGTCGCTGGCGATCGCGTGGTAGAAGTCCATGGCCAGCTTCGGCATGAAGTTGAAGACCGCCGACGAATACACCGGCACCCCTAGCGCCTTGTAGGCGGCCGCATACACTTCGGCGGTCGGCAGGCCGCCCAGGTAGCTGAAGCGGTCGCCCATGCGGCGCCAGATCTGCATCATCAGTTCGATGTCGCCCAGGCCATCCTTGAAACCGATCAGGTTCGGGCAGCGGTCGGCCAGCTTTTCCAGCGACTGCGGGCTCAAGCGGCACTGGGCGCGGTTGTAGACCACGACGCCGATACTGGTCGCGTTGCAGACCGCCTCCACGTGCGCCACCAGGCCGTCCTGGCTGGCTTCGGTGAGGTAGTGCGGCAGCAGCAGGATGCCCTTGGCGCCGAGGCGCTCGGCTTCCTGGGCAAACTTGATCGCGGCGCGGGTCGGGCCGCCGACGCCGGCCAGGATCGGTACCTTGCCGGCGCAGGTATCGACCGCGGTCTTGATCACGCTCGCATATTCTTCATGGGTCAACGAGAAGAACTCGCCGGTGCCGCCTGCGGCGAACAGGGCGGTCGCACCGTAGGGTGCCAGCCATTCGAGGCGCTCCGCATAGGTCCCGGGACGGAAGTTGCCCTCGGCGTCGAAGTCGGTGATCGGAAAAGACAGCAGGCCCGAGGACAGTACTTGTTTCAGCTCTTGCGGATTCATTGCGGCTCCATTGTTGGGTACGTGAGTGGGTTTGAACGATCATCATGGCGTTTACTTGTCAGTCATCGTACAACTAGGGCGGTGATTAGGCAAGCCGTTAGTGCTGTATTTTTTAGCGCGTCAGGTCAAGAACTGTTGTTCCGGGTGTATCGAGAGCAGTGGATTCGGCAGTCTTTAGAGCGGTTCTGGATGTTCTAGTGATATGATGTCATACAACTTTGTGGTGATGCCTGTAGTGCCGATGGTCGTGATCGAAGCCTTGTTACCGATGACCGTCAGCCGGTCGGCAATGCACCTGAAGTTACCTGGCCGTCCGGGTCGTGTCGCGTTCGATCAGGTCGAAGCCGACGTCAATGACATTGGCTTTCAATGCCTGGCCTTCGATCTTGGCGATGAGCGACTTGGCGGCCTGGATGCCGATGCCCTGCTTGTCGATGTGGACGGAAGAGATGGAGGGGTGGGTGTAGGCCGAGAAATTGAAGTCGCCAAAACCCATGACGCCCAACTTGTCCGGTATGGCAATGCCTTGCGCCGTTGCCTCGATGAGGGCGCCGTGCGCCAGGACGTCGGAGCTGCAGACGATGACATCCGGTTCGTGACCCGCCGCCAGGAGCGCGCGCAGGCCTTCGCGACCCAGATTGAGGGTGGTCGGCGGTGTCGCCATGTGCGTGGCCACGGGCACCACGCCGTGCCGCTGCAATTCCGCTTCCAGTGCCAGGCGGCGCCGGTTGGCGCGTTCGTCGCGTGCGCAGATCGAGGCGAACCGGCGATACCCTTTGCTCAGCAAGTACTGCGCGACCTTTTCGCCGATCCTTTCCTGGGAAAAGCCGATAGCGATGTCGATGGGGGAGGGCGTCAGGTCCCAGGTTTCCACGACGGGTACGCCCATGGCCAGCAGCTTCTTGCGCACGCCGGGCTGATGATTGATCCCGGTAAGGACAATGCCGTCCGGTTGGCGGCTGAGGATCGCCGTGAGCAGGTCTTCCTCCTTCTGCCGCGAATAGTTCGACACGCTCAGCAGGAGTTGGTAGCCATGTGCCGACAATTCATCGTTCAGGCCCTGCACGGTCTCGGAGAACATCGAATTGGACAGCTGCGGCACGACGGCCGCGATGAGTTGGCTGCGCCTGGTCGTCAGGCTGCCTGCCAGCATGTTCGGGATATAGCCGATCGCCGCCGCCGCTTCCTTCGCCCGTTCGATCGTCTCCGGCTTGACGAGCTTGGGATTGTGCAGGGCCCGCGACACGGTGATGGGCGACAGGCCCGCCAGCCGCGCGACGTCCTTGAGCGTGATGCTTTTCGGGCGTTCGGCAGCGCCGTTGGCATCCATGTGGATCATGCTGTCGTCGGACTCGAACGGCTCGGTCATGCCTGTATCTCTCGTGATGTTCGTCGTGGCTGGAAGGGGCGTCATCGTCGGCCGCAACGGGCGGTGTGTTGCCGCTTTTACTTGCTTTCGGAGATGATTGCGGTATCATACCAAAAACGCGCACCGAACCTGGGGAAGTTGCCCACCTATGATCTGTTGGAAACGCGACTGGCCAAATGATCCATGGCCATATTTTTTAGACAAGAATGATTGCGGTGTCATTGCTGGTGATGCCGAGAGCCGCGGAATATGCTTCCCTTGGCAAACCGGTGCAAATTTCTTAAAAAGCCGAAATGATTGCGCAATCATCAGTGTTTGATGAAATGAGGCAAGGCTTGCATACATTTACCTATAGCGAGGTCCACCCCGCCCGGGCTGGAACCGAATACCGGAGACGAGCATGAATATCCCACGCACCATCCGCATGCACGAGAACGACAATGTCGCGATTGTCGTCAATGCCGGCGGCCTGCCGGAAGGCACGGTCTTCCCCGACGGCCTGACGCTGACGACCAGGGTGCCGGAAGGGCACAAGGTCGCCCTGCGCGACATCGCCGAGGGCGAAGCCATCACGCGCTACAACGTGACGATCGGCTACGCGCTGCAACCCATTGCACGCGGCACCTGGATCGAGGAATCGCTGGTCGGCATGCCGCCCGCACGCGAACTCGACAACCTGCCGCGACCTGCCGGCGCGCCCGCGTCCCTGCCACCGCTGGAAGGCTATACCTTCGAAGGCTATCGCAACCCGGACGGTTCGGTCGGCACCCGTAACCTGCTGGCCATCAGCCAGACCGTGCAGTGCGTATCGGGCGTCGTCGACTTCGCCGTCAAGCGCATCAAGGAAGAGCTGCTGCCCAAGTACCCGAACGTCGACGGCGTGGTCGCCCTCGAGCATATCTATGGCTGCGGCGTCGCCATCGAGGCGCCTGGCGCCGAGATCCCGATCCGCACCCTGCGCAACATTGCCAGGAACCCAAATTTCGGCGGACGCGCCATGGTCGTCAGCCTGGGCTGCGAAAAGTTGCAGCCGGGCCGTCTGTTCCCGGCCGGGACCATGCCGATCCGCGGCGCCCAGGATGTGGACGTGGTCTGCCTGCAGGACGCGGCCCACGTCGGTTTCGGCGACATGATCGATTCCATCATGCGCACCGCCGAGACGCACTTGATGGAACTCGACAAGCGCCGCCGCGAGACCGTGCCGGCCGCGGAACTGGTGGTCGGCGTGCAGTGCGGCGGCAGCGATGCCTTCTCCGGCGTGACCGCCAACCCGGCCGTGGGGTTTGCCAGCGACCTGCTGGTCCGCGCCGGCGCGGCCGTCATGTTCTCGGAGACGACCGAGGTCCGTGACGGCATCGACCAGCTGACCCGGCGTGCCGCCGGCGAGGATGTGGCACAGGCGATGATCCGCGAGATGGCCTGGTACGACGAATACCTGCGCAAGGGCGGCGTCGATCGCAGCGCCAACACGACCCCTGGCAACAAGAAGGGCGGCCTGGCCAACATCACCGAAAAGGCGATGGGCTCGATCATCAAGTCCGGCACGGCGCCGATCGCCGGCGTGTTGTCGCCGGGCGAAAAGCTGCAGCAGAAGGGCCTGATCTATGCCGCGACGCCGGCCAGTGACTTCATCTGCGGCACGCTGCAGCTGGCTGCCGGCATGAACATGCATGTATTCACGACGGGGCGGGGTACGCCCTATGGCCTGGCCGCGGTACCGGTCGTGAAAGTCGCCACGCGCGACGACCTGGCGCGCCGCTGGCACGACCTCATGGACATCAATGCCGGCCGCATCGCGACGGGCGAAGCGACGATTGCCGACGTCGGCTGGGAGCTGTTCCATTTCCTGCTCGACGTCGCCAGCGGCCGCAAGAAGACCTGGGCCGAACACTGGACGCTGCATAACGCGCTCGCGCTGTTCAATCCGGCACCGGTGACCTGATTCCCGGGCAGACCCCGGCCAGACCTATAACAATCACAAGAGACACATCTTGAAAAAAGCAGCACTGATCATTCTGGGTTTCGCCGGCACGGCCGCCCAGGCGCAAACCAACGTGACGATCTACGGCATCGTGGATGCCGCCATCGTCGGGGAGAGCGGCGGCAGCGGCGGCCGCGTCACCAAGGTCACCAGTGGCGCCGCAGCGGCATCGCGCATCGGCTTTCGTGGGACCGAGGAGCTGGGCGACGGCATGCAGGCCTTCTTCACGCTGGAGACCGGGGCCAAGATCGACACCGGCGAACTCGATGCCGCCAACACCATCTTCAACCGCCAGGCATTCGTGGGATTGAAGACGAAGGCCGGCGCCGTCACGTTCGGCCGCCAGTACACGCCGTATCACCTGACCCTCACTGCGGTGGCCGACCCGTTCGGCACCGGTTATGCGGGCACCTCGAAAAACCTGTTCCCGGACAACGGCACCAACGTCCGCACCAGCAATACCGTGACCTATGCGTCGCCAAAGGTGAGCGGCGTGAACGTCGAGCTGGCGTACAGCGTGGGCGAACAGACGGATTCGTCGGCCGGGCGCCAGTACGGCGGCGCGATCGCTTATGCGAATGGTCCGCTGACGCTGCGCCTGGCCTACAACAGCAAGAACACCGACGTCGTCGCCACCGGCACCAGCCACGAGCTGGGCCGCAACACGCTGCTCGGCGGTAACTATGACCTCCAGTGGGCCAAGCTGTATTTTGCCTACGGTATCGACAAGGGCGTCAACAGCGCGACGCTGGGTAACGCCAACAACCCGTACGGCGGCGTGAAGCCGACCCCGTCCACCGACGGCCGCGACCTGCTGGTCGGCTTGTCCGCATCGATCGGTCCGGGCAAGCTGATCTTCTCGGCGATGCGCAAGGACGACCGCACCGGGTTCAACCAGGACGCCAGCTCGTGGGGCGTCGGCTACCTGTACGACCTGTCCAAGCGCACCGGCCTGTATGCGGCATATGCACACATCAACAACCATAACGGTGCGGGCTACACGGTGGCCAACAACACCGAATCGGGCACGGGCGACACCGGCTACAACCTGGGCATCCGCCATACGTTCTGATCGACCCAACAACAACGACATCAGGAGACACCATGGACCATACAACGACCACCGCCACGCCGGCGGCCGCGACGAAACCTGCGTCGCGCACGCGCTGGACGATTCTCGCGATGCTTTTCATCGTCACCACGATCAACTACGCGGACCGTGCATCGATCTCGATCGCGGGGCCGGAAATCCGCAAGGCGCTGGACCTGTCTCCTGTCGAGATGGGCTTCGTCTTTTCCGCATTCGCCTGGTCGTACGTGCTGGCCCAGCTGCCGGGCGGCTGGCTGCTCGACCGTTTCGGCTCCAAGATCACCTACTTCTTCAGCATCTTCCTGTGGTCGCTGTTCACGATGCTGACCGGGACCGTCGGCTTCCTCAGCGGCGCCGCCGCCGTGGGTACGCTGTTCGCGCTGCGCCTCGTCGTCGGCGCAGTCGAGGCGCCTTCGTTTCCGGGCAACAGCCGCATCGCATCAAGCTGGTTCCCCACGCACGAGCGAGGCCTCGCCTCCGCGCTGTTCAATTCGGCGCAATATTTCGCGACCGTGCTGTTCGCGCCGATCATGGGCTGGCTCGTACACGCCTTCGGCTGGCAGAGCGTGTTCTTCGTGATGGGCGGGCTGGGCATCGCGATCGCCTTCGTCTGGCTGAAGGTCATCCACGGACCGAAGGATCACCCGTCCGTCAGCGCCAGCGAACTGAAATACATCGAAGCGGGTGGGGCGCTGGTCGACCTCGACGGTGCCGGGCGGGCCAGCGAGCCGCCGGCAGTCGACACGCTCGCGTGCGTCAAGGAGCTGCTGAGTAATCGCATGCTGCTGGGTGTCTACATCGGCCAGTACTGCATCAACACGCTGACCTACTTCTTCCTGACGTGGTTCCCCGTGTATCTGGTGCAGGAGCGCCACATGACGATCCTGAAAGCCGGCTTCGTCGCCTCGCTGCCCGCCATCGCCGGCTTCCTCGGCGGCGTCGTGGGCGGTACCATCTCGGACCGCCTGGCCAAGGCCGGCTTCTCGCTGTCGATGTCGCGCAAGCTGCCGATCGTGATGGGCATGATGCTGTCGATGAGCATGATCGCGTGTAACTACATCGAGCAGGACATGCTGATCGTCGCCGTGATGGCGCTGGCCTTCTTCGGCAAGGGCGTGGGTGCGCTGGGCTGGGCCGTGGTCGCCGACACCTCGCCGAAGGAAGCGGGCGGCCTATCGGGCGCGCTGTTCAACACCTTCGGCAATATTGCCGGCATCACCACGCCCATCGTCATCGGCTACATCCTGCAGGCCACCGGTTCGTTCGCGGGCGCCCTGGTCTTCGTCGGTGCCAACGCAACGATCACGATTTTCAGCTACGTGTTCATCGTGGGCGAGATCAAGCGCGTGAAACTGGTGACGTCGCTGGTCCACAGCCCGAATCCGGGTCGATAAGCCCGGTCACCGGGACGGACTGGTGTGGATGGCATGCCGGTCCAGCTTCCCGATCTGATCGAGCCTGCCGTTTCCAGCTTTCACTGTTGTTCCAGCACGCCGCGCCCGAACTCGCGGGAACCGCCGATCGTCTCCGCCAGCGCCGTGAAATAAGCCGCTTCCTCGAACGGCATGATGTCCTTCGACACATCGGTGACGCTGGTCCCCCAGAACGTGGCGCCGCCGTTCGCCTCCAGAATTGCGAAATGGCCGGCGTCTTCGGCCAGGCGATCGAGGATGAAGCCGGCTTCGCGCACGATGGCCTGGAGGATGTTGGTGGTGGACAGCGTGCGGGTGTCCTTTGATAAGCATCGTACAAGATCGCCCAATGGATCGGCGTAACAGTTCGAAACGCTGTAGTGCACGATAGAAAAGCGGCCGGCCGGCTTGTTCCATCTCAAACCCACAGTATTTGCATGAACTAGTATTTTCCCGTGGACAATTGCGACTTGCAATATGTTTTCGTCATAGATGCGAGGAACGTCGATGAGAAAAGCGGACGAAAAATCGGTGCATGTCATGTATGACAGAAGAGGTGGCTTGTCAGTTTTTAAGATTCCGAAGTCCAGATCAATCCGGCAGCGTGGTGCGATAGGAATCATGACAGCATTACTGTTGCCTGTGCTCCTAGGTTTCTTGGCTTTATCTATCGAGTTGGGACGGATTTATAACAGGAAAGTGGAAATGCAATCCGTAGCGGATGCCATCGCCATATCTGCGGCAAAAAAACTCAATGGCACCAGCACCGGGATTGACGATGCGATCGAGGCTGCCCATTTTGTGGTCGAGAGTGGAGACGCGACGACGACGAGGCCTCGCTACGAATACAAGCGCCTGATGAATTTTTCCGAAACTGCCATCCAGTTCGCCAAGTCGCTGGACGGTGGAGGGTGGATGAGTGCCCAAGCCGCCAGATTGTCACCAGCCGGTGTCGCCTACGTGAAAGTAGACACCAACGGTTTGAATTCCGATTATGGAAAAGTAGGGCTGATTATCATAAGGGTTTTAGGTAATTTTGCGCCAGTCTATATATCACATACGACAGTCGCTGGAAGGCCATATATCAAGCTTATGCCATTTGCGATCTGCGCAATGTCGAGAAACCCCGCGGAGCCATTCAAGGAAAGAACAGCTAACGGACTTGTAGAGTTGACTGAATATGGATTTCGACGTGGCGTCAGCTATAACATCATGAAACTCAGCCCGAACACAAGCGCTGGAGTAAGTTATACCGTCGATCCAGTCAGCTTGCCCCCAAAGGGCGGAAGTTTCTCAACGGACATTATTGCATCATCTGTTTGTACCGGCAAAGTCGGGCTTCCGAAAGTAGTCGGCGAAACCCTTAATCTGCAAAAGAACTTCGCGTTTGCTCAGTTCGCCGCCCATCTCAACTCGCGTTTTGACTTGCCCAGCGGTCCATGCAACTCGACAGCGGCGCCGCCAGACTCGAACGTCAAACAGTTTACCTACGCCAGCAACAACTGGATGACCAGTCCAGGTCGTCAGGTAGCAAAGGAATCGATATCGTCCAGCCGAATCGAGACAGTGGCCGATCTTGTTCCGCCTGCCGCTCAAACCTCAGGGAGCTACGGACCGCTGTGGACGTTCGCACAAGCAGTTCCGTGGTCATCCTATACCGCAGGAGGTATCGAGCCACCGCAAGGTTATCTGCCGTTCGACGCGACATCCGCGACATGGAATTCGTTGTACGCCACTAATCCCGGCTTATCCAGCTACCCGAAAGAGTCGACGGGTGCGTATCGTTCACCCTATTTTATCCAGGTGAACGGGCCACCGACCAACTATCCCGGCGTGCAGTTCAGGCGAGTGCTCAACGTGCCGTTGCTGGAATGCTTAGCGCCCGATTCACCCGGAAAAGTAGTTGCGATAGGACGGTTCTTTATGACCGTGCCGGCTGATACGAACGGTATTTATGCAGAATTTGCGGGTGTCACGCTACACGAAGACCTGTCAAATACAGTGGAGTTAATGCAATGAGAAGCATATATCGTCAGCCACGACGCAACGCAGGCGGGGCGGCAGCCATCGAATTAGTTGCCGTGTTGGGCGTCATACTTATTCCTTTGCTCGTTGCGTCATTGTTCTTTGGTCGTTTTGTTTGGCACTACAGCGTCGCACAGAAGGCTGCGCATGATGCAGCCAGGTTCGTCGCTGCTTCGAGCCCTACAGAAATGAAGATCCAGTGCACCTTAATAATTTACAAGGACCCGTGCATCGTAATGGCCGCGATGAGCCTGGCGACCACCGAAATGGCGGAACTCAATCCCGGCGGCGTCGATACACCTTCAGTCACGGTTTATTGTGATGAGCAGAAATGTGCCACCAATAGTGCCACGCCCTTGCCAAAAATGATTTCCGTGGATATTAAAATGACTGTCAAGGATCCTTTTTTTACCGCTTTTTCATCTGCTTTTGGCAGCGCGGCCGGACCTATTGAAATCCCGATACATGCTACCGGGAGGAGTTATTATGTCGGAAATTAATATTGTGCGGCGAAGAAATGGCTTTGGTAGAAGGAAAAAAGAATCCGGTGCGACGGCTGTTGAGTTTGCTTTTGTTGCTATGATATTCTTTATGGTGGTTTTCGGAACGATCGAATTTTCCCGGGCGATGTATATATTCAATACGTTAACCGAAGTTACCCGGCAGACTGCACGTGCGGCAGCAAACATTTCTTTTGTCGATGGGAGCGCTCTTGATGTTGCTCGTAAGAAGGCAGTTTTCAATGCGGTAAATGGTAAGTTGCCTTTTGGAAGCCCTATCACGTATCAGAATATTCGCATTGAATATCTCTATTTACCGCCAAAGGCGATCAGCCTGGTGACTATCCCACCAGGTAGTCTTCCGACTTCTCCCGCCCGGAACAGGCTTAACTGTCTATCTAACCCCAATGCAATTACCTGTATCCGGGCTGTTCAGGCTCGCGTGTGTGAGGAGAAAACGGATACCGGAAATTGTACCGCCGTCACCTTCCAACCATTGGTTTCTCTGATCAACCTATCGTTAACACTGCCAACGTCGCCAACAATCGTAAGTGCTGAAAGTCTGGGTTATAGACCTGGAGATGCCCCTTAATCCAAGACCTTGCCTGGCGCCTATTGGCCGCAACAAACCTATGGGCACAAGCGCCACATGCGAACGCATTTTGCCAGCACTTAGCTCTGCAAAAGATCTGCTGTGCCGGTCCTTACGTGCAGCGACTCTTGGCTGGTCTCGGTTCTCCACCGTCGGCGTCGGCGTCAGATCGCTTTCGCCTACGCAGGCCGAAAACGCCTAGCGCAGCGCCAGCCGCAATCGCAGCAGCAGATAATCGACATCGGCAGCGCCGGTATAGCGGCCCAGCGAAATACGCATCGCATTGCGCGCCTGCGTATCGCTCAGGCCGATCGCGCGCAGCACGTACGAGGGCGCGGCGCTGGCCGAATTGCAGGCGGAACCTGCGGACACCGCGATGCCGGGCAGCTTGTCCGCCAGCGCGCTGGCGCCGCTGAAGCTGACGTTGACGTTGTGGGGAATGCGCTGCGCCATGTCGCCGTTGAAGCGCACGCCGGGCAGGGCAGCCAGGCCGCTGCGCAGGCGCTCCTGGAAGGCCGCGATGCGCGCTGATTCACCAGCCAGTTCCAGGCGCGCGAGTTCACAGGCCTCGCCCATGCCGACGATCTGGTGGCTCGGCAGCGTGCCGGAGCGCAAGCCCTTTTCGTGCCCACCGCCGTCCATCTGTGCTTCCAGCCGGACCTGCGGGTCGTTGCGCACGTACAGCGCGCCGATGCCCTTGGGGCCGTACAGCTTGTGGGCGCTCATCGACAGCAAGTCGACCTGCAACTGCTCGACGTCGACCGGCATCTTGCCGGCCGCCTGCGCCGCGTCGGCATGCAGCAGGATGCCGCGCGCGCGGCAGATGCGCCCGAGTGAAGCGACCGGCTGGATGACGCCGATCTCGTTGTTAACCAGCATCACCGAGGCCAGGATGGTGTCCGGCCGCAGCGCCGCCTCGAAGGCGGCCGGGTCGACCAGGCCGCTGGCCTGCGGCTGCAGGTAGGTCACTTCGTAGCCTTCGCTCTCCAGCCGGCGCATGGTGTCCAGGACCGCCTTGTGCTCGGTCGCCACCGTGACCAGGTGCCGTCCTTTGGCGCGGTTGGCGTGCGCCGCACCCTTGATGGCGAGATTGTTCGATTCGGTCGCGCCGGAGGTCCAGACGATGTTGCCGGCGCGTGCGCCGATCAGGGCCGCGACCTGGGTGCGGGCGCGTTCCACCGCGAAGGCGGCATCCTGGCCGAAAGCGTGGGAGGTGCTGGCCGGGTTGCCGAATTTTTCGGTCATGTAGACCAGCATCTTCTGGGCGACGCGCGGATCGACCGGCGTCGTGGCCGCATAGTCGAGATAGATGGGAAGCGCCACCGGCGCGGGGAGGTCGGCTGCGCTGCGACAGGGAGCCGCGGCGCGGCTGGGCGTGAGGGCTTCGGTCATGACGGTCCTGGTGGATGGAGGAAAACCCACCTTAACCGCGTCCCTTACAAAAATGAACGACCGAATGTGCACATCCTTATGCGGTTTTTTACGAGCCCGGTCCCTTTCCTGGCTCGTGGCGGCGCGAACCTGCCCTTGCCGGGCGCGGTGGCGCCTGGCCGCAGACGCGCTCGGGCAATTCGGCCAGCCGCAAAGAATGCAACTAACCGACATGGGTCAATGGCGACTATAAACCCCGGCAATCAGCAGACGGCGGCCATGATAAAAGCCTCCGTCCGTCTTCCCTCAACCCAGCTGTACGGCAACGGAAGGCTCGGCCGGATCGAAGTCGCCGTGCGATCCCGCGCACTGGTGGTGCAGGAAGAAGCGTAGCATCTCCCGGCTGGCATCCGGGCCGGCCACATCGGTGTAGCTGCCGCGCCGGTTGCCGCCGCACCAAGCGTGGCCGACGCCGTCGACCGTCCAGTGTTCGGCCAGGATGTGTCCCGCCGGGCCCTGGTGGACGTGCCGGGTAAAGCGGCGGCCGGCCGCTTCGCCGCGCTCCTGCGACAGCGACAGCGACAGCCGTCCGCGCGCCGTTTGCGCCATGTAGCCGTCGATGGTCTGCTGGATCACGCCGGCGCTGTTATTCGGGTGCACAGTACTGTCCTGGTCACCGTGGAAGACGATCGTCGGCACCCCGGATGGCGCATCGCGGTGTAGCGGCGCGGGGGCGGCGGCGCCGTCGCGCATGGCCACCATCGCACCATAATGGTCGGTGGCGCTGCCGTGCGCCAGGCCGGAATGGCAGCCGACGGCGGCGAACACATCGGGATAGGTGCGGCCCAGGATGACGGCCATCGCGCCCCCCGCGGACAGCCCCGCGACGTACACGCGGGTCCGGTCGACCGCATGCTCGGCCATGACCTTGCGCACGACACCGGCAATGAGGGCGGGTTCGCCCTGGCCGCGCCGATGGTGGGCGTCGTCGAACCAGTTCCAGCAGCGGCTCCAGTTGGCGTCCGTCGATTGCTCGGGGTAGGCGACGAGGCAGCCGGCTTCCTGCGCGAGCTCGTTCATGCCGGTGCCGAGGGCGAAATCGTCGGCGTCCTGGCCGCCGCCGTGGAGCATGACGAGCAGCGGCAACGGACCGTCGCCATGCCCGCTCGGCACGAACAGCTTGTAGCGCAACGTTCTAGCGTGGCCGTGGTAACGCTCGGCGGTGAATGCGCCGCCGTCACGCAGGCGGGCCGGGGCGAACGGGGAGAGGGCGAAGGACGACCATGCGTCCAGCATCGTGTGTAACATTATCTGACTCCCTTCAGGCGCTGAGCCTGTATTTCTGCCAGTGTCACACGATGCTGCGCTGCAGCATAGGCAATGCTGAGCCGTCGTCATGTAGGACATCATGCCGCCGCGACGTGCCGCGAAGCAATAGAACACTATCTATAACCCTGCACGCGCGGTGCGCCGGGCCGCACTCCTCAGGCGCTGGCGCCGGCGCCGCCGCCAGCCCTGGCTACTCCGCCGCCAGCACCTGGATCTGCGCCGTCGCCTTCGGCGTCGGCCAGATCTTCGATTGCAAGCCAGTGCTGACCGCCACCTTCTGTCCGGCGCCGGTGTCATAGGTGATCACGCCGCCGCCGACCGCGCCCCTGAGCGCGCGCTTCCACAGCACCTTGCCGCTGGCGCTGTCGATGACGTAGAAGTTGCCGCCCATGTCGCCGAAGAAGGCCACGCCGCCCGCGGTCGGGGTCACCGCGCCGATGATCGGATTCGGCGCCTTGAAGCGCCAGCGCTGCTTGCCGGTGATGGCGTCGACCGAGGTCAGCCAGCCGCCCCACCTGGCTTTCGGGTCGTTCTTGCCGAAGCCGTCCTTCGATGAACCGGACCAGGCCTGGCCCTTCGACACCGAGGCGATCTTGTCGTCGCCGTCGACACGCACGGTCGTGCACCAGTCGACCTGGCCGCTGAGCACGGCGTCGTGGGCCATGTCGTAGGCCGGCCCGTTCCATTCGGAGCCGCCCTGGGTGCCGGGACAGAAGCGCGTACCCTTGGGCGACAGCGGCGCGCCCGTGTTGAATTGGGTCGTCATCGGCAGCCGGTACAGGCGCTTGCCGCTCTTGCGCTCGAAGGCGTAGAGGAAGCCGTCCTTCGGGCTCAAGGCCATGATGTCGGTGCCGTTGCGGGCGGTGAACAGCGCCGGGGCCGACGAGACGTCGTAGTCGTGGAAGTCTTCCGGAACGATCGGGAAATGGCGCTTGTAGGCGCCGGTCTTGGCATCGAGCACGACGACCGAGCCGGCGTACAGGTTCTCGCCCTTGCGCAGGTGCTTGGCGAAGTCTGGCGCCGGATTGCCACCCGGGACGTACAGTTCGCCGCTTGCAGGATCGAGCGAATACGAAGTCCAGGTCGCGCCGCCGGTGATCTCCACGCCGGGGGCATTGTTCCAGGTCGCGGCCGGGGGCGCGCCGCTGCCCTGCGGGCCGCGGGTCGGGTCGCTGGCCGATTTCGGCACCAGGTAGTATTCCCAGGCGATCTTGCCGGTCGCGGCGTCGAGCGCATACATGCGTCCCTTGACGCCGCGGTTGTCGCCGCCGGCATTGCCGATGAAGACCAGGCCGTTCCATACGATCGGCGCGGCCGGTACGGTTTCGCCTTTCTCCTGGTCGGCGATCTGCGTGTGCCACAGGCGCGCACCGGTCTTTTCGTCGTAGGCGTACACGTTGCCGTTCGATGCGCCGCGGAACACGCGGCCGTTTTCGATGGCGACGCCGCGCTGGGCGCCCAGATAGCTGTTCTTGAAATCCTCGTGCATGCGCCAGTTCGGCTTGCAGGTATCCGGATTGATGGAAAAGGTGTCGTGTTCGGTGGTGGCGAACAGGGCGCCGTCGACCTGCACCAGCCCGGACTGGAAGCCGGTCGACTCGCCGGTATCGTAGGTGCACACGATCTTCATGGCGCCGGCATTCGCCGGCTTGATGGCGTCGAGCGGTGAAAAGCGTTCGGAGGCGACGGTCCGGTTGTAGCTCGGCCAGTCGGCGACCGGCGCGGCATGCAGCACTGGCATGGCGACCGCGAGCGCGGTCGTACCCAGAAACAAGGTGAAGGGTCGCATGGCATTCCTCGAGATGGTCAAATTGACATCTCCAGTGTAGCAAGCCGCGCCGGCGGGGACTGTTCAGCTGGTGGGAATGAGTGTTCCGTTTTACGTCTCGATGACGATCTTGCCGAACGCCCCGCGGTCCAGCTGTTCGAAGGCGGCAGGCAGGTCGGCCAGCGGGTGGCGCGACCCGATCACGGGCTTGATCAGGTTGCGGTCGACCGCACGCACCAGGTTCTCCAGCGCCAGCCGGCTGCCGGTGCCGATGCCGTGGATCGTCACATCCTTCAGCATCAGCGGCATGGCCGGCGCACCAAGGTCGAAGCCCTCGAGTGCGCCGATCTGGCAGATACGGCCGCCGACGGCCGCCGCCTGCACCGATGTACCGAGGTGGGCGCCGCCCACCACTTCGAGGACGATATCGGCGCCGCGGTCCGCGGTCAGCGCGTACACGGCCTCGAGCCAGTCCCCGCACTCCCTGTCGATATAGTGGTCGGCGCCCAGCGCACGTGTGCGCGCCTCGTTGTCCGCGCGGCCGCAGACGATCACCGTGGCCCCGTGCGCCTTGGCGATCTGCAAACCGAACAGCGCCACGCCGCCGGTGCTCGGAATCAGCACGGTGTCGCCCGCACGCACGCGGGCGCGCTCGGCCAGCGCAAACCAGCCCGTCACGCCGGCGCAGGGCAGGGTGCAGGCTTCGGCGTCGCTCAGCGTGGCCGGGGCGCGCACCAGCCACGCTTCCGGCAGCGCCACGTACTCTGCCAGCACGCCCGGATAGTAGCCGCCGAGGGTACGGTAGGCCGGCGTGCGCGCGTCGCCGGGGCGCAGGCCGTCGATCCAGTCGGGCATGAAGGTCGAGATCACGCGGGCGCCGGTCTCGAAGCGGCCGGCGCGCGCACCGGATGCGACCACTTCCCCGCACAGGTCAGAGCCGGGCGTGAACGGAAACGCCAGCGGCAGGCCGCGCCCGGTCTCGACGACCATCTTGTCGCGGTAGTTGAGGGCGACCGCCGCCACTTTCACCAGCACCTGGTGTTCGCCAGGGACCGGCATCGGCGCCTCGCGCAATGCCAGCCGGTCGCGTCCGATGGCATCGATTTCCCAGCGCCGCATGGTAGTTTTCATGATGTTTTCCTTTGCTGTCAACGAGAAGGATGAGTGTGACAGCGCCGACTATGCGCGTGAATACCCTATAATCGGCATTGGTTGTTGAATGTGGTGCATCAATATGACAGGGACGGAATACGCCGAGCTGGCGGCTTTCATGGCGGTGGCGAGCGAGCGCAGCTTCCGGCGCGCGGCGCAGCGGCTGGGGTTATCGCCGTCGGCCTTGAGCCATACGATCCGCGCGCTGGAAACGCGGCTCGGCGCGCGCCTGCTCAACCGGACCACGCGCAGCGTCGCCCCGACCGAAGCCGGACAACAGTTGTTCGCGCGCCTGCAACCGGTGCTGGGCGAGATGGACGCAGCAGTGCGCGAGGTCGGCGCGCACCAGGATACGCCGCGCGGCACCGTGCGCGTGAACTTGCCGCGCATCGCCGCGCAATGGGTCGTCGGGCCGATCCTGGCCGACTTCCTGGCGGCTTACCCGGGCGTGCGGGTCGATCTGGTGGTGGACGACAGCATCACCGACGTCGTCGCCGGCGGTTTCGACGCCGGCATCCGCTCCGGCGAACTGGTGCAGCAGGATATGGTGGCGATCCGGCTCACACCCGACCTGCGCATGGCGGTGGTGGCCGCCCCTGCCTATCTTGCCCGGCATCCGGCACCGCAAGCGCCGCTGCGACTGCGCGAGCACGCCTGCCTGACCTACCGCTGGCGCGAGAGCGGGACGCTGCAGCGCTGGCGTTTCTCGGGGCCGGCGGGGGCCAGTGAGGTCGCCGTCGACAGCGTGTTCACCGCCAACGACACCAATCTGCTGCTGGACGCCGCGCTGCGCGGCGCCGGCCTGGCTTATCTCCTCGACGGCCTGGTGGCGCCGTACTTGCAGCGTGGGGAACTGGTGCGCGTGCTGGAACCCTGGTGCCCGCCATTTGCCGGCTTTTACCTCTATTACCCGAACCGGACGCACATGCCGGCGGCGCTGCGCGCGTTCGTCGACGTCCTCAAGTCCAGCTACGCGGATTGATCTTCATTTTCGTAATGCCGCATCAGGAAAACGGAAACGCCACTTCCGGCGCGCGGCCGCTGACGATATCGGCCAGTGCCCGGCCCGAGCCGCAGGCCATGGTCCAGCCCAGGGTGCCGTGGCCGGTATTCAGGTAGAGGTTGGCATGGCGCGTCCTGCCGACGTAGGGCAGGTTCGACGGCGTCAGCGGCCGCAGGCCGGCCCAGTAGCGCACCTGGTCGTAGTCGCAGGCATCGGGGAACAGGGCGCGCACGCGGCGCGTGATCGCTGCGCAGCGCACCATGTTGAGTTCGCGCGAATAACCGTTCAGCTCGCAGGTGCCGGCCACCCGCAGGCGCGAGCCCAGGCGCGACATGACCAGCTTGTGGCCGTCGTCGGTGAGCGACACCGTCGGTGCCGCGGCGGCATCGGCGATCGGGTAAGTGGCGGAATAGCCTTTGCCGGGGTAGATCATCAGCCGGATGCCGAGCGGTGCCAGCAGCGCAGGGGAGAAGCTGCCGAGCGCGACGACAACGGCGTCGGCACGCAGCACCCGGTGCCGGCCGGCGCCGTCGATGACTTCCACGCCCGTGATTTTTCCTGCCTCGGCCAGCAGGCGGGTCGCCGTCGTGTCGTAGGCGAAGCGGACGCCGGCAGCCGCGCTGCGGGCGGCAAGCTGGGTCGTGAACCGGTAGACGTCACCCGACTCGTCGCTGGCCGTGAAGTCGCCGCCCACTAGCCGCGGGCGTGCCGCGCGCAAGGCCGGCTCGATGCGCACGACCTCGTCGGCGTCGACGGTCATGCGCGGGCAGCCCATTGCGCGCATCGCCGCCGCCGCCGCGCACGATTTGTCGAACTCCCGCTGGTCGGTATAGAAATGCAGGATGCCGCGTTCCAGGTGATCGTATTCGATGCCGGTGTCGGCACGCAGGGCCTGCAGGCTGCGGCGGCTGTAGTCGGCCAGCGCGACGATCCGCCGCAGGTTCGCCGCGACGCGCGCCGGCCGGCACTCGCTGATGAATTGCAGGCACCAGCGCCATTGCAGCGGATCGGCGCGCAGGCGAAACAGCAGCGGCGCATCTTCGCGCCCGAGCGAGCGCAGCACCTTGAGCAGGCCGGCCGGATTCGCCCACGGCTCGGCATGCGACACCGAGATCTGGCAACCGTTGGCAAAGCTGGTCTCCTGCGCCGGTCCGGGCTGGCGTTCGACCACGGTCACGGCATGGCCGGCCTGGCGCAGGTACCAGGCCGACGCGGTGCCGACCACGCCGGCGCCCAACACGATGATGTTCAAGGTTGCTCACTCCCCGGGTCACTGCAAGGACTGGCGATCCGGCGGAGAGAAGAAAACGGATGCGGGCGGCGCGCGCGCAGGCGGTTCGGGCTTCCCTTCGCTGGCATTATCCAGATCAGGTTCAAAGGGTATGTCTCACCCGCGCGTCGCTAGCGACGACGCAGGACCCCTAGCGGTGTGTCAGCTCTTGCGAGGCGACGGCAGCAGTGTACGCAGGATTTGCACGGCTGGCAAACGCAGCTAGCCGCTTAGTCCAGCCATGGGTGGGCCGCCAGCCAGCGTCCCAGCTCATTGTCGTTGGCGCACTGCAGTTTGCTGAAGATGTTGGCGCGGTGGGTTTCGACCGAGCGGGGGCCGCAGGGCGGGACCAGGATGCGTGCGATTTCCTTGTTCGGCTGACCCAGCCCCACCAAGCGCGCGACTTCGCGCTCGCGCGGCGTCAGCTCCGCCCACAGCCGCAGCGCCTGGACACGGATGCGGGCCTGGGCGATGGCGGCAGGGAGCTTGTCGAGCAAATGCTGGGTGTCCGGTTTTTCGACCCAGTCGTAGGCGCCGCGCCGGACCGCTTCCAGCGCGGTCGGAATGTCGCCATGCGCCGACAGGAACAGCGTCACCAGCGGGCTGTGTTCCGCGAGCAGGCGTTCGAAGACCGCCAGGCCGCTCATCCCTTTCATGCGCAGGTCGAGGATCACGCAGCCCGGCTGGCGCATGTCGACGGCGTCGAGGAAGGCCTCCCCGGAATCGAAGGCCTGCACCGCCAGCCCCTGGGAAAACAGCAGCAGAAGCAGCGAACGGCGAAGTGCTTCGTCATCGTCGACGACGTACAGCGTGAGTGGCATGTCTTTCATGGTACGGTGGGGAGCGTGAAGGAAAAGGCGGCACCGCCGCCGGCACGGTTCTCGACGGTCATGTAGCCGCCGTGCGCTTCGATGATGGTGCGGCAGATGTTCAATCCCAGGCCCAGCCCGTCGGGCTTGGTGGTGAAGAACGGGGCGAACACCTGTTCCAGCTGTTCGGGAGGAATGCCGGGCCCGCGGTCGGCGACGGTGATGCGCAGGCCCTGTTCGGCGCGCTGGCAGGCCAGCTCGATGCTGCGCTGGGCCGGCGGCGGGTGCGGCTGCTCCTGCGGCGCCTGCATCGCCTGCAGGGCGTTGTGGACCAGGTTGGCCAGCACCTGCTCGAGCAGCACCCGGTCGCCGCGCACCGGCGCGCCGCCATCCTCCATCAGCAGCCGCAAGGTGACGCCGTGGCGTTGCAGTTCGGGCTTGAGCAGCGTTTCCGCATGGGCGACGACGCTGCCCATCGCCAGGCGCTCGTAATGGGCCCGCTGCGGATTGATGAAGGCGCGCACCCGCTTGACGATTTCGCTGGCGCGCCTGCTCTGTCCGACGATGTCGTCGAGCGCACCCGCGAGCATCGCGCCGGCCGCGGTATCCGCCGACCCGCCTGCCGCCGTACCTGCGAGCGCGCGGGCGGCGACGGCGAAGTTCGACAGGGCCATCAGCGGCTGGTTGAGTTCATGTGCCAGCGTGGACGCCATCTCGCCGACGCTGGCGAGGCGCGCGCTGCGCTGGAGCCGCAGTTCCTGCTCCCGCTGCCGGGCTTCTGCCTGTTTCTGGGCAGTGATGTCCACCACGGAGCTCATCCAGCCCCGGTGCACGCCCTGCGCATCGACCAGCGGGGCGGCGTACACCATCGTGATCACATCATGGCCGTCCTTGTGCCGGACGCGCGATTCGAAGCCGTGCGGCGCGGCGCGTCCCTGCAGGGCCTCGTCGCTTTCGCGCGCCTGCTTTTCCAGGTCGTCCGGATGCCAGTACGGGTAGGGCGGACGGCGCCCGAGCAATTCCACCGCGCTGTAGCCCACCATGGCGCACAGTGCCGGATTGACGTAGATGATCTTGCCTTCCGGGTCGCGCGCGCGCATGCCCACGAGCAGGGAATCTTCCATCGCCTTGCGGAACGCGTGCGCTTCCTGCAGGTCGCGGGTGCGTTCCTCGACCCGCCTCTCCAGCTCGAGGCGGGCCGCGCGCTGTTCGGCGAAACGCTTGTCGCGCAAGCGCCAGTACTGCACGCCGAGCAGCAGCAACGCGACGGCCAGCGCGGTGAGCGCGAGCGCGGCGCGGCGCGCCTGCACCACCTCCTTCATGTCGGTCGTGACCGTGAGCGTCCAGCCGAGCTCCGGCAGCGGCGTATCGAGCGCCAGCAGGTCCACGCGGCGCCCGTGCACGTCGGTGTGCAGGACGAAGCCGGGCAAATCCATGCCCGGGCGGCCATGTGCTTCGGTGTGCCATGGCAGGACATCGAAGCGTGTGCGGCTGCCGTACTGGCCGTGGTCGGCGATCCAGCGCGCGTCGCTCGCGGCAAGCGGCCGGATGCCGTGGAACAGCCATTCGGGCACGGCGCTCAGGAACACGATGCCGCGGCTGTCCCTCAGCACCACCGGATCGCCGCCGCGCATCCACGCGGCTTGCAGCGGTTCCAGGCTGATCTTGACGACCACCACGCCGAGGACGGCGCCGTCCGCCCGGACCGGCTCGGCGATGAACAGGCCCGACTGTCCGGTCGTGAGGCCAAGACCATAGAAGTAGCCGCGGCGGCCCTGCAGGGCATCTTCCACATAGGGCCGCCGGCGGTAGGATTGGCCGACGAAGCTCGACGGCTGGTTCCAGTTGCTGGCGGCCAGCGTCAGCCCCGACCGGTCGACGAGGTACAGCACGGCGGCGCCGGTGGTTGCCTGCAGGTCGGCGAAGTAGTCGTCGACGCGTGCCTGCAAGGCCGCGTCCATCGGCGCGCGCAACAGGTCGCGCACATCCGGATGGCGGGCGGCAGCGTGCGGCAGGAAGTCGTGTTTCTCGACCAGGCCGCGCAGCCCGAGCGCGTGCGCGGCCGCCGCCTGGCGCAAGGCGTCCATCTTGAATTGCAGTTCGCGCCGTTCGGCCCAGTCCCCGCAGGCCACGATCAGGATCAGTGCTCCCGCGGCGGCAACCAGCTTGCGCCAATGACGTGCGTTGAACCAGGTAGGCATCGCGTTTCGACCGGCTAAATCGGCAGACAATAACAGCTGCGCCGATGCTTTGGAACCCTCCTCCGTAGTTTTACGGAGGAGGGCGCGCCGAAGTTGCGGATGCGGGCCGGGACCTTGACCAGGATAGTGGAGCTCCTGGACGGGATGGCATACGGATCTCCCGCCGGTCAAAGGAGACAACAATGAACACCGTCACAACGAATCCGGCCGCCGATGGCCGCGCCGCCGCCGAGCGGATTTCCGGCAAGCGCTTGCGCGCCATCTTCGTCGGCTCGGCCGGCAACCTGGTGGAGTGGTTCGACTTCTACTGCTATTCGGCCTTCGCGCTGTACTTCGCCAGCTCGTTCTTCCCGGCGCAGGATCCGACCGCGCAGATGATGTCGACGGCAGGCATCTTCGCGCTGGGCTTCTTCGTGCGGCCGATCGGCGGCATCCTGTTCGGCCACATCGGCGACCGCCATGGCCGCAAGAAGGCACTCATGGCCTCGGTCCTGCTGATGTGCTTCGGTTCGCTCCTGATCGCCTGCGCGCCGACCTATGCCACCGCCGGCATCCTGTCGCCCTGCATCCTGCTGCTGGCGCGCCTGCTGCAGGGCCTCAGCCTGGGTGGCGAGTATGGCGCCAGCGCCACCTATCTGTCGGAAATGGCGGACTCGAAGCACCGCGGCTTCTACAGCAGCTTCCAGTATGTCACGCTGATCGGCGGCCAGTTGCTGGCGCTGTTGCTCCTGCTGGTGCTGCAGCGCTACCTGCTCGACGCCGAGCAACTGCGTGCGTGGGGCTGGCGCATTCCCTTCATCGCCGGCGCCTGCCTGGCACTGGCAGCCCTGGGCATGCGGCACAACATGCCGGAGACCCAGTCCTTCGAAGCCGCGCGCAAGACGGCCAAGCCGATGGGCGGCCTGAAGCAGCTGGCCCAGCATCCGAAAGAGGTGCTGCTGGTGGTCGGCCTGACCATGGGCGGCACGCTGGCCTTCTATGTCTACACCACCTACATGCAGAAATTCCTGCGCCTGTCGGTCGGCCTGACGGACGCCCAGACCACCGCCGTCTCGGCCGCCTCGCTGCTGTTCGCCATGTGCCTGCAGCCGCTCTACGGCGCCTTGTCCGACCGGATCGGCCGTCGTCCTCTGCTGGTCGGCTTCGCGCTGCTCGGCACCCTGTTCACGGTGCCCCTGCTGACGGCCATCCGCAACGCCGGCGGTCCCTGGGAAGCGTTCATCCTGATCGCCTGCGCCTGGATCATCGTGTCCGGCTATACCTCGATCAATGCACTGGTCAAGGCCGAGCTGTTCCCGGCCAGCATCCGCGCCACCGGCGTCGGCGTACCGTATGCGTTCGCGGTGTCGGTGTTCGGCGGCACGGCCGAGTACCTGGCGCTGTGGTTCAAGTCGGCCGGCATCGAAAGCGGCTTCTACTGGTACGCCACCGCGGTGATCGCCTGCACGCTGGTGGTCTGCTGGTGCATGCGCGATACCCGTGCACTCTCCCGGATCGATGCGGAGGCGCAGTCCTCATAGTCCATGCGGTCATCCGGGTGCATGAGGCGCCGCCAGCCGTCGGGGTCGGCATACCCTTCATCGCCGCGGTAGCCGAGCATGCTCCACCAGCGCTCGGAATAGTAGACGTCGCCGCTGACCAGGTTCCAGTCCCAGGGCGCATCGGTAGACCCCTTCAGCACCAAGTGCAAGCGTTCTTCGGATGTTTCCAAAGACTGCTGGATGGTCTTCAATGCGGTGCAGTCGGTGAAGCACACCACGATCTGCTGTAGAACGGCGGCGCCATCGTATTCCGGATAAGCGTTGCACAATAGCCAGCGGATCGTATCATTGACGCGCACACCCGCAACCAGGTCGGCCAGCGGCCTGCCGGTGCGCAGCACGACGTTCACCGGATAAGCCTCGGGTGGCAAGGGCGAACCGTCGGCGCGCAGGAAGGTCCAGCCATCGTCGCCGGGTGCGGTCCGCAGCGACTGTTCTTCGCTGCGGCCCAGCAGTTCCCGCGCCAGCCTGTTGGCGAAGACGATGCGCCCATCCGGGGCATGCACCACCACACCGGCCGGTAGATGGTCGTGCAATGCATGCAAGCGGCTCAGTATGTCCGCTGGAGAGGTGGACTGCATGGCTGGGCCGGCTGGGCGGCACTCCTTGCTGGATCAACAGGGCATACTAGCAGCTTGCTCGCCAGGAGCGCACACGCGATGCCGGCGTGACGAACGTCGTGCCGGAGGATGGCCCTGCGGCCCGGGCGCGGCACGCGCGCTCATCCATCTCACCGTTACCCCAGCCACTCTTCCAGGAAGCGCACGCACACGCGCACGTTGGCCGTGGTCCCCAGTCGCGCCGGATAGATGGCCCAGACATCGGCCGGCTGGTGATACGCGGGCAATACCCGCACCAGGCTGCCGTCGGCCAGGCTGTGCCCGACGTCCCAGATCGAGCGCAGGATGATGCCGTGGCCGTCGATCCCCCACTAGTGCACCAGCTCGCCGTTGTTGGTCGACAGCGCGCCTTTGACGCGCACGGTCTCTTCGCCGTCCGGGCCGGTCAGCTTCCAGCGGCCGAAATCCTGGTCGCGCTCGCGGATCACGATGCAGTCGTGCTGCGCCAGCTGGGCCAGTAGCACGGGCATGCCCCTGCTCGCCAGGTAGGCCGGCGCCGCGCACAGCACGCGCTGGTTGGCGGCGATGCGGCGCGCGATCAGGTGCGGCTCCTGCACCTGGCCCACCCGGATGTCGAGGTGGAAGCCTTCGGCGACCAGGTCGACCGGCCGGTCCAGCAGTTCCAGCTGCACTTCCAGGTCGGGGTAGGCGCGCGCCAGCGCCGAGATCGCCGGGCCGACGCGGTTGCGCCCGAAACCCGAACTGGTGCACACGCGCAGCAGACCGCGCGGCGCGCTGCCTTTCTGCGAGATCGCTTCCGCCAACTGGTCGACGTCTTCCTGGATGCGCTGCGCCCACTGGTGGACCACGGTGCCGTGCTCGGTCAGGGCCAGGCGGCGCGTGGTCCGGTGCAGCAGGCGCACGCCGAGGGCTTGCTCGAGCACGGCGATGCGCTTGCTAACGAAAGCGTTCGACACCCCCAGTTCGAGCGCGGTCGCGGCAAAGCCTTGCTTGCGCACCACGGTGCAGAACAGGTTCAGGTCTTCCAGCAGCGATTTGCTGGGGAGCGGCAGATTATTCACGCTGCGTGTTCTTTTGATTCACGAAATGAAGGATTATATGTTCGATCGTATTCGATATCATGCTCCCCATCGCAACCCCGTCAAAGAAAGTCCGACCATGAAGACCCAGAAGATTGCAGTGATCGCCGGCGACGGCATCGGTAACGAAGTGATGCCGGAAGGCTTGCGCGTGCTGGAGGCGGCCGCCCGCCGCTTCGGCCTCGACCTCGAGTTCACGACCATGGCGTGGGCCAATTGCGACTATTACCTGAAGCATGGCCAGATGATGCCGGACGACTGGCGCCAGCAGCTGGAGGGGATGGATGCGATCTATTTCGGCGCCGCCGGCATGCCGGACCTGGTGCCCGACCATATCTCGCTGTGGGGTTCGCTCCTGAAGTTCCGCCGCGACTTCGACCAGTACGTGAACCTGCGTCCGGTGCGCCTGATGCCGGGCGTGCCCAGCCCGCTCGCCAACCGCAAGCCGGGCGACATCGATTTCTACGTGGTGCGCGAGAATACCGAAGGCGAGTATTCGTCGGTGGGCGGCCAGATGTTTGCCGGCACCGACCGTGAATTCGTGCTGCAGGAATCGGTGTTCACGCGAAAGGGTACCGACCGTATCCTGAAATACGCCTTCGACCTGGCCCAGAGCCGCCCGAAAAAGCACCTGACCTCGGCCACCAAGTCAAACGGCATCTCGATCAGCATGCCGTACTGGGATCAGCGGGTGGAAGCGATGGCGCCGTCCTACCCGGACGTCAAATGGGACAAGTACCACATCGACATCCTGTGCGCGCGCTTCGTGCTGTCGCCGGAACGCTTCGATGTCGTGGTGGCCTCCAACCTGTTCGGCGACATCCTGTCCGACCTCGGCCCTGCCTGCACCGGCACCATCGGCATCGCGCCGTCGGCCAACCTGAACCCGGACCGGACTTCCCCGTCGCTGTTCGAGCCGGTGCACGGGTCGGCGCCCGACATCTTCGGCAAGAACATCGCCAATCCGATCGGCATGATCTGGTCGGGCGCCATGATGCTCGAGTTCCTCGGCAACGGCGACGAAAACTTCCAGGCCGCGGCCGATGCCATCATGAAGGCGATCGAACTCTCGCTCGCGCAGGGGCCGAAGACCCCGGACCTGGGGGGCAGCGCCAACACCACCGAGGTCGGGAAGGCGATCGCCGCCGCGATCTAAGCGGCGTACCCGGCGCGCCGGGTACGCCGCTCAGTGCTGCTCAGCGTGGCATAGTGCGGCTCAGTGCCAGCGCACCGGCATCAGCATCTTGGAGCGGCTCCAGCGCGCCAGCACATTGGCGCACATGCGCCACAGTCCGAGGTGGCCCATCACGTGGCGCTGGTAAGTGAGCTTGTACATCGCCAGCGCGAACGTGCCTTTCACGCGCAGGTGGCGGCTGCCGATGGCGCGGCGCAGGATGCCGACCGCGTCGCCGCGGCCCAGCGACACCAGCGTGCCGTAGTCGCGGTACTGGAAGCCCTTGAGCTGGTTCGGCTTTTCGTGCGTCAGCAGCCTGGCCAGGTAGATTGCCTGCTGGCGCGCCGCCTGGGCGCTGGGCGGCGCCATCGCGGTCTTGTCCGGGTTCTGCAGCGTCGAGCAGTCGCCCACGGCAAAGATCTGCGGGTCGGTCAGGCTGCGCAGCTGACCGTCGACCAGCACCTGGTTACTGCGGTTCAGCAGCACGTTCAGGCGGGTGCTGAAATCCGGCCCCTTGACGCCGGCTGCCCACACCGTGATCGCGGCTGGGAACACGCGCCCGTCGACGGTCGCGACTTCGCTCTCGCGCACCTCGGCAACCGCCGTGTCGGTGCAGATCTCGATCCCCATCGCTTCCAGCTTGCGCACCGCCAGGCTCGATGCCTGCGTATCCAGCGACGGCAGCACCTGCGGGCCGCGCTCGACGATGCGGATGCGCACCTGGTGCGGCGCCGCCAGGCCGGACAGGCCATAGTGGGCCAGCGTGTCGACCGTATGGCGCAGGTCGGCCGCCAGTTCGATGCCGGTCGGACCGGCGCCGACGATGACGATGTCGAGCGCCGGCGCGGCCGACTGGGCATGCAGGCTGCGGCGCCGTCCGGCCGCTTCGCACAGGTTCAGGAAGCGCTTGCGGAAGGTTTCTGCGCGTTCCACGCTGTCGAGCGACAGGCAGTGCTGCTCGGCGCCGGGAATCCCGAAGAAGTTGGTCACCGAGCCGTAGGCCAGCACCAGGCGGCCGTAGCCGATCAGGGTGTGGCTGCCGTCGCCGCCGTGGCCGTCATCGAAACGGCGGCCGCGCACCGTCAGCGTGTGGCGGGCCCGGTCGACGTGCACGACTTCGCCGCACAGGAAGGTGAAATGGTTGTCGATGGCCTGGCGCGCATAGTCGATGGTGTGGCTGGCCGGGTCGATGGTGCCGGCCGCGACCTCGTGCAGTAGCGGCTTCCAGAAGTGGGTGGGCGCGGTGTCGATCAGGATCACGCGGTCCTTGTGGAACGGGCCGAGCTGGCGGCCGAGCCGGGTCGCGAGTTCGAGGCCGGCGACGCCGCCGCCGACAATGACGATGGATTGCATGGTGGTCTCCAAAAGGCGCTTAGTGGCGGGTGTCCGGGCGGACGATGGTGCGGGTCTTGCGGCGCGTCACGCGTACCGCCTTGCGCTGGGCCTGCACGCCGATGCGCGCGGTGCGCGCGGCGGCGATCGCATGCGGCGAGGCGGTCACGGCCAGAGCGTCGTCCGGCGGCACGCCCATCTGGTCGAGCACGACCGAATACGGGGACTTGGGGCCGCGTGTCTTGAAGTCGGCGCCGGTCAATACCACGGAAAAGATATGGTGGGCAGTGTCGCCGAAGCGGCGGCGCAGCTGCTGCTCTGCCTGCGGATAGGGCAGTTCGGAGATCAGGGCGCAGGGCAGGCCGTGTTCGACCGCTTCGTCGAGGAGGCGCTCGGCATCCAGGCCGGCAGGTGCGGCATCCGTGCCTGGGAAGGCGGATAAGTCGAAGATAAGCGCTTGTGCCGTCATGATGGACTCCTTTTCTGAACTATTGACGCTGAATGGTGTTCACTATAAGGCTGGGCAGGCTAAAATAAAAATAAATAATTCCCGAAATTTAATAAGTAAAAGCTTATATGTATCCAGCCAGCTTCAAACAATTGCAAGCCATCGTGCACGTGGCGCGCCACCAGAGCGTCTCGCGCGCGGCCGAGGCGATGCACGTGACCCAGCCTGCCGTCTCCCTGCACCTGAAACTCCTCGAGGAAGCGGCCGGCGTGCCGCTGACACGGCGCCAGGGCCGCACCATCCAGCTGACCTCCGCCGGCGAACTGCTGGTGAGCTACGCCGAGCGCATCCTCGGCCTGTGGGAAGAGGCGGGCGACGAGATCGCCGCCCTGAAAGGCGTCACCAGCGGTACCCTGCGCATCGGCGCCGTGATGACCGCCGAACACCTGCTGCCGCCGATGCTGGTGCGCTTCACCACCGGCCGGCCGCACGTGCGCATCAAGCTGCAGGTCGGCTCGCGGCCCGAGGTGCTGGGCATGCTGAGCCGCGACGAGATCGACCTCGCCATCATGGGCACGCCGCCGCGCGAATTCCCGACCCACGCCAGCCGCTTCGCGCGCCATCCGATGGCGTTCTTCGTGGCGCCCGGACACCCGCTGCTGGCCAAGGCCACGGTGACGCTGGCCGACATCGCCGACCACAACCTGCTGGTGCGCGAGCGCGGCTCGGGTACGCGCGCCGCGATCGACCGGGTGTACGAGGAAGAGGGCGTGCCGCTGGCGATCGGGTCGGAGTTGTCGAGCAACGAGGCGATCAAGCAGATGACGGCTGCGGGATTGGGCGTGGCGTTTTTATCCGTGCACGCCTGTACGCTGGAGGTGCGCAACCGCCTGCTGAATGTCCTGGCGGTGCCCGGCATTCATGTGCAGGGCGAGTGGCATGTGATGCATAAGGCGGCGCGGGCGATTCCGACGGTGGCGGCGTCGTTCGAGGAATTCATGGTGGCGCATGGGCAGCAGGTCATTTCGGACGAGCTGGAAAACCTGGCGTGGGAGCGGTGACGCATCGGTCGAGCCCGATTCGATACAATGCCTGCCAGCCGCATGACCCAGGGAGAGACCACGCGTGAACGCACTTGAAAAAACCAGCAACTTCGTAGGAAAAACCTTTTCGCTGTGGGTCGTCCTGTTTGCCTGCCTTGGCTTCTTTGCCCCGCAACTGTTCGTCGGCTACAAATCCTGGATCACGCCGCTGCTCGGCATCGTCATGTTCGGCATGGGACTGACGCTCTCCGCCGACGATTTCCGCGAAGTCTTCCGCCGTCCGCGCGACGTGGTGATCGGCGTGGTCGGCCATTACCTGATCATGCCCGGCATCGCCTACGTGCTGGCGATCGTGCTGCGCCTGCCGCCTGAAATCGCCGTCGGCGTGATCCTGGTCGGCTGCTGCCCGAGCGGCACCGCCTCCAACGTGATGACCTTCCTGGCCCGGGGCGACGTCGCGCTCGGCGTGTCGATCGCGCTGGTGTCGACGCTGATCGCGCCGCTGGCCACGCCGGCCCTGGTGTCGCTGTTGGCGGGCAAGTGGATGGCCATTAATACGCAATCGCTGTTCCTCGACATCGTGCAGGTGGTCATCGTGCCGATCGTGCTGGGCTTGATCGCCAAGGCGCTGTTCCGCAAGGGGGCGGCGGCCAGTGTCAAGGCGCTGCCGCTGGTGTCCACGCTGACGATCGTCTTCATTATTGCCATCATCGTCGGCCTGAACCGGTCGAAAATCGCCTCCAACGGCTTGACGATCCTGACCGCCGTCATCCTGCACAACCTGCTCGGCTTCGCGCTCGGCTACGGCTTTGCGCGGTTGTTCGGCATGGACCTGGCCAAGCGCAAGGCCGTGATGCTGGAGACCGGCATGCAGAATTCCGGACTCGGCGCTGCGCTGGCGGCGGCGCATTTCAGTCCGCTGGCGGCCGTGCCGAGCGCCTTGTTCAGCGTGTGGCACAACCTGTCCGGCTCGGCACTGGCGACCTGGTTTGCGCGCAAGCCGAACTAGCAGGGTGGGGCCGCGCCGATCAACTTGTTGATCGTTGATACCGGCTGCCGCCGCACGAATCCGACTGTCGCTACACTGCGGCGATCAGTGGGAGACACCATGCTACGCCGGATCATTCTGCTTGTCGCTTTCCTCGCCAGCCCGGCCGCATGGGCACAGACCTGGGTGCAATCGACCGGCACCGCCGCCGACTTCGCCCTCGCCGGCCCGGCGGGCGCCGCCCGCATCGTGGTCGCGCCGACGGACGCCAAGGTCGTGGGTCACGCGGTGCGCGACCTGGCCGCCGATATTGCGCGCGTTAGCGGCCGCACGCCGGCACTGGCCAGCGCGAACGATGCCGCCGCAGGCATACCCGTGGTGCTGGTCGCGACCTTGGGCAGAAGCCCGATCGCCGACGCGTTGGCCGCCAGCGGCAAGCTCGATCTGTCGGGCCTGCGCGGCACATGGGAGAGCTTCGTCATCGCCACGGTCGATCAGCCGCTGCCGGGCGTGCCGCGCGCGCTGGCGATCATCGGCAGCGACCCGCGCGGCACCGCGTTCGGCGTCTACGAACTGGCACAGGCGATCGGCGTGTCGCCCTGGACCTGGTGGGCCGACGTCGCCCCGGCCCGGCGCGACGCCCTGTACGTGAAGGCCGGCCTGCGCCGCTTCGGGCCGCCCTCGGTCAAGTACCGCGGCATCTTCATCAACGACGAGGACTGGGGCCTGCGCCGGTGGGCCGCGCATACCTACGAGCCGGAACACGGGAACATCGGGCCCAAGACCTACACCCGCATCTTCGAACTGCTGCTGCGCCTGAAGGCGAACACGCTGTGGCCGGCCATGCATCCGGGCACGCGCCCGTTCAACAGCTTTCCGGAAAACGCCGCCCTGGCCGACGAATACGGCATCGTGATGGGTTCGTCCCACGCCGAACCCATGCTGCGCAATAACGTCGGTGAATGGACCGATGCGCCCGACAGGTACAACTACGCGGCCAATGGCGAGGGCATGCGCAGGTACTGGGAAGAACGCGTGGCCGCCAACGGCAAGTACGAAAACATCTACACCATCGGCACCCGCGGCATCCACGACGGCGCCATGCAGGGGCCGAAGGCGGTACCGGAACGGGTCGCGCTGCTGCAGCAGATCTTTGCCGACCAGCGCGCGCTGCTGGCGAAGCACGTGAACCCACAGGTCGACAAGGTGCCGCAGCTGTTCGTGCCCTACAAGGAGGTGCTGGCCCAGTACCAGGCCGGCATGCAGGTGCCGGACGACGTCACGCTGATGTGGACCGACGATAACTTCGGCTACGTTCGCAGCTTCACCACGCCCGCGGAGCGCAAGCGGGCGGGCGGCTTCGGCGTTTATTATCACGTCTCTTACCTGGGCGCGCCGCTGTCCTACCTGTGGCTGGACACGACGCCCCCAAGCCTGGTCTGGGAAGAGATGAAGCGCTCCTACGACGCCGGCGCCGACCGCATCTGGATCCTGAACGTGGGCGACCTCAAGCCGGCCGAAATCGGCACCGAATTCTTTCTGCAGATGGCCTGGGACATCGGCCGCTGGCGCCCGGACAATTTGCCGGACTTTCTCAAGACCTGGGCGGCGCGCGAATTCGGGTCGGCCAGGGCGGACGACATCGCGGCGATCATGAACGACTACTACCGCCTGAATTTCCAGCGCCGGCCCGAACACCTGCAATGGTGGCTGCCGAAGGAGCCGCCGCGCCGCAGTCCCATGACGGCGGCGCAGGCGGATACGCGCCGGCGCGCGTTCGCCGACCTGCGCCGGCGCGTCGATGCGGTCGCACCCGCGATCCCGGCGGCCAGCCGCGATGCCTGGTTCGAGCTGGTCGCCTATCCAGTGCAGGCGTCGGCGCTCGCCAACGAGCGCTTCCTGGAAGGCGAGCGCGGCCAGCGCGGCGCGGCCGAAGCGGCCGACGCGGCGCTGCAAAAGCTGACCGCCCACTGGGACGGCGGCCTGGCCGGCGGTAAGTGGAAACACATCATGGCCGAGAACCTGCCGGCCGGGGAGTGGCCCTCGTTCCGCACCGCTCGATGGACCATGCCGGCGTATCCGCTCGCGCCGCCGGCCACGCCGGCGGCCGCAGCGGAGACCGTGCTCGAAGCCGAGCATTTCGACGGCCAGCGCAAGGCCGGCGCGGCCTCGTGGCAGGCAGTGCCCGGCCTCGGCACCAGCGGCATCGGCGCCGTGGTGCTGGTGGCGCCGGGCGCCCCCGCCATCGCACCCGAACGCGCCGCCGCCGACGCGCCGCGCCTCGACTACCACCTGCATCTCGCCCAAGGCGGCATGCTGACGGTGCGCGCCCAGCTGTTGCCGACTCATCCCGGCGCCGGCAAGCTGCGCTTCGCGCTGGCGCTCGACGACGGCGCGCCGCAGATCGTCGAGATGGCGAACCGCGACGGCGGCCCCGAATGGGCCGAGGGTGTGCTGAACAATGCGCGCATGGTCACGGCCAGCCTGGGACAGGCGGCGGCGGGCAGGCATGTATTGCGCCTGTACGCGATCGATCCGGGCGTGGTGGTCGATACGCTGGCGGTCGGCACCGCCGGGCCGTGAAACGGCACGGTCAGAAGTACTTGACCCAAGCCTTGCCGCTCTCGCGCTTGTAGCGGCCGAAGCGCCTGGTTGGCCAGTACAGCAGCATCGGCAGCAGTACCGCGATCGCCCACACCTGCCACACCTGGCCGACATCCACGCGCGCCACGCCGAGTACAAAACCTGCCAGCTTCTGCAGCGCGAGCAGGGCGTACAGGTGCAGCAGGTAATAAAACAGCGGCGCGCCGCCGAACACGGCCAGCACCCTGGTGGCCAGCGTGTCGATGCGTTCGACCCAGGCCAGCGCCAGCAGGCCGCAGCCGAGCGTCAGCAGGATGAAGTCGAGCGAGGGTGGATACTTGGTGAAGTTGAGGAAGGCCATGGCCGTATGCAGCGCGTCGGCCTGTACGGTCCAGGGCACCGGCTCGCCGTACAGGTTGATGCTGCGCAGCGCGACCAGCAGCGCCAGGCCGGCCGTACCCGCCAGTGCGAGCCAGCGCCGGCGCCAGGCCGGGGTCGCGCTGCGCGCATACAGGGGACCGCAGGCATAGCCGAGCAGGATCACGCCGATCCAGGCCAGCACCGGATAACTGACCTTGATGCGCATCGCGCCATCCAGCAGGAAGCCGCGCCGCTCGAGGACGGTCCATCCAAGCGATGCTGCGCTGCCAGGCTCGAACGCGACGCTGCCGAGCGCATTGTGGCCGGCCACGATCAACCCGCCCAGTAGTGCGAGGACGGGCAGCGGCAAGCGGTGCAGCAATGCCAGGGCCAGCATCGACAGGCCGATTGCCCAGATTACCTGCAGGTAGACGATCGAGGGCACGAGGGTGCCGGTCCAGGCGAAGTTGACGGCCGTGATCTCGAGCGCGACCAGCAGCAGGCTGCGCTTGACCAGGAAACCGGTGGCGTCGCGCGCGCCGCCCGGCGGGTGCGCATACAGCCAGGCCGAGAGGCCGGTGAGGAACACGAACATCGGCGCGCAGAAGTGGGCCGCCAGGCGCGTGAAGAACAGGCCGGGATCGGTCGCCGCCGGGTCCATCGGATCGCTGACCTGGTGCTGCAGGAAGAAGGTTTCGCGTACGTGGTCGACCGTCATCAAGAGCATCACCAAGCCGCGCATGACGTCGATCGATGCGATTCGTTTGCTGGGGTTGTTCATACGGGCGCTTTCAATAACGGTAGGACAGGGTGGCTCTGGCGCTGCGGATGCTGCCCGGGGCCACCCACAGCTGGCTGTAGGCGCTGGCGAAATAGCGCCGGTCAAACAGGTTGTCCACGTTCAGGGCCAGGCGCCAGCGCTTGTCCGGCGCATACGCCGCGAGCAGCCGCGTCGTGGTGTAGGCCGGCAGACGGAAGTCGCTGGAGGCGGCGACGTCGCCGAAACGTTCGCCGACGTAGGTAACGCCCGCGCCGAGCGACGCGCCGTCGTCGCCGGCGACCAGCAGCAGGTTGCCGCCGTGGCGCGGTACATTCGGAAAACGGCTGCCGCTGCGGATCGTGTTGTCGCCACGGGTCACGCGCGCGTCGGTGTAGGCATAGGCTGCCGAGAGCCGCAGGCCGCGCCGCAGCCGGCCCGCCAGGTCGAGCTCCAGGCCCTTGCTCGCCACTGCGCCGGCCGGCAGCGAAAAGTCGGTGTTGACCGGATTCGGGGTCAGCACGTTGTCCTTATCGATGCGGTACAGGGCCAGCGTGGCGGCGATGCCGCCCGGCGTCTCGACCTTGGCGCCGATCTCGTGCGCGCGGCTGGCCTCGGCCGGGAAGGCGGCGTTGTCGATGCCGATGCCGCTGTTCGGGCGGAAGCCGCGCGCGCTCGATGCGTACAGCGAGGTCGTCGCGGTCGGCTGGTAGACCAGGCCCGCACGCGGACTGGTGGCGTGCAGCCGCTGGCGGTTGACGGTGGCAGTGCGATGATTGATTACGGTCTGGCGGTAGCGGTCGAGGCGCACGCCGACCAGCGCCTTCCAGCGCGGCGCCAGCGTCAGCTGGTCCTGCGCGTACAGTGCCTGGGCGCGCTGGTGCTCGACGGTGTCGATCGACAGCGCCAGCGGGGCGGCGGCAGCGCCGTACACCGGGTTCCGGATATCGATCGCATATGGATTCGCCGTGGACGGGTTGCGCCGCATCTGCACCCGGGTATCGTCGAAGCGGTAGCCATCGGCGCCGAACAGCAGGCCGTGGCCCACGCCCCAGGTGCTGGCGCTGCCGAGCAGCTCGAGGCGCGCCGAGCGGTCGGTGGCCGAGAAATCGCGGTGGCGGCGCTGGCGCCGCAGCGTGCGGCCGTCGGCCAGCAGGTCGTTGGCTTCGCTCGAATAACCTTGCAACGCGCTGTCGCGGTACGATGCACCGCCCTGCAGCGACCAGCCTCTGGCCAGCCCGTGCTGGACGAACAGCTGGTGCCCGAGCGACTTCACCGTCATCGCACCGTCGGCCGGTTCGCCCAGGAAGCGCGAGACCGGCAGCGCTTCCGGTCCGTCGAGCCGCCCGCCGATGGCCGGGATGCCGCGGTCGAACGGCGTGCGCTGGCGGGTGGCCTCGATCTCGTACGAGACCGTGGTGTCGTCGCCCGCGTGCCACAGGAAGGACGGTGCCGCATACGTGCGCTCGGTGTGCAGCAGGTCGCGGAAGCTGTCGCCGTCCTGGTGCGCCAGGTTGAGCCGGTAGGCGACCGTGCCCGAGAGCGGGCCGGTGAGGTCGGCGGCGATCCGGCGCGTACGGAAGCTGGCCAATGACAGGTCGATGCCGTACTGCGGCGCGAAGCGCGGCTTCCTGGTCACGATGTTGACGGTGCCGCCGGGTTCGCCGCGGCCGTACAGCGCCGACGCCGGGCCTTTCAGGATTTCGATCGACTGCGTACCGGCGGCGTCGCGCATGCCGTTGTAGCCGCGGCTGGCGCTGAAGCCGTTGACCAGGTAGTCGGCGCCGAAATTCGGGTCGCCGGTGAAGCCGCGCATCGCGTAGCTGTCCCACAGGCCGCCCAGGTCGCTCTGGCGCGCGATGCCGCTGGCCAGGTCGAGCGCGCCGGACAGGGTCGTCACGCCGGCATCCTGCAGCAGGTCGGCGCCGAGGGTGCGCACGCTTTGCGGCAGGTCGAGCGGCAGGGCGTCGGTCTTGGTTGCGCCGGCCACGGCCAGGCTGCGGTAGGCGGCGCGCTGGCCGGTGACGACGACGCTGTCGGCGACGGCGTCGCCCGTGGATTGCGCCGGCGCAGGGCAAGGGAGGGTACCGGCGAGCAGCGCCAGGCACCCGATCGGGGTGGTTCTCATGATGTGGTTTCCTTCAGCGGCGAGCGGGATCGCCGGCCGCGTACAGTCGTAATGTGGCCTGGCGTGCGGGCACGGCCAGGTCGCGCCCTGGGGCGCTGCATGTGACTACGTCTGGAGGGAAGCGGGCGGGCCTTGTGCGGGCGGCAGCAGGAAGGGCGGCGCCGCGGGCGCTGCCCCGGTGGCCTGCGCATGGACCAGCGCATGCACCAGCGCCCAACCGGAAGTGACCGGCGCCAGCGTGGTCGGCGGCGGGGCCGCATGCGGCTGAGCGTGCAGCGTGCACGAGACGCAATGCGGCGTCTTCGCATGCAGCTCGTGGTGGTGTTCGGCAGTGCCGAGGATCTGCAACAGGAAGACGATCGCCATCAGCCATGGCAGCAGCCTGCCGCAGCGGCGAGCTGCGGCGGGTCGGCACAGGCGGGTCAGGGCGTCGATCATGTGGTGCGTTGCTGCTGGGGACCGGCGATTGTACTGCAAGTCAGTGCGCTTGCTCAAAGATCATGAACGCCGCGGCATGATGTGGTCGACGGCAGCATGCGCCAAATGGCCGCACGACCGTGCGAATACCTGTTTGCAGACAGTCTGGTCCAGGCGTATGCTGTACCTACATAAAGCCAACAATGCATGGAGACAAACATGAACATTCGGCACGCCCCCTCCCATCTCGCTACCCGTTTTCACCAGCCGCTGCGTTTCGGCCGCGCCTGGCGCGGCCATGAACTGTTGTTGCGTGTGATCCAGATCGCGCTGCTCCTCACCTTCGCGGTACTGGGTGCGCAGTGGGTCGCGCGCGGCGTGCGGATGCTGGTCGAACAATTTACCTGATCCGGTCCAGGCGTTGCGAAGGCTCAGCCTTCGCCGTCGAGACTGCGCAGCACGCGCCGGGTCAGGTCGGCCAGCTGTTCCAGCTCGGCCGGGCTCAAGCCCGCATACACCGACGTCACCTCGGCCGAGACTTCCGGCAGGATGCGTGCGATCAGGGCGCGTCCGGCGTCGGTCAGGGCGATCATCACGGCGCGCCGGTCGCCCGGCTTGGGGCGGCGCTCGACCAGGCCTTTCGCCGCGAGTTCGTCGCAGACCCGGGTCAGGTTGGCCGGCTTCTCGTTGCAGGCTTCGCTCAGCTCGGTGGCGGTCGAGGTTTCGTCGGCACTGCCGTACAGGATCGCCAACACGTGGTAATGGGTGTCGCCCAGCTCGTGCTTCCTGAGCGCGGCGTTGCTCTTGTCACGCAGGGTCTTGTGCAGGTGATGGGTCATCCGGACCAGCAGCATGGCGTCGACGGGAAAACCGGGGTCGCGCGCCTCGATGCGTCGCAGTCGTTTCTCGGTCGGGCCAAAATCGCTCATCGCCATTCCTTGCAGGATGTGAAAGACCAGATTGTAATCGCTGGCGGCGGGCAGCGGCCACGTCTCGGCTACCTCGCGGCCACGCACTTGCCATGCAATTGCCGGCTCAGCGTACCTGGCGGGCGGCGACCAGTTTCGGGTAGACGAATTGACCTTCGGTCAGCGGGAAGCTGCCTTCGGCGCGGGCTTGCTGGATGTCGGCCAGGGCCTTGGCACGGACCGGGTCGGTCGGGGTGGCGGCGCAGCCGGACAGGGCGGCGACGAGGAGTGCGGGGATCAAGAATTTCGGGTTCATGTCATTCACCTTGGTCATCGTAAGAAACAGCGGCGCAAATCGTTCAGCGCTGTACATATTTTAGTACTGAATACTTCATTTGTGAAGTAAATTCTGGAGTGACGTGTGCGTACGGCAACGCGGCAGGAAGGCGAGGAGAGGGAAAACGGGTGACGCTACGCGGTCCGGATTGCACTGGCAAGCGGCGTTCACGTTACGGCGCCCAGCGTCGGGCGAGGGAAGGATGGGGTGCAAGGGACGCGGTGGCCGCATGCCGTCGTGCTGGCATGCGGCCACCGGAGGGGAGAGGGTCTATCGGCGCCCGTTGGACGCTTGTCGGATCCTTACTGGCAGCTGAAGCTGGCCGCGTCTTCGACGCTGCCGCTGCCCTTGTAGCGCGCCACCTTCGGATACGCGCACAGCGGGCGCGTGCGCGCCGCCGACCAGCCGGCAGGCAGGTCGGCATTGGCGCCGCCGGCGTTGCCGCTGCCGCGGGCGGCGGCGCTGACGCTGTCCGGTGCCTGGCCCTTCTCGACCCAGGCCACCAGCGGCGTCAGCATGTCGAACTGGTCGACCGCCGGGCCGCCCGCGCAGTGGTTCATGCCCGGCACCCGGAAGAAGCGCGCGAAGTTGGACGCATCGCCGCTGTTCGCCGCGCGCAGCGCTTCGTACCAGGTGGTGGTGTCGTCGCTGGAAAAGATCGGGTCGCTGGTGCCGTGGTAGACCAGCATCTTGGCGCCACGGTTCTTCAGCATGCCGAGGCTGGCCGCGTTCGGCGGCGTCATGAAGGACATGGCGGACTCGGTATAGACGCCGGCGGTCGCATTCACCTTGGCCAGCATGCTGTCAAGGTTCCCGCCAGACACGAAGGCGACGCCGTTGAAGCTGGCCGGATTTTCCGGCGGCACCTGGAAGATCAGGCCGACGGCACCGGCATCGCGCTCGATCGGCGAGGTGAATTTCCAGCTCGCCCAGCCGCCGGGCGCCAGGCCGGCGTCGTACGGGAAGCTGGTGTAGATCGTCTTGCCGGTCTCGGTCTTGGCGCCCGCAAACAGGCCGGCGATGCCGGTCTTCTGGGCCGTGGTCAAGCAGGTGCCGTCGCGCGCGCCGCTGCAGGTCGGGACGTCGCGGTTCAGGTCGAAGGCGCCCTGGCAAGCCTTGGTGTCCTGCACCAGGCCGTCGGCGCTGCCGTCGAGCGCATCGCATTTGCCGAGCACCGCGTTCGACACCAGCTTGCGCTCGGCCTGGGTGAAACCGCTGCCGAGGTCGCCCGGCGTACTGGCCAGCGCGGCATAGGTCTTGCCGCCGGCGATGTTGGCGACGGCTGCCAGCGGCAGGCGGAAGCCCGGGTCGCCCACCAGGTAGCCGTCGTACTGGTCGGCGTAGCGCGCCGCCGCCATCATCGTGTGGCGTCCGCCGTTCGAGCAGCCGCCGATGTAGGAACGGTCGGGTGCCTTGCCGTAGGCGAGGCGGATCAGGGCCTTGGCCATCGGCGTCAGCTTGCCGACCGCCTGGTAGCCGTAGTCGAGGCGCGCCTGCGGATCGATGCCGAAGAAGGGCGTCGGCGCGCCGTGGCCAGCGTCCGAGCTGATCACGGCGAAGCCCTGGTTCAAGGCGTTGTCGAGCGGGCCGCCACCGCCCACCGGACCGAGCGCCGTGACCACGCTGCCGTCGACGCCGCCGTTGGCCTGGTAGAAGAAGCGGCCGTTCCAGTCGAGCGGCAGGCGCATTTCGAAGCCGATCGCATAGCTCTGGCCATCGACGCTGCTGGTGCGCTGGGCCATCTTGCCCAGCACCTGGCAGTGGGCCGCGACCGGCTTGCCGCCGACCGTGACGGTGCCGGCGGCGATCGGGTTGACCGCGCTGATGGTGGTATCGGTAAAGCCGAGTTTTGCGGCCAGGTCGGCGCAGCCGGCAAGCTTGGCGCCGGTGGCCGCCGCCAGCTGGGGCAGGGCCTGGACGGGCGTGCCGCCGTTGCCGTTGTCATCGTTGTCGCCGCAGGCGGCCAGGCTCGATGCCGCGAGCGCCGCTGCCACGATGGCGTGCAGGTGTCGGATGTTCATTACGTGTGTCTCCCCTGTAGATAAAACTGGATGCGACAGAATCGATGCGGAACGCTGGAACGAACGGACCCGCGCGGCGCGTCCGGTGAGCGGACGCCGCGTCGGGGTACTGCAGGGCATGGAGGAAACGCCTCAGTCGGGCATCACGTCCTTGAGCGTGCCGATCGGTACGTTGACCAGCTTGCCGTTCACCTTCTTGACCTCGCGGATGTACATGTTCTGCACGATGTCGCGCGTCTTCGGATCGATGCTGATCGGTCCGCGCGGGCTGTTCCACTTCATGCCGGACAGGGTCTTGACGGCCTGCTCGCCCGTCACCTTGCCGTTCAGCTTGCGGATGGTCTCGTAGATCATGCCCATGGTGTCGTAGGCGGCCACGGTGACGAAGGTCGGCGCCGGCCGGTTCGGGTTGGCGGCGGCGTAGGCCTTGAGGAAGCTCTTGTTGGCGTCGTTGTCGAGCGCGGTCGAGTAGTTCAGCACCGTGACGGCGCCGAGGGCGCGGTCGCCCAGCGCTTCCAGCGTCGGCGTGTCGCTGGTCATGTCGCCGACCCCGAGGAACTTGATCCCGGCCTTGTCCAGGCCCTTGTCGCTGAAGGCCTTGAGCATGCCGGTGCCGTCCTCGACGCCGGGCGCGAAGAAGAACACGGCGTCCGGCTTCTGGTCCTTGATGCGCTGGACGAACGGCGAATAGTCCGGATTCGCCAGCGGCACCCGCGCCGAACCGACGATCTTGCCGCCGCCGGCGCTCAAGCCCTTGGTGAAGCGCGCCTCGGCATCCAGGCCGGTGCTGTAGTCGGTGACCAGCGAGTACACCTTGCCGATCTTGTTCTTCGCGGTCCAGTCGCCGAACGGCTCGGTCATCTGCTGCATGCTCATCGAGGTGCGCAGCATGTAGGGCGACTTCGCCGTGATGCCGGTGGTGACCGCGTTCATGACGATCATCGGCACCTTGCCCTGGGTCGCCACCGGCGCCACCGCCAGCGCGCTCGGCGTCAGCGAAAAGCCGATCAGGAAGCTGACCTTCTCGCGTCCGATCAATTCCTGCGCCGCGCGCTTGGACAGCTCGACGTTGCTGCCGCCGTCGTCGCGGTACAGGATCTCGATTTTCTTGCCGGCCACCTTGTCGCCGTACTGCTGCATATAGGTCTTGATGCCGTCCTCGAAGGGCTTGCCGATGTTAACGAAGGGGCCGGTGAGGGCCGCGATCACGCCGATGCGGATCGTATCGCCTTCCTGTGCCTGTGCAGCGGCGAAGGGAAGGAAGGCCAGTCCGATGCAGGCCAGTGCTTTCAGTTTCATGCTGTCTCCTGTAATTGTCATTGTGAGTGCTTCAGAAACCTCAGTCGGCTAGGATGGTCTGCGCCTCCGTGCCGTCGTACATGGCGTCCACCAGCGCGGCGCGGCGCTGCAGCACCACCGCCTGGTTGATCGAGCCCTTGTCGGTCTGTTCGCGCGCGTCGATCGACGGCGCTTCGGCCAGCAGCAGCAGGCGGTCGACCCGCTTCGACGACCCGCCGCAGTCGTGGTTCAGCTTGTTCAGCAGGTCCTTGAAGAAGGCGCGCACCGGCGCGCTGGCCAGCACCTCGGCCGCTGCGCTGCCGGCCGGGAGGCCCGACAATGCGAGGCAGTGGTCCATGCGCGGGAACACCAGCAGGCCGGTGAAAGGGCGGTTGATGCCGGTGACCACCGTATCCTGCACATAGGGCGCGCCCATGCTGACCACGCGTGCGCGCAGCGGCCCGACGCTGACGAACACGCCGGAGCTGAGCTTGAAGTCCTCGGCGATGCGGCCGTCGAACATGAAGCCGAGCGTGGGCTGGGTCTCGTCGACGAAGCGCAGGGCGTCGCCGGTGCAGTAGTAGCCGTCGGCGTCGAAGGCCTCAAAGGTCAGGTGCGGCGCGCGCCAGTAGCCGGGTGTCACGTGTGGGCCGTGGAAGCGCGCTTCCAGCTTGCCGCCGATCGGCACCAGCTTGACCCTGCAGCCCGGCGCCGGCACGCCGACGTAGCCAGCCTTGACGATCGGACCGGTGCCGAAGGTGCACGAGGGCGAGGTCTCGGTCATCCCGAGCCCGGTCATGATGCGGATCGACTCGCCGCAGCAGTCGATTGCCACCTGGTCGAGGCGCTCCCAGGCGGATTGCGAGAGGCCGGCGCCGGCGCAGAAGAACAGTTTGACGCGCGAGAAGAAGGTGTCGGCCAGGGCGGTGTCCGTGCGCAGCGCCTCGGTCAGCATCTCCCAGCCGGCCGGGATGTTGAAATACACCGTGGGCGCGATCTCGCGCAGGTTGTGCAGCGTTTGCTTGATGTCGCGCGGCGTCGGGCGGCCGTCGTCGATGTACAGGGTGCCGCCGTTGTACAGCACGATGCCGACGTTGTGGCTGCCGCCGAAGGTGTGGTTCCACGGCAGCCAGTCGAGCAGCACCGGCGGCGCCTCGGCAAAGAAGGGAAAGGTCTGCAGCAGCATCTGCTGGTTGCTGCACAACATGCCGTGGGTGGTGATCACCGCCTTCGGCTTCTTGGTCGAGCCGGACGTGAACAGGAACTTGGCGATGGTGTCGGCGTTCACTTCCGCGTTGCGCGCGTCGACCGTGGTCGGTTCGGTCGCCAGCAGTTCCGAAAAGCGGGTGGCGGCCTGGCCCGGCACCTCGCCGTCGCACAGGATCAGTTCCGCGTCCGCCGGCAGCACGGCCTGGATCGCCCGGGCGAAGGTGGTGCCGTTGCAGGCAAAGACGGCGCCCGGCGTCAGCTGGGCGATCAGGTCGGCCAGCTTGGACGGGTCGGTCGCCACCAGCGAATAGGCCGGCGACAGCGGCGAGAACGGGATGCCGGCATACATGGCGCCGAGCGCGAGCTGGAAGTGCTCCAGGTCGTTGCCCGACAGGATGGCCAGCGGCCGCTCGGCCGACAGACCGCGGTCGAGCAGGGCCTGGCCGATGCGGCGCGCGCGCTGCAGCACCTCGGCATAGGACAGGCGGATCCACTCGCCGTCCGGACCGCGCCGTGCCACCAGGGTGCGCTCGGGGTGCTGCTGCGCGCCCTCGACCAGGCGGTCGGTGAAGCGCACCGGGAAGGGGCCCAGCGGCGTGACGGCATCGACGTGCCAGGTGCCATCCACCTGGAACGCCGCAACCTCGGGGTTGCCGAGATCGACCTGCCGCCGTTTCGCCTGCTGCTGCACCGCTTCGCCGGACTCAATCGTCGATTGGGTCATGGCGGCCTCCGCTCAGATCGGGTAGTGGCGCGATCCGGTCTGCACCGTGATCCAGCGCAGGTCGGTGAATTCGGCGATCGCCGCCTTGCCGCCGAAGCGGCCGTAGCCGCTGCCCTTGACGCCGCCGAACGGCATCTGCGCTTCGTCGTGCACGGTCGGGCCGTTGATGTGGCAGATACCGGATTCGATGCGCTGGGCCACCGCCATGGCGCGCCCGATGTCGCGCGAGAACACGCTCGACGACAGGCCGTATTCGCTGTCGTTGGCCAGCCGGATCGCTTCCTCGTCGCTGTCGAAGCGCAGCACCGAGACGATCGGGCCGAACGATTCTTCCTGATAGACGCGCATCTCGGGCGTGACGGCATCGACGATGGCCGGTTGCATGATGTTGCCGTCGGTCCCGCCCTGCGACTGGATCACGGTGGCGCCGCGGGTGCGGGCATCCTGCAGCATGGCGTCGACGCGGGTGGCCGCGGCCGGGTCGATCATGCCGGCCAGCGGGGTGTCGCCGCGCGAGGCCTTCAGGGTGGCGGTCTTGGCGCCGAGCTTCTCGATGAACTGGTCGGCGATCTTGCGGTCGACCAGGATGCGGTCGGCCGACATGCAGATCTGGCCCTGGTTGAAGAAGGCGCTGAAGGCGGCCGCTTCGACGGCGGCGTCGAGGTCGGCGTCGTCCAGCACCACGACCGGGTTCTTGCCGCCCAGTTCCAGCAGCACCGGTTTCAGGTGCTTGGCCGCCTGCTCGGCGATGATGCGGCCGACGCGGGTGGAACCGGTGAAGTTAATGCGGCGCACCGCCGGGTGCGCGATCAGGCGCTCGACCACCTGGGCCGCATCCTGGGGCGCATTGCTGATCAGGTTGACCACGCCGGCCGGGAAGCCGGCGTCGACGAACACCTGGGCGATCAGGCGGTGCAGCAGCGGGCACAGTTCCGACGATTTCATGACCACGGTATTGCCGCAGGCGAGCGGCATTGCGAGCGCGCGGGTGCCCAGGATGATCGGCGCGTTCCATGGCGCGATGCCGACCACCACGCCGCACGCCTGGCGCACGCCCATCGCCAGCGAGCCGGGCACGTCGGACGGGATCACCTCGCCGCTGATCTGGGTGGTCATGGCCGCGGCTTCGCGCAGCATGTTGGCGGCCAGGGTCACGTTGAAGTGGTACCAGCCGGGCGCGCCGCCGCATTCCTCGACGGCGGTTTCGACGAAGCGTCCGCGCATGGTTTCCATGCCGTCGGCGGCTTTTAACAACAAGGCGCGCCGTGCGCCCGGCAGCATCGCGGCCCAGGCCGGGAAAGCGGCGCGGGCGGCGTCGCAGGCGGCATCGACGTCATCCAGGGTGGCGGCAGCGGCGCGGGTGGCGACGGCGCCGGTGGCGGGGTTGTGGCGCTCGAAGGTGGCGCCGTTCGATGCGGCGCGGGCTTCGCCGCCGCACAGCAGGTCTGATTGCAGCATGAGGGTCTCCTCGTGAGATTGGAAAGCGGCAGTCCGGGCGCGGGCCCGGCTGCCGTTGTTGTTTTTCTTCTCTTGGTTATAGCGGCGCGATCGCTCAGCCGCGCTTGTAGGTCTGCAGGCCCGGCTTGATCGTCTTATCGTCCAGGAACTGCTTCAGGCCTTCCTTGCGGCCTTTTTCGGGGTCGCGGTAATTGGACTGGTCGGTCTTCGCGTACAGGTAATCCTCGCCCTGTTCCCAAGTCAGTTCGCGGCAGCGCTTGAAGCCGACTTTGGCGTAGCGCAGCACCACCGGGTTCTTTTCCAGCAGCTTGCCCGCCAGCTCGATCACGGCCTCGCGCAGCTGTTCTTTCGGCACGCTCTTGTTGATCAGGCCCATCGCGGCGGCTTCCTTGCCGGTGAAGGTGTCGCCGGTCATGATGTAGTGCAGCGCCTGGCGGTGGCCCATGGTATCGGCCACGGCCTTGCTGACCAGGTTGCCCGGCGGGATGCCCCAGTTGACCTCGGACAGGCCGAACACGGCATCGTCGGCGGCGATGGCCAGGTCGCAGGCCACCAGCGGCGAGAAGGCGCCGCCGAAGCACCAGCCGTTGACCATGGCGATGGTCGCCTTGCTGTACATGCGCAGCAGCTTCCACTGCCATTGCGAGCAGTCGCGGCGCATCCGTTCCTGCATGATTTCCGGCTTGCCGTCGGTCTCGCGGAAGTATTCCTTGAGGTCCATGCCCGCGGTCCAGGCTTCGCCGGCGCCAGTCAGCACCACGACCTGCGCCTCGTCGTCGAGCTCGAGGGTCTCGAGCACGTCGATCATTTCGCGGTTCAGGGTCGGGCTCATGGCGTTGCGCTTTTCCGGACGGTTCAGGGTGATCCAGCCGATGCCGTTTTCGACGTCGACCTTGACCGTTTGCCAGCGCGCTTCGTATTTGGACATAATGTCTCCTTCTTGGTAGGTTTATTATCAGGCTACCTGATATGCAACTTATACTATACGCAGCGGTTTCCCCTGACAAGCATCTTTTTATGGCAAGCGAAAAAAATTCCGATTCCACCTACACCGCTGTCAAGCCAATGGGCCTGGCCTACTTGGTCGGGCGCCTCGACCACATCCTCAGCCAGCGCCTGCGCGAGAGCCTGGCGCCGGCCGGCCTGACGGTGCCGCAGTACACGGCGCTGTCGGTATTCCGCGCGCATGGCTCGCTTTCGAACGCCCAGCTCGCCACGCGCACCATGATGGCGCCGCAATCGGCCAACGAGATGGTCAAGCAGATGGAAGCCCGCGCCTGGATCGAACGCCGCCCGGACCCGGCGCACGGCCGCATCATCCAGATCAGCCTGACGGCCGCCGGCGAAGCGGTGCTGCGCGACTGCGACCTGCGCGTGGCGGAAGTGGAAAACCTGATGTTCGCCGAGCTGGGCAAGGAAGAGCGGGTGCAGCTGCAGGGGCAGTTGCGTGCCGCGGTGCGGGCGCTGAGCACGCAGCGCGCCTGATTCGTCGCCGACTTCGTTCAGCCGGCCACACGGTGCAATGATGGAGTCGCGCTTACATTTCGCGCACGTGCCACAACACGCCGGCGGGATCGCAGAAATGCATCATGATCCCGCCTTCCTGCGCATGCGGTGGGGAGAGCACCTTGGCGACGCCGCCGTAGCGGTGTGGCAGGTCGAGGCTGTCCAGGTGCCGGGCCCACGCCTGGATGTCTTCCACGTACAGGCATAACATGGTGTTGGCCGCCCACGCCTCTACATAATAATCCTGCAGCCAGAAGCCGTAATCCCCCAGCATGAATTGCGCCGCGTTGTCGGTCGCGATGGCTTTGGTGAAGCCGATATCCTCGTAGAACCTGCGGCTTAACTCAAAATCCCTGGCTGGAAGAAACGCCATCACATTCTTGATCTGGAGATGACTCATCGTTGGTGCCCCGTTGAATTGGCTGTCGGTGAACATAAAACCATGTTTGGCGACGCCGGATCACATGCAAACGTGCAGCCTGGAACTTTAGCAGTGTTCCAGGGACACAGGGTAGCGCTCTCGCGGCCTTGGCATAACCGCATATGGATCGCGCGCGCTGCGCACGCACGGGGTCTAGCGCGCGCTGCGATCCGCCGGCGCGAAGTCCATGGTATCGGTATCGGTATCGGCGGCCGTGGGCTGCCCGAACGCCTTGAGCCAGACGAAGCCGATCAAACCTGCAGTCAGCGATGCGGCCAGGATCGCCATCTTCGAGGCGTTGATGAGGGCGGGACTGGCGCTGAACGCCAGGTTGGTGACGAAGATCGACATCGTGAAGCCGATCCCGCCCAGGATGCCGGCCCCGAACACGTGACGCCAGCTCAGGTCCAACGGCAGCCGGCACACGCCTAGCAGCACCGCCGCCAGACATGTCAGCGTGATACCCAGGGGCTTGCCGAGCACCAGGCCGGCGATGATGCCCAGGCTGTTCGGCGACACCAGTTCTTCCATCCAACCGGCCCCGATCACGATGCCGGTATTGGCGAGGGCGAAGATCGGGAGGATGAGGAAGGCGACCGGGAAGTGCAGTGCATGTTCGAGCCGATGCGACGGCGAGGCGGCATCGTCTTCGGTGGCGGAGTAGGGGATGGCGAACGCCAGCAGGACGCCGGCGATGGTCGCATGCACGCCCGACTTGAGCATGAGGAACCACATCAGGATGCCGCCGGCGATGTAGGGCGCCAGCGCGACGATGCGCAGCCGCTTGTTCATCACGAGCAGCACGGCGAACACGGCGAGCGCGCCGCCCAGGTAGGCCAGCGACACCCCGCTGGTGTAGAACAGGGCGATGACGACGATGGCGCCGAGGTCGTCCATGACGGCGAGGGCGGTCAGGAATACCTTGAGCGAAGCCGGTACGCGCTTGCCGAGCAGGGCCAGCACGCCCAGGGCGAACGCGATGTCGGTGGCCATCGGGATGCCCACGCCGCGCTGGCTCGGCAAGCCCTGGTTCAGCATGAAATGGATGAGTGCGGGGGCGGCGATGCCGCCGGCCGCGGCCAGGACCGGCAGCAGGGCATTGCGCAAGTCCGACAATTCGCCGCTGTACAACTCGCGTTCGAGTTCGAGGCCGATGAGCAGGAAGAAGATCGCCATCAAGGCGTCGTTGACCCAGAGTTCCACGCTCAAGCCGGCGACCTGCACGTGCCAGAAGTGCAGGTAGTCCTGGCCGAGCGGCGAATTCGCCAGCAGCAGCGAGATGATCGTGCAGGCGATCAGTACGATGCCGCCGGCCTTTTCCGAGGCGAAGAAACGGTTGAAAGTTTGCGATAGCGCGCGCTGTACGACGGTCATGCGGTCCTCGTTGGCCTGGATCCGCGCGCGCCACGACAACATGGAAAATCGACGTTCTGCATGGGCGAGCGCATGACGCGCGGCGGCCCGACCTGACGCATCCCTGCTACACCAGATTGTGTAAGCACCCGCGGCAAGTATAGCCGATTCGCCGCGATGTTGATGATCGGTCAAGGCGCGGGAAGGGAACGGCACCGGCGGACCTGGATGGCGAAATAACCGGCAACGGCCCGAAAAGTTGCAATATCAACATGTGAATTTGTATAAATCCTTCCGGGTCGTTACAATATGCCCCCCCGGCAAAGCCGTACGCCGGTCGTCCCTCTACCCATGCAGATTGCGCACCGGCTGCGCCGGCGTTGCGCGCGTGCCCGTTTGCTACTGTTGCGGCCGGCGCAACCGATCCTTGAATTTCACAACAGCGTTATGACTATCGTTATCAGGAGAATCATTGCCGCCGCGTTCGCCGCAGGCGGCCTGTTTGCCCATCCGGCCTATGCCGCGGCACCGGCGGCTTCCGCACTGACGGTCGGTGGCGCAATCCGCTTCAATTACGTCTACAAAAGCTGGCAGGACGACTACCCGAGCGGTTTTGTCGGCCTGGACACCGCGCGCCTGGACCTGAACTACGACGACGGCACGGTAATCGGCTCGGCCCAGTACCGGTACAACCGTTTTCCGAAAGGCCAGGGCGGCTACTGGCAGCACTTCCTGCATCATGGCTGGGCTGGCATCCGCCTGGCCGACAAGAGCGAATTGCATGTGGGCCTGGACCGCAATCCCTTCGGCCTGCAGCCGCTGGCGTCGAACAATTTTTACGAATCGATCGCCTTTTACGCCGGCCTGGAAGACAAGTACGACCTTGGCGTGACTTACCTGAGCGCTCCCGGCCCGTTCACGTGGCAACTCGCCTTCTATCCGCGCGATGGCGGCTCGTATGGCGGTGGCAGCAACACGGCCGCTGCGTCGAACCGCTACTCGTACAACATCGTCCCGGACGATGACGCGCAGGGCTATGGCACCGGCCAGCGCGACCGCGAGCGCGATACGCTGGTGGGGCGCATGGCGTGGCACGTCGGGCCGGGTGGCAACTACGAGATCGGCGTGTCCGGCCTGACAGGCGCGATCGACAACGGCCGCGGCACCCGGACCCGGCGCCATGCCATGGCGGTGCATGCCCAGGGGACCGTCGGTCCGGTCAAGGTGATGCTCGAGGCGCTGCGCTATCGCTACGGCACCGCCCATGGACCCGACCAGACCTATGCCGGCCTCGATCCGAACAGCTTCGTCATGCTCGGCGCATTCGGCTACCCGTTTCCGGTGGCGTCGAAAGGCGACATCTATCTCGTCAACGTCAGTCGCGACATCCCCGGCAGGCTCGGCCCGTTCGGCGGATTCCGGGTGTACAACGACTACAGCGTGCTGCGCAAGCGCAGCGGCGCCTGGAAAAATTCGGTGCAGAACGTGACCGGCATGCTCTTTTCGTCGGGGAAGTGGACCTTCTATGCCGACTTCATGCTCGGCAAGCACCATCCCTACCTGTCGCCGGACGGCGGCGGACTGGCGGCGACGTCCGCCGCGCATGAGGGCTTCACCCGCAGGATCAACTTGCAGGCGGGTTATTATTTCTGATCTGTTTCCATACGATGCAATTTTGTATGCGGACCAGCCCGTGACGCCCCTGCTTGACGTACGGAGGGCTTGTTCGGCTGCGAATGGCTGACTTTGTTACACCACAAGCGAACCGCGGAACGACAAAGCCACAGTTGTACGTATTTTTTCTTATTGGCAACGACAATTTCGCTATCATGGCTACCGCAGCGTGAGCATGAGGTCGACCGAGCAGACCTTGTGATTGTAGTAAGCCATGCTGACAAAACAGTTGCTCATATAATCAAGAAAGCGCTCGACGCAATACTATGAAATCCCCTGAAATTCCTCAAAACGAAGCTGAGCGGCTGCATGCGCTTCGTGCACTCCAAATTCTCGATAGTTCTCATGAAGAACGGTTTGATCGTGTCACCCGCCTTGCCAGGAGACTGTTCGGGGTGCCAATTTCCTTGGTTAGCTTGATCGATGAAGACCGACAATGGTTCAAGTCCTCCGAAGGACTCGACATAGCTGAAACACCGAGGGAAATCTCTTTCTGTGGTCACGCCATCAATCAAACCGGATTGTTCATCGTTCCCAACGTTCTCGATGACGAAAGGTTTCACGACAACCCGCTCGTTACTGATGCGCCACATATCCGGTTCTATGCTGGTTACGTACTGAAGCTCAGACAAGGAATCAATATCGGAACCTTGTGTCTGATTGATTCAAAGCCGAGGGAGATGGATGAAGAGGACCGCCAGCTTCTCCAGGACTTGGGCGAAATGATTGAACAGGAAATCAAGTCGATTCAGCTGGCAACCCTGGATGAGCTGACGATGATCTCTAACCGTCGAGGTTTCATGACCTTGGTCGATCACAGCCTTAAAGTCTGCCGCAGAAACAAGCTGCCGATATCGATCGCGTTGTTCGACCTGAACAAGTTCAAAACCATTAACGATACTTATGGTCATCACGAAGGTGACCTCGTTTTGGTCGCGTTCGCCCAAGTCATGCTTGAGTCGTTCCGTGACTGTGACGTCATTGCACGCCTTGGCGGCGACGAATTTGTCGTGATGCTGCTCGATTCCGATGCTGACAGGATTGGCGCTGTTCTCGAACGGTTCAGGATTGGTATTGCAAATGCAAACGGTAAATGCGATAAGCCATACCAGATCGAATACAGTGTCGGCGTTGCGCACTTCCAGCACGACACAAATGAACCCATCGAAAGGATGATCCAGGCCGCGGACGGTGCCATGTTCACCGACAAGAAACAACAAAGTGTCACGGGCCCTTAATTGGGTCAATGCGCCACCCTGGCCAGCGATTATTGCTTGGCGCCGGACATGATCGGATGGTCGCAAACGCCATCAGCGCGCCGCGACACCTCCCGGCGCGCCCGCGGGCTCGATTACTTGCCCGGATCCTTCTGGTTCGCGAACTGATCGAATTCGACGTTGTACGGCTGCCCACCCACGTTCTCGACCTTGCGCACGTACACGGTCTGCACCACGTCGCGGGTCGCCGGGTCGATCATGATCGGGCCGCGCGGGCTGTCCAGCTTCAGGCCCTTGAGCGCGGCCATCGCCTTATCGCCGTCGATGCGGCCCCCCAGTTTCTGGCTGACCTGGTAGATCGCATTCATGCCGTCGTAGGCGGCCACCGCCATGAAGTTGGGACGTCCGCCGCCCGGGTTGGCGGCGGCGAAGCTTTTCAAAAAGGCGTCGTTGGCCGGCGACTTGTGCGCCGCCGAATAATGGAAGGTGGTGATCACGCCCAGCGTGGCGTCGCCCATGGTGGGCAGCACGTGGTCGTCGGTGAGGTCGCCGGTGGCGATCACGCGAATGCCGGCTTCCTGCAGGCCGCGCTCGCGGTAGCCTTTCATGAAGGCGATGCTTTGCTCGCCGGCCGGGACGAACACGAACACCGCGTCCGGCCTGGCGTCCTTGATGCGCTGGATGAAGGGTGCGAATTCCGGGTTGCGCAGCGGCACCCGGATCGCCTCGACCACCTTGCCGCCGTTCTTCTGCAGACGCTCGCTGAAGGCCTTCTCGGCGTCGATGCCGGGACCGTAATCCGCCACCAGCGTCACGACCTTGCCGATCTTGTTTTTCATCGCCCAGTCGCCCATCGGCGCCGAGACCTGCGGCAGCGTCATCGATACCCGCGCGATGTAGTCGGACTTGGTCGTGATTACCGAGGTCGCCGCATTCATGACGATCATCGGCTTCTTCGCCTGCTGGGCCAGCGGCGCCACCGCCAGCGCTTCCGGCGTCAGGCCAAAGCCGGCCAGGAAGTCGACCTTGTCGCGCACCACCAGTTCCTGCGCCAGGCGCTTGGCGATGTCGGGCGAGGGGCCGGTGGTGTCCCTGTAGATCACCTCGATCCTCTTGCCGGCGACAGTGTCGCCGTGGCTGGCCATCCAGGCCTTGATCCCGCCCTGCATCTGCTTGCCGTAATCGGCGAAGGGGCCGGAGAAGGGGGCGATGACGCCCACCTTGATCGTGTCCTGGGGCCCGCTTTGGGCCTGCACGGGTAGGGCGGCAAGTGCCGCCACCGCGGCCAAGCCTGCTGCAATCGTCCTGCGCTTCATGCTGTGTCTCCTGGTTGTGGTGTTCTGTCGACAAGCGATTGTCAGGCGAACTGACAATGATGTTGACAACGCTTGTATAAGAACAATAGTATTTATTCAGCGTTCGGTAAGCAACTACTTGTTCGATTACCGAACGCCATATAAATATACTCAGGAGACAACATGAAGAACCCTTTCTGCAGCGCGCCCCTGCCGCTGATTGCGCTTTCGCTCGGCCTGGCCACCTTCGGCTTCGCCGCCCCGGCCCAGGCCCAGACCAGCGTCCAGATCTACGGCCTGGTCGACAGCGGCCTGGCCCACGTCACCAACGTCGACGCCGCCGGCCACTCGATTACCAAGGTGCCGACGCTGACCGGCTCCTTCCCCTCGCGCATCGGCTTTCGCGGCACGGAGGACCTCGGCAACGGCCTGCAAGCGTTCTTCATCCTGGAAAACGGCTTGCAGCTGGATACCGGCGTTACCGGCCAGGGCAACCGCCTGTTCGGCCGCCAGGCGCTGGTCGGCCTGAAGGGCGCCTGGGGCGCGCTGAGCATCGGGCGCCAGCTGAACATGACCTATCTGTCGACGATCAAGAGCGACGTGCTGGGGCCGAACCTGTTCGCCATCGGCAGCATCGATCCCTACCTGCCGAATGCGCGCAGCGACAACTCGATCGCCTACTACGGCAACTTCAACGGCATCGTGGTCGGCGCCACCTGGAGCACCGGGCGCGACGCCTCCAACGCCGGTGGCCCGCCTGCGACCAACTGCCCTGGCGAAGTAGCCGGCAATGCCAAGGCCTGCCGCCAGTACACCGGCCTGTTCGGTTACGAGTCCAAGGATTATGGCCTGAACGTGTCCTACGACCGCCTGTACGGCAACACCGGCGCCGCCGGCGGTCTCACCAGCAGCAACAATACCGACGTGCGCAAGACCATCAACGGCTACTTCATGGTCGGCCCGGCCAAGATCGGCGCCGGCGTGGTCGACCGCGACACCAACGCCGCCACCGGCGAGACCAAGTCTGATTTGTATTACCTGGGCGTCAGCTATCCGATCGGCCTGTACACGATCGACGTCCAGGGGGCGCGCCGCGATACCAAGAACTCGCCGTCGGACGTAAACATGCTGGTCGGCCGCCTGACCTACAACTTCTCCAAGCGCACCGCCGTGTACGGCGCGGTCGGGCGCATGGCCAACAAGGGCAACTCGGCGGTGGCGCTGGATGCCGGCGGCACGGTCGGCACCGGCATGGGCCAGAACGGCGTCATGATGGGCCTGCGCCACAACTTCTAACGCAGCGGGCCCCGGCTCAGGGCAGCAGCACCGACAGCTCCTGGGCCCCGCGCAGCAGCACCGGCAGGAATTCCTGGCGCATGCGGTCGGCGCTGACGCGGGCTGCCTGGGCGCCGACGTTGAGGGCGGCCACGACCTGGCCCGAGGCGCCGCGCACCGGCACCGCGATCGAGCGCAGGCCGAGTTCGAGTTCCTCGTCGATGACGGCGTAGCCGTCGCGCCGTACGCCGGCCAGGATCTCGCGCAGGCGCTTCTGGCTGACCACGGTGTGTTCGGTCATGGCGCGCAGTTTCACGCGCGCGAAGTAGGCGTCCAGTTCGTCGGGCGGCAGGTGGGCCAGCATCACCCGGCCCAGCGAGGTGCAGTAGGCGGGCAGGCGGCTGCCGGTGTTCAGCGCGACCGACATCACGCGCGAGGTGGCCGAACGGGCGACGTACAGCACCTCGCCTTCGTCCAGCACCGCCAGCGAGCTCGATTCGCCGAGTTCGCGGCTGATGTTGTTGAGGTAGGGCTGGCTGGAGACGGTCAGCGGGGTCGACGACAGGTAGGAATAGCCGAGCGTGAGCACCTTCGGACGCAGCGAAAAATTGTTCAGCTCGGCGTCGACGTAGCCGAGCTGCTGCAGCGTGTACAGGCAGCGCCGTACCGCCGCGCGCGGGATGCCGGTCTTCTGGCTGATCTGGGCGATGGTCTGCGGCTTGCGCGAATCGCTGAAGGCACGCACCACGGCCAGGCCGCGCGCCAGCGAGGTCATGAAGCTGGGGTCGGTCAGGGCATCGATCTGTTCGGCGATGGTCGGTTCGCGCTCTTCCGGCGTGGCGCCGGCGTCGATGCTGTCGGTCTTGCGGGTCGATGATGTCATGGTCGGATGCTGGACTGGATTGGTTTGCGTGGTTTGCGTGGTTTGCGTTCGGCGCGACTAAGCGCTACACTAAATGTACGGTAATCGAATATTTGTGCGATTATCGAACAACGTAATTATCTGGGATTGTTAACGGGATTTCAAGGGGCGCGGTTCCCGCCGCGCTCCGGACAAGGCGGAAACATGATTGACAAGACTTACGAATCGCTCGAGAGCGCGGTCGCCGACATCCACGACGGCGCCACCGTGATGATCGGCGGCTTCGGCAATGCCGGCATGCCGGCGGCACTGATCGACGCGCTGATCGCCCATGGCGCACGCGACCTCACCATCGTGAACAACAATGCCGGCAACGGCGACACCGGGCTGGCGGCCCTGCTGGCAGCCAAGCGCGTGCGCAAGATCGTCTGCTCGTTCCCGCGCCAGTCGGATTCGTGGCACTTCGACGCGCTCTACCGCGCCGGCGAGATCGAGCTCGAACTCACGCCGCAGGGCAACCTGGCCGAACGCATCCGCGCCGCCGGGGCCGGCATCGGTGGCTTCTTCACCCCGACCGGCTACGGCACCCTGCTGGCCGAAGGCAAGGAAACGCGCCTGATCGACGGCAAGCACTACGTGCTGGAGTCGCCGATCCACGCCGACTTTGCACTGATCAGGGCGCTGCGCGGCGACCGCTGGGGCAACCTGGTGTACCGCAAGACCGCGCGCAACTTCGGCCCGATCATGGCGATGGCCGCCAAGACTACCATCGCCCAGGTGGCCGAGATCGTGGCGCTCGGCGAACTCGATCCGGAAAACATCGTCACCCCGGGCATCTTCGTCCAGCGCGTCGTGAAGGAGGCCGCATGAGCACCAACAAATACACGCGCGACCAGATCGCCGCCCGCGTCGCCCAGGACATCCACGAGGGCGCCTACGTCAACCTCGGCATCGGCCTGCCGACCAAGGTCGCCAACTACCTGCCGGCGGACCGCGAAGTCTTCCTGCACAGCGAGAACGGCGTACTGGGCATGGGCCCGGCGCCGGCACCCGGCGAGGAAGACGAAGACCTGATCAACGCCGGCAAGCAGCCGGTGACGCTGCTCACCGGCGGGGCGTACTTCCACCATGCCGATTCGTTCGCGATGATGCGCGGCGGCCACCTCGACATCTGCGTGCTGGGCGCCTTCCAGGTCTCGGAAAAGGGCGACCTGGCCAACTGGCATACCGGCGCGCCGGATGCGATTCCGGCCGTCGGCGGCGCCATGGACCTGGCGATCGGCGCCAAGCAGGTGTTCGTGATGATGGACCATCAAACGAAGACCGGCGAAAGCAAGATCGTGCGCGCGTGCAGCTACCCGCTGACCGGTGTCGGCTGCGTCAACCGCATCTACACCGACCTGGCCGTGCTCGACGTCACCCCGCAGGGCCTGAAGGTCCGCGAAATGGCGCCCGGCCTCTCCTTCGACGAACTGCAGGCCGCCACCGGCGCCACGCTGCTCCCCTTCACCGAATAAGGAACGACCATGACTACCGAAGCTTATATCTGTGACGCCATCCGCACCCCGATCGGCCGCTACGGCGGTGCCCTGAAGGACGTGCGTGCCGACGACCTCGGCGCCATCCCGCTGCGCGAACTCATGAAGCGCAATCCGGGCGTCGACTGGACCCAGGTCGACGACGTCATCTTCGGCAACGCCAACCAGGCCGGCGAAGACAACCGCAACGTCGCCCACATGTCCTCGCTGCTGGCCGGCCTGCCGGCCGACGTGCCGGGTACCACCGTCAACCGCCTGTGCGGTTCCGGCATGGACGCCATCGGCATCGCCGCGCGCGCGATCAAGGCCGGCGAGACCCGCCTGATGATCGCCGGCGGCGTCGAGTCGATGACACGCGCCCCGTTCGTGATGGGCAAGGCGGAAAGCGCGTTCTCGCGCAACGCCCAGATCTACGACACCACCATCGGCTGGCGCTTCCCGAACAAGCTGATGAAGCACCAGTACGGCACCGATTCGATGCCGGAAACCGCCGAGAACGTCGCCGTCGATTATGGCGTCTCGCGCGAAGACCAGGACCGCTTTGCCCTGGCCAGCCAGGAAAAGACCGCGCGCGCCCAGCGCGAAGGCCTGTATGCCGACGAGATCGTGGCGGTCGAGATTCCCCAAAAGAAGGGTGATCACATCCTGTTCAGCCAGGACGAGCACCCGCGCGCGACCAGCCTGGAAGCGCTGGCCAAGCTGAAGGGCGTGGTGCACCCGGGCGGCAGCGTCACCGCCGGCAACGCCTCCGGCGTGAACGACGGCGCCTGCGCGGTCCTGATCGCGAACGAGGAAGCCGCGCAAGCCTACGGCCTGACCAAGCGCGCCCGCATCGTCGGCATGGCCACCGCCGGCGTGCCGCCGCGCGTGATGGGCATCGGCCCGGCACCGGCCACGAAAAAGCTGATGAAGCAGCTCGGCATGACGCTCGACCAGATGGACATCATCGAGCTGAACGAAGCCTTCGCCTCGCAGGCGCTGGCCGTGCTGCGCGAACTCGGCATCGCCGACGACGATCCGCGCGTGAATCCGTACGGCGGCGGCATCGCCCTCGGCCATCCGCTCGGCATGAGTGGCGCGCGCCTGGTGACCACCGCCATGTACCAGTTGCACCGCACCGGCGGCCGCTATGCCCTGTGCACCATGTGCATCGGGGTCGGGCAGGGGATTGCGATGGTGATCGAGCGGGTGTAACCAGCCGCTTGTTCCTGCCGTTTCACAGATAAGAATAGTAGGAGACAAGGATGGACAAGCGGTACAAGCGGTACAAGCGAAAAGGGAGGCACATATGATCGGGAACATGATCGGTGTGCTGTTCGACGGGATCGCCTATGGCGCCCTGTTGTTCCTGATTAGTGTCGGCCTGTCGGTGACGATGGGCATGATGAACTTCATTAACCTGGCCCATGGCGCCTTTGCCATGGTCGGCGGCTACGTCTGCGTGACGCTGCTGTCGAAGCTCGGGCTGCCTTTCCTGGCCACGCTGCCGCTGGCCTTCATCGTGGCGGCGCTGGTGGGGCTGGTGCTCGAGCGCGCGCTATACCGCCGGCTGTACCGGGCGCCGCACCTGGACCAGGTGCTGTTCTCGATCGGCCTGACCTTCATGGCGGTGGCCGGCGCCACCTGGCTGTTCGGCCCGACCCAGCAGCCGGTCAACCTGCCGGACTGGCTGCGCGGCCAGGTGCACGTGCTTGGACTGGATGTCGGCAGCTACCGCCTGTTCCTGATCGGCGTGGTGGTGCTGGTGACGGCGGCGCTGGTGCTGCTGATCGAGCGCACTCGCTTCGGCGCCATGATCCGTGCGGCGGTCGACAACCAGACCGCGGCCGAAGGCCTCGGCATCAACGTCAGCCAGGTGTTCAGCCTGACCTTCGCCCTCGGTTCCGGCCTGGCCGGCCTGGGCGGCGGCCTCGGTATCGACGTGCTCGGCCTCGATCCCAGCTTCCCGGTCAAGTACATGGTCTACTTCCTGCTGGTGGTGGCCGTCGGCGGCGCCGGTTCGATCAAGGGGCCGCTGATCGCCGCCCTGATCCTCGGCGTGTTCGACGTCGCCGGCAAATACTACGTGCCGGAAGTCGGCGCCTTCGTCATCTACACGCTGATGGTGGTGCTGCTGATCCTGTTCCCCTTCGGCCTGGTCAGGAGAAAAGCATGACGACCCCACTCGATTCCACCGTCGCGCCGGCGCGCCTGCCGCAGTCTGGCGCCGGCCTGGCGCCGCGCCTGCCGAACGACCGCTGGAAGCCGCTCGAAATCGCGTTCTGGCTGCTGCCGATCGCGGCCTGGTTCCTGTTCCCGAACCACCTGGTGCTGGTCAGCCAGATCATGATCGTCGGCCTGTTCGCGCTGTCGCTCGACCTGATCCTCGGCTACGCCGGCATCGTCTCGCTCGGCCACGCCGCCTTCTTCGGACTCGGGGCCTACAGCGCCGGCCTGCTGTCGGCGCATGGCTGGGGCGAGCCGCTGTCCGGCCTGCTGGTGGCGGCGCTGGTGGCCGGCGTGTTCGGCTTCATCGTCAGCTTCCTGGTGGTACGCGGCCAGGACCTGGCGCGCCTGATGGTCACCCTCGGCATCGGCCTGATGCTGTTCGAGGCGGCCAACAAGGCGGCCTTCATTACCGGCGGCGTCGACGGCCTGTCCGGCATGGCCACCGCGCCGCTGTTCGGCGCCTTCGAGTTCGACCTGTACGGCAAGACCGCCTTCTGGTACAGCCTGGGCGTGCTGTTCCTGCTGTTCGTGCTGCTGCGCCGCATCGTGAATTCGCCGTTCGGCATGTCGCTGCGCGGCATCCGCGAGGGCGGCAAGCGGATGCCGGCGATCGGCGCCAACGTCGACCGCCGCTTGCGCGCGGCCTTTACGGTCGGCGCGGCGATCGCCGGCGTGGCCGGGGCGCTGCTGGCCCAGACCACCCAGTTCGTCGGCCTCGACTCGCTCGGCTTCCCGCGCTCGGCCGAACTGCTGATCATGCTGGTGCTGGGCGGGACCGGGCGCCTGTATGGCGCGCTGGTCGGGGCCGCCGTGTTCATGGTGGCCCAGGATTATATTTCCGGACTCGATCCGGCCTACTGGCAGTTCTATATCGGCCTGCTGCTGGTGCTGATCGTGCTGTTCGCCCGCGGCGGCATCCTCGGCGGGCTGGAGAGAGTGGTGCAGCGCCTGAAACCATCGGCCCGCAAGGAGGTCGCATGACGACATCGAACCTGATCCTGCGCACCGTCGGGTTGTCCAAGCAGTGGGGCGCGTTCAAGGCCAATACCGACATCTCGCTGGTCTTCGAGCCCGGCGCGCGCCACGCGCTGATCGGCCCCAACGGCGCCGGCAAGACCACCTTCATCAACCTGCTGACCGGGGCCTTGGCGCCCACCAGCGGCGAAGTGTGGGTGGGCGAGCGCAACATCACCCACCTGCCGCAGCACGAACGCGTCAAGCTCGGCATGACGCGCACCTTCCAGATCAACACCCTGTTCGCCGGCATGACCGTGCTCGAATCGGTGGCGCTGGCCATCTGCGAGCGGCGCGGCCTGCAGCGCGTATGGTGGAAGACGGTGGAGAAGCACGCCGACGTGGTCGACGAAGCGATGGCGCTGCTGGCCACGCTGAAGCTGACCAAGGAGGCCAACAGCATCACCCGCAGCATGGCCTACGGCAAGCAGCGCCTGGTGGAGATCGCGCTGGCGCTGGCGACCCGGCCAGGCATCCTGCTGCTGGACGAACCGGCGGCCGGCATCCCGCAAGCCGAGAGCCGCGAACTGTTCGAGGTGATCGCCGGCTTGCCGCGCGACGTGACGATCCTGTTCATCGAGCACGACATGGGACTGGTATTCCGCTTCGCCGAGCGCATCACGGTGCTGGTGGGCGGCAAGGTGCTGACGGAAGGGACGCCGGCGCAGATCGCGGCGGACCCGCGCGTGAAGGAAGTCTATCTGGGGGAGGCCGAACATGCCTGAACTGCTCGCATTCGACAGGGTGAGCGCCGGCTACGGCGAATCGGTGGTGCTGGAAGACGTTTCGTTTTCCGTGGAAGAGGGCGGCAGCCTGGCCCTGCTGGGCCGCAACGGCGTTGGCAAGACCAGCCTGCTGGTCACGCTGATGGGCCTGACCCGGCTGCACAAGGGGGCGGTGCGCTTCCAGGGCCGCGACATCGGCCGCATGCAGACCTGGAAGCGCGCGCGCGCGGGCCTGGGCTGGGTGCCGCAGGAGCGCCACATGTTCCCGTCGCTGAGCGTCGAGGAGCACCTGACCGTGGTCGAGAGACCGGGGCCATGGAACTTGGCCAAGGTGTACGAACTGTTCCCGCGCCTGCACGAGCGCCGCGCCAACATGGGCAACCAGCTCTCGGGCGGCGAACAGCAGATGGTCGCCATCGCGCGCGCGCTGATGACCAACCCGCGCATCCTGCTGCTGGACGAGCCGATGGAAGGCCTGGCCCCGATCATCGTGCAGGAACTGGTGCGCGCGATCCGGCGCCTGGTGGCGGACGAGGGCATGTCGGTGATCGTGGTCGAGCAGCATGCGCGCCTGGCGCTGTCGCTGACCGAGCGCGCCATCGTGCTCGACCGCGGCCGCATCGTGCACGATTCCGACAGCGCCAGCCTGCTGGCCGACGGCGAAAAGCTGGACCGGCTGGTGGCGGTAGCCTGACCACGCGTAGGGTGGACGGCTCGTCCGTCCACGCGGCGATCGTTACCGCATCGGCCTTCGAGCACGACAGACTTACCGATCACTAGCGCCGCGTGGACGGCAAGCCGTCCACCCTACAGGCAAAATTTCATAATAATGGAGACATAAATGAAGCAACCGAATTTGAACCGCCGCACCATCCTGGCCGGCGCCGCACTCCTTGCCTGCGGTCTCGCCGCCACCCCCGCCGGCGCCGCCGAACCGATCAAGGTCGGCCTGATCGTGCCGATGTCCGGCCCCTTCGCCTCGACCGGGCGCCAGGTCGACGCCGCCGTCAAGCTGTTCATGCAGCAGAACGGCGCCAGCGTCGCCGGGCGTCAAGTGCAGATCATCGTGAAGGACGACGGCGGGGTCTCGCCGGACGTCACCAAGCGCCTGGCCCAGGAACTGGTGGCGCGCGACAAGGTGCAGGTGCTGGCCGGCTTCGGCCTGACGCCGCTGGCCTTTGCCGCCGCGCCGATCGCGACCCAGGCCAAGGTGCCGATGATCGTGATGAACGCGGCCACGTCCAGCATCCCGCAGCGCTCGCCCTACATCGTGCGCACCGGCTTCACGCTGCCGCAGGTGACGGCGCCCCTGGCCCAGTGGGCGGCCAAGAACAAGATCAAGTCGGTGGTGACCTTCGTGTCGGACTACGGCCCCGGCATCGATGCCGAAAAGGTGTTCGTGCGGGACTTCGGCAAGGCCGGCGGCAAGGTCGTGGCCTCGCTGCGCGCGCCGCTGCGCAATCCGGATTACGCCCCCTTCCTGGCGCGCGTGAAGGATGCCAAGCCGGATGCGGTGTTCGTGTTCGTGCCCTCGGGCGAAGGCGCCGCCGTGCTCAAGCAGTTCACCGACCGCGGCCTGGCCGCCGCCGGCATCCGCCTGATCGCCACCGGCGACGTGCTCGACGACGACCTGATGCCCTCGATCGGCAAGGCCGCGCTGGGCGTGATCAGCAGCCACAATTACTCGGCCGCGCACCCGTCGCCGGAAAACAAGGCCTTCGTGGCGGCGTTTACCAAGGCGAATCCGACCATGCGGCCGAACTTCCATGCGGTCGGCGCCTACGACGGCATGCAGCTGCTGTACGCGGCGCTGAAGAAGACCGGCGGCGTCAGCGATGGTCCCAAGCTGCTGGAAGCGATGAAGGGCATGTCCTGGACCAGCGTGCGCGGCCCCGTCACGCTCGACGCGGCCACGCGCGACATGGTGCAGAACGTCTATATCCGCAAGGCCGAGCAGGTGGGCGACGGCGTCTACAACGTCGAGTTCGACCAGGTTGCCAACTTCAAGGACCCGGGCGTCGAATAAGCCCCAATTCGGGGTCAGAGCACAATTTCGGGGTCAGAGCAGAAACCACATTTTGCTCTGACCCCGAATGTCGACCCCGAATGTCAGGCGGCAGGCCGGGCCAGCGGCGCCCGGCTCTGGTCGTTGTTTTCGTTGACCAGCTTGGCCAGCAGGGTCATGAACTGCGCCTGTTCTTCGGGGCTCAAGGGGTCGAGCAGGCGCTGGCGCAGGCGCTGGGCGCCCGGCACCAACGTGTCGAGCAGGCGCGTGCCCTCCACCGTGATGGTCAACGCGCGCTGGCGCCGGTTGTGCGGGATCACCTTGCGCTCCAATAAGCCCTTTTCTTCGAGGCGGGCGCACACCGTGGCGCCGGTCGAGGTGTCGATCGCGGCCAGTCCCGCCAGCGACACCTGGTCGATACCCGGATGGGCCGCCAGCCGGGTCAGGATCGCATACTGCACCGGCGTCAGCTCGCTTCCCATTTCGTCGTAGAAGATCGACACCGAGATCTGCTGGGCGCGCCGCAGCAGGTGGCCCGGGTGTTCATAAAGGTCGTGCATGCCGCCCTGGCTGTCTTGTGCGCGCTCGGTTGCCATCGTTCCTGGAAAAGTGTCGGGATGGTGCGCCGCACCATCGAAATAATCGAATCGCTAGTTTACTTTGTCGCGCAAAAGGTGAATACTTTTTTCAACATTCAGTGCACTGAAGATTAATCCACAAAAGGAGACAAGCATGTTCCCGAAGAACGCCTGGTACGTGGCCTGCACGCCCGACGAGATCGAAGGTAAACCGCTGGGCCGCCAGATCTGCGGCGAAAAAATCGTGTTTTATCGCGGCAAGGAAGGCAAGGTCGCCGCGGTCGAGGATTTCTGTCCGCACCGGGGCGCGCCGCTGTCGCTCGGTTTTGTCCGTGACGGCAACCTGGTGTGCGGCTACCACGGACTGGAAATGGGCTGCGAAGGCAAGGCGATCAGCATGCCGGGCCAGCGCGTGCGCGGCTTCCCCTGCATCCGCAGCTATGCGGTCGAAGAGCGCTATGGCTTCATCTGGGTCTGGCCGGGCGACAAGGCGCTGGCCGATCCGGCCACGATCCACCACCTGGAATGGGCCGAGAACCCGGAATGGGCCTACGGCGGCGGTCTGTACCATATCAACTGCGATTACCGCCTGATGGTCGACAACCTGATGGACCTGACCCACGAGACCTACGTGCACGCGTCCAGCATCGGCCAGAAGGAGATCGACGAAGCGCCGGTGACGACCAAGGTCGAGGGCGAGGAAGTGATCACCAGCCGCTTCATGGAAAACATCATGGCGCCGCCGTTCTGGCAGGCCGCGCTGCGCGGCAACGGCCTGGCCGACGACGTGCCGGTCGACCGCTGGCAGATCTGCCGCTTCAACGCACCCAGCCACGTGATGATCGAGGTCGGCGTGGCGCATGCGGGCAAGGGCGGCTACCACGCCGATCCGGCATACAAGGCGTCCAGCATCGTGGTCGACTTCATCACCCCGGAAACCGATACCTCGCACTGGTATTTCTGGGGCATGGCGCGCAACTTCAAGCCGCAGGACGCCGCGCTGACCGACACCATCCGCGAAGGCCAGGCCAGGATCTTCGGCGAAGACCGCGAGATGCTGGAACTGCAGCAGCAGAACATCCTGCGCCACCCGGAGCGCAAGCTGCTGATGCTGAACATCGACGCCGGCGGCGTGCAGTCGCGCCGCATCATCGACCAGTGGCTGGCGCGCGAGCAGGCGCCCGCGGCGGCTTCGGCGCCGGCCCCAGCGGCGCCGGCAGCACCGGCGCCCGCGGCAGGACAGGTGGCGGCATGAGCACCTTCGAAGTCCGCGTGACCGGCAAGGTCAACGAGGCCGACGGCATCTGCAGCTACGAGCTGGTGACGCTGGACGGCGCGCCGCTGCCGCCGTTCGAGGCCGGCGCGCACATCGACGTGCATGTGTCGGCGCCGTCCTCCAGCTCCCTGGTGCGCCAGTATTCGCTGTGCAACCCGCCCGGCGAAACCCACCGCTACCAGATCGGCGTACTGCGCGACGCCAACTCGCGCGGCGGCTCGCAGGCCATGCACGACCACATCGACACCGGCTCGGTCCTGCACATCAGCGCGCCGAAGAACCACTTTCCGCTGGTCGACGCCGCGCGCACCCTGCTGTTCGCGGGCGGCATCGGCGTCACGCCGATCCTGGCGATGGCGGAGACGCTGGCCGCGCGCGGCGCCGCCTTCGAGCTGCACTACAGCGTGCGCTCGCCGGAGCGCGCCGCCTTCCGCGAGCGCATCGCCGCATCGCGCTTCGCCGACCGCGTGCACTTCCATTACGACAGCGGCGATGCGGCCCAGAAGCTCGACCTGGCGGCGCTGCTGGCCGCGCCGGCGCCGGACACCCATCTCTACGTGTGCGGCCCGCAGGGCTACATCGAGCACGTGCTGGGGTCGGCCAAGGCGATGGGCTGGCCGCAAGCGCAGCTGCACGTCGAGTACTTCGGCGCGGCGGCGATCGATACCGACGGCGACCAGCCTTTCGAGGTCAAGCTGGCGTCGAGCGGGAAGATCGTGATGGTGCCGGCCGGGACTACCGTGATCAAGGCGCTGCAGGAGCAGGGCGTGGAGATTCCGTATTCGTGCGAGGAAGGCGTGTGCGGGACGTGCCTGACGCGGGTGCTGGAAGGGGTGCCGGATCACCGCGACATGTACCTGACCGAGGAGGAGCAGGCGGCGAACGACCAGTTTATGCCGTGTTGTTCGCGGTCTAAAACGCCGGTGCTGGTGCTGGATTTGTAAGGTACCGAATGAGCCGTCGCCCCTGCGAAGGCGGAATAATGCCCCCGGCATTATTCCCCCAAGTTTGCCGGCGCTGTCGATATGCGTGCAAATTAGGCCCCTGCCTGCGCAGGGGCGACGTGCTCAAGCAGCAGGCCGAATCAGACGGTATCGATAAACCCCAGCACCGCCGCCTTGAACGCCTCCGGCTGCTCCACCGCACTCAAATGCGAAGCTTCCTTCAGCACCACCAACGACGCATTCGGGATCCCGTCTGCCAGCGTCTGCGCCATGCTCACCGGCGTACCCTGGTCCAGCTCCCCAGCGATCACCAGCGTCGGCACGCCGATCTGGCCAAGGCGCGCCGTCGTGTCGACGTGCCCGACCGCGCTGCAGCAGCCGGCGTAGCCATCCGCATCGGTACTGACCACGCGCCGGCGGAAGCGTGAGACGGTGCCCGCCTTCTCGGCGCGGAAGGCCTCGGTGAAGTAGCGCGCCATGACGGCATCGGCGATCGCCTCGATCCCTTCCGCGTTCACGGTGGCGATGCGCTGCTCCCACACGGCGCGCGCCGCTTCCGGATAGCCGCTGGTGGTATTTGCCAGCACCAGTGCGCGCACCAGCGACGGGTGGCGCAGCGCCAGTTCCTGGCCCACCATGCCGCCCATCGACAGGCCGACCCAGACCACCGGTCCGGTATCGAGCTCGCGCAGCAGGCGGGCGGCGTCGTCGGCCAGTTCCGCCATTGCGTACGGGCCGGCCGGGGCATCGGAGGCGCCGTGGCCGCGGTGGTCATAGGCGATCACGCGGTTCTCCAGCGACAGCGCGTTCGCCAGGCTGTCCCACATGGTCTGGTCGCAGCCGAGCGCATGGCTCAGGACCACCGTGTGGCGCGGCGCCTTGCCGTTACGCGGTTCGCGCACGCTGTAGTGCAGCGACGGGGTGCCGGCAGTGCTGCCTTCGCGGCCGCTGCCGGCATGCGCGGCGGCGCCCGGTGCGCTTGGGGTCAGTTCGTAGCCGATCTGGCCGGCCACCTCGCGCAGGATCGCCAGCGCGTGGGTGAAGCCGGTGTTCGCGGCCGGCACGCCGGCGTAGATCGCCGACTGCATCAGGATTTCCTTGATCTCGTCCGGCGTAAGGCGGCTGCCTTCCTGGCCGAGCAGGGAGGCGCGCACGTGCAGGTCGAACTCTTCCCAGCGGCCCAGCGCCACCGTGATCGACAGCACGATCGCGCGCCGGGTCTTGTGGTCCAGGCCAGGGCGGCCCCAGATCTCGTTCCAGGCGAAGCGGGTGATCAGGTTCTGGAAGTCGGCGTTGAAACTGTTGGCATTGTTCAGCGAACGGTCGACCCAGGCGTCGCCGAGGACGTCTCGGCGGTTCTGCAGGCCGCGTTCGAAATCGTGGTCAAGCGGATCGAAACTCATAATGTGATTCACTCATGAAAAGGGTGGGTGGCGTCCAGCTTGCCGATGCTGGCGCGCAGCGCATGCAGCTGGGACTCGGCCAGGCGCTGCGCCGGTTCCGCCGCCAGCACCGGATCGAACAGGGCGGCGATCCGCTCCAGGTCGACATGGGCGCGCAGCTCGGGGTCGTGCTCGACGGCGTCGCGCACCAGGCCTTCGAGGCCGCGCGCATCCAGCGAGGCGCGCTTGCTGAGGTCTTCCAGCAGCGCATGCGCCTTGGGACGGCCGATGGCGCCGGCCAGGTAGCTGGACACGGCTTCGGCAAACACCAGGCCGTGCAGGGAGCGGATGTTGCGCAGCATGCGCTCGCGGTCTATCGACAGGCCGGCAAAGGCTTCGTTCAGCGCCTGCAGGGCGCCGTGGGCGGACAAGAACAATTGCGGCCATTCGGCCAGTTCGGCCTGCCAGTTGCCCAGGCCGCGTTCGTGCTGCTGGTCCATGCAGGCCAGCAGCGCGGCTGCGTGCTGCGGCGTGCGGCGGGCAGCCGCCAGCGCGATCATGGTGGACACCGGGTTGCGCTTGTGCGGCATCGCCGAGGAGCCGCCGCGGCCATTGCCGGACGGTTCGGCCAGCTCGCCGACCTCGCCCTGGGCCATCAGCCCGAGGTCGGTGGCCAGCTTGCCCAGGCTGCCGACCAGCACCGCGACTTCGAGGCCCAGGCGCACCCACTCGTCGCGCTGGGTGTGCCAGGCGGCGTCGGCCACGCGCAGGCGCAGCTCGCCGGCCACACGGGCCGACACCGCGGCGCCATGGTCTTTCATGGTCGCCAGCGTGCCGACCGCGCCGCCCAGCTGCAGCTGGAGGGCACGCGTGGCGGCCGCGCGCAGCTGGGCGCGCGCACGGACCAGCGGCGCCAGCCAGCCAGCCGCCTTGAAGCCCAGGCTCGTCACCTGGGCCGGCTGCATCAGCGTGCGCGCCAGCACCGGCGTCGACAAATTATCCTGCGCCAGGCGCAGCAGATGGCCGCTCAGCTCCTGCAGGCCGTCGTCGAGCAGGCGCAGGGCCTCGCGCGTGACCAGCACCATCGCCGTGTCGATCACGTCCTGGCTGGTGCTGCCCCAGTGGACGTGGCGCGCCGCGTCGGCGTCGTACAGCGCCACGGTCTTTTGCAGCTCCTTCACCAGCGGGATGGCGAGGGCGCCGGCCTTGCGGCCGGCCCGCACCAGCGCCGGGATGTCGTACAGCTGGGCCTTGCAGACGGCGCCGATCGCGCTGGCCGCGGACGGGGGAATCAAACCCTCGGCCGCCTGGGCACGCGCCAGCGCCGCTTCGAAGGCGAGCATGCCCTGCACCACGGCCTCATCGTCGAAGGCGGCGATCATGTCGGGCGTGGTCAGGAAACTGTCGAAGATCGATACGCTCATGGCCGGCCCCCTGCGTTGATCAGGCGGCCATCATACATAATCGAAGAAGGGCGTCTCGTTCTCGCCCTGCATGCGGATGTCCCAGCGGTATTCACCGTCGCCGCTGCGGCGCGCCACCAGCAGCGCGCGGCGCGCTTCCGGTACCTGGTTCAGGATGGTCGACTGGGCCAGGTCGGCGTCGTCTTCCAGGAACACGGCGGTGAACTGGTGCTTGACCAGGCCGCGCGCGAACACGGTGATGTAGGCCAGCGGCTCGCCGCGGCCCGCCTGCGGCGCCGGGACGCGCATGCTGAATTCGCCGCCGTCGCCGCTCGGCATGCGGCGCAGGCCCGGGATCAGCTGCTCGGTTTCGAGGCCGGCGCCTTCCGGGGTCCAGGCCTCGACCTGGGCGTCGTTGATCGGGTTGCCGTCGCCGTCGTAGATGCAGCCGCTGAGCTGGATGCTGTTTTCGGCAGTCTTCAGATTGCCCGGCAGGCCGGTGTCGACGAGCCATTGCCAGGCTTCGTGCGAGAACGGGCCGATGGTTTGCGAAGTCGTGATGTTACTGCGGGTGATCTTGCTCATGCGGTTCTCCTTACAGGCCCATCGGGGTGGCGTCGCGTCCGCGCAGGACGATATCGAATTCGTAGCCCAGCATCTCGGCGCCGACCGTGTGCTCAAGGCTGAACGTCGAGACCAGGCGCTGACGCGCCGCTTCGTCGGGCACGCTCTGGAAGATCGGGTCGTAGTCGAACAGCGGGTCGTTCGGGAAATACATCTGGGTGACCAGGCGCTGCGCATACACGTTGCCGAACAGCGAGAAGTGGATGTGGGCCGGGCGCCAGGCCTTGTCGTGGTTACCCCAGGGGTAGGGGCCGGGCTTGATCGAGACGAAGCGGTAGCGGCCGTCGTCGTCGGTCAGCATCTTGCCCAGGCCGTAGAAATTCGGGTCGAGCGGCGCGGCGTGCTGGTCGCGGCTGTGCCAGTAGCGGCCGGCGGAATTGGCTTGCCAGACTTCGACCAGCGAATTGCGCACCGGCTTGCCGTCTTCGTCGGTCACGCGGCCAGTGACGACGATCTTCTCGCCGAGCGGCTCGCCGCCCTTGCCGTGCAGGGTCAGGTCGGTATCGTTGGGCAGCAGGAGGTGCGGGCCAGCCTGGATGTTGCGGCTGGCAGGAATCGGCGCCTCGATGCGCAGGTTCGGCTGCAGCGGGCCGCGTTTGACGGTCGATTTATAGGCGGGATAGACGAGTTCGGGCCAGACGCCCGGTTCGACGGGATCGAATTTCACAGCATGTCTCCTTCGTGAAGGTTATTGGAAGCGCCTGACGATGGTAGGAAAAGCGTGTGCCGGGGACAAGCCTGTCAAGTCGGGCAGCGTTCACTTTGCGCGCACTTTGTGCGATAATCGCACAAAATAGGAGGCAATTTGCAATGAGCGACGACGACGATGCGCCGCTGGCACGCGACCTGGTCGGCGGCCTGGAAAAAGGATTGAAAGTCATCGAAGCCTTCGACCAGGAGCGCTCACGCCTCAGCATCGCCGAAGTGGCGCAGGCCACCGGGCTCACGCGGGCGGCAGCGCGGCGCTACTTGATCACGCTGACCCACCTCGGCTACATGCGCCATGAAAACAAGCTGTTCTCGCTGACGCCGGCCGTGCTGCGCCTGGGCCAGTCCTACCTGCATTCGGCGCGCCTGCCGCGCATTGCCCAGCCGGCGCTGTACCGGCTGGCCTATTCGCTGGGCGAGGCGGCCTCGGTCGGGGTGCTCGACCACGACCAGCTGGTGTGTGTTGCCGCCGTCAGCGCCGGCCGCCTGGTGTCGGCGACGCTGCAGCCGGGCACGCGGGTGCCGGCCTATTGCACCGCCAACGGGCGCATGCTGCTCGCCTTCCTGCCGCAGGCCGACATCGAACGCTTCCTGGCCCAGGCCGTGCCCGAGCAGATCACCCAGCACACCATCGTCGACAAGGAGCGGCTGGCGCTCGAGATCGCGCGCGCGCGGGCGCAGGGCTATGCGCTGGTCGACCAGGAGCTGGAACTGGGCCTGCGCACGATCGCGGTCCCGCTGCGCAATTTCCGCGGCGAGGTGGTGGCGTCGATGAACGTGAGCGTGCATGCGGGGCGCTTGCCGGCCGAGCAGTTGGTGGAACACTGCCTGCCGGCACTGATCAAGACCCAAGTGGAACTGGGGGCGATGCTATAGGGCGTTCCTTTCATGCGAGCTCAACAAGAGGCTATCGACCCAATCAACATTTACAAACCAGGGTCGTCCGAAATTACCTATAATTTCGTCAAATTTATTCATTAAACAGGAGTGAAGATGAGTGTCGACAAGACCCCGGGCAAGTGTCCGTTCAGCGCCGCTGCCGGTACCGGCACGACCAACCGTGATTGGTGGCCGAAAGCGCTGCGCCTCGATTTGCTGGCACAACATTCCGCCAAATCCGACCCGATGGGCGGCGACTTCGACTACAGGGCGGCCTTCAACAGCCTCGACCTCGCGGCCGTCAAGGCCGATCTGGCGAAAGTGATGACCGACTCGCAGGAATGGTGGCCGGCCGACTTCGGCCACTATGGTGGCCTGTTCGTGCGCATGGCCTGGCACAGCGCCGGCACCTATCGCATCGGCGATGGCCGCGGCGGTGCCGGCCGCGGTCAGCAGCGCTTCGCGCCGCTGAACAGCTGGCCCGACAACGTCAGCCTGGACAAGGCGCGCCGCCTGATCTGGCCGGTCAAGCAGAAGTACGGCGAAAAGATCTCCTGGGCCGATCTCATTATCTTGACGGGCAATGTCGCCCTCGAAACGATGGGCTTCCAGACCTTCGGCTTTGCCGGCGGCCGCCAGGACGTGTGGGAGCCCGACCTGGACGTGTACTGGGGCCGCGAGAACAAGTGGCTGGGCAGCGATGAGCGCTACACGGTCGGCTCGCCGGGTGTCGAAGGCAGCGGCGTGATCGACAAGGATGACGATAGCGAGATCAGCCACTCGCGCGACCTCGAGAACCCGCTGGCGGCAGTGCAGATGGGTCTGATCTATGTGAATCCGGAAGGCCCGGACGGCAAGCCGGATCCGGTCGCGTCGGCACGCGACATCCGCGACACCTTCGGCCGGATGGCGATGAATGACGAGGAAACTGTCGCGCTGATCGCCGGCGGCCACACCTTCGGCAAGACCCACGGCGCCGGTCCGTCCGAGCATGTGAAGGAAGAGCCGGAAGGCGCCGGCCTGCATGCCCAGGGTTTCGGCTGGCATAACTCTTTCGGCAGCGGCAAGGGCCCGGACACGATCACCAGTGGCCTGGAAGTGACCTGGACCAGCACCCCGACCCAGTGGGGTCACGATTACTTCACCTATCTGTTTGCGCATGAGTGGGAGTTGACGCGCAGCCCAGCTGGCGGCTACCAATGGGTGGCCAAGGATGCCGAAGCGACCATTCCGGATGCGTACGATGCCGGCAAGCGTCACCGTCCGACGATGCTGACCTCGGACCTGGCCCTGCGCATGGACCCGGCTTACGAGGCGATCTCGCGCCGTTTCCTGGCCAACCCGGATCAGTTCGCGGATGCCTTCGCGCGCGCCTGGTTCAAGCTGACCCACCGCGACATGGGCCCGCGTGCCCGCTACCTCGGTCCGGAAGTGCCGGACGAGGTCATGCTCTGGCAGGATCCGCTGCCGGCAGCGGAAGGCGCGCCGATCACCGAAGACGACGCCAAGGCCTTGAAGGACAAGGTACTGGCGTCTGGCTTCGGCGTCGGCGAACTGGTATCGACCGCCTGGGCCTCGGCCTCGAGCTTCCGCGGCTCGGACAAGCGCGGCGGCGCCAATGGCGCGCGGGTGCGTCTGGCGCCGCAAAAGGATTGGGCGGTCAACGAGCCGGAACAACTGGGTCGCGTGTTGTCCAAACTCGACGCCATCCGCGCCGAGTTCAACGCTGCGCAAACGGGCAGCAAACGGGTATCGCTCGCTGACCTGATCGTCCTGGCTGGTAATGCAGGTGTCGAAGTGGCAGCCAGGGCGGCCGGACACGATGTGGCGGTGCCGTTCACGCCAGGCCGCACCGATGCGTCGCAAGAGCAGACCGACGTGGAGTCCTTCCATGCACTCGAACCGGTCGCCGACGCCTTCCGTAACTACGAGAAGACGCTGTACAGCCTGCCGGCCGAAGCGCTGATGATCGACCGTGCCCAGTTGCTGACGCTGACGGCGCCGGAAATGACCGTGCTGGTCGGCGGCCTGCGCGTGCTGGGCGCCAATACCGGCGGCAGCGACGACGGCGTGTTGACGCAGTCGAAGGGCAAGTTGACGAATGACTTCTTCGTCAACCTGCTCGATATGGCCACCGAGTGGCGTCCCGCCACCGCGCCGGGCCACGGCGTCGAACGCTTCGAAGGCCGCGACCGCAAGACCGGCGCGACCAAATGGACGGCGTCGCGCGTGGATCTGGTATTCGGTTCGAATGCGCAACTGCGCGCGATCGCGGAGGTGTATGCCAGCGCCGACGCCGGCCGCAAGTTCGCCACCGACTTCGTGGCGGCCTGGACCAAGGTGATGGAGCTGGATCGCTTCGACGTGAAGTGATTCCAGGGCTGATCCTGGCTCGGTAGTGCGGGTCGACCGCCAGCTTGTGCGCCGCGTGCGCCAGGCTGGCGGTCAAGGTTTGCCGGCAACCTGCACAAGCATCACCTAGGGCGTCAGCGACCTGGTGGTTGACGAAGCCCAGGAAGCTCCGTCGACCCTTAAGCGACGTTGATAGCATCAACCCGGTCAGGATAGAACGCCAGGTAAGAGGCTATCTGTGCTGCTGCAGGAAACGGATGTTCGTAACTCCATACGGCATTGACGCTGCGTTCTCCCCCTGATGGAATACTGTAGTAAGCGCAATCCCCTTTATAAGGGCAATACGTAGCATGTTCGGTGCGCTCGAGCTGATCCATGCGCACGTCGTCGCGCGGGATGTACAGGACAGCCGGATAGCTTGCTTCTTTCAGGGATAGCGCTCGCGTGCTGTCGGCAATCACAGTGCCGCCCAAGGTAACGGTAACGCGGCGAGACTCGGGCGTGATCGTGATCGGATGGTCCGGCCCCGGCAGTTTCATGGTCTTGTTCATATGACACACGTCCAAAGAATTGAAAGATGAGACGCGGCAGATAATGTACCTGCCGCGTCAAACGATGACCTCGATGTTACCGGAGCGACTGCCCCCGGTAAAAAGCAGACTACCACGGTCATCCGCTACCGATCCAGGTAGACCCCTTCCATCGCGCGAACTCCATTGCTTGGACAGCGCACGACGTTAAGCTTGGATCAAGCCTTGTTGTCCAGTTCTGGGATGCCACTGCTACGGTCCGCATACGCGGCCTGGAAGCTCGGGCGTTGCTGCCAGCGCTGCCAGTAGGCATCCAGGTACTCGAAACGCTCGTCCAGGGGCGTCGCATTCACCGGGAACTTCGAAAACGCGATCGCGGTCGCCAGCGTAATGTCGGCGAAAGTAGGCTCTTCGCCTCCCAGCAGCCATGTGCGTCCGTCCGAAAGATGCTTGTCGACGAGTGCAGCGTGGGCCAACGCTTCTTTGCGGCAGTGTTCGCCCCAGGCTTCGTTCTTCGTCAGTTCGAGCTTGAAGCCGAGGCCGGTGTGCAGGACATGGAAGGCCGTCACGATGCGATACAGGATGTGAACCCAGATGCGGTTATCCCACATGTTGTCCAGGCCCTGTTCCAGCGGCGTGTCGCCCATGATCTTGCGGCCGGGGTAGGACTGGTCCAGGTAACGGACGACCGCTGCCGTTTCGGAAATGGTGCTACCGTCCGCAAACTCGAGGGTGGGTGTCTCACCCCAGGCATTCATTTTCAAGTGACGCCAGCCACGCTGTTCACCGACTGGCGTCATGTCGTAAATGTTCTCCTGGAACTGGTCAGCAATCCCCTTTTCATGCATGAACAGGCGCAGGCGCTGCGGGTTGGGGAAAGCCGACGGCGAGGTGTAAACGTTCAGTTTGCTGGTCATTTTGAAACTCCTTCAAGTATGTTGAGGTGTAGGCCGAACCGTGTACTGCTTGAGAAGCGAGGCCTTGGCGCGTTGTTGCTGAAGCAGTGGAGCTACTTTATTGCGTTGTTCCAAATTGATAAACCGTGTGACAATCAATTCATTTATTACACATGGTAATGAATATGGCCGCAGGCAACCCACTTCAGCTTGGCAGCATTGAACAGTTTTGTAGAGCAGCGGAGACCGGTAGCTTTACCGGTGCAGCCGAGATTCTCGGTTTGACGCCGGCTGCGGTCAGTCGGTCGATCAGTCGCCTCGAGCAGCGCCTCGGCGTACGTCTTTTCTTGAGGACGACCCGCGCCGTCAAGCTGACCAGTGAAGGCGAGCTCTACTGGAAGGAATGCCAGAGAGCACTTGAGCAAATTGCCGAGGCTGAGCGTGCAATCACGGGCGCGCAAAACGTCCCCAGTGGGCCGCTACGCATTAGTGTCAGTGCTGCATACGGAACGTTTCGGCTGCTACCTTTGATGCCCAGGTTCACGCAGCTTTATCCGCAGATCGACATCGAGATCAGTATCTCGGACAAAATAATCGATTTTGTCGAAGAAGGCTTTGACTTGGCGATCAGACTAGGCATTCCACAAGATTCACGTCTTGTCGCGTTCAAGCTCGAGGATGCAATGCTGGGGGTATTTGGTACGCCAAGCTACCTTGCGAAAAAAGGCGTACCGCGCGGTATGCATGATCTCAGTGAACACGATTGCATCCAGTACATATCGCCGAATACAGGGCGGCCCCTGCAATGGCTGTTCACCGATGAACAAGGTGCCTCGATCGAGAAACCGATAACGAGCCGGATGCGCGTACTTAACGATGCATTAGGCGCTGTCGCCTGGGTGAATGCGGGCGGCGGCCTTTATCAAACCTACCGCTTTGCAGTGGGCGACGCCCTGAGGCGTGGTGACCTTGTCGAGGTCCTTCAAGCGTATGGCGGCCGCTCCCGCCCGTTTTCGATTCTCTACCCCCAGAATCGTCACCTATCAGCGCGAGTGCGCGCATTTGTCGAGTTCTTGCGCTCGGCAGTGAAAACTTAGGCTGCAGGATGTGTGCAATCGAAGCCGTCGCTTGCTAGCCTGGTCAGCCGGTTTGTCTGCCCTGGCCAGTTGCAGCCATCGGCTCAGTGTACGAGGTACTTGTTGCAGCAGGGAGCAAGCCGTTTTGTCATGCTTCTTGAATCGGCGCATCCTTACCGTGATCCAGTATCTCGGAAGCTTGCGTGCGCAACCGAAACTCCTTCGGCGTGGTACCGACCAGCTTCTTGAACAACCGGCTGAAATAAGCCGGATCCTGGAACCCCAGTTCATACGCGATCCCGGCCACGCTGGCCGACACATAGGTCAGCTTGCGGCACGCCTCCAGCATCAGCCGCTCCTGGGTAATCTCGAAGGCCGACTTGCCGGCGATTTTCAGGCATAGCCGGTTCAGGCGCACCGGCGGAATGCGCAGCCGTTCGGCGTACTGGGGCACGCGCCACTGTTCTTTGTAGTGGCGTTCGACTTCGCTGCGGAAGCGGCTGAACAGCTCGAAATCGTTGCGGCCGGTCTTTTCGGCGATGTGGCGCTCGGCCTGCACCCGCGCCAGCATCAAGAGGATGCAGCGCGCCAGCCAGTCCAGCATCAAGGTATGGCCCTGGCGCGGCCAGGCTGCCTCGAGGATCAGGTTGCGCAGCAGCGTCTCGATGCGGTCGCGCGCCTCTGCCACCGGTCCGAGGCCGATCGCGAGCGGTTCCACGAACAGGGAGGTGAACAGGTTGCCGTCCTGGCCGGCGGCGGCGAACAGCAGGTTCTGGTCGATCGTCAGCACGTAGCCGTAGGCTTCTTCGGAGAATGCGAAACCGTGGACCAGCGACGGGTGGATGGTGAGCGCGATCGGGCCGTCCAGCTCGACCACGGCGTCGCCGAGGGTGGCACGGACCTGGCCGCCGAATAAAAAAAGTACCTGGAACAGGCCCGCGTGGGTATGCGTGCCGATATGCCAGTCGTGGACGCGGCTGCGGGTTTCGATCAGCTCGATATGGACGCCTTCGGCATCGGCGCCCCATGTAAGCTCGCCATACAGGGCGAATTGCGGGATGGCGGCAGCGGAAGGGGTGGAGACAGGACGCATGGGAATGACCATTGAATCGGAAGCGTAATGAAAAAATAGTACAAGTTTTTTCGGATTTCATCCATTCATATCGGCCGCCGCACGCACTAGGATGGCATCAATAGAACATAAAACGGAGACATCATCATGCGCACCCAGGTCGCTATCATCGGCGCCGGTCCGGCCGGCCTTCTGCTTTCCCACCTGCTGCACCTGAACGGCATCGAGTCGGTCGTGCTCGAATCGCGTAGCCGCGCCGACATCGAAGCCACCATCCGCGCCGGCGTGCTCGAGCAGGGCACGATGGACATCCTGAACGAAGCCGGCGTCGGCGAACGCATGCAGCGCGAAGGTGCGCTGCACCACGGCATCGAGCTGGCCTTCGGCGGGCGCCGCCACCGCATCGATCTGACCGGCCTCACCGGCAAGGCGATCACCGTCTACCCGCAGCACGAGGTCATCATCGACCTGGTCGCGGCGCGCATGGAGGCCGGCGGCGCGCTGCTGTTCGAGACCAGCAAAGTCGAATTGAGCGGCATCGACGGCACCCGCCCCAGCGTGACGTTCGAACACGATGGCCAGGCGCGCCGCATCGAGGCCGACTTCGTGATCGGGGCCGACGGCTTCCACGGCGTGTCGCGCCCGATGATCCCGGAGAGCCAGCGTCAGGACTACCAGCGCATTTATCCGTTCGGCTGGTTCGGCATCCTGGTCGAGTCGCCGCCGTCGTCCGATGAACTGATCTACGCACGCCACGAACGCGGCTTCGCGCTGGTCAGCACGCGCTCGCCGACCGTGCAGCGCCTGTACCTGCAATGCGACCCGCGCGACAGCGTCGACAACTGGTCCGACGACCGCATCTGGTCCGAGCTGCATGCGCGTACCGAGAGCGACGACGGCTGGAAGCTGAAGGAAGGCCGCATCTTCCAGAAGGGCATCATCGGCATGCGCAGCTTCGTGTGTGCGCCGATGCGCTCGGGCCGCCTGTTCCTGGCCGGCGACGCCGCCCACATCGTGCCGCCGACCGGCGCCAAGGGCATGAACCTGGCGATCTCGGACGTCAAGCTGCTGGCCAATGCGCTCGACGGCTACTATCGCCGCGGCAGCGAGGAGGGGCTGGACAGTTACTCGAGCGACGCGCTCAAGCGCGTGTGGCGCGCCGAATTCTTCTCGTGGTGGATGACGCGCCTGCTGCACACCTTCGACGAGGCCTCGCCGTTCGAGCGCCAGGTGCAGCTGGCCGAGCTGGACAACATCGTGGCGTCGCGCGCGCTGAGCACCGCGCTCGCCGAGAACTACGTCGGCGCATTCTGAGGCGCCCGGCCCGTGCCCAGCGCATGGGCCATCCTATAAATAGTAGTATCCAATAAAAATAAACGATCGGACGCCTTCCGCGGACCGGCAATTTGGAGACACACCATGTACGAACAGACCCCTGCCCAGGGACGCGGACCGGGCACGCCCGCCGTCGACGTCCAGGATTTCCTCAACCAGCACCGCTTTTCCGCCTTCCAGTGGAGCATCTTCGCGCTGTGCTTCCTGATCGTGCTGCTGGACGGCTTCGACACCGCCGCCATCGGCTTCATCGCGCCCTCGCTATTGAAGGAGTGGGGCCTGAGCAAGGCGGCGCTGGCGCCGGTGCTCAGCGCCGCGCTGTTCGGACTGGCCGCCGGCGGCCTCACCGCCGGCCCCTGTGCCGACCGTTTCGGCCGCAAGACGGTGCTGGTGGTGGCGGTCGCCTTGTTCGGCACGGCCTGCACCTGGTCGTCGTTTTCGGGCAGCCTGACTGAATTGACCATCCTGCGCTTCGTCACCGGCCTCGGCCTGGGCGCGGCGATGCCGAACGCGGTCACCCTGATGAGCGAGTACTGCCCCGACGGGCGCCGCGCCACGCTGACCAATGCGATGTTCTGCGGCTTCCCGCTGGGTGCCGCGCTGGGCGGTTTCCTGGCCGCCTGGATGATTCCGCAATGGGGCTGGCGCAGCGTGCTGCTGCTGGGCGGCCTGGTGCCGCTGGTGCTGGCCGTCGTCATGCTGATGCGCCTGCCGGAATCGGTGCGCTGGCTGGTCGGCCGCAAGGTGCCGGCCGCGCGCATCCGCGCCGCGCTGGAGCGCATCTCCGCGAGCGCACGTGACGTGCAGGCTTTCACGATGGCCGAGAAGACCGCCGGCGCGGGCGCCGACGTCAAGCGCACCGGCCTGCGCGTGATCCTGTCGCGTCCCTTCATCGTCGGTACCGTGATGATCTGGCTGGCCTACTTCATGGGCCTGGTGATCTTCTACTCCCTGATCAACTGGATGCCGATCCTGTTCAAGGAAGCCGGCCTGGATGCGCGCACCGCGACGCTGGCGGCTTCGCTGTTCCCGCTCGGCGGCGTCGGCGCCGTGTTCCTCGGCGTGCTGATGGACCGCTTCAATCCGAACCGCGTGATCGCGCTGTGCTTCAGCCTGAGCGCGGTCAGCATCTATGCGATCGGCCTCTCGGCCGGCAGCGTGGGCTTGTTGATGACGGTGGTGTTCGTCGCCGGCACGCTGATGAACACGGCCCAGTCCTCGCTGCCGGCGCTGGCCGCCAGCTTCTATCCGACCCAGGGCCGCGCCACCGGCGTGGCCTGGATGATGGGCGTGGGCCGCTTCGGCGGCGTTGCCGGTTCCTTCCTGGTGGCCGAGCTGGCGCGGCACCAGGTCGGCTTCCAGGGCATCTTCGCGGTGGTCGCGGTGGCCGGCGTGTTCGCCACCCTGGCGCTGCTGGTCAAGCACTGGGCCCATCCGGACCGGCCGCAGGCCGGTCCGCAGGAAGGCGAGGCGGCTGGCCGCCACTCCGCCAGCCTGGGGCATTGAGGCGAGGCGTCAGCGGAACCCGTAGTTCACGCTGGCGTAGAAGCGCCGGCCGCGCGGGTCGGTATAGGTCGGATCGTAGCCGGACAGGAAGAAGTAGGCCTGGTTCGAGTACGGCGGGCTGCGGTCGAACATGTTCTGCACGCCCGCGCGCAGCTTCAGCGCCGGGTTGAACTGCCAGGCCGCCGACAGGTCCCATAGCGAATACGGCTTGACGCGGTTCTGCGCCACCACGCTGCCGTCGTCAATGTTGATGGCCGTGTTCTGGTCTTCGTAACCGCTCGAATAGGTGTTCGACAGGCTGGCCGACAGCGGGCCGCGCTCCCAGTCCAGGGTGATGGTATGGCGCCAGCGCTGCACCACGCCGTCGGTCACGAACCTGCCCAGGTTGCTGATGTAGCTGTCGCCCGGGCTGTTCTGGATTTTGGAATCCAGCACATAGGTCCCGTTGACGCGCCCGCCGAAGCGGCCGATGGCGGTGTCGATGCCGCGCACCGTGACCGCCAGGTCCAGGCCCTTGGCGACCTGGGCGCCGCGGTTTTCCTTGCGCAGGTCGATATAGTCGATGTAGCCGTCTTCGTCGCGGTGCACCAGGTCGCCGTACTTGGCCAGGTTGCCGAGGATGACGTCGTCGCCGATCTCGCTGATCAGGTCGGTGCGCTTGATGTTCCAGTAATCGAGCGAGGCGTTCACGTGGCGGCCGGCGGCGAACACGGCGCCCAGCGAGAACTGGCGGCTGCGTTCCGGCTTCAGGTCCGGATTGCTGTAGCGCCGCGTGTCCCAGTTGTCGGCGCAGTCGGCATAGTTGTTGTCGACCGTGGCGCAATACACCGGGTCGGGCAGGGTGGCGGTACTGCTGTAGACCGTGGGGCGGTGCAGCTCGGTCATCGACGGCGCGCGGAAGCCGCGGCCGGCCGACCCGCGCAGCAGCAGCGCCGCGCTCGGACGCCAGCTCAGGCCGATCTTCGGGCTGGCGGCGCCGCCGACCTGCTGGTAATGGTCGTAGCGGCCGGACAGCTGGGCTTCCCACTGCTTGGCGAAGGGCACCAGCAACTCGCCGTACACGGCCTGGATGTTGCGGCTGTCGTGGGTCGCGCGGCCGCCTTCCGGCGCGGCGTCGTTGTTGATGTTGTCGCTCAGCAGCAGGGCGGACGGGGTGAAGTCGTTCTTTTCGCGCCGCAGCTCGCCGCCGACGGCCACCGCCAGGTCGCCGCCGTCCATCTTCATCAGCGCGCGCGAAAGCTTGAAGTCCCAGGCATCCATGGTGCCGCGCGCGTGGCGCACGTCGTCGTGCACCTGGATGCTGTCGAGCAGGGCGCGGCCTGCGGCGCCCGACGGGCCGAACGGGTTGATGCGGCCGTCGGCGATCCCTGCCAGCAGTTCGTTGTACAGCACGTAGCCGTGGGTGTCCTCGTCCTTGACGGTATTGATGCTGTGGTTGAAGGCGGTGTCGTAGTCCCAGCCGCCCAGGTTGCCGCTCAGGCCGACCACCACGCGCACGCCTTCGCTGGTCAGGGTGCTGGTGCGGCGCCCGGCTTCGTTCAGGCGCATGCGCAGTTCGAGTTCGCCGGGCACGTCGTCGTCGGTGACCTGGTCGAGGCCCGTGCCCGCCAGTTGCGGCACCTTGCGGTAGTCGAGGTAGCCGGTCACGCGCGCCGACGAGCCGGTGTAGTCGGTCTTCGCGCGGCTCAGGGCGACTTCGGCATACGCCTGGTGGCCGGCGCCGAGCTTGATCACGCCGCGGCCGAGCAGGCTCGCCTTGTCCGACTTCGGATACAGCTCGGTATCGTTCATGTAGTCGTAGGTACAGGCATCGACGCCGCCGGTCCCGGCCGGCAGGTACACGTTGTCCGGCGGTGCGCAGTTCGGCACCGACAGGTTGATCAGGCGGTTGGTGATCGGCTTGCCGTTGATCGTGAAGCCGTTCTCCTGCAGGTAGTTGCGCTGCGCCGTGCTCAATCGGATGTTGGCCGGGCTGGTGTAGCCGGACAGCAGGTGGCCGAGGCGCTGCTCGACGCCGAGTCCCCGGACGAAGCTGCGCTGCGCCGTGCTCAGGGCATTGGTGCGCTGGAAGTCGGCCACCGCGAACACGTTGTAGCCGTCGCGATCGAGGTCGCCCTTGCCGGCGCCGATGCTGGCGGTACGCTTGCCGGCGCCGCCTTCGCGCGTCTTGAGGCCATAGGCATTCAGTTCCAGGCCCTGGAAGTCCTTGCGCGTGATGAAGTTGATGACGCCGCCGATGGCATCGGTACCATACAGTGCCGAGGCGCCGTCCAGCAGCACTTCGACCCGTTCGAGGGCGGCGGCCGGAATGTTGTTCAAGTCGACGCCGCTGTCGTCGCCGGGCGAAGCGAAATTGGCCATGCGCCGGCCGTTCAGCAGCACCAGCGTCGACGAGGTGCCGATGCCGCGCAGGTTGGCGCTGTTGAAACCGCGCTGGTCGCCGCCGACGTTGATGCTGGCGCCATCGGTCAAGCCGCCGACGTTCGACGAGATCCTCGTCATCAGTTCGGCGGCGGTGGTCACGCCGGCCTTGTCGATCTCGGCGCGGGTCACGGTCTGCACCGGCAGCGCGGTCTCGGCCTGCACGCGGCGGATCGCCGAGCCGGTTACTTCCACGGTCGGCATCGGCGCTGCCTGCATGGCCGGCGCGTCCGCGGCCACCTGCGTTTCCTGCGCCATGGCCTGGCCGGCAAAGCCGCCGGCTGCCATCCACGTTCCCGCCAGCACGGCGCTGCGCACGGCGTGGGCGATTCCTGTCATCTTCGTCTTCATACTGTCCTTTGTTAATACGCAGCATGTTTGACGATATTCAACACATGACGCTCAGGCAAGCGAAACCACCTTGGCGCGGGGTGGATGTTGTAGAACTAATACGGAAAACGGTCGCGGGCGCGATGAGCGCATCGCCATGGCGGCCGCGCCGCGCAATTGCCTGTCTCGCAACTAGGACATTTTGCCCCAATGCTTGCACCGCGAATTCCGGTAGCATGAGCGTCCCCGAATACCGAGCCGCCCGCTTTCCGCCGCAGTCTCCGCCGCAGCGCGGCCCGACATGCGTGCGCGCCGCACCCGTTGCAATGAGAGTTTGACCATGCGAAACCATCCCGCCGCCGAACTGCGGCCAGAATCCGCTGCCGGCGCCGGCAGGGCCCCGCTGCGTGCGCTGGCCACCCGCATTCCCCAGTACTGGGCGCTGACCAAGCCGCGCGTGACCCAGATGACGGTGTTTTGCGCCGTGATCGGCAGCTTGCTGGCGACGCCGGGCGCCCCTAGCTGGGCGCTGCTGGCCTGGACCGCCGCCGGCATCTGGCTGCTGGCCGGCGCTGCGTTCGCAGTCAATTGCCTGATCGAAGCCGAGGTCGACGCCCGCATGGCGCGCACCGCGCGCCGCGCCACCGCGAGCGGCGCGCTGTCGCGCACCCAGGCGCTGCTGTTTTCGCTGGTGCTGGGCGGCGCCGGCGCGGCGCTGCTGTACGCGCGCGTGAATCCGCTGACCATGTGGCTGACGCTGGCCACCTTCACCGGCTACGCCTTCGTCTACACGATCTTCCTGAAGCCAAACACGCCGCAGAACATTGTCATCGGCGGGCTGGCCGGGGCCATGCCGCCGGCGCTGGGCTGGGCCGCGGCCACCGGCAGCGTGCCGCTGCAGGCCTGGCTGATGGTATTGATCATCTTCCTGTGGACGCCGCCGCACTTCTGGGCGCTGGCGATGGCCCGGCGCGACGACTACGCACGCTCCGGCCTGCCGATGCTGCCGGTCACGCACGGCATGGCCCATACCGGCATGTGCGTGTGGCGCTACAGCCTGCTGCTGGCCGCCGCCTCGGCGCTGCCGTGGGCGGTCGGCATGAGCGGGCTGCCTTACCTGGGTGCGGCGGCGGTGCTGAACGCGGTGTTCCTGCGCTATGGCTGGCTGGTGCACAAGCGTTACAGCGATGCGATTGCGCTGAAGGCGTTTGCCTGGTCGATCATCTATCTGGCGCTGCTGTTCGCGGCGCTGCTGGTGGATCACTACCTGCCGCGCTGAGCCTTCCCTGGCGGTCTCAGCGCACCGCGGCCGCCGTCCCCTGCCACTTGGCCGAGCGCTCCGGCGCCACGAAGGCCAGCGCTTCCTCGAACGAACGCAGGACGATGTCGACGTGCTGCTCGACCACGGGCTGGCTGACGGTCGAGGTGTCGATCGACAGCCGGATCGTGGCCAGCAGCGCATGCGGCACGTTATCGCGCAGGCGGGTGGCGGCGCCGATCCATGGTTCCAGCTGGTCTTCCAGCGGATAGGGCAGGAAGATCGTCGACACCAGTTCCGACTTGTCCGGGTCCGGGCGCTCGTCGTCGCGGTCGATGGTGGCGCTGCGGGCGTCGACGTCGGCTTCGCGCAGCGAACGCACCAGCAGTTCGCTCAGCACGGCGTCGCGTTCGCCCGGCAAACCGGCGCACAGCACCACGGAGCGCAGCGGCACGTCGAGCGAGCCTTGCCAGCGGCCCTGGCGCGCCTCGCGCATCTGGCGCAGGTGGGCGCCGAGATTGGCGTCCAGCAGCGAGACGTCGCGGCTGCGGCGGCGCCGGCTGAGCATCGGCCCGCGGCCGCCCTGGGTCAGTGCTGCGGCGACGGTGGCGGTCGTGCCCTGGATCGTGGCGACTTGGGTGGCGTCGATCTGGCCGCTGCGGCGGTCGGCCGCGGCGATCGACAGGCCCGGCAGCAGCACCTGGTCGCAATAGCGCGCAAAGCTGGCGCGGCGCAGGTAGGCCTGGGCGTCGCGCAGGATGGTGTAGGCGTCGCCGGTGAGGGCGCGCTGGTAGAAGCGCTGGCCGCCGCTGACGCTGGGGGCGTCGCCGAGCAGGATGGTGACCGGCTCGAGCCCGCGCACGTGGCGGCCGGCCACGACCAGGCACAGCGTCAGCGGGGTCGACAGCAGCAGGCCGACCGGACCCCACATCGCACCCCAGAACAGCGCCGACACGATCACCGCCAGCGGCGACAGCCCGGAGCTGTGGCCGTAGACTTTCGGTTCCACCACGTTGGCGACAATGACTTCCAGCGCCACGAACAGCACGATGCAGGACACCGCCAGCTGCCAGCCCGGGTCGATGGCGGCAACGAACATGGCGATCACGATGCCGGCCGCCATCACGCCGAGGTAGGGCACGAAGCGCACCAGCCCGCTGAGCGCGCCCCACAGCGCCGCGTGCGGCACGCCGGCCACGCCCAGTAGCACGCCGATCAGCGTGCCGAAGGTCAGGTTCACCACGAACTGCGAAAAGAAGAAGCGCGACACGCCCTGGGCGGCATCGCCGAGCGTGCGGATGGTGCGGCTGACTTCGGTCTGGCCAGCGAGCCGGATCAGGCGGTCGCGCAGCGATTCGTGTTCGATCGAGATAAAGATCAACAGCACCAGCACCAGGCCGGCTTCGCCGATCGGACCCCAGGCCAGCGAGAACAGGCGCGCCAGCTGGTCGCGCGTGGTCAGGCGCGGTGCACGCACCTCGACCGGCAGCGGCATGGTCGGGCTGACCGTCACGGTATTGATGCCGCGCTTGCCGACCGGCGCCGACGGCGCCTGTGGCGACACTGCGCTCAGTTCGGCCTCGATGCGCGCGAACGGGCGCTCGGTCAGCTCGCGCACGGTGGCGATCTTGGTGCGGATCGCAGCGCGGTACTTCGGCAGGTCGCCGGTGACCGCCACCAACTGGAAGGCTAGGATGGTACCGATGCCGACCACGGCGGTCGACACCAGGACCACCGACAGCAGGGTGGCCGGGAGCTGGCCGATGCCGACGCGGCGCATGGTGCGGATCAATGGCGCGATCACCAGGCTCAGGATGGAGGCGAGGGCAAGCGGTTCAAGCACGTCGCGGCCAAAATACAGCAGGCCGAGAAAACAGGAAGCCGTTACGATTGAGCCGGAGCTCAGGTGCTTGAATAATGGAGAATCGCGCATCGCGGGGAGCGGCCGCTAACTGCCGGGCCACCCCATGTCAATAAAACCTCCAATGTAACGAAAAAATGGCGGCGGATCAATTCGGAAGAACCGCAACCAGGCCGCATGTGCACCTCGACTGTCCTTAAAAGGCCGACTGGCTACTGTCGAGCGAACTCGACAGTGCTTTTTCGACACGCTGCGGCCCGTCTCCGGGACGGTTCAGGCCCGGCCCAGGGCGGCCGGCGCGGCCGCGGCTTTCTGCGCCGCCGTGATCGTCCACAGGTAGATCGTGCGTCCGGACACGTCCACGGTCTGCTCGGGCGGCCAGTCGGCGCCCATGTCGAAGGCGTGCGACACCACGCGGCTGCCCACGCGCAATTGCTTCCAGAGCTGGGGGCGCAGCTTCACGTTGATATTTGGTAGCAGGTACAGCGTGACCACCGAGGCTGGCGACAGGTCGGTATCGAACAGGTTGGCCACGCGCAGATCGACACGCTGCGAGACCCCGGCCTTATTGGCATTCGCCCTGGCTTCGGCGATGCGTTCCGGATTGATGTCGATGCCGACCCCACGTGCGCCGAACTGCCTGGCGGCGGTGACGACGATGCGGCCGTCGCCACAGCCGAGGTCGTAGACGACGTCGTTCTTGCCGATCTTGGCCACGGCCAGCATGCGGTCGACCACGTCCTGCGGGGTCGGTACGTAGGGTACGTCGAGCTTGGGCGGCGCAGGCGCGATGGACTGCGCGGCCTGGGCGAACGGGGTGCGTCCCGGGACCAGGGCCAGCCCGGCGCCGGCGGCGGTGCCCAGCAGCAGGGTGCGGCGGGTGTGCGATGTCATCGTCGGTTCTCCTTGGCTTGGGTTTCAGTGGACGCGGCGCGCCGGTCTTGCACGCGGCGGCCGGTGTGTGCACCGGCCTGCAGCGCCAGCAGGGGCGCCAGCACCAGCACGCCGGCGGCCAGCACGGCGACGCCGATCCAGGCGGCGTTCAGGCCGCCCAGCGACTGCGCCGACACGTACGACAGGCTGGACCACAGCATGCCGGCGCAGGCGATGCAGAACACGGCCGGCAGCAGCGGGTACAGCGGCACCCGGTAGGGACGCGGGCGTTCCGGCTCGCGCCGCCGCAGCACGAACAGGGCGATGCCGGTGAGCAGGAAGAACAGCCAGAACACCGGCGCCGTGAATTCGACCATGGCGCGGAAGCCGCTGCCGAGCGCGGTGCCGAGGCCGACCAGCGCCAGCGCGGCCGCGCACTGCAACAGCAGCGCCACCCGCGGGGTGCCGCGCGCGCCGTCCCAGCCCCCGAGCCAGCGGAGCGCGCGCCAGTCGCGGCCCAGCGCGTAGCCGGTGCGGGCACCGACGATCATGGTGGCGTTGATCGAGGTGAGTGCCGACACCGCCACCAGCAGCGCCAGGATGCGCTCGCCAAGCGGGCCGAAGGCCATCCGCACGACATCGGCCGCCGGCGCGCCCGATGCCGCCAGCCCAGCCATCCCGAGTGCGTGCCAGCAGGCCCAGGCGACCAGCAGGTAGAGCAGTGTGATCAGGGTGACCGACAACACCAGCGCGCGCACCATGTTGCGGCGGCCGTCGCGCACTTCGGCGCTGATGTAGGCGGCCTCGTTCCAGCCGCCGTAGGCCAGCAGCACGAATACCATCGCCAGGCCGAACGAAGCCGGCGGACCGGTGCCGGCCGCGGCGGATGTCGTGGATGCGGCCGAGGGCGCGCCCGCCAGCAGCGCGGCCGCGGCCGCCACCGCGAGCAGGGCCGCGACCTCGAGCAGCGTCAGCCCGGTCTGGGCCAGGCTGGCGCCGCGCAGGCCGGCCAGGTTGAGCACGGTCAGCGCCCCTACCGCCAGTGCTGCCCAGGCCGCCGCGCCCAGTGCCGGCGTGGCGGCCGGCAGCGGCAGCACCTGCTGCAGGTAGTCGCCGAACACGAAGGCGAGCAGGGCGATGGAACCGGTGGTGATCACGGCGTAGCGCGCCCAGCCGAACAGGAAGGCCAGTCCGCGCCCGTAAGCCAGCTGCAGGAAGTGGTAGTCGCCGCCGGGATGGGCATAGGCGGTGCACAGTTCGGCATAGCACAGCGCCCCGGCCAGCGACACCACCCCGCCCAGCGCCCAGGCCAGGAACATCCAGGGGGCGTCGGCGGTCATGCCGGCCACCAGCGCCGGTGCCTTGAAGATGCCGGCCCCGACCACTACGCCGATGATCAGCGTGACCGCTTCGCGCAGGCCGAGCAGCGGACGCGGGCCATGGAGGGCGCCGAGCGGCTCAAGGGCGTCGGCGTCCGGCGCGGGGCCGGCTGGCGTGGGTGGAATCGGCATCGGTGGCGGCGGATGTGTTGTGTGTCCAGTTAGGCTGCCGCGGCCGTCGCGAGTTCCGCATGGCGGTGGGCGCTAGACCGGGATCAACCAGGCGGTTGGCCGCGGGAACGCCGCCGGCGGACGCTTGCGGTACCGATAACCAGGAGTAACGTGCGGCAGTGCGGCAAGAGGCGATGCTAGCCTGTTATCTCCATGCCGGCGCACGCCCGGCGTGCACGCCCCTTGAAAGGACCACGATGAAAGCCGTTGTATTCCACGCCATTGGCGATATCCGCCTCGATGACGTTCCCGAACCGAAGATCGAGCAGGACCAGGACGCCATCGTCCGCATCACCACCAGCGCCATTTGCGGCACCGACCTGCACTTCGTGCGCGGCACCTTCGAAGGCATGAAGCAGGGCACCATCCTCGGCCACGAAGCGGTCGGCATCGTCGAGCAGATCGGCAATAACGTGCGCAACCTGTCGGTGGGCGACCGCGTGGTGGTGCCGTCGACCATCGCCTGCGGCTACTGTTCCTACTGCCGCGCCGGCTACTATGCCCAGTGCGACAACGCCAACCCGGGCGGCCCGGGCGCCGGCACCGCCTTCTACGGCGGTCCGCAGGCGGCCGGCGGCTTCAATGGCCTGCAGGCGGAAAAGGCCCGCATCCCGTTCGCCAACGTCAACCTGGTGAAGTTGCCGGACAATGTCACCGACGACCAGGCGATCCTGCTGTCGGACGTATTCCCGACCGGTTACTTCGGCGCCGACATGGCCGACATCAAGCACGGCCACACGGTGGCGGTGTTCGGCTGCGGCGCTGTCGGCCAGTTCGCCATCGCCTCGGCCAAGCTGATGGGCGCCAGCCGCGTGCTGGCCATCGACCACCTGCCGGACCGCCTCGAGATGGCGCGCCGCCAGGGCGCGGAAGTCATCAATTACGACGAGGAAGACCCGGTCGCGACCATCAAGGCGCTGACCGGCGGCGTCGGCGTGGACAGCGCCATCGATGCGGTCGGCGTCGATGCGCAATGTCCGCACCATGGTCCGGCCGCCGCCGAGGCCGCGCAAAAGAAGGACGAGTTCGCGGAAGAAGTGAAGAAGGTGGCGCCGCACCAGCATCCGCACGGCGACAACTGGGTGCCGGGCGACGCCCCTTCGCAGGCCCAGCAGTGGGCGGTGCAGGCGCTGGCCAAGGCCGGGACCCTGTCGATCATCGGCGTCTACCCGCCGGCCGACAACAGCTTTCCGATCGGCGCCGCGATGAACAAGAACCTGACCATCCGCATGGGCAATTGCAACCACCGCAAATACGTGCCCGACCTGGTCGAGCTGGTGCGCATCGGCGCGATCGACCCCACCGCTATCGTTACCAAGCGCGAGCAGATGCCATCGGTGATCGATGCCTATAAAGAGTTCGACCTGCGCCATCCGGGCTGGATCAAGGTCGAGCTGATTGCATCGCGCGAAGGCCGGGTCGGCTGAACGTTCAGCTCAATTCAGCGCAGCGCAGACGCGCGATTTCCTGCTCGAGCGCGTCGAGGAAGACCTTGACGCGCGTCGGGACATGGCGGCGGGTGGGCGTCATGGCCCAGACCGACAGGTCTTCCATCGCCGCATCCTCGAGACCGATGTCCAGCAGGCTACCGTCGCGCAGCTGCTGCTGGACATCCCAATACGTCAGCATCACCAGTCCCAGCCCTTGCTCGGCCGCCGAGCGTGCCGTGGCGACGTTGCTTGTCGTGATACGTGCGTTCACGCGGATGCGCTGCAGCCCCTTGTCGATCACGAAGGGCCAGCGCGGCACGGCCTGCAGGACGACGCAGTCGTGCCGCTCCAGGTCGCCAAGCGTGCGCGGCCGACCCCGCCCTTGCAGGTAGCGTGGCGAAGCCACCAGCACGCGCGGGTTGGCGGCGATCTTCCTGGCCACCAGTTCCGAATCGCCCAGCGTGGCGATGCGGATCGCCAGGTCGAGGCCCTGGCCCACGATATCGACGACGCGGTCGGACACGTCCAGTTCGATCCGCAGTTCCGGGTGCCGTGCGAGCAGCGTGGGCAGCAGGCCCAGGACGATGGTCTGGCCGAACACGCTGGGCGCGGTCAGGCGCAGCAGGCCCGAGGCCTTGGTGGCCGACGGCCGCAATTCGCCCAGCGCGCTGTTCTCGGCCTCGACCATGGTCGTGGCATGCGGCAGCAGCGCTTCGCCCTCGGCGGTCAGCGCGACCGAGCGCGTGGTGCGGTGGAACAGGCGCACGCTGAGCTCCTCTTCGAGGACGGCGAGCCTGCGCGACACCTGCATCGGACCGATATCCAGCTGCCGCGCCGCCGCCGACAAACTGCCCGCGGACGCCACGGCCAGGAAGATCCGCAGGTCGGACATCTGCATTTATAACCTTTTATGTTAAAGCGGCTTCACACTTGCAGCGCTTTTTCTCACCAACAAGTGTCTTTATTATGGCATGCACCGTTGCACCCGCAGCGCAATCCTCACCAGAGAGTCGACCATGAAGCAAGCATTATCCGCGATTTTATCCAGACATGATAAGAACGGCGTGTCCGTCAAGAACCGCCTGGCGGTGGCGCCGATGACCCGCGTGACCGCGACGCCGGCCGGCGTGCCGACCGCGACGATGCGCGACTATTACGCGCGCTTTGCCGAGGGCGGGTTCGGCCTGGTCATTACCGAAGGCCTGTACACGGACAAGGCGTTTTCGCAGGGCTACCGCAACCAGCCCGGCATCACCGACGACGAGCAGGCCCAGGCCTGGAGCGCCGTGACCCGCGACGCCCATGCGCAGGGCACGCTGGTGTTCGCCCAGCTCATGCATGCAGGCGCCCTGAGCCAGTTCAATCCCTACCGCGATCACACGGCGGCGCCGTCGGCGGTCAAGCCGGCCGGCAAGCAGATGGGCTTCTACCATGGCGAAGGCGACTACGCCGACCCGGTCGCGATGACGGAAGAACAGATCGCCGAGGCGATCGACGGCTTCGTCCAGTCGGCACTGCGCGCCGTGCGTGTCGCCGGCTTCGACGGCATCGAGATCCACGGTGCCAACGGCTACCTGCTCGACCAGTTCCTGACCACGCACACCAATGTGCGTGAAGACCGCTGGGGCGGCAGCACGCAAGGCCGGGTCAGCCTGCTGGTGGAAGTGTTGAAAGCAGTGAAGGCGGCCATCGGGGACGAGGTGCCGGTCGGCATCCGCATCTCGCAGGGCAAGGTGAACGATTTCACCAACAAATGGCCGGGCCGCGAAGCCGATGCCGCCGTCATTTTCGGTGCGCTGGCGCAGGCGGGCGCCGACTTCATTCACGTCACCGAATTCGAGGCATGGCAGCCGGCGTTCGATGGCGGCAGCGACAGCCTGGTCGCGCTGGCGCGGCGCCATGCGCCGGACGTCACCATCATCGCCAACGGTTCCCTGCACAGCCTGGAGCGCGCCGCTGAGATCCTGCAGCATGGCGCCGACATCGTGGCGCTGGGCCGTGGGGCGCTGGCCAACCCCGACCTGCCGCATCTGTTCGAGAAGGGCGCGGCGCTGCGCGAATTCGACGGCGCGATCCTGGGTCCGATCGCCGATGTCAAGGACAGCGAGCTGGCCATCGAGCTGGTGCGCTAGCAGCGCTCAGGCGGTTTCCAGGTCGAGCATGGCCAGGATATCCGCCTTGAGCCGCGCGGCTTCGGCGTCCCCGCGCGCACGCGGGCGCGCCAGCGCGACCGGCAGCTCGGCGCGCGGCGGACCGGCCTGGCGGTCGAGCAGCACGATGCGGTCGCTCAGGTGCACCGCTTCGTCGATGTCGTGGGTGACAAGCAGCACGCTCAAGCCGCGCTCGCGCGCCACCCGCGCCAGCAGGTCCTGCAGCTTGATGCGGGTGATCGCGTCGACCGCCGAGAACGGCTCGTCCAGCAGCAGCACGCGCGGCCGGGTGTACAGCCCGCGCGCGATCGCCACCCGCTGCGCCTGGCCGCCGGACAGCTGGCGCGGCAGGTGGGCGCCGTAGCCGGCCAGGCCGACTTCGGCGAGCAGCGCGTCGACGGCCGCCGCGGCGGGCGGCGCAGCGCCGCCGCCGAAGGCGATGTTGCGCGCCACGTCCAGCCAGGGAAACAGGCGCGGCTCCTGGAATACGAAGCCGATGCCGTCACCGTCGCGGCTGCCGGCGCCGGCCAGCGCCAGCGCTGCACCGTCCAGCCGCACCGTGGCCCGCGCCCCCTTGTCGAGTCCCGCCACGATCGAGAGCAGCGTGCTCTTGCCGCAGCCGCTGGGGCCGACCAGGCTGACGATTTCGCCGCGCGCCAGTTCCAGGCGCAGGTTCTTCAGCACGATGCGCTCGCCGTAGCGCTTTTCGTCGACGACGATTTCCAGAAAACTCATCGGTATCCTCCATCCAGGCTCCCCGCGAAGTCGTCGCGCCAGGCCAGCAGGCGCCGTTCCAGCGCCACCATCGCCATGTCGCTCAGCTTGCCCAGCACCGCCAGCAGCACGATCGCCGCCAGCACGATGTCGGCGCGGCTGGTCTCGCGCCCGTCCGACAGCAGGTAGCCGAGGCCGCGCGTGGCCGCGATCAGTTCGGCCGCCACCATGAACATCCACGCCAGCGACAGGCCGGTGCGCAGCCCGGTCAGGATCGCCGGCAGCGCCGCCGGCAGCAGCACCCGGCGCACCAGCGCCAGCGGCGCGAGCCGGTAAAGCTGCGCTACCTCGACCAGCTTGCGGTCGACCCCGCCGAAGCCCGACACCACGCCGGTGTAGACCGGGAAGAAGGCACCGATCGCGATCAGGACCAGCTTCGGCAGCTCGTCGATGCCGAACCAGAGCAACAGCAGCGGCACCCATGCCAGCGACGGGATCGCGCGCAGCGCCTGCAGCGTGGGATCGAACAGCGCGGCGGCGCGGCGGTCGAGCGCCACCAGCGCGCCGGCCAGCAGCGCGGCGCCGGCGCCGGCCAGGAAGCCGATGGCGACCCGCGCCGTGCTGGCCGCCAGGTGGGCGCCGAGGCCGTTGTCGGCCAGCCAGGCCAGCGTGCGCGCCACTTCGGACGGCGGCGGCATCAGGTTGGCCGGCAGCACACCGGCGCGCACCGCCAGCTCGGCGCCGCCCAGCAGCAGGGCCGGCAGCACGAAGGGCAGCACCAGCAACAGCGGCACGCCGCCACGGCGGCGCCGCCGTGTAGCGGCAGCGGGGACATCGAGTACGCGGGCCGTCACGTCAAGCCTTTGCGATGTACGGCCGGGCGAAGCGCGTGTCGACCAGGTCGGCGATCGAACGCTCCAGGTCGGCGCCCGGCTTGACCAGCGATTCCGCGCGCAGGATCGGCGCCGCCTGGCGCAGGGCGTTCACGTGTTCGGTGCCGGGCAGCGGCTGGCTGAAGTCGCTGCGCAGCTTGATCTGCAGTAGCGCCACCGGCAGCGATACCTTGGCTTCCTCGGAAAGGATTTTCGCCGCCTCGGTCTGGTTGGCGCGCACCCAGGCGCGCGCCTTTTCATAGGCCTGGATCACGCGCGCGGTCTCGTTCGGATGGCTTGCCAGGAATTGCTCGCGCACGTTCAGGAAGCCGTAGGTGTTGAAGGCGACATTCCGGTACAGCAGGCGCGCGCCGCTTTCCAGCTCGCTCGCGGCCATGTGCGGGTCGAGGCCGGCCCAGGCATCGACCTTGCCCTGTTCCAGCGCCGTGCGCCCGTCGGCGTGCTGCAGGCTGACGTGCTCGATGTCGGCACGTTTCAGGCCCGCCACCTGCAGGGAACGCAGCAGGAACAGGTAGGGATCGGTGCCCTTGGTGGCGGCGACCTTCTTGCCCTTCAGGTCGGCCAGGGTGCGGATCGGGGAATTCTTCGGCACCACCAGCGCGGTCCACTCGGGCCGCGAAAAGATGTAGGGGGCGCGGATCGGCGTGCCGTTGGCGCGCGCCAGCAGCGCGGCCAGGCCGGCCGAGGAACCGATGTCGATGCTGTTGCCGTTCAGGTATTCCAGCGCGCGGTTGCTGCCGGCGCTGAACACCCATTTGACGGTGGTGCCGTCGGCCTTGAAGGCTTGTTCGAGCCAGCCGAAGCGGCGCAGCACCAGGCTGGTAGGCGAATAATAGGCGTAGTCGAGGCGGATTTCTTCCAGCGGCGCGGCAGCGGCCAGGCGCGGCAGGGTGGCGGTGCTGATGCCTGCCGCGCCGGCGGCGGCGAGCTGGAGCAAAGTACGACGTTTCACACTTTTCCTTTCTTATTAGCTGAAAACCTGTTCAGGCGGCCGATTGCTGCGGCACGATGCTGACCCGCTGCCCAGGATGGTGCGGCGCCAAGCGGTCACCCCGGCCCAGCAACTGGCTGCGCAGGGTGCCGCCGGCATAATCGGTGCGGTAGCGCCCGCGCCGCTGCAGCTCCGGCACCACCAGCTCGACCACGTCGCGCATCGATTCGTGGGCCACGGCAAAGGCGAGGTTGAAACCGTCGGCGCCGGTCGCTTCCTGCCAGGCGTCGAGCTGGTCGGCCACCTGCCCGGGATCGCCCACCAGCACCGGGCCGCGGCCGCCCAGGCCGATGAAGCGCGCCGCCTCGCGCACGGTCCAGGTGCGCTCCGGGTCGGCGGCGCTGAGCGAAGCGAGGGCGGTACGGCCGGCGTCGGTGTCGATGTACTCGACGGTGGCGTCCAGCGGCAGGCGCGCGAAGTCGACCCCGGTCCAGCCGGACAGCAGCGCCAGCGCGGCTTCCACGTCGACGTGCTCGAGGTAATCCTGGTACTTGGCCTGGGCCTCGGCGGCGGTGGGCGCGGTGACGATCAGCGCCTGCGCATACACCAGCAGTTCATCCGGATCGCGGCCGGCGGCACGGGCCGCGGCGCGGGTGGCGTCGACGTACTTTTTCACCACCTGCTTGCTGGGGCCCGCCACGAAGGTCGCCTCGGCATGGCGCGCCGCGAACGCGAGGCCGCGCGGCGAGGTGCCGGCCTGGTACAGGAAGGGCGTGCGCTGGGGCGAGGGTTCGCACAGGTGGATGGCGGGCACCGTGTAATGCGGGCCCTGGTGATGGATGGCGTGGACCCGGGTCGGGTCGGCGTACACGCCTTCGACCTTGTCCGCCACCACGGCATCGTCGTCCCAGCTCTTTTCCCACAGCTTGTAGACCACTTCCAGGTAATCGTCGGCGAGGTCGTAGCGTTCGTCGTGGCCCAGCTGCCGGGTCTGGCCGAGGTTGCGCGCGGCGCTGTCGAGGTAGCCGGTGACGATGTTCCAGCCGACCCGGCCGCCGCTCAAGTGGTCGAGCGTCGACATGCGGCGCGCAAAAGTGTACGGATGCTCGTAGGTGAGGGCGGCGGTGACGCCGAAGCCGAGGTGTTCGGTGGCGTGGGCCAGCAGCGGCACCAGCGCCAGCGGGTCGGCCAGCGGCACCTGCACCGCATTGCGCAGCGCGGCGTCGGGACTGCCATCGTAGACATCGTAGATGCCCATCACGTCGGCCAGGAACAGGGCGTCGAAGCGCCCGCGTTCCAGCAGCTGCGCCAGTTCGACCCAGTGGGCGGCGGTCTTGTAGCGCGTGCTGGTGTCGCGCGGATGGGTCCACAGGCCGGGCGACTGGTGGCCCACGGTGTTCATCTGGAAGGCGTTGAAGCGGATCGGCTTGCTCATTGGCTCGATTATCTGGTGCTTATTTTGCGCGTTGGGCCAGCATGGCCAGCTGGTAGTCGGTCTTGGCATAGCCGGCGTTGTGCTGCTCGGTCCAGGCCAGGAAGTCGCGCGAGCGGTAGGCCGCGGCCAGGTCGCGTGCGAAGGGTTTGTCCAGGTCGGCGCTGCGCACCGCCACCACGTTGACGTAGTTGCGCGAGATCTTTTCGGTGCGCAGCGCCTCGGTCAGCTTCAGGCCCGAGGCCAGCGCATAATTCCCGTTGACGAAGGCGTAGTCGGCATCCTGCAGCGCGCGCGGCAGTTGGGCGGCTTCCAGCGGCAGCAGCTTCACGCCGCGGATGTTGCGCGCGACGTCGCGCTCCGACGCCTTGACCGGATCGGTGTTCGGGCGCAGCTGGATCCAGCCCATCTGCTCGAGCATGACCAGGGCGCGCGCCCCGTTGGTCGGGTCGTTCGGCAGCGCGACGGTGCTGCCGGCGCGCGCCTCGTCGAGGCTGCGGTGCCTGCGGCTGTAGATCGCGATCGGCGCGGTCGGGATCGTGACCAGTTCGGACAGTGCCAGCTTGTGGTCACGCGCAAATTTATTCAGGTAGACGATGTGCTGGAACACGTTGGCGTCGAGCGACCCCTCGGCCAGCGCGAAGTTCGGCTGGATGTAGTCGTTGAACTCGACCACCTTGACCTGCCAGCCCTGGCGTTCCAGGATCGGCTTGATGCCGTACTTGACCTGGTCGGCGTACGGGCCGGCGCTGGTGCCGATCACGATCTGTTTCGGATCTTTTGCCCCGGCCTGCAGGCTGCAACCGAATGCCAGCAGGAGCGCCAGCGCGGCACGGCGTGGAATCTTCATGGGCTTCCTTCTTATTGATATGAATGCATCAGCGTTTGTCGAGCCGGCGCGCCACCCGTGTGCCGGCGAACTGGATCAGCTGCACCAGCACGATCAGCAGCGCCACCGTGAACACCATGATGTCGGTCTCGAAGCGGTAGTAGCCATAGCGGATCGCCAGGTCGCCGATGCCGCCGCCGCCGACCACGCCCGCCACCGCCGAATACGACAGGAAGCTGATCGCCAGGACGGTCAACGCCAGCACCAGGCCGGCGCGCGCTTCGACCAGCAGCACACGGGTCACGATCTGCAGCTCGGAGGCGCCCATCGCTTCGGCCGCCTCGATCACGCCGCGCGGCACTTCGCGCAGTGTCTGTTCGACCAGGCGCGCGAAATACGGGATCGCCGCCACCGACAGCGGCACCGCCGCCGCCAGCGGCCCGATCGAGCTGCCGGCGATGACGCGCGTAAAGGGCACCAGCGCCACCAGCAGGATGACGAAAGGGAAGGAGCGGACCGTGTTCACGACCCAGCCCAGCACTGCGGCGAGGGTCCGGTTCTGCAGCGACTGGCCGTCGCCGACCAGGAACAGCAGGATACCGAGCGGGCCGCCCAGCAGCAGCGCCGCGCCGAGGCCGATGCCGAGCATGGTCAGGGTCTGGCCGAGGGCGGCCAGCAGCTCGGGCAGCAACATGATCAGCTTGTCGAGAATCGAGGCGTCAGGCATGCAGCGCTCCCTGCAGGGCGGCGCCTGCCTCGGTGCCGTGGAAGGCCAGTTCGCGCCCGAGCGCGGTCAGGCGCGGCGTGCTGGAGTCGGCCAGGTCGAACTGCTCGGCCACGCGGCCGTCTTCCAGCACCGCGACGCGCTTGCACAGCGCCCCCAATGCCGGCAGTTCGTGGCTGACGATGACGATGGTGACGCCCAGGCTGGCATTCACCTCGCGCAGCGTGGCCAGCAAGCCGCGCGTGGTCTCGGCGTCGAGCGCGGAGGTTGGCTCGTCGCACAGCAGGATGTCGGGCTGGCTGGCCAGCGCCCGCGCGATCGCCACGCGCTGCTTCTGGCCGCCCGACAGCTGGGCCGGATAGCTGGCCGCCTTGTCGCCGATGCCGACCAGGTCGAGGCATTCGCGCACCCGGCGCTCCAGGCGCGGCGCATTCAGCAGGCCGTGCAGGCGCAGCGGGAAGGCGACGTTGGCGTGCACGTCCAGGTTCTGCAGCAGGTTGTAGCCTTGGAAGATCATGCCGATATTGCGGCGTGCCAGGCGCAAGCCGCGCCGGCTCAGGCGGGTCAGGTCCTGGCCGGCGACGAACACCGCGCCGGCGTCCGGCGTTTCCAGCAGGTTGATCATGCGCAGCAGCGTCGACTTGCCGGCCCCGCTACGGCCGACGATGCCGAAGATGTCGCCGCGCTCGACCTGCAGCGTGACGTCGCGCAGCGCTGCGTAGCGCTCGCCATCGGCCTGGGCGGGGGCGGCAAAGGATTTGGCGATGCCTTCGAGGCGGATCAGCGGCGGCTCGGCTTCGGTGTGCATGGCAGTACTCAGGAATAGGCGGTCGGTTCCGGCAGGCGGCCGTCGAGCGCGTAGCGGCCCAGGTCGCGCAGCTTGTAGTCGACCGGATCGTGCAGCGTGTGCACGCGGGCATTGCGCCAGAAGCGGTCGAAGCCGAAGCGGGCGGACGTGGAGCGGGCGCCGGTCAGCTCGAACAGCTGGCTGCCGATCTCGATCGAGGCGCGGTGCGCCAGCACCTTGGCTTCGGCCACGGCCACCGCCACCTCGCCACGCTCCGGCGCGCTCAAGCCGGCGCCGCGCCGGAAGGCGGCATCGAGCTTGCGCGCGGCCTCGTCGGCGAGCAGCTGGGCCGGACGCACCAGCAAATGGAATTCGCCGAAGCGGTGCTGGATAAAGGGATCGTCGATGGCGTTTTCCACGCCGGACGCGAACCATGGACGCGCTTCGTCGCGCAGGTAGCCGCGCGCCGCCGCCAGCGCGCCTTCCGCCAGGCCGAGGTAGAGGTTGGTCACGACCAGCTGGGCCACCTGCGAGCGCAGCGTCGCCTGCGGCGTGGCGGCGCGGCCGGCATGCTGCAATACCAGGTCGTCGCTCAGCGTGACGTTGTTGAAGCGGACATTGCCGCTGTCGGTCTGGCGCTGGCCGAAGGCATCCCAGTCGGCCTGCACTTCGACGCCGGGCTGGCGCGTCGGCAGCACCGCGATCAGCGGCGCGGCGGCCAGCGGGTCCCAGGCCGAGATCGTGAGCCAGTCGGAACCGACCGAGCCGGAGGCGAAGCTCTTGATCCCGTTCAGCAGGTAGCCGCCGGCCGAGGGTACGCCGACCAGGCGCTTGTCGAGCGGGTTCAGGGCATTGCCCCAGAAGGCGTTGGCGGCGACGGTGTCGGTCAGCAGACGCCGCTGCTGCGCGCTGCTGCCGTACAGCTGGATGCCGGCAAGCTGCAGGTGGTGGAAGCCGAGCAGGTGCGCCAGTGCGCTGTCGGAGCGGGCGACGATGCGCACGGCCCGGTAGACCGTCGGCCAGTCGGCGCCGAGGCCGCCGAATTCGACCGGCACCGACAGCGCCAGAAGACCGGACTCGCGTATCCATTCGCGTTCTTCGGCGGCATGGCCGCCGATGCGGTCGCGCTCGACGGCGGTGGTGGCCAGGCGTTCGGCCAGCCTGTCGGCGGCGGCGATCGGATCAAACTGCGTGGGCGCAGCGGGAAATGCCAGGTGCATGGTGAATATCCGGGTCAGCAATGGCGGCCAGTATTGCAAACGGCTGTCAGTGCGTGAACGAAGATATTCGGGCTTGCATATTTGTTAAACGCTAAAACGAAAAGCGTCTAAGCATGTGCGGGCGGCAGAGGAGGAGAGGGCTTGAATAAGTAACTGAAAGCGGACATCGACTACAGCGGACTTGTGCGCGCCAGGCAGACGGGATGGAACGAACGCGCTGGCGCTGGGGTATCGCAATGCAGTACTGCCCATGTCGTGTGCCGCACCTCGGTCAATAGGCAAGCAACTTCGCGTAATCGCGACATAATTGTCATCGTTGCCTTGTTTCGATCGATCCGCAGTGACACTTTGTATAGCGGCTGCCGGATCGCAGCAAGTCCTTTCTGTTTCAGAAGCCCATATCGAATGCCTAATCACCTCTTTAGCCCCATTTTTGCACTACTCCTGAGCTTCGTCGTTATACCCGCTAACGCCGCAAGCTTCGACTGCAGGCGTGCGCAAGGCAAGGTCGAATCGATGATCTGTGCCGATCGCGATATAGCGAAGCTCGATGAACAGCTTAACGTCGCCTACACGCACATCCTTACGATGTCCCGCGATGACAAAACAGAAAAAGCGATGCAACGTGCTTGGCTAAGGGCGAGAAACACATGCGCTGACCTGGCTTGCCTACAGCGCATGTACACATCCCGCATAGCGGAGCTGCACGCCAGGTCCGCCAGCAATAGCCCGCTAGTCGGTATCTGGAAAAAAGAGTTTTCCTGTGATCAGCTGAGCGGAATTTATGAGCAAACGTGCAAACAGGGCGAACGTGACAAATTCCAATTGTCGATCGTGGTTGAGGGGGACCATGTTTGCGCGCTCCACGTGGTCTGGGCGAACATGGGCAATCGCGTCGATGAAATCGAGGATGTGCAACCATCAATAACCGGCAAGACTGATGGAAATACTGCCACTGTCCACTTCAGCAGCACTTGGGGTGGGACCGGTACAGCCACGCTGCGCGTCGAAGGCGATTCCTTACATTGGAAAGTGACGGGAAAAGATCAGGGAGAAAGCTGGATTCTCGATGAAGCACTTCTTCAACGCATTCCCGCAGGTGCGTACGATCGGATGCCGGAATGTGGACGGTGAAGGTCTGCTTCAGGTCGGTTGTACCCTGGTCGTTGGTCATTACCCGGGCGCTACTCGCTCCAGTGGCGATATGGATCGCGGTTGCAGGAATGCCTGAGGTGCTGTGGATGGGGCAGTTCGTCGTCGCCGCGATGTCTGATTGGTTCGATGGGAAACTGGCGCGCCGCTGGGGAACTGCGACACCAGGCCTGCGCCAGGCTGATAGCATAGCGGACACGATCTACGCTTTTGGGATCGCGATAAGTCTTTGGGTCACTCATCCTGAAATTATCTTTGCGCATCGCTGGGGTATCGGCACCGTGATCGCATTGGAACTATTCCGTTATCCATTGGATTGGTGGCGTTTCGGGCGTGGCGCGAGCTACCATGCGCTGAGTGCAAAGCTGTTTGGGGTTTCGCTGCTGGTCGCAGTAAGTATGATCGTGATGTTCGATTACGCGGGTCCCTTCCTCTGGATTTCCCTGTTCATCGGCCTGCTGTCGGAACTGGAAGGTATTTTGATTTCACTAGTCCTGCCGAAGTGGACCCATGACGTCAAAAGCCTGAAAAATGCGATTGACCTACGTGCCGGCAAAACTTAGTAACAGGCACCGATGTTTGTCCAAGGTCTGCATCGGGTCGGCTCCTGCCATTCGTGACAGTCCGTGATTTTTCTGGCTCGGCAAGCTGTTATGCTGGTCTTGATAGCCAATAGCGCTCAGAAGCGAAGGGTTATCCCCCGAAGGTTCGGCCGCAAGGACAGTAATCGCGACCGTGCCATGCGCTTTGCTTTCGGCATAAATTTCAAGCTCGATGGATACCATGACCCGTTTATCCTCTCTTTTACGTCTCTGCGTGCCCCTTTGCTTCGCCATGTCGACCCTCGCGTCCGCGGCCATGCCGGCCGCAGGCGAGATCGCACCCGACAATCTCGGCGTCACGCTCAAGGACGAACCGGTTCGCCTGAAGGACTATGCCGGCAAAGCCGTCGTCATCTCATTCTGGGCAAGTTGGTGCCCGTACTGCCTGAAAGAGTTGCCCATCCTGTACCACGTCCAGAAGGCAGCCAAGGGGCGCCTGCAGGTGGTCGCCATCAACACGGAAGACGACGAGACCTTCCGCAAGCTTGTGCGCGCGATGAAGACGCTCGATATCGCCATGTCCTACGATCCCGAGCACAAGGCGCGCGATGCATTCGGCGTCAACAGCATCCCGCACATGGTGATCATCGGTGCGGATGGCCGGATCGTCGAAGTCTTCCGTGGCTACGACGAGTCGAGCCTGAAGCCAATCGTCGCAGCCATCAACCGCGCAATCGGGGCAGGGGCGCCCGAGTCTGCAAGCCCGTAGTATGTTGAGCCGGCCGTCTGCTACCGGCCAACAGCAGACACTCGAACAGACACCAAAGATCGCTTCAAGGCCGATGATCCAGGCAATAGTGCGCATGTGCCGTTAAAGTCGTTACAAAATATCGAAATAGATGAAAACGTCGGAATCGCCACTGGTCGCAAGGGTCGCACTCGGTGTGCCGGCCGTCATCGGTCTTTCCATTCCGTTCGCGTTATGCGTGATGTCTTATCGATCTACCGATCTGCTTATACATACGGCGCAAGTCACAGTTGGCAGCGTCGTCACGAAGCGCTGTCAGAATCACGGGGAGGTCGTGTATTCGTACGACGTGAACGGAAAATCATATACCGGAAGAGGTTCTGCCGGAGTTTGCATAAATGCCTCCTGTGATGGTACTGAGACTGGTGACCGGGTGCAGGTCATGTATTCAAGCCAGAAACCCCAGATTTCGTCTTGCATGCCTCCTGGCTCCGACTTAGAAGCTAGAATTCAAGCCGAAAAGCGCGACATAATCACAAATTTCGTTGCTCCCGTCGTTATGAGTTTTGCAATCTTCTTTGGGATATTCGAAATGACACGGATCGACTACCGCAAAGACAAGAAGCCGAGCGGCGGTGAAAATTAGTTTAGCGAAGGCGCAATCCATATCAGGTTTTGGGGCGGCGCCACATCAATAAGAAATGATCAAAGTCTGGACAGTTTATTGCGACCTTACCAAAAACAACCAATGAAGGCTGGTTCGCCACACCACAGATGTACTGGCACGCCGGTTTGTTCGGTAAGCCATCCGGTAATGGCACTACTGCCGAAGGCCCGGACTGGCTCGTTAGCGAACGCTAAAATAGGTCTGCAATCGGCCAGAAGCGGTCGTTCAATCTCACGTCAAGGATGTTGAAAGAATGTCGCAATATGGAATGCTCATTGCACATCAATTTGCACAGGACCTTCCCGAATTTCCGGAGCAGTCGGCCGCTGAAGAAGCCCTTTTGGCTTGGCGTGACAAGGGCCTCCAAGAACTGTACTTGCTGAGCAGTTTGGCTCCATTGCTGGACTACTCGCCGGAGAGCCTCAAATCGCTTGAAAGCTGGTTCTTCGAAAATGGGCAACCTGCTGCAACTGAGTCAGGCTACGCGATTGCTCATGCTATCGCGTTCTATTTAGGCGACGTCCTCTGCCGGAGTCGGCAGTTTCAGTGGGTGATTCGAGAGTTTCCGTTCACCAAAGGCCGATATGAGATTGGCGTCGAGCGGCATGGACTCGCGATTATGCTTACGAAAGGGAAGCACCTACAACTAGCGGGGAATAAACGTATGCAGTCACTGTGGCGAGAGTACCAACGCTATGCTTCCTAATTTGCTCCAGATTTGAAGGTCCGTTTCGGGTCGACAGTGGACATACTCGACCATAGTCATGGCGCTAACATGGCGGCCGTGTTCGCAGGCGGATGGATGCCAAGGCCCAGGCAACTCTGCCCGAAGACCTCCGGTCGCTTATGGCAGGGCATCTTCCGGCTCATCGCCGATCGCATGAGGCTGCAGGCCGCGTACCGAGGATCGCGCAACGCTGATCTGCATCCTGTTAGCGCAGGCGCATGATTCCCACCTGCTCATCCCTCTCGCTAGATGGTCTTGGGTCGTCGAACGCACGCCTGTGCGGCTTTAGGCGCCCAGCTTGTCGGCCAGCTCCCCAATGTCAGCCACCAGCAATTCGGGCGGCTCCGCCAGCGGGAAGGGCGCCTGGTCGTTACGGCGCACGAAGGCGTTGCGCAGGCCGGCCCAGCGTGCGCCGGCGACGTCCCAGCCGTGCGCCGCGACCAGCATGGCCTGCGCCGGTTCGACCCGCATGCGCCGCACCGCCCCCTGGTACACCGAGGCGTGGGGTTTGTAGACGCCGCTCTCCTGCACACTGAACTGGGCATCGAAGCAGGCCGTCAGGCCAGCATAGTCCAGTTGGCTGCGCAGGCCGGTGGTGGTGGAGTTCGACAGTGCCGCTAGTTTGAAACCGGCGGCGCGCAGCCGGGCCAGCGCCGGCGCCACGTCGGGGTAGGCGGGCAGGCGCGTGATCGGCGCGATGGCGCTACGGGCCTGCTCCTCGGACAGCTTGACGCCGCGTCCCTCGGCCAGCATGCGCAGCACGGCGCTGCCGATCTCGGGCAGGGTGGCGTACTGCTCCGCCAGCGACATCGCCATGGCGTACTGCAGCATTGTGGTGAACCACAGCTTCGGGCTGTCGGCGCCCGGCAGCACGCGGCGGATGCTGGCCTGCAGCGGGCTCAGGTCGAGCAGGGTTTCGTTGACGTCGAACAGCAGCAGGGCGGGGCGGGACATGGGCGCGTGTGTGTATATAAAGGCTCATCATCGCGCATCGCGGACGGCAGCGGCGCGCGCCAGAGTAACTACTTCAGCGCGCGATGATCAAGCGCAGCCCCAGTCCGATAAATACGACGCCGGCGACGCGGTCCAGCCACACGCCGGCCTGCGGTTTGCGGTTCAGCCAGGCGCCGACGCTGCCCGAAAAGAAGCCCAGCAAACCGAACAGCACCGCCGCCTGTACGGCAAAGGTCAGCCCCAGCAAGGCCGTCTGCAGCGTGACCTGGCCATGCGATGCCACCACGAACTGCGGCAGGAAGGAGAGGAAGAACAGCGCCACCTTGGGATTGATGGCCGCCGCGATCGCGCCCTTCATCATCAGTGCGCGCGGCGATTCGGTCACCCCCTCGGCCTGGCCAACCTTGCCGGCGCCGCGGCTGCGCAGCGCGCCGATGCCGAGCCAGGCCAGGTAAAGGCCGCCGCACACCTTGAGCGCGGTAAAGGCCAGCGGTGAGGCGGCGATCAGGGCACTGACGCCGATCACGGCCAGCAAGGTGTGGCTGAGCGTGCCCAGCGCGCAGCCCAGGCCGAAGGCCATGCCGCGCAGGCGGCCCTTGGCCATGCCGAGGCTGAGCACCAGCATGTTGTCCGGTCCGGGGGAGAGCGTCAGCAGGATGACGGTGCCGAGGAAGGGGAAGAACTGGTCGTAGGTCAGCATCGAAACTCGGGAAGGACAAGGGTCTGCCATCTTACACGGCCCCGACTGCCTGCACTAGCGGCCGGGCCGGCCAGGCCGTGGCCGGTATCGGGGATCGTCGGCCATGGTGTAAAGTGCGGCTTTGCCCAGGCCGCAGGCGACGACCATGACCAAGAACAAGTCCGACCGCCCGATCCGCAACGCCACCGAACGCACCCTTGACGCCTTGCTGCTGAAGGGGCGGGTGGCCAGGCTGAGTTACCGCCTCGGCGGGCTGGGCCGGGTGAGGGTCACACGCCATGCCGTTGCGCTCGGACCGGGACAAGCGCTGCCGCGGCCGCTGCGCATCGGCTTCGCCTCCGACTTCCACGCCGGGCCGACCACGCATCCGGCCCTGTACGACGACTTGCGCGCCGCAATCGAACGCGAGCGGCCCGACGTGCTGCTGCTCGGCGGCGACTACGTTTCCTTCCGCGCCGACTACATCGACGCCCTGCGCGGCTTCCTGCAGGGGGTGGGGGCGCCGCTCGGCACCTATGCCGCGATCGGCAACCACGATATCTGGAATGGCCGGGCGCCGGTGGAGGCGGCGTTGCGCGCGGCCGGCATCGAGGTCCTGGTGAACCGCAGCGTGGCCTTGCCGGCGCCGTTCGGCGCAGTCAGCATCTGCGGCATCGACGATCCCTGGACCGGGAAGCCGTCGGCCAGCGCCGCGTTCGCCGGCGCCGAGCAGGCCGCGGTGCGCGTGTTCCTGACGCACTCGCCGGATGGCGTGCTCCTGCTCGACGGCCAGGAAAGCCAGCGCTACGACGCCGGTTTTGCCGGCCATACCCACAACGGCCAGATCGCCACGCCGGGCGGGCGGCCGCTGTTCCGTCCCGGCGGGCCCGGTTCGCGGGAATACAACTACGGCCGCTACGACATTCCGGGCAAGGGCCCGCTGTTCGTCAGTTGCGGCGTCGGCTGTTCCGGCATCCCGCTGCGCCTGAATGCAGATCCGGAACTCCTGATGTGCACGCTGACAGCGCGGGACGGCTGAGGCGCAGAGAGCCTATTTCATCTTCCTCAAGCCACCCAACATTGTTTTTTGAGTATTTCCTTTGATTCCGGATAACAGAATGGCGATAATGTGACGCCACTAGGACCTGTCCGAAAGGAAAGGTCCTTTGCTTCCGCCTGGCATCCTTATTGCTTGCCAGAAGCGGTCGCAGGCCCGCGCCCGAGGAGGAGACATCCAAAGGTCGGCCGGCGATACCCTCGCCGTGTCGCAGCATCAAGCCCGACTAAGCACGCCCGACCATAAGAAAGGGCACGGGGTCTATCATCAATTGATTGGAGAAAGCAGTGAGTCTTTTCAGAACCAAGAATCTCGACCAGATGGTCGCCAGCAGCCAGAAGACCGGCGGGCTGAAGAAAGTGCTGGGCCCGATGGACCTGATCCTGATGGGCATCGGCGCGATCGTCGGCACCGGTATTTTCGTGCTGACCGGTACCGGCGCGCTCACGGCCGGTCCGGCGCTGACCGTGTCCTTCATCGTCGCCGCGATCGCCTGCGGCTTCGCCGCCATGTGCTACGCCGAATTCGCCTCGACGGTGCCGATCGCCGGCTCGATCTATACCTACAGCTATGCGGTGCTGGGCGAACTGGTGGCCTGGATGATCGGCTGGGACCTGCTGCTCGAGTACGGCTTGGCGACCTCGACCGTGGCGGTCGGCTGGTCCGGCTATTTCCAATCCTTCCTGCATGGCTGGGGTCTCGACCTGCCCGCGGCCCTGACCGCCGCGCCGGGCGCGCGTCCGGGCGTGGACACCGTCATGAACCTGCCGGCGCTGTGCATCATGCTGTTCCTGACCTGGATGCTGTCGCTGGGCGTGCGTGAGTCGGCGCGCGTCAACAACGTCATGGTGGCCATCAAGATGACCATCGTGCTGCTGTTCATCATCTTCGGGTTCGGCCACGTGAATACCGACAACTGGCGCCCGTACGCGCCGTTCGGTGCCTCGGGCATCATGAGCGCCGCCGCGCTGGTGTTCTTTGCCTTCATCGGCTTCGACGCGGTGACCTCGGCCGCCGAGGAAGTCAAGAATCCGAAGCGCGACCTGCCGATCGGCATCATCGGTTCGCTGGCGATCTGCACGGTGCTGTACGTGATCGTCTCGGCGATCATGACCGGCATCGTGCCGTTCAAGCTGTTCGAAGGCGTCGACCACCCGGTGTCGCTGGCCCTGGAGCACGCGGGCGTGAACTGGCTGGCGCAGTGGACCAACGTCGGTGCCATCCTCGGCATGACCACCGTGATGCTGGTGATGGCCTACGGCCAGACCCGCATCCTGTTCGCCATGTCGCGCGACGGCCTGCTGCCGGCGCGTCTGTCGACCGTGCATCCGAAATACGGTACCCCGTACTTCGCCACCTGGCTGGTCGGCATCGTGTTCGGCGTGATCGCCGCCTTCGTGCCGCTGAACGTGCTGGCCGAGCTGGTCAACATCGGCACCCTGGCCGCGTTCTGCCTGGTCTCGGTCGCCGTGATCGTGCTGCGCAAGAAGCGTCCGGACCTGAAGCGCGCTTTCAGCTGCCCGGGCGTACCGGTGGTGCCGGCGATTGCCGTGCTGTTCTGCCTGGCGCTGATGTCCTTCCTGAGCCTGATCACCTGGATCGCCTTCCTGGTGTGGCTGGCGCTGGGCCTGGTGGTGTACTTCGGTTATGCGCGTTCGCGCTCGGTGCTGGGTAACGCCCAGAAGGCCTGATACCGGTTGCCCGCACCCCGGATGCCGTCCAGTGAACACTGGGCGGCATTTTTCTTTTCGGGCGTCAGGTCATTGGTCCGACAGCGCCTCGACGATCGCGTCGAATACGCGCCGCACGCGCGGCGGTACCGGTCCGCGCTGCGGCCGATAGACGAACATATCCCACGCGGGCGGGGCGGAGTCGTCGAGGACCGTGACCAGGCGGCCGCTGGCGAGGTCCGCGGCGACCAGGTAGTGCGGCAGTTGGGCGTAGCCGACGCCGGCGCGCCGACAATCACGAACGCCATCTTGGCGACGGCGCGCGCGACGAAGCGGTTGTCGCGCATGAAGCCCAGGCGCACCCCGATGTCGATCTGTTCGTCCACCACGTCGGCGATCGCGCCGGCCAGGCGCAGGTCGACGATGATCGACGGATGGGCCAGGACCAGCCTGGCGAGCGCCGGTAGCATGCGCATGCGCGCCAGGCTGCGCGGTGCCGTGATGCGCACGCGGGTCGGCAGTTCCGGATCGGCGTCCTCGCCGGCGCGCTGGAACAGCGCGTCGAACTGCTGCAGCGAATCGCGCCCGCGCGCTGCCAGCTGCGCGCCGAACTCGGTCACGCGCACCTGGCGGGTGCTGCGGTGGAACAGGACTTCACCAAAATGGCGCTCGAGCTGCTGGATCGCGCGCGTCACTCCCTGAGGCGAAATGGCGAGCCGCGTCGCGGCTTCGCGAAAGCTGGCCGCTTCGGCCGCCACACAAAAGATTCGTAACAGGTCGGTCTGGTTCAGCACGTGTCGGCTCCTGGATTGGGTCCGCGATTATTCAACAAATCCGAATTCTGAAATCGCTGTTGTTCCATATACAGCCCGTTACCCGGGTCGCATACTGCGCGTCTGAATTCACCCACCCTATTGGAGAACACACCATGAACCTGGAGATCGCAGGCAAAGTCGTCATCATTACCGGTGCCAGCAGCGGCCTCGGCGAAGCCACCGCACGTCACCTGGCTGGTGCAGACCGCGCTGACCCATTTCGGCCGGCTCGACGTGATGATCAATAACGCCGGCCTGATGGCGGTGGCGCCGCTGCGCGAACTGAAGGGGGACGAGTGGGACGCCATGATCGACATTAACGTCAAGGGCGTGCTGTGTGGCGTCGCCGCCGCGCTGCCGGTGTTCCAGAAGCAGGACAGCGGCCATTTCATCAATATCGCCTCGGTGGCCGGGCTCAAGGTATTCGGCAACGCCACCGTGTACAGCGCCACCAAGTTTGCCGTGCGCACAATTTCCGAAGGGCTGCGGGCCGAAGGCGGCGGCAATATCCGCAGCACCGTCATTTCGCCGGGCGCGGTGGCGTCGGAACTGAAACACGGCAGCAGTCACGCCGAGAGCGCCAGCGCCGTGCTCGACTTCTACGAGATGGCGATTCCGGCCGAGGCGGTCGCGCGCGCGATCGCCTACGCCATCGCCCAGCCGGCCGACGTCGACATCAACGAAATCGTGCTGCGCCCGACCGTCCAGGAATTCTGAGGGGCAGCCTTTCCATCCACGGCGTCGGCGCCCTCAGGCGGCGCCGCGCGATTTTCCACCGCGGTGGCGGCGCTACCCGCACGTAACGCCCCGCTCTGCAGGACCGCACTCGGTATCATCGCGTGATGCCGCCCGCTGTGCGCCCGCTGTCCCGAAACTGTATTGATATGGAGTACTCATGAAAGCGATTGTCTATAACGAGCTGGTCGTGCTCGATTCCCCTGATGCCCTGACCGATACTATCTTGCCGGAACCCGCGCCGACCGGCCACGACCTGCTGGTCGAAGTGCATTCGGTCTCGGTGAACCCGGTCGACACCAAGATCCGCGGCGGCGTCTTGCCGCCCCCGGCGCTACCGAAGGTGCTGGGCTGGGATGCCTCCGGCGTGGTGCGCGCCGTCGGCGACAAGGTCAGCCTGTTCAAGCCGGGCGACCGCGTCATGTACGCCGGTTCGCTGCTGCGGGCGGGCACCAACAGCGAGCTGCACCTGGTCGACGAGCGCATCGTCGGTCCGATGCCGAAGAGCCTGGGCTTCGAAGAAGCGGCTGCGCTGCCGCTGACCTCGATCACGGCATGGGAGCTGCTGTTCGACCGCTTGCAGGTGCGCGAAGGCAAGGACCCGATCGGGATCCTGCTGGTGATCGGCGGCGCCGGCGGCGTCGGCTCGATACTGGTCCAGCTGGCGCGCCAGCTGACCGGCCTGACCGTGATCGCCACCGCGTCGCGGCCGGAGACGCAGGAATGGGTGCGCCAGCTCGGCGCGCACCACGTGATCGACCACACGCAGCCGATGCCGGCGCAGTTGCGCGCCCTTGGCATGGACGAGGTCGACTACGTGGCGAGCCTGACCCACACCGACAAGCACCTGGTCGAGATCGCCGCCATGCTGGCGCCGCAGGGCAGGCTGGGACTGATCGACGATCCGGTGTCGCTCGACGTGCCGATCCTCAAGCCCAAGAGCATCTCGCTGCACTGGGAGCTGATGTATACCCGCTCGATGTACCAGACGCCGGACATGATCGAGCAGCACAATATCCTGGTCCGGATCGGCGAGCTGGTCGACGCCGGGGTGCTGCGCACCACGCTGGCTGACCACTTCGGCACCATCAACGCCGCCAATCTGCGCCGCGCCCACGCCTTGATCGAGAGCGGCAAGGCGCGCGGCAAGATCGTGTTATCCGGCTTTTGAAATGAAACAGATGGATCTGCGCTAACTAAACAGCAGCGAGGCCGATCCGCTGCGTTTTCGTGTTGGCTGCGCGGCATGCAGGGCAAGCGCGGAATCATACAATTTTTGTAAGTTCTGTCCGACACTCATGGGGGATGCATACCGATTACGTGTCGACCGATGCGTCCGCATAATCATGGCAGAACATTTACTAAAAGATTCATTATGACTTCCAGCTTAGCCGTCGACAGCCTTGAACGCACCGCCGCAGCCGCCACGAGCGACACTGCGCTCCCGTCCGCCAAGGCGCTGTACTTCTCCCTGCTCGACAACCCCGAGGAAGCCGCGGTGGAGGCCCGCGCTTTCCTGCACGCCCAGATCGAGCTGGCCCGTTGCGAACCCGAAGAATTGCCGGAATCGGTGACGCAATTGTCCGGATGGGTCCAGGGCCGTTCCGAAGCGGTCGGCCTGGCCTATCGCGAATACCTGAGCGCGCGCAAAAATGGTGCGGCGCGCCGCTACTTCACCAACAAGTCGCATGCGCTGGCCTTTTTGAAAGGCGCCGCACCGACCAAGCTGGCCGACGGCGCCTGGCTGTACGGTACCTTGCCGCGCTGGGAAAACCCGGATTTCCACCCGCTGATCAAGACCTATCTCGAGGAACTCGGCGACGGCGTGCCCGACAAGAACCACGTGACCCTGTACCGGCGCCTGCTGGCGGCGCATGGCTGCGAACACTGGGAAGGCCTGTCGGACCCGCACTTCGTGCAGGGCGCGATCCAGTTCGCGCTGGCCTATAACGCCCAGGATTTCCTGCCCGAGATCGTCGGCTACAACCTCGGCTACGAGCAGCTGCCGCTGCACCTCTTGATCACGTCGTACGAGCTGAACGAGCTCGGCATCGACCCGTATTACTTCACCCTCCACGTCACGGTCGACAACGCCGGCAGCGGCCACGCCCACAAGGCGGTGCAGGCGCTGCGCAACCTGATGGCGCAGTCGAGCGACCCGGCCGCCTTCTACCGGCGCGTGCTGGACGGCTACCGCCTGAACGAACTCGGTGCCAGCACCACCTCGATCATCGCCGGCTTCGATCTCGAAGCGGAGCTGGTCGAAATCTTCACGGCCAAGGCGGTGGTCGGCAAGAACATGCACTCGGATTACTGCCGCGTCGCGGGCCGCTCGATCAACGACTGGCTGGCCGAGCCGGCCCAGATCCCGGCCTTCATGGCGGCGATGGAAGGCGCCGGCTGGATCAAGCGCGGCGAAGACGCCGAGAACAGCCGCTTCTGGCGCCTGATCCAGGGAGAACGCGCCGAAATGTTCGGCGTGTTCTCGAGCTACGAACAGCAGGTGCTGCGCGACTGGATCCAGAGCTCGCGCGACGACAGCACGGCCGCGCGCACCGGCCGCGTGCTGAGCCACCGCGCGCGCCAGCGCACGCTGGACACCCTCAACCAGCACGCCGAGCGCGGCGCCTATCCGGAGCGCGGCCTGATCCGCCGCCGCAGGGCGGGAGCGGAGAGTGCCGGCGACGCCGAACTGCGCCAGCTCGAACAGAAGGTGGCCGACGCCGCCGGCAAGCCGGAGGCGATGGCCATGCTGGCGCGCCTGATGTCGCCGGCCGTGCACCACACGGCGATCGGCCTGATGGCCAGCCGCATGTATTCGCAGCTGCTGGACGCTTGAACCTGTTCAGGCAAGACCAACCCTAGAAAGACCCGGCACGGGCGCGGCATGACCGCGCCCGGCTCTCGTTCCGAACAAGGAAACCCTGTGCGCATACTCGAACAACGCTTCCTGCGTGGTCCCAACATCCATGCCGATACCCCATGCCTGCTGTCCGTGGTCGATCTCGAAGACATGTACGGCGTCTCCACGCGCGACCTGCCGCACTTCAACGAAGCGCTGCTGGACCTGCTGCCGCTGCTGGCCGACTACCTGGTGCCGACCGGCCAGCCGGGCGGCTTCGCCCAGCGCCTGCGCGAAGGCACGTATCTGGCGCGCGTGATCGAGCACGTGACGCTCGGCCTGCAATGCCTGGCCGGCGCCGGCGCCTCGTTCGGCCGCACCCGTCCGGTCACCGGCGTGCCCGGCCAGTACCGCATTGTGTGCGCCTACCAGCTGGAAAAGGTGGCGCAGCCGGCGTTTGCGCTGGCGGTAGACATCGTCGACGCGCTGGCCCACGGCCGCCCGTTCGAGCTGGCGCCGCGCATGGATGAGCTGCGCGAGCTGGCCCGGCACTACGCGATCGGCACCTCGACCGCCGCCGTGCTGGCCGCGGCCCAGGAACGCAACATCCCGATCCAGCGCGTTACCGAAGACGCCAACCTGTTCCAGCTCGGCTGGGGCGCCAAGCAGAAGCGCATCCAGGCCACCATCACCGGCGAGACCAGCAACATCGCGGTACGCATCGCCAGCGACAAGCAGCTGACCAAGACCCTGCTGGCGGAAGCCGGCGTGCCGGTGCCGCAGGGCGAGACCGTGACCAGCATCGAAGACGCGCTGCGCGTGGCGCGCCGCATCAAGGCGCCGGTGACGGTCAAGCCGCTCGACGCCAACCAGGGCAAGGGCGTCACCGTAAACTGCCGGACCGACGAGGAAATCGAGCAGGCCTATGCGTTCGCGCGCAAGCATGGCCGCCGCATCATCGTCGAACGCCACATCGAGGGCCACGACTACCGCGTGCTCGTGGCCGGCGGCAAGGTGGCCGCCGCTTCGATGCGGCGTCCGGCCCATGTGGCGGGCGACGGCGAGAAGACGATCCGCGAACTGGTGGACATCGAGAACCGCAACCCGGCGCGCGGCGAAGGCCACACCAATATCCTGACCCAGATCGCCCTCGATGCCCATGCCGAGGAAATGCTGCGCAAGCAGGGCTACGAGCCCGATGCGGTGCTGCCGCCCGGCGAGCTGGCTTACCTGCGCGGCAATGCCAACCTGTCGACCGGCGGCACCGCCGAAGACGTGACCGATTCGCTGCCCGAATCGACGCGCCGCCTGTGCATCCGCGCGGCAGCCAAGATCGGCCTCGACGTGGCCGGCATCGACATCGTCTGCCGCGACATCGCCGAGCCCCTGGAAGCGCAGGGCGGCGCGGTGATCGAAGTGAACGCCGCCCCCGGTATCCGCATGCACCAGTACCCGAGCAGCGGCCAGCCGCGCGACGCCGGCGACGCCATCGTCGATGGCCTGATGGGCAAGTCCGACGGCCGCATCCCGATCATCGCCTGCACCGGCACCAACGGCAAGACCACCACCACGCTGCTGATGGCGCATACCGTGCGCCTGGCCGGCCGCGTGACCGGCGTCACCACCACCCACGGCGTCATCATCGACGGCAAGCAGGTGGTCAAGGGCGACTGCACCGGCTACTGGTCGGCGCGTACCGTGCTGGCCTCGCCGGACGTCGAATTCGCCGTGCTCGAAACGGCGCGCGGCGGCATCCTCAAGCGCGGCCTGGCGTTCGACCGCTGCGACGTCGGCGTGGTGCTGAACGTGGCCGCCGACCACCTGGGCCTGGACGGCATCGACACGGTCGAAGACCTGGCCCAGGTCAAGGCGGTGGTGCCGATGTCGGCCTCGCGCGCGGTGGTCCTGAATGCCGAAGACCCGCTGTGCGTGGCGATGGCGCGCCGCGTGCACCCGGACGTCGAGATCGTGTACTTCTCGATGGAAGCCGACAACCCGATCCTGCTGCGCCACCTGGAAGAGGGCGGCCGCGCCACCTACCTGCAGGACAACGCGATCGTGGTGGCCGACGCCACCTACCACCAGCAGCTGGTGCGCGTCGAGAGCATGCCGATCACCTTCGGCGGCCGCGCGCGCTACAACATCGCCAACGGCCTGGCCGCGGCGGCGGCGCTGATGGCGTCCGGCTTCACCAACTTGCAGATCGCCACCGGCCTCTCTACTTTCGTGAGCGACGGCAAGAGCAACCCGCTGCGCACCAACGTGTTCGACGTGCGCGGCGTGACCGTGATCGTCGACTACGCCCACAACCCGGCGGCCTACGCGGCGCTGTCGGAAATGGCGCGCGGCCTGCTGCCGGGCCAGCTGGTCGGCATCGTCACGGCGCCGGGCGACCGCCGCGATGCCGACCTGGTCGAGACCGGGCGCGTGTGCGCGGCCGGCTTCGACGAGCTGGTGGTGTACGAGTCGGCCAGCCGCGGGCGCCAGCCCGGCGACGCGGTCGACCTGATCCTGCGCGGGGCCGAGGAAGTGGTGGGCGCGTCCGATACGCTGCACCGCGAGCTCGAGGTGGGCAAGGCGATCCGGCTCGGGCTGTCGCTGTGCGGGCGCGGCGACGTGCTGGTGTTTGCCTGCGGGTCGTCGCTGCAGGTGTTCGTGGAGGCGATCCGGGAGCTGGATCCGGAGAGTGCGGAGCGGATTGCGGCGCAGGTGGGGTGAGGCGCGTGTATGGCGCGGGCTAGCGCCCGCATCCTCGTCACGCCGGCAGCGTCCCAGGATGTCGAAAATCCTTACACCCAGCATGCATAAACAATATTTTCTTTAATCTTCAATCGCTTATTGATCAGGCACACAAGTTGCTACTGTCGGCTTCCAGGTACATTTGATCAACCGTAACGGAGCCAGTCCAGATGAAACTGAAGATCCTGATCGCAGCCGCCGCACTCGTAGCATCCGCCGCCGCCGGCACGGCGCAGGCCAGCAACTTGTCCTTCATGGGCAACTTTACCTACGATAACGACGTGCAGACCTTTACCTTCGTGGTCGGCGACGCCTCAACGGTGACACTGCGCAGCTTTTCCTACGCCGGTGGTACGAATGCAGCCGGCAACGCGATCGCACGCGGCGGTTTCGATCCGATCCTGGCGATCTTCGACGGCGCCGGGCATCGTCTCGGCACCCAGGACGACGGCGGCTGTGCGCTGGTCGCGGCCGACGCGGTCACCGGCGCCTGCTTCGACACCAACTTCAGCGTCGCGCTGGGAGCCGGCACCTATACCGCATCGATCCAGCAGTTCGACAATTTCTCGCGAGGCGACCTGGCCGCCGGCTTCGTCTATGACGGCCCGCAGTACCGGAATTTCCGCGATGGGTTCACCGATGCCACCGGCGACCGCCGCGACAGCCACTGGGCCTTCGACATCCTGAACGTGGTCAGTGCCGCGGTCGACCCGGTGCCGGGGCCGGGCACCGACGTGCCGGAACCGGCTTCGCTGGCCGTGCTGGGCGCCGGCCTGCTCGGCCTGGCGCTGTCGCGCCGCCAGCGCCAGCGCCGGCAGCCCTAACGAAAAGACGGATGCGGCGCCAGGCCGCATTCGTCTTTGTCAAGCCTTGCACACGCAACGGCCACCGCACGATGGCCGACCATGTCAGACCGCCGCTTCCGCCTCGATGCGCTGCGCCGTCGCCGGCGAAGTCGGCCGGATCGCTTCCAGCAGCTCGCTGATCGACGAGCCGCAGCCGAACACCAGCACATCGCCCGGTTCGCAGCGCGCCAAGCCTTTGCGGATCGCCTGGTGCACGTCCAGTTCGACCTGCAGGTGGTCTTGCTCGAACTTGCCGACTTGCGCACCTTGCACCAGCAGGCGCGCCACCTCGCCGGCGGCGCGGCCGCGGTTCTCGGTTTCGTACACCACCAGCTCGTCGAAGCCGGCGGCGCAGGTGGCGCCGATGTCGACCAGGTCGTCGTCGCGGCGGTCGCCCGGCGCGGCCACCACGCCGACCAGGCGGCCCGGGGTCAGGGCACGCGCAGTCTCGGCCAGTGCCGCGTAGGCGGCGCTGTTGTGGGCGTAGTCGACGATCACGGTCACGCCGTCGACGTCGAACACGTTCGAGCGCAGCGGATTGTGCTTCCAGTCGGAGACGAAGGTGCGCAGGCCGTCGATGATCTCGAGGTTGCCGAAGCCGCAGGCCGACAGCGCCGCCGCCGCCGCCAGGCTGTTGGCGATGTTGTAGCGCGCCGCACCTTTCATCGTCACCGGCATGCTGCGCACGTCGAGCAGGGCTTCATGTTTGGCGCCGTTGGCCAGCACGACGCTGTTGTCCTGCAGGTAGACCGCGCGGCCCCCTCCTTCGAGATGGCGCACCAGCACCGGATTCTCGGCGTCGAGCGCGAAGTACAGCACTTCGACGCGCGCGGGCAGCATGCCGGCCATCGCGACGCAATAGTCGTCCTCGGCGTTCAGGACCACGGCGCGGCGCGCGCGCCCGGCCACCACGGCCTTGACTTGCGCCAGCTCCTCGATGGTGTCGACCCCGTCCAGGCCGAGGTGGTCGGCGGACACGTTCAGGACCACCGCCACGTCGCACATGTCGAAGGCCAGGCCACGCTTGAGGATGCCGCCGCGCGCCGTTTCCAGCACCGCGAACTCGACCTCGGGCGAGGCCAGCACCGCGCGCGCCGAACGGTAGCCGGTGCAGTCGCCCCTGGCGATCTGCGCGCCGTCGATGAACACGCCTTCGGTGGTGGTGCAGCCGGTGTGCAGGCCGGCAGTGCGCGCGACATGCTCGATCAGCAGCGTGGTCGTGGTCTTGCCGTTGGTGCCGGTCACGGCGATCAGCGGGATGCGGCCGTCGTCATGGCCGAACAGGGCTTCGGCGATCGCATCGCCGGCGTCGCGCGGGGTGCCGCGGCTCGGGTACTGGTGCATGCGGATGCCGGGCGCCGCGTTGACTTCGATGATGCCGCCGCGCTGTTCGCCCAGCGGTTGCGCGATGTCCTGGCACACGATGTCGATACCGGCCACGTCCAGGCCGATGGTGCGCGCGGCGCGGATGCAGATGTCGCGGGTTTCCTCCGGCAGGAGGTCGGTCACGTCTTCGGCGGTCCCGCCGGTCGACAGGTTGGCGTTGCCGCGCAGGTCGACGCTGACGCCTTCCGGCAGCACGCTGTCGAGCGTGTAGCCCTGCTTGGCCAGGATGTCGGTCGCCAGGTCGTCGAGCGGGATCTTGGTGAGGATGTTGGTATGGCCTTCGCCGCGCGCCGGATTGCGGTTTTCCGTTTCCACCAGTGCGCGCACGCTCGAGACGCCGTCGCCGGTCACGTGCGGCGGACGGCGCCACGAAGCGGCGGCAACCTTGCGGCCGGTGACCAGCACGCGGTAGTCGCGCCCGCGCAGGAATTCCTCGACGATCACGTGGCGGCCGTAGTGTTGGGCAAAGGCGAAGGCGCGTTCGACTTCTTCCGGCGTCGATACCGCGGTCGTCACGCCCTTGCCCTGGTTGCCGTCGAGCGGCTTGATGGTGACGCTGCCGATGCGCTTCGCCACGCGCTGGGCCTGGGCCAGCGAGGTGACGGTGTCGCCGGCCGGGACCGGGCAGCCGGCCTGGTCGAGCAGGGTCTTGGTCAGCTGCTTGTCGCTGGCGATGCTCACCGCGATGTTGTTGGTGGCGCCGGTAATGGTCGCCTGCAGGCGCTTCTGGCGGCTGCCCCAGCCGAGCTGGAACAAGTTGGCGTGCTCGGTCAGGCGCAGGCTCGGGATGCCGCGCTTGTGGGCGGCGGCGATCACGGCGCCGGTGCTGGTGCCGATCGCATGGCGCTGGGCGATGTCGTGCAGATCGTCGACGGCCGCGGCCAGGTCGACCTCTTCATGGCGGGCCAGCGCCTCGAACAGCGCGCGCGCCGTCTCCAGCGCGGCCACCGCCACCTGCTCGGTGGCGTAGCCGCAGGCCACGCGCACCCGTGCAGTGCCGGCGGGCGCGGGGACCGATTGGCTGAAGGCGCCGGGCGCGCCGGCCAGGCGCTGCAGTTCCATCATCACCGGCTCCAGCGCGTCGGCCGTGCTGTTGCAGTCGGACAGGCGCGCCGCGGCCTCGGGCGGCATGCCGGGCAGCAGCGCCAGCAGGCGTGCGCCCAGGCCCGGCACCGGCTCGGCGCCGTCGATGACGGCCAGCAGGCAAGGCGTGGCTGCGTACAGGTTGGGGCCGCGCAGGAGGCGTTGTTCGATGATTCTCATGAGATCGGATTCCGTTTCGTTACATTTTCCAAGAACTCGAGCAGCGGCTGGGGAATGCGGCGCTGGTCCTGATCGCCTTCCCTCGGTAACTGGTACTTGCTGCCCGACGGCAGCAGGTGCAGGCGCACGTCGATCAGTTCCGGCGTCTCGCGGTTGGCGATGTCGTGCAGGTTGGTGGTCATGTTGCGGCCGTCGACGACGGTGACCGCGCCTTCGCCCAGCACTTCGATGCCGACGCCGCGCTCGATCACCAGCGCGGTGTCCTCGTCGATGCCGATCCCCTGCAAATACGGATTCTGGGCCACGATCGACAGCAGGCGCGACAAACGCTGGCGCTCCGAGAAGTGCTGGTCGATCACGACCTTGTGCAGGAAGCCGAGGCCGGCGCCGAGGCTGACCGACCCTTTTTCCGGGTGCAGTTCGGCGCGGCCCTGGGCCAGCATGTGGCCGGACATGGCCGAGGCGCCGGCACTGGTGCCGCCGATGACCGCGCCGCGCAGCTTCAGCGCCGCGTGCATCTCGGCGTCCAGCGCGGTGCCGCCGATGATGGCCAGCAGGCGCTTCTGGTCGCCGCCGGTCATGAAGATGCCGGTCGCATCGACGATGTCGCGGATGTGGTCTTCGTCGTTCGCATCCTGGCGGCTCTGCAGCCCCAGGTGCACGCGGTTGGCGACGCCGAGCTCGCCGAAGGCGCGGTCGTAGGTCTGCCACATTTCGTCGGCCACGGTGCTGGCGGCCGAGATCACGACGATCTTGGCGTCCGTGCCGCCGGCCAGCTCGACGAAGCGCTTCAGGATCTGCATGTCGTTGCTGCGGTCTTCGTGGCCGCCGATGATGACCAAATGGCCGTGACCCGTGCGGGGCTGCTGGTTGCCGACCTGCTGCTGTTCCTGGGTGCTCGTGGTGCTCATGCGTGGACAATCCTTGCGTGGGGCATGTCGCGGTTGCCGTGGGCGGCCGCCTCGGTTCTGGTGACGCCGATCAGGCCGACCGCGACGTCTTCCGGGAACAGCCCAATGCCGCGTCGTAGCGCCTGCTCGAGCGGCATGCCGTTCTCGATCCAGCCGTAGACGGTGCGGGCCAGCAGGTGGCGCACGATGTGTTCGCCGATGCCGGTGGCGGCGATGGCGCCGAGCGGGCCGGCGTAGAAGCCGGAACCGATGATCGGGGTGTCGCCGACGCGGCCCAGCAGCGAAGGTGCCGAACCGCCGGTCGAGCAGGCCACGCCGAAGTGGCCGTCCGGGGCACGCACGACGGCACCGACGGTATCGCAGGCGGCGCTTTCCGGCAGCGTGGCCGGGGTCTGGTAATTCCAGTAGCGCAGGAAGGCGTGGTTGGCGACGCCGGGCATGGCCGGCACCGAGCCGGCCAGTTCTTTCAGCAGCTTGCGGTGCGCTTCGCGCTGGCGCTCGCTGATCCTGTCGTGCACCGGGTGGCCGATGGCGGCGGCGAAGCGGGTGGCGCCGTCGCCGGCCAGCAGCCAGTGCGGGGTCTCGGCCACGGCGCGCGCCAGCAGCACCGGATTGCGGATGCCCTGCACGCAGGCCACGGCGCCGAGGCGGCCGCGGGTGTCCATGATCGATGCATCCATCTCGACGGTGGAGCCGTCCAGGCACAGTACCGAGCCGCTACCGGCGTTGAAACGGCCATCGTCTTCCATCTCGGCGACCGCGGCGATCGCCGCTTCCAGCGCGTCGCCGCTGATCTTCAGTTCCTCGACGCCGCGTTGCACCGCACGCTCGCAACCGTCGTCATACTCGCGCGGGCTGCCGACGCCGCCGTGTGCCAGGATGGCAAAACCTTGTTCCAAACCGCTCATTCTTCTTCGTCTCCAACAAATGCATAGGCTGCGCATGGCGATCCGCGCAGCACAGGAATATCACATTATGCAAAACGTGTAGAAATAGAAACATCGGTACCCTAGCCGTGTGGTTGTAAGAGCCCGCTTACATGGCTGGGGAAGGGCACGGTAGGCGGCTAGCGCATCAGCGAGAGGCTGCGCAAGGCGGCGCGCAGTTCGGCCGCCACCTGGCGGCGCCTGGCCTCGGTGACGAAGCGGCCGACTTCGACCTGCACGCCGCGCGACTCCAGGCGCAGCAGCGTGTGGCGCCCGCCGGCGCCACCCTGTTCGAGGACCCGGGCGCGCAGCGGATCGAGGCAGGACTGGCGGCGTTCGCCCGCTTCCACGCATTCGACCACCAGGGCGGCATCGGACAGGGCGATCCGTTCATGGTCGAGTGCGTGGCGCGCATAGACCAGCAGCGCCAGGCCGACCAGGGCCAGTTCGCAGAATGAAAAGGCAAGGATGATCCAGACGCCGCGCAGCAGGAAAGCGACGGCGACCGCGCCGGACGCGCAGCACAGCAGCGCATACGCGCGCGCCACCTGGCGCGGCGACAGCGAGCAATTGCGGGCGAGCCTCCATTCCTGGTCCATCGCGCCATCCTAATGGGAGGATGGCGCGGCCGGCGCACGGCTGGACTAGCCGATGCTGCTGCAGGGCGGGCGCCCCTGGCTGGCGGCGGTGGCCATGTCGGCCAGCAGCTTCTGCACCGTGGCCAGGTCGACCGGCTTGGTCAGGTGGTGGTCGAACCCGGCGTCGCGCGAGCGCGCGCGGTCGTGTTCCGCGCCCCAGCCGGTGAGGGCGACCAGGCACGGCCTGTCCAGCCCCGGCAGGCCGCGCAGCGCGGCCGCGGTCTCGTAGCCGTCCATGCCGGGCATGCCGATGTCGAGGAACACCACCGCCGGGCGGAAGGCGGCGGCGGCTTCGAGCGCCTCCGGGCCGCTGTGGGCGACGTGGGTGGTATAGCCTTCGATGTCGAGGATCATGGCCAGCGTCAGCGCGGCGTCGACATTGTCGTCCACCACCAGCACGCTCAGCGCCGGCGCTTTGGTGTCCGGCTGCGCCGGCGCGGCGGCGCTGCTGCTGCCGCCGTCTTGCAGCTGGCCCGGCGCCAGCGGCAGGTGCACCGTGAAGCGGCTGCCGCTGCCGGCGCCGCTGCTGTGGGCAGAGACGCTGCCGCCATGCATCTGGACAAGCTGGCGCACCAGCGACAGGCCGATGCCGAGGCCGCCCTGGGCACGTTCGGCGCCGCTGCCGACCTGGCTGAACATGTCGAATACCGTACCGAGTGCGTGGCCGGGAATGCCGATGCCGGTATCGGTGACGGTGATGACGGCATCGCCGCCCTCGGCGCCCAGCGCCAGCCCGATGCGCCCGCCGGCCGGCGTGTACTTGGCGGCGTTGTTCAGCAGGTTCGAGACCACCTGCGCGATGCGGGTGGCGTCGCCGTCGACCAGCAGGGTGGCATCGGGCAGGTCGAACGCCAGCTCGTGGCGGGCGGCCTCGATCAGCGGCAGGCTGGTCTCGACCGCGCTGGCCAGCACGCCGTTCAGGTCGATGCGTTCCATGCGCAGGTTGAGCTTGCCGCCGCTGATGCGGGCCACGTCCAGCAGGTCGTCGATCAGGTGCACCATATGGGTGACCTGGCGCTCCATCATTTCGCGTACCCGGACCATGCCGGGCGGCAGGTCGCGGTTCAGGCGCATCACCCCCAGGCCGCTGCGGATCGGCGCCAGCGGGTTGCGCAGCTCGTGCGCCAGGGTGGCCAGGAATTCGGTCTTGCGGCGGTCGGCCTTGGCCAGGTCGTCGGCGAGTTGGCGCAGCGTCTCTTCGGCGGCCTTGCGTTCGCTGATGTCGCGGAACAGGATGGCGACCTTGTCGCTGCCGCTACCGCCGATGCGGGTGATGTACAGGTCGAGCCAGCGGCCGCCGGCGCGTACTTCCTGTTCGAGGCGGCGCGCCTGGCCAGTGCGGGCCACCGCGCCGAGTTCTTCCAGCCACCACGGTTCCGGATCGGCGATCCTGCTGCGCATGGACTTGCCGACCACGTCGGACACGCCGGTCTGGACGGCGAAGGCGGGATTGGTTTCGAGGTAGGTCCAGTCGACCGCCTGGCCGGCGCGGTCGAATTCGAGTTCGAGGATGGCAAAGGCCTGGTCCATCGATTCGAACAGCTTGCGGTAGCGTTCCTGGCTGGCGCGCAGCGCCTCGGCCGCACGCTTGCTCTCGGTGGTGTCGAGCACGATCGCGACCACGGCGCGGTGTTCGCCACCGGCGCCGCGCACCGCGTTGACGCTGCTGGTGGCCGACACCAGGGTGCCGTCCTTGCGCCGGTAATGCTTGTCGATCTGGAAGCCTTCGCCGGTGGCCAGCACGGTGCCCAGCGTCAGCGCCGTCTCCTCGACCGAGTCGGGTGCCGTGGTGTCGAGGATGTTGCGGCCGAGCAGCTCGTTTTCGTCGTAGCCGAGCATGTCGCAAAAGCGCCGGTTGACCAGCGTGATCATGCCGTTCACGTCCATCTCGACCACCCCGGTGGCAGCCTGGCTGACGATCTTTTGGAAACGCTCCCTGCTGTCGTGCAGGCCGATCTCGGCCAGCTTGCGATGGGTCTGGTCGACGCCGTGGCCGAGCAGGCCTGTGATCTTGCCGTCGCCGTCGCGCAGGGCGATGAAGACCAGGTCGAGGTAGCGCCGCTCCGGCGCCTCGCCAGGGATGCGCTGCAGGCTGACCAGCAGGTCATTGGCGGCATACGGTTCGCCGGTGGCATACACGCGGTCCAGCATCGCCACCAGGCCCTGGGTTGCGAGCTCGGGGACGGCGTCGCCGGTGGGCAGGCCCAGCAGCGGACGGTCGCCGACCAGTTCGCGGTAGCGGTCGTTGACGAATTCGAATACGTGCTCGGGGCCGCTCAGCACGCACATGAAGGCCGGTGCGCGCATGAACACTTCGCTCATGCGCTGGTGCGTGGCCTGCAGTTCGCGCAGCAGGCGCTCGCGGTCTTCGCGCACCGCGGCCAGCGCGGTGACGTCGGTATGCACGCCGATCCATTCGCGCACTGTGCCGGTGGCCGACTGCGCATCGGGAATCGGCACCGCCTTGACGCTCATGTGGCGATAGCTGCCGTCGGCGCGGCGCAGGCGGTGTTCGCCCAGGTAGGGCGAACCGGACTCGATCGACCGGCGCCAGGCCGCGGCGGTCACGTCGTGGTCGTCGGGGTGCACGGCATCGAGCCAGCCCCAGCCCTGAGCCTGGGCGAAGTCCTGGCCGGTGAAGGCGGACCAGGCCGGCTGTTCGCTGTCGAATTCGCCGTTGGCCCCCGCCTTCCAGACGATGGCGGCGGTGGCCGACACCAGCGAATCGTAGCGCGCATCGCTGGCGGCGAGTTCGCTGCGCATGCCGTACGCTGCCGTCACGTCCTGCGATACCGTGACGAACCGCACCTGCGCACCCTCGGCGGCGGGCAGGGCGCTGACGCGCACGTCCCACCATTTCGGCGTGCCGCCCAGGGTCGGGCAGGGTGCGCTGAAGCGGGCGCTGCCTTCGCGCCGGGCCTGTGCCAGCGCGGCGCCGAGGGCGGCATGGGCGTCCTGCGGCCACAGCTCGCGCCATGCGCGGCCTTCCACCTGGGCGGGATCGGCGATTTCCATGGCGGCGCGGCAGCTCCCGTTGGTGGCCACGATGCGGCCTTCGCCGTCGAGCAGGTTCATGCAGTCGGGGCTGGATTCGAACAGGTGCTCGCCGAGCATGGCCGCGCAGTCGGTAGGAAGGTTGTTCTTAATCTGGGGCATGGTTGAAGATCAGGCGGGCAAGAAGATACTGAACACATCGGGGCCTGCGGGATTGTAGCATCAGTGTTCATTCCTTATCCGTTCGGTATTGCCATGTGGCAGCTTACGATTGTTGCGGAAATGCGGCGCAGGGGAATGCGGCGGCAGGTGTGGCCGAGGTCGGAATCTGGTAACATTTCGCCCCTCTCACGAAAGGTATCCATGGCCAACGCTTGCGGCGTCGATTTCGGCACTTCCAATTCCACTGTCGGCTGGGTACGCCCCGGCCAGCCGAGCCTGCTTGCGCTCGAGGATGGCAAATCGACCCTGCCTTCGGTCGTGTTCTTCAATGCCGACGAGGATGCGGTGCGTTACGGCCGCGCCGCCCTGGCCGACTACCTGGAAGGCTACGACGGGCGCCTGATGCGCTCGCTGAAAAGCCTGCTCGGCACCAGCCTGATGGACGGCCAGACCGAAGTCGCCGGGCGCGCCTTGCCGTTCAAGCAACTGCTGGGCCACTTCATCGGCGAACTGAAGCGCCGCGCCGAGGGGCAGGCCGGCCGTGAATTCCCGAGCGCGGTGTTCGGCCGCCCGGTCTATTTCATCGATGACGATCCGACGGCCGACCGCCTGGCCGAGGACACGCTGGCCGAGATCGCGCGCTCGGTGGGTTTCCGCGACATCGGCTTCCAGTACGAACCGATCGCCGCCGCCTTCGACTATGAATCGCGCATCGAGCGCGAAGAGCTGGTGCTGATTGCCGACATCGGCGGCGGTACCTCGGACTTTTCGTTGCTGCGCCTCGGCCCGGACCGCGCCGGCCGCGTCGAGCGCCGCGACGACATCCTGGCCACCGGCGGCGTCCACCTCGGCGGCACCGATTTCGACAAATACCTGAGCCTGGCGGCGGTGATGCCGCTGCTGGGCTACGGCAGTACGCTGCTGTCCGGCGCGGCGGTGCCGAACAGTTATTACTTCAACCTCGCGACCTGGCATACGATCAACCAGGCCTACACCCGCAAGAGCGCGGCCCAGCTCGACGAACTGGTGCGCGATGCCGCCGAGCCGGCCAAGCTGAAGCGCCTGCGCGGCCTGATCGAAGAGCGCGCCGGGCACTGGCTGGCGATGCAGGTCGAGGCTGCCAAAATCGGACTGTCGGACGCGCCCGAAGTCACGCTCGACCTCGACCGACTGGCGCCGCCGGAGCTGCTGCGCGTCGGCCGCAGCGCCTTCACCGGCGCCATCGGCGGCCTGACCGACGACATCGCCGCCACGGTGCAGCGCATGCTGGGCGATGCGGGGGTAGCGCCGGAACGCGTCGATACCGTATTCTTTACCGGCGGCTCGAGCGGGGTCGGCGCCCTGCGCGAGCGCATCGCCGCCATCGTGCCGGATGCGCGCCGGGTCGAAGGCGACCTGTTCGGCAGTATCGGCGCCGGCCTGGCGCTGGATGCCGCGCGCAAGTTTTCCTGATAACGCAAAGGATCTGCAGTGTACCAACGCCCCATCGTCATGCTCGACTTCGAGACCACCGGCCTGTCGCCGGAAGCGGGCGACCGCATCACCGAAGTGGCGGCGCTGCGCATCGCCGGCGGCCGCGTGGTCGACCGCTACGTTTCGCTGGTCAACTGCGGCGTGCGCATTCCGCCCTTCATCGTCGACTACACCGGCATCACTCAGGCCATGGTCGACGGCGCGCCGCCGGTCGACCAGGTCGTGCCCGAGCTGATCGAATTCATCGGCGCCGACCCGCTGGCCGCCCACAACGCCAGCTTCGACGAGAAATTCCTGAAAGCCGAGGGCGCGCTGCTGGGCCACGCCTGCCGCCATTCCGACCTGGTGTGCTCGCTGAAACTGGCGCGCCGCGTGTTCCCGGGCCTGGCCAGCTACAAGCTGGGACTGCTGACGCGCTCGCTCGGCATCCGTTTCAACGGCCGTGCCCACCGCGCCGAGGCCGATGCCGAAGTCGCGGCGGAACTGCTGCTGCACATCGGCCGCCACCTGGACCGCTCCTACGGCCTGGGCCAGGTCGAGCCGGACCTGCTGGTCTCGATCAACCGCTTGGCGGCAGCCAAGGTGCATGGCTTCGTCGGCAAGTATGCGGCCGACCGCCGCGCCAACCGCTGACAGCACCTGACAACACCTTTATGGCGGCGTTGTAGCGCGACGATGCGTCGGCAAGCCGCATCGCTTGTCCTGAAGGTTTGTCAGGCGCGCTAAGTGCTTCGCCGCCGACCGCTGGACTGCACCGGCGGTACCGTCTGCCGCCTTTATTCCGTGTGCATGCCATTCGGGAGCGCTTTTTCGCGCTGTCCATCCCTACGCACTTGTCGTAGATCAAATCCGTAAAGCATCGTCTTATTAGACTTTTGCCAATAGTTGCGAATTGTGCAGCGTGCCCGTCCGCGCTGCTGCCTCGTCCGGATTTGCGGAGAAACCAGCATGCAGCCCCCCGACTCTCAGCCCGACTCTCAGCCCGATCCTCAGCCTGATCCTCAGCCTGATTCTCAGCCCGGCCCTCAACGCGATCCCCGGCGCCGGCCCGGCCGCCACGCCGACCCTGCGCGCGACGCGTCGGTCCTGGCGTGGTTCGTCCACGCGGCCGAACGCGGCAATCCCTACGCGCAGTTCAACCTGGCGCTGCTGTACAAGAACGGTGCCGGCGTCGCCCGCGATGACGGCCTCGCCTGCCTGTGGCTGGCCCGTGCCGCGCGCCAGCGTCTTGCCTTTGCCCAGAATCATCTCGGCAGCATGTACAGCCAGGGCCGCGGGGTGGCGCGCTCGGACAGCCTGGCGGCCTACTGGTTCGGGCTGGCGGCCGAGCAGGGCGATGCCTCGGCCCAGCAGAATCTCGGCGACCTCTACCGCAAGGGCCGCGGCGTGCCGCGCCAGCCGGACCAGGCCGTCGCCTGGTATTACAAGGCGGCCGAGCAGGACCTCGCCAGCGCCCAGCGCCTGCTTGGCGAATGCTACCTGAACGGCGAGGGCGTGGCCGTCAACCACGCGCTGGCGATGGCCTGGTTCCGCAAGGCCGCCGTGCTCGAGGATGCCGCCGCCGAGGTCGAACTCGGCCTGATGTACCGGCGCGGCCAGGGCCTGGCCGGCGGCGTCCCGGCCGGCAACGGCAGTAGCCCGGGCAATGGCGCTCGCGGCGAAGCCGAGGCGCTGCACTGGTTCCGGCGCGCCGCTGGACGCGGCTACCCGGCGGCCCAGCGCCTCCTCGGGCTGGCCTGCCTCGAAGGCGTGGCCGGCTGCGATCCCCAGGGCGCCTACACCTGGCTGCAGTGCGCCGCGCGCCAGGGTGATGCCGAAGCCCAATTCAGCCTCGGCCAGCTGCTGTCCGGCGGCAAGGGCGGCAGCGGCCACTGCGACGAAGGGCGCGCGCTCGCCTGGACCACGCGCGCCGCCGAGCAGGGCCATGTGCTGGCGCAGTACAGCCTGGGCAACATGTACGCGCACGGCCGCGGCGTGGCGCGCGACCCGGCGCGTGCGCTGCACTGGTACCGCATGGCGGCCGAGCAGGGCGCGCCCAACGCCCAGTTTACGCTGGGCGTGATGTATGCGCATGGTCAGGGCGTGCGGCGCGACGAGAGCGCCGCCGTCGCGTGGTACCGGCGCGCCGCCGAGCAGGGCGACGCCAGCGCCCAGAACAACCTCGGCGTCATGTACGCCAACGGCCAGGGCGTCGGGCAGGACGATGCTTGCGCGGTGCACTGGTACGGCCTGGCGGCCGAACAGGGCCATGCGCTGGCCCAGTACAACCTCGGCGGCATGTACAACAGCGGGCGCGGCGTCGAGCGCGATACCGTCCGCTCCTATATGTGGATGCTGTTGGCGGCCGACGCCGGCGATCCGGCGGCGAGTGCCAACAAGGCCATCGTCGCGCGCCGCCTGTCGCCCCAGCAGATCGACAGCGCGGTCGACATGCAACGGGCCTGGCGCCGTGCCCGTACCGTCGAGAGTCCGGAGCGCCGCGCCGCCTGAAGCGGCTCCCGGGGCGGACGGGGCAGTCACTGGTTTGTCTGTTGGGCAATTCGCGTTATCATTGTTTTGTAGCATCTACGATAACCTTGTCCAAGAGTCCCTGCCCATGAAACGTCTCACTCTCGTGGCCGCCCTGGCCGCCGTGTTCGCCGCACCGCTCTCGATTGGCGCATCCTGCCCTGCGGATGGCACGCCGCCGAGCTACCCGGTTGCCAGGAAAGTCGACCAGACCGACAATTACCACGGCACCGTGGTCGCCGATCCGTACCGCTGGCTGGAAGACGCCAACAGTGCCGACACCAAGGCCTGGGTCGACGCCGAGAACAAGGTGACCCAGGCCTACCTGGCGCAGATCCCGCAACGCGAGGCGATCCGCCAGCGCCTGACCCAACTGTGGAACTACGAGCGCTACGGCGTGCCCTTCAAGGAAGGCGGCCGCTACTTCTTCACCCGCAACGACGGCCTGCAGAACCAGGCGGTGCTGTACACGATGAGCTCGCTCTCGGACACGCCGCGCCTGCTGCTGGATCCGAACACGCTGGCGGCCGACGGCACCGTGGCACTGGCCGACACCGCGGTCAGCCCGGACGGCAAGCTGCTGGCCTACTCGACCGCGGCCTCGGGCTCGGACTGGAACGAGATCCTGGTGCGCGACATCGAGACCGGCAAGGACCTGGGCGACCACCTGAAGTGGGTCAAGTTCTCGTCGACGTCCTGGACCCACGACGGCAAGGGCTTCTTCTACAGCCGCTATGACGCGCCGAAGGAAGCGACCAAGCTGGCCGACGTCAATTACTTCCAGAAGCTGTACTACCACAAGGTCGGCACGTCGCAGGATGCCGACGTGCTGGTCTACGACCGTCCCGACCAGAAGGAATGGCAGCTCGCCGGCCACACCACCGACGACGGGCGCTACCTCTTGATCACGGCCTCGCGCGACACGTCGCCGAAGTACAAGGTGTTTTATAAGGACTTGAGCAAGCCCGACAGCAAGGTGCTGCCGCTGGTCGGCGATTTCGACGCCGCCTACGACTTCATCGACAACGTCGGCGACACCTTCTATTTCAGCACCGACAAGGCCGCGCCGCGCCGCCGCGTGGTCGCGATCGACCTGCGCAAGCCGCAGGAAGCCAACTGGAAGACCGTGGTCGCGGAAACCACGCAGACCCTGCAGGGCGGCCGCATGATCGGCAACCAGCTGGTGCTGGAATACCTGGCAGACGCCCGCAGCGTGGTCAAGGTCACCGACCTCAAGGGCAAGCCGGTGCGCGAGATCGCGCTGCCGGGCATCGGCAGCGTGTCGGGCTTCGATGCCAAGCGCAACGACAACGAGACCTTCTTCGCCTTCACCAGCTTCACCACCCCGACCACGATCTACCGCCTCGACATGAAGAGCGGCCAGAGCACCGTATTCCGCCAGCCCAAGCTGCTGTTCAACCCGGCCGACTACGAGACCCGCCAGCAATTCTTCACCAGCCGTGACGGTACCAGGGTGCCGATGTTCATCGTCTCGAAAAAAGGCCTGAAGCTTGACGGCAATAACCCGACCCTGCTGTACGGCTACGGCGGCTTCAACATTTCGTTGACCCCGGGCTTCTCGCCGGCCTACCTGGCATGGATGGAAATGGGCGGCGTGTTCGTCGAGGCCAACCTGCGCGGCGGCGGCGAGTACGGGCAGCGCTGGCACGAAGCCGGCACCAAGCTCGGCAAGCAGAACGTGTTCGACGACTTCATCGGCGCCGCCGAGTGGCTGGTCAACAACAAGGTGACCTCGCCCTCCAAGCTGGCGATCAATGGCGGCAGCAACGGCGGCCTGCTGGTGGGTGCCGCCATGACCCAGCGTCCGGACCTGTTCGCCGCTGCGATCCCGCAGGTGGGCGTGATGGACATGCTGCGCTTCCATAAGTTCACGATCGGCTGGGCCTGGACCTCGGACTACGGTTCGTCGGACAACGCGGACGAGTTCAAGGCACTGGTGAAATACTCGCCGCTGCACAACCTGAAGCCGGGCACCTGCTATCCGGCCACGCTGATCACCACCGCCGACCACGACGACCGCGTGGTGCCGGCCCACAGCTTCAAGTTCGCCGCCACCGCCCAGGCCGCGCAAGCCGGCAGCAATCCGGTGCTGATCCGTATCGACACCAAGGCTGGCCACGGCGCCGGCAAACCTACAAGTAAGCGCATCGAGGAGGTGGCCGATATCTGGGGTTTCCTGAGCAAATCGCTGAAGATGAACGACGCGGTCGGCGGCAACGCACCGAGCGTCGCCGGCGGCGCCGAGTAAGTAAAAAAGTAAGTAAAAAAGTAAGTAAGTCTGCGTAAAATTTGTAATGGCTGTGCACGGCGCGCACGGCCCTCGGACATAATTGAACGCCCGCGGCCGTGCCCTGCAGACATCGGGGTGCGGCCTTTTTTCGTTTCGAAAGGAATGGTTTGTTCAGGTCGCGCTCCCCGCTCCCACCCGTCCCGGCGTCATCGCCCCCATCCACCGCGGCGGGCGTACCGGCGGCGCCCCTGGTCGCGCCGGCCCTGCTGGCGGGCGCTGGCCGCATCCTGTTCGTGACCCACCTGGCGATCGGCGACTTCACCTACCTGCAGGGCTGCCTGCGCGCCTTCAAGGCGGCCTGGCCGCATATCGAGATCCACCTCTGGATCGACGAGCGCCGCCGCACGGCAGACCCGGCCGCCTGGCCGCACCTGCAGAAATACGCGCTGTTCGACTGGCTCGCCGCCTGTCCGTGGATCGCCAAAGTCTACGACAAGACCTACAGCCCGGCGACGCTCGCCGCGTCGCTGCAGGAAGCGCGTGGCCAGGATTATCCGCTGGTGGCGACGCTGACCGTGGTCGACGGCCACCGCTACGCGCGCATGGCGCGTTCGATCAGTCCGCGCGGCTTCATCGTCGGCCTGAAAGGGGCGCCCGAGCGCTGGTTCAAGGGCCTGTCGCGCCATGCCAGCTACCGCCGGATGAACGCGAGCATCCCGCTATACCAGGCCGGCAACTGCGGCGGCCAGCACATCAGCGACATCTACGCCGGCTGGTTCGCGCGCTTCTTCGGTCTCGACATCCCGCGCCAGGCGCGCTTCCCGGTGCTGGAGATCGCGCCGGCATGGCAGGCGCGCGCGCGGGCGCAGTTCGGCGAGTGGGGCATCGGCGAACGGCCGGCGGTGTTCGTGAACGCCTTTTCCAAGTCGCCCGACCGCACCTGGCCGCTCGAGCACGTGGCGGCGCTGATCCGGGCGATGGCGGCGCGTCCGGCCTGGCGCGAGGCCGCCTTCATCGTCAACACGGTGCCGGAAGAGCTCGCGGAGACCCGACGCATGGTGCGGCGCCAGAAAGACCCGGCGTTCGAGCGGGTGCGCCTGTTCAGCGCCGACGAGCATTTCTTCCAGTTGCCGGCGGTGATGCGCCTGTGCAGCCTGGTCATCTCCGTGGAGACTGCCGTCATGCACCTGGCGAATGCGGTGAAGGTGCCGGTGATCGCGCTGATGCGCTGCACGACGCCGGAATGGGTGCCGATCGACAGCGACAACAGCACCGTCATCATGCTGGCCGAGCGCGACGACTGGGTCACCGCCATCGGCGTCGCCGATGTGCTGGCGGTGCTGGATGCGCGCCCGCCGGCGTCCTCAGGCGGTTGCCAGCTGCCTGATCAAGGCGTCGAGCGGCATCGGCCGGCAGAACAGGTAGCCCTGCATGCAGGCGCGCCCGTTGGTTGAAATGAACTGCGCCTGGGCGTCGGTCTCGATGCCCTCGGCCACCACGCGCAGGCCGAGCTGGCGCGCCATCGCCAGCATCGACTGCACCAGCGCGTTGCCGTTGACGTCGTGCGGCGTATCGCGCAGGAAACTCCGGTCGATCTTCAGTTCGTACAGCGGCATTTTCTTGAGGTAGGCCAGGTTCGAGTAGCCGGTGCCGAAATCGTCGATCGAGAAACGGATGCCGAGTGCGGTCAGTTCGTGCATGCGCGCGACTGTCTGGTCGATGTCGTCGACCAGCAGGCCTTCGGTGACTTCGAAGATCAGCTGGTCCGGCGGCACGCCGGTCTCCTGCAGGGTGGCGCGCACGCTGGCGACGAAATCCGGCTGGCGGAACTGCAGCGGGCTGACGTTGATCGACAGCGGCAGCGCATGGCCGGCCGCGTCGAGCGCGATCCAGGCGGCGCAGGCCTGGCGCAGCACCCAGTGGCCGAGTGTCACGATCAGGCCGCTGCTCTCGGCAATCGGAATGAACAGGTCGGGCGGCACCGGGCCGTCGGGGCGGGTCCAGCGCATCAGCAGCTCGGCGCCGGCCGGCATGCCGGCGTGGTCGACCTGCAGTTGCAGATGCATCGCCAGTTCGCCGTTATCGAGCGCGTTGGCGAGGTCGCGTTCCAGGGCCAGCTTGCGTTCGGCGTCGGCCAGCATCGCGGTCTCGAACATCACCACGCCGTTGCGCCCGCCCGCCTTGGCGTGGTACATCGCGGTATCGGCTTCGCGCATCAGGTCGTGCGCGCTTTCGCCGCCGCCCAACGCCAGCGCGACGCCGATGCTGGCCGAGGACTGGTAGCACTGGCCGCCGATCTCCATCGGCTGCGACAGCGCGATGCGGACCTTGTCGGCCACTTTCACCGCGGCCCGGCGCGCCGTGGCCGGATCGGCGTCCAGGCCTTCCAGCAGGATCACGAATTCGTCGCCGCCCAGGCGTGCCACGGTATCGTGGGTGCGCACCGCGCCGCGCAGGCGCGCCGCCGCGGTGGTCAACAGCTGGTCGCCGGCGGCGTGGCCGCAGGCGTCGTTGATCTTCTTGAAGTTGTCGAGGTCGATGTAGGCCAGCGCGCCCAGGCCGCGGCCGGCGTGGCTGCCGGCCACCATGGCGTCGAGCCGCTCCATCAGCAGGCGCCGGTTGGGCAGGCCGGTCAGCACGTCGAAAAAGGCCAGCTGGTGGATCGCCTGCGCCGAATGGCGGCGCTCGGTGATGTCGCGCGCGATCACCACCCAGTGCGTGATGGCGGCGCCCTGGCTGGAAAACGGCAGCATTTCCATTTCGACCCAGTACGGGTCGCCGCCCTTGGTGTAGTTGATCACTTCCGCGCGCACCGGTTCGTCGCGGCGCATGGCGTCGACGATGCGGCGAACGGTGGCCGGATCGGTATCGGCGCCGTGCAGCATGCGCAGGCTGCGCCCGATCATCTCGGCGCGCGCGTAGCCCGAGCGGTGCAGGGCGGCGTCGTTGACGAAGATGATCGGCTGCGGCGCCCCCGGCGCTGGATCGACCTTGGCGATGATGACCAGGTCGTTCAGACGCGCCAGCGCGGTCGAGGTCAGGCGCAGTTCGGCATTCGCGGCATGCAGCTCGGCCTGGCCGGCTTCGAGGGCGTCGGCGGTGCCGCGTGCCTCGCCCAGGGAGCGCGACAGGCCCTTGAGCAGGGTGCCCGAGGTCAGCGTCACCAGGGCGCCGATGCAGGCGAAGTTGAGGGTGGTGGCCAGCGTGGCCAGCACCGGCTCGTGCTCGAGCGTGGTCACCTGCATGGCGACCTGGCCGGTCAGGCCGAGCACGAGGATGCTGGTACTGCCCAGCCCGAGGAGGATCAGCGCCGGACGCGTGCCCAGCAGGATCACGGCCAGCACAGGAGGCGCCATCAGGTAATTCAGGCTGATCGGGCCGACCGTCAGCAGCAGGCCGACGCCGAGCACGAAAACGATGCCCAGGAAATGGGTCACGCGCGCCGCATAGGACAGGCGGGTCAGGCGCCGGATGGCGAAGATCCAGCCCAGCACGACCAGGTCCATCACGGCCACCGGCCACATGCCCTGGCGGATCAGCAGGGGAATGCAGGGGGCGGCGGCGATCGTGCCGATCACCAGCACGACCGACAGCAGGGAGGAGAAAATCTGGGCGCGCCATTGCGCGATGTCGTGACGGCTGGGCATGCGGCCAATGTGCGGCAGCCCCGGGACACTGCCGCTTGGCCTACCTATTGTTGATGTAGGGCAATATATTAAATGTGAGGCCGACTCTTGTCATCAGATTTGACATTTTGTCGCGTGGCAGAAACTGAACAGCGCAGCGTGTCAACGCTGCACGACCACCAGCAGCGCCCGCGCCTCGGTCTTGCCGGCATTGCGGATCACGTGGGCCTGGTCGGCCGGGTAGCGGGCGGTGCCGCCGTGCTTGATTTTCTTCTTTTCGATGCCCACTTCCAGTTCCACCGCGCCGGTCAGGACGGTGAGGTGTTCGCTGGTGCCCGGATCGTGCGGTTGCGACGCCAGTTCGCCGCCCGGCGCCAGCGTCAGCTCGTACCACTCGTACTTGCCGGCCAGGTCCATCGGACCCAGGATGCGCAGCGAGTAGCCGGCATGGCTGCCGGGCAGGGTCGGGATTTCGTGGGCGTCGACGACGCGGATCAGTTCGGCGCTGCGCACCTCGGACGACAGCAGTTCGCCGATCTGGACGCCGAGGGCATTCGCCAGGCGCCAGGTGATGGCGATGGTGGGATTGGCTTTTTCGCGTTCGATCTGCGACAGCATCGACTTGGAAACGCCGGCGATGCGCGACAGGTCTTCCAGCGTCAGGCCGCGCGCCAGGCGCATGCGCTGCAGGGTGGCGCCGACTTCGGGCGGGGCACTATTGTTTACTACGTTGTTCATTCTGATGTTCTAGGGAGCGGCTTGCCAAGTTCAATGGCCGGGAGTAATATTCACTATATTGAATTCTGGTTCGATATACTAGATAAGTGCAGTACATCGAACGCGATTTCTTTGACCAGACGTTACAACATTCTCCAGCAAAGGACAAGCACATGAGCGACCAGGCCTTCTACGGCGCCCTCCAGCAGAAACTCGACACGCTCCGCAGCGAGGGCTTGTTCAAGCCCGAACGCGTGATCGCCTCGCGCCAGGGGGCGACAGTCGAAGCCCAGGACGGCCGCACGCTGATCAACATGTGCGCCAATAACTATCTTGGCCTGTCCGGCGACCAGCAGACCGCGCAGGCGGCCGCCGCGGCGCTGCAAAAATACGGCTACGGCCTGTCGTCGGTGCGCTTCATCTGCGGCACCCAGACCGTGCACAAGGAGCTGGAAGGGGCGCTGTCGCGTTTCCTCGGCACCGAGGACACGATCCTGTACGCGGCGGCCTTCGATGCCAACGGCGGCGTGTTCGAGCCGCTGTTCGACGAAAACGACGCCATCATCTCGGACGCCCTGAACCATGCCTCGCTGATCGACGGCATCCGCCTGTGCAAGGCCGCGCGCTACCGCTACGCCAACAACGACATGGCCGACCTGGAAAAGCAGCTGCAGGCCGCGCTTGAGGCCGGCAAGCGCCATAAAGTCATCGTCACCGACGGCGTGTTCTCGATGGACGGCACCATCGCCCAGCTCGACAAGATCGTCGCACTGGCCGAACGATACGGCGCCCTGACCCTGGTCGACGAATCGCACGCCTCGGGCTTCATGGGACAAACCGGCCGCGGTACCCACGAGCACTGCGGCGTGCTGGGCAAGATCGACATCATCACCGGCACCCTGGGCAAGGCCCTGGGCGGCGCCATGGGCGGCTTCACCTCCGGCCGCAAGGAAGTCATCGAAACCCTGCGCCAGAAGTCGCGTCCCTACCTGTTCTCGAACACGCTGGCGCCGATGATCGCCGGCGCCTCGCTGTCGGTGCTGGAGCGCATCAGCAAGTCGACCGAGCTGCGCGACCGCCTGATGGAAAACACCGCTTACTTCCGCAAGGAGATCGAGCGCATCGGCTTCACCATCAAGCCGGGCACCCACCCGGTGGTGCCGGTGATGCTGTTCGAGGCGCCGGTCGCGCAGAAATTCGCGGCGCGCATGTTCGAACTGGGCGTACTGCTGTCGGGCTTCTTCTACCCGGTGGTGCCGATGGGCCAGGCGCGCGTGCGCGTGCAGCTGTCCGCCGCGCACACCCGCGAACAGCTCGATACCGTGCTGAAGGCCTTCGAGCAGGCCGGCCGGGAACTCGGCATCATCCAATAAATAGCGCACGTCGTCTTACCGGTCCGGCGCCTACCACGGCGCGGGCCGGCAGGCTCACCAAGCCCCTTTGCATCAAGAAAGAACAGGTACATCAGCATGGAACGCATCCTCATCATCGGCGCCAACGGCCAGATCGGCAGCGAACTCGTGGGCGCCCTCGCGCAGCAGCACGGTCGCGACAAGGTCATCGCCTCGGACATCGGGCTCGACAACGTCTACGGCGCCGCGCGCTACACCCGCCTCGACGTGCTCGACCGCGACGCCGTCGCCAAGCTGATCGCCGACGAGGACATCACCCAGGTCTACCAGCTGGCGGCGCTGCTGTCGGCCACCGGCGAAAAGGCGCCGCTGAAGGCATGGACGCTGAACATGGACGGCCTGCTGAACATCCTGGAAATCGCGCGCGAACGCGGCGAAGCCGGCAAGCCGCTGAAAGTGTTCTGGCCGTCGTCGATCGCCGCCTTCGGCCCCAACACCCCGGCGGAAAGCACGCCGCAGTACGCGGTGATGGACCCGACCTCGATCTACGGCATCAGCAAGCTGGCCGGCGAGCGCCTGTGCGAGTACTACCACGCGAAATATGGCGTCGACGTGCGCAGCATCCGCTACCCGGGCATCATCAGCTTCAAGTCGCCTCCGGGCGGCGGTACCACCGACTACGCGATCGCGATCTTCCATGCGGCGCTCAAGGGCGACACCTACGAATGCTTCCTCGGCCCCGAGACCACGCTGCCGATGATCTACATGCCGGACGCGATCCGCGCCACCATCGAGCTGATGGAGGCCCCGGGCGACCAGGTCGCGATCCGCTCCTCGTACAACGTGGCCGGCGTCTCCTTCAACCCGCGCGAACTGGCCGCCGCGATTCAGGCCCGCCTGCCGGCCTTCCGCATCGCCTACAAGCCGGACAGCCGCCAGCAGATCGCCGATTCGTGGCCGAAGAGCCTCGACGACAGCCGCGCGAGCGCGGACTGGGGCTGGAAGGCACGCATCGGGGTGGATGAGATGGTGAGCGACATGCTCGAGCATGTGGATGTCGGGCAGACTGCCTGAGTTACCCGCTCTCACCGTGAACCCCAATACCGTCGTTCCCGCCTGCGCGGGAACGACGGTATTGGCGCAGGCATTCATCGCAAGCACCATCGGCAATCAACATAAGTATCTAGGAGACAGCGCATGGACATGAGCGTATTTGACCTGTTCAAGATCGGCATCGGCCCCTCCAGCTCGCACACGGTCGGCCCGATGGTCGCCGCGCGCCGCTTTTTATTGGAAGCAGGCCACCTCGACGAAGCGGTCGGCGTCGAAGCGCACCTGTACGGTTCGCTGGCGCTGACCGGCGTCGGCCACGCCACCGACAAGGCCGTGATCCTCGGCCTGATGGGCGAGACCCCGCAGGACATCGATCCAGGCACGGTCGAGGACAAGCTGGCCGAGGCCGAGCTGGACGGCGTGCTGAAGCTGCTCGGCACCAAAGCGGTGCCGTTTACCGCCAGGACCGGCCTGGTCTGGCACAAGGCATCGAGCATGCCGGAACACCCGAACGGCATGCGCTTCGTGCTGAAGCTGGCGGACGGCAGCGTGATCGAGCGCATCTACTATTCGGTCGGCGGCGGCTTCATCACGGCCGCGGGTGAAACGCAGGCGATCCGCGATGAAAGCGCGGCCGCGCCGCTGCCATTCCCCTTCGATACGATGCGTGCACTGCTGGCCCAGGGCCAGGCCCACGGCCTGTCGATCCCGGCCATGCTGCGCGCCAACGAACGCACGCGCATGACCGACGAACAGCTGGACGCCGGCCTGGACCGCATCTGGGGCGTGATGCGCGACTGTATCGGCCATGGCCTGGTCACCGAAGGCCAGCTGCCGGGTGGGCTGAACGTCAAGCGCCGCGCCGCCAAGCTGTGGCGTCTGGAACGTGAACAGGAAGCGAAAGGGGTGACCAACCACTTGCCGCACGACGCGGTCAACCAGGTCAGCCTGTACGCGATGGCGGTCAACGAAGAGAACGCGGCCGGCGGGCGCGTGGTGACGGCGCCGACCAACGGCGCGGCCGGCATCATCCCGGCGGTGCTGCGCTACTACGCCGAGGATTGCCGCCCGAGCGACCCGCAGCGCGGCATCCGCGATTTCCTGCTGGCCTCGAGCGCGATCGGCATGCTGTGCAAGAAGAACGCCTCGATCTCGGGCGCCGAAATCGGCTGCCAGGGCGAGGTCGGCGTGGCCTGCGCGATGGCGGCGGCCGGCCTGGTGGCGGCGCTCGGCGGCAGCAACGAGCAGATCGAGAACGCGGCCGAGATCGGCATCGAGCACCATCTCGGCATGACCTGCGACCCGATCGGCGGCCTGGTGCAGATCCCGTGCATCGAGCGCAACGGCATGGGCGCGATCAAGGCGATTACCGCGGCGTCGCTGGCGATGAAGGGCGACGGCACCCACTTCGTCAGCCTGGACGACGTGATCGAGACCATGCGCCAGACCGGGGCCGACATGCAGGTCAAGTACAAGGAGACCTCGCTCGGCGGCCTGGCCATCCACGTGGTCACGGTCAACCACGCTGCCTGCTGATGTCGGGTGGACGCGGACGGCGAGTCGGCTGCGCCGTCCGCGCGTTGGCACCATGCCTGCACTGCCCGAAGGCGTGGACGGGAGACCCGTCCACCCTACGGCAACGTTCCCTGCGCAGCATTAAAAATCGGCGTACGACGGAACATTATTCGGTAAAAAGACAACTTTCCCGCGACCGGACTATAATAAATGTCCTCCCGAGCCAACCGGATCCTTTCTACCGTATGCACTATGTGTCCACCCGCGCGACCAGCGCGTCCGCAGCACGCAATCCCCAATCCTTCTCCGATATCCTGCTGGGCGGCCTGGCGCCGGATGGCGGCCTGTATCTGCCGGAAACCTATCCGCAGGTGAGCGGCGCCGAACTCGACGCCTGGCGCAGCCTGTCGTACGCCGAGCTGGCCTACGAAATCCTGCGCAAGTTCGCCACCGACATCCCCGAGCAGGACCTGAAGGCGCTGACCGCGAAGACCTATACGCCGGCGGTCTACCGCAATGCGCGCGAGGACGAATCCGCCGACGCGATCACGCCGCTGCGCGTGCTGGAGCAGGGTCCGCAGGGAACGCTGATCCTGCAGGGCCTGTCGAACGGCCCGACCCTGGCCTTCAAGGACATGGCGATGCAGTTGCTGGGCAACCTGTTCGAATACGCGCTGGCCAAGAACGGCGATGAATTGAACATCTTCGGCGCCACCTCGGGCGACACCGGCAGCGCGGCCGAGTACGCGATGCGCGGCAAGCGCGGCATCCGCGTGTTCATGCTGTCGCCGCACGCCAAGATGAGCGCCTTCCAGACCGCCCAGATGTTCAGCCTGCAGGACCCGAACATCTTCAACATCGCGGTCGAAGGTGTGTTCGACGATTGCCAGGACATGGTCAAGGCAGTGTCGAGCGACCTCGAATTCAAGGTGCGCCAGAAGATCGGTACCGTCAACTCGATCAACTGGGCACGCGTGGTGGCGCAGGTGGTGTACTACTTCCGCGGCTACCTGAAAGCCACGACCGGCAACGACCAGAAAGTGTCGTTCACGGTCCCGTCGGGGAACTTCGGCAACATCTGCGCCGGCCACATCGCCCGCATGATGGGCCTGCCGATCGACAAGCTGGTCGTGGCCACCAACGAGAACAACGTGCTCGACGAGTTCTTCCGCACCGGTGTCTACCGGGTGCGCAAAGCCGCCGAGACCTATCACACCAGCAGCCCGTCGATGGACATCTCGAAGGCATCGAACTTCGAACGCTTCGTCTACGACCTGGTCGGCCGCGACGCCGAGCGCACGCATGCGCTGTTCCGCAAGGTCGAGACCCATGGCGGCTTCGACCTGTCCGGCGCGCCGGGCAGCGACGGCGACGAATTCAAGGCGGTCGCGCAGTACGGTTTCCAGTCCGGCAGCTCGAACCATGCGGATCGCCTGGCGACCATCCGCGAGGTCTTCGACGACTACGGCATCACGATCGACACCCACACCGCCGACGGCATCAAGGTGGCGCGCGAGCACGTCGAACCCGGCGTGCCGATGATCGTGCTGGAGACCGCGCTGGCAGCCAAGTTCAACGAGACCATCCTCGAAGCGCTCGGTACCGACGCCGCGCGCCCGGCCGGCTTCGAGGACATCGAGAGCCTGCCGCAGCGCTTCGTGGTGATGCATGCGAATGTCGCCCAGATGAAGGAATTCATTGCCGCGCACACGGGGCTGGCACAGGGGGCGGTGGCGTGAGCGGCGCTGCGCAACCGAACCGCAAGCCGATGCTGGCGGTGCGCGAGGCGCTCGACTTCCTGCTGGCCGCTGCGCGTCCGGTCGCGGAGACCGAGGCCGTCGCCACGCTGGAAGCCAACGGCCGCGTACTGGCCGAAGACCAGGTCTCGCCCCTCGACGTGCCGGGCGCGGATAACACCCAGATGGATGGTTACGCAGTGCGCGCGGCGGATTGCGCCAGCGGCGCCGCGCGCCTGCGCGTGGCGCAGCGCATCCCGGCCGGCAGCGTCGGCCAGCCGCTGGCGGCCGGCACCGCGGCCCGCATCTTCACCGGTGCCCTGATCCCGGAAGGAGCGGACGCGGTGGTGATGCAGGAGCAGTGCGAGGTGGACGGCGACTTCGTCATCGTCAACCATGCGCCGCGTGAGGGCGAATGGATCCGCCGCGCCGGCGAGGACGTGCGGCGCGGCGCGGTGATCCTGGCGGCCGGCACCCGCCTGCGCGGGCAGGAGCTGGGGCTGGCCGCATCGGTCGGCCTGGCGACGCTGCCCGTGCGGCGGCGCCTGCGGGTGGCGGTGTTCTTTACCGGCGACGAACTGGCGATGCCGGGCGAGCCCCTGAAGCCCGGCGCGATCTACAACTCGAACCGCTTCACGCTGCGCGGCCTGCTGGAAAACCTCGGCTGCGCGTTCACCGACTACGGCATCGTGCCGGATAGCCTGCAGGCCACGCGCGACACGCTGCGCGAGGCGGCGCGCGCACACGACCTGATCATCACCTCGGGCGGCGTCTCGGTCGGCGAGGAAGACCACATCAAGCCGGCGGTGGAAGCCGAAGGGCGCCTGAACATGTGGCAGATCGCGGTCAAGCCGGGCAAGCCGCTGGCCTTCGGCGAAGTCCGCAGGCAAGGTGACACAGAGGGTAGCACTGAAACCGATGCCGCGTTCTTTATCGGCTTGCCGGGTAATCCGGTGTCGAGCTTCATCACCTTCCTGCTGTTCGTGCGGCCTTTCCTGCTGCGCCTGCAGGGCGTGACCGGTGCGGTGGAGCCGCGCACGATCATGATGCGCGCCGACTTCAACTGGCCCAAGCCGGACCGCCGCAACGAGTTCCTGCGCGTGCGCATGAACGAAGGCGGCGGACTGGACCTGTTCCCGAACCAGGGCTCGGGCGTGCTGACCTCGACCGTGTGGGCCGACGGCCTGGTCGATAATCCGCCGGGCCAGGCGATCGCCCCCGGGGACGTGGTGCGCTTCATCCCGCTCTCGGCGCTGAGCTATTGATCGTCGTCCGTTGACGTGTTGAAGTCGAAAGGAAGTGTGTGAATATCCAGTTACGTTTTTTTGCCAGCGTGCGCGAAGCCGTCGGCACCTCGGGCGAAACGGTGGCGCTGCCCGCGGGCGTGGCCACGGTGGGCGCGGTGCGCGATTTCCTGATCGCGCGCGGCGGCGTGTGGGCCGAGGCGCTGGCGCACGAGCGGGCGCTGCGCATGGCGTTCAACCATGTGATGTGCGAGGCCGGCACGCCGCTGGCCGAGGGTGGCGAGGTGGCGTTTTTCCCGCCTGTGACGGGGGGGTGACCTCGTTGTATTGAGCCGCAGATGAATCAGCGTCGTCCCCGCCTGCGCGGGGACGACGTCGTGAGGCTACGGGTCCTGGCACTACCGCGTAAGCCGCAGGCCCGCTCAAGCTACCGTCTTCTCCGCCAGCGCCAGCAGCCTGGCGCAATTCGCATTCTTCTCCCCGAAATCGCGCCACGCGGTATTGCGCGCAATGTCCTGCCACTTGCGCAGTGACGCCGCGTTCAGGTCGACGGCACGGCCGCCGCGGCCCGCGAACTGGGCCGCCACCGCGGCATCGTCCATTTGCGCCGACTTGCGCGCAAAGCCTTCCAGGTCGGCGCCGATCTTCAGCAGGGCTGCCTGCTGGTCGCGCGGCAGGCGGTCGAACACGGTCTTCGACATCAAGAGCGGCTCCAGCATGAACCAGTAGGTGCCGCCGCGCGCGGTGGTGAGCGATTTCGAGACTTCGTCGAGGCGGAACGACATCAGCGACGAGGACGAGGTCATGGCCGCGTCCAGCGCGCCGCTCTGCATGGCGCTGCGGATCTCGTTGGACGGGATATTGACCACGGTGGCGCCGGCTTCCTTGAGGATCAGGTCGAGCGCGTGCGAGCCGCCGCGCACCTTGAGGCCGGCGGCATCCTCGGGATCGACGATCGGCTTGGCGCGCGAGGCGGCGCCGCCGGCCTGCCAGATCCAGCTCAGGATCACCATGCCGCGCTCGCCCAGCATGCGGGTGAATTCGCGGCCGACGTCCATGTTCTTCCAGGCGTAGCCCTGGTCGTAGGACGTGACCAGGCCGGGCATCAGGCCGATGTTCACTTCGGGGAATTCGTCGCCGGCATAGGACAGCGGCACCAGTGCCAGGTCGAGCGCGCCTTTCGACAGCGCCGGGATCTGGGCTTCGCTTTTCATCAGGCTGGAGGCCGGGTAGATCGAGAACTTGAGCTTGCCGCGCGTGGCGCGTTCGGCCTGTTCCGCGAACATGCGGCACAGGCGGTCACGGAAATCGCCTTCGGCGACGCTGCCGGCGGGGAACTGGTGGGAAATCCTGAGGCTGCCGGGCTGGGCCCATGCTGTCTGCAGCCAGAGGGGGCTGGTCGCGAGCGCGCCCAGTATTGTCCTGCGAGTCACTACCGACATAGTCATCCTCCAAGATGGTCTTACGGACTACCGGACAGATCATGTACGCCTGAAACGACTGCTGCGGCGCTCGTTCACCCGTCTTTAGGTTTGCGCTTTTTTTGCATTATTTAACGTATAAGCATAGGCTCGGCTGTAAACATGTCAAGAGAATATTCGAGCGACTGCTCATGCGGCGCAACATAAAAATGTGCTCGAAAAGCCCGGACTTGCGTGGGGAAAAGATGCTGCGAGAATGAAGCCGGAGGGTTCCAGCGCGACACCGCGGCGCAGCAAGCGCGCGGTGTCCCGTGTCGGATTTACAGCGATGCGAGGAAGCTGCGGATCGCGTCGTTCACCTTCTCCGGCTGGTCGATCATCGCGAAGTGGCGCGCCGGGGCCACCGACACCACCTGCACCCGCGGCGCACCTTCCAGCAGGGCCTTGTAGTAGTCGGCCTTGGCGCTTTCGCTGATGCCCTGCTGCGAGGCGTCGAGTTCGTGGTAGGGCGAGATCACCAGCAGCGGCGCCCCGATGTCTTTCAGGCCGGGACGCAGGTCGAGGTTCAGCACGTCGGCGGCGTACTGGCCGGTCGATGCCGGATCGCTGCGTGCCGACAGCTGGGCCAGGGCATCCGCCTTGCCCATGTCCAGTACGCCGATGGTGCGCATATAGCCTTGCTGCTGGCGCGCGAAGGCCGCCGGGTCGGTGGCGACGCGACCGCGCATGCCTGCCGCCATCGCGCTGCGCTGGGCCGGCGCCATCGTCTCGGTGCCCGGCATCACCGGCAAGCCGTCGATGCTGACCACGCCGCCGACCGCTGCCGGCCGGTCTTCGGCGACCGCATAGCCGAGGGTGCCGCCGAGGCTGTGGCCGACGATCACCGGCTTGGCCAAGCTGCGGTCGGCGATCAGCTGTTCGACCGCGGCGCGGGCGGCGGCGAAGGGCGCGGCGCCGGCGGCCGGGCGGCCGTCGAAGCCGGGCAGGGTCAGCACGTAGAGCGGATGGCTGGCGGCAAAGGCCCGGATCGTGTCCTGCCACACCCAGCTGCCGCTGGCCAGGCCCGGGATCAGGATCAAGGGCCGGCCGGCGGCGGCGCCGTGGCGCTCGACCAGCACGCCGCCTACCTCGAAGCGTTCGGCCGGCGCCAGGGTGGCGGCGAAGCGGTTCGGTGCCGGCGCGGGAGCGTTCGTCGGCGTATCGGCCGGGGCAGCGGCCGAGGTAGCGGCTGCGTGTGTCTTGTCGAAGGCGCCCAGCGCCAGCAGCAGGGCGAAGGCGGCATAGACGAGGCGTTGTTTGCGGGTGGTGTGGCAAAGGCTCATACGGGCTCCTGGTCGGGGAAGAAAATGGCTTCGATCGGTTGTTCGAACAGCTTCGATAAGGAAAACGCCAGCGGCAGGCTGGGGTCGTACTTGCCGGTCTCGATGGCGATCACGGTCTGGCGTGATACGTCCAGCAGCTCGGCCAGGTGCGCCTGGCTCCAGCCGCGGCCGGCGCGCAGTTCGCGGATCAGGTTCTTCATCGCCCGCTCCATGCGCGCACCAGGTTCACCGCGCCCCAGCTGGCGCACATCACCATCCAGACGACGAACATCGACAGCTTCGGGAAGCCGGCGGTTTCGAGGAAGCCGTAGCTGAAGGTGAGGGCGCCGGTGATGGCGAAGGCGATGCCGATCGATTCCAGCATGCGCAGGCGCTGGTACTCGTCGATGCGGGCGACGTGGCGCACGATGGCGCGGATCATCAGGGCGAAGCCGAGCATCGGCAATAGCAGCAAGACGGTGCGCAGCGTCCCGTCATCCATCGGCCGCGCCAGCTTGATCGACCCGACCAGCAGCACGGCATAGACCCCGATCGCGACCCACAATTCAGTGTGATAGGCACGTGCGACGCGTTTTTCATGCATGGCGGCTCTCCCTGCTGTCGATGAATGATGTAAAGGATGCTTTACATCGTAGTGAGGCTTTTCACGGATGTCAAGTTCCCTTTACATCTATTGTCGATGCCCGCTCTCGACTACAATGCGGCTCTTTTCACCACGCTTGCCGCCATGTCCCCAGACCCGACCCCATCCCGCCGCGCCATCGTCATCGGCGGCGGCCCCGCCGGCCTGATGGCGGCCGAAGCCCTGGCCGCGGGCGGCGTTCAGGTCGACCTGTACGACGCGATGCCGTCGGTGGGCCGCAAGTTCCTCCTGGCCGGCAAGGGCGGCATGAACATCACGCACGCCGAGGACGCCGACGCCTTTGCCGGGCGCTACGGCGCGCGCCGCGCCGAGGTCATGCCTTGGCTGGACGGCTTCACCCCCCAGCAGGTGCGCGACTGGATCCACGGGCTCGGCATCGATACCTTCGTGGGCAGCTCGGGGCGCGTGTTCCCGCTTGAAATGAAGGCGGCGCCGCTGCTGCGCGCCTGGCTGCACCGCCTGCGCGACGCCGGCGTGCGCTTCCACATGCGCCATCGCTGGCTGGGCTGGCGCGACGGCGCGCTGCTATTCGCCACGCCCGACGGCGAGCGCCTGGAGCAGGCCGACGCCGTCGTGCTGGCGCTGGGCGGCGCCAGCTGGGCGCGCCTGGGCTCGGACGGTGCCTGGGTGCCGCTGCTGCAGGAGAAGAGCGTGGACGTGGCGCCGCTGGTGCCGATGAATTGCGGCTTCGACGCCGACTGGAGCGAGCACTTCGCGAGCCGCCATGCGGGCGCGCCGCTGACGACGGTGGCGCTCGCGGTGGAAGGCGCGCCGGGGCCGGACGGCACACCGGTGTTCCGCAAGGGCCAGTTCGTGGTCACCGCGAGCGGCATCGAGGGCAGCCTGGTATATGCGCTGTCGGCACCGATCCGCGACGCCATCGCGGCCCAGGGCCGCGCCACGGTCTGGATCGATCTGCTGCCTGACCATAGCTTGGCGCGCGTGCTGGCCGAGGTGACGCACCCGCGCGGCACCCGTTCGATGGCCAGCCACCTGCAGAGCCGGCTCGGGATCAAGGGCGTGAAATCGGGGCTGTTGCACGAGTGCCTGAGCAAGGAAGAATACGCCGATCCAGTGCGGCTGGCGCAGGCGCTGAAGGCGCTGCCGCTGGTGCTGGTGCGTGCGCGCCCGATCGACGAGGCGATCAGCAGCGGCGGCGGGGTGCGCTTCGAAGCGATGGCGGGGGCCGGCGGCATGCTGCGCGCGCTGCCGGGCGTGTTCGTGGCGGGCGAGATGGTCGACTGGGAGGCGCCGACCGGGGGCTATCTGCTGACGGCCTGCTTCGGCAGCGGGCGCGCCGCCGGCCGTGCCGCGCTCGAATGGTTGAGCAGGTAGGGTGGGCGGCTCGGCCGCCCACGCGGAAGCCGGCATGGCGCCAGCGCTCGGGTAGACGGCGAAGCCGACTCGCCATCCGCGTCCACCCTACGATCAATGCCTGGTCGTTTCGTCCGGCCGTAGCGTCAGCACCCGCACCCCGGTGCGCGTCACCGCCACCGTGTGCTCGAACTGCGCGGACAGCTTGCCGTCGCGCGTGACGACGGTCCAGCCGTCGTCCTCGGTATCGACCCAGCCGCGTCCCTGGTTCAGCATCGGCTCGATCGTGAACACCATGCCTTCGCGCAGCACCAGGCCGGTCTGCGGCTTGCCCCAGTGGAGCACCTGCGGCGGCTCGTGCATCTCGCGGCCGATGCCGTGGCCGCAGTATTCGCGCACCACCGTATAGCCGTTGCGGCGCGCATGCCGTTCGATCGCGTGGCCGACGTCGCCCAGCCGGGCGCCCGGCCGCACCGCCTTGATCCCCTTCCACATCGCCTCGTAGGTCACCTGCACCAGCCGCCTCGCCGTCGGCGAGACCTCGCCGACCAGGTAGGTCTTGCTGGAATCGGCGATGTAGCCGTTCTTTTCCAGCGTGATGTCGAAGTTCACGATGTCGCCGGCCTGCAGCAGTTCGGACGGCGACGGCACGCCATGGCACACCACGTGGTTGCGCGACGCATTCAGTGCGTAGGCATAGCCGTACTGGCCCTTGCTGGCCGGACGGGCGGCGAGGGTGTCGACGATGAAGCGCTCGGCCAGGTCGTTGACGGCCATGGTCGACATGCCGATCAGGTTCAGTTTGTCGAGCTCGCCGAACACGGCTGCCAGCAGCCGGCCGGATTCCGCCATCAGGGCGATTTCTTCGGGACGCTTGGTCATCGCTAGGCCGCCCGGATCGGTTGCGTCACGACCCCGGCCGCACGCAGTTCGCGCGTGACGATCTCGTTGAAGCTCATCGTCGGATTCATCTCGGCCAGCATGCCGATTTTCAGCCAGAAGGCTGCCTGTGCGTTGATCGAGCGGCTTGATACCACGCTGGCCTTGCGCAGCTGGTCGTGCAGTTCGTCGTCGATGTTGACGATACCCATGATATGTTCCGTAAGTGGTGAATATACGAATCATATATTGATGGGGCGCGCAGGGCAAGCGCTGATTACACGAAACGTTTTAATCGTGGAAATTGACGCTGGCGCTGCCGTGGCGGCTGACCTCGCGCCGCTCCGGATTGCCGTAGACGGTCGAGTCGCCGCTGCCGGCCAGTTCCAGTTTGGCTTCGCGGCTGGCATACACCGCGCTGGTGCCGGAACCCGTGTGTTCCAGGCGGACCTGTTCGGCGCGCAGGTGGCGCGCGTCGAGTTCGCCCGAACCCTGCAGCTCGGCTTCCAGTTCGCGGGTGGCCCCGACCAGGGTCAGGTTGCCGGAGCCGACGCTCTCGGCCTTCACGCGCTCGCTGCTGCCGCCGGTGAGTTCGAGGTCGCCGCTGCCGTGCAGGGCGACGATGTTCTCGCGGTAGCGGCCGTTGAAGCGCAGGGTGCCGCTGCCGCCCAGGCCCAGGTCGAGGCGTTCGCCGGCGAAGCCGCTGGCGGTGGCGTCGCCGCTGCCGTTGACGTGCAGGGTGTCCAGCGCCGGCAGCGTCAGCGTGACTTCGATCGGCTGGCGGTGGCGCAGCAGGATGCCGCGCGGGCCGATGTGCAGGGTGCGGCCTTCCACGCTGGTGCCGATGTTGGCCAGCAGGCGCTGTTCGCCGCGCACTTCCAGCGCGGGTTCCGGGCCCTGGCGCAGCGTCAGGTTGATCGGGCCGCTCAGTTCGACGGCGGTGATCTGGGCGTCCAGGGTACGCTTGTCGGTGGCGAGCAGGCGGCTGCCGGGGCTCGAGGCGCCGGTCGTGCCCTGGGCCCGCAGCACGGTGTAGGAGACGCCGATCAGGCCGAAGGCGATCAGCAGCAGGACGAAGCCGGTCTTGAGCAATGCGCGCATGATAGCCTCAGTGTCCTGCGAGAAGGGAACGGTTCATCTGGAAGTAGCGCTTCAACCCGACCAGGGTAAAGCGCGTGACCACCAGCGAGACCAGGAACAGGGCGATCCCGCCGATCACCATGCCCAGGCCGACTGCGGTCTGGGTGGTGCGCGATTCGGCATCCATCTCGGTGCTGATGCGCAGCGAGCCGTCGGTGACGGCTTCGGCGCCGCGCAGCACGCGCGATCGCTCACGCCGGCTGCTGCCTTCCTCGGCCGACGCGGCATCCTCGGCGCCCCGTGGGCTGTCCTGGGTCACCTGGATGTCGCCGGCGCCGATGGTGATGCGGGTCTGGCGCTCGCCGCGGCTGTCCGGGTCGACCGTCATGTAGCGGGCCGGCCAGTCGAGCACCAGCTCGTTGGTGCCGGCCAGGCCGCTGGCGGTGGTCATGATGCCGCCCACATAAAAGGCCAGCGCGCACACGTACAGGGCGAACAGCAGCGCCGAATAGACGATCGCCGGGACGATCATGAACAGGTTGAAGATGGCCAGGCCCGCCGCCGACACGATCGTGCGGGGCAGGTTGGCCGGCGCCTTCTTTTGCGGTTTGTCTCCGCTGTCCTTGGCGCTGACATTGGCGTTGGCGTTGGCGGTGAGCGCGTCGAAGTGGGTGCTGGCGCGCAGCGTCATCGCGATCTTTTTCGGGTCGTCGAGTTCGCGTGCGGTCTCCTCTTCGCTGCGGCCGAGGTTGGCGGCGTCGACGAAGCGCTGCTCGTAATAGGCCAGGGTCCTGGCCTGGACCTCGGGCTTCAGGCCCAGCATGGCACGCTTGAGCGCGTCGAGGTATTCCAGTTTTCCCATCGGAGTTCCGTATTGCAGTATTCGATGCTGCCAGACTACGCCGTACGGCCCGGCGGCGCCAGCGCCGTGCGACAGTCTGCAGGATACGCGGCGCAGGGCGCCGCCAGGGCCGATGGGCGCAAGCTCAAGCCGCGATGCCGTCCAGCGTGCGCGCCGCCGCCACGCCGCTGCGCACCGCCGATTCCAGCGTCGCCGGGTAGTCGCAGGCGGTGTAGTCGCCGGCCAGCGCCAGCCCCTTGACGCCGGTATCGTTGCCGGGCCGGACGAGGGCGGGCCTGCAGCTGAAGGTGGCGCGCTTTTCGGTGATGACCTGGTGCCAGGCCGGCAAGGCCAGCGCCGGCAAGCCGAAAGCGTCGGCCAGCTGGGCCGCGACCTGGGCCGCCAGCTCGGCGCGATCCAGGTCGGCCGCATCGGATGCGCCGCTGATCACCACCGCCAGCAAGCCGTTCTGGCCTGCGTCGAGCTGCCCGCGGTCGAACACGAACTGGCCCCAGTGGCCGCGTTCCGGCTCGTCCAGCAGCGCGCAGAAGGGCAGCGGCAGGCGCAGCGCCAGGTCGTATTGCAGGTAGACCGTCGAAATCGGTTCGTAGTCGAAGGCGTCGAGCTGGCCGGCGACGGCGTCGAGGCCGGGCAGGGCGCGCAGGAAAGCGGCGGCCTGCCATGGCGCGGTCGCCAGCACCACGCCGTCGAACTTGACGCAGCCGCCGGAGGTCGTCACGCGCCAGCGGCCGTCGTCGTTCCGGGCCAGGGCGTCGACGCGGGCGCCGGTCAGCACGCGGGCTCCCTTCTGTTCGATGTGGCGGCGGGCGGCGTCCGGAAACAGCGCGTCGAGCAGCAGGCGCGGCAGCAGCATGTCGGACGCCGCCCGCTTGGCGCCGAGGCTGTCGCGCAGCACCGCCAGGAACACCTGGCTGGACGCGTGTTCGGGTGCGGTGTTCAGCGCCGCCAGGCACAGCGGGCGCCACATCTGGCGGATGAGGTTCGGGGTCTGGTCGAAGCGTTCCAGCAGCTCGGCCACGCTGCAATCGTGATGCAGCTGCCAACCCATCCAGCGTGCGCTGGTCGAAAAGCGCGCCAGCGCCATCTTGTCGGCGCCCGTGAGGCCGCGCGCGCGCAGCAGCGCCGCCAGCATGTGCAGCGGGGCAGGCAGCGGCGGCGCCACGAAATCCATCAGGCCGCGGCCCGGCGGGTAGCGCATCTGCAGCGGCAGGCGCAGCAGCGCGTCGCGCGGCTTGATGCCTACCCGGCGCAGCAGGCCCAGGGTCCGGTCGTAGGCGCCCAGCATGATGTGCTGGCCGTTGTCGAGCTGGCGCCCGTGGGCGTCGACGGCGCGCGCGCGGCCGCCGAGGGTGCGCGCGGCTTCGTACAGGGTCACCGCATGGCCGGCGTCGGCCAGGGCGACGGCCGAAGCCAGCCCGGCCCAGCCCCCGCCTATCACGGCGGTGGCTGGGCGGGTGCGCTTGTCAATTGCGGACATAGGTTTTCCACGCCAGCCACAGCTTGCGCAGCGGCGTCAGCGAAATCCGCTGGGTCAGCACGTGGAAGCCGTCGTGCTCGATCTCGTCGAGCAGCGTGCGGTAGATTGCCGCCATCATCAGGCCGGGACGCTGGGCGCGCCGGTCCTGCTTCGGCAGCAGGGCCATGGCGTCGTCGTAGCAGGCCTGGGCGCGGTCGGTCTGGAATTTCATCAGCGCCTCGAACTTCTCGCTGTGGCGCGCGTTCAGCAGGTCGGCGGCGGTGACGCCGTGCTGCTGCAGTTCGTTCACCGGCAGGTAGATGCGGCCCTTGCGCGCATCTTCGCCGACGTCGCGGATGATGTTGGTCAGCTGGAAGGCCAGGCCCAGCTTTTCCGCGTACTCCAGGGTCTTCGGATCGGTCACGCCGAAGATGCTGGCCGACAGGATGCCGACCACGCCAGCCACGTGCCAGCAGTATTTGCGCAGGCCCGGATAATCGAGGTAGCGCGACTGGTCGAGGTCCATCTCCATGCCGTCGATGATGGCCTGCAGGTGTTCCTGCTTGAGGTCGTAGACGGCGATGTGCGGGCGCAGTGCCAGCATCACCGGGTGGGTCGGCGCGCCGTCCGCGGCATACATGCTCGCTACTTCATTGCGCCACCAGGCCAGCTTGATGCGCGCCAGCGAACCGTCCGTGGCGTCGTCGACCGTGTCGTCGACCTCCCGGCAGAATGCATACAGCGCCGTGATCGCGCGCCGCCGTTCGGGCGGCAGGAACAGGAAGCTGTAATAAAAGCTGGAGCCGCTTTGGACGGTCTTTTGTTGGCAGTATTCGTCGGGAGACATATTATAAAAATGCAAATTCCTGGAGCAAGTCCGCTATTCTATCTCTGATACGCCTCCAGATGAGGGCAATGCGGGGGATTTACAGTCGCGCTCTACATTTTGAAAGCGCGCCAGCCGACCGCCAGCCAGTCCAGCCGTCCCAGCTTGGGACGCCGGGTGTGTACGTCGTAATCGACCCGTTCGATCGCTTCCAGGATGCGCAGGCCGCCTTGCACCACCATCCGCAGTTCCCAGCCGACGCGGCCCGGCAGGCGCGTGGCGAGCGGGGCGCCTTCCAGCATCAGGGCGCGCGCCCGCGCCACCTCGAAGCGCATCAGCGCGGTCCAGGCCGGGCCCTGGCGGCCGGCGCGGATGTCGGCTTCGCTGACGCCGAAGCGCTGCAAGTCTTCCAGCGGCAGGTAGATGCGGCCTTTGTCGATGTCGATCGCCACGTCCTGCCAAAAATTAATCAGCTGCAGCGCACTGCAGACGGCATCCGACTGGCGCAGGCTGAGCGGGTCGGCCACGCCGTACAGGGCCAGCATCAGGCGTCCGACCGGATCGGCCGAACGGCGGCAATAGTCGAGCAGGGCGGCAAAATCGGCGTAGCGGACGGTCGTCACGTCCTGGCGGAAGGCGCTCAGCAGGTTGCGGAGTAGCTGCAGGTCGAGCCGGTAATCGGCGACGACGGCGGCCAGGCGCGCGAACAGCGGGTCGGGCGGCGGCGTTCCGGCCGCGATGGCGTCCAGCGCCGCGTCATAGGCGCCCAGGGCCGCCAGCCGCTCCTCGGGGCCGGCATCGCCCTCGTCGGCGATGTCGTCCGCGCTGCGCGCGAAGGCGTAGATCGCTTCCACCGCCGGCCGCAGGCGGCGCGGCAGCAGGATCGAGGCGACGGGGAAATTTTCGTAGTGATCGACGGCCATGGGGATGCAGTGTTGTGTTTGCATGATTATAATTGCTCAAATTAAAAAATCAGAATTGCCTGGGCACCCGGCCCGGGCTACAGAGGAAGACACCGTGCCCGTCCGCGAATCCCGCTTGTCCCGCCGTTCCCTGGCGCCGCCCATTTTGTTGCCCCTGCTGTTGTCCGCCTTGTTGTCCGCCGGGTTGTCCGCGTGCTCCAAGCCGGCGCCGCCGGCCCCCGAGGTGCGCCCGGTGCGCACCCTCACGCTGGCCGCCGCCGCCGTGGGCAGCAGCGCCGAGTTTTCGGGCGACGTGCGCCCGCGCTACGAATCGCGCCTGGGCTTCCGCGTCGGCGGCAAGATCAGCGCGCGCAAGGTCGACGTCGGCAGCGTCGTGACGCGCGGGACGGTCCTGATGCAGCTCGATCCGCAAGACTTGCGCCTCGGCCAGGCCCAGGCCCAGGCGGCCTTGCGCGCGGCCGAGACCACGTCCGAGCTGGCCCAGGCGGAACTCAAGCGCTACCAGGGCTTGCGTGCCCAGAACTTCGTCAGCCAGGCGGTGCTCGACGAAAAAGTGGCGGCGGCGCGCTCCAGCCAGGCGACGGTGGAATCGAACCGCGCCGCGCTGCGCGAGCAGAGCAACCAGGCCGGCTATGCCAACCTGGTGTCGGATACGGACGGCGTGGTGACGGCGATCGACGCCGAGGTCGGGCAGGTGGTCGCCGCCGGCACCCCGGTGGTGCGGGTCGCGCGCACCGATGAAAAGGAAGTCGTGATCGGCGTGCCGGAAGACCAGGTCGAGGCCTTGCGCAAGGTGAGCGAAGTCAAGGTCAAACTGTGGGCCGATCCCAACGCCAGCATCGCAGGACGCATCCGCGAAGTGTCGCCGATGGCCGATCCGGCCACGCGCACCTACACGGTCAAGGTCGCGATGCCGGCGCGCGAGGACGTGCGCCTCGGCATGACCGCGGTGGTCCAGCTGCTGCACCGCGCGGCCGGGCCCAACGCATCCCAGCTGCGCGTGCCGACCTCCGCGCTGTACCAGGACAAGGGCGTGACCTCGGTCTGGGTCGTCGACGACGGCGTGGCACGCCTGCGGCCGGTGCAGGTCGGCGGCGTGGTCGGCAACGACGTGGTGCTGGCGGGCGGCGTGCAGGCCGGCCAGGTCGTGGTGACGGCCGGCGTCAACCTGCTGCGCGACGGGCAGCGGGTCAAGATACTGACCGCCGACGTGGCGCGCCGCGCCGATGCGGAGGCCGAAGCCGCGGGCAAGGTGGATGCGCATGGCGGCAAGGGTTCGCGTACCGGGGACGGCGCCGAGCATGGCGCCGAACATGGGGCGGGAACGGGCGCGCACGGCGGGCAGGCCGCGGTTGGCGCGCCGCCGGCCGGGCCGACCGTACCGCCCGCGGCAGCGGCACCTGTAGCGGCGCCGGTGGCCGTGCCGGTGGCTGCCGCGGCGGTGGCCGGGGGCGCTGCCGCCGGTGCAGGGGCGGCGCTACTGGCCAAGGCGCCGGCAGCCGAGCCCGCGCATGCGGCGGCCAGGCCGGCCGCCAAGCCCGAGCGCAAGGCGGCCCGCAAGGAAAGCAGGAAGGAAGCGAAAAAAGAAGCGAAGAAAAAATCCGCCGAGCACGCCAAGAAGCGCAACGACAAGAGCTCGAGCAAGACCGCTGCAGCCCACGGCCGCAAGCACGCCAGTGCGGGAGCGGCTAAATGAGGGGTTTCAACCTGTCGCGCTGGGCGCTGGAACACATCCCGCTCACGCGCTACCTGATCGCCGCGCTGCTGATCGGCGGCATCCTCAGCTACAACGTGCTCGGCCAGGACGAAGATCCGCCCTTTACCTTCCGCATCATGGTGCTGACGGCCTACTGGCCGGGCGCCACCGCGGTGCAGATGGCGCAGCAGGTGACGGATAAGCTCGAGCGCAAGCTGCAGGAAACCCCGTCGATCGACAAGATCTCGAGCTTTTCCAAGCCCGGCGAAACCACCGTCATCCTCGAACTGAAGGAATCGACCGCACCGAAGGACGTACCGCCCACCTGGTACCAGGTGCGCAAGAAGGTCGGCGACATCGCGGCGACGCTGCCGGCCGGCGTGGTCGGCCCCTTCTTCAACGACGAATTCGGCGACACCTACGGCTCGATCTTCGCGCTGTCCGGCGACGGTTTCACCTATGCCGAGATGCGCGACTATGCCGACTTCGTGCGCCAGCAGTTGCTGGCCGTGCCGCTGGTGGCCAAGGTCGAGCAGTTCGGGGTGCAGGAAGAAAAGCTGAACATCCTGTTCTCGCAGCAGAAGTTCGCCCAGCTGGGGGTGCCGATGGACACCATCGTCAACCAGATCGCGACCCAGAACGGCATCGAGGCCTCGGGCGTGCTGGTCACGCCGGGCGAGAACCTGCAGGTGCGCGTGAGCGGCGGCCTCAAGACCCCGAAAGACCTGGAAGACCTGAGCCTGCGCGCCAACGGCACCACCATCCGCCTGGGCGACTTCGCCCACGTCGAGCGCGCCTACCAGGACCCGCCGCGCGACAAGATGCGCTTCAACGGCAAGGAAGTGATCGGCCTGGGCGTGTCGATGGAGAAGGGCGGCAACATCATCCAGCTGGGCGAGGGGCTGGAACAGACGGTGGCGCGCATCCGCGCCCAGCTGCCGGTCGGGATCGAGCTGGAACGGGTATCGAACCAGCCGGCCGCGGTGACCGCGTCGGTGAGCGAATTCATGCACACGCTGGTGGAAGCGGTGGTGATCGTGCTGCTGGTGTCGTTCGTGGCCCTGGGTTTGCATTCGAAGCCCAAGCTGCGCCTCGACGTGCGTCCCGGCCTGGTGGTGGCGCTGACCATCCCGCTGGTGCTGGCGATTACCTTCATGTTCATGCGCGTGCTGGATATCTCGCTGCACAAGGTGTCGCTGGGGGCGCTGATCATCGCGCTCGGCCTGTTGGTGGATGACGCCATCATCGCCGTCGAGATGATGGTGCGCAAGATGGAGGAGGGCATGTCGCGCTTCGAGGCGGCCACCTTCGCCTATACCTCGACCGCCTTTCCGATGCTGACCGGGACCCTGATCACGGCGGCCGGCTTCCTGCCGATCGGCCTGGCCAAGTCCACCGCCGGCGAATACACCTTCTCGATGTTCTCGGTGAACGCGATCGCGCTGATCGTGTCATGGGTGGTGGCGGTGACCTTCACGCCCTACATCGGCTTCGTGCTGTTGCGGGTTGATCCAAATAAGCAGCCGCATGCCCCGGGCGAAGCCTCGCACCACGACGTGTTCGATTCGCCCGCCTACCAGCGCTTCCGGCGCCTGGTCAACTGGTGCGTGGCGTGGCGCATGACGACGATCGTGCTGTCGCTGGCGGTGTTCGCGCTCGGCGTGTTCGGCTTCAAGTTCATCGAAAAGCAGTTCTTCCCCGATTCCAGCCGCCCCGAGCTGATGGTCGAGATGTGGACGCCGGAAGGCACCAGCTTCGCCGTCAACGAGGCGCTGGCCAGGAAGTTCGAAGCCTTCGTGCGCAGCCAGCCGGAGCTGGAAAGCGTCACCAGCTATATCGGCACCGGCAGCCCGCGCTTCTACCTGCCGCTGGACCAGATCTTCCCGGCCTCGAACGTCTCGCAGTTCGTGGTGCTGCCGAAGACCCTGGCGGGGCGCGAAACGCTGCTGCGCAAGATCCGGCAAGTATTCAAGGACGATTTCCCGGAGGTGCGCGGGCGCGTGAAGCTGCTGCCGAACGGGCCGCCGGTGCCGTATCCGGTGCAGTTCCGCGTCACCGGGCCGGACATCGCGGTGGTGCGGCGCGTGGCCGACCAGGTCAAGGACGTGATGCGCGCCAGCCAGAACACGGTCGGCGTCAACGACAACTGGAACGAGTCGGTCAAGGTGCTGCGCCTCGATCTCGACCAGGACAAGCTGCGCGCGCTCGGCGTGACCTCGCAGGCGGTGCGGCGCACCGTCGCCACCGTGCTGTCCGGCACCACGATCGGCCAGTTCCGCGAAAGCAACCGCCTGATCGACATCGTGGTGCGCCAGCCGCTGGAGGAGCGCTCGACCATGTCGGTGCTGGCCAATACCAACGTCGCCACCGCCGCCGGCAAGCCGGTGCCGCTGTCGCAGCTGGCGCGCATCGAGTTCGTGTGGGAGCCGGGCGTGGTGTGGCGCGAGTGGCGCGAGTGGGCGATCATGGTGCAGGCCGACGTGGTGGAGGGCATCCAGGGCCCGACGGTCTCGACCCAGGTCGACGAGCGCCTGGCCGGGCTGCGCAAGATGCTGCCGGCCGGCTACCGCATCCAGCAGGAAGGCGCGGCCGCCGACAGTGCGGAAGCGGAAGCCTCGATCACGGCCAACGTGCCGCTGGTGCTGTTCCTGGTGTTCACGCTGTTGATGTTGCAGCTGCACAGCTTCTCGCGCGCGCTGCTGGTGTTCCTGACCGGACCGCTGGGCGTGGCCGGGGCGGCGATGGCGCTGCTGGCGCTGGGCCGGCCGTTCGGCTTCGTCGCCAACCTGGGCGTGATCGCGCTGTTCGGCATGATCATCCGCAACTCGGTGATCCTGGTCGACCAGATCGAAACCGACATCGCGGCCGGGGTGCCGGCCTGGGACGCGATCGTCGAGGCGGCGGTGCGGCGGTGCCGGCCGATCCTGCTGACGGCGGCCGCGGCGGCGCTGGCCATGATTCCACTGTCGCGCTCGGTGTTCTGGGGGCCGATGGCGGTGGCGATCATGGGTGGCTTGCTGGTGGCGACGGCATTGACGCTGCTGTTCCTGCCGGCGTTGTATGCGGCCTGGTTCCGCGTGAAAAAGCCTTCGTGAAGGGTAGCGTGGACGGCTATGCCGTCCACGCGGTCAAGCTAAGTATCTGATATAACGTAGAAAAATCTCAGCGATAAAAACCGATTAACTGAGCAGCATTGCACGATTTAAAAATCATCCAATGCTGTCAGAAAATCCAGTAAAATATCGGGTTGAAGTTGTAGCCCCTAAACAGATGGAATGCAGGGCGGCCGGGTAGACGATCGGGCGCCCTTTGTTTTTGTGGCAAGATGCAATCCTGCGCGAGGATGGCGAAATTGGTAGACGCACCAGGTTTAGGTCCTGACGCCAGCAATGGTGTGGGGGTTCGAGTCCCCCTCCTCGCACCACGAATAATTATTTTTTTGGACGATTTTTATAATGGCAACTGCAGTCGAAAACCTGGGTAAACTCGAGCGTCGCCTGACGCTCTCTTTTCCGCTGAGCGACGTTCGTACGGAAGTTGAAAAGCGCCTCAAGCAGCAGGCCAAGACCGCACGCGCACCGGGCTTCCGTCCGGGCAAAGTGCCGCTCAAGATGGTCGCTGCCCAGTACGGCTACCAGATCGAGTCCGACGTGTTGAACGACCGCGTCGGCGCGGCCTTCAACCAGGCAGCGACCGAAGCCCAGCTGCGCGTCGCCGGCATGCCGAAAATCGAACCGAAGCAAGACGCACCGGAAGGCATGCTGGCGTTCGACGCGACCTTCGAAGTCTACCCGGAAGTCGCCCTGCCTGACCTGGCCAACATCGAAGTCGAAACCGTCAAGGCCGACGTCAGCGACGCCGAGATCGACAAGACCATCGACATCCTGCGCAAGCAGCGCGTGCACTTCCACACCAAGGGCGAAGCCGGCGAACACGGCGACGGCGGCGAAGCCGTTGCCGCCAACGGCGACCGCGTCACCGTCGACTTCACCGGTGTCATCGACGGCGTCGAGTTCCCGGGCGGCAAGGCTGACGACTACGCCTTCGTGCTGGGCGAAGGCCGCATGCTGCCGGAATTCGAAGCCGCGACCGTCGGCCTGAAAGTCGGCGAAAGCAAGACCTTCCCGCTGGCCTTCCCTGAGGATTACCATGGCAAGGATGTGGCCGGTAAGACTGCCGAGTTCACCATCACGCTGAAGAACCTGGAATGGGCGCACCTGCCGGCAATCGACGAAGAGTTCGCCAAGACGCTGGGCATCGAAGACGGCAGCGTCGACAAGATGCGCGACGACATCAAGGTCAACCTGGAGCGTGAAGTCAACGCCCGCATCAAGGCCCGCAACAAGGAAGCCGTGATGGACGCGCTGGTCAAGCACACCGAAATGGATGTGCCGCAAGTGATGGTTGCCCAGGATTCCGAGCGCCTGGCCGAGCAGACCCGCCAGGACATGGCTGGCCGCGGCATGGACGTCAAGAGCCTGCCGTTCCCGGCCGACCTGTTCGCCACCAAGGCCGAGCGCCGCGTGCGCCTGGGCCTGATCCTGTCGCAGCTGGTGGGCGACAACAACCTGCAAGCTACCCAGGACCAGGTGAAAGCCCAGATCGAAGACTTCGCGCAAAGCTACGAAGACCCGAAAGAAGTCCTGAAGTACTACTATAGCGATCGTCGCCGCCTGAGCGAAGTCGAAGCTCTTGTATTGGAAGAAAACGTCGTTAACTATGTGCTTGGCAAGGCAAAGGTGACTGCGAAAGACATCGCCTTTGACGAACTGATGGGAAGCAACGCTCAAGCGTAATCGCTTGACGTCAGTTCCCTGACGGTCGACTGCATGGAGCCGCCGCCGGTGCCGCGCTTAGCGCCGCACCGGCGGCGGCGTCCCGTAACTTTATACAAGGATAGTGACAGGTATGAATCATAATCCCGCATTGGATACCCAAGCCCTCGGCCTCGTGCCGATGGTGATCGAGCAGAGCGGTCGTGGCGAGCGCGCCTACGATATCTACTCGCGCCTGCTGAAAGAGCGCGTGATTTTCCTGGTCGGTCCTGTCAACGACCAGATGGCCAACCTGATCGTGGCTCAGCTGCTGTTCCTGGAAAGCGAAAATCCGGACAAGGATATCTCGCTGTACATCAACTCGCCGGGTGGTTCGGTCTCGGCCGGCCTGGCGATCTTCGATACCATGAACTTCATCAAGCCGGACGTGTCGACCCTGTGCACCGGCCTGGCCGCGTCGATGGGCGCCTTCCTGCTGGCTGCCGGCGCCAAGGGCAAGCGTTTCTCGCTGCCGAATTCGCGCGTCATGATCCACCAGCCGTCCGGCGGTTCGCAGGGCATGGCGTCGGACATCGAGATCCAGGCCAAGGAAATCCTGTACCTGCGCGAGCGCCTGGCACGCATCATGGCCGACAATACCGGCCAGACGATCGAGCAGATCCACAAGGATACCGACCGCGACCGCTTCATGTCCGCCGAGGAATCCGTCGAATACGGACTGATCGACCGGGTGCTGACCAGCCGTGCATAATCAAGGTAAATAGTAACGCCCGATTGTTGCTCAAAACGCCCGGTCGCGACAGCGGATCGGGCGTTTTATTTTCAAATCGAGTAGCATGGAGATGTGTGCACTTGTTGCGCCCCTGTATTAGCGTTATATTCATTGCAACTCAACAGAAACCTGCCCCATGTCTGACAAAAAATCCTCAAGCGGCGAAAAACTCCTGTACTGCTCGTTCTGCGGCAAGAGCCAGCACGAGGTCAAGAAGCTGATCGCGGGACCTTCGGTCTTCATCTGCGACGAATGCATCGACCTGTGCAATGACATCATCCGCGATGAGACCTCGAACGTCGAAACGGTGGCGGGCGCCAAGTCCGACCTGCCGACGCCGCACGAGATCAGCGAGCTGCTGGATCAATACGTGATCGGCCAGCAGACGGCCAAGCGCATTCTGTCGGTCGCTGTATACAATCACTACAAGCGCCTCAAGCACCTCGGCAAGAAGGACGAGGTCGAGCTGGCCAAGAGCAACATCCTGCTGGTCGGCCCCACCGGCTCCGGCAAGACGCTGCTGGCCCAGACGCTGGCGCGCATGCTCAACGTCCCGTTCGTGATCGCCGATGCGACCACGCTGACGGAAGCCGGCTATGTCGGCGAGGACGTCGAGAACATCATCCAGAAACTGCTGCAGAGCTGCAACTACGAAGTCGAGAAGGCGCAGCGTGGCATCGTCTACATCGACGAGATCGACAAGATTTCGCGCAAGTCCGACAATCCGTCGATCACGCGCGACGTGTCGGGCGAAGGCGTGCAGCAAGCGCTGCTGAAGCTGATCGAAGGCACCATGGCCTCGGTACCGCCGCAGGGCGGGCGCAAGCATCCGAACCAGGACTTCGTGCAGATCGACACGACCAACATCATGTTCATCTGCGGCGGCGCCTTCGACGGCCTGGCGAAAGTGATACAGAACCGGTCGGAAAAGAGCGGCATCGGCTTCGCGGCCAGCGTCAAGAGCCCGAGCGAGCGTTCCAACAGCGACGTGCTGCTGGAAGCCGAGCCGGAAGACTTGATCAAGTTCGGCCTGATCCCCGAACTGGTCGGCCGCCTGCCGGTGGTCGCCGCGCTGAGCGAACTCACCGAGGAAGCGCTGATCCAGATCCTGATCGAGCCGAAGAACGCCCTGATCAAGCAGTATTCGAAGCTGCTCGAGATGGAAGGTGCGGAACTCGAAATCCGCCCGGCGGGCCTGCATGCGATTGCCAAGAAGGCACTGGCACGCAAGACCGGCGCGCGCGGCCTGCGTTCGATCCTGGAGCACGCGCTGCTGGACGTGATGTACGAACTGCCGAGCCAGCAAAACGTGGTGAAAGTCGTGATCGATGAAAATACGATCACGAATGGCGCGAAACCTTTGCTGATCTATAGCGAAACGCCAAAAGTTTCCGGAGAAAATTAATATTTCCTGCTGTAAAAGCTTCAAACACGCTTGAAACCTGCGGTCGAGTCGGTACAATCAATCTCGACATCAGCGGGTAATGCAGTAAAAAGCCACTCGCGACTTTCGTTGCAGAGTGGCTTTTTCATTCAAAACGCACGCTTTTGTCGAATCGGCTATAGTCAAATCCAAGTTAACAAATTTTTCATCAGGAAAAATTTTTTTGGCCGGTCTTGTGAATCGAGGGTGGGCGCCCAACATCCTCTTCACGCTTTCTATAAGGTATGCCATGACGACTACTAAATTTACCGAGCAAACAACGCTGCCCCTCTTGCCCTTGCGCGACGTGGTGGTGTTCCCTCATATGGTGATACCTCTGTTCGTCGGCCGCCCAAAATCCATCAAGGCGCTGGAAGCCGCGATGGAGCAGGGCAAGAGCATCATGCTCGCTGCGCAAAAAGCAGCTGCCAAGGACGAACCTTCGGCCGCAGACATCTACGAGATCGGCTGCGTGGCCAATATTTTGCAAATGCTGAAGCTGCCCGACGGTACCGTGAAGGTGCTGGTCGAAGGCGCGCAGCGTGCCCGTATCAATCACATCAGCGATGGTCCGAGCCATTTCGTGGCTGACCTGACCCCGATCAATTCGGAAATTGGCGACGACTCGGAAGTCGAAGCGATGCGCCGTGCGATCGTCCAGCAGTTCGACCAGTACGTCAAACTGAACAAGAAGATTCCGCCCGAGATCCTGGCGTCGCTGGCCGGTATCGACGACGCCGGCCGCCTGGCCGACACCGTCGCCGCCCACCTGCCGCTCAAGCTTGAGCAGAAGCAGGTGATCCTCGAGATCTTCAACGTCGCCAAGCGCCTCGAGCACCTGCTCGGCCAGCTGGAAGGCGAACTCGACATCCTGCAGGTCGAAAAGCGCATCCGTGGCCGCGTCAAGCGCCAGATGGAGAAATCGCAGCGCGAGTACTACCTTAACGAGCAGGTCAAGGCGATCCAGAAAGAGCTGGGTGAAGGCGAAGACGGTGCCGACATCGAAGAGCTCGAGAAGAAGGTGATCGCCGCCAAGATGCCGAAGGAAGCCCTCGAGAAAGCCATGGGCGAGATCAAGAAACTGAAGATGATGTCGCCGATGTCGGCCGAAGCCACAGTCGTGCGCAACTACATCGACACCCTGGTCGGTCTGCCGTGGAAGAAAAAGTCCAAGGTTACGATCGACTTGGAAAAGGCTGCCGAAGTGCTCGAATCCGACCACTACGGCCTGGACAAGATCAAGGAACGCATCCTCGAGTACCTCGCAGTGCAGCAGCGCGTCGAGAAACTGAAGGCGCCGATCCTGTGCTTCGTTGGTCCTCCGGGCGTGGGCAAGACCTCGCTGGGCGAATCGATTGCCCGCGCAACCGGCCGCAAGTACGTGCGCATGGCGCTCGGCGGCGTTCGCGACGAAGCCGAGATCCGCGGCCACCGTCGTACCTACATCGGCTCGATGCCGGGCAAGGTGCTGCAATCGCTGTCGAAAGTCGGCGTGCGCAACCCGCTGTTCCTGCTCGACGAGATCGATAAAATGGGTGCGGACTTCCGCGGCGACCCGTCCTCGGCACTGCTGGAAGTGCTCGACCCGGCGCAGAACCACACCTTCAGCGACCACTACGTCGAAGTCGACTTCGACCTGTCGGACGTGATGTTCGTGGCGACCTCGAACTCGTTCAACATCCCGCCGGCACTGCTGGACCGGATGGAAGTCATCCGCCTGTCGGGTTACACCGAAGACGAGAAGACCTCGATCGCCCAGCGTTACCTGCTGCCGAAGCAGATCAAGGCGAACGGTCTGAAGGAAGAAGAGATCAAGGTCGAAGAAGCTGCGATCCGCGACATCATCCGCTACTACACCCGTGAAGCGGGCGTGCGTTCGGTCGAGCGTGAAATCTCGAAGATCTGCCGCAAGGTCGTCAAGATGCTGCTGCTGAAGAAAGACAACAAGCGCGTCATCGTCAACGCCAAGACCCTGGACAAGTACCTGGGCGTGCGCCGCTACGATTTCGGCGTGGCCGAGAAGGAAAACCAGGTCGGCCAGGTGGTCGGCCTGGCATGGACCGAAGTCGGCGGCGACCTGCTGACGATCGAAGCCGTGCAGGTGCCGGGCAAGGGCGCCGTGATCCGTACCGGTACGCTGGGCGACGTGATGAAGGAATCGATCGAAGCGGCGCGTACCGTGGTGCGCTCGCGTGCAAATCGCCTGGGCATCAAGAACGAGGTGTTCGAGAAGACCGACATCCACATCCACGTGCCGGAAGGCGCAACGCCGAAGGACGGTCCGTCCGCCGGTATCGCGATGACGACCGCGCTGGTGTCGGTGTTCACCGGTATCCCGGTCCGTGCCGATGTCGCCATGACCGGCGAGATCACGCTGCGCGGTGAAGTCCTGCCGATCGGCGGCCTGAAGGAAAAACTGCTGGCGGCGCAGCGCGGTGGCATCAAGACCGTGCTGATCCCGGAGCAGAACGTGAAGGACCTGGCCGACATCCCGGACAACGTCAAGAACAAGCTCGAGATCGTGCCGGTGCGCTGGATCGAGAAAGTGCTGGAAGTTGCCCTGGAGCGCCAGCCGGAAGCCGTGGTCGACGTCCCGGCCGTGGCTGCCCCGGTGGCCGCGGCTGCCGAAGGGCAGGGCGGCGTGGTCAAGCACTGATCCTGCCGGTTCCCCTCTAAAAAGCGCCCCTCGCGGGCGCTTTTTTCTTGCCCGCGCACTCTGCAGTCGAGTGGTTCTTCTAATCTGTTGCCTCACGGTACCATACTTGCTTGACATGGAGCATCACGCCCTTGTCTAATACGCGCTTGCGGTTTTGCCGGCGTCCGTCGCCTGGCAGGCCGGGAACGTAAATGAGGGAAAAGAGTGAACAAAACTGAATTGATCGAAGAAATCGCGAAGTCTGCGGACCTGACCAAAGCTTCTGCGGCGCGTGCCCTCGATGCGATGATCGAAGCGGTGACCAACACCCTGAAGAACAACGACAGCGTGACTCTGGTCGGTTTCGGCACCTTCACGGTCGGCGAACGTGCTGCCCGCACCGGCCGCGACCCGCGTACCAAGGAAGCCATCAAGATCAAGGCAGCCAAGGTCCCGAAATTTAAGGCTGGTAAAGCACTGAAAGATGCAGTAAACTAATGCCTCTTCTGCGCTGACACGCAGAGGTAGGTAGTACCAGTATTTCGTGGAGCGGTAGTTCAGTTGGTTAGAATACCGGCCTGTCACGCCGGGGGTCGCGGGTTCGAGTCCCGTCCGCTCCGCCACGAATCCCAGTGCCGATGTATGGCCGGATGAAGCGGTTTGCGAAATACACGATTTTGGAGCGGTAGTTCAGTTGGTTAGAATACCGGCCTGTCACGCCGGGGGTCGCGGGTTCGAGTCCCGTCCGCTCCGCCAGAATGTGAGAGAAGTGTCGCCCTTTCAGGCGCGGCTGAAGAAAAGGCGAACCGTTGTTCGCCTTTTTTTTTGTTCTTCTCGTAGCTTTTTTTGTGAATGCATCTTCAACCTTGATTGGCTGACCATGTTTGAATTTATTCGTACTCACCAGCGCGTCATGCAGATCCTGCTGCTGCTGCTGATCCTGCCGTCCTTCGTCCTGGTCGGCGTCAGCAGTTACCAGGATCGCGGCGGCAGCAGCGATGGTGTGGCGACCGTGGACGGGAAAAAGATCACCCAGCAGGAGTGGGAAAACGCGCAGCGCCGCCAGATCGACCAGGCGCGCCAGATGATGGGCGCCCAGTTCGACCAGAAACTGTTCGACACGCCGGAAGCGAAACAGGCGATCCTCGATAACCTGGTGGCCGAACGCGCCATCAACGCCGAAGTCGCGCGCAGCAACCTCACCGTCAGCGACGCCGTGCTGGTCAAGGCCATTGCCGACATCCAGCAGTTCCGCAAGCCGGACGGCAGCTTCGACAAGGAGGGCTACTACGCCGCGATCGCCGCCCAGGGCATGAACGAGCAGCAGTTCAACGCCCGCATGCGCCACGACATGGCCGTGCAGCAGCTGGTCGGCTCGATCCAGCAGACCGCCTTCGCACCGCGTACCGTGTCGAACCGCCTGTCGGACATCAACGACCAGGAACGCGAAGTCCAGGAACAGCTGTTCCCGGCCGCGAGCTTCGTCGGCCAGGTGAAAGTCACCGACGACATGCTGAAAGCCTTCTACGACAAGAACGCCGCCCTGTTCCAGGTGCCGGAAACCGTCAAGGCCGAATACGTCGTGTTCAACGCCGACGCCGTCGAGAAATCGGTGGCCGTCTCGGACGCCGAGATCGCCGACGCCTACAACAAGAACAAGGCCCGCTTCACGACCGCGGAAAAGCGCAGCGCCAGCCACATCCTGGTCAACGCCCCGGCGGGCGCCAAGCCGGCCGACGATGCCGCGGCCAAGGCCAAGGCGCAAGCCATCCTGGATGAAGTGCGCAAGAACCCGGCCGACTTCGCGAAGATCGCCAAGGCCCAGTCGCAGGACCCGGGCTCGGCCGAGCTGGGCGGCGACCTCGGCAACATCGAGCGCGGCGTGTTCCCGGCCAAGCAGGTCGAAGACACGATCTACAGCCTGAAGGATGGCGAGATCAGCGGCCTGGTGCGCTCCGATTTCGGCTACCACATCATCAAGCTGACCAAGCTGACCCCGGCCACGCAAAAGAGCCTGGACGATGCCAAGCCGGAAATCGCGGCCGAGCTGAAGAAGACCAAGATGTCTTCGAAGTACTCGGAACTCGCCGAGACCTTCTCGAACACCGTGTATGAACAGGCCGACAGCCTGAAGCCGGTGGCCGACAAGCTGGGCCTGACCATCCAGACCGTCGACGGCCTGACCCGCACGCCGAACCCGGCACTGGGCACCTCGCCGGTCAACAACGATAAGTTCTTGAAGGCGATCTTCGCGAACGACGCGCTGACCAACAAGCGCAACACCGAAGCCGTCGAAGTGGCACCGAGCACCCTGGTGGCGGGCCACGTGGTGGCCTTCAGGCCGGCATCCAAGCGTCCGTTCGCGGAAGTCGAAGGCATCATCCGCCAGCGCGTGACCCAGGAAGAAGCGACCCGACTGGCACGCCAGGCCGGCGAAGCCAAGCTGGCCGCCGCCAAGGCCTCGGGCGACGCCAGCGGTTTCGGCGACGTCAAGGTTGTCTCGCGCACCAAGGAACCGACCATCAACCAGACCGCCGCGCTGGCCGTCCTCAAGGCCGACACCAGCAAGCTGCCGGCCTACGTCGGCGTCGAGCTGCCGGGCCAGGGTTATGGCGTGTACCGCATCGCCAAGGTGTCGCAGCCGGCCCAGCCGGATGCCGCGCGCCGCCAACAGGAAGCCGAGCAGATCGCGAATGCGGTCGGCGGCGGCGAGACCTACGGTTTCGTGGAGGCGCTGAAGCACAAGGCCAAGGCCAAGATCAACGTCAAATCGGCCGACCTGGGTGTGAAGCAGGATCAGTAAGCATCACGTAGTCAGCATAACGTCTACCGCAGAAAGCCCGGTCCGCGCAAGCGGCCCGGGCTTTTTTCATGGGCGCACCGCGGCCGGCTTACTCGAGGGTGCCGCGCTCCAGCAGCGACAGGTAACGCCGGAACGACGCATCCACCGCCATCCTGCCGCCCGCCGTGATCTCCGCATCCCAGAACGCGCCATACACGGCATCGAAGGCGAACGGCCGCAGGCGTGCTTCCATCCGCCGCACCGTGGACGCCGGCAGCGGCAAGTAGTTGGGATAGCTCCACATGAAGGACACGTGGGTGCGGCCGGGCGTCACCTGCAGGATATCGCCACTGAGCAGCGCGCCGCGGCCATCCGCGCCGTCGGGCCAGTGCAGCACCGTGCCGCCTTCGAAGTGCCCGCCAAGGCGCACCAGGCTCGGTTTGCCGGGCACGCCGTCGAGGCGCGTCGTATCGCCGGACCAGAAGCGCAGCAGCGGGTCCGGACGCATCACCCATGCGCGGTCATCCTCGTGCAGCCACACCGGGCAATCGAAAGCATGTGCCCATTCCACCATCGTCGTGTAGTAATGCGGGTGCGAGATGGCGATCGCGGCCAGGCCGCCGAGGGCGTCGATGATGTCGCGCGTGGCGTCGTCGAGCAGGCCGATGCAATCCCACAGGACATTGCCCCCTAGCGTACGCAGCAGCAGGGCGCGCTGGCCGATGCCAACCTTCGGCTGGGTGGCGATCGCGTACAGCCCGGGCGCCAGGCGCCGGTAGTAATTCTGGTGGCCCTGCCGCAGTTCCGCCAGCGTGGTCCAGTGCTGGCCGCCGGCCGGCACATACTGGCGGCTGTCGGCGCAGATGCGGCAGGCCGGCGGCGGCCGGTCCGCCGGCGCGTATTGCGTGCCGCAGGTGGTGCAGATGTAGGCGTCCATGGGTGTCGCTCCGTATCCGGCGTCGAGAGCCACATCTTACGGTGGCGGGCCGGGCGCGGGCGCACCCGTGTGCGCGACGCCGGCGCGCCCGACCGTCAGGCCGGGTGCAGGTGGCGCGCCGCGGCGACGAAGTCGTCCGGGCCGATGTCGGCCAGTTCCAATGCCTCGGCCTGCGCATACTGGGCGAAATTGCGGTCGATCGAACGCAGGTAGGCCGGGTCGTAGTGCTCGACCAGCAGCTGGTCGACCAGTTCCGGCATGCGGCCGCCGTTGGCGAGCCCGTGCCAGGCGGCGATCTTGGCGTGGCCGTGCAGCTGGACCAGGTGGTCGAGCTGGGTGTTCAGCGCGGCCGGGTCGGCGGCGAAGTGCTCGTAGTCTTCCATCAGCAGGCGCACCCGGTTCGGACGCGACAATTGCAGCGCGATGCAGGGCGAGGCGCGCATGCGCTCCATCACGGCGTCGGGCACGCGCAGGTTGCCGACCTTCTTGCTTTCCGACTCGACGAACACCGGACGTGCCGGATCGAAGCGCCGCAGCAAGTCCCAGATGCGGGTCTCGAAGGCCTTCTGGCTCGGCTGCGGCTCGTTCGGCAGGTGGCCCAGCACCGAGCCGCGGTGTGCCGCCAGCTGCTCGAGGTCGAGCACCTGGGCGCCGATCCCATCCAGCACCTGCAGCAGGCGGCTCTTGCCGCTGCCTGTGGTGCCGCAGATCACGCGGAAGTCGAGATTGCAGGGCTGTTCCAGCGCCGCGTTGACGTGGCCGCGGAAGGCCTTGTAGCCGCCTTCGAGCTGCACCACCTGCCAGCCGATCTTGGCGAAGATCAGCGCCATCGAACCGCTGCGGTTGCCGCCGCGCCAGCAGTAGACCAGCGGCTTCCAGTCGCGCGGCTTGTGGGCGAACATGGTCTCGACCGCACGCGCGATGTTTTTCGCCACCAGCGGCGCGCCCAGGCGCTTGGCTTCGAACGAGCCGACCTGCTTGTAGGCGGTGCCGACCAGGATGCGCTCGGCGTCGTTCAGCACCGGGCAATTGATCGCACCCGGGATGTGGTCGAGCGCGAACTCGGATTCGCTGCGCGCATCGATGATGGTGTCGAAGTCTTCCAGCGAGGGCAGGACGGTATCGAAGTTCAGGACTGCAGGGAATTTCATCGCGTTGTTATTCTTTGATCAGCGGCGCGAATTGCGGCCAGATATTGTTGAGGATGGTCGGATGCGCAGTGGCCAGCGGGTGCAGGCGGTCGGCCTGGAAGTTGGCCGGTTCCTGGGCCACGCCTTCGAGCATGAAGGGCACCAGCGGCACCTTCAGCTCGCCGGCCAATTCCTTGTACATGCCGGAAAAGCGTTCGGTGTAGGCGCGGCCATAGTTCGGCGGCATGCGCATGCCGACCAGCAGGACCTTGGCATGGTTCTTCTGCGCCAGCGAAATCATGGTGCGCAGGTTGTCTTCGGCGGCGTTCACCGGCAGGCCGCGCAGGCCGTCGTTGGCGCCCAGTTCCAGCACCACCAGGTTCGGCTTGTGCTGCTGCAGCAGGGCCGGCAGGCGCGTACGGCCGCCGCTGGTGGTGTCGCCGCTGATGCTGGCGTTGACGATGCGGGCATCGATCTTCTGCGCCTTCAGGCGCTGCTCCAGCAGGGCAACCCAGCCGCTGCCACGCGTCAGCCCATATTCGGCCGACAGGCTGTCGCCCACCACCAGTACGGTTTTTGGTGCAGAATAGGCACTCCCCGACGCCGCCAGCGCGAAGGCCGCGAGGGCACCTACGGTATATTTTTTGAGACGAGCAAGCATGCGTGATATTCCCGAGGCTTCAAAAGGTGACAGCGTAACATTGGATAAGGAAACAGGACGGCCGGCGATCGAGGTGATCGGCTTGTCGAAGCGGGTGGCGGACGCCAGCGGCGAACTCACCATCCTGCACGACGTCGATTTTACCGTGGGTGCGGCAGAGACGCTTGCCCTGGTGGGCGCCTCGGGGTCCGGTAAGTCCACGCTGCTCGGCCTGCTGGCCGGCCTCGACACGCCATCGACGGGCAAGGTGCTGCTCGACGGCACCGATATCTTCGCCCTCGACGAAGACGGCCGCGCGGCCTTCCGCAAGGCCAAGCTCGGCTTCGTGTTCCAGTCGTTCCAGCTGCTGGCGCACCTGAACGCCGTCGAAAACGTGATGCTGCCGCTGGAACTGCGCGGCGATGCCGATGCCCGCAGCAAGGCCGAAGCCATGCTCGGCCGCGTCGGCCTGGGCAGCCGCCTGCGCCACTATCCGAAATATTTGTCCGGCGGCGAGCAGCAGCGCGTCGCGCTGGCGCGCGCCTTCGTCACCGAGCCGCCGCTGCTGTTCGCCGACGAACCGACCGGCAGCCTGGACGCCGCCACCGGCGAAGCGGTGATCGGGCTGATGTTCGAACTCAACCGCGAGCGCGGGTCGACGCTGGTGCTGGTCACGCACGATCCGGCGATGGCGGCGCGCTGCGGGCGGACGCTGACCATCGCGGCGGGGCGTTTGCAAACCTGAGCATGGATCGCGCCTATGTGATGCACAGCCTGCTCGTGGACGATGGCGCATGCCGGGACATCAACTTCTCGGAGCACATCTCCACGCATGGGGCGAGGTCGCTGATGGATACCCTCTCGGTGTTCTGGACGCTGACGGAGGCGACCGATGCCGAGGGTGAACATGTCGCCGGTGCCTGTCTCGGTGCATCGCTGAGCCAGCAGGCGGGTGCGTTGCGCACCCTGTGGCATGGACCCGGTCTGTTGCGTGACTTGCAGGCCTATTTTTACTGGCCAGCCCACGACCAGGTGTTTTGCGAGCTGACCTTCTTTCCCGAAGCCCTCGATGTGCCGGGGTTCACGCTGGAAGATTTGTTGACGCAGCTGGCCACCTTCGTGCGCGTCACCGGATCCGAAGAATATTACGTCCGTTTCGAAAACGCCGCGTGGCGTCACGGCTGCCACGACAGGGACCAAGGCGTCATTCTGTCTCACCTGTCCGTCCCGCTGCCACTGGCGCAGCCGCCACCAGCCGATTGCGCTCGGCCCGGATCGCGCGCGGCAGCTCGCCCGCCGTCAGGCCGATCGGCCCGGCGTCATCCGCCACCAGCCTGTCCGCCGCGGCCCCGTGCAGCCACACCGCACCGAGTGCGGCTTCCCACGCCGGCCAGTCTTGCCCCAGCAAGGCGCCGCACACGCCGGCCAGCACGTCGCCGCTACCGCTGGTCGCCAGCCCCGGGTTCCCGGTGGGGTTGATCGCGACCTCGCCGTCCTGGCGCGCGATCACGCTGCCTGCGCCTTTCAGCACCACCACCGCGTTCAAGCGCTGCGCCAGCTCGCGCGCGTTTTCGAGGCGGTCGGCCTGCACGATGGCGGCGGTCACACCGAGCAGGCGCGCCGCTTCCAGCGGGTGCGGCGTCAGCACCACGGGGCCGTCGTGGTGGGCCAGGCGTGCCTGCAAATCGGGGCTGGCCGCCACCAGGTTCAAGCCATCGGCATCGAGCAGCAGCGGCCCGCTGCCGTCGATCAGCTTGCCGAGCAGGCGCATGGCTTGGCTTGAATCGCCCAGGCCCGGGCCGGCGACCACCGTACGGCGCTCGAACGCGAAGCCGACCGCGTCGCGCAGCATGATTTCCGGCTGCAGCGGATCGACGCCGAGCGCCGCATCGAGGGCCGCCAGGAACACCCGGCCGGCACCGCCGAACAGCGCGCCGCGCGCCGCCAGCAGCCCCGCGCCCAGCATCCCCGGCGCGCCGCCCAGCACCGCCACGTCGCCGAAGCTGCCCTTGTGCGAATTGCGCCGCCGCGGCGCCAGGCAGGCGCCGAACAGCGCCGGCGTATTGCACCAGACCTGTCCCGCTTCGCGCAGCGCGACATCGAGCAGGTCGACGCTCACCCTGCCTGCGTAGTCGCAGCCGTCGCCCGTATGCAGGCCCGGTTTGTCTCCCAGGAAGCTGAGGGTGTGGGTCGCGGCGACCGCGACGCCGCCCGGGCCGACGATGGCGCCGGTATCCGCATCCAGGCCGCTCGGCACGTCCAGCGCCAGCACCGGCCCGCGCATGATATTCACCTGTTCGGCCAGCTGGCGCGCCTGGCCGGTGAGCGGGCGGGTCAGGCCAATGCCGAACAGGCCATCCACCACCAGCGCGTACTGCGCATCGGCCGCGATGGCATCGATGAAGCGCAGGCCGGCGCCGCGCGCGCGTTCCAGCGCCGCCTGGGTTTCCGGCGAGGGCGCGCTGCCGGCCAGGTGCGCCACCTCGACCGTCCAACCGGCTTCGCTCAGATGGACCGCGGCTTCCAGCGCATCGCCACCGTTGTTGCCGGGACCGGCCAGCACCAGCACCGGTAATGACAGGTCGGCCACGGGCCGGCCTTTCAACAAGTCCAGCGCTCGGGCCGCTGATGCGGCGCCGGCGCGCCGCATCAGCGTGCCCGGCGGCAGGCCGGCCTGGGCCGCATGTTCAATGGCACGGATCTGGGCGATGCTGTAGAGCTGGGTGTTCATACAAGGTCCAATGAGGCGGGTGCGGACATGCATTTTCGCTAAAATCCGTCCCGCGCGCTGCACGCGACTACAATATGTGACGCGACTGAGTGGAGACACATATATGGACTGGCAGTTCTGGATCGACCGCGGCGGCACCTTTACCGACATCGTGGCACGCCGCCCCGACGGCGGCCTGGTCACCCACAAGCTGCTGTCCGAAAATCCGGAACAGTACCGCGACGCCGCCGTGGCCGGCATCCGCCACCTGCTCGGGCTGCAGCCCGGCGACGCCATCCCCGGCGGCGGGGTGGAGGCGGTCAAGATGGGCACCACGGTCGCCACCAATGCGCTGCTCGAACGCAAGGGCGAGCCGACCGCGCTGGCGATCACGCGCGGTTTCCGCGACGCCCTGCGCATCGCCTACCAGAACCGGCCGCGCCTGTTCGACCGCCACATCGTGCTGCCCGAGCTGCTGTACGCGCGCGTCATCGAGATCGACGAGCGCATGGGCGCCCATGGCGAGGTCGTGCAGGCGCTCGACCACGACGGCGCCCGCCGCGCCCTGCAGCAAGCCTATGACGACGGCTTGCGCGCGCTGGCCATCGTCTTCATGCACGGCTACCGCTACAGCGGCCACGAAGACGCGGTGGCACGCATCGCGCGCGAGATCGGCTTCACCCAGGTCTCGAGCTCGCATGCGGTCAGCCCGCTGATGAAACTGGTGGCGCGCGGCGACACCACCGTGGTCGACGCCTACTTGTCGCCGATCCTGCGCCGCTACGTCGACCAGGTGGCGGGCGAGTTGCCCGGCGTGAACCTGCAGTTCATGCAGTCGAACGGCGGCCTGACCGATGCGCGCACCTTCCAGGGCAAGGACAGCATCCTGTCCGGCCCGGCCGGCGGCATCGTCGGCATGGTGCGCGCCAGCCGCCTGGCCGGATTCGAGCGCGTGATCGGCTTCGACATGGGCGGCACCTCGACCGACGTGTCGCACTATGCCGGCGAATTCGAACGCGTGTTCGAGACCCAAGTGGCGGGCGTGCGCATGCGCGCGCCGATGATGAGCATCCATACGGTGGCGGCGGGCGGCGGTTCGATCCTGCATTTCGACGGCAGCCGCTACCGCGTGGGGCCGGACAGCGCCGGCGCCAATCCCGGCCCGGCCAGCTACCGGCGCGGCGGGCCGCTGTGCGTCACCGATGCCAATGTCATGCTCGGCAAGCTGCAGCCGCGCCACTTCCCGCACGTGTTCGGGCCGCAGGCCGACGAAGCGCTCGACGTCGAAGCGGTGCGGGCCGGTTTCGAGGCATTGGCTGCCGACATCGGCCGCGCCGGCGGCCAGGGGGCGCCTTCGCCGGCGCCTTCGCCCGAGTCGGTCGCCGAAGGCTTCATCCGCATCGCCGTCGGCAACATGGCGAATGCGATCAAGCTGATCTCGGTGCAGCGCGGCCATGACGTCACCGACTACACGCTGACCAGTTTCGGCGGCGCCGGCGGCCAGCATGCCTGCCTGGTGGCCGATGCGCTGGGCATGAAGACGGTGTTCATCCACGCGCTGGCCGGCGTGCTGTCGGCCTACGGCATGGGCCTGGCCGACCAGAGCGCGATGCGCGAGCACGCGGTCGAGCGGCGCCTGGACGCCATCGGCGAGGGCGAGCTGGCGCTCACGCTGGAAGGGCTAGCCGGGACCGCGCGCGAGCAGCTGCTGGCGCAGGGCGTACAGATCGAGCGCATCGAATTGCTGCACCGCGTGCACCTGCGCTACGAAGGTACCGATGCAGCGATCGTGGTCGCCTTCGGCAGCAGCGAGGCCATGCGGGCACGCTTCGAGCAGGCCTACCGGCGCCGCTTTTCCTTCCTGATGCCGGACAAGGCGCTGGTAGTGGAAGCGGTGTCGGTGGAAGCGCTCGGCCGCTCGGATGCGCCGCCGGAGCAGCCGCTCGACGCGCCCCTGCGCGACGACATACCGGTGCCCTGCGAAGTGGTGCCGATGTTCGGCGACGGCGCCTGGCGCGCTACCGGCGTCTACCTGCGCCGCAGCCTGGCACCCGGCCACCGCATCGCCGGGCCGGCCATCATCGCCGAGGACAATGCGACCACGATCGTGGAGGCGGGCTGGCAGGCCGAGGTCACGGCCTACAACCACCTGGTGCTGCGGCGCGTGGAGGCGCTGCCCGAACGCCATGCGATCGGCACCAGCGCCGATCCGATCATGCTCGAGATCTTCAACAACCTGTTCATGTCGATCGCCGAGCAGATGGGCCTGCGCCTGCAGAACACGGCGTATTCGGTCAACATCAAGGAGCGCCTCGACTTCAGCTGCGCGATCTTCGATGCGGATGGCAGCCTGGTCGCGAATGCGCCGCACATGCCGGTGCACCTGGGTTCGATGGGCGAGAGCATCAAGGCCGTGATGCGCAAAAATGCCGGCCGCATGCAGGCCGGCGACGTGTACATGCTGAACGATCCGTACAACGGCGGCACCCATTTGCCGGACGTGACGGTGATCTCGCCGGTGTTCGACGAAGCCGGCAAGGAGATCCTGTTCTACGTCGGCTCGCGCGGCCACCACGCCGACATCGGCGGCACCACGCCGGGCTCGATGCCGCCGGATTCCACGCATGTCGAGGAAGAGGGCGTCCTGATCGACAATTTCAAATTGGTTGATGGGCACGATGGCATGCTGCGCGAAGCCGAAACGCGGGCATTGCTGGCAGGCGCGCGCTACCCGGCACGCAATCCGGACCAGAACCTGGCCGACCTGCGCGCCCAGGTCGCGGCCAACCAGAAGGGCGTCGAGGAACTGCACAAGATGGTGGCGCTGTACGGTCTCGACGTGGTGCGTGCCTACATGCGCCACGTGCAGGACAATGCCGAGGAAGCGGTACGTCGCGTGATCGGCGCGCTGAAGGACGGCCGCTTCGTCAACCAGCTCGACAACGGCGCCCGGATCGAGGTCGCGATCCGCGTCCACCAGGCCGCGCGCAGCGCCGAGATCGACTTCACCGGTACCTCGGGCCAACTGCCCAACAATTTCAATGCACCGTCGAGCGTGTGCATGGCGGCGGTGCTGTACGTGTTCCGCACGCTGGTCGACGGTGCGATCCCGCTGAATGCCGGCTGCCTGAAACCGTTACACGTCATCATCCCGCCCGGGTCGATGCTGAATCCGCATTACCCGGCCTCGGTGGTATCCGGGAACGTCGAAACGTCGACCTGCATCACCAACGCCCTGTACGGTGCCCTGGGCGTAATGGCGGCCAGCCAGGGCACGATGAACAACTTTACCTTCGGGAATGCGCGCTACCAGTATTACGAGACGATTTCGGGCGGCTCAGGCGCGGGGCCCGGCTTCGATGGCACCGACGTGGTGCAGACCAACATGACCAACTCGCGCCTGACCGATCCGGAAATCCTCGAGTTCCGCTTTCCGGTACGGCTGGAGAGTTACGCGATTCGTCCGGGGTCGGGCGGGGCGGGGCGCTGGCATGGCGGCAATGGCGGCGTGCGCAGGATCCGATTCCTGGAGCCGATGACGGCGGCGATTTTGTCGAACAACCGCTTGCATGCGCCGTTTGGCATGGCCGGCGGTGGGCCTGGAGCGAAGGGGCGTAACCTGGTGGAGCGGGCGGATGGCAGCGTGGAGGAGCTGGGCCATATCGGCAAGACCGATATGGCACCGGGGGACGTGTTCTTGATTGAAACGCCGGGTGGCGGTGGGTATGGACAGGGCGAAGGCGAGTAGCGAGTAGACCTGCGGCCCGCGCGATTCGATGGAATGGAGCGATGATGCTGAACAAGATGAAATGGTCTACACAGGCGATCGCTCTGCCACCTGCGATTCAGGTCACGCTGTTTCCGACCTTCGTTGAGGTTGCGGACGAGTTGGCGCTGGGCTGGGAAGAAGCATTTGCCGAGTTACCGCATGTCGAGGCGCGACTACTGCCTCGTCAATTGCAGGCGATTCGTCGTCTTGACGACTATATGCTGTCCATTAGTGGCCAGGAAAATGGTCACCTGTGGACAATGGAGGCGCTGACGAGCTCCAAGGAGTGGGACCTGCTGAGGGCGCTCGCGAATGCATTACTCGAGCAAATGGGCTGGCCGAAAACGAAGCCTCCCGATACGGATGCTCTCTACATACTGGATACGGGCCAGCTTTTTTAGCCGCGTCACCCGGTACGCCCGGTTCATCAGGTGGAAATGCCGTACTTGCGCTTCGCCGCAGCAAACTCCGCCTCCAGCGCCGCCAGCCGCGGATGCGACGCATCCAGCCCGCGGATATGCGCCAGCTGCTCGCCGCACAAGCTCCCCAACGCCTCGTCCCAACCCATTTCCATCACCTGGCGCAGGATGCCGCCCACCAGCGCGATCATCACCTGCAGGTTGTTCGGCGCCATGTTGAGCGCTTCCAGCAGGGTCTGCACCGCGCCGCGCACGTCGCCCATGTTGCGCTTTTCGTCGGCGATGCCGAGCAGGATCTGGGCCTGGGCGCGCAGCTGCTTCACCATGCCTTCGGCCAGGTCGGGGCGGCCGGCGTCGACGAATACTTCGGTGGCCTGGCGCGCCGACACGCCGGCGTCCTGTGGCGTCGCCGTGCCCAGCGCCGCCATCATGACGGCGGCGGCTTCGTCGTCGAGCCGGTGCGCCAGGCAGGCGCGCGCCAGGTCTGCGCGCAGGCTGCCGGACAGCGCGCTGCCGCCGCGCACGGCGTCGACCGCCTGCTTCAGCTGGGTCACAGCGCCGGAGCCGTTGCCGCCGGCGTCCTGCACCAGCGCGCCGGCAAGGGCGGCGCAGGCGGCCGTCTCGGGGGCGCCCTGCAGCGAGCGCTCCATGTCGCGGATCACGCCGCCGGCCGCCGACGCGTCGCCCCTGGCGACCAGCGCCTTGACCAGGCCGAGGTGGTCTTGCGGCGTGCGGAATGCGGAGTGGCGCGAGCGCGCCACCGCCTGGCGGTAGGACTGCTCGGCGGCGGCGGGGTCGCCGGCTTCGAGCGCGACCTCGCCCAGCCTGCGCAGGCGCCCGACCATGTGCGGCGAGAGCGCCACCGCGGCCGCCAGCACCTTCTGCGCCCCGGCATGGTCGGCGCGCGCTTCGTGGCAGCGCGCCAGCAGGTCGTAGGCCGCCATCAGGCGCGGATTGTCGTCGATCAGCGCGTCGAGCAGGGCGGCGGCTTCGTCGATGCGTTCCTGCTCGACCATCGCGCGCGCCAGTCCGAGGCCGGCCCACCCCAGCGGCCGCGCCGCCAGCACCTCGCGGTACACGCGCTCGGCCTCGCGCGGCTCGCGCAGCGAGGCGTGCAGCTCGGCGCGCAGGCGCGCGAAGTCGAAGGCGAAGCGCTGCCTGGCGCGGGCGCCGTCGATGCAGGCCTGGATCGCGGCGCGCGGCTGGCCCTGCGCCGCCAGCTGGTAGGCCGGCAGCAGGGCGGCGCGGCGCGCCAGTGCGCGCGTGATGCGCTCGTGCAGCATGCCGGCGGTGAAGGGCTTGAGCACGTAGTCGGTGGGCGCCAGTTCGGCCGCGCTGACCACCTTGTCGCGGCTGCCTTCCGCGGTCAGCATGATGAAGATGGCCCAGGGCGGGATGATGCGCTCGCGGCGCAGGTCTTCCAGCAGCTGCTGGCCGTCCTGGCCCGGGCTGGCGGCATTGGCGCCGCCGAGGTCGTATTCGCACAGGATCACATCGAAGCTGCGCCGTGCCAGCTGCTTGACGGCGGTGCCGGCGTTGACCGCGAACTCGACGCGCGTGATGCCCGCCCCGTTGAGCATGTTCTGCAAGTTGGCGCGGATGCCCGGGTTCGGGTCCACGACCAGTACGCTCAACTGAGCATTCGGCAAGGCGTTTTGTGGCGTGGTTGGGCTGGTTTCGGGCATCGTCGTTCTCGTGTGGACCGCACTACAATAAGCGATTCCCCGCCACCCTGCCAAGCGTGCGGGCCGCCGTGCGGCCACCCGGGCGCTTCCAGAGTGTCAACAGTGGCCGACACTGTATAATAGCGGGCTATCTTTCACCCGCAGCCACGCTGCATCAACCGACTGTTTAGCCATGTTGATTCTGCCGGGTTCCAACGCCCTCTCTGCCTTCCGTAGCAACCGCCTCCTCACGCAACTGCAAGCCGTCGCTCCGACGATCGCCGCCGTGCAGGCACGTTACTACCACTTCATCGACGCCAGCAGCCCTCTCGCCACGGAGGATACCGAACGTCTGACGGCCATGCTCACCTACGGCGAGCCTGTGCCGGAAACGCAGTACGAGGGCGTGACCGAGGAGTTCTTCGTGATCCCGCGCCTGGGCACGATCTCGCCCTGGGCCTCGAAGGCCACCGACATCGCCCACAACTGCGGCATGGCGCACATCCACCGCATCGAACGCGGCGTTGCCTACACCGTGGTGCTGAAGAGCGGCATCCTCGGCACCGGCTTTGGCGCACCGAAGAAGCTGCCGGACAACGAGATCGCCGCCGTCTCGGCGCTGCTGCACGACCGCATGACGGAAACCGTGCTGCGCAACGCCGACCAGGCGCAGGCACTGTTCACCGAACTCGAAGGCCGTCCTCTGGAATCGGTCGACATCCTGGGCAGCGCCGGCCGCAACGCGCTGGTGCAGGCGAATGCCGAGATGGGCCTGGCCCTGGCGGAAGACGAGATCGACTACCTGTTCGACGCCTTCACCCGCGTGCAGCGCAATCCGACCGACGTCGAGCTGATGATGTTCGCCCAGGCCAACAGCGAACACTGCCGCCACAAGATCTTCAACGCCGAGTGGACCATCGACGGCGTCAAGCAGGACAAGTCGCTGTTCGGCATGATCAAGAACACGCACCAGCTGCAGCCGAAGGGCACGATCGTCGCCTACAGCGACAACTCGTCGATCATGGAAGGCGCCGAGGTCATGCGCTTCTTCCCGCAGGGTGAAGCGCACGACTACACGCCGACGACCCAGCTGACCCACACGCTGATGAAGGTCGAGACCCACAACCACCCGACCGCGATCTCGCCGTTCCCGGGCGCCTCCACCGGCGCCGGCGGCGAGATCCGCGACGAGGGCGCGACCGGCCGCGGCGCCAAGCCGAAGGCCGGCCTGACCGGCTTCACGGTCTCGAACCTGCACATCCCGGGTTTCGAGCAGCCCTGGGAATCGCCGGCCTACGGCAAGCCGGAACGCATCGCCTCGCCGCTGCAGATCATGGTCGACGGCCCGCTCGGCGGCGCCGCCTTCTCCAACGAATTCGGACGTCCGGTACTGGGCGGCTACTTCCGCACCTACGAGCAGAACGTCGGCAAGACCGCGCTGGGCGACAACACGGTGTTCGGCTACCACAAGCCGATCATGATCGCCGGCGGCATCGGCAATATTTCGGACGAACACACGCACAAGAACGACATCCCGCCGGGCAGCCTGCTGATCCAGCTCGGCGGTCCCGGCATGCGCATCGGCATGGCCGGCGCCGCGGCGTCGTCGATGGCGACCGGCACCAACACCGCCGACCTCGATTTCGACTCGGTCCAGCGCGGCAATCCGGAAATGGAGCGCCGCGCCCAGGAAGTCATCAACAGCTGCTGGCAGCTGGGTAGCGCCAACCCGATCATCTCGATCCACGACGTCGGCGCCGGCGGCATCTCGAATGCCTTCCCGGAAATCACCAACGACGCCAAGCGCGGCGCCACCTTCGACCTGCGCAAGGTGCCGCTGGAAGAAAGCGGCATGTCGCCGCGCGAAATCTGGAGCAACGAGTCGCAGGAACGCTACGTGCTGGCGATCGCGCCCGACGACCTGGCGCGCTTCGCCGCCATCTGCGAGCGCGAGCGCTGCCTGTTCGCCGCGGTCGGCGTCGCCACCGAAGAACGCCAGCTGCGCCTGGTCGACCCGCTGACCAACACAAGCCCGGTCGACATGCCGATGGACGTCCTGCTCGGCAAGCCACCGAAGATGTCGCGCAATGTCGAGCACGTGCAGAACGACTTCGCCCCGGTCGACGTGACCGGCCTGGAGCTGGCGGAAGTGGCGCGCCGCGTGCTGCTGCTGCCGACCGTGGCCGACAAATCCTTCCTGATCACCATCGGCGACCGCAGCGTCGGCGGCATGAGCGTGCGCGACCAGATGGTCGGCCCGTGGCAGGTGCCGGTGGCCGACGTCGCCGTCACCACCATGAGCTTCGAAGGCTTCAAGGGCGAGGCGATGGCGATGGGCGAACGCACCCCGGCCGCCGTCATCGATGCCCCGGCCTCGGGCCGCATGGCCGTCGCCGAGGCGATCACCAACATCGCCGCCGCACCGATCGCGGACATCACCGACATCAAGCTGTCGGCCAACTGGATGGCGGCCTGCGGCCAGCCGGGCCAGGACGCCGCGCTGTTCGACACCGTCAAGGCGGTCGGCATGGAGCTGTGCCCGGCGCTGGGCGTGTCGATCCCGGTCGGCAAGGATTCGCTGTCGATGCGCACCACCTGGAACGATAACGGCGACGCAGGCAAAGCTGAACCCAAGGCGGTCATCTCGCCTGTATCGCTGATCGTCTCCGCCTTTGCACCGGTGGGCGACGTGCGCAAGACGCTGACCCCGCAGCTGCGCACCGACCTCGGCGACACCTCGCTGATCCTGATCGACCTCGGCCGCGGCAAGAACCGCCTGGGCGCCTCGGCGCTGGCGCAGGTCACCGGCCAGCTCGGCAACGAGACTCCGGACCTGGATAACCCGGCCGACCTGAAAGCCTTCTTCGCGGCGGTCCAGCAACTGAATGCGGATGGCAAGCTGCTGGCCTACCACGACCGTTCCGATGGCGGCCTGTTCGCGACCCTGTGCGAAATGGCCTTCGCCGGCCGCGCCGGCGTCTCGGTCAACCTCGACATCCTGACCATGGAAGGCGAGCACGCGTCCGACCACGGCGACGCCAAGAACTGGACGGCGCAGGTCGGCGAGCGCCGCAACGAGATGACGCTGCGCGCGCTGTTCAGCGAAGAGCTGGGCGCCGTGATCCAGGTGCGCCACGACGAGCGCAGTGCGGCGATGAACGTGCTGCGTTCATTCGAGCTCGGTGCCTGCAGCCACATCATCGGCAAGGTCAACGACCGCGGCGTGATCGAGTTCACCCGCGACACCAAGGTCATCTACCAGGAACGCAGGAGCAGCCTGCACCGCCTGTGGAGCGAGACCAGCTGGCGCATCGCGCGCCTGCGCGACAACCCGGCCTGCGTCGACCAGGAATACGAGCGCCTGCTGGACGAGCAGGACCCGGGCTTCACGCCGAAGCTGGTGCACGACACCGAGGTCAACATCGCGGCGCCGTTCATCGCGACGGGGGCGCGTCCGAGCGTGGCGATCCTGCGCGAGCAGGGCGTCAACTCGCACATCGAAACCGCCTGGGGCATGCACCAGGCCGGCTTCAAGGCGGTGGACGTGCACATGAGCGACCTGATCGCCGGCCGCGTCTCGCTGCAGGACTTCAAGGGCTTGATCGCCGTCGGCGGCTTCTCCTACGGCGACGTGCTGGGCGCTGGCGAGGGCTGGGCCAAGACCATCCTGTTCAACGCCGCCTTGAAAGAGCAGTTCGCCGCCTTCTTCGGCCGCGAAGACACCTTCGGCATGGGCGTCTGCAACGGCTGCCAGATGATGAGCAACCTGAAGGGCATCATCCCCGGCGCCGAAGCCTGGCCGAAGTTCACCCGCAACAAGTCGGAACAGTTCGAGGCGCGCTTCGGCATGGTCGAGGTGCTGGATTCGCCGTCGATCTTCTTTGCGGACCTGGCCGGTACGCACGCGCCGCTGGCGATCGCCCACGGCGAGGGCTTTGCCGACTTCTCGCAGACCGGCGACCTGTCGAAGGTGGTGCAGACCTTGCGCTATGTCGACAATCGCGGCGCGGCGACCGAGGCGTATCCATTCAATCCGAACGGTTCGCCGGGCGGCCTGACCGCAGTGACCACGCCGGACGGCCGCTTCACGGTGATGATGCCGCACGCCGAGCGCGTGCAGCGTACCGTGACCATGTCCTGGCATCCGGATGGCTGGGGCGAGAATTCGCCGTGGGCGCGGATGTTCCAGAATGCGCGCAAGTGGGTCGGCTGATTTGAATTGATGTGACGCGTCACGAAAAAGCGCTCCCTCGGGAGCGCTTTTTTTATCGGCCTGCGCCGCGATGTCATGCCGGGTTATCGATCTCCGGAATCCCGCTGTTGCGGTCGGCATAGGCGGCCTTGAAGGCCGGGCGCTGTTGCCAGCGCTGCCAGTAGGCGTCCAGATATTCGAAACGCTCGTCGAGCGGCGTGGCGATCACGGGGAATTTCGAGAACGCGATGGCGGTTGCCAGCGTGATGTCGGCAAACGTCGGCTGGTCGCCGCCCAGCAGCCATTGGCGTCCGTCCGACAATTGCTTGTTGACCAGCGCCGCATGTGCGATGGCTTCCTTGCGGCAGTGCTCGCCCCATGCCTCGTTCTTCGTGAGTTCCAGCTTGAAACCGAGACCGGTATGCAGCACGTGGAAGGCCGTGGTCAGGCGGTACAGGATGTGGACCCAGATGCGGTGATCCCACATGCTGTCCAGGCCCTGTTCCAGCGGCGTGTCGCCGGTGAGCTTGCGGCCCGGGTAGGCCTGGTCCAGGTAACGGACCACGGCGGCGGTCTCGGAAATGTAGCTGCCGTCAGCCAGTTGCAGGGTCGGGGTTTCGCCCCACTCGTTTATTTTCAGGTGGCGCCAGCCGCGCTGCTCGCCGACCGGCGTCATGTCGTAGACAGTCTCGTCGAATTGATCGGCAATCCCCTTTTCATGCATGAACAGGCGCAGGCGCTGGGGATTGGGAAATGCGGAGGGCGACGTATAGATGCGTAGTTTGGTGGTCATTCGGGCGGTTCCCTTGTGGTGTTGTTCATGAAGACGTGCCTCCATGCGAAGGTTCGGCCTCACCGTTTGCTCGATGAAGCAATGGCCCGACTGTACCAGCCCTGCATATAAGTCATCGCACGATCGCTTGCGCTGCAACAGAATGGGCATCGCCGCGGCCCTCGCGCGGGAACTGTCGCCCTTATCGATGAGTCCAAACGATGCACGTGGACACAGCATCGAGGGGTAAGCCAATGGGAACGCGACTGGGTGAGCTGGTGGAGCGCTTCGGTGGGCAACTTGCGGGTCGTCCGGACGTCGAGGTCACGGCGATCGCCTCGATCGAGCGTGCCGGGGCGTCCGACATCAGCTTCCTGAGCAACAGCAGGCTGCGCACCCAGGCGCTGCAGAGCCGGGCCGCCGCCCTGATCCTCGCGCCCGCCGACGATGACGCGGTGGCTGCCGGTTACGCGGGCGCCCGCATCGTCACCGCCAATCCCCATGCGTATTTTGCGCACGCAGCGCAATACCTCGTGAGGGCAAGCGAAGCGCCGGCGCCGAGCGGGGTCCATCCCACGGCGGTGCTGCACGGCACGGCACGCGTCGACCCGACGGCGTGGGTGGGCCCGCACGTTACCGTAGAAGCCGGCGTGGCGATCGGTGCGCACGCCGTCATCGACGCCGGCTGCTACATCGGCCGCGATGCCGTCATCGGCGAACATACCCACCTGTTCGCCAACGTGAGCTTCCACGCGCGCTGCATCATCGGAGCGCGCGGCATCGTCCATTCCGGCGCCGTGATCGGTGGCGACGGCTTCGGCTTCGCGATGGAAGACGGCGTCTACGTCAAGATCCCGCAGGTTGGCCGCGTGCGCATCGGCGACGACGTCGACATCGGTGCCAGCACCACGGTCGACCGCGGTGCGCTGGACGACACCGTCATCGAGGACGGCGTCAAGCTCGACAACCAGATCCAGATCGGCCACAACTGCCGCATCGGCGCCCATACGGCCATGGCCGGCTGCGTCGGCGTCGCCGGCAGCGCGGTCATCGGCAGGCATTGCACCTTCGGCGGCGCGGCCATGGTCAACGGCCACATCGAGATCTGCGACCACGTCGACATCACGGCCGGTACCCTGGTCGCGCATTCGATCAGGGAGCCCGGCCGCTACACGGGGTATTACCCGATCACGCGCAATGCCGAGTGGGAGCGCAATGCCGCGCTGCTGCGCAACCTGCCGGCGCTGCGCGACAAGATCCGTGTACTGGAACGTGCGCTCAAGGCGCTCGCCGGCGGCGAGGACTGACGGGGCCTCAGAGCGAGACGCCGATCGTCAGCGTGACCACGTAGCCGTTCACCGGGTCGCCGCTCACCGACGCGATCTGCAGCGTCGTGCCGTCGCTGAACACGTTGTCGGTGGCGTAGCTGATGCTCGACAGGTTGCGTGAACTGCTGGCGTAGGCGGTGGTCGAATACGCTTCGTTGAGCGTCGCCATCGGGAAGGTGAATTGCGAGGTCTTGACGCGGTTGGCGGCGCTGGTGGCCTTGGCCAGGCTGGGATAGACCTCGAAGTGGATATGCGGCATGCGGCCGGCGTAGCAGCCGGGGAAGATGGTGGTAAAGGTGACGATGCCGCTGCTGTCGGCTTCCTGCACGCCGCGCAGGTAGTTTTCCTTGGTGAGGCCGGTGGCATACATCGAGTAATTGCCGTCGCGGTCGCAATGCCAGAGGTAGACGGTGGCGCCGGCGGCGCTGGCGCAGCTGTTGCCGACGTTGACGATCTGCAGCTTGAGTGTGGTCGGGATGCCGGCGGCGGTGGCGCTGCCGGGCGAGACGCTGGTGCGGATGTCGCTGCGCACGATGCCGGACAGCGTCAGTGCGTTGGCGATGCCGCTGCCGTTGCTGTTGGTGCCGTCGCCGGGGTAGGGGCCGCCGGTCTCTTCGGGGATGACGCTGCAGGTGCCGTTGCTGCCGGTGCCGGTGGTCGTGCCGGTGCTGCCGGTGCTGGTTGTCCCGCCGTTGCCGGCCGTCGTCGATGCGGTGGTGCTGCCGCCGCCGCAGCCGATCAAGGGCAGGGCGGCGGCGCCGGCAAACAGCCAGCGCAGCGACTGGCGGCGGTCGGATTGGGTGGCGAGCATGCGCTCGAGATCGTCGGCGAGGGTGGTGTGTTGGTGGTCCATGATTCGGTCTTTCATCGAGCGTGGGGTCGGCCGGGGTTGTCAATACTGCTTGCCGGGTCGACGACATTGTCTGTTGCCCATGCGTAAAGCGCGGTCAACGGCGGTAAATGAATGTAAAGACCAATCGCGATGTAAAGACGAATCGGAAACGTGCCGCTGCAGCGGCGAAAAAAAAGCGCCCCCGAAGGAGCGCTCTTTTCAGCTTGACCGCGTCAAGACCATGCCAGCTTACTGGATCTTGGCCTTCTTCATCAGGTCGTCGCGGAAGGCGGCAACTTTACGCTGCTGCACGGCTTCTGCCACTTGCTGCTTGACTTCTTCCAGCGGCGGGATCGGGGTCGCGCGGCTTTCTTCCAGGCGGATCACGTGGTAACCGTACTGGCTCTTGACCGGAGTCTGGGTGACTTCGCCTTTTTTCAGCGAGGTCATGGCCTTCGAGAACTCAGGCACGAAGTTCTCCGGGCTGGCCCAGCCGAGGTCGCCGCCATTGGCTGCCGAACCCGGGTCTTTCGATTGCTTGGCCAGGTCTTCGAACTTGGCGCCGCCCTTCAGCTTGGCGATGATCTGGTTGGCTTCCGCTTCGGTCGCGACCAGGATATGGCGCGCGTGGTATTCCTGGCGGCCGCCCTGTTCAGCCTTGGCCTTGTCGTACTCGGCCTTGATCTGGGCGTCGGTGACCGGGTTCTTCTTGATGTAGTCCGCCAGCATCGCGTTGATGATGATGCTTTGACGGGCGTTGTCGATCTGGTTCTTGACCTCCGGGCGGGTACCGACGCCTTGCTTGTCGGCTTCCTGGATCAGGACTTCGCGGCCGATCAGGTCCTTCTTGATCGCATCGCGCAGTTGCGGCGAGTCGGTCGCTTTGCCTTGGGCGACGACTTGCTTGACCAGCTGGTCGACCTTGGCTGCCGGGATTGGTTTGCCATTGACGGTCGCAACGTTTTGCGCGAACGACGGCAGGGCTACTACCATCGCGGTCATGGCTAACAACAGGCGGGCTGGCTTCACAATCATTTATTCGATCCTATTTGTTCCCGGCAGCGCGAGGCCACCGATGTTCAACATAATGTCGCGATGCGACGCAAACCGGCGGTCGGTGCCGCCGGGATACCAACATCTTACTGTACCTTCGCCTTCTTGACCATTTCCTCTTGGAAGGCCGCCAGCTTTTGCTGCGACAGCGAGTCCTGGATCTGCGGTTTGACCTCATCCAGCGTCGGCAGTTTCGCCTGGCGGACGTCGTCCAGCTTGATCACATGGTAGCCGACCTGGGTCTTGACCGGCTTCTCGGTGACCTGGCCTTTTTGCAGGCCGGTCAGGCCGGCAGCGAATTCCGGCGGGAAGGACGACGGGCTGGCCCAGTCGAGGTCGCCACCGTTGTTGGCGGAGCCGGTGTCTTTCGATTGCTTGGCCAGGTCTTCGAACTTGGCGCCGCCCTTGATCTTGGCGATCACGGCGTTGGCGTCGGCTTCGTTGTCCAGCAGGATGTGGCGCACGTGATATTCCTTGTCGCCACTGGTCTTGACGAAGCGGTCGTACTCGGCCTTGACTTCAGCGTCGGTCACCGGATGCTTGGTGATGTAGTCGCGGGCCAGGGCGTTGATGACGATGGTCTGGCGGGCGCTTTCCAGGGCTTGCTTGACTTCCGGATTCTTGTCGTAGCCTTGCTTGACGGCTTCCTGCATCATCACTTCGCGGGCGATCAGCTGCTGCTTGACGGCTTCGCGCAGTTGCGGCGAATCCTGGCCCTGGCCCTGGGCCACGACCTGCTTCACGGCCTGGTCGGCGCGTGCGGACGGGATTGCCTTGCCGTTCACGACGGCGACGTTCTGGGCGGATGCTGGCAGGTTTGCAAAGGATGCGGCGATAGCGATCAAGGCTAACAGCAGCCGTGCTGGCTTAAAAGTCATGTTGTTTCCTGTGAGGGGGTTGCTTGGACGAGATTGGATTAGTTTTTTTAATACGCAGCAGATTTTCAAACAGATTACTTAAGATTCCCTGAAAGCTCCGGCCGTCAGGACAGCTCGGATGGCGCATGGGCGGTGATCGCCAGCGCGTGAATGTCGGTATGCATCATACCTTGCACGGCATCATATACCAGCCGATGACGCATGACCAGCCTGAGGCCCTCGAAGCGTTCAGAAACGATCTTGACCCTGAAATGGCCCCCGCCGGATGCCGCACCGGCGTGGCCGGCGTGCAGGTGGGAGTCGTCGCCGACTTCGAGTACGGTCGGGGCCAGCGCGTCGGCCAGCAGCATGTGGATATGTTCGACTCGGGTCTGGCTCATGCTGCATCCTCCGGTTCCTGCATGTGTTTGGACAGCATCAGCGTCTGGATGACAACGAAGGCGAAGAACAGGCCGGTGGCGCCGAACATCTTGAAGTTGACCCAGGCCGGGGTATTGCCCTTGAAGACGACGAATGCCATGACCCAGTTCAGCACGCCCATGGCCGTCATGAAGGCAATCCAGGCGTAGCCGAGGCGCTCCCATACGGCGTCAGGCAGCTTGATCTGGCTTTCCATGCCCTTGCGCATCAGGTTCTTGCCGAAGCCCACCTGGGCCACCAGCAAGGCCAGCGCGAAGGCCCAATACAGGATCGTCGGTTTCCACTTCATGAAGGTCTCGTCATGGAAGTAGATGGTGGCGCCGCCCATGACCACGATCACGGCCAGCGACAGCCACAGCATGCCGTCGACCTTGCGGCCACGCACCATCAGGTAGCCGATCTGCAGCGCGGTGGCGACGATGGCGACCGCGCTGGCCAGCATGATCGGCGCTTGTTCGGCCGTGAGGTTGCCGCCGGCGACCAGGCCACCCATGTACTGGAGCGCGAGCGCGTGCGCCGCCTCCTGGTGGCTGAGGCCGAGCCGGTAGGCGATGAAGAACAGGATGACCGGGAAAAAGTCGAACAGGAATTTCATGTTACGGAGACGTCTTTCAGGTCAGGCGGGTTCGAAACGCATCGCTGCGGAGTTAATGCAATAGCGCAGGCCGGTCGGCGGCGGGCCGTCCTCGAAGACGTGGCCCAGGTGGGCATCGCACACGGCGCAAATGATTTCGGTGCGCACCATGCCGTGCGTACGGTCGACCTTCTCGATCACGTTGGCCGGGTCGATGGCCTTGAAGTAGCTGGGCCAGCCGCAGCCGGATTCGAACTTGGCGTCGGATTCGAACAGCGGGGTGTCGCAGCACACGCAATGGTAGATGCCGTGCTCGTGGTGATCCCAGAACTTGCCGGTGAAAGCGCGCTCGGTGGCGGCGTGGCGCGTCACCTGGTATTCCATCGGGTCCAGCTTGGCACGCCATTCGGCGTCGGTTTTCGTTACTTTTTCAGTCATCGATGTCTCACTTGTGTAGAGTGTTCAGGAAGAGCAGCTCACCTCGAGGTGGGCCGCCCAATCCGGCGGCAGCGCCGCATAGGATTCATTCTCGGGTTGCTCGTCGAACGGACGTTCGAGCACCGCGAGCAGGCGCGCCACTTCGCTGAAGTCGCCATTCTGCGCCTTTTCGATCGCAACCTGGGCCAGATAGTTGCGCAAGATGTATTTCGGGTTGACGCGGTTCATGGCCTCGCTGCGACTCGCATCGACGCTCCCTTCCTGGCGCAAGCGTTCACGGTAGAGCACGGCCCAGGCATCGAAGCCGGGACGGTCGAGGAACAGGTCGCGCAGCGGGGCGTCGGCTGCTTCCGATGTCAGATCTGCCACGTCCAGGCGCAGGCCGCCCAGGCGGCGGAAGAACAGCGTGAAGTCGACGTGATTCTCCTGCATCAGCTTGAACATGTGGTCGAACAGCGCGCGGTCATCGTCACGGGCCGTCGCCAAGCCCAGCTTGGCCCGCAGCAATTCATCGAACTTGTCGCCGTAGGCATCGACGTAGACTTCGAGCGCGGCCTGGGCCGCCTCGGTATCGCCGATCAGCGGCAGCAGGGCGTTCGCCAGCGCATAGCAGTTCCAGTGGCCCACCGGCACCTGGTTGGCGTACGAATAGCGGCCGCCCTGGTCGGTGTGGTTGCAGATGTGGTCGACGTCGAAGGCTTCCATGAAGCCGAACGGGCCGTAGTCGAGGGTCACGCCCAGGATCGACATGTTGTCGGTGTTCATGACGCCATGCATGAAGCCGACCGCCTGCCAGTGCGCGATCATGCGCGCGGTGCGCTTCGTGACTTCGCTCAGCAGGGCCAGGTACGGGTTCTCGGCGCCGGCCAGTTCCGGATAGAAGTCGCGGATCACATAGTCGGCCAGGATGCGCAGCTCTTCCTGCTTGTTACGGTAGTGCCAGTGCTCGAAGGAACCGAAGCGCACGAAGCTCGGTGCCATGCGCGTCACCACGGCGGCGGTCTCGACGGTTTCGCGCATGATGCGCTGGTTGGATCCGGTCACCATCAGGGCGCGGGTGGTCGGTACGCCCAGGGCAGCCATGGCTTCCGAGCACAGGAATTCGCGGATCGAGGAACGCAGCACGGCGCGGCCGTCGCCCATGCGCGAGTAGGGCGTCATGCCGGCGCCCTTCAGCTGCAGTTCCATCGGTCCCTCTGGGGTAGCCAGTTGGCCCAGCAGGATGGCGCGGCCGTCGCCCAGCTGGCCGGCCCAGTGGCCGAACTGGTGGCCGGAGTACACGGCGGACAGCGGCTTGGCGCGCGGCGGCACTTCATTGCCGGTGAACACGGCAACGAAATCGTCGTGCGCCAGGTCGGCGGGGTCCAGCCCGACCAGGGCGGCGGCCTTGGCGCTGGCCGCGACGAAGTACGGCGCGGGCATTGGCGTCGGCATCAGCCGCGTGTAGAACGCGGGTGGCAATTCAGCGAAGGAATTGTCGAGTGGCAGGTCGTCAGCAGTAATGGTCGTTCCAGTCAGTGGCATTGCAGGAATGTCGCGATTCTACCGTAAGCGCGCCGATTCTATGGGCCCGCTTGCAGGTCGGCCCAAGCGCGTTACATTCGGTAACGGGTTACCGGCGCTCCCTTGCGGCAATGCAGCATCGAAAACCGTTGACGATTTTCGCACGACCGGTCGAAACTGAGCCGTAAACATAATTAGAGGAGATTCGCCGTCATGCAGAGCCCGCTTAATACGCCACTCATGGGCCAGATGATGCACCAGTCGCTGACCATCTCGAGCATCCTGCAATTTGCCGCGCGCCACTACGGCGCCAGCGAGATCGTGTCGCGCCGCGTCGAAGCCGGCCCGCAGGCGGGGTTGCAGGATGCGCTGCACCGCTACACCTACCGCGATTGCGAATTGCGCGCGCGCAAGCTGGCGCAGGCGCTGGGCAGGCTGGGCGTCGAGAGCGGGCAGCGGGTCGGCACGCTGGCCTGGAACGGCTACCGCCACCTGGAGCTCTACTACGGCGCCTCGGGGTCCGGCGCGGTGCTGCACACGATCAATCCGCGCCTGCATCCCGAGCAGATCGCCTACATCGTCAACCACGCGGAAGACCAGGTGCTGTGCTTCGACCTGACCTTCCTGCCGCTGGTCGAGGCGATTGCCGCCGCCTGCCCGACGGTGCACGCCTTCGTGCTGATGAGCGACCGCGCCCACATGCCGGCCACCACGCGCATCCCGAACCTGCTGTGCTACGAAGACCTGCTCGATGCCGAGGACGGCGCTTACGCCTGGCCGGAGATCGACGAGAACGCGGCCGCCTCGCTGTGCTACACCTCGGGCACGACCGGCAACCCGAAAGGCGCGCTGTACTCGCACCGCTCGACCGTGCTGCACGCCTATGCGTCGGCCCTGCCGAACGTGCTGAACGTGGGCGCGGTCGATACCGTGCTGCCGGTGGTGCCGATGTTCCACGTGAATGCCTGGGGCTTGCCGTATTCGGTGCTGCTGTCCGGCGCCAAGCTGGTGCTGCCGGGCGCCCAGCTCGACGGCAAGTCGCTGTACGACCTGTTCGAGGGCGAGGGCGTGACCTTCTCGGCCGGCGTGCCGACGGTCTGGCTGGGCCTGATCAATTATGCAATCCAGAACGACCTGACCTTCTCGACCTTCAGGCGCACCGTGATCGGCGGCTCGGCCTGTCCGCCGGCGATGATGGACACGCTGATCGACCGCTTCGGCGTCCAAGTCATCCACGGCTGGGGCATGACGGAAATGTCGCCGCTCGGCACCACCGGCGGCCTGCTGGCCAGGCACCGTGCGCTGCCGGTCGAACGCCAGCGCGCCATCCTGCAGAAGCAGGGCCATGCGATCTATGGCGTGGACATGAAGATCGTCGACGATCTAGGTGCCGAACTGCCCTGGGATGGCCGGGCATCCGGCCACCTGCTGGTCAAGGGGCCGTGGATCATTGCCAGCTATTTCAGGGACGAGGGCGGCGATCCGCTGGTGGACGGCTGGTTCCCGACCGGCGACGTGGCGACCATCGACCCCGACGGTTTCATGCAGATCACCGACCGCAGCAAGGACGTGATCAAGTCCGGCGGCGAGTGGATCGGCTCGATCGACATCGAGAACATCGCGATGGCGCACCCGGCGGTGCTGCAGGCGGCCTGCATTGCCATGGCCCACCCCAAATGGGATGAGCGGCCGCTGCTGCTGGTGGTGCGCCGGCCCGGCCAGGACGTCGGGCGCGAGGCGATGCTGAAGTGGTTCGAGGGCAGGATCGCGAAGTTCTGGATGCCGGACGACGTCGTGTTCGTCGAGGCGCTGCCGATCGGCGGGACTGGCAAGGTCCAGAAGAACAAATTGCGCGAGCAATTCAAGGACCACCGCGGCGTATAAGTGCACCTTCGGGTAGCGTGGACGGCTTCGCCGTCCACGCGTTCGATGGGCGCGTTCACGACAAATCAAACGTCACGTAGCGCCGCGTGGGCGGCACAGCCGCTCACCCTGCGATCGGCTATAGTGCCCCCATTGCCCTATCACTAATAAAGAGACACACATGAGCGCAGACTACCAGCTCCGCAACCGGGTTGCCGTCATCACCCTGAACAACCCGCCGGTCAACGGCCTCGGCCTCGAGACCCGCAGCGCCGCCGTAACCGCCCTGCAGCGTGCCCAGGCCGACGACGCGGTGCAAGCCATCGTCATCACCGGCGCCGGCACGGCCTTTTCGGGCGGCGCCGACATCCGCGAGTTCGATTCGCCCAAGGCGCTCACCGAACCGACCCTGCACACCCTGATCCGCGTGGTCGAGGAATCGAGCAAGCCGGTGGTTGCCGCCATCCACAGCGTGTGCATGGGCGGCGGGCTGGAGCTGGCGCTGGGCGCGAATTACCGGGTGGCGCTGCCGGGCGCGCAGATCGCGCTGCCCGAGGTCAAGCTGGGCCTGCTGCCAGGCGCCGGCGGGACCCAGCGCCTGCCGCGCGTGCTGGGTCTGGAGCCGGCCCTGGACATGATCGTTTCCGGTACGCCGGTAGCGTCGGAAAAACTGGCCGGCACGCTGCTGTTCGACGACCTGCTGCCAGCCGGCAGCGATGTGGTGGAAGGCGCAGTCGCCTTTGCCGAACGCGTTGCCGCCGTGCGTCCGCTGCCGCGGGTGCGCGACAACACGATCGAGCAAGCCGGCCTGGACGCTTTCCTGGAGGCGGCCCGCGCCAGGATACAGGCCGCGGCCGGCCCGTTCCCGGCGCCGCTGGCCTGCCTGGACGCGGTGGCGGCGTCCGCCACCATGCCCTTCGAGGAAGGACTGGCCTTCGAGCGCGATCGTTTCATGGCGTTGAAAGAGACCGTCGAGTCCAAGGCGCTGCGCCATGCCTTCTTTGCCGAGCGCGCCGCCGCCAAGGTCCCGGACGTGCCGGCCGACACGCCGGTGCGCGCGATCGCATCCGCGGCGGTGGTCGGCGCCGGCACCATGGGCGCCGGCATCGCCATGAATTTCGCCAATGCCGGCATCCCGGTGACCATCCTCGACACCGAGCAGGCCGCGCTCGACAAGGGCCTGGCGACGATCCGGAAAAACTACGAAAGCAGCGTCAAGAAGGGCAAGCTCGGCCAGGACCAGTGCGAGCGGCGGATCAGCCTGATCCGCACCACGCTCGCCTACGAGGACATTGGCGGGGCCGACATCGTGGTCGAAGCGGTATTCGAAGACCTGGCCGTCAAGGAAACCGTGTTCCGCCGGCTCGACGCCGTCATGAAGCCGGGCGCGATCCTGGCCTCGAACACCTCGACGCTGGACCTGAACCGGATCGCAGCCTTCACCGCGCGGCCGCAGGACGTGATCGGGCTGCACTTCTTCAGCCCGGCCAACGTGATGAAACTGCTGGAAATCGTGCGCGGCGCGCACACCGGCAAGGACGTGCTGGCCACGGCGCTGGCGCTGTCGAAAAAACTGAAAAAGACCGGCGTGGTGTCGGGCGTGTGCGATGGCTTCATCGGCAACCGCATGGTCGAGCAATATATCCGCCAGGCCGGCTTTCTGCTGGACGAGGGGGCGCTGCCGCAACAGGTCGACCGCGCCGCCGAAGCCTTCGGCTTTGCCATGGGCCCGTTCCGTATGAGCGACCTGGCCGGCAACGACATCGGCTGGTACATCCGCAAGCGGCGCGAGGTCGAGATGCCCGACCTGAAATACTCGAAGACCGCCGACCTGTTGTGCGAGCAGGGCCGTTTCGGCCAGAAGACCGGCGCCGGCTGGTACGACTACGTGGCCGGCCAACGCGCGCCGGTACCGTCCCTGATGGTCGAGGACATGATCACCGGCCACTCGGCCGGCCTGACCATCGAACGCCGCATCGTCGGCGACGAGGAAATCGTCGAGCGCCTGGTGTATGCGCTGGTGAACGAGGGCGCGAAGATCCTGGAAGAGGGCATCGCGCTGCGCGCCTCCGACATCGACATGGTCTACCTGTCCGGCTACGGCTTCCCGCTGCACCGCGGCGGGCCGATGTTCTATGCGGACACGGTCGGCCTGCAGGCGGTGCTGGCGGCGATGAAGGAGTTCGCGCGCGGCTACCACGGCGACGCGTGGACGCCGGCCCCGCTGCTGGTACGGCTGGCGGCCGAGGGCAGGGGTTTTAACACTTAGCTTTGTCGCTTAATCCCGAGATGCAGGTAGGGTGAGGCTCGTGCTAGGCTCGTTACACTTTCGTTAACGAGCCGACATGAAGAACGCCCTGCTGATCGCCACCGCCTGCCTGCTGGGACTGCTGTCCACCACCGGCGCTTCGCTGCCGTATCCGATCCTGCCGCCGCTGTTCGCGGGTGGGGGAACTGCGGGGACGGTGGACGGGCTGACCAATTTCCTCGGGCTGCCGCCCAAGCTGCTGTTCTCGGTGGCGCTGATGGTGAACCCGATCGGACTCCTGATCGGCACCGCGGTGCTGGGCTCGCTATCGGACCGTTTCGGACGCCGGCCGCTGCTGCTGGGGACGGCGGCCGGGGCCGCGCTCGGCCACGTGCTGACCGCCTGGGCCCTGGCCAGCCATTCCTATCCGCTGTTCCTGCTGGCGCGCTTCGGCACCGGCCTGCTCGAAGGGCAGAGCTCGATCGTGCGGGCGATGCTGGCCGACCGCCTGCAGGGTCCGCTGCGCAACCACGCGCTGTCGTGGCTGAACGGGGCGCTGCACCTCGGCTGGCTGTTCGGGCCGCTGCTGGCCGGCTTCACCGTGGGCTGGGGCGTCACGATACCGTTTTATATCGCCGCCGGCGCGCTGCTGCTGGGCGCGTGCCTGGTGACGATCGCGCTGCCGCGCCAGCCGAGCGGCCACGGCCCGTCGTGGTGGCAGGTGGCGCGCGAACGGCACGCCTTCAACCTGCTGCGCCATCCCGGCCTGCGTACGCTGTTCGGTGTGCAGCTGGCCTACACCTGCGGCGTCACGGCCTTCTATGAGTTTTATCCGCTGTGGCTGGTCGAGGTCGGCCACTACGACACCCGGTCGATTGCGCTGGTCAACGTCGGCATGTGCGGCATCATGACCGGTGCCGCGCTGTTCGCCGGCCGCCAGAGCCGCAGCGATCCGCTGCAGCGCGCCGGCCTGCTGGCCGTGGTGGTGGCGCTGGCGATCGCCTCGCTCGGCGCCGGCAACCTGTGGATCGGCATGGTCGGCATCATGGCCTTCGGGCTGCCGCACGCGTTCTACAACGCCGTGATCCAGGCATGGGCCGCCGACCGCTTCGGCGGCCATGGCCAGGGCGCGGTGATGGGCCTGCTGTCGACCACCTTCTGCCTGGCGAACATCCTGATGGCGGCGGCCGGTGCCGTGCTGACCCTGTTCGATACGCGCCTGGTGCTGCTGTTCGGCGCCGCCATGACGGCCTGGGCGGCGACCCGCATGCGGGCGTGGAGCCGCCAGCCGGCGCCGGCCGAGCGCTGCGCCGAACGCATTACGGACGCTTGAGCGCTTACTTGAACTCGTAACGCATCCAGAATTGCGCAATCATGACGGTGAGGGCGCAGGCCGCCAAAACGATCGGGAACACGAGCAGGCTTTGCTGACGGAAACGATACATGGCCAGCGCGGTGCGCGTGCGCTTGAGCGCTGCCTCATGACGGAACATGAGTTCATTGCCGATGCCAGGCTCGCGTTCGAAGACGTCTTTGCGCTCGGTCTCGTCGAATTTTTTGATCGCAGCCATTTTGCGCTCGAGTGCGCCTCTTCGCCCGTCGGTGTGTGACGCCGGCAACAACTTCCACTCCGCGTTGATCACTTCGTAGTCGATGATCGCCTGCATTGTCTCTTTCCAGACGTCTTCCCGGATGTATTTGAAAGCGTCGACGTCTCGTAGCGTCGCGTACTCGGAAACGACGCGAGACTCGAGTTCGGCTGCCACCTGTTGCGGCGGCGTGACGGCGCGCTCCGGATGTTCGAATGCGAAGGTGGAGGGGCTGAGGCGCCTAGGGTCCAGCCACACCTGATTGAAACGCCCCAGTCCTGCTAATGCTGCGCTGGCCGTTTTAGCGTGCCGTTCCAGCTCGGCCTGGATGCTGGTAACGGAACGTAGGGTGGTAAAACGCCATACTTGCCGCTCGGACCACCATTGCATGTACAAGTGGATGGCCAGGTAGATCAAGGCAACGCCCAGCGGGATGACGATGAGGCGCCAGTCCACCGAATCGAGCTTCGCTCCCGCTAGTTCGACTTCGATCCCATCCTTCGTCAGTAGCGAAACGGCCAGTAAAGCCACGCTCAGCACTGTCAGTGTCATGGACTTGGCATCAAGATCCGACGATGGCCGCGATGCCTCGACCACCCGCGTCGCCATTTCATCGACGTCCTCGACGCGGGTTACCGTCGTCATGGGCTCACTTTGGGTTGTGCTGATCGGGCCTTCGCTCATCAGATATCTCATTCCGGGTTGAATTATTTTCATTATGACATCTTATTAACCAATAGTGACTAAACTGGGGAATTCGTTTGGCATGTATGCGTGCTGCGCGTGCGGTTCTCGTGGGACAGCAAAAAGGCCGCCATCGCTGGCGGCCTGGTCGTTGGCGAAGAATGTGCCGGTGGTTTAATCCGCCGCGTAGATATTGTTGTCCTTGGTCTCACGCACGAACAGCGCCCCGATCACGACGCAGACCACTGCGATGATGATCGGATACCAAAGACCGTAGTAAATGTTGCCGTTCGACGCCACCAGCGCGAACGAGATCGTCGGCAGCAGGCCACCGAACCAGCCGTTGCCGATGTGGTAGGGCAGCGACATCGAGGTATAGCGGATGCGGGTCGGGAACATCTCGACCAGCATCGCCGCGATCGGGCCGTACACCATGGTCACGAACAGCACCAGGATGAACAGCATCAGCACCAGCATCGGCCGGTTGATCTGCTCGGGATCGGCCTTGGCCGGGTAGCCGGCCGCCTTCAGCGAGGCGCCGAGGTCTTTCTTCAGCGCCGCTTCACGGGCCTTGCTGGCCTTGTCGAAGTCCAACCCGTCCGCCGTCATGGTGGCGTTGAAGGAGGGGTAGACCTTGTCGCCGATCTTGATGCTGGCGATGGCGCCGGCCGGCGCGTCCTGGTGCGTGTAGCTGACCGAGGCGGCGGTCAATTGCGCGGTGGCGATGTCGCACGACGATGGGAACTTGGCGGTGCCGGTCGGGTTGAACTGGAAGTGGCACGACGCCGGATCGGCGACCACGACCACCGGCGCGTTGTTGATCGCGCTTTCCAGGGCCGGATTGCCGTAGTGGGTGACGGCCTTGAAGATCGGGAAGTAGGTCAGGGCGGCGATGGCGCAGCCGCCGAGGATGATCCACTTGCGGCCGATGCGGTCCGACAGCGTGCCGAAGAAGATGAAGAAGGGCGTGCCCAGCGCCAGCGCGACGGCCAGCATGATGTTGGCGGACGCCGGTTCGATCTTGAGGGTCTGGGTCAGGAAGAACAGGGCGTAGAACTGGCCGGTGTACCAGACCACGGCCTGGCCCATCACCAGTCCGAGCAGGGCCAGCAGCGCGATCTTGCCGTTGCGCCAGGTCAGGAAGGCTTCGCTGAGCGGGGCCTTGGAGGTCTTGCCTTCGGCTTTCATCTTCGCGAACGCGGGCGATTCGGCCATCGACATCCGGATCCACACCGACACACCGAGCAGGACCACGGACACCAGGAAGGGGATGCGCCAGCCCCAGGCGTCGAAGGAGGCCGTGTCCATCGAGGTGCGCACGCCGAGGATCACCAGCAGCGACAGGAACAGGCCCAGCGTGGCCGTGGTCTGGATCCAGGAGGTGAAGTAGCCGCGCCGGCCTTCGGGCGCGTGCTCGGCGACGTAGGTGGCGGCGCCGCCATACTCGCCGCCCAGCGCCAGGCCCTGCAGGATGCGCAGGCAGACCAGCAGGATCGGCGCGGCGATGCCGATCGACGCGTAGCCGGGCAGGATGCCGACGATGAAAGTCGAGCCGCCCATGATCAGGATCGTGACCAGGAAGGTGTACTTGCGGCCGATCATGTCGCCCAACCGGCCGAACACTAGCGCGCCGAAGGGCCGCACCAGGAAGCCGGCCGCGAAGGTCAGCAGCGCGAAGATGAAGGAGGTGGTGGGGTCGCCGAGGAAGAACTGCTTGCCGATGATCGCGGCAAGCGAACCGTACAGGTAGAAGTCGTACCATTCGAAGACGGTACCGAGAGAGGAAGCGAAGATGACTTTCCGTTCTTCCCTGGTAAGCCCGCGGGAAGGTGCTGCCTTCCCGCCGGCGGCCATGCCGGGTGTGATCGCCATTGTAGTCTCCATATTGTAAGTTTTACGTCCTCGCGGCGGCGTATTGACGCCGGCCGCGGAGCGACTGTGCGCCGCGAAGCTTACGCGGTGCTGTCTTCAAACTTACATGGCACTGACGGTTCCACCGGCCAACGGAGAAGTCGATCCCAGTCTCGATCAGGGTCAGGATATTCTGCACTGCATGCTCGAGTTCATCCTGGTTGCACCAGTATTCCGCGAGCTTGCCCAGGACTATATATGAAGAGCAATTAAACCCATCTTCGATATCGTTGAACCAGATTGCCCGGTTGCCGATAATGGCCACCCACCACCCAGAATCCTCCGCCGAGGGCCCGTACGATGTTTCGTTCCATTTTTCGGGCGTGATCCTGATGGCTTCCCAAAGGCGGAAGAGTTGGGGATTCATCCGGCCTTCGGCGTCGATGATCTTGTCCCATAGTGCGGCTTCTGAAATTGGCTCCCAGTCCATTGTCTCTCCAATGACGGCATTTGCCCGCCAGCCAGCGTTCCGACTATTGCCATGCGTGCCGCAATGGACCGGGACTACGTTGTCTTCTATTCCAATAAATAGGCATCGTATACGACAGCGGCCCCAAGGCGCATCGCCGAACCCACGCCGATGGCGCGATTCAGCCAGGTATACCGCGGATCGGCGGTTTCAAAGCTCATCGTCAAACGAAAGGTATATTTGGCGGGATCGACCGGGTTGCCCTTGGCGACTTCGGCCATCACCTCGGGCGGTCCATAGCGAAAACCCTTGGTCTGTAAATAAATCAGGGCGCCGTCGTTCGTCTTGAGCAGGTAGCGGGTGTCGATGATGGCAAGCCCCTGCGCGGTCACGACCTGCCAGTCCGCACCATTGTTGAGGATCGTTCCTTTCAAGCGCTTGCCTTCGAAACTGCCGCTGGTAATCGGAATGATGCGGCGCCGTCCCAGGTCGCTGGTTGCACCCAGTTCCCAGATGGGCGCTTCCAGATTGACGTTGAAACGCGCGAGGTGCTCCAGCTTCGGCTTGGGCGGCTGGAAGTCCTCCTTGTCTGCAGCGCACGCCGCTCCATGGCCCGCGATAAACGTTACCGATGCAAAAGCAAGGGCAAGGTATGTTTTCATGTCTCCTCCGGGTTCGATTTCTTATGAGAGTATCAGGCAGGCTGATACGTGGCTCATACTAGCCGGGTGCATGTGCTTTGACAAGTCAGCGCGCATGCCATTCACACCACGCCGGCGCTGAACGGCTCGGGCCGCCGCGCAAGCAGTCGAGACAGCCGCTGCAGACCCGCCTGCAAGCGTCCCCGGTCCTGGATGCTGCCCAGCGAGATCCGGATGGCATTCACGGACCCGCTGCCCATTGCAAACGCGTCCGCCGGCGTGACGGCAATGCCCTCGCGGTCCGCCGCACGTGCAAGCTGCGCTGCCGTCCAGTATGCCGGCAACGCGAGCCATACATGCAGGCCGTCCCCGGCGCCGTTGTAGCGCCCCGCAAGGATATCCCGCGCCATGCGGTGGCGCAGGCGTGCCTCGCTGCGTACGCCTGCCAGCAATCCGTCGGCCGAGCCGTCGAGTATCCACTGCGTGGCCAGGGCCGCCGTCAGGGGCGCGGCCATCAGCGCGAACGCGCGCAGCGCGACGAGGAAACGTTCGCGCTCGTGCGGGTCGCGCAGCAGCACGAAGGCGACCCGCAAACCCGGCGTCAGGCATTTCGACAGGGTCGAGATGTAGACTACCTGCTCCGGTGCAAACGTGGCAATCGGTGGCGGCGGGGCTTCGGCAAGGCGCCAGTAAGGATCGTCCTCGACGATGCGGACATTGCAGCGCTTGGCGATGCCGGCCAGCGCCTTGCGCCGCCGTTCCGGCATGGTGATGGCGGTCGGGTTTTGTAATGTCGGATTCAGGTAGACCAGTCCCGGCTTGTGGCGCGCGCACGCTTCCTCGAGCATCTTCGGCACCATCCCGTGCCGGTCGGCTTCCACCGCGACGATGTGCCGGCCGAATTGGGCGGCTGCGGCGCGCAAGCCGGGATAACTCGTGGGCTCGGCCAGGATGACATCACCGGGCGCCGTCAGCGCAAGGATCGATGCGGCGATCGCCGCCTGCGCGCCCGGGCAGACGACGAGCTGGTGGGCATCCAGCTGTCCGAACATCGGTTCGAGCCACTTGGCGCCGGCCTTGCGGTCGGCGTCGCTGCCGCCGCCCAGGTGGTAGTTCATCAGCAATTCGTTATCTGTCCGCATCAATACCTGAGACAAACCCTGTTTCAGCAGGTCGTCGAAGTCGACGCCCTCCGGCGGCGGTGGGGTATTCATGCTAAGGTCGAGGATCGAGGTCAATTCGACTTTCGGCGCTGCGACATACGTGCCCCGGGCGCCACGTCCCTCCAGCAGCTTGCGGCGTCTTGCTTCGTCATAGGCGCGCGTGACCGTCGTCAGGTCGACGTCCAGTCGCTCTGCCAAACGGCGCTGCGGCGGCAACCGGTCACCCGGCTTCAGCGATCCGTCTGCTACCGCCGCCTGCAGCGCGTCCGCGATCTGCAAAAAACGTGGACCGCCCTGCATGGCCAATCGCGGCAACCAGAGTGGGGCATTGTCATCTTGTATGGCTTTTAACTGGGACATTATGTCTCAATGTATGGAAATTGCTTTTAAGTAGAATGCCGCAGAACGTGCAGCGACACCATCATTGCACGGTAGTCGCCGGCGTTTTTTCTTCTCTCATCCGCAGTCGGACATCACGCCTTAGTCTCAAGTCATAGCCTGGAAAACATTCAAAATGATGGATTGGGTCCCCGTAGTCTTCGTTATATTCAAGCTTCTCGTGTTAGGCATCGGGATGTTCTTCGCCATCAAATGGCATTACGACCAGGGGAAGAAGGGGCGCGAGCGGGAGCGGCGGGAGGTGCTGCGCACGGCAGCCAAGGTGGCCGCGGGCTTCGTGCTGGTGCTGGCGGTCCTGGTGGTCGTTACCTTCGTCCTTGGCCGCAAGCTCGGTCTCGACTTGAACTTCTGATGAGCAGACCGCCCTTGCACAGGGCTGTCACGACAATGCATCGTTAGAATGATGGCAAAATTAAATAGCTACGTGGCAAACGACTCGCTACAATTCCGACGGTAAACCCCTGTTCAAGGAGTCGCCTATGTCGCGTCGGATGATTGTCATTCTTCTTGCTGCGCTCAGTCTGTTCGGCAACCCGGCGTGGGCGGTCGAACGCGGTGCGCTGTTCAAGGTCAGCGGCCACGGCCATACGATGATGTTGTTCGGGACCATCCACATGGGACTGCCCGAATTCTTCCCGCTCGACGATAGCGTCACGGAAGCCCTGGCAGCCTCCACGACCCTGGCCCTGGAGATCGATCCGACCGTGCAGACTGCCGAGACGACCGCAGCGGTGCAGCGCATTGCGCTGACCACGCCCGCCATCGTTGCCACGATGCCGCCTGCGCTCGGGCCGCGCCTGACACGTCGCCTGGAGGCGCTGGGCGCGCCGGCGGCGCTGTCCACCCAGCTCAAGCCGTGGATGCTGCTCATCACGCTGACGACGGTCGAATACGCCAAGCTCGGTTATCGGCCGGACCTGGCCGTCGACGCTCACCTGGCCCGGCTGGCACACAGCCGCAATACCAAGGTCATCGCCCTGGAGAGCGTCGAGAGCCAGCTCGACCTGTTCGACCGGCTGCCGGTCGCCGACCAGTGGACACTGCTGGATGAAACCCTGGCAGGCCTCGATTCGGGCGAGGCGCAAGAAGAAATGGCGTCCGTGACGGCGGGCTGGGCCAAGGCCGATCGCGCCGTGCTCGACGCCCTGGCGCGCAAATACGAGCAGGACACGCGGCTGTCGTCGCAGATCCTGCAGCGCCGCTTCCTGGTCGAACGCAACGGGCCGATGGCCGATAAGCTCGACGGCTTGCTGAGACGCGAAAACCGTACGATGGCGGCGGTGGGACTCATGCATTTGATCGGCAAGGACAGCTTGCCTGCATTGTTGCGCGCAAAAGGCTTGAAGGTCGAGCAGGTGTACTGATCCGGCTAGGCAGCGACGACGCGGTTTTTGCCGGAACGTTTCGCTGCATAGAGTGCCTTGTCCGCCGCGTCGAGCAGCGATAGCGTGTCCGCATCGGCCCTGTCGAGACAGGCGACGCCGATGCTGACGGTGTACAAAGGCAAATCGGCCGTGCCATCGGCATCGGCAATCCGGCTGCGAATGCGCTCGGCAGTCGCCAGCGCGGCATCGAGGCCGGTGTGCGGCAGAAGCACCACGAATTCCTCGCCGCCGAAGCGTCCGATGACATCCTGGGTCCGCAACAGCCGCGTGGCCTGTGCCGCAAAATCCACGATGACCTGGTCGCCGACGAGGTGGCCCAGCGTGTCGTTGATGGCTTTGAAGTTATCCAGGTCCATCATCAATATCGCCATCGGCTTGCCGTGTCTTCGCGATGCGGCGATTTCTCGCTGCATCATCTCGAGCAAAGCGTCGCGCCGGTAGGCGCCCGACATGGGGTCATGCAGCGCCTGCGATTCGAGACGGCTCTGGAGCTCGCGATTGGCCATCATCAAAAAACCGAGGCTCATCGCCACCAGCGAGAAGGGGAACGACGTGAAATAGATGTCGTGGATGGCGGAGGTATCATTTTGTAGTGTCAAAGTGCCGTCGTGCAGCAGCACCGACATGAAGCGCGTGGCCATTACGCAGGCGGTAGCGCCGTATATCGCACAGGTGAACCACTCGGGAAAGCGTTTGACGCGGTAACCGTGGATCCGCTTGCCGCAGGCTGCAAAGAATACGGTCAGCAGGCTGCTGACGACGATCACCCGCCCGCGGTAGTCATCGACAATGAAGGTCACCCAAGCCAGCGCCAGCGCCGCGATGCAGAGCAGGGCGACGAGCACCCTCCCGCTCGACGCGAGCTTGCCGAACAAACCCAGGCTGTAATGCATGAAGATCACGCCTGCCGGAATCAGCAGGTTGGGCAGGTAGCTGGAAAACAGCACCGGCACATGGTCACGCGTCGTGAAACCGACGGCGCCGACGACCATCAGCAGGCATCCCCATCCCCATTGGGCCAGGCCGCTGATGGTTTTCGGGAAGCCTACGCGAATGGAAAAGAACAGGAACGCGCAGAGCAGGCCAAATGCGGCAGAAATGATAATGAACGAGTTGGCGTCAATGCCGAGCATAAGCACGCGGACCTTTTCGGAAAATGCCGTGCCCAGAACGCCTGTGCCGGGCTGCGGTCGAGCATGAAATCCTCGACGCAGCGTGTACGAAAAGTGCAATTTTAACAGGAAAGATTGTTTCTAGTTAGCTACGGTTTATTATTGAAGATGTATCCGAACAGAGACGTGAATGCTTCGGTAGATATGATCTGCAGGCGGTCATGCACTCGTCGCCGGGGCTGCAAAAAAGCAGTAGGACCCTGGTTTCACTGCCTGTGCGTTATCTGCCGTGCCGCCGCGAAGGGGCAGCACGACCTGGCAGAGGCGTTGCTGGACCTGGCCTCGCCGGACGCTGCCGACGAGTTCCTGGAATGGTCGTACGAGCGCCGAAGGCCGGTCGCGTTCCCTGCTGAGCTTCAGGGGTCAGGCCCCTCGGCCAGCCGGCTTCGGCGGCAGGACATCGTCCAGCTCGTCGTCCGGATCGCCTTCCTGTTCCACGCCGTCCTCGGGATTGGTGCGCGCATAGCGATAGGCCTGGGCCGAGCGTTCCAGCGCCAGGCCGAGCACGGCCGTCATCTCGTCCGGCGTCGCCCCTTGTTGCCACTGGCGCGCGGCGAAGGTATTGCGCAGGGTGCGACCGCCCGTGCGCGGCACCGCCACGCCGGCGCGCTCGAAGGTGGCGCGCACCTGGCGGTAGACAGTCGCCTTGTGCAGCGTGTCGCCCTCCAGGCTGGCGGGGAAGACAAGGTCGCCCGGGATGCCCAGCTCGGCGCGCTCGCGCAGCCAGGCTTCGAGCTCGGCTACGCCCTCGCGCGGCAGCTTGGCGGTATGCTCGTAGCTGGTGCGGTGCTTTTGCTCGGGTGTGATGTTGATCTCGATGGCGCCCTCGACGTCGGCCTGGCGTCCGATCTCGTCGACCAGCAAGCCGACCGCTTCGGCCACGCGCAGGCCGGACAGCGCCATCACGATCTGCATGGCGCGGTCGCGCCGCCGTTTCCAGCCGGCGCTGCCGCTCTGGTCAGGGGCGCGGCCGGCGGGGAGGGCGGCCAGGAAGCGCTCCAGCTCGTCCCCGTTGAGGGCGGCCATCGGCGCATCCTTGGCGATATGGGCGCGGTCGGTAGCGGCGATGGCGTCGCGCGCCGGATTCGGCGAGCGTTCCAGCCAGTCGTAGCAGCGCTCGAGCAGGCGCAGGTAGCGGTAGGCGATCTTGCTGTTGAGGTCGCGCTTGCCATTGGTGCGGTTGTCGACGAAGCGCTGCAGGTCGGCGGCGCTGACGGTCGACATCTTGAGGCGCTGCTCGACCATCCAGGCGGCGAATTTACCGAACATGAATTTGTAGACGGCGGCCGACTCGGCCGAGACCGGCATCGGGACGATGTCGCGCTGCCGGCTCGAGGTCAGCACGAACTCGGGCGTGACGACAAAGGCCGCGAAGGCGACGTTGGGGGCGCGGTCCCAGTCGAGCGCGGTGTGTTTTGGTTGGGTGGTGCTCATGGAAAATCCGGGTAGTGCGATCAGCCTCTATCTTGCAACTAACCGACCGAGTTATGCAAGGGGTACACGCTTGCCCGGTTTGGCTTCACTAGAAGACACGCTATTATGCAACTAACCGACATCGGCGAAAATAAAACCAAACCCAGCCACCAAAACGCAGACGACATGAAACCAGCTACCAAATCGTGACGCATCACGACAATCTGGCCGCGCACGGTCCCGTAGTGGACTCGCCATTCCTGCCTCTACGCGGTATGCTCACTGCGCATTGCAGCCCGGCCGGGTCCGGATGGACACTGGGCTGCCGTAACTCATATAAAGAAAGAATGTCATGCTGAAGCACATCGTCATGTGGAAACTGAAGGACAACGCCGAAGGCGCCGACCGCGCCGCCAACGCCGTCGAGATGAAGCGCCGTCTCGATGAATGCGCGACCATCGTCCCCGGCATCCTGAAGTTCGAAGTCACGCTGGCACAGCCGGGCCTGGAAGCCACCTATGACGTCGTGCTGTATTCGGAGTTCGAGGACAAGGCGGCGCTCGACGCCTACGCGCAGCACCCGACCCACCAGGCGCTGGTCCCGTTCATCGGCGCGATCCGGGAAGGGCGCCAGTGCATGGACTACATCGTTTGAGCGCATACTGGCACCGATAGACTTGATGACAAGTGCGGAGGCGACGATGAAGGATTTCGCAGGCCGGGTGGCGGTCATCACCGGCGCCGCCGGCGGTCTCGGGCGTGAGTTCGCCGCCACGGCGGCCGCGCTCGGCATGAAGCTGGTGCTGGCCGACCTCGATGCCGATGCGCTCGAACGCACCGCCGACGACTTGCTGGCCGGCGGTGCGGAAGTGCTGGCCATGGTGTGCGACGTGCGCAAGTGTTCGCACGTGGAAGAGCTGGCGGACGCCGCCATGATCCGCTTCCATGGCGTGCACCTGCTGGTCAACAACGACTGCGCCCGCGTCGACGGCCTGACCTGGGAACTGAGCGAAGCCGACTGGGAGCGCGTGCTCGACACCAACCTGTGGGGTGTGATCCACGGCGTGCGCATCTTCACCTCGCTGATGCTCGACTGCGCCCGGCGCGATCCCGCTTACCAGGGACACATCGTCAACACGGCGTCGATGGCCGGGCAGGGCGCGGTCAAGGTGGCGCGGCAGGCGGTGCTGGCTTTGTCCGAGACCCTGGACCAGGATCTGCGCCATTCCGGAGCGCCGGTCGCGGCTTCGGTCCTGTGCCCCGAGGACGTGGCCGGGCGCGGCGACGCTGACATCGCCCGCATCGCCTTCGATGCGATCCGTGCCGGCAGCTTCCATATCCGCTAGGAAACCCATGGCGCACCAGGCAATTCTCGCATTCTCCACGCGCGGTCGCGGCACCCGCGACATCACCGAGGAGGTTGCACGCGTTGTGGCACAGGCCGGCGTCGAGGTCGGCCTGGCCCACGTGTTCGTACAGCACACCAGCTGCTCGCTGACGATCACGGAAAACGCCGATCCCGACGTGCGGCGTGACCTGGAAACGGTCCTTGCGCGCCTGGCGCCGGACGGCGACCCGGCCTACCGCCACGACGCCGAGGGACCGGACGACATGTCGGCCCACGTCCGCAGCATGCTGACGAGTACCGCCCTGAGCGTGCCGGTCGGCGGCGGCCGGCTGCTGCTGGGGACTTGGCAAGGCATCTATCTGTGGGAACACCGCACCAGTGGGCACCGGCGCTCAGTGGTGGTGACAGTGCTCGGCGCTTGACGGCTCAGGCGGCAGTCGCCGGCGCCGCACGGCGGGCCAGGGCGCGGCTGACCGGATTCAGGCCGAACAGCAGCAGGAACGAGAAATTGGCGGAACCCGGAAACAGCCCGGCCAGCGGTACCGCCAGTGCCGCCACCAGGATCAGGCCGAGGATACGCACCGTGGTCGCGCGCCAGGCCGTGCGGTCGAGCGGATAGGCGCACAGCTGCGGGTTGCGGTGCAGGTGGGTCGCCACCAGCAGGGCGCCGGCGGCCATCAGGATCATCACGCTCGAATACACCAGCTGGGCCAGCTGCGAGGCGAACTGGTTGTTGACGGCGGAGGCGAAGGGCATCAGGCTGGCTCCGGCCAGCGACAGCATGGTGTAGGCGAGCAGCTTGCCGTCGCTGTGGCGCACGTAGCTGTACAGGCGGTGATTGCCGGTCCAGAAAATGGCCAGCACGATGAAGCTGACCACCCACGAGAAAAAGGTCGGCGCCAATGCGGCCAATGCCGTGGCCAGTTCGGCCTGGCTCGCATGATGCAGGTGTTCGGGCAGGCGCAGTTCGATGACCAGCAGCGTCATGGCGACGGCAAAGATGCCATCGACCAGGGCTTCGATACGGTGCTTGCTGAGCTGCGGCGTCCCGCCGGCGGTGGTCTCGTCCATGCGCTGTCCCGAACTTCGATGTTGGCTCAAGGTCGATTCTCCCTGCTCGGTCGACAACATGCAATATGTTGTCGACAGTTTACGTAGTGTCGTTACAGTATTGCTGGTATCGTGATAGGCGTTCCGCCCCATCCATATTTATCCATGCCCGCAATGCCACGTCATAGCCTCCGCTACGCCTGCACCGCCGCTCCCTTCCTGCTGATCGCACCCCTCGCCGCACTGGCGCAATCCGTCACGCCGCCCGATGCGGCACCTGCCGACAAGCCGGTCAGCACCGACAGTGCGGCGAAAAAGAAGGAGACGATCCAGACCGTCAATGTAAAAGGCGATGCCGCCAGCTATGACGCGCGCCGCGACGACACCGCCAGCAAGACGGTGCTGAGCGCCGACGAGATCCGCAAGTACGGCGACGACAACATCTTCGACGTGCTCAAGCGCGCCCCGGGCGTCACGGTCACCGGCAAGACCCTGCGCATGCGCGGCCTGGGCGCCGGCTATACCCAGATCCTGGTCAACGGCGACCGCCCGCCGCCAGGATTCTCGCTGGATGCGCTGACGCCCGACCAGATCGAGCGGATCGAGATCGTACGTGCGGCCAGTGCCGAATTCTCGATGCAGTCGATCGCCGGCACCATCAACGTGGTGCTGCGCAAGGTCGTCAGCAAGCCGCAGCGCGACCTGCGCCTGAGCGTCATGCGTTCGCAGGAGAGCCGCAACCTGAACGCCGGCGGTACGCTCGGCGACCGCAAGGGCAACCTGTCCTACTTCCTGAACGGCAGCCTGTACGCCGGCGAGAACGCGTTCACCAACCGCAGCGCCGACTACTTCCATGCACCCGACGGCACCCTGGTGCAGGCGCGCGAGACGCCGTATGAAGGTTCGGGCAACTACCGCGGCATCGCGCTGTTCCCGCGCCTGTCGTGGAAGCTGGAGAACGGCGACGAGCTGAATTTGTCGGCGGGGCTGCAGGCGACCCGCTCGATTTGGGGCGGGACGTCTTTCAACACCAACCTGGTGGGCACCTTTCCGGATCCGGACTACATCGAGTACTACCAGAGTTCGCCCACCAGCAGCCGCATGCAGCGGGTCGAGGGCAACTGGGTGGCGAAGCTGGCCGGCGGCAAGCTGGACCTGACCCTGTCGACCGAGCGTAGCCGCAATACCAGCGACGCCTACAACGACCAGTACACGGCCGGGCGCGCGCTGCGCTTCCTGCGCGACTGGGACAGCGAGACGGACGGCCGCCGGAGCAGTTTCCGCGGCAAATATGCGCGTTCGCTGGGCGAGGGCCATGCGCTGACGACCGGCTTCGATACCAGCGTCCAGACCAGCGACGAAGCGCGCGACCGCAACGAGATACTGGGGACGGCCGCGCCGACCCACCTTGTCGAAACCTTCTCGCCGAAGATCACGCGCCTGGCCGGCTATTTGCAGGACGAATGGAGCATCGACAGGCAGATGTCGCTGTACCTGGGCGGACGCTGGGAGGGCGTCAGGATCGACAGCGAGGCGTCCGGCCTGGCGCCGACGCGTTCCAACAGCCACGTCCTGAGCCCGGTGGCCCAGGCCCTGTACAAGTTTTTCGGCGCCGACGGCAAGGCCAATGGCCGCCAGTTGCGCCTGGCCCTGACTCGCACCTACAAGGCGCCGACCATCGAGCAGCTGACCGCGCGCCGCTACGACTCGCCGCTGAACACGCGTTTCAATGCCGATTCCGCCGGCAATCCCGAGCTCCAGCCCGAACTGGCAAAAGGCCTCGACCTCACCTACGAGCACTTCCTGCCGCAAGGGGCGATGTTCTCGGCCAGCGCCTCGCGCCGCGAGATCACCGATTACATCCGCACCCGCCTCGACCTCGATCCCGACGGCCGCTGGGTCTACCGCCCGGTCAACGACGGCGACGCGCTGGTGCGCTCGTTCGAGGCCGAACTCAAGCTGCCGGGCAAGCTGCTGATGGACGCGGCGGCCGCCTTCGACCTGCGCGCGGCCGTGACCCGCAACTGGTCGGACGTGGCCTCGGTGCCGGGCCCCGGCAACCGGCTCGACGCCCAGACGCCGATGTCGGCCAACTTCGGCATCGACTGGCGCAAGGGCGACCTGAGCATGGGCGCCAGCCTGGCTTACCAGCAGGGCGGCTGGGTGCGCATCTCGGAAGCGCAGAGCCAGCACCAGCAGACCCGGCGCGACCTCGACGCCTTTGCGCTGTGGAAGCTGAACCCGCAGTACCAGCTGCGGTTTTCGGTGAATAACCTGCTCGGCATGGACAATGCGTCCGACCGCATCTATCAGGATGCGAGCGGGACCTCGCGCGAGATCGGGCTCAGCCCGGGCTCGCCGCGGGTGGGGTTGAACCTGGAAATGAAACTGTAAGCAGCCGGTAACCCGTCGTCCCCGCGGAGGCGGGGACCCATGCCGGGTTTCCGAAGCTTGTGTAGTTGATGCAGTCGCTTGCCTCGAACACCGTGAATCCTGTTGCTCAGTATGGGTCCCCGCCTGCGCGGGGACGACGTATCTGTTTATTCCGCGGTGACTTAATCCACCAACCGCGTATCGCTGCCGACCATGCGCTCCAAGCCTTTTTGAGAAATCGCCGGGCTGAAATAAAAGCCCTGCATCTCGTCGCAGCCGTGGTCGCGCAAGAAGGCCAGCTGTTCGCGCGTCTCGACACCCTCGGCGATCACCTTCAGCTTCAGGTTGTGGCCAAGGGCGATGATGGCGCGCGTGATCACGGCGTTGCCGTCGCTGATGTCGCTCAGGAAGGAGCGGTCGATCTTGATGTAGTCGACCGGGAATTTCTGCAGGTGGCTCAGGCTCGAATAGCCGGTGCCGAAGTCGTCGATCGACAGGCGCACGCCCAGCGCCTTGAGGCCGGCCAGCGCCTGCAGCGCGTCGTCCGGGTGGTCCATCAGCTGGCTTTCCGTCACCTCCAGCTCCAGGCTGGCCGGGCGCACGCCGTGGCGCTGCAGGGTGGCGGCCAGGCGCTCGACGAACTGGCGCTGGCGCAGCTGGCGCGCCGACAGGTTCACCGAGATCACGAAGCCGTCCATGCCGATCGCATCCAGCGCGCGCAGCGCGCCGCAGGCTTCGTCGATCACCCATTCGCCCAGGGGGACGATGAGTCCGGTCTCTTCGGCCACCGGGATGAAGCTTTCCGGCGCCATCAGCCCATGTTCGGGATGGTGCCAGCGCACCAGCGCCTCGGCGCCCACCACCTTGCCGCTGCGCAGGTCGACCTTGGGCTGGTAGCCCAGCCGCAGCTCGCCGTTGCCGATGGCGCGGCCCAGGCTGGCCTCGAGCTGCAGGTGCTGGTGCACCACGCGGTTCAGTTCTTCCGAATAGAACTGGCAATTGTTCTTGCCGAGGGTCTTGGCGTGGTACATGGCGGCGTCGGCGGCGCGCATGATGCGGTCGACGGTGTCGCCGTCGCGCGGGAACAGGCTGACGCCGATGCTGGCGCCGCTCGTGATTTGCTGGCCGGCGGCGTCGATCGGCTGCTCGATGGCGTGCCGGATCCGCTCCATCATGTCGCCGATGTGGGTGACGCTCGGCTGGTCGCGGATCACGACCACGAACTCGTCGCCGCCCATCCGTGCCACGGTATCGTCTTCGCGCACGTTGGCGCGCAAGCGGTCGGCGATTGCATGCAGGACGGTATCGCCGGCATCGTGGCCGAAGCTGTCGTTGATGTACTTGAAATTGTCGAGGTCGAGGAAGGCCAGCGCGCCGAGCGTGGCATGCTGCACGGCGTCGTCGATCGCGTGCCGCAGCTGTTCCTGCAGCAGGGTACGGTTGGCCAGGCCGGTCAGCGGGTCGTGGTGCGCCAGGTGGTGCAGGCGTCGCTCGTAATGACGGGCTTCCGTGATGTCGTTGATCACCGCCACGAAGTGCGTCACCTGGTTTTCCAGGCTGGCGACGGGGTCGATCCGCAACTCGTTCCAGAATACCTCGCCGTTCTTGCGGCGGTTGCGGATCACCGCGCGCACGCTTTCGCAGTACTGCAGCGCGTGGTCGATGCGGCGCTGCTCGTCGGTATCGCAGCCTTCGATGCGCATAAAACGCGGATCGCAGCCCTTGATCTCGGCCAGTGTGTAGCCGGTCAGTTGTTCGAAGGCCGGGTTGACGTACTCGATGCGGTTCTCGCCGTCCTCGCGGCAGGTGATCAGGATCGCGTTGACGCTGGAATAGATGGCACGTTCGCGCACCCGCAGGTCGCGTTCGGCATGCTTGCGCTTTGAAATGTCGAGCCCGGTGCCGAAGATGCACGGCAGTTCGCCCAGGCTGGTGCGGGCGCAGTGGAACAGGTAGGGAGTGCGCTTGCCGTGCTTGCCGACCAGGTCGGCCTCGTGCATCGTGGGGCCGTCGGCGAAGGTGTCCAGGATCTTCCGCACGATGAGCGGCCGCTCGGCCTCGTCGAAGAAATACTGGACATCGGTGCGCGTCATTTCCTGGCTGGTCCGTTCCAGCGCCGTCTCGAGCTGGCGGTTCCACAGCAGCAGGTGGCCGCTCTGGTCGATCACGTAGAACACGCAGGGCAGGCCCTCGATGATCTCTTCGATCGCCAGGTCCTGGATCAGCGCGTAGCGCGGCGGCACGGCGCCGGTGCGAGGCACCACGATGACGCTGTAGGCGCGCGGGGTGCCGTCGTCGAAGAATTGCGGCGCGATCGTGATGCGTACCGGCAGTGCCTTGCCGTCGGCACAGCGCAAGCTGCCGGCCAATTCGGCGTCGGCGCCCGCGGCCGCCGGCAAACGGGTGTCGGCGGGTTCGTCGAAAGCGAGGATACGATCGAGTGCCTGGCCCTGGATGTCGCGCGGCGTCAAGCCGGCCAGCTTTTCGCAGGCCTTGTTCCAGGTAATGATGACGCCGTCCTCGCCGACGACGAAGACGGCCAAGGGCAAGGGTGAGGGGTTCATTGCGGAATCTCCGCCGTACTGCGCCCCTCCGTGCTGGAAGGGCAGGCAGTCATGCAGCCATCATAGCGCAGCGAACCTGTTCATGGTCTGCGGCAGGCGAAGCGTGCGCAGCCTTCCTCCGGCAACGATCAGGCAGCCTTTTCCCCGCACGGTTGCAGGATCCGTTCGTGCAATTCGGGCTCGGCATCGGCGTACAGCTTGACGACCGTTGAGGTGCGTGTGCCGTAGCCCGGGATCTCGATGCACACGGCCGACAGCTGGCGCTCGACCTCGATCGGCACGCCGGTGTCGGGCAGGCGCAGGTCGGGTGCACGGGTGGTATCGGCCAGCATCTCGAAATACGCTTCCTCGGGCGCACCCTGCAGCAGCAGGCTGGCGAAAGCCGCCTTGGTGCGCAGGACCTTGGGCCAGGGCGCGTCGAGCAGGCCGTTCGAGATGCCATAGATACCAGGTTCGAGCGCCTTGCCGTTGCGCGGATCGGCGTCGCCGCGGTTCGAGAACCAGTACAGGCCGTCGCGGTCGCCCAGCACCAGGTTGAAGCCGTTGTAGGCGCCGGCGCCGGCGGCGATGCGGGCCAGGTAGGCCGGCGCGTCGAGATCGCCCTTGAGGTAGTCGGCGACCAGGGCGCCGCGCGTGGGCGCGTCCTCGCGGCGCTCGCCCGGCGCGCGGATATTCGTCAGCGCGGCGAACCTGGGGCCGTGCGGGCCGGACCTCGTCACACCCATCCAGCTGCCGCCGCCCTGCAGGTCGCGGCCGGCGATGATGTCGGGATCGTCGGGCCAGGGGCCGGCCGGGGTGGCCGGGCGGTCATAGAATTCGTCGCGGTTGGCGCAGGCGATCACCGGCACGCCGGGGATCACGCGCCACGCGAAAACAATCAGGCACATGGGTTCAGGTCCATAAAAACTTCGGCGCGGCGCGAGCCCGTGATAAGGGCATCGAGTCCGGCATCGCGTGCGGCGGCCTCGAGCGCGGCGCCAAAGGCGTCGTCGGTAGACGGGTAGACTTCCATCCAGGTTTGCAGGCCGTCGCGGATCTCGGGACGGCGCTTCAGTTGCGGCACCACGGCGTGGCGCGCGGCGAGTGCGGCCTGCAGGGCACGCACGCGCGGTTCGAGCGCGGCGCTGTCCTGCTCGCGCACTTTATAGTAGACGTACAGGTCGATCATGGCCGGTGCGCGGAACATGCGTCAGGCATCGATCGCATCGAGCGCATACGGCAGCGGCAGGAAGGACAGCGCGGTGCCGCCGGCCGAACCGTGGCGCACCTCGCTGTCGATCGCGGCCAGCTTGATTTCCACCAGCACGTCGGCGCCGCCGGCGCCGTTCGGCGCGGCGTTCACGATCATGCCGCAAGGCTGGTCGGGATCGGCGCTCGAAAATACCTCGTCGCCGGGGCGCGCGGCGGCATTGTCCAGCGTGGCCAGCGCCATGCGGCGCTTGAGTTTGCCGAGGTACTGGCTGCGGGCGACGATTTCCTGGCCCGGGTAGCAGCCCTTGCGGAAGTTGACGCCGCCGATCAGCTCGAAGTTGACCATCTGCGGCACGAACTGTTCCTGGGTCGGCTGGCTCACCTGCGGCACGCCGGCGTGGATGGCAGACAGCTGCCAGGCCGTGTTGCCGCCCAGGGCCAGCTGTGCGCGCAGCGCCGGCAGGGCGGCAGCGGCGGTCTCGGCCGAGGTCAGCCACAGGTAGCGCGGCGCGCCGAAGGCGTCGGCCAGGCGCAGCACGGTACCGGCCGCGCCTTCCACCTTGGCGTAAGGCGCCGCCGGCAGCTCGGGCACGTGGGCGCGCAGCGCGCTGTCCGCTTTCGCGCCGCCAAGGCCGAGCACGGCCACGCGCTGCGCTTCGTCGGTGGCATCGCGCAGCTTGGCCTTGGCGCGCAGCACGAACATCGACAGGCGCTTCTGCAGCGGCGCCTGGATGGTGCGCGGCAACTGCAGGTAGATGCCGTCCGCCTCCTTCCACATCAGGAAGGTGGCCATCAGGCGGCCTTTCGGGGTGCAGTAGCCGGCCAGGCGAACGTCGCCCGTGCCGAGGTGCTCGACGTCGTTGGTCAGCTGGTTGTGCAGGAAGGTCGCGGCATCTTCGCCGGCCACGCCGATCAGGCCCAGGTCGGTGACCGGGGCGACGAAACCGGCGGCCAGGTCGGCCGCGCTCAGTACGCGTCCGAAGTCTTCGATCTGGGTGGCTTCGTCGGGATGGAAGCGGGCGCCGAGCGGCGACAGGTGGTCGATCCAGGGATTCATGCTCATAGGGCTACAATACGCGGGTTATTATTGCTGATTACTTACGGCGAATGACTTACTAATAACGCAGCAGGGCTATATCATTACGGGCTCATTATAGAGATGTCGACAAAATCGCGCCGGGGACGGCGTAAAACCAAACCCTCGAGCATGGCATTCTTAAAAAAACTCATCGTGTCGGGCGTGATCGTGTCGGTCGCGGCCGTCGCCGGCTTCCAGTGGTGGGCCGGTCGCCCGCTGACCAGCGCGAGCGCGGGCGCCGCCATTATCCCCTTTGCGATCGCACCGGGCAGCGGCGTGGGTGGCGCCAGCCAGCAGATGGCGGCTGCCGGCGTGCCCGTCAATACCTTCCTGTTCGGCGTGCTGGCGCGCGTGACCGGCAAGGCCGGCCAGATCAAGGCCGGCAGCTACGAGCTGAAGCCCGACACCTCGCCGCGGCGCCTGCTGACCCAGCTGGTGCGCGGGGAGTTCGCCCAGGAATCGCTGACCATCATCGAGGGCTGGACCTTCCGCCAGATGCGCCAGACGGTCGACGCCGCGCCCAACCTGAAGCACGACACGGCCAGGCTGACCGACCAGGAGCTGCTGGCGAAAGTCGCCGGCGCGGATGCCAGGTTCGACGGCCCCGAGGGCCTGTTCTTCCCCGACACCTACCTGTTCGCCAAGAACGTTAGCGACCTGAGCATCTACAAGCAGGCGCACGAGATGATGATGAAGCGCCTCAAGGCGGCCTGGGACAAGCGCGAACCGGGCCTGCCATACAAGGATCCATACCAGGCGCTGGTGATGGCCTCGCTGGTGGAAAAGGAAACCGGCCAGAAAAGTGAGCGCGCGATGATCGCCGGGGTTTTCGTCAATCGCCTCAAGACCGGCATGCTGCTGCAGACCGACCCCTCCGTCATCTACGGCATGGGCCCGAAATACGACGGCAAGATCCGCAAGAAGGATCTCGAGACCGACACCCCGTACAACACGTATACGCGCGCAGGCCTGCCGCCGACGCCGATCGCGCTGCCGGGCGTGCAGTCGCTGGCGGCGGCGCTGGCGCCGGCCAAGACCGAAGCCCTGTATTTCGTGTCGCGCGGCGACGGCACCAGCCATTTCTCGGTCAACCTGAACGAGCATAACAAGGCGGTCGACCAGTACATCCGCAATAGCGCCGGCAGCGACAAGCGCTCCAATCAATAAGTAACTAAAAGAAGCAACCATGAACAGTAGTGACCAGGCGCGCGGGCGTTTTATCACCTTCGAAGGCATCGACGGCGCCGGCAAGTCGACTCACATCGGCTTTATCACCGAGTACCTGAAACGCGCCGGCAAGACCGTGGTCTCCTCGCGCGAACCGGGCGGCACGCCGCTCGGCGAAAAACTGCGCGACCTGCTGCTGCACGAAAAGATGCACCTCGAAACCGAAGCGCTGCTGATGTTCGCCAGCCGGCGCGAACACATCGCCCAGGTGATCGAGCCGGCGCTGGCGCGCGGCGACTGGGTCCTGTCCGACCGCTTCACCGACGCCAGCTTCGCCTACCAGGGCGGCGGCCGCGGCATGGACCGCGCCAAGATGGAGGGGCTGGAACAGTGGGTGCATCCACACCTGCAGCCCGACCTGACCCTGCTGTTCGACGTGCCGCTCGAGGTGGCGCGCGCGCGGCTGGACGCCACCCGCACGCTCGACAAGTTCGAGCAGGAACAAACCGACTTTTTCGCGCGCTGCCGCAACGAGTACCTGCGCCGCGCCGCGGCATCCCCGGAGCGCATCGTGGTCATCGACTCGACGCAGTCGATCGACGCCGTTCGTGAAGCGCTGTTACTGGCGCTGGAGAAATTGATTTGAGTGGAATGATCTACCCTTGGCAGGAAGCGGCCTGGGACCAGCTGCAGCAGATGCGCGTGCGCCTGCCGCATGCGATCCTGTTCTACGGCCCGGCCGGGATCGGCAAGGCTGATTTCCTGGAAGCTTTTGCCCAGGCCCTGTTATGCGAAAACGTGCGTCCCGATGGGCGCGCTTGCGGCACCTGCGCGTCCTGCGGCTGGTTCTCCCAGGGCAACCATCCGGATTACCGCCGCGTGCGCCCGGAAGCACTGGAAGACGAGGTGCCGGCGTCGGACGGTGACGACGCCGCGGCCGGCGACGGCGACAAAAAGTCGAAATCGTCGAAAACCGCGTCGAAGGATATCAAGATCGAGCAGGTACGTGCCCTGGCCGACTTCATGAACATCTCGACCCACCGCCAGGGCTTGCGGGTGGTGGTCCTGTATCCGGCCGAAGCGCTGAACATGCCGGCCAGCAATGCGCTGTTGAAAACGCTCGAAGAGCCGCCGCCCGGCACCGTGTTCCTGCTGGCGTCCAACGGCCTCGACCGGCTGCTGCCGACGATCCTGTCGCGCTGCCGCAAGTTCGCGCTGCCGACGCCGGACCATGCGAGCGCCCTGGCCTGGCTGCAGGCACGGGGTGTGAACGACGCCGACGGCTGGCTGCGCGAACAGGGCGGGGCGCCGCTGGCGGCGCTGGCCCAGGCCGAGAACGGCAGCCGCGACGAGCTCGACACCCTGCTGCAGGTCCTGGCGCAACCCAGCGTCGATAGCGCGTTGCGCGCCGCCGACAAGCTGAGCAAGGCGCCGCTCGCAAATCTTGTGGCATGGCAGCAGCGCTGGCTTTACGACGTGTTTTCGTACAAGCTGTCCGGTACGATCCGCTATTATCCGCGTTACCAGCGCGAACTCGCGGCGCTGGCCGGGCGGGTGTCGACGCCCAGGCTGATGCGCGCGATCAAGTCCGCCAACGAACGCCGCGCAGTGGCCGATCATCCTTTGTCGCCGAAACTGTTTGTGGAAGACATGTTGCTTGATTACACTGCGTGCTGCAGCTGACAATCCGCGCTGCGCCGAACCGATGAAAGGAATCCGATGAGCGGCTTGACCGTGGACCCGAACGCCGCGCAGGCACCGCGCCCGTCCGTGCTGTCGCTGGCCATCAAGGAAAAGGCGGCGCTGTATGCCGCCTACATGCCTTTTCTGAAGAACGGCGGCATGTTCGTGCCGACGACCAAGCCCTACAAGATCGGCGACGAGATCTACCTGATCCTGTCGCTGATGGACGATCCCAACAAATACCCGATTGCCGGCAAGGTCGCCTGGATCACGCCGGCCGCCGCCAACAACAACAAGGCGCAGGGCATCGGGGTGCATTTCCCGGCCGACGAGACCGGCCAGCGCGCCAAGCTGCGCATCGAAGAAATCCTGGGTGCCGCACTGCGTTCCTCGCGGGCGACCCACACGCTTTAATTTCCCCACGCTCCTCTTTTTATGCCGTCCTACGTTCACCGCCTCGCCCGCATCGAAGACCTGCCCGTCATCGTCGACATCTACAATTCCACCATCGCCTCGCGCGAAGTCACCGCCGACACCGAACCGATCACGGTGCAGTCGCGCGAAGGCTGGTTCGCCGACCACACCCCGGAACGGCGCCCGCTGTGGGTGATCCACGATGCCGCCGACACGTCCGCGCACCCGGCAGTGATCGGCTGGCTGTCCTATTCGAATTTCTACGGGCGCCCGGCGTATTCGGGCACCGCCGAACTGTCGATCTATATCGCCGAGGCATGGCGCGGCAAGGGCATCGGCAAGTATTGCCTGGAGCAGGCGATGGCGTTCGCGCCGAACGTCAACGTGCATACGCTGCTCGGGTTCATTTTCGGGCATAACGAACCGAGCCTGGCCCTGTTCCGCAAGTATGGTTTCGATACCTGGGCGCATTTCCCACGGGTAGCGAACCTGGATGGGATCGAGCGCGACCTGATCATCCTGGGCAAGCGCGTGGCATAACATGCCCTGCACAAATGGCGGTGATATAGTTGCCGTCGTCCCCGCATAGGCGGGGACCTATGCTGACTATTCGGATTCCGTACGCCGGCATTATCCCATCGGCTCAGAAATACAGACTTCGGTGCTTCAGCATGGGTCCCCGCCTGCGCGGGGACGACGTGGTGGCGCCCTGCGGGCCATGTCTCCCTCGCGTACAATGCCGGCATGTATATCGATTCCCACTGCCACATCAATTTCCCGGAGCTCGCCGCCCGGATGCCCGAGATCCTCGCCAAGATGGCCGAGAACAAGGTGACCCACGCCCTGTGCGTGTCGGTCGACTTGCCGGACTTTCCTGGCGTGCTCGCGCTTGCTGAGCAATACCCTCATATATATGCGTCGGTGGGCGTCCACCCCGACTACGAAGACACCCCGGAACCGAGCGTCGAGCAGCTGGTCGAGATGGCGCAGCACCCGAAGATCGTCGCCATCGGCGAAACCGGGCTCGACTATTACCGCCTGGAAGGCGACCTCGAGTGGCAGCGCGAGCGTTTCCGCACCCATATCCGCGCCTCGCGCGCGACCCGCAAGCCGCTGATCATCCACACCCGCGCCGCCAGCGCCGACACCATCCGCATCCTGCAGGAAGAGGGTGCCGGCGTGGCGCAGGGCGGCGTCGCCGGCGTCATGCACTGCTTTACCGAAAGCCTGGAAGTCGCGCAGGCGGCGATCGAGATGGGTTTTTACATCTCCTTCTCCGGGATCGTGACCTTCAAGAGCGCAAAAGACCTGCAGGCCGTGGCCAAAGCGCTGCCGCTGGAGCGCATCCTGATCGAGACCGACTCGCCTTATCTTGCGCCGGTGCCCTACCGTGGCAAAATGAACGAGCCGGGCTTCGTGCCGCACGTGGCCGAGTTCCTGGCAACCCTGAAGGACGTGCCGCTGCGCGAAGTTGCCGACCGCACGACCGAGAACTTCCACACCCTGTTCAACGTGCCCAAGGACTGACCCATGCTGCTGCGCCGCGTGCTGTGCATCCTCCTTCTTCCCATCGCGTCCTTCATGAGCGAGGCGGCCACCCCGGCCCAGGTCAGCACCTTCTTCCGCGCGGTGCAGATGGACGATGCGCGCACGGTCAAGACCATGCTCGGCGCCCAGGTCGACCCCAACGACACCAACCCGATCGGTGGCGAGCCGCCGCTGGTCCTGGCACTGCGCGAAGGGTCGATGGCCGTCTTCAAGACGCTGCTCGAGCATCCCGGCACCCGTGTCGACGCGCCGGCGATCAACGGCAACACGGCGCTCATGATGGCCGCCTTCAAGAACAACCGCCCGGCCGCCGAGGCACTGATCGCCAAGGGTGCGGCCATCAACCCCCCGGGCTGGACGCCGCTGCACTATGCGGCCGCCGCCGGTGACGACGCCATCGCCGGCTTGCTGCTGGAGCACGGCGCGAAGATCGACGCGCCGTCGCCGCGTGCCAGCGGCAGCTACACGCCGCTGATGCTCGCCGCCCGCGAAGGCAAGGAAGAGACCGCGCGGTTCCTGCTGGAGCACGGCGCCGATCGCCGCCTCAAGAATGGCGAAGGCCTCACCGCGGCCCAGATCGCCGCGCGTGCCGAGCACGCGTCGCTGGCCAAGGCCTTGGCCCCCTGAAAGTGGTCCAGTCGGCATAAGCGCCGAACTGGACCGGAAAAGTTCGTTTCCTCAGCGCATCAATTCTTTCTCGGCATGGCGATAATGGCTACGTGATCAATAACACGGCGCCGGCGATAACGCGGCCTCCACTGAAGGAATTCCATGCTGAACGAACGCGACATCGAGAGCTGCTACCTGGGTCAATTCATCCCGGTCCACTACCATCACAACATGCTGATGGACCATAACCGGATGCACAGCTTCAAGTCGGCGATCTTCCACGCCGTCAAGCCGGGCGCCAAGGTGCTGGAACTGGGCGGCGGTACCGGCGTGCTCTCGTTCTTCGCGGCCCAGCAGGCCGACAAAGTGTATTGCGTCGAGTTCAATCCGGACATGGTGCGCGAGGCGCGCCGCTTCCTGGCGATGAACGAGAACGGCCACAAGGTCGAGGTCGTGCACGCCGATGCCTTCGACTACCTGCCGCCGGAGCCGGTCGACATCGTGATCTGCGAAATGATCCACGTCGGCATGCTGCGCGAAAAGCAGGTCGAGGTGATCGAAGCGTTCAAGCGCCGCTACCTGGCGCGCTTCGGCGGCCCGCTGCCGGTGTTCCTGCCGGAAGCCGTCATCATGGCGGTCCAGCCGCTGCAGGCCGAATACGATTTCGAAGGCTTCCACGCGCCGATCATCCAGTTCCAGCCGACCAACGTGGTCTACCCGGGCACGGTCGAACTGGCCCAGCCGGGCGTGTACAGCGTCCTCGACTTCAGCCAGCCGGTCGATTCCCTGATCGCCTGGGAGGGCCAGTTCCTGGTCGAAAAAGCCGGCAGCCTGAATGCGCTGCGTTTCATCACCAAGAACGTGCTGTCGATCATCGAAGAGCGCGGCACCACGATCGACTGGCTGAACCACTACATGACACTGCCGCTGGCGCGTGCGCTGGACGTGCAGCCGGGCGATATCGTGCAGGTGAGCTTTGCCTACCGTGCGGGCGGGTCGATTCCGTCGCTGGAAGCGTCGATCCGGACCGAGGTGGTGGCGAAGTATGAAGAACAGGTGGTGGAACGTGCTGCCGAGGCCGCGTTCGCCTGATTGCCGACCACGTTTGTTAGCGTGGAAACGTCGCCCCTGCGCAGGCAGGGGCCCAAGTTGCTCGCGTACCATCAGCATCTCCTGAAACTGGCCCCCATCCTGCGCAGGGGCGGCTATTTGTGCTCCGTTTGCCCCCGCATTTCCCCCACTCATCGTCCCCACCTCCCATCCATCGCATCCACGTTGCCGCTCCCGGTCGACGCGACTACAGTAAGCGCATCGTCCAACCCACCCTGATGGAGCCAACAATGCTGGGTTTCCTGGTCTGGCTGTTCCTGCTGTTCCTGTGTTGGCCGCTCGCGCTGCTGGCCCTGGTGCTGTATCCGGTGTTCTGGCTGCTCCTGTTACCGTTGCGGCTGATCGGCATCGGCGTCGAGGCCGTGTTCGAGCTGCTGCGCGCGATCGTCATGCTGCCGGCGCGCGTGCTGGGGCGCTGAGGGCCCGCAGCCGAGTAGGGCCCAGCCGAATGGAGCCGGTAAATGCGTTGTTGAGAATCCAGTGTGCGTCTATTAACAGACGCTCGGAGAAGCTTGGCTTATCGTCAACCCTACCGATGGCTGTCATCCGTCAGCCATGCTTATAAAGGAAAAAGACTATGCGCCTGGACGTCTATCGCAGAGCCGAACACGACGGTAAATTCTCTTACCTGGTGGTTCCGGAAACGAAGAACATCCCCGAAGAAGCTACCAACACCGACTGGGAAGTCGAAGCCCGTGCCGTCGAAGTCGACGACAATGCTTCCGACCTGCCGGATTACCAGATCGAGAACGTGAGTGGCCAGCTGGCCGAAAAAGGGTACGCAGTAACTTCGCTGACGCATTAATCTTCATTGGCTTGTAGCGCAGTCACGACAGACTGTGCCACCGGGCCGCCGCTGTACCGCCAGTCCGCCGATCGGCAGACCGGCGGTGCACGCCTGTTTCTGCCCTATGGTATCCTTGCGCCTCGATGAAATGCGTTCGGAGGCGTAATGAAGTGGGCAGTGGTCGGTTTTCTCATCCTGTCGGTGTTGCATATCCATTTCCGCGGGAAGGTCCGTCTGCCGTTCGGCCGCCAGCTGTTCGACCACTCGTCGTTCATGGCCCCGATCAATATCTTCATGCACTTGTTTTCGCGCGTGCCGAGCACGCCCTACATCCCGGTGCGCGAATTCCCGGAACTGGCGGTGCTGCAGCAGAACTGGCAAGTCATCCGTGACGAAGCCGAACACCTGCTGGCCCTCAAGAAGATCAAGGCGTCCGAAGAGAACAACGATGCCGGCTTCAATTCCTTCTTCAAGACCGGCTGGAAGCGCTTCTACCTGAAGTGGTACGACGCCAGCCACCCGTCGGCCGAGCGCCTGTGCCCGCGTACGTATGCATTGTTAAAAAATATCCCGTCGGTCAAGGCCGCGATGTTCGCCGAACTGCCGCCGGGCGCCAAGCTGAACCCGCACCGCGATCCGTTCGCCGGTTCGATGCGCTACCACCTGGGCTTGACCACGCCGAACGACGACCGCTGCTTCATCGACGTCGACGGGACGCCATACAGCTGGCGCGACGGCGAAGGCGTGATCTTCGACGAAACTTATATTCACTGGGCCATCAACGGCAGCGACAGCGACCGCGTGATCCTGTTCTGCGACGTCGAGCGCCCGATGCGTTTCCGCTGGGCGCAAGCGGTCAACCGCTGGCTTGGCCGCACCATGATGACGGCGGCGGCATCGCCGAACGAAACCGGCGACCAGACCGGCCTGGTGAGCAAGCTGTTCCGCATTTCGCATGTGATGGGGCAGTACCGCCGCCGTTACAAGGCGTGGAACAAGACGGCGTACAAAGCGACCAAGGTTGCCTTGATCGTGGGGCTGGCGGCGCTGGTGTACTACATTTGAAGCATCACCGGCCGGGTTGGCACACTCAACCGGATCCGGATAGCAAACTTACCCCGCAATAAAACAACGTCGTCCCTGCGTAGGCAGGGACCCAAGTTTGCAAGCGTTACCTCAACGCGAACAGAAATTGGGTCCCTGCCTCCGCAGGGACGACGTGCATGTGCTATCGATTCTTGTTGCGTCTAGCGCCGATCACAGGTTGAACGGCATCCGCACCATCAAGGTGACATCCGGCGTATCGCGCGTCATGCCGGCGCCGACCGACAGGTTCAGCGTGCGGTTGTTGCTCAGGCGATAGGAGCCGCCCAGCAGCAGCGTACCCAGCTGGATGCGCACCGAGCCCGGGATGATCTGGCCGTTCTGGCGCATGCGCGACACCGAGCTGTGGTCGTAGCCGATACTGAACGAGGCTTTCTCGTTCAGCGCCAGGCCCATGCCCACGTTGAAGCCGAACACGTTGCCCGGATCGATCTCGCCCAGCAGTTCGCGTTCGCCGTTCAGCACGGTGCGGTAGATATTTCCGCGCTTGAAGTTCTTGGTGTAGCTGAAGGTGCCGAAGAAGATGGCCGGGTCGGACGGCAGCAGCCAGGTTACGCTCGGCTGCAGCGAATAGAAGCCGGAACCGGTCGGCAGGTCGAGCGGCAGGCCGGTGCCGGTGACGTTCTGGCCGACGCAGCGGCTCGCGCAGTCGGTGACGACTTCGAACGGGTCGCGGCCGGTGCGCGACTTGAAGCGCATGCCGGCAATGTAATACGGCTTGTCGACGCCGCCTTCATTGACCTGGTAGCGCCAGCCGAGTTCGACGTCGCCGATGCCCTTGCCGCTGGTCTGGAAGGCGCGTTCGGCGGCGGTGCCGGTGAAGATCTCGCGGCTGACGGTCGAATCGCTGCGGTAGACGTAGGGAATCTTGGCTTCGACTTCGAAGCGGTTGCCGACGCCATAGCGGAAGGTGGCGGAACCTGTCGTGCTGTTGCGCTTGACTTCGCGCACGTCCAGCAGGCCGATCAGGATCGCCGGAATCACGGTGTAGCCGACCAGGGCCACGCGGTTGCTGGACGAGTAGCCGTACTGGATCGACGGTTCGAACACCACCTTGCCGTGCGGGGTCAGCACGCCCGGCGTTTCGAAGATCGGCGCCACTTCGGGCTGGCGTTGCTGGGCCTGTTCCGGGGCACGGCCGACGGCGCCCTGGGGCGCTGGCGCGGCCGCGGCGGTGCTGCCGGTGACCGGGGCCGGCAGGCCGGCCTGCGGCGCGTCGGCGCCGCCGGTGCCGCGCAGCACGTCGAGCGGCGTGCCGGCGGTAACGCTGTTCGCGGACGCGGCGCCGCCTGGTGCCGGGCTGTCCGCCCAGTCCGTGCTGACCACCGGACCGGTACCGCGCAGGCGCTCGAGTTGTGACGGGGTGGCGGTGCCCACAGGCGCCTTGACGCCGCTGGCGCGCAACTGGCGTTCGAGGTCGTCGACGCGGGCGCGCTGTTCTTCCAGCTGTTGTCGCATGATTTTCAACTGCGCGGCCAGGTCGGGCGCGGTCTGCGCGCCGGCCGGAATACAGGCCAGGGCCGCTGCGAGCCCAATCACGCTGTACAGCGCTGGAATTTTTTGCATCGTTTGTTGCTCCGGTTGTGCCGTCACCTTCCGGTCGCGGCGGTGTTGAGTGCGTTCGACAGTGTCGACTGGAAGTTCATGGCTTGCAGCATGCCGCGGGTGTCGACACTGGCGTTTATTATAGTTGCATTATTAATAATCTGATTGTTCAGGCTGTTCTGGATCACGGTCCCGCCCATGGCGCCGGAGCCGAGCTGGACGTTGAAGGTGGCGTTGCCGTTCTGGATCAGGTTCAACTGGTTTGCGGCGGCAGGCGACAGCGTGGTCCTGCCGGCGGCAAGGCTGCCGAGGTCGCCGAAGTTCATGCTGGTGGTGGCCGCCACGTTGCCGTTGACGGTGACGATGCGGTCAATCCCCAGCGAGACGGCGAAACCACTCGGGTCGGTGAAGCCGCCGCGGTAGTCGTCCAGTGAGGCGGGCGCGACGGCATTCGCGTCGCTGAAGCCGGCGGCGCCCGGGGCCGCATCGGCCGGGGCCGCCATGCCGTTCATGGCGAAGGCGAGGGCGGCGCCGGCCAATCCGATCTGGAGGATGGTGCGCATGGATTCTCCTGTCAAAAATCGCCCGGTCCGAACTTCGGCAGCGAGCTGATGTCCAGTACCAGGCGGCTCATCGCCTGGTCGAGCGGCGCGCGCGGTGCGGCACGCCAGTCGGCGGTGAGGTTGAATTGCGGCCGGGTCGGCGATTCGTGGATCACGAACAGCAGCTTGGTCGGCCAGATGGCTTCGAAGTGTTCGCGCGTGATCGCGCGCGTGCCCGCCGACGGATCGCCGATCAGGAGGCGGCCGTCGTCGGCGCCCTTGATCACCACGAAGTGGTTGTAACCTTTTTCGGTCACCAGCACGATGGCGGGGAGTTTGGCCTCGAACAGCTTGTCGAGGGGCTGGCGGAAGCCGTCGGACTTGAAGCCGATCGTCGCCAGGTAGCGTTGCATGTCGAGCAGCGAAAAGCCTTCGCGGCGGATCTTGGCCTGGTCGCCATGTTCCCACATGGCCTGGAAGGCGGTCGTTTCGCTGATCGGATAACCGTAATGGTGGGTCAGCAGGGTGGCCAGCGCGGCGGAGCCGCAGCTGAAGTCATACTGCTGGCGCGTGGTGGAAAGAAAGCGGAGTTCTTTCAGGCTATGCATCGGCACGCGGTAGGTGGGACCGCTGGCAAGCGACATGTCGGCCGCTTGGGCGCCGGCGGATCCCAGGAGCGCGCACGTGACGAGCGTTGCGAGTGACAGTGCGCTGCGTTTCATTTCATCTGCAGGTTGATGATGGTGGCGTTCTGGATCAGGACGTTGGCGCCGCTGTTCTGGATGACCACCGGGATACCGGACATGTTGGTAAAGGAACCGGAATCGATGACGTTGTTGCCGGTCATGACGTTGACGGCGCTGTTGCCGTTGACGCCGCCTTCAAGGTTCGCGGTGTTGTTCGTGGTATGGGTATCGGTGCCGCCACGTTGCCGCTCGAGCTTGGCGCTGCCCTCGTCCTGGGTGGCCTGCACCGCCTCGTGGCCGCTGCTGATCCCGAACTCGGCCCGGAACAGCGAACGCGCATCGGCCGTGCGGGCGTCTGCGGGCTGGTCCGTGGCGGCCGAGGCCGCGGAGGCAAGCGTCACGAGCGCTGCAAAGGCCTGAAGCTTGGCCCAGGCGTGGAGCGCCTTGCGTTGAGAGACTGGATGCTGCATGTTCTACCCCCTTGCGACAAAAAAACTGCCGCACCTCGTGAGAGGCACGGCAGTCAAGCTCGGATTACAGGTTCATGTTGGCCTGGACGTTCACGCTCTGCTGGACCATCGAGGAGATGCCGGTGTTCTGGCTGATCACCGAGATGCCTGCAGCCGATTGCGCGGTGCCGTTCATCGTGTTCGACATGTTGAAGGTGCCGCCGCTCACGGTGTTGGAGCCGCCCATGCCGCCGGTGGCTGCGCCGCCCATGCCACCCTGGCCGTAGCCGGTGGTGATGGCAGCCAGGTCGCCGCCGCGGCCGCCGGTGGTGGTACCGCCCGAACCGCCGGTGCCGCCGTTACCGGCAGTCGAGGCGCCCGAGGTAGCCGAGCCGGTGGTCGCCGAACCGGTGGTTGCCGAACCGCCTGCTGCGCCCGAACCCGAAGTGTTCGAAGCCAGGCCGGTGTCGCCAGCCGAGCCGCCTGCTGCGCCGGCACCGCCGGCACCTGCGGTGGCGGTGCCCGAAGCACCTGCACCGCCTGCGCCACCGAGGCCGCCGGTGGTCGAACCACCGGCACCTGCGGTTGCCGAGTGCGAACCACCTGCGCCGCCCGCGCCACTGGTGGCAGCGCCGCCGGCTGCGCCCGAACCTGCGCCGTTCGACGCCATTGCACCTGCGCCGCCTGCGCCGGCCGCTGCACCTGCGCCGCCTGCGCCGCCGGTACCGCCGGCTGCACCTGCTGCACCCGCGCCGCCTGCGCCGCCGGTGGTGGTACCTGCGGTTGCCGTGCCGGCGCCGCTGGTGACTGCGCCGCCGGTTGCGCTCAGGCCGCCCGTGGTTGCGGTGCCGCTGGCGCCGCCGGTGCCGGTGCCGTTCGTGCCTTCAGTGCCGGTGCCTGGCATGCCGCCGGCGCCCGAGCTGGCGTAGGAACCGCCGGCGCTGGCCGGGGCACCCGAAGCGCCGTTCGATGCGGTGGCGCCGGCATTGCCAGCAGTACCGCCTACTGCACCACGGCCGCCTGCACCGCCCATGCCGCCGGCTGCGCCGGCTGCACCTGCACCGCCCGCGCCGCCTGCTGCGCCGCGGCCGCCGGTGGCGTCGCCGCTGGTGCCGCCTGCACCGCCGGTGCCGGCCCAGGCACCGCCGGTCGCGCCGCCGTTACCGCCGGCGATCGCGCCGGTCGAGCCGCCTGCAGCGCCGGTCGACGAGCCGCCGGCCGCGCCTGCGCCGCCTGCGCCGCCAGTCGAGCCGGCTGCGCCGCCTGCTGCGCCCGAACCGCCTGCGCCGCCCGATGCACCGTTACCCGAGGTAGCGCCCGAAGCAAGGCCGCCTGCGCCGCCTGCGCCGCCGGTTGCCGAACCGACCGTGGCACCGCCTGCGGTCGCGCCGGCGCTGGTGGCGTTGCCGCCTGCCGCACCGGTTGCCGCATCGGCGCTGCCGCCTGCTGCGCCGGCACCGCCGGTGGCAGCGACGCTGCCGCTGGTGCCCATTGCGCCGTTGCCGGCGGTGGCTGCGCCGCCATTGGCGCCGCCGTTGTTCACGACCTGGTTACCAATGTTCGACACGGTGTTGCCCGAGACCGAGCCGCTCAGGTTGCTGGTGGCGTTGGCGGTCGAGGTGTTGAACGAGTTGGCCAGCGACGAGCTTGCATCGCCGCCGTTGTTGGCAGCTGCTGCGCCCAGGCCCGACGCCATGGCGTCGCCGCTGCTGCGGTTCTGGCCCGAGCTGTTCTTGTTGGTCGTGGTGTTGGTGGTGGTGTTGGCCGTACGCTGGCTGTTGTCGTTGCCCTGGTTCGAATTGTCGGTGCTGGTGTTGGTGGTGGTGGTGCGCTGGCTGTTGTCGCTGCGGTTGCTGCTGTCGGTGCTGGTCACCGAGCGGTTGCTGCTGTCGGTCTGCGAGTTCGACGCGGTGTTGCCGCTGTTGCTGCTGTTGTTGCCCTGGTTCGAGTTGTTGCTGGTGCGCGAGCTGCTGTCGTTGCCCTGGTTCGAATTGTTGGTCGACGTGGTACGGGTGCTGTTGTCGTTGCCCTGGTTCGAGTTGTTGGTCGACGTGGTGCGCGCGCTGTTGTCGCTGCTGTCGGTGTTGGTCGTCGTGGTGTTGGTGCGGGCGCTGTTGTCGTTGCCCTGGTTCGACGCGTTGGTGCTGGTGGTGTTGCTGGTGTTGGTGTTGGTGCTGGCAGTGCGGGTGCTGTTGTCGTTGCCCTGGTTCGAGTTGTTGCGGCTGCTGTTGTCGGTCTGGGTCGTCGAGCGGTTGCTGTTGTCAGTCTGGGTGTTGGAGCGGTTGCTGCTGTCCGTCTGGGTCGTCGAACGATTGCTGTTGTCAGTGGAGACCGTGCTGGTGTTGGTGCTGCGGTTGCTGCCGTCGGTGTTGGTGGCGGTGTTGCCGCTGTTGCTGGTGGCAGTGTTGCCGGTGTTGCTGTTATCGGTAGCGGTAGCAGTGCTGGTCGCCGTGTTGCCGGTGTTGCTGTTGTCGGTAGCGGTGTTATTGCTGTCCGTGGCACGGGTCGTGTTCTGCGTGACCGTGCTGCCGCCGCGGCCAACGACGGAATCATCAGCTTGGGCGCTCAGCGAGAAAGCGAGCGAAATAGCGGTCACGAGCAAGGTCTTGTTCATTCGAGTTTCCCCTCTGGGTGTTGGTTGGTAGTAGGCCGGCTGTAGCGCCGACCTCTTTCACTTTGCACAACACGTGCCAGCTATACTGTCGAGTTCGCTAAGTATCTGTTTTTGAAGGCTTTGCCAGATTCCTCTGACACGAATGTCAGACTCAGTCTGATACGATTTGCCGAAAATGCCGATTAAGTGTTACAGATGTGGTACAGGTGTGTAACGATGGGTGCGGTAACACCCCAAGTTACGTGGACACCTGTAACACACTGTTACCAGTGTAAAAAGGCGTAATCTTCCATACAAATCAATGACTTGGATTGTGTTTAAAACTTGTGTCACGTATATGGCGACACACTTGTAGGACAGGGTTAAAAGAATGATTGGAGGATATATTTTGAGGCGGGGGCGGGCATAGGCAGCGCTCGATGGCTGGGAGGTGCCCGTGGACTTGCGTGCCGCCGGCGCCGCCGCCTGCGGGTCGCGGCCGGCACATTCGGCGCGGCAGGAGATGCCGGCGCCGTCGATGAGAGAGATGTGGATGGCAGGCGTCAGGAACGCATGCCGTGCTTGCTGAGGAGCCGGTACATGGTCGTGCGCGATACGCCCAGGTCGCGCGCCGCGCGGCTGACGTTCTGGCCGCTGCGGTCGAGGCATTCGCGCAGGGCTGAGCGCTCGGTGCGCAGGCGGGCGTCATCCAGCGCCGCGGGCGCCATCAGCGAACTGGAGTGGCCGAGCCCAAGGTCTTCGGGCATGATGAAGCGCCCGTCGGACATCACCAGCGCACGTCGGACGCGGTTGATGAGCTCGCGGACGTTGCCGGGCCAGGTGTGTTCCAGGATGGCGGCGATGGCGCGATTCGAAAAGCCCTTCAGGCGCGGCGACTTTTCGTTGGCATACTGGTTGAAGAAATGTTCGGCCAGCACCACTAGGTCGTCACGCCGTTCGCGCAGCGGCGGAACGGTGACCGGCAGCACCGCGAGACGGTAATACAAGTCCTCGCGGAAATTGCCCTTTGCTACAGCTTCCTGCAGCTGCACGTGCGATGCCGCCACCACGCGCACATCGACCGCGATGTTCCGGGTACTGCCCAGGCGGCAGATCGTCTTTTCCTGCAAGAAGCGCAGCAGGTTGGCCTGCTGGTCCTTCGGCAGGTCGCCGATCTCGTCCAGGAAAAGGGTGCCGCCATGGGCCGATTCGATCAGGCCGGCCTTGCCCTTGGTAGCGCCGGTAAAGGCGCCACGCTCGTAGCCGAACAGTTCCGAGTGGATCAGCGTCGGCGAAATGGCGCCGCAGTTGATCGGCACGAAGGGGCCGCCGGCACGCTCGGAATGGGTATGGACAGCCTGCGCCGTGAGTTCCTTGCCGCTGCCGCTTTCGCCCCAGATCAGTACCGGCGCCGCAACCTTGGCGACGCGCTCGACCTGGGCCCGCAGGCGCACGATGGCGTCACAGTTCCCGATCAGTGGCGAGCGCGACGCGCCGTCCGCCGCGGCCGGCTCGGTACGGCGGCGCAGCATGGCCCAGCCGTGCGCATGGCCGAGGGTGTGCGCCAGGCGCACTGGATCCACTGGCGCCGTGTGGTAGTCGCACAGGTGTTCTACCACCAGGTCGCGGCAGGGCGCGCTTTCCAGGTCGCGTGGGCGGAATACGCCGACCCATTGCATGTGACCGTGGCGGCGCAGGAAGGTATCGAGCTCGGCCGGCCGTTGCGACTCGCGATCGTGCACCAGCAGCCCGACCAGGTAGCGCTGGCTGCGCAGTTCGCGGGCGGCATCGGCCAGGGTTGGCACACTGCGAATTTCCCAGTCGCCCATGGCTGCGTCGAGCAGGTCGTCGGCATCGAATTCATTGGGAGTAATGCACAGCAGGCATTTTCGGATCATCCATCCTCCAGAGACGTCAACCGGCACCGCCGCTGCAGGGAGCAACGATGGCACCATATCGAATGTTTATTTTACAAGTGTAACTAAATGTTAGAAGTGCCATTTTCATATATTACGGTGGCAATTTCTACACATCAGTTAAAGTTTCACCAACATTATGCCGACCGATTACGGAAGGTGGCGGACGATTCGTATTCGTTGCAAGAGCGAAGATGTGCAAAGATACGGAACGCCGTGTCCGGCAACGCTGCCCGCCACTGTTGGTATCAACAAAAAGTTCTTGATAGCAATGTGTAACGCCCGATTGACAGCGTGGCGCTACAGGTGCAACGTGAAAGTTACAGCTTTGTGACTTTTGGTATATATAAAATCGGCAACGGAGGTCAGTATGGACGAGGCGCAACGGGAATTCATCAGGCAGGTGCTGGACAATGGGACCGACCTCACGCTGGCGACGATCCGGCCGGACGGCTATCCGCAGGCGACCACGGTCAGCTTCGCCTGCCGCGATATGACGCTGTACGTCGGGATCGGGCGCCATAGCCAGAAGGCGGACAACATCCGCCACAACGACAAGGTGTCCCTGACGATCAACCTGCCATACCACGATTGGCGCGACATTCGTGGCCTGTCGATGAGCGCGCATGCCGAGATCCTCGACGATCCGCAGGACGCCGAAACGGCGCGCGCCTGCCTCGAGGCGCGCTATCCGGATGTGTCGGAGTGGGTGGGGCCGGACATGGCGGCGGAAGTGGTGTTCCTGCGCATCCGGCCGATGCTGGTGTCGGTGATCGACTATTCAAAGGGGTTCGGCCACACCGAACTGGTACCCGCAGCAAGCGAGTGACAGAACGTCCATGGCGGCGTTGCAGCGTCTGGCCGTACTAGCGTACTGTCTTCGCGGTCCGCCGATGCGGCGCTGCGCCTTGCCCTGAACGCCCGGTCACTCGCTTCCGGAAGGCAGGTCTCAGGCGCGCGGGCGCTGGCGGTGGAACACCAGCGGGCTGTACGGAATCGCCGATGGCGGCGGCGATTGCAGGATGTGCGGCTTCATCGCGCCGATGATGTGCATCTCGCACGGTTTGCAGTCGAACTTCAGCGTGTACTTTTCGTCGCCGCTGACCAGCGTCATCGGCTCGGCGCGCACCTGGCCCTGCACACCCTGCACGCCCTTGGCCTGTTTCGGGCACAGGTTGAACGAGAAGCGCAGGCAGTGCTTGGTGATCATCAGCGGAACCTCGCCGGCTTCCTCGTGCGCCTCGTAGGCGGCGTCGATCAGCTGCACGCCGTACTTGTGATAGAAGGCGCGGGCCTTGTCGTTGTAGACGTTGGCGAGGTAGCTGAGCTGGGTCTCCGGGTAGGTCGGCGCCGGATGCGCGACCGCGGCGCGTTCCGGACGCTCCCAGCTGGCCAGGCGTGCCGCTTCATGAAAGGCCACCGCATCGCGGCGCAGCGCGTTGATGGCACTGGCGGCCACGAACCAGGGCTGCGACAGCTGCAGCGTGACCGTGCGGGCGTCGAACATCGTGTTGCCCAGCTTGCCCAGGCTGGTACGCAGCGCGCTGTCGGCCTGCGCCGCTTCGCGCGCCGGCTGCAGGGCGATCAGGGCGTCGGCGTGGCTCTCGATGCCATCCTCGTCGCGGAGCAGCAGGCGCAGGCCACCCTCGATCTCGGACAGCGTCAGGTCGACACCGACGCGGCGCTCGGACGATTTCTTGGTCAGCTGCGCTTCCCAGGTATGGTCGCGGTTACGGTGGATCACGCTGCCGACCTTCAGGCCCGGCAGGTTGGCCACCGCTTCGTTCGGGAACACGCGCCAGCGCTGGCCGTCCTCGTCCTCGCCGAGTTTCTGCACGACGTTGGCCTGGATGCCGACCGTCTCGCGCTTGTGCATGTAGTTCAGGCCGTCACCGTTGGACATGGCGCTGTGGGCAACGATATCGAAATTGTCGCCGCCGATGCGCACCACGGTGCCCAGTTCCACGCCCACGTACTTGGGCGAATCGAAGGCGCCGATGGTCTGCTGGCGGCCCTGGGCAAAGTAATCGGTGTGGCCGCGATGGAAATTCTTGTCCACGTCCGGCGTGAACAGCACGCGCGTGCGGCCGCTGGAAGCGCGCGCCAGCTCCGGGCGGCGCTCGAGGATCTCGTCCAGCAGCACGCGGTAGTGGGCGGTGATGTTCTTCACGTAGCCCATGTCCTTGTAGCGGCCCTCGATCTTGAACGAGCGCACGCCGGCATCGATCAACGCCTCCAGGTTGCGGCTCTGGTCGTTGTCCTTCATCGACAGCAGGTGTTTTTCGTAGGCCACCACGCGCCCCTGGCCGTCGGACAGGGTGTACGGCAGGCGGCACGCCTGCGAGCAGTCGCCGCGGTTGGCGCTGCGGCCATTGTCCGCATGCGAGATGTAGCACTGGCCCGAGAAGGCGACGCACAGGGCGCCGTGGATGAAGTATTCCAGCGGGGTGTCGACCTCTAGACGGATCTTGCGGATCTGCTCGATCGTCAGTTCGCGTGCCAGCACCAGCTGGCTGAAACCGACCTGGGACAGGAATTTCGCCTTTTCCAGCGTGCGGATGTCGCACTGGGTGCTGGCATGCATCTGAATCGGCGGCAGGTCGAGCTCGAGCAGGCCCATGTCCTGGATGATCAGGGCGTCGACGCCGGCTTCGTACAGCTGCCAGATCTGCTTGCGCGCCGTTTCCAGCTCGGCATCGTGCATGATCGTGTTCATGGTCACGAAGATGCGCGAACGGTAGCGGTGCGCGAATTCGACCAGCGCCGCGATGTCTTCCAGCGGGTTGCTGGCATTGTGGCGTGCGCCGAAGGCGGGGCCGCCGATGTAGACCGCGTCCGCCCCGTGCAGGATCGCCTCACGGCCGATCTCGGCGGTTTTGGCGGGGGACAGCAGTTCGAGCTGGTGGGCGAGCAGTGACATGGCGGGTTCCTGGAAGGTGCGGCAGACGCGGAAGGCGGAAATTATAGCCAGATCAAGGGTTTATGTCACCGGGCAGCGCTTCCTCCTATAATGATCCCTTTAAGAAAGGTGTCTATGCCGCGCAAGCTCATCGGGTGGATCGCCATCCTGTTCGTCATTCTGCTGCCGGTGTCGGCCTGGGTCAGTCCGTACTGGGACCTGTACCGCCTGCGCACCGCGGTGGCCGAGCGCGATGCAGAAACCGTGTCGGCGCACGTCGACTTCCAGGCCCTGCGCGACAGCCTGAAAGGCCAGGTCATGACCGGTGTGCAGCGCGCGATCGCTCCTGGCGACGACAATACGCTCGCACGGCTGGGCGCGGCGGTGGCGGCGGTAGCCGTCAACCCGATGATCGATGCAATGGTGTCGCCGGCCGGGGTGATGGCGATGCTGGAGGCCGGCAAGGTGCGGCTCGCCAGGCCGGCGCCGCAGGCCGAGGAGGGCCGGGACGACGCCGATGCGGCTGGACGCGCCCGGCAGGACTGGTCGCTGCACTACCGCGCATGGAGCGAAGTCGTGGTCGGCACCGATGCGCCGGGCGCCGGCCGCTTCGTGTTCCGGCGCGCCGGGTTGTGGCATTGGGACCTGGTGGCGATCGAACTGCCGCAATGAACGTACAAATAAGCGACAGATAAGCTGGAATTCGCGTGATGCGTCACGCTAAATCGTTCACGCGCCCGGCAAGCGCAGGATATTGGCCCCGATCGAAGGTTCTTCGCGCCGTTCCAGCCGCGTGTCGTGCACGGCGATCGTCACCTCGAGCGAACCGCGCCCGACGGTCAGCGCCAGCAGGTGCCCGCCGCTGACCTGGAAATCCGGCCCGCCGCCGACGCCGTGCGCGTGGATCGACGGCTTGCCATCCTTCCAGGCCAGCGTGCCGTTAATCCCGGTCATTTCACGGTTCTCGAAGGTGGCCGGATCGTAATCGCGCTTGGCGAAATCGAAGAAGCCGAAGGTGACCTTGCCGGCGAAGCCGAATCCCGTGAAGCTGGCACTCGGGATGTCTTCGCGCAGCGCCAGCGCTTCCAGTTCGGCGAACAGGTCGTCACCCTCGGTCAGCACCATCAGGTAGCCGGCCGGCGTGCGCATCCATGTCGCGCCGCCCCTCATGCCGCGGCTTGCCGGCTGCGGGTCAGCCGTACCGCGATCGATTTCGCCGCCGGCACCTTGCTCTCCTTGGCGTAGTGCCACAGCGGCAGCAGCGGATTGCATTCCGGGTAGTAGCCGGCGGTGCAGCCCGGCGGCACCGGGTACTCCACCACGCGCAGGCCGTCGACGCGGCGCTCGACGCCATCGTTCGCCACCGTGCTGGCCTGCACGATGTCGCCGTCGCTGAGGCCCTGGGCATCCATGTCCTGGCGTGCCATGAACAGCACCATGCGGTCCTTGACGCCGCGGAAGCGGTCTTCGTGGCTGTAGATCGTGGTGTTGAACTGGCCGTCGCTGCGCACCGTGAACAGGCGCAGCACGTCGGGGTCGGCTTCGGTCATGTCGGGGTCGGCGGCCAGGCCATCGGGCACCGTGAAATTCGCTTTTTTCGTGGGCGTGTTCCATTGACGCTGGGCCGCCGCCACCGGCTTGCGAAAACCGCCCGGCGTCCACATGCGCTCATTGAATTCGTTGAAGATCTCCGGGTAGGTTGCGGCGATGGCGTCGCGCACCTTGGCGTAATCAGCCACCCAGCCGTCCCAGTCGACCTTCGGGTTCGGCGCCAGCGTGGCCTTGGCCAGGCGGGCGACGATCGCCGGCTCCGACAGCAGCGTGTCGGCGGCCGGCTCGGCGCGGCCGCGCGAGCCGTGCATGCAGCCGGTCGAGTCTTCCATCGACACCGCCTGCTCGACGCCGTTCTGGCGGTCGATCTCGATGCGACCCAGGCAGGGCAGGATGTAGGCCGCCTTGCCGTGCACCAGGTGGCTGCGATTCAGCTTGGTCGAGATCTGCACCGTCAGCGGCAGCGCGCGCCAACCGGCGTCCATCGCGCCGTGGTCGGGCACGGCCCGCACCAGGTTGCCGCCCAGGCTGATCAGCGCCTGCACCTTGCCGGCCTGGATCCCTTCGCAGGCTTCGATCGTGTTCATGCCCTTGTCGCGCGGCGGTTCGAAACCGTATTGTTCCTTCAGCTTGTCGAGCGGCGCCAGTTCCGGCTTCTCGGTGATGCCGACGGTGCGCTGGCCCTGCACGTTGGAGTGGCCGCGTACCGGGCAGATGCCGGCACCCGGCTTGCCGATGTTCCCGCGCAGCAGCAGGAGATTCACCAGCATCTGGATGTTCTGGACGCCGTTGCGGTGCTGGGTCAGGCCCATGCCGAAGATGCCGATCACGGCGTGCGAGCGCATGTAGACCTCGGCCGCGCCTTCGATGGCGGCGCGCGTCAGCCCGGATTCGCGTTCGATCTCGGCCCAGTCGAGCGCGCGCGCCGCGGCCGCCAGCTCCTCGAAGCCGTGGGTGTGGCCGGCCAGGAAGGGCGCGTCGAGCGTGCGGCCGGCGTGCGCGGCCATGGCGGCATCGTCGGCGTCGATCACGGCCTTGCACAGGCCCATCAGCGCGGCGGTGTCGCCGCCGGCCTTGAGCTGGTGGTACTGGGTGCTGATGGCGGTCTCGCTGCCGGTCAGCATCTCGAACGGCGATTGCGGATTGGTGAAGCTGACCAGGCCGCGTTCGCGCAGCGGGTTGAAGGTGATGATCTCTACGCCGCGCTTGCGCGCTTCCTGCAGCTGGTGCAGCATGCGCGGGCTGTTGACGCCGACGTTCTGGCCGAAGAAGAAGATGCAGTCGGTCTTTTCGAAGTCGTCCAGGGTGACGGTGCCGATCGGCACGCCGATCGACTTGGGCAGCGCCACCGACGTGCTTTCGTGGCACATGTTGGAGCTGTCCGGCAGGTTGTTGTTGCCGTACATGCGCGCCAGCAGCTGGTACATGTACGAGGTTTCGAGCGCGGCGCGGCCCGAGCTGTAGAACACCACCTGCTTCGGATCGAACCCGCGCAGCTGGGCGCCGATCTCGTCGAAGGCCTGGTCCCAGCCGATCTCGGCGTAGCGGTCGCTGGCGGCGTCATAGCGCAGCGGCACCGTGAGGCGGCCGATGTCTTCGAGGTCGTGGTCGTTCCAGCTTTCCAGCTCGCGCACCGTGTGCTTGGCGAAGAATTCGGGCTTGACCACCTTGCTGGTGATTTCCCAGGCCGTGGCCTTGGCACCGCTTTCGCAGAATTCGGCTGGGTGCGGATGCGCCGGCTTGGCCCAGGCGCAGCTGACGCACATGAAGCCGTCCGGCTTGTTCTGCTTCAGAAGGAGGGCCGGCCCCTCGACCGGGACCCGCTGCTCCAGCAGGATGGTGGTCACTTCCTTGATCGAGCCCCAGCCGCCGGCCGGGAGTGTGGGTTCGTTCTTGCTGCCGTCCTTGATCATGATGCATGCCCTGTCGTGGTCTCCGTGCCCCCAGCGTGCGCCTGCGGCACGGCCATGTCTGTTCGCAAGCGCACACGGCGCGATCGCGTCGAATGCATTCGCAATCAAATCCGTCAAATAGGTGCGCCGCTGCACAGACGAGCCGCTGCGATACAGGCATGCTGGCCCTTCCATAACCGAAAGCGAACGATCATGACGACCCCCGCTGAAATCCGTCCCATTCCTTATGCGCCGGCCTATGAGGTACCGGAAGACGAGGAACAGGTCACCACCTTCGACCTGAAGGACACGATGCACGGCATCTCGGTCAAGACCTTCCAGGATTCCGGCCATGCGATCCGCAGTGTGCACGCCAAGACGCACGGCCTGCTGGTCGGCGAACTGACGGTCGAGGGTGGCCTGGCGCCCGCGTATGCCCAGGGCCTGTTCGCCCAGTCCGGCCGTTATCCGGTGGTGATCCGCCTGTCGACCACGCCCGGCGACATCCTCAGCGACGACGTCTCGACGCCGCGCGGGCTGTCCATGAAAGTGATCGGGGTGCCCGGCAGCCGCGTCGAGGGCAGCGAGGACGCCACCACGCAGGACTTCGTGCTGGTCAACGGCCCGGTGTTCAGCGCGCCGACCGCGAAGAAATTCCTGGGCAGCGCCAAGCTGCTGGCGTCGACCACCGACAAGGTTCCGAACCTGAAGCGTGCCTTCTCGGCGGTCGCCCGCGGCGCCGAAAAGGTGATCGAGGCGGTCGGCGGCGAGAGCGCGACGCTGAAGTCGCTGGGCGGCCATCCGGAAACCAACCCGCTCGGCGAAACCTATTACAGCCAGGTGCCGATCCTGTTCGGCGACTACATGGCCAAGGTGTCGGTGGCACCGGTCAGCCCGGAGCTCACCGCGCTGAAGGATGCCGCGGTCGACCTGAAGGACAAGCCGGACGGCCTGCGCGACACGGTGGTCGATTATTTCTCGGGCCACGGCGGCGAGTGGGAACTGCGCATCCAGCTGTGCACCGACATCGACAAGATGCCGATCGAGGACGCTTCGGTCGAATGGCCGGAAGACCTCAGTCCCTACGTCACGGTGGCGCGCCTGCGCGTCGCCCCGCAAGAAGCCTGGAGTAACGACCGGGCCCGGCAGATCGACGAAGGCATGCAATTCAATCCATGGCACGCGCTGGCCGCGCATCGCCCGCTGGGTTCCATCATGCGTGTACGCAAGGAAGTGTATGCGATGTCAAAACGCTTCCGCGCCGAACGCAACGGTGTCGAGATCGCCGAGCCACGCTCGGTCGACCCTATTCTCGACAAACATTGAAAGGAACTACCATGAAGACCAAACTCGCAATCGTATTCGCCGGCCTGCTCGGCGCCGGCCTGGCCCAGGCCCAGAGCCACTCGGTGGCCAATTACTCGAACCCGCCGAATGTCCAGGCCGATAGCAAGGCCGGCACCGACGCCACGCCCGGCCTGAGCGCCACCAGTTCGCGCCAGGACGTGCATCACACCAACAAGAACAAGCCGAACGGGAAGCACAAGAACATCGGCAAGGGCGTGAAGTCGAAGAACGGGGCCGATAGCGCGACCACCAACCAGCCGAAGCCGGGTGCGGAAGCCACCTTGCAGAAGGATCCTTCGGAGGCGCAGGATCCAGCGCAGCAAAAGGCGTTCAATGCAACGTCCTCGAGCACGTCGAGCACTTCGTCGGATTCGAAACAGTAATCGTCTGTGCCGAAAGATGCTGCTGACAGCAGTGCCAGCAGCAGATGCACGTCGCCCCTGCGCAGGCAGGGGCGACGTTTACGTGCTAACTAAGTACTGGAAGATTGGCGGAAGGCAGAAAGAGTCGAACTTACAGGAGAGCGGCTGACGCCCCCCACTGGGTTTGAAGCCCAGCCCCATCACCGGATGAGAATGCCTTCCTTCGTGGTGCTAAACCGGGGTCAGAGCCCAAGCGGGTGAACCGGGCTTTGACCCCTACTGCCAAACTTGGATTCCCGCTTTCGCGGGAATGACGTTGGCAGCGTACTGCTGACGATCAGCTGTTCCAACTGACCTGTGGCCGCAGCATATGGCTGTTGCGGACGCGGCGAGTATAGCCGACGCGGTCGAAAAACTCCAGAATCTGGATCGCGCGCTTGCGTCCCAGGCCGGTGGCGTCGCGGAAGGCGGCGGCCTGCACGTCCGGCAGGCCGGCCACGATGTGCGCCAGTTCGGCCAGCGGCGCCGGGTGGTAGAACAGGTCGGGCACCACCTGGCTCAATTGACCCGCGCGCGCCAGCTTGCGCAGCAGCGCGCGCACGCCATCCTCGGGCACGTTGTAGGTCTTGGCCAGGTCGCGCACCCAGGGCGGATCGTAGCGGCCAGCCTGCAGCGCCGGCAGCAGGCGCGCGGCCAGCCCTTCTTCTAGCGCGCTGAGGGCGACGCTGTGCCCGGGCAGGTGCAGGCTGTGACCGGTGCGGACCAGCGTTCCCGCGTCCAGCATGCGCGCCGTGAGGCCGCTCCACAGGGCGTCGCTCGCATCCGGTGCCGCCATGCGCTTCAGGCGCCACAGTTCCGGGCCGGCTTCGTCGGGCTGGCGCGCATGGAAGTCGGCCAGCACGGCCAGCACCTTGTCCTGCAGCGGCGCCAGCATCGACGGATCGACCAGCAGCGTGTCGCCGCCAGGCAACGGCAGGCGCAGCGTGTCGGGCGGCAGCGCCAGGCGCTCCAGCGGCACTTGCGTCAGGCGCACCAGCTCGGCGCCGCTCAGGCCCGAGGCGCTGGCGCGCAGCAGCGGCGCGGCGTCCCCAGTGTCGACGAAGGCGGCCAGCGCGTCGAGCCATGCCAGGCGCGCCGGGCTGCGGCGCTTGCGCGCGGCGCCGAACGGGTCGAGCACCACGCCGCCGCCGATGGTCTGGGTGGCCTGGGCATTGCGCAGCACGAAGCGGTCGCCCGGCACCGCGTGCAGCGCCTGTTCGAACACCAGCTGTACGCGGCCGCGCTGGCCGGCCTGCAGTTGCTCGGCGTCGAGCGGCACCACGTTGGCGGTATGGTGGGCGGCGCCGATGTGCACGTGCACCGGGCTCCAGGCTTTCAGGGCGGCGCCGGCATCGTCGAGCAACTGCAGGTCGACGTCGAGGCGCTCCGAGCATGCCGCCATGCGCGGATCGACGATCCAGGTGCCGCGTTCGATGTCTTCGCGCGCGGCGCCGGCCAGGTTCAGCGCCAGGCGCTGGCCGGCCAGGCCGCGTTCGGCGGCGCGGTTCTGGGCGTGCACCGCGCGCACGCGCACCCCCTTGCCCGAGGGCGCCAGCACCACGCTGTCGCCGACGGCGACGCCCCCCGCGAGCGCGGTGCCGGTGACCACCGTGCCCTGGCCGGACAGCGTGAACACGCGGTCGACGCCGAGGCGGAACAGGCGCGCCTCGTCGCGCGCCGGCAGCGATGCTTCCAGCGCGCGCAGGTGCGCCAGCAGGGCGGCCACGCCCGGGTCGCCGGGGTCGGTGGCGCGGGTGGCGAACATCGGCGCGCCGGCGAACGGCGTCGCCGCCAGCAGGGCGCGGATCTCTTCTTCGACTTCGACGATCCGCTGCGCATCGGCGCGGTCGGCCTTGGTCAGCGCTACCACGCCGCGGCGCACGCCGAGCAGCTGCAGGATCGCCAGGTGTTCGCGCGTCTGCGGCATCACGCCATCATCAAGCGCCACCACCAGCAGGGCGACGTCGATGCCGGTCACGCCGGAGGCCATGGTGCGGATGAATTTTTCGTGGCCGGGGACGTCGATGATGCCCAGCACGTGGCCGTCTACCTCTGACGGCAAATAGGCATAACCGAGCTCGATCGAAATGCCGCGCGCCTTTTCTTCCTTCAGGCGGTCGGTATCGACCCCGGTCAGGGCGCGCGTCAGCGTGGTCTTGCCATGGTCGATATGGCCGGCGGTACCGACGATCATGCTGCTGCGGACGCCAGCTGCGCCAGTTGGCGGACGAATACGTCGCGTTGCGGCTCCTCGAGGCAGCGCAGGTCCAGCCACAGGGTATCGTCGGCGATGCGGCCGACCACCGGGCGCGGCAGGGCGCGCAGGCGCCGTTCCAGCACGCCCAATGGATTGCCACGCACACCGGCGCCGGCGCGGATCGCCAGGCCGTAGCTCGGCAAGCGGTCCACCGGCAGGGCGCCGCTGCCGATCTGGCTGCTCATCGGCGCGGCCGCCACCGTGTAGCCCGGGCCGAGCGCTTCCTGCATCGGCGCCAGCAGCGCTTCGGCCAGCGCGCGCATGGCGGCCGCCGGACGGGTCAGCAGGCGCAGCGTGGTCAGGCGCTCGGGCAGCAGGTCGGGCGCGCGATACAGGTTCAGCACCGGGGCCAAAGCCGCCAGCGTCAGCTTCGACACGCGCAGCGCGCGCTTCAACGGGTTCTTCTTGATCGCGGCGATCAGGTCGGCACGGCCGGCGATGATGCCGCACTGCGGGCCGCCAAGCAGCTTGTCGCCGCTGAACGTGACCAGGTCGGCCCCGGCCGCGATGGTCTCCCTGACCGTGGTCTCGTGCGGCAGGCCGTAGCGCTCGAGGTCGACCAGCGTGCCGCTGCCGAGATCGACGGCGATCGGGATGCCGCGCTCGCGCGCCAGCGGCGCCAGTTCGGCCACCGTCACTTCCTTGGTGAAGCCGGTGATCGCGTAATTGCTGGTGTGGACCTTGAGCAGCATCGCGGTCTCGGCGCCGGCGAACTCCGCATAGTCCTTCAGGTGGGTGCGGTTGGTGGTGCCGACCTCGCGCAGGATGGCGCCGGCGCGGGTCATGATGTCGGGAATGCGGAAGGCGCCGCCGATCTCGACCAGCTCGCCGCGCGAGACGATCACTTCGCGGCCGGCACCGAGCGCGTTCAGCATCAGCAGCACGGCCGCCGCATTGTTGTTGACGATGGTGACGGCTTCGGCCCCGGTCAGCGCGCGCAGTTGCGCTTCGACCAGGTTGTCGCGGTCGCCGCGGCTGCCGGTCTCGAGATCCCATTCCAGGTTCATCGGCCAGCGCAGCGCTTCAACCACGGCCTGCACCGCTTCGTCGGGCAGCAGCGCGCGCCCGAGATTGGTGTGCAGCACGGTGCCGGTCAGGTTGAACACCGCGACCAGTGTGGAGGCGTTGGCACGGCGCAGCCGTTCGTCCAGCAGCGCCAGCAGGGCGGCCGGCGCCGTATCGAGCGCTTCGCCCGCCAGCAGGCGTGCCCGCACCTCGTTCAGCACCGCGCGCAGGGTCTCGACACTCTGCTCGCGCCCGTACTGCGTCAGCAGCGGTGCGCAGGCCGGATCGTCCAGCAGCACGTGCACGGCAGGCAGACGCAGATTCGGGGTTGCCGCACCATCCGCTGCCATTACGCCTCTTCCTTCAGCCACAGCAGCGGGTTGCCGCTGGCACGTGCATAGCCCGCTTCCGACACCAGCACGTCCAGCATCATGCTGGCCAGGTCGTCCGCCACCGGTTCGACGTGGAAGTCGTGTTCCTGGTTGAAGATCTTGCGGTAGGTGTGGCAGTCGTCGCAGGTTTCGGCGCGCGCGACCTTGGACGGGTCGATGTTCTTGTAACCCGGTTTGCCGGCCTTGGCGGCGGCTTCGTTGTCGGCCTGCGGGTCTTCGTCCTTGCCGATCAGGCCCTGGTAGGCGATCTTGCCGTTCGATTCGCAGCACGAGCACTTCACGCGCACCATGTGCCATTCGCTTTCGCAAACGCTGCAGTGCAGGTAGCGGTAACCCTGCGACTGGCCGCCGATGCGCACCACGCTGGCGACCGGATGCGAGCCGCACACCGGGCACAGGGTGGTCGTGACCAGCGGCCGGGCCCAGGCGGCGTCCAGCTGGCCGGCCATCAGGCTCCACGTCACTTGCAGGGCAGCCGCGATGAACGGCGCGCGCAGCGGATCGGCGCCTTGGTCGAAGCTGCCGAGGATGGCGTCGGCGATGCCTTCCAGTTCGGCGCTCGGGGTGGCGCGCAGGCTGGCGACGGCCGGCGCCAGCTGCGGCGGGGCGTCCTTGGCCGCTTCGAGCGCGTCGAGCAGGCTGGCGAACACGCCCAGCCAGACCGCAGGGCGGGTGCCGGTGGCCGGCAGCGGCGGCATGTTGTGGTCGTGCGCGAGCCTCAGCGCGCTGTCGTCCGGCAGCGCGACGCCGGTGGCGCCGAGGCGGCTAACGACGCTGTGCTGGGCGTCGGCGACGCAGGCCATCAGGCGCAGGTAGCCGGTCAGGGCTTCCTCGACCGGAATGCCTGGAACTTCACCGGCGGCCAGGGCGCGCAGGCGCGCGGCGCGGGCCTGGTAGAGGGACGCCGGGTGCGGTAGCAGCAGGCGCGGGATGGCGTTGTGATCGAGTGATTCGATCTCGCCGGGTTGGAGTAGACGTTGTACCAAGATATTTCTCGACTAAAAAACAAAGGCCGGGTCGCATCGGCGAACCCGGCCTATTCTAAATGAATGATGCGAAATGCGTTGAAAGGCACTTTACCGCAAGCAGTAGCTCGTCATCCACGTGCAGGCGGGGATCCAAGTTTTCCGCGTTTCGTCAACGCGTGCAACTTGGGTTCCCGCCTGCGCGGGAACGACGTTCGGGGGCTAACGCAGCAATCACGCCACCACGACGGTCTTAATGACCGCTGTCACCCTTCTTCATCACCTCTTCGAACCACTTCGGATGGTGCTTGCGCGCCCAGCCGTAGCTGACGAAGCCGCGCGTCATCGCGCCGATCGAGCCCTTGATCCACAGGCCGGCGTAGATGTGCACGATGATCGCCGTGATGATCACGAAGGCGAAGAACGCGTGCATCAGCGACGAGAAGCGGATCAGCCCGATCGGGAAGAAGTGCGAGAACCACTGGCGCCAGATCACGATGCCCGACAGCAGCAGCACGATCATGCACATCACCAGCGTGAAGAACAGCATCTTCTGGCCGGCGTTGTACTTGCCGATGCGCGGCAGCTTGTCCTCGCGGTTGGCCAGCACGTCGCCGATCTGCTTCAGCCACTGCTTGTCGCCGTCCTCGAACTTGTTGTGGGCACGCATGCGCAGTGCCAGCAGCATGAACGAGACGAACATCACCACACCGAAGAACGGGTGCAGGATGCGGGTCCACTGGCCGCCGCCGAACAGCAGCGCCAGCCATGACATGGCAGGGTGGAACATGGCCAGGCCGGTCAGCGCCAGCACGATGAAGCAGATCGCTGTCAGCCAGTGATTACTGCGTTCATTGGGCGTGTAGCGCTGGATGACCGGATTGCCGTCCTTGTCATGGCGCAGCTTGATCAGGTTGCCGTCTTGATCACGCTTCATGCTTTTCCCCTTTCAACTGGCGGGCTTCATGCAGCGCCTCGGCTTCCTCATCCTTGCTGACCTCGTTCGGGCCGACGCGGGTGTAGTGGAACCAGCCGGCGACCGCGGCCGCCGCCATGCCCAGCAGGGCGAGCGGCTTGGTGGCGCCTTTCCATAAACCGACCATCGGGCTGATCGACGGGTTGTTCGGCAAGCCGTGGTACAGCGCCGGACGGTCCGCGTGGTGCAGCACGTACATCACGTGGGTGCCGCCCACGCCGGCCGGGTCGTACAGGCCGGCGTTCTCGTAGCCGCGTTCCTTCAGGTCTTCGATACGGCTGGCGGCGTGTTCCTTCATCGCCACCTTGGTACCGAACACGATGGCGCCGGTCGGGCAGGTCTTGACGCAGGCCGGCTCCTGGCCGACAGCCACGCGGTCCGAGCACAGGGTGCACTTGTAGGCGCGGTTGTCTTCCTTCGAGATGCGCGGAATATTGAACGGGCAGCCGGTGACGCAATAGCCGCAGCCGATACAGTTTTCCTCGTGGAAGTCCACGATGCCGTTGTTGTACTGCACGATCGCGCCCGGCGACGGACAGGCCTTGAGGCAGCCCGGCTCTTCGCAGTGCATGCAGCCGTCCTTGCGGATCAGCCACTCGAGGTTGCCGTCGTTGCTTTCGACTTCCGAAAAGCGCATGACGGTCCACGATTTCGGCGTCAGGTCGAGCGGGTTGTCGTACACGCCCGCATTGACGCCGACTTCGTCGCGCACGTCGTTCCACTCCATGCAGGCGGTCTGGCAAGCCTTGCAGCCGATGCACTTCGAGACGTCGATCAGCTTGGCGACCTCGCCGGCCGCCGGATGACGATTGGTCGGCGGTACCGTCGTGGTAGCGGAAACCCGCTTGATATCCAAAGATTGTAATGCCATAAATATTCTCTCGGGAGCCTTATGCCTTCTCGACTTTCACCAGGAACGACTTGAATTCCGGGGTCTGCGAGTTGCCATCGCCCACGACGGGGCTCAGCGTGTTGGTCAGGTAGCCAGGCTTGGTCAGGCCCTTGAAACCGAAGTGCAGCGGAATGCCCACGGTGTGGGTTTCCTTGCCGTCGATCTTGAGCGACTTGATCCGCTTGGTCACCACGACCTTCGAAATGATATGGCCGCGCTTCGAGCTCACCTTCACCGTCTCGCCGCTGCTGACGCCGATCTGCTTGGCCAGCGCTTCGCCGATCTCGACGAACTGCTCCGGCTGGATGATCGCATTCAGGCGCACGTGCTTGGTCCAGAAGTGGAAGTGCTCGGTCAGGCGGTAAGTCGTTGCCACCACCGGGAACTCCTGCGCCGTGCCGAACTGCGCACGGTCACCCGGGAACACGCGGGCGCCCGGATTGCTGGTCGCCTTCGGATTGTTCGGGTGCATCAGGTTCTTGCCGACCGGGTTCTCGAACGGCTCGTAGTGCTCGGGGAACGGACCTTCGTTCATCTGGCCGCGGGCGAAGAAACGCGCCACGCCTTCGGCGTTCATGATGAACGGGTTCATGCCATTGGCCGGATCCTCGTCCAGCTTGAAGTCCGGCACGTCCGGGCCACTCCAGGTCGCACCGTTCCAGGCCACCAGCTTGCGCTTCGGGTCGAACGGCTTGCCCTTGGTGTCGGCCGAGGCACGGTTGTACAGCACGCGGCGGTTGGCCGGCCACGCCCACGCCCAGTTCAGGGTGTTGCCGATACCGGTCGGGTCGCTGTTGTCGCGGCGGCCCATCTGGTTGCCGGCCTGGGTCCAGCTGCCGCACCAGATCCAGTTGCCCGAGGCGGTCGAGCCGTCGTCGCGCAGCAGGCCGAAGCTGCCCAGCTGCTCGCCTTTCTTGGCCAGCACCTTGGTCGGGTCTTTCGGATCGAGCACGTCGGCCAGCGCCTTGCCGTTGAACTCCATCGCGAGTTCTTCCGGGGTCGGGCTGCTCGGCTTGGCATACGGCCAGGTCAGGTTGACGATCGGGTCCGGGAACTTGCCGCCGTCCTTCACGTACGCCGTCTTCAGGCGCAGGAACAGCTCGGACATGATCTCGATGTCCGAACGTGCCTTGCCCGGCGGCTCGACGCCTTGCCAGTGCCACTGCAGCACGCGCGACGACGACACCAGCGAACCGCGCTCTTCGGCGAAGCAGGTGGTCGGCAAACGGAACACCTCGGTCTGGATCTGGGCCGGATCGACTTTGTGGAACTCGCCGTGCGATTTCCAGAACTCGGCGGTTTCCGTTTCCAGCGGGTCCATGATGACCAGCCACTTCAGCTTCGACAGCGCTTCGGTGGTCTTCTGCTTGTTCGGGGCCGACGCGATCACGTTGAAGCCCTGGCAGATATAACCGTTCATCTTGCCTTTGTGCATCAGCTCGATCGCCTGCAGCAGGTCGTACGGCTTGTCCAGCTTCGGCAGGTAGTCGAAGGCGAAGTTGTTCTCCGCGGTGGCGGCATCGCCCCACCAGGTCTTCATCAGCGAGACATGGAACTTCTTGTAGTTCTGCCAGTAGCTCAGCTGGTTCGGACGCAGCGGCTTCGAGGCGCGCGCCTCGATGAACGGGCCGAATTCCTGTTCCTGCTCGAACGGCAACGTCATGTAGCCGGTCAGCAGGTTGGACATCAGGCCGAGGTCGGTCAAGCCCTGGATGTTCGAGTGGCCGCGCAGCGCGTTCATGCCGCCGCCCGCTGCACCGATGTTACCCAGCAGCAGCTGGACCATCGCGCCGAGGCGGATGGTCTGGGCGCCGGTCGAGTGGTGGGTCCAGCCCAGCGCGTACAGGATGGTCGCGACACGGCCCGGGACCGCGGTCGATGCCAGGGTCTCTGCCACTTTCTGGAACTGTTCCGGCGGCACGCCGCAAATCTGCTGCACTTTTTCCGGCGTATAGCGCGAATAGTGCTGCTTCATCAGCTGGTACACGCAGCGCGGGTGCTGCATGGTCGGATCGACCTTGGCGAAACCGTCTTCGCCGATCTCGTAGTTCCAGCTGGTCTTGTCGGTGTACTTGCCGGCCTTCTCGTCGTAGCCGGAGAAAATACCGTCGTTGAACTGGAAATCCTCGCGCACGATGAAGGACATGTCCGTGTAGTTCTGGACATACTCGTGCTGGATCTTGTCGTTCGTCAGCAGGTAGTTGACGATCGCACCCAGGAATACGATGTCCGTGCCGGTACGCGTCGAGACGTGGAAGTCGGCGACGGACGCAGTACGGGTAAAGCGCGGGTCGACCACGACCAGCTTCGCTTTATTGTGGGCCTTTGCTTCGGTGACCCATTTGAAACCACACGGGTGTGCTTCAGCGGCATTGCCGCCCATGACGAGGATGACATCGGCGTTCTTGATGTCGACCCAGTGATTCGTCATCGCACCACGGCCAAACGTCGGGGCAAGACCTGCCACCGTCGGACCGTGTCAAACACGCGCCTGGTTATCGAATGCGAGCATACCCAAAGACCGGATCGTCTTGTGGGTAATGTATCCTGCTTCATTGCTGGCAGCGGATGCGGCGAGCATGCCGGTGGTGAGCCAGCGGTTGACGGTCTTGCCGTCCGGGGTCTGCTCGATGAAGTTCGCGTCGCGATCTTCCTTCATCAGCTTGGCGATACGGTCGAGGGCCTTGTCCCACGAGATCTTGGTCCACTCGTTGCTGCCCGGTGCGCGGTATTCCGGCTCCAGCAGGCGGCTCGGGCTGTGGATGAAATCGACCAGCGAAGCGCCTTTCGGGCACAGGGTGCCGCGGTTGACCGGGTGGTCCGGGTCGCCTTCGATGTGGATGATCGAGGCGGCAACGTTTTTCGCGCCATCGCCCAGGCCATACATCAGGATGCCGCAACCGACGGAGCAGTAGGGGCAGGTATTACGGGTTTCAGTCGTGCGGGCAAGCTTGTACTGCCGGACTTCGGCCAATGCCGTAGCCGGGGCAAAGCCGAGCACTGCCAGACTGGAACCCGCGATCGTCGCGCCAGAGACCCTAAGGAACTGGCGCCGTGACATCTGGTTCATGAATAATCCTTCTAACGGGAAAGTATTGCTCCGCTACTTTACCACTCTATAGAAACCTTGGTGCTACCATGTTCGAAAACAGGACTGTATGCACAGGGAAATACGTAGAATCCACAACGTTTCTTCGTGGTTTCGTGTATTGCTTTGAAACCAATAGTTAAATGATTTTCTTTTGATGAAACTACCGATTACAAATGATTCTGAACAAGAATCAACTGGGGAATTGCCGAAAACGGCGCAATCGCGTCATGTAGTGCGGATGAAACATGGCCTGCTGAGCGATGCCGACGACCTTGTTGTCGAGGAGCACCCCATTGCGATGACGTATAACGGGATATCACACGCAGTGATGATGGCGACCCCGGCCGACCTCGAGGATTTCGCGCTCGGCTTCTCGCTCAGCGAAGGCATCATTGCGCATCCGGGCGAGTGCTACGGCATCGACGTCGTCAACGGTGCGGCCGGTATCACGGTCGAGATCGAAATTGCCAGCGGGGCCTTCATGGCGCTCAAGGAACGGCGCCGCACGCTGGCCGGCCGTACCGGCTGCGGCCTGTGCGGGGTCGATAGCCTCGATCAGGTGTGCCGGCCGCTGCCCACGCTGGCACGCGCACAAGGCTTCAATACCGAAGGAGTGCGGCGCGCACTGAGCGAGATCGGCCCGCGCCAGGCGCTGACCCGCCTGACCGGCGCCGCCCACGCGGCCGCCTGGTGCGGCATGGATGGCGAACTGCGCATCGTGCGCGAAGACGTCGGCCGCCACAATGCCCTCGACAAGGTAATCGGCGCGATGACGCGCGCCAAGGCCGCCCCGGCAGACGGCTTTCTGCTGATTACGAGCCGGGTCAGCTTCGAGATGGCGCAAAAGGCCAGCCTGGCCGGTGTGTCGGCGCTGGTCGGCATGTCGGCGCCGACGCTGGCCGCGGTCGAACTGGCAGAGACGGCCGGCATGACGCTGCTGGCGTTTGCGCGCGGCAGCGACTTCGTGTGCTACACGCATCCGGACGGTTTGCAACTGGACAGCGCTTGCCAAGTGGCGCCGCCTGGCGCAGCATAAGTGTCCAGGATGAGCCAACCGCATGAGCTAACTGTATAAGCCAAATACAAGGAGAGCGGCAATGATCAAGGTAAGCGTGATGTACCCGAATGGCCCGGACGCCCGTTTCGACACGGCCTACTACGTCGAGCGCCACATGCCGATGGTGAAGGAACGCATGGGCAGCCAGCTTCGCTACTATACGGTCGACGTCGCGCTGGCGCCCGGCTCGGCCGATCCGAATGCGCCCTACATCGCGATGGGCCACCTGTTCTGCGACTCGGCCGAGGCCTTCCAGGCGGGCTTCGGGCCGCACACGCAGGAAATCATGGGCGATATCCCGAACTACACCAACCAGAAGCCGGTGATCCAGATGAGCTCGGTGGCAGTCGGCGCGCCCTGAGCAGCGCGGCGCCTCTGCTTCAGCCTGACACCAGCGCCAGCAACTGGCGCCGGTCGTCCTGGCGCTGGACCTGGGCCGTGACCCGGTCCCACAGTAAAAACATGCCGTAGGCCCACTGCGTCATCAGTTCGGCCTCGGCCGCCGGCTTGTCGGACAGGCCGGCGAGGAGGCGCCCGATCTCGGCCCGCGCCTGCTCGGTCACATGCTCGTAATTCCACGCGTCCTTCGGCAGCATGCGCTGGCGCGCACGGTAGCGGCGCGCACGCTCGGCGTCGCTCATTGCATCGTCCTTGGGCGGACGGCCACGCTTTCTGGCACTGTTGGGCGCGAGCGGAAGTTCGATGGTGCGCTGGTCTTCGGGATGCTTCATGGATCGGCTTGCATTATTGAGGATGAGATTGATTATTCGTGATGCATCACGCGATAGCAAGCGCCGGGTTCAATTTCATTTATCGTAGCGCGTCACGAAAAATACGGGAACCAGGCGGAGTCACCCTGGAACGCCGCGCCGATCCCTCTGCCTAAAGAACATGTGGCGAAAGGAGGGCGATCATGGCATCCAGGGACATTGCGATTGCATGCCAGGGCGGCGGCAGTCATGCGGCCTACACCGCCGGCGTGTTGCCGGTACTCTTGGGCGAATTCGACAACCTGGCGAGGGTCCATGCGGCGGCCGGCCAGGCGTATCGCGAGTCGGGTACCGAAGGCGGCATGGAAGCGCCGGTACTGGTCGCCATCAGCGGTACCTCGGGCGGCGCCATCAGCGCCTTGCTGGGCTGGTACGGCTTCATCACCGGCGGCTTTGAGGAGGCCAGGCGCCGGCTCGACGCCTTTTGGGACAGCAACTCGGCCACGCACTGGGCCGAGGCCACGCTGAACCACTACGCGCGTGTCATGGCCGATGCCACGTCGATGTTCGGCCTGGACGTGAAATCCAGCCCGTACGCGCACACGATGCAGGGCCTGGAATGGTTCAGCGCTTCGCTGTGGCCGGCCATGGCGCGCGCGCTCGGTCCCGACAACCCGTGGATGCGCCCCGATTACTTCGCGCTGCCGCAGCTGCTGCGTCCCGCAGTCGATTGGCAGCTGATCCACGCTTGGGGCGAGTTCGCCAGCCTGCCGCTGGAAGTGCGGCGCTGGGTCCGCAGCGAGCTGCAGTCGGCCATGTTCGCGCCGGACGCACCCTGCCAGCAAACCTACCGTGCCGAACGCATGACGATCGAACAACGGATCGAGGACAAGCTCGGCGCCGCCGAACGCGTGCTGGACCGCATCGAGCGGCTCGGCCTGGGCGACGCCAGCCTGCTGCGGGCGGCATTCGGCCGCTGGCAGCCGCCGCCGCTGCGCTACGAGGCGCAGTCGCTGGAAGCCCTGGCCGGCGCGGTACAGGCGGTCACGCAATGCATCCCGCGCCTGCTGATTGGCGCGGTCGAACTGCACGAAGGCGACTTCGTCGCGTTCAGCTCGGAACGCGGTGGGGACGACGGCGGGGTGTCGCTGGATGCCGTGCTGGCCTCGGCGGCGGTGCCGTGGCTGTTCCGGGCGCGCATCATGCGCGGCCTGGACCCGGACACGCTGGCGCCGCGCGAGCTGGCCCTGTGGGACGGCCTGTTCTCCCAGAATCCGCCGGTCAGGGATTTCCTGTCCGGGGTGCTGGACGACGCCAAGAAGCCCGACGAGATCTGGGTGGTGCAGATCAACCCGGCCCAGGCCAAGGTCGAAGCCGGCGCAGCGGCGGCTGGGGGCCCCAGGACGGCGCGGCGGCTGGTGATGTCCGGCGGCGAGATCTGGGATTTGCGCAACGCCCTGGCCGGCAACCTGGCGCTGAACCAGGAACTCGGCTTCGTCGAAGCGATCAACCGGCGCATGGACGCCACGCCGCCGGACGGTGACGGCCGGATGCCGGCCAAACGCGACGACCGCCGGGTGCAGGTCGACCGCATCGTCATGGACAGCGATGCGATCGAACTGGCGACCGGCATGGACCTGGGCGCCAATTCCAAGCTCGACCGCGATCCGCGCCTGAAGGAGGCGCTGTGCGAGCACGGTCGCTTGCAGGCGCGGCGCTACCTGACGCTGCGGCGCCAGGTCGGCCAGCTGTGCGGGGAACTCGGACAGACCCTGGCCGGCGCCTGCGGCAGCGCCGCCGGAATGGCAGGCGACGCCGATGGCGCGTGCCGGGCCACGGCCGGACGCGGCGCCTTGCTGGTCGAAGGCAGCACCGTGTACAGCACCGGCGCCACGGCCGGCGCACCGCGCGCGCTGGTACGCTGGCGCACGCTCGATGCCGAGATCGGCGGACGGCCGGTACAGATCGAAGGACGCAGCGAACTGGCCGACGACATGGATGCCGGCAGCGCGTGGCGCGTGCAGGCCGTCAGGATCACGGGCCTGGCGCCGCGCCGCCTGCCCGCCGGCGGCGTACCGGCGCTGGCCGACGCTACCCGTACCGGCGAGCGTATGGAGGCGGCGCCGGCGGAGACGCAGATCCGCCACTGAGGGGCCACTGAGGGACCGCGCATCGGGGGAGTGTTCAAATCTTGGTGTTGGCGCTAAGCTGTCCGCTTTCCATGATTTCCGGATCTCCCATGTCCACGTCCCCGCGTCATCCGAATGCCGCCCTGGCCGGCGTCCCTGGCGGCCGCCAGCGGCTCGACACGCCGGTCCTGCTGCTCGATCTCGACGCGATGGCGCGCAACATCGCCCGCATGGCGCAGTGTGCGGCAGGCCGGGGCGTGGGGCTGCGGCCCCATATCAAGACCCACAAGTCGGTCGAGATTGCGCGCCGCCAGCTGGCGGCAGGGGCCATCGGCGTATCCTGCGTCACCCTCGGTGAAGCGGAGACGATGGCCATGGCCGGACTGCCCGGCGTGCTGATCACCTCGCCGATCGTCACGGCGGGGAAGATCCGCCGCCTGGTCGAGCTGGCGTCAGGGGCGGCGCCTGGCGAAGTCATGGTGGTCGTGGATCACCCCCGCAACGTCGACGACCTGGCCGCGGCCGCCGGCGCGCTGGCGCATCCGCTGCACGTGCTGGTCGACTACGCGGCCGGCTACGGGCGCACCGGGGCGGCGGATGCCGCTGCGGTGCTGGCGCTGGCACGGCGCGTCGAGAGCCATCCCACGCTGCACCTGCGCGGACTGCAAGCGTATGCCGGCAACATCCAGCATATCGGCGAGCGCGAGCGCCGCACGGCGGCTGCGGCGGCAGTGCGGTCCTCGGTGCGCCAGGTCATCGAAGCCGCAGCGGCCGCCGGCATCCGCTTCGGGATCGTCACCGGCGGCGGCACCGGCAGCCACGACCTGGACGCGCAGGACGACCTGTTTACCGAACTGCAGGTCGGCTCGTACGTGTTCATGGACGCCGACTACAGCGCGGTGCTGGCCGCCGGCGCCGCGTCCACGGCCTTCGACGTGGCCTTGCTGGTGCAGGCCGCGGTGGTCAGCGTGAACCAGCAAGGCTGGGTCACCGTCGACGCCGGCACCAAGGCGTTCGCCACCGACAGCGGCGTGCCGCTGGTCGCGGGCGGACCGCTGGCCGGCGCCGTTTACGCCTTTGCCGGCGACGAGCACGGCAGGCTGGAGGTGGCGGCCGGCCAGCGTCCGCAGCTGGGCGACCGGGTCGAATTCGTCACGCCGCACTGCGACCCGACCGTCAACCTGCACGATGTCTATCACGTGGTCAGCGGCGACACCCTGGTGGACATCTGGCCAGTCGATGCCCGTGGCCGCTGAGGGAGCGGCGGGTATAATCGCGCCCATGAGCGACCCGATGAGCGACCCCACGCGCGACGCCCCGGCACCCGTCCCGGCACCGACCCTGTCCGACGTCGCCGCCTTGGCGGGCGTGTCGCGCGCGATCGCCTCGCGTGCGCTGTCGGCGCAGCCGCGCCCGGTGTCGGCCGACAAGCGCGAACGCGTGCTGCGCGCGGCCGAGACCCTCGGCTTCCGCCCCAATTCACTGGCGCGCGGGCTGGCCAGCAAGACCGTCAACCTGGTCGCCATCCTGGTCAACCACATCCACGACCTGTCCGACCTCGACCTGTTCGACCTGCTGCTGGCCGAGATCCAGGCGATCGGCAAGCAGGTGATCTTCATCCGCGTGGGCGCCGGCGGCGACGCCGAATCCTTCCTGCGCGACGGCGTCGCCTACCACGTCGATGCGGCGCTGGTGTTTTCCGATTTCGCCGACGCCGCCAGCGTGCGCCGCATGTTCCGCAACAATGCGGTGCTGATGCTGAACGGCCACCACGATCCGGGCGCGCCGTCGGTGACAATGGACGAGGACCAGGGCATCCGCGAAGCCGTGGCCGATGCAGCAGCCAAGGGCGTGCGCAGCGCGCTGCTGCTGACCGGCCGCACCATGTCGCTGGTGGAACAGGCGCGCATCGCTTCCTACCGCGCGGCGCTGGCGCAGCACGGCATCGACCTGCTGGGGGAGCTGGCGGGCGATTATTCGTATGCCAGCGGACGCGCGCTGGCGGACCGGATCGACGTGGAGGCCACCGGCGCCGTGTTCTGCACCTCGGACGCGATGGCGATGGGGGTGCTGGATGCGCACCGCACGCACTTTCCGCAGCACCGGCCGGCACGTTTTCGCCTGTACGGCTTCGACAACGTCTCGCTGACCCAGTTCGACGCCTACCCGATTTCCTCGATCGGCGCCGACAAGCGCGCGTATGTGGCGCAGATCGTGCGCATCCTGAACGGGGCGGCGCCGCTGGCGCAGAACAGCGAGCAGGTGCTGGTGCCGACCCGCTTCGTGCCGCGCCTCACGGGCTGACGCCTGACGGGCCGGATTAGCTGCTTTACGGCGCCAGCGACGGCGGCACAGCTTTCGCGCCCCACCATTTCCGGTAGTTGGCGGCGTAGGCGCCGGTCCTGACGTAGTCCGCCACGAAGCCGTTCACGAGCTGCAGCAGCGCCGGATCGCCCTTGGCCATCGCGATGCCGATCGGCGTGTTGCCGTACATCGCAGGCAGGGTCTCCAGCTGGGGGTTCTTGCTGGCCAGGTAGTCGAGCAGCGATGCATCCTCGATGCCGGCATCGGCACGCTTCTGCTGCAGCAGCAGGACGCCGTCCGGCGCGAAGTTGTCGGTGTAGACCGGCACCGCCCCCGGCGCCGAGTGGCGCAGGAAGGCATCCGCCGTGGTGCCGCGGCCGACCACCACCCGCTTGCCGGCCAGGTCCGCCAGCGACTTTATCTGGGCGCTCTTCTGGGAGATCACGCGCAGGCCGGCCACGTTGTACGGCATCGAGAAATCCACCACACGGGCGCGCTGCGGCGTGATCGAGACATTGGCCACGACCAGGTCGAGCTGCTTCGAACGCAGCATCGAGATGCGGGCGTCGCTCGAGACGTCGGAAAAGCGCACCGGCACGCCCAGGCGCGCGGCCAGCTGTTTCGCGACGTCGACGTCGTAGCCGACCGGCTCGTTGGCGGCGTTGCGGAAGCCCACCGGCTCGCCGCCCAGCGAGACCCCGATCCGCACGTAGCCGCGTGCCTTGATCTCCTCGATGCGGCCGGCCAGCGCCGACGTCGCGATCAGCATCAACAGGGCGCCGGCGGCGCAGCGTCCCGAGTTCGTTTTCAGTGTCAGGCCGTGCTGCATGTGCTGTCCTTTCAGGGTTTGACGGTGGCGGCGACGCGCAGTTCGGGTGCGGCCATGCGCTCGTCCCAGTACCAATAGCGGATCTCGTCGTCGCAGCGGTAGTTGACCACCTGGTGCTTGCCCCTGGCGTCCATCGCGTGAATGACGACGCCGGCCAGGAAGCCGGTCTTCAGTTCGGCCAGTTCTTCCACCGCCAGTTTGACGGCGTCTTCCAGCGTGTGCCCGAGCCGCAGCGCCAGCACGATGCTGCGCGAAGTTCCGCAGCGCATGGTCATTTCGCCGGTATGGGTGCAGGCGGCCGCGCCATAGCGGCTGTCCGCATAGAAGCCGGCGCCGGGAATCGGCGAATCGCCCAGGCGCCCCGGATACTTCCAGGCCCAGCCCGAGGTCGAGGTGACCACGCCGATATTGGCGCCAACATCGCGGCCCAGGAATACCGTGGTGTCGCGCACGCGCTCCGGGTCGGTGATGGTGTTGCTGAGCGGCGCCAGCGGTATGTCCGGGAAGGCCGCCAGCTGGTCCGGCGACATCTCCTTCTGCAGGCGCTCCCACCAGACCCGCTTGCTGTCCGGATGCAGCACCTCGTCGAGCGCGAAACCGCGTTCGGTGGCAAAGCGCCGTGCCCCGGCGCCGGTCAGCATCACGTGCGGCAGGTGCTGCATCACTTCGTACGCCAGCGCGGAGACAGGCAGGGTGGCCGGCACCGCGCCGACCGCGCCGACGTCGCGCGTGGTGCCGTCCATGACGCCGGCGTCGAACTCCATCTCGCCCAGCATGTTCGGCCAGCCACCGTAGCCAACGCTGCGCACTTTCGCCTCGCGTTCGACCTTGGCGATGCCGCCCACCATGGCCGGGATGGCGGCGGCGCCGCCTTTCAGCAGGTCCACCGTGGTATCGAAGCCGGGCCAGGCTTCGGCGTTCGCCAACAGCATTTTCATGTTCATGACTTGTTCATCTTTGACAAAAATTGGGCGATGCGGGGCTGCGCCAGGCCGCCGTCGAGGGCGAAGAACTGCGCCGCCGGCAAGTCGGCCAGCAGCCGGCCGCCGTCGAGGAACACGATGCGGTCCGAGATCTCGCGCGCGAAGTCGATTTCGTGGGTCACGAACAGCATCGTGGTACCGCCCCGCGCCAGTTTCCCGAGGATGGCCAGCACCTCGGCCGTCATCTCCGGATCGAGCGCGCTGGTGACTTCGTCCAGCAGCAGGTAGCGCGGCTGCATCGCCAGGGCGCGGCAGATGCCGACGCGCTGGCGCTGGCCGCCGGACAGCTGGGACGGATACAGGTCGGCGCGCTCGCCCAGGCCGACCGAGGCCAGCAGCGCGCGCGCTTCCTGTTCGGCGCGGGTGCGGGGCATCTTGAGGACTTCGATCGGCGCCAGCGTCACGTTCTGCAGCGCCGTCATGTGCGGATACAGGTTGAACAGCTGGAACACGGTGCCCGAACAGCGGCGCGCCAGCTGAAGCCCCTTCGGATCGTCGACGCGGTGGCCGTCGACCGAAATCGATCCGCCGTCGAGCTTTTCGAGGCCGTTGATGCAGCGGATCAGCGTCGACTTGCCGGAGCCGCTGGGACCGAGGATGGACACCACTTCGCCCGGTGCGATACGCAGGTCGATGCCATCCAGGATGGTGTTGCCGCCGAAGCGCTTGGATGCGCCTTCGATGTGGATCATGCTACAAACCCTTCCATTCACGATGCGCGCGCAGGCGCGCTTCCACGCGCGCGCAGGCGCCGGCGATCAGGCGCGCCATCAGGTAATACAGCAGGCCGATCACGGTCCAGACGATGAAGGGCTTGAGGGTGCGCAGGTTCAGGATCGCGCCGACCTTGGTCAAGTCGATCACGCCGATCACCGAGATCAGCGAAGTCACCTGCAGCTGGTTGATCAGGAGGCCGGCCAGCGGCCCGAAGCCGAAGGCGGCCGCCTGCGGCGTCACGATGCGGCGCAGCGTCTGCCAGCGGCTCAGGCCGAACACGCGCGCGGTCTCGATCTGCTCGCGCCCCACCGATTCGATCGCCGATACCGCAATCACATAGATAAAGGCCGCCGTATTCCCGGACAGCGTGATCAGCGCCGCCTGCACCGGCGTCAGGTCGGTCTCCAGCAGTACCGGCAAGCCGAAGAACACCAGGAACAGCTGCACCAGCACCGGGGAATTCTTCAGCAGTTCGGCCAGCAGGGCAGCCAGGGGCGCCAGCAGCGGCACGCGGTAATAGCGCAGCAGCGCCCAGCCCAAGCCGATGACACCGCCGATCACGGTGGTCGCGGCGAACAGGGCGGTCGAGACGCCGAGACCCTGCAGCAGCAGGAGCAGGTCGTGGGCGCTGAAGTCGGTGTAGCGCATCAGCGGGCGTGCTCGCGGTTCAGGCGCCGGTGCAGGGCGCCGGCCGACAGCGACACCAGCCAGGTCAGCACGGCATACAGGACCAGCAGCAGCGCATACACCTCGAACGGCTGGAAGGTGTCGGCTGCCACGATCTTGGCGCTGCCGGTCAGTTCATTCAGGGTGATCGCCGACAGGATCGACGAGGTCAGGATCAGGTTGACGAACACCGACCCGAGCGGCCGCACGGCACTGCGCAGCGCGATCGGCAGCACGATGCGGCGGTAGAGGGCGACCCGCGGCAGCCCGCTGACTTCGGCCGCTTCCAGCACGCCGGGATCGATCGCCAGGATGCCGGCGCGGATCGCATCCGACGTGAAGGCGCCGCCCGCCAGCGACAGCGCCAGCACGCCGGTGGCGAAGGCGCTCAGCTCGACGCCGATTTCGGGCAGGCCGTAGAACAGGAAGAACAGCTGGACGATGAAGGGCACGTTGCGGAACACGTCGACGTAGACAGCGGACGCGCGCCGCGCCGGCGCCGATGCCGCGGTGCGCATCAGGGCCACCAGGATGCCCAGCAGCAGGCTGCCGGCCAGGGCCAGCGCGCAGGCGAGGGCGGTCAGGCGTGCCCCGGCGGCGAGGTCGCCGAAATATGGTACGAGCGAGGTCGGATCGAACTGCAAACTGCATTCTCCCATCGAGCATCAAGCCAAAAAGTGAAACCGGTTTCACTTTAAGCCCGACGAGTCTCACACAAACTGTCGGGAATTTCAAGAACAACGACGGACGACGGCGCGGATCAGGCCAGCAGGGCGGTCTTCAATGCGGCGACCTTGGCGGCGCTGGTCTGGCGCCGGCCGCCGGCGTCGAAGCCAAACGCTGCAACCTGCGGCGACGCCGGCGCCAGCGGCACCGAGCAGGAAGCGTGGACGTCGGTCAGCGGCAGGCGCGCGCGCAGCATGCCGGCGTTGCCGGCGTCGATGCCGGCACCGGGCATGACCGCGATGCGGCCGGCGGCCGCGTCGAAGCAGCGCTGCAGGCCGTCCAGCCCATCCGGCGCTTTCCTGGCGCCGCCGGAGGTGAGGATGCGTTCGAAACCGAGGCCGATGGCGAGGAGGGTGGCTTGTGCCAGGTCCGGGCACAGGTCGATCGCCCGGTGCAGCGTGCAACGGAGCTTGCGCTCTGCCGCGTGCCGGACCATGCGTTCCAGTGCGCGTGCGTCCAGCCTGCCGTCGTCCAGCGACGCGCCCAGCACGACGCCTTGCAGGCCGGCCGCCGCGACCGCGTCGATCTCGTGCAGCATCAGCCCGATCTCCGCCTCGTCATAACGGAAGTCGCCGCCGCGCGGGCGGACCATGGCCACCACCGGTACCGGACTGCCGGAGGCCGCGCGCAGCAGGCCGGCGCTCGGGGTCAGGCCGCCGAGTTCGAGTGCGCTGCACAGTTCGATGCGGTCGGCGCCGCCTTGCAGTGCGGCGGCCAGGCCGTCGGGGTGGTCGACGCAGACTTCGAGGGTGATCCCGTCAGCCATGCTGCTTGCCCAGCTTTTCCAGTCCGAGCCAGGCGGCGCCGATCAATCCCGCTTCGGCGCCCGACTCGCCCGGCACGATGATCGGCGCGTCGGTCTTGCGCAGGATGGCGGCGCGTACCGCCGCGTCGAGGCGCGCGATCAGCGGCGCGCTGTTGGACAGGCCGCCGCCGACCGGCAGGATCGATGCGCCGAGCGTATTCACGAGCATCGCCAGCGGACCAGCCAGCAGGTCGATGTACACGGCGACCGTGCGTTCGGCGGCGGCGTCGCCGGCCTGCCAGGCGTCGATGATCGCGCGGCTGTCCAGCGCCGGCTGGCCGAGCGCCCCGTGCAGCCGCTCGAGGCCGCGCGCGCCGCCGACCGTGTCGAGGCAGCCGGTCTGGCCGCAGCCGCATCGGAACCGCGGAATCGCCTGCGGCGGGGTGCCGGCAAAGTGCGCGGCCACCGGGCCGTGGCCCCATTCGCCGGCGAGCCCGCCGGGACCGCCGACCAGGTGGCCATCGATGACCAAACCGCCGCCGACGCCGGTGCCCAAAATCAGGCCGAACACGTTGCGGTGGCCACGCCCGGCGCCGGCCCGGGCTTCGGCCAACGCGAAGCTGTCGGCATCGTTGAGGATCCAGACCGGCAGCCCGAACGCCGCGGACAGGTCGGCGGCAAGGGTGCGGCCATCGATGCACGGGATGTTCGCGCACTTGATGCGACCGTTCTCCGGATCGATGACGCCGGCGATCGAAATGGCGACGCCTTGGGTCGGGCCGCCGCCATCGATCAGCGCCTGCATGGCCGCCGTGAAGGCTGCGAAGTCGTGGGTGGGCGTCGGCACGCGCTGCGCGCCGCCGATCTGGCCGTCGGCGGTGGCGACGGCGGATTTGATGGCGGTGCCGCCGATATCGAAGGAAGTAATCATGTTCGCGATCATAAGGGCAAAAGTTGCGGATTGCCAGAAAGATCATAATCCATGCCGTCCTTCGTATAAGCCATATTTCGCTCTTGACATGTACATAATGAAATCGAAACACATTCTCTCTGCGCTCGCGTTTTCCGGCGTGACGGCCACAGCCGCCGGCCAGGCCGGCCTCGTCGACAAGCTGCCGCAGGCGACGGGCAAGGCGCCCGCAGTGCTCAGTACTGCCGAATTCGGCGCGAAAGACGGTCCGCTAAGCGACGATTCGGCAGCCGAGGCCGCCGCGCTCGAGCAGGCGACGGCGGCACGAAGCCTGCTGCGCAGTCAATGGATGTACAAGGCGCCGAAGCGCGGGATCAAGGCGTGGAAATCGACCTTCGGGACCCGGGACCAGGCCACGGTCGCCAGCTTCAGCGACGGCGACGAGGCGAGGGAAGCGCGCACCGAGGTGCTCGGCTTGTCGGCCGACTCGGACGTCTCGGTGCATCCCGAGCGGGATCACGTCGCACTGTTCGTGCAGCAGCTGGCACAGCCGGCGGCGGTGGCGACGTCGAAGACGACCTACACCGCGACCTCGGTCACGTCGCCGGACTTTGCCGCAGCCATCGCCGCCGGAAAGATCAAGCGCGGGATGATGATCGATACCGGGGAGAGGCCCAAGAAAACCGGCGTGATCTACAGCGCGAGCGGGTCGACCATCAACGTCTCGGCCTGGTATGTGGTGGACGGCAAGCGCGCCACCGCGACGCCGGCGCGCGGCACCCCGGCCTACGTCAACCCGAGTACGAAGGTATGGGCGCTGAATGCCAACGTCGAAGTGCGCGCCAATTCCATGGCCACCGACGCCGTCGGCTTCGAACTGGGCCTGGTCAACGACAAGGCCGACGATCTCGGCTACCTGTACGACGCCGTAAACCTGGGTTCGAAGCGGGGCCTGAATGCCTTCCAGTCGCGCGGACGCTGGGTGCAGGGCTTTTATGCCTACAACGGCACCAATTACGGCTTCGTTTCACAGACCGCCGCTCAGATCGGCTTTTATGCCCAGGGCGGACCGGTCGGGATGCAATCGGACGGCGCGACCGCCATTGCGTTCCTGGCCAAGAACGCGGCCAACGCGCTCGTGGTACAGAACACGGCCGGCAAGTCGCTGACCATACTCGACGGTACGGGCGTGTGGCAAAGCATCCGGACGCGCTATGCGACATTCGCCAACGGCCAGACCATCGACGGCCAGGCCGTGGTGGCCTCGGCGCCCGTGGTGTCGACGGCGACCACGATCCATCTGCCGGCGCCGGGCGAGAATGCAAGCCGCGTGCTGTACGTGAAAAACCCGAAAGGCAGCACGGTGCCGGTCGACTTCGCCGGCAACGTGGAAGATGCATCGGGTTCGGTGCGGGTTGCGCCGGGCGGTGCGGTGACACTGATTTCGGATGGCAGCAAGTGGATACCGATTGGGAAATATTGATGGAAAGTGCGGGCCCGGCGATGGGCTTGCCCGCGCTTCAACGATCCATCTGCAACTTCGCATAATCTATATTATGTCAAATAGGAGTTATGGAAAGGCACCGCAACCCCCTCGGAGCAGTCCTACATGATCCCTTTTCCATTCACCGAGCCAATGATCTCGTCATAACGCTCGTTATCGGTCTTGTGCAGATATGCCGCCGTCGTTGCGATATTCGCGTGCCCGGCCGTGTCCTGCAGCGTCTTCAGCTGCACCCCGTTGTTCGCATGGTTGGTCAGCATGCTGTGGCGCAGCCAATGCGCAGAAGCCTGGCGCAGCGTCGCTGCAGTGTCGCCGTCGCCCTGGGCATCGGCGGCGCGCGCTGCATCGGCGAACATCGCCTTGACCGCTTCCGAAGCCGCCTCGTCCGTGATGCGCGCCAGTTCGCGCGAGCGGCTCGACAGGACCAGCGGCGTGCGGTCGGTGCGGCTACTCTGCGGCAGCAGCTCGAAGGCCTGGCGGTAATCGCGGAAGGCGTCCAGCATGTCGGGCGGTACCGGCAGGCGGCGCGGTTTATTTCCCTTGCCGGTCACGTCCAGCCACCAGCGGCCGTTGCCTTCGGTGTAGATCGAGCCCATCGATGCGCTGACGATCTCGTTCAGGCGGGCGCCGGTATGGGCAAACGCCACCAGCAGGAAACGGTCGCGCGCGCGGCGCCGGAACGCTGCCGGCGTGTCGGCCGGACGGCTGGAGACGGTCTGCAGGGCCAGTGCGATCGCGCCCTGGGTCAGGTAGCGCGTGATCCGGCTGGCCGACGGCGCCCGCACGTTGCGCACCAGCGCGCCCGGATTGCGGCGCAAATAGCCGGTCTGTTCGGCAAAGCCCATCAGGCCCTTCACCGCGATCATGGCCTGGCGCCGGCTCGGATCGGACAGCGGCCCGGTGAATGGCCGGTACTGCGGATGGCTGCGCGGCCATTTGGTGGTCGATACCCATTCCGGCGGCGGATTCTTGAGGAATTCCTTGTAGCTGTTCAGGTCCGCGACATTCAGCTGCACCAGTGTTTTCTTCGCTTCTTCGCGGCACCAGGTCAGGAAGCGGAACAGTTCCTTCTGCGTATTCTGAATCGATTTCGCACTTAGCTCGCCGTGGGCGATGAATTCGCGCGCCAGTTCGATGTCGGTGGTGGCTTCGGTGATCGCATCGTCGGCCAGGCGGTACATCTTGACGTGCATCCGCCCGCTCTCTCCGGTGAGGATCTCCTCCGGTCGGGTCGGGCCGAGGTCGATTGGGGTAAAGTCTGGCATACGGTGCTTGCGAATACGGTTAGACGGGCTGGTAGGGCTGTATCTATGTACAGTATAGCATTTGCGCCGTTACGATCTTGAACTCGACAATATATTTGGTAATGTCGAGTTGGATATTGCATGAAAACCTGAGATCTTTGTTGCCTGGCCTGGCCTGGCCTGCTCTGCATTGAACTGCTGGATCACAAAACCTCCCGTGGACGAACGCCACGGGAGTACGGCAAGACGATGCAAGGACGTCAGGCTGTCAGAAGTTCACCTTGAACTGCACGCCGAGCGTACGCGGTTCGTTCAAGATGCCGGTCAGGTTGTCGAAGTCGATCGCGCCGACGACCTGCACGCGGTCGGTGATGTTGCGTGCGAACGCCGCCACTTCGTATTTTCCGTCGTTCCATTTGTAGCCGATGCGTGCCCCGCCCTCCACCAGCGAGCGCGCCTTGTATTCCTTGGCCTCGTACAGGAACATATTGTAGGTGCTGCGGTAGGCCCAGTCGGTCGACGCGGAGAACACGCCGTTTCCGATCGGCGTGCTGTAGAACAGGGAAAAGTTCGCTTGCCATTTTGGCGCGCGCGGCAGCGGATTGCCGTCGATGCGCACGGTGCCGGGGAACGGTCCGGCCGCATTCGTTACCGTACAGCCCGCGCGACCACCGGTATTCGCAAAGTTGCCGCACTGCTGGACGAACAGCGAAGCATCCTTGATCTCGGTGTCGTTGTAGCTCGCGCCGACCGTCATGCGCAGGGCATCGCTCAGCACTGCCTGGAGATCGAGCTCGACGCCCTGCCCGGTCACCTTGTCGGCATTGATCAACTGGTTCATGTTGACCACGCCGCTGCCCGCGGTCAGCTGCTTGTCCTTGACCCGGTATTGAAACACGCTGGCCGACACGCGTGCGCGGCGGTCGAACAGTTCTTCCTTGATGCCAGCTTCGAACGACAGGGCTTTCTCGGCGCCCGCGAACGACGGCCGGTCTGCCAGGCCGTTCAGGCGTCCCTGCATCGACGGTGCGCGGTAGCCGGTGGCGATGCGGCCGAACAGGTTGGTGTCGCGGTCGAGCGCATAGGTGCCGCTCAGGTCCCAGCTGACGTTGCTGGAATCGTTATTGATGACGAACGGACCGGCCGTGGTGGCTTCGACGCGCTTGGCGGAAAAGTCCTTGGAGTCCCGGGTATAGCGCAGGCCGCCGCGCAGCTTGAGCTTCTCGCTGACGGTGTAGTTCAGCGAGCCGAACGCGGCCCACGACTTGGTCGACTGGTCTTGGGTGGCGTAGAACGGATTTTGCGGGTTGCCCGGTGCGAGCGAGTCGAAGCTGATGCTGTCGATGCGGATGTCTTCATTGAAGAAGAACAGCCCGCCGATCCACTGCAGCGGACCCGACGTGTTCGACTCGGCACGGAATTCCTGGGTCAACTGCCGGTGGTTGGGCAGCACGTCGGCGGTCTCGACGACGAAGGGAATGTAGCCCGGCCCCGTCGGCTGGGCGTACACCGCGCCGTAGCCGCCATCGACGTCCGCCCGGCTGTAGAATTTTGCCGTTTCGTAGCCGGTGATCGAGTGCAGCGTGACCTGGTCGAGATTCCAGCGCATGCGCAGGTTGGCGCCGTGGGTGCGCAGGGTCTGCTTGTTCACGCCGTCGGTCGGGTAGGAATCGTAGTCGAATCCGTCGACCAGGTCGCTGGTGCCCTGCTTGATGATATTCGCACGGAACAGCGTTGCGTTGTTGTCGAGATCGCGGGCGTGCACGTTCAGCAGCGCGCTGAAGGCCTTGTTCGGCTGGAACAGCAGCTGGAGGCGCCCGGCGTTGTCGCGATAGCCTTCCAGGTCGCGCGTCCCGGTCGGACGCGGATTGTGCACCCGGTCGTCGCGGTTCTGCGACTGCAGCGATACGCGCGCGGCGACGGTCTCGCCCAGCGGGAGGTTGAAGACGCCTTCGGCATTCTTGGCGCCGTAGTTGCCGGCACCAAGGCTCAGGTAGCCCTCGGTCTTGAATACCGGTCGCGCCGAATCGAACTTGATGACGCCGGCGGGCGAATTGCGGCCGAACAGCGTGCCCTGCGGACCGCGCAAGACTTCGATCCGTTCCGTGTCGAAGACCGGGAAGCCCTTCAGCATCGGGCTCTCCTGCACGATATCGTCGACGACCAGGCCGACCGGTTGCGATGCATTCAGGTCGAAGTCGGTGTTGCCCTGGCCGCGGATATAGAAACGCGGGAACGAGCGTCCATAGTCGGACTCGACACTGAGGCTGGGCGCACGCCCGGAAAGGAAGCGGATGTCCTGGCCGCCGGCGACCAGGGTGTCCAGCCGGTCGCCGCTGACGGCCGTGATCGACATCGGCACCTCGCGGATGTTTTCCGCCCGGCGCTGGGCAGTGACGATCACCACATCCAGGCGCTGCGTCCCTTGCCCGGCATTCGCCTGCGCGGCAGGCGCGCTTTCCGGCGCGACGCTTTCTTGTGCCCAGGCGGTGTGCATCGGGAAGGCGCCGATGATGGCAAGACACACGAGACTACGGCGGCCTGCGCGCGGCAGGGTCATCTGGATTCGGTTCATTCTTTTCCTTGCGTTTTCTTGTAAAGACGCAAGTTTAATATTCTGATACATCTTCTCCAAAGAAAAGTTTGCACGGTGATGCTTTTTTGCGAATTCGACCAGGCCGTCCCATCAGCGCGGTCCCGCCTTCGGCAGCCCGCGTTTCAACCGTGTTTGCACCCATCGCCGACGTACGGGACAATGAGCGAAACGACAACGTCATCCGAAAGGAGCATCGATGAGCATCACGGTCAAGAACACGACGCCGGACACCACCAGGGTCACCCTGTTCGGCGAACTGCAGGACGGCACCTTCGACGCCAAGGTCATGGGCGAAACCGACGTGCCCTACTCCCGTTACTGGGACAATGAGGTCGAGCAGCGCATGGTCTATATCGAGCCGGATGCCGATCAGCTGAAAGCGATCCTGGCAGCGCTCAACGAGCGCCGCCTGACCATGGAACAGCTGGTCGAATTCGGCAGCGCCGGCGGCGGCACCTCGGACATTCCGGTTTAACCATCTATATAGAGGACGCATCATGAGCGGTACGAACAGCACGAACGGTACGAGCGCGGGCGCCAGCCACACCTCCAGCGACGGCCAGTCGGTCACGATCGGCGTCGGCAACCCGACCAGTGGCGAGGAAGGCGCTACGCTTACCCACGAAACGATGCAGGAAACCGGCGGCAGCGGCGGCGACGCCCTGACCAAGCCGAGGGACCTGGAAACGGCAGCGCCGGCGCCGGTATCGTCCGAGGCCGCGCAGCGCCAGCAGGCCGACGCCGCCCCGGCGCCGGAAGGTGCCGGCAGCGATGCCACCGCGATCGCGCGCGGCTACCAGGACACGCGCAGCAGCCAGGCCGGACGCGGCGAAACCGGCCTGGGTACGCCGGAAACCGGCGGCAACCAGGACGAAAGCGACCTGCCGCCGCCCCGCAAGAACTGAACCGGCCGATCAGGCGGCTTGCGCCATGCGCCGGCAGGCATCGGCGCATGCGCGGCATGCGCGGGCGCAAGCCAGGCAGTGGTCCATCTGGTGCTTGCCGCATTCCTCGGCACAGGCGGTGCAGACTTCGGCGCACAGGCGGCACAGCTGCTGCGCAAAGTCGCTGCCGCGCGCCATGAAGCCGGCGGCAGTGCGGCAGAGCTGGGCACAATCCATGTCGTGGGCGATGCAGCCCGCCATCATTTTCACGTCCTCTTCCTGCAGGCAGGAGGCGGCGCAATAGTCGCAGGCGGCGGCGCAGGCGTAACAGGCGTCGATACACGCTTTCAAGGGATCTTGCAGCATCGTACTCTCCATAGCGGCTTTAAAACCCCAGCTTAGCATGCAAGCATTTGTCCAAATGCGACGTTAGCCCCGAGAAACACGGAACCGTCGGGACGGCCCCGCCGGCGCTTACTTCTGCGGCGCTGCCTTGACCACCGCCCCGCCCTTCATCACGAAGGTCACGCGCGTCAGCGCGGCCGGATCCTGCAAGGGATCGCCGCCGACCGCGATCAGATCCGCATACTTGCCCGGGCTGACCGAACCGATACGGTCCTTCCAGCCCAGCAGGTCGGCGCCGTTGATGGTGGCGGCCTGGATCGCCTGCATCGGCGTCATGCCGTACTTGACCATGTAGTAAAACTGGCGCGCATTGTCGCCGTGCGGGTAGACGCCGGCATCGGTGCCGAACGCCATTTTCACGCCGGCGCGGAAGGCTTTCTGGAAGTTCTCGCGCTGGACCCGGCCGACCATCTTTTCCTTTTCCAGCGATTCCGGCAGCATGCCGGCCTTGGCGCCTTCCTGCAGGATGTAGTCGTCGTTGTAGATGTCCATGACCAGGTAAGTGCCCTTCTCGCGCGCCAGGCGGATGCCTTCGTCGTCGATCAGGCTGCCGTGTTCGACCGAGTCGACGCCGGCCAGGATCGCATCGCGGATGCTGCTGGCGCCGTGCGCGTGCGCGGCAACCCTGCGGCCCAGCTTGTGTGCTTCCTCGACGATCGCGCGCATTTCTTCCAGCGTCAGCTGCTGGGCGCCGGCTTCGTCGCCTTTTGACAGCACACCGCCCGAGGCACAGATCTTGATCGTGTCGGCGCCGTACTTGGCCATCTCGCGCACCTTGGCGCGCGCCTGCCACGGTCCGTCGGCGACGCCGTTTTCGGTGTAGTGGTAGTCGGCCGGCAGCAGGTTGTTATCGCAATGGCCGCCGCGGATGCCGATCGCGTAGCCGGCCACGCGCATGCGTGGACCGGTGATCTCGCCGTCGTTGATCGCATCGCGCAGCGCAATGTCGCCGAAACCGCCGGCGCCAACGTTGCGCACCGTGGTGAAACCGGCGTCCAGGGTCAGTTTGGCGGCGTGCACGCCATACATGGCGGCGCGGATGTCGGACACGCCGAGCGACTGGTAGCCGTGCAGCCTGGGGTCGCCGGTCAGGTGGACGTGGGCGTCGACCAGGCCGGGCAGCACGGTCGCGTGCGACAGGTCGATGCGCTCGGCGCCGGCGGGCACCAGCACGTTGGCGGCCGGGCCGACGGCGGTGATGCGCTGGCCGCTGATCAGGATGACCTGGTCGGCCAACACCTTGCCGGCGGCGACGTCGACCAGTTTGCCGGCGCGCACGGCGACCACGTGTTCCGACGGGGCTGCGGTGTTGGCCTGGCTCTGGGCGCCGGCGGGCATGGACGCGGCGGCACCGAGGGCGGCCAGCATGGCCGCGAGGAGGTTGACTTTCATGGGCGTGAACTTTCGATGGTGTCGATGGACGGGGAAACCTGGCGATCGGTGGCGGCCTGCAGCGCCAGCCGGCGCCAGTTGCGCCAGGCGACCACGGCGTTCAGCCAGAAGCCGGCGTACAGGACCGCGGTCAGGTACAGGCCGCGGCTCGCATACAGCGGCACGGCAATGGTATTCACGAGCAGCCAGAAGCCCCAGTTCTCGACGCGGCGCTGCATCATCAGCACCTGGGCGATGATCGAGAACACCAGCACGGTGGAATCGGGGAATGGCGCGAAAGCGTCGGTGTTGAAGTACAGCAGCGCACCGTAGGCAGCGGTGCCGGCGATACCGAGCACGGCGGTGCCGAGCAGGCTGGAGCGGCTGGCATGGGTAATCGGCAGCGGCTTGCCGTGGGCGCCGCGTAGCCAGGTCCACCAGCCATAGAAGCCGGTGGCGACGAAGAACGCCTGCAGCGCTACGTCAGCGTACAGGCGGTTTTCGGAGAACAGCGCGCCGAACAGCGCACAGCCGATGATGCCGGTCCACCAGGTGTGGACGCTGTTGCGGCCGGCCAGCACGATGGCAAGGGCGGTAAATATATTGGCCGCGATTTCGAGCGGTCCGATCATCCTTCCCTGCCCCTGCTCAGCTTCATCGATGCTCCTTATTCAAGAAGCATGTACTGTACGCCAGCCGCGCTGTTCATTGCAAGGAAGTAAGAAAGTAAGGGAGAAGCGCGGATCTTAGAGCTTGATGGTCGTGTGCTCGCTGTCCAGGTCCGGTTTCTGGCCGGTGATCGCGGCCTTGGCCATGGCGAACAGCTGCACCATCTTGCTGTCGTGGTTGTCCCAGTACTCCGCCGAGTGCGGATCGACGCGGACCAGCACGGCGTGCTCGTCGTCCGGGCCGGCCGGGAACCAGGCCTGGGCGCCGGCATTCCACTTGCTGCGGATGAGTTCGCGATCCACCACGCGTTCGGCGGTACCGCTGATCGAGACATACAGGCTGTCTTTCGGCTCGGCGAAGGCCAGGTTGACCAGCGGGCGGTGGGCGATGCAATTCCACAGGCCGGTCAGGGTCGAGGTGAAGAACCAGATACCGCCATCCTTGTCGACCTCTTCCTTGGTCATCGGCTGGCTGAGCAGGTGGCCGTGCTGGTCCTGCCAGGTAAACATCGGAAAGCGGACGTCCGCGATTTTTGCGGTCAGGGCCGCGATTTTGTCGCTGTCATGGGTGCTCATGGTGTGTCCTTGTCATATATGGTCGAGCTGTCATTGTGCGCACAATGCGATGCTGCGTCCGTGCGGCGGCGAACCATGGCGCGAATGGCACGTTATGGCCTGATCCGCAGCGTACAAACAGCCGTGCGGCCGACCTATCGCAGCAATTTTTGAGACCAGTCAATGGTCTCGGAGAGCGGGAAAAATGCCGGACGGCAGCGCAATATAATGGGGCCATGCGCCAGATTGCCGTGCGCATCGCCGCCGCCAACAAGCATGGAGCAGCCCCCACATGATCCGCCCCGACCGCCATGCAAGCACTGCCACGGCAAGCGCGCGCCATTTCCGGCGCCGGCCCCTGCACACCCGCAGCATGTCCTGTACCGCAGGCTGACGGATGAAACATGGGCGCCAACCATCCTGCCGGGATTCCCATGTCCGCACCGGACGGACCTGCACGGCTCGTCGTGCACCTCGTGGAAGCCCTGGACAGTGCCGATCTCGAGAACGGCCTGCTCAACCTGATCCGGCACCTGCCGCCCGAGCGCTACCGCCACGCCATCGTCTGCCTGCATGATCGCGGCGACTACCAGGCCGGCATCCGCGAGTACGGCGTCGACGTCGTCAACCTGAACAAGGCCGAGGGCCGCGATCCGCTGCACTACCTGCGCATGTTCCGCGTGCTGCGCCGCCTGCAGCCCGACCTGATCCACACCCGCAACCGTTCCGGCCTCAAGGCGCAGATCATTGCCGCCCTGGCCGGGGTACCGCTGCGAGTGCATGCCGAGCACGGTCGCCAGCGCGGCGACGCCGCCGGCGGCGCCAAGCCCGGGCGCACCCGCAAGGGGCTGCCGGGCTTGCTGCTGCGCCGGCTGCTGTGTCCCTTCATCGACCATTTCATCGCCGTCAGCAGCGACCTCGAGCAGTGGCTGGTGGAGTCGGTCGGCGCCGAGCCGGCCCGCGTGTCGCAGATCGCGAACGGGGTCGACAGCGTCCAGTTCCACCCGCGCCTCGGCCCGGCCGCGGCGGTGGGGCCGCCCGGCTTCATGCACGACAATGCCTTCGTCATCGGCAGCGTCGGCCGCATGGACGACAGCGCCAACCACGCGACACTGGTCGAAGCTTTCCTGCGCCTGATCGCTTCGCCACACCCGGCCCATGCGCGGCTGCGCCTGCTGATCGTCGGCGACGGTCCCGCGCGCGCGGAGTGCCAGGCCCTGCTCAACCGCGCCGGCGCCGCCCAGCGTGCCTGGCTGCCGGGCACCCGCGCCGACCTGGCCCAGCTGATGCGGGCCATGGACCTGTTCGTGCTGCCCTCGCTGGCCGAAGACCGCTCGAACGCGATCCTGGAAGCGATGGCGAGCGGCTTGCCGGTGGTGGCCACGGCAGTCGGCGGCAACACCGAGCTGGTGCATCCGGGTTTTACCGGCATCCTGGTGCCACCGATGGCGCCCGAACTGCTGGCATCGGCAATCGCCGACTACTGCCGCATCCCGGAGATGGCCGTGCGCCACGGCGCGCGCGCGCGCAGCCAGGTCATCGCGCGCCACAGCATGCCGGCCATGGCACGCGACTACCTGGCGGTGTACGACACCCTGATCGATACGCTGACCCACCGCCTCGACGCCGGCGCCCGGCCGGCCGCGCCCGGCTTCGACGCCCCCGATGGCGGCCGCGAGTCGTGAGGCGGTGTCCAAGCTTGACCGAATCGTCTATAGTGATGCCTCCTTACAATTAACGTACCGGCCACGCCGACACCTGTGCGGGCCTACACCAGAGACATGAAATTTGATGTAGCAATCGTCGGCAGCGGACTGGCCGGCCTGTCGGTGGCCCTGCACCTGGCCCAGACGCGCAAGGTCGCGATCGTCTCCAAGCGCGCCCTGCTGGACGGCGCCAGCAACTGGGCCCAGGGCGGCATCGCCGCCGTACTCGATTCCGGCGACAGCCACGACCAGCATATCGCCGATACCCTGGTCGCCGGCGCCGGCCTGTGCGACGAGACGGCCACCCGTTATATCGTCGAGCACGGCCGCGAAGCGATCGAATGGCTGATCGAGCAAGGGGTGCCCTTTACCCGCGATGAGACAGCCGAGCTCGGCTTCCACCTGACCCGCGAAGGCGGCCACAGCCAGCGCCGCATCATCCACGCCGCCGACGCCACCGGCCATGCCGTGCAGGTGACGCTCGAACAGAAGGTGCGCGCGCATCCGAACATCACCCTGTTCGAACATCACTGCGCGATCGACGTCATCACCTCGGACAAATTGACCCCGACCGGCGTGCACGGCGGTGCACCGGCGCTGGTCGGCCAGCCGCGCTGCCACGGACTGTACGTACAGGACGAAGCCAACGGCAAGGTGCTGACCTTCGAAGCCGAGCACACCGTACTGGCCACCGGCGGCGCCGGCAAGGTCTATCTGTATACGACCAACCCCGACACCGCCACCGGCGACGGCATTGCGATGGCCTGGCGTGCCGGCTGTCGCGTGTCGAACATGGAGTTCATCCAGTTCCACCCGACCTGCCTGTACCACCCCTACGCAAAATCGTTCCTGATCAGCGAAGCGGTGCGCGGCGAAGGCGGCCTGCTGAAACTGCCGCCTGAGGCGGGCGCGGCCGGCGGTACCCGCTTCATGCCGGCCCATGACGAGCGCGGCGAACTGGCCCCGCGCGACGTGGTGGCGCGCGCCATCGACTTCGAGATGAAGAAGCGCGGCCTCGATTACGTGCACCTCGACATCACGCACCAGCCGCCAGAATTCATCCAGGAACATTTCCCGACCATTTATGCGCGCTGCCTGGAGCTGGGTATCGACATCACCAAGGAGCCGATCCCGGTGGTGCCGGCCGTGCACTTTACGTGCGGCGGCGTGGTGACCGACATGGCCGGGCGCACCGATATCCCGGGCCTGTACGCGGTCGGCGAGACCGCCTATACCGGTCTGCACGGCGCCAACCGCCTGGCCAGCAACTCGCTGCTGGAATGCCTGGTGGTCGGCCGTGCCTGCGCATACCAGATCGCCGCGACACCGCCGCTGGAGTCGCCCGTGCTGCCGCCGTGGGACGAGAGCCGCGTCACCAATGCCGACGAAGAAGTGGTCATCGCCCACAACTGGGACGAGCTGCGCCGCTTCATGTGGAATTACGTCGGCATCGTGCGTACCACCAAGCGACTGGAGCGCGCCCAGCACCGCATCAAGCTGCTGAAGGAAGAGATCGACGAGTACTACCGCAACTTCCGCGTCACCAATGACCTGCTCGAACTGCGCAACCTGGTCGAAGTCGCAGGGCTGATCGTGCGCAGCGCGCTGTCGCGCCACGAAAGCCGCGGCCTGCACTATTCGCGCGACTATCCGGACACGCTGCCCAAGGCCTTGCCGAGCGTCCTGACCCCGCGCAGGCACTGATGACGGCGCCGCACAACGCCCAGAAGCTGAGCCCGTCGACGATCCTGCTGCTGAGCGTCCCACCGCTGATGTGGGCCGGCAACGCCATCGTCGGCCGCCTGGTGCGCGAGGCAGTGCCGCCGATGACCCTCAACCTGCTACGCTGGGCAATTGCCATGGCCGTGCTGGTGCCGCTCGGGCGCGCCGCGTTCCGCTCCGGCAGCGGTGTCCTGCTGCACTGGCGCCGCTATGCGGTGCTGGGGCTGCTGGGCATCGGCATGTACAACTCGCTGCAATACCTGGCGCTGCAGAGTTCGACGCCAATCAACGTCACCCTGGTCGCCTCCGGCATGCCGGTGTGGATGATGCTGGTCGGACGCCTGTTCTTCGGCGTCGCCGTGCGCCGCTGGCAGGTAGCGGGCGCGGTGCTGTCGATCCTGGGCGTGCTGGTCGTGCTGTGCCGCGGCGACGTCCACCAGCTGCTGGGCCTGCGCCTGGTCGCGGGCGACCTGTACATGATCCTGGCGACCATCGCCTGGTCGTTCTACAGCTGGATGTTGCTGCAGCCCAAGGACGTGCCGGCCCTGCGCAGCGACTGGGCCGCCTTCCTGCTGACCCAGGTCGCCTATGGTTTGCTGTGGTCGGGCCTGTTCAGCGGCGTCGAGTGGTCGCTCGGTACGCATGCGATCGCATGGAGCGCCCCCGTACTGGCGGCCCTGCTGTTCGTGGCACTGGGACCGGCGGTGCTGGCGTATGCGCTGTGGGGCGTGGGCGTGGCCCGCACCGGACCCAGCGTCGGCGCGTTCTTCGTCAACCTGACCCCGCTGTTCGCCGCCTTGCTGTCGTCGGCCTTCCTCGGTGAATCACCACATGCCTACCACGCCCTCGCCTTTGCGCTGATCGTCGGCGGGATCGTTATCTCCACGCGTCGCTGATCCGTCACTCGGGCGTCATCGGTGGCGCCCAAAATGATACGATCACATGCGAAGGAGAACACCTACGATGGCCGAAGCATTCACCACCCACGACCACGCGGCCAGGATCGCCGAATTCCTCGACCGCCATCCGCATGCCCTGGTCCTGACCGGGGCCGGACTCTCGACTGCCTCCGGCATCCCCGACTACCGCGACCGCGACGGCACCCGGCGCGGCAAGCCGCCGATCCACGGCCCGGATTTCCGCAAGTCCGAATTCGTGCAGCGCCGCTACTGGGCACGCAGCATGATCGGCTGGCCGGTGCTGTCGCGCGCCCGGCCGAATGCCGGCCACATCGCGATTGCCGGCCTGGAAGCCATTGGCCGCATTGGCTCGGTGCTGACCCAGAACGTCGACGGCTTGCACGGCCAGGCCGGCAGCCACGCCGTGCTCGAGCTGCATGGCAATATTCACACGGTGGTGTGCCTGGAGTGTGCGGCGCTGTTTCCGCGCGCCTTTATCCAGAAGCAACTGGAAGATGCCAATCCGCAGATGCTGGGCGCCAACGCGACCCCGCTGCCGGACGGCGACGCCTCGGTGGAACCGACCGAGCTGGCCGATTTCCGCCTGCCCTGGTGCACTTGCTGTGGCGGCACCCTGATGCCGAACGTCGTCTTTTTCGGCGACAACGTCCCGCCGGCCCGCACCACCATCGCGCTGGCGCAGATGGAACGCGCGGATGCCTTGCTGGTGGTCGGTTCCTCGCTGATGGTGTATTCGGGCTTCCGCTTCTGCCGCATGGCCCAGGCCAGCGGCAAGCCGATCGCCGCCATCAATCTCGGCCGTACCCGTGCCGATGATCTGCTCGATATCAAGATCGAAGACTCGAGCGAACGCGTATTGCCGCTGGCGCTGCAACTCCTGGGCGCCGGGCGGCATCCAAGCGAGATGCCGTCGTTGCCGCTCGACGGCGGCCATTTGTGAGCGTTCATCCGTGAGCGCGGTGAGGATGCATCCATGAACAGCGATTTGCGCACTACGTTCCGCAAGCCCGGCAAGGGGTACGGCGGTCTACTGCTGGCAGGCATTGGCCTGGCGGCATCGTTCCTGTACGTGCGGGCCCAGACCCGGCGCGCCGAAGCCGACGATCCGCCGCGCGGCCGCTTCATCGACGTCGACGGCGTGCGCCTGCACTACCTCGAGCGCGGCAGCGGACCGACACTGGTACTGTTGCACGGCAACGGCGTACTGGCCAACGATTTCGAAAACAGTGGGCTGCTGGACAAGGCTGCCGAGCACTACCGCGTGATCGCCTTCGACCGTCCCGGCTTTGGCTACAGCGAGCGTCCGCGCAGCCGGGTGTGGACCCCGCAAGCGCAGGCGCGCCTGCTGCACCACGCGCTGCAAGAGATCGGCGTCGATGACGCCATCGTGCTCGGCCACTCCTGGGGTACCCTGGTCGCGCTGTCGATGGCGCTCGAGGTGCCCGGCTTCGTGCGCGGCCTGGTGCTGCTATCCGGCTATTACTATCCGAGCTGGCGGGCGGATGTGCCCTTGGTGGCGTGGCCGGCCGTCCCGTTGCTGGGCGACCTGATGCGCTACACGGTCTCGCCGCTGGCCGCGCGCATGCTGTGGCGGCCGCTCACCAAGACCGTGTTTTCGCCGCAACCGGTCGATGCCCGCTTCCACCGCACGCCGGCCTGGATGCTGCTGCGCCCAAAGCAACTGCGTGCCAGCGCGGCCGACAGCGCCCTCATGATCCCGGCCGCCAAGTCGCTGGCCGGGCGCTACGCAGAGCTTAAGATGCCGGTGACCGTGATCGCCGGCACCCGGGACAAGGTGGTCGACTTCGGCCACAATTCGGAGCGGCTCGCCGAACGCCTGCCCCATGGCGACCTGCAGCTGCAGCCGGGCGTCGGCCACATGACGCACTACGCCCATCCGGACAAGGTGCTGACGGCAGTGGAGTCGATTGCGGCGCAGGCCGCCGAAACCCGCTACCGGCGCGATCCGCACGCGGAGGCGCTGGCCAGGGCTGCCGGCGAGAGTGGTGTCTAGTCTCTTCTATTTGCGTGATGCGTCACGCGCAATGTCACGCGAAATACGGGCGCTCAGGGCGCGGATGATGGCGGCATCGTTCGGATGCACGGCAAGTTCCTGCAGCCGCGCCGCCGGCACCAAGTGCGCGGCCTGGCTCTCCCAGCCCATCTGCGCCGGGTTGCCGCCGATGCGACGTGCCACGTAATACCGTGTGTAAGTCTGGGTGCGGCTGACGTCGAGCAGGAAAGCATCCAGCTGCACCACCAGCCCCGACTCTTCGAACACTTCGCGCACGGCCGTGTGTTGCAGGGTGCCGCCGGCGTCGAGCCGGCCTTTCGGGAATGTCGCGCTGTAGCCGCCGAAGCCATTGCTCGGCGATACCAGCCAGACGCGGCCGTCATCCTCGACCACGACCGCCCCGGCGGCGGCCCGCATCCCCGGCGGCAGCACGAATGGCGGCTCGCTAATCGCCTCGCCGTCGTCCGGCAAGGTCAAGGGCTGTGCGGACACCGCGATGCCGTTCAGCACGGCCGGCATGTCGCCGCCCGGAATCACGGTCGCGATGCGCGCCGGATCGGCCCAGGCCGCCGGCGGCGTCGGCAGGCTGGGCTGGCGGATGAGAACCGGCTTGCCGTTCTCATCCGGATGAGGATGACAGGCCCCGGTGTTCAAGCGGTACTCAGGCGACGATGCGCAGCGAATAATCGGTCGCCCGCACGTCCTTGGTCAGGCTGCCGATCGAAATGCGGTCGACGCCGGTCTCGGCGATCGCGCGCACGGTCTGCATGTTGATGCCGCCGGAGGCTTCCAGCGAGGCGCGGCCGCCATTGATGCGTACCGCATCGCGCATCATGTCGAGATCAAAATTGTCCAGCAGGATAGAGACGGCACCGGCTGCCAGCGCTTCTTCCAGCTCGGCGATCGACTCGACCTCGACCTGGATGGTGACGCCGGCATCCAGTGCCGTCGCCGCCTGCAGCGCGGCCGTGATGCCGCCGGCGGCCGCGATATGGTTTTCCTTGATCAGGATGCCGTCATACAGCGCCATGCGCTGGTTGGCGCCGCCGCCCACGCGCACCGCATACTTTTGCGCCTGGCGCAGGCCGGGCATGGTCTTGCGGGTGTCGAGGATCTGCGCGCGCGTGCCGGCGACCACGTCGACGTAGGTGCGGGTGGCCGAGGCCACGCCAGACAGCAACTGCAGGAAGTTCAGCGCCGAGCGCTCGGCGGTCAGCAGCGAGCGCGGCGAGCCTTCGATGGTGCAGACGGGCGAGTCGGCGGCCATGACGTCGCCTTCGGCATAGTGCCAGTCGATCTCGATATCCTGGTCGATCGCCAGCATGATGCCTTCGAACCACGGCGCGCCGCACAGCACGGCCTGCTCGCGCACGATCACGCGCGCCTTCGCGCGCGGCTGCTCGGGTACCAGCTTGCCGGTCAGGTCGCCGCTGCCGACGTCTTCCAGCAGCGCGGCCAGCAGGTTTTGTTCAAACGCCGCCTGCAGCTTTTCATCGAATTTGCCTTCGTCGCCAAAGGGATTACGCAGATTGGTCATGCCGGGCCGATTCCATTAAACAGTGCGGTTTCTTGTTCGAGCGCGCCGCTCGGCAGTGCCTTTGCCTTTTTCGCGGCCGCGAAATCGAGCATGCGGTCGATCGCGCGCTTGGCCTGGCGGCCGGTTTCCGGGTCGACGAAGATCTCGTTGTTGCCCTTCTCGAGGACGTCGGCCAGGTTCTGCAAGCCGTTCATCGCCATCCACGGGCAATGCGCGCAGCTCTTGCAGGTGGCGCTGTTGCCGGCGGTCGGCGCTTCGATCAGGGTTTTGCCCGGCGCCGCCATGCGCATCTTGTGCAGGATGCCGTTGTCGGTGGCGACGATGAAATGGGTCGCGTCCATGGTCTGGGCCGCATTGATCAGCTGGGTGGTCGAACCGACCACGTCGGCCTGCTCGACCACGTTGCCCGGCGACTCCGGGTGCACCAGCACTTTTGCATCCGGGTATTCGGCGCGCAGCAGGTCGAGTTCGATGCCCTTGAACTCGTCGTGCACCAGGCAGGAGCCCTGCCACAGCAGCATGTCGGCGCCGGTCTTCTTCTGGATGTAGGACCCGAGGTGACGGTCCGGCGCCCACAGGATCTTCTTGCCTTCCTTGTGCAGCGCTTCGACGATGTCGAGGCCGATCGACGAGGTCACCATCCAGTCGGCGCGCGCCTTGACGGCGGCGCTGGTGTTGGCGTAGACCACTACCGTGCGGTCCGGGTGCTGGTCGCAGAAGGCCGCGAACTCGTCGGCCGGGCAACCCAGGTCGAGCGAACAGGTGGCGTCCAGGTCCGGCATCAGGATGGTCTTTTCCGGGCTCAGGATCTTCGCCGTCTCGCCCATGAAGCGCACGCCGGCCACCACCAGGGTCTTGGCCGGATGGTCGCGCCCGAAGCGCGCCATTTCCAGCGAGTCCGAGACGCAGCCGCCGGTTTCCTCGGCCAGGTCCTGCAGGTCGGCGTCCACGTAGTAGTGGGCGACCAGCACAGCCTTGCGTTCCTTCAGCAGCGTGCGGATGCGCTCCTTGAGGGCGGTCTTTTCGGCGATCTCGAGCGGGGACGGCGTGCGGGCCCAGGCCTCGGCGGTCGAGCAGACGCCGCCGACCGGACGGTCGTATTCGAAAGTCTTGATGGGGGCAATGGTATTCATGGCAATGTCATCGTAATTGGGGCGACATACCGATCAGCATGCCGCCCCAATGAATCAATCAACTAAATAATTAGTGTTGCGCGTCACGAAAATCAGTTCAGACCCTGGCTACGCAGATAATCCTCGTAATTGCCCGGATAGTCCACTACCTGGTCTTCCTTGACTTCGAGGATGCGGGTCGCCAGCGAGGACACGAATTCGCGGTCGTGCGAGACGAAGATCAGGGTACCGGCGTACTTATCCAGCGCCACGTTCAGCGATTCGATCGACTCCATGTCCATGTGGTTGGTCGGCTCGTCGAGCATCAGCACGTTGTGGCGGCCCAGCATCAGCTTGCCGTACATCATGCGGCCCTTTTCACCACCGGACAGCACGCGCACCGATTTCTTGACTTCGTCGCCGCCGAACAGCAGGCGGCCCAGGATCGAGCGCACCGCCTGGTCGTCGTCGCCTTCCTGGGTCCACTGGCCCATCCAGTCGGTCAAGTTGGCGTCGGTGGCGAATTCCTCGGTCGGATCCTGCGGCATGTAGCCCGGATTCGCGTTCTCGGCCCACTTGATGCGGCCGGTGTCGGCGTCCAGGCCGGTGACCTCGTGGCCGCCGATCGAGCGCAGCAGCGTGGTCTTGCCCGCACCGTTGGCACCGATGATCGCGACGCGTTCGCCGGCTTCGATCATGATCGAGAAATTCTTGAACAGCGTGCGGTCGTAGGACTTGCTCAGGCCTTCGGTCTCGACGGCCAGGCGGTGCAGCTTCTTCTCGCCCTCGAAGCGCACGAACGGGTAGGCGCGCGAGGACGGCTTGAATTCCTCGATCTTGATCTTGTCGATCTGCTTGGCGCGCGAGGTCGCCTGGCGCGCCTTCGATTTGTTGGCCGAGAAGCGGCGCACGAATTCCTGCAGTTCCGCGACCTTTTCCTTGGCCTTGGCATTGTTCGACAGCTGCTGGTTGCGGGCCTGGGTCGACGCTTCCATATAGTCGTCGTAATTACCTGGATACACCTTCAGGGTGCCGTAGTCCATGTCGGCGACGTGGGTGCAGACCGAGTTCAGGAAGTGGCGATCGTGCGAGATGATGATCATCGTCGAGTTACGCTGGTTCAGCATGTCGCCCAGCCAGCTGATCGTGTGGATGTCCAGGTTGTTGGTCGGTTCGTCCAGCAGCAGGATGTCCGGATCCGAGAACAGGGCCTGGGCCAGCAGCACGCGCAGTTTCCAGCCCGGTGCCACGGCGCTCATCAGGCCCTGGTGCAGATCGGTCGCGATGCCCAGGCCGAGCAGCAGTTCGCCGGCGCGCGCTTCGGCCGAGTAGCCGTCGTATTCGGCGACCTTGCCCTCGAGCTCGGCGGCTTTCATGTAATCGTCGTCGGTGGCTTCCGGATTGGCGTAGATGGCGTCGCGCTGGGCGATCGCGTCCCACAGCTCGGTGTGGCCCATCATGACCACGTCCAGCACGCGCACGTCTTCGTAGGCGAACTGGTCCTGGCGCAGCTTGCCGAGGCGCTCGCCCGGGTCGAGCGACACGTTGCCGGCGGACGGGTCGAGGTCGCCGCCGAGGATCTTCATGAAGGTCGACTTGCCGCAACCGTTGGCGCCGATCAAGCCATAGCGGTTGCCGTCGCCGAATTTGACGGAGATGTTCTCGAACAGCGGCTTGGCGCCGAACTGCATCGTAATATTGGCTGTACTGAGCACTTGAGCTACCTTTTGCGTGGAGTTTCGCGTAGTGATTCGCGCGACGTATCGTTTAACCGCGCATTCTACCATTCTGTTCCACAGCGTGATAGCAGGCAGGGCCATCCCCACCTGCATGCGCGCCTCAGGCCGTACGCACGGTCGGGTAGTCGGACAGCGTCAATGTCCAGCCGGATTCGCTCGATACCAGCCTGCCCTGCGCGCCGAACGGAATCGTCACCCGGCGCGGGATATGACCGAACGCCAGCCCGGTCAGCACCGGGCACGGCAGGGTCTGGCGCAGGTAGGCCAGCATCTGCGCGAAATCGTAGCCATTGTCGCCCGGCGACAGGCGGTAGCCGGAAAAGTCGCCCAGCACGATCGCCCGCTGGCGCTGCAGCACGCCGGCGTGCATCAGCTGCAGCAGCATGCGTTCGATGCGGTACGGGTGCTCGCCGATGTCTTCCAGGAACAGGATACCGCCGTCGACCGGCGGGAAGTATTCGGTGCCGGCGACCGACATGATCATCGCCAGGTTGCCGCCCCAGACGGTGCCGCTCACGTCCAGCGCCGGATTGCCGGCGGCGGGGCCGGAGACGACGTGCGTCGGACCGGCCAGGCAGTGCCAGAAATCGTCCAGCGTGAAGTCGACCGGCTCGGCGGCGCCGAAATCGCCGGCGAACATCGGTCCGCCATAGCTGAGCGCGCGTGTCTTGGCGTACAGGCCCATCTGGAACGCGGTGACGTCGGAGTAGCCCACGAAGATCTTGCCGCTGGCCGCCATGCGCTCGAAGTCGATCTGCGGCAGCAGGCGGCTCATGCCGTACTGGCCGCGGAGCGCCATCACGACCTGCACGTCGGGATCATCGGCGGCGGCGTTCAGCTGGGCCAGGCGGCCGGCATCGCTGGCGCCGAAGCGCAGGTAGCGCGCGTCGTGGTCGTAATAGTTGTGGACCAGGATGCCCTGGGCTTCGAGGCGGGCGATGCCGCGGTCGATCGCTTCCGGCTCGGGCGCGTAGCCGCCCGGCGCGACCAGCGCAATCCCGAGCTTTTGATGCGCCAGCTTTTGATGCGCAAATTGTTCGATTGTCACTGTTTGACGAAAAGCCGCGGTGTTGAGTCGGGCGCCATCTTACCGTGGGCATGGGCGTCGATCAAGGCAAGCAGGCGTTCCATCAGCTGGACCGGCAAGTCGTGGCCCATCCCTTCGATCACTTCGAGGCGGGCGCCCGGGATGGCGCGCGCAGTGTCGACGCCGCAGGCCAGCGGCACCAGCGGATCGGCGGCGCCGTGGATCACCAGCGCCGGCGCCACCACGGTACGCAGCTGCGGTATACGGTCGCCGCAGGCCGTCACGGCCAGCATCTGGCGGGCCACGCCGCCCGGACAGCAGTTGCGCCGCAACGCGCGCGCGACGCGCCGCCGCAGGTGCTTCTCGGCCGTCGGGTACGCCGGGCTGGACAGCGTGCGCAACAGCTGGACGCCGTGTTCGATCATGGCATCGACGTCGCCATCCGCGCCTGGGCGGCGCACCAGCGCACGCCGCACGGCCGGCGTCGGGCCCGGCAAGCCGCGGCGGCCACTGCTCGACATGATCGAAGTCAGGCTAAGTACGCGCGACGGGAACTTCGCCGCCATCAGCTGGGCGATCATCCCGCCCATCGCCACGCCGACCACGTGGGCGCGTGCGACGCCGAGCGCCGACAGTACGCCGATGGCATCGTCGGCCATGTCTTCGAGGCTGTACGGCGCGCGCAGCGGCAGGCGCAGCTTGGTGCGCAGCCAGGCCATTGCCAGGCTCGGTGTGCCGGCGTGCTCGAACTTGGTGGACAGGCCGCAGTCGCGGTTGTCGAAGCGGATGACGTAGAAGCCGAGGTCGGCCAGGCCGTCGACGAATTCATCGGGCCAGGCGCTGAGCTGCAGTCCCAGCCCGTTGATCAGGAGGAGTGGGACGGATTTCGGATCGCCCGCGGTATCGAAGGCGATGCGGATGCCGTTGGCATTCAGACTGGGCATATCGGCTGGATTCAGGAAGGCTCGGCGGCCGCACCATGCGACTCGAAATCCAGCATAGCATTTTTACCAGCGTATTGGCGCAAGCCGTCGCCCAATCGGACGCGGGCCGCCGGCCTCAGGCGCCGCTGCCCGCGATGGCGGACGTGAGCGCGGACGTGACCACGGCGGCGTCGGACGCCGCGGCCGGCGCGCGCCGGGCGGCGCGGCGTTCGGCAAAGAAGCCGCGCAGCATGGCGGCGGCCTCGTCGGCCAGTACCCCGCCGTCGACCCGGGTGTGGTGGTTCAGTTCCTCGAGCGCGAACAGGTCCAGCACCGAGCCGCAGACGCCGGTCTTGGGGTCGCCGGCGGCGTACACCACGCGTGCCAGGCGCGCGTGCATCATCGCGCCCGAGCACATCGCGCACGGTTCCAGCGTGACGTACAACTCGCAGCCCGGCAGGCGGTAGTTGCCGAGCTTGTCGGCGGCAGCGCGCAGGGCCATGATCTCGGCATGGGCGGTCGGATCGTGACGGCCGATCGGCTGGTTGTAGCCGGTGGCGATCACCTGGCCGTCCTTGACCACGACGGCGCCGACCGGCACCTCGCCTTCCTGCCAGGCCTTGCGCGCCTCGGCCAGGGCCAGGCCCATGTAGCGGGCGTCGGCCGGATCGACTACGCTGGCGGCGTCGGCGTCGGCGTCGGCGTCGGCAGGCAGGATGGCGGCGGCAGGCAGCGCGGTGTCAGGCATGGCTCAACCCTCGGTGATCTCGGCCCAGCAGTTCGGGGTCTCGTGCAGGACCAGCTTCTGCAGGCGCAGGCCGGTGCCGTAGCGGTCGGTGTAGGCCGCCTTCAGGATGTTCCAGGCCACCTGCGCCAGGTTTTCCACGGTGGGGATACGGTCGATCACCACCGTTTTGTGGCCCGGCAGCGACTTCAGGAAGCCGTGCACGGCCTCGTCCTTTTCGTACACCAGGAAGGCATGGTCCCATACGTCGACCAGGTGCTCTTTCGCCAGCGCCTTGATATCGGAAAAATCCATGATCATGCCGTTGTCGGAATTGCCTTCGACATCGATGACGGCGCCGGTCAGCGTGATCTCCAGGGTGTAGCGGTGGCCGTGCAGGTTGCGGCACTGGCTCTTGTGGTCGGGAATGCGGTGGCCGGCATCGAATTCGAGTTTGCGGGTAATCGTAAGCATGTCAGGGTGAGTTCAGTGTTGCGGTCAGGGGATTTGCAGGAGTTTGTGGGTCTGGATGCTGAGCTTCCACTTGGGGTTGCGGCGGCAGGTCTCGATCGCCAGCTTGGTGTTGAAGGCCGCCAGCGGGCCGTCCATCGGCTGGACATAGAAGTTGTCGAAATCGAGGCCCTCGTAGGCTGCCAGGTCCTGCCCTGCCTGCGGAATCACGACCTTGATCTCGTTGCCCTTGCCGACCACCAGCTTGCTGCCCATCTTCGGGCTGACGCAGATCCAGTCGACGCCCACCGGCACCGGCAGCGTGCCGTTGGTCTCGATGGCGATCGTGAAGCCGCGCGCGTGCATGGCCTCGATCAGGGCCGCATCCAGTTGCAGCAGCGGCTCGCCGCCGGTGAACACGACATATTTGCTGGCCGCATAGGTGGCGGGCCACAGGCCGTCGATCTCGGCAGCCAGGGTGGCGGCATCCTTGAACTTGCCGCCGCGCTCGCCGTCGGTGCCGACGAAATCGGTGTCGCAGAACTGGCAGATCGAGGTCGCACGGTCGCTTTCGCGGCCGGTCCACAGGTTACAGCCGGAAAAGCGGCAGAACACGGCCGGACGCCCGGCATGGGCGCCTTCGCCCTGCAGGGTATAGAAAATCTCTTTGATGCTGTAAGTCACAGTAGGTTTCGCTCAGGCTTCTCGTCAACCTTCCATTATAGCGCGTGTAGCCATGGCTGCAGAAGAGGCGCCGATTTTGGCTGCGCCTGTCGAGCGGCCAGCGCCTGCGCATGAATGTTGAGAATAGGCAACATATTGCGCAAAGGAAAATCGTAATCTCTATACGGAATCGTCCTAACGCATTCGTCCTAAACCTCGGTCGAAAGGTCCATCATGAAGACACTTAAGCACCCCACGCTGCGCGCTGCCCTCGGTGTCCTGGTCCTGTTCACCATGTGGCAGGCGGCCATCCTCGGCGCCGGTTGGGAAGCCGGCTCGGGCGGGCTGCACGCCATCTTGCTGCTGGTGGCGGCCACGGCCATGGTTTGCACCTTGTGCCGGCGCGTCCGCAGCGAGGACAGCGCGGTGCGCGTCGAAGCCGACCAATGCCGCGCCCGCAGCGCGCGCAGCCGTGCCGATGCCGCACTGCTCGAGGCCGACCAGTTGCTGGCCCGTGTCAGCGGCCAGGGCGGTATCGGCCTGCGCCACGATCCTGTCTGCCAGCTGAGCCTGGTCCAGGCCGAACTGATGCAGATGCAGAACGGTGCGGCCGACCCTGCGGCTGCGGCGCGTATCGAAATGCTGCGCACGCGCCTGGAACTGGTCGCCAAGGCGGTGCGGCAGACTGCGCGCACCGCGGAGGCAGGCTGAGCGGGCCGCCCTGCCACCTTGCCCGCCCTGTCCGGCGCCAGCAACGGTGCTGGAGCATCGCCTATTGCGTTTGTCCCCTATTGTTCTAGATCAATAGGGCGCTATCTGCCGTGAAGCAAAATCGGTTCTTGTCAGCAACACTCTAACCGACAGAACGAGGACGGCACATGACAAGTACCACGACCTTGCAGCGGCTCATGGATACCACGAGCACCAATCCGGATCGGGCCTTCGCCCACCAGTTGATGGAAATGCTGGCGATCCCTGTGTTCGTGCTCGATGCGACGTCGCGGGTCATGATCTGGAACCGGGCCTGCGAACGCCTGACCGGCGTGCCCTCAAGCGAAGTCATCGGCACCCGCGAGCACTGGCGCAGCTTTTTCGACCATGAACGGCCGACGCTGGCCGACCAGCTGATCCAGGAGCGCGGCGGCGACGTCGCCCAGCTGCATCTGCGCCCCGGTTCGATCCATGCGCCGGGCGCGCACCTGTCGGCCGAGAGCTGGTGCGACATGCCGCGCGTCGGCAAGCGCCGCTACCTGGCTGCCGATGCCAGCCCGATCTTCGACGAGCGTGGCAAGCTGAGCGCGGTGGTCCAGACCCTGCGCGACATGACCGAGGAAAAGCAGGCCCAGCTCGCCCTCGAGCAGCTGGCCACGCGCGACGGCCTGACGGGCCTGGCCAACCGCCGCTGTTTCGACGAAACCCTGCATGCGGAATGGGCGCGCGCACTGCGCCAGCGCCAGCCGCTGTCGCTGCTGATGGTCGACGTCGACAACTTCAAGGCCTACAACGACACCAACGGCCACCTGGGCGGCGACGAGTGCCTGAAGCGTATCGCCACCGCCGTCTCGAGCGAGATGCGCGCCAACGACCTGGTGGCGCGCTACGGCGGCGAGGAGTTCGCGGTGATCCTGCCGAACCAGTCGCTGAAGGGTGCAGCGGTGGTCGCGGAGCGCATCCGCACCCGGGTCGAGCAGCTGCAGGTGCCGAACCGGATGGCGCCGGGCGAACACGTGACGGTGTCGATCGGGGCGGCAACCGCCCTCGCCTCGCCCGAGAACAGCGCCAGCGACCTGGTGGCGATCGCGGACGCCGCCCTGTACCGCGCCAAGCACATGGGACGCAACCGCATCAGCCTGCCGGTGGCGCCGGAGCCGCCACAGTAGGCCGACGTTGGCAAAAAAAACGCCGGCAAGCGCCGGCGTTCTTCATTGCCTCCCGCTTACGCGGCGGCTGGAGCTCAGGAAGTCATCTTGTCCCAGCCGTGGCGCACGGCGGCCTTCATCTTGTCCCAGGTCGAGACCCCGCTGCTGCCCGGATAGCGGCTATCCCAGTCGCTGCGCAGGTCGGATTCGACGTCATCCCAGTTGCGGCCCTGGTATTTCGGGTTGCGGCGCGCTTCGGTGCCGTAGCCGTAGGCCGGTGCCAGCGAGTCGTAGGTATCGCCGCTGTTGGCGTACTGGGTGCTGTAGTGCGTGCGATAGTAGGAATCGTCATCGTCCGTGTCCGGGGTGATCTTGTCCCAGCCATGGCGCACTGCGGCCTTGAATTTTTCCCAGGTCGACGGGCCGCCCGTATTGCGCGATTCCCAGTCGCTGCGCAGGTCGGACTCGACGTCGCTCCAGTCGCGGCCCTTGTACTGCGAGCTGCTGCGCATTTCGTTGCCGTAGCGGTAGGCCGGCGCATAGTCGTCGTAGCTGCCGCCCAGGTTGGAATAATTGCTGTCCCAGTCCTTGCGCCAGGCATCGTCGCTGCCCAGGCTGCCGGTACGCGAAGCGCCCAGCGTGGTGTCGCCGGCCAGGTTCTCGACCTGCACCTCGGTATGGCGCACCGTGTCGTGGATCTGTTCCTGGCGCTGCGAGACTTCCTTGCCGACCAGGACTTCCTCGACCACGCGGGCCGATTTCTGCACCACGGCTTCCTCGGCGGTTTCGCGCAGCTCGATCGACTGTTCCTTGAAGGCGCTGGCGTCGGCGCTGCTGATCGGCTGGTCGACCGGGCGGCGTTCGACGTTCACGTGCTCTTCACGCAGGCCGATGGTCTGGTCGACCGGGGTTTCCACGACGCGCGAGAAGACGCGCACGCCGCCGCGCTGGACTTCGCGCTTGCCGACTTTCAGTTCTTCCTGCACCACCGGGATGGCGCGCGAGGTGTCCGACGACTGCGACAGGTCGCGCTGCATCGACTGGCCGGTGACGGCGGTGCCGCCCAGCGAGGCATCGTTCGAGCCTTGCAGCGATGCGGTGCCCTGCAGCGAGCCGGACGAGGCGCGCAACCCGTCGGCGTCGCGGCCGATGCCGTCGTCCAGGTCGCCGGATTGCAGCGAGCGGCCCTGGGTTTCCTGGAAGGTGGAGGTGTCGCGCGGGACGTTGTCGCCGGTGCTCTGGGTGCCGAAGTACAGGTTGTTATCCGGCGAACCTTGCAGCGAGCCCGGCGCGGTGCCCGGCGGCAGTGCCGATTGCTGCGACAGCGACTGCGAACCCGATTGCATCGAGGCGCCCGACAGCGAGCTGGAACCGAGCGAGGACGACTGCGGCTGGTAGGCTCCGGCGCCCAGGCTGGCGGCGCTGCCGGTCAGGTCGTGGCGTTCGTCGATGTCGACCGGGCCGAAGCGCTCGATGACGTCGGCGGCGCGCTCGACTTCCGGCTCCGACTGGGTGGTCAGCGTGAGCACGTGATGGCCGCGGGTGACGGCATCCGAATAGCGCGACGCGTGGGTATCGCTGTCGGAACCGAACAGGCCGCTGAAGAAATGCTTGATCGAGGCGCCGATGCCTTCCTCGTGGGTCTGGTCGATGCCCGGCACGTCGCCGCTCAGGCTGCTGGTCTGGCCGGTCGGGTCGGCGCTCGAGACATTCACGTCGGTGCGCGAGAAGCCGGATGCCAACAGTTCGTCCATGGCGCTCTGGGCGTCGCTACGGTTGTCGAAAACCGCTACTAGAGTATGTTGCATGATGGTTCCTCCGATGATAGGTATCACGTTGATGGTTTGTCGCCGTGCTCGTCGAAGCGCTCCACGCTGACCTGCTCCGATTTGAGCAGGACAGTTTCAGCGTGGTGCTCCTCGCGCCGGTGCCTGGTGATGCGCAGCTCTTCCTTGATGCGCAGGCGGCGTTCGACCACCAGCACTTCCTCGAGGATGGGCACCACCAGCGTGTCGCCTTCGTAACGGGTGGCAGGCGCCTGGTCCAGTGGAACGATACGGTCCACCGGCACATGGCTGACTTCCACGTCGTCGCGCAACAGGCGTTCGTCGATCCGGACAGGGTGCTCGGCGACAGTCTTGTGGATGCGCACGCCACGGCCGGTGTCGATGGCGTGCTTCTCGACCCGTGCCTCCTCCTGGTAGACGGGAACCACGATCGGTTCCTGCTTTTCCTGGTTGAGTTGCGATGGGTCAATGGTCACGATACGGCTCCTGGTCACGGCGTTGGAGCAATTGAGATTACTCCAAAGCGGCCCGGCAGCGCACACCCTAGACGCGCGGAAATAATCAATACGGAAGAGCCCTCAAAGCTGGGCTCGGGCAAATAAAAAACGGGCTGAAAAGCCCGTGGAATCAAGGTTTTAGTTAGCGCACGCACGGATGGGCCCGTGGGCGCCGTGGCAGAGCGGATCGAAGCTGCCTGCGCTCTGCCATTGCGTGCGCCGTGCTCAGCCGAACGGGTTGGCCACCGTCTTGACGTCCGGCGGCGGCAGGCGCTCGGGCAAGTCCTTGCCTTCCAGGCTGGCCACCACCTTGCCGAGCAGGTCGTGCAGCAGGCGCGCCTGTTCCAGGCCGGGCTTGTCGGCGGTCAGGTCGAGGTCGCCGGACAAGGTGATGCGGTCGAGCCGGTTCTCGAGCGCGAGGCGGCCGATTTCGACGACGTCGGCTTCATTCTCGAAAGGGGCGAATTTCGGGGTCTTGGCAGTCATGGGATCCTCTAGGGGTACAGTGATCAGTCGCGGTCGCGCTTGCGCTTGCCGCCGTTGTCGCGGATTTTCGGCAGGCGCAGCATGCGTTCCTTGTCGCGCTCGGCAAGTGCCGGCAGCAGGTTGATGCCGATGATGCGTTCCAGTTCCGTGATCGGGATCACGTTCGGCTTGGCATCGGCCTGGTTTTCGATGAACCACGCGGCGCCGGCTTTCTGGCGCTGACTGTACACGACTTTGTACAGGTGCGACGGCACCAGCACCTTGCCGACCTGGCGCAGGTTGGTGCCGAGGAAGGCCGGGCCGGTGATCACGTACAAATCGCCCTCCTGTTTCGCCATCTTGCGCACCGCACCTTCGATCGCGGCCCACACGTAGCGGTTGTTCTCGCCGTCCTGGGGGACGATGTTGGCCAGGCTGAAGCTGTCGCGCTGGCTGCTGCGGTCCGGCATGTCGCCGTTGGGCGCCATGTGGCCGCGGTCGAAGCCGCTGCGTGCATAGTCGGCCAGTTCCGCACGCTGGGCCGGCGGCAGGCGCGGCTCGGCGTGGAAGGAATTTTCGCGCGACAGGTCCTGGGCCGCTTCGACGTTGTCGGCGCGCAGGTGCTCGGCCGACCACAGCGGGGTACGCGTCACGCCCGAATGCATGACCCCGAACACATTGAAGCACAGCGGGCGGGTCTGCTGGGCCAGCCTGGGATTGGTGATCTGGGGCGCGCGTCCGCCGACATAATGTACCGGGCAGGACGCATCCTGGGCCTGGGCCGCGGTCGCGGCCAGCAATCCGGCCATCAATACGGCGCGGACAATTAACTTCTGAAACATATGGACTCGATAAGATCAAACGACCTGCCATTGTATATGACGCGTCCTTGCGCTACCGCATGAGGCTGTTCAGATATACAGTGCGCACGCTTGAATTCGATTCGCCATTTCGGGCCGGAATACTATAAAATCCGCGTTTCTAAAAGTTAAATATATTTGAGCAAATAGATTGGCAGTGGACAAGCCCTCCATTCCCGAGGACATCCGGCGCTTCGTGCTGACCAGTATTCCCTCCGTTCCCTTCCTGGAAGCCTTGCTGCTGATGCATGCCGACCCGGCCTGCCAGTGGCGCAAGGACACGCTCGCCCAGCGCCTGTACGTGCGCGAAAAGACGGCGGACGGGTTGCTGGCCGACCTGTGCGCGGCCGGGATGGCGGCGCCTGGCGCGCCGCCTCACACCGATTCCTATTGCTATGCACCGGACGGCGCAGCCCTGCGCACCCGCATCGACCGCCTGGCCGACCTGTATGCGACCCACCTGGTCGAAGTCACGCTCCTCATCCACTCTTCCCTCGATCGCAAGGCGCAACAGTTTGCCAACGCCTTCAAATGGCGAAAGGATTCCTAAGTGGCGGCTACCATTTACGTGCTGTGCACCCTCACCTCGCTGGCCTGCGCCTGGCTGCTGCTGGCCGCCTACCGCCGCACCCGCCACCGTCTGCTGTTCTGGAGCGGTGCCTCGTTCGTGGCGATGACCGTCAACAATGTGTTCCTGGTGCTCGACAAAGTCGTATTCCCCGACGTCTACCTGCTGCCGGTGCGCCAGGGCGCCGCGCTCATCGCCATGCTGCTGCTCCTGTACGGCTTGATCTACGAAAAGGAGTGACCATGCCCGACCTCATCACCGGCATGATCGCCATGGGTTCGCTCATCATCGGGCTGTTTTTCCTGCGCTTCTGGCGCAATACGAAAGACCGTTTCTTCCTGTATTTCGCCCTGTCCTTCGGGATCGAGGGCGTGCACCGCATCGTTACCACGCTGACCTTTGACGAGCACGAGGACTCGCCGCTGCACTACCTGGTGCGGCTGCTGGCGTACGGCCTGATCCTGTGGGCGATCCTGGAAAAGAACCTGCCGTCGCGCCGCGGCAAGTCCTAGCGTGCGCCCTCCCGCATGGGGCCGGGCACATAATGGGCCATCGAAACATGCAAAGGAGGCAACAATGACTGCACCGACCCAACAGGATAAAGACCGCTCGGAAAACCTGCTCCCGCCCGATGGCAAGGACGATGGACAATTCAACGTGGCCGAGGAAGTCAACCTCGACCAGCAGGGCGACCTGGCGCGCCAGGTCGGCAAGGCACCGAAAGGCATCGCCTCGGACGCCCTCGCCGATTCGCTGAAGGACGACGGCGCTACATCGTGATGCCCATGCGCAGGCCCTCGATCGTGTGGGCCTGCTCGATGTTTTCCAGTTCCGGCACGATGCGGCAGCGCAGGTGGCAGCGCACGGCCTCGGGTAGCGTGTCCCAGTAGGCTTGCGTCACCTGCAGGTCGTGCTTGTCGGCGTTGCGCCCGTCCGGCGCATCGACACCCAGCACGAATACCGGACGCGACTGGTTGGAACGGTTGGCCGTGCCGCGGTGGATCGCCAGCGCCGAGCGTGCCGAGATGTCGCCCACTTGCGGCAGCTTGCGCTGGGCGCGCGCTTCGTAGCGCGCATAATGCGACTTGTCCGGGAACATCGGGTCGCCGTCCGCCAGGTCGTCCCACTGGGTGCCGGGGGCGATCTCGAATGGCCCGATCTCTTCGGTGACGTCGACCGTGGTGATGTTGAAGGCGAGCGAATTCAGGCGCCGTCCGACCAGGGTTTCCGGCGGCGCCGGGAAGTCGCGGTGCCAGGGCTGGTGCATCGCGCCGGGGAACGGGATGTCGAAGCCGGCTTCGACGATCTTGTAGTCCGGCCCCAGCACGGCCGAGCACACCGCCACCACCCACGGGTGATTCACGATGTCGACGAAGCCGGACAGGCGTTCCGGATGCACCTCGACGTAGTACCGGTTCGGGCCGCGTTCGAGCGCGCCGCGCGGGCTGCGGCGCGCTTCGGCGAACAGGCCTTCGATGTCCTGCTTCAGGCGCGCGACCCACTCGGGGCTGAAGGCGCCCTTGCAGGCGATGATGCCGTCACCATACAGGCCGCCCATGATGGCGGCGACGTCAAATTCGGTGCGCGGGCTTGCTGTGTCCATGGTCTCCTCCGGTGGTCGATTGCAGTCGTCAGGCGGCTCATCCTACCGGAAACCGTGCGCGCTGGCACGCGCTCGACAGTCCGTGCGGTAATTGACATTCACTGCAACTGCTCCTACAGTCGCAGCCAGGCTGACCACTCTGACAATATATACATGCATCTCGCGGCACCCGGCCTTCAGCCGGCCTTATCCGTCCTCCTGCGCGCCGGGAGGCCCCATGCTTGACCACGACCGCGGCCGTGTCCTGTTCCTGTGCGACCGGCCGGTACCGGATCCGGCGGTCGGCAGCGTCGCCGCCGAGCTGGGCTACGAACTGATACGCGCACGCAGCCTCGAAGAAGCCCTGGTGCATGCCGGCAGCGACGGCTTCGCTTTGATCCTGGCCGGCTACTCGGGCGACGCCGATGCCATGTTCGCCAGCGTGCGCGAACTGCGCGCGCGCCTGCCGCGTACGCCGCTGCTGGTGCACGGCATCCCGCCGAATCCGCCGTTCACGCTGGAGTCGGTGTTCGAAGCCGGCGCGCTGGCCGTGCTGCACGATCCGGTCTCGGTGCCGATCCTGCGCACCAAGGCCAGCTTCTTCCTGGAAGCCTATGCCAGCGCGGCCAAGCGGCGCCGCGCCGAGGCGGCGCTGCAGGAAACCCGCGCCCGCCTCGAATCGACCATCGCCAGCGCCGAAGTCGCGGTCTGGGATTGGGACGTGGTGCGCGATCGCGTCAGCGGCGACTTGCGCATGACCGAACTGTTCGGGTTGAGCCCGGAAACCGGCGACGGCGCCCCGCTGTCGCGCTATTTCGCCGCCGTCCACCCCGACGATCTGCCACCGACCGAGGCGCGCCTGCGCCAGGCACTGGAAACCGGCGCGCCCTACGACGCTACCTTCCGCGTGCGCACGTTCAGCGGCGCCTGGCGCTGGCTGCTGGCGCGCGGCCGGGTCGAGCGCGGTCCGCGCGGCGCGGCGCGGGTGCGCGGCGTGGTGATCGACGCTACCCTGCAAAAGGAATCCGAGGCGCGCCTGCAGTCCAGCGAAGAACGCTACCGCACCCTGTTCGAGTCGGTCGACGACGGCGTCTGCCTGATCGAGATGCTGTACGACTCCACCGGCAAGCCCTGCGACTACCGCTTCCTCGAAGTCAACTCCGCCTTCGAGCGCCATACCGGCTTGAAGGACGCGGTCGGCCACACCGTGCGCGCGCTGAATCCGAGCCACGAGCAGCACTGGTTCGAGATATATGGACGGGTAGCCCGGACCGGCGAACCGGAGCGCTTCGTCAACGAGGCCGCCGGCCTCGGACGCTGGTACGACGTGTACGCGGCGCGCGTGGGTGCGCCCGGCAGCCACCGCGTGGTGGTGCTGTTCAGCGACATCACCGAACGGCGCCGCACCGAACTCGAACTGCGCCGCCTGGCCGACGACCTGGCCGAGCAGGACCGCCTGAAGACCGAATTCCTGGCCACCCTCGCCCACGAGCTGCGCAATCCGCTGGCGCCGATCCGCAGCGGCCTGCAGCTGATGCGCCGCGCCAAGGCCGACGCGGCCGCGATCGCGCGCGTGCAGGACATCATGGACCGCCAGATCGACCACCTGGTGCACCTGGTCGACGACCTGCTCGACATTGCCCGCATCACGCGCGGCCAGGTCGACCTGAAACCGGCCCTGATCGACCTCGGCGACGTCCTCAACGCCGCGGTCGAGACCAGCATGCCGCTGATCGAAGGCGCGCGCCACCATCTCGATGTCCGGCTGCCGGCCGCGCCGCTGGCGCTGCACGCCGACTTCACCCGCATCACGCAGGTGATCAGCAACCTGCTCAACAACGCCGCCAAGTACACGCCGCGCGGCGGCGCCATCGTGCTGGCGGCCGAGCGCGACGGCGACGAGGCCGTGATCGCAGTGTCGGACAACGGCATCGGCATCCCGCCCGAGGCGCTCGACGAAGTGTTCAAGATGTTCACCCAGGTATCACAGCATGCCCAGCACATCCCCGGCGGGCTCGGTATCGGGCTATCGCTGGTGCGCAGCCTGGTGGCGCTGCATGGCGGCTCGATCACGGCGGCCAGCGGCGGCACCGGCCAGGGCAGCGTGTTCACGGTGCGCCTGCCGCTGGCCCGGCCGGCGGCTGCCGACGCACCCGCTGCGCCGCCGGTGGCGCAGTTGGAGGCCGCAAGCGCCGTGTCATCGCGCCTGCGTGTGCTGGTGGTGGACGACAACCGCGACGCCGCCGAGACCCTGGGGGCGCTGATCGGCATGATGGGGCACGAGGTCGCGGTGGCCAACGACGGTTACCAGGCGCTGCGCATGATGACGTCCATGCCGCCGCAGGTGGTGTTCCTCGACATCGGCATGCCCGGCATGTCCGGCTACGAGGTGGCGCAGGCGGCCCGGCGCGACGCGCGCCTTGACGCCACCCGGCTGGTGGCCCTGACCGGCTGGGGCGGCGAAGAAGACCGTGTGCGCACGCGCGAGGCCGGGTTCGACGAGCACCTTACCAAGCCGGCGACGGTGGCCGCGATCGAGGGCGTGCTGGCCAAGCTGGCGTAGGGTGGACGGCAGAGCCGTCCACCCTACCAGTCGATGGCCATCAGCCGCTCGGCCATGCGCGGCCAGCACAGGCGTGCCGCTTCGGCGCGCGTGGCCCAGCGGAAGCCGTCGGTCTCCGGTGTCGGCTTGCCGGTCACGTGGTGCGGGAAAAAGCTGTGGCAGACCAGGTGCTCGAGCGTCGGCAGTGCATCCCCGGCGTCGACCCGGAACAGGTGCAGCGCCTTGTCGCGCCGGTACGCGATGCGGCCGATCTCGATGAAGCGCTCCGCCGCGAACACCAGGCCGGTCTCCTCGCGCAGCTCGCGCATCGCCGCCTCCAGCAGGTTTTCGCCCGGATCCTGCATGCCTTTCGGGATGTCCCACTTGCCGGTGCCCGTCACATGGCACAGCAGCAGGCGGCCTTGTGCGTCCACCACCAGCGTGCCGCAGGAAATTGCCTGCTCCTTCGTTCCCTTCATGGTCTCCTTTACACCATCGTCACGGCAGCGCCCGCGCGACTGCGCCGAGCGCCTGTTCCAGTGCTTCCAGGCTGACCGGCTTGGTCAGGTGCTGGTCGAAGCCCGCTTCCTGCGACTGCTGCTGGTCGCTGTGCGCACCCCAGCCGGTGAGCGCGATCAATACCACCTGCTGCATCGTGCCCATGCGCCGGATCGCCCCGGCCAGGTCGTAGCCGTTCATGCCGGGCAGGCCGATGTCGAGGAAGGCCAGGTCGGGCTGGAATTCCTCGGCCAGGAACAGGCCTTCCGGACCATCGTGGGCGACGCGCGTGGTATGCCCCAGCAGTTGCAGCAGCGCGGCCAGGCTTTCGGCTGCGTCCTCGTTGTCGTCGACCACCAGCACCCGCAGCGGTGCCGTGGCTGCCGCCGCGCCTTCGGTGCCGTGCTCCTCGGGACGCGCATGCGGGGAGCCGGGCCGCAGCGGCAGGCGCACGGTGAAGGTGCTGCCCTGCCCCTGGCCGCCGGAAAAGGCGCTGACGCGGCCGCCGTGCAGTTCGACCAGGCGCCGCACCAGCGACAGCCCGATCCCGAGGCCGCCCTGGGCCCGGTCGAGGCTGCCGCGGACCTGTGTGAACATCTCGAACACCGAGCCGATCGCCTCCGGCCCGATACCGACGCCATTGTCGGACACCGCGATCACCGCGTGCCCGTCCTCGCGCCAGGCGGCCAGCCGGATGGTGCCCCCGTGCGGGGTGTATTTGGCGGCGTTGTTCAGCAGGTTGGACAGCACCTGCACCAGGCGCGTGACATCGGCCTCGAGCTCGAGCGGATCGGGCGGCAAGTCCACTTCCAGCCGGTGGCCATGCGCTTCGACCAGCGCCGCGCCGGTCTCGACCGCCATGCCGACGACCGTATGCAGCGGCACCGGTTCCTTTTTGAGTTCGATCTTGCCGCGCGTGATGCGGGCGATGTCGAGCAGGTCGTCGACCAGGTGGATCAGGTGGCCCAGCTGGCGGTCCATCATGCCGTGCACGCGTTTGGCGGCGGCGGTATCCCCGGGCGCCATGCGCAACAGGTCGAGCCCGGTGCGGATCGGCGCCAGCGGATTGCGCAGCTCGTGCGCCAGCGTGGCCAGGAACTCGCTCTTGCGCAGATCGGCTTCGGACAGGTCGGCCGCCACCCGGCGCAGCTCGTCCTCGGCGCGCTTTTGCTGGGTGATGTCGCGCGTGATCGTGGCCAGGCCGAGGTTGTTGCCGTCGCCGTCGCGCACCGCGAAGCCCTTGAAGTACACCGGCAGCGGCGCGGCGCCGTCCGGCTGGGCCAGGCGCAGCTCGCCCTCCCATTCGGTCTGGTCGCCGGTAAGGGCCGCCATCACCTGCTCGACGATGAAAGGCCGGTCTTCGCGCGGGAAGAAATCGATCATGCGCCAGGCCGCGATGTTGGTCTGCGCGCCCAGCCCCGCCATGCGCCGTCCGGCCGGGTTCAGCCAGATGCCGCCGGCATCGGCCGTGAAGATGCCGATGAAATCCGAGGATTGCTCGGCCACCGCGGCCAGGCGCCGGATCCCGGCCTCGGCGCGGCGGCGGTCGCTCTCGTCGCGGAAGTACAGCGCGGTGCCGCCCTCTTCCATCGGGAAGGCGTTGATCTCGAACCAGCGTTCCTGGCCCGGATCGAAGGTCTCGATGCGGCTGGCGGCGCGCCCGGCCACGCTGTCACGCAGCGCACTTTCCTGGGGCGTGCCGCGCAGCGCGCGGAACAAATCCCAGAACTGCGCCCCGACCAGGTCTTCGTTGCGGCGCTGCGTGACGTCCTCGGCGGCGCCGTTGGCGTAGGTGATGCGCCATTCGCGGTCGAGCGCGATGAAGCCCTCGCTCATGCTGTCCAGGATCGCGCGCGAACGCTGCTCGGCAGCCTGGCGCTCGGCAGCCTCGTGGCGCTGGCCGATCACCAGCGACGCGGTGTTGGCCAGCAGCGCCATCGCGGCCTGTTCCTGCGGCGTGGCATGGCGGCGGTCGCGGAAGTACAGCGCGAAGGTGCCCAGCACGTCGCCGGACGGCGCCAGGATCGGCATCGCGCGGCTGGCGTGCAGCCCATGGGCGTGGGCCAGCTCGCGGTGGCCTTGCCATAGCGCGTCGTGCTCGATGTCGGCGCTGTTGACGGTGGCGGCGCGCCAGGCGGCGCTGGCGGCGGCCGCGCCCACCGGCCCGACCCGGATCGCATCGACGCCGTGCTGGAAGGCGGCCGGCAGCGACGGCGCCGCCGCATGGCGCAGGCGCCTGCCGTCGGGCGTCATCAGCTGCACCGAGGCCAGCGCGGCGCCGCCGCTGTAGTCCTCGGCGGTGCGCGCCAGCACGTCCAGCACGTCGCCCAGGGGGGCGTCGGTGACGGCCAGTTCCAGGGCGCCGCGCTGGCCCACGGCCAGCAGGTTGGCACGGGTGCGCTCGGTGACGTCGACGCCGTGCAGCAGCACGCCGCCCACGCTGCCGTCCGGCTCGCGCAGCGCCATGCACACGAAGTCGAGGAAATGCTCTTCCAGCGGCGCGCAGCCTTCGCCGCCGCGCAGCACCACACGCACGTTGTGGCCTTCGAGGGCCTGGCCCCTGGCATACACCTGGTCCAGCACCTCGACGAACTCCTGGCCTGACAGCTCCGGCATCGCATCGCACAGCGGCAGGCCATCCAGCGCACGCCCGCAGGCCAGTTCGCGGTAGCGCTGGTTGGCCATCTCGATCACGTGGTCCGGACCGCGCATCACGCCCATGATGGCCGGCGCGCGTTGGAAAATGTCGCGCAGGGCGGCGCGGTGGCGTTCCTCTTCGACCCGGGCCAGCTGCGCGCTCTTGCGGTACAGGTCGATGAACACCGATACCTTGGCGCGCAGCACCACCGGGTTGAAGGGCTTGGTCATGTAGTCGACCGCGCCCAGCGCATAGGCGCGCTCGAGCGGGAACTCGTCGGCGTCGCCGGCGGTCAGGAAGATGATCGGCAAGCCCTGGGTGCGCGGGTGCTGGCGGATCAGTTCGGCCAGTTCGAAGCCGTTCATGGTCGGCATGCGCACGTCCAGCAGCACCACCGCGAAATCGCGCGCCAGCACTTCGCGCAGCGCCGCCTCGCCCGAGGTCACCGCGACCAGCGTGCCGACGCCGGTCAGGATCGCCTCCAGCACGGCAAGATTCGCGGGCTGGTCGTCAACGAGAAGGATATTGGGGGTGTGGTCGGTGCTCATCGCGTCGCGGGCTCCGCGAGCAGGTGGATTGTTAATAAGACAATGTAGGCGCGACGCTGCCGAAAGTCAATTGTGCGCGGCAGTTTAACGCGGGACGCCAGACTAGGCGGTTCGTTTCATGCAGTATGCCTGGAGTTTGCCGATGCCTTTCTCGTTCCACTTGCCACTGCGCGCCGATGGCCGCGCGTTTTTCTTCCTTAACAACTCGCTCGAAGCCTGGGGACTGGCGCTGGCGGTCACGGTGCTGGCCGGGGCCGCCATGCTGTTCCTGCGCCACTATGTGCTGCGCCACGTTGCCGCCAACGCGCAAGGCCGAGACCCATATCGACGACTTCCTCGCGACCATGCTGTCGCGTACCTATTCACTAAAGATTTTGAACATTGGTTACAAACCGAGACTGACGGACTCTTCCTACATGGCGGCCTCGGCGCGTCCTATTCCGTCGCCTATGCCTCACGCATAAGATGGCCTCACCTCAACGAGGCACCCAATGTGAACTACTAAAGGAGAACGATCATGGCATCGAACAACCAGGGCGGCAACAAGGGTAGCAATCAAGGAAATAACCAGAGCGACACCAGCAACCGCGGCTTCGCCTCGATGGATCCGCAGAAGCAGCGTGAAATCGCTTCGGAGGGCGGCCGTGCAGCCCACGCGTCGGGCAACGCCCACGAGTTCAACTCGGAAGAAGCACGCCGTGCCGGCTCGATGAGCCACAAGAACGACGGCAACCAGCAAAGCCAGGGCGGTGGCGGCAGCAAGCAGTCGGGCAACAGTACCCGCGGCGGTACGCCGGAACAGCACGCCAAGGCCGGCTCGCAGAGCCACAAGAACGACAAGTGATCGTTCCGCGGGCCAGTCCCGTGCAACAGCCGCCGGCATTGCCCGGCGGCTTTTTTTTGTATGGGCGACATCGGTTTCCCTATGTTCAAGCGGCCTCAGCTATAAATGCAGTGCATGACGCGGCGCGGCAATCGTGCGGGGGCCAAGGGCCAAATAGTGATATATTTTTGTCACAATATCGGCACACAACATGTTGCAATGGTGTGCGGAATGTTTTGTACGACGTGCCGACGGTACGGGCAGGGCCAGAAGAATTACTACTCATCATTTAGGATAAATCAATGAAAAAGAATGTTGCCATCGTCGGAGCTGGTTTTTCCGGCGCTGTAGTCGCCAATCAGCTTGCGCACGCGGGGTACAACGTCGAAGTATTCGAGTCCCGTTCCCATATCGCGGGCAACTGCCATTCCGAACGCGATGCCGAAACCAACGTCATGCTCCACGTCTACGGTCCGCACATTTTTCACACTGACAATGAGCGCGCTTGGGAATTCATCAATCGCTTCGGCGAGATGATGCCGTACGTGAACCGCGTCAAGGCGATCACCAACGGCCGTGTCTTCACCCTGCCGATCAACCTGCTGACGATCAACCAGTTCTTCAACAAGACCTTCCGTCCGGCCGAAGCCGAGGCGTTCATGGCCGAGATCGGCGACAAGACCATCGAAAACCCGCAGACCTTCGAAGAGCAGGCGCTGCGCTTCGTCGGCCGCGAGCTGTACGAAGCCTTCTTCAAAACCTACACGATCAAGCAATGGGGCCTGCAGCCGAGCGAACTGCCGGCCAGTATCCTGAAGCGCCTGCCGGTCCGCTTCAACTACGACGACAACTATTTCAACCACAAGTACCAGGGCATGCCGAAGGACGGCTACACCGTCATCGTCGAAAAGATGCTGGACGTGCCGGGCATCCAGGTTCACCTGAACACCAGGTTCGACCCGAACGCGAAAGGCGACTACGACCACGTGTTCTATAGCGGCCCGATCGACGCCTGGTTCGGCCACACCGAAGGCCGCCTGCCCTACCGCACGCTGGACTTCGAAGTCTTCCGCGACACCGGCGACTACCAGGGCAATGCGGTCATCAACGTCTGCGACAACTCGCAGCGCTATACCCGCGTCACCGAGCACAAGCACTTCGCACCGTGGGAAAAGCACGAAAAGACGATCTGCTACCTGGAATACAGCCGCCAGGCCGAGCCGGAAGACACCCCGTACTACCCGATCCGCCAGGCCCGTGAAAAGGCCCAGCTCGAAAAGTACGTCAACCTGGCCAAGCAGGAAACCAACGTCACCTTCATGGGCCGCCTGGGTACCTACCGCTACCTCGACATGGACGTCACCATCAACGAGGCGCTGGTGACCGCGGACAAGTTCCTGGAATCCGCGCAGGCCAAAGGCGCCATGCCGGCGTTCGTGATCGATCCGCTGGCCTGATCAGTCGGTACATCGGGGCAGTTCTTCATGCCCCTGAATAAAAAAGGCGCTGCGGCGCCTTTTTTGCGTTTACAGCGCCTGCAATTTCCCGTCATTGCTATGGACAACCCGCATTTCCGTGATGCGAACGAATACGAGTCTAGGATACGCGGGCAACGCCGGGCCGGCCGCCGCGTTACCGGTAGGGTGGACGGCTCTGCCGTCCATGCGTCCAGCGATCGGCGCTCTACTGCTACCCAGACTCCTGCAAAACATCCGGCGGTAACCCGCCGAGGCCTCGTTCAGGCGTCGCCTGGACGCGTGGACGGCATCGGCGTCGCCTCGTCGCAGGCGTCGGGGTGCAGCCGCCCCTACCCTTGTCCCGTCTTCGGTTCGCGCATGCGCTCATGCAGTGCATGCACTGCATTATCGTGACGCGAACGAAAACAACCGATCACTTTACCGTGGCTGAAGATATATCCAGACGAAAAAAACCGCCGGTGCAAGCGCACGGGCGGTTCTGAAAGCACGGGCCGATAAGGCCCGGTCAGTCCGGCTTAGCCGGCAGCTTGCGCCGGCGTATCGTTGACACGCGCAGTCTTCAGGTTGGCCGCGACCGGCAGCACCTCGACCGCGTCGTTGGCGCTGACTTCGACCTTGGCGGCATTCAGGCGCTCGGCCTTGTTCGACGGCTGGGTCGACTGGATGATCTCGTGCATCGCGTTGGCGGTCTTGTCCCACGAGGTGTTGGACACGACCTTGCGCATGCGCTCAGCCAGGTCGGCTTTCTGGGCGTCGTCCAGGGCCAGCATGCGATCGCAGGCGGCGATGAATTCCTGGGCGTCGTTGGCGATTTCCACCACGTGGCTGTACGGCACCTTGACGTCGGTGATCGGGGTCGAGACCGACGGCAGCTCGGCTGCCATGTATTCCAGCACCTTGGTCGGGCTGATGAACTTGGTCGACTCGTTCAGTGCGAACGGCAGCAGGCAGACATCCCAGCCGGCCAGGAACTTCGGCAGCTCGTCATAGGTGCGCTGGCCCATGTAGTGGATGTTGGCGCCTTGCGGCAGGTTGGCCGGGTCGATCTTGACGACCGGGCCGACCAGCACGATCTGCCAGTCCGGACGGGCAGCGGCGACTTCCTTGATCAGGTCGGTATCGAAGCGCTCGTCGATGACGCCGTAGAAGCCGAGGCGTGGATGGGCAACGTCGGCCTGGGCCGGGTGGCTGTTCGACTTGTCCAGTGCCTGGCGGAAGTGCTTGGCATCGACGCTGCTCGAGAAGCAGTAGGCGTTGGCGTGGCGGGTACGCTTCGATTCGTACAGGCTCGGGCCGCCGGTGAAGCAGATGTCGGCGATGTTCAGCAGTGCGCTTTCGCGCTGCAGCAATTGTTTCGGCGGATTCTTGAAGGCAGCCAGTTCATCCATGCAGTCATAGATGACCAGCGCAGGGTCGAAGCTCTGCAGCAGCGGCAGGGCCATCGGGGTGTAGAACCAGACCACCGGACGTTCGCCTTGCGGTACCAGGTCGGCCAGCAGGGTCTGCAGGGTCGGCAGCTGGTCGTCGTGGAAGCCCCACTGCTGGATCGGGGTGTGCGGGCGGCACACGGTGATGTTCTTGGCGACTTCGTTTTTCTGCAGGAATGCCTGCCCTTCATGATGCACCGGTTCTTCGACGAACAGGATATTGTAGTGTTCCGCCAGGCGAGTCATCAGGTGCTGGGGACGCTGGAAGACAAAATCCCAACGCAGGTGGCAAAACACGATCAGGGTTGGCATATTCAATTTCCTTTTCGCCTTCGTGGCGTTTCTAGTTAATCTGGATTGCGACCGGCGGGTGGCGCACGCTCTTGGGAAGCGACGCTCTCATCTCAGCGGACATGCAATCCTAACATGCATTTTTCCCAATATTTTTCATTTGTGCAGCGCAAAATCTCTTTTGGGAAACTGTTTGTCTCGGCCAGCCCTGCTCTTCCCTAGAGAAAGGCCTGTTTACCAGGGCTGGTGTAGGTTAGGTCCTACATATAGAAAGGGTAAAACCGTACGTCGACTCATCCTGTACGCCTTGCGTGCGCATCCTTGCGCAACCCTGTTTCCCAGGCCGGAACAGGGCTGCGCATGCGCTTGCCTACACCTTCAGGCAGTCAGGTAGGGCTCGGCGCCCTGGGGTTCGCCGTCGGCATCGAAGCCGGTCGCGACCAGTATGCCATCCAGCCCGACCGTGACGAGTGCATCGCACAGGTCTTCGAGCTCGATCTCGAGGTCGTCGGCCAGGTCGACCGGCTTGTCGATGGTGGCCAGCGGCGCCCCGCCGCCGAGCGCATACAGGTTGATGCGCAGCGCCGCATGGTCGCCGGCCTCGACCGGCGCTACCACCGCCTTGATGCGCTCCGGCGCGAGGTCCTGGCCATCGAGGCGCCAGTTGACTTCGGCCAGCGTGGCCAGCATGGCCAGCTCGGACACGCCCTGCTCCATCGCCCCATAGAACAGGTCCTGGTACAGGAAATTGAGGTCGAGTTCGGTCGGTTTGCGCGACAGGTTGCGCTGCAGCAAAGGCGCGATGCTACCGGCCCACATGCGGTAGCGCGCCAGCCGTCCTTCGAAGTAGGCGTCGGCCGCTTCTTCGTCCTTCGGCACGCGGTAGAACGGGTCGTCCGCGTGCTTGAGGGAAAAGCCGAGCAGGAAGCGCAGTTCCATCGCTTCCTCGTGGGCGTCGGCCAGGCCCGGCTGCCAGCCGCGCATGCTGGCTTCGATCGCCGGGGCGGCCACCAGCTTTTTCGAGCGCATCGATTGCAGCGCTTCGCGCAGCATCTCCTGCAGGTCGCTGTAGCGTACCGCTTCGACCTCGTCGAGGTCGTACAGGTGGCGCACCAGCACCACGCGCGCATCGGCACTGGCCAGGCCGGCCTGGCGGAAGCTGTCGTTGAGTTCTTCGAAGGCGGCGTCGTCCTGGAACACGTCGGCCTCCGCCAGGCCGCCGGTACTGGTGACGAACAGCGGGATCATGAAAGCGTCGATCTCGAGATCCTCGTCGCCCTCGCGCGCATGCACGGTCGCGGCTTCTTCCTCGATCTTGTCGCGCAGCCAGCGGCAGGCGTCCGGATCCGTGTAGCGCGCCAGTTCGATGGCGCCGTACAGCACTTCGTCGTGCTTGCGGCGCAGCGCGCGCCGCACCAGGGTCTGCACGTCCTGTTCGCGCGCGGCCAGCACGGCCGGCTCGAGGTCTTCGCGCTCGGCGATCTCGAGCGCGAGATCGACCAGGTTCTGCGCCAGCGCTTCGTGGTCGGGCTCCGCCGCCTGTTTCACGGGCTTGCGGGGTGCGGGGCGCTTGTTTTTGGGCATGGCGAAATCATAAAAGAGTCATTGAGCCGCCATGGTAACAGGATGAAAATAGGCCGCCAAACGCGACTGCCGCCTTCAGCGCGCCGGGCGGCTATTCAGATGGGCGGTGAAGAACTCCGGACGCAGTTTGCGCGTGACTTCCAGCACCGGCATCACGTGGTCGAGGTGGTCCAGCAGCGCGGCACGGGCGCGCGCCGGATCCTGGGCCTCGATCGCGTCCACCACCGCCCGGTGCTCCTCGAGCACGCCGGCCATCCTGCCTTCCAGCGGCAGGGTCAGCTGGCGGTAGCGATCCATCTGCGTCTTGGCCTGCTGGATGATCGGCCACACCCCAGGATAGCCCGACAGTTCCGCCAGCAGCGCATGGAAGCCCTCGTCGGTGCGGTGGAAGCCGTGCAGGTCGTTGGCGGCAATCGCCACTTCCTGCTCGGCCAGGGTCGCACGCAGGCGCGCCACACCCTCGGCGCCGGCGCGCAGCGCCGCCTTTTCGATGATCGCGGTTTCCAGCGCATGGCGCACCAGGTTGGCTTCTTCCAGCGCATCCAGCGGGATGCGGGCAACGAAGGTACCCGAGCGCGGGATGACTTCGATCAGGCCTTCGTCGGCGAGGCGCTGCACGGCTTCGTGCACCGGCGTGCGGCTGGTGCCGAACTCCTCGGCGATGTCGCGTTCGACGACGCGTTCGCCCGGCAGCATGGTCATCCCGACGATGCGCTGGCGCAGGCACAGGTAGACCCGGCGCGCGGCCGTGAGGCAGGGGTCGGCAAGGGGTTGCGGTGGTGTCGGCGTATTCATGGCTCGTAGTCTAGCGAAAACTCGGGCATTCTAGCGTCACAGCGGCGCCGGCATGGCATCGACCGGGATAATCGCGCCGCGCACGCGGATCACGGCGCCGGCCAGGCGGTGGCCTGCCCTGGCCGCTTCCTGCGGATCCTTGCCCGACAAACGCGCCGCCATGTAGCCTGCGCCGAAGGAATCGCCGGCCGCCGTGGTGTCGACCACGTCCGCCACCGGTTCCGGCGCCACCTCGTGCAGGCTGTCCTCGGCCCACACCGCGCAGGGCGCGGCGCCGCACTTGACCACGACCTCGCCAACGCCGTAGCCGCGGGTGCGCTCGATCACCTGCTGCACGCTTTCCTGGCCGTACAGGGCGATCTCGTCGTCCAGGGTCAGCAGCGCGATGTCGGTGTTTGCCAGCACGCGGCGGTAGACTTCGCGCGCGGTCTCCGCGCTTTCCCACAGGCGCGGACGGTAGTTGTTGTCGAACACCACACGCCCGCCGCGCGCGCGGCACTGGGCCAGCGCCGCGATCAGCAGTTCGCGATCGGCCGGGGACAGGATCGCCAGGCTGATGCCCGACAGGTAGACCATCGGCGAAGCGGCCAGCTGGACCAGTACCTTGCCGGCTTCCGGCGCCTCGAGCCAGTGGCGCGCCGCCGAGTCCTTGCGCCAGTAGTGGAAGCGGCGTTCGCCGTCGGGGTCGGTCTCGATCATGTAGATGCCCGGCAGGCGGTCGGGCAGACGCTGCACGCAGGCGGTGTCGATGCCTTCGCGTTCCCAGCTGGCCAGCATCTCGGCCGACATGCCGTCCACGCCCAGCCCGGTGACGTAGGCGACGCGCACCCTGGCCGGATCGAGCAGGCGCGCCATGTAGACGGCGGCGTTCAGGGTATCGCCGCCGAAGCGGTAATCCATCGTCGCGGCATGGCCGGGCGCGCTGCCGGCGGCGGCGCTGCGCTGCAGCTCGATCATGCATTCGCCGATGGCGTAAACGGTTTGGGCTTCCATCGTGCTCCTCTAGTCGTGTCGCGCCTCGCAAAGCCTCCATGGCTGCGTTGCATCGTCTCGCCGTACTTACGTACTGTCTTCGACGATGCGCCTTGCCCTGAAGGCTTTGCGAGGCGCTCGAATTATGGTGAAGTAAAAAGCCCCGCCCGCCGTGGGGCAAGCGGGGCTCTGGCGGCACCCGGCGGCTGCCGGGCACCGATGTTACCGCTTATTTACGCGAGGCCCAGGTCGAACCGAAGAAGTTCGATGCGCCGATCGCCGGGAAGTCGACGTAGGCCTTCGAGCAATCCACGACCTTGGACGGGTCGACCGCCTTGGTCGGCACGCCGTTGATCACGTTGCGGTTGTCCGGCGTGGCGATCAGCGGCAGGTTGACGCCCTTGATCGTCAGGTTGGCGTCCGAGGTGGTCAGCGTGATCTCGTCCGGCGAGTCGGCCACGACGTTGGTCATGGTCATGCCGAGCGGGTACTGCGGGTTGTTGTAGCCGCCGGTGTTGGCCTGGAAGCCCTGCAGCTTGACCGCACTCTTGCCCTGGATACGGACGTTTTCCATGGTGATGTCATGGAAGTTCGGGAACAGCGGGCCGGCCGCCGGCAGTGCCTTGGTCGAGTAGTACGGCGTGAACAGCAGCGCGTTCAAGCCTTCCTTGATGCAGATGTTCTTGTAGCGAACATTGCTGACTTCACCGCCGCGGGCATAGTCCGACTTGATGCGCAGGCCCTCTTCCGAATCCCAGAACGCGTTGTCGTAGATGTCCAGGTTCTTGACGCCGGCGTTGGTCTCGGAACCGACCGAGATGCCGTGGCCGTAGTAGATGTGGTTGTGGGCCACGATCATGCCCGCCTTGCGGTCGGCACGGACGTCGCGCGCGCCGTCGATGCCCGGCAGGCCGGAACCGCTGGGGCTCGGGTTCTGGCTGCCCTTGAACGCCATGTCGTCGTCGCCGGTCGACACGTAGTTGTAGGCGAACACGAAGTTCTTCAGGTAGCCGTCGAAGGACATCTTGGCTGCCGACTTGGTGGTGGCGCCGGTGGTCAGCGCGACCGACGTCGCTTTCGAGGCCGAACCCGGGTCGAAGGCGTCGGTGTTCTTGACGTTGTCTTCGGTGAAGGTGTCGCCGTTGTACAGCGGGTTGCCGTTGCCGGCCGGGTTGGCGAAGGCCGCCAGCGACGGCGTCTGCACCTTCACGCCCCATACGGTCAGGCCGTCGACGCCGCTCGGCACGACGTGGAAGTTGGCGCTGTTGTTCAGGCTGATGCGGTACAGGGTCAGGTTCTTCGCGTAGTTGAACACCATCATGCGGAAGTTCGACTGCGAACCGTAGCCGGTGGTGCCGTTCTGGACCATGTTGCCCAGGAAGGCCAGGTCCCACCAGGTCATGTTGCGCACCGACGATTTCGAATCGACGAAGGTGCCGCCGTTGTCGCACGGGGTGTTGTCGGCCGCCTTCTTGCCGGTCAACCAGGCCGCATAGGTGTTCGAGCAGGTCATGTCGACCTTCATCAGCGGGTACAGCGCGTCGGTGGTGACGATCTCGGCGTAGCCGCGGCTGTCGATCGCGCCGTCGCCCATCACGGCCGCGTTGACCAGGTTGTCGCCGCCAATCAGCGGCAGGCAGTTGCTCGAGGAGCCAGCCTTGGTGGCCGAGGTCGCGGTGTTGGCGCAGTACTTGCCGGTGGTTTTGTCGGCGACATAGGCGGCGGCGTCGCGGGTGCCGTACAGGGTCACGCCCTTGTCGATCCACAGGGTCACGCCGGACGGCAGGGTCAGCGGGCCGGAGATGAAGCTGTCGCCCACGCCGCTGGCGTTGACCACCAGGCGCACCGCGAACTTGCTCGCCTTGTAGTCCGGCTTGGCCAGTTCCTCGCCCGACACGCCGGCGATGTTGACGTTGGACACGTTGGCGGCCTTTTGCGACGCGGTCGCGGCGGCGTCGGCCGCGGCGATCTTGGCGCCGACCTCGGCTTCCACGGCGGCGCCGCAGGCGTTCAGCGCGGCCTGGATGCGGTCCTGGTCCGGGTTGACGACGGCGCGGTCGACGGCCACGGCGACGCCGGCCTTGGACGGATCGGCTTCCGGCGGCAGCGAGCCGTCAGGGCGGCGCACCAGCTTCGGCGAGGCTTCCAGCGTGGCGCAGACCTGGGCGTCGGTCGGCAGCTTCGGCTCGGCCGGCAGGTCCGGGTCGAAGGTGGTGGTGCCGACCTGGTAGACGGCGCCCGCGCTGTAGCTCACTTTCGCGGCGTCCGAGCCGCCGCCGCCACCGCCGCCGCAGGCGGCCAGCGAGGCTGCGATGACGAGCATCGGCAGGACGATTTTGGTCTGTTGCATGGTCATTGTGTGTCTCTTTGTATTTCTGGTAAATGCAGCAAATTAGAAGCGGGCGATCAGGCCGATGCCGAAGGCGCGCGGGCTGTTGCCGGGCGCCAGGAAGGCGTCGTCGCGGCCGATGTTGTTGCTGTCGATCGGCGACTGGCCCAGGTTCACGTTCTGCTGGGCGTGGTTGCGGATCTTGGTGTAGTACACGTACGGGGCCAGCAGGCGGTTGAAGTTGTAGATCGCGCCGAGCGAGTACTGGTTGGCGCTGTAGTCCTGCGGGCTGCCGAAGGTGGCGTTCTTCAGGTTGAACAGCTTGCCGGCCGATCCCATGATGCTGAGCTTGCCGATGTCCTGGGCGATCGAGATCATGGCGGCGTTCTGCTTGGCGGTGCCGTAGGCGACGCCGCTGTAGAAGTCGCCCGCGGTCGGGACCGCGGCATCTTCGAAGCCGTACTTGCCCTGCTCGAAGCCGACGCCGATGGTGGTGCCGGTATGCAGTTTGTAGCGTGCGATCACCTTGGCGAACTCGGTCTTCACGCCCGAGGAATCGAGCAGGCGGAAGCCGTAGCCTTCGGTCAGCGCGACCGTATCGATGCCGGTGTTGTTCTGGCGGTCGTAGCCGGCGCCGACGGTCAGCGGGCCCCAGGTGTACTTGGCGGCGACCGACCAGCGGCCGCGGTTGGTGTTGCTGGCCTGGTCTTCGTCGAAGCCGTAGGACGCGCCGACCTGCAGTCCGTAATACTCCGGCGACACGTAATGGGCCGAGTTCTTGTAGCGCGCTTCGCCGCGCGAGAAGATGCTGTCGGTGTTGCCCGACATCTGGGCCGAGGTGTTGTTCCACACGTCGAGGCCGTGCACGGTCAGGCCGAGGTTGCCGCCGAACTCGCCGCCCGAACCGATCAGGCTGCGGTAGACCGAGTCGTTGTTACCGACTACGAATTGGCCGAAACGCTTGCTTTCGATACCGACGTAGGTGTTGCGCGAGGTCAGGGTCGAGGATTCGCCGCGGTTGTTCACGCCGCCCTGGTCGAAGTTGTTGAGGGCGGCCTCGATCTGCCACACGCCCTTCAGGTCGTCGGTCACGCCGATGTTGCCACGGAAGCCGAGGCGCGAATTACCGTCCGAAACGCGGCCGCGGCTGCTGTACGGGGTCGCGCCGCCTTCGGCCTGGACCGATTCCAGCTGGCCGTTCAGGAAACCATAGATCGTGGTGTCCACTTTCAGGTTGGCGAGTTCACCGAGCGTGGTTTGCGCCAGCGCAGCGTTCGAAAGGCATGCCAGGGCGGCCGCCGCCAGGATGGTCTTCCTGGAGATAAAGTGCGTCATTTGAAATCTCTTGTCTTCTTGCTTGGGTTAGTACAACGAAACTCAGGATTGCGCCGTCGTTGCCGACGGGGTGATGCCCAGGGGCGGTTTCGGTCCGCGTTCGCGCACCATCAGCCACACCACGACTGCCGCCAGCAGGTCGAACACGGCCAGTACGCCGAACAGCGGGCTGAAGCCCACGTGCGTGACCGCGATGCCGAACAGCAGGGTGAACAGCGTCGCGCCCAGGTAGCCGGACATGCCGGCCAGGCCCGTGGCGGTCGCCACTTCGTGTCTTCCGAACACGTCGGAGGTAATCGCGTACAGCGCGCCGGACAGGGTCTGGTGCGCGAACCCGCCGATGCACAGCAGCAGAATCGCGGTGTACGGACTCGCCACCAGGCCGACGCAGCCCGGCGCGATCATGCAGACGGCGCCGATGCCGACCACCCACTTGCGCGAGGCGAACACCGAGATCTTGAAGCGCTTGTGGATGATCGGCGACAGGTAGCCGCCCAGCACGCAGCCGATGTCTGCGGCGAGAAAAGGCAGCCAGGCGAAGGCGGCGATCTCCTTCAGGTCCATGTGGCGTTCGGTCGCCATGTACAGCGGGATCCAGGCGTTGAAGGTCTGCCAGGCCGGCTCCGACAGGAAGCGCGGGATCGCCACCGACCAGAAGTTGCCGCTCTTGACGATCTGCTTCCACGAAGCCTTGGCGACCTTGTCCTGCGGCCGGTCGTCCTGGCCCGCCAGGATGAAGTAGCGTTCGGCATCGGTGAGCCTCTTCTGGTCGCGCGGGTGCTTGTAAAACAGCACCCACAGCAAGGACCAGACCACGCCGATGACGCCGACCACGACGAAGGACGTGCGCCAGCCGCCGTGCAGGATGGTCCAGACCACCAGCGGCGGCGCGCACAGGGCGCCGATCGAGGAACCGATGTTGAACCAGCCGATGGCGACCGAGCGTTCCTTCGGCGGGAACCATTCGGTGGTGGCCTTCACGCCGGCCGGGATGCCGGCCGCTTCGGTCAGGCCGAGCAGGCCGCGGAAGAAGGCCATGCTTTTCCAGCCGGTGGAGAAGGCGGCACAGGCGCAGGCCACCGACCAGGCCAGCGCGAACACGGCGAAGCCGATCTTGGTGCCGACCGCATCCAGCACATAGCCGGCGATCGGCTGCATCAGCGCATAGCAGACCTGCCACGCGACCACGATGTACGAGTACTCCCGCTTGTCGAAGTTCAGGTCCGTCATCATGGTCGGCGCCGCCACCGACAGCGTATTGCGCGCCAGGTAGTTGACGATCAGGCCGAGCGTCACCAGGCCCACCATCCACCAGCGCATGCCTTTCATTTTCTTCATGTCGTGTCCTCCAAATCCTGTTTTTACGCACCGGCAGGCGCGCAAGGTCCCGGGCCGCTGCACGCTTGCGCGTTCGCGGCCTCTCTATCGCTTTGGTTCGGGTGGGTTCAGCCGCTGCCGGTCAGCCCAGCAGTTCGCGGATGCCGCGCCGCCTGATCTGCTCGAGGGCGACGGTCACCGCGTAGGTCAGGCCGGGGACCTCGTTCAGGTCCCTGCCCCACAGCGCGGCATTGGCCAGCCAGCCCGAGGCCAGCTGGGCCATCGACCAGGCGCCGCTGTCGACCTTCGGCCAGGACTGGCGGAACCAGTCGAGATTGGCCGCATCGTCGGACAGCTCGATGACGTCGCCGCGGTACAGCACCATGGTCGCGGCCAGGGCCAGCACCAGGCGGCGCGGCAGGCGGCCGGCGTTCAGCGCGGCGTAGCGCAACAGCTGCGGCATCACGCGCGCGGCGAACTTGCTCCAGCTGTTCAGGGCGATCGACGCCAGGCGGTGGTGGATGGATGGGTTGCGGAAGCGCAGCAGGACGTCGTCGGCGAAGGCGGCCAGCTCCTTGCGGTCCATCTCCAGCGCCGGGATGATTTCGTCCGCAATCGCGGCGCGAAGGAACGGACCCACGCCGCTGTCGTCGACCGCCGGGCCAACCGCTTCCAGGCCGGCCAGCAGGGCCACCGGCACCAGCGTGGTGTGGCCGCCGTTGAGGATGCCGACCTTGCGCTTTTTATAGGGTGTGATGTCGTCGACCAGCTTGACGTTGAGGCCGGCGCCATCCAGCTTGAGCTCGTCGCCGACCCAGGACGGCCCCTGGATCACGAACAGGTAGTAGTACTCGGCGGCCACCAGGAAGGGATCGTCGTAGCCCAGTTCTTCCTTGATCTTCTCCGCGTCGCCCGCCGGATAGCCGGTGACGATGCGGTCGACCAGGGTCGAGCAGAAGGTGCAGGCGGCTTCGATCCACTCGGCGAAGCCTGCTTCCAGCGACCACAGTGTCGCGAAATGCAGCACCGCGGCCTTCAGCGCCGGGCCGTTCCGGTCGATCAGCTCGCATGGCAGCAGCACCAGGCCCTTGTCCGTGGCGCCTTCGAAGGCTTGGTAGCGCTTGAACAGCAGCTGGGTGAGCTTGGCCGGGAATGTCACGGGCGGCGCATCGTCGATGCGGTCGCTGTCGTTGACGGCGATGCCGGCTTCGGTGGTGTTCGACACCACGAAGCGCAGGTCGGGATTCGACGCCAGTGCCAGGTAGTCGCCGTAGGAAGTGCCCGGATCGATTTCGCGCTGCACGCATTCGACGGTGCGGTATGCCTTGACCGGTTCGCCGTCTTCGTTCAGGCCGCGCACCAGCACGGTGAACAGGCCGTCCTGGGTGTCCAGCAGCGGCGCATTCGAGCCGCCGCGCGGACGCACCACCACCACGCCGGCATCCAGCCCGGTACGCTCGTTCAGCAGGTCGATCTGCCAGTCGAAGAAGCCGCGCATGAAATTGCCCTGGCCGAACTGGAGGATCTTGATGGGCAGCGCGAACGGGGCGCTGCGTTTCAGTTGTTGCATGTGTCTCTTTCTTATAGCGTTTCGCGTGACGCCTGCTTCCGCGTGGACGGGAGACCCGTCCACCCTACACAGGCGTCCGTAGGGTGGACGGCTCTGCCGTCCACGCGAACGTTGGCATTACGGCGAACTCATTACAACGAAATGTCGCGCTTCCAGAAGATGAAGTCGTACTGCTGCAGCCGGTCCGCCTTGCAGGTGTACTTGCCGCCGGCCGTCGCCACCACCATGTCGAACAGCCCGCGCGCGACGTCCGGCAACGGCTTGCCCTCGATGACCGGACCGCAGTCGTAGTCGATCATGTCCGACAGCTTGTTGGCGACCCGCGTATTGCTCGAGATTTTCAGCACCGGCACGATCGGGTTGCCGGTCGGGGTGCCCAGGCCGGTCGAGAACAGGACCACGTTGGCGCCCGAGGCGACAATGCCGGTGACGGATTCGACGTCGCCGCCCGGCGTGCACAGCAGGGACAGGCCCGGCTTGTCGGTCTGCTCGGCGTAGTCCAGCACCGAGACGATCGGCGAGGTACCGCCCTTCTTGGCGGCGCCGGCCGACTTCATGGCGTCGGTGATCAGGCCGTCGCGGATGTTGCCCGGGCTCGGGTTGTCGGCGAAATGGGTGCCGACCGCCAGCGCGCGCTGCTCGAAATCGCGCATCATGCCCAGGAAGCGGCGCTTGTCCTCGTCTTCCACGCAGCGCTCGATCAGGTTGGCTTCGACGCCGCACAGTTCCGGGAACTCGGCCAGGATCGACGAGCCGCCGACGGCGACCACCATGTCCGACACGTAGCCCATCGCCGGATTCGCGGAGATGCCCGAGAAGCCGTCGGAACCGCCGCATTTCACGCCGATCTTCAGGTGCGACAGCGGTACCGGCCGCCGGGTGATCTTGTTGGCTTCCTTCAGGTGCGACAGGGTGTCCTGCAGCACCGCCTTCATCATCTTTTCTTCGCTGTCCCACTGCTGCTGTTCGTAGATCAGCACCGGCTTGTCGAAATGCGGATTCTGCTTGGCCAAAGCTTCCTGGAACATGGCGATCTGGGCGTTCTGGCAGCCCAGCGAGAACACGGTGATGCCGGCCACGTTCGGGTGGTCGGCATAGGCGGACAGCACGCGGCACAGCGAGCGGGCGTCGGCACGGGTGCCGCCGCAGCCGCCGTTGTGGGTGATGACGCGCACGCCGTCGAGGTTCGGGAACGGACGCACGACCGGCTTCGGCGCTTCCATGTCCTCGCCCAGCAGCTGGAAGGTCAAGGATGCCAGGTCGTCCTGGGCATAGCCGAGCGGACGCTCGAGCGCATTGCGCAGGTGCTCGACGTTGCGGTTCTCGCAGAACACCAGCGGGAAGATCAGCCAGTAGTTGGCGGTGCCGACGCGGCCATCCGCGCGCACCACGCCGTCGAAGGTGGCGCCGCTCAGGTCGGCCACGTCCGGCGGGGTCCAGGTGTAGGGCTTCGACTCACCGATTTCGACTTCGGCGGCATGGTGCGCCAGGTTCTCGGTGGTGACTGCCTCGCCCTTGCGGATCGGCTGGGTCGCCTTGCCGACGGTGACGCCGTACATGGTCAGCAGGTCGCCGACCGCGAACGCGTGCCGGGCCAGCTTGTGCTTGGTCTTGATCGGCGTGGCGACGAGGATGTTCTCGTCGTTCCACGTGACGACTTCACCCGGGTTCAGGTCGGTCAGGGCGACCAGCATGCTGTCGTCCGGGTGAATGCAGATTACTTTTTGCATGAAGGTGCGCCCTATTCTTTCTCTTGCGTCCGACGATTACAGTTGGAAGTACTTTTTTGCGTTTTCGTAGCAGATGCCGCGCACGACCGTCGCCAGCGCCTCGAAGTCGTTCGGGTACTCGCCGCCCTCGACCCATTCGCCGAACTGGCGGCACACCAGGCGGCGGAAGTAGTCGTGGCGCGGGTAGGAGGCGAAGCTGCGCGAGTCGGTCACCATGCCCACGAAAACGCCCAGCACCGAGTGGTTGCCGAAGGCCAGGAGCTGCGCCAGGTTGCCAAGTTTGTGGTCGTTGAACCACCAGGCCGGGCCGAACTGCACCTTGCCGGCGACACTGCCGTCCTGGAAGTTGCCGATCATGGTCGACAGCACTTCGTTCATGGCCGGGTTCAGGTTGAACAGCATGGTCTTCGGCAGCTGGTCGTTGGCGTCCAGCGCGGACAGCAGGGACACCAGGCCGTTCGAGGTGGTCATGTCCGAGATCGAGTCGAAGCCGGTGTCCGGGCCCAGGGTCTGCAGCATGCGCAGGTTGTTGGAACGCATGGCGCCGATGTGGAAGCACATGGTCCAGCCGAATTTCGCATACACGGTGCCGATGCTTTCGAGCAGGCCACGCAGGTACTGGGCCTGTTCCAGCTCCGACGGCGTTTCGCCGGCGATGCGGCGCGCAAAGATGGCTTCCAGCTGGTCCGGGGTGGCGGCGACGACCGGCAGCGGCATGTCGATCGCGTGGTCCGAGATGCGGCCGCCTCTAGCGTGGAAGAATTCCACGCGCTTGGCCAGTGCCGCCATCATCGAGGCGAAGGAATCGATCTTGATGTCGGACACCGCGGACAGGCGGGTCACATAGTCGGCGAAGCCTTCCTTGCCGATGCGCATGGCATTGTCCGGACGGTAGGCCGGCAGCACGCGGGTCTTCAGGCCGGAATTGGCGATCTCGGCGTGCTGCAGCAGGTCGTCGGCCGGGTCGTCGGTGGTGCAGGCGATTTCGACCTTGGCCTGCTCCAGGAAGGACCAGGTGTCCATCCCGGCCAGCTTGGCGTTGGCCTGTTCCCAGATCGCGTCGGCGTTCTTTTCATTGATGATCAGGTCGATGCCGAAGATGCGGCGCAGTTCCAGGTGGCTCCAGTGGTAGATCGGGTTGCCGATGGCCAGCGGCAGGACCTTGCAGAAGGCGTTGAACTTCTCGCGGTCGCTGCGGTCGCCGGTGCAGTATTCCTCGGCGACACCGGCGGTGCGCATCAGGCGCCATTTATAGTGGTCGCCGGCCAGCCAGAGTTCGGCGATGTTGCGGAACTTCTTGCGCTCGGCGATTTCGCCCTGCTGCAGGTGCGAGTGGTAGTCGATCACAGGGAGGTCGGCCGCCACTTCGTGGTACAGCTTGCGGGCGACGTCGGTGGTGAGGAGGAAATCCTTGTCCATGAATGCGGTCATGCTTGTTGCTCCTTGCGCTTGGTTGCGTTGCGCCCTCGGCCGGCGCTTCTGATATATCAGAATGGTATGCCTAATATATTACATAGGCAAGGTCTTTCGTTCTTTGAAAGTAACAAAACAGCTAAATTGGTCAGACCAAACGACAAAACTGTTCTGTTCATTATCGCGCATGCGCTATTTTGGCCCAACCAATATCTCGTTTGTTCTAATTAGAAATAAAAATTTTCAATGAATGACAAACGGTCAATGAAATGCCCGCAAATCTTGCCGGTCCGGACTAGAATGTGACCGCCCAGACGCAGGATGTTATGCTTCGGCGGTCCCTATAAAGACGCACGAATACAACACCAATGAACCACCAAGGAACCATCCCCCATGTTTGAACGCTTCTTCAAGCTCAGAGAAAGCGGCAGCGACGTCCGTACCGAGATGCTGGCCGGACTGACCACGTTTCTGACCATGGCCTACATCATCTTCGTGAATCCCTCGATCCTCGGCGACGCCGGGATGCCGAAGGAATCCGTGTTCGTTGCCACCTGCCTGGTGGCGGCCCTCGGCAGCGCGGTGATGGGCCTGTACGCCAACTATCCGATCGCGATGGCGCCCGGGATGGGCTTGAATGCGTATTTCGCGTATGCGGTGGTCCAGGGCATGGGCGTGTCGTGGCAGGCGGCATTGGGCGCGGTGTTCATTTCCGGTTGCCTGTTCATCCTGGCCTCGCTGTTCGGCCTGCGCGCGATGATCGTGAACGGCATCCCGCACTCGCTGCGGGTGGCGATCACGGTCGGCCTGGGGATGTTCCTGGCGCTGATCGCACTCAAGAATGCCGGCATCGTGGTAGCCAATCCGGCGACCCTGGTCAAGGCCGGCGACCTGCACCAGCCGGGTGCCATCATGGCGGTGGTCGGCTTCCTGCTGATCGTCACCCTGGACCGTTTGCGCGTGCGCGGCGCGATCCTGATCGGCATCGTGGTGGTGACGGTGCTGAGCTTCTTCTTCGGCGCTAACACCTTCCACGGCCTGGTCTCGGCACCACCGTCGATCGCCCCCACCGCCCTCGCCCTCGACATCCCGGGTGCGCTGGGGGTCGGCATCCTGAACGTGATCCTGGTGTTCTTCCTGGTCGAACTGTTCGACGCCACCGGTACCCTGATGGGCGTGGCCAGCCGCGCCGGGCTGCTGGTCGAAGGCAAGATGGAGCGCCTGAACAAGGCCCTGCTGGCCGACAGCGCCGCCATCGTGGCCGGCGCGGCGCTCGGTACCTCGAGCACCACCGCCTATGTGGAGAGCGCGGCCGGCGTGCAGGCCGGCGGCCGTACCGGCCTGACCGCGCTGACGGTGGCGCTGCTGTTCCTGGCCTGCCTGTTCATCGCGCCGCTGGCCGGCGTGGTACCGCCCTACGCCACGGCCCCGGCCCTGCTGTTCGTGGCCTGCCTGATGCTGCGCGACCTGGGCGACATCGAATGGGGCGACACCACCGAGGCGATTCCGGCCGCCATCACCGCGCTGGTGATCCCGTTTACTTATTCGATCGCCGAGGGCATCGCCTTCGGCTTCATCACCTACGCAGCGCTGAAGCTGACCACCGGGCGCGCGCGCGACGTTGCGCCGGTGATCTGGGTGATCGCCGCGCTGTTCACTTTCAAGATCGTCTACGTCGGTACCTGACGCGGCTTCGGTACCGTCGATCTTCGCCAGAGACGGGCGGCGCCACCTGCGTGACGCCGCCCGTCAGCCCTGTGCCGGCACCAAGCCTTCGGTCAGCATGCGCGCGAATTCGTCGGGCGCCACCGCCTTGCTGTAGTAATACCCCTGGATGATGTCGCATCCCATTTCCGCCAGCACGGCCAGCTGGCCGGCGGTCTCGACGCCTTCCGCGACCACGGTCAGGCGCAGGCCATGGGCCATCGCGATGACGGCGCGCGCAATCGCGAGGTCGTTGTCGTCCTCGAGGATATCGTCGACGAAGGACTTGTCGAGTTTGAGCTTGTCGACCGGGAAGCGTTTCAGGTAGTTCAGGTTGGAGTAGCCGGTGCCGAAGTCGTCGATGGCAAGGCGGATGCCCATCGCCTTGAGCTGGGCCAGCAGTTCGTAGCTCTTGCAGGCGTTCGCCATCGAGGCGCTTTCGGTCAGCTCCAGTTCCAGCAGCGCCGGATCGACGCCGTAGGCTTCCAGGATGAACTTCAGAGTGCCGACGATCTCGTCGGAAAACTGGTAGACCGACAGGTTCACCGACACCGGCACCACCGGCAGCCCGGCTTCCTGCCAGTAGCGGATCTGGGCGCAGGCGGTCATCAGCACCCAGGTGCCGATCGGGAGGATCAGGCCGCTCTCCTCGGCCAGCGCGATGAAGGTGCCTGGCGAGACCATGCCGCGTTCCGGATGGTTCCAGCGCAGCAGTGCCTCGGCGCCGACGATGGTGCCGCTCGCCAGGTCGACCTGGGGCTGGTAGTGCAGAACCAGTTCGTTGCGGTCGACCGCGCGCCGCAGCGCCGTCTCCATCCTGAAGCGGTCGCTGGCATCGCGGTTCATTTCCGGGCGGTAGAAGGCGTAGCGGTGGATGACGCCGTCGGCGGCCAGGCGCTGGGCCGCTTCGGCACTGCGCACCAGCGCCTCGTCGTTGTCGCCGTCGCTCGGGTAGACGGCGATGCCGACGCAGGGGTCCATGTGCAGCTCTTCGCTGCCATACACATAGGGCGCGCCGAGTGCGGCCAGCAGGCGGCGCGCTGCGGCGGCAAGTGCCTCGTTGTCCGGCCGCAAGGCCACCAGCACGAAACTGCCGTCCGAAAAGCGCGCGACGGCGTCGCCGTTGCCGATCTCGCGCATGCGCGCGCCGGCCTGCTGGACCAGCACCTGATCGGCGTTCGGCCCCAGCGTCTCGCGGATCAGCGGCATGCGCACGAAGCGCAGCAGCATGAAGCCGAGGATCTGGCCGGTCGCCCTGGCCTGCGCCTGCATCTGGCGCAGGCGGTCACGCAGCAGCAGGCGATTGGGCAGGCCGGTCTGCGTGTCGAAGTTGCTGACGTAGCGCAGGCGCGCTTCGGCGCCGCGTAGTTCGGTGGTGTCGATGCCGGTGCCGAGCACGTATTCGATGCTGCCGTCGGCGCGTTCGAGGCGGGTGTGGTTCCAGATGATGTTGCGCAGGCCACCGCCGCGGGTGCGGAATTCGCCCTGCAGCCGGGCCGGCACGCTGCCGGCGGCCAGTTGGCCGAACATGCGGTGCAGCACGTCCTCGTCGTGGGCACCGCGCAGCACCTCCCAGCATGGCCGGCCGATCGCCTCGGCGACCGGCCACCCCAGGGTTTCTTCGCAGGCGCGGTTGAACATCACGATGCGCCCTGCGGGATCGCTCAGCAGGACCAGCGCGCCCGCGGTCTCGACCACGGCGGACAGCCGGTTGCGTTCCGAGCGCAGCGCATCGGTGCGTTCGACCACCAGGGCTTCCATGCGCGCATACTGGCGCGCCCGCTCGAGCGCCGCGGCAACCGGCCTGGCGATGCTGTCGAGCAGGCTGCGGCGCTCGTCCGCCAGCGGTGCCGACGGCAGCAGGTGCAGGATCCCGGCCGGCACCCCGTCCGGGCCCGGTGGCAGCGGCAGGTGCCAGGCCCCGGCCGGGAGCGCCTCGGGCGCCTCGCCGAAGCCGCGCGCCGCCAGCAGCCGCGTATCGCCGCCGGCGTCGAAGACGCTCAGGCCGGCCGCCTCGATGCCCGGCAAGGCCGCAAGATGCTCGACCGCGGCCAGCGCCACCGCGTCTTCGCTCATGGCGGCGTTGAGCGCGCCGGCGATCGTGCCCAGCACTGCCAGCGCACGCACCGATTCTTCCAGCCCCGCCTGCTTCTCGGCGAGCGCGGCATTCATCCGCAGCGTCTCGTCATGGGTGGCGGTCAGCAGGTCGAAGATCTGGCGGCGTTCGGCCGCCATCAGCTCGAGACCCGCCGGCTCGCCGGCGGCCTCGCCATCCTCGTTGCGGCGCAGCAGGCGGCGCATGCGGGTGCGCAGCTCGGCGGCTTCATAGGGTTTGCGGACAAAGGCGTCGGCGCCGGCTTCCAGGCCGCGCACGATGTCCTGCAGTGTGCTCAGCCGGGTCAGCAGCAGGATCGGCACAGCCGCGTACCCGGGGTTGCTCTTCAGCGTGCGGCACAGGGTAAAGCCATCCATCCCGGGCATGGCAATGTCGCTGACGATCAGGTCGGGCAGGCGCCGCCGCACCCGGGCCAGCGCATCGAAGCCGTCGGCCGCAAGCTCGACTTCCCAACCGGCTTCGCCGCTCAGCATGCGGGCCAGGTGCTGGGCCTGGGTCGGGCTGTCTTCCACCACCAGGATGCGGACCTTCCCGGAAATTGCCTCTTCGTGCGTCGTTGTCATTGTCCAGTCACCGATGAACTCGTGCCACGCACACATCTTGCAGCGTGATAACTTGCATTCATGATAGCGAGTATGTCGAAACCATAATATTTACAATGATGTTTATTATGCAACACGTTTGTATTGACATCGATATGCCGGACCACGTGGCTACTGCCGCGCTTCGACGTTCCCAAGGGGTACCCTCACGCGCTGCGCGGATCGGAACGTCACGAATCGGACGCGCCATGTAACGAATTCAACGACATACAAGCTCACATAATGTTGCATAGAATCAACAATATCCGCGCAAATGTGACATGCTCAGCCAGCCAGGCCGTGTTGCATCGCGTAGCGGATTAGTGCCGCATTCGAAGACAGGCCCATCTTGCGGAAGATGCGGCTGCGGTAGGTATTGACCGAACTGATGCTGATACCGAGCTCGGCGGCCACCTGCTTGATCTGGAGTCCGGAACCGATCAGGGCAACGATTTCACCCTCGCGTGCCGTGAGGCTGTGATGGGCCGGGCGTGGCGACGGACAGGCGGCCTCGCGTGCCAGCAGTTCGCTGACGCGCGGGCCGAGGTAAGCCCCGCCCTGCGCGGCGCGGCGCACGGCCTCGGTCAGTTCGGCGGCTGCGGCCGCCTTCGAGACGTAGCCGAGCGCGCCGGCACGCAGGGCCGCCAATGCATAGCGCTCCTCCGGGTGCATGCTGAGCATGACCACGCGCAAGGTGGGGAAATGGCGCCGCAGCTCGGCAAGTCCATCGAGCCCGTCACAATCGGGCAGGCTGATATCGAGCACGACCACGTCGGGCCGTACCTGTGCGATCAACGCAAGGGCTTGCTTCAGGTCTGAAGCCTCGCCGACGATTTTGAGGTCGGCGCTGTGCCTGACGATCTTCTTGATTCCCTCGCGAATCAACTCGTGATCGTCGGCGATGACTACCCTGATCAAAATGCTTCCTTCTTACATCCACGCCAGTATGTCAGCGAACGGGGCGCATTCTTTCATCTGTCGAGTGACATTGCAAACATAATGATTCATGACTTAACAATTGTATCACTTTGCCTGGTAACTTTTGGCTATAAAAATTCATGCACGAAAGGTTCTCGATGCATGCTTTGGGCTACAATGACGCCTCCGCCGGACGTCAGCGTCCCGGTGGACCATCCATGAACGAAGGCTGTCCATCGTCCGCCGGCGACCCGGCGCACACGTGGCGCAGACGGCAGCCGTACAGATGCCTATGAAATCTTTCCCGATTCTGGCGCTGGCCCTGGCCAGTGCCGCCGGTAGCGCCGCTGCCGCGCCCGACGACGTCGGCGACACCGCCCCGTCGTCCACCTACTTCACCCAGGTGCCGTCCAAGCCGATCCCGGAGGGCAGCAACTGGTACACCTCGGCCGAACTCGGCGCCATCAGCACCAGTGGCAATACCAGCGGCACCTCGGTGACCGGCAAGGTCGATGCGCGCCACGAAATGAGCAACTGGAGCAACGAGTACATCTTCAGCGGCTATTTCAAGGAGGACGAGATCGACAACGGCGACGGTACCCGCAGCCGTACGCGCTCGGCCCAGCGCTACTCGGTGTCGGCCAAGGCGGCCTACAAGCTGCTGCAGGACGGCAAGCGCGCCTTCCTGCTCGGCTCCCACGTCAGCGACAAGTTCGGCGCCTACACTCGCTATTCGAGCCTGTCGGTCGGCTACGGCACCCAGATGCTGCGGCGCGAAGACCGCACGGTCGACGTCGAAATCGGTCCGGGCGTATTCCATGGCGTGACGTCGGAAGGCGGTGTCGAGTCCGGCCTGACGGTGCGCGGCGCTGCCCAGCTGCGCTGGCGCGTGAGCCCGTCGGCCGCATTTAGCCAGACCGTGAGCGTGGAGCGTGGCACGTCGAACATGCACTCGGTCGCCGAGACGGCGCTCAGTACCAAGATCAACGGCACGATGCAGATGAAGGCGGCGTTCAGTGCGCGCAATGACACGAACGTGCCGGATGAGAAGAAGAATACCGATACGCAGACGTCGTTGACGCTGGTGTATTCGTTCTGAGTCGACGAACGCTTGATCGTCAACCTATAAATGTCGTCCCCGCGCAGGCGGGGAACCCATACCAGATACCAGAAATCGGCGAATCTGCGCTATGGCATAACGACCGACTTCGGCACTTCAGCATGGGTCCCCGCCTGCGCGGGGACGACATCCAAGCACTGCTACATTACTTCTTCAGCAGGACCTGGCCCTTCAGCTGGATGGTGCCCTTGCCGGTCGCCATGTCTTCGCCGCCCAGCAGTGCGCCGCCGCCGGTTGCCTTGGCATAACGGCCGGTACCGCCGGTGATCTGGAAGCTCGCATTGCTGAACACGTAGTTGGTACCTTCGCCGGTCGGCACGAACTGGCCGCTGTACGAAGCGAACAGCAACTCGCCGGTCAGCGTGGTGATCAGGAAGCGGCCGTCGCTGAAGGTGAACGAGGTGCCGCTCGGGGTGATGCAGTCGCTCGACAGGAAGCTCACCTTGCCCAGGACATTGCTGTCGCCGTAGCCCAGGATGGTGCCGCCGAATTTCGAATCGCAACGCAGCGACGGGCCAGGGATTTCCTGCAGCGTGCCGTTCAGCTCCAGATCCTGATAGCTCGACTGGCCGGCGGTGGCGGACAGTGCGGCGGACATCAGGACGGATGCGGTGGCGATACGCAGGACGGTTTTGAGCATGGTGCTTCTCCGAAATATTGAAAGAGGCCAAATAATATCTTTTTTGAATCCGGAACAGCGCACAAATACATTTTTATGTTGAAATTTTAAGACACTCGGCGCGGGATCGTTGATACGAAGGCAATTCCGCACCGATGTGCATCCAGCGCACGCGCTGCGCCGCGAAAGTATGATCCTCCGGCGGCGCCGCTTCCGGATCGTCCAGGCTGCAGGTGGTGACGTCGATTTCGCCCGGCACAGCGTCGCTGCGCCAGGTCAGCTGGGTGCCGCAGCGGCCGCAGAAACCGCGTTCGACCGGCGGGCTCGAGCGGTGCAACGCCGGCGTACCGGCCACCCAGGCCAGCTCGCGGGCAGGCACGCTGAACCAGGCCAGCGCCGGGGCGCCGGCGGCACGCCGGCAATCGATGCAATGGCACAGCGTGCAGTGGTAGGGTGTACCGGTCACTTCATAACGCACTGCGCCGCAGGCGCAGCCTCCGTGCAACAGCATGATGGTCTCCTCAGGGTGCGGCCGCTACCCTTCCCTGTTTCGACGGGCCGGCCAGCGCCAGTGCAACCAGGCTCACCAACGCGGCGGCGCTCAGGTACCAGCCGACGTAGTGCAGGCCGTAGGTTTTCGCCAGCCAGGTGGCGACATAGGGCGCCAATGAGGCGCCCAGGATGCCGGCCAGGTTGAAGGTGAGCGAGGCCCCGGTGTAGCGGACCTCGGCCGGGAACATCTCGGACAGCAAGGTGCCGAGCGGTCCGTAGGTCATGCCGATCAGGCACTGCCCGATCACCATGAATGCCACCACGCCGGCCAGGTGGCCGCTGCCGAACAGCGGTCCGAAGGCCAGGCCAAAGACCGCGATCGCGACCGAGACCAGGATCATGGCCGTGCGGCGGCCATGGCGGTCGGCCAGCACCGCGGCCAGCGGGATCGTCAATCCGAAGAACACGATCGCGATCAGCTGCAGCACCAGGAACTGCTGGCGCGAGTAGCCGAGCGCCGTGGTGCCCCAGCTCAGCGTGAACACCGTCATCAGGTAGAAGATGACGAAAGTCGCCATCGCGGCCAGCGTGCCCAGTATCAGCGGACGCGTGTGGTCGCGCAGCACCGCCGCCACCGGCAGCTTGACGCGCTCGTTACGGTCGAGCACCGCCTGGAAGGCCGGCGTCTCGGTGATCTTCAGGCGCACGTACAGGCCGACGATGACCAGCAGCGCGCTCGACAGGAAGGGAATGCGCCAGCCGTAGGCGAAGAAGTCGGCGTCGCTCATCAGCTGCGACAGCAGCAGGAAGATGCCGCCCGACAGGAAGAAGCCGATCGGCGCACCCAGCTGCGGGAACATGCCGTACCAGGCGCGCTTGCCCGGCGGCGCGTTCTCGGTGGCCAGCAGTACCGCCCCGCCCCATTCGCCGCCCAGGCCCAGGCCCTGGCCGAAGCGGCACAGCGCGAGCAGCAGCGGCGCCAGCGTACCGATGGTGGCGTAGGTCGGCAGCAGGCCGATCAGCACGGTGGACACGCCCATCGTCAGCAGCGCCGCCACCAGCGTGGCCTTGCGCCCGATGCGGTCGCCGAAGTGTCCGAACACGGCCGAACCGATTGGGCGCGCGAAAAACGCGATGGCGAAGGTGGCCAGCGACGACAGCGTGGCCGCGGCCGGGTCGGCGGCCGGGAAGAACAGTTTCGGGAACACCAGCACCGCGGCGGTGGCGTAGATGTAGAAGTCGAAGAATTCGATCGTGGTGCCGATCAGGCTGGCGAACAGGACGGTCGCCGGGCGGTTGGTGGCGCTGCCTGCGCTCGGGGGCGGCTGCTTGCTCATGCGCGCTCCGCCTGGCTCAGCGCATCGGCGACTTCGCGGCTGTCGGCCGGACGCACCACGCGCGCCACTTCCTTGCCATCCTTGAGCACCACCAGCGTCGGCCACAGCTTGATACGGAACGAACGTCCCAGCGGGCGGCCCGGTCCATCCTCGACCTTGATGTGCGCCGCCTGCGGATGCGCGGCCACGGCGGCGGCGATGTCGTCGCGCGCGGCGTTGCAGTAACCGCACCAGTTGGTCCCGAAATCGAGAGCCACGATGCCGGGATGCGCGTCGATCGCGCCGCGTTCGGGCTGGGTGGTGTCATAGGGCTTGGTCATGCAAGGTCTCCTTTACCGTCCTGTTAAGGCAATGACAATAGAGTACCGCAAAACGCTGCCTTCGGCAGCGCCGGCGCCGCCATTACCCGTTCTGCAAGGAATGCGAACTCAAGGTGAAACAGCGAACGGAAGCGCTGCCCGGCGGGTGGCATCCTGAAACCGGTATAAACGTCAAGTAAAGGAGCCCATCATGTCTGACGATCTGCACAACCGTGGTCCACAGGACCGCAGCCGCATCAACCTGCATGAGCCGTGGGAAGTCCAGTACTGGACCAAGACCCTCGGCGTCTCGAAGGAAGAACTGGAGCGCGCGGTCAAGTCGGCCGGCAGCAGCAGCGTGAATACGGTGCGCCAGCACCTGACCGGCAACAAGCACTAAGCGCTACCGCTTCACGCGTCAAGCGCCAAGGTTTTATGCTTCGCCGCGCCGGCCCTGCCCGGGTCGTGGCGGCGAGGCACGCACCGCCATCCCTGCGGACGCCCATGCGTCTCGCCCGGCGCATCGCTTCGATGCGTCACCTCTGAACCTCCGCTGCACCGGCCGCGCTGCCGGCCCGCGCCTCGATACAACCTGATTCGAAAGGAGCCCAATGACACTCCGCGGCTATTTCACTTCCCTCGACATAAGCTGGACCAACCTTGCCTTCGCCATCGGCGCGGCGGTCGTCAGCTTCACCCTCATCCACGGCGCCGTGATGCTGTTCCGGCGCCGCCTCGACGGGCTCGACAGCCCGCGCGCCCACAAGCCCCTCGTCGATGTGCTGCGCCACACGCTGGCGCGCACCAGCAAGCTGGCCATCCTGGCGACCTCGGTCCTGATCGGCGTGTCCGTCCTCAACCTGCCGCCGCCCTGGGATGCGCGCGTCGGCCACCTGTGGTTCCTGACCCTGGGCGCCCAGATCGCACTGTGGCTGCACCGCGCGATCGACGTCAGCGCGCGCCGCTACTTCCAGGTACACGGCAAGGGTCGCGAGGACGACCAGGTCTCGGTTGCGCATACCCTCGTCATCTGGGCGATGCAGTGGAGCGTGTGGACCATCTTCCTGCTGGCGATGCTGTCCAACCTGGGCATCAACGTCACCACCTTCGTGGCCAGCCTCGGCATCGGCGGCGTGGCCGTCGCGCTGGCGGTGCAGAACATCCTCGGCGACCTGTTCGCCTCGCTGTCGATCGCGCTCGACAAGCCCTTCGAGGTCGGCGATTCGATCTCGGTGCCGGAGTTCTCCGGCTCGATCGAGCACGTGGGCCTGAAGACGACCCGCATCCGCGCCCTCTCCGGCGAGCAGATCGTGATCGCCAACGCCGAACTGCTGCGCAAGGTGGTGCACAACTTCAAGCGCCAGTCGACCCGCCGCGTGCAGTACACGCTGCGCGTCAACCCGTCCACCGCGCCCGAACTCGCGGCCAAGGTGCCGGAGCGCCTCGGCGCCATCATCCAGGCAAAGGACCAGGTCAAGTTCGACCACGTCAACCTGACCACCATGACCCAGGACTATATCGAGTACGACATCGTCTACAACCTGCAGGATGCCAACTACGGCCTGTTCCTGTCGACCCAGCAGGCGGTGCTGCTGGAAACCATGGAAATGCTGCGCGACCTGGGCATCTCGACCGCGCCGCGCGTCCAGGAATTCACGCTGCACGAGCAGCCAGGCAAAGGCGACGTCCGCGCGCCGGCCGCCGAGGGCGTCAACGCGCCGACCTATGGGATTCCTGGCGGCACGCGGGCGCCATCCCTGATCCGTGGCGCCTAAAATCCCCCACTCACGTTTCAAAAGGAGAAAGCAATGCCCGAAGAGAAGCAATTCCCCGCACAGCAACAGCAGCCCCCGGGCACCGAAGCACGGCTGACCCCGAAGGCCGACCACGGCGAAACCAGCTACGTCGGCCGCGGCCGCCTTGAAGGCAAGGCAGCCGTCATCACCGGCGCCGACTCCGGCATCGGCCGCGCCGTCGCCCTGGCCTATGCGCGCGAAGGCGCCGACGTCCTGATCGGCTACCTGAACGAGGACGAGGATGCGCAGGAAACCGCGCGCCTGGTCACCGAAGCCGGCCGCAAGGCGGTGCTGTTCCCCGGCGACCTGTCCGATCGTAACGTGTGCCGCGCGCTGGTCGACAAGGCGGTGCAGGAATTCGGTCGCATCGACGTGCTGGTGAATAACGCCGCCTACCAGATGTCCCACGAATCGATCGACGAGATCCCGGACGACGAATGGGAACACACCTTCGCGGTGAACATCAGCGCGATGTTCTACATCTGCAAGGCGGCGGTAAAGCACATGAAGCCGGGCTCGAGCATCATCAACACCACCTCGATCAATTCCGACAAGCCGACGCCGCAGCTGCTGGCCTACGCCACCACCAAGGGCGCGATCGCCAACTTCACGGCCGGCCTGGCGCAGCTGCTGGCCGAAAAGGGCATCCGCGTGAATTCGGTGGCCCCGGGCCCGATCTGGACGCCGCTCATTCCGTCGACCATGCCGCCGGAGAAGGTCGAGAGCTTCGGCGCCGAGACGCCGATGAAGCGTGCCGGGCAGCCCAAGGAACTGGCACCGGTGTACGTGATGCTGGCGACCGACGAGGCGAGCTACGTATCGGGCGCGCGCATTTCGGTGACCGGCGGTACGCCGATCCTGTAAGTAGTCAGTAGGGTGGACGGCCTCGCCGTCCACGCGTCCAACGCACATCTGAAAAAAGCGGTGCCGCCCTCGTCGCGCTCATCACGCGCCGACGATCACCGCGTGGCCGGGGAACCCGTCCACGCTACGTTTTTGTTCGCGTCACGGAAATTTACCCCTGAATTTCCGTTCCCGTCACGGTAAATCGATCACGCATCGTTGGGCAACTGGCTGCCCTGCCCCGGCGGCAAGGGTTCCTGCTCCGGTTCCGGCATCGGTGCCTGCTCCGGGCTCGGACCGACCGGTTCGTCGGCCGGCGCACCGCCTTCCTGCTCCATGTCGCCGCCCTCTTCCATGTCTTCCTCGACCGGCGCTTCCTCGCGGCGGTAGACCGGCGCCGCCTTCTGGCCGCCCGGGAACAGCGCGTCGGCGCTGACCTTGCCGCTAACGAGAGCCTCCTTGAAGAAGTCGCCGACCAGCAGGATCGCGCTGTGGCCACCCTGGCCCCAGTAGTTCGAGCGCATCGTCACGCGGTTGTCGTTGAAGCCGACCCAGGCGCCCGCCACCAGGTTCGGGTGCATCATGATGAACCAGCCGTCGGCATTGTTCTGGGTGGTGCCGGTCTTGCCGGCGACGTCGGCGGTGATGCCGAACTTGTAGCGGATCGCGGTGCCGGTGCCGCGGTTGATCACACCGCGCATCATGTCGAGCAGCGTGACGGCGGAGGCCTGCGACAGCACGCGCTGCGGCTGCTGCGAGCCGAAATCGGCGATGACCTTGCCGTCGCGGTCGGTGATCCTGCGCACGAACACCGGGTGCCGGTATTCGCCCTGGGTGGCGATGGTGGAATACGCGCTCACCATCTCCAGCAGCGTCACCGGGCTGGTGCCGAGGGCGATCGACGGCACCTGGGCCAGCTTCGACTGGCGCACGCCCATATCCTGGGCCAGCTTGACGATCGGCGTCACGCCCACGTCCTGCATCACCTGCGCGGTGATGGTGTTTTTCGAGAACACCAGGCCGTCGCGCATCGTCAGCGTGCGTCCGGTAGTGCCGCTCATGTCGGTCGGGCGCCAGACGGTGCCGTCACTGAAGCGGATGCTGGTGACCGCGTCGCGGTAGGGATGCTCGGGAGCGATGCCCTTTTCCAGCGCGGCCGCGTAGACGATCGGCTTGAAGGTGGAGCCCGGCTGGCGCGCCGCCTGGTTCACGTGGTCGTACTGTTCGCGCTGGAAGTTGCGGCTGCCGACCCAGGCTTTGATTTCGCCGCTGGCCGGGTCCATGGCGACGAAGCCGGCTTCCAGGCGCGACTTGGCCACTTTCAGGTTGCGCATGAATTCGCGGTTGCCCTTGAGCCGCTTGAGTACGGCCTCCGGCTTGTCACCGGCCTCGACCGCCTTGCGGTACTCGCCCGATTCGCGTACGAAGGCGTTCAGCAGCTCGCCGTGCGACTGCCAGAAATATTCGAACGGCGTCACGTTCTCGCGCATCGAAATGTAGGTCTGCGGCTGGCTGGCGTTGACCTGCCATGAGTGGGCCCAGTCGACGTCGGCGATCGCCTGCAGCGCGTCGGCCTGGCGTTCCACCGCGCGCACCGCGTCCTGCTGCAGGTCGTAGTCGAGCGTGGTCTGCACCACCAGGCCGTCCTGCTGCAGGTCGGCGTCGTTCTTGTCGGCCCATTCGACCAGCCAGCGCCGCACGTAGGCGGTGAAGTGGTCGTCCTTGCCGGTGCGCTCGGCCTGGCGCGTGAAATGCAGGCCCAGGCGCCGCCGCGACAGCTGCTTGAAGCGATTCTCGTCGAAGGCGCCGGCCTTCAGCATCTGTGCCAGCACCACGTTGCGGCGCGCCAGCGAACGTTCCGGATTGGTCACCGGGTTGTAGTAGGCGGTGCCCTTCAGCATCCCGACCAGGGTCGCGGCCTCGGTCTCGTTCAGCTGCAGCGCCGGCTTGTTGAAATAGGTGCGCGCCGCCGCCTCGATGCCGTAGGTGTTGTACAGGAAGGGCACCGTGTTCAGGTAGGCTTCGAGGATCTCGGTCTTGCTGTAGGTGTTCTCGATCTTGAAGGCGGTGATCAGTTCCTTCAGCTTGCGGTTGATGTTGCGCGCGCGGCCGATCTCGTCGCGGAACATGTTGCGCGCCAGCTGCTGGGTGATGGTCGAGCCGCCCTGGGCATCGCCCTTGATGGTGGCGACGAAGGCGCCGGCGGTACGGGTGAAGTCGATGCCGTGGTGTTCGTAGAAGCGGTGGTCCTCGGTCGCGATCAGCGCCGTCACCACGTGTTTCGACACCTGCGACAGCGGCACCCGGTCCTGCACCCCCTGCTCGAAGCTGGCCAGCGTGCGGCCGTCGCTCGACACCACCACGGTCGGACGCGCCACGCGCGCCTGCTTCACATCCTCGATGCCCGGCGTCAGCGGGAACAGGATGGCGATGTAGATGACGAAGATGGCCACCAGCAGGACGAACGCGCCGCCGGCGATCCATAGCCAGCGTTGCACCGGCGGCTTCTGCATGAGCAGTCCGTGCGCCCGCGCGTACTGCTGCCGTGCGCGCGCCCCGGCGCGGTCCAGCAGCCTGCGTTCGCGTCCATTCCATTGCTTGCCGTTGTTATGGTCATCCACTTCGGTTCCTGCCTGCTACATATTAATAGAGCTGCAAGTATAGCTGACGGCGTGTAAATGTACGCTGCACAAGAGTACGCACCGCGCTCAGGCCGACGCCGGATGGGGCTCGACCCGGCGCCCGTTGCGCAGCAGCGCTGCCACTTTCGGCCCGGGCTCGGCCTTGCCGTACACATGCCCCTGCACCTCGTCGCAGCCGCGCCGCTTCAAGGTGTCGAGCTGGGCCTCGGTCTCGACCCCTTCCGCGATGGTACGCATGCGTAGTCCGCGCGCCAGTTCAATGATGGCAGACACCATCGCCGCATCGTCTTCGCTGCAGGCGATGTCGCGCACGAAGCTGCGGTCGATCTTGAGCACGTCGACCGGGAAGCGGCGCAGGTAGGACAGGCTCGAATAACCGGTGCCGAAATCGTCGATCGACAGCTTGATGCCCATCCGTTTCAGCTCGCACATGGTGCGGATCGCGCCTTCGACGTCTTCCATCACCAGGCTCTCGGTGATTTCGATCTCGAGCGAGGATGGCGGCATGCCGGTTTCCTCGAGCACGCGCTCGATCTGGCGCAGCAGCCCGGGGTCGGCGAACTGGCGCGCCGACAGGTTGACCCCCACCCGCAGCGGACCGTAGCCGGCATCCTGCCAGTCGCTGTGCTGGCGGCAGGCGGTGCGCAGCACCCAGGCCCCGATCGGGACGATCAAGCCGGTTTCCTCGGCCAGGTTGATGAAGCGGTCCGGCCGCACCATGCCCATGCTCGGGTGGCGCCAGCGGATCAGGGCCTCGACCCCGACCACCGAGCCGCTGAGCAGGTCCACCTGCGGCTGGTAATGCAGTTCGAATTCGTTCTGGCTGAGGGCACTGCGCAGCGCCATCTCGAGCGCCAGGCGGTCGCGGGCCCGGGCATTCATGCTGGGGGTATAAAACTGCATTGTGTTGCGCCCGGTCTCCTTGGCGCGGTACATCGCTACTTCCGCATGCTGGATCAGGGTGGCGGCGTCGCTGCCGTCCGAGGGGAAGCCGGCCACGCCGGCGCTGCCGGTCAGCACCAGCTCGTGGCCGTCGAGCACCAGCGGGTGCGCCAGCGCGTCCAGCACGGCGCGTACGGTGTCGGCGGCTTCGCCCTCGTCGGCGCGTCCGGGCAGCACCAGCACGAATTCGTCGCCGCCGGTGCGCGCCACCGTGTCGCTGCGCTTGACCGCGCCGGCGATGCGCGCGGCGACCGTCTTCAGCAGGTGGTCGCCGGCCTGGTGCCCGAGGGTGTCGTTGACGAATTTGAAATGGTCGAGGTCGAGCGCGGCCACCCAGACCGAAGGCCGCCCGCCCGAGAAATTCAGCGCACCCTCGATGCGGTCGTGCAGCAGCGAGCGGTTGGCCAGGCCGGTGAGCGTATCGAAGCGCGCATGCGACTCCAGTTCGGCCTCGTAGCGCTTGGCCGTGGTCACGTCGTACTGGGTCATCACATAATGGGTGGTCCGGCCTTCGCGGTCGTTGACCGGCGCGATGTAAACCTCGGCGAACAGTTCGCGTCCGTCCTTGCAGCGCAACCGCATCGACGCATGACCTTCGCGCCGCTCGCGCATCGCGCTGCGCAGTTCGGCCACCGCGGCCTGGTCGGGCTCCTTTTCGCCCAATTCGAGCAGGCTGCGCCCGACGACCTCGGCGGCGGCATAGCCGCGCATGCGCTCGAAGGCCGGGTTCACGTGCACGATCGGGAAGCCCGGGCGGGTGGCACTGATCAGGATCACGGCGTTCGCGCTGGCGTCGATGGCGCGCCGGTACAGGCGCAGGTCGACCAGGGCGTCGCGCAGGTCGGCGGTGCGGCGCGCGACCAGCTCCTCGATGCGGCGCGTGCGCAGCACCCGCGACTGCACGTAAGCGGCCGTCGCCAGGCTGACCAGCGCTCCCAGTACCAGCACCATGAACGACGCCGCTCCGCTGCGTATCTCGGTGGAGCGGCCTGTCAGGCGTACTTCCCAGGACTGGCCGGCGACCTCGAAGCGCCGGGTCGTGTTGAACACCGTGCCGTCGAACCAGCCGTGCCAGGCCGGTAGCAGGCTGCGCGCCAGCGCGTCGTTGCGGAACGCCAGCGCCGGTCCCGCCGCCGTAGGACCGTACAGTTCGATGCGCATCCCGGCACGGTCCAGCATGCGCGCCATCGACAGCGTGGCTCCGGCCATGGCGGCGACGTCGATCACCACCGCGGTATCGCCGCCCACGGCGGCGTGGCGCGCCAGGCGGTCGGCCGGCGCCGGGCCCGTCTCGTAGAAAGGCTGCACCACCACGATGCCCATGTGATCGTGGCGCTGCACCAGCGGCAGCATGACCGTGGACACCGGCCGGCCGCTGTCCAGCGCGCGCAGGAACGCGGTCTGCTCGTCAGGGAACGACAGGGCGTCGTAGCCGAGCACGACCTCGTTGCCGGCAGCCGGCTCGATGTATTCGACCACCAGGTAGCGCGCGCGTTGCGCGGCGCGGACCAGGCCGCCCTCCTCGCGCTCGACGATACGGAAGCCCGGACGGGCGCGTCCCTGGGCGCGCTCGTAGGCGGCGCGCTGGTCTTCGGTCACGATGCGTTCCAGGGCGACGGCCTGGACATAGGGGTGGTTATCCAGCAGCGGACCGACGAAGGCGCCGAACTGGCCGCGGTCGACCTGCCCGACCGCGGCGAACAGGGCGCTGGTCGCATGCAGTACGTGCATGGCGTCCTCGAAGCCGCGCCTGATGGCGGCGCTGCGGGCGTCGCTGAATTGCATGAATTCGGCGCGCGCGCGTTCCCGCTCCCCCGTGCGCGTATCGATGAACATGAACGCAGTGATCCCCAGTCCGGCCAGAAGGGTGAGGACAGACAGGACTGACGGCAGCCGCATGCGCCGACGGCCGGGGCGCGCATTTCGGATAGACATGACCCATGCTAGCAGGGTTCAGCCGATATGCACGCTGTATTGACGCTCAGTCCGCGGTGCTCAGTCCTTGGCCTCGGCCGGCGGCTTGATCCGTCCCAGCTGCAGCCGCGCCAGGCATGGATACAGCGGCGGGCTGATCGCGCGCGCGACCACGAACGACACCAGCGCGCAGGCCATCAGGCTGAGTACCATCGCATGGCCGTCGACCATCTCCATCACGATGATGAAGGCGGTCAGCGGCGCTTGCGTGGCGGCGGCCAGGAAGCCGACCATGCCCAGCGCGATCAGCGCCGGCACCTGGGCGTGGTACAGCAGCAGCGCGATGTCGTTGCCGAGCGCGGCCCCGATCGCCAGCGAGGGCGCGAAGATGCCGGCCGGGACGCCGGACCAGGTGGTCAGCCAGGTGGCCAGGAACTTGAACAGCGCATAGGCCGCCGGCATCGTGCCGCTGCCTTCGACCATGGCGCGCGTGGTGCCGTAGCCGGAGCCGAAGGCGGCGCCGCCGGTGACCAGGCCGATCACGGCCACCGCCAGCCCGCAGCCGGCCGCGAACCATACCGGACGGCGCGCGCGGAAGCGCGAAAAGCGGTCCTGGCCCTGGCCCGACAGCGACGCGATCAGCAGACGCGAGAACAGGCCGCCGGCGATCCCCGCCACTACCGCCAGCAGCAGGCCCGGCCACAGCAGGCCGAGGCCGATCGAGGACGCGTGAATGACGCCGAAATAGGCGCCGTTGCCGTGCGCCGACACCGCCACCAGGCCGGCCAGCACGATGCCGGCGATGATCAGGCCGCTGCTCCTCTGCTCGGGGGCGCGCGCCAGCTCCTCGATCGCGAACATGACCCCGCCCAGCGGCGTATTGAAGGCGGCGGCGATGCCGGCCGCGCCGCCCGCCACCAGCAGGCCATGCACGCCGACCGCGGCACCGGGCGGCATGTTGGCGGGCATGAAGCGGCGCGCCTGCAGCATGATGCCGGCGGCGATCTGTACCGACGGGCCTTCGCGCCCGAGCGACAGCCCGCCCAGCAGGCCGCCGGTGGTCAGCAGGATCTTGGCGACGCTCAGGCGCAGCGACACAAACAGCCCGCGCTCGGCCTCGCCGACGCGCGGCTCGAGCGTGGCCATCACCTGCGGGATGCCGGAGCCAGCCGCACCGGGCGCGAAGCGGCGCGTCAGCCAGACTACCGCGGCCGCGCACAGCGGCGTCCACAGCAGCGGGGCCCAGGCCGCCTGGTGGCGCAGCAGGGTGAACTGGGCGCTGGCGGCCTCGGCCAGCCAGGTAAAGCCGACGATGGTCAAGCCGGCCAGGATCGCCAGTGCCACCACCAGGCCGCGCACGGCCCAGACGCGCCAGTCGGACAGTTCGCGCCGCAGCGCATCGTCCCATTCGCCGGGCGAATTCATGCGTCCGGCATCTTCGCTTGCCGGTTTTCCGCTATCATCCTGCCATGTCCCCATCTTCAGATCCCATCCAGGCTGCGGAGCCGGCGTCGACCACGCGCGTGCTGCGCCAGTTCCGCATCGTCTTCAATTCCGTCAAAACCCACTTCCGCCAGGTCGAGCGCGAGGCCGGCGTCGGCGGGGCCCAGCTGTGGGCGCTGTCCGTGATCGAGCGCCGGCCCGGGATCGGCGTGACCGAACTCGCGCGCGAGCTCGATATCCACCAGTCCACCGCCAGCAACCTGATCAAGGCGCTGTGCGAACGCGGCCTGGCCGTCGCCGCGCGCGAAGGCATGGACCGCCGCAGCGTGTCGCTGCGCATCCTGCCACCGGGCCAGGACGTGTTGCGCAGCGCCCCGATGCCGTTCGCCGGCGTGCTGCCGGATGCCCTCTCCAGCCTCGACGAAGCCACCCTGGCCCGCCTTGAACAGGACCTCGGCAAGCTGATCGCCCTGCTCGAAGCCGACGAGTCGGTCGGCAAGGTGCCGCTGGCCCAGCTCTGACGCATCCATCCGGTTTCGATCAGAAAAAAAAGGCTCCCGGGAAGCCCGGGAGCCAAAGAGATACATCGTATCCTCATCGCTGATCGCAACGGCGGCGTCATGCTGCCCTGCTCACGCTTCTATGATGACATGGATGCTGTACTTGAGGCAAGTACATTTGATGAAATGTATGCGCAAACATGTCGTTGCGCTCAGTGCACCTGCTCCACCGCGCACTTCGACTTGCTGCCACGGATCTCACAGGTCGTCTTCTCGTTCCCATCGCGGTCATGCACGACCACGTGCCAGGTGTCGGTCCCGGTGCGCTCCATGGTCATGAAGCCGAAGCCGTCGATCCAGGAACTCATCGCGTCGACGCGCGCGCCGGGCGCCGGCAGCATGTCCGGAATGGAGGCCGGCAGCGGCACGATGTCTTCCGCGGTGCCGGCAAAACCCGCCACGAACTGGGTCGGATGGTCGGTCGCGAAGCTGGTCTGTTCCCACAGGTGCACGTGGCCCGACAGCAGCACGTCGACGCCGGCCGGCAGCAGGCGCGGCGTGAACGGGGCGAAGGTCTGGATCAGGCCGGCGTCGCCGCCGAACAGCTTGATGGCGCCGGTGTCGGCATTGCGTTCGGCGCCGAAGTTGTAGAGCGGATGGTGGTCGACCGCGATGCTGTGGCCGGCGCGCTTCGACAGCGCCTCGATCTTGCGCCAGGTGTCGGCATACTTGTCCAGCCGTGCGTCGCCCGCCTTGAAGCCTTTATACGAGGTGTTCGCACTGTCGAACACCAGGAACTGGGCATCGCCGCCGATCGGCACCACATAAGGGTCGGCGTAGTCGGCGACGGTATCCGCGGCCGGGTCGTCGCAGCTGCGCCCGTTCATCGGATGCGGGTCGAGGAAACGCCACCAGCCCTGGCCGCCGCGCACGCAGGTTTCGTGGTTGCCGCGCGCCATGATCCAGGGTGCGGCATCCAGCAGCGCCTTGCCCGGCGCGAAGAAGTCGGCCTTCCAGGCATCCCAGCCATAGCCCCAGGGCGAACCGGCGCAGCCGGGCCGGTCGGCCGGGCACGGCGCTTCGCGGTAGTGGAAGTCGCCCACGTGCACGACCAGGTCCGGCTTCCAGGCGGCGGCGCTGGCGGCCACGCGCGCGAATGGATAGGCCTTCGGATCGTTGCAGTCCTGGGTTTCCTTGGCCGTCAGGCGGCAGCCGGTGTCGCCGATCACGACGATGCGGCGCGGTTCCGCCTGCGGCAGCGGCAGCGCCTGCCCCGCCACCACGACGCGCGCCGCGCCTGCCGGCAGCGCCGTCTCGCAGGACAGCACGGCACTGGACGCCGGACCGGGCCGCGGCTTGCCGTCGCCGCCGGCGCGCAGCGGGATGGCACCCCACGGTGCGCGCACCGCCATCGGCGCCATCCTGCCGTCGATCTCGATCGAGGGGCAGGACCGGGCGGTGGTGATCGCGCGCGCAGTCGCGGCGCCGTCTGTGCCGACGATCACGAAGGCGGCTTCGGGCGGATGGGACGGCGGGACGCTGGCGCAGCCGCCGAGTATGGCGAGCAGGCTTGCAAGGGACAGGGAGCGGAAAACGGGCATGGACCAGCCTTGTTCAAAATTGCGAATTTACCATATTCAACGTGGCGCATCGTCAGCTACCCACAGTACATAATCCGTTCGCAATGCACGTTCAGCATATAAGCATAGGCGCATTCGGTATTGGCGAAGAGTTTGACCAACTGCTAAGCTTGCGCCCCCTCGACGGCCGCAGTGCCGTCGCCACATCCTCCCTAATATATATGAGCACCAAACATAAGAAGACCAATCCCTCGCGCGCTCTGCTCGCCCTGACGCTCGTCGCCGCCAGCTTCCCGGCCGCCCAGGCCCAGACCACCGCGGCCACCCAGCCGGCGGCCACCGACACCCCCGCCAACACCGTGGTCGTCACCGGCACCCGCTCGCTGAACCGCCGCAGCCTGGACACCGAATCCCCGGTCGACGTCATCTCCAGCAAGGACCTGCTGAGCACCGGCTCGGGCGAACTGGCCACCGTGCTGTCGCGCCTGCTGCCGTCGATGAACTTCGCGCGCCCGACCGGCGCCGACGCCAGCGACGCCGTGCGTCCGGCCCAGCTGCGCGGCCTGTCGCCGGACCAGACCCTGGTTTTGGTGAACGGCAAGCGCCGCCACACCTCGGCCGTGGTCAACGTCAACGGTACCCTCGGCCGCGGCTCGGCCCCGGTCGACCTGAACGCGATCCCGCTGGCCGCGATCGACCACATCGAAGTGCTGCGCGACGGCGCCGCCGCCCAGTACGGTTCGGACGCGATCGCCGGCGTCGTCAACATCATCCTGAAGCGCGGCGCCGACGGCGGCGAAGTCGAAGCCATGTACGGCGTCTACGACAAGGGCGACGGCGACCAGACCACGGTGCGCGGCTCGACCGGCTTCAAGCTCGGCGACAAAGGCTGGGCCCGCGTCTCGGTGGAAGCCGCCAACCGCCTGGCGACCAACCGCGCCGGCGTCGATCCGCGCCCGGCCGCCGGCCCGCGCCAGGGCTTCATCAACCAGCGCTACGGCGATCCGGACAGCAAGCCGAAGACCCTGTTCCTGAACAGCCAGTACAGCATCAACGACAATATCGACTGGTATGCCTTCGCCAACTACGGCGAGCGCAAGACCTCGGCCGCGGCGACCTACCGCACCGTCACCGCCGCATCGGCGGTGCGCCAGCTGTACCCGGAAGGCTTCCTGCCGCTGCAGGACAGCAAATCGACCGACAGCTCGCTGGTCACCGGCCTGCGCGGCGAACTGGCCGGCTGGCGTTGGGATGCGAGCCTGAACTACGGCCGCAACCGCTTCAACCTCGACATCGACAACACCGCCAACTACAGCCTCGGCAACGCCAGCCCGACCAGTTTCTACGCCGGCAAGCTGACCTCGACCCAGGAACTGGCCAACCTCGACGTCGCGCGCGAGATCCCGGTGTCGTGGATGGCCGGTCCGCTGACCGTGGCACTCGGCGCGGAAGCCCGCTACGAGTCCTACGAGATCGGCGCCGGCGAACCGAACTCCTACTTCGGCAGCGGTTCCCAGGGCTTCTCCGGCTTCCGTCCGGAAAACGCCGGCAAGAACAGCCGCAACAACCAGTCGCTGTACCTGAACCTGGAAGGCGACATCCTGAAGGACCTGTCCGGCTCGCTGGCGGTGCGCCATGAGCGCTACAGCGACTTCGGCAACACCACCTCCGGCAAGGGTTCGCTGCGCTACGCCTTCACGCCGCAGTTCGCGCTGCGCGGCACGGTGTCGAACGGCTTCCGCGCGCCCTCGCTGGCGCAGGAGTACTACACCATCACCACCACCAACTTCCTGGTGGTAAATGGCGTCAACACCCCGATCGAGACCGGCACCTTCCCGGTGGGCAGCATCGCCGCCGGCGCCCTCGGCGCCCAGGCCCTGAAGCCGGAACGCGCCCGCAACCTGAGCATCGGCGCGCAGTGGCAGCCAATCCGCAACTGGACCACCACCGTCGACCTGTACCGCATCGACATCGACGACCGCATCGTGTTCTCGTCGAACCTGCAGCTGGCCAATGCCCCGGCGCTGAACGCCGCGCTGCGCAACCAGGGCATTTTTGTGGGCGCGGCGCGCTACTTCACCAACGCCGTCGACACCCGCACCAAGGGCGTGGACGTGGTCAGCACCTACCGCCTGCCGCTGCAGCAGGGCGCGCGCGCCGACTTCACCCTGGCCTACAACCACAACGACAACGAAGTGCGCAAGGTGGCCGCCAACCCGGCGATCCTGGCCGCCAACAACCTGACCCTGGTCGACCGCCAGTCGATCAACCGCCTGACCGTCGGTTCGCCGAAGGACAAGCTGGCCCTGTCCGCCGACTACACCCACGGCGTCTGGAGCAGCCGCGCCAACGTTACCCGCTACGGCAAGTTCACCGTGCCGCAGAACGACCCGGCGCTGGACCAGAACTACGATCCGCAGTGGGTGCTGGACGTCTCGGCCAGCGTGCGCGTGGCCAGCAACTGGCGCGTGACGCTGGGTATCGACAACCTGACCAACCGCTATCCGGCGCAGGTGACGTCGGCCGGCAACCTGAACGTGAATGGCACGCAGCCGTACAGCATATGGGCGCCGAACGGGTTCAATGGGCGCTTCCTGTACGCCAAGGCTGGCTATAGCTGGTAATCTCGCTTGGATAAGTTGAGATAAGTTAGCGTTAATACCGTCGTCCCCGCGAAGGCGGGGATCCAAGTTCTGCGTGCGTCACGACTGCTCGACAAACTTGGCTCCCCGCCTCCGCGGGGACGACGTTTATGCGCTTGCAAGATTTTTCACGCTCGGGGCTGCACCTGGCTGCCGTGGTTTGCCCGAGTGCGCAGCTGAACGCGGGACCCCGCGTCAAGACCGCGCCACGGTACGGATCATGTCGAACGGCGAACTGGCGCCGGGCCCCGAGCGCGACGACAGCAGGCCGCTGTCGAAGCGGCCGAAGCCGGCATGCGCCTGGTCCGGCCGCGGCGTGCGCCAGCTGCGCGCCAGGCCGTAGCGCTCATCATCCCGGTCGTCTGCGGCGTCGCCGCCGGCGCCGTCCCCGGCGCGGCGTGTTTCCAGCAGCGTCACGCGCGCGCTCAGCGCCGCCACCGTGGCGCGCAGGGCGGCCAGCTCCGCCTCCTTCTGATGCAGCACGTCGTCGTGCGCAGCCTGCAGCGCCGCCACGCGCGCCTTGATGCGCGCATCGGCATTGGCGTGCAGGCGCTCGGCCAGCTGGCCGACCACGGCGCGCAGCGCCTCCTCGGTATCGTCGCGCTGCAGGCCGACGTCCGGGTCCTCGTCGCGCAGTTCGCGCAGGTATTTGTGGATGGTCGACTTGGAACCGCTGTCGCCCAGTGCATGCCGGACCGCATCGACCGACGGATACTTGCCGTCCGCCAGCATGCGGTCGCGCACCGACCTGACCTGTGCTTTCGTGAGTCCGCTTCGCGCCATGATCCGCCTCCGCTATTCGATAACGTCGTTCAGGAGCTGGCCTGCTCCACCAGCCCGCGATGCTGTGCCCGGTTCAGTTTCGGATGCACGACCGGCACTGTCAACATCGTGCTGCCCACGGCCATCAGCAGCAGCGCCGTGAAAGTCTCGCTGGTGATGATGCCCTTGTCGAGCAGGATGTTGGCAAAGATGATTTCGATCAAACCCTTGGTTTGCAGCAGCCAGCCGATGATGGTGGCTTCGCCGCGCTTCCACTTCAGCATGCGGCCGGCGATGTGGGCACCGGCCAGCTTGCCACCCACCGAGGCGAACAGCAGCAGGCCGCCGACGAAGAACACGGCATAGCCGCCCATGTCCCATTTGGTGCGCAGGCCGGTGCTGAGGAAGAACACCGGCATCAGTACCAGCAGCACGTTCTTGAACAGCGCATCCAGCTTGTCCTGGCCGAACCAGTCGGCGTCCATCACCACGCCGGCCAGGAAGGCGCCGACCATGAAGTGCAGGCCGGCCCAGTCGGCGCCGAAGCCGCAGGCGATCAGCCAGATCATGGCCACGTACCAGCGGTCGGATTGCGGCAGGCGCGCCATCAGGCGGCGGAACACCAGCGTCAGCAGCGCGAAGCCGGCCAGGAAACCGAGCTGGCGGCCAACGCGCTCCCAGTCGAGCATGATCAGGGCCAGCACGCCCCAGATGGCGACGTCGTCGAGGCTGGCATAGCGCAGGATGCGCTGGCCCATCGGCTGGCGCAGGATGTCGAGCTTTTCCATCAGCAACACCAGCACCGGCAGCGCGGTGACGGCGCAGGCCATGCCGGTTCCCAGGGTAAATTGCCAGACTTGTGCGTTGGGGCCCATCCAGCCCGGATAGGCGACCAGCAGCAGCGCCGCGCCGCAGCCGAGCAGTAGCGGCATGGCGAGCGACAGGCCGGCGGTGGTGACGCTCTCGCGGCGGTAGGTCCACACTTTCTTGAGGTCGAGCTCGATACCGGCCAGCATCACGAACAGCATCACGCCCCATTGGGCAATGCCGTTCAGGGTTTTCATGACGTCCGGGTTGAATACGAACTTGTGATATTCGGGAAAAATCGCCCCTGCCACCCCCGGACCGAGCACGATGCCGCCGATGATCTGGACGATCGCCAGCGGCGCCACATAATCGGTGCGGCCGAGTCGCCACACCAGATACGGCAGGCTGAAGATCAGCAGCATCGCCAGCAGGAAGATCTCAGTGGTACTCATACGTCTCCTTGATGTTATGTAATTATGTAACGCTATGATCTGCCTATGCTATCGAACAATTGAATGTTTGAAAAGCAAGGGGCTGATAGGGCAGCTGATAGGTGTGGCATGCCGCACTGGAGCATTTTGCGTAATTTGACGATGATTGATAAAATGTTATTTTTATTTGCATCGACATCGTTATGGAACCCAGTGCCCCGATGGCAGACGACGCACGCCTTGCCGTGCTCGAGTCGTATGGCATCCTCGACACGCCGCCCGAGCAGGCCTTCGACGACGTGGTCAAGCTGGTCTCCCAGCTGCTGGATGCGCCGATCGCCGTCGTCAACCTGATCGCCCGGGGCCGCCAGTGGTTCAAGTCCGAAGTCGGTCTCGGCGTCCGTGAAATGCCGCTCGACGATTCGATCTGCAAGTTCGCCTTGCTGGAAGAATCGCGGATGGTGGTGCCGGACACCCTCGAGGATCCGCGTTTCGGGTCCAATCCGCTGGTGACCGGCGCGCCCGGCCTGCGTTTCTACGCCGGCCAGGTGCTGAAAACACGGGATGGCGTCCCCTTGGGCACGCTGTGCGTGCTGGACACGGTGCCGCGCCCGGGCGGACTGACGGCGCAACAGGAATTCGCGCTGGCCACGCTTGGCCAGCAGGTCATGAGCCAGATCGAATTGCGCAAGGCGCTGGTCGACCAGCAAGCCTTGATCGCGCAGCAGGCGTCGGCCCAGGCCGCGCTGCGCCAGGCCGACCGCAGGAAAGACGAGTTCCTCGCCATGCTGGCCCATGAACTGCGCAACCCATTGGCGCCGATCACCTCGGCCGCCGCCATCTTGACGAATTTCAAGTTCGACGAAGCCATGGTCAGGCGCGCCAGCGCGATCATCTCGCGCCAGGCCAGCCACATGACCTCGCTGATCGACGACCTGCTCGACGTCTCGCGCGTCACCCGCGGCAAGGTTGAACTCGAACTGGGCGAGCTCGACATCAAGGACGTGATCGCCGACGCCGTCGAACAGGTGCGGCCGCTGGTCGAGCGCCACGGGCACGCGCTGGCCCTGCAACTGGCGCCGGGCCAGGCCATCGTCAGCGGCGACCGCAAGCGCCTGGTGCAGGTGGTGGCCAACCTGCTCAGCAACGCCGCCAAGTACACGCCGGATGGCGGCCGCATCGAGGTCGCGCTCGTAACCGGGCCCGGTACGGTCGCGTTCACGGTCTGCGACAATGGCATCGGCATGACGCCGGAACTGATCGGCCATGCCTTCGAACTGTTTTCGCAGGGCGCACAGGGACTCGACCGCAGCCAGGGCGGCCTCGGTATCGGCCTGGCACTGGTCAAGAGCCTGGTGCAGCTGCACGGCGGCAGCGTCGGCGCGCAGAGCGGCGGCAGCGGCATGGGCAGCGCCTTCCGCCTGACGCTGCCGCTTGCCGCGCCCGCGGCGCAGCGGCGCGAGGCACAGCCCGGCCGACCGGACGACGGGCAGGCACCGGCACTGCGCGTCGGCATCGTCGACGATAACCAGGATGCGGCGCTGACGCTGGCACTGTTCCTCGAGACAAGTGGCCACACGGTCACGGTCGCGCACTCGGCCGGCGCCGCCCTCGCCGCCCTGCCGCCATTCGCGCCCGACGTCTGCCTGCTCGATATCGGCCTGCCCGACATGAACGGTTTCGAGCTGGCGCGCGCCCTGCAGGGCGGCGCCGGCGCTGCGCGTCCGGTGCTGATCGCCGTCACCGGCTATGCGCAGGACAAGGACCGAGACGCCGCGCTGGCGGCCGGGTTCGACGCCTTGCTGGCGAAGCCGGTCAGCCTCGATACGCTGAATGCCGTGCTGGCGCGTGCCGGGCGTCGCCGCCTGGAAGCGCCGGTGGCGCCGCCGGTGCCGGCATGAACGAGTTCCGGTTCAAGGTATTTCGCAGGCTGGTCGCGGTGACCGGGCATCCCGGCGCCTGGCGGGTCTTTTACCTGGGCGCCGACGGCAAGCGGCGCCCGGCCGATTTCGTCGTGCCGGACGACGTCGCCGCAGACGATCTCGCAGCGTATCTGGCTGATCTGTTCCACGAAGACGCGACACCGGGCCACGACTGCTTGCAGCGGCTGCCCTGACCCGGCTTCCTGCGGGTTGACTACACCCGCGGCGGGTCGGTCTCGCGCGCGTACACCTTGTACTGCGCCACCGCCCTGGCGAACGCCCGCAGCGCCGCCGGCAGCTGCGCCGGATCGGCCACGATCAGCCCCGGATCCGGTTCGCCGCCCGGCAACGCCGGCGGAAGCCCCGCAGCCGCCACCAGCTGCCGCCCTGCCCCCAGGATCAGGAAGGCCTTGTCGTGGCGGTAGGCGTCGCGCACGAAGTCGAGGACGCGGCCGTCGCGCGCCAGCGCCGCCGCCGACCCTTCGCCCGGCGCCACTACCACCGCGTCGTACATCACCGACGGCGTGGTCTCGACCGTCACCTCGACGTCGAGCGGTTTGTCGTTGACGGCTTTCAGTTCGCCCAGGCGCAGGCCGACGATGCGCGGCTGGGCGCCTTCTTCCAGCAAAAAGGCGTACAGGCGACGCGCGGCGGCGGCATCGACGCCGTCGCCGGCCAGGATCGCGATGCGGCGCGTGCGGATGCCGGTCTTGCCGGGGCGGGCCAGCAGCGACAGCGACGGCGACGGCGGGTAGTCCGGGATCGGGGTGTCGTTCACGCGCGGTAGCGCCGGCGGCACCGGGATGCCGAGGCCGTCGGCCACGGCGCGCGCCAGGCCGGCGTCGACGTTGGCCAGACCGGCGACGATGCGGGCGCGGATGGCCGGCGTCTGCACCCGCGTCAGCTCGAACCGGAAGGCATCGACGATGTGCTTCTGTTCCACCGGCGTCTGGCTCTTCCAGAATAGCCGCGCCTGGCCGTAGTGTTCGGCGAACAGTTCCGGCTTGCCGCGCACCTTGCTGGCATCGATGTGCTCGGCGTAGCTGACGAAGCCGCGCTGGCCGGCCTGGAACGGGCAACCGCCGGCCAGCGAGTTCGGCTCGTAGGCCACGCGGCCGCGGTTGATCGCCTGGCGGTGGAAGCCGTCGCGCTGGTTGTTGTGGACCTGGGCGACCGGGCTGTTGATCGGGATCTCGTGGAAGTTCGGACCGCCCAGGCGCGTCAGCTGGGTGTCGACATACGAGTGGATGCGCCCCTGCAGCAGCGGGTCGTTGGTGAAGTCCAGGCCCGGCACCAGGTGGGCGGTGCAAAAGGCCACCTGCTCGGTCTCGGCGAAGAAGTTGTCCGGGTTGCGGTTCAGGACCAGCTTGCCGACCGGGCGCAGCGGCACCAGTTCCTCGGGCACCAGCTTGGTCGGATCGAGCACGTCGAACACCTTGAAGTCGGCTACCTGCTGTTCGGTGAAAATCTGCAGCCCGAGTTCGTACTCGGGGAACTGGCCGGCCTCGATCGCTTCCCACAGGTCGCGCCGGTGGAAGTCGGGGTCGGCGCCGGCCAGTTTCACCGCTTCGTCCCACACCAGCGAATGGGTGCCCTGCAGCGGGGTCCAGTGGAACTTCACGAAGTGCGACTCGCCTTGTGCATTCACCAGCCGGAAGGTGTGCACGCCGAAGCCCTGCATGGTGCGGTAGCTGCGCGGGATCGCGCGGTCCGAGTTCACCCACAGCAGCATGTGGAAGATCTCGGGCGACAGGCCGGCGAAATCGTAGAAGGTGTCGTGCGCGCTCGAGGCTTGCGGGATCTCGTTGTGCGGCTCCGGCTTGACCGCGTGGATGATGTCCGGGAACTTCATTGCGTCCTGGATGAAGAACACCGGGATGTTATTGCCGACCAGATCGAACACGCCTTCCTCGGTATAGAACTTGGTGGCGAAGCCGCGCACGTCGCGCACGGTGTCGGCCGAACCGCGCGAACCGGCGACGGTGGAAAAGCGCACGAACACCGGCGTGCGCTTGCCCGGCTTGGAAAACAGCGCCGCCCGGGTGAAGCTCGACAGGTCGCCGTAGTTCTCGAAGTAGCCGTGGGCGCCCGAGCCGCGTGCATGCACTACCCGTTCCGGAATGCGCTCGTGGTCGAAGTGGGTGATCTTTTCGCGGAAGATGAAATCTTCCATCGCGGTCGGGCCGCGCAGGCCGATCTTCAGCGAATCCTGGTTGTCGGCGACCTTGACGCCCTGGTTGGTCGTGAGTTCGCGCTTGGTATCGTCGACGCGCACGCGGTCGAGCGGGCCGTTCAGCGGATTCTCACCGATGTCAGGTTGGCCGTCGCCGGTCTTGCGCGAGGCGATGTCTTCGGTGGTCGTGCTGGCGGTGGCCAGCGGCGTGTCCGGCACGAACACTTCGCCGCGGTGGGCGGCGTAGGCGGCCAGGCCGTATTCGAGGCCCTTGGTCGCATTGTAGGGACGGTCGGCGGCGAGTTCCTTGTTTTCGCTGACCTTTTCCAGCAGGCGCTCGCTCTCCGGCGTGTCGGCACCAAGGCTTTCCGGCGGGTTCGGGTCGGACGGACCGCCGACGGTACCGAGGATGGATCCGGCGCCGTCAAACGGGCCGTTGGGAGCGAACGCGGGGTCGCTGGGGTCGTACTCGTGCGTAGCCATGCATCACCTCGTTGGGTTGTGATGGAAAAGGCGCACACAATCCGGTTGTGCCTACTGGAAAAATGCCTTGCGTCCGGCTAAACGTGTACGCGATAGCTGAGTCTGCTTGCATAGCGGTGCTGGGTATTTGAGGGATGCCAAACGAAGCTGCTGGCTGGGGAACTGCCAATCCGTCGTCCCCGCGCAGGCGGGGACCCATGGTGAGCTACCTGCGTCCGTATGTTTGAAGCTGATCCACCGTTTTCGGCGCAATGATTTCTGTTCGTCAGCATGGATCCCCGCCTTCGCGGGGGACGACGATTTGGGGGTTATTTGACCCGCTGTTTCTCCAGCTTGCGCGCCAAGGTCCGCCGATGCATCCCCAGCCGCCGCGCCGCTTCCGAGATATTGAAATCGGTCTCGGCCAGCACCTCGTGGATGCGCTCCCACTCCAGCGTCTTGATCGACGTCGAGCGGTTGGTCAGCTCCACCTCGACGTTCCCGGCCACATGGTCGAAGGCCGCTTCGATGTCGTCGGTGTTGGACGGCTTGGCCAGGTACTGGCAGGCACCCAGCTTGATCGCCTCGACCGCGGTGCCGATGCTGGCAAAGCCGGTCAGGACCACGATCAGCATCTCGGGGTCGTGCTGGTGCAGCATCTGCACGCAGCCCAGGCCCGAGCTGTTGCCCTTCAGCTTGAGGTCGACCACGGCGTAGCCGGGCGAATGCTGCCGCAGCAGCTCGGTGGCTTCTTCGAGGCCGGGCGCCAGCAGCACCTTGTAGCCGCGCCGCTCGAACGAGCGGCCGAGGGTGCGGGCAAAAGCGTCGTCGTCTTCGATGATCAGCAGCAGGCGCTCGCCGTCGAAGGCGGTATCGGTATCGAGGTCGGTATCAGTGTTGGACATGGTCTGGTTTCTTGTCCAGGGCAATCGCCGACAGCGGCAGGGTCAGCCTGACCTCGGCGCCGCCCTCGGGACGGTTGGTGGCCGCCACGAAGCCGCCCAGCGTGCGCGCCACGTTCACGGCCAGGAACAGGCCGAGGCCGCCGCCGGGACGGCCCTTGCTGGACTGGTAGGGTTTGCCGAACTGGGCCAGCATGCTCGGTGCGAAGCCGGGGCCGCGGTCGCGCACGGTCAGGTGCAAGGTGCCGGCGTCGACGCCGGCTTCCAGGCTGACCCAGTCGGGCGAGGCGTCGAGTGCGTTGTCGAGGACGTTGTCGATCATCTGCTTGAGGGCCGAATCGAAGGCCACCGGCAGGTCGTCCTCGATGTGGTTGTCATAGGCGAAATCGCGCACCGGGCGGCTGTCCTGCCAGTCGTCGACCAGTTCGTCGAGGAAGGTGCGGATGGTGGTCCTGACCGCCGATTCGCCGCGCATTTCGCCGGCCGACAGCAGGATGCTGGTGACGATCGACTTGCAGCGCTTGAGCTGGGTCTGCATCTCGTTCAGCTCTTCCAGCAGTTCCGGACTGCGCTTGAACTCGGGCATGCGCTTCCAGTCGCCCAGGATCACGGACACGGTCGCCAGTGGCGTGCCCAGCTCGTGGGCGGCGCCCGAGGCCAGCAGGCCCATGCGTACGATGTGCTCTTCCTCGGCGGCGCGCTGCCGCAGGTCGGCCAGCTGCGCCGCCTTCACCCGCAGGGTGGTCGAGATGCGCGAGATGAACACCACCAGCAGCGCGGCGTTGAGCACGAAGCAGATCAGCATGCCCTGCACGTACAGGCTGGCGATGCCGCGCGCGTGGTCGAACGGCAGCGGCAGCGGCTGGGCGAAGATCGAGAGGCCGGCCAGGCAGGCCAGCGTGATGCCGACGATGGTCCAGGTCGACCAGGCTTCCAGCAGCACCGCCGACAGGATCACCTGCAGCAGGTAGAGAAAAGCAAAGGGATTGGTGGTGCCGCCCGACAGGTAGAGCTGGATGGTCAGGCTGGCGACGTCGACCAGCAGCGCGAGGAACAGTTCGTTGTTGTTGACCGGGCGGTGTTCGTGCCAGCGCAGGTGGCTGGCGACGTTGAAGGCGATCAGGCAGGCCAGCACTTCCAGCATCTGCACCAGCGGCAGCTGGACGCCGAATACCAGGATGGCGGCGGCGATGGTGGTGACCTGGCCGATGACGGCGATCCAGCGCAGCTCGATCAGCTGCAGCATGTTCTTGTGACCGGCCGCGTATTCGACGTCGGCAGCGGAATGCGCGCGCTGCAGCGCGGCCGCTATCGGTTTGCCGTCAGTCGTCGCGCTCATCGTCGTTTGCCCCTGCATCTTGCTTGAATGCGCTGGAACCGGCGCGCATGGCCCACCACCACGCGCCGCCGACCATCAAGGCAAGCGCATACCAAGTGATCGCATAGACCAGGTGGCTGTTCGGGAAATTCACGACGGTGAGCCCACCGATCGGGCGGTCGGGCGAATCGGACGGGTTCTGGTTGGCGGCGGCGTCGATGAAGAACGGGGCCGCCTGCGGAACGCCGCGCGCGGCCGCGATCGCGCGGATGTCGCGCACGAACCAGCGGTTGGCGGCGGGGTCGTTGTTGCGGACAAAAGCGCCGCCCTGCTCGCCGATGCGCAGCAGGCCGGTGACCGTAGTGGCCGCGGACGTGGCCGCGGATGTGGCCGCGGATGTGGCTGCCGCACAGGGCGCCGGGCCAGCCTTGCGCGCCGTGTAGCGCGTCGGCGCCCCCAGGTCGGACGGGATGAAGCCGCGGTTGACGATGATGATCTGGCCATCGTCGGTGCACAGCGGCGTTAGCAGCCAATAGCCGCTGCCCTGCTCGGTGAGGGCCTGGACGGGGGTGGTGAGGTCGTATAAATAGGTGCCGCGCAAGACGGTGCGACGGTATTCGTCGCCGGCGGCGGTAATGCCGGCCCAGCGCGCCGCGGGGGGCGGCGCCACCGGGGCGGCGTGCACGCGTGCTTCCACGCGTGCGATGAGGTCCAGTTTCCATTGCAGGCGATAGACCTGCCAGGTGCCGAGACCCGCGAAGAGCACGATCAAGAGCAGTGCCAGAACCACCAGCCACGGATTGAACCGCTTGCCAGCGCTCCCCGGTACTGCTGCTTGATCGCTCTCCCGCATCGATGCTGCTTACTGCATGTCGTGCATGCCGTGCACGGCGGATCCATCGTTGCTCAGGTGCGGCATCATGTTGGCGTTCATGTGCATCATGACCCAGATCGAACCGACCATCACGATCGCCAGCAGGATGATCGTGAGCAGCATTGCCATGAAGTTCCAGCCACCTTCCGACTTGGTGTTCATGTGCAGGAAGTAGACCATGTGGACGACGACCTGGACGGCCGCGAACGCGAGGATCACGTACTTGGTCGTGCCCGGCGGCAGCTGGTGGGTCATCACCAGCCAGAACGGGATCGCGGTCAGGACCACGGACAGGATGAAACCGATCGCGTAATCCTTCAGGCTGCCGTGGGCATGCAGGTGTTCGTCGTGATCGACGTGATGGCCGTCGTGGCTGTGGCCGTGTGCGTGGTGCAGGTCGCTCATGGCAGGACTCCAATCAGGTAAACATAGGTAAACACGCCGATCCAGATGACGTCCAGGAAGTGCCAGAACATCGACAGGCAGGTCAGGCGGCGGTAGTTGGCGCCATTGATGCCGTGCTTGCCGACCTGGAACATCAGCGTGATGAGCCACACGATACCGAAGGTCACGTGCAGGCCGTGGGTGCCGACCAGCGCGAAGAACGAGGTCAGGAAGCCCGAGCGCCACGGGCCGAAGCCTTCGTGGATCAGGTGCGTGAACTCGTACAGTTCCAGGTACAGGAAGCAGGCACCCAGGATGCCGGTGATGCCCAGCCACATCTGGGTCTTGCCCACGTTCTTCTTCGCCGCGGCGAGCATGGCGAAACCGTAGGTGATCGACGAGAACAGCAGGAAGCCCGTGTTCAGGGCCACCAGCGGCAGGTCGAAGATCTCGGCGCCCGACGGGCCGCCCGCGTAGTTGCGGCCGAGGACGGCGTAGGTCGCGAACAGGCAGCCGAAGATCAGGCAGTCGCTCATCAGGTAGATCCAGAAACCGAGCAGCGTGCCCTGTTCCGGATGGTGTTCGCGCACGAAGTAGCGCGAGCTTGCGTCGGCGCCGCTGACGGCGCCTGCAGTGGTTGCTTTGATATCAGACATGGGCATTCAGCAGTCGGGTGTGGGCTTCTTCCGTACGTGCCACTTCTTCCGCGGGGATGTAGAAGTCGCGCTTGTAGTTAAAGGTGTGGTAGATGATCGCGGCGAGCATCGCGACGAACGATGCGCCCACCAGCAGCCACATGTGCCAGATGATGCCGAAGCCGACGCCGGCCGACAGCACGGCGATCACGAAGCCGGCCCAGGTGTTGCTAGGCATGTGGATCGCGACGAAGTCGTTCAGCGGACGCTGGTAGCCGTTCTTCTTCATGTCGGCGAAGGTGTCGTTGTCGTACACCACCGGGGTGAAGGCGAAGTTGTACTCAGGCGGCGGCGACGAGGTAGCCCATTCCAGCGTACGGCCATTCCACGGGTCGCCGGTCACGTCGCGCAGTGCCTTGCGGTTCAGGATCGAGACGGTGAATTGCATCAGCATGCAGCCGATACCGGCGGCGATCATCAGGGTGCCGAACAGCGAGACCTGGAACAGCCAGTGGATCGACGGGTCGTCGAAGTGGCTCATGCGGCGGGTGACGCCCATGAAGCCCAGGATGTACGGCGGGATGAAGGCGAACCAGAAACCGATCGACCACAGCCAGAAGGAACGCACGCCCCACTTCTTGTCCAGCTTGAAGCCGAACATCTTCGGCCACCAGTAGTTGACGCCAGCGAACAGGCCGAACAGCACGCCGCCGATGATCACGTTGTGGAAGTGGGCGATCAGGAACAGCGAGTTGTGCAGCACGAAGTCGGCTGCCGGCACCGCCAGCATCACGCCGGTCATGCCGCCGATGGTGAAGGTGATCATGAACGAGATGGTCCACATCATCGGCAGCTCGTAGCGGATGCGGCCCTTGTACATGGTGAACAGCCAGTTGAACAGCTTGGCACCGGTCGGGATCGAGATGATCATCGTGGTGATGCCGAAGAACGAGTTCACGCTCGCGCCCGAGCCCATCGTGAAGAAGTGGTGCAGCCACACGAGGTAGGACAGGACCATGATGACGGTGGTCGCGTACACCATCGAGGTGTAGCCGAACAGGCGCTTGTTGCAGAAGGTCGGGACGACTTCCGAGAAGATACCGAAGGCCGGCAGAATCAGGATGTAGACCTCGGGGTGGCCCCAGATCCAGATCAGGTTCACGTACATCATGGCGTTGCCGCCCAGTTCATTGGTGAAGAAGTGGGTGTCGAACAGACGGTCCAGGCCCAGCATCGCCAGCACGGCGGTCAGGATCGGGAAGGCCATCACGATCAGGATGTTGGTGCACAGTGCGGTCCAGGTGAAGACCGGCATCTTCATCAGGCCCATGCCCGGCGCACGCATCTTGATGATGGTGACGACCAGGTTCACGCCCGACAGCAAGGTACCGACACCGGCGATCTGCAGCGACCAGATGTAATAGTCCACCCCGACGTCAGGACTCGCCAGGATGCCGGACAGCGGCGGGAAGGCCAGCCAGCCGGTGCGGGCGAATTCGCCGACGAACAGCGAGGCCATCACCAGGGCGGCGCCCATCGCGGTCATCCAGAACGAGAAGTTGTTCAGGAACGGGAAGGCGACGTCGCGCGCACCGATCTGCAGCGGCACGATGTAGTTCATCAGGCCCGTGATCAGGGGCATCGCCACGAAGAAGATCATGATCACGCCGTGGGCGGTGAAGACCTGGTCGTAGTGATGCGGCGGCAGGAAGCCGTGCGAATCGCCGAACGAGAACGCCTGCTGGGCGCGCATCATCAGGGCGTCGGCGAAGCCGCGCAGGAACATGACGAGACCGAGGATCATGTACATGATGCCGATCTTCTTGTGGTCGATACTGGTGAACCAGTCCTTCCACAGGTAGCCCCAAAGTTTGAACTTGGTAATGGCGGCGAGGACGACGATACCGCCCAGGATCACCGCGATGAAGGTACTGATCAGGATCGGCTCATGGAAGGGAATCGCTTCCCAGCTGAGCCGTCCGAAGATCAACTTTGCTAAGTCAAAATGCTCGTTCATTGTGATTACTTCTTCTTCACAGTTTCGTTGGGCGTGGTGCAAACTTCGCCATTGGCCTGGGCCAGGCGGGTTGCCGCCGCGGCTTGCGGCATGCGGGCCATGGCCATCTCATGCGACTTGCGCGCGTCATCCATCATCATCTTGTCCATGCAGACGACGCCATCGGCGACGCAGCGGTTCATGACGCGATAGAACAGGTCGCCGTCGACGCCGGCGTAGCGGCGCACCGGATCCTTGATGGACGGCTTTTCGAGCGTCACGTAGTTGGCGCGGTCGAGGTTGCCGCCGCCGGCTTTCACCGACTGCACCCAGCCATCGAAATCGCCCTGGGCGACGCCGCGGTAGGCGAACTTCATGTCCGAATAGCCTGCGCCGCTGTAGTTCGACGAGATGCCGAAGGACGTGACCGGCTTGTTCTGGACGGCGTTCAGCGTGGTTTCCATGCCCGGCATCGCGTAGATCATGCCGGCCAGTTCAGGAACGTAAAACGCATTCATGACCGAGGTCGCACTGATCTTGAAGCGCACCGGCACGTCGACCGGCACCACCAGTTCGTTCACCGTCGCGATGCCCTGCTCCGGATAGATGAACAGCCACTTCCAGTCCATGGCGACGACCTGCACCACCAGCGGCTTGGTCGACGTCGGGATCGGACGGTTGGCGTCCAGGCGGTCGAGCGGACGGTAGGGGTCGAGCTTGTGGGTCGTAATCCAGGTGATCAGGCCCAGCACGATGACGATCAGGAGCGGTGCGCCCCAGATGACCAGTTCGAGCTTGGTCGAGTGATCCCAGTCGGGTTCATAGGCGGCCTCGGTATTGCTCGCACGGTACTTGCGGGCAAAGTAGACGATCAGGAAGATCACCGGGACGATAATCAACAGCATCAACAACACCGAAACGACGATGAGCTGTGCCTGCTGTGCAGCGATGTCACCGGACGGGTTCAGCACCACCGTGTTACAGCCGGAAAGCAGCGCTGCAGCCAACGGGGCGAGGAAGAGTCCTCGACGGAGGGTTTTAGGAATCATGCTTGTGTTTTACGTTACATGGGAAAGATAACATGATAATGTAACGCCATCGGTGCACGTTTGGCGATTGGACGTTTTGTCCCACCCGTTTTTGTTCACTCGTTGGTTACCGTTTCGCAGCTGTGGCAGTCGTAGTCTTTCCAAGCAAGTCCAAACGCGCAGGTTTGACAAGAGGAGACGAAGTATGCAAAGCACGAACACCACGTACGGCGACGCAAACGCCGCACCCATTACCAGCCCGCAAAGCGGCGCACGCAACATCAACGCGCGCGACGGCCACGTCTCCCCCGGTGACATCGCGGTCGGCGTGGTCATCGGGCGCGCCTCCGAGTATTTCGACTTCTTTGTCTACGCGATCGCCTCGGTGCTGGTCTTTCCGGCGGTGTTCTTTCCGTTCGCCGACCGCCTCCAGGGCACCCTGTACTCGTTCGCCATCTTCGCCCTTGCCTATATCGCACGACCGATCGGCACCCTGGTTTTCATGTCGATCCAGCGCCATTTCAGCCGCGAGGTGAAGCTCACCATCGCCCTGTTCATGCTGGGCAGCGCCACCGTCGCCATCTCCTCGCTGCCGACCTACGCGCGCTGGGGCGAATGGTCGATCGTCGCACTGGCGATCCTGCGCTGCGGCCAGGGCGCCGCGCTGGGCGGGTCCTGGGACGGCCTGCCATCGCTGCTCGCGCTCAACGCGCCCGAGGGAAAACGCGGATGGTACGCCATGCTCGGTCAGTTGGGAGCACCGGTGGGTTTCATCATCGCCGCCGGTATCTTCGCCTACATGATGACCCAGCTGTCGCAGGACGATTTCCTGGTCTGGGGCTGGCGTTTCCCGTTCTTTGTCGCCTTCGCGATCAACGTGGTCGCCCTGTTCGCCCGCCTGCGCCTGGTATCCACCCACGACTACGTGCACCTGCTGGACGAGCACCAGCTCGACGCCGTGCCGGCGCGTGAAGTCTTCGGCAAGCAGTGGACCACGATTGCCCTGGGCGCCCTCGCCGCGCTGGCCAGCTATGCGCTGTTCCACCTGGTGACCGTGTTCCCGCTGTCCTGGATCCAGCTGTACGACACCCGCTCGGTGGCCGACTTCCTGGTGGTCCAGATCTGGGGTGCGGGCGTCGCCATCCTGGGCGTGCTGGCCTCGGGCCTGATCGCGGACCGGTTCGGGCGCCGCAACACGCTGGGCACGCTGGCGATCCTGATCGCGATCTTCTCGTTCTTCGTGCCGACCCTGATGGACGGCGGCGTGTCCGGCCAGAACACCTTCATCCTGCTCGGCTTCCTGCTGCTCGGCCTGTCGTACGGCCAGGCCGCCGGCGCCGTGACCTCGAACTTCCTGCCGCAGTACCGCTATACCGGCGCCGCCTTCACCTCCGACCTGGCCTGGCTGGTGGGCGCAGCGTTCGCCCCGCTGGTCGCCCTCGGCCTGGCCGCCAACTTCGGCCTCGGCTACGTCAGCCTGTACCTGCTGTCGGGTGCGGTCGGCTCGCTGGCGGCGCTCAGCTTGAACCGGGCACTGGAAATCAGGAACTGAAATTCATCAGCAGAGCTTGAGCCCCGGTCGATACCGGGGCTTTTTTTTGCTGCCCAGCCGTGCGCTGCGTCCATGGCGGAGCCGCGATAATGCGTCATCCAATGGATGGAGCCTGTCATGCAGCGTCGCCGTCTTCTCACGCTCGGCCTTGCCTGCGCCCTGCCTGCCGCGCTGCCCGCCTTCGGCGCCGGGTTTGCTGCGCAGGCCCCCGCACAGTCGATCCCCGGCGAACTCTGGCAGCGCCTGCAGGCCGGCGGCCTCGTGCTGCTGCTCCGGCATGCCGCCACCGACCCCGGCATCGGCGATCCGCCCGGCTTCGAACTGGCCCAGTGCGGCACCCAGCGCAACCTGTCCGCCAGTGGCCGGCGCGATGCCCAGGCGCTCGGCGCAGCGGTCCGCGCCCACGGCATCCCGGTTGGCCGGGTACGGTCGAGCCGCTGGTGCCGCTGCCTCGACACCGCCCGCCTTGCCTTTGGCCGGGTCGAACCCGCACCCCTGCTCGATTCGCTGTTCCAGCAGGATGCCGCCCATGTCCGCAGCGCCACCGCCGCGCTGCGCGGACGTCTGGCGGCGCCGGCAGCCGGCACCAATACCGTGCTGGTCACGCACGACATCAATATCCGCGCCCTGGTCGACGAATCGGTCGCGCCCGGCGAAGTCCTGGTCCTGCGCGCCGCGCCGGGCCGCCTGGAAGTCCTCGGACGCCTGTGGCGGCCCGGCTGATCCGCATTTTCATTCACGGGAGTCACCATGAAACGCCCGTTTTTACTCTTCGCCCTGTTCTCCGCCCTATCGGCCGGCACCGCCTGGGCCCACCACGGCTGGAGCGAGTACGACGACAAGAAGCCGCTCGAGCTCAAGGGCACCATCGCATCCTCGGGGTACCAGCAGCCGCACGGCTTCGTCGAGCTGAAGACCGCCGGCAAGACCTGGCACGTGGTCCTGGCGCCGCCGGGCCGCATGGACAACCGCGGCCTTGCCAAAGACATGCTGGCCGCCGGCACCGCCGCCACCGTCTACGGCTATCCGCACCGCAGCAAGCCGGAGGAGCTGCGTGCCGAGCGCATCACGATCGCCGGCAAGACCACCGAGCTGCGCTGACCGTGCTCGAGGGCGCGGCACCGGGTGGCCTGGCCGGCCTGGCGCAGTGGATCGCGGCCACCGCCCCGGCCCAGGCCATGCGCACCAACGCCTGGCTGTATCCGGCGGTCGAGACCGTGCACATCGTCGGTTTCGTGCTGCTGGTGGGCGCGTTGGCGATGTTCGACCTGCGCGTGCTCGGGTTCGGCCGCGCGTTGCCGCCGCGCGAACTGGCGCGCCACCTGCTGCCGTGGTCGGCCGGCAGCCTGCTGCTGGTGGTACCCAGCGGGCTGCTGCTGCTGTCGGCGCAGGCGGCGGACATGCTGCGCAACCCGGTGTTCCTGCTGAAGATGGTATTGGTGGTGGTGGCCGGGCTGAATGCGCTGGCCTTTCACCTCGGGTCGTGGTGGCGCACACGCGGCAACGGCGCGCCGACCGTCGCGGCGCGCGTGAATGCCGCCTTGTCGCTGCTGTTCTGGATCGCGGTGATTGCGTGTGGGCGGATGCTGGCCTACGTCTGACCGGGCGTGACATATGAGCGCTTGTCGATCGACGCGCGGACGGGAGACCCGTCCACCCTACAATCCTTGCGCCATTTGCATCAGCCCAGCGCGGTATCCAGCACGGTCATCAGGATGAAGCCGAACACCAGCGCCCCGCTGGCCCAGGTGCCGTTGCCGTTTTCCTGCGACTCGGGCACCACGTCGTTGACGATCACGAACAGCATAGCACCGGCCGCCGCCGCCAGCGCAAACGGCAGCAGGCCCGCCGAGACGCCGATGAGGGCGACACCGGCCGCCGCGGCGATCGGCTCGATCACGCCCGACAGCATGCCCAGCGCCGCCGACAGCACGCGGCCGTAGCCGACCGTGCGCAGGGCCAGCGCCACCACCAGGCCTTCCGGCACGTCCTGGATCGAAATGCCGGTCGCCAGCGAATTCGCCTTGGACAGGTCGATGCCGCCGTAGGCGACGCCGATCGCCAGGCCTTCCGGCAGGTTGTGCAGGGCCACTGCCCAGACGAACAGCCAGGCGCGCCGCATCGAGTGCGACAGGCGCGCGTCCTCGGTGTCGAGAATGCCGTCGGTGCTGATGAAGCGGCCCATCATCAGCAGCAGGGTGGCGCCGATCATGATGCCAGCGCCGACCGTCAGGCTGGCGCCCCAGTTACCGGCACCGGCGGCCTTGGAGGCGGCCAGCGCCGGAATCACCAGCGAGAACGCCGTCGCGCCGAGCATCACGCCGGCGCCGAAGCCGAGGAAGCAGTCGTAGGTGCGTTTCGAGAAATTCTGGGAGAACAGGATCGGCAGCGTGCCGAGCGCGGTCGCGGCGGCGGCGGTACCGCCGCCCAGCAGCGCGGCGCGCAAATTCGGGGAGGCATGCGTGACCTGGTCGACCAGGCCGGCGATGACCAGCAAGCAGCCGAGCACGCAGATGAACATGCCGACCGCGCGGCGCGGGGTCGACAGGCGTGCGATCCCACCCGGCGCGCCCGATGGCCGGGCCTTGTGCGCATGCGTTTCCATATCGATATCCTAAACGAAAAAGAGCGCCGCACAGCACGAGGCTGCACGGCGCCGGTTGCGATGCGAAGCCGCGTCCTGCGGCATGCGCATCGTGACAGGCGTGCCGCGACCTTATTTCGGGGCGCCCGGGCTCGGGATCGCGCCCGGCTTGACGGTCAGGCCGTCGGCCGTGGTCTGGTTGCCCATGCCCAGTTCGGCGCCGGTCGGCGGATCGACGGCCGGATTCGATTGGGTACGTTCGGCCATCGCCTTGAGGACGTCGATGTCCTTCGCGGACAGCTTGACCTCGGCTTCGCCGGTACCGCCGTCGACTGCCATCTGCTTCTCGCGGTCGGTGACGAATTCCCACTGCTCGCCCTGGTTCCACGAACCGCGCATTTCGCCCGGACCCTGGGACATGTTGAAGTAGGTGTTGGCGAAGCGCGGGTCGACCGGCATTTTCCCTGGCGGGAAGTTCGGCGAGATCGCATACAGCGCTTTTTCGAAGGACTTCTGGTGCGCCACTTCGCGCGTCATCAGGAAGGTCAGTGCTTCCTTCACGCCCGGATCCTCGGTCAGGGCGATCAGGCGCTCGTAGACGATCTTGGCGCGCGATTCGGCGGCGATGTTCGACCGCAGGTCGGCGGTCGGCTCGCCGATGGTGTCGATATAGGCCGCGGTCCACGGCACGCCGGCCGAGTTGATCAGCGGGGTGCCGGCGCCGTACAGCACCTGGGTCACGTGGCTGTCGTTACCTGCGCCGTTCAGCTTGCGATACAGCTCGGCTTCGGAGTCGATGGCTTCGGCCAACTGGCCTTTGGCGCCCTTGTTCAGCATCGCGATGATGTGGCCAATGATTTCCAGGTGGCTCAGTTCTTCGGTGGCGATATCGTAGAGCATGTCCTTGCGGCCTGGATCGTCTTCGCTGACGGCCTGGGTGAAGTAACGCATGGCCGCGGCAAGTTCGCCCTGTGGGCCGCCGAACTGTTCCAGCATCAGGTTGGCCAGGCCCGGATTCGGTTCGCTGACGCGTACCGTGTACTGCAAACGCTTGTTATGTGCAAACATTCGTCGTCCTCCGATAAAGTTGTGTATCAGAAACGTCCTGTGGATATACTCCTGGTTCGGGGGTGGTTCACATTTGTCATGTGACTAACCATGGACCCATCATGGCAGGCTGAAAATTTGCCGTAATCGGATGGTTTGCCGTATCTGTGTAGGACAAAAGATGACAACCTGTCGAGCTAGCTTGATAGCAATGTTGTTATGCAACTTTTACGGATGATAGTTTTTAACAATGAATTCGATAGCATTTTTTGGCAGTGCCTATCCAGGTGTAATAGACTCGTTTAATTGACTTTTTCCCGTTCGAAATTAAACGATGTCCGCTTCCATTCCTGTCCTGCGCGATGCCTGTGCCGCTGACGCGGCTGCCATTGCCGCCATCTATAACCACTACGTGGCAACGACCGTCATTTCGATGGAATCGGACCCGGTCGGCGCCGACGACATGGCGCGCCGCCTCGGCGACGTGCAGGGTGCCGCCCTGCCCTGGCTGGTCCTGGTCGCCGATGGCGTCGTCCTGGGCTACGCCTACGCCAGCAAGTGGCGCGCCCGGCCCGGCTACCGTCATGCGGTCGAGTCCAGCGTCTACGTCGACCCCGCGCAGCGCAGCCGCGGCCTGGGGGCGACGCTGTACCGCGCCCTGATCGCACGGCTGGCCGGGCACTTCCACTGCGTCATTGGCGGCATCGCCCTGCCTAATCCGGCCAGTGTCGCGCTGCACGAACGGCTTGGCTTCCGCCAGGTGGCCTGCTTTACGGAGGTCGGTCACAAGTTCGGTCACTGGGTCGATGTCGGCTATTGGCAGCTGCACTTGCCGGATCCGCAAGCGCAGGACGGGCCCGCCTAGGAGACTGTGGGCCGCCAACTGACAACCCCTTGCGTAGAATTCCTACGTGCGCATCATGGTATTAAGCATAAGATGGACATATCGACAAAACTACTGGAGCAGAAGATGTTTTCTCTCAAAAAACTGAGCCCGTCCATCACGGACATGATCCGCTTCGACCATTCGCACGTGATGGTCACCTTCCACCAGTACACTCGCGACAAGCGTCCGAGCGTCAAGAAGGCGTTGGCCGAGACCATCTGCGATGCGCTGGAAATCCACGCCACGCTGGAAGAGGAAGTCTTCTACCCGGTAATGCGCCCGAAAGCCCATGACCAGAAGGTCATGGAAAAGAGCGAGCCCGAGCACGACGAAATGCGCGCCGTGATCGCCGAACTGCGCCGCACCGATCCGAAGTCGCCGCGCCACGACGAACTGGTATTCGAACTGATGCGTGACGTGGTGCACCACGTGGCCGACGAGGAAACCGTGCTGCTGCCGGATGCCGAGCGCAGCCTGAGCAAGGACCGCCTGTCCGAGCTGGGCGCCCAGATGACCAAGCGCCGCCTCGAACTGGTGACGCCGAAGGCCGGCAAGATCGCCAAGAACACCGCGATTGGTTTCTCCGGCAGCACCGCTGCGCTGGTGGTCGGCGTGGCCAGCGCGCTGTTCGCTGCCAAGGCGTTTGGCCGCAAGACGGTCTGAGCTGACGTCTCCAGGCCGGCGCGCCAGCCGATCGCTGCCCTAAAGCCTCCACTGCCCCCACTGCCCGCACGCGCATCCGCGCTAGCGGGCGTTTCGTATGTGTCTGCTCCACTGAACGCGTGCGATGGACACCTGGTATTCCCCCTCCGTACCGTACGCTGGCGCAAGCAGGCCGTTCGATGCTGCCAGCTCTACGCCCCCATCCACCGCATCAGGTGCGGCACCAGCCAGGGCGCCAGCAAGGCGGTCAGCACGCCGTTGACGCCCATGCCGAGACCGGCATAAGCACCCATTTCAGCGCTGACCTGGAACGCGCGCGCGGTGCCGATGCCGTGCGACGCCACGCCCAGCGCCAGGCCGCGCGCCGCATGCGACTTCACGCCCAGCGCATTCATCAGGAAGCGCGCGAAAATGGCACCGAAGATGCCGGTGCAGATCACCAGCACCGCCGTCAGCGCGGGCACGCCGCCCAGGTGTTCCGAGATCGCCATCGCGATCGGCGTGGTGGCCGACTTCGGCGCGATCGAGGCGGCGAGCTGGGGCGATGTGCCCAGCAGCAGTGCGACGCCGACCGCGCTGACGATCGCGGTGACGCAGCCGCACACCAGAGCGCAGGCCAGCGGCAGCAGGTTGCGGCGCAGGCGAGGCACCTGGCGCGCCATCGGCACCGCCAGCGCGACCGTCGCCGGCCCAAGCAGGAAGTGGACGAACTGGGCGCCGGCAAAATAACGCTGGTAGGACATCCCGCTCGCCGTCAGGACCAGGCTGATCAGGGCAATGGCGATCGCCACCGGATTGGCCAGCGGCGAAAAGCCGCAGCGCGCGTATACCCATTGCGCGAACAGGTAGGCGCACAGGGTCAAGGTCAGGCCCAGCAGCGGCGAGGCCGACAGGTAGACCCAGAAATGGCTGAGTTCCGCGAAATTAAACATTGCCGTCCTCCTCCTTCGGGGCCGGCGCATCGATGCGGCTGCCGAAGGCTTGCAGGACCAGGGCGGTGACGGCCAGGGTGGCGAGCGTGCTGAAGATCACCGAAGCCGCGATCGCCAGCCAGTGGCCGCTGCCGCTGGCGGCCGCCGCGACGATGCCGACCCCGGCCGGCAGGAACAGCAGCGACAGGTGGCGCAGCAGCTCGTTGGCGCCACTCTCGACCACGTCGTGCAGGCGCGGCCAGGCGACCAGGGCCGCTAGCAGGGCCAGCATCCCGGCCACCGGGCCGGGCACCGGCAAGCCCAACAGGAACACCAGGCCCTCGCCGAGGCACTGGAACGCGAGTAAGACGGCAAACGCTTGCAGCAAGATTTCTCCTCATCATGGCGGCGGCGGCGCAGCAGCGCGCCGACCTCGACCGCCCGAGGCATCAAGCATAACAGCTGGATTCAGAAGCGGCGGCTCAGGGTCATGACCAGGGCACCGCTGCGGCTCCTGCTGCCCGACAGCGGACGCAGTTCGGTGCGCGGCATCGCGCTGGCGTAGCGGTAGAAGGCCCCGCCGGCACCGGCGCCGAAGGCGCGGCTGTAGGTGCCGGACAGCGCCCAGCCCCCTTCGAACCTGCGGCTCAGGCCCGCTTTCAGATCGTGCCAGTCCATGCCGCCGTTGCCGGCGCCGCCGACGCGGCCGTCGCCGGCATGCAGGTTCAGGGTCATGGCGCCGCCGATCTCGTGCCTGACGCCGACGTCGAGGTAGCCGGCCCCGCGCGCGTCGGCGATGCCGAAGAAGTCGCGGGTGAAGGTGCGGTAGTAGCGGGCATACAGCGAGCGATAGCGCAGGCCGGCGGCGACTTCGCCGTAGTCGTAGCGCCGGCCGTCGCCGCCACGGGCGCCCGGGTACATGTAATAGTAGGCCATGCCGCTGTAGCCGATGCCGCCGGCGGTGGTTCCGCCGTAGCCGCCATACACGTCCCACTCGAGCCAGCCGTCGTCGACCGCGCGCTCGCCGATGCTCGAGGCCCAAGTACCCGCCGACCAGCCGCTCGGGCGGCGGTAGTCGAGGCTGAACTGGGCTGCCGGGCGGCCGTCCGACTGGCGGATGCCGCGCCACACGTATTGCGACGCCAGCGTGGCGGTCGCGGTGACCGGCGCCGCGCTGGCGGAATACGGTTCGATGCTGCCGTTGCCGGCGGCGTGGGCGTCATACGATGCGAAGCTCAGGAGCGCGAGCGGCAGCAGCCGTTGTGCAAGTGTCATGGGATCTCGGGAGTCGTCGGGAGGCGGAAGCGAAGTACATTCCGTACGGAAATTCTATGCGGAATGGGACGACGACTTCTGGTTGCTTATCGCGTGGAAAATAAGCGGAGATGAGGGATGTGCGGCGTGGATGCAACACGGGTGGAGCGAGATGCTGACAATAGCGCAAGTTATTGAAAATAAGGATATTAAGCGCATTTGACGTGCGGATATCGTACTGAGGCGCGCACTGCCGGCGTCGATGACATTGCTGGGACACTCACTACCAGTCACTAAAACAACGCCGCCCCTGCGCAGGCAAGGGCCAAGTGCTGCATGCATTAACGCGAAGCCGGCAATTGGGCCCCTGCCTGCGCAGGGGCGACGGTAGTGGTGGCCTTTCAGGCGGCGGTTTTCAGCGCCCCGCGGCGCAGCTGGTCGCGCTCCATCGACTCGAACAGGGCCTTGAAATTGCCCTCGCCGAAGCCGTCGTCGCCCTTGCGCTGGATGAACTCGAAGAATACCGGTCCTAGCTGGTTTTCCGAGAAGATCTGTACCAGCAGGCGTTTGCTGTCGCCCTCGACTTTGCCGTCGACCAGCAACCCGCGCGCCTGCAGCGCGCCGATGTCTTCGCCGTGGCCCGGCAGGCGGTCGGCCAGCATTTCATAATAGGTCGCCGGCGGGGGCGACATCAGCGGCACGCCGCTGGCGCGCAGGCGGTCGACGGTGGCGTGGATGTCGTCGACCAGCAGCGCGATATGCTGGATGCCCTCGCCGTTGAATTTCAGCAGGAATTCTTCGATCTGGCCGCCGCCGGCCTGGCTTTCCTCATTCAGCGGAATGCGGATCTTGCCGTCCGGCGCGGTCATCGCCTTCGAGGTCAGGCCGGTGTATTCGCCCTGGATGTCGAAATAGCGGATTTCACGGAAATTGAACAGCTTTTCGTAGAAACCGGCCCAGTAGGCCATGCGGCCGCGGTAGACGTTGTGGGTCAGGTGGTCGATGATCGACATGCCGTGGCCCGCCGGGCGGCGCTCGACACCGTCGATGAATTCGAAGTCGATGTCGTAAATGGATTTGCCGTCCTCGAAGCGATCGATCAGGTACAGCGGCGCGCCGCCGATGCCCTTGATGGCCGGCAGGCGCAGTTCCATCGGACCGGTCGGGATCTCCATCGGGATCGCGCCCAGCTCGAGCGCGCGCGCGTAGGCTTTATGCGAATCTTTCACACGGAATGCCATGCCGCAGGCCGACGGGCCGTGCTCGGCCGCGAAATAGGCGGCGTGGCTCTTCGGCTCGTTGTTGATGATGAAATTGATCTCGCCCTGGCGGTACAAGGCCACGTCCTTCGAGCGGTGCACGGCGACCCTGGTGAAACCCAGCGCCTCGAACACGGGTTCCAGCACGCCAGGGGTGGGCGACGCGAATTCGACGAACTCGAAGCCCATCAGGCCCATCGGATTCTCAAACAAGTCAGCCATGGTGTCTTTCCTCATAATGTTGTAGTTGCATCTCCTCCACCGCATCCGCCCGGCTCTATTCGGCGAATACGTCGGCAATCAAGCCCCGCAGCCACTGGATGCCGGGGTCGTGGTTGAAGCGCCGGTGCCAGAACACATTGGTCTGCAGTGTCGGCAGTTGCAGCGGCGGTTCGATCCACTTCAATCCAAACGGTGCCGCGGCGCTCTCCGCGAGCTTTTGCGGCACCGTCACCACGAGATCGGACGTGGCGACGATATAGGGTACGGCGGTGAAATGCGGCACCCGGAACCTGGCATTGGCGGTCACGCCCGCCTTTTCCAATAAAACATTCACCCTGTCGTAGGGGCTGTGCGCCGCGTCCACCACCAGGTGGGCCGCCGCCGTGAAGCGCGCCAGGTCCATCGCTCCGCTCGCCAACGGATGTCCCTTGCGGAACATGCTCACGAAGGCCTGGCGGAACAGCTGCCGCTGGAACAGCGCGTCCGACATGTCTTCGAAGGCGCCGATGGCGAGGTCGACCCTGCCCGTCTCCATCTCGTCCTTGAGCCCGATGCTGCTCGCACGCACCGAGGCGATCTCCACGTTCGGCGCCAACGTCCTGCAGCGCTCGATCAGCACCGGCATGAAATACACCTCGCCGACGTCGGTCATCGCCAGCGTGAAGCGGCGGGCGCTACTGGCCGGGTCGAAGCGGCTGCGCTGACTGAGGGCGAGCGCGACCTGCGCCATCGCGGCGCCGATCGGCTCGGCCATCTGCTGCGCCAGCGGCGTCGGCTGCATGCCGTGCGCCGTGCGGACGAACAGCTCGTCGCCGAAGGTGCGGCGCAGGCGCGCCAGCGCATTGCTGACCGCGGACTGCGTCAAGCCCAGGCGCCGCGCCGCGGCCGAGATTTGCCGTTCACGGTACACCTCCTGAAATACCGACAACAGGTTCAGGTCGATGCTAGAGGGTTCGATCATGCTGGAGATAGGGTTATTGATGTGCTGAATAGTCTACATTTTTCTATTCACCTCGTAAAATCTCCAGCCCTGCTCTAGAGTGACGTGAAAGACCACACCGCCGTCCCTGCGCAGGCGGGACCACGACTCACGGAGACGCCAATGCGTTCGCAAGAAGGTTACATGTCCGGCTTCGGCAACGAATTCGCCACCGAAGCCCTGCCCGGCGCCCTGCCGGCGCACCGCAACTCGCCGCAGCGCGTGGCCTACGGCCTGTACGCCGAACAGATCTCGGGCACGGCCTTTACGGCGCCGCGCGGACAAAACCGGCGCTCGTGGCTGTACCGCATCCGCCCGGCGGCGATGCACGGCGCCTTCCGCCCGCTCGGCGGCGGCCGTATCGCCAGCGACTTCGAAACGGGCGCGCCCTCCCCCAACCAGATGCGCTGGAGCCCGCTGCCGGTCCCGGATGTCCCCACCGATTTCATCGACGGCTGGGTGACCATGGCCGGCAACGGCGCGGCGGCGGCGATGAGCGGCTGTGCGATCCACTTGTATGCGGCCAACCGCCCGATGACGGGCCGCTATTTCTACTCTGGCGACGGCGAGCTGCTGGTCGTGCCGCAGCAAGGGCGCCTGTCGATCGCAACCGAACTCGGCCTGCTGGAGGTCGAGCCGCAGCAGATCGCCGTGATCCCGCGCGGCGTGCGCTTCAGCGTCGATCTGCCCGACGGCACGGCACGTGGCTATGTCTGCGAGAACTTCGGCGCCCTGTTGCGCCTGCCCGACCTCGGCCCGATCGGTTCCAACGGCCTGGCCAATCCGCGCGATTTCCTGAGCCCGGTGGCGCGTTATGAGGAGAGCGAAGGCGACTTCGAGCTGGTCGCCAAGTTCGGCGGCCGGCTGTGGTCGGCAAGGATCGGCCATTCGCCGCTGGACGTGGTTGCCTGGCACGGCAACTATGCGCCTTATAAATACGACCTGCGCCACTTCAATACCATCGGCTCGATCAGCTATGACCACCCGGATCCGTCGATCTTCCTGGTCCTGCATGCGCCGACCGATACGCCCGGCGTGGACAGCCTCGACTTCGTGATCTTCCCGCCGCGCTGGCTCGCCGGCGAGGACACCTTCCGTCCGCCCTGGTTCCACCGCAACGTGGCGAGCGAGTTCATGGGCCTGATCCACGGCGCCTACGATGCCAAGGCCGAAGGCTTCGTGCCCGGCGGCGCCAGCCTGCACAACTGCATGAGCGGACATGGGCCGGATGCGGCGACCTTCGACAAAGCCAGCAGCGCCGATACCAGCCGCCCGCACAAGGTCATGGATACGATGGCCTTCATGTTCGAGACGCGCAATCCGCTGGTCGCGACCGCGCAGGCACTCGCTTCGCCTCAACTCCAAGGCAATTACCAGGATTGCTGGGCCGGTATCCGGAAGCATTTCGACCCGGCGCGCCCCTGAAACCACCACGAAGTGCCGTTAACAGAAGCTCCTGGGCAAGGCGCATCGTCGAAGACAGTACGCCAGTACGGCGAGACGATGCAACGCCGCCATGGACTTGTGTCAGCGGTTTTAAGCGCCCGTTTCAGCCGTGCGCCCGTTGGCGCGGGCTGGCCGGCATGCGATGATCAGGCCGAATAGTATTGCAATCGGCATAACTCATCCTGACATCGCATGACCGACATCATCATCATCATCTTTCTTATCTTGCTCAACGGCGTCTTTTCGATGTCGGAACTGGCAGTGGTGTCCGCCAAGCGCATGCGGCTCGAAAAACTGGCGGCCGAAGGCAGCGGTGGTGCGGGTACCGCGCTTGCCCTGGCCGACGATCCCAGCCGCTTCCTTTCCACCGTCCAGGTCGGCATCACCCTGATCGGCATCTTCAACGGTGCGTTCGGCGAAGCCTCGCTCACTGCGCGCCTGACGCCTGCCCTGGCCGAACTCGGCGTGCCGCAAGCCTGGGCCCGCTCCACGGCACTGGCGGTGGTCGTGGTAGCGATCACCTTCCTGTCCATCGTACTCGGCGAGCTGGTCCCGAAGCGCATCGCGATCCTGTATCCGGAATTCATGGCGACCGTGGTGTCGCGCCCGATGCACTACCTGTCGCGTCTGATGCATCCTTTCGTCGCCCTGCTCGGGATGACCACCGACTTCATCATGCGCCTGCTCGGCATGCGCCAGCGCAAGGATGAGGTGCCGACCGAGGACGAAGTCACCGGCATGATCCGCGAAAGCACCGACGCCGGCGTATTCGAGCGCACCGAATACGACATCGCGGCGCGCGCCCTGCGCCTCGACGACTGGCACCTGCGCGCCCTGATGACCCCGCGCGTCGACCTCGAGTTCCTCGACCTCGGCGAGCCGCTCGAACGCAGCCTGCAGCGCATCGCCGAATCGCCCTACAGCCGCTTCCCGGTATACCGCGGCGACCGCTCGCAGGTGGTCGGCGTGGTCCGTGCGCGCAACCTGTTCGAGCAGGCGATCCGCGCGCAGAACCTGCAATCGATCGACGTCGGCGCGGCCGTCGAGCCGCTGCTGTTCGTGCCGGAATCGGTGAGCGCGATCGATTTGCTGGAACAGTTGAAGATGCATCGGGCCGAACTGGCGATGATCGTCGACGAATATGGCGATATCCAGGGCATGATCACACTCACCGACGTGATGGGCGCCCTGGTCGGCGAAGTCCCGACCGGCGAAGACCACGACCCGGGCGACGGCGTGCGCCGCGAGGACGGCAGCTGGCTGATGGATGGCGGCATGATCCTGGACCGCTTCCGCTACCTGACCGGCGTCGCGTTCATCTTCCCCGACGAGAATGCGGCGGCCTACCATACGCTGGCCGGCTTTGCCCTTTACCGGCTCGGCTATATCCCGAAAGTCGGCGAGACCCTGGAATGGAACGGCTGGCGTTTCGAGGTGGTCGACATGGATGGCAACCGCATCGACCGGCTGCTGGTCGTGCCGGGCAAGCTGCAGGATGACGGTGAAGCCCGGGCCGCCTCGTCTGCCAGCGGTTCGGCGAGTTAGCCTACTTGCAAGCTTTTGTATGTTGGTCCGCGTCGTTCGGTCTCGCTTGTGTTGGTGGCTGGGGTTTTGGTTTGTTTTTGGCTATTATCGGTTAGTTGCATTATGAGTTTGAAGTAAAAGCTACTTGTCTCTCGATGCGCTGGTCAAACGGCAGACGCTGGCTACAATACTTGGTGAGACTTGTGCGCGCACATGGCACAAGGGAGCTCGACGCGACCGAGGAGGCTTGCATGCATATCGACTGGACCCACTTCACGCCGCTGGCCTCGCTCGGCGGCGGCATCCTGATCGGCCTGGCAGCCGCCCTGTTGCTGCTGGCGAACGGCCGCATCGCAGGCATCAGCGGTATTACCGGCGGCCTGCTGCGCCCTGCCTGCGGCGACATCGGGTGGCGTCTCGCCTTCCTGCTCGGCCTGGCCAGCGCGCCGCTGGGGTGGCTGGCGTTCGGCGCCATGCCGCCGGCCCAGATCGATCATTCGCCTGCCCTGCTGACGATCGCCGGCCTGCTGGTCGGCGTCGGCACCCGCTTCGGCTCCGGCTGCACCAGCGGCCACGGCGTGTGCGGCATCTCGCGCCTGTCGCCACGCTCGCTTGCCGCGACTGCCTGCTTCATGGCCACCGGCTTCCTCACGGTTTTCGTGATGCGTCACGTCATCGGAGCCTGACGCCATGCCGCTCGTTACCGCTTTCCTTGCCGGCATCCTGTTCGGCAGCGGCCTGATACTGTCCGGGATGACCAACCCGGCCAAGGTACTCGCCTTCCTCGACCTCGCCGGGCAGTGGGATCCGTCGCTGGCCTTCGTGATGATCGGCGCGATCCTGGTCGCGGCGATCGGCTTCCGCTTTGCCGGCCAGCGCGGGCGCTCGCTGTTCGGCGGCAAGCTGCACCTGCCGGGAGCCATGGGGATCGATCGGCGCATGCTGCTCGGCAGCCTGACGTTCGGCGTCGGCTGGGGCCTGGTGGGCTATTGCCCCGGTCCGGCGATCGCGGCGCTGGCCGTTGGCGGGCGGCCGACGCTGATGTTCGTCGGCGCCATGATTGCCGGCATGACCGTGTTCGAGGTGATCGAGCGCCTGGCTTCCGTGCGCGCCGCGCGCCTGCATCCGCCCGCGCACGCCGGGGAGTAAGACGCCGCGCAAGCCGGATGGCGTGCGGCGCTCCGCCATGAACGGCACCGACCTATACTGGGCCGGGGCATGCACCGCCGCGGCCACACCAGCTCCGGCGCAGGGCGCGACATTTTACTGAGGGAACAAACCATGTGGAAATCACCGTGGCTCCGCTGGGGCGCCGCACTCGGTTTTGCGCTCGGCGGCTTTTTCGACGGCATCCTGCTGCACCAGATCCTGCAATGGCATCATCTGCTGAGCCTGGTCCGCGGCCTGGACGACCTGCGGGTGCAGGTCTTGTGGGATGGCTATTTCCACGCGCTGATGTACGTGATCGCCGTCGCCGGCCTGTGGGGCATGTGGCGGGCGCGCCGGCGCGGCGTCCCGGCGCCGCCGGCGGCCGTGCTGGCCGGCGTGCTGATGCTGGGATTCGGCACCTGGCACCTGATCGATGCGGTGCTGTCGCACTGGATCCTGGGCATCCACCGCATCAAGCTCGACAGCCCGCAACCGCTGACATGGGATCTGGCCTGGCTCGCCATCTTTGGACTGGTGCCGCTGTTCGCCGGCCGCATGCTGCTGCGCCAGGGGCCGGCGCGTCCGGGCGGTGCGGCGGCGGCGCTGTGCCTTCTGGGCGCGCTGACCGGCGCCGCCGGCGCCTGGGCGCTGCGCGAGCCGCCGGGGCAGCGCTTCACCACCGTGGCGTTCGCACCCGGCACCGGGGCGGCGCAGGTGTTCCGGGCGCTCGATGCGACCGGAGCGCGGCTGGTGTGGAGCGACCGCAGCATGGGCGTGGTCGTGGTGGATGTGGCGCGTGGGGAGCGCTGGCGCCTGTATCGGCATGGGGCGCTGCTGGTGGGTGGGACCGTGCTGGGAGCGGGGTGCGTGAGCGCGAGCGGGGTTTGAAGGCAGCGGCCGTCGGTGCATGCAGAAGCTCCCGTCGTTCCGCGCATCGCCCGAAACGACTCCCCGCGCAGGCGGAGACCCATGCCGAGCTCAACGAAGCCGATATGTCCGATGAGGTCCCGGTCGATCCAGGACAGCGGATTCTGTTCTTCAGTATGGGTCCCCGCCTTCGCGGGGACGACAGCTGGAGGCGATGCTTACATACCGGGCCCGCCGCCGCCCGGTCCGCCACCGAAGCCGCCGCCAGGCCCGCCCGGTGGCGGCCCGCCGTGCCAGCCTTCGCCGTCCGGGCCTTCGCGCCCTGTGCGCGGACGCTGCGGCACGCCGCCGAAGCGCCATGACAGGCCGACGTAGGCGATCCGCCCATCGAAGCGGCGGATCGAACGCTCCTTCAGCGTGGCCGAATCGGTCACGGTTTCCATCTTTTGCGAGCTGAACACGTCGGTCACGTTCATCACCAGCGACAGCGTCGGCGTGATGTTGCGGCGCCAGCTCAGGTTCAGGGTCGACATCGGCTGGCGATAGCCGGTGCCGGCCAGGGTCTTGCCCTGGGCGTTGATCATCAGCTGCAGGGCGTCCTGCGCCGTGACCTGGTAGTTCACGCGGCCGCGCACGCTCAGCGAGCTGGCGCTGCGGCGCGTCTCGGCGCCGTTCAGGTCGATCTGTTCCTGCTCGGTGAAGGCCAGGTTGCCGCTGGTGTTGATCGACAATTTGGGCGTCAGCTTGCCGCTCAGCGTGAATTCGAGGCCGCCGGAACGGTTGCTGCCGCCGTTTTCCAGCGTCGTCAGCAGCGTGTTCTCGCCGACCAGGACCTGGCGGCTGCGGATCGTGTCGCGGTCGTTGCGGAAGTAGCCGCGCAGGTTGGCGTCGAGGCCGCCGGCCTTGGTCTCGTAGCCGATCTCGAAGGAATCGGTCTGCACCGGCTTCAGCATCGGATTGCCGCTGCTTTCGTTCAATTCGTCGACATAGACGACGAAGGGATTCAGCTGGTTGGCATTGGCGCGGCGCAGGCGGTGCGAATAGGCGAAGCGCAGGTTGCTCTTCTCGCCCAGTTGATAGGTGGCGAACGCGCTCGGGATCCAGTTCAGGTAGCTGTTGGTGGCGTTCAGCGCGGTCGTGACCTGGTCCAGGTCGAGGTGGGTGTACTCGGTGCGCAGGCCGACCAGCGCGCCCCAGCGCTCGCTCAGCTTCCATTGGTAGGAGCCGTACAGGGCCACGTTCTTTTCGTCGACCTGGAAGGCGTTGGTACGGCGGCCGTTGACCACGTCCAGCGCCGTGAGCGGATCGACGTCGACATAGCGGGTGTCGAAGTCGCTCCGGTTGTCGGCGATCTTGTAGCCGAGCTTCAGGATGGCGCCGCCGTCGAGCGGGCGCTCGTAGTCGCCGGTGTAGTCGACGATGCGGGTGCTGTTGGCCACCGACTGGCTGCTGTCCGGGCTTTCCGCGTTCGGCGGCGTGACGATATAGGTGTTGGCGTAGCGGGTGTCGTTGTCGTTGCTGCTGCGCGAGACGCGCAGGTCCATGCGGAACAGTTCGCCGATCTTTTCGCCCTTGTGGTCCCAGCGCAGCCCGCCCATCCCGTTGCTGTTGTCGCCGCTGCGGCGGGTGGCGCGCAGGTAATTACTGGTGGGCACGCCGTCGGCATCGACCTGGTAGCGGTCGAGGCCGGTCTGGTCATTGGTGCGCTTCATGACGCCGACGTTGGCTTCCAGCGTGTCGTCGTCGTTCAGGTTGTAGGTGAGCTGTCCGCGCAGGCCGGCGCTGTCGTTGAGGCCGGTGCTGGTCGAGGTCTGGCTGCTGTGACGATTGGTACCGGTGGCCGGATCGATCTGGTCGCGCTCGATCTCGCCGGTCGAATTGCGGCCGTCGTGGCGCACGTTGACGCCACCCTGCATGCCCCAGCGCCCGGTGTTGTACGAACCGTTGACGGCGGAGTTGTAGCGGCCCGCCGTGCCGTAGTTGGCATTGACGACGCCGAAGCCGCCGGCGCGGCGGTTGCGTTTCATGACCAGGTTCAGGATCGGACCGCCGCCACCCTCGTTGCCGAACTCGGCGCCGGGATTGTTGATGACCTCGATCGAATCGATGTCTTCCGACGGCATCGCCTGCAGCGCCGGGCCGCGGTTATCCCCTTGCAGCATGGCCGAGGGCTTGCCGTCGACCAGGATCTGGACGTTGCTGCTGCCGCGCAGCGAGACCGTGCCGTCCGGATCGACCGATACCGAAGGCACGTTGCCCAGGGCGTCGGCGGCGGTGCCGTTGGTGCTGCTGACGTCCTGCTTGACGTCGTAGACCTGGCGGTCGATACGGTTGTTCTGGCGCTCGCCGACGACGTTGACCGAACTTACCTTCCCCGCTGTCCCTGCGCCGGCAGCGTTGGTGGCGGCGTTGGTGGCGGCGTTGGTGGCGGCTGCGGGCGCGCTGGTGACACTACTGCCGGTGCCCGCGGCGGCCTGCGCCTGCGCAAGGGCGGGCGCCAGCGTGGCCAGCGCGAGTGCGATGGCATGCAGTTTGAAGGAAGGAATGCGATGGACCATCTGTGGATTTGTCTCGGTATCGGCGTGTTGAATAAAGTTTCCAGATTTTAAGACAACCCATCAGGCCTGGCAGCCCGAGGCTGCGTAAAGAAAAGTAAATCAGCCATCTCCCCTGCCCGACCGTTTCCTTTAGAATCCTGTCTTTTCCAACAAGTATTTTTACCCTGGCAGATTCGATGGCCTCAGAAGACAACCAACTCCACCGCGGCCTCAAGAACAGGCACATCCAGCTGATCGCACTTGGCGGCGCCATCGGCACCGGCCTTTTCCTCGGCGTGGCGGAAAGCGTCAAGATCGCCGGTCCGGCCGTGCTGCTCGGCTATGCCGTGGCCGGCCTGATCGCCTTCCTGATCATGCGCCAGCTCGGCGAGATGATGGTCGACGAACCGGTGGCCGGTTCCTTCGGCTACTTCGCCGACAAATACGGCGGCCGCTTCGCCGGCTTCGTGTCGGGCTGGAACTACTGGGTGCTGTACGTGCTGGTCAGCATGGCCGAGCTGTCGGCGGTCGGCATCTACGTCCAGTACTGGTGGCCGGACGTACCGCCCTGGGCTTCGGCGCTGGCGTGCTTCTTGTTGGCGAACGGCATCAGCCTGATCAACGTGCGCGCCTTCGGCGAGAGCGAGTTCTGGTTCTCGGTGATCAAGGTAGCGGCGGTGGTGGCGATGATCGTGTACGGCGTGTTCCTGCTGCTGAGCGGCGGCGCTGGTCCGCAAGCGTCGGTGGCCAACCTGTGGCAGCACGGCGGTTTCTTCGCCCACGGCGTCAAGGGGCTGGTGATGTCGATGGCGATCATCATGTTCTCGTTCGGCGGGCTGGAGGTCATCGGCATCACGGCGGCCGAAGCCGCCGACCCGAGCCACTCGATCCCGCGCGCGACCAACCAGGCGCTGTGGCGCATCCTGGTGTTCTACGTCGGCGCGCTGGCGGTGCTGCTCTCGCTGTACCCGTGGAACCAGATCGTGCCCGGCGCCAGCCCGTTCGTCCTGATCTTCAAGGCGCTGGACGCGAATATCGTCGCCCACGTGCTGAACCTGGTGGTATTGACCGCGGCGCTGTCGGTCTACAACAGCTGCGTGTATTCCAACAGCCGCATGCTGTACGGCCTGGCGACCCAGGGCCACGCGCCGAAGTCGCTGCTTAAGGTGAACGAGCGCGGCGTGCCGCTGGCGTCGCTGGGCGTGTCGGCGCTGGCCACCGCGCTGTGCGTCGGCGTCAACTACGCCTTCCCGGGCAAGGCGCTGGGCATGCTGATGGGCCTGGCGGTGTCCGGCCTGCTGATCAACTGGACCATGATCAGCTGGACCCACCTGCGCTTCCGCGCCGCCAAGCGTGCCGCCGGCCAGGGCACGATTTTCCCGAGCCCGGCCTACCCGCTGACCAATTACCTGTGCCTGGTTTTCCTGGCTGGGATCGTGGCCGTGATGCTGGCGACGCCGGAGCTGCGCGTCTCGGTGTACCTGATTCCGGCGTGGCTGGTCGTGCTGGCGATCGGTTACCGGCTGGCCGAGGGACGGCGCCGCGTCGCGCTGCTGAACAGCTGAAAAGCAGCTGAAAAGCAGCTGAAAAGCAGCGTTCAGGGAAGGCGCCGGCCGTTGACGGCGGCGCCTTTGACGGCGTGCCCCCAGGGGGCGTCGATGAACCGTCCGGCGAATACGCCGCGCTTTACCTTTCCCTCGTAAAACGTGTAGCCGTCGCAAATCTGCGCGTCGAGCATGATGGCGAGCTTGCCGTCCTTGTACTGCCATGCGGCGGGCAGCCGGGTATCCACCGGGCTGCCCAGGCGCTCGGCGCGGTACCAGGTTTCCCCGCCGAGGCACGTCCTCTGCACCGCGGTGCTCAGCAGGAAGCGCTGCTGCACCATCCTGCCGCCGGTCCTGGCGGAACCCATTTCTCGAAACTCCCAGGTCCCCGTCACCGGCTTCAGGGACGCCGTACTACCAGCCTGCGCGCTTCCGTGCGCCAGTACGCACCCGGCCAGAAGCGTCCCTACCCACAGCATGCGTCCTCGCATGACATCGCCTTTTTTATTGATGCCGTTGCGGCTCAGCCCTGCTGGGCCACCTCGAACGCTGCGCCCGTCTCCATGAAATGGCCGCCGGCCACGTAGTGGATGCTGCGTTTGCCGCCCTCCTCCATGTGCCAGTGGCCGTCCGTAAAGACCGCCGGATCGGCCCACGCGCCCACCACTTCACCGAGGAAAAGATCGTAGGCCTGCTGGATGTGCGGCTCCGGAATCAGGCGGCACTCGAGCCAGCCCAGGCAGCCCTCGATCAGCGGCGCGCCGGTGTGTTCGCCAGGCGTCCATGCGATGCCGTGGGCGGCGAACTTGTCGATCTCGCGGCCCGATTCCGAGCCCACGGCCAGCGTCAACGCCGCCAGCTCGCGCGAAGGCACCGCCAGCACGAAGGTGCCGGACGCTTCGACGAGCCCGCGCGTGAAGGTCGACTTGTCGATCACCACGGCGACCTTGGGCGGCGCGAAATCGAGCGGCATCGACCAGGCGGCCGACATCACGTTGGCCTTGCCGGCGTGGACGCTGCTGACCATCACGGTCGGGCCGTGGTTCAGCAGGCGGTAGGCTTTGGCCAGGTCGACCGGCACGCGGGTGGGTTGCATCGTCATCGGGACTTCCTTATTGCGTTGGATTCATTGGAGAGTGCCATTATCGCGGCAGCGGCGCAAACTTGCTGGCGGTGCTACACTCGGCGGCCCGACCACAGGAGCACACCATGGAACGCGAGGCTTTCATCGACAGCCTGAAAGCGGACGGCTTTGCCGAACCGGTGCTGGTCGAGCGCGCGCCGGACACCGGCCTCGACGACCACGCCCACCCGTTCGAGGCCAGGGCGCTCATCCTCGACGGCCAGATCACCATCGTCACCGGCGACGGCGCGCGCGTCTACCTGCCGGGCGACGTGTTCCACCTGCGGCGCGACGAGCCGCATGTCGAAAGTTACGGTCCACAAGGGGTGCGCTACCTGTCCGGACGGCGCTAGCCGCGGTGCCCGGTGTTGCTGAGCGGTATTTGGCACGACCGGGTACAATCTAGTCGTTCGAAACACCTAAGGAGAACGACAATGTCGGGTTACAGCATCAACATCGAAGAAAAGACACTCGCCGGTAACAATTTCCGTGAAGTGCTCTACACCACCGCGCGCAGCCAGCTGGTCATCATGACCCTGCAGCCGGGCGAAGACATCGGCCAGGAAAAGCACGAAGGCCACGACCAGTTCATCCGCGTCGAAGCCGGCAGCGGCGAAGCGATCCTGGACGGCGAAAAGCACGCGCTGGAAGACGGTACCGCGCTGGTGATCCCGGCCGGCACCGAGCACAACGTGATCAACACCTCGTCCAGCGAGCCGCTGCGCCTGTACACGCTGTACACCCCGCCCGAGCATCCAGACGGCATCGTGCATGCGACCAAGGCCGAGGCCGACGAGTACGAGAAACAGCACGGCCATCACTGATCTTCATGGGGGCACATCGGCCCCCATCACCCCGCCCCTGCAGGCCAGCCCGAAGCGCGTCATCTCGCATTCGCGGCGGATGCACTGGCCTTCGTCGTAGCCGAGCGCCCGGCATTGCAACAGGGTTTCCTCGCGCCGGCGCCGGTCCGACTGCACATGTTCCACAGGCGCTCTCGACGCCCCCTTCGACACGGCACGCTCGCGCCGAATGCCGGGCATCGTCGGCTCGGTCGAGACCGGCTCGGCCGGCTTGACGACCTCTTCCAGGATGGTCGGGGCCGGCCGCGGCGAGGACAGCACCGGGGCCAGCGTGGGCGCCGGCGCCGCCACAGGTGCGGGCGTCAAGGCCGGTGAGCCGGCAGCGGCCGGCGTCCCGGCGGCCGGCGCTTCCGCTGCCGCACCGGCAGACGCCGGGACGCCGGCCGCCACGACCTCCATTGCACCGTCCACCCGGCGCGCCTCGATCATCCACAGCGCCCCGGCTGCCACCAGCGCCAGCACGCCGGCGCCGATACTCCAACCGAACACGCGGCGCCGCCAGCGCCCCGCCTTTTGCTGTGCATCTGCCCGCGCCGCATCCTGGCGCATCAGTTCGGCGAGCCAGTCCGGTTCAGGAGCCGTGGCGACATCCTGCGCTGGGTCGACTGAGGGCTCGACCCGTCCTTCTGGTTCGGGTAATTGTGCGGTGACATCGGGGGCGGCCTGTGCGCGATGCCAGACCGCCGGCCGCGCCTTGTGCGCTGCCGGCGCGGCCGGCGGTCCGGGCGGCGCTCCAGGCGCCGGACCGCCACGCGGCCGCTTGCGCCAGTCGAATCCGGGCGGCGCGGCGCCGCTGTCGCCGATATCCTGCAGGAGTTGGGTTTTCATGGTGTGCTCGACGTCTGCCTCGCATGATCGCAGTCTAGCCGATCATCGACGCAGCGCCAGCGCACCCGGCAGACCACGAATCAGAGCGTGATCGCCACTTTCATGGCCGTGTCCGCCAGCGGCGGCAGGCTGACTTCCAGCAGGCGGCGCTTGGCGTCCCAGGCGAACGGCACCGATTTTCCAGCGGTCTGGACCGCACGCGGACGGGCGCCGACGTTGTGCACCTTGAGCGCAAACGTGCGCGCCATCGGCGTGGCGTTCGCACCACGTTCCGTGCGCAGGCCGATCTCCAGCCGACCGACGCTGGCCTGGCTGTCGAAGCGCACCAGCGTCGACCGGCCCGACTCGAAGGCGTGCGCGGTGGCGCCGTCGTCGTCGTACAGCTGGCCCGACGCGGCGCTCACCGAGGCGTCATGGTAATAGTGCAGCTCGAGTGCCTTGCCGGTGTAGTCCTGCGTACTGTGCACGACCTTGGCCAGCGGGATGAAGGCGCCGGCGCGCACATAGGTCGGGATGTGCCCCGGCACGGTCGACACCGTTTCCAGGATGCCGCCGCGGTGCGCCTGGTCGCTATAAAAGTCGAACCACACACTGCCCGGCTTGCCGCCCTGGTTCGGGAAGTAGACTTCCTTGCGCAGCTGGCCCGCCTCGACCACGGGCGCCACCAGGAAGTCCGGACCCCACAGGTAGGTGCTGGAAATGGCCGGGGTCGGCACCATGTCGTTGTCCGGCTCCTCGAACAGCACCGGGCGCATCAGCGGCATGCCGGTGCGGCTGTTCTCGAAGGCGGCCGTGTAGTTATACGGCAGCATCGCGTAGCGCAGGCGCACCGCCTCGCGCGCCAGCGCGCGGGTAGCGGCCTCGCGGAACACGGGCTCGGCCGGCACCGCTTCCTGCGCGTGCGGGCGGAAGATCGGCTGGAACACGCCGTACTGCAGCCAGCGCACGTACAGCTCGTCGTCCAGCACCGGCCCGGCAAAGCCGCCCAGGTCCGAGTGCATGTAGGCCTGGCCCTGCATGCCCATCTGCAGCGAGATCTCCATCTGCGACTGCAGGCCGCCCCAGCCGCGGCTGACGTCGCCCGACCACGGGATCATGCCGAAGCGCTGCGAACCCGAGTAACCCGAGCGCATCAGGATGAAGGGCCGCTCCTTCGGAAAGTCGCGCGCGTAGCCGTCCGCGATCAGGTGCGCCCATTCGTGGCCGTAGATGTTGTGGACTTCGTCGGCGCTGCCGGTGGCATGGCGCGCCGCGCTCGGATGCATCTCCGGCTCGCCGAGGTCGCCCCACCAGCCGGCCACGCCGCCGGCCTTGAGTTCCTTGTAGATGTCCCAGAACCAGCTGCGCGCGGACGGCTTGAAGACGTCGACCAGGCCGGTATTCCCGAAATAGAAATCGTAGGTGAAGGGCTTGCCGTCCTCGTCCGTTGCCAGCACCTGGCGGCCGGCCGCTTCCTGCCAGCGCTTCGAGCTGGTGAGGATGAAGGGCTCGGTAATGACGACGGTCTTCACGCCCTGGCGCGAAAAGTCGGCCATCATCTGTTCCGCGTGCGGGAAGCTGTCGCGGTCCCAGGCCAGGTTGCCCATCGTGCCCTTGACCGTCTTGCCGAACCAGTACAGGTCGAGCACGACGGCGTCGAGCGGAATGTCGTCGCGGCGGAACCGGTCGACCACGGCGCGCGTCTCGGCTTCGCTGTGGTAGCCGAAACGGCTGGCGAAATTGCCGAAGGCCCAGCGCGGCGGCAGCGGCTGGCGCCCGGTCAGGCGGGTGATGCCGTCCATGACCCCGGCCCAGTCGTCGCCGGCGACCACCTGGTAGGTCTTGCGGCCGCCCGGCGTTTCGAAACGCAGCGTGCCGTCCTTGTGGCTGTCCATGTCGAGCCAGCCGGCCTGCGGATTGTCGAAGTGGATCGCATACTTGCGCGAGGACAGCGCCATCGGGATGCCGTAACCCATCTGCTCGGCGCGGTTGGCGAAGCCGTAGGACGCCTTGTTATACAGGCGGAAGCGGTTGCCGCGGCGGTTCATGCCGACCGCGCGCGAGCCGGCCCCGTACAGCGCCTCGTCGGGCTCGAGCGCGAATTCGATTGCCTGCAGGCCGTCGAAGCGGCCAAACCCGCCCTTTTCCGCGACCAGCGGCTTGCCCTTGTAGCTGTAGCTGATGCGGAACGGCTTCTTGTCGACCGTGACCGTGATGCCGTCCGTGACCAGTTCGATGCGGTTGCCGGCTTCCTTCACGGTCGCGTTGGCCGCGCCCGGGGTCAGCACCACCGCGTGCGAGGCCGGCACGGGCGCACCGCCACGGGCCACGAAAGTGGTTTCGACGATATTCGGCGCGTAGGGCTTGATGACGTAACGGCCGTCGCTGGTGGCGATCTCGAGGCCGGTACCGTTGCCGCTGAAGCTCTGGAAGGTGCGCTGGGCATACTGGGCGGTGGCGAATGGGCTGGCGGCGAGGGCGGCGGCAGCGGACAGGGTCCAGGCCAGCCGGTGTAAGGTGCAAGTGGTCATGGTCTCGTTGTCATTTGAACTATTGCAGGCGAGAGCATGCCAGAATTCGTAGGGTTCAGGTAGTTAATTTACAAACTCCCGTAGCCAACGGAAAAATCCGTTTAAAACCGCCGTAGTTTGACTACTTTAATGCGACTCGAGATCACCCGTGCGGCAGCCCAGCCATTCTCCGGTCAAAATAAGGCCATCGAAACACAGGAGTCTGCGCATGCGCGTCGCCACATTCAACGTCAACGGCATCGGCGCCCGCATTGGCGCCCTGCTGCAATGGCTGGAAGAAACCAAGCCCGATGTCGCCTGCCTGCAAGAGCTGAAGGCGCCGCAGGAAAAATTCCCGGAAGCGGCCATCCGCGAGGCCGGCTACCATCCGATCTGGCACGGCCAGAAAAGCTGGAATGGGGTCGCGATCCTGGCGCGTCGGGTAGAACCGCAGGAAGTCACGCGCGGCCTGCCGGGCGACCCGACCGACGAACAAAGCCGCTACCTCGAAGCCGCGGTGGACGGCATCCTGATCGCCTGCCTGTACCTGCCGAACGGGAATCCGGCGCCCGGTCCCAAGTTCGACTACAAGCTGGCCTGGTTCGAGCGTTTCCACAAGCGCGCGCAGGAACTGATGGACAGCGGCGCGCCGGTGATCCTGTGCGGCGACTACAACGTCATTCCGACCGAGCGCGACGTCTACAAGCCCGAGCGCTGGGTCGACGACGCCCTGTTCCGCCCCGAATCGCGCGCCGCCTACCAGAAGCTGCTGGACGCCGGCTGGTACGATTCGCTGCGCGAGACGCATCCCGACGAGACGATCTACACTTTCTACGATTACATGCGCGACGCCTACGGCCGCAATGCCGGCCTGCGCATCGACCATCTGCTCCTCAGTCCGAAGCTGGTGCCGCACCTGAAGGCGGCCGGAACCGACCACGCGGTGCGCGGCCGCGAAAAACCGAGCGACCACGTGCCGACCTGGGTCGATCTCGACTGGCCGGCTTGAGATCGGGCGCCGGCTAGTCGCGCGCGAGCGCGGCCAGCACCTTGCCGATGTCGGCGTGCCAGAAGGCTGCGCGCATCGGATACGCCGCCGCGCACGGTACGGCCAGCGTCGCGCCGTCCTTCAGCCCCAGCACGACCTGGTGCCGTGCCGCGCACGCGGCGGTCATGGCGGCGCCGGTGCCGGGGTGGCCGGTCAGCGGCAAGCCTTCGGCCGCGGTGACATGGGCATCGCGGGTAAAGGTCTTGCAGACCTTCATGCCGTCGAGGACGACGCCGTCCGGCACCGGCGCGCTGCCACTGTGGCCGCCGCAATCGTCCTGCATCAGTTTGACGATGGCGCGCAGCACCATCGCATCGCGCTCGGCCTGGGTCGGCGGCGCCAGTCTGGCCAGGCCGGTCGCGCCCAGCAACGCCGCCCATTGCGTGTCCATCGGTCCGTCGCCATTCAGCAGATGCGCCACCCGGCCCGACACGCAGCGCGCGGACGGCGCGGTGCCGCAATCCAGCGCCTGCGCGAAGTCCGGGCGGGCGCCGGCCTTGAGCGCGGCATAGAAGGCGTCGACGCGGGCCAGCGCCGACCCCGTCCCCTCGCGCGCGGCCAGTCCGTAGGCGTAGACGGCCAGGCCGCACGCGTATTCGAGCCGGTTGACGCCAATCTGGCGCGGCGTCAGCGCCCGCCATGCCTGGCCGTCGGTATATAACATGCAGGTGAACAGGGCGCGATCGAGGTCGGCACCCGCCTGTGCCGGCGTCATCCAGCCCTCGTGCACCGAGGTGACCCAGCGCAGGAATTCGCCGCCGCCCTCGTGGATCAGGCGCGCGTCGGGATAGGCGTCGACGGCGTCGCGCATCTGGAAGCGGTGGCTGAATTCGTGTGCCACCAGCAGCGTCAGCTGGGCGTGTTCCTCGGGACCGGGGTCGCGCGGCCAGTTGTACAGCGACAGGCGCAGCACGTCGCCGGCGTCGCCGCCGACACGCGGTCCGCCGGGAGCCGCCACCAGGCCCGCGGCCAGCATCGGCGGCTTGAAGTCGGCATGCGGCAGCGCGCCGCGCAGGTAGCCAACGGTACCGTCGGCAACCTGGCGGATCCGGGCCAGCGCCGCCGGCGACAGGCGCGGGTCGAAGTAGCCGGGCGTGCCGAAGGTGGTCTTGCCGGGCGCGGCCGCCAGCAGCAGCACCGAACTGTCCTCGCCCGCCGCATCGGCCGTGTCGCGGTAGGCCTGGCCGCCGGCCGCGACCCAGGGCGCGGCCAGGCGGTAGCGCGGCTTGCCGCAGCTGTCGGCCACCGCATAATTGGAGAGGTGGGCGTACAGGCCCTGCCCGAGCGGAAAGGCGGCCGGGTAGCCGGCCTGCTCGGTTGCGGCGGGTACCCGGAAACGCAATACCGCGCAACTGGCATCTTGTCGCGCGAGGCGGTCGGCGCCGGCGCTGCCGCAGGCATCCAGCGGCTGCCAGGCGCGGCGCATGCGCCCGCCGTCGCCGCCGTTCTTGGTAAAGGCAAGGCCGTCACAGCCGGGCGGCAAGGCGTAGCTGACTTCCAGCGCGTCCGGCGCGGCCAGCCGCAGTTCGACGTTCACCCCGGGCGCGGCCGCCTCCGCGGACAGCATGCAGGCCAGCAGCGGCGACAGCAACAACGACGGCGTCAAGCTGCGCATCCGCGCCTCCTCGATGATGATCTCAGGCGGGGCGCAGCGGCTGGTCCAGCATCATCCCGAGCCGTAGGCCGCTGTCGGTGACGCGCTCGATATCGGGCGTGTAGCCGTCCTCGATCCAGCGCAACGCGATGTGGATAACGCCGCCGACGATCCCTGCCTGCAGCAGCGCGTCCGAGGCGGCTGCGGGCGACTCGATGACCCGCCCCACTTCTTCCCCGATCGCACGCAGCGCGGTGTCGAAGGCCTTGTCGACGGCGCGGCTGACGCCGCGGATCTCGACCAGGAACACGCGCGCCGAACGCGGCTCGCGCTGCAGCGCCGCGAAGTAGGCGTGCAGCATCGCGCGCGAACGGGCGGCGCGATCAGGGCCGGCGGCGCGCGCCGCCGTCATGATTTCCTCCATGACCGCGTAGGTCACCGCATTGAAGCAGGCGATCAGCAGTTCTTCGCTGTTGGCGAAAGATTCGTAGAAATAGCGTTCGGTCAGGCTGGCCGCCTCGCACACCGCCTTCACCGTCGCCTGGCGGTAGCCGCGCTCACCGTAGACGGCGACGCCGGCAGAGATCAGCTGGGCACGGCGCTGGGCACGCCGTTCGTCCTGGGGAATGCCGCGATACGGCCGGGCTGGGGTGGGTTCTGGAGGCATTCCTCTATTTTGGCACAGAATATTGTCTTTCATATTCTGACAATGTAGAGTGTCAATCTTAAAAATCGACAAGATCCGAGACAGCATGTTCCCCAACCCCGAACCGCTCGACGTGTTGATCGTCGGCGCCGGCCTGTCCGGCATCGGCGCCGCCTGGCATCTCCAGAAGCGCTGTCCCGGCAAGACCTATGCCGTGCTCGAGTCGCGCGCCGCCATCGGCGGCACCTGGGACCTGTTCCGCTACCCCGGCGTGCGCTCCGACTCGGACATGTACACGCTCGGCTACGGCTTCCAGCCCTGGACCGCGGGCAAGGCGATCGCCGACGGGCCCTCGATCCGCCGCTACATCGAAGACACGGCGCGCAAGAGCGGGATCGACCGCCACATCCGCTTCCATCACAAGGTGGTGGGCGCGCACTGGTCCAGCGGCGAGGCGCTGTGGCGCGTCGAGGTCGAGGTGGACGGCGCCGTCCAGGTCCTGCAGACCCGCTTCCTGTATATGTGCAGCGGCTACTACAGCTACGACGAAGCCTACCGGCCCGCGTTCTCGGGCGAGGACAGCTTCCGCGGCCGCATCGTGCAGCCGCAGTTCTGGCCGCGCGACCTCGAGTGGCGCGGCAAGCGCGTGGTGGTGGTCGGCAGCGGCGCCACCGCGGTGACGCTGGTGCCGTCGATGGCGCTCGATGCCGCGCATGTCACCATGCTGCAGCGCTCTCCGACCTACATCGTCAGCCGCCCGTCCGAATACCACTTCGCGCAGAAGTACCGGCGCTGGCTGCCCGAAAAGGCCGCTTACATGGCGACCCGCTGGCGCGTGATCGTCGAGAGCATGCTGCTGTACCGCGTGACGCGCGCCAAGCCCGAACTGGCCAAGCAGAAGATCGTTGCCATGGCGCGGCGCCAGCTGGGGCCCGGCTACGACGTCGACACCCATTTCACGCCGCGCTACAAGCCCTGGGACCAGCGCGTGTGCGTGGTGCCGGACGGCGACCTGTTCAAGGCGATCCGGAGCGGGCGCGCCTCGGTCGTCACCGACCACATCGAGCGCTTCGGCGAAGACGGCCTGCTGCTGAAATCCGGGCAGGCGCTGGCGGCCGACATCGTCGTGATGGCGACCGGCCTCAAGGTCAAACTCATGGGCGGCATCGCCATCACTGTCGACGGCCAGCCGTTCAAGGCGAACGACGCCATGTCGTACAAGGGCATGATGCTCAGCGGCCTGCCCAACTGCGTGATGACCTTCGGCTACACTAACGCTTCCTGGACACTGAAGGCCGACCTGACCGCCGAATACGTATGCCGCCTGCTGCGCCACATGGACCGTCACCGCCAAGCCATCGCCGTGGTGCACCGCGAAGCAGATGTCGAGCCACGGCCCTTCCTCGGCTTCACCTCCGGCTACGTCGAGCGCGCCGCGCGCGAACTGCCGCAGCAGGGGTCGCGCGCGCCCTGGCACGTCTACCAGAACTACCTGCAGGACATGCTCACCATCCGTTTCGGCCGCATCGCCGACGGCATCATGCACTTCGGTGCCAAAGGAACCCTGCCATGACGTCTTCCTCGTTGAACCTGAACAACCGTGTCGCCGTCGTCACCGGCGCCGGCGGCGGCATCGGCCGCGCCACCGCGCTGGCGCTGGCGCGGCGCGGCTGTCACCTGGCGCTGGCCGACATCGACGACGCCGGCGTCCAGGCCACCGCGCGCGACGCCCAGAGCCTCGGGGTGCGCGCCAGTGCGCACCGCCTCGACGTCGCCGACCGCGCCGCCGTCGCCGCCTTCCCGCAACTGGTGGAGAGCGTGCACAAGCGCGTCGACCTGCTGATGAACAACGCCGGCGTGGCACTCGGCGGCACCTTCGAGCAGGTGTCGGCGGACGATTTCGACTGGCTGATGGAGGTCAACTTCCACGCCGTGGTGCGCATGACGCGCGCCTTCTTGCCGCACCTGCACCGCAGCGACGACGGCCGCATCGTCAACGTGTCCAGCATCTACGGCATCATCACCCCGCCCGGCCAGGCCGCCTATGCCGCCAGCAAGTTCGCGGTGCGCGGCTTTTCCAACGTGCTGCGCCACGAACTCGAAGGCAGCAGCGTCGGCGTGTCGGTGGTGCATCCGGGCGGCGTCGCCACCTCGATCGCGAAGAATGCGCGCATCCCGGCCAGCGCCCCGCGCGAGGAAGTCGAGCGCGGCCGCAAGAACATGGAAAAGCTGCTGCGCATGCAGCCGGACGAAGCCGGCGAGATCATCGTGCGCGGCATCGAGAAGCGCCAGGCGCGCATCCTGGTCGGCAGCGACGCCAAGGCCGCCGCGCTGCTGGAGCGCCTGGCGCCGGTCGGCTACTGGAACCTGCTCAAGAAGGCGATGAAACGATGAGCATCGTGCTGACACTCCTCGGCTTCCTGGGCGGCATCGTGGTGGCCGGACTGGCCGGCAGCTGGCTGGTCACGCTGGCGCTGAAGCGCAAGGTCGAATCGCTGCTGCCGCCGAAAGGCCGCTTCGTCGACGTCGCCGGCGCGCGCCTGCACGTGCGCGAGTTCGGCGAGGGGCCGGCGATCCTGATGATCCACGGGCTGGGCGGCCAGATGGCGCACTTCACCTATGCCGTCACGGCCCGTCTTGCCGGGCGCTTTCGCGTGGTGGTGGTCGACCGGCCGGGCAGCGGCTGGTCCAGCGCGCAAGGCAGCGCCGACCTGTCGACCCAGGCGGCCGCACTGGCGGCCCTGACCGAGCGTTTGGCGCTGGGCCGGCCGCTGGTGGTCGGCCACTCGCTCGGCGGCGCGGTCGCGCTGGCACTGGCGCTGGAACACCCGGACAAGGTGTCCGGCCTGGCGCTGCTGGCGCCGCTCACCCACATGCCCGAAGGCGGGCGCGTACCGGACGTGTTCAAGGGCTTGATGGTGCGCTCGGCGCCACTGCGCACGCTGCTGGCCTGGACCCTGGCCACGCCGCGCTCGATCGGCAAGAGCAGGCAGACCCTGGACCAGGTGTTCGGCCCGGACAAGGTACCGAACGATTTCGGCATGCGCGGCGGCGGCCTGCTGTCGCTGCGTCCGGCCGCCTACCTGGCGGCATCGAACGACCTGCAGGCCCTGGAGGGACGCCTGCCGCTGCAGCAGGGGCGCTACGGCGAGCTGCGCCTGCCGCTCGGCATCCTGTTCGGCCGCGACGACCGCATCCTCGGCTGGCGCCACAACGGCCAGGCGCTGGCGGACAAGGTCGGCGGTGCGCGGCTGGAACTGATCGACGGCGGCCACATGCTGCCGGTGACGCAGCCGGATGCCTGCGTCGCCTTCATCGAGCAGATGGCGCAGGCCAGCGGCCTGGCCGGCGGTGGCGCCCAACAGGCTGCCGGCGCGCACTGATTGCGCCGCCTGGGATAGAGTAGCGCCATGGACCTCGACCGCATCCTCATCGCCACCGGCGCCATTTCCGCCTTCATTGGCGTCGGCCTCGGCGCCTTCGGCGCGCACGGCCTGCGCAAGCGCCTCTCGCCCGACATGCTGGCGGTATTCGAGATCGGCGTGCGCTACCAGCTGGTTCACGCGCTGGCACTGCTCGGCGCCGGCGCCGCGGCGGCGCGATTGTCGGCAGGCGCGCTGGCCACCGCCGGCGTACTGTTCGTCGTCGGCACGCTGGTGTTTTCCGGTTCGCTATACGTGCTGGCCCTGAGCGGCCGTAAATGGCTGGGCGCCATCACGCCGCTCGGCGGACTGGCGCTGCTGGCCGGCTGGGCCAGCCTGGCCTGGGCCGCGGCCGGCGCCTGATCCGCGTCAGGCCGCCGCCGGCGCCGGCACGTCCATCAGCGACTGCAGGTGGCACGGTCGTGCGCCGCACCACTGCTTCCGGCCAATTGTTCATAGGCACACCCCTCTCCCGGTAAGGGCGTCCGCCCATGCTCCACCCAGGGCGACGAAGGGGCCACCAAAGGGCCAGTCCGGCGACCGCGCTTCGCTTGCCGCAATCGACTCCCCATCGCTGCGCTGCGTGCTACCGTCGCAGCCTGTTCCTACGGGCGATGGGGTGCCGGACACGCGGCGGCGTGCTGCAGTACAGCATCGAAATAGTTCGCCAGCCCAGCCGTGCGACGCATTGCTGCACTTAATATGTTCCCTGCCGCACATACCTTACCGAGGAGAAAGCGAATATGAGCCAGAGTGAACCTCTGTCGCTGCATGTCCCGGAGCCTACCGGCCGTCCGGGTTGCAAGACCGATTTTTCGTATCTACAAATGAGCCCTGCCGGCTCGGTGCCGCGTCCCGGCGTCGACGTCGGCTACCACGACACGGCCCCGATCGCCGCCAGCCTGATCCGTGTCCTCGACGAGGACGACAATGCCGTCGGCCCATGGGATCCGGCGCTGGACCGCGAGACGCTGCGCTTCGGCCTGCGCACGATGATGAAGACGCGCATCTTCGACGCGCGCATGGTCATCGCCCAGCGCCAGAAGAAGCTGTCGTTCTACATGACCTCGCTCGGCGAGGAAGCCATCGGCACCGCGCATGCGCTGGCGCTGAAGGATGGCGACATGTGCTTCCCGACCTACCGCCAGCAAAGCTTGCTGATGGCGCGAGAGTACCCGCTGGTCGACATGGTGTGCCAGCTGCTGTCCAACGAAGCCGACCCGATGAAAGGCCGCCAGCTGCCGGTCATGTACTCGGTCAAGGCCAAAGGCTTCTTTACCATTTCCGGCAACCTGGCGACCCAGATCCCGCAGGCGGTCGGCTGGGCCATGGCGTCGGCGATCAAGGGCGACACCAAGATCGCCTCCGGCTGGATCGGCGACGGCGCCACCGCCGAGAGCGACTTTCACACCGGCCTCACCTTCGCCCACGTCTACAAGGCGCCGGTGATCCTGAACGTGGTCAACAACCAGTGGGCGATCTCGACCTTCCAGGCGATCGCCGGCGGCGAATCCGTGACCTTTGCCGCCCGCGGCGTCGGCGCCGGCATCGCCTCGCTGCGCGTCGACGGCAACGACTTCCTGGCCGTGTACGCAGCCTCCTGCTGGGCCGCCGAGCGCGCCCGCAAAAACCTGGGCCCGACGCTGGTCGAATGGGTGACTTACCGCGCCGGCCCGCACTCCACCTCCGACGATCCGTCGCGCTACCGTCCGGCCGACGAATGGACCCACTTCCCGCTGGGCGACCCGATCGGCCGCCTGCGGCGCCACTTGACGAAGAAAGGCTGGTGGTCGGATGCCGAGCACGAGGCCCTGCAGGCCGAACTGGAAGCCGAAGTCGTGGCCGCGCAAAAGGAAGCCGAACGCCACGGCACGCTGATCGACGGCCGCGTGCCGAGTGCGGCATCGATGTTCGAGGACGTCTACGAAGAGATGCCCGAACACCTGCGCCGCCAACGTCAACAACTGGGGGTTTGAGTGAAACGCGACATAGATAAAGACGCCGTGGCCGTGGATGCCGCTGCGCAGGAGACCAAAACCGTACCCATGACGATGATCCAGGCCCTCCGTTCGGCCATGGACGTCATGATGGAACGCGACGACAACGTGGTGGTCTACGGCCAGGACGTCGGCTATTTCGGCGGCGTGTTCCGCGTCACCGACGGCCTGCAGGCCAAGTACGGCAAGCAGCGCGCCTTCGACGCCCCGATTTCCGAGGGCGGCATCGTCGGCACCGCGGTCGGCATGGCCGCCTACGGGCTGCGCCCCGTCATCGAGATCCAGTTCGCCGATTATTTTTACCCGGCGACCGACCAGATCGTGTCCGAAGCGGCGCGCCTGCGCTACCGCTCGGCCGGCGACTTCACCTCGCCGCTGACGATCCGCATGCCCTGCGGCGGCGGCATCTACGGCGGCCAGACCCACAGCCAGAGCCCCGAAGCCTTTTTCACGCACGTGTGCGGCCTGCGCACCGTGATGCCGTCGAACCCGTACGATGCGAAAGGCCTGCTGATCGCCTCGATCGAGAACAACGACCCGGTGATCTTCCTGGAACCGAAGCGGCTGTACAACGGCCCCTTCGATGGGCACCATGACCGCCCGGTCGTGGCCTGGTCCAAGCATGAGCTGGGCAAGGTACCCGAGGGTTACTACACGGTGCCGCTCGACAAGGCGGCCGTGTTCCGTCCCGGCGCCGACCTCACCGTGCTCACCTACGGCACCATGGTCTGGGTGTCGGAAGCGGCGGCCAACGAAACCGGCGTCGACGCCGAGATCATCGACCTGCGCACGCTGTGGCCGCTCGACCTCGACACCATCGTCGAATCGGTGAAAAAGACCGGCCGCTGCGTGATCGTGCACGAAGCGACGCGCACCAGCGGCTTCGGCGCCGAACTGGCGGCACTGGTGCAGGAACACTGCTTCTACCAGCTGGAGGCGCCGATCGAGCGCGTCACCGGCTGGGACACGCCCTACCCGCACGCCCAGGAATGGGCGTATTTCCCGGGACCGGACCGCGTGGGCGCGGCATTCAAACGTGCGATGGAGGCGTAAGCGATGGGCATTCATGTGATCAAGATGCCCGACCTGGGCGAAGGCATCGCGGAAGTCGAAGTGGTGGCCTGGCGCGTGCAGCCGGGCGACGCCGTCACGGAAGACCAGGTGCTGGCCGACGTCATGACCGACAAGGCGACCGTCGAGATTCCGTCGCCGGTACACGGTACCGTGACGGCGCTGGGCGGCCGGGTCGGCGAATCGCTGGCCGTGGGGGCCGAGCTGATCCGGCTCGAGATCGAGGGGGCCGGCAATGTGGCCGCTGCGCAGGGGGCACCTCGCGCTACCGAGCAGGCTGCACAGCACGCCGCGGCGGCCGAGCCGGCGTCCCAGGCGGACCTGGCACCGAATAGGGTCGGTCCGGACATGGGCACCAAGGCCGCGGCACAGCCGGCGGCCACTACCCCGGCGCCGGCGGCCGTGGCGCGCGAGCCGGCCACTACCCGTGGCGCAGGCGCACCACGCAGCGCGCAGCCGCAGCCTCACGCGCAGCCGCAGCGCCCGGCCTTCCGCGCCGAGGGCGACAAGCCGATGGCCGCGCCGGCGGTACGCAAGCGCGCCTGGGACCTGGGCATCGAGCTGCAATACGTGGCCGGCAGCGGCCCCGCCGGGCGCATCACGCATGCCGACCTCGATGGGCACGTGGCAGGCCGCGGCCGCGCATCGGGCGCCAGCAACCATGCCGACGATCGCTACGCCGAACTGTCCGGCGAACAAGCGGTGCCGGTCATCGGCCTGCGCCGCAAGATCGCCGAGAAGATGCAGCAGGCCAAGCGCCAGATCCCGCACTTCACCTATGTCGAGGAAGTCGACGTCACCGAACTGGAAGCGCTGCGCCACCAGCTCAACGCCCGTTACGGTGGCGAGCGCGGCAAACTGACGCTGCTGCCGCTGCTGATGCGCGCCGTGGTCCTGGCTGTGCGCCGGTTCCCGGAAGTGAATGCCCGTTACGACGATGTCGCGAATGTGGTCACGCGCTACCAGCCGGTCCACCTCGGCATCGCGACCCAGACCGAGGCCGGGCTGATGGTGCCGGTGGTACGCAACGCCGAGGCGCGCGATCCGTGGGCCAGCGCGGCCGAGATCGTGCGTCTGGCGGAAGCGGCGCGCACCGGCAAGGCGGCACGCGACGAGCTGTCCGGCTCGACCATCACCATCACCAGCCTGGGGCCGCTGGGCGGGATCGTCCACACCCCGGTGATCAACCATCCGGAAGTGGCGATCGTCGGCGTCAACAAGATCGTCGAGCGGCCGGTGGTGCGCAACGGCGGCATGGTGGCGCGCAAGATGATGAACTTGTCCTCGTCCTTCGACCACCGCGTGATCGACGGCATGGTGGCGGCCGAATTCATCCAGGCGATCCGCGGCTACCTCGAGTGCCCGGCGACCCTGTTCGTGGAGTAAACCGATGACCATGGAAAGTACAACGCTGTTAATCATCGGCGGCGGCCCCGGCGGCTACGTGGCCGCGATCCGCGCCGGCCAGCTCGGCATCCCGACGGTGCTGGTGGAAGCGGAAGAGCTGGGCGGTACCTGCCTGAACATCGGCTGCATCCCGTCCAAGGCGCTGATCCACGCGGCCGATGCCTTCCACCAGGCCGCCAGCTACAGCGGCGAGTCCGCGCTCGGCATCCGCGCCGGCGCGCCCAGCATCGACGTCAACAAGACGGTCGGCTGGAAGGACGGCATCGTCAAGCGCCTGACCGGCGGCGTCGGCACGCTGCTGAAGAAGAACAAGGTGAAGGTGGTGCGCGGCTGGGCCACGATCCTGGACGGCAAGACGGTGGAGGTGCGCCAGGCCGCGCAAGGTGAAAATGGGGGCGAACCCTTGCGCATCCGCTGCGAGCACCTGCTGCTGGCCACCGGTTCGCAACCGGTCGAGCTGCCCTTCCTGCCCTTCGGCGGCGCGGTGGTGTCCAGCACCGAGGCGTTGTCGCCCGCCAGCGTGCCCGAGCACCTGGTGGTGGTCGGCGCCGGCTACATCGGGCTGGAACTCGGCACCGCCTACCGCAAGCTGGGCGCGCGCGTCAGCGTGGTCGAAGCGGCCGGGCGCGTCCTGCCGGCCTACGACGACGAGCTGGTGAAGCCGGTGGCGGCGGCCCTGGAGCGCCTCGGCATCGCGCTGCACCTGGAATCGAGCGTGCTCGGTCCGGCCGCGGATGGCCAGAGCGTGCGCATGAAGAATGCGGGTGGCGAGGAAGTCACGCTGGCCGCCGACCGGGTGCTGGTGGCCGTCGGCCGGCGCCCGCGGACGGAAGGCTTCGGCCTGGAGAGCCTGCTGCTCGACATGAACGGGCGCGCTGTCCGCATCGACAACCAGTGCCGCACCTCGATGCGCAATGTGTGGGCGATCGGCGACGTGGCCGGGGAGCCGATGCTGGCGCACCGCGCGATGGCGCAGGGGGAGATGGTCGCCGAGATCATCGCCGGCAAGCGCCGCCATTTCATGCCGGCAGCGATGCCGGCGGTGTGCTTCACCGACCCGGAAGTGGTGGTGGTTGGCCTGGGCCCGCAGGAGGCGGCGCGCCAGGGTCTCGACTGCATCAGCGCCAGCTTCCCTTTCGCCGCGAATGGCCGGGCGATGACATTGGAGGCCACCGACGGCTTCGTGCGCGTAGTGGCGCGGAAGGACAACCACGTGATCGTCGGCTGGCAGGCGGTGGGTGCGGCGGTGTCGGAGCTGAGCGCGGCGTTTTCGCAGTCGATCGAGATGGGGGCACAGCTGGAGGATATCGGCGGCACGATCCACGCGCATCCGACGCTGGGCGAGGCGGTGCAGGAAGCCGCGCTGCGTGCCCTGGGACACGCGCTGCATATATAGAAGTCGGGTGGGCACCGTGTGCCCACCCAAAGCCCGCCCAGGGCTATCGATTACTTCTGTTTCTGGTCGTTCAGGGCATCGCCTTCCGGACGCGCATCGCCGGCCGATTGGCGGCTGCCCGCATTCCCGGTGCTGAGGCTGCCGATGCCGGCCATGCCGGTCTGGATCTCGCCGGCTTCCTCGCGGATGAAACCGCCGCCGCCATCCTGGTCCGAACCGTCGCTCAGCAGGTCATCGGTACGCACATCGGCCTGGGCGTTGCCGCTGCCCGCCAGCTGGTTGTTGCCGGCCTCGGCCATGCGGCCGACGTCGCCCGTGCCGCCGGCACCCATGGTGCCGATCGAGGTACTGCCCTGCTTGGTGACGTTGTCGTAGTTGCGGCCTTTGGCGTCATTGCCTTCGCTTTGCATCGACATGATGAGCTCCTTTGCGTGAATTATCTTGGTATCCATGATAGACCGCCTGGCAAGAATGGGAATCGGCATGCGCCTGGCGGACTTGTAGGAGTGGTCGGGCGCGGATGTGCTATAAAACGCATGCCAAGACTGCCCAAAACACAACAATGACAGCACCCGATATCCTCGTCCTGTACGCCCACCCTGCTCCGCAGCGCTCGCCGGTCAACCGCCGCCTGGCCGAAGCCGCACGCGCCATCCCCGGCGTCGCCGTCCAGGACCTGTACGAACTGTATCCCGATTTCGACATCGACCCCGACCACGAACGCAGTCTGCTGGCGGCGGCGCGCGTGGTGGTGTTCATGCACCCGATCCGCTGGTACGGCATGCCCTCGATGCTGAAGGAATGGATGGACGTGGTACTGCGTCCCGGCTGGGCCTACGGCCGCGGCGAGTGTGCCCTGCGCGGCAAGGGCTGCTGGCTGGTGACGACCACCGGCAGCAGCGCCGACGCATTCCAGGCCGGCGCCCTGCACGGCCATCCGTTCGACGCTTTCCTGCTGCCGATCCGCCAGGCCGCCGCGCTGTGCGGCATGGACTGGCTGGCGCCGCTGGTGCTGCACGGCGCCTCCGACGCATCCGAGGCCGTGATCGAGGCCCACGTGCACGAATTCACCCGTCGCCTGGCCGGCTATGCGAGCCAGGCCGCCGAGAAGGAGGCCCGCCATGGAGCATAGCCTGCTGCTGAACGCCTGCGTCTACCTGGCCGCGGCCGTGATCGCGGTGCCGCTGTCGAAGCGCCTCGGCATGGGTGCGGTACTCGGCTACCTGGTGGCCGGCATCCTGATCGGCCCGTTCGGCTTCAAGCTGATCGCCGAAGCCGAGGATGCGCTGCACTTCGCCGAATTCGGCGTGGTGCTGCTGCTGTTCCTGATTGGCCTCGAGCTGGAACCGAGTCGCCTGTGGGCGCTGCGCCGGCCCATCTTCGGCTGGGGTGGCGCCCAGGTCGGGCTGGTCGCCGCGGTGCTGTTCGGCGCCGCCCTGCTGGCCGGCGTCAGCTGGAAGATCGCGCTGATCGCCGGCCTCGGGCTGTCGCTGTCCTCGACCGCGATCGCGCTGGCCTCGCTCGACGAACGCAACCTGATGCCGACGCCGGCCGGCCAGGCCAGCTTTTCGATCCTGCTGTTCCAGGACATCGCCGCGATCCCGATGATCGCCATCGTGCCGCTGCTGGGCATCCCGGAAAGCGCCGGCGGCGGCGGCAACGCCTGGATCGCGGTGGTCAAGGTGATCGTGGTGCTGGCCGGCCTGGTGATCGGCGGCCGCTTCCTGGTGCGGCCGCTGCTGCGCTTCATCGCCAAGACCGACGCCCGCGAGATCTTCACCGCCTTCGCCCTGCTGCTGGTGATCGCCATCTCGCTGCTGATGCAATCGGTCGGCGTGTCGATGGCGCTGGGCGCCTTCATGGCCGGCGTGCTGCTGGCCGACTCCGAATACCGCCACGCGCTCGAGACCGACCTGGAACCGTTCAAGGGCCTGCTGCTCGGGCTGTTCTTCATCGCGGTCGGCATGTCGGTCGACTTTTCCGTGTTCCTGGCGCGCCCGGCCATCGTGCTGGGCCTGGTCGCGGGCTTCCTGGTCCTGAAGATCGGCGTGCTGTACGGCCTGAGCCGCGCGTTCGACATGGCGCGCGGCCAGCACCTGCAGTTCGCGCTGATCCTGTCGCAGGGCGGCGAATTCGCCTTTGTGGTGTTCGGCGCGGCGGCCACCGCGCGCGTGTTTTCAAGCGAGGTGGCGTCGACGCTGGTGGTCGTGGTCGCGCTGTCGATGGTGGTCACGCCGCTGACGCTGATGGCCTACGACCGCGTGTCGGCGCGGCGCCAGGGCGCCAAGCGCGACGACCAGCCTGACGAGATCGAGCCCAACGAGGACCACGTGATCATCGCCGGCTTCGGCCGCTTCGGCCAGATCGTCGGCCGCTTCCTGAACGTCAGCGGCGTCAAACTCACGGTGCTCGACCACGACCCCGACCAGGTCGACGTACTGCGCCGCTTCGGCTTCAAGGTGTTCTACGGCGATGCCACCCGCGCCGACCTGATACGCGGCGCCGGCGCCGCCAAGGCGCGCGCCCTGGTGGTGGCGATCGATAACATCGAGGACAGCCTGGCCCTGGTCGAAGCGGTACGGCGCGACTATCCCGACCTGCCGATCTTCGCGCGCGCCCGCAACGTCACCCATTATTACCAGCTGATGGACCGCGGCGTGCAGATGATCGAACGCGAGACCTTCGAGGCCGCCGTCAAGCTGGGCCGCAGCGTGCTGACCGCCGGCCTGGGCCAGAACGCCTACCGCACGCGCAAGACCGCCGACAAGTTCAGGAAGTACAACCTGCAAAACGTGCTGGCCGCCTATCCATACTATAAGGACCGCGATACCTATGTGTCGATGGCCAAGCGCGGGCGCGACGAGCTGGAGACCATGATTGCGCGTGACCGCAAGGCGGTCGAGGACGAGACGGGGCACGACTGGGATTGAGTTCGCCAGTCACCGTCGTTCCCGCGCAGGCGGGAACCCATGCTGAGTGACAGGATTCGAACCATCTGAAGCTCCGCGGTTGCATCCGGAATACCGAATCCGCATATTCGGCATGGGTCCCCGCCTGCGCGGGGACGTCGCTCATGGCTTTCGGCTGCTTGCGCCTTACACTCCGGCCGGCCCCACCTGCTCGGTCCAGGTCGGCCCCTTCGTCACCGGCTTGCCATCGGCCCAATCCAGCCGGTCGATGCACATGCGCCGCGCCGTCTGCGCCAGGTCCCAGGCGTGGTACACGATCCAGGCCTCGCTGCCGTCGGGCGACTGCGTGAACGAATTGTGCCCCGGCCCCAGCAGCTGGCCGTCGCGCGGGGTGCGCATCAGGAGCGCCTGTTCGCCACCCTCGGGCCGTGTGTAGGGTCCGAGCGGATGGTCGGCCACCACGTAGCTGACGCCGTAGTTGTCCTTTTCCCAGGCGCCGCCGCTGTAGAAGCAGTAGTAGCGGCCGCCATGGACCTGCACCGCCGCCCCTTCGACCGTGTGCCAGTCGTACACGCCGCCGTACATGCTGCGTCCCTTACGGAACACGTGCCAGTCGTGGTGCGGGCGCACCGCCACGCGAGGCTCGCCGGCCAGCGTGGTCATGTCGAGCAGGCGGTCGACCACGATGCCGGTACCGGCGCGGTGGTCGCCCTCGAGCTCGAGGAAGTCGACGCAATAGAACAGGTACCACTGGCCGTCGCGGTCGCGGAACGGATGGGCGTCGATCGAGAACGGCTGGTCCGGCACCAGCAGCTTGCCGGCATCGACGAAGGGGCCGGCGGGATCGTCGGCCAGCGCCACCCGTAGCTTCTGGTCGGTCCCTTCGGCCGCGCCCGCGCCGGAGGAGTAATACATATAAAAGCGGCCGTCGTGGAAGGCCACTTCCGGTGCCCAGATGTGGATGTCGTCCGGCATGTCACCCGAACGCGCGCCTGCGCCGCCGCCGGGCGGCACCAGCGCATGACCGAGCGCCTCCCAGTGCACCAGGTCGGTCGAGCGCAGCACCGGCACCTGGCGGCCATCAAGCGCGCCTGGTCCGGTGCCGTAGGCGTAGTACACGCCCTCGTGGCGCAGGACGAACGGGTCGGCGAACACGTCCGGGTAGACCGGATTCACATAAGTACTCATAACGAGAAGCGCAAGCCAAGGCCGTAAGTGGTCGGATTGTAGCGGATGTCGCGCGGGCGGATCGGATCGTTCAGGTAGCTTTCGTACTTCTCCTTGGTGATGTTGATCGCGTCGAACTGGATCGAGATGTTCTTGTTGATCGCGTAGGACAGGCTCAGGTCTACGAAGGTCGCGCCCTTGACGATGCGGTCCTGGCCGAAGCGCGGCTCGGCGATCTGGTCGACGTAGTCGCCGCGGTGGGTGGCGCTGAGGCGGCCGGTGAGTCCCATGCCCTCGTACAGCAACGCGGCGTTGTAGTTCTGCTTGGCGACGTTGGTCAGCGCCGTGGTCCGGTATTGGCCACCGGAGACCAGGGTCTGGTTGTCACCGTCGATCCAGGTGTAGTTGGCCTGGACGCCGAAGCCGCTCCAGAAACCAGGCAGGAAGTCGAAGAACTTCTGCACGCCGAGTTCGGCGCCACGCAGCGTGCCCTTGCCGGAATTCTGCGGCCGCGTCACGCGGTAGGTCTGGCCGTTGATCACCTCGGCCGACTCCAGGTTCTGCAGGTAGCCGTCGATGTCGCGGTGGAACAGCGCGGCCTGGACGAAGCCGTTCTTCGGGAAGTAGTACTCGAGGGTGGCGTCGCTGTTGGTCGACTTGGTCGGCCGCAGGCCCGGGTTGCCGGCGCTGCCGGTCGCGGGCGAGTTGACGGTGCCCGGGATCAGGTTGAGCGCCGGATTCAGGTCGGCGAAATTCGGCCGCGTGATGGTCTTGCCGACGGAGACGTGCGACTGCAGGTTCTCGCGCCAGCCGATCACGGCGGCCGCGCTCGGGAGGAAGTTGTTCTCGCGCGTGGTCTCGTTCAGCGGGGCGATCAGGTTGCCGGTGCGGACGTTGCCGCGCAGGTCACGCGTGACGTGGATGTAACGGCCGCCCACGGTGCCGCTCAGGTCGATGCCGGCCAGCTCGGTCTTCCAGCGCGCCGCCAGGTAGAGGGTGGTGCTGCCTTCGCGCTGGTCGAAGGCGCGGATCGGATCGTCCGGCACGCGGCCGGGCGCGACCCCATAGGCCGTGCGCACGGCATCGGCCTGGTCGATCAGGAAGTCGCGCGAGGGCGTCAGCCACGGGCCGCCCAGCCGGTCGAGGCCCGGCACCAGCGATTCGAAGCCGGGACCGAACACGCTCGACGGCGTCGGCCGCACGGCGCCGGGGTAGTCGGTGGCGCGCTCGGCGCTGTGATAGCTGACGCGCCGCTGCGACAGGCGCAGGCCGGCGTCGATGCCGCTGAACAGGCCGTCGCCCAGGCGGTACGAGGCATCGTTGCGCCACTGGACCTGCTCGCCCTTGGACACGCCCCAGTTCTGCACCATCCCGCGCAGCACGAACTGGCTCGGGTCGCGCAGGGCATCGTTGCTGTACGGGGTCGTCACCGCGCTGTAGCCGCCGTGGCCATCGCCGCCACCGGCGTAGATGCTGGCGCTGGCGCCGGGGATCTGCTGGTCGACGATGACGGTGTCGTTGATATAGGTCGACTTGGTCAGGGCAACAGCCGAAATCAGCTTGACCGGCCCTTCGCGGTATTGCAGGTTGAGCTCGCCGAAATGCTGGACCGTGTGCTCCTTCGCGCCCCACGAGCTGGTGGCGATGTAGGGCGTGCCGTCGTAGGGGCCGGCGGCGCCGGTGGCGCTGACCAGTGCCGACTGGATCGGGCACACCGCGCCTTGCGCGATGGTGCTGCAGTAGCTGCCGGCCGGCGCCAGCACCACGTTGCTGAGGCTGGTCGGATTGGTGGCCAGGATGTAATCGACCTCGCTGCGCTGGCGGTAGCCGGTGCCGAGGTACTGGGCGGTCAGCTCGAGCGTCGGGTTGACCTTCCACTGGAACGCGCCATGGATGCTGCCGCGGTCGCGGTCGCCCGCGTTGTAGATGCCGCCGACGTTGGGGAACTCGCCGAGGCGCTGCCCGGCCGCCAGCGCAGTGGTGCGGCTTTCGTCGAGGCGGTTGGCGGTGCCGTCCGGATTCACTACGAACAGCGCGTCGGGCCGGTCGACCCATTGCACCGGATAGCCCCAGTGCTCCCGGTTGAAGGCGACGTCGACCAGCGCGCCCATCTCGCCCATGCCGGTGTTCCAGCGGTTGCTGACCGAGAAGCCGCCGCCCGGGTTGTTCTTGTCCTTGGTGGCGCTGGAGCCGTCCACTTTCTGGCGCCGCTCCTCGAGGTAGCCGGTGGCATTGAAACCCTTGACGTCGAACGGCGCGCGCAGGCGCACGTTGATGCTGCCGGCAATGCCGCCCTCGATCTGGCTCGGGGTGACCGACTTGTACACGTCGAGCCCGCCGATGGATTGCACCGGCAAGTCCTGGTAGGACAGGCGGCGGCCGGTGCCGGTGAAGATTTCGTTGCCGTCGAGCGTGGTCGCCACGTCCGGCAAGCCGCGGATGATCACCTGGCTGGTTTCGCCGCGGTCGCGTCCGACCTGCACGCCGGCGATGCGCTGCAGGGCGTCGCCGGCGGCGCGGTCGGGGAACTTGCCGATGTCCTGGGCATTGACCGAATCGACCACCTGCACGGAATCGCGCTTGATCGCTTCAGCGCTGCGGATGCTGCTGCGCAGGCCGCTGATCTGGACTTGCTGGATCTGCTGCCCGGCCCCGGTCTGGGCTGGCTGGGTCGGCGCCGCCGGGCCGGGGTTGCCGGCGGGTGCGTCCGCGGCGGCGGCCTGGCCGGCGTTCTGGGTATCTGTTTGGGTGCCGGCCGGGTCCTGCACCCCGGTCTGGGCATAGGCGGCGTGGGCCGCATGGGCGGCCAGGATCAGTACGGCGGCGCACACGGGTTTCAGCCGCAGGCTGGTTGCATAAGAAGTCATCTCGGTCTCCGGATTGTTGTTTTATCTATCCAGAAAGTAGAGCAATCTCGTCCGCGGCGGCGCTCGCTTGCACCGGATTGACGCGTCCGCGCCACAGTGGCGCTCGCTTCCGGTGCGCGCCTTGACAGCGCGCCCGGCAAACCTTATTGGACGCTCGCGTTCACCGCCTCGCGCGTGCGGCTGGGCGCGAAGGCCAGGCCGGCGTCGTCGAACAGGTAGGCGTGGCCGGCGTCGAAGCGCAACCCGACGCGCGACCCGACCGCCGGCACGGCGGTGCCGGCATTCACCTTGGCGGCCAGCGTGCCGTCGACGCCCGCCACCTGCAGGTGCACCAGCACGACGTCGCCCAGGTATTCGACCAGCGCCACGGTGGCAGAAATGCCGCTCTCCGCCGCGTTTGCCAGGCGCAGGTGCTCGGGGCGGATGCCCAGCGTCAGCGCGGCGCCGGCCCTGGCCCGCCCGACGTCGGCCGCCACCTCGGCGATGCTGCCGTCCGGCAGGCGCACCGCCGCGGTGGCCCCCTCCTCGCCGGCCAGCGTGGCCGGGATGAAGTTCATGCGCGGCGAGCCCAGGAAGCCGGCCACGAAGCGGTTGGCGGGCCGCTCGTACAGCTCGAGCGGGGTGCCGGCCTGCTCGATGTGGCCGCCGTTGAAGACGACGATCTTCTGGCCCAGCGTCATCGCCTCGACCTGGTCGTGGGTCACATAGATCATGGTGCTGCCGAGCTCACGGTGCAGGTGGGCCAGCTCGACCCGGGTCTGGGCGCGCAGGGCGGCGTCCAGGTTCGACAGCGGTTCGTCGAACAGGAACACCTCGGGTTTGCGTACGATGGCGCGTCCGATCGCCACGCGCTGGCGCTGGCCGCCGGACAGCGCCTTCGGCTTGCGCTCCAGCAGATGCTCGATCTGCAGGATGGCAGCGGCGCGCCGCACCCGCTCCGCGATCTCGGGCTTCGGCACCTTGGCCAGCTTGAGGGCGAAGCCCATGTTCTCCGCCACCGTCATGTGCGGGTACAGCGCATAGCTCTGGAACACCATCGCAATGCCGCGCCTGGCCGGGTCGACGTCGTTGCAGGGCTTGTCGCCGAGTTCGAGCGTGCCGGCGCTGATGTCTTCCAGGCCCGCGATCATGCGCAGCAGGGTCGACTTGCCGCAGCCGGACGGCCCGACGAAGACCACGAACTGGCCGTCTTCCACGTCGAGGTCGATGCCCTTGATGACCAGGTTGTCGCCGTAGCGTTTTTGAATGCCGCGCAGCCTTACGGATGCCATATCTTCTCCATATTCTTGTTATCCCTTGAGGCCGCTTGCGGCGAGGAAGCCTTGCGTCACCTTCTTCTGGAACACCACGTAGGCCAGCGCCACCGGCAAGGCGCCGAGCAGCGCCGCCGCCATCAGCTGGGCGTAGCGCACGCCGAAGGCGTCGTAGGTCTGGGTCAGGCCGAGCGGGACCGTCATCATGTCGTTCGAGGTGACGATGATGAAGGGCCACAGGAAGTTGTTCCAGGCCGCGATGAAGGTCACGATCGCCATCGCCCACACAATGTTTCCCGAAAGCGGCAGGTAGACGCTCCACAGCACGCGCAGCGGACCGGCGCCGTCCATCGTCGCGGCTTCGCGGAAGTCGGCCGGGATACCGTCGAAGAACTGCTTGAAGACGTAGATCACCACCGGCGACACCACCTGCGGCAACACGATGCCGGCATAGCTGTTGATCATGCCGAGCTGGTTCATGGTGCGGAACAGCGGCACCAGCAGCGCTTCGAAAGGCAGCAGGAAAGCGAGCATGGCCAGCGCGAACAGCAGCCCCTTGCCGCGGAAGCGCAGCTGCGAGAACGCATAGGCCGCCATCAGGCTGATCGCCATCGTGATCACGGTGACCGCCAGCGCCACCAGCGCGCTGTTGAACAGCCAGCGCACCAGGTTGCCAGCGCCCAGGGTCTTGGCGAAGGCGTCCAGGGTCCAGGTCTGCGGCAGCCAGTGGAAGTCGCTCGATACGGTCTCCAGCTCCGGCCGCAGCGCGGTGCTGAGTGCCCACAGCAGCGGCGCCGCCCACAACGCGGCCAGCACGATCGCGCAAATCGCGCCGACGAATGTCCAGCCGAGGTTCGATGTCGACTTCATGCATCCCGCCTTTCCATCCAGCGCACCACCCAGGCCTGCAGCAGCGACAGCAGGATCACCACCGCCACGAAGGCCATCGCGATCGCCGCTGCATAACCGGCGTCGCTCTGTGTGAACGCGGTCTCGTACATATAATGCAGGGTCACGCGGGTGGTGTTGAACGGCCCGCCGCTGGTGAGGATGTAGGTCTGGCCGAACACCTTCAGCGAGGCGATCAATTGCAGGATCAGGCAGGTGGTTGTCACCGGGCGCAGCGCCGGCCAGGTGATGTGGGCGAACAGGGTCCAGCCGCGCGCGCCGTCGAGGGCCGCGGCTTCGTACTGCTCGGCCGGGATGTTGCGCAGGCCGGCCAGGAACAGCAGCATGTTGAAGCCGACCGTCCACCAGACGGTGCCGATCGCCACCGCCGGCAGCGCCCATACCGGGTCCGCCAGCCAGGGTCGCTGGCCGCCGAGGAGATGGTTGACGATGCCGCTCGACGGCTGCAGCATCCAGTCGGCGATCAGCGTCATCACCGAGATCGGCAGCACGAAGGGCAGGAAGAACACGCCCTGCAGCCAGCCCTGGGCCGCCACGAAGCGGTTGACCAGCAGCGCCATCAGCAGGCCGAGCGCGGTCAGCGGGACCACCGTCAGCAGCGCGAAATAGAAGGTGTTGCCGAGCGCATCCCAGAACGAGGCATCATGGACCAGCGTCGCGTAGTTGGCCAGGCCGACGAAGGCGTTGGTACGGGTCAGGCTGCTCTCGGTGAGGCTGAGCCACAGGGTCTCCACGGCCGGCACCAGGAAGAACAGCAGGAAGGCCAGCAGGAAGGGTGCCAACAGCGCCAGCGCCGGGAGATTTTCGCGGCGGGCGCCGGTGGCGCCGGCGAGCGGGGGAAGTTCGGTACGTTCCATCGTCTCCCCTTCAATAGCGCGGCGGCGCCTTGCGCACCAGCCGCGCAGACTCCGTCTCGAAACGGCGGATGGCCTGGGCCGGCGTCATGTAGCCGTACAGCGCCGCCGGCATGAACTTCGAGGCGATCGCTTCCAGCGGCCCGGCCGCGCCCATGTACCAGCCGTCCGGGTCGTAGATCACGTTGTCGGCCGCCGCCGCGTACATCGCGTTCGGCATCAGGGATTTCGCCGCGGGCGATGCCGCCACCGGGCGGTAGGCCGGGATGTGGCCGCCCTCGGCCCAGCCCATCGAATGCTTGCTGACGTAGGCGACGAAGCGCATGACCGCCGCCACCTTTTGCGGCGGCGGCGCGTTGCCCGGATTGGCCGGCATGGCGAAGGCATGCGAATCGGCCCAGGTGCTGGCGTTGGCGTACATCCTCGGCAGCGGCACAATGCCGTAGTCGAAGCCGAGCGTGCCCGCTTTGGTGGCGCGCACCAGTTCCGGCACCTCCCACACCCCGTTCAGCATGAAGGTGGTGCCGCCGCCCATGAACTGGCTGGTCGACGCCGGGTAGTCGAGACCGACCTGGGCGTAGCCGCGCCGGAACCAGGTGGAAATCGTCGCCAGCGTGGACGCGCCGGCGGCGCTGTAGATGAAGCGGCCGTCGCGGATGACGCCGACGTCCTGCTGCGCCAGCATCGAGGTCCACAGGCGCCAGATCGCGTACGAACTCTGGCTGCTCTCCATCGTCAGGCCGGGCTTGCCGGTGCGCTCGGTGGCGATGCGGAAGGCCTCGCCCAGCGCGCTCACGCCTTCGATCGGCTTGAGCTTGCCGTCCGCGCCGAGCAGGCCGGCCTGGCTGGCCAGTGTCTTGTTGTAGTACAGGACCAGCGGGTGCATGTCGATCGGCACCGCATAGGCGGCGCCCCGGTAGTTCGACTTTTGCCACTGGCGCGGCAGGTAGTCGGACCCTTGCAGCCCGGCCGCCGCCATCTCGCCAGGAGCAATCGGGCGCAACACGCCGCCGCCGGCCAGGTTGACGATGCGCGACAGGTGGACGGTGGCCAGGTCGGGACCGGCCCCCACCACCGACGCCGTAATCAGCTTGGTATAAAAGGGCTCGCCCCACTTGAGCGTCGTGCTCACCACCCGCACGTCGCGCTGGCTGGCATTGAAGTCATTCACAAGCGCGCGCATGCGCGCACCGTCGCCGCCGCTGAGCAGCGTCCACATCCTGACTTCGAGCTGGGCCGCCGCCTGGCCGGAAGCCAGGGTGGCGGACAACCCGACCAATGTCTGCAACAGCGCGGCGCCGAGTTTCCATTCTCGTCGTCCCACTTCGTCTCCTTGTTTAGGAGTCCGCGCTGCGCGGAGCGTCCGACAGAACCTCCATGGCTGCGTTGCATCGTCTCGCCGTACTAGCGTACTGTCTTCGACGATGCGCCTTGCCCTGGAGGCCCTGTCAAACGCTCTATGCTACCGGCGGTCAAGCCACCTTTTTGCGTGCGCGCGGACCCGTTGCGCCCCGTCCACGGCGTTCGAATCCCGGCGGATTGGCCGGTCCCGGATCGTGCGGCGGTTGGCGCTCACCGGGATAGGCTAACACTTCTGCAGTTTCTCCGACGCGCGTCCATTCAATCGGGAAATCCGGGCCGCGCCGGGTGCGCCAGCGTTCATCGTGGCCGAGCGGATCGAGGTGCCAGTTGTAGCGCAGCGCATCGGGCCCGCGGGTGGCCGCCGCCAGCGCCTCGATCGGCGCTTTCGGCACCCGGTCCTCGGTCAGCAGGCCGTTCTTCTCGAGGAAGGTATCGGTCAGCTGGGTGTAGCAGAAGCCCGACAGCGGGCGGCAACGGTGCAGCGCCTCCATCAGTTCCTGGTAGCGTGCCAGCAGTTCCTTGCCATCCTTCGCGGTCGAATAGCCCCAGCCGGGCTCGGCCCCGGCCGAACCCGCGACCGGCAGGCAGGCGATGCCGCCGAACTCGGACAGGAACAGCGGCTTGCCCTGGCCCGTAAAACCGTCGATCACGATGCGGCGGCGGTCCGGCTGCACGTGCTCCAGCGTGTAGGCGACGCGTTCGCGGTTGCCATAGCGCTCGATCAGCACGTTCGGATCTGCCGCGTAGTCGTGGACGCAGACGAAGTCGCCGCATGGCGCTTCCCAGCCGTCGTTGCCGACCACCGGGCGGGTGCCGTCGAGCGCGCGCGTCATGTGGTACAGCGCGCGCACGAAATCGACCTGGCGCCGGTCGTTCATCAGTTCCGGCACGCCCCAGGATTCGTTGGTCGGCACCCAGGCCACCACGCAGGGGTGGGACACGTCGCGCTCGACCAGTTCCTTCCACTCTTCCATGACGGTGTGCACGGTGGTGCTGGAGAAGCCGTAGGCGGAGGGCATCTCGGCCCACACGCACAGGCCGAGCACGTCGCACCAGTACAGCCAACGCGGGTCTTCGGATTTCTGGTGCTTGCGCGCGCCGTTGAAGCCGAGGCGCTTGATCAGCAGGACGTCATGGCGCAGCTGGTCGCTCGAGGCCACCATCAGGCTGTCCGGCCAGTAGCCCTGGTCGAGCACCATGCGCAGGTAGTAGGGGCGGCTGTTGAGCACGAAGCGCTCGCCCTCGACGCTGACGGTGCGCAGCGCGGTGTAGCTCTGCACGGCGTCGAGCAGGCTGCCGTCCGCGGTGCGGATCTCGATCTCGGCGTCGATCAGCTGCGGGTGTTCCGGACTCCACATCCACTGGCCGCGGGCGTCGTCGATGCCCGGATCGGGCAGCTGGAAGATGCGCGACAGGCGCGGCCCGGTCAGCAGGCAGCGGTCGTCGACCAGCAGGCGGTCGCCCATCTTGAGCCTGACGTTGGCGACGCCGCCCGCCGGCACGTGGGCGACGTCGGCGTCGAGGCGGATCTGCCAGGCGGCGACGTCGGCGATCCAGCGCAGCTGGGTCACGTGGGCACGCGCCACCTTCTCGATCCAGACCGTGCGCCAGATGCCGCTGGTGCGCGGATACCAGATCTTGTGCGGCTCGGCTTCCCAATCCATCTTGCCGCGCGCCTTGTGCATGTCCTGCGGGTCGTCCTCGGCCTGCACCACGACTTCGAGGCTGGAACCGTCGAGGTGGCGCGTGATATCGACCGAGAACGGGCTGTGGCCGCCGCGGTGCTCGACCGCGAAGCGGCCGTTGACCCAGACCCGGGCGCGGTAGTTGACGGCGCCGAAGTGCAGCATCAGGCGCTCTTCCTGTCCCGGCGCCGCGGATGGGATCAATGCGGGGTCGAGCAGGAACTGGCGCCGGTACCAGACGCGGCGCCGGAAGCCGCGGTCGTGCACGCCGCTGGCGCGCGCCTCGGGAGGATACGGTACGTTGATCGTGCGGTCGTACGGCACCTCGGCCGGGTCGGCGTACGCCGCCGCGTCGTCGAGCATGGCTTGCCATGGACCGTCCAGGCTGCGCCAGGCGGCGCGGCGCAATTGGGGGCGGGGGTATTCCACGTTGTGACTCCTGTTGACTTCTTGTATCTGACTGCCTGCGACCCACTTTACCGACCTGCTTGCGCCGATGGCAAGGGCTTTCGTACGCGATCATGCGGATCGTATATCCGGCGCGACAGCGCGGAAACCGCGATCCGCGTGAACAGGGCGCGGCCGCTGCCGCCCATCGCCACCAGCCCCAGCCGGGCAGGCGGGCGCCCCTTGTCCAGGCGGTGCGTCCACACGGCGCCGCCGACCCAGGCCCGGCCGTCCTGGCTGGAATACGCCGTATAACGTTCCTGGTCGCCGTCGCGGCGGACATCCAATCGTAACCAGGTGTGACGGCCGGGGGTGCCCGCCAGCGTATTGCCGTAGCGCGGCCAGTCCGGCGGCACCGGCGCCATCTCCTTGCCGAACTCGACCTGGCGCAGGCCGCCGCGCGCCAGTTCCACCAGCTTGACGTAGTTGTCGTCGTCGCGTATCACGACCAGCCCGGCCTGGGCCGAAGCGCCCTCCTTGACGTCGAGTTCCAGCTCGGCGTCGATGCGGTAGTCGCCGCTGCGCGGCAGCGCCGCCTGCAGCACGCTGGCCGTGTTGGTGTCGACGTACAGGTCGCCCGGCTCGACCGGCAGCGCCAGGCCGCGCGCGTCCGCGGTCGCGGCCAGGGCGCCGTCGGCGCGCGGGCGCAGCCATTGCCAGCGCTCGTCGAGGCGCGGGTCGCGCAGCGTATCCGCCCACAGCAGCGTGGCCTGCTCATCGGGCAACCCCGCGGGCAACCGCGCGGACAGCGGCGCGGGCAGCGGCGCGGGAAGCGGCGCAGAGGGCGGCGCTTGCGCCGGCACCTGCGCCGCCCCTGCCGTCACGATCGGCGCGGCCATCGGGCCGTCGTTGGGCGCGCGCCCGCCGCCGGCGAGCGGCCAGCCGTCGACCCAGTCGATACGGTCCAGCATGGCCAGGCGCCGGGTCAGCTTGTCCTTGGCGCTGAAGAAGGGTTCGTTCTGGTCGATCGCGTGATAGATGGTCCACCAGCCGCCGGCGGCATCCTGGAACACCGTGTTGTGGCCGGGGCCGACCCAGCGGTTGCCGTTCTGGAGCAGGAACGGGGTGCCGCCGGCGCGGCCCTTGGCCATGTCGTCGCCGAAGCGGTCGAGGAAGGGACCCTCGGGGGTACGCGCGCGGCCGACGAAGACGCCGTAGCCGGTCAGCGGGCCGTTGCAGCAGTTGGTGGCGGAGGCGAACATGTACCACCAGCCGTCGTGCTGGACGACGTCGGTGCCTTCGTAGCGGCCGTCGGCGCCGACCCGAATGGCGTCGCCGTGCACCGCCATGCCGTCGTCGTCCAGGCGGCGCACCCAGATGCCGCCGCCGTAGCTGCCGTAGTACAGGTACTTGCGGTCGCCGTCGACCACCACCTTGGGGTCGTAGACCCAGTGGAAGGCGCAGCCGGGGCCGGCACGCTGCGGCCCCACCACCGGTGCCCGGCTGGCGCGCCAGGGCCCGGCCGGACTCTCGGACGTGGCCACGCCGATCGCGCTGTCGGTGCCGCAGCCTGGTTCCGGGCTATGGGCGTCGACCACGTCGGTGACGGTGAAATACAGGTAATAGCGGCCATTCATGTACACCGGTTCCGGCGCCCACAGGCCGGAAGTCGGGGCGGCCAGACCCTGCGGCCGGTCGGTGAAGGCGTCGGCCACGAAGTCCCAGTGCACCAGGTCGCTCGAGCGGTAGACCGGCATCATGCGGAACTTCCAGCCGCCGTCGCCCTCATGGCCGGAACGCTCCTTTTTGCTGACCGGGTCGCTGGTGCAGTACAGGTACCAGGTCGGCTTGCGGGCGCGCGGATCGCGCAGCACGGCCGGGTCGGCGCAGTTCTGGGCAAGTTCGCCGCTGGCCAGGTGCACCGGCAGCGGGTTCTGGTACAGGGCAGGCGGCGCCGCGGGAACGCCTGCGGCAGCGCACAGGGGCGCGGCGCAGGCGAACGCCGCCAGCCAGTGGCCGGGTCGGTTCATGCTGGGTCTCCTTTTTTGTTGTCGGGCGAGCTTACTGCAAGCGCTCCCGTCCATGTTGCACGCTTGAAAACCGCTCTGCAAGGGATATTGAACGCGATGGGACCGCCCCCCCCGGCAAGGCCTCCCGCGCTCTGGTATCATTGCAGCCATTCTGATTCACGCCGCTCCCCCAATGCCGACAAGGATGACTTTCCGTCATGTACGCACCGCTGCGTTGGCGGCCATGCTGACTGCGACTGCGGCCGTGAGTTTGGCCGCGGCGCTGCTGCCGGCCGCCGCCCAGGCTGCCGATGTGGTCCTGCGTCCATGGCCGGCCGCCCAGCCGACGCCGCCCCTGAAGCTGGTCGGCCTGGATGGCCAGCCCTGGGACCTGGCCCAGCTGCGCGGCAAGGTGGTGGTGGTGAATTTCTGGGCCAGCTGGTGCGGCCCGTGCGTGGCCGAGCTGCCGGTGCTGGGCGGCCTGGCGCAGCGGCCGGCGTGGCGCGGCAAGGTGGCCGTGGTCGGCGTCAACTACAAGGAATCGCTGGATACCATCAAGGACTTCAGCGGTGCGCGCAGCATCCCCTACCCGGTCCTGCGCGACCGCTCCGGCGAGATGTTCAAGGCCTGGACCGCTGGCGTGATGCCGACCACGATTCTGGTCGACCGCCAGGGCCGGGCGCGCTGGCGCAGCGCCGGCGAGATCGACGCCGGCGACACCGGCCTGCAGCGCAGTATCGACGCCCTACTGGCGGAATGACCCCATGGATCGCCGTCCGGGCGGCATCGCAAGCGACACCCAACCATTGCACGACTAATCACCAAGGAAAAAACGAGCATGACCGACACCAACCACCTCCGCCGCACCGTCCTGAAAGCCGCCGGCGGCCTCCTGCTGGCGAGCGCCCTGCCGCGCACCCTGCTGGCACAGACCGCCGCAGCGGCGCAGGAACGCCACTTCGACCCGAAGCCGGGCGAGTGGAAGAGCTACGAGGTGGTGACCCAGGTGAGCCTGCAGCGCGCCGAGGGGCCGTCGACGGTGTGGGTGCCGCTGCCGGCGCTCGACACCGACTGGCAGCGCACGCTGTCCAACAACTGGACCGGCAATGCCAAGAGCGTCAAGGTCGGCAACGACAGCCGCTACGGCGCCAAGTACCTGGTCGCCCAATTCGACGGGTCGGCCCCGCCAATGCTGGAAGTGGTCTCGCGCGTGCAGACCCGCGACCGCGGCGAGAACTGGAAGAAGGCCACGCCGGGCAGCGAGTCGGCTGACGACCTGCGCCTGTGGCTGCGCCCGACCGACCTGATGCCGCTGGACGGCATCGTGCTGAAGACGGCCAACCAGATCGTGGCCGGCGCCCGCACCGACGAAGACAAAGTGCAGCGCATCTACGACTGGATCCTGCTGAACACCTTCCGCGAGCCAAAGGTCAAGGGCTGCGGTCTCGGCGACATCAAGACCATGCTGGAAACCGCGAACCTGAGCGGCAAGTGCGCCGACCTGAACGGCCTGTTCGTCGGCCTGTGCCGGGCCGTCGGCGTGCCGGCGCGCGACGTCTACGGCGTGCGCATCGCCCCGAGCGCCTTTGGTTACCGCGAGCTGGGCGGCAAGCCGGCCGCGCTGCAGGGCGCCCAGCACTGCCGCGCCGAGGTCTACCTGAAGCGCCACGGCTGGGTCGCGATGGACCCGGCCGACGTCACCAAGGTGATGCGCCAGGAAACCGCCGACTGGATCAAGGATCCGGACCACCCGATCGTGGCGCCGGTGCGCAAGGCGCTGTTCGGCGGCTGGGAAGGCAACTGGATGGGCTACAACTTCGGCCACGACGTGCACTTGCAGGACTCGAAGGTGATCGGCAAGGTCGGCTTCCTGATGTATCCGCAGGCCGAGAACCGCGGCGAAGCCTACGATTCCCTGAACCCGGACGCGTTCAAGTACACGATCACCTCGCGTTCGATCTGAGATTGCAATCGATGATGTCCCGCCCCGATCCAGTCACCGTGTCGAATCCCGCCGCCGGCAGCGAGCGCAAGGCCGGCCGCCTGGTCGCGCTGGCCGTGGTGGCCTCGCTGCTGGCCTCCACCTGCTGCGTGCTGCCGCTGGTGCTGGTGCTGGTCGGGATCACCGGGGCCTGGATGTCGACGCTGGTGGCGATGAAGCCGGTGACGCCGTACGCGACCGCGGTCTGCCTCGGCGCCCTCGTCTGGGCGGGCTGGCTGCTGTTCCGGCCGGCCGCGGCCTGCAAAATCGGCGATGCGCCCGGCGAGGACGGCAACTGCGCCACCACCCGTCCGGTGGCGCGCCGCGTGTTCGTCGTGTGCGCGCTGCTGATCGCCCTGCTGCTGAGTTTCCCCCAATTTGCACCGCTGTTCTATTAAACTTTGGATGCCATGATGACCAAATCCCTTCTCGCCCTGCCCTTGTCCGCCACCCTCGTCGTCACTCTCCTCGCTGCGCCGCAATTCGCGTTCGCCAAGCAGCAGACGGTGTCGCTGAACGTGCCGACCATGGATTGCGCGACCTGCCCGATCACGATCAAGGCGGCGCTGAGCAAGGTGCCGGGCGTGGCCAAGGTCAAGGTCAGCTACGAGAAGCGCGAAGCGGTGATCGTGTATGACGATGCGCAGGCGACGGTGGCCGACCTCAAGAAGGCGACCGAGGATGTGGGGTATCCGGCGATGCTGAAGATTTCACGCTGAGGTCGCATTGCGTTGGCGCCTGGACGTGGCGCTGACGCTCGAACGTCGCCCCTGCGGAGGCAGGGGCCCAAGTTGCACGCAAACCGTTGGCGGTGGCAGAACTTGTGCCCCTGCCTGCGCAGGGGCGACGGTTTTACGGCTACCGGCCACGCTTGACGCTGCCGGTCAAACGCCCTTCCTCCGCCGCGGCAGCAACTCCCTGACCACCGCATTCAACCGCTCCACCGACACCGGCTTGCCCAGGTGCGCCGAAAACCCGGCCGCGCGTGCCTCGGCGATGTCGGCGTCGCGCCGCATGCCGGTGATCGCCACCGCCGGCAGCTGCGCATACTTCGGCAGCGCGTGTGCGCGGCGCAGTAGTTCGTAGCCGTCGATTTCCGGCATCGAGATGTCCGAGATCAGCAGGTCGATGTCCTCGCGCGCGAGGATGTCCAGGCCCTGCAGCGCGCCGGTCGCCGCGAACACGGTGGCGCCGCTCATTTCCAGCAGCGACTGGAACACGTGCAGCATGTCTTCCATGTCGTCCACCAGCAGGATGCGCAGTCCGGCCATGCCCTCGTCGTCGGCGGCCACGTTGCCGGGCAGCGGCGCCGCCTTGCTGTCCAGCAGCGGCAGCCACAGCGTGAAGCGGGCGCCCTTGCCGATGCCGTCCGAGGCCGCCTCGACGCGGCCGCCATGCAGGCTGACGATCTCGCGCACCAGCGCCAGGCCGATGCCGAGGCCGCCCTTGGAGCGGGTGGTCACCGACATGCTCTGGCCGTACATGTCGAACACGTGCGGCAGGAAGGTCGGCGCGATCCCCTGGCCGTTGTCGATCACGTCGATCCGCACGAAGCCGTCGTCGCGCGACAGGCGCGCCTCGATGCGCCCGGACTTGGGGGTGAACTTGACGGCATTGCTGAGCAGGTTCATGACGACCTGCTCGACCCGCACCACGTCGGCCAGCACGGTGGCGCCGTCGGCGCTGCCGCTGGTTGCGATGGTCAGGTCCTTGGCCGCGGGGTCGCTGCGGGCGACGTCGACGATGCCCTGCACCACCGTGTCCAGCACCACCGGCGCCATCGTCAGCGACAGCTTGCCGGTGCGCACGCGCGAGATGTCCATCAGGTCGTCGATGATCTTGGCCTGGCTCATGACGGCGTTGCGGATGATGGAGGCGGCGCGGATGAAGGTCGGCGACTGGCGCAGCTCCGGCATGCGCGACAGCAGCTCGACGTTAATGTGGATCATGTTGAGCGGATGGCGCAGCTCGTGCGACATCACGGCCAGGAATTCGTCCTTCAGCGCGGCCGCGTTCTCGGCGTCGCAGCGCTCGGCCTGTTCGCGGTTGAGCGCCCGCTCGCGCTCCTTGCCCTGGCGCTCGCGCGCGGTCTCGTCGCGCGCGATCTTGGCGTAGCCGTACAGCTGGCCCCGGCCGTCCTCGCCGCGCAGCGGGGTGGTGACGCCACTGCAGAAGAAGCGCGAGCCATCCTTGCGCATGTGCCAGCGCTCGTCCTCGGCGCGGCCGTCCTCGCGCGCGCGCCGCAGTTCGTCGGCCGGCGCGCCCCTGGCCACGTCTTCCGGGGTGAACAGGCGGTCCAGGCCCTGGCCCAGCATTTCCTGCTCGGTGTAGCCGAACAGTTTTTCGGCGCCCTTGTTCCAGCTGGTGGTGCGGCCGGCCTCGTCCTGGGTGACGATCGCGAAGTCGTTGGCGCTCTCGGCCACCATGCGCATGCGTGCCTCGCTGGCGCGCGCCTGTTCTTCGGCGTTGCGGCGCAGCGTGATGTCGAAGAAGGTCATCACCGCGCCTTCGATCCGGTCTTCGTTGGTGCGGTACGGCAGCAGGCGCACGATGTAGTAGCGGCCGTCGTTGCTGCGCACCTCGCGCTCCACCACGCGCAGGGTATCGAAGGTGGCGCTGACGTCCTCGGCCAGCTGGTCGTAGTCGAGCTTGTGGGTCAGGTCCAGCAGCGAGCGCCCGACGTCGGAGGCGATGATCGAGAACAGGTCGGCCGCGCGCGGGGTGAAGCGCTTGATGCGCAGGCCGCTGTCGACGAAGATGGTGGCGATGTCGGTCGAGGCAATCAGGTTGTTCAGGTCGTCGTTGGCCTTGCCGGTTTCCTCGACCTTGACCTTCAGCTCGTAGTTGACGGTGATCAGTTCCTCGTTCACCGACTGCAGCTCTTCCTTGCTGGTTTCCAGCTCTTCGGTGGCCGAGCGCAGCTCTTCGTTGATCGCCTGCAGTTCCTCGTTCGAGGCGCGCAGCTCCTCGGTCGATATCTCGGAATTTTCCAGGGTTTCCTGCAGCTGCGAGCGCTTGCGCTGGAGTTCCGCCTCGAGCTGGGCCAGCACCACGTCGTGGCTGCCGTTCGGCTGCGCCGCGGCCCCCTTGTCGGACGCCGCCTCGATGCGGTTGAACAGCACCAGCAGGAAATCGTTCTCGGCCTCGGGGTCGCGATAGGGCCGTACCGTCATCGCGATCGTGCCCAGCGCATCCTTGTCGGCCAGGTCGATCGGGCGGCACTCGACCGCGGCGCCGTGCTCGGCGGCCTGGTACATCGCCGAGCGCAGCTCGAGGCGCAGTTCCGGCAGCACCAGCGACAGCACGTTGCACGACGGTTCGCCGCCGCCCATGCGCAGGAAGCGGCCGGCCTGCTCGGACATGTGCACGATATTGCCTTCGCCGTCGAGCACGGCGGACGGCGGCGCGCTCCGGGCCAGCGCACGCTGGTGCAGCTCGGCGAACGAGAACTGGCGCTTGCCCGGCAGCTTGGGACGGCTGACTTCGGGCAGGCGCGCGCCGTACACCGCCGAGGACGGGTTCTGGTGGTGCGCCGGCCGGCTGTCGGTGCGGGCCCGGTAGATACGGTTCTTCTTGTCGACCGGGACGAAATACTCGGCCACCGATTCGGCCGACTCCGAGGTGCCGAGGAACAGGTAGCCGCCCGACTTGAGCGCGAAATGGAAGGTCTGCAGCAGGCGCACCTGGACGTCTCGGTTCAGGTAGATCAGCAGGTTGCGGCAGGAAATCAGGTCGAGGCGCGAAAACGGCGGGTCGCGCAGCAGGTTGTGCGAGGCGAACAGGATGCGGTCGCGCAGCGGCTTGCGGATGCGGTAGCGGTCGTCTTCCTTGGCGAAGTACTGGCGCAGGCGCGAGGGCGCCACGTCGGTCATGATCGAGGCCGGGAAGTTCCCCGAGCGCGCGACGTCGATCGCGCGGTCGTCGATGTCGGAGGCGAACACCTGGAAACTCGGCGGATGCTCCATGTGCGCGGCCTGGTCGGCCAGCAGCATGGCCATCGAATACGCTTCCTCGCCGCTGGAACAGGCCGCGACCCAGGCGCGCACCTCGTCGCCCGAGCCCTTGTCCTTGAACAGCTCCGGCACCACCTCGCGCTCGAGCGCTTCGAAGGCTTCGCGGTCGCGGAAGAAATTGGTGACGCCGATCAGCATGTCGCCGAGCAGCGATTTGTGTTCGCTGGCGTCTGACTCGAGCAGGTCGCGGTACTCGGGCAGCGTATGCGCCTGGCGCACCTGCATGCGCCGTTCGATGCGGCGCAGCACGGTGGCGCGCTTGTAATGGCGGAAGTCCTGCCCGGTATGGCTCAGCAGCATGCCGATCACATCCTGCAGCGCGCGCTCGGCATCGGCCACGTCCTCTGCGGTGAGCGGCTTGTCGACCTGGCCGATGTCCTCGTCGCCATCCATCGGCAGCTGGATCGCCTTGGCGTTGTCCCACAGCTCGATCAGCTTCTGCGGCATGTCGCTCACCGGCAGCACGAAGTCGACCGCGCCGGTGCGGATCGCCGCCGAAGGCATGCCGTCGTACTCGGCATCCGCCGGCGCCTGCGCAATGGTCACGCCGCCCTGCTCTTTCACCCGCGCGATGCCGACCGCGCCGTCGGAACCGGTGCCCGACAGCACGACCGCAATGGCGCGCTCGCGGTGCACGGCAGCCAGGGTACGGAAGAACAGGTCGATCGCCACGTGCTGGCCGCGCGGACGCTCCAGTTCGCCGACCTGCAGCAAGCCGTCCATCATCGCCATCTGCTGGTTGGGGGCGATCACATACACGTGGCCGGGCTGGATGTGGACCTCGGATGTGACCTGCACCACCGGCATGCGCGTGACGCGCTGCAGGATCGCCGCCGCCGAGCTCGGATGCTTGGGCGACAGGTGCAGGATGACCACGAAAGCCATCTCGTTAACCGCCGGCATGTTCTCGAACATCGTCTGCAGCGCCGGCAGGCCGCCGGCGGAAGCGCCGATGCCGACCACGGGGAAATGCAGTGTGCTGGGAACGACACCCGGATCGTGGGGCAGCGCAACGGATTCGACAGTGGAATCGGACATCTTGGTAGTGACGGATGAACAAGCCATGAGTCTAGTCGATCCAGGCCGCATTTTGGCGAACTTTGTGAGGAAAATCACAATTTTTCACATAGGTCGACTCGTCATTTTCGTCAGATTAGCGAAGCCCTCCAATGCAAACGATTGCGCGAATGGTACAGGTATCATGGCTGGCTGTAATCGCTGTATTCCCAGGACCATGGCATGTCGGTCTCGCCGAGGGCCAGGCGCGCCAGTTCCGGATACAACTGCTCGGCGCGGACGTCGTTGGAAAGAAACACGATGCAGCGCTGGCCTTGTTCCAGGCACAGCGCCATGTTGGCGGTCCACTCGTCGTGGCCGCCCTTGAACCAGGCCGGGCCGCTGCGGTCCCTGAAGCTCACCACCCCGAGTCCCGCCGCCAGCCCCTGCGGCCAGGCCACTGCCGCCTCGCCGTCGAGGGTCGGGAACTGGTGCTTCGAGCCGATCGGCAGCCAGCCCTTGACCAGCGCCGCGCGGCTGTCCGGACTGAGGCCCTCGCCGCGCATGATGCCCGCCCACAGCTTGGCTTGGTCGGCGATGGTGGTGTCCATCGAGCCGGCCGCGCGCACCCGGTAGCGCCGCTCGTGCGCGTGGACCACGCCGTCGAAGGCATAGCCCTCGGCCGCGTTCTCGGCAAACTCGGGGCGCCAGCGCATGCTGGTGCGGGTCATGCCGAAGCGGTCGAACACGCGCCGCTGCATCTCGTAGCCGACGTCCAGGCCGAGGCCGGCTTCCAGCACCATTTGCAGCAGCAGGTAGCCTTCGCCGGAATAGGCGTAGCGGCTGCCCGGCTCGAAGTGGATGCGCAGGCGCTCGTCCGGCTCCAGCCAGCGGAAGTTGGCGAAGCCGGCGGAATGCATCAGCAGCATGCGCGGGGTGATGCTCTTCCAGCGCGGTTCGTCGGCCAGGTCGGCGTAGTCGAACTGGCGCTCGCGGTAGAACGGCAGCGGGCGCGGCAGCAGCCGCGGCAAAGGCGCGTCGAGGTCGATCCTGCCTTCGTCGGCCAGTTGCAGCACCAGGTAGGCAAAGGCGGTCTTGGCCATCGAGGCGCCGTACATGATGGTGTCCGGCGCCAGCGGCTGGCCCAGCGCCGCGTTGCGCTGGCCGAACACGCGCACCTTGTCCACCTTGCCGCCGGCGATGGTGGCGAAGGCCAGTCCCTGTACGCCCTCGCGCCGCATCACGCGCTGGATCTCGTTGTCGGCCAGCGTGCGCGCCGGGCGCATCTGGGTGCTGCAGGCCGCCAGCAAGGCCAGTGGCAGGCAGGCCAGCCCCACAGCGAGTCGTTGTGTTATTTTCATAGGGCGCCATCATGCCACGGCGGCCGGCGCCCTGCACCTCCGGTTCAGCGCGCGCGCCGGTAGACCCGCACGTAATCGACCAGCATGCGCTGCGGCAGCGGCGTGGTGGCGTCCGGATAGCCGGGCCAGAAGCCGCCCACGGCCAGGTTGAGGATCACGAAGAAGGGGCGCTCGAACACCCAGTCGCCGCCCACCGTGTCCGGGCGCTCGGTGTGGTACAGGATGCCGTCGCGGTACCAGCGGATCACGCCCGGCTCCCATTCGAGCGCGAACACGTGGAAGTCGTCGGCGTAGGCGCCCTTCTCGAGCGCCTGCGGACGTCCCGGACCCTTGGCGCCGGAATAGCCCGGGCCGTGCAGCGTGCCGTGTACCAGGTTCGGCTCCTTGCCGATGTTTTCCATGATGTCGATCTCGCCGCAGCGCGGCCACTGGATGGTGCGGCAGTCGGCCCCGAGCAGCCAGAACGCCGGCCAGATACCCTGCCCGCGCGGGATCTTGATGCGGGCTTCGTAGCGGCCGTGGGTGCGCTCGACCAGGTCCTGGGTCTTGATGCGCGCCGAGGTATAGGCCATGCCGCCCATGTTTTCGCGGCGCGCTTCGATCACCAGCATGCCGTTGTCGATACGCAGGTTCTCCGGGCGCGCGGTATAGAACTGCTTCTCGTCGTTGCCGTTCTTCGGGTCGCCGGTCTCCTCGACCCATTTGCTATGGTCGAGCGCGGACCCATCGAACTCGTCGTGCCAGTCGAGCACCCAGCCGGGCGGCGCAGGCGGCGCCGTGGGCGCGGCAATGGCCGGGTACAAGCCGCCGGCAAGAAAGGCCGCGGCCAGGGCGGCGGCGGCCAGTGTTTTCGTCATCATGTCGGTCTCCTCCCCCGTGTGTTTGGAATCGTTACCAGGGGTGCCCGACTATAACACCTGCCGCCCGGCCCGGGTACTACTTGGCCGGATCCAGGCGTACTGCGTAACACAAGCCCGCCAGGCAGCCGGTACCGGCGATCTGGCTATGGTCATTGATGGCGCGCGCGTCGGTGATGGTCCAGCCGCCGCCGACCAGGGTATCGAGTGCCACCATGGCGCCTTTGCGGTACAGGAAGCCGCGCGGCGGCGTCGACCCGCCCGACACGCCCACCACTTCGTGCTTGTTGTTGATATCGAAGGCCTGGGCGTAGCCGCCACCCAGGTTGCCGAGGTCGTGCAGCACCCCGCCCGCGTACAGGAAAGCGTTGTCGAAATGCAGTTCCGCGGTGGCGGCCACGCCCACCACCTCGCCGTGCTCGTTGATGCCGAAGGCCTCGCTGTACTGGCCGCCGAAGGTGCCCAGGTCATCCATCAGGCCGCTGGTGCGGCGCAGGAAGGCATGCTGGGGATTTTCCGGCAGCAGGTACTCGCCCGCGGTCGATATGCCCGCGATCTGGCCCACGTCGTTGATGGCGCGGCCGTAACTGTAGAACCTGCCGCTCGACGGCAAGGTGCCGAGGTTGGCCATGGCGCCGCTGGAATAAGAGAATGCGCGCCACTCGTCGTCGGCGATCCTGCTGGAACCGACGATCGTCCCGTCCCGGTTGACGGCCTGGGCAATGCTGTCGGCGCCGCCCAGGGTACCCAGATTCGTCAGCGCGCCGCCGTCGTAGGCGAAGGCGCGGTTCGCACCGCCCGCGATTTCCGATTGCCCGGCAATGCGCCCGGCATCGTTGATACCCCATGCCCGGCTGTTGGTCCCGCCCAGCGTGCCGAGGTCGGTGGCGCCGGCGCCGCTGTTGACAAAGCCATGCTGGGCCCCGCCGCCGGCAACCAGGTAGCCGACGGTATGGCCGTGCCCGTTGATGCCGAGGGCGGCACTTCCTGGGCCGGCCACGACCGTGACCTTGTATGCAGGCGTGGCACACCCCTGCAGGATGAAGGCACATGCCGCAAGCATGCACCATTGGATGAAATGACGGACTGTTTGCATGATTTCTCCGGAAAAACGGTTCGAACGGTCGTGGATTCTAGTTAGCAAGATAGCAATCCTGCCCGACCAGCATAAGTGCCCGATGGGCCCGCCGCGCTGCTGCGGATCAGCACCCGTGAATCTGGCGTACCGCGCTGCGCAAACGGGGCAGGTGTTGCGTCCGCCACGCGCGCCGGCCGTCCGCGCTCGGCGCCGGGCAATATTCCGTTGACAATTTATTTTCTTGAACATAAGATTCCTGCAACTGGTATGGAAACGTTTCCATACCGGCCGAGAAAAGCTGGAGAGAGTACGGCACCGCTAGGTCGGTCACCGATTCCAAGAAGAAAACAGGAGACAACAACGATGCATCATCCGAAGGTAACCCCCAAACTGATCAGCCTGGCGGTGGCCGGCGCCTGCGCGGCCTTCGTCCTGCCAGGCTACGCCCAGGACAGCAACAGCCCCTCCGACACGGCGGTGCCCACCGGCGCGGTGCAAGCCGCACCGGTCCAGCAGGTCGTGGTCAGCGGCATCCGCGCCTCGATGGCGTCGTCGCTGAACCTGAAGCGCAACGCCGACGGCATCGTCGACGGCATCGTCGCCGAAGACATCGGCAAGTTCCCCGACACCAACCTGGCCGAGGCGCTGCAGCGCATTTCCGGCGTGTCGATCGACCGCTCGATCGGCGAAGGCTCGAAAGTCACCGTGCGCGGCATTGGCCCCGACTACAACATGGTGCTGCTGAACGGCCGCCAGATGCCGACCTCGAACCTCGACGACCGCAACGGCCGCGCCTTCGACTTCGCCAACCTGGCGTCGGAAGCGATCTCGCAGCTGCAGGTGTACAAGACCAGCCGCTCGGAAACCCCGGTCGGCGGCCTGGGCGCCACCATCAACGTGGTCACCGCGCGTCCGTTCGACAAGATGGGCACCTGGTCCAGCATCGGCATCAAGGCGGTGCACGACACCACCAACAACAACCTGCCGGGCGACGTCAAGGCCAGCAACTCGACCACGCCGGAATTCTCGGGCATCTACTCGACCACCTCGAAGGACGGCCGCTGGGGTATCGGCATCAGCGCCAGCTACCAGGAACGTAACGCGGGCTACAACCAGGCCTCGGTCTCGAGCGGCTGGAAAGGCCCGTTCCGCGGCGACGAAAACAACTGGGGCACGATCCAGCCGGCCGGCGCGCCGGGCGTGGTCAACCACCCGAAGCCGGGCGACGTGTACGAGGTGCCGCAAAACCTGAACTACAGCTTCAGTGGCGTCAAGCGCCAGCGCACCAACGGCCAGCTGACCCTGCAGTTCGCACCGGTCAAGGACGTCACCACCACCCTCGACTATACCTACTCGGAAAACAAGATCCAGACCAAGCGCAACGACGTCTCGGCCTGGTTCAACTTCGGCCCCTCGACCTCGAGCTGGACCAACGGGCCGGTGGCGGCGCCGCTGGTGTACACCGAGATCATCAACCCGGCCAACAGCGACATCGCGATGGGCGCCGGCAACTTCGCTACCAAGAGCCAGAACAACTCGCTCGGCTTCAACGCCCAGTGGCGCGCGAATGCCGACCTCAAGCTGGAACTCGACGCCCACCACTCGACCGCGGAATCGAAGGCCGACAGCCCGCTGGGGTCGTTCAACACCCTCGGCACTGCCAGCTTCAGCCGCGGCACGACCTCGGTCGACTTCTCGCAGGAATTCCCGGTGCTGAGCATCCAGGGCGCCGACTTCGTGCGTGCGCCACAGCAGGTGACCGGCTCCAACTTCCAAAACACCTATGTCAAGAGCACGGTCGACCAGGTCCAGGCCAAGGGCCGCCTGCGCGTGCTGGAATCCTCCAACCTGAACTTCGGCCTGGGCGCGACCAAGATCCAGAACCGCTCGGCCCAGTCGAACAACCAGAGCGATACCTGGGGCGGCGCCACCAAGGCGTCGGATTACCCGAGCAGCCTGTGGCATCCGGAAACCGTGCGCGGCTACTTCGACCAGCTGAACGGCAGCAACAACCCTAACCTGTTCAACAATTTCTACACCTTCAACTTCAACGAGGTGCGCGAAGCCGCGGCCAAGGCCACCGGCAAGCCCCAGCTGTACACGGCCAACAGCAACTTCAACACCTTCCAGCGCATCCGCGAGAAGTCGAAGTACCTGTACCTGCAGTTGAACACCGACTGGGACACGGCGATGCCGATGCACACCGCGATCGGCGCCCGCTACGAGAAGACCGACGTGGTGTCGCCGGCCGACGTGCCGACCGCGACCGGCATCAGCTGGGGTTCGCAGAACGAATTCAGCGTCCTGCTCGGGCCGACGGCCAGCACCTCGCTGGGCGGCAAGTACCATAACCTGCTGCCGAGCCTGGACTGGGACATGGACGTGCGCCCCGACATGAAGGTGCGCGCCAGCTACGGCGAAACCATCGGCCGGCCGCGCTACGACCAGATCGCCGGCGGCCTGGTCATCAGCCAGCTGGCGCGGGTCGAGGGCGGGACCGGTTCGCAAGGCAACCCGGGCCTGAAGCCGGTGCATTCGAAGAACCTGGACCTGTCCTTCGAGTGGTACTACACCAAGCAGAGCTTCGCCTCGATCAATGCCTTCTACAAGGACCTGGAGAACTACGCCGGCCAGTCGCAGATCATCCTGCAGCCCTACGGCCTGCACACCCCGGTCGGCGGCGCCCTGTGGAACGAAGCGCTGACGCGCGGCTGCGCCAGCGCCGACACCACCTGCATCCGCAACTACATCTTCCGCAACCACCCGACCGCGCCGGGCGTGACCTCCACCGGCATCGACGGCATCGGCAACTACACCGGCACCATCGTCGGCCAGCCGGGCGACCCGGTCGCCGACTTCCGCGTGACGACCTTCTCGAACCAGAAGAAGGCCAACGTGCACGGCCTCGAATTCAACGTCCAGCACATGTTCGGCAGTTCCGGCTTCGGCATCCAGGCCAACTACACGCTGGTGCGCTCGAGCCTGAAGTACGACAACGCGTCGGTCGGCGAACAGTTCGCGGTGGCCGGCCTGTCCGACTCGGCCAACCTAGTCGGCATTTACGAAGACAGCAAGTGGGCGATCCGCGCCGCGTATAACTGGCGCGACGAGTTCCTCGCCGGGACCTTTGATTCCGCCGGCCCCAACCCGGTCTACGTGGAACCCTACGGCCAGCTCGACCTGAGCATCGGCTACAACATCACCGAGAAGCTGTCGGTGCAGGCGGAAGCGATCAACCTGACGAATGCGACCACCCGCACCCACGGCCGCACCCGCGAGCAGGTCGAGTACGCGACCCAGACCGGTCCGCGTTACATGCTGGGGGCGCGCTACAAGTTCTAAGTGGTCGCGCAGGCCGCGGGAAAACCGTCCAGTGCAAAAAACTTGCTGAAAAGCTAGCAACTTTGCGCTAGACTCCCGTGGCCGGTTCCCTCCACAGGACATCTGATGAGCAACACCATCGAACACATCGTGGTGGTCGGCGGCGGTTCGGCCGGCTGGCTGGCCGCCGCGGTCATCGCAGCAGAACACCGCCACTTGCGCGTCACCCTGGTCGAATCGCCCGGCGTTCCGCCGATCGGCGTCGGCGAAGGCACCTGGCCTTCGATGCGCGACACCCTGCACCGCATCGGCGTGTCGGAATCCGCGTTCTTTCGCGAGTGCGACGCCGCCTTCAAGCAGGGCTCGCGCTTCGACCGCTGGGTCGACGGCAGCGCCGGCGACTATTATTTCCACCCCTTCGTCCTGCCCCAGGGCTACGGCGACGCCAACCTGGCCGCGGCCTGGCAGGCGCAGCACCGCAACGTGCCGTTCGCCGACCTGGCCAGCTTCCAGCCGCACCTGTGCGTGCAGGGCCGGGCGCCGAAGCAGGCGCGCACGCCGGAATTCGCGGCGGTGGCGAATTACGGCTATCACCTCGATGCCGGCAAGTTCGGCGTGTTTCTGCGCAGCCACTGCGTAGACAAGCTGGGCGTGCGCCACGTGCTGGACCACGTCGACGCGGTGGTGTCGCACGAGGATGGCGAGCGGCGTGGCGACATTGCCGGCCTGCGCCTGCGCGACGGCGGCGTGCTTGCCGGCGACCTGTTCGTCGACTGCACCGGCATGCAATCGCTGCTGCTCGGCGGGCACTTCGGCGTGCCGCTGCTGCACCAGCGCCACGTGCTGTTCAACGACCGCGCGCTGGCGGTGCAGGTGCCCTATGCCACGCCCGACGCGCCGATCGCCTCGCAGACCACGTCCACGGCGCAGACCTGCGGCTGGATCTGGGACATCGGCCTGCCGACCCGGCGCGGCATCGGCCACGTGTATTCGAGTGCCCACATCGGCGACGACGAGGCCGAGCGCCAGCTGCGCGCCTACGTGGCGGCAACCGGCGGCCCGACCGACATTGCGCCGCGCAAGCTGACCTTCGAGCCGGGCTACCGCGAGCGCTTCTGGCAGCGCAACTGCGTGGCGATCGGCCTGTCGGCCGGCTTCATCGAGCCGCTGGAAGCGTCGGCGCTGGCGCTGGTCGAGATGTCGGCGGCGTGGCTGGCCGACGACATGCCGGCCACGCGCGCCCAGGTGGACGTGGTGGGGAGCCGCTTCAACGAAGCGTTCACCTACCGCTGGGAACGGGTCATCGAATTCCTCAAGCTGCACTACGTGCTGTCGAAGCGCAGCGACGCGCCTTACTGGATCGACCACCGCCGGCCGGAGACGATTCCGGCGCGCCTGCAGGCGCTGCTCGGGCTGTGGCGCACGCGCCCGCCCTCGCGCCGCGACTTCCCGCGCATCGAGGAGGTATTTCCTTCCGCCAGCTATCAATATATCCTGTACGGGATGCAGACCCCGTTCGAGGGTGCGCCGCGCGCATCCGACCTGCCGCAGGAGGCCGACCGCCACTTCCGCGAGGCGGCGCGGCTGACGGCGCAGATGCTGCCGGCGCTGCCGTCGAACCGGGCCCTGCTCGAGCATATCCGGCTGCACGGCTTGCCGCGCATCTGACGCTTTATTGAAACAAGCATAACGATAACAACGCAAAGAGACACCATGCCCAACCACGCAATCCTGAACAACGTCGACCACAAGCACCTGCGCGTCATCACCGCGCGCGGCGCAGCCTACGGCGACGCCGTCATGTCGGCCCTGACCTTCCCGGCCGAATTCCGCGAACTGCAAGCCTCCTACCCGATCGTGTTCGCCAAGAGCGCCGACGGCACCTCGTTCGATGCCCTGGCCCTGTTCGGCTTCCAGCACGGCGAAAACCTGTTCCTCGGCGAACGCGACGGCGTTGCGCGCTGGGACGCGCCGGCGATTCCGCTGAGCGTCGAGCGCCAGCCCTTCCTGATCGGGCGCGGCGGCGACGAACTGTCGATCCACGTCGACATGGACCACCCGCGCGTCGCCACCGGCGAGGGCGCCGTGGAAGGCGAAGCGCTGTTCCTGACCTACGGCGGCACCACCGAATACCTGGAGCGCATCGCCTCGACCCTGCGTACCCTGCACGACGGCCTGGGCGCCGCGCGCGGCTTCACCGCGGCCCTGCTCGAGCTCGAGCTGCTGGAATCCTTCGTGCTCGACATCGAGCTCGACGACGGTTCGCAGAACCGCCTGGCCGGCTTCTACACGATCAACGAAGAGCGCCTGCAGGCCCTGTCCGGCGAGCGCCTGGAGCGTCTGAACCGCGCCGGCTACCTGCAGGCGATCTACATGGCGACGGCCTCGCTGTCGCAATTCCGCGGGCTGATCGACCGCAAGAACCGCACCTTGACCGCATCCCTGTCCGGCCATGCTGGCAATCGCTGACAAGGTCCGCGAGCTGGCCGTCGGCGAGCGCATCCCCGACGAGCTGCTGCGCGCCACCACCCCGTACATCGTGCGCGGCCTGGCGTCGAGCTGGCCGCTGGTGCAGGCCGGACGCCAGTCGCCCGACGCCGCCGACGCCTACCTGCGCGGCTTCTACCGCGACGCCACCGTCAACGCCATGCTCGGCAAGCCCGAGATCGGCGGGCGCTTCTTCTACAACGAGGACCTCACCGGCTTCAACTACATGTCGGTGCGGGCGCGCCTGGACGGCGTGCTGGACGAGCTGAAGGTGCAGCGCGGGATGGAGCGCCCTGGCGCGATCTATGTCGGTTCGACCACGATCGACACCGCCCTGCCCGGCCTGCGCCAGGACAACGACGTCGACCTCGGCGGACGCAACGCGCTGGCCAGCATCTGGATCGGCAACCGCACGCGCATCGCCGCCCACTACGACCTGCCGGACAACCTGGCCGTGGTCGCCGCCGGGCACCGCCGCTTCACGCTGTTCCCGCAGGCCCAGCTGCCCAACCTGTACATCGGCCCGATCGACTTCACTCCGGCCGGCCAGGCCATCAGCCTGGTCGACTTCGCGGCGCCCGATCCGGCGCGCTTCCCGCGTTTCGAGGAAGCGCTGCGCCACGCCCAGGTGGCCGAACTCGGCCCCGGCGACGCCCTGTTCATCCCGTCCATGTGGTGGCACCACGTGGAGGCGCTCGACCGCTTCAACATCCTGGTGAACTACTGGTGGCGCCAGTCGCCGGACTGGATGGACACCCCGACCAACGCGCTGATGCTGGCCCTGCTGACGATGCGCGAACTGCCGCTTGAACAGCGCCAGGCCTGGCAGGATATCTTCCGCCACTACATCTTCGAGCCCGACGAGGCCAAGCTGGCCCACATCCCGCCGCAGGCGCGCTATGCGCTGGCGCCGCTGGACGACGACCGCGCGCGCATCCTGCGCGGCCAGCTACTGAAAAGAATCAACCGCTGAAGGAGACAAGATGGAGACCAAGACCATGGACACCCAGGGCACGGGCACGCCGGTGCGCCGGATCGTGATCGCGGGCGGCGGCACCGCCGGCTGGATGGCCGCGGCGGCGCTCTCGCGCACCCTCGGCAAGCGGCTCGCCATCACGCTGGTCGAATCCGACGAGATCGGCACCGTGGGCGTGGGCGAAGCCACCATTCCCTCGCTGGTGCACTTCCACCGCCTGCTCGACATCGACGAGCGCGAATTCATGGCCGCCACCCAGGCCACCTTCAAGCTCGGCATCAGCTTCGAGAGCTGGCGCGCGCGCGGCGAAGACTATATCCACTCGTTCGGCATGACCGGCACCGACCACTGGACCGCCGGCTTCCAGCATTTCTGGCTGAAGGGCCGCGAGCGCGGCCTGGCGCACGACTACGGCGACTATTGCCTGGAGCTGCTGGCGGGGAAGGAGCACCGCTTCGCGCACCTGCCCAACGGCGGCCTGAACTACGCCTACCACCTGGACGCCACACGCTATGCGCGCTACCTGCGCCGCTTTTCCGAGCATTTCGGGGTCGAGCGCATCGAGGCGAAGATCGAAAGCGTGGAAGCGCGCGACGGCATGATCTCCGCCCTGGTGCTGGATTCCGGCAAGCGCATCGAGGGCGACCTGTTCATCGACTGCACCGGCTTCCGCTCGCTGCTGCTGGGCCAGACCCTGGGCGTGGAGTACGAGGACTGGTCGCAATGGCTGTTCAACGACAGCGCGATCGCGGTGCAGACCGAGTCAAGCGGCCCGGCGATCCCGATGACGCGCTCGATCGGGCACGACTGGGGCTGGCAGTGGCGCATTCCGCTGCAGCACCGCACCGGCAACGGCATCGTGTATGCCAGCCGCTACATCGACGACGATACGGCGCGCGCCGCGCTGCTCGGGAATATCGAGGGCAAGGTGCTGACCGAACCGCGCGTGATCCGCTTCAAGCCGGGCCAGCGCAAGCAGGTGTGGGCCGGCAACTGCGTCGCCCTCGGCCTGGCCAGCGGCTTCCTGGAACCGATCGAGTCGACCAGCATCCACCTGATCCAGCGCGCCATCATTCGGCTGCTGCAGATCTTCCCGACGCACGGCATCGTGCAGGCCGACAGGGACGAGTTCAACGCCCAGGCGCACGAGGATATCCGCACCATCCGCGACTTCATCATCCTGCACTACAAGGTCACCAACCGGCGCGACACGCCGTACTGGCAGGATGCCGCGACCATGGCGGTGCCGGACTCGCTGCAGCACCGCATCGACCTGTTCCGCGAGACCGGCCGCGTGTTCCGCCTGCAGAACGAGCTGTTCGCCGAGAACTCGTGGGTGCAGGTGATGCTGGGCCAGGGCATGACCCCGGCCAGCCACCACCAGAGCGCCGACCTGATGGGCGACGACGAACTGGCCGGCTTCCTGGACGGCATCCGCGCCAACGTACGGCGCACCGCCTCGCAGCTGCCGCAGCACGCCGACTACGTCAAGCAGTATTGCGCCAGCAAGCCCTGACGGGCCGGCCCGCTTAGGTGCGCTGATGTGCGCCGCGGTCGGTCTGGACGGTCTAGTATCGGCGCATGCTCAAACAAATCGCACCCGACCTGTGGCACATGGAAGCCGGCCTCCAGGTCGCCGGCATCCCCCTCACCGCACGCATGACCGTGGTCCGCTTCCAGGACGGCCGCGTGTGGATCCATTCGCCGGTGCGCTTCGGCCCCGAGGTGCGCGCCCAGATCGCCGGGCTGGGCGAGGTCGCCTGGATCGTGGCGCCCAACCGTGCCCACCATATGTTCATGGGCAAGTGCAAGGGGGCCTTTCCGGACGCGCGCCTGTACGGCGCGCCCGGCCTCGAGCGCAAGCGCTGGGACCTGGCCGACCTGCATCCGCTCGGCGACGCGGTCGAGCCCGCATGGGCCGCCGACCTCGACCAGGTGCTGGTGCGCGGCATCCCGCTCGTGAACGAAACGGTGTGGTTCCACAAGGCGTCCGCCACCCTGATCGCGACCGACCTGCTGCAGTGCTGGTGCGGGCAGCTCGACTGGCGCGCGGCGGCGTATGCGCGCCTGACCGGCGTGCGCGGGCACCTCGACGTACCGCGCACGGTGCGCCTGGCCACGCGTGACCGCGGCGCCGCCGCGGCCAGTTTGCAGAAGGTCCTGCGCTGGCCGTTCACGCGCGTGATCACGGCCCACAATGCGATCGTCGAACAGGATGCGCATGCGGCGGTGGAACGGGCGCTGGCCCGGTTCAGCCAATGAGCCGCCGCTGAGCACCCGCCGAGCAGCCGCAGCGGTTGCCCGCCTGTAGACAAAGGATTAACATCGGTGTTTTAATTACCGGAAACACCATGTCTTCTTTCCGCCGCCTGACCGGCGCCGCCGTGGGCGCCCTGTGCCTGTCGGCAGCCGCCGGCGTACCCACCATCGCCGCCGCTGCCGACGCCTGCGCCACGCGCGACAAGTGCATGGATGCCATCCTGGAGGCGGCGCGCGACGGCCGCCAGCTCGACGAAATGGCGCTGATGCGCGCGCTGCCGCGCAACTACGGCACCCGTCCGTCGCCGGCCGGCACGAACGCGGCGCCGGACGCGCACAGCGACGAAGCGCTCGCCGTCGGCGAACCCGGCACCGTGCTGATCGGCCTGCTGCGCGACGCCAGTCGAATCGGCCTGCCGGCGCCGCAGAGTCACCGCGCGCTGGCACTGGCCTACCTGCAGGCCAACAAGCCGGCCGATGCCGAGCTGGAACTGGACGAGGCGATCGCCAACCAGCCCAGCTACGCGCCCTACTGGCTGGACCTGGCGGAGGTGTATGCGCGCCAGGGACGGCGCGACAAGGCGGCAGCGGCGCTGGTCGTCGCCACCGACTGGACGGTCGACGCCGATGCGCTGCGCCAGGCCTACGCCCGCGCGGCCCAGCGTGGCAGCACGGGCGCGCCCTATGCCCAGGCGCTGCAGCTGCTGGGCGCCCGCACCGAAACCCTGGCCAGGCGCGAAGCGGCGCTGGCACCGCGGCCGCTGGCAATGGGCCGCGGGGCCAAGGGCGAGCCCATGCCCATCATGCGCTTCGACACCTGCATCAAGCCCGAGTACCCGCGTACATCGCTGCGCAACGAGGAAACCGGCATGGTCCAGCTCGACTTCCTGGTCGATGCCGAGGGCAAGCCGATCCAGATCCGCAAGGTCCGCTCCAGCGGCCACGCGGACCTCGACAACGCCACCCTGCTGTCGCTGTCTGCGTGCAGCTTCAAGCCGCTGGTGGTCGACGGCAAACCGGCTGCGGCCTGGGCCGCGGTGCAGTACGTCTGGACACTGGAATAAGCGCCTCCAGCATCAATGTGGGCCGATGTGCTCGTACAGGATGACGCAGCCGATCGCGATCAGCACCAGGCCGCCGGCCAGTTCGGCGCGCTTGCCGACGATGCGTCCGAGGCCACGGCCGAGCATCACGCCCAGCGTGACCATCACGAAGGTGGCCAGGCCGATGGCGCCGGCGGTGGTGTAGATGTTGGCGTCGATGAGCGCCAGGCTGGCGCCGACCACCATGGCGTCGATGCTGGTGGCGAAACCGGTGATCGCCAGCAGCCAGAACGAATGCTTGCTCGGTTTCTCGTCGTCGTCGTCGCCGGCCGCCAGGCTTTCGCGGATCATGCGCAGGCCCAGCACCGCCAGCAGCGTAAAGGCGATCCAGTGGTCCCAGGCTTCGACGTAGGGGGCCGCCACGTGCCCCAGCGCCCAGCCGACCAGCGGCGTCAGGCCCTCGATGACACCGAAAATGAGGCCGGTGCGCAGGGCTTCTTTCAGGTGCGGACGGTGCAGGGCCGCCCCCTTGCCGATGGCGACGGCAAAGGCGTCGGTGGACATGGCGAGGGCAATGGCGGCGGTGGCGAGGAAATTCATGGGACTCTCGGTGCCGGGCAGGAATGAAGGTACGCCGGCGCGGCCCGGACAGAGCGCGCTGGCATACCCAAGGTCTTGCCAACCGAGACGGCTGCCCGTACCACGGCACTGTTGCGCCGAGTGTGTTGATACGGGAACTCTCCGCTGCCGATACAGCTGGGCGAAAAGCAGGCTACTCCCCTGTGGGATTGCGCGCATCATACTACAGGCGCAATAAAAAACCCAGCGCGGCCACGGGGCCGGCGCTGGAAAAAGGGGCTGATAACCGGGCTGACAACCGGGCAGACAGCTGGGCAGACAACCGGAAATCAGGTGCCGGCGTGGGCCGCCACGTGGTCGGCCAGCATGGCGGCCGCGCCGCGCAGTGCCGGATAGGGTTCGGTGACGACCCAGGTCGGGACCCGCGCCAGCCATGGCTGCAGCCGGCCCTTGGCCTCGAAACGGGTACGGAACGCCGAGGCGTGGAACAGGCGCCCGAGACGCGGCACGATGCCGCCGCCGATGTACATGCCGCCGGTGGCGCCCAGCGTCAACGCCACGTTGCCGGCCACGCAGCCCAGCACGGCGCAGAACACGTCGACGCTCTCGCGGCAGGCGCCGCTGCTGCCGTCCAGCGCCTGCGCGCTGATCCGGGCGGCGGGCAGGCGTTCGCCGCACAAGACGCGGTGGATCGCTTCCAGCCCGGCGCCCGACAGCAGGCGCTCGGCCGACACGTGGCCGTGTTCCTCCAACAGCGTTTCCAGGATGCGGATTTCCTGGCGCGTGGTGGGCGCGAAGCTGGCATGGCCGCCCTCGCCCGGCAGCACGACCCAGCGTCCCGCGTGCGGCACCAGCGCCGACACGCCGAGGCCGGTGCCGGGGCCGATCAGGCCGAGCGGGCGGTCCGGCGGCGCCGCGCATGCCGGGCCGACCGGTTCGCGTCCGGCGTCGCCCAGGTGCGGCAGCGCCATCGCCAGTGCCGCGAAGTCGTTCACCACCAGCAGCGTGTCGAGGCCGAACGCGCTGCGCAGGGCTGCCGTCGAGAAGCGCCAGTGGTGGTTGGTCATGGCGACCACGTCGCCTTCGACCGGCGTGGCGATCGCGATCGCGGCGTGGAGCAGTCCGTCGATTGCCATCCCGCGCGTGCGGGCGCCGGCCAGGTAGGCGGCCAGCGCGGCGTCCAGGGTCGGGTAGTCGCTGCAGGCCAGCACCTCGACGTCGCTAAAGCCGCCGCCGTGCGCCTCCGCGCCGGCCGGCGCCTGCAGCGCGAAGCGGGCGTTGGTGCCGCCGATGTCGGCCAGCAGCCTCATTGCAGTTCCTCGCAGCGCACCGTGTCGGCATCGCGCGCGGCGCCGCCGACCACGTCGACGTTGCCGAAGGCGGCCGCGAAGCCGGCACTGCCGGTCACGCTGAACGGGGTGTCGACGCGCGCCAGGTCGACGCCTTTCGCGGTGAAGCAGGCCAGCGGAATCTTGACCACCTGCTTGCCTTTGCCGGCCAGGCGCGCGAACACGCGGGTGGCGTCGAGCGGCTGGCCGCAGGCGGCGCCTGCGCATCCCATCTCTATCGTTACCTTGCCGGCCGGCGCCGCCTGTACCATCGTGTCGAAGCGCAGCACGCCGCCGGTGGCCGCCTGCGTGGGCAGCGCCAGCGGTTTCGCGCCGTGGGCCTCGAAGCTGGCCGGTCCGGTCCAGGTGACCAGGCGCGCATCCTGCTGGCTCTTGATCTGGACCACGGTGGCGCTGGCCCCCGGCACGCTCAGCGTCGCAGTCAGGTCGGCGCCGAACGGGCGCACGTCGGCGCCGCTCCGCAAGCGCAGCGGGAAGCTGGCGCGGTCGGCCTGGCCATGCAGCGGATAGGTGTTGGAGGCGCTGCAGCCGCCCGCCGCGTAGGCCGTATCCAGCCGGCCGAGTTGCGAGCGCTGGCCGGCCTTCAGGCCGTAGCCGTAGGCGAACAGCGGCGCGTAATTGGCGTCGCCGACGTTGAGCGCGGTCTGGCACACGGTCTTCGGCCAGGAATAGGTCAGCGTGGCGCCGAAGTCGTAGCGCTTGGCGCCCTTGCCCGCCACCAGCAGGTCGGACACGCCCTTGCCTTCGCTGCCCGGCAGCCAGGCGGCGATGAAGGTGTCCGACAAGTTGAGCAGGTCGTTGACCCACAGCGGCCGGCCCGACATCAGCACCGTGATCACCGGCTTGCCTTTGCCATGGACCGCCTGCAGCACGGCCAGGTCTTCCGGATAGCGGCTGCTGTGGCGCAGCGTGCCCGACGGGACGATGTCGCCGTCGCCTTCGGCATACGGCCCTTCGCCGATCACCGCGATCACCGCATCGAAGGTCGACGGGTCGACGCCCTTGCCGTCGGCACTGTAAGTGACGTTGGCGGCGCCGGCGGCCTCGCGCAGCCCGGCCAGCACAGTGTCGCCATGCGGGAAGTCGGCATTCGTGTTGTCGGTGCCCTGCCAGCTCAGCGTCCAGCCGCCGGCCTGGTGCATCATGCTGTCGGCGGCCTTGCCGACCACCAGCAGGCGCCGGCCGGACGCCAATGGAAGTGCCGGCCCTTCGTTCTTCAGCAGCACCAGCGATTCGCGCACCGCGCGCCGCGCCAACGCGCGCGCCTGCAGCGCGTCCGGCTTGCCGGCGTAGCGGTTGGCGGACGGGCGCTGGCCGAACAGGCCGGCGCGCAGCTTGACGCGCACGATGCGGGTGACGGCATCGTCGATGCGCGCCAGCGGGATGCGCCCGGCTTCCACGTCCTGCACCGTGTTGCGGATAAAGGCCTTCCAGTCGTCCGGCACCATCACCATGTCGACGCCGGCATTGATCGCGCGCGCACAGCTGTCGTTGCGGCAGCCGGGCACCTCGCCGATGCCGTTCCAGTCGGTGACGACGAAGCCGTCGAAGCCCATCTGGTCCTTTAATATCTCGGTCAGCATGCGGCGGTCGCCATGCAGCTTGCCGTGATCCTGTTTGGTTTGCGTGTCGTACCAGCTGTTGAACGACACCATCACGGTCTGCGCACCCGCTTCCAATCCGCTGAAGTAGCCGGGCGCGTGGATGTTCATCATCTCGCGTTCGCTGGCGCGGGTGACGCCGGTGTTGACGCCGTTCTCGGTGCCGCCGTCGCCCATGAAATGCTTGATGCTGGCGATGACATTGGCGTCGTCCTTGAAGGCACCCTGCAGGCCCTTCACGTAGACGCCGGCGTAGTCCTGGACCAGGCGCGGGTCTTCGGAAAAGCCTTCGTAGGTGCGGCCCCAGCGGTCGTCGCGCACCACGGCCACGGTCGGCCCGAATACCCAGGCGATGCCGGTGGCGCGCACCGCACGGCCGGTGGCGGCGCCGATCTCACCCACCAGCGCCGGATCGTGGGCCGCGCCCAGGCCGATATTGTGCGGGAAGATGGTGGCGCCGTAGACGTTGTTGTGGCCGTGGACGGCGTCGGTACCCCAGATCACCGGTACCTTGACCGCCATGTCGGTCGCCATCGAGGCGTCGTAGAAGCTGTCCGCCAGCTTCACCCAGTCGGCGGGGCCGGCGAATTTGTCGTTGCCCGGCTTGCTGCCGCCGCCGTTCAGCACCGAGCCGAGGTAGTACTGCCTGACCTCGTCCGGCGTCACGCTCTTGATCTCGGCCTGGGTCATCTGGCCGACCTTCTGCGCCAGCGTCATCTTGCCGACGATGGCCGCGACGCGTGCCTCGAGGGCGGCATCTAGCGCGATCGCGCTACGGATGCGCGGCCACTCGCTGAGCGGCGTTTGCGGTTTTAGCGGCGCCGGGTCGGCGGCGATGGATGGCGCGCCGGGCAAGGCCAGCGCCACGGCCAATGCCAGCGCGCGCCGGCGGAACGGATCAAGCATGCAGGGTCTCCTATCGTTTGCGGCAGCGCTTCCGGACAGATTTGGAAACGATTCCAATGTGTACCGGGATAGTGAATGCAAACGCCGCCCCTGTCAACTCATCCGTTGCGGCGTCAGGCAGGTTCGCTTAGAAAAGCCCGGTACCACAGCGCACTGTCCTTCAGGCGCCGCTGCTGGGTCGCATAGTCGACGTGGACCAGTCCGAAGCGGCGCAGGTAGCCCTCCGACCACTCGAAGTTGTCGAGCAGGCTCCAGGCAAAGTAGCCCTGGACCGGCACGCCGTCCTTGACCGCGCCGTGCAGCGCCGCCAGGTGGCGCATCAGGTAGCGGCGCCGCTCCACGTCGCGCACCGCACCGTCCGGCGCCACCGCGTCGTCGTAGCAGGCGCCGTTCTCGGTCACGTACAGCGGCCCCGGACGGTAGTCGCGGTGCACCCGCTGCAGCAGTTCGGCCAGGCCCTGCGGCGCCACCGGCCAGCCCATCGCCGTGGTCTCGCCGCGCGCTTCCAGCACGCGCACGCCGAGCGGGCCGTGGCCGGGCGCATCGGCCACGGTCTCGGGAAAGTAATAGTTCACGCCGAGGAAATCGGTGGGCGCGGCGATCGCTTCCATGTCGCCGAGCTGGACCACCGGGGCGCCGGCGCCGACCAGGCGCAGCGTGTCTTCCGGGTAGCCGCGGCCGTATAGCGGATCGAGGAACCAGCGGTAGCGCAGGCCGTCATGGCGCGCCAGCGCCGCGTGGTCGAGCGCACTGTCGCTGGCCGGACGCAGCGGATGCAGGCTGAGTGCGATGCCGGCGCGCGCATCCGGCACGTTGGCGCGGATCGCCGGCAGCGCCTTGCCGTGGGCCAGCAGCACGTGGTGCGCCACCTGCAGCGCGGTCCTGAAGTCGGCGATGCCGGGCGCATGCCAGCCTTCGTGGTGGCCGATCATCGCCGTGCACCACGGCTCGTTCTGGGTAATCCAGTGCCGTACGCGGTCGCCCAGGCGGCGCGTCACCGCATCGGCCAGCTCGACGAAGGCATCGACCGTGGCGCGCGCGTTCCAGCCGCCGCGGTCCTGCAGGGCTTGCGGCAAGTCCCAGTGGTACAGCGTGGCCCAGGGCTGCAGGCCGCGCGCCAGCATGCCGTCGACCAGGCGCTCGTAGAAATCGAGGCCCTTAGTATTCGGCTTGCCGCCCGGCGCGCCGAAGATGCGCGGCCAGGCGATCGAGAAGCGGTAGGCGTTCAACCCGAGGTCGCGCCCGATGTCGAGGTCCTGCGGCCAGCGGTGGTAGTGATCGCAGGCCACCGCCCCGCTCGAGCCGTCGCGGATCTTGCCGGGCGTCGCGGCGAAGCGGTCCCAGATCGACTCGACACGGCCGTCGAGTTGCGCCGCCCCTTCGATCTGGTAGGACGAGGTGGCGGCGCCCCACAGGAAGTCGGTGGCGAAATCGGCGCGCCGCGGCGCCTGGGGTTCGAGTGCCTGCTCGGCAGCCTGGAATAGCATCGTCATGGTGGAATCGAGGATGGGTTATGCGAAGCGGTTGAACGGAGGTGGAAAGGTTTCCATATCGAGCGCAAAAAAAAGCCGTGCCGGCTCATGCGGCCTTGCGCCTGGCGCCCGGCGCTCGCGCCAGCGACGCACGCAGGGTCACGCTGACCGGAAAGTCGCGCGACACGGGCCGCTTCATGTCGTAGCACAGGTTGAGCAGGGCATTCACGCCGTTCAGCGTCATCTCGCGCCACGGCATGTGCACGGAACTCAGGCGCGGCGCCGCATAGGCAGCGCTCGGGGTGTCGTCGTAGCCCAGCACCGACAGGTCGTGCGGTACGCGGATGCCGGCTTCCTGGAAGTAGGCCAGCGCGCCGGCCGCCATCTCGTCGTTGGCGCAGAACAGCGCGCTGCAGGGGGTGCCGGAGGCGATCAAGTCCTTGGCCGCGGCAAAGCCGCCGGCCGGCGAAAAATCGCTCTCCACGCGCCATACCTTGCCGGGGTCGATGCCGTTGTCGGCCAGCTCGCTCATGAAGCCGGCGATGCGCTCGTTGTTGTCGGCCAGGCTGCGCGGCCCCTCCACCACGGCGATCTTGCGGTGCCGGTGCGCGAGCAGGGTGCGCGCCGCCAGGCGCCCGCCCAGCACGTGGTCGACCGTGAAGCACTGCTCCGGCATCGATGCGAAGGCGTGGTTCAGCGCCACCAGCTGGCCGGCCTTGGCGCCCAGCGCCGCCACGTCTTCCTCGAGCAGCGCGCTGGTCATCACGATCAGGCCGTCGCAGCCGCGTTCGATCAGGAAGTCGATGCCTTCGATCGCCTGGCGCCGCGCATCGCCGAGGCCGACGCCGAAGGCCAGCACCATGTGCAGGCCGGCGGCGCGCAGTTCGGTGTCCATGATCTGCAGGATCGGCGTATAAAAGGTCCCGCTCAGCACCGGGATGTAGACGCCGACCATGCGGCTCGAGCCCGACAGCAGCGCGCGCGCCGCATGCGAGGGCCGGAAACCGAGTTCGTCGATCGCCTTCCTGACCCGCTCGAGCGTGGCGGGCGATACCGAACCGCGCCCGCTGACCACGCGCGAGGCAGTTCCGAGGCCGACGCCGGCCAGCTTCGCTACATCCTTGATCGTCGCCACGGCGGCTCACCTCATCCAGGGTTGAATAAAAACAGTCGATACCAAACACCGAAGCATACTGCATTCGCCGACCGGTGCCTACCTCGGGACCGGCGTCGTCATGACAAGCGGCGCCCGTCCTGCGGGTCGAACAGCGAGACCCGGGCCGCATCGATGCCGAAAGCGACCCCGTCGCCGGGCGCGAACGCGCGGGCATCGTGCACCAGCGCACCGAGTGCGGCCGTGCCGCAGCGCAGCCACACGACCTGGTGGTTGCCCATCGGTTCCACCAGCGTCACCTCGGCCCGCAGCGGACCGGCGCCGATGGCCACGTGCTCGGGGCGCACGCCGAGCAGCGCCGGGCCGGCGGCCAGCCCTGCCCCGCCTGGCCCTGCCGGCAGGTCGATGGCGCCGGCGCGGAAGCGCCCCGCCGTATCGACCGCGCCATCGATGAAGGCCATCGGCGGCGATCCCAGGAAGCCGGCGACGAAGCGGTTGGCCGGGCGTGCGTACACCTCGGCCGGCGTGCCGATCTGCTGGATGCGGCCCTTGTCCATCACCACGATGCGGCTGGCCAGCGTCATCGCCTCGGCCTGGTCGTGGGTCACGTAGATCATGGTCGAGCCGAGCGTCTGGTGCAGCAGCTTGAGTTCGCGCCGCAGCTCGGCGCGCAGTTTGGCGTCGAGGTTGGACAGCGGCTCGTCGAACAGGAACACGCGCGCTTCGCGCACCAGCGCGCGCCCGATCGCCACCCGCTGGCGCTGGCCGCCGGACAGCTGCGCCGGCTTGCGCGCCAGCAGTGCATCCAGCTGCAGCATCGCCGCCGCGCGCGCCACCCGGCGCCGGATCTCGTCCTTCGGCGTGCCGGCGATGCGCAGGCCGAACGACATGTTGGCTTCCACCGTCATGGTCGGATATAGCGCATACGACTGGAACACCATGCCGATGCCGCGCTCGCTCGGGTCGGCGTCGGTCATGTCACGGCCGCCGATCTCGACCGCGCCGGCAGCCGGCTCGACCAGGCCGGCGATGCTGTGCAGCAGGGTCGACTTGCCGCAGCCGGAAGGGCCGAGCAGCACCAGGAATTCGCCCGGCTCGACCTGCAGGTCGAGGCCGCGGATGATGTCCCGGCCGCCGAGGCGGATATGCAGGTCGCGCAGGTGGACGTTCGCCATCGCGGGGTCAGCCTTTCACGGCGCCGGCGGCGATGCCGCGCACGAACCAGCGCCCGGAGAAGAAATACAGGGCCAGCGGCAGCAGCGCCGTCAGGATGGTGGCCGCCATGTTGACGTTGTACTGGCGGGTGCCTGTCGTTGTGTTGATCACGTTGTTCAGTTCCACCGTCATCGGCAGGTTGTCGCGGCCGGCGAATACCAGGCCGAGGATGTAGTCGTTCCACACGCCGGTGACCTGCATGATCGCCGCCACCACCACGATCGGCAGCGACATCGGCAGCATCACCTGCAGGAAGATGCGCCAGAAGCCGCCGCCGTCGATGCGCGCAGCCTGGAACAGCTCGTGCGGCACGCCCGCATAATAATTCCGGAACAGCAGCGTCATCACCGGCATGCCGAACACCAGGTGCACCAGCACGATCGCCGGCAGCGAGCCGAAAATGCCGGCCAGCGCCATCACGCGTACCAGCGGATAGATCATGACCTGCACCGGCACGAAGGCGCCCGCCAGCAGGATCCCGAACAGCAGGTTGGCGCCGCGCGGGCGCCAGAACGACAGTGCATAGCCGTTGACGGCGCCGATCGCGATTGCCAGCAGCGTGCTCGGCACCGTGATCCAGACCGAGTTCAGGAACCCGCCGCGGATGCCTTCGCAGGCGGCGCCGGTGCAGACGCCGCTCCAGGCCTGGCGCCACGGTTCGAGCGTCCAGGCATGCGGCAGCGCCAGGATGCCGCCCTGGCGGATTTCAGCCATCGGCTTGAGCGAGGTGACGATCATCACGTACAGCGGCAGCAGGAAAAAGGCGGCGGCGCTCAGAAGGAACAGATAGATGCCGATGCGGGCCGGGGTCCAGCGCCGGCGCCGGGTGCGGCCGCGTGCCGGCTGCTTCACCGGCTCGAGCGCCGGCTCGAGTGCCGGCTCAAGTGCCGGTTCGAGCGCGGTTGCGATCGCGGCCCCGTGGACGGTCGGCGTCATGCAGCCTCCTTGCGCGCCCGCGCATAGGCATACGGCGCCAGCAGCGCCAGCACCGGCACCAGCAGCACGACTGCGCCGGCCGAGGCCAGGCCGACGTTCGAGCGCAGGAACAGGTGGTCCATGATGAACTTGGTCGGCACCTCGCTGGCGGTCCCGGGGCCGCCGTTGGTCATCGCCACCACCGCGTCGTACAGCTTGACCACGGCGGTCGACAGCAGCAGCAGCACGGTGGCGATGGTCGGCCACAGCGTCGGCAGCACGATGCGGGTGTACACGCGCCAGGGCGGGATGCCGTCCAGGCGCGCCGCCTTCCAGATGTCGGGGTCGACGCCGCGCAGCCCGGCCAGCATCAGGGCCATCACCAGCCCCGCGGCCTGCCACACCGTCGCGATCACGACCGTGTAGATCACCAGGTCCTGGCGCACGATCCAGTCGAAGGTAAAACCGGGGAAACCGAGCCCGCGCACCACGCCGTCCAGGCCGTCGCCCGGCGTCAGCAGCCATTGCCACACCAGGCCGGTGGCGACGAAGGACATCGCGTACGGGTACAGGAAGATGGTGCGGAACAGTCCTTCGCCGCGCACGCGCTGGTCGATGAACACCGCCAGCAGGAAACCGATGACCAGGCAGGCCAGGATGAACAGCACGCCGTAGACAGCCAGGTTGTGCAGCGACAGCATCCAGCGCTCGTTGTCGAACAGGCGTACGTACTGGGCCAGGCCGATGAAGCGCCCCGAGGGGAAGGTGCGCGAGCCGGTCAGGGAAATGGCCAGGGTCCAGGCGGCGGCGCCGAGGTAGGCGACGATGGCGGTCAGCGCCATCGGCAGCAGGGCCGCGTGCGGGGTCAGGCGTGCGAGTTTCAGCGCGGGCCTCATCTTAATAGCGCAGCGCCGAGGCGATGCTGTTCTGGGCCTGTTCGACCGGCATGTCGGTGTTCCAGTAGGCGGTCAGCACGTCCTGCAGCGCGCCGTTCTGGTCGGGGGTCAGGTAGATCTCCATCACGCCCAGCGGCCGTGCGCGGTCGCGCGCGATCGCCATGCCTTTTTGCGCACAGGCGTCCAGGCTGGCGGAATCGGCATCCAGGCGCGCCGGGATCGACCCCTTCAGGCGATTGAACGACAGCTGCACGGCGGGGTCGGCGACCACGCGCGCCACCAGCTTCTGCGCCTGCAGCACCGCCGGATCGGCCGTGCGCGGGAACACCAGCACGTCGCCCTGCACCAGGTAGGGGCTGGCCGCGCCCAGGCCCGGCAGGCAGCCGTAGTCGCGTTCCGGCTGCTGCCCGGCCGCGGTGAATTCGCCCTTGGCCCAGTCGCCCATCACCTGGATGCCGGCGCGGCCCCCGATCACCATCGCGGTGGCGTCGTTCCAGTTGCGTCCGGGCGCGGCCGGGTCGACGTAGCCGTGCAGCCGTTTATAGGCCAGCAGCACGCGGCGGAAGTCGTTCGATCGGATCGCGGCCTGGTCGCGGTCGCGCAGCACCCGCAGGTAGAGCCCGCGCCCGCCGAGGTTGGACAGCATCAGCGAAAACAGGATGCTGTCCTGCCAGGCCTGGCCGCCGTGCGCCAGCGGCACCAGGCCGGCCGCCTTGAGCTTGTCCAGCGCCGCGAACAGTTCGTCGACGCTTTGCGGCGCACCCACGATCCCGGCCCGCGCGAACGCCGGCTTCGAATACCACAGCCAGGTCTGCATGTGGACGTTGAGCGGCGCTGCGTACCAATGGCCGTGCACCCTGATGACGTCGACGATCGGCTGCGGCAGCGTGCGTTCCCAGGCCCCGCGGCGGGCGGCATCGTCGACGTCGTTCAGCAGGCCTTCCTCGATGATGTCGACGAACTGGCGCGAGGTGTTGAACTGGGCGGCGGTCGGGGGCTTGCCGCCGATGATGCGGTTGAGGGTGACGGCGCGCGACTGGTCGCCGCCGGCGATCGCGGTGTCGATCCAGGTGCCGCCGAGGCCGCGGTAGGCCTGGGCCACCTGCTTGACCGCGGCCGATTCGCCGCCCGAGGTCCACCAGTGGATTACCTCGGCGCGCGGTCCGGGCTGGGGCGCGGCGGCCGCAGCAATGCCACCGGCCGCGCCGACGATTGCGCCGGCGTACAGCACCCATGGCCAGCCGCGCAGCATGGTCTTGCCCCCTCCGAGCATCCTGTCTCCTGTCGGCTGCCATTTACGCACGCATGCGAAGCGTGACCATGGTTTGTTGGCGGACGCGTGGTCCGGGCCGAATGTAATGTCAGTTGGAAATTAATAAACGGATTTTCCTACAAAAACCACCGCTTATGTTAGGAAATTTCATCTAGATCGACGCAGCCGGCCGCTCCGGACCTGGCGTCGCCTGCGCGCGCCGGCCGGTGAGTCCCGGCAGCAGGCCCAGGGCCGGCATCTCGACCCAGCGGTAGCTGGCCCAGGCCAGCGCCAGCAGCACCGGCACCAGGCCCAGCACCATGGCGCAATACGCCGGCGCCGGCCAGCGCGCCACCGCCGCCGCGCCGAACACCCAGTGGATCGCCACGTACAGCACCAGCCCGTGCAGCAGGTAGATGCTGTAGGTCGGCTCCCCCAGCAGGCGCGACACCCGGCTGGTCAGGGCGCCGCACAGGCTGCAGCCGGCCGCGACCAGCGTAAAGGCGCATGCCAGCAGCAGCATCGGTGCCGCCGCGTAGGCCGTCGGGAACAGCAGCACCGCGAGCGCGACGCAGGCCAGCACCAGGCCGGTGCCGGCAGGCGAGGCTGCCAGCCGCCCCACGCCGGGCCGCTGTGCCAAGGGCACCGCCAGCGCGCCGCCGACAAACGCCGGCATCACGGCCAGGTGCGGCTGCCGCCAGGCCGCCAGCGCCAACGACGCCGCCGCGGCCAGGCAGGGCAAGGCGCCGGGGCGCCGCCCCAGCGCCAGGCCGAGCAGCGGCAACGCCAGGTAGAAATGCCACTCGCACGCCAGTGACCAGACCACGCCCGCGGTGATGAGGTGGGTGCCGCCGAAGCCATTCACGGGACCGTAGCCGGCGATCGAAAAGGCCAGCCACTGCGCCACCTCGCGCGCCACGAGGCGCTTCGGCTCGAGCAGTGTCCAGCCGGATTCCACCGCGACCACGGCGAACATCAGGCCCATCGCCAGCGCGTAGGCCGGTACCAGGCGCAATGCGCGGCCGAGGAAGAACCCGCCCCAGGCGAATCTGCCGCGCGCGGCCTGCAGCTTGCGCACGAACAGGAAGGCCGTGATCATGAAGAACAGGGTGACGCTCGATTCGCCGAAATGGGTGAACAGGCGCGACGGCGGCGCCGTCCACTGCCGGGTCGCCAGGTAGCCGTGCCAGATCGCGGCATGGTGCAGGAACACGAAGAAGGCCAGGTAGCCGCGCAGGCCGTCGATGGCCGCGTTGCGGCCGCCGCCCGGCGGCGCCGGCAGCCAGCGGCGGCAGGCGTGCACGACGCCCAGGGCCAGGCCCACGGCCAGCACGGCGAACAGCGGATCGGTCGGCCCCATCGAGCGCTCCATCGGTAACAATGGCTCAGCTTACGCAGTTACCGCAAGTCACTCAAGCATTTTGTGGCACGGTTGCCGCGCCCGCCTTTCAGGGCTGCAGCCGGTAGCCGACCGCGGTCTCGGTCAGCAGGTGGCGCGGCTGGGCCGGATCGGCTTCCAGTTTCTGGCGCAGGTGCCCCATGTAGATGCGCACGTAATGGCTGTTGTCGGCATGCGACGGTCCCCACACCTCGCGCAGCAGCTGCGGCGCGGTGACCACCCGGCCGAGGTTCGCCAGCAGCACCGTCAGCAGCTTGTACTCGGTCGGCGTCAGGTGCACCGGCTGGCCGTCGCGCGCCACCAGGCGCCTGTGCAGGTCGACTTCGATGGCCCCGACACGCACGCTCGCCGGCGCCTCTGCGATGCCCTGGTGCTGGCGCCGCAGCGCCGCGCGCACCCGTGCCAGCAGTTCGCCGACGCCGAAGGGCTTGGTGAGATAGTCGTCGGCGCCGGCGTCGAGCGCCGTGATCTTGCCGGCTTCGTCGACGCGCGCCGACAGCACGATGATCGGCACCGGGCTCCAGGCCCGCACCGCACGGATCAGCGCCAGGCCGTCGCCGTCGGGCAGGCCGAGGTCGAGCACGATCAGGTCCGGGCTGCGGGTGCCGGCCTCGATCACGCCGCGCTGCACGGTCTCGGCCACATGCACCTGCCAGCCCTCGCCTTCCAGCGCCATGCGCACGAAGCGGCGGATCTGCGGTTCGTCCTCGACGATCAAGGCCACTGGCGGCGGCGCGGCGGCGGCGCCCGCAACGCTCATGTGCTCTCCCGCGCGCGCAGCGTAAAGCCGAGGTCGATGCGGCGCTGCGGAGGCGTGCGCCCGCCGATCACCTCCAGCAGCAGCGAGGCGGCTTCGTAGCCGATGCGGTAGCGCGGCGTGTCGACCGTGGTCAGCGAGGGCATCATCCATGCGGACGCCGGCAAGTCGTTGAAGCCGGCGATCGCCACGTCCTGCGGCACCCGCACACCGTGGCGCTGGCAATGGTAGATGGCGCCATGGGCCAGGTCGTCGTTGCAGCAGAACACCGCATCGCAGCCGAGCGCCAGGGTGCGCTGCATCAGCCGCGCGCCGAGCGCGATGGTCGACGGTTCGCCCGTCATCACTTCCAGCGCCGGATCGGCCAGCCCGGCCGCCCGCATCGCCTGGCGGTAGCCGTCGGCGCGGCGCAGCGTACGTTCGTCGAGCTGGGCGCCGATGAAGCCGATGCGGCGGTAGCCCTTGTCGATCAGGTGGCGCGTCATGGTGCTGCCGGCGTCGAGCTGGGAAAAGCCGACCGACAGGTCCTCCTCGCCCTCCGCCAGATCCATCATCGACACGATCGGGATCTGCAGGCTGCCCAGCACGCGCTGCACATGGGGGCTGTGCGACACGCCGGACAGCAGCACGCCGTCCGGATTCGACTGCAGGTAGATGTTCAGCAGCTTTTCTTCTTCAGCGTCGGAATATCGGGTGTTGCCGATCAGGAGCTGGTACTGGCTGGCCCCGACCGCGTCATGGATACCGTCCAGCACCGCCGTGAACACCGCGTTCGACAGCGACGGCACCAGCACCACGATCACGCGCGAATGGGCCGACGCCAGCGCGCGCGCGGCGCGGTTCGGCACGTAGCCGAGTTCGACCACCGCCTGCTCGACCTTGGCCCGGGTCGCTTCCGATACCAGGCGCGGCTGGCTCAAGGCGCGCGACGCCGTCATGGTGGACACGCCCGCCAGCGCGGCCACTTCTTCCAGCGTGGCGCGCCCCGTCCCCCTCACCTTCCCTGCTCCGGTTCTGTTCATTCTTCTTGTCTTGGATCCTGGCAGCAAGCACCGCCGACCCTTGATTCGGCCACGGATTGGACAACTTGTCAACTCCTGTGCGGCACGTCCTACGTCGCCACGCCCTCTATTCCGATTGCCCCGCGCACCCGGCGGTCTAAGATAAAGCTTATCGGATAGTCATAAGGAGCAGCATATGCCAAGCAACCAGGAATACAAAGGCAAGGGTATCAAAGGGCGTAATTATGATGAACTCAGCGGCGTCGGCACCAGCAGTGCCGGCAAGACCGGCACCACCGGCAACTTGAACGATGGTGGCCGCGACGGCGGTGTCGGCAGCCCCGACCTGGCCGATTCCGGCAACCTGCAGCAGGCCAAGGGCCAGCCGGGCGGCACGCCGGCCCAGGGCGATTCGACCCGCAGCAAGGGCAACCGGCAAGGCGGACAAGGCTCGCCCGACGACGCCGCTTAACAGAGGCAGCAGACACGTCATCTCGACCCGTCACCCCGGCGCCGAGTCCTCCACGGCGCCACCCGCCGCCCCGGCACCCCCGCCGGGCGGCGGCCCCTCCCCTATTCGCTATCCAGTAGCGCCGGCGAGGCGGCCCTCAATCACGGTAGAGTGTCGCTTATTTACCGCACCACGTTAAATGTTGCTACATGGAATGATAGAATCCGCGATGGGTAGATTGCCCCGTACTGGAACCCCATGAGCAGACAGCCCGCCTCCTTCGACAGCCTTCCCATCGTCCAAGATGCCAGCCTCCCGGGCGCGTCCGAGGCCGTGGACCGTTCGCAGCAACGCATGAACGCCATGCTGGAGAGCATCGGCGACGCCTTCTTCGCGGTCGACCGCGACTGGCGCGTCATCTACGCCAACCGCAAGGCGGCCGCCTTCGTCGGCATCGAGCTGGGTGCCGGCATCGGCCGCAAGCTGCTGGACCTGGCGCCGATGCTGGAGGGCACCGCGCTGCTCGAGTACTACCGCAGCGCCATGGCCAGCGGCTGCGCCGGGGTGCTGGAGACGCTGTGGGCGCCGACCGGCGCCTGGGTCGAGGTGCGCACCTACCCGACCGAAGACGGGCTGTCGGTATATTTCCACGACATCAGCGAACAGCGCCGCGCCGCCGACGCCCTGCGCCGCAGCGAACAGCGCTTCCGCAGCCTGTTCGAACAGGCCGGCGACAGCATCCTGATCACCGACCGCGAGCTGTGCGTGGTGGCCGCCAACGCCAGCGCCTGCGCCACCTTCGGCTACAGCGCGGCGGAATTCATCGGCAGCAGCGTGCACCTGGTCGATAGCGGCTTCCCCTACGACCTGGCGCTGCTGGAGAGCCTGCGCGCCGGCCACGCGCACCTGCTGCGCATCACCAAGCGCCGCCGCGACGGCAGCACCTTCCCGGCCGAAGTGCGGGTATCGCGCTTCGAGGATGGCGGCCAGGAATTCTTCCAGGCGATCATCCGCGACCTCAGCGAGCGCGAAGAGGCCGAACGCCGCCTGCGCCACCTGGCCACCCACGACAGCCTGACCGGGCTGCCCAACCGCACCCTGCTGCACGAACGCCTGCAGGACGCGCTCGACGCCTGCAGCGGCGCGGCCTCGGTCGCGGTGCTGTTCCTCGACCTCGACCGTTTCAAGGAAATCAACGATTCCTTCGGCCACAATCTGGGCGACGCGCTGCTGTGCGAAGTGGCACAGCGCCTGCGCCGCGAGCTCGGTCCGGACGATACGCTGGCGCGCCTGGGCGGCGACGAATTCGTGGTGGTCGCCCCGTGTGGCGGCGGCGCCGCCGAGGCCGAAGGCATCGCCGCGCGCCTGCTGGCGCTGCTGGGCGCGCCGGTGCCGGTCGGCACCCAGGACGTGATCATCGGCGCCTCGATCGGCATCAGCCTGTACCCGCGCGACGCCGCCACCCGCGACGTCCTGTTCCAGACCGCCGATACCGCGATGTACCGCGCCAAGGCGGCCGGGCGCAACCGCTACCGCTTCTTCGAAGCCGCCATGACGGCGCGCGCGCAGGCGCGCATGGCCCTCGAGACCTCGCTGCGGCCGGCGCTGGCACGCGGCGAGTTCGAGCTGGCCTTCCAGCCGCGCATCGACCTGCGCAGCATGGCCATGGTCGGCATGGAAGCCCTGCTCCGCTGGAACCATCCGCAGCTGGGACGGGTCGCGCCGGGCGAGTTCATCGGCATCGCCGAGGAAACCGGCCTGATCAACGAGATCGGCCACTGGGTACTGCACGAAGCCTGCCGCGCGACGCAGGCGCTGGTGGTCAGCCACGGCAAGCCGGTGCGGGTGTCGGTCAACGTCTCGGCGCGCCAGCTGGCCCAGGCCGGCTTTGTCGGCGACGTGCGCGGCGCCCTCGACGCGTCCGGGCTGGCACCCCGCCACCTGGAACTGGAGCTGACCGAGAGCGCCCTGATCGAAGACATGGACCGCACCGCCGCCATGCTGGGCGAGCTGCAGGCGCTGGGGGTCAAGATAGCGGTCGACGATTTCGGCACCGGCTATTCCGGCCTGGCCTACCTGCGCCGTTTTCCGATCGACGTGCTCAAGCTCGACCGCTCCTTCGTACTCCAGGACGACGGCCGCATCAGCGCTTTCGACTTCGTGAAGGCCTTCGTCGACATGGCGCATGCGCTGCGCATGTCGGTGGTGGCCGAAGGCGTCGAGACCGCCGAGGTGCTCGACTTCCTGCGCGCCGCCTCATGCGACGAGGCGCAGGGCTACCTGCTGGCGCGCCCGATGCCGCTGGAAGCGGTCGGCGCGCTGGTGGGCGCGAACTGAACGGTTCAGGCTTCGGCGGTGGCGCGCGCGCCGGCGCCGCTGCCGGCCTCGGGCCCAATCTCGGGTTCGGGCACCAGCAGATGCAGCTGGTCGTCGAGCACCTCGAAGCGCAGCGGCAGCGCCATCCTGCAGACTTCGCCGTCGGTGGCGACCTTCAGGCGGCGCCGGCCGGACAGCAGCGGCCCTCGCACCGTCATGCTGCGGAAGGCAAAGGCATCGATGTCGTCGGCGTCGCCCAGCCGTCCCATGGCGCCGCGCACCAGCAGGCCCAGCATGCGCAGCTTGCCCACCGCGCGCGGCGCAATCGCGGCCAGCCGTCCTTCGTCGAGCGCATGCTGCAGCGGCGGCATGCCGACCTGCTCCATCTGCAGCCGGTTGTTGCCGACGAACAGGGTCGGCGTGCGCAGGTGGTGCGGCTGGCCGTCGAGCTCCACCGTGATGCGCAGGTTGCGGTGGCGCCCTAGCGCAGTCTTGAGCGCCGACAGCAGCGCCACCACGCGCGAACGCCCGTACTGGCGCTTGTCGTTCTCGCGTTCTTCGAGCAGTTTCGGGTACAGGCCGACGCTGGCGTTGACCAGGAAGATGCGCTCGTTGACCCTGCCGATTTGTACCGGCCGCACGCGCGCGCGCAGCAGCGCATGCACGGCCTCGGCCAGGTCTTCCGGAATGCTGTGGGTGCGGCCGAAATAATTGAAGGTGCCCTGGGGCAGTACGCCGAACGGACAGCCGGCCTGCACCGCCTCGTGGGCCACCGTGTTGAGGGTGCCGTCGCCACCGGCAGCGACCAGGATCCCGCCTTCGGCGCGCGCGCGTGCCGCCATGCGTTTGGCGGTGGCGCCGAGTTCGGAAGCATCGTGCACCACCTCGAGATGGCAGCGCCGGCCGGCGCCCTCCAGCACGTCGCGGATGGTCGAGCAGCGCAGATCGGTCTCGGCGTGTCCCGACCCGGCGTTCAGTACCACCAGGAAAGGCGCGTCCGGGCGCGGTTCGGTCATCTGCATGCTGGGTCTGTCTCCATGTTGACATCGGTCGCCGCCAGCATAGCAGTGTTTACGGCTACCCCGCGGTCCGTTTAGCGGCCGCGGGGCGGATCGGCGCGCGTGTCGCATATTTGTCGACGCCAAGCGCGGCACCGCGGGGTTATACTCGTCCTCGTAATTATTACACGAACGTGACATACCATTCGGTCGGACCGAGCAAGCGCCCGGAGAGGCTACGCCGCGGCGCATTCGCCGCCCTCTATCCATAGTCATCACAATGAGAATCAGCAAGGAAAAGGCCGCCGAAAACCGGATGGCGTTGATCAAAGCTGCCAGCAAGCTTTTCCGCGAACGCGGCATCGACGGCGTCGGCGTCGCTGAAATCAGCAAGGAAGCGGGCTTGACGCACGGCGCGCTGTACGCCCATTTCAAATCGAAGGAAGAGCTGGCGCTCGAGGCGCTGGCCTACGGTCTCGAACAGACCAACGCCCGCATGTACGCGTCCACCAGGGACGGCATGCCCGACCTGGGCGCCTATCTCGACCATTTCCTGGCCGTGGACGGCCGCGACGACTACGGGACCCGCTGCCCGATCGCGGCCTCGGCGAGCGAGATCGGACGCCAGGACAAGGCCATCAGCGCCCGTTTCGCCGAAGGCTACATGGTGCTGGCACGCGCCTTCGAGCGCCAGATCGCGGCCAACCAGCCCGGCAGCGACGCGCTGGCGCGCGGCATGGTGGCGGTGGCGGCGATCGTCGGTGGCCTGGCGGTGGCGCGCGGTGCCGCCAAGGGCAATCCGGCCATGTCGGAACAGCTGCTGAAGGCGACGCGGCAGATGCTCGACGAGCTGATGCTGACAGCGCCTAAATAAGAACACGTCCTTCAAAGGCACGACGGCCGCCTCACGGGGCGGCCGCTGCGTCATGCATGCCTGCGCGCTGGCTTACTTGGTCACGGCGATCTCGGTGCGGTGGCCACCCTTGAAGGTGTACAGCGTGATCGCGCCGTCGCGGATGTCGCCGCGGTTGTCGAAGGCGATGTTGCCGGTCACCCCCTTGTATTGCGTCTTGGCCAGCAGCGGCAGGTACTTGGCCGGATTGGCCGAGCCCGCCTTGTCCATCGCCGCCGCCAGCAGCAGCGTGGCGTCGTAGGAATACGGTGCGATGATCTGGACGTCGATGCCGTAGCGCTTGCGGTAGTCGGCGCGGAACTTGTCCATGGCGCCCTTGCCCGCCGCTTCGACGCCGCCCGCTTCGGCGCACACCACCTGGCCGTCGGCCATGGTGCCGCCGGACAGCTTGTGCATCTCGTCCGAGCAGATGCCGTCGCCGCCCATCATGCGCGCGTTCAGGCCGAGCTGCTTCATCTGGCGCAGCATCGGACCAGCCACCGCGTTCATGCCGCCGAAGAACACCAGGTCCGGCTTGGTGGCGCGCACGCGCGTCAGGATCGCCGCAAAATCGGTTGCCTTGTCGTTGGTGAATTCCTTGGCCACGACGTTCACGCCCTGCTGGCGCAGGCCGTTGCTGAACTCGTTGGCCAGGCCCTGGCCGTAGGCGGTGCGGTCGTCGATCACGGCGACGCGCTTGACGCCCATGGTCTTGGCCGCATAGCGGCCCAGCACGTGACCCAGCTGGATGTCGTTGGCGACCACGCGGAAGGCGGTATTGAAGCCCTGCTGCGTATATTTCGGCGACGTGGTCGAGGCCGAGATCTGCGGGATGCCGGCATCGTGGTAGATCTTGGAGGCGGGAATCGTGGTGCCCGAGGTTTCGTGGCCGATCACCGCATTCACCTTGGCGTCTGCCAGCTTCTGCGCCGCCGCCGTCGCCTGTTTCGGATCGCCGCCGTCATCCTCGCCGACCAGCACCCATTTCACTTTCTTCCCGCCGATGGTGGCGCCGCGCGCGTTCAGCGCTTCGATCGCCATGCGTACGCCGTTCTCGCTGTCCTTGCCGAAGTGGGCCACCGGGCCGGTCATGGCGGCCACATGGCCGATCCGTACCGTTTCCTGGGCGCTCGCCACCGCTGCGGCGGACAGCGCCGCCATCAACAACACCTGCTTCTTCATTCCATCCTCATCTAATTAGGTGATTCTTTATGCCAAACCGATAGGGTACCGTGCTTGGCCGTAACTCACAAGTATTCCGGGGCAACTGCCGGTTTCAGGCACAATGCAGGTTTTGCCTCTCGCTCCGCACCGATGTCCGCAGACCACCCGCCGCCTCCCAGACCGTTGCCCACGCTGAACCCCTTCACCCTGCTGCGCGGCCTGTTCCGCCGGCCCCGCCGTACCTCCGGGGCGCGCACACCGCGCAGTGCCTTCGTCCTGGACGCCATCGATCCGGCCTGGGTACAGCGCTACCGCCAGGCGCTCGGCTTCCCCGCCCCGGCAGCGCCGTCCGCGATCCCGCTGACCTTCTATTACCTGCTGGCGCAGCGCGCCCAGGTAGCGACCATGCTCGACCCGGCCTTTCCGTTCCGCCTGGCCGGCGCCGTGCACGCCGAAAACGCCCTGCATCTGGGCGCGCCCCACCAGCCGGCGCTGCCGCTGGCGCTGCACACCACGGTGGCGATCCGCCCGCCCAACGAGAAAGGCGCCGTCTACGCCACGCTCGAGACCCTCGGCGAACAGGACGGCCGCACCGTATTTACTTGCCGCAGCACCTACCTGGTGGTGCGCGGCGGGCGCGGCGGGAATGGCCGGACGCGCCCGCCCGACACCTCGCTGCCGCCGATCGCCGCCTGGGGCCTGGCGGCCGCCAGCGGACGCGCCTACGCCCGCCTGTCCGGCGACTGGAACCCGATCCACCTGTGGCGCTGGTCGGCCAACCTGATGGGCATGAAGCGCCCGATCATCCACGGCATGCACACACTGGGGCGCGCCTGTGCCGAACTGGAGCGTGCCGGCGGCCGCCCGCTGGCCGCGCTGGAGGCCCGCTTCAAGGCCCCGGCCGCCCTCGGCAGCGAACTGGCGCTCCGCGCCGACCTGGCCGGCGGCACGTTCGCGGTGCGCTGCGGCGAACGCACCGTGGCCGAAGGCCGCTTTAGCCCCGGTGCCGCGGACGCCTGAACGGCGCCGGGGATAGGATGGTCCCGGGTTTGATGCAGGTCAACCGATGCATTCGACATATTTGTCATGCTGATCGCATCGGGGCGACGCGGTCCCGCACCGGAGCCTGCACATGAGCCAGCCGCTGGACAATCCACCGTATCGCCGCATCCTGTTGCCGACCGACGGCAGCGAGGCATCGCAGCGCGCAATCCTGGCCGGCGTCGCTTTCGCCCGCGAAGTCGGCGCCGACGTGGTGGGCTTCACCGCCACGCCCGAATTCCACGTCCTGAGCACCGACCCCGACATGATCGGCGACACCGCCGAACAGTACGCCGACGCCAGCCGCGAGCGCGGACGGCGCCTGCTGGCCGACGTCGACAGCGCTGCGCGCGAGGCCGGCGTCCCCTGCCAGCTGGAACAGGCGGTGTCGGACGAGCCGTGGCAGGTCATCATCGGCACCGCGCGCCGCCTGGGCTGCGAACTGATCGTCATGGCCTCGCACGGCCGGCGCGGGCTCGGTGGCCTGCTGCTGGGCAGCGAAACCCAGAAAGTGCTGGTGCACAGCGCCATCCCGGTGCTGGTGCACCGCTGAGGACCCGCCATGACCGATCCGATCCCCCATCCGCCCGGCGCGCCGCGCTACAAGCGCATCCTGGTACCGACCGACGGCTCGGATGTGTCGGCCGTCGCCGAGCTTGCGGCAATCGAGTTCGCGCGGGCGCATGGCAGCGAGATCGTGGCGCTGTCGGTGACGCAGACCTACCCGACCTATGCCGCCGCCGAAGCCGCGATGGCGGTCGATCCGAACCTCGACACCGAGGCGCTGCGCGGCTGGGCCGAACGCAACGTGCGCCGCGTCAGCGCGGCCGCGGCCGGCGCCGGGGTCGCGTGCACGCCGCTCACCGTGTTCTCGCACTCGGCCAGCGACGCCATCCTCGACAGCGCGCGGGACCACGGCTGCGACCTGATCTTCATGGGTTCGCATGGCCGCCGCGGGCTGTCGCGCCTGCTGGCCGGCAGCGAGACGCAAAAAGTGCTGGCCGGCGCCGAGGTCCCGGTGATGGTGCTGCGGCCCAAGCCGAGCAGCGCCTGAGCGTCACGGGAGGCTGCGATGTTCCGCCGCATCCTGGTTCCCACCGATGGCACCGAACGCTCGACCGTTGCGCTCGAAGCGGCGCTGCGCCTGGCCGCGCTCGGCGGGGGCACCCTCGTCGGCGTCCACGCCAGCCCGCCGCCCTATGTGATGGCGCCCGAGCTCGGCCTGGCCGCGCCGATCCACGACGCCTGGCGCCAGGAACGCGAACAGCTGGGGCAGGATGCGGTCGCCTACATCCGGCGCCGCGCCGGCGAGGCGGGCGTGCCCTGCGAAACCCTGCTGGTGACCGGCCTGCCGCCGAGCGAGGCCATCATCCGCAGCGCACGCGAACAGCTATGCGACCTGATCGTGATGGCCTCGCGCGGACGCGGCGGGCTGGCCGGGCGCCTGATCGGCAGCGAGACCTGGAAGGTGCTCAGCCATAGCGCGATACCGGTACTGGTGCTGCGCTAGACCTGCTGCGCCAGGCGTCCTGCGCTTACTGATGCGCTTAGTTATGCGCTAACTTATGCGCGCGCGACGCTGAGCGTGTCGAGCAGCTGCAGCTCGAGCGGGCTGCGCAGCAGGTCCGGCAAGGCGGCGCCGAAGGCGCGCATGTAGGGCATCTGCAGATGTTTGTCGAGCTCGCCGCGGTCGACCCAGTTCTCGTACATCACGAAAACCGAGGGGTCGTCCTGCAGGCGGTGCAGGTCGTAGTCGATGCAGCCGGCTTCGGTGCGTGTCTGCGGGACCAGGCGCAGCAGGTGCTCCTGCAAATCGGCTTCCTTGCCGGGTTTGGCGCGCATGGTGGCGATGACGGTGAGCTGGGACATGGCTTCCTTTCTTGGACCGAAAGTGCGCAGTATAGCCGCCCCAGCCATTCCCTTCAGCGCGCGCGCCGGCCCAGGCGGCGCAGGCGCGTGCGCCAGCGCTCGACCTCTTCCTCGCTCAAGTCGTCGGTGCTGCCGACCACGGTGGCCCGGACCGGGCCGATCCCGGCCGGCACAAAAATGCTGCGCCGTACCAGCTTGAGGCTGGGGGCGCCGTGCAGCCAGCGGTAGACCGGCGCCGCCACCGGCGTACTGACCACGATCCGCGCCGTGCGGCCGCGCAGGGAGCCGTCGCCCGACAGCCGCACTGCCGACGGGTTGACCGCGAAGCCCGGGCGCGACACCTGTTCCAGGAAACCCTTCAGCATGGCAGGCATGTCGCCCAGCCACAGCGGGTACATCAGCACCAGGTGGTCGGCCTGGCGGATCGATTCCTGCACGGCTTCCAGCTGTGGCGGCAAGGTGCCATGGCGCCACTCGGCCGGACTGCTCAGCAAGGGAAAGGCCAGGCGCGCCGGCTCCACCAGCTCGACGCTGTGGCCGGCTTCGCCGGCGCCCTCGGCATAGGCATCGGCCAGCGTGTGGCACAAATGCGGACGGCGGCAATCGGGGTGGCCCTGCACGATCACGATACGCAGGCCCATCAGCGCACCTCGCGCGGCCGCAGCATCAGCGCCAGCTGCGCCGAGCCGTCGGCCGCGCGCAGGATCTGGAATCCGCAGCGGTGCGCCAGCGCCAGCATTGCCGGGCTGCCCGCCGGCACCGATCCGCAGGCCAGCGTGACCCGGCGCTGCAGGCACAGGTCGAGCACGCCGTGCAGCAGCAGCCGGCCGAGGCCGCGACCTTGCAGCGCCGGCCGCACCGCGAGGGCGAATTCGGCGGCGACGTTGCCGCGATCGATGCTGAGGCACAGTTCGCCGAGCATCCAGTCCCTGCCGCCGGCGGCGGACGCCTGTGCCAGCACCAGGCGCAGCTGCACGCCGCCGTCCGTTGCCGGCTGGGAGAACGCGCGCATGCGCCGCCTGCGCTCGCCCAGTGCCTGCAGGAAGGCCGCATGCGCCGGCGTGTCGCCGGGCGCCAGCGGGCGCAGCCGCAACGGCCCGAACACGCTGTCGAGCCGGCGGTCCGTCAGCGGCGCTGGGTCCGCGGAGGGCGCGATGGACGCATCGCTCCTCCCCTTGCCGACGGCGCGCAGTACGCCACCGGCGGCGGGGGGCGAGAGGCGATCCGTCAGCAGGACCGGCATCGGGTCATTGAGCAGGTTTGACATGGAACCAAGCCTAGCCGTAGGGGTAAGCGTTACTTTGAGGAACATCAAAGCCGACAGCAACTCCGTTCGAATCGGCCTCATCCATGCCGGCGGTGCGCACGCTACGTCACTTTGCGGAACACTTTGAGATGTATCAAACTAAGACCCTGGCTGGCGCCGACACTGCAAGCGCCTGCCCGTGCCAGAGGAAAGCCACATGAAAGCCCACGCCGCCAAGCCCAACCGTCCACGCACGCTCGTCGCCGCGCTGCGGCATGCGCGCAAGGCCTTGTGCCACCGTGTGCACGCATTGCTGGCGGCGCCGGACGCCGAGCTGGCGCATGCCTTCGCGCCGCTGGTGGCCGAAGTCGAGGCCGGCTTCCGGCATGAGGAATTGATCATGGGCACGCTCGGCTATGAACGCCTGCGCGAGCAGCGCGCCGAAAACGCGGTGGTGCTGAGCGCCCTGCACCGGGTGCTGCCGCAGGTCGAGGATGGCGACGCCGTGCTCGGGCGCAGCGTGCTGGATGCCCTGCTCGAGGTGCTCGACCTGCACCGGCTGAGCACCGGCGTGGCGCTGGCCGTGGCCGTGCAGGCGCCGCCGCTGCGGGTACGCGGCAGCGCGGCGCGCATCACGCAACGGGTCGGGATACGGGCGCGCCACCCGCGCTAGCGCCCTCGTACGGCCTTTATTTGAGGCCGCGGCGCCGGCGCTGGATCGTCGGCCCGGCCACCATGAACCTGCCGTCGCCCCGGTAGTGCAGGGTTTCCGGATGGCGCGGCGTGGCCAGCGCGCGCGCCGCCACCACTTCCCAGACAAAGAAATCGTAGCGCTCCACCAGGCTGTCGTCATGCAGCCGGCACTCGAACTGGGCATGGCATTCCCGGATCGCCGGCGCGCCGACCCGCTCGGCCGGCTCCGGCGTCAGGCCAAAGGCGGCGAACTTGTCGATATCGGCCCCGCTGGTCGAACCGACGCCGAGCACCTGCTCGAGCTGGGCGCGGGTCGGCAGGTTCAGCACGCACTCGCCGCTGGCGCGGATCAGCCCGTAACTATGGTTGGCGCGCGAGATCACGCAGCCGACCAGCGAGGGCGAGAATTCCATCACCGTGTGCCAGCCCATCACCATCACGTCGGACTCGCCGTCGTGTGCCGCGCTGACCAGCAGCACCGGGCCGGGCTCGAGGTAGCGCCGCACCTGGTCGAGGGGCACTTCGCTTTTTCGTGTGGTATTGCGCTTGCTGGCTGGCATCCTGGCTCCCGTATCGATGGCTGATGGCTGATGGCTGATGGCTGATGGCTATTATCGGTGCCGGACCCGCGCGGCGGCGTACGCCTGGGCACCGCGTGGGTGCCGATGGCGTAAAATCGCCGCTCGTCATCTCGAAGGAGGCAAGGCCATGCCCGCAGTGCGCATCCACCAGCACGGCAACCGCGACGCACTGTCGCCCGACCAGGTCCCCGCGCCCGGCATTGCCCGGGCCCACGCGCTGAGCCAAAGCGGACGCGCGGAAGGCAAGACGGTGCTGCCGGCGGGGACGCCCTGATCCGGACCACCCCGACCGGCCGGCTGCGCCGGCACCGGCGCCTGCTGGCCCTGTGCGGGCTGTCGGCGCTGGCGCACCTGGCGCTGCTGGCATGGTTTGCCGGCACCGATGCGGCGGCGCCGGCCGGGCCGCAGGGAAGACCGGCCGCCGAAGACCTGGTGCTGCGCCTGATGCCGGCCGACACCGCGCGGCGCGAGGATGGGCGCCAGCCGGCCCGTGAAGCCGTGCCGGCGCCTGCCCCGGCGCCGCATCCGGCGCCGGTTCCCGAAACCGCGCCCGCCCCCGCGCCTGCCGTCGCTGCAGAAACACCCGCAGCGCCCGCAGCGCCATCCCTGCCTGCCGCCGCGACGGCGCCGGCCGGCCAGGCCGCACCGGATACGTCCGCCGACGCCGCGCCGCTGGTGCAGATGCCCAGCCGCTACCGGGTGCGCATGCCCGAGCCGGTGCTGCTGACCTACACGCAGACGCGCCAGGCGCCGGGCGCCGGGCCGCAGACGCTGCCCGCGGCGCACATCGACTGGCGCAGCGACGGCGAACGCTATCGGTTGCAGGTGGATGGGATACTGGGCCGGCTGTCGAGCCAGGGCGGCAGCGGCGATGCCGGCGTCATGCCACGCAGCGGGTCGGAGGAAATTGGAGGAAGCCCGAGCGTGACCGAGTTCGACAACGGCGAGGTCCGCTTCCGCGCCAGCGGCCGCAGCGTGCCGGACAGCGTCGGCATCCAGGACCGCGCCTCGCTGCTGATGCAGCTGGCCGGCATCGGCCTGGGCGAGCCGGAACAGTTGCGCGGGACGGTCGAGGTGGTGGTTGCGGGGCCGCTCGAGGCCACCATCGAGCGCTTCCAGGCGGCCGGGGTGGAGACTTTGGCCACGGCGCTCGGTCCAATCGAGGCCTGGCACCTGGCGCAGCCGGCGCTGCCGGGCCGCCCGCGCCTCGAGGTCTGGCTGGCGCCGGCGCGCGGCTGGCTGCCGGTGCAGCTGCGCCTGACCGGCGCCGACGGCGTTGTGTCGACCCAGACCGTCAGCGCCATCGCGGCGCCGCCGGCGGCGCCCGCCGCAACGGCGCGCTAGCAGCGCTCGGCCGCCCCGCGGTTACGCCGCAGTGTCGCCGCAGTCCTGCCTCAGTCGCGCACCCGGCGCCAGCCGGTCTTGCGCGCATCCTGCTCTTTCGCCGACGGCAGTTCCTTGGTGGTGTTGCCGCCGTCGGCGGTGGTCGCCACCAGCTTCAGCGCGCCGCTCGGCAGGCGCACGATGATGAAGCCCACCGCGGCCGCGGTGTTCGACAGCGAACGGCCGCCGATCATGCCGTCGGTCTGGTCGTTCAGCAAGGGCTTGCCGGTGCAGACGTCGAGCTGGTACAGGTTGCTGGTGCCGCCGACCGAGCAGGCGCTCGAGTTGGTCGGGATGTTGCTGACCACGTTCAGCGTGCCCGACACCACCTTCGGGTCGAGGTTGACGCGCTCGCCGCGGTTCTGGTCCAGGTCGAAGTACCAGCCGGCCTGGGTGCTCAGGTCGACCGCCGGACCGCTGAACTTGTAGTTGCCGGCGTCGGTGGTGCTCAGGCTCTGCTGCGCCATCGCTCCCGCGTTGCGCCAGTCGGCCGACGAGATGCCGGTGCCGCGGTCCTTCAGCACATACACGCTCTGCTTCGTGGTGTCGCCGATGTCGCCCAGGTCGAGCAGGCGTCCGGTGCCGAACACCACGGCACGGGTGGTGCCGGCCGTGACCGTGCCGGCGGTGTCGCGGCTGTTCACCGCGCACAGGGTGACTTCCGGCCGCGTCGTGATCGGATGAGTGGCATCGGCGTCGCCCATCTGCAGCACGGCCGGGGTGCCGCCGGCGCTGAAGTCGAAGCGCCACATCTTGCCCAGGTTGTCGCCGCCGTAGACGTAGGTCACCAGCGGGTCGGTCTGCGGGTTCGAGGTGATCGCGGTAATGCGCGCGAAGCCGGACGGGGTCGTGGTGTCGCCGGCGCCGGTCGAGGTCTTCTTCAGGATCTGGCCGGTGCCGGCATCGACCACGTACAGGTAGCCCCTGCCGTCGCCGCCGGCCACGCCGTCGGTGCCGGGCACGTTGTTGTAGCCCGAAGTCAGGAACACCACCCAGCGCTCGGTGCCGCTCGCGTCCTTCCAGGTGCCGAACTGCGGGTTGCCGAACGAGAGGCCGAGGTCCGCATCCGCATTCGCGCACAGCGCGGCGTCGGCGCACAGTTCCCAGCGCGCCTTCGGCGCCGCCGGGTCGGTGACGTCGAGGGCGTAGAAGCCGCGGCCGCCGGCGTTAAGGCCGGCCACCAGCAGGCTCTTGAACTCGCCGCCGATCATGACGTCGCCGATCTCGGGCGCGCCGTCGGTGGTGAACTGGTGGTTCAGGCCATAGGTCAGGCCGGCCTGGGTCGGCAGCTTCTTCATCGTGATGCGCGGTACGTAGGCCCAGGTTTCCTCGCCGGTCTTGGCATTGAACGCATGCAGCATGCCGTCGTTGGCGGCCACGAACACGGTCGGGGTACGGTCCTTCCAGGTCGTCTTGAAGGTGTTGTAGGCGCTGCTGCTGTAGCCCTTTCTCGGTTCGCGCAGGTAGGCCGGCTTGGACGAGGCGATGTCGCCCATGACGATCGGCAGCGGCCCGCTGGCGCCGGCCGGCGTCTTGTCGGTGCGGGCGTAGGCGCGCAACACGCTGTCGTCGGCATACGCCTGGCGGCCGCGCAGCCAGTTGACGATGTTGGTGCCGCTGTTGACGATCACCTGGTTGTCGGCGGTCAGGGCGGCGCACTGGGACAGCATGCCGCACTTGTTGTCGAACCAGGCGCGCTCGGTCGCGCTCATCGCGGCGTAGCTGAAGTCCTTCAGGCCCATCGGCACCGTGCTGGTGTCGAGCATCTTGATCACGCGGGTGTCGCTGGTGTTGCCGACCTTCAGGCCGACCGTGTCGGACGAGGTCCAGGCCACGCTGGTGCCGACGATGCCGGTGGCCGGATCGATCTTGCGGTCGGACAGTTCGCCGAACCACTTCACCGTGGTGAAGGTCGACGAGAAGATGTCGTTGTCTTCCTGCGAGATGTTCGGGGTCGAGGTGGCGGCTGCCGCGGCGGCGCCGACGCGCACCTGGATGTTCGACAACGCCGTGCTCAGGCCCTGCACCACCTGGGTCGGGTCGGACGCGCTGAAGTACTTGCCGTGGCCGTTGATGGCGGCGTGCCACAGGTCGTCCACGCGCGACTGGTAGGCGGCCGAGCCGCTGTTGTCGCCGGTCTTGGGATCGGGCCAGTTGTAGGCGCCGCCGTTGTTCCACGGGCAGCCGCGCGTCACGCCGTTCTTCAGGTTGAAGAAGTCGCCGCCCGGTGCCGGCAGCGTGTCGTAGTTGGCTTCGTAGTTCATGACGCCGTCCACGCCCAGGCCGAGCGCATAGGTATTCATGTGGAGACGCTGGTTGTCGCCGTTGGCGGCGGGCACCAGGCCGCGCTTGGTCCAGTCCTCGAGGTCCGTGCGCAGCGAGGCGACGCCCGAGTTGGCGCCGCCGTTGTACCAGTACAGGGCGACGTCGGCCAGCGAGTTGTAGGTCTGGGTGGCCGGGTCGACGCAGCCCGCTTCGCGGGTGCAGAAGCGCGCGGTGCTCTCGACGTTGTCGTTGTTGACCACGCTGGTGGCGGCGCCGCCGTTCCAGTAACCGTCGGTGGTGATGAAGGTGAAGTTCTGCTGGCACGGGTACTGCACCGCCGCCGCATCGCGGTCGAACACGTAGGGGTCCTTGTTGGCGTACATCTTGCCGATTGCGTGCAGCGCCTGGCGGATCGGGGTCGACTGGCTGCCGTTCATCGCGTACAGGCGCGCATACCAGTCGCTGCGGTTGTTGCCGGAGAAGACGCGCGGCGGGGTCATCGTGCCCTCGGCCGCGGCCACCGACAGCGACACGATGCCGACGTTGTAGTTCGACGAGAGCGCCTGGAAGGCCTGGCCGACCGCGGTCTTCATCATCTGGTTGCGCGACTTGTAATAGGCATACCAGTTGGCGAAGTTGGTCATCTCTTCGTCGTAGGTGCAGGTCGCGCCGGCGCAATCGGTGCGCGTGACCGCCCTCGGGTAGCTGTTCACGCCCGCCACGATATCGGTGCGCACGAAGATCGCGGCGCCGGCGCCGAACGGCGTGGTCGAGGTCGGGATTGTGTCGATCGCACTCGCTTGCGGGGTGCTGGTCGGCTGGGTGGCGAAGCTCAGCGTGTTGTTGTTGCTGGTGACGCTGCCCATGCCGACGGCCTTGCCGCCGCTAACGGCAACATTGTCGACCAGGCAGATCACGTTCTTGGCCTGCTGTGCGCACAGGTCGGTCGCGGTGCTGCCGCCGACGTAGGCCTGGATGTCGCCGACGGTGCCGATCTTGGCGACGATCGTCGAGGCCACGGTATTCGCGGTCAGGTTCGACAACGCGACCGACGCGTTCAGCAGCGTTGCGCCGCCAAGGCTGGTGGTCGGGTTCAGCACCGCGTTGCGCGATGTACTGCCGCTGACCGTCACCAGCGCGGTCGGACGCTGGTTGGCGTTGATGACGGCGGAATCGGCATCGACGCTGATCGCCCAGCCGCTGCGGCTGTCGTCGGACACCAGCGAGCACTGCCCCACCGTCTTGCCGGTCACGCCCGAGACGCAGTCGATCGGGACCACCGCCACGATGTTGTTGGCGGCCAGGGTGATGTTGTAGCCCGAACAGGCCGGCACCCCGTAGCCGCTGGTCGGGGTCTTGACGCAGGCCACGTACTGGTTGGTGAGGCCGGTCTTGGCGATGATCGATGCCGCCAGCGCGGTCGCCATGGTCGCCTGCTCGCCCGAGGTGTTGGTGCCGCCGCTGGCGGTGACGGCGCCGTTGGTGATCGTGACCGCGCCGCCCGGCTCGGCCACCCGCACCGCGGTGATATTCAGCGAGGTATTGTCGCGCGAGGCGCCGATGGTGATGGTGCCGTAGGCGGCCACCGGCACCGCGTTCGGATTGCCGTAGCGCGGGTATTTGTAGTCGCCCACGTACTTGGCCTGGCAGTCGCTCAGCGCGCGGTCCTTGCACCAGCGGACCTTGGCCGGCACCGGGAAGCCGGACGGCGCGGCGGCGCCGACCGCGGTCGAGGTGCAGGTCTTCATGTTGGCGTCGCTGCACCATTCGGCCACGTTGATGGTGTAGTAGTACGGGTTGGTGGAATACGCCACCGCCGTGTAGCGCGAATCGGTCGGATAGGTGTAGGTGGCGGTGTTGTAGCCGCAGTTGGCGTTGTTGGTGTCGCACCACTTCAGGTCCGGGAAGCCGGTGGCCAGGTTGCTGCTCGAGGCGCTGGCGCCCAGCAGGTTGGTCCTGTTGACACCGAAGCCGTCGGTGGTTACCGAGGTCCAGCCGCTGGTATAGCTGCGCGTCATCGACTGGTAGCTGGCGCCGCTGGCGTCGACCGGCGGCAGGTAGCGCACCTTCGGATCGTAGTACTGGCGGTTGAAATCGGCGCTGTTGAACGGCGGCTGGCCGATCGTGCAGCCGCGCGTGCCGCCATTGGTGACGTTGCTGGCCATGGTGGCGCCCGCGCGGCAAGTGGAACTGTCGTCCACGTAGTCGGGCGTGAAGTGGGAGGCCATCGAGCCCGAGTTATCGTACAGCAGCATCAGGTTTGGCTTGACGTTGCCGGTGCCGTTGATGTTCAGCAGCGGCAGCTGGGCGATGCTGGTGATGCCGGCCGAAGCGCCGGCACCGCACAATTGCAGGCAGAGGAAGCCGAGGAGGCCGAGGATCTTCTTCATAAGCGGTCAGTCGTAAATGAGCTCGGCGCAGGCGCGCCGGGCGGGTCTCCGGGCCGGGGCTCAGGCCCCGATCAGCACGATCATCTGGTTGGTGACGCTGGCGCCCTTGGCGCCGCGCAGGCGCGCGGTGATCACGTAGTGCACCTGCGGCGTGCCGGCATAGTCGGCGGTATCGCCCGCCAGGCTGCTGCCGACGGCCACGCTGCTGCCCAGCGCCATCGGATTGGCTGCCGTCTGCACGCACTGGTTCTTGGCGTCGTCGTAAGGCAGGCGCGCCAGGCACAGGCGGTGGATCACGTACTCGATCGCGCTGCCGTCCGGCGCGCCGATCGACTTGCTGCCGTCCCAGAAGGCGTCGTCGCGCGGCGTCTTGCTGGTGTCGGTCAGCGCCACGTAGCCGTTGGCCGGGCTGTCGGCGTTGAGCAGCGCCTTGCCGGTGCGCGCCGTCGTTTGCAGCCAGTCGAAGCCACTGTGCAGGCCGAGGTCGACCGACTGGCTCAGGGTGGCGTCATAGGCCAGGTTGCCGGTGGCGAGCGAGGTCGAATGGATCGACTTCATCAGGTAGACCGACGACACCAGCATCACCGCCAGGATGATCAGGACCACCGGCAGCGCCACGCCGCGCTGCCGGGTGCGCATCATTTGTTCCATGCTTCGGGCCTCCAGCCGGCGTTGCGCAGGTTGACCACGGTCTCGAACACGCGGTAGCGGTAGCAGCGCCAGTCGTTGGGATCGCCGGCCACGGCGACGTCGACGGTGACCGGGACCGCGGTCACGCTTTGCGGGGCGGCGGTCTTGAATACCTGCGGTTTCTCCGCGGTCGAGGTGCAGGCGCTGCCGGCGCCGGCGCGCTCGACCGCCTTGCTGCGCGCGACCACGGCCAGGCGCACCGCGGCGACGTGCTGGTAATCGACGGCGTTGCCGGTCGTGCCGTTGGCGTCGGCGTCGATCATGGTCGACGACCAGCGCATCACCTGCATGCCGTTCTGCGGCTGGAAGGCGCTGCCGGTACGGGTATCGAAGCCGTACTGCGCCTTGATCGACACGATGTTGTCGGTGACCGCCGCGGCGCCCGCCGACGAGCCGCTCAGGTCGGTCGAGCGCAACTGCAGGAAGCCGTTCGCTACCGACCAGCTGTGGAAGGACAAATCGTCCGGCCTGCCGAGGTTGAACATGCGCGCCTGGCCGCCGGTGAAGCCCACGCCCAGGTTGCCGCTGTTGAAACGGTAGCCGGTGCCGAGTGCGACGTCGACGTACTGCGGCCCCGGCGGCGGCAGCAGGTCGCGCGGATTGCTCGACAGCTGCGCCAGCGCGCAGCGCCCCCCGCCTACCCGTTCCGGCGCCACCACGACCACGTCGCCCTGCGAGAAACCGTAGGGCACGCGGTCGACGCTGACGCGGGTGCCGCTGGCGTAGCCGGCCGTCAGGCGCAGGGTCGCAGTGCCGGTCAGCGAGCTGCCGGCATAGAAACTGATGCGGTCGGGCGCACTGCCGTTCGACTCGATCACCACCGGCGCCAGCGGCGTGGTCCCCGCCAGCGCGCCGGGCGCCAGTGCGTAGCCGCCGGTGTCCGTGAGCCTGGTATCGCAGCCGGCCAGGATCGAATCGTTCAGGCCGAAGCCGGCCTGGTTGGCGTCGCCGCTGATCGAGAACAGCGCCACCATCCCGTTCTGCATCGAATCGGAGCCGCCCAGTTCGGTCTCGCGGGTCTTTTCCGAACCGGCCACCATGCGCACCGCGAAGGCGAGCGCCAGCATGCCGATGGCCACGCTGACCATCAGCTCGACAATGGAGAAGCCGCCGCTGCGGCGCAGGAAGCTGGGCGTCATGTGGCGGCCGCGAGATAGGAGGTGATGACGTGCTGGTTGGCGGCGGTATTCGCCTTGCGCATCCAGGCGATCGTGATCGTGACCCGGGTGCGGGTGGTGTTCACGACCTGCGCCACCTCGACCTTGATGCCGGCGCCCGGGATCTGGCGGCGGGTCTCGTCGTACCACGGTTGCAGGCGGCTGCCCGGCTGGCCGCCCATCGCCATCGCATACGCACCCGCGTTGGCCTGGTCGGCCGCCATCACGCCGAGCAGCTTGTCGGCGGCCATCGTAGCCTCGGCGCGCATGCTGGTATCGGCCAGCGCCGAGTACGAACGTGCCTGCAGGCCGACGATGCCGAGCAGGCCGACGCCGAGCAGCACCACGGCGACCAGCGCCTCCAGCAGGGCGATGCCGGCCTGGCGCCGGCGTGGAAGGCGGAATGGGCGTGCGATCATTGCGGTGGACATTTCTTGGGCGAGCGGTCGGCAGGATCGGGATTGCAGACGGTGGCGATGCCGCCCAGCGTCAGCGCCACGGCGATCGGGGCAAAGGCGCCGCTGCGGCGCGCCGAGGGCGCCAGCTGGATGCGGCTGATGCGCGGCGACATGCGGCCGTCGACCCAGCCCAGCGGCGTGAAATACACCTCGTCCGCCCCTGCTGCCAGCACGCTGCTGACCATGGCGTTGGACGGCGGCAGGTTCGCTGCGCTGCGCAGCAGCGAGCGGAAGCCGGCGGTCCCATCGGGATCGTCGGCGCTCGGTGCGGTCGCGCTCGACCACGAACCGGTGCTGTCGGTGCACGGCACCGAATCGCTCGGGAAGCAGATGTCGACGCGCCAGTCCATCTGGCCGTTGGCGTTGTCGACCAGGACCAGGCGGCTGGCGCTGTTGTGCGACAGCGCCTGGCTGCGCGCCATCGCCAGGCCGTCCTTGTAGAAGCCGGCGGCGTCGACCGCCTTGCGCGCCAGGATCCAGTTCGACATGCTCGGCACGCCGACGGCCAGCACGATGCCGGAGATGACCAGCACCAGGGCCATCTCGATGAAGGTGAAGCCGGCGCTGCCGGCTGGCCTTACTGGACGCACTGGCCACCCTTGCGGTCGATCCAGCAGCTGGTGCTGCTGCCCCAATCGGCCGGCGCGACCGTGCCGCGCTTGCCGCCCTGGTCGATGGTGTAGCTGAAGCCGGTGGCCTTGGCGCGACCGGTGGCGGTCACGGTGTAGGCGGAATCGCTGGCGCCGCTGAAGCTGAAGGTGAAATTCTCGCCCGCCGGCGGCATGCGCGAGGGCGTGTCCTGGTCGAAGCCGACGTAGGTATGCTTGTTCGACCAGTATTCCTCGGCGCCCGTCTGCACCGACGCCAGGCCGGTGAAGGCTTCGGTCAGGCGCGCGCGCATCACGTAATTGCCGTAGGCCGGGATGGCGATGGCACCCAGGATGCCGATGATCGCAACCACGATCATCAATTCGATCAGCGTGAACCCCGCAGTATGTCGTTTCATGACGGCCAGTCTCTCACCATAAATTATTTCCGTACGTCAATATTAGCGCAAAACTTTCGACAGTGGACCGTCGAAATGCGACAACACATTGTTTTGTTGCGGAAAGTCGGCGCAAAAACTACAAGCTTTTGGCATCCGGTTAATGGGTTTTGACAAGGCGTCAACGGTTCTTGGCGCCGCCGGCCGGTTCAGGCCGCCGATGATGCGATCAGGCGCTTCGTCATATATAGAGCGCTGCCCGGATAAGTAGCCAATGCGGTCGCCGACGCGGCGCACGGCGCTCGTCCGCCATCGTGCGCGAAACCCAGGCCTTCCCAGAAGCGCCGGGTATCCTGTACCGACACCAGCGCCGCGTGCCGCAAGCCCTGCCCGGCCGCTGCGTCCAGGGCGTACTGCGCCAGCCGCCGTGCCAGCCCGCGCCCGAGCGCCGGCGGCGCCACTGCCAGGTCGTGCAGGTAGAGCGTGTCGGGCTGTGCTGCCGGCACGAACGGTGCATCCAGCGGCGTGACCCGGCCCAGCAGCGAGGGATAGGCGAACAGGTAGGCGCACACCGCATCGCCGGCATAGGCCACCAGCGTGGTCCCCGGTGCCGCGCGCAGGCGTGCCAGCACCACCGCTGCCGGTTCCTGCATTGCCGGCGGATAGCAGGCTGCCTGCACCGCCAGCACGGCGGCCAGTTGGTCTTCGCCCATCGGGCGTATCTGCATCGCTTGCGCCAGCATTGCCTCTCCTCGTCCGCGGTGTCCGGTCAACCCGGCATTATGCACGACGGATCGCAAGGCGGCGCAATGCCCTTTGTTTACTAGCAGCGCTAAATACAGCCCGTAAATCGTCTCTCTATTGCCTGCATCAAACTTTTCAGGCTATGTTTCTACCTTGACATTTCGTTGCCTGGAGTCTGCATGATTTCTCGTCCCACCCTTGGCGCCATCGCGCTGGCCGCCGCAACCCTGTGCGCCGGCGCTGCCCACGCCGCCCCCGCCGGCAGCAAAGCCGCCGAAGTCAACGTCTTCATCGGTACCGGTGGCGACGGCCATACCTTCCCCGGCGCCACCCGCCCGTTCGGCATGATCCAGCTGAGCCCGGACACCCAGGTGCGCCACTTCAAGCAGAGCTATCCATGGGCCGCCGGCTACCGCTACGAAGACGATTCGATCCTCGGCTTTTCGCACACCCACTTCTCGGGCGCCGGCCATTCGGACCTCGGCGACGTGCTCCTGATGCCGACCGGCGACGAGCTGAAGCTCGATCCGGGCTATCCGGAACGTCCGTTCAGCGGCTACCGTTCGCGCTTCTCGCACAAGGACGAGCATGCCGAGCCGGGCTACTACAGCGTCAAGCTGCTGGACAACGACGTCGACGTCGAGCTGACCGCCAGCGAGCGCGTCGGCCTGCACCGCTACCGTTTCAAGCCGGGCAGCACGGCCAAGGTGATCCTCGACCTGCGCGCGTCGATCTATGACTACGCCGGCAAGAACCTGTGGTCGCGCCTGCGCCTGCGTGGCACCGATACCATCACCGGCATGCGCGAGACGCGCGGCTGGGCGCCGGGACGCCAGCTCTACTTCGCCATCAAGTTCTCGCGTCCCCTGCAGGCGCACCAACTGCTGAACCGCGAGGAAGGCGTCGAATACCGCGGCTTCGCGGCGCCCGGCAAGACCCCGGCCGAAAAAGTGCTGGTCGAGGGCAAGGCGCTGGAAGCCACCTTCGATTTCGGCCAGCTGCAGGATGCGCCGCTGCTGGTGAAGGTGGCGGTATCCGGCGTCAGCGAAGACGGCGCCCTGGCCAACCTCGACGAGATGCCGGGCTGGGACTTCGACGCCGAGCGCCAGCGCGCCAGCCAGGCCTGGGAACAGGCGCTGGGCGCGGTCGACATCGAAGCGCCGCAGCCGATGAAACGCATGGTCTACACCAGCCTGTATCACAGCCTGCTGGCGCCGACCCTGTTCATGGACCGCGACGGCAAGTACCGCGGCCCGGACAACGCGGTGCACCAGGCCGACGGCTTCCGCTTCCACTCGACCTTCTCGCTGTGGGACACCTACCGCGCCCTGCATCCGCTGCTGACCATCATCCAGCCGGAACAGCGCAACGCCGACTTCGTGCGCTCGCTGATCGCCTCGCAACAGGCCAGCCCCTACGGCATCCTGCCGGTATGGCAGTTCGCGGGCCTGGAAACCTGGTGCATGATCGGCTACCACGCGGTGCCGGTGATCGCCGACGCCTACATGAAGGGCATCAAGGGCTTCGATCCGAACCAGGCGCTGCAGGCCATGACGGCCAGCGCCGAATACGGCCCCTACGGCGGCCTGCAGCACTACATGAAGCTCGGCTACGTGCCGATCGACCTCGAGCCGGAAGCGGCCTCCAAGACCGTCGAATACGCCTTCGACGACTGGAGCATCGCGCGCATGGCCGAGAAGATGGGCAACAAGGACGTGGCGGCGCGCTACTTCAAGCGCGCCCAGAACTGGCGCAACGTGTTTGATCCGAAGACCGGCTTCGTGCGCGCCAGGAAGTCGAACGGCGACTTCCGCACCCCGTTCAACCCGGTCCAGTCGAACTTCGGCAGCGACTACACCGAGGGCAGCGCCTGGCAGTATTCCTGGTACATGCCGCACGATAACGCCGGCCTGGTCAAGATGCTGGGCGGCGACGCCGGCCTGGTGGCGAAGATCGACCAGGTGTTCGATGCCAAAGTCGATCCGACCGTGTACGCGCACATGGAAGACATCTCCGGCCTGATCGGCCACTACGCCCACGGCAACGAACCCTCGCATCACGTGGCCTACCTGTACAACTACGCCGGCGCGCCCTACAAGACCCAGGCGCGCCTGCAGCAGATCGTCGCCAGCCAGTACACCGACGCGCCGGGCGGCCTGGCCGGCAACGACGACCTGGGCCAGACCTCGGCCTGGCTCGCCTTCACCTCGATGGGTTTCTACCCGGTGGCGCCGGGGACCAACGAATACGCGATCGGCCGGCCTTTCGTCGAGCGCGCGACGCTGAACCTGCCGAATGGCAAGCGCTTCACGGTGCGCGCCGTCAATTTGTCCGATGCCAATCTTTATGTCGGCAGCGTCACGCTGAACGGCCAGCCACTGGCGCGCACCTTCCTGCGCCACGAAGACATCATGGCCGGCGGCGAACTGGTGTTTACGATGCAGGCGCAGCCGAACACGGCCTGGGGCAAGGACAAGCACGCGCGTCCTTATACACAGACCGCTTATTGAGCCGGCGTGACAATTCGTCGACCGCTACGGGTTGCAGCCGCGATCGATCGCCCGGCGTTCAGGAGAATCTCGCTGTTCGCCGCGGCCGCGGCGCTCGCCATTGCCGGCTGGGCAGCGCAGGCGCCGCAGGCACCGCAGGAAACGGTAAGAAAAGTGTCTCTCCCCCGCACCGAAGCCGAATGTGCCGCGCGTGGCGGCGAGTGGATCCTTGCCGGGCCGCAGAACATCGTGAAGTACTGTGCGCTGTCGACGAACGATGGCGGCAAATCCTGCCAGACCTCGAGCCAATGCCAGAGCGAGTGCGTGGAAAAGGAGACCGGCAAGGTCTGCGCCGACACCTACAGCGGATGCTTCGCGCCGAGCGGCCGCGGTACGGTCACCCAGTGCGTTAACTAAGACGGCGCCCACGCTGACCAGGTGGGCGCTGCTTCACGCAGCGGGCGATCTCAGCCCGCCACAGGCGTCGCCCGGGCCCGCGCATGCGACTTCCCCGGCCGCACCCGCAAGGGCGCGCGCGGCGTGTCCGGCTTGACCGAGGCCAGCGGGCCACCATAGGGCGCCACGCTGGGGTCGATCTCGACCGCCTCGGCGCCTTGGTGATGGTCGCCGCGCAGGAACTGGGCAATCGCCAGGTTGACCAGCGCGCGTTTACCGATCCCGACATCGCCATCCCTGTTCGTATGCACGAACACGTAGGTGGTGCCGGCCGGCGTGGTGATCTCGACCTTTTTCGGCAACGAGAATCCGTAGCGGCCGCTGGCCCACAGCTTGACGATGCAAGCCCCGCCGTCAGGTGAAAGGAAGCTGAAGTTCATGATGCGCAGCGTAACGCCAGCAGGGCCGGCGTACGCATCGAATTTGTTCCAAACCGTAACAGGGGGGCGCGGCCGACAGGGCGCGCGGCCGGCTTACACGAAACCGGCCACGGCGTGCGGCACGTACGGCGCCTCCAGCCGGGCGATCTCGTCGGCCGTCAGGTGCACCTGCAGCGAGGCCACCGCGTCTTCCAGGTGCGACAGTTTGGAGGCGCCGACGATCGGTGCCGTCACGCCGGCCTTTTGCGCGACCCAGGCCATCGCCACCTGGGCACGCGGAATGCCGCGCGCCTCGGCCACCGCCTTCACCGCTTCGGCGACGCGGCGGTCGGCGTCTTCGGTGGCAGCGTACAGCTTGCGCATGTAGTCATCGGTATCGGAGCGCTTGCTGGCCTCGTCCCAGTCGCGCGTCAGGCGGCCGCGCGCCAGCGGACTCCACGGGATCACGCCGACGCCTTCGGCGGTGCACAGCGGCAGCATCTCGCGCTCTTCCTCGCGGTACAGAAGGTTGAGGTGGTTCTGCATGGTCGAGAAACGGGTCCAGCCGTGGCGGTCGGCCAGGTACAGCGCCTTGGCGAACTGCCAGGCATGCATCGACGATGCGCCCAGGTAGCGCACCTTGCCGGCCTTGACCACGTCGTGCAGGGCTTCCAGGGTTTCCTCGATCGGCGTGTCGTAGTCCCAGCGGTGGATCTGGTACAGGTCGATGTAGTCGGTGCCGAGGCGGCGCAGGCTGGCGTCGACCTCGGTCATGATCGCCTTGCGCGACAGGCCGCCGCGGTTCGGCCCCTTGCCCATCGGGTAGTAGACCTTGGTCGCGATCACGGTGTCCTCGCGCCGCGTGAATTCCTTCAACGCGCGCCCGACGATTTCCTCGCTGGTGCCGTCCGAGTACATGTTGGCGGTATCGAAGAAGTTGATGCCCAGCTCGACGGCGCGGCGGATGACCGGCCGGCTGTCGTCTTCGTTCAGGGTCCACGGATGGGTGCCGCGCTCGGGCACGCCGAAGGTCATGCAGCCGAGCGCCAGCTGGGAGACCTGCAGGCCGGTATTGCCAAGTCGTTTGTATTGCATGTTCGCCTCTCGTAAAACGTCCACCTTACCAGAGCGCGCGCAGGCTTGCCGGGCAGGTCCGGTTTGCGTTCCCGTATAGATGCAGGGCCGCGTTTTTTAGACTTTTTTTACGGCGGCCGGCGCAGACTGGACGCATCTCAACAGCCAGGAAGATGCGATGTCAACCACCCTTTCGCCGATTGGCCCGGTGCGGAGCCGATCATGATCGCCGTCATCGCCAGCGAAGCCGGCGGCACGCTCGACAGCCTGCTGGCCGAGAACCTCGCCGTGGCCTGCCGCCGCGCCGGCCGCCGCGTACTGCTGGTCGACGCCGCGCCCGAGCAGGCCTGCCGCGCCTGGGCACGGGCACGTGCCGCTACCCACCTGCGCCCGTTGCCGGACGTGCTGGGGCTGCGCGGCATGGGTTTCGGCGAGCGCCTGGTGCGCGAGCTCGACGGCCATAGCGGCACCCGCCACGACGACGTGCTGGTCGGCGCCGGCAGCTGCGACAGCCCGGAATGCCGCAGCGCCCTGGTCGCGGCGCAGGTCGCCCTGGTGCCGATCGCCGCCGCCGACGCCGACCCGGCGCACCATTACCGCCTGATTGCGCGCCTGAATACGGCACGCATGTTCAATCCGGACCTGCGCGTGCTGTTTGCCGCCGTCACCGACGACGGCACGCTGGCTGACGCCGATCTGGCGCGCGTGCGCGCCTATGCGCGCGAGGTGATGGGTGGCCGCGTGGCGCACACGGTACTGCCGGCCGCGATCCTGCACGGGGCCGCGGTCGCCGCCGGCGCCTGCGCCTGCGATATGGACGGCGCCCGCGCCGCGCTGGACGCCCTGTGCGACGAAGCTTTCGGCGGCCGGCGCAGCCACCGCCAGGTGTGCCATCAGCCACATTGCGGCGAGGCCCAAACTGTGCAAGGATGAGCGGTCGATACTTCCGCCCATCCCATGCGCCCCATCGCCGCCCTGTTTGCCCGAACCGCAGTGCGCATGCCCGGCGGCCTGCTGGCCGCCCTCGACGCGCGTTTGATCGATACCCGCGCACGCGCGGTGGACGGCTGGCGCCGTGCCGGTGCCGAATTTCTCGCCTTCGGCATCAAGGAAGCGCGCGCCTGCCTGTTCGCCGGCCTGTTCTTCGCGGCGGTGGCGCTGGTGCCGCGCGCCGGCATCCTCGGCCTGCCGCGCTACGACGTGCTGCTGGTGGTGGCGCTGGCGATACAGGCCTGGATGCTGCGCACCGGCCTGGAAACCCGGGATGAACTGAAGGCGGTCTGCCTGTTCCACGCGGTCGGCTTCGCGCTCGAAGCCTTCAAGACCTCCGCCAGCGTGCAGTCATGGAGCTATCCGGACGCTGGCTACAGCAAGCTGCTGGGCGTGCCGCTGTTTTCCGGCTTCATGTACGCGGCGGTCGGCAGCTACATCATCCAGGCCTGGCGCCTGCTGGACCTGCGCATCCGCCATCATCCGCCGCACTGGATGGCGGCGCTGGTGGCGCTGGCGATCTACGCCAATTTCTTTACCCACCATGCGATCGGCGACTACCGCTGGTACCTGGCGGCCTGCGCGCTCGGCCTGTATGCGCGCACCACGGTGGTGTTCCGCCCGCTCGACCGCGAGCGCCGCATGCCGCTGGTGCTGAGTTTCGTGCTGATCGGATTCTTCATCTGGCTCGCTGAAAACCTGAGCACGTTCTGGGGACTATGGCGCTACCCGAACCAGCTGGGCGCGTGGTCGGCGGTGCATGTGAGCAAATGGAGTTCGTGGTCGCTGCTGGTGATCATGACGTTCACGATCGTGGCGAATTTGAAGCACATCAAGGCGCGCATTCACGTGCCCGAGGCGTGAAACAGAGCGCGGCCGGGAGGCCGCGCCCATTACATCGAAGCGACTTCGAGCAGGGTCGGAATGCTGGCAAAAGCCACCGCGACCGGCAGTGCGCACAACACGAGCATCACGCCAATACGCACGCGGCGCGCACGCTGTTTCTGCTCGGCGAAACGGGAAAGACGAAAACCTGGATCGGATTTCATGGAGGTCCTTTCATGCATGATGAATAGCCAATCATAATACGAAGCCAACTTTACGCACGACACGAATGGAATATGGCGCGGCCAAAAAGCCGACCGTTTGTGCGCCGCATCCACCGTGCCGTTTTTCGCCAGCGATCCCGGAACGGCAACCGAAATTTACGTAGCGAAAGAATCAGGTTACACCCATGGCGTGCGGAAAACCATGCCCAAGCGACATGAATTTGATTTAGGTCGCGTTTCGTGTGTTTTCGGCCACGGGCCTTATACTAGGCGGATGCGCATACAGCTTTTTTCCGACCTCCATCTCGAACGCTACCCCGACTTCCAACCGCAGATCGCGCCGGACACCGACGTCGTCGTGCTGGCCGGCGACATCGGTTCCTACCAGTCGAACTCGCGCCTGCAGGACGACGATTTCGGCCTCGGACGCTTTTCGCCGCACCGTCCCGGCGCGCCGCGCGCGCGGGTGCTGTACATCCCGGGCAACCACGAATTCGATTCGCTCGACTACGGCGCCGCCTACGCGCGCCTGCGCGCCACCTGCGCCGCCCTCGGCATCGAATGGCTGGACCGCGACACCATCGTCATCGACCGTGTGCGCTTCATCGGCACCACGCTGTGGGCCGACTTCGACGCGCTGGCCAGTCGCGAGACCGAACTCGCGCGCCAGCTCAAGGCGCGCGAGAAGGCCTTCCGCGCCGCCAACTATTACCTCAGCAAGAACACCACGTTGCAGGACGGCGTGCCGATGCTGGCCGAAGCCCAGCGCACGCTGTCGCTGGACTGCCAGGCCTGGCTGCGCGCCGCGCTGGCCACGCCGTTCGACGGCACCACGGTCGCAGTCACCCACTACGCACCGAGCCTGCTCAGTGCCGACCCGCGCTACGGCCTGACGCCGGGCACGGCCGGCTTCTGCAACGCGCTCGACGACCTGTTCCCGCATGCGCAACTGTGGCTGCACGGCCACCTGCACTGCTTTAACGACTACACGGTCGAAGGCAGCCTCGATGGCCGGGCGTGGGCATGCCGCGTGGTGGCCAATCCGCTCGGCTACCTGAGCAAGGGCGAACAGGAAGGCTTCCGGCCGGAACTCGCGATCGCGCTCTGAGCCGGCCGCTGGCGTTCAGCTGCGGTCGACCAGCCTGGCGATGCGCTCGCCCACGAACGTGAATTCCGAGCGGCCCTGCAACTCGAGCGTGGTGCCGGCGCGCGGGCCCTCGGGGACGTCAACGGCGAACGTACCGCGCCAGCCGATGTCCGCATAGGCGGTGTCGCCGTCGAAGGCCAGGCCGCTCAGCTGCTGGGCGCGCGCCGAAAACAGCTGGCGCCCCTGCTCGGCCAGGCCGCGGAAGGCCTCGATACCGTCCGCTTTGGCGTTGATCGTCCCGCCGGCCACGTTCTCGAAACGCACGTCGGGCGTCAGCACGGCCAGCATGCCGTCGATGTCGAAGGCATTGTAGGCAGCCAGGTAGCGGTCGATCACGGCCTTGCGGCTTGCGTTGTCCATGCGTGCTCCTTCTGGTTGTGGGAAATCGTCGGCGCCGCGCGCCACAGCACGGCCGAGGCGTCGTCGGCAGCCTTTACCGACAGGCCGGGCGCGCCGCCGCCGCGTTCCGCGGCGCGCAACTCGGCCAGCATCGTATCCAGTCCGCGCGCCAGGCAGGCGTCGAACAGCGCTGCCGGCGTGTACATGGCGTAGGGATCGGCGAGGCGATAGAAGCCGTCGGTCATGCCCAGCAGGCCGGCGCCGGGTGCAAGCTGCAGCGCGCTGCGGCGCGCCGCGAACGGGCCGGCCGGCCGCAGGCACAGGACTGTCGGTGCGGCCGCCAGGTTCTGTTCTTCGCGGCGCGCGCGCAGCAGCGGCAGCAGGCGCGCCTTGCGCTCGGCGGGGTCGGCCGGCAGTGTCGCCAGCACGCGCTGCAGCACCGCTTCCTGCGGATTGATCCAGGGGTCGAGGTCGCGCACCGTGCCGTCCGGCAGGCGCAGCAGGGTCTTGCAGTCGCCCAGGCAGAACAGCCGGGCTTCGTCATGCTGTACGCGGATCCAGGTCAGCGCGGCGATCGGCCAGGCGTGCAATGGCGCAGCAGCGGCGCCGCCGAGCCGCGCATGGTCGGCGCCCACGGCTTCGATGGCAGCCGCCACCGCGGCATCCTGCGGCGTGTGCGCATCGAGGTGCGGCAGCAGCGCCGCTTCGAAGGCGCGCACGAACCAGGCGACGTCGCCGGCATCGGTGTCGACGTAGTCGCGCCCGGCCACCGAGGTCGCACCGTCGAGCACCAGGATGTCGGTGGTCCCGTCGTGGACGTGCACGGCAACCAGGTCTTCGTTTGCCCTGTCACCCGCACCTGCCGACACTGCCGTCCACGCCATCCGCACGCTCCGCCTCGTTGCACAGTGCAATCACTATACATGAGGCCGGGGAGCCTGCGGCAGGATCCCGCGGGCGGCAAAGTACTGCGCCAGCCGTGACGGTGCGCCGGCGGGATCGCACAGCGCGATGTGGCCGTCCGGCCGTACCAGATAGGTGGCGTCGCGCGCCAGGCCGGCGTCGTAGCAGGCCTGGGTCCACGGATAGACGTGCAGCGCGAGCCCGGCGTCGCGGCACCAGGCGCCGAGGTCGGCCGCCGCTTCGCCGTACACGTGCGCCTGCCAGTCGATCGAGGAAAGTGGTGCGTGGTTGTCGGGGCCTTCGTCGCCGATCCAGGGCAAGCGTTCGCCGCCGCGCACCTGGCCGGCCATGCCCTCGCTGAGCGGGCTGTCATGGTAGTGGATCGCTGTCTGCGACAGGACGCGGAACATGAATTCGCGCGTCGGCCCGATCGCATACGCGGCCGAGGCGAACAGCGGCACCACGTGGGTGCGCACGAAGTCGGCCGCGTTGCTCTGCCTGGTGACGAGGGAAAACACGCGGTCGGTGGTCTCGACCAGCTTGCGCGCAAAGGCGATGCGCTCGGCCTCGTAGGTGTCGAGCAGCGCCTGGGGCGCACGTCCGCGCAGCACGGCGGCCAGCTTCCAGGCCAGGTTGACGGCGTCGCCGATGCCGGTGTTCATGCCCTGGCCGCCGGCCGGGCTGTGCACGTGGGCGGCATCGCCGGCCAGGAAGGCGTGCCCGCGCCGGTAACGGCCGCTGACGCGGTGATGCACGCGGTAGGTCGAGAACCAGTTGACCTTGCGCACCTGCAGCCCGAGGCTGGCAATGGCGTGCTGGCGCACGTCCTCGAACTGCAGAGCATCGCCGGCCTCGTTGCCCTCCGCGCGCTCGATGCGTACCGCGCCGATCAGCCGTCCCAGGCCGGTTTTAGTATACGCCAGCAGGATCACGAAGTCGGCATGCTCCAGCGACAGGTGGATTTCGCCGTCGGCCGCCGCGCCCTCGCATTCGACGTCGGCCACGTAGAACACCTGGTCGTAGGTGCCGCCCTCGAAACCGGTGCCGAGCTGGTGGCGCACCACCGAGTGGGCGCCGTCGCAGCCGGCCAGCCACTGGGCCGCGCAGGTATGCTCGCCGTCCGGGCCGCGCAGGCGGGCCAGCACGCGGGTGCCGGCGCCCTCGTTCACTTCCTCGAAACCGAGCAGTTCGGTGCGGTGCCGGACACGCACGCCGGCGGCTTGCAGGTGACGGATCAGGAGGCGCTCGTGGCGGTCCTGAGGGAAGATCAGCACGAAGGGGAACGGCGTCAGCCGGGTGCCGGCATCGGCGAAATCCAGGCGCGCGCGGTGGCGGCCGCGGGCCCAGACGTTGACCGCCGGGTTGCGCAGGCCGGATTCGACCACCTCCCGGTCCAGGTCGAGCTGGCGGTAGAGTTCCAGCGTGCGCGCCTGGACCGCCATCGCGCGCGAGGTCGCGCCCGGCCCCTCGCCCTTGTCGACGATGCGCACCCGGATACCGAGCCGCGTCAGCCACAAGGCCAGCACCAGCCCGGTCGGGCCGGCGCCGGCAATCAATACCTCGGTCTCGTCCATTCTTGCCTCCGTCGCGGTGACAGTACCTTATTGTATTGACAATTTCGAGCACCGAGGGTTCACCCGCGCTGCACACACCGCAGAGAAACAGTGCGTTACACACGACTAGGTACAATAAGACGGTCGGGCCCGCAAGGCTACGCTTGCGGCCCTTTCAGGGAGAACGAAGTGAGAATAGCGTGTATCGCCTGGGGTTCGCTGATCTGGGAACCGCGGGAACTGAAGCTGGCATCCGAATGGCGCCCCGACGGTCCGCTGCTGCCGCTCGAATTCGTGCGCGACAGCGACGACAGCGACGAACTGGCCGTGGTCATGCACGAAGCGGCGCCGCCGATGCCGACCTACTGGGCGATGCTGGACACGGGCGACCTCGCCACCGCGCGCGAGATGCTGCGCCAGCGCGAAAAGATCCGTCCCGAATATCCGCAGTGGGTGGGCAGCATTCCGAATCCGTATGGTCCCGAAGACCCGCGCGTGGCCGCGTGGCTGCGCGCGCACGAACTCGATGCCGTGGTCTGGACCGCGCTGCCTGCCAAGTTCGCCAAGGTCAGCGAACGCGCGCCCAGCGTCCACGAAGCGCTTGCCTTCCTGGCCGGCCTCGAAGGCGAACAGCGCCGCAAGGCCGAAGAGTACATACGCAGGGTGCCGCCCGAGATCAGCACGCTGTACCGCAAGCTGTTCGAGGAAAAACTGGGCCTGACGCCCGAGTAAGGCCGGCGGGCAGGAGCCTCAGCCCGGCAGTTCCAGCCGGCGCGCGCCGTACATGCGGCATTCGGCCGCCAACGCCAGCAGGTTCGGATCGCGCTCGCGCGTGCGCGCCAGCAGCAGCGTGATGGTCTGGTGCGAGGCATAGCGCTCGTCCAGCGGCAGCAGATCGACGCGCGCGCTGAAGCCGGCCACCCGCCCCGGCAGCAGGCTGTAGCCCATGCCGCCGCCGACCAGGTTCATCAGCGAGAAGATGTCGCCCACGCGCAGCACCGTCTGCGGCACATAGCCGGCCTGGCGGAACGCGTGCTCGAAGCTGTGCGACGTCACGAAACCGTCGCCGAGAGTAACGAATTTCTCGTCTTTCAGGGCCCGCAGGTCGACCGCGGTCTGGCCCGCGTATGGCGAGCCGAGCGGCGCCGCCAGGTAGACCTCATCCTCGAATAGCGGTACCGCCAGCAGCTGCGGATCGTCGGGCGCGCCCTGCAGGCCGATCACGATGGCGTCCAGCCGTCCTTCATCGAGGCTGCGCAGCAATTCCTGGTTCGAGCCCAGCGTCAGGTCGATCTGCAGTTCCGGCCGGCGCAGCTTGAGACCCATCAGCAGCTGCGGAATACAGCGCAGCGTCAGCGAGTACAGCGAGCCGATCTTGAGGCGGGTGCCGGCGAAGCCGGCCATGTCGCGCACTTTGCGGATGCCCTCCTCGGTCTCGCTCACGGCACGCTGGGCGTGCTTGGCAAACGCGAAAGCGGCCGGCAGCGGCGCCAGGTTGCGGCCCTCACGCCGGAACAACGGGCAGCGCAAGCCTTCTTCGAGCGTGTGCAGCGCACGATGCACGCTGACCGTGCTCTGGCCGAGTTCCTCCGCCACGCGCGACAGGCTGTGCAGGCGCATGAAGGCCAGGAACACTTCCAATTTCTTTAACGTAACTTCTTCATCGATCATCGCATTCTTCTCCCGGCGCAGCCGGGGAGCTTACTCCAATCGTTAACCTGAAGGTAAACAATAGGCGTCCGCGTTGATTGAAGTGCCGGGCCGGCCTTCCTATGCTGTGTTCAAACGCACCATACAAGGGAGACAATATGGAACGCAAACGCTGGGATACGCGGCGCCAGGAAAAGCAGCGCCGCATCGACGCCGTGCGCCACCTGGCCGAGGGTCCCGTCATCGCCACCTCGCGCATGGTCGAAGCGCTGGAACAGCTGGTGGTCAGCGGCGACCGCGTGGTCCTCGAAGGGAACAACCAGAAGCAGGCCGATTTCCTGGCGCGCGCGCTGGTGCAGGTCGACCCCGGGCGGGTCAACAGCCTGCACATGATCCAGCCCAGCGTCAGCCTGCCCGAGCACCTCGACCTGTTCGAGCGCGGCATCGCCAACAAACTCGACTTCGCCTATGCCGGCGCCCAGAGCCTGCGCATCTCGCAATTCCTGCAGGAGGGCACGCTGCAGGTCGGCGCCCTGCACACCTATATCGAACTGTACGCCCGCCTGTACGTGGACCTTTCACCCAATGTGGTGATGGTGGCCGGGTACAAGGCCGACCGCGCCGGCAACCTGTACACAGGTCCCAGTACCGAGGACACCCCGGCGCTGGTCGAAGCCGCGGCCTTCCGTGACGGCATCGTGATTGCCCAGGTCAACGAGATCGTCGACGATCCGAAAGACCTGCCGCGCGTCGACATCCCCGGTTCCTGGATCGACTTCGTGGTGCAGGCCGACAAACCCTTCTATATCGAGCCGCTGTTCACGCGCGACCCGCGCCTGATCAAGCCGGTGCACATCCTGATGGCGATGATGGCCATCCGCGGCGTCTACGAGCGCCACCAGGTGCAGTCGCTGAACCACGGCATCGGCTTCAACACGGCGGCGATCGAATTGCTGCTGCCGACCTATGGCGAGCAGCTCGGCCTGAAGGGCAAGATCTGCCGCAACTGGACCCTGAACCCGCACCCGACCCTGATCCCGGCGATCGAATCGGGCTGGGTCGAGAGCGTGCACTGCTTCGGCGCGGAACTCGGCATGGAAGCCTATACCGCCGCCCGCCCCGATATCTTTTTCACCGGCCGCGACGGCTCGATGCGCTCGAACCGGGCCTTCTGCCAGCTGGCCGGCCAGTACGCGGTCGATTTGTTCATCGGTTCGACGCTACAGATGGATGGCCTCGGCAACTCCTCCACCGTCACCCACGGCCGCCTGACCGGCTTCGGCGGCGCGCCCAACATGGGCCACGATCCGCACGGCCGGCGCCATCCGACGCCGGCCTGGCTCGACCTGGTGGAGACGGACGATCCGCTCCAGCGCGGCAAGAAGCTGGTGGTGCAGATGGTCGAGACCTTCCAGGACGGCAGCGCGCCGACCATCGTCGAATCGCTGGATGCCGTCGAAGTCGGGCGCAAGTCCGGCATGCCGCTGGCGCCGGTGATGATCTATGGCGACGACGTCACCCACGTGCTGACCGAGGAAGGCATCGCCTATTTATACAAGGCGCGCTCGTTGGAAGAGCGCAAGGCGATGCTGGCGGCGGTGGCCGGCATCACGCCGATCGGCCTGCGCCACGATCCGAAGGACACGCCGCGCATGCGCGAACAGGGCCTGATCGCCCTGCCCGAAGACATCGGCGTGCAGCGCGCCCAGGCCACCCGCTCGCTGCTGGCGGCCAAGAGCATCGCCGAGCTGGTCGACTGGTCGGATGGTTTGTACCAGCCGCCCGCCAAGTTCAGGAGCTGGTAATGACGGCGCTGAATCCCCTTCACCATGCGGCGCGCGGCACGCTGCGTGCCGCCCAGCTGGCCGGCCTGGCCGTGGACGCCCTGGTCGACGAAGCCATGCTGACCCCGAAACCCGGCCTGGTCGACATGCGCGGCAGCGGCGCCCACAGCGACCTCACCTGGCTGCTGATGTGCCGCTCGGCCTGCGCGCTGCACCCCGCCTTCCTGCGCATGGCCGAAGCCGGCGCCGGCATCGACGATCCGGCGCTGTTGCGGCGCCGCATCGGCGCCATCGGCCGCGAAGCGGAAGCCGCGATGATGGCGGCCACCGGCGGCGTCAACACCCACCGCGGCGCGATCTGGGCGCTCGGCCTGCTAGTGACCGCCGCCGCGCGCGGCAGCGGGCTGGATGCCGCCGCGATCGCCCACCAGGCCGGGCTGCTGGCCTGCATCGACGACCCGGGCGCGCCGGCCAGCACCGGCAACAAGGGCGAACTGGCCTGCCGTACCCACGGCGTCGGCGGCGCCCGCGGCCAGGCTAGAGCCGGCTTCCCGGCGGTGATCGGGGCCGCGCTGCCGATGCTGCGCCTGTCGCGTGCCCGCGGCGACGGCGAAGCGCAGGCACGCATCAACGCCCTGCTGGCGATCATGACGACGCTGGACGACACCTGCCTGCTGGCGCGCGGCGGCCGTCATGCGCTGCAGGCGACCCGGTCCGGCGCGCGGCGGGTGCTGGCGCTGGGCGGCATCGCCACCCCGCACGGCCGCGCCGCGCTGCGTGCGCTGGAAACACGCATGCGCCGGCTGCACGTGTCGCCCGGCGGCGCCGCCGACCTGCTGGCGGCGGCCCTGCTGCTCGACCGCATCGACACAATTCGGGACTAGAGGAGACAACGATGGAAAAACTCGAATACAGCTTCGCCGCCGGCCAGCCGGCGCAGGGGCGCACCGTGACCGGCGTGGTGGCGTCGGGCGACCTCGAAGTGCTGCTGGAGCCGGGCCAGGCCGGCACCACCACGGTGGCCGTCCAGACCTCGGTCGACGGCTACGGCGGCAACTGGACCGCGCTGCTGGAGCGGGTGCTCGGCCCCGGCACGCTGCCGGCGGCACGCATCGAGATCAACGACAACGGCGCCACGCCGGGGGTGGTGCGCATGCGCATCGAGCAAGCCTTCGAGGAGGTGAAATCATGACCGACATCGACAAACTCCTGCAGCGCGACAGCTTCATCGAGCGCAACGCCCGCAGCCGCGCGCAGGCCCTGCTCGACCCCGGCAGCTTCCGCGAGCTGGCCGGCCCGTTCGAGCGCCTGTATTCGCCCTGGCTGGCCATGCAGCGCCTGGTCACCCAGGCCGACGACGGCGTGGTGGTGGCCAAGGGCTTCCTGGACGGCGCGCCGACCGTGGTGCTGGCCATCGAGGGCGGCTTCCAGGGCGGCAGCATGGGCGAGATCGGCGGCGCCAAGATCGCCGGCGCGCTCGAACTGGCGGCGCGCGACAACCGGCGCGGCATCCCGACGCGGGCCGTGATCCTGTTCGAGACCGGCGGCGTGCGCCTGCAGGAAGCGAACCTCGGGCTGGCCGCCATCGCCGAGATCCAGGCCGCCATCGTCGACCTGCGCCGCTTTCAGCCGGTGATCGGCGTCAGCGCCGGCACCGTCGGCTGCTATGGCGGCATGTCGATCGCGGCCGGGCTGTGCTCCTACCTGGTCGTCACGCGCGAGGCGCGCCTCGGCCTGAACGGCCCGCAGGTGATCGAACAGGAAGCCGGCGTGGCCGAATTCGACGCCCGCAACCGCGCGTTGATCTGGGGCCTGACCGGCGGCGAGCAGCGCGCCGCCACCGGCCTGGCCGACGCCTGCGTCGATGACGACAGCGCCGCCATCCGTGCTACCGTGGCGAGCCTGTTCGCGCGCGGCGTGCCGGCGCGCCACCGCAGCGAACGCGCCGGCGAGTATCTTTCCGCGCTGGCCAAGGCCGACACCGAGGGCCAGGCAGCGCCGGCCGACGTCCGCGCCGTCTACACCAAAGGAGAAGCATGATGGGACAGCAAACCACCCGTGGCGCCATGTGGCTGCGCCTGCTCACCGGCGGCGCCCATGCGCTGCACGATTGGCCCTCGGTCCAGGTCTGCGATGCCCCGCTGGCCGGCCAGCCGGCGCGCTGGATCGCCGTGGTGCCCGATCCCGCCAACCGTTTTCCGCGCGCGCGCAACGGCGAAGTCGGCCTGGTCGAAGGCTGGCAGCTGGCGCAGGCGGTGCAGGAGACCATCGCGCAGGACCGCGACGCCCCGGTCAAGCGTCCGATCGTTGCCGTGATCGACGTGCCGAGCCAGGCCTACGGCCGGCGCGAGGAAGCGTACGGCATCCACCAGGCGCTGGCCGGTGCCGCCGGCGCCTATGCCCAGGCGCGCCTGGCCGGCCATCCCGTCATCGGGCTGGTGGTCGGCCTGGCGATGTCGGGCGCCTTCCTGGCCCATGGCTACCAGGCCAACCGCCTGATCGCACTCGACGACCCGGGCGTGATGGTGCATGCGATGGGCAAGGCCTCGGCTGCCCGCGTTACGCTGCGCACCGTGGAAGCGCTCGAGCAATTGGCCGAAAAAGTACCGCCGATGGCCTACGACATCAAGAATTTCGCTTCGCTCGGCATCCTGTGGAAGGTGCTGCAGCTGACCAACCTGGCGCTGCCCGACGAACAGGATCTGGCGCTGGTGCACGGCGCCCTGGAAGCGGCGCTGGCCGACATCCGCGACGACCCCGACCGGGGACTGGCCAAACGCCTGCAGGGACTGCACCGCGCCGCCTCGCGCCGGGTCCGTGAACTGCTGGAGACGCAATGGGAGGCCGCCGACTGACGAACCCCTGACCCGATTGCCAGCGACCGCGCCAACCAACAACACAATACGCCGGCGCAGACCTTTTTTCTTGAATGAAGAGGAGACGACATGATTATCTACGGAACCGCATTGCTGGCCGTGTGCCACCTGCTCGGCATCTTCCTGGGCGATTTGCTCGGGACGCTGCTGGGCGCCAAAACCAACGTCGGCGGGGTCGGCATCGCCATGATCCTGCTGATCTGTGCCAGGCTGTTCATGCACAAGCGTGGGCTGATGCCCGAGCACACTGAAATGGGCGTCGCCTTCTGGGGCGCCATGTACATCCCGGTGGTGGTGGCGATGGCCGCCAGCCAGAACGTGGTGGCGGCCCTGCGCGGCGGGCCGGTGGCGCTGCTGGCCGCCTTTGCCAGCGTGGCCGCCTGCGCCTGCTGCATCGCGCTGCTGAACCGCAGCGAACGTCCGGCCCCCGCCACCGCGGGCGCCGATGCCGATACCGAACCGGGCATCGACCCGCGCCACGCCTGAAGGAGACGATCATGCTCGAACTACTTGAAAAAACCGCCAAGCACAACGGCCTGGTCACCGCCTTCGCCGTGGTCGGCCTGGTGATGCTGGTATCGATGTTCCTGTCCAAAAAGCTCACCTTCGGCCGCGTCCACGGCTCGGCGATCGCGATCCTGATCGGCCTCGGCCTGGCCTACTGGGGCGGCATCCAGACCGGCGGCAAGCAGGGCCTGGCCGACGTCTCGCTGTTCGCCGGCATCGGCCTGATGGGCGGCGCCATGCTGCGCGACTTCGCCATCGTCGCCACCGCCTTCGAGGTGCAGGTGGTCGAGGCGCGCAAGGCCGGCCTGATCGGCGTGTTCGCGCTGCTGCTCGGTACCCTGTTGCCCTTCGTGGTGGGCGCCAGCGTGGCCTACGCCTTCGGCTACCGCGACGCCGTCAGCATCACCACCATCGGCGCCGGCGCCGTCACCTACATCGTCGGCCCGGTGACCGGCGCGGCGATCGGCGCCAGCTCGGAGGTGATGGCCCTCAGCATCGCCACCGGCCTGGTCAAGGCGATCATCGTGATGGTCGGCACGCCGATGGCGGCGCGCTTCCTGCGCCTCGGCACGCCGCGCTCGGCGATGGTGTTCGGCGGCCTGGCCGGCACCGTCAGCGGCGTCTCGGCCGGCCTGGCCGCCACCGACCGCCGCCTCGTGCCCTACGGCGCCCTGGTCGCGACCTTCCACACCGGCCTCGGTTGCCTGCTCGGACCGTCGCTGCTGTTCTTCGCAACGCGTGCGCTGGTGGCCTGAAGTGAGCACGGCCATGCACGCGCCCTGGCGTCCGCACGACCTGCTGTTCGCGCGGACCCCGGAGGGGTTCGTGGCGGCCGGCGCGCGGCCGGACTGGCTGGACGACGGCGCCTGGCTGGCCCGGGCGCCGCTGGTGGTGCGCCGCGATACGCCGGGCGCCGGCCGCATCCCGGTCGGCGCCCGCGGGCTGCTTCGCAAGCAGCGCTGCGCCGGCACCCTGGCAGCGGACGCGGTGGCCCGCTGCGTCACCCCCGAGCAGCTGGCCGCGGCGGTGATCAAAGGCCCGGCGCTCGACCTGCGCGCCGCGGCCGACCGCCTGCCCTGCATCGCCGCCCTGCTCGGCCTGGCCCCGCGGCTGCATGCGCTGGGCCTGGCATGGGGGCCGGCCGGCGGCGCCGGCTTCTGGCTGGCGAGCGGCCTGCCGGTGCTGCGCCCGGACAGCGACCTCGATCTGCTGGTGCGGGCTCCGCAGCCGCCGCCGGTAGCGACCATCGCGGCCCTGGCGGCGCTGCAGGCAGAAGCCGCCTGCCGCATCGACATCCAGCTCGACACCGGCCACGCCGGCTTCGCCCTCGGCGAATACCTGCGCGGCGGTCGCGTCATGCTCAAGACCGCCGGCGGCCCGCTGCTGGTGGCCGACCCCTGGCATACGCGGGCGGCGGCATGAGCGTCCTGTTCACCTTTCCCGGCCAGGGCGCCCAAAAGCCGGGCATGCTGCATGCGCTGCCCTCTCATCCTGAAACGGCGCGTACGTTGGAACAAGCCGCCGCCGCGCTCGGGCGCGACGTCGGCACCCTCGACAGCGAAACCGCACTGCGCTCCACGGTGGCGGTGCAACTGTGCCTGCTGGTGGCCGGCGTCGCGATGGCGCGCGTGCTTGCCGCCCACGACGCCCAGCCGCAGATGGTGGCCGGGCTGTCCATCGGCGCCTGGCCGGCGGCGGTGACGGCCGGCGTGCTGGACTTCAGCGATGCGCTGCGCCTGGTCGAGCTGCGCGCGCGCCTGATGGAAGACGCCTACCCGTCCGGTTACGGGATGACGGCCATCGGCGGTTTGACGCGCCAGCAACTGGAGCCGTTGGTGATGCAGGTACATGGCCCCGCGGCGCCGGTCTACCTGGCCAACCTGAACGCCCCGCGCCAGATCGTCATCGCCGGCGCCGAGGCGGCCATGGATGCCGTCGCCGCGCTGGCGCTCGCACACGGTGCCCAGCGCGCCGAACGGCTGGCGGTCGCGGTGCCCTCGCACTGCGAACTGTTCGATGGGCAGGCTCGCACGCTGGCCTGTGCCATGGATCAGGTGTCCCTCAGCCGGCCGCGCATCGCCTATATCAGCAGCAGCGCCGCGCGCGCCCTGTTCGACGGCCGCCGCATCGGCGCCGACCTGGCGGCCAACATGGCGCATCCGGTCCTGTGGGCCGACACCGTGCGCCACGCCTGGGAGCGCGGCGCGCGCCTGGCGCTGGAAATGCCGAGCGGGTCGGTGCTGACGAAGTTGACCGCGCCGGAATTTCTGGACGGGGTCGCGCTCAGCTGCGAAGGAGCACGGCTGGACAGCCTGGTGAGCGCGGTCAGGGGCTGAGCAGGGCCGCGCGCGCACGCTCGGCATCGGCCAGCAGCGCCATCACATCGTCACCCTGGATCGGCTTCACCACGTGGCGGTCGAAGCCGGCCGCCAGCGCCTTTTCCTTGTCCTGGGCCTGGCCGTAGCCGCTCAGCGCGACCAGCGGCATGCCCCGGAGTTCCGGCATCGCCCGCAGCCGCGCGGCCAGCTCGTAGCCGTCGAACTCGGGCAGGCCGATGTCGAGCACGCACAGGTCCGGGCGCACGCGCCGCACGTAGTCCAGTGCCTCGCTCGGGCGGTGCAGCACGTCGGCGCGGTGGCCGAGCGCTTCGATGAACATGGCCAGGATCTGGGCGGCGTCGATGTTATCGTCGACGATCAGCACGCGCAGCCCGGCCGTGGCGGGCGCCACGGCGGCTTTGTCGCCGCGCGCCTCCTCGGCGGCATGCTGGCGCAGGGACGGCAGGGTCACGCTGAAGCGGCTGCCCTGGCCCGGCCCGTCGCTGGCGGCCTTGACACGGCCGCCATGCAGCTCGACCAGCCTGCGCACCAGTGCCAGCCCGATCCCGAGCCCGCCCTGCGAGCGGTCGGCGCTGCGTTCGCCCTGCGAGAACAGCTCGAAGGCGCGCGCCAGCAGCGGCGCCGACATGCCGATGCCGTCGTCGAGCACCTCGACGTCGACCTCGTCCCCGCGCACGTCGATCCGCACCGCGATATGGCCGCCCTCCGGGGTGTACCTGGCGGCGTTGCCGAGCAGGTTGGCGAACACCTGCACCAGGCGCTTGCGGTCGCCATACACCTGCACCGTGTCCGGCGCCGCTGCCAGCGTCAGTGAATGGCCTTTCGCTTCGACCAGCGGCCGCACCTGTTCCACCGCTTCGGCGACCAGCGCCCCGATCCCGGCCGGCGCCCGGTTCAGGGTCACCTGGCCGCGCGTCACGCGCGACACGTCGAGCAGGTCGTCGATCAGGCCAGTCATGTGGCCGGCCTGGCGCGCGATCACGGCGGTCACCTCGCGCAGGCGCGCCGGGTCGGGATTGCCGATCGTGAGGAAATCGGCTGCCGCCGCGATCGGCGCCAGCGGGTTGCGCAGCTCGTGCGCCAGCATGGCCAGGAATTCATCCTTGCGCTGGTCCGCTTCGCGCAGCGCCTCGGCCGCTTCGCGCTGCTCGGTGATGTCGGTGTTGGTGCCGAACCAGCGCTGGATCACACCGGCTTCGTCACGCAGCGGCACCGCGCGCGACAGGAACCAGCGGTAGCTGCCGTTGCGGCCGCGCAGCTGGAAGGTGTCTTCCCACACCACGCCGCGGCGGATGTGGTCGATGTACTTGGCCGCCATCGCATCGACGTAGTCCGGGTGGTGCACCTTCTTCCAGTCGACGCCGCAGTCGTCCGCGGGCGTGGTGCCGGTGTATTCGTACCAGCGGTTGTTGTGCCAGGAGATGCGGCCGTCGGCCTCGGTCATCCAGGCCAGCTGCGGGATGTTGTCGGCCAGCGTGCGGAACTGCGCCTCGCTGCGCGCCAGCGCCAGCTGGGCGTCGCGGATCGGCGAGATGTCGACCACGTAGGCGATGCCCTCGGCACGGTCGTCCGCTACCCCTTCGTCGACCATCGTCGCACCCATCTGCACGCTGACCCGGCTGCCGTCCTTGCGGTAATACTCCTTGATGTGGTGGTCCATGCTCCCGGTCTGGCGCAGCTGCGCCATCGCGCGCGCGCCCGCCGCCCCCCATTCCGGCGGCGTGAGCACACCGGAAGACAAGCGCCCCGCCTCGAGGTCGGCGCGGGTGTAGCCGAGCATGTCGAGGAAGTGCTGGTTGGCGTCGATGATGGCGCCATCCATGCGGTAGCGCACGATGCCGATCACATTGGCATCCACCAGGCGCCGGAAACGCATCTCGCTGGCGCGCAGCGCGTCCTCTACCTCCTGCTGGCGCGTGATGTCGAGCACGATACCGGGCATCCAGGCCGCCTGGCCGGCCTCGTCCCGGGTCAGCTTGGCGCGCGCCAGCACATGGCGCCAGCCAGCGTCGGCCGCACGCACGCGGTAGCGCTGCTCGAAAGCCTGGCCGGTGGCGATGGTGGTGTCGATCGCCTTGCGCGTCCGCTCCAGGTCGTCGGGGTGGATCGCTTCCATGTAGTGGGCCAGCGGGCCGCCGACGGCGACGGCGTCGGCGGCGCCGAAGATCGTGGCCAGGTTGCGGTCGGCATACAGCCGGTCTGCCTGGACATCGTAGGTCCAGGTGCCGATGTCGGCTGCCACCAGCGCGGCCTCCTGGCGCAAGCGCGCGTCGTGCAGGGCCGCCTGGTTGGCCTTGTGCTCATGGGTGTCGGTGCAGGTGCCGAGCCAGCGCACGATGCGCCCGGCGTCATCGCGCACCGGCAGTGCACGGCCCAGCGTCCAGCGGTAGTCGCCGCTGACGTGGCGCAGGCGGTACTCGATCTCGTAGGGCGCGCCGGTTTCCAGCGAATGGCGCCACACGTCCCAGGTGCGCGCCCGGTCGTCCGGGTGGACGATCGCGCTCCAGCGCTCGTCGTCGGATTCGCCCTCGGCGACGCCGGTGAAATCGTACCAGCGCTGGCTGAAGTAATCGTGGCGGCCGTCGGGCAGCGTCGACCACACCATCTGCGGGATGGCGTCGGCGATCGCCCGGAACTGCGGATCGTGGCCGTCGACCGACACGCTGTGCACCAGCGCGCAGCTGACGCCGCACGCCCTGCCGTCCAGATCGCGCAGCGGCGCCAGTGCCAGCCGGGCGCCCAGCCCCGGCGGTTCGACCTGCAGGGCGGTGCCGGCCAGCACTTGGGGCAGCACCGGCTGCAGCGCTTGCGCCAGCGCCGGCCAGCCCTGCGCCAGCGGCTGGCCCAGCGCCTGCGGGTGGCGCTGCCCCAGCTGCGGCAGGCAGGCGTCGTTGTACAGCAAACGCGATGCCGGTCCCCAGACCAGGAAGGCCGGGCTGCCGCTGTCGAGCAGGAAGCGGACGGCATAGCGCAGGGCCGGCGGCCACGCGTCCATCGGTCCGAGCGCACAAGTGCCGTCGCGCAGAGCGCGTTCGACGATGCCGTCGGAAGTCGTGATGGGGGGCCGGTCTTGATCTGTCATGGGGTAGGCACAAGGCGCCTGCAAAGGCGAAAGGTGAAAACGAATTCTAACGTGTAGTAATAGAAATGAAGATCGGCGGCGGATGCGCCGAGCCAACTCATCAATTTCGTCAATTATAATACTTATTTCCTATTTGAAACATCATTCTGTCATATTCTTGCTGCAAAAACGACACGGGCCCGGCATGCATCGCATGCCGGGCCCGCCCGGGTACTACCTGATGATTACATGGTCGGCCTGATCAGACCACGGCCGGCATCTTCGGCAACAGCTTGTCGAGCGTGACCGGATAGTCGCGCACGCGCACGCCGGTGGCGTTGTAGATCGCGTTCGCGACCGCCGCCGCCACGCCGCAGATACCGAGTTCGCCCACGCCCTTTGCCTTCATCGGCGAGGTGGTCGGGTCGGTCTCGTCCAGGAACACGACTTCCTGGTGAGGGATGTCGGCGTGCACCGGTACTTCGTAGCCCGCCAGGTCGTGGTTGACGAAGAAGCCGATGCGCTTGTCGACCACCAGCTCCTCCATCAGCGCCGCGCCGACGCCCATGGTCATGGCGCCGATCACCTGGCTGCGCGCCGCCTTCGGATTCAGGATGCGGCCGGCCGCGCACACGGCCAGCATGCGGCGCACGCGGATTTCGCCGGTGGCGGCGTCGACGCCGACTTCGACGAAGTGGGCGCCGAAGGTCGACTGCTGCATCTTCTTGTCGAGATCACCGTACTCCATGGTGTCCTCGCCGACGATCTCGCCCGACGACGCCAACTCGCGCAGGTCGCTGCCCTTGCCGCCGCCCGAGACCTTGCCGTCGCTGAAGTCGGCCTGGGCGGCATCGATGCCCGCCTTCTGGGCAATGGCTTCGCGCAGCTTGACGCAGGCCGCGTACACGCCGGCGGTCGAGCTGTTGCCGCCCCACTGGCCGCCCGAGCCGGAGGACACCGGGAAGTTGGAGTCGCCCAGGCGCACGTTGACGCGCGCCAGCGGCACGCCCAGCATCTCGGCCGCGGTCTGGCCGATGATGGTGTAGGTGCCGGTACCGATGTCGGTCATGTCGGTTTCGACGGTGATCATGCCGTCGCGCTCGAGGCGCACGCGCGCGCCCGACTTCATGTTCATGTTGTTGCGGAAGGCCGAGGCCACGCCCATGCCGACCAGCCAGCGGCCGTCGCGCACCTGCCCCGGCTTGGCGTTGCGCTTGCTCCAGCCGAAGCGGTCCGCGCCCATGCGCATGCAGTCGACGAAGCGGCGCTGCGAGAACTTGCGCTTGCGGTCTTCCGGATCGACGGTGGTGTCGTTGATGACGCGGAACGTAACCGGGTCCATCTTGAGCTTCTCGGCCATCTCGTCGATCGCGATTTCCAGCGCCATCATGCCCGGTGCCTCGCCCGGGGCGCGCATCGCGTTGCCTTCCGGGAGGTCGAGCGTCGCCAGGCGCATCGTGGTCAGGCGGTCGGCGCCGGCGTACAGCAGGCGCGTCTGGTTGACCGCGGTTTCCGGCTGGCCGTCCGGCAGGTCGCCCGACCAGCTGTCGTGGGCGATCGACGTGATGCGGCCTTCGCGGGTGGCGCCGATGCGGATGCGCTGGATGGTTGCCGGGCGGTGCGTGGTGTTGTTGAACATCAGCGCGCGCTGCAGCTGCACCTTGACCGGACGGCCGGCCGCACGGGCGCCGAGCGCCGCCATCAACGCTTCCGAACGCAGGAACAGCTTGCCGCCGAAGCCGCCGCCGATGTAGGGCGAGACCAGGCGCACGTTATCCTCGGGGATGCCGAGGGTCTTGGCCATGTCCTTCTTGCCCCAGTTGATCATCTGGTTCGACGTGTACAGGGTCAGCTTGTCGCCGTTCCAGACGGCGATCGAGGAATGCGGCTCCATCATCGCGTGCGACTGGTCGGGCGTGGTGTAGGTTGCGTCGAGCTTGACCGGCGCCTTGGCGTAGCCGCTTTCGAAGTTGCCGGCACGGGTGTCCGGCTTGTCCTTTTCCTTCGGCTTCTTGGCGGTTTCCTTGGCCTTTTCCAGGTCGTACTGGCCCTGCTCCTTGGCATAGCTCACGCGCAGCAGGGTCGAGGCGGCGCGCGCCTGCTCGAAGGTGTCGGCGACGATCACTGCCACGGCCTGGTGGTAGTGCTCGACCTTGGGGCCGGCCAGCAGGTGGGCGGTGTTGTAGTCGCCCTTCTGCAGCTTGCCGGCATTTTCGTAGGTGACGATGGCGATCACGCCCGGTGCGCGCTTGGCGTCCGTGGTGTCGATCGACTTGATGCGGCCCTTGGCGATGCTGGCACCGACGACGTAGCCGTAGGCGGCGTTCGGCGCCGCCTTGTGCTGCTCGTAGGCGTAAGGCGCGGTGCCGGTGGTCTTCAACGGACCGTCGATGCGGTCGGTCGGCTTACCGATGACCTTCAGGCGGTCGATCGGATTGGTGGTGGCGGGTGTCGTGAATTTCATGGGGTCCCTTTCATGCCTTGCGTGCTTCCGCCATCACCGATGCCAGCGTGCGTTGCACCAGTGGCACCTTGAAAGCGTTGTCTTCGGTGGTGCGGGCGCCGGCCAGCAGCTGCGCGGTGACCGCCTGGGCGCCTTGCGCCATCGCCTGGTCAGCCGCCGCCACGCGCCATGGCCGGTGCGCCACGCCGCCCAGCGCGACGCGGCCGCTGCCGTCCGGCTGCACCACCGCCGCCACCGAGATCAGCGCGAACGCGTACGACGCGCGGTCGCGCACCTTGTTATAGAAGTGCTTGCCGCCCAGCGGCTTGGGCAGCGTCACCGCGGTGATCAGCTCGCCCGGAGCCAGGTTGTTCTCGATGTGCGGGGTGCTGCCCGGCAGCCGGTAGAAATCGGCGATCGGGATCACGCGCGCGCTGCCGTCGGGACGCACGGTCTCGATGCTCACGTCCAGCAGCTGCATGGCCACCGCCATGTCGCTCGGATGGGTGGCGATGCAGGCCTCGCTCTGGCCGACGATCGCATGGCTGCGGGTGTAGCCGCCGATGGCCGAACAACCGCTGCCCGGCACGCGCTTGTTGCACGGCTGATAAGGATCGTAGAAATAGGCGCAGCGGGTACGCTGCAGCAGGTTGCCGGCGGTGGTCGCCTTGTTGCGCAGCTGGGCCGAGGCGCCGGCCACCAGGGCGCGCGACAGCACGCCATAGTCGCGCCGCACGCGCATGTCGGCGGCCAGGTCGGCATTGCGCACCAGGGCGCCCACGCGCAGGCCGCCGTCGCGGGTCGGCTCGATCTTGTCCATGCCGATGCCGTTGACGTCGACCAGGTGGGCCGGCGTCTCGATCTCGAGCTTCATCAGGTCCAGCAGGTTGGTGCCGCCGCCGATGAAGCGCGCACCCGGTACTTTCATGACCGCGGCCGCCGCTTCCGCCGGGCTGGTCGGACGTTGATAGGTGAATGCCTTCATGCCTTGCCTCCCACTTCGGTGATGGCGTCGATGATGTTCGAGTAGGCGCCGCAGCGGCAGATGTTGCCGCTCATGCGTTCGCGTAGCTCGTCGACCGACAGCAGCGGGCGCTGCGTGATGTCGGCCGTGACGTGGCTCGGCTGGCCCTTGCGGATCTCGTCCAGCACCGCCACGGCCGAACAGATCTGGCCCGGGGTACAGTAGCCGCACTGGTAGCCGTCGTGTTTGACGAAGGCGGCCTGCATCGGGTGCATCTTGTCGGGCGTGCCCAGGCCTTCGATGGTCGTCACTTCGGCGCCCTCGTGCATCACCGCCAGGCTCAGGCAGGAATTCACGCGGCGGCCGTCCAGCATCACGGTGCAGGCGCCGCACTGGCCCTGGTCGCAGCCCTTCTTGGTGCCGGTCAGGTGCAGGTGCTCGCGCAGCAGGTCGAGCAGCGTGGTACGGGTGTCGACATTGGCTTCGACACGCTGGCCATTCACGCGCAGCGCGACCTTGTGGGTCACGGGCGCCGGCGTCACCGCCGCAGGGGCCGGGGTGATGCCGGGGCCGGCCGTCTGGGCGGCGCCGACGCCGGGCATTGCCGCCGCGGTTACCGACAGCGCACCGCCGATCATGATGCCGCGCCGGGTCTGGTTGATATCGCTGGGGTCGTCCATGAGTGCTTTCCTTTTTATTGATGGGTAACGTGCCCGATTCTCAATATTGCAGACTTCGTCACATTCATCATATTAATGGCAATTGGGTCGCAGGCCCCACACGGTTGCCAAACGACCAACTCCGTCGATGGTAGCGTCTGCGGCAGCGCACAAATGGTGTCTTATCTGTATAGGGTTATGAATGCCACTCATCAATTGCTCAATTTGATGGTGCGTGGTATCGATCGGTGCGACCTTGGGGCGCGTGTCTTGCGCCTGCTCAGCGTGGGCTTGCGCGTACATCAACACCTGTGCATTATTTCTTTACATTAATAAGGAGGTGCCATGAGACATATTCTGTTCCTGTCCCTGCTGTGCTTCGCCTGCGCCGGTGCCCATGCCGGCGGCAGCGGCGATGCGTCCGCACCGTCGCGCCTGTCGACCGATGCGTCGGCCATGGTGATTGGCGGCTCGCTGCTGTCGGTGGCCGTGGCGGGCAGCGTGGTGGTGGTCAGCGTCGCGGCGTCCGCCGAGGGTGTCGTGCTGGTACTGCAGGGGGCCGGCCAGGCCAGCACCGCCACCGTGCGGCTGTCCGGCGAGGCGGCGCGCGGCCTGTCGATCGCCGCCGGCACCGTGCTCGAGGTGGTGGCGACGTCGACCGGCCACGTGCTGGTCCTGTCGGGCAAGGCGCTGGCCTTCGTGCCGAACGAACTGGGCAAGGCGTTGCTGCACCACGAGCGGGCTGCCGCATGAGATCGGCGCGCCTCGGCCTTCCCCTGCTGCTGGCCGCTCTGCACTACAGCGCGCCGGCGTACGCCGGCCAGGCCTGCCGCGAGGCCCCGCTCAGCGCTTCCGAGGTGGTCAAGTCGATGGAACTGGCGAAGAAGACCTACGAGGCGCTGGACGCCAGCGGCGCCGCCGTGGCACTGGTCGCGCGCGCCGGCCAGGACCTGAGCAAATACGGCCAGCATTATTCGCACCTGGGCATCGTGCTGCGCGACCATCCGGCCGGGCGCTGGACCGTCGTGCACGAGCTGAACGCCTGCGGCACCGCCAGTTCGGACCTGTACAACGAGGGAATCGGCAACTTCTTCCTGACCGACCTGTACCGCTACGAAGCGCGCATCCTGCTGCCCGGCCCCGCACTGCAGGCGCGGCTCGCGGGCGCGATGGCGGGCCGGGCACCGCGCCGCATGCACGAGCCGCGCTACAACATGCTGTCCTACGTGTACGCCACGCGCTACCAGAATTCCAACCAGTGGGTGCTGGAACTGCTGGCCTCCGCCGGCGCGGCGCCGGGCCAGGTCGAGACCCGCGCCGAAGCCCAGGCCTGGCTCAAGGCCCGCCACTACGATCCGGCTACGGTCGAGATCCCGGCCGCGGTGCGCCTGGGCGCGCGCATGTTCCGCGCCAACGTCGCCTTCGACGACCATCCGTTCGACCGCCGCATGGCCGGCCACATCGACACCGTCAACGCTGATGCGCTGCTGCGCTTCGTACAGGCGCTCGATCCGCAGGCGCGGGTGCTGACGGTGGCGGAGTAGCCAGCCGCCTCGACGCCCGGAGCGTTACTTCTCCAGGCCGGAATCCGGCCTGGCCTCCTTGGCGTGCAGGTCGGCCTTGACCGTGTCCGGCGCCAGGTTGTTGATCACGTTGCCGATGAATTTACTGCTGGTCATGCCGGGCACGATGCGGTCCTTCCCGGCCTTCATCGCTTCATAGCCTTCGCTGGCGACCTTGGTCGGCGCCGCCTTTTCGCCCAGGCCCAGCTTGCTGGTATCCATATGCGCGCGGTGCCAGAACTTGGTGTCGACCTGGCCCGGCATCAGCAGCGTGATGGTGACGCCGCTGTCCTTGATCTCCGACTTGACCGCCTCGGCGAACGAGATCAGGAAGGCCTTGGTGGCACCGTACACGGTTTCGTAGGGCGTCGGCATGGTGCCCGAGATCGAGGCCGTGAACAGCAGCTTGCCGGCGCCGCGCGCGACCATGTCGGGCAGGATGCGCTTGGTCAGGTGCACCTGGGAGATCGTGTTCAGCTGGATCATGTTCAGTTCTTCGGCCAAATCGGTGCCGCCGACGAAGTAGCCGCCCAGTCCCACGCCCGCATTCAGCGCCGCCGCCTCCAGCGGCCGGCCGGTGTCCTTGATCGCCGCCGCCAGGCTCTCGACGCCCTCGTATTGCGTCAGGTCGGCCGCCACCACGATCGCCTCGGCGCCGGCCGCGGTGACGGCGGCGGCGGTACGGGCCAGTCCCTCGACGCTGGTGGCAGTGATGATCAGGTCGTGGCCGTCGGCGGCGAACAGGCGCGCGAGTTCGTAGCCGATGCCGCTGGAGGCGCCGGTGACCAGGGCGAGCGGGCGGGATGCTGGGGTGGACATGGTGGATCCTTTCATCTGGTGACGTTGTTCCGGCAATGTTGACCCGCCATCGGCTGCGCTGACGGTGCGCCCGCCAACGTAGTGCGACCATCCCTGGCAATGCGTATTTATTCCGCACGATTCAAAACGCATGATCAATTTATTAAGTGTCCGGTGCGTAAGTCGCACAGTCGTTCAACTAATTGATCAACTGCGTGCATCCTCCACTGCCCCAGCCGACGCCTTGGGCCTGATAGGCATCGCCGCAACGCGGCGCGCATCGAACAGGCCGAGGGCGTACGCTTGGGTTGGCAGGCGGAGACCACGCACACGCCAGCACCCGCACGCGCCCCTTGCGCTGTCTCGCCTGCGCGGGGGCGACGTTCATGCCTTGCGTGGCGTTATAAACGTATGCGGACGGCTCAGCGTCCTGCCCGCAACCTGGCCCGGTCCAACGGCAAATCCCGCAAACGCAACCCGCAAGCATCTGCAATCGCATTCGCAATCGCCGCCCCGGTCGGCCCCTGCGACGCCTCCCCGGTCCCCAGGAAAGGCTGCCCTGGCCGGTCGATGATCTCCACCTCCAGCCGTTCGGGCACCTGGTTGAAGCGCAGGATCGGGTACTGCGCCCAGTCGCGCGTCAGGATCTGGCGTTCGTCGAAGCGTATCCGTTCCAGCAGCGTCCAGCTGGCCGACTGGATGATGCCGCCTTCGATCTGGTTGCGCACACCGTCCGGGTTCACGACTTCACCGCAATCGACGGCCGCCACCGCGCGCGTGATGCGCACCATGCCGGTCTCGCGCGCGACCTCGACTTCGAGGGCGATGGCGCAGAAGGCGGCCAGGTTCTTGTAGCGGGCGAACGCGAAGCCGCGTCCGCGCCCTGGCGTCTTTTTATAGCCATCCCAGCCGAATTTCCTGGCCGCGGCGCGCACCACGTCGATTGCGCGCGGATCGGCCAGGTTGCGCAGCCGGAATGCCACCGGATCGACGTTGGCGGCGTGCGCCAGTTCGTCCATGAAGCTCTCGATGGAAAACACGTTGCAGTAGGCGCCGAGCGAGCGCAGGGCCGAGCTGCGCAGCGGGATGGTGTCCTGGAACTGGTGGACCACGCGCGCATTCGGCAGCACGTAATACGGAATCGCGTTGCGGTCGCCGCTGCCTTCCGGCTGCGGACTGGGCGTGGGCGTGTCCGGCTTGAACGGCTTGTCTAGGTGGGTCGCCGCCAGCAGGTTGCCGGCCTTGCCGGGACGGGTGTTGTGCGGCGGGCTCCAGACATCGTACTGCCAGTCGACGATGCGGCCAGCGCCGTCGAGCGTCGCCCGCGCCGACGTCAGCATCGCGGGACCGAAAGGTTCCCAGCCGTTTTCGTCCTCGCGCATCCATTGCACCCGCACCGGACGGCCGGGGAAGGCGCGCGCCAGCAGGGCCGCATCGGCGGCGACGTCGTCGGCGGCGTTGTGGCCGTAGCAGCCGGAGCCCTCGGTGTGGATGCAGCGGATCGTCGCCTTGTCCGCACCGAGCAGTTCAGATAAAGCATCGCGCAGCGGATACACGCCCTGGCTGTGGGTCCACACCGTGTACTGGCCGTTCACCAGCTGGGCCACCGCGCACGATGGGCCGATCGAGGCATGCAGCTGGAACGGCTTCGAATACATGGCCGCCAGCGTGCGTCCGGCCGTGCCGGGGACGCCGCGCTCCAGGATCGGATAGGGCTTGGCGGGCCAGGCACGCATCATCGGTGCCGGCCTGGTATCCGCCGGCAGCGTGGCCGGCGTGTCCCAGCGCGTTGCTTTGGCCAGCGCTGCCGCGGCCTTGACGGCGCGGTACTCGCCGTCGGCAATCACGGCCAGGAAGCGGCCGTCGCGCACCACTTTCAATACGCCCGGCAGGCGCGCGACTGCCGCCGTATCGACATCGCGCAGGCGCGCAGCCGGCGTCGGCGGCCGCACCACGCGCCCGTGCACCATGTTCGGCAGGCGCAGGTCCTGCACATAGGCCACACCGCCCGTCACCTTGGCCGGAATGTCGATCCGCTGCAGCGGCTTGCCGGCGACGGTGTGCCCCTCCGGCGCCCGCACCGGAATGGCCGGGTTGCAGCGCAGGTGCAGCTGCTGGCCGGCGAGCAGCTCGCCGTAGCTGGCGCGACGCCCGTCCGGCGCCTGGAACACGCCGTCGCGTACCGTCACCGCTGGGGCGACGATCCCGAAACGCTTGGCCGCCAGTTCGCCCAGGATCTGGCGCACCTGGGCCGCCGCATGTCGCAGCGCGGTGCCGCTGTCCTGCATCGAGTGGCTGCCCGCGGTATAGCCCTCGTTCGGGGTGCGCGCGGTGTCCGCGGTGACCAGGGTGATGCGGCCGGGCGCCACCAGCAGCTCCTCGGCCGCCACCTGCAGCAGCGCTGTCTTGATGCCCTGCCCCAGCTCGGCCTTGCCGGTGAACACCGTGATGCGGTTGTCGGCGTCGATGCGGATCCAGGCATCCAGCCACGGTTCCTTTTCCAGGCTGCCGGGCAGCTTGCCCTTGTTCAGCGGGGTCTCGTCCTGTGCCCAGGCCGGCCCGATCGCGAAAACCATCGTCAGCGATCCGGCGGCGGCCAGCAGTTGGCGGCGGCGCGGGCTTTCCAGGCCGGCCGTCATGCCTTGCCTCCCTTTGCCGGCAACGCATCGGCGGCACGCCGCACCGCGCGCAGGATGCGCATGTGGGTGCCGCAGCGGCACAGGTTCGGCATCATGTGCTTGCGGATCTCGGCGTCGGTCGGTTTCGGATTCTTCGCCAGCAGGCTCTCGGCGCGCATCATCATGCCGGCGATGCAGTAGCCGCACTGCGCCGCCTGTTCGGCGATGAAGGCCTGCTGCAGCACCCCGGGCGCCCTGGCGGTCCCGAGTCCTTCGACGGTGCCGACCGGGCGCTTGCCGACCACCGACACTGGCACCAGGCAGGACATCACCGATTCGCCGCCGAGGGTCACGGTGCAGGCGCCGCACTGGCCCAGGCCGCAGCCGAATTTGGCGCCGTTCAGCTGCAGGTCGTTGCGCAGCACATATAAGAGCGGCGTATCCGGATCGGTGTCGACGGCGTGGTCGCGGCCGTTCACGCGCAGGTGGTATGTCGTCATGGCTGCTTCGCTTTCTTGACCTGGTCTTCGATGTGCGCCCACTGCGGCTGGCCGGCGCCGTAGCGGCGCAGGTAGGCGGCCAGCGCGCCGGTCTGCTCGTCGGTGAGGATGGCGGCGAAGCCCGGCATCCAGCGCGCCGCCTCGCCGTCCGGCGGCGCGATGCCGTCGCGTACGATGTGGATCAGGCTGCGCGGATCGGGGTCGTACAGCGCCACTGCCTTTTGCAGCTGCAGCGCCGCGCCCGAGGTGGCGTCGCGCCCGACATCGTGGCAGCGCGCGCAGCTGTTCGCGTACACGCCGTAGCCCAGCTGCATGCGCTGCAGGTCCGGGTCGTCGGCAGCCGGCCCCGGCAAGCTGCCCGGCATGGCGGCCCGGGTCGGGCGCGGCGGCGCCTTGGCCAGGTAGCTGTGGATGTAGGTGGCGATGGCGTCGATATCCTTTGGGTCGGCCAGGCGCAGGTTCTCGACCGATGCCTGCATCGGCCCGCCGGCGACCGCATGATCGGGCGCGATCCCGGTGCGCAGGTACTCGGCCAGGTGGTCGCGCGTCCAGGGAATCGGCGACGGGTTGTGTTGGTTCAGCGCCGGCACGTACCACCCTTCGGCTTCGCCGCCGTCGAGGTGGCGGCTGAAGTCGGTGCCGCCCAGTTTGGTGCGCGGCGTGTGGCAGGCGGTGCAGTGGGCCAGCGCGACGGACAGGTAGGCGCCGCGGTTCCATTCGGCGCTCTGGCCGGCGACCGGCTGCCATGGTTCGCGCTTCAGGTACAGGATGTTCCAGAATGCGAGCAGCGGGCGGAAGCCGAACGGGAAGGTCATGGCGTTCCGGTGGGCCGGCGCCTCCAGCGCCGGACGCGTCATGAAGTAGGCGTACATGGCGCGGATGTCGTCCTGCGCCAGCTGCGTGTAGTGGTCGTAGGGGAAGGCCGGATACAGCAGGTGGCCGTCGCGCGACACGCCCTCGCGCAGCGCGCGCGTAAAGGCGGCTTCGCTCCACTGGCCGATGCCGGACCGGGCGTCGGGCGTGATGTTGGTGCTGTAGACGGTACCGAAGGGCGTGGCCAGCGCGAAGCCGCCGGCATAGGGACGGGACGGGTCGACCGTGTGGCAGGCGGCGCAGGTCCCGACCGCCGCCAGGCGCCCGCCGCGCTCGACGGTCGCCGCGTCGAAGACCGGCGCCATGGTCTGCGCTTCGATTGCCGGCCGCCACATGATGGCAAAGGCGGCGACCGCCAGCAATACCAGCACGCCCAGCACGATCAGGCGGGTCCGTCGTTGCGGTGTGCGCGGGCGCGGTGCGGGGTCCATGCGTTGTCTCCGATGTAATGCCACCGATTATGAACGCCTTTTATAAAGCGATCCGTACCGCATCCGCTATTGTGCGTGCGTCAATACCATCGCAATGTGGCGAACATTGCTACTAAGACATATACTCGCTTTTTCGTCTGTCTTCCTGCCTTTTCTGCATCCAAGGAACCCATGATCCGCCGCCCTCTTCCCGTCCTGACCCTGATGCTGTCGCTCGCCTTCGGCGCGCCGTTCGCCGCCGCAGCCGCCGCCAATGCCGCAGCCGACCAGGCCCCTGCCCCGCAACGCGACCTGCGCGAGACCTACACCAAGTACGAGTACCGCATCCCGATGCGCGACGGCACCCGCCTGTTCACGGTCGTGTACGTGCCGAAGGACAGCGCCAAGACCTACCCGTTCCTGATCAACCGCACGCCGTACAGCGTGGGCGTGTACGCGGACGGCGAGCGCCACTACGGCGTCGACTGGTTCCCGAAGCAGATCGGCCCGTCGAAGGAGTTCGAGGACGCGGGCTACATCTTCGTCAAGCAGGACGTGCGCGGCCGCTACATGTCCGAGGGCAAGTGGGTCGAGATGACCCCGCACGGCAAGGACGTCAAGCGCGCCGCCGGGGCAGGCACCGAAAGCCAGGACATGTACGACACCATGGAATGGCTGCTCAAGCACGTCCCCAACAACAACGGCAAGGCCGGCATCTACGGCATCAGCTACCCGGGCTTCTATACGTCAAGCAGCATCATCGATTCGCATCCGGCGATCAAGGCGGCCTCGCCGCAGGCGCCGGTGACCGACCTGTACATGGGCGACGACTCCTACCACGGCGGGGCGTTCATGCTGGCGGCGAACTTCGGCTTCTACGCGTCGTTCACCGAGCAGCAGAACCCGACGCCGCTGCCCAAGACCCGCAGCGCATTCGACTACGGCACCGCCGACGGCTACGACTTCTTCCTCCAGCATCTGACGATGCAGAACATCCTGGGCACGCTGACCGACAACCAGCGCGCCCTGCTGGCGCCGACCATCGACCACGATACCTACGACGACTTCTGGAAGATCCGCTCGATCGCCCCGCACCTGAAGAACGTCAAGGCGGCGGTGCTCACTGTCGGCGGCTGGTTCGACGCCGAAGACCCGCAAGGCCCGTTCACGACCTACCATGCAATCAAGAAGAACAACCCGGGCATCTTCAACGGCCTGGTGATCGGCCCGTGGGTGCACGGCGGCTGGGCCGGCCTGGACGGCAAGCGCCTGGGCCGGGTCTCGTTCGAGCGCAAGACCGGCGAGGACTTCCGCGCCAACATCCAGTTTCCCTTCTTCGAACAGCAGCTGAAGGGCATCAAGCCTTCGCGGCCGATCGCCGAAGTGACGGCCTTCGAGACCGGCTCCAACGTCTGGCGCCAGTACAGCGCCTGGCCGCCTGCGCCGGCCAAGCCGCGCACGCTCTACTTCGGCGCCGACGGCAAGTTGGGCTGGCAGCAGCCGGCCGCCGCAGCATCGGCACATGCGCCGTTCGACGAATACGTGGCCGATCCGAAGAAACCGGTGCCCTTCGTCGGCTATGCCGTCACCGACGTGCCGCAGGAGTACATGGTGTCCGACCAGCGCTTCGCGTCCTCGCGCCCGGACGTGCTGGTGTACCAGAGCGAGGTGCTGGAAGACGACGTGACGATCGCCGGCCCGGTCACGCCCAAGCTGTTCGTGTCGACCACCGGCACCGATGCCGACTGGGTGGTCAAGCTGATCGACGTCTACCCGTCCGAGTATCCGGGTGGCGAGGCGGCGGAACGCGGCCATGACATTGAGACGCCGTCCTCGCCGATGGCCGGCTACCAGATGCTGGTGCGCGGGAATCCGCTACGCGGCAAATTCCGCAACAGCTTCGAAAAGCCGGAACCGTTCGTGCCGGGCAAGGTGGAAGCCATCAGCTACCACCTGGGCGACGTCAACCACACCTTCCGCCGCGGCCACCGCATCATGGTGCAGGTCCAGAGTTCGTGGTTCCCGCTGGTCGACCTGAATCCGCAGACCTTCGTCTCGATCCCGAAAGCGAAACCGGAAGATTTCAAGAAGGCGACCCAGCGCGTGTACCATGCGCCGGAGACGCCGTCGGGGCTGCAGGTGCTGGTGATGCCGCAGCCGTAAGCATGCAATCCTGCATTCCCCACCAAGCAGCGTATTGCCTGCCGTCTCCGGATGTTATGATGATGTGTCATGGATAACGTTGAACCTCAAGTCGACATGAATACTGGTGTAGTGAGCTACGTGCGCGAGATCCAGGCGATCGGCGCGGTACCGAAGATCCTGGAGACGGTTGCGGCGCTCACCGGGCTGGGCTTTGTCGCCATTGCCCACGTCGCGGAAGACTCGTGGACCACCTGCGCTGTCTGGGACAAGCTGAATTTCGGCCTGAAAGTCGGCGATGGACTCGATGTGACGACGACGCTGTGCGAGGAAGTACGCAACACGCGGCAAAGCATCGTCATCGACCACGTCGAGGTCAGCGAACAATACCGGCACCACCAGACGCCGCGCATCTACGGATTCCAGAGCTATTTTTCGATTCCGATCTTGCGCCGCGACGGCAGTTATTTCGGCACATTGTGCGGGCTCGACAAGAAGCCGATGAAGCTGTCGGCGGCGTCGACGGTATCGACGCTCGAACTGTTTGCCGAGATGATTTCCGCGCAGCTCGAGTCCGAACGTATTCATGCGGTCGCGCAAACCGATCTGTCGTCGGAGCGGGAAACGTCGGAGCTGCGCGAGCAATTCATCGCCGTGCTCGGCCACGACCTGCGCACGCCGCTCAGCGCCGTGCACAACGGCGTCGAGCTGCTCGCCCTGAAGTCGGCCGATCCGGCGACGCTGCCGGTACTGCATCGTATGCGCCGCAGCATCGGCAGGATGTCCGCCCTGGTCGACGATCTCGTCGATTTCACCCGTGGCCGCATGGGCGGCGGTATCGCCTTGAACCGGCGGCACGAACGCGCGCTCGATGTGCAGTTCGAACAGGTCGTGGCCGAGCTGCGTGAAATCCATCCCGATACCGCCATCAGGGCGATCATCCAGCCTGATATCGCTTTGGACTGCGATGCCGGCCGGCTCTGCCAGCTGCTGTCGAACCTGGTCAAGAATGCCATCGTGCATGGCGCCGCCGCTACGCCGGTGGATATACTGGTCACCTGTACGGACCGGAAGTTCTTCATGTCCGTGACCAACGACGGCGAGGCCTTGTCGCCTCACGTGGTCAACCAGTTGTTCAAGCCCTTCTGGCGCTCGCCTTCCAGTTCACCCAGCGAGGGCCTGGGCCTCGGCCTGTACATCGTCGCCGAGATCGCCCGCTCGCATCATGGCACGATCGAAGTGACTTCCCTGGACGGCAAGGTCTGTTTTACCTTTTCCATGCTTAACATGGAAGGGGTGCAGATTCACGACCGATGACCCGGGCGGCCTAGCGGGCGGCCGTTACCGTGGCCAATATGGAAGCGAGGGTCGCGGTGTCGACCGGCTTCACCATGTGATGGTCGAATCCCGATGCCAATGACGATGCGCGGTCCTTGTCCTGGCCATACCCGGTCACCGCGATCATGACGGACCTGGCGGTACCTGGACGCGTACGCAGCCGGATCGCCAGTTCGTTTCCATCCATTTCGGGCAGGCCGATGTCGAGCAGGCAGACATCCAGGATGTCCTCGTCGGCGCGTGCCAGGGCCCGGCGCGCAGTATGCTCGACCACGACCCGGTGACCGGCCGCCTCCAGCAGCATGGCAAGCATCGCCGCAGCGTCCGCGTTATCGTCAACGACCATGATGCGCAGGCTTTGCATCGGCGGATGAAAACGGCCTTCGCCGTGCCGGCGTGGGCCGTCCTCGTGTGCCTGGATACGCAGCAGGGGCAGGCTGATCGTGAAGCTGCTGCCTTTTCCAATACCCGCACTTGCGCAGGCCACCGTGCCGTGCTGGAGTTCGACCAGGCTCTTCACCAACGCCAGCCCCAGACCCAGCCCGCCTGACGAACGATCCGACGAGCGCTCGGCTTGCGCAAACAGGTCGAATGCCCGCGACACCAGCTCCGGCGCCATGCCGATGCCGTTATCCGTCACCTCGATCAGTACCTGCGAATCGCGCACATCCGTATGCAGCTGGATATTGCCGCCTTCGTGCGTGTATTTGGCAGCATTGTTGAGCACGTTTGCGAGAACCTGCACGAGCCGCTTCCTGTCGCCCTCGACCACGGTCGCGTCCGGCATCAGCCGCAGTTCCAGATGGTGCCGCCGCGCCCGGATCAAAGGCGTGACCTGCTCCACGGCGTCGGCGACGATGTGATTGACGTCCAATTGTGCCGTTTCCAACTTGACCAGGCCACGGGTCACCCGCGACACGTCGAGCAGGTCATCGACCAGGCTGGTCATGTGGCTGACCTGGCGCCCGATGATCTGACTGGTGCGCCGGACACGCTGCTCGTCCAGCGTGGTCATTTGCAGCAGTTCTGCGGCTGCGCTGATGGGTGCCAGCGGATTGCGCAGCTCATGGGCCAGCATTGCCAGGAACTCGTCCTTTCTGCGGTCAGCCTGCCTGAGGCGTTCTTCGCTGGCGCGGAGTGCCTCTTCGCTGAGTTTGCGTTGCGTGATGTCGACCGCCGTACCAATGATGCGTATGCACTGCCCTGACTCGTCGAACAGCCCCCGGCCCTTCGCGGCGACCCAGCGGACCACGCCGTCTTCCTTGCCGACTGTCCGGTATTCCGACTCGTATTGCGCGCGGCGCCCCGGGTCGGCCGCGGCTTCGAACGACGCAAGCGTTCGCGCACGGTCATCCGGGTGCACCCCATCGTAGAAGTCGGCCAGTGTGACGGGACTGCCGGACGAGATGCCGAACATTGCCTTGACGCGGGCGGGCCAATACATCGTGCCGCTCGCCGTGTCCACATCCCACTCGCCGACATCGGCGGCATCGATCGCCAGGCGCAACTGCTGTTCGCGCGCGCCCAGCGCCGTTTCGCTCAGCTTGCGATCGTGGACATCGGTCGAGGTGCCAAACCAACGGGTGACCTGCTTCGACACGGGGTCGCGATACGGTTCCGCCCGCACCAGGAACCACCGGTATTCTCCTCGCGCGGATCGGATCCGGTGCTCGACGATAAAGTTGTGCCCCTGTTCCCGGGCTTGTTCCCACGCCTGCAGCGTTGCGGCCCGGTCATCGGGGTGCACGAACTCATCGGATATTTCTTCAGGTGAGGCAGCGTCGAATACCGCCCCGGTATAAGCGGACCATTGCTTGTTGAAATACACACCATGCCCCTGCTCATTGATGATCCAGATGATTTGCGGTACCGAGTCAGCCATCAGGCGAAAGCGAAGCTCGCTGTCGCGCAGCTTTTGTTCCGTCAGCCGCTGCGCTTCGGTGCGCGCCGCCACGCGCTGCTCGAGCGTGTCGGCGGCCTGCCGAAGCCGCCTGTTGGCAATTTCGATGTCGGTCGCCTGGGCGACGATGGTGGAGGCCATGCGGGCGCTCTGCATCTTGGTCCTGATAAACTCGGTGACATCTTCCACGCGATGGATGATATGGGTGACACGGCCATCGCTGCCGAGGACGGGCGTGTTGACCGGACTCCAGAAGCGCTCCTCGAAGCGCACGCCCGCCGCGCACGGGACCTGGATGTCGTACTTTTGAATCGCCATCGTGTCGGCGCATCGGTTGTCGAGAACGCGCTGGAAAGAGGCGCGCAGGTTGGCCACCCCGCTGGCCGACGCGTCTTCCGGATTGTCCGGAAATGCGTCGAACATGTCGCGCCCAAGAAGGTCTTCGCGTCTTGTCCTGGTCGCGTCCAGGTAGGCTTGATTGACTGAGACGATGCGTAAATCGTCGGCGACCACGAGATACGGGGAAGGGGTCGCATCAAACAGCGCGCGGAAGTCGGGATCGCCGTGGACAGGCGCGTGAAACTTCGATTTCATGTGTCATTGCCGTGATTGCAGGTCATGCACACATACTACAGACAATTCACGCAAGGCCACGAACCACGGACGACGCCGCCATCACCCGGTGATGACCATCCTGTAACTGCTGTGCTACGCTTGCCTCTCACTTCATCGTAGAGAGGCAAGCTTGAACCATCCCGCCGTCGCCCGCCTTGCCGTGGCAGTCTCGCTGTCGCTGCTGTCCCTCACCGCTCTCGCGCAAGTGGCCACCCCAGCGGCAGCCCCGCTCAAGACCGAAGTCGCCACCCGCGTCAACGCCATGTACCCGTGGCTCGACGCCACCTACAAGGACCTGCACGCGCACCCGGAAATCGCGTTCCAGGAAACCCGCACCGCCGCCAGGCTGGCCGCCGAGATGCGCAAGCTCGGGTTCGCGGTGACCGAAAAGGTCGGCAAGACCGGCGTGGTGGCGGTGCTGAAGAACGGCGCCGGCCCGACCGTGCTGGTGCGCACCGAACTGGACGGCCTGCCGATGGAAGAAAAGACCGGCCTGCCCTACGCCAGCCGCGCCCGCACGAAGGCCGACGACAATTTCGTGACCCACAGCTGCGGCCACGACGTCCACATGGCGAGCTGGCTCGGCACCGCGCGCACCCTGACGGAACTGAAATCGCAGTGGCACGGCACCCTGGTCTTCATCGCCCAGCCGGCCGAGGAAGTCGTCCGCGGCGCGAAAGCCATGCTGGCCGACGGCCTGTTCACCCGCTTCCCGAAGCCGGACTACGCATTCGCCCTGCATTCCTGGCCGCTGGCCTACGGGACGGTCGGCTACAACAGCGGCCCGGTGTCGTCGAACTCGGACTCGCTCGAAATCCAGTTCAAGGGCCGCGGCGGCCACGGCTCGGCGCCGGACAAGGCGCTCGATCCGATCACGATCGCGGCGCGCTTCGTGGTCGACGTCCAGACCGTGGTCAGCCGCGAAAAGGACCCGAAGGAGTTCGGCGTGGTGACCATCGGCGCGATCCAGGGCGGCACGGTCGGCAACATCATTCCGGACAACGTGCAGGTCCGCGGCACCATCCGCTCGTACAGCCCCGAGGTGCGCGCCAAGCTGCTGGACGGCATCCGGCGCGTCGCCAATGCCTCCGCCGCGATGGCCGGCGCACCGGCACCGGACGTGCAGATCATCCCGGGCGGCGCCGCCATCGTCAACAACGACGAACTGGTGCGCCGGACCGAAGCCGTGTTCAAGGACGCCTTCGGCGCCGACAAGGCGCAGCGCATGCCGGCCATGACCGCCAGCGAGGATTTCTCGGCCTACGCCGACCAGGGCATTCCGTCGATGTTCTTCTTTACCGGCGTGTACGCGCCGGAAGCGGTGGCGGAAGCGGCGCGCCCGGGCGGCAAGCCGGTCGCGTTCAACCATTCCCCCTTCTATGCGCCGGTGCCGGAGCCGTCGATCAAGACCGCCGCCCAGGCCATGACGCTGGCGGTGCTGAACGTGATGGGCAGCGCGTCGCGCTGACCGCCAGGCCGATCAGCGCGCGCCCCCATTGGCCCAGCCCGCGTTTTCCAGCGCGGCTGCCGCAGCCTGCTCCGCGGGCAACGCAGCGTCCCAGCGCGCCGCATTCAGGCGCGCGCCGCTGGTCGCCGCGGACGCGTCCGAGGCCAGCCACAGCAGCGGCTCGACCATCACTTCCGGACGCAGCAGCTGGCTGCGCACGGCATCGGGTACGCCATCCGGGATCATGCCGGTATCGGTGGCGCCGCCGGGCAGCAGCCCGTTGACGGTAACGCCGGTGCCGGCCAGGTCCTGGGCCCAGATCACGGTCTCGGACTCGAGCGCGGCCTTGGACGGGCCGTAGGGCGAAAAGCCGGCACGGCGCATGGTCTCGTGGTTCATGGTGATATTGATGACCCGGCCCCAGCCCTGGCGCAGCAGGTGCGGCACCGCCGCCCTGGCCATCAGGAACGGCCCGTTGACGTTGGTGTCGACGATGGTGCGCCAGGTGTCGGCGTCGACTTCCCAGAACCGCGTCGGTTCGGTCAGGAAGGTCGGGCTCACGTATTTCATGCCGCGACCGGCGTTGTTGACCAGGATATGCAGGCCGCCGAAAGCGGCAATCGCTTCATCGACCAGGCGCCGGCAATCGGCTTCCTCGGTCACGTCCGCCTGCAGCGCCAGCACGCGGCGCGCGCCCAGCTCGGCGTTGATGGCGTCGGCAACGGCGCGGACCTCGTCGCTCTGGCGCGCGGCCGAGACGACGACGCTGGCACCGGCACGGGCCAGGCCCAGGGTCATCGCGTGCCCGAGTCCACGCCCGCCGCCGGTGACGATGGCGACCTTGCCTTCCAAAGATGCCGTATTCATTGCTGCTACCTCCATGTACTGTCGCACCTGGCGAACCGGGGGACCATCATACATCCAGAGGGCGCGATGCGTTGCGCATGGTCAGAAACCGTAGCGCTTGCCTTCGTGCGGCGGACGCACCGAGCTGTCCATATGGCGGATACCGATGCCCGAGGCATGGCGAATACGGCTCATCCTCCATCAGCGGCAGCCGGACCCGGCGAATCGGCATCCTGTCGCATCCGGCCGGCACGGACTTCCGCAGTTCCCTACAGTGATTCGCTGCCCAACCTGTCATGAAAGGAACACATCGGATGCTGCAACCACGTCTGGCCATCATGCTGGCCACCTTTTTCTGCGCCTGCGCTGCGCATGCCCAGTCCACCAGAGATGCCTTCGACCCGAGCACGCTGAAAGGCCCGGCCAGGGGCACACCGAACGAGGTGATGGTGCTTGGCACCGCCCATCTGTCGCAGCTGTCGGCTCCTTTCCAGCCCGCCGCCCTGTCGGGCCTGAACGCGCGCCTGCTCGCCTGGAAGCCGCGCGCCATCGCCATCGAACGTTTGTCGGGCCAGCAGTGCGCCTGGCTGCGCCAGTTCCCGACGCGCTACAAGGACACCGCCGACACCTACTGCTGGGACCCGGCCCCGGCGCGCGCCGCCACTGGCCTCGACGTCCCGGCGGCGACGGTCGAAATCGACCGCCTGCTCGCCAGCTGGCCGGCCAGCCCGATGCCGGCCCAGCGGCGCCACCTGGCCGCGATGTTCCTTGCCGGCGGCGAACCGGTATCGGCGCTGGTCCAGTGGCTGCGCCTGCCGGAAGCCGATTGGCGCGCCGGCGATGGCCTCGACGCCAGCCTGGTCGCGCTGCTGGAAGGCGGCAAGGTCGGTCGTGGCAAGCGCAGCGAGGATACCTTGATCGCGGCGCCGCTGGCCGCCGCGCTCGGACTGGAACGCGTGTATGCGATGGACGACCATACCGGCTTCGGCCTGGAGCCGGATCAGAAAGCCTATGGCGCAGCCATCGAAAAGGCATGGAACAATCCGGCCACTGCGAAACGCAAGGAGGCAGACGACCGGCTCCATGCCGGCACTGGCAGCGTCGACGGCGTGCTGGCCCTGTATCGCACGCTCAACGACCGCACGCAGGCGAAGCTGGTCTACGACAGCGACTTCGGCGCCGCGCTGGAGGAAGGCTCACCGCAGCAGTTCGGCCGCGGCTACGTCACGTATTGGGAAACGCGCAACCTGCGCATGGCATCGAACATCCGTGAAGCGATCGGCGACATGCCGGGGAACCGGATGCTGGTGATCGTCGGCGCCAGCCACAAATGGTATCTGCAGGCCTATCTGGACCAGATGCACGATGTGCGGATCGTGCCGACGGATGCGGTGCTGCGCTAGCGCTTGAGACCGGCCAGCGACTGCAGCAGACTGGCGCGCGCGGCCGTCCAGCCATTACCGGCCAGGACCGGCGCGCACTCGGCGCAGGGTTCGAACGGATTGCAGTCGTGCGGCAGCTCGACATACAGCGAGCCGGTCACCAGTTTGGCGGCGTAGGCATCGACGCGGCCGCTGCCCGGCTTGCCGGACCCGCTGCCGGCAGGCGCTTCGCCTTCCTTCGGCATCCACTTGGCGAAGGCGTCGAGCGCGACGCCGTTCGGCACGTACCAGCGCTTCTTGCCGGGGTTCCAGCGGGCGCCGAGCGCGCGGGCTTCGTCTTTTTCTGCGTAGGGGACGTTCAGGAAATTCATGCTGTTCGGGTGCGGATGCGTGGGGCGACGATGCTAACGTATCCGGCCCGAACAAGCAAACCGCCCCACCGCGCCATGGCTTGACGTTGCCGTATTGCCTCTGCCGCATTACCTTTGCCGCATTACCTTTGCATGCCCCAGCGCCGCACCGTCAGGCGCTCCACCTGCTGGAACACGATATTCTCGAACAGCAACCCGATCAGAATCACGGCCGCCAGCCCGGCAAACACCTTGTCGGTGAACAGCTCGTTGCGGCTCTGGAAGATGTACCAGCCCAATCCACCCTTGCCCGAGGTGGTGCCGAACACCAGTTCGGCCGCGATCAGCGTGCGCCAGGCGAAGGCCCAGCCGATCTTGAGGCCGGACAGGATCGCCGGCAGTGCCGCCGGCACCAGGATCTGGGCGACCATGCGCACGTTGCCGAGGCCGTAGTTGCGGCCGGCCATGCGCAGGGTTTCCGGCACCGAGCGGAAGCCGGCGTAGGTGTTCAGCGCCAGCGGCCACATCACCGAATGCATCAGCACGAAGATCAGACTGCCCTTGCCGAGGCCGAACCACAGCAGCGCCACCGGCAGCAGCGCGATGGCCGGCAGCGGGTTGAACATCGCGGTCAGCGTTTCGAGCAGGTCGCGCCCGACCCGGGTCGAGATCGCCAGCGTCGTCAGCAAGAAGGCGCCCACGACGCCCGCCAGGTAACCCTGCAGCAGCACGGCCAGCGACACGCCGATGTAGCCCGGCAGTTCGCCGGTTGCAATCCCTTCGACCAGCGCCTTGGCGGTCTGCACGAAGCCCGGCAGCAGCAAATCGTTGTCGGTCCAGCGGGCGATGGCTTCCCACAGCGCCGCGATCAGCGCCAGCAGGATGCCCTTGCGCAGCCAGCCGGCCTGCCCCAGTCGTTGCAGTGGCGAGACCGGGGCCACGATGCTGGCCGCAGGGACGCCCGCGGCATGTGCCGGCGCCAGCGGTACTTCGTATTCCGGCCGTACCGGCGGCTCCCATTTCGCATTCACACCGGCAGTCATCATTGCACCGCCCTTCCTGCCGCCGCTTCTTCGACATGCGTGCCGCCGTTTTCGCCAAATAGCAGGTGATGGATGCGGCCAGCGGTCGCCTGGAATTCGGCGCCGCCGGCACTGTGCAGGCCGAACTGGTGGCTGTTGATCTCGGCACGGACCCGGCCCGGGTGCGGCGACAGCAGCAGGATACGGTTGCCGACCACCAGCGCTTCCTCGATCGAATGCGTCACGAACAGCATCGTGAACGGGCTTTCTTCCCACAGTGCCTGCAACTCTTCCTGCATGCGCCGGCGGGTCAGCGCGTCCAGCGCGGCAAACGGCTCGTCCATCAGCAGGATCTCGGGCTGCATCGCCAGCGCACGGGCAATGGCGACACGCGCCTTCATGCCGCCCGAGAGCGTATGCGGATAGGCGTCGGCGAACGGCGCCAGGCCGACCTTGGCCAGCCAGTCCATGGCACGCGCCTCGGCTTCCTTCTTCGGGATGCCGCCGGCCAGCAGCGGGAACATGACGTTCTGCTTGACCGTCTTCCACGGCGGCAGCTGGTCGAATTCCTGGAACACGACGATGCGGTCCGGACCCGGCTTGAGGATCGGCTTGCCGTCCAGCTGCAGGCTGCCGGCACGCGGCGCGATGAAGCCGCCGACGGCCTTCAGCAGCGTCGACTTGCCGCAGCCGGATGGGCCCAGCAGCACGAAGCGGTCGCCGCGCCACACTTCGAAGCTGACGTCATGGGTGGCGCGTACGATGCCGCGATCGGACTGGTAATCGATGGTGACGCCGCGTGCCTTGAGCAGCGGCTCGTTCTGCACGACCTGGAAAGGCAGCACGTTCATGATGATGTTCCTTATGATGAGGTGCCGTCGAGCGGACCGGAAACCGGACCGGAATCCAGCGACCCTTGATCAGCTACCCTTGGCCAGCGCCGGATGCTCGAAGAAGTAATCGCGCCAGCTGGCCGGCTTGTTCTTGATGGCGCCCGCCTGATGCAGGAAAGTGGCCATGCCCTGGGTATTCTGCGGCGCCACCTTGAACTGGATCTGCGGGTTCTTGATCACTTTCAGCAGGAAGGCGCGGTCGATCTTGCCCTTGGTGACGCGCAGGTAGGCGTCGGCCGCCAGCTCCGGATTCTTGGCGATCAGCTGCGCCGCCTCGTCCAGCGCCTCGACGAAGGCGCGGTAGGTCTTGGGGTTGTTCTTGACGTATTTTTCGGTGGCGTACAGCACCGTCGACGAGCTCGGGCCGCCCTGCACGTCGTACGAATTCAGGACGATGTGGGCCTTCGGGTTGCCCGCCAGTTCCTGTTCCTGGTACGGCGGCGTGGCGAAGTGGCCGTTGATCTCGGTCTGGCCGGCGATGATGGCAGCGGTGGCGTCCGGGTGCGGCACCGACTGCGTCAGGCGGTCGAGGCGCGTAAACTGGCCGGTGCCCCACTGCTTGGCGGCCGCCATCTGCAGGATGCGCGACTGCACCGACACCGTGACGGCCGGCAGCGCGATGCGGTCCTTGTCGCTGAAGTCGGCGATGGTCTTGACGTTCGGGTTGGTCGAGACCAGGTAATACGGGAAATTGCCCAGCGACGCCACGCCCTTGACGTTCTGGCGCCCCTTGGTGCGGTCCCAGATGGTCAGCAGCGGGCCGACGCCGGCGCCGGCCACGTCGATGGAGCCGGACAGCAGCGCATCGTTGACGGCGCTGCCACCGGACAGCTGGACCCACTCGACCTTGATCGGCACGCCGAGCTGCTGGCCATGCTTTTCGATCAGTTTCTGGTCTTGCGCCACGTTCAGCAGCAGGTAGACGACGCCGAACTGCTGGGCAACGCGCAGCTCGCCCTCGGCAAAGGCGGAGGCGGACGGCAGGGCCACGGCGGCCGACAGCGCCAGGGCGGCGGTGAGTTTGGTCAGGGTAAAACGCATTGGTGATCTTTCGCTGGCAGTGGTCAAAAGGCGGCTCAGAAAGGCACGTCGCCTTCGATGGTGGTGCGGTACAGCTTGCGGCGCTGGTCATCGGGGCAGCCGGCCGCCAGGTGCATCAGCGAGCGGTTGTCCCAGAACACCATGTCGTGCGGCTGCCACTGGTGGCGGTAGATGTGTTCTGGACGGGTGCTGTGGTCGAACAGTTCGGCCAGCAGCGCGCGGCTTTCGTCTTCCGGCAGGCCGACGATGCGCGTGGTGAAGTGCTCGCTGACGAACAGTGCCTTGCGTCCGGTTTCCGGGTGGGTGCGCACCACCGGGTGCACCACCGGCTTCACTTCGTCGATCTGGGCTTGCGTCAGGTTCGGACGCCACGGGCTTTTCTTCTGCAGGTCGGCGTAGCGCGCCAGGTAGCTGTGTTCGGCCTTTGCGCCCTCGACCGCGCGGCGCAGGTGGGCCGGCAGCTGTTCCCAGGCAGTGTGCTGGTTGGCGAACAGGGTGTCGCCGCTGCCGTCCGCCGGCAGTTCCTGGGCGTGCAGCATCGAGCCCAGGCTCGGCGTTTCCTTATAGGAGAGGTCCGAATGCCAGAAGTGGCCGGCGTCGCCCAGGCCGATCGGCTGGCCGTTTTCGCGGATGTTCGAGACGATCAGGACTTCCGGCTGGGTCGGCAGCTGGAACTGGCGCAGCACATGGATCTGCAGCGGACCGAAGCGGCGGCTGAACTCGACCTGCTGGGCCGGGGTGATGTGCTGGTCGCGGAAGACCAGCACATGGTGCATCAGGTGGGCGCGGTGCAGGCGCGCAAAATCATCGTCGCCGAGCGGCAGCGACAGGTCGAGGCCCAGGACTTCCGCGCCGAGGGCGGCGTCGAAGGGCTTGATGGCAAATTGTTGGCGTGTTTGCAATACGGCGGACATGAAAAGCCTTGCTGAGTCGTGATGCGCAAAGGTTAAGGGCGCGCGTCACGTCCGACAACGAAGGTTTTCGTGCATCGTCATGCATTTTTCGTACTAGCGGCAGAGTGCCTCCAGCGCCATCACCGGGTCCACGGCCGGCAAGCCGTCGAGCTTGACCCCGGCATCCTGCGCGCGCCGGTCCATCAGCAGGCCGTCGCCGGCACGCGGGCTCGGTGCGCGGTAGGCCGGATCGCCCTGCGCCGTGTCCAGCGCCACGTAGCGGGCGCCGGCACCGTCCAGCCGCGCCATCACGTCGGGCAGCGTGGCGGCGCTCCAGGCGCCGAGATGGGTCAGCAGCACCTGCGGGATCATGCGGCCGTACACCCGCTGGGAGATGGCGCGGGTGCGCGCGATGGTCTGGTCGACCCGTTTCAGGTAGTCGGCCTTCATGGCCGCGATCGCGCCCTGGTCGCCTTTGTCACGGCAGCGCGCATAGGTGTCGGTGTAGGCCCAGTCGTCGAAGCTGATGCTGACGTCGGCGATACGGTAGCCGCGCCCCTTGAGCCAGGCGGCGGCGCCGTCGTGGCGCGCCGGATCCTTGCCGGCGTCCAGGAACGGGTAGCGCAGTACCTTCCAGTCCTGGCCGCGCATGCGCGCCGCGATCGCCGGCTCGCCGGCGGCGACGTCGTCCTGCCAGGCTTGCAGCGATGGGGCCTGGCTCAGGCCCAGGTGGCTGTTGCCGTGGTTGCCCAGCGGATAGCCGGCGCGGCGCCAGGCGTCAAGCGCGGCTTCGCTGGCAGGCTGCTCGGCAATGCGCCTGGCGTTGACGAAGCCCCAGGCTTGCGGCACGCCATGGTGCTTGAGCGTGCCGATGTAGTCGCGCGCGATGCCCGGCCAGTCCATGCCCTTGGGAAGCGGACCGTGGACCGGCAGGTCGTCGACGGTGACGGCCAGGTCGAACCGTTCTACAGGATCGGCGGCGATGGCGGGAATGGCGGTAGCAGCCGCGGCCAGGGCCAGCGCGGCGGTGATCAGCTTGGTCTTCAAATGGTGTCTCCGGATAAGATGCGCGGTTGACTTTTTATAATCCTGCGCATTACGATGGGCCTGAGTTGAAATCGATTTCAATGGTAGCGCATACGGCAGTGCCGTGCTCGCTAATAGTTATAACAGACAAGAACAAGGAGACAAGATGACCCGCCCCGCTGCCGCCCGCCGGCCCACCCATCGCACCCTTACCGCCGCTGTCCTGTTGCTGGGCAGCAGTGCCGGCGCCATGGCGGCAAGCACCCCTGCCATCAAGCTCAACCAGCTCGGCTTCCTGCCGGCCTCGCAGAAGCTGGCGGTGGTGCAGGCCGGCAACGCCGCCCGCTTCGCCGTGCTCGATGCCAGCGGCAACAAGGTGTTCGAAGGGGACCTCGGCGCGCCGGCGACCTGGGACGCCTCTGGCGAAAACGTGCGCCTGGCCGATTTTTCGGCATTGCGTACGCCCGGTACCTACCGCCTGCAGGTGGCCGGGCTGCCGGCGTCGGCGCCGTTCCCGGTCGGCGCCGATGCCTACCGCGAGCTCGACGCCGGCGCGATCCGCGCCTACACGCTGAACCGCGCCAGCATCGCACTCACGCCCGCCGTCGCCGGGGCCTATGCGCGCGCGGCCGGCCATCCCGACACCCGGGTCGAGATCCACCCATCGGCGGCCTCGAACAAGCGCCCGGCCGGCACCATCATCTCCAGTCCCAAGGGCTGGTACGACGCCGGCGACTACAACAAGTACATCGTCAATTCCGGCATCAGCACCTACACCCTGCTGGCGGCCTACGAGCACTTCCCCGGCTGGTTCGACAAGCTGGCGCTGCGCCTGCCGGAATCCGGCAACGGGCTGCCGGACCTGCTCAACGAAGCGCTGTGGAACCTGGAATGGATGGCGACCATGCAGGACCCGGAGGACGGCGGCGTGTACCACAAGCTGACCAACAAGGTCTTCGACGGCATGGTGATGCCGGACCAGGCCACCGGGCCGCGCTACGTGGTGCAGAAGAATACCGCGGCGACGCTCGACTTCGCGGCGACGATGGCGGCCGCCAGCCGCGTGCTGGCGCCGTTCGACAGCCAGCAGCCGGGCCGCTCGGCACGCTACCTGGCCGCCGCCGAAGCCGCCTGGGCCTGGGCCAAGGCGCATCCGGCGCTGCTGTACAAGCAGCCGGCCGACGTGTCGACCGGCGACTACGGCGACAAGAGCGTGGACGACGAATTCGCCTGGGCCGCGGCCGAGCTGCTGGCGACCACCGGCAAGGATGTCTACCGCGCCCAGGCGCTTGCCGGCGGCGGCAATGCTGCCCAGACGGAACCCGGCTGGGCCGACGTGCGCATGCTCGGCTGGGTGACGCTGGCGCGCCCGCACGCGCGCATGGCGCCCGCCGACGCCGCCGCGGTGCGCCAGCCGCTGCTCGCCAACGCCGACAAGCTGGTCGCGCGCTGGCAGGCCTCGCCCTACCGCGTCAGCATGGTGCGCAAGGATTTCGTCTGGGGCAGCAATGCCGTGATCCTGAACCAGGCGATGATGCTGGTCGCCGCCTACCGCGCCGAGCCGCGCCCGGCCTACCTGCAGGCGGCGCAGTCGGCGCTCGACTACGTACTGGGCCGCAACGGCCCGGGCATGTCGTTCGTGACCGGTTTCGGCAACACCTCGACCATGCATCCGCACCACCGTCCGTCGGTCGCCGACGGCATCGAAGCGCCGGTACCGGGCTGGCTGGCGGGCGGCCCGAATCCGGGCCAGCAGGACAAGAAGGGATGCCAGGCGCCGTACCCGTCGTCGCTGCCGGCGCTGTCCTACCTGGATGACGCCTGCAGTTATGCCAGCAACGAGGTGGCGATCAACTGGAATGCACCGCTGGTGTATGTGGCCGCGGCGCTGCAGTCGCTGGTGAAGTAAATACGGGATCCTGAAATCCGGTATGAGGGTAGATAGCTCACTGGGCTATCTACCCTCGGCGGCGGACTGCAGGGAGCGCCTCAGCGCGCAGCCGCCACCATCTCGGCCACCGCCGCCACCAGCGTCGCGCCTTCGATCGGCTTCGACAGCACCCGCAAGCCACGCCCGGCGCCTTGGATTTCCATCGGATAGGCCGATACCACGGTGATCGGCAGCTCGGGGTACAGCGGCCGCACGCGGCTGATGAGTTCACTGCCGTTCATGCGCGGCATCCGGACGTCGGTCACCATCGCATCGAAGGACTGCTGGTCGAACAACGCCAGCGCCTCGACGCCGTCCTGTGCGGTCGAGACCCGGTAGCCGGCGGCTTCGAGATAGCGCCGGAAGATATAAGTGATGGCTTCTTCGTCGTCCACCACGAGTACGTGTTTCATTCTTCCCTCTCGTCATGGCACCCGGTCGCTATGCGGGCAGGGTGCGAACGTAAACGCCACAGGCGAATCGGCCGATTATAGACAGATCGACATCCAGGTTGCGCACAATTCGTTCCATCCCGGCATATTCCTAATTCGCGACACGCAATGTTGGGCGCAAACATTTTTGTTGCAGAGCATGTATTGACTGCTCTACACTGGCATGTAAAGACGGGCGCAATGACGCCCGCGTGAACGCATGCACGACATGCACGACCTGCATCTGCAGCTGGAGACAATATGGAAGACAACACGATCCGCCGGATCGTCATCGTGGGCGGCGGCACCGCCGGCTGGATGGCGGCCGCTCCCCTCGTCCAGCGCCTCGGCGACAGCGCCAGCGTGACCCTGGTCGAGTCGCCCGACATCGGCACCATCGGCGTCGGCGAAGCCACCCTGCCGACGATCCGCTTCTACAACGCGCTGCTCGGCATCGACCAGGCCGACTTCATCGCCCGTACCCGCGCGACCTTCAAGCTCGGCATCGAGTTCTGCGACTGGGGCCACCTCGGCAACCGCTTCTTCCACGGCTTCGGCGACTTCGGTCCACCGCTCGCCGGCCGCACCGCGCACATGCACTGGCTGCGGCTGGCGCGCGCCTTCGAGCGCATGCCGCCGCTGGAGGACTGGTCGATGCCGGCGGTGATGGCGCGCGAATGCAAATTTGTCCTGCCCAACAAGAGCCAGCCCGGCGTCACCGACAGCTTTTCCTACGGCTTCCATTTCGACGCCGGCCTGTACGCGAACTACCTGCGCGACTATGCCGTGGCGCGCGGCGCCCGGCGCGTGGAAGGCACGATCACCGCGGTCGAGCAGCATCCCGAGACCGGCTTCATCACCGCGCTGACGCTGCGCGACGGCCGCCGCATCGAGGGCGACCTGTTCATCGACTGTTCCGGCTTCCGCGGCCTGCTGATCGAGGACACGCTGCACGCCGGCTACGACGACTGGAGTGCCCAGCTGCCCTGCAACAGCGCCCTTGCCGTGCCGTGCGCGTCGGCGCCGCGGCTGACGCCCTACACCCGCTCGACGGCGAAGGATGCAGGCTGGATCTGGCGCATCCCGCTGCAGCACCGTACCGGCAACGGCCACGTCTACAGCAACGCCTTCACCAGCGACGAACGCGCGCGCGACACCCTGCTGCAGGGACTGGACGGGGCCGTGCTCGACGAGCCGCGCCAGCTGCGCTTCGTCACCGGACGGCGGCGCAAGTCCTGGATCAAGAATTGCGTGGCGATCGGGTTGTCGGCGGGCTTTGTCGAGCCGCTCGAATCGACCAGCATCAACCTGATCGAAACCGCGGTCGGCAAGCTGGTCGAACTGTTCCCGGACCGCGATTTCCGCCCCGAGCTGGCCGACGAGTTCAACCGCGTGATGAGCATGCGCTACGAATCGGTGCGCGACTTCATCATGCTGCACTACAAGCTGACCGGGCGCGACGATTCCGAATTCTGGCGCTACTGCGCCGCCATGCCGATCCCGGACTCTTTGCGCCACCAGATCGAACTGTTCCGCGAGACCGGACGCGTCACCATCCTCGACCGCGACGGTTTCGCCGAGCCCTCGTTCGTGGCCATGATGACCGGCCTGGGCGTGATGCCGAAGCGCTACGACCCGCTGGCCGACCGCGACGACCTGCGCCAGGTGCACGGCCACTTCGCCAGCCTGCGCGACATGATCGCGGCGGCGGTGTCGAAGATGCCCGACCACGACACCTTCGTACGGACGCAGGCCGTGAGCGCGAAGGTGGCCTAGGCGCCGGCGCGCGGCCCTCAAGCCATGGCGGCGGCCAGCGGCACCAGCCAGCGCTCGGCGAACCGCTCGGGCGCCTCCGGCCGCCCGAAGTAATAGCCCTGGGCTTCGCCGCAGCCGAGCGCGCGCAGCGCCTGTGCCTGCGGCTGGGTCTCGACCCCTTCGGCGATCACGTCCAGGCCCAGGTTGCGCGCCATGCCGATGATGGTGGTGACGATGGTGTGGTCGTGGCGGTCGGTCAGCATGTCGCACACGAAGCTGCGGTCGATCTTCAGTTTGTCGGCCGGCAGCTGCTTCAGGTAGGCCAGCGACGAATAGCCGGTGCCGAAGTCGTCGACCGCGATCGAGAAACCGTCCGCCTTGAGGGTGGCCATGATCTCGATCGCGCCCTCGACGTTCGACATCAGCGCGCTCTCGGTCAGTTCCAGCGCCAGCTGGCGCGTGTCGACGCCGGCTGCGCGCGCGATGCCGCGGATGCTGGCGACGATGTCCGGCTCTTCCAGCTGGCGTGCCGACAGGTTGATCGACAGCCGGCCCGGGAATGCCAGGCCGGCATCGCGCCAGGCCGCCAGCTGGCGGCAGGCCTCGCCCAGCACCCATTTGCCGAGCGCATGGATCATGCCGCGCGCCTCGGCGATCGGGATGAAGACGGCCGGGCTGACCCAGCCGCGCTGCGGATCGTGCCAGCGCAGCAGCGCTTCGGCGCCGATCGCCGCGCCGCCGTCCAGGCTGACCTGCGGCTGGTAATGCAGCTGAAGGGCCCCGGCGGCCAGCGCCCGTCCCAGGTCGTTGGCGAGCTCGATCCGCTCGCGCAGGCCGACGCTCATTTCCGGCTGGTAGAACACGTGGCCGCCGAGCGCCTTGGCCCGGTACATCGCAATGTCGGCGCGCTTGAGCAGGTCGTCCATCTCGCTGCCGTCGCGCGGGAACACGGCAATGCCGATCGCCAGCCCGACCGGGAAGCTGTGGCCGCCGAGCGTCACCGGGTCGGCCATCGCCTCGTGCAGGCGTTCGGCAATGCGGGCGGCGGTAGCGGGGTCGGCGCGCTCGGCCACCACCACGAACTCGTCGCCGGCCAGGCGCGCCAGGATCTCGTCCGCGCGCAGCGCCGCCTGGAAGCGGCGCGCCACCTTGACCAGCACCTGGTCGCCGGCGCCATGGCCGTGGGTGTCGTTGATTTCCTTGAAGCGGTTCAGGTCCATGTACAGGATCGCCAGCGGGTATTCCTCGCGCCGGGCCTGGGCCAGCGCCACCGCCAGGCGCTCGCCGAACAGGCTGCGGTTGGCCAGGCCGGTGAGCGAATCGTAGAGGGCCAGGTTGCGGATCTTTTCGTCGGTGGCCTTACGCTGGGTGACGTCGGTATTGATGACCAGGATTGCCTTCGGCCGGTTGTCGTCGTCGCGCACCAGGGTCCAGTGGCCCTCGACCGTCAGGCGCACGCCGTCCTTGCGGCGCTGGCCGGCCTCGCCGCGCCACTCCCCGGTCTGCAGCGTGGCGTGCACGGCCGCATCCAAGGCGCCGGGGCCGTCGCGCACCATGCGCTCGTCGATGCACTGGCCGAGCACCTCCTCGCTGGTCCAGCCGTACAGGCGCTCGGCCCCCTTGTTCCAGAACTGGATGCGGCCGTCGATGGCGCGCACGATGATGGCGTCGCGCGCCTTGTCCAGCAGCGAGGCCTGGTCGCGGTGGCGCGCGGCGTGCAGGCGCGCTTCGTCGCGCAGGCGCTGCTCCTCGGTCACGTCTTCCGCCATCACCAGCAGCCGGCGCTCGCCCTCGGCCAGCTGGATGCCGGCCATTGCCACCCGCAGGCGCTTGTCGCCGCGGGTGATGCCGATGCCGTGACGGCTGCCGCTGGTGGCCAGCAGCGCCAGCGCCTGCGCTCGCAGGCCCGGCTGCGGCAGCAGCTTGCCGATGTCGAGGCCGGCACGTTCCATGTGGCGGCAGGGGCCGGGATCGAGGCCGAGGATCGCGCAGAAGGCCGGGTTCACGCTCAGCACCACGAGCTGCTCGTCGAGCACCATCAGCCCGGTCGGCAGGCTGGCGATGATGCTTTCGGCATAGCGCTTCAGGCCGAGGATGGCGCGCCGGTCCGTAAGATCGGTAAGCGCCCCGGCGAGCCGGATCGCGCGCCCGCCGGCATCGCGCTGGGCGTGACTGAGCGCCCGGAACCAGCGGTACGCGCCGCCGGCGCAGCGCAGGCGGTAGCTGATGTCGTAGGGCGTGGCCCCGCTGCGGTCGAGTATGTGGGCGGTGAAGGCCAGCTTGGTCGGCTCCAGGTCTTCCGGGTGCAGCAGCGCCAGGAAACCGGCGAAGTCGTCCGGCAGGTCGCGCGTGTCGCGATAGCCGAGCAGGCGCCCGATCTGCTCCGACCACACGAAGCGGTTGGCCGGATCGGTCAGCTTGCGCTGGCCGAGTTCGAGATCCCACAGGCCGTCGCTGGTGGCGTCGCGCAGCAGGTCGAGACGGGCGCGCAGGCGCGCGTTCTCTTCCTGCAGCGCCGCCACTTCGTCGCACACTTCCCGGACCACGTCGCGCAGCGCCGCATGGCGCGCCGCCAGCGGCGTGTCCTTCCGGTCGCGCCGTCCCCGGCGCTGGCATGGCATCGATCGCATCGTTGGTTCTCCCGGCAAAGCTCATCGAAGACGCGCATTCGCCAGTATGGACCCGCTCTCCGGCCGGTGTCAGCTTGTCGGCGAGCAAACTCCACTGGGACTGATGGAGATCAAGTGTTTGATAGCATTTTTACCAAGCCATCTTGTTGCGGATAAAAGCCGTCAGGCGCGCGGCATTCGCCTGGTGCTGCTTCACGCGCGGATGCTGGCCGTAGCCGGTGAACGGGAAGAACACGGTATCGATGCGCGTGTCGCCGCCCTTGCGCAGGCGCTCGACCGCCGCCGTCACATAGCCGGGCCAGGCCGAGCCGGCGCGGGTGGCTTCCATGCTGCCCAGCGCGCACACGATGTAGGCCTTCGGATACAGCTGGCGGACGCGTGCGACGAACTTCTGGTAGGCGGCGATGCGCCCCTCGTCGTTCGGCTCGGGCTGCAGGCGGTGGTCGCGGCCGATCAGCCAGCTGTCGTTCTGCAGCAGGTTGATCACCACGACGTCCGGCGTCCAGGCTGCGAAATTCCAGCGCGTGTCGTTGTCGCCGACGGCGCTCAGCTGGTCGTAGAAATCGGGCATGGTGAACGGGAACCAGCTGATCATCACGCCGATGCCGCTCTGCGAAGTCATGTGCAGCTCGGCGTCCAGCGCACGCGCCGTGATCGCGGCATACGACATGAAGCTGTTCTTGTCCTTGCCGGCGTCGTCGCGGCCGTTGTCGGCGCCTTCGTTGCCCATGCCGCTGGTGATCGAATCGCCGAAGAACTCGATGCGGCGCGCCGGCCGCGGCGGCGGCGCCAGCAGCTCGCCGCCGTCGGCCAGCTCCAGGCCGCGGAAGGTGGTGGCGCCCTCCTCGCCTTCGGTGCGCTTGGTGATCAGGAAGCTGTGCCGGCCCGGCGGCAGGCCCTGGGCCACCAGGTAGGTCTTGTCGCCCTGGGCCGCTTCCAGCACGTAGGGATAGGTCAGGTCGCCGTCCAGGAACACGTTGAAGTAATTCTTGCCGCGCTGGTCGTCGAGGCGGACCGACAGGCTGGTGCCGCTGAAGTTGCCGGCGATCGCGGTGGAGGGCCAGGAGAGTACCGGCGCCGCCGGCTTCGAGAAATCGATGCGGCCGGTGTATTGCAGGTTCCGGTTGTCGGGTGCGACCACGTTGGCCGCAGCGGCGGCGCCGACGTGCGCGAGCGCCGCCAGCAGCAGCGCAAGAGAGAGTTTTTTCATTGTGGGGCTTTCAGGAATGCCGGCAGCTCGTCCAGCGTGATCACGTTCGGATGGTGGTAGACCTTGTTCTTGTGCTGCAGCGTGTTGTAATAGCCGCCGCTCCAGAAATTGTCCTTCGCGGCGACGCCGGCGCCGGCGCGGGCGTCGTTCCAGACCGTGAACCAGAGCCAGGGCGCGCCGTCCCGGCGCATGTTATCGGGGTCGGGGATATAGCTGGTCTCGGACAGCGCCACCGGCTTCGGCCGGGCGGGAATGGCCTGCGCCTTGCGGTAGACCGCGGCCTGCGACTTGTAGGTCTTGGCGTCGCTGTCGTCGTAGATATCCCAGCCGACGACGTCGACCACGTCGTCGCCCGGATACCAGGCCGCATCCTGGCCGTTCCAGACCCAGATCAGGTTGTGCAAGCCGTGCACCTTCACCAGACGCTCGTGCATGTGGCGCCACAGCAGGATGTAGGCCTGCGACTGCGCCACGCCGTCGCTGCGGGTGCGGCCCCACCAGAACCAGCCGTCGCCTTTGCTGCCGGACGCCTCGTGCAGCGGGCGCCACAGCACGCTGACGCCGGCATCCTGCAGGCGTTTCAGTTCTCCCGCGACCAGGTCGATGCCGGCGTCGAGCTGGCGGTAGGCGGCGCTGGCCGTGTCCAGGCGGCCGCCGGCAACCGGGATCGTGAAGCCGGTGTTCTTGCGCGCGTCCGGTTCGCGCACATAGAAGTTGGCGCGGTTGGCATCAAGCGTGCCCAGTAGCGCGGGGTCGCGCCAGTGCCAGCAGAAGGTGACCAGGCCGCCGCGGCGGGCAAAAGCGATCGCCTCGTCGACCTGGTGGATGCCCTGGGCCGGCCGGCCCGGCTCGCCGGTCTGGCCGGTGTTCATGAAATCGTAGCCCATCAGGGCGGGGTACTTGCCGGTGTCGGCGAACACGCGGGCGGCCATGTCGACGCTGTCGTCCCAGCTGAGGTCCTGCTGGCCGGCGAGGGTCTGCTTGCCCTGGATCGACAGGAGCCAGGCGTACAGGCTCCGCGTGCGTGGATCCGCGTCGGGATCGGACAGCGTGGCGCTGGCTGTCATTGCCGCGGCCAGAAGAAGGGTTGCGATGGTTACGCGTTGTGGCATCGTTTGCTCGAATGGTTATCCGTAAGACCGTCGCCCCTGCGCAGGCAGGGGCCCAAGTTGGTGGCGACACCCGCAACTTGGGTCCCTGCCTGCGCAGGGACGACGTTGATCGGTAGCGGGGTATCGCAAGCTACGCGGCTCCTATGGCGTGTACGTCCCCATCTTCACCTTCAACACCGTCGGCGTGGCCGGCAGGTTCAAGCCGTAATCGGTCTGGTCGCCGTTCCAGTTGCGCTCCATGATCCAGTTGCCGTCGCCATCGAAGCGGCCCTCTTCCACCCGCACGAACAGCGACGGCTTGCCGCCGTTGGCGCCACCCCCGGAAAACTTGATGCGCGCCTGCTGCCCGACCAGCACGAATTCGTCCGGCCCGAGCTGGGCAAAGGCGACGCCGCCGTTCGGGGTCTCGGTGCCGGCTGCGTATTCGTTCTTGTCCTTCAGGTATTCACGCTCGCCGAACTGGAATTCGCGGAACGAGACGGTGGCGTTCCAGCCTTCCAGCGCCACGGTCTGCGGTGTGCGGTCGTCGCCCTCGGCCACGCCGCGGGTGCGCCCTTCGAAGGCCCAGCGGGCCCAGGCGCGCCCCATCGGCGCGAACACGCCGTAGACAGTGGCGAAGGGTTCGACCATGCGGCGGTCGGTGAACTTCGCGCCGAGCGGGTAATTGCTGTAGCTGGCGTAGTCGATGCCGAAGGGCGCCACCCCGAGCGCGCCGCGGCCCAGGATCTGGTAGAGGTAGCGCGCATAGCCGGCGGCGTTGCCCATCTCCGGCACCATCAGCGGATTGTCGGCGCGCTGGAAGCTCTCCAGGGTGGCACCGACCTTGCGCGATTCGGGCAGGTAGATGTCCGGCGCCGCGAAGTCGATGTGCGGGGCGGCCGCCTTGTAGATGTCGATCACGTCGTAGGTCGGGCCGCCGCTGGCGAAATCCGACTTCCACGGCGCTGCCGGCAGCGGGCCGGGTTCGCGCAGCGCATTGTTGACGAACATCGGCAGGTCGTAGACGGCGCGGCCGGCCTTGGCGATTTCCTCGATGTAGCGCGCGATGGCCCAGGTATGGAAGTATTGCTCGGCGTAGTCGCCGTAGACCTCGGCCCAGCTGCCGCCGACCGTGCCCGAAGCGGCGGCTTTGCCGGCCTGCGGCGGCTTCTGGCGCGCCAGCACCTCGGCCGGCACCGGCTGCGCGAACGCCGCCTGCGCGCGCGGCGCATAATCGCGCGCCACGCCGTAGGTGCCGACCTCGTTCTCGACCTGCACCATGATCACCGTGCGCTGGTCGCCGTCGATCTTCCTGAGGTGCGCCATCAGCGCCACGAAGGCCTTGCGGTCGGCCGCCAGCGTGGCCTCCCCGAACGGCGACAGGCAGTAGCTGGTCTTGCCATCCTTGTCGATCATGCGCGGAAAACGACGGTTGTCGAGCTTGACCCAGGCCGGGGTGTAGGCCGGGCCGGTGTTCTTCCAGGTGCCGAACCACAGCAGCACCAGGCGCACCTTGTTCTGGCGCGCCTGCGCGACCAGGGTGTCCACCCACGAAAAGTCGAACTGTCCTTCCTTCGGCTCGACCTGTTCCCAGGCCACCGGGATCTCGAGCGTATTCGCATGCGCATCCTTGATGGCGGCCCAGACCTTGGGCAGCGCCGCCGGATAGTTACTCGAGTTGTGTGCCTGGGCACCCAGTACCAGGAAGGGCGCGCCGTCGACCATCAGGGCATGGCGCCCATCCTGGGTGACGATGCGCGGCAGGCCGGCGGACGATGCCGCCTGGCCGGCAGTGGCGGCCAGCGCCAGGCACAGGCCGAGCAGGCGGGGAATGTGGGAATACGCGCGGCGGCTGCGGCGTGTCGGGATGCGCATGGGTCTCCTGGCTGTTGTTATCGTTGTCGGCAACGTTGGCAGGCATGCTAAGCCATCACGGACGCACTCGGCAAGCGCAACATGTTCACGCTAACATATGTTGCGTTCACGGCGCTAAACACGGCGATGTCCACTTATCCGGACGCATCGGGCACATAAACGTATGGACGCGTGTATTAACAAGCGTGTACCGGTTCCCAGCCGACTTACTCGCCGCAAACATGCCGCCTGCCCGCCCATCACGGGCGTAGCGCCGCGAAATTCTCCTACCTCCCTCAGGAAACCGCATCTGTCAACCGGCCTGGTAGCAAGAAAACCAAGTGTTGTTATTTTACAAAACGAATGCGTATGTGACACCAGCTATTTCCGCTTTTGAACACAAATTCGTCAATTCCGTGTTGTGAATACGCAAAACTTACACGCTTGTAAGGTATCCATGAAAATTTTATGGTAGCGTACAACAACCAGTGTTAATCAAACGCTCAGAAGCGCTGGCTGATACAGACTGTTAGATAAAAACATACCTCATCGGGGGAGACAAAGTGACGAAGTTCCAGAAAACTGCGATCGCTGCGGCGGTTGCGCAGGTTACCTTCCTGTACGCGCAAGCGGCATGGGCCCAGACCACAACGACTGCACCGGCGGCAACCCCGACCACCGGCAACGTGGTGGTGGTCAGCGGCCAACGCGCCGCATTGCAATCGGCCCAGAAACTCAAACAGGACGCCGACGAAGTCGTCGACTCGATCGTCGCCGAAGACATCGGCAAGCTGCCGGACCGTTCGGTCACCGAGGTGCTGCAACGCATCGCCGGTGTCACCATCGACCGTAACATGGCGGGCGACCCGAACCGCCAGTCGGTCGAAGGCTCGGGCGTGTCGGTGCGCGGCCTGACCTACGTGCGTTCGGAAATCAACGGCCGCGACGCGTTCTCGGCCGGCGGCGGCCGCTCGCTCGGCTTCGCCGACGTGGCACCGGAGCTGATGGCCGGCGTCGACGTCTACAAGAACCCGTCCGCGGAACAGGTGGAAGGCGCCATTGCCGGCCTGGTCAACCTGCGCACCGCCATGCCGTTCGACTACAAAGGCTTCAAGGGCACGCTGGGCGCATCCGAAAGCTACTCCACGCTGCGCAAGGGCGCACCATCCCCAACCGGCACCCTGCTGCTGTCGAACCGCTGGAACACGGCGTTCGGCGAATTCGGCGCCTTGCTCGACCTGGCCCATGCCAAGAGCCCGAGCCGTTCCGACGGCGTGGGCGTGGACCCGTATTTCCCACACGTGAACTCGCAGGATCCGGCCCTGTACGACCGCTCCAAGACGCAATGGATCCCGCTCGGCGTCGGTTACCGCTCGCAGGACTTCGACCGCGTCCGCCGCGGCGACTACGCGGCCTTCCAGTGGCGTCCGAACCGTGACATCACGGCCGGCCTGACCTACTTCAAGACCCGCTACAAGGAAGACCTCGACGAGCACGTCGTGACCTCGTCCGAGGACAAGTGGTACCAGCAGGTGGCGAGCTCGGATTCGGTCTTCGACAGCAACGGCGCCTTCCAGAGCGGCACGATCTCGAACCCGACCTACAAGGGCTCGCCGTTCAACAGCTCGCAGCGCATCAACTCGCGCGAGTCGAGCACCCGCGACCTCGCACTGAACGTGCAATGGCGCGTGTCGCCGTCGCTGACCTGGACCAACGACTTCCAGCACGTGCGTTCGACCACCGAAGGCTTCGACGCCGACGTCTCGACCGGCTTCATCCTGCCGAACCAGACCATGGACATGCGCGGCAAGGTGCCTCAGATCGGCCTCGGTTCCGCTGCCTACATGGCCGACCCGAACAACTACTACTGGGCTTACACCCAGGAAGCGCTGGACCGCGCCAAGGCGACCCAGAAGGCATGGAAGTCGGACGTCAAGTTCTCGTTCGACGACCCGGTGCTGCGCGACATCCGTTTCGGCGTCCGCATGGCTGACCGCGAAGGCGTGAACAACCGCGCCCAGAAGTTCTACAACTGGCAAGCGATCACCTTCCCGTGGATGGAAGGCTGGCAGATCCCGCACGTGGCGCGCCTGGGCGATCCGCGCTTCGCCGGTGGCGCCTCGCTGCAGACCATCGACAACTTCTTTGACGGCAAGTACAACCTGCCGGCGATGCTGTTCCCGACCGAGTCGACCGTGCGCGGCTTCCCGCAGGAGTGGGCCAAGCTGCACGCCTACCACGACGTCCTGTGCGCCGAGCAGGGCTCGACCTGCGAGACCTGGAAACCGGCCAGCTACGCCGACCCGGCCGCGACCAACACGCAGACCGAGAAGACCCGCGCCGCCTACGCACAGCTGCGCTTCGGCTGGGACGACCTGAAGTACCCGATCGACGGTAACATCGGCCTGCGCTACGTGAAGACCAAGAGCAACGGCAGCGGCTTCGTCTCGTTCACGCCGCCGGCGGCCACGTCGGTGCCGACCAACGTGCCGGTCACCGGCCAGGACAAGCTGATCAACATCGCGGCGTTCGCACAAGCCCAATCGGCCCAGAACTCCTACGACAACTGGCTGCCGAGCCTGAACCTGCGCATGAAGTACAGCGACAAGCTGCAGTTCCGCTTTGCGATGGCGAAGTCGCTGTCGCGTCCGGACTTCAACCAGCTGCAGGTGCAGACCACGCTGAACGCTTCGAACCAGCAGACGACCTTCAAGGACGCTGCCGGCAACACGACCGCGGTCCGTTTCGACGGTACCAACCTGAGCGGCACCAGCGACGGCAACCCGCAGCTGAAGCCGACCACCGCGACCAACGTCGACCTGACCGCGGAATGGTACTTCGCCAAGGCTGGTTCGCTGACCTTCTCGGCCTTCAACAAGGACCTGAAGGACATCATCACCACCCAGCAGTACGCCTACACGGCGAACGACGTCAACGGCAAGCCGCAGAACTTCCTGGTTACCGGTCCGGTCAACGGCGCCAAGGGCTACGCCCGCGGCTTCGAGATCGCCCACCAGCAGTACTATGACTTCGTGCCCGACTGGCTGCGCGGCATCGGTACCCAGGCCAGCTGGACCTACGTGTCGAGCGAGCGCAAGCTGAACAACCCGGTCTACAACGCCTGGTGCTCGGGTAACGACGCGAGTTCCAACTACAACCTGTTCATCAACGGCTGCGATACCGATGGACGTGCGTTCGGCAAGACCCCGCTGCAGGGCCTGTCGCGCCACACCGTCAACCTGGCTGTGATGTACGAACAGCACGGCCTGTCGATGCGCCTGGCCTACAACTGGCGCTCGCGCTACCTGCTGGGCGTGACCCAGTGGGGCAGCCGCGGCACCAATGGCCTGAACACGGACCCGTCGGCGGATCCGACCAAGTTCCTGATCCCGACCACGACCAACGACCAGGCCTACGGCCTGCCGCTGTACCAGGCGCCATACGGCCAGGTGGACGGATCGATCTTCTACGACTTCACGGACAAGTTCCGTGTCGGCCTGGAAGCCACGAACCTGACCAACTCGTACACGCGCCAGATCATGGAGCAGCACGCGGGCAACTTCACGCGCCAGGTGTTCATGAGCGGTCCACGCTACACGCTGCTGGCACAGTACTCGTTCTGACCGCATGATCCGCACCGATCGTTAGTCGATCCATCCTCAACGCCGCCGCGACCTTACCGGGTCGCGGCGGCGATTTTTTATCCAGCAAGGAGACTTCATGCACATCCAAGGCGAAATGATCATCGGCAGGCAGGCCGTGCGCGGCAGTGCCGGCACGCTGCGCGCCCACAACCCGGCCACGCGCGCCGACATCGAACCCGGCTTCGGCACCGCCACCGCCGACGAGCTGGCCGCCGCCTGCCAACTGGCCGAACAGGCCTTCGACGCCTACCGCGCCGTGCCGCTCGAGGCGCGCGCACGCTTCCTCGAAACCATCGCCGAGCGCATCGTCGACATCGGCCCGATCCTCATCGAACGCGCCGCGCAGGAATCCGGCCTGCCGGTCGCGCGCCTGGAAGGCGAGCGCGGACGCACCGTCAACCAGCTGCGGCTGTTCGCCAAGGTGGTCCGCGACGGCCACTTCCTGGAAGCGACCCTCGACGCCGCCCTGCCCCAGCGCACGCCGCCGCGCCCGGACCTGCGCATGCGCAAGATTCCGCTCGGCCCGGTCGCGGTATTCGGCACCTCCAACTTCCCGCTCGCCTTCTCCGTCGCCGGCGGCGACACCGCCTCGGCGCTGGCGGCCGGCTGCCCGGTCGTGGTCAAGGCCCACAACGCCCACCTCGGCACCTCGGAACTGGTGGCCAAGGCGGTGCGCCAGGCGGCCGAGGAATGCGGCATGCCGGAAGGCGTGTTCTCGATGGTGATCGGCGAGGGTAACCAGATCGGCGCCGACCTGGTCGGCCACCCGGCGATCAAGGCGGTCGGCTTCACCGGCTCGCGCGGCGGCGGCCTGGCGCTGGTGCGCATCGCCGCGGCGCGCAAGGAACCGATCCCGGTCTACGCCGAAATGAGCAGCATCAATCCGCTGTTCCTGCTGCCGGGCGCGCTGGAAGAGAAAGGCGCCGCGCTGGCGCCGGCCTTCGTCGACTCGCTGGTGCTGGGCGTCGGCCAGTTCTGCACCAACCCGGGCCTGGTGATCGGCCTGGCCGGCCCGCAGCTGGAAGCCTTCACTGCCGCCGCCGCCGGGGCGCTGCAGGCCAAGGGCGCCGGCACCATGCTGACTGCAGGCATCCACCAGGCGTACACCGACGCCATCGAGAAGCGCGGCGGCGTCTCGGGCCTGACGCTGGTCGCGCGCGGCAGTGCCGAGGGCCAGGGCTGCGCCGCCCAGGCCGCGCTCTACCTGTGCGACGCCGCCACCTTCCTCGCCAACCCGGCGCTGGAAGAAGAGATCTTCGGACCGGCCTCGGTGATGATCGCCTGCCGCGACGAAGCCGAGATCCTGGCCGTCGCCAACCACCTCGAAGGCCAGCTGACCGCCACCGTCCACGCCACCCGCGCCGACTTCGGCATCGCCGGCAGCCTGCTGCCGGTCCTGGAACGCAAGGTCGGCCGCATCCTGTTCAACGGCTTCCCCACCGGCGTCGAAGTATCGCATGCGATGGTCCATGGCGGCCCGTTCCCGGCCACCTCGGACAGCCGCAGCACCTCGGTCGGCGCCACCGCCATCGAGCGTTTCCTGCGTCCGGTGTGCTACCAGGATCTGCCAGCCGAACTGCTGCCGGAAGCGCTGCGCGACGACAATCCGCTCGGCCTGGCGCGCGTGGTCGACGGCGTCCTGCGTACCGCTGTATAAGCTGTCCCGCAAGGTAGTTCTGCTGTAAAAATGTCAGGCCGTTGCGCGCAGCGGCGGCCTGACATCTGCGACAATCCCGCATCACCCGCACTGCTTCCCCCATCATGACCAAACCATTCCGACGCATCCTGTTCACCGGCGCCGCCGGCAACCTGGGCCGCCGCCTGCGCCCGCACCTGCAGCAGTTCGCCGACATCGTGCGCCTGGCCGACCTGGCCGACATCGGGCCGGCCGGCCCCGGCGAGGAAACGGTCCGCTGCGACCTGGCCGACCGCGACCAGGTGATGGCGATGTGCGAGGACGTGGACGCGATCCTGCACTTCGGCGGCGTCTCGACCGAGGAAGCCTTCGCGCCGATCATGCAGGCCAACATCCTCGGCATGGCGAACCTGTACGAAGCGGTGCACAAGCTCGGCATCCGGCGCGTCGTGTTCGCCAGCACCAACCACACGATGGGCATGTACAAGACCACCGACCAGGTCGACGCCGGCATGCCGACGCGGCCGGACGGCTACTACGGCGTGTCGAAGGTGTTCGGCGAATCGCTGTCGCGCTATTACTGGGACCGGTTCGGCATCGAGACCGTCTGCATCCGCATCGGCTACTGCTGGGAAGAAGCGACCAACTACCGCCAGATGGTGACCTGGCTGGGCCTGGACGACCTGGTCCAGCTGCTGTGGCGCGCCCTGGTCACGCCGCGCGTGGGCCACACGATCACCTTCGGCATCTCGGACAACGACGGCCGCTGGTGGGACGACCGCCAGGCGAAGCACCTGGCCTACAGGCCGGTGCAGAGCTCGCGCCAGTTCGCGCACAAGATTGCGCAGGCCGTGAATTGGGAGGACATGCAGGACATCACCCTGACTTTCCAGGGTGGGGTGTTCTTGCATAATGGGCCGAAGTACAAGGAATGATTCGTTAGCTCCAAAACCGTCGCCCCTGCGAAGGCAGGGGCGACGTTGTTTCGGGCTGCCGATATGCCGGCAACCCGGTTCCAGATACTTACCGGCGCCCGCTGCGGGTCGCCACATCCAGCCACACCGCCAGCGTCAGGATCGCACCCTTCACGATCATCTGCCAGTAGGTATCGACGTCCAGCATCGACATGCCGTTGTCCAGGCTCGCCATCACCAGGGCGCCGACCAGGGCGCCGTGCACGGTGCCGGCGCCGCCGCGCATCGAGGTGCCGCCGATGAAGCAGGCCGCGATCACGTCCAGTTCGCCCGAGGTGCCGGCCGACGGCGAACCGGCGGCCAGGCGGGCGGTGTTGATCAGGCCCGCAAGCGCGCACATCAGGCCCATCAGGCCGAAGATCCACAGCTTGACGGCGCGCACGTTGATGCCCGAGAGGCGGGTTGCTTCCATGTTGCTGCCGACCGCGTAGATGCGACGGCCGAACACGGTCTGCTTGGCGATGTAGCTGAACACGCCCAGCAGCACCAGCAGGATCAGCACCGGCAGCGGGATGCCTTCGTAGCTGTTGAAGGTCGAGATGAAGCCGGCCAGCACGATGCCGGTCAGGGCGACGCGGAACAGCGAGCGCCACAGCGCGATCACCGGCAGGTTGTGGCGCGCCTGGTTGGCGCGCTGGCGCACGGCCAGTACCGCGGCCAATGCGAACAGCACCACGCCGAGGACGATGCCGAAGGTCGGCGGCAGGTAGGCCTGGCCGAGCTGCTCGAATCCCGGCGAGATCGGCGCGATGGTCGAACCACCGGTAATCCCGAGCACGATGCCGCGGTAGGCCAGCATCCCCCCGAGGCCGACGATGAACGAGGGTATCCCCGCGTACGCCGTCAGGTAGCCGTTGACGAAACCGAGCAGCAGGCCGCTGGCCAGCACGATCGCCATCGACAGCGGCAGCGGCAAGTGGTGCGTCACGTCGAGCACCGCCGCCGCCCCGCCCAGCAGGCCGAGCAGCGAGCCGACCGACAGGTCGATTTCGCCGGCGATGATGACGAACACCATGCCGCAGGCCAGGATGCCGGTGACCGACATCTGGCGCATCAGGTTCGACAGATTGCGCGCCGAAGTGAAGCCGCCGTCGGTCTTCCAGCTGAAGAACGCCCAGATGACGGCGATCGCCACCAGCAGCGCCAGGATTTTGTATTGCGTGAAGATCTGCTTGAAGTTGAGCGTGCCGCCCGAAGCCGATGCCGGCGCGCGCCCTGCCGCGGCCTGGAGCGGTGCCTGTGCCTTATCCATGATGGTGTCCCTGTCCTTGTTCCTGCAATTGTTCTTGTCCCTGCCCGATGGCGGCGGCCAGCACCATTTCCTGGGTCAGTCCCTTGTTGTCGAAATTGCCGCGCAGTTTGCCTTCGCCCATCACCAGCACGCGGTCGGACACACCCAGCACTTCGGCCAGTTCCGACGATACCATGATGATGGCGATGCCTTGCGCCGCCAGTTCGAGCATCAGCTTGTAGATCTCGAATTTGGCGCCGACGTCGACGCCGCGGGTCGGCTCGTCCAGGATCAATACCCTGGGGCCGGTCAGCAGCATCTTGGCCAGCACCGCCTTTTGCTGGTTGCCGCCCGAGAGCGCCGTGATCGGCAGCGCCGGGCTGGCGGTCTTCAGTGCCAGGCGGCGGATCTGCTCGGCCACCTCATGCGACTCCAGCCCGTCGTCGATGCCCAGGATGTCGACACCCCGGCGCGAATAGCGCGACAGCACCGACAGCGTGATGTTCTCGCCCACCGACAGGTCGCGCACGATACCGTGGTGCTTGCGGTCCTCGGGCACCAGCGCGAAGCCGGCGCCGATCGCCTTGAGCGGATTCGTGGTGTTCACCCGCTGGCCGTCGAGCCAGACCTCGCCCTCGTACTCGCCCTCGTAGGAGCCGTAGATGGCGGTGACCAGTTCGGTGCGGCCGGCGCCGACCAGGCCGGCGATGCCGAGGATCTCGCCGCGGCGCAGCTGGAACGACACGTCGTCGACCTTCTTGCGCTGCGGCTGGTCCGGGTCCCAGCAGGTGATGTGCCGCGCTTCCATCACCACCTCGCCTACCGGGTGCGGCAGTGACGGATACAGCTGGTTCATCTCGCGGCCGCACATCTGGGCAATGATGCGGTCGACGTTCATCTGCCCCATCGGCGTGGTGGCGATATGCTTGCCGTCGCGGATGACCACGATGGTGTCGCAGATCGCCGCCACTTCTTCCAGCTTGTGCGAGATGTAGACGCAGGCCACACCCTTGGCCTTGAGGTCGCGGATGATCTCGAGCAGCACCGCGATCTCGGCGGCGGTCAGCGAGGCCGACGGCTCGTCCAGGATCAGGAGGCGCGCCTTCTTGTTCAGCGCCTTGCCGATCTCGATCAGCTGCTGGTGGCCGCCGCCGTAGTTCTTCACGGGCAGCACGACGTTCACGTCGGGTAGCTTGAGTTCGCGCAGGATTTCTTCCGCGCGGCGGTTCATCGCGTGGTAGTCCAGGCGGCCGCCGGGAAGCGTCAGCTCGTTGCCGAGGAAGATATTCTCGGCCACCGAGAGTTCGGGCACCAGCATCAGTTCCTGGTGGATGATGATGATGCCGGCGGCTTCGGTGTCGCGGATCGATTGGGCGCGCAGCGGCGCGCCTTCGAGCAGGATTTCGCCGTCCCAGGTGCCGTGCGGGTAGACCGCGGACAGCACCTTCATCAGGGTCGACTTGCCGGCGCCGTTTTCGCCGCACAGGCCGATGCATTCGCCGGGACGGATGGCCAGGTCGATGCCGTCGAGGGCGGGGACGCCGTCGAAGCGCTTGGCGATCGCCTTCATTTGTAACAGGTAGTCGGACATTGCGGGCTCAGTGATACGTGTATTGGAGATTGCTTACGTACGTATGAACGTCGCCCCTGCGAAGGCAGGGGCCCAAGTTGGCAGCGCTGTGGCGACGCGTGAAAATTGGGCCACTGCCTGCGCAGGGGCGACGCCGGTCACGTTATCGACTACTTGCCGGCCAGCTGCGCCTGCGTGTAGAACCCATCCTTCACCAGCACATCCACATTCTGCTTGTTCAGCATCACCGGCTTGAGCAGCACCGTGTCCACGTTCTTGAACCCGTTGTTCATCTGCGCATTGAAGCCCGGCTTCTGCCCGCGCACCAGCTGCACCGCCAGGTTGGCGGCATTGGTCGCGATCTCGCGCAGCGGCTTGTAGACGGTCATGGCCTGGGTGCCAGCCACCACGCGGCGCACCGCGGCCAGGTCGGCGTCCTGGCCCGAGACCACGGTCTTGCCGGCCAGCTTCTGGGCCGCCAGCGCCTGGATCGCGCCGCCGGCGGTGGCGTCGTTGGACGCGACCACGGCGTCGATCTTGTTGCCGTTGGCGGTCAGCGCGTTCTCGACGATCGACATCGCCTCCGACGCGCTCCAGTCCTTGACCCACTGCTTGCCGACGATCTTGATGTCGCCTTTGTCGCTAAGGGGCTGCAGCACCTTCAGCTGACCTTCGCGCAGGATCTTGGCGTTGTTGTCGGTCGGGGCGCCGCCCAGCAGGTAGTAATTGCCTTTCGGTTTGAGTGCCACCAGCGACTGCGCCTGCAGCTCGCCGACCGCCTTGTTGTCGAAGGAGATGTAGGCGTCGACGTCGGCGTTCAGGATCAGGCGGTCGTAGGACACGACCTTGATCTTGGCCTTCTTGGCTTCGCGGACGGCGTTGTTCAGCACCGTGGCGTTGTAGGGCACGATCACCAGCACATCGACGCCGCGCGAGATCAGGTTCTCGATCTGGGCGATCTGGCGCTGCTCGCTGGCGTCGGCCGATTGCACGAACACCTTGGCGCCCAGTTTCTCGGCGGCGGCGTTGAAGTAGTCGCGGTCGCGTGCCCAGCGCTCGAGGCGCAGGTCGTCGATCGAGAAGCCGATCTTCGGATGCGCCGCGTCGGCGTGGGCGATGCCGGCTGCGCCGAGCATGGCGCAAGCGAGCGCAGTGCTCTTGATCGCGGCCTGGATGATTTTTTTCATGTCCTGTCTCCTGTTACTTATTTATGAGTGCTTAGTGGTTGTGACGCGGCATGTCGTCACGTACACCGCGGTATGCCAGCGCCAGCTCCATGCACGCGCCGGTATGCAGCTGGCCAACGGTCGCACGGTAGATCTGCTGCCACGGCGTCTGGTTCGGCGGGATCGCCGGCGGCGCGTCCTGGCGCCGTTGTTCCAGCTCTTCATCCGAAACCAGCACGTCGCAGCGGCCGGTGTTGAGGTCGACCCGCACCACGTCGCCGCTGCGCAGCAGCGCCAGGTTGCCGCCGGCCGCGCTTTCCGGCGAGGCGTTCAGGATCGACGGGCTGGCCGACGTGCCGGACTGGCGGCCGTCGCCCAGCGTCGGCAGCGCCGTGATGCCCTGCTTGATCAGTGCATCGGGCGGTTGCATGTTGACCACCTCGGCCGATCCCGGCCAGCCCACCGGGCCGGCGCCGCGGATCACCAGCATGGTGTGGGCGTCGATGTTCAGCGACGGATCGTTGATGCGGTGGTGGTAGTCGTCGGAACCGTCGAACACCACGACCTTGCATTCGAAGCGATTCTCCTTGCCGGGTTCCGACAGGTAGCGCTCGCGGAAGGCATCCGAAATCACGCTGGTCTTCATGATGGCGAAGTCGAACAGGTTGCCCTTCAGGACCTTGAAACCGGCGTGCTGCTTGAGCGGCTGGTCGAACGGCCAGATCATTTCGCGGTCGTGGGTTTCGCGGCCGACCAGGTTCTCGGCCATGGTGCTGCCGGTGACGGTCGGGCGCTTCGAACGCAGCAGGCCCTTCTGCTCGAGTTCCCACATGATGGCCGGCGTGCCGCCGGCGCGGTGGAAGCGCTCGCCCAGGTACTTGCCGGCCGGCTGCATGTTGAGCATCAGCGGCACGTCGTAGCCGTAGTCCATCCAGTCCGATTCCAGGATCTCGACGCCGGCATGGCGCGCCATCGCCACGATGTGCGGCTGAGCGTTGCTGGAGCCGCCGATGGCGGCGTTGACGACGATGGCGTCGAGGAAAGCGTCGCGCGTCAGGATGGTCGACGGCCGCAGGTCCTCGTGCGCCATGGCGACGATGCGGCGGCCGGTCTCGTAGGCCATCTGGCCGCGCTCGCGGTAAGGCGCCGGAATCGCCGAGCAGCCGGTGAGCGACATGCCGAGCGCTTCGGCGACCGCGTTCATGGTCGACGCGGTGCCCATGGTGTTGCAGTGGCCGGGCGACGGTGCCGAGGCGGTGGCGATGTCGATGAATTTCTTGTCGTCGATCTCGCCCGCGGCGAGGCGCTGGCGGCCCTTCCAGATGGCGGTGCCGGAACCCACCAGTTCGCCCTCGAACCAGCCGTCCAGCATCGGGCCGCCGGACAGCACGATGGCCGGGATGTCGACCGTCGCCGCCGCCATCAGCTGGGCCGGGGTAGTCTTGTCGCAGCCGGTGGTCAGCACCACGGCGTCGATCGGATAGCCGTGCAGGATCTCGACCAGGCCGAGGTAGGCCAGGTTGCGGTCCAGCGCCGCGGTCGGGCGGCGGCAGTTCTCGAAGATCGGGTGCAGCGGGAATTCCATCGGGATGCCGCCGGCATCGCGGATGCCGTCGCGCACGCGCTTGGCCAGGTCCAGGTGGATCCGGTTGCAGGGCGCGATGTCGCTGCCGCTCTGGGCAATGCCGATGATCGGCTTGCCGGAGCGCAGCTCGTCGGGCGTGATCCCGTAGTTCATGAAGCGCTCCAGGTAGAGCGCGGTCATGTCGATGCGTTCGGGATTGTCGAACCAGTCCTGGGAACGGAACCGGCGAGGGGTATTCTTTTCTTGACTCATGCTTTCATTCCTCAATCCGCAGCTTGTGCTGCGGCAGTCCCGGCGTCTCCGCACGGAACGTGAACAGGCCGCCGGCCTGCGGTTGCCCGGCCAGCTCCTGGTCGGACAGGCCCTTGCGCGCCGTCGTGGCGTACACGGTACGCAGGTCGTCGCCGCCGAAGGCGAGCTTGGTGACGTTGGCGCACGGGAAGCGTACTTCGCCGACCTTGGCGCCAGCGGCGTCGAAACGGTCGATGCGCCAGCCGCCGAAGGTCGCGACCCACAGGTGGCCGGCGGCGTCGACCGCCATCCCGTCCGGGTAGCCGCCATCGGTAATCTCGACGAACACGCGCTTGTTGGACAGGCTGCCGTCCTGGGCGCGCTCAAAAGCGTACACGCGCTTCTGCAGCGTGTCGGTGTGGTACAGCGTGGCGCCGTCCGGACTGAGCGCGGGGCCGTTGGTGATCACGTAGCCGTCGTCCATGCGCGCGATGTGCTTGCCGTCGAAACGGTACAGCGCGCCGGAAGGCAGCTCCTCGGCGTCGTGCATCGAGCCGAACCAGAGCGCGCCGGCGGCGTCGACGTGGCCGTCGTTGAAGCGGTTGCCGGTCTCGTCGGCTTCCACCTTCGCCAGCGGCAGGAACTCACCGGTGGCGTCGTCGAAGCGGTACAGGCCATCCTCCAGCGAGCAGACCATGCTGCCGTCGGCGGCCGGCACGATGAAGCTGACCTGGCCGGGTGCGTCCCAGCTTTGGCGATCGCTGCCGTCATGGGCGCAGCGGTGGATGCGGCGGCCCTTGATGTCGACGAACCAGACGCGCTTGCCGGCGGCGTCCCAGAGGACGCCCTCGCCGAGCGTGGCGCCCACGTCCCACAGGCAGGAGAGTGCGTTCGCGTTCATGCGCCGTAGAATCCCGCGTCGACGAAGTATTCGCGTCCGCTGCAATGGCGCGCATTGTTCGAGGCCAGGAACAGGGCCAGTGCGGCCACGTCCTGCATCTCGACGCGTTCGGGCAGGCACTGGCCGGCCAGGATGCGCGCTTCTTCTTCCGGGTTATGCCACAGCGCCTGCTGGCGCGGGGTGCGCACGGCGCCCGGGATGATGGTGTTGGCGCGGATGCCATAGTGGCCGGCGTCGCGCGCCAGCGCCCGCGTCATGCCTTCGATGCCGGCCTTGGCCGTCATGTACAGGTGCAGGTGGTTGTGCGGCAGGTGCCACGAGATCGAACCGAAGTTCAGGATCGCGCCCTGGCGCCTTTCCTTCATCCCGGCCAGCACGGCCTGGGTGCAGAAGAACATGTGGCGCAGGTTGACGTTCATGCGGCTGTCCCAGTAGGCCGGGGTCACGTCCTCGATGTCGTGGCGGTCGTCGTTGGCGGCGTTGTTGAGCAGGATGTCGACGCCGCCGAGCTCCTCGTGAATGCGCGCAAACACGCTCTGCAGTTCGTCGATGTTGGTCAGGTCGCACTTCATGAAGGTCGGCGCGGCGGCGGCGCCGCTCAGGGCGCCTTCCAGTGCGCGCGAGGCTTCTTCGGCGATGTCGAGGAACACCACGCGGGCGCCCTGCCCGGCGAACGCCGTGGTCAGCTCGGCGCCGATGCCGCTGCCGCCGCCGGTGATGACCACGCGCTTGCCCTTCAGGTCCGGGAAGGTGGCGTAGACGAAATCTTGTTGGGTAAGGTCAGACATTCAATTCTCTTGATGGATGCCGCGCTGCGCGAGGCTCTTGTACAGGGCGCGCACGCCGAAAGTCCAGGGCTCGATCTCGTCGCTGCGCTGAACGGTATTGACCAGGGTGCCGAGCGTCGGCGTCGAGATGCTGACGCGGTCCCCGGCGTGGTGGGTGAAGCCGCCGCCCGCCGCATCGCGGTCCTTGATCGGCGAGAACATCGTCCCCAGGAACAGCATGAAGCCGTCCGGGTACTGGTGATGGGCGCCGCAGGTCTGTGCCACCAGGTCGAGCGGGTCGCGGCTGATCTCGCGCATCTGGCTCGTGCCTTCCAGCGTGAAGCCGTCGTCGACGCCTTCGATCAGCATGCGCACTTCAAGCTGGCGCACCGTGTCCAACGTGAAGCCGTTGTCGAACAGGCGGATGAAGGGACCGATCGCGCACGAGCCGTTGTTGTCCTTGGCCTTGCCCAGCAGGAGCGCGCTGCGGCCTTCGATGTCGCGCAGGTTGACGTCGTTGCCGAGGGTGGCGCCGAGCACGGTGCCGCGGCTGTTCACCGCCAGCACGATTTCCGGCTCCGGGTTGTTCCAGTTCGAGACCGGGTGCAGGCCGACGTCGAAGCCGTGGCCGACCGCCGACATCGGCTGCGACTTGGTGAAGACTTCGGCGTAGGGGCCGATGCCGACTTCCATGTACTGCGACCACAGGCCGCGCTCGATCAGCTCGTCCTTCAGGCGCAGGGCGGCGTCCGAGCCCGGCTTCATGTCCGACAGGTTGGTGCCGATCGATGCCTGCAGGGTCTGGCGCAGCTCCTCGGCGCGTCCCGGATCGCCCTTGGCCTGCTCTTCGATCACGCGTTCCAGCAGGCTGACCGCGAAGGTCACGCCGGCGGCCTTGATCGCCTGCAGGTCGCACGGCGCCAGCAGGCGCAGTGCGCCCGGGCCCGGCTGTCGTTCCGAAGCGGCGACCAGCTCGGCGACGTCGCCCAGGTCGTCGCCCGGCGCGGTGCGGGCGATCGTGACGGCATCGTCGCGCTCGAACAGGTCGGAAATGGTCGGCGCGTGGCGCGTAATGTCGATCACGCGGCCGCCGCGCACCGCCACCACGGCCGGGCCGTTGACGGGGGCTGGACGCCAGACGCGGCCGACCAGCAGCGCGTTGGCGACGTCTTCGGGTAGTGCTTTGGTCTGCTGTACTGTCATGTTGTCCTCGCTTGCAGGATCACGCCACCGTCAGGGTCGTCTTTTTCAGGTCGACGCTGTTCGGTCCGGCGAAAATGGTGAAGGTGCCCGGCTCCACGACGCGCTTCATGTCGGCGTTGTAGAACCACAGGTCGGTCGGCTTGATGTCGAAGGTCACGGTGCGGGTCTCGCCCGGCTCCAGCGTCACGCGCTGGAAGCCTTTCAGTTCCAGCAGCGGGCGCGTCACCGAGCTGACATCGTCGCGGATGTACAGCTGCACGACCTCGTCGCCGCGGCGCTGGCCGACGTTGCGCACCTGGACCGAGGCGCGGGTGCTGCCACCGGTGCCGATGCGCGCCGACTGCAGGGTCGGCGCCGAGATCTCGAAGCGGGTGTACGACAGGCCGAAGCCGAATGGGAACAGCGGCGTGGTCGTGTTGTCGATGTAGCCGCGGCGGCTGCTCGGCTTGCGGTTGTAGTACATCGGCAGTTGGCCGACATCGCGTGCGATCGTCACCGGCAGCTTGCCGCCCGGGTTGGCGCGGCCGAACAGCAGGTCGGCCACCGCGTGCCCGGTTTCCTGGCCCAGGTACCAGCATTCGAGCAGCGCATCGGCGCGTTCGGCCAGCAGGGTGGCCGACAGCGGACGCCCGTTCAGCAGCAGCACCACGGTCGGCTTGTTCAGCGCGAAGATGGCGCGTGCCAGGTCGTTCTGCTGGCCCATCAGGTCCAGGCCGGTACGGTCGCCCAGGTGGTTGTCGGCCCAGGCTTCGCGCGCGGTCTGCTCGTTGTCGCCCAGGACCATGACGATGGTGTCGGCCGACTTGGCGGCTTCGACCGCCTCGGCGATCAGGCGCGCATTGACTTCCGGCTTGGTGAACACGATCTCGTCCTTGCCCCAGACGTGGCCTTCGGTCAGGCGCACGCCTTCCGAGTAGGCCAGGCTGAAGCCCTGGGCCTGCGCTTCCTTCTGCAGGCCTTCGTAGACCGAGACCACGTGGCGCGGCACGTCGGAGTAACCGCCGATCGGCGTGTCCTTGGCGTGGGTGCCGAGCAGCAGCATCTTGCCGACCTTGCCCGCCTGCAGCGGCAGCAGGTTCTTGTCGTTCTTCAGCAGCACGGCGCTGCGGCGCGCCGCTTCGCGTGCCAGTGCGATCGCATCCGGCGCCGCGGTGCGGGCGTCGGCCTGGGCCACGTCGGCGTACGGGTTCTCGAACAGGCCGGCTTCGAATTTCAGCTTCAGGATGCGCCGCACGGCAGCGTCGATGTCGGCGCTCGAGAGCTTGCCTTCGCGGACCAGTTCGGCCAGCTTCAGGTAGCCAAGCGGGTCCGGCGTCTCGATGTCGACCCCGGCTTTCACCGAGCGCAGCGCCGCTTCCTTGGGGTTGGCGGCCAGGCTGTGGCGCGTGACGAGCTCGTTGACCGCCATGTAGTCGGACACGGTCACGCCCTTGAAGCCCCACTCCTTGCGCAGGACATCGGTCAGCAGCCAGCGGTTGGCGTGCGAAGGGATACCGTCGATCTCGTTATACGAGGGCATGACGGCGGCGATTTTCGTTTCGCGGATCAGCTTTTCGAAGGGCGGGAAGAAATCCTCGCGCAGGGTGCGCTCACCGACGTTGGCCGGGCCGATGTTGGTGCCGCTTTCCGGCTGGCCATGCCCGGTCATGTGCTTCAGGGTGGCGTAGACCTTGTCCTGCGCCAGCGGCAGTGTGTTGCCGGAAAAGCCGAGCACGGCTGCCTTGCCCATCGCGCCGCACAGGTGCGGGTCTTCGCCATAGGTCTCTTCGATGCGGCCCCAGCGCGGCTCGCGCGCCACGTCGACCACCGGCGCCAGCGCCAGGTTGGCGCCGCGGGCACGCATCTCGCGCGCCGCCATGCTGAAGATCTTCTCGACCAGCGCCGGGTCGAAGCTGGAGGCCAGGCCGATCGCCTGCGGGAAGCTGGTCGCCTCGCGCGCCACGTAGCCGTGCAGCGCTTCCTCGTGCATCAGCACCGGGATACCGAGACGGGTGCCTTCCAGCGCCCACTTCTGGACCGCGTTGACGTATTCGGCGGTTTCGCGCGGACCGCGGTGGGCGGTCTCGCCGGCGTCGCCGGCCACGCTGGCGGGAGCGCCCAGCTGGCGGTCGGAGGGACGCGCGAACATGCCCATGCCATGCGGGTGGGCGGCGCGTGCCTTGTCGGGGTTGAAGCTGGTGTCGGGGTTTTGCAGCGCGGCCTTCTGCTGCCAGATGCACTGCATTTGCGCGATCTTTTCTTCGATCGTCATGCGCTTGAGCAGGTCTTCGACCCGCGCATCGACCGGTGCACCGGCCTGTTTGTACAGCATCGCTCCGTTCTTGGCAGCGCCCTGCGCCATCACGGCGCCGGGCAGTACGGCCAGACCGGCCACGCTACCAGCCGACGCCAGGAATTCCCTGCGTTTGATACCCATCGATCTCGTCTCCACTGCTTATCGTTATGGTCCGTCCGGCCTGCGCCGGCGGTGTCTCCAACTGCCTGTTTCGTGTGACTCTGGGAGCGGTAGAACATTCTTGTAACAATGATGTTACCGCAACCATTCCAGTCTAAACGGCGGAATCGATTCATGTCAATGAAATATTGGCGCAGATGACACCGTCAGGCAGGCGATGCCATAGGCGTGGCGCAGCACGGCGCGGCGTGTCGCGCGGGAAGGATGCAGACGGGGTAAAACACAGATGTTAGCGCGACCAGCGTAGGAGGCCGCCCAACCGGGAGGGATGTCAAGGCTGGGGAAAGCACGGCGGCGCGCTTTCCGGTCCATGGCCTCGCTTAGTTGGCGTTTAGTTGGCGGCGTGGACTTGTTTGACAGGGGCCGGCTTGGCCGCCGCCTTGACCACCGGCTTGACCGAAGGCAGGCGCGCCGGCGGGCGGATGCGCGGCGCGGCGTCGGACTGGCGCCGTACCAGTTCGAAGTCCATGCGCACGCGTTCCGGCTCGACCGTCTCGCCTTCGCGCAGCGCCCGCACCTGGCGCACCAGCGCCTGCACGGCCTCGCGCGCCATCTCGGCGATCGGCTGGCGCACCGTGGTCAGTTCCGGCCAGATGGTGGTGGCCAGCGCGGTATCGTCGAAGCCGGTGACGGTGAGGTCGCCCGGCACGTCGAGCCCGAGGCGGTGCGCGACCGCGACCGCAGCCGCGGCCATGTCGTCGTTGCTGGCGAAGATCGCGGTCGGACGCTCGTCCAGCGCCAGCAGGTGCTCGGCCGCATCCAGGCCGGAGCGGTAGGTGAACATGCCCTGCACCACCAGCTCTTCGGACTTGTCGGCGCCCTTTTCTTCGATGGCGGCGCGGTAGCCGGCCAGGCGGCGCGCGCTGGCGGTCTGGTTGGGGTGGCCGACCACGAAGCCGATGCGCTGGTGGCCGAGCGCCATCAGGTGGCGCGTCATGTGATAGGCGGCGTCGTAGTCGTCCACGCTGACCGCGCCGACACGTTCGTCCGGCAGGCCGCACGCAACTGCCACGGCGGGAATACCGGCCGCGGCCACGCCGGCGATGATGGCTTCGCTGTCGCCGAGTGGCGGCGGCAGGATGATGCCGTCGAGGCCGTTTTCAATCAGGTGGCGCGTCTGCGCTTCCTCATGCTGGCCGGCCTCGCATTTTTCGACGAACAGCTGGACGTTGTTCAGACCCGACTGGCTGAGCAGGCCGACCAGGAATTCGCTGAGGTAGCCGGCACTCGGATTGCTGTACAAGAAGCCGACGCGGATCGGCTTCGAGCCGGCCAGGTTGCGCGCTTCCTGGTTAGGAGTGTAGTTCAGGGCGGCGACGGCGTCCGCGACCTTGCGCCGCGTGCTCTCGCGCACCAGGCCCTTGCCGTTCATCACGCGCGACACCGTCATGGCCGATACGCCGGCCAGCTTGGCGACGTCGGCCATGGTGGGCTGGCCGCGGCGCTCGACGTCCTGCTCGACCTGTTCGTGGATAGCCCTGGCACCGTTGCCGGCAGCCGGCCTGGCCTCGATTTTGACTTTAGTCATGTCTGGCACACCCCTGTCACATCCTGTTGTTTGCGCTATCTTAGCACAGTAACATCCGCCTACGCGATAGGCCCAGAGGAGAACGAAACACCCGAAAAGCCCGCGAAATCGATTTCAAAACCACAAAGTTTGCGCTAACATCCAAGAGTCGGCTAAGCTTCAGGCAAACAATCGTTTTTCAAAACAATAAACGGAGACACATGGTGCAGCGCTTTGTCACGCGGCGTGCCGCCGCCCTTTGGTCCAGCCTGTCCGGCCTCCTGCTGGCCTGCCTGTGCGTTGCCGCGTCGGCTGCCCCGCCGGCCGACGAAGACGGCTACCGCCTGTGGCTGCGCTATGCCGCCCTGCCCGCCGCCCAACGCGCACAGGTGCCGTCCGGCCGCATCGCCAGCCTGGCCCCCGACAGCCCGACCGTGCGTGCGGCCCGCGCCGAACTCGAGCGCGGGCTGGACGGCCTGTTCGGGCGCCCGGCCGGCGCGGCCGACGACAATGCCGTGACCGACGGCGGTATCGTGCTGGCGCGCGCCGCCGACCTGCCGGCCGACGCCGCCGTCCAGCCGCGACTGCAGTTGCTGGCCAGCGAAGGCTACCTGGTCGAACGCACCCGCCTGCGCGGCCACGACGTCACCCTGGTGGCGGCCAACACCGACATCGGCCTGCTGTACGGCAGCTTCGCCTGGCTGCGCGCGCTGCAGACCGGCACGGCGCTGCCGCTGGCCTCGAGCCCGGCGCTGCCGCGGCGCCTGCTCGACCACTGGGACAACCTCGACCGCACCGTGGAGCGCGGCTATGCCGGCGAATCGATCTGGAACTGGTGGGAACTGCCGGGCATCGTCGACCCGCGCTACACCGATTACGCGCGCGCCAATGCCTCGCTCGGCATCAACGGCGCGGTATTGAACAACGTGAATGCCAAGGCCGAGGTGCTGGGCGCGCCCTTCATCGCCAAGGCCGCCGCCGTGGCCGCCGTGCTGCGTCCCTACGGCATCCGGGTCTACCTGTCGGTACGCTGGTCGACGCCGCTGGAACTGAAGCAGACCCGCAGCGCCGATCCGCTCGACCCGGACGTCGCCGCCTGGTGGCGCAGCAAGGCGGACGAGATCTACCGCACGATCCCGGACTTCGGCGGCTTCCTGGTCAAGGCCAATTCGGAAGGCCAGCCAGGTCCGCAGGACTACGGCCGCAACCACGCCGACGGCGCCAACATGCTGGCGCGGGCGCTGGCGCCCCACGGCGGCATCGTGATGTGGCGCGCTTTCGTGTACAACCCGGCGTCGCATCCGGCCAAGTCCGTCGACAAGAACAGCGACCGCGCCGCGCAGGCCTACGACCAGTTCAAGCCGCTCGACGGCAAGTTCGACGCCAACGTCATCGTGCAGGTGAAAAACGGGCCGATCGATTTCCAGCCGCGCGAACCGGTGCATCCGTTGTTCGGCGCCATGCCGGCGACGCCGCTGATGATGGAATTCCAGATCACCAAGGAGTACCTCGGCTTCGCCACCCACCTGGCCTATCTCGGCCCGCTGTTCCAGGAAGCGCTGCGCTTCGATACCCGCGCCGGCGGCCGCGCGATGACGGTGGCCCAGGCGCTGGAAGGCAAGCAGGCGGGCAAGGTGGGAGGCATTGCCGGCGTGGCCAACATCGGCAGCAGCCGCACCTGGTCCGGCTCGGACTTCGACCAGGCCAACTGGTACGCCTTCGGCCGCATGGCCTGGGACCCGCTGCTCGACGCCGGCGCCGTCGCGCGCGAATGGGCGCAGCAGACCTGGTCGGCGGACGCGCGCGTGACCGAACCGGTCGTGGCCCTGATGATGCGCTCGCGCGAAGCCGTGGTCGACTACATGACGCCGCTCGGCCTGCACCACATGATGGGCACCGGCCACCACCACGGTCCGGCGCCCTGGGTCGACAATCTCGAGCGCCCGGACTGGAATCCGGTGTATTACCACCGCGCCGCCCGCGACGGCATCGGCTTCGCGCGCAGCGCCGCCGGCAGCAATGCCCTGGCCCAGTACGCGCCCGAGGTGGCGCGCCGCTTTGCCGATCCGGCCACCACGCCGCCCGCATTCCTGCTGTGGTTCCACCACCTGCCGTGGACTTACCGGATGCCCTCGGGCCGCAGCCTGTGGGACGAACTGGTCGCGCACTACGACCGCGGCGTCGTCGAGGCGGGGGCAATGCAGGCCGAATGGGAACGCGTGCGGCCGCTGGTCGACGCGCGCCGCGGCGCCGACGTCGCCCAGCGCCTGGCACGCCAGCGCGAGGAAGCGCAATGGTGGCGCGACGCCTGCCTGGCCTACTTCCAGCAGGTGAACGGCCTGCCGCTGCCGCCGGGGTCGCGCCCGCCGGCCCATCCGCTCGAGGACTACCGCGCACTGGCGTTTCCGTATGCGCCCGGCCACGGCTGACGATTTTTTCCGCCGCAACTACAACCACACTATAGAGAGAGACAAGCACGATGACCACCCGACGCACCATGCTCGGCGCCCTGGCCGGCGCCACCCTGCTTCCCGCTGCCGCCTTTGCCCAGGCCCCTACACCCCCAGCCGGCCGCGAAGCCCTGAAAGACATCGCGAAAGCCAAAGGCCTGCGCTTCGGCACCGCGATCAGCGCCGGCCCCAACCAGTTCGGCAATGCCGCCTACCGCGCGCTGGTCGAACGCGAATGCGGCATCATCGTGGCCGAGAACGAAATGAAATGGCAGGCGCTGGAACCGCGCCGCGACGTCGACAACTTCGGCCCGGCCGACGCGCTGCTGGGCTGGGCCCGCGACAAGGGCATGGACATGCGCGGCCACAACCTGTTCTGGCAAGCCGAGAAATGGCTGCCGGCATGGGTCGCGAAAGAAGATTTCGGCAGCCAGCCGAAGGCAGGCGCCGAGCGCCTGATGCGCAAGCACGTCCAGACCGTGTGCCAGCACTTCGGCAGCGCCATCAAGAGCTGGGACGTGGTCAACGAAGCGATCGATCCGGCCGACGGCAAGCAGCGCCAGAATGCGCTGACGCGCGCCTTCGGCGGCGCCGACAACGGCCCCATCGACCAGATCGACCTGGCGTTCCGCCTTGCGCATGAATACGCGCCGCACGCGCAGCTGGTCTACAACGACTACATGCGCGGCGATACCGGCAGCGCCAAGCACCGCGCCGGCGTGCTGACCATGCTGGCCGAACTAAAGAAGCGCGGCACGCCGATCCACGCGCTCGGCCTGCAGAGCCACATCGGTTCCTGGGACGAAAGCGCCGACCGCGGCAAGGCCGACCTGCTCGAGTGGCGCCGTTTCCTCGACCAGGTCACGGGCATGGGCTACGATCTCCTGATCACGGAGTTCGACGTCAACGACCGCCGCCTGCCGGCCGACATCGCCAAGCGCGACGCCGGCGTGGCCGCCGCCGCACGCGACTACCTCGACCTGACCCTGTCCTATCCTGGCCTGCGTGACTTCCTGCTGTGGGGCATGGCCGACAACATCAGCTGGCTGCAGACCTGGGACGAAGCGCCGCGCACCGACAAGCTGCCGATGCGCCCGCTGCCCTACGATGGCGAGCTGCGCGCCAAGCCGCTGCGCACGGCGATTGCGGATGCAATGCGGGCGATGCCGGCACGCGCCGGCGCCCGCGCCTGACCCCGGCAGGCAGGCCGCCGAGTCGGCGGCCTGCCTCTACCCTGATGCCTACCCTCCTCGCTACCTCTTCACGGGCGGCGCAGGCTCTCCGGCGGCCCCAGGTAACTCGGTTGCAGCCCACCGGCATCGATCACCAGCCGCTGCAGCACCAGCCCGGAGTCCAGCGCCCAGAACTTCAGCGTGTGCCGTCCCGGCCGCGCGATCTCGTGTTCGGACACCAGGCGCGCCGCCCCGTCCGAGACGATCTTTTCCCAGTACCGTTCCGACCCATCCGCATGCACATTGACGATGCGCGGCGTCTCGTCGTCGAACGACACCGCATAACGGAAGCCCTCACCCGGACGGAACTTGAGCGTCGGCGCCAGCGTCGCCTGCACCTTGACCTTGCCCGGTTCGAACAGCGTGACGTCGTACTCGAGGCGCATGCCGTCCTGCAGCGTGGCCGCGGGTGCCTCGGCCGGCAGCGTCGTCATGCCCGATAGCGTAAGGCCGTGGCCCGGTACGCGCAGCCATTCGCGCCCGTTAGGCGCCACCGCGCGCGCATGATGCTCGGCCTCGATCGCCACCACGCCGCCGCTCTCGACAAAACCGGTGGCGTTGCCCGCTGCTGCGCGCGCATCGGCATGGCGCAGCGGCAGTACCACGGTCGCCGACTGGCCGTCGGCCGCGGCCACCGTCACCTGCGCCTGGGTGGTCCCAGCCGGCACCCGTGCCCAGTCGACGCCGACCTCGATACGCGCCGACTGCTCGACCGCGCCGCCGGCCTGGCTCAGCTTCACCCATGGCTGGTCGGCACTGGCCGTATAACGCAGCGGCGCGCTGCCGCGGTTGAACACTTCTATATAGGGGAATGTCGCTGCGAACGGATCCAGCGCCGGCAGACGCAGGTTACCGGCAGCCGGCCAGGCTGCCGCATTGCCCTCGACCGCCACGCCCAGCGCCGGCTGCGCCGCGGACGCCGCCGCAATCTCGCGCACCACCGGCATGATGTTGGTCGCGGGGTCCTTCCAACTGGTATAGCCGATGTGGGTCTGCGACATCATGTGGTTCCACTTGCCGCCGGCGACATCCTGCTGGTACCGGCGCGCCAGCTCGGCATCGCGCGCGAACAGGTCGCGGGCGCGCGCCGCCAGCGCATTGGTGTCCGCGCGGCCCTGGTCGGCATGCAGGCGGTTCAGCTGCACCGTCGCATACAGTGCGTTGATGTTGGCCGAGGCTTCCACCGGGTACTGCACCAGCTGGAAGAAGGCGTCGCGCTTCTCGGCCGGCAGTGCCGCGGCGAGCTTGCGCGCGCGCTCGGCCAGCGCATTCCAGTCGGCCACCACGCGCTCGGACTCGCGGTAGTGGAGCGCGCTGAAAGTCTCCGGCGCCAGCTGCTCGGGCCTGCGGCGGCCGTTGAAGCGGGCGTAGCCCTCGACCAGCGCGGCGGCCTCGCCGGCGTGTTCGGCGCCGAATTCGCGCGTGGCCCACAGCGGCAGGTAGTCGGGCAGGCGCGCCGCCGGCCAGGCCGCCGGGTTCCAGGCATAGTTCAGGAAGAACTCAGTCGGCACTTCCATCGGCTTCAGGTCGCCGACGTTGACGATCCACAGCCGGTCGGCGCCGTAGCGCCAGGCCTGGTGCATCTGCTCCCACACTTTCGGCAGCGGCGTCACGTTGATCCATTTATACGAGCGCGGGCCGCCGACGTAGTCGAAGTGGTAGTAGATGCCGGCGCCGCCGCTGCGCTTGCGCTCCTCCGGGGTCGGCAGGCGCCGGATGTTGCCCCAGTTGTCGTCGCACCAGAGCAGGGTCACGTCGTCCGGCACGCGCATGCCCTTTTCGTAGTAGTCCTGGACTTCCTTGTACAGTGCCCACAGCTGCGGCGTCTCCGCCAGCGGCTTCCCGGTCTGCTGCCGGATCAGCGCGCGCTGGTCGCCGACGATCTTCTGCAGCAGCGCTACGTTGGATTCTTCCGACATCGGCTCGTCGCCGTCGCCGCGCATGCCGAGCGTGATGACCTTGTCGAAGCCGGCGCTGCGCGCCAGCCCTTTCTGCCAGAAGTCGCGCAGCACGCTCTCGTTGCGCTTGTAGTCCCAGGGGCCCTTGCCGTATTTCGCCCATTCGGCGTGGGCGCGCATCATCGGTTCGTGGTGCGAGGTGCCGATCACGATGCCCATGTCGTCGGCCAGGCGGCCGTTTTCGGCGTCGTCGTCGTAGAAGGCGTTGCCCCACATCGCCGGCCAGATGTAGTTGGCGCGCATGCGCAGCAGCAGTTCGAAGACTTTTTCGTAGAAGCGGTGGTTGAAGCCGCCGAACTTTTCCTTGGCCCAGCCGGACAACGCCGGCGCCTCGTCGTTCAGGAAGATGCCGCGGTAGCGCACCACCGGCGCATCCTGGACCCGGGTGCCGTCCGGGATCACCAGCGTGGGATGGCGCTGCACCGGCACGTCGGCCCACCAGTGCCAGGGCGAGACCCCGATCTGCTCGGACACCGTGTACAGGCCGAAGATGGTGCCGCGCTTGTCGCTGCCGGCGATCACCAGTGCGCGCGCCACGCCGGGCAGCGGGTTGCGCACGGTCTGGATCAGGTAGCCTTCCCATTTGCCGCGCAGGGACTTTGTATCGATGCGCCCTTCGCGCGCGAGGCGGTCGACCAGTGCGCTCTTGCCGAGCGTGCCGACGATGACCAGGTCACCGCCATCCTTGCGCGCCGATGGCGCCTGCAGCAGTGCCGGCCGGGTACCGCCGACGCGGGCGATATCGACCTGCAGGTCGGCCGCGGCGCGGCGCACGCCCGGGAACTCGTCCGGGTCCAGCAGCAGGCGTACCGGGGCGCGGCCGCCGGCCAGCGCCACGCCGGCCTGGCCGCTGTCGAAGCGCACGAACTGGCGCTCGCCCAGCGCCCAGGCCGGCTGCATGACGCCGAGGCTGCCGGCAGCGAATACGGCCAGGGTGGCCGCCAGCGAGGCGCGCTTGCACAGGCCCGCGATCGGGGGATGTCTCATCTCGTCTCCGTGCCCTCTGCGGGGCATCGAGGGGCTGACAAAGCCACTCGTGTTTATATTAGTAGTGGGCGTAACGGCAGGACTGCAGCTGTGCCAGCGGCACCGCGTCCGCCATCGCCTTGTAGCCGGCCATGTTCGGATGCAGTCCATCGTTGTCGTAGGTTTTCAGCAGCGCGTCCGGACGCGCCGGATCGCGCAGCGCGGCGTCGAAGTCGACCACGCCGTCGAACACGCCCGATTCGCGGATCCAGCGGTTGTAGGCCAGCCGGTCCCCCTCGTTGTCCGCCCCCGGCTTGTAATAGCCGCTGGCGCCGTAGGGCGAGATGGTCGCCCCGATCACGCACACCCCGGCAAGGTGGGCGCGCGCGACCAGCTGGCGGTGGGCCTGCATCATGTCGTCGAGCAGGCGCGCACGCGCCGCCGCGCTGTCCTCGTTACTGCGGTGCTGGGTGCCGAAGTCGTTCACGCCGATCATCACGATCGCATGGCTGACGCCGGGCCGGGCCAGCACGTCGCGTTCGAAGCGCGCCACCAGGTTCGGCCCGAGACCGTCGCGCAGCAGGCGGCCGCCGCCGATGCCGGCATTGATCACGCCGACATCGCCGGCGCCGGCCGCGCGCAGGCGCGTGGCCAGGTGGTCGGTCCAGCGACCGTAGGTGTCGGGCTCGACGCCGTAGCCGTCGGTGATCGAGTCGCCGATCGCCACCACCGCGTGCGCGCCGGGCGCCGCCAGCACCTCGACGCCGCTCAGCTGGTACCAGCGGGTGAGCTTGTCGGCACCGCTCCACGCCGCGTCCAGCACGCGGTTGCCGCGCGCGAGGTAGTTGGTGGCGCGCGCCCCCGGATGGCCGGTCTGGCGCGCCGGCGCCGCGGCGAAATGCAGCGACACCGCCAGGTCGGCGCCGGCCGCGTGCGCCAGCTCGACCGGATCGCTCAGGTACTCGGCACCGGCCGGGATCGTGACCGCGGTATTGCCGCCGAAGCGCAGGGGCTGCAGCCCGCTGGCACCGGCCTGCCCCGGCCCCGTGGACAGGCCGATGCTGGCAGCGTCGATCGCCAGCGCGTCGGTACCGAAGGCATTGCTGAGGCGAACCCGCAGCTGGCGGCCCTTGATCGACACCCGCACCACCTGGCGCAGCGTGGCGTCGCGCAGCTGTTCCGGCGCGAGCGCATTCTGGCCCTCGGGGACCATCTGGGCGCTGCCCCAGGCCGCGACCCAATGCTCGCTGCGCGCGGCGCCGTCAAGGGGAATGGCGCCGGGCGCAGTACAGCCGGCAAGCAGCGCCACCAGGACAGCGGCGGCCAGGCAAGATTGACGCGACATCGGATTTCCTTCACACTGGAATTAATGTTTGCGCAATCATTCTAGATGAGATAACAGTCACGGGCAACGTAAAACAATGTCCGAACAATAAGGAGACGCCATGACCCCGATTCAGCGCGCCGCCACGCCGGTCGTCACCGCCATGCAGGTGATTCCGGTGGCCGGCCACGACAGCATGCTGCTCAATCTGTGCGGCGCGCATGCGCCCTGGTTCACCCGCATCGTGGTGCTGCTGAAGGACAGCGACGGCCGTACCGGCATCGGCGAAGTGCCGGGGTCGAACGGTATCCTGCAGGCGTTGCAGCGGCTGCAGCCGCTCGTGATCGGGACCGAGCTGGCGCGCCACAACCGCACGCTGGGCGCACTGCGCGCCGCCATCGCCGGCACCAGCCACCAGGTGACGTCGAGCGCCGAAGCGGCGGTGATGCTGCAACCGCACGAGATCAACCTGCGCCTGGAAAACGTGATCACCGCGGTCGAAGCAGCGCTGCTCGACCTGTTTGGCCAGTTCCTCGGCGTGCCGGTGTGCGAGCTGCTCGGCGCCGGCCGCCAGCGCGATGCCGTGCCGATGCTGGCCTACCTGTTTTACATCGGCGACCGGGCGCGTACCGACCTGCCCTACCTGGGCGGCGGCGGCGCCCATGACTGGTACCGCCGGCGCACCGAGGAAGCCCTGACGCCGGAGGCGATCGCCGACCTGGCCGCGGCCAGCGTCGACAAATACGGCTTCCGCGACTTCAAGCTGAAAGGCGGCGTGATGCGCCCGGAACACGAGATCGAGGCCGTGGCCGCGATCAAGCGCCGCTTTCCGGCCTCGCGCGCGACGCTCGACCCGAACGGCGCCTGGTCGCTCGAGGAGGCGATCCGCGCCTGCCGCGGCCAGGGCCACATCCTGGCGTATGCCGAAGACCCCTGCGGTCCGGAGGGCGGCTATTCGGGCCGCGAGATCATGGCCGAGTTCAAGCGCGCCACCGGCATCCGGACCGCCACCAACATGGTCGCCACCGACTGGCGCCAGATGGCCCATTCGCACCTGCTGGGCGCGGTCGACATCCCGCTGGCCGATCCGCATTTCTGGACCATGCAGGGATCGGTACGCCTGGCGCAGCTGTGTGACGATTGGGGCCTGACCTGGGGTTCGCACTCGAACAACCACTTCGACGTGTCGCTGGCGATGTTCACCCACGTCGCCGCGGCGGCGCCGGGGACCATCACCGCCATCGACACCCACTGGATCTGGCAGGAAGGCCAGGAGCGCCTGACGAAGGAACCGCTGCAGATCGTAGGTGGGCAGGTCAAGGTGCCGGACGCGCCGGGGCTCGGCATCGAGCCGGACATGGACCGCATCCTGCAGGCGCACGAGCTGTATAAACGGGTGGCCGGCGGCGCGCGTGACGATGCGCTGGCGATGCGCTACCTGGTGCCCGGGTGGCGCTACGATCCGAAGCGGCCGAGCTATGCGCGTTGAGCGAAAAACCGTCGCCCCTGCGAAGGCAGGGGCCCAAGTTGCTCGCGGTTCGATATCGCTGGAGAACTTGGACCCCTGCCTGCGCAGGGGCGACGTTTACTAGGCGCGGGCCAGAATTAAAGGACCATGTCTTACTGCTTGAGAATGGTCCGCAGCGTGCGCGACAGATCCTCCGCCGAGAACTTGGCCACATACGCATCCGCACGCACCTTGCGCACATGCTCTTCGTTCGTGTTCCCCGACAGCGACGAGTGGATCACCACCGGCAGGTTGCCGAAGCGCGAACTCGACTTGATGTTGCGGGTCAGCGTGAAGCCGTCCATCTCCGGCATCTCGAGGTCGGTCAGCACCAGCGCGACCTTGTCGTAGACGCTCTTGCCTTCGGCTTCGGCGCTGCCGGCGATGGTGTTCAGCTGGTCCCAGGCTTCCTTGCCGCTCTTGGCCATGAAGAACGGCAGGCCCATCGCGTCCAGGCCCTGTTCGATCAGGGCGCGCGCGACCACCGAGTCGTCGGCGGCCAGGATGATGGTGCCCGGCTTGAGCTGCATCTTGGCGCCGACCGCATGTTCCATGTTGCCCGGGGTGTCGTCCGGGTTCATGTTGCGCAGGATGGTCTCGACGTCGAGCACCTGGGCCAGGCGCACAGGATGGCCATCCTGTGCCTCCAGGCGCGCGATGCTGGTCACCATGCCGCTGGCGGCGCTGCGCTCGGCCGACATCACCTGGCTCCAGTCCAGGCGCACGATCTCTTCCACGCTCTCGACCGCGAAGGCCTGGGTGGTGCGCGCGAATTCGGTCACCAGCATGATGTTCAGGCCGGTCACCGGCTTGACGCCGGCGATCGACGGCAGGTCCAGCACCTGGATGATCTGGCCGCGCAGGTTGACGACGCCGAGGACGTGCTCCGGCGCGCCGGCCACCTTGGTGATCGACGGCATCGCTACGATCTCGCGGATCTTGAATACGTTGATGCCGAACAGCTCGCTATGCTCGCCCTGGGCGTCGCCGCCGAGGCGGAACAATAGCAGTTCGAATTTATTGGTGCCGGTAAGGTTACTGCGCTCGTCGACTTCTTGCTGAACCGTTTTCATGTCTCATCCTGAAAGAATAATTCCCACTGGGAATCATTTTAGACAGGATTCAATGCTTCAGGTAAATATCACCCTAAATTCAGCAAATTCCGACAAGTTTCCGTTGCAAATATGCAGCTATTGCCGGATCTGCTGGAACATCAGCCCGTGATCGACAGCGCCAGCGTTTCCTTGACCTCTTCCATCACCACATAACTCTTCGATTGGCCGGCGTCGGCGACGTGCAGGATCTGGCCAAGCAGCCGCCGGTATTCCGACATTTCCGCTATCCTGGCCTTGATCAGGTAATCGAAATCGCCCGACACGAGGTGGCATTCCATGACCTCGGGAATGGCCAGGATGGCGCGCCGGAAGCGCTCGAAGGCCTTTTCGGATTTCTGGTGCAGCGTGATCTCGACGAACACCAGCACCTGCATGCCGAGCGCCTGCGGATTCACGCGCGCGTGGTAGCCGGCGATCACGCCGTCGCGTTCCATGCGCTTGACCCGTTCGATGCACGGCGTCAGCGACAGGCCGACCCGCTCGGCCAGGTCTTTCATGATGATCCGCGCGTCATCCTGCAGGATGGACAGGATGTGCAGGTCGATACGGTCCAGCACCCGGGTCGATTCTTTTTGTACGCGCATAAGGTTCAGCTTAGAAACGATCACTAAATAATCATCGAAGAACGGAAACAAATCTTGCTCCCATCCAGCTAGGATAGCAATATTTCCCATTCCTGCACCATAAACAGAGAAAACTATGCGAGTAATCGTCCTTGGCAGCGGCGTGGTCGGCGTATCGACCGCCTATTACCTGGCGAAGGCCGGCCATGAAGTCACCGTGGTCGACCGCCAGCCGGGTCCCGCCCTCGAGACCAGCTTTGCCAATGCCGGCCAGATTTCGCCCGGCTATGCATCGCCGTGGGCGGCCCCCGGCGTCCCGCTGAAAGCCTTCAAATGGCTGTTCCAGCGCCACGCCCCGCTGGCGATCCGCCCGGACGGCACCCTGTTCCAGCTCGAATGGATGTGGGAGATGTACCGCAACTGTTCCGCCGAGCGCTACGCCGTCAACAAGGAACGCATGGTGCGCCTGGCGGAATACAGCCGCGATTGCATTCGCGCGCTGCGCCAGGAAACCGGTATCCAATACGAAGGCCGCCAGCAAGGCACGCTGCAGCTGTTCCGCACCCAGGCCCAGTTCGACGGCGCCGCCAAGGACATCGAGGTGCTGCAGCAGGCCGGCGTGCCCTATGAAGTCCTGACCAGCGCCGAACTGGCCAGGGCCGAGCCGGCGCTGGCCGACGTGCGCGACAAGCTGGTTGGCGGCCTGCGCCTGCCCAACGACGAAACCGGCGACTGTCAGCTGTTCACCAGCCGCCTGGCCGTGATGGCCAAGGCACTCGGCGTGCGCTTCGAGTTCGACACGGCGATCGACGCCCTCGACATTGCCGGCGACCAGATCACCGGCGTGCGCACTTCAAAAGGTGGCGTCAAGGGCACCTTGAGCGCCGACCGCTACGTGCTGGCGCTGGGCAGCTACTCGCGCTTCCTGCTGGGCGACCGCTTCAAGGTGCCGGTGTATCCGCTCAAGGGCTACTCGCTGACCGTGCCGATCACCAATGGGGATAAAGCGCCGCTGTCGACCATCCTCGACGAGACCTACAAGATCGCGATCACCCGCTTCGACGACCGCATCCGCGTCGGTGGCATGGCGGAAATCGCCGGCTACAGCCAGGCGCTCAACCCGGCCCGCCGCGAGACCCTGGAACTGGTCGTGCGCGACCTGTTCCCGCAGGGCGGCGACATCGCCAAGGCGAGCTTCTGGACCGGCCTGCGCCCGATGACCCCGGACTCGACCCCGATCGTCGGCGCCACCCCGCTGCGCAACCTGTTCCTGAACACCGGCCACGGTACCCTCGGCTGGACCATGGCCTGCGGCTCGGCCTGCGTGATCGCCGACCTGGTGTCCGGCCGCGCACCGGCCATCGATGCCGACGACCTGGCCGTGTTCCGCTACGCCGGCACCCGCGCCGCCCAGGAACGGTCGCAATTCGCCAAGGCATGAGCATGGGCACGATGGAGCATTACCTGCCGCCACCACCAGCGCCGGCGGTGCCGGTCGAACGGGCCGGCGCCCGCCTGACGGTCGACCTCGACGCCATCCGCGCCAACTATCGCCTGCTGCGCGAGCAGGCCGGCCCCGCCGCCTGTGCCGGCGTGATGAAGGCCGACGCCTATGGTCTCGGCATGGCCGTGGTGGCGCCGGCGCTGGTGCGCGAAGGCTGCCGCGTGTTCTTCACCGCCCACGTCGACGAAGGCATGCGCCTGCGCGCGCTGGTGCCACGCGACGCCACGATCTACGTGCTGCACGGCCCGCCGCCGGGCGCCACCCGCGCCTTCCTCGAGCATGACCTAGTGCCGGTGCTGAACGATCCGGCCCAGGTGGCCGACTGGCGCGCGGCTGCGCGCACGCTTGGGCGCGTGCTGCCGGCCGCGATCCAGTTCGACACCGGCATGTCGCGCATGGGCCTGGCGCCCGCCGACCTGCAGGCCCTGCTCGACGATCCGGCACAGCTGGACGGCATCCGCCCGGTACTGGCGATGAGCCACCTGGCCTGCGCCGACGAAGCGGCGCACCCGCTGAACGCGCTGCAGTGCGAGCGCTTCCGCGCCGGACTGGAACGGCTGCGCGCCCGCTTCCCCGGCCTGCCCGGCAGCCTGGCCAATTCCTCGGGCATCTTCCTGGGCGGCGCCTTCCACCACCAGCTGGCGCGCCCGGGCGCGGCGCTGTACGGCATCAACCCGCAGCCGGGCGCCGCCAATCCGCTGCGCCAGCCGGTAGCGCTGGCGGCTTGCATCGTCCAGACGCGCACCGTGCAGGCCGGGGATATCGTCGGCTACGGCGCCCACTTCACGGCGTCCGGACCGACCCGCATCGCCACCATCTCGATCGGGTATGCCGACGGCTGGCTGCGTTCGCTGTCCGGCCGCGGCCATGTGTTCATCGACGGCACCCGCGTGCCGGTGGTCGGCAACGTGTCGATGGACAGCATCACCCTCGACGTCAGCGGCTTCCCGGAAGCGCGCGTGGCGCCGGGCCAGCTAGTCGAGCTGCTTGGGGCGCACCAGCACGTGGACGACGTGGCGCGTGAAGCCGGCACCATCGGCTACGAAGTGCTGACGCGGCTCGGCAGCCGCTTCCACCGCAGCTATCTCGGCCTGGCCTGAACCTGGCGGTTACAATGCCGGCTTGATCTATTTGAATGACGAAAGACGATCCATGAAACGAACCGACCTGGCAAAACGCGATGCCGAACGAATCAAGAACGAGATGACTGCCAAGAATGCGGGCTTCGGCGCCAGCGGCGCCGTGCCCGACCGCCGCGAACAGCGCGAGCGCGACCGCGCCGCCGGCCTGGTGCCGTTTGCGGTGAAGCTGAACGGGGAACTGGTGAAGCAGCTGCAGGCGACCGCTCAGGAGCGCGGGGTCGAGTTGAACCAGCTGGTGGGCGAGTTGCTGCAGAAGGGCTTGGCGGACTGATCGACCCAGTCGCCCCCGCGAAGACGGGGGCGAGCTTGCCATAGGCTCAGGACTTCGCCTTCACCGGCGCCACCTGCGCAATCCGCACCGTATCGCCTTCCGCCAACCCATCCGGCGGGCTGTCGATGATCCGGTCCGAGCGCTCGACGCCGCCGGCCAGCTGCACCACGGTGCCCATGTCGCGGCCGATGGTGACCTTCTTGATGCGTACCTTGTTGGCTCCGTCCAGCGTTGCCACGCGCACCCCGTCCTTGCCCAGCATCAGCGCGCCCGGCGGCACGCTGACCGTACTGGCATCGAGCGGCAGGTCGAAGCGCAGGTTGGCGTAGGCGCCCGGCAGCAGTTCGCCCTTGCTGTTGTCGACCGCCAGCTGGACCAGCATGGTGCCGGAACCGGCGGCGATCGCCTGCGCGGTCGATTGCACGGTGGCGGTGTAGCTGGCGTCCGGGCGCTCGGGCACGCTCAGGGTGGCCTTGCTGCCCGGCTTGATCAGCGCCACCTGGCGCTGCGGCACGTTCACGTACACGCGCAGCTTGCGGATGTCGGACACCACGAACAGTTCGCTGCCGCTGGCGCCGCCGACGTTGACCAGCGCACCGACGTCGGTGTTGCGCGCCGTGACCACGCCGTCGAAGGGCGCGACCAGCTTGGTGTAGGTTTTCAGCGCCTGCTGGCGCGAGACGCTGGCCTGCAGCGCCTGCACGGTCGACTGGCGCGACATGAAGTCGTTCTGCTTTTCGTCGGCTTCCTGCTTCGACACCGCGTTCTGGCCGACCAGCGACTGCCAGCGCTTGGCGGTGCTGTCGGCCAGGCTCAAGCCGGTGCGGGCGACCGCCAGCTGGGCCTGGGCCTGGCGCAGGTCCTGGTCGAGGTCGGGGGTGTCGATCTGGGCCAGCACCTGGCCGGCCTTCACCGACGTGCCGATGTCGACGTTCCAGCGCGCCAGGTAGCCGCTGACGCGGGCATAGATCGGCGCGCGCGCCCGGGCTTCGATGCGGGCCGGCAGTTCAAGATCCGAGGCCGGAATGTCCTTCAGCGACACCAGGCTTACGGTCGGCACCGAGCGCTCGGCCGCGCCGGCCTGGAGTTGCTCGCCCTGGTTGTGGCGGGTGACGAGGCCGCCGGCGACCACGCCCCCGGCGACCAGGATGGCGATGGCGGCGAACAGCGCCGGACGGGCGCGCGAGGGTTTAGTTGACATGAGCGGAGACTCCAGAAGGTGACGGGCCAAATTCGGGGCTGAATGCGGCGCCCGATTCGGTGGATACGCCTGCGTCGGTGGCGCTGCGCTGGCGGCGGCCGTGGACCAGGCTGAAGACGACGGGGACGAACACCAGCGTCGCGAACGTCGAGAACACCAGGCCGCCGATCACGGCGCGGCCCAGCGGGGCGTTCTGCTCGCCGCCCTCGCCCAGACCCAGCGCCATCGGCAGCATGCCGATGATCATGGCCAGCGCGGTCATCAGGACCGGGCGGAAGCGCACGAAGCCGGCTTCCAGCGCGGCCGCGGCGGCGTCGCCCAATTCCAGCAGGCGCTCGCGGGCAAAGCTGATGACGAGGACACTGTTGGCGGTGGCCACGCCCATGCACATGATGGCGCCGGTCAGCGCCGGGACCGACAAGGTGGTGTGGGTGGCGAACAGCATCCAGACGATGCCGGCCAGCGCGGCCGGCAGCGCGGCCACGATGACCGCCGGGTCGGTCCAGGACTGGAAGTTCACCACGATCAGGAGGTAGATCAGGCCGATCGCGCCCAGCAGGCCGAACAGCAGGCCCGAGAAGGCCCGTTCCATGGTGCGCACCTGGCCCAGCATCTCGACCGTGCCGCCCTTGGGCAGGTCGGCCTGGGTGTCCGCCAGCACTTTGCGGATATCGGCGGCGACGCTGCCGAGGTCGCGGTCCTGGGTGGTGGCGTGGATCTGCACCATCGGCGCCACGTTGTACTGGCTGACCAGCGCGCTGCCGCTCGAGCGGGTGAAGCGGGCGATGCCGCCCAGCGTGGCCGTCCCCGCCGAGCTGCCGTTACCGACCGGCAGGGCCGACAGCGCCGACAGCGAGTCGATGTCGCTCTGCGGCGTCTGCATCACGATCGGATACGTCACGCCGGTGGCCGGGTTCAGCCAGTAGGTCGGCGCTACCTGGCTGGAGCCGGCCAGGTTGACCACCATGCTGTTGGTGACGTCGCGCGTGGTCAGGCCGAGCAGTTGCGACTGGGTGCGGTCGATGTCGACGTTGAAGGTCGGCGCCCGGTTCGACTGCTGGATGCGGGCATCGGCCACGCCGGGAATCGCACGGATGCGCTTCAGCAGCTGCTGGGCGTAGCGGTAGTCGCCGTCGAGGTCGCGTCCGCGCACCTGCACGTCGATCGGCGCGGGCGAACCGAAGTTCAGGATCTGGCTGACGATGTCGGCCGGCGGGAACGAGAAGGTCGTGTCCGGGAATGCGCGCGGCAGCACCTCGCGCAGCTTGCGCACGTACTCCGCGGTCGGGGCGTGCTCTTCGCCGAGGGCGATCTGGAAGTCGCCGTCCTGGGTACCCATGACGCCGGTATTGTTGTAGGTGACGTTGATCGACGACGCCGGCATACCGATGTTGTCGACCATGGTCGCGATCTCGCGGTTCGGGATCACGCGCCGGATCGCCGCTTCGATCCTGGCGAAACGCGCCGCGGTTTCCTCGATGCGGGTGCCGACCGGCACGCGCGCGTGGATCAGCACCTGGCCGGAATCGACCGCCGGGAAGAAGTTACTGCCCAGGAAAGGCACCAGCGCAAACGACGCCAGCACCACCACGAAAAAGCCGATCAGGAAGGGGGTGCGGCGCTTGATCGCGCCATCCAGCATGACGTGGTAGCGCGCGCGGATGCCTTCGAAGCGCGCCTCGAAGCCGCGCTGGAACCGGGCCAGCGGGTTGGTCGGGGCGTGATGGTGCTCGTCGCTCGGGTTATGCGCGCGCAGCAGCCAGTTGGCCATGGTCGGCACCAGGGTACGCGACAGGATGAACGAGCACACCAGCGCGAACACCACCGCCTTGGCCATCGGCACGAACAGGAAGCCGGCCACGCCTTCGAGGAAGAACATCGGAATGAACACGATGCAGATGCACAGCAGCGAGACCAGCGCCGGCGCCACGATCTGCTGGGCGCCGTCGAGGATGGCCGGCTCCACCGCCTTGCCCTGCTCCAGGTGCCAGTTGATGTTTTCGATGGTGACGGTGGCGTCGTCGACCAGGATGCCGACCGCGAGCGCCAGGCCGCCGAGCGTCATCAGGTTCAGGGTTTCGCCGGTCGCGGCCAGCGCGATGATGGAACCGAGGATCGACAGCGGGATCGAGACCGCGATGATCACGGTGGAACGCCAGCTGCCGAGGAACAGCAGGATCATGATACTGGTGAGCAGCGCGGCAATCGCACCCTCGGTCGCCACGCCCTTGACGGCGGCGCGCACGAATACCGACTGGTCGTTGATGGCCACGACGTTCAGGGCGTCCGGCAGGCCGGCCTTCATCGCGGCCAGCTTGGCGCGCACGCCGTCGACGATGGCTAGCGTGGAAGCCGATCCGTTCTTCAGCACCGACATCAGCACCGAGCGGCCGCCGTCCACGTGCACGACGTTGGTTTGCGGCGCATTGCCGTCGTGGACGTTGGCGACGTCCTGCATCAGGATAGTCGTCCCGTTCACAACCTTGATCGGCAGGCGGTTCAAGTCGTCGATGGCGGACGGCGCGCTGTTCAGCTGGATCGTGTATTCGAGTTCGCCGATCTTCTGGGTGCCGACCGGGGTCAGGATGTTCTGGCTTGCTAACGCATTCGCGATGTCCTGGGCCGACAGGCCGCGCGCCTGCAGCGCGTCCGGCTTGACGTCGATCTGCACCTGGCGCTGCTTGCCGCCGTACGGCAGCGGGATCGCGGCGCCCGGCACCGTCACCAGCGGCGTGCGCACGGTGTTCAAGCCGAGGTCGAACAGCTGCTGTTCGGACAGGCCCTTGCCGGACAGCGCCACCTGCAGGATCGGCACCGTGGCCGCGTTGTAGTTGATGACCAGCGGCGGCGTGACGCCGGCCGGCATCTGCTTGACCACCGCCTGGGCGATCGCGGTCACCTGGGCATTGGCCACGGCGATGTCGACGCCCGGCTGGAAGAAGATCTTCACCACGCTGACGCCGGGATAGGTGTTGGCCTCGATGTGCTCGATGTCGTTGACGGTGGTCGTCAGGCTGCGCTGGAACAGCGTCGAGATGCGGCCGGCCATCTGGTCGGGCGGCAGGCCGGTGTATTGCCAGGCCACCGCGATCACCGGCATTTTGATTTCGGGGAAGATGTCGGTCGGTGTGCGCATGGCGGCGAGCGGCCCGAGGATGAGCAGCACCAGCGCCAGCACGACGAAGGTATACGGTCGCCGCAAGGCGATGCGAACCAGGTTAAGCAGCATGTATTGACTCCAATGAAGCGCGCGGCAACGCGTCGTGCAATGTCCCGTAAGTACCGAACACCCAGCCGATCGTCACCGCGCCAACCCGTTAATATGGGCCAAAAATGCTTCGCTGCCTAGATCATTAGCCGGCTAACGAGTGCTTGATTTGTATAGGAATGTATATAGGCGGCATTTCTTGCACCAGCATGGTGCAATGCAACATTCGATTCAGAACAAGGCGCCCTGCGGGCTGGTCAAGCGCGTAAAGCTGTCGCCGATGACGGGCAGGATGCCGTCGGCCACCGGTTCCAACTGCTTGCCCAGGTAATGCTCGTAGTCGATCGGGGCCGCCTTGCCCGCCTCGACGCTCTCCATCGGCTCCGGGCCGGCGGTCGTCATCAGGTAGCGGATCCAGCCGCCGTTGCGGTATTGCGGGCCGCGTCCCTGGGCGGTGTGGAAGTCGTCGGCCAGGCGCGCCGCGCGTACGTGCGAAGGCACGTTGCGCTCGTATTCGTGCAGCGGGCGGCGCAGGCGCTTGCGGTAGACCAGCAGCTCGTCGAACTCGCCGGCCAGGGTGCGTGCCACGTAGTCGCGGACGTAATCTTCGTAGGGCTGGCGCCGGAAGATGCGCTCGTACAGGCCCTGCTGGAATTGCTGGGCCAGCGGGGTCCAGTCGGTACGTACGCTTTCCAGCCCCTTGTACACCACCTCTTCCCCGCCGTTCGCGCTACCGGCCAGGCCGGCATAGCGCTTCTTGCTGCCTTCGTCGGAGCCGCGCACGGTCGGCATCAGGAAACGCCGGAAGTGGGTGTCGACTTCGAGTTCGAGGGCGCTCTCCAGGCCCAGCGTTTGCTGCAGGTGCGTCTGCCACCAGCCGTTCACGTGCTCGACCAGTTCGCGTCCGATGCGCAGCGCGTCCGCATCGGGCCGGGCAGCGCCGAGCCAGACGAAGGTCGAATCGGTGTCGCCGTAGATCACCTGGTAGCCGCGTTCCTCGATCAGCTCGCGCGTGCGGTGCATGATCTCGTGGCCGCGCATCGTGATCGACGAGGCCAGGCGGTCGTCGAAGAAGCGGCAGGCCGGGGTGCCGAGCACGCCGTACATGGCGTTCATGATGATCTTCAAAGCCTGCGACAGCGGCTGGTTGCCGGCGCGCTTGGCCGCTTCCCTGCCCTCCCACACGCGGGTGACGATGCCGGGCAGGCAGTGCCTGGTGCGCGAGAAGCGCGCGCCGCGGAAGCCCGGCACCGTCTGTTCCGCCGGCGCTTCCAGTCCGGCCACCAGCCCGACCGGATCGATCAGGAAGGTGCGGATGATCGACGGGTACAGGCTTTTATAGTCCAGCACCAGCACCGAATCGTACAGGCCCGAGCGCGAATCCATCACGAAGCCGCCCGGGCTGTCGGCCGCCGGCACGTCGCCGATGTTGGGCGCGACCCGGCCCTGGCGGTGCATCAGGGGTATATAGGAATGCTCGAACGCCGCCACCGAGCCGCCGCTGCGGTCGGCCGCCAGCCCGGTCACGCTGGCACGCTCCAGCAGGAAGGCCATCAGGCCGGTCTTGTCGAAGATGCGCGTGACCAGTTCGCAGTCCTTCAGGTTGTAGCGTGCCAGCGCCGGCTTGTCCTGGGCGAACATGCGGTCGATCGAGGCCATGCGGTCGTAGGGGTTGTCGATCGACTTGCCTTCGCCGAGCAGGCTTTGCGCCACGTGCTCCAGGCTGAACGAGGGAAAACTCCAGGTGGCCGAACGCAGCGCCTCGATGCCGTCGATGACCAGGCGGCCCGGCAAGCCCCAGAAATAACGGGCCTCGCGCTCGCCGCTGGTGTTGGGATTGGTGCGCCACTCCATCGCCGCGCCGCCGCGGCCGATGCGCAGCGGATGGTTCAGGCGCAGCGCATGCTCGTGCAGCACGCGCAGGTCGAAGTTGATCACGCTCCAGCCGATGATGGCGTCGGGGTCGTGGCGCGTCATCCACTCCTCGAGCTTCGCCAGCAGCGCCAGGCGCGATTCGCAGTACTCGAGCTCGAAGTCGAGTCCGGCCGGATCGCCGTTCGGCGGCCCCAGCATGTACACGATGCGCTGGCCGCAGCCTTCGAGGCCGATCGAGCGCAACTCGCCCTGCATGGTGGTCTCGATGTCGAGCGAGACGGTGCGGATCGTCGGGCGGTAGGCGGGCGCCGGTTTCAGTTGCGCGCCTTCGAGCAGGCGTGGATTGCCGGGCGCCGGCGTGCCGGCAAACACGACCGGCGCGCTGATGAAGCGCTCCATCAGGAAGCGGTCGGTCGGGCGGATGTCGGCTTCGTAGATGTCGATGCCGTGCTCGCGCAGGCGCTTTTCCAGGCGCATCAGGTGGCGGTAATGGCGGCAGTACAGGCCCAGCACCGGCCGGTTGCGGAAATCGCACAGCGCCAGCGGCCGCAGCTCGACGCCGCGCTCGCGCTGCAGCAGGGTCCGCAGCAGCGCTTCCTGCTCGGCCGGTACGAAGGCGACGGCTTCCGCCGGCGGCAGGCGCAGGCAGTATGGGCCATCGTCGGTGGCCAGCCACAGCTCGACCTCGACGCCATCATCCACGTCGCGCCAATGGCGGGTGAGCAGGAAGCCCTGCTGTGGGGTGTCACTCATATGGTCAAGACATTCACACGGCCGCCGGCAAGGCGTCGAGCGCGTAACGCGCCAGCTCGGCCTCGGTAAAACCGGCAGCACGCCGTCCCTCGACGTTGAACGGCCCTTTCAGCACCGGCGCCTTGTACTGCACGGTGAGATCGTCATAGGTCGCCACCGGTTCCAGCCCGCGCTGGTCGCACAGGTAGAAGTACCAGCGGTTGCCGATCTCGACGTGGCCGACCTCGTCGCGCAGCAGCACGTCGAGGATGCGGGCCGCCGCTGCGTCGCCGGCCTGGGCCAGCTTGGCGCGCAGCGGCGGAATCGCATCGAGGCCGCGCGCCTCCATCGTGCGCGGCACCAGCGCCATGCGCGCAAGGACGTCGCCGCCGGTCTTGGCAACCATTTCCCACAGGCTGTCGTGCCCGGGAAAATCGCCGTAGGCATAGCCGAGCGTCTCCAGGTGGCTGGCCAACAGCTTGAAATGCAGCGCTTCCTCGCCGGCCACGCGCAGCCAGTCGAGGTAATACCCGTCCGGCATGCCCGCAAAGCGCCAGACCGCGTCCAGCGCCAGGTTCACCGCATTGAATTCGATGTGGGCCAGCGCGTGGACCAGCATGGCGCGTCCTTCCACGGTCGCCATCGAACGGCGGCCGACCAGGCGCGGCGGCACAAGCTCCGGCCGCGCCGGGCGGCCCGGAATGGCCGCCGGCTCGTCGAACACGGCGGCAGGGTCGACCGTGAGCGTGCCGGCACGGACAGCCTCGACCAGCGCCGCCACGCCGCCGGTCTTGGCAACGGGGTCCGGCTCGACCAGGCATTGCAGGGCGGATGCGCGGAGCTCATGTGCGGTGTCATGCGGGCGCGCCATGTCGGGAAATCCTTTTCGGAAAAAACGTCGAGTTTACCAAATCCGGCACCCATGCGTGCCCGGGCTGCCCCATGGACGGGTCAAATTGTTACAACTTCACGCTTGAAGCCGGTCGCTTCGGGGTCATCCCTATTACAGGAGGAACATAATATGAAAAGTGCACTGCTATTGGAATATGACGACGCTGCCCATCGGAAGACCGAAAGCCTGCTGAAGTCGCTCGGCTATCTCGTTGCGTCCGCCACGACGCCGCAGTCTGCACTGCAGACCTTGCAGGCCGTGCGCTTCGATGCAGTGTTGACCTGCACCGACTTCAACGCCGACGACCGCCGCTCGTTTACCGGCGAAGTGGCACGGCTGGCGCCGGGCGCGGTCATCGTGCTGATGCTCGACAGCGACGCCGGCGGCGCCGGCCATCACCAGCGGGCAGGGGCACTGCTGTTCAAGCCGGTCACGCTGAAGGGGCTGCGGCGGGTGCTCGATTTTGGCGTGGATGGGTTGGGCCAGCACCCGGTGTGGATGGCGCCGGACCAGGAACGGCGCGGCCCGCCGCGCCGGTCTGCGTTAGGGTTTAGCTGACGCCACCTTCGGCGGCGGCGGCGCGATGCGCACCACCGTGCCGCCTTGCGCCTCGTAGTCTTCCGACCCGGTGGCGCCGGCCACCTTGTAGCCCTTTGCCCGCAGCACGTCGCCGACCGCGCCGGCACGGTGAGCATGGTTCGACACCGTCAGGATCGCGCGCTCGCGCGGGATCCACGCCAGTTGCTTCTCCACGTCGGCGGCCTGGATATTCAGGTAGACCGGAAATCCTCCCTTGGCCACCAGTTCGTCCGGCCGGCGTACGTCCAGCACGGTCAGGTTTTCCGGATGCGCCAGCAAGGCGTCGACCTCGGCGCGCGTCAGCTGCTTGACCTGGTGTTTCCATTCCCGGGCGGCCGCTTGGCCCGATTGCTGGGCGGCGGCCGGCAGCGCCAAGGCCAGCGTGGCGGGTAGCAGCAGGGCGAGGTGTAAAAGACGGCGGTTCATGGTGTTCCTTTTCATCGTGGTGGAAATGCAGGCTTGCATGCAAGCGCCGTGCCACAGCGCGGTGCCCCGCGCATCGGCCGCGGCGGGCTGCTCGCTGTTGCGCAGCCAGCATGTCAGGCACGCCGCTGCTGCCGCGCCAGCAGCCTGGGCGGCGCGCCGGTTCACCTGCCCCCAGTGCGGCAAAGGCTGGCACATCGCTTGCTGAGCGTTCGTGGCCCACCACCCACAGGACTCCTGCCATGCCACCCGATATCAGCAAGCGTCTCGCCCGCCTGCCCCTGTTCTTCGCCCTCTTCCCCTTGGCGCCGGCCGTGGCGGCCGATCCGGTCGACCCGCCTGTCCCGGTCGCCGCGGCCGCCGACGGCGTCGCCCTCGAACAAGTCCGCGTCACCGCGCGCAACCGTGAGGAACTCGCCCAGGACGTCCCGGTACCCATTTCGGTCGTCAGCGGCAGGACACTGGAACGCGACGACGTGGTCGGCATTACCGGCCTGACGCAAAAGGTGCCCAGCCTCGGCGTCTTCGGCAGCAACCCGCGCCAGACCAGCATCTCGCTGCGCGGCATCGGCAAGAACACGGCCAACGACACCATGGAACCTTCGGTCGGCGTGATCGTCGACGGCGTCGCCAGCGCCTACGTCGGCCAGAACTGGACCGACTGGGTCGACCTGGACCGCATCGAAGTGATCCGCGGTCCGCAGGGCACGCTGCTCGGCAAGAACACCACGCTGGGCGTGATCAACGTGGTGACGAAGGCGCCCAGCTTTACCCCAGGCACCACCTATGAAGCCCGGGTGGGCAGCTACAATGCGCTGGAGGCCAAGGGCTCGAGCACCGGCCCGATCGTCGACGGCATGCTGGCCTGGCGCGGCTCGTTCTTCGTCACCAAACGCGACGGCGTGCTGAAGAATGCCTGGCAGAGCGGCCCCGAAACCTGGAACGAGACGCAGCGCGCCGGCGCGCGCCTGCAATTCCTGGCGCGCATCAGCCGCGACCTGGACGCGCGCTTCATTCTCGACCAGATCCAGTCGTCCGAGAACGGCAACAAGTCGCTGCTGCTGAACGACGGCCCGGCGAACTTTGCCGACGGTCCAGCGCGCACCCTTACCTTCGCCTCGCGCCTGGCCCGCAGCTACTTCAACAATGCCGACGGCACGCCCTACCGTCCGGTATTCGGCAACAACACCATCGAGGATGCCAAGGCGCGGCCGCAACGCACGAAGCAGAGCGGAATCTCGGCGCAGCTCGACTGGCGCCTGGGCGCCTACAGCCTGACCTCGATCACGGCCTGGCGCAACCAGCACTTCGACATCAAGAACGGCGGCGTGACCCGCTTCGACATCGGCGACGGCGGCCAGCAGCTGTGGAACAGCCAGTATTCACAGGAGCTGCGCATCAGCAACGATGTCGGCAGCGCGGTCGACTGGCAGGCCGGCATCTATGGCCTGAGGGCGCGCGTGTACAGCGACGATCCGACCGCCTACGGCGCCGACGCAGCCGCCTTCAATGCCAGCGCGGCCCAGTATGCGGCCCTCGCCGCGCCGCAATACCGCGGCTTGCTGCGCGCGGCCCAGGATGGCGTCTACCGCTCCTACGTGCTGGAGCCGAAGACCACCAGCGCCGCCATCTTCGGCCAGGCCAACTGGCATTTCTCGCCGACGGGCACGCTGACGCTGGGCCTGCGCGAGACGCACGAGCACAAGACCGGGCGCAACCGGCGCGAACTGGACCGCGCCGGCAGCCTCCTCACGGACACCCTCGGCAACGACAACGGCAGGTCGGCGCAATATGGCTTGAACCTGGCCAATGCGGCCGACCTGGCGGCCTGGAATGCAGCCAAGGCCCTGTACCTGAACGCCATCGGCGGCGCCGGCGCGGTCTACGGATGGAAGGAAGGCCAGGCCATCGACAGCAATTCGCTGTCCTGGCTGGCAAGCCCGAGCTGGCAGCTGGGCCGCGACACGATGGTGTACGCGTCGGCGGCCCAGGGCGAGAAGTCGGGCGCGGTGGAATTCGTCACGGCCGGCGGCGCCACACTGGGCACGCCGCAGAACGTGCGCCCGGAACAGGCACGCGACTACGAGTTGGGCATCAAGACCTTGCTGGCAAGCCGTTCGCTGATGCTCAACGCCAACCTGTACCAGACGCGCGTGACCGACTACCAGTCGAACCTGACGGTACCCGACGACACCCAGCCCGGCGGCACCCGCACCTACCTCGGCAACATCGCCGGGGTGCGCGCACGCGGCCTCGAACTCGAGCTGAATTATGCACCCAGCCGCGGCCTCAAGCTCAACCTGAACGCTTCCTACAACCGCGCGGTGTACCTGGACTTCAGCACGACCGCGCCGGACACCTCCACCACCCGCCTGGTGAACTATGCCGGCCGCCAGCTGCACGGGGCGCCGAAATTCATCGTCAACGCCGGCATCGACGGCAATCGCCTGGTCGGGCGCATCCTGCTGCGTGGCTGGCTCAACGACTCGTTCCGCTCCGGATCCTATCTTGCCGCCAGCCTGTCGCCCACCACCTGGCAACCGGCTTATTCGCTGGTCGAGGGCGGCGTATCGGCCGGCAGCGCCGACGGCAAGTACGAGCTTGCGCTGACCGGGCGCAACCTGCTGGACAAGGCCTACGTGACGGGCGCCGGCACCTTCAGCGGCTCGGGCGCGGTCACGGCCCAGCCGGGCTACGGTCGCACGCTGGCGCTGGTCTTCCGCGCGCATCTGTAGCGGATCGGGATGGGCAGGCATGATGCATAAGCACGACACCAGTCGGCCTGCCCCTGGCGTGTCCCCGGTCGCTCCCACCGGGCACTTCCCTCTGGAACGCTGCGCTGCAGCATAAAACGCATAAGCTAGCCAAAATTTAGTCGTTCAAAATATACAACGGTTTGCGTAGGCTGGGTTCGACCATATTAAAGAGGCAACCCATGAGCACACTCCTCACCCTGCCGAGCAACGTCGATTCGGCGTTGTCCATCCGCGCCAAGGCCCTGCTGTTCCACGACCCGCTGTCCGCCACCCTGCTCGAACACATTGAGCGCGTGGCGCGCAGCGACGCCACCGCGCTGATCGTCGGCGAGACCGGCACCGGCAAGGAACTGGTGGCACGCCACATCCATGCCACCAGTGGCCGGCGCGGCCCTTTTATCGCCGTGAATTGCGGCGCGTTCAGCGAGACCCTGATCGACGCCGAACTGTTCGGCCACGAAAGCGGCGCCTTTACCGGCGCCACCGGCGCGCGCGCGGGGTGGTTCGAGGCCGCCAACGGCGGCACCCTGTTCCTCGACGAGATCGGCGACCTGCCCAAGGCGCTGCAGGTCAAGCTGCTGCGCGTGCTGCAGGAACGCCAGGTGGTGCGCCTGGGCGCGCGCCGGCCGATTCCGCTGGACGTGCGGCTGGTCGCGGCCACCAACGTCAACCTGCAGAAGGCCGTGACCGCGGGCCACTTCCGCGCCGACCTGTACTACCGCCTGAGCGTGGCCCCGATCCACCTGCCCGCCCTGCACCGGCGTCCCGGCGACATCCTGCCGCTGGCCCAGCACTTCCTGCGGCGCTATGCGCAGTCGATGCAGGTCGCCCCGCCCAGCCTGGCGCCCGATGCCCGCGCGGCCCTGCTCGCCTACCCCTGGCCGGGCAATATCCGCGAGCTGGAAAACGTGATCCACTACGCACTGATCGTCTGCGCCGGCGGCCAGGTGCGGGCCGCCGATTTGAACCTGGCGGCGGCGGCGCCAGCGCCGGCGCCTGATGCCAAGCCAGGGCGTGGCGATGCGGCCGGCACGGCGGCGCGCCTGGAGACGCTGATCGAAGACCTGATGCAGGCCGGCACCCAGGAGCTGTACGCGAAAGTGGAAGAAGCGATGGTGCGCACGGCGTTTGCCTGGTGCGACCAGAACCAGGTGCAGACGGCGCGCGCGCTCGGCATCACGCGCAACGTCGTGCGTACCCAGCTCAAGCGTTTCGGGCTGATCGCGGCCGATGGTGACGCCGCGACGGGCGACGATGCACGGCACATGCCGGCGGACGTGGCCTGAACCTGCCGCGACCGTGAAACAGCGACGCCCCGTCACGCACGCGATGCGTCGGCCGGGCGCGACGGCGCTGCCGAGGTCTGCACGCCAGCTCCCGGACGATGGAGCTGGCACGCCGGAAAATCCTCGGCGCCGGCACGGTTTGCAGGGACGTACGGATGACGGAGCGACGGCCCTGCACGACATCGTACCGACGCTGTCGGCACGCACCGCCTGACTCCTACAGCGCTGCTGCGCACGCAGCAACCCGACCGCCGCCACTGCTGCAAAGGCAGCACCCGCGTTCCAAGTCTCTTCGAAAATCTCCTTATGAATCAATCAGCTGGCGCCGGGGCCATGCTGGCACGGCGCTTGCGCTTGTCATACCTGCGGCATCGACCGCACTCGAACATTCCCGGAGAAGCCATGAAACGAATCATCCACACGCGCCCGCGCACCCTGGCACTGGCGCTCGGCGCCGCCGCCAGCCTGAGCCTGCTGCTGGGCGCGCCCGCCGTCCAGGCCCATCACGCCTTTGCCGCCGAGTTCGATGCCAAGCAGCCGATCGAACTGCAGGGCGTCATCACCAAGGCCAAGTGGGTCAACCCTCACAGCTGGCTCTACCTCGACGTTACCGGCCCGGACGGCAAGGTGACCAACTGGGGCGTCGAATTCGGCGCGCCGAACTCGCTCGCCAACAAGGGCTTGTCCAAGTCCGACCTGAAAGTGGGCCAGCCGGTACACGTCAAGGGCTACCGCTCGAAGAACGGCGAGGCCTTCGGCTACAGCGTGTTCGTGACCCTGGCCGACGGCCGCACCTTCCAGACCGGCGGGGCGCAGGACGCGCCGACCGCGCCGGCACCCTGAGGCGCACGCATGAAACGACCTCACTCATTCCCGTTCGGCCGCATCGCCGCCGGCCTGCTCGCAGCCGGCGCGCTCGGACTGGCACACGTCCCGGCCGGCGCCGCACCCGCCGCCAAGCCAGCCAAGGCCGCGAAACCGGCGCGCCAGGATGCCATTCCGCGCGGTCCCGACGGCAGGCCGGACTTTTCGGGCATCTGGGAAGCGACCAGCAGCGCCGACTACGACCTCGAGCCGCACGCGGCGCGCAAGGATGCGCCGCCCGGCGCCGGCGTCATCGACGGCGACAGCATTCCCTACCTGCCGGCCGCGCTCGAACAGAAACGCAAGAACTTCGCCGCCCGCGAGAGCGCCGACCCGCGCGTCAAAGGCTGGACCCTGGGCGTGCCGCGCGGGATCTATTATCCGGAGCCCTTCCAGATCTTCCAGCGCGACCGCGACCTGACCCTGGTCCACCAGTTCGGCCACTCGGTGCGCACCATCCACAAGAACGGCACGCCGCACCCGGGCGGCGACCGCAACGAATTCTGGCTGGGCGACTCGCGCGCGCGCTGGGACGGCGACACGCTCGTCGTCGACGTCGCCGACTTCAACGACGAGACCTGGCTGGACCGCGCCGGCAACTTCCACAGCGAAGCGCTGCACGTGGTCGAGCGCTGGCGCTACCTGGATGCGAACACCATCGAATACCGCGCCACGCTGGAAGACCCGCAGGTATACAGCCGTCCGTGGAGCCTGTCCGTGCTGCTGCATCGCCACCGCGAAAAGAATTTCCAGCTGATCGAGGACTACCGCTTCACCACGGAATACGACCAGTTCTATCCGCCGCGGCCGCCCGCCAGCGGCGCCGCCGCCTCGCAAGGACAACCATGAACATCCGCATCATCCGGCCGCTGCCGCCCTTCGCGCTTCTGGCTTCGCTGCTCGCTGCGCTCCTTTGCGAAGCATCGGCCCAGGCGCAGGCCCCTGCCGCGCCGGGCGCCGCCAGGGCGCAGTTGCCGACCACCGAAAAGATCACCTTCGAACCCACCTACACCCAGATCGCGCAAGGCAAGTGGCTCGGGCCACGCCTGCCCGACGGCCAGCCGGACGTGCAGGGTCACTGGTCGAATACGGTCGCCAACCACAACAACTGGACCGACCCGCAGGGCGGTGTGCCGGGCGACCCGAATCCACCGCGCCGCACGCTGCCGCCGCGCGAGCAGCGCGCGCCCAGCCGCGTCACCGACCCGGCCGACGGCCAGGTCCCGTTCCAGCCATGGGCGCGCGCCGCCCAGCAGGACTTCCTGAAGCATTTCCACGACCCGACCGAGCCGCAATACATCGAACCGCTGGCGCGCTGCGCACCGGCAGGCGTGCCGAAGTCGTTCATCTGGCACGGCTACGAGATTCGCCAATACCCCAACTACGTGCTGTTCCTGTTCAATTCGGGCACTCGCATCATCCACCTCGACGGCAAACCTCACCTGCCCGCCAAAATCAAGCTGTGGAACGCCGATTCGCGCGGCCACTGGGAAGGCAATACGCTGGTGGTCGACGTCGCCAACAACAACGGCAAGGCGCTGTTCGGCCGCACCGGCGAATTCGCCAGCGAGAACGCCCACATCACCGAGCGCTATGTCTTCTCGAACGACGGCAGCCGCTACAACTATGTCGCCACCTTCGACGATCCGAGCGTCTATACCCGCCCATGGACCGCGACCATCCCGGCCAAGCGCCGCACCGACAAGGATGCGACCGATGGCTGGCACTACGAGGTGGCGCTGAACGTCGACGGCCAGGGCCGCCCGGTGATCGAGCGGGACGAACGCATCTGCACCGAAAACAACATCGGCTTCGGCCACGTGGCCGTGGCCAAGCCGGCCGCCAGACCCACACCATGAGGACCACCATGCGCATCGCTCCCCTTGCCCTGCTGGTGCTTGCGGTCCTGCCCGCCGCCGTGCCGGCCCAAACCCCGCCGGCCACACAGCCGGCACCGCCCCCGCCGCCTGCCGCGGGCCCGAGCCTGGCCGACGCCCTGCTGGCCGGCCAGGCAGCGATCGCCGCCTGCCGCGAGCGCCAGCAGACGGTCAGCGTGGCCGTGGTCGACTCGGCCGGCGTGCACAAGCTGCTGCTGGCCGCCGACGGCGCACACAGCCGCGGCGTGCAGTCCAGCACCGCCAAGGCCCTGACCTCGCTGGCCTTCAATGCCGCCAGCGGCAGCCTCGCCGAGCGTGCCGGCAAGGACGCGGCGCTGGCCGCCCGCCTGGCTGCGAATCCCGGCTACAACAGCCGCGCCGGCGGCCTGCCCATCGTCAAGGATGGCGTGCTGATCGGCGCGATCGGCGTCGGCGGCGCGCGCGGCAGCGAGAACGACGAAGCCTGCGCGCGCGCCGGCCTGGAACGCATCGGCGGGCGCACGGCAAGCCTGCAGCCCGCGCCGGGACCCGAGCGCGGCATCGACCGCATCGCGCGCGATCTTCCATGAACTTTTTGAAAGCGACTACCATGCCATTCCTACCCCGGCGGCGCCTGCTGCCCCTTCTGCTGGCTACTGCCTTCGGCCAGGCCCTGGCCCAGCAAGGCCCCAGCGGCAATCCGGCCGACGATGCAGCCGCGGCTGCTGCGGCAAGCGCACCCCAGATCGACAGCGTCGTCGTGCTCGGCTCCGCGCGCCGCGACGCCACGGTCCTCACCAGTTCGGCCCCGGTCGACGTGATCACCACCGCGCAGCTAAAGGAAACCGGGGCCGTGACGCTGAACCAGGCGCTGGCCCAATTGCACCCCTCGTTCAACTTCCCCCAGGGCCAGAATGCGGTCAAGGGCCAGGGCGTGCGCTCGGCCTCGCTGCGCGGCATCAGCCCGGCGTTCACGCTGGTGCTGGTCAACGGCAAGCGGCGCAACACCTCGAGCCAGCTGTCCGGCACCGACCCGTGGCCGGCCGCCACCGTGGTCGACCTGAACACCATCCCGGTGAGCGCCGTGGCGCGCATCGAGGTGCTGCGCGACGGCGCCGCCGCGCAGTACGGATCGGATGCGATCGCCGGCGTGATCAACATCGTGCTGCGCGAAAACAGTGCCGGTGGCGAGGCCAGCCTGCACCTCGGTGGCTACACCGACGGCGGCGGCCACACCACGGCCGCCAACGCCTGGAAAGGCCTGCGCCTGGGCGCGGACGGCTTCCTTACCCTGTCCGCCGAGCGCCTGAAGAACACCAACGTCGACCGCAGCGAAGCCGACTGGCGCCAGCTATTCCCGAACGGCGATGCGCGCAACGAGACCTTCGGCAAGAAGTATGGGCAGTGGGGCCAGGCCGAGCGCAGCAACTGGAGCGCGCTGGCCAACGCCGAGCTGCCGCTGAGCGGCGGCGTTACGGCCTACGGCTATGCCAACTATGCGGACAAGGAAAGCGCGAACTGGGTCAACCCGGAGCGGGTCGTCAAGGCCATCACCAGCAACCCGAGCGTGACCGACGGCACCCGGCTGGGCGAGAACGACGTGCTGGCCCTGTACCCGGACGGCTACCAGCCCTGGATGCGCTACCGCGCGCTCGACCTGGCCGCGGCCGGCGGACTGCGATTCGAGAACGAGGCGCTGGGCAAACTCGACGTCGGCCTGGCCTGGGGCAGCAACGAGACGAAGCGCGACACCTACAACACCGCCAACCCGGCCTACGGCGCCGCCAGTCCGACCCATTTCTACTTGGGCTCTTGGAAGAGCGACACCGCCAGCCTGACCGCGGACTGGGTCCGGAACATCGATGTCGCCGGCCTGGCCGAGCCGCTGGCCGTGACCGGCGGCCTGACCGCGCGCCACGAGCGCTGGCGCACCGGCGACCCAGGCGACCCGGCCGGCTACAGCGGCGGACCGCTGGCCGGCCAGACCGTCGGCTCGCTGTATCCCGGCACGCCGTATGCCGCCGACACCACGCGCATCCCGTCCAGCGGCTCCTCGACCTCGGGCCTGAAACCGCAGGATGCGACCGAGATCACCCGCAACGTGGCCGGCGCCTACCTCGGCGCCGACGCCCGCATTACGCCGAAGTGGCTGGTGGGTGCCACCGGCCGCTACGAGCACTATTCGGACTTCGGCGCCACCCGCAACTTCCGCGTCACCAGCCGCTACGACTTCGTGCCCTGGTTCGCGCTGCGCGGCACGGCCAGCTCCGGCTTCCACGCGCCCAGCCTGGCCGCCCTCGGCACCCAGGGCACGGGCACCACCAGCAACTGGTCGAACACCGGCACCGGCGTGCTGGCACCGGGCCAGACGCGCCAGTTCCGCCCGGCGGATCCGGCCGCCGCCGCCTTCGGCGCGAGGGCGCTGGAACCGGAACGCTCGCGCAACTTCTCGCTGGGCGCCGTGCTGCGCGACGACGACCTGGGCTCGCTCACGGTCGACGCCTATCGCCTGAAAGTGCGGGACGTGATCGTGTCCACGGAAACCCTGCAGGGCAATACCGTCACCGCGGCCTTCAATGCGGCCGGCCTGGCGGGCTTCACGCAAGCCTCGTACTACCTGAACGGCTGGGACTCGCGTACCGATGGCGTCGACGTGATCGGCAGGCGCCAGTTCCGTCTGGCGGGCGGCCAGCTCGAGCTGAGCGCGGCGGCCAGCTTCCTGCGGACCGAAGTCAGCGACGTTCGCCGTTTCGTCACGATCGGCGGTACGCAACTGCTGGCGATCGGCAATGCCAAGGTACGCGACGCCGAAACCGGCACGCCCAAGAACAAGCTGGTGCTCGGTGCACGCTACGCCAGCGGCAACTGGACCTGGAACGGCGACGTCACGCGTTACGGCAAATACCGCTACAACGTCGGCGACGTGGCCGGTTCGGTGGCTGCCAACGGCAACACCGACCAGGAATTCTCGCCCGAGAGCTATGTCGATGCCTTCATCGGCTACAAGCTGGGCGAACGCTGGCGCCTGGACCTGAACGTGCAGAACCTGTTCAACCGCTATCCGGACAAGTACATCACGGCCAACCGCGCCAGCGGCATCAACCCCTACTCGTTCATCGCACCGAACGGGGCGTCGGGGCGCTTCGTGTACCTGGGGTTCTCCTACAAGCTGTAGCCGCAGCGGGGCGGCGCCGGGCATGCTAGCATGCGCCTCCATGGATGCCACCCACCCCACTTCCTTCGACGCCATCGTAGTCGGTACCGGCCCCGGCGGTGCCAGCGTCGCGCGCGAGCTGGCACGCGGCGGCGCACGCGTGCTGGTGCTCGAACAGGGCGACGCGGCAGCCACCGCGGGCACCCTCGGCCAGATGGCGGCGCGCGCTGCCGTGCCCGGCAAGGGTGCCTTCCTGCACCGCGATTTGTCGCTGCTGGTGCGCGCCCTCACGCTTGGGGGCACATCGACCATCAACTTCGCCACCGCCGCGCCGCCGCCGGCCGCCATGTTCGCCGCCCACGGCATCGACCTGGCGCCGGCGCTGGCGGCGTGGCGTGCCGAGCTGCCACTGGCGCCGCTGCCCGACCGGCTGGTCGGTCCCATGGCGACCCGCATCATGACGGCCGCGCGTGAGGCGGGCCTTGATTGGCACAAGCTGGACAAGATGATCCGCCCCGCCGCCTGCCGCAGCGGCTGCTGGCGCTGCGTGTATGGCTGCCCGTTCGGCGCCAAGTGGACGGCGCGCGACCTGGTCGATGACGCGGTCGCCGCCGGGGCAACGCTGCTGGCCCGGGCACGCGCCACCCGTGTGCTGGTGCGTGACGGGCGTGCGCAGGGCGTCGAGGCTGTCGTGGACGGCACGCCGGTGACATATGCCGCGCCGCTGGTCGTTCTGGCCGCCGGCGGCATCGGCAGCCCGCGCCTGCTGCACGCGTCCGGCCTCGGCCCGGCCGGCGTGCCTTTCTTCAGCGACCCGGTCGTGGCCGTGATGGGCAGCGTCGACGATATCGAAGGCGGTGCCGAAGTGCCGATGGCGGCCGGCGCCAGCCACCATGCGGACGGCATCGCCTACGCCGACCTCACGCTGCCGCGCCCGATGTACCAGGCCTTTGCCTTCCAGGCCGGCCGCGTCGACCGCCTGTTCGCGCATGCGCACACGCTCACCGTCATGGTCAAGATCCGCGACGAATTCGGCGGACGCGTCGGTCCGCGCTGGGTCGACAAGACCTTGCAGCCGGCCGACCGCGCCCGCTTTGCGCGCGGCATCGGCATCGCGCGCGGCATCCTCGAGCACGCCGGCGCCCACCACATCTTTGCCAGTCACCATTTCGCCGCCCATCCCGGCGGCAGTGCCCGCATCGGCGAGCGCGTCGGCAGCGACCTGCAAACCGACACCCCTGGGTTGTACGTCTGCGACGCCGCGGTCATCCCGGAACCATGGGGCTTGCCGCCCACGCTGACCCTGCTCTGCCTGGGCCGCCGCCTCGGCTGGCAACTGGCGCGCCAGGGCTGATCTTCCTCCATTATCAAAAAATAAATGTTGCTCGGTTACGGTTTGGAACAAATCCGTATCGTGCGCGCCCCGAGACCGGGTTAATATTGACACATAAGCTTTATTTTTTGATAAATCAAGGAGCAAAACATGAACAAGACCACCATCCTGAACAAAGCCACCCTGTCGGGCCTGATGCTGGCCGTTGCCGTGCTGGCCACGGGTTGCCACAAAGCCGACAACACCAACGGCATGGGCCCGGCCCAGTCGGCCGGCAAGGCCGTCGATGACGCCGGCTCCAAGGTCGCCGCGGAAAGCCGCGAAGCAGCTGCCGACACCAAGGCCGCCGCCGACCATGCTGGCGACAAGATCGAGGCCGCTGCCGACCGTGCCGGCGACAAAGCCGATGCCGCCGCCGACCGTGCCGGCGAAAGCATGCGCAACGCCGGCGCCGAAGTGCGCCAGGGATCGAAGGAAGCTGCCGAAAACGTGAAGGAAGGTGCAAGCAAGGCCACCGATGCGACCGGCAAGGCCATCGAGCGTGCGGGCCAGAAGGTGCAGGACGCGGCCCACTGATCGGGCAAAGCATCGACAACACGCGTATGACACCAGTACGGCGAGTGGCAGACGTGTGATGTAGGACGGATGTAAGACGAATAGAAAAAGCCCGCCGGACTCGTCCGGCGGGCTTTTTCTATTCCTTGCGCAGCGGCGCCGGCCAGCGCGGCTGTTCGGCGTTCGGATACCAGTAGCGTAGATGGCAGGCTTCGCATGCGGCATCGATGCGTTCGCCGGCCGACAGCAGGCGCCGGGCATCGCGCGCGTCGATAGCGGCCAGCGCCTCCTGCCCCGCCGCGTGCAGGGCGAGCGCATGCGTCCGGAAGGCGCCGCGGTCGGCATCGATCGCCTGGCGCACCCCGCGCGCATCCAGCACGCCCGGCACGTGGGCATCCTCCAGCGCCGCATCCGCGTGGCTCACGGCCCGCCCCTCCACCAACAGCAGGTTGGCTCCCTCCGTCAATCTGACGGCATGGCCGCGCACCGACTGCCACTCCGCATCGGTGCGCGGCTGGTGTTCCTCGATCCCGTTTGGGCCGGTCTCGCTGCTGACCGATTCCCACACCGCGTCGGCCGACGGATCGACGATGGTCTGCATCAGTTCCTGGATCGTCGCGGTCGGCTGCAAGGCCGGCGCGGGCGGCGGCCGGAGGCCGGGCCGGCTGCAACCCGCCAGTAAGCACAGCGTTATCAGGCATAGTGTGCGCATCCGGGCCTCACACATAACCGATCGCACGGCCGCACAGGCCGACGCCGAACCACAGGCCGAGGACCAGCACGCCGCTGCCGCGTGCCAGGACCGCGCCAGGCGCCGGCTGGCGCACCACGTAGCGGTACAGCGTCAGCTGGGCCAGCAGCGCAAGTGCGAGCAATGCCATCTTGGGCTGGAACGCGCTATTGCCGTAATAGCGCACTGGACCCGACAGGAAGAGCACGGTGCCGGTCAGCAGCGTCAGCGCGAGGCCGCCCCACAGGAGCGGTGCAGCGGCGGCGGCAACCAGCCGCACCGGCTGGCGCCGCAGCCCAAGGCCCAGCAAGCGCAGACTGACCAGCAGCAGCGCTGCCAGGAACGACACGAGGCCGAGCACATGGGCGACTTCGGTGATTTCGATGACCAGGTGATTGGCGCCGCGCAGCACCAGGACCGGCGCGCTTTCCTGCAGACGGCCGAAGAATTCGATGGGAGTCATGGGAGCGATCAATAATAGGGGATGGAACGGCCGAACACGGTTGCCAGCGACCAGAACACCAGCGAAATCCAGCCGGCGCGCGTGGCGCCGGCCGGCAGCACCGCGGCATCGGCCCACTGCACGGCACGGAGTCCCCAACGCAGCTCGAACACCAGCGCATTGACGCAGGCGACGACCATGCAGCCCACTTTCAGCCAGAACGGCAGGTTGCTGTACAGGGTCTCGGCCTCTGCCCAGAACAGCAAGCCGCCGGTGATGAAGGTAAGCGCGAAACCGCCGAAAATGTAGAGGCGCAGCTGGCGCAGCAGGTCCGACAGCGGCACCTGGCGCAACAGCAGCCCGGTCAGGCGCAGGTCGGTGAGCAGGATCAGGCCGAACGAGAGCGCGAGGCCGAGCAAATGGGCGGCTTCGATCAGTGGGAAGGCGTACTGCGATTCGCGCAGCGCCGTGCTGAAGGCCGACTCCTGGATGAGCAGAACGAGATCGTGAAGGTTCATGCGGGTATTCCGTAACGAGGTCTACCCCACCCTGCAGGAAACGTGCCAATCGCCGGCCGTTCTGAAGCGGGTGCCGGCGCCACGCCGGACTGCTGCATCCGCCACAGGCCACCGCATCAAGTGCTGCCAATTCAACACCTGTGTGTGCGCAGTGCGTACTTACCTGGAACCAGTTCATTTCCGCGCCATCACATTGCCGACTCGAGAACGATGGCTATTTCGCAAGGACCTTACGAATCGCTGAGCCGGAGTGCAAATGCGACCGCCGCTCCCGTTTGGGGCGGCGCGGCGTCTTCAGGGCCCGGCGCCACGCAGCAGGTGCTGGGCCAGCAGGTTCGCATGGGCGGTCAGCGCCGAAAAATCGCGCGCGCATAGGTACAGCCGGCGTGCGCCCCACGCTTCCGCCAGCGGCAGGATGACCACCTCGCGCTGCAGCGTCTTCGCCACCACATCGGACAGGATCGAAATGCCGATCCCGGCTTCCACATACATCGCCACGTTTTCCACGCTGCGCAGGCGGATCCGGTAATCCAGCTGCCGGCCCAGGCGCGAGGCACGCTCGCCCAGGTACGATTCGAGCGCGGTATCCGCCATCCCCACGATGGGTTCCTCGAGCACGTCGGCAAAAGCGACGTCCGCCTGCCGCGCCAGCCGATGCGAGGCGCCGACCACCACCACCAGCTGGTCGCTGGCGATCAGGTGCATCTGCAAGGTGCCGAGGTCGGCGCTGTCCGCCACGACGCCGAGGTCGGCGCGGCGGTCGAGCAAGGCCTGCACGATGTCCACGCTGCGCCGCTCTTCGAGGTCGATCGACAGGTCGGGGTGCGCCGCCAGGAAGGCGCACAGCTGCGGCGGCAGGAAGATCGCGTTGGCCGAGGTGTTCGACAGCAGCCGGACACGCCCTTTCAAGCCGGTCGCATAAGTCCGCAAATCGCCGCGCATCTGCTCGACCTGGCCGAGGATCGAACGCGCATGCCGCACCAGCGCATCGCCGGCCGCGGTAGTGCGTACGCCACGCCGGTTGCGCTCCAGCAGCGGCGCACCGAGCACGTCTTCCATCCCGGCGATGCGCTCGCTGGCCGAGGCCAGCGCCAGGTGCATCGCGCGCGCACCCTGGGTCAGGCTGCCGCTTTCCACCACGCTCAGGAACAGCCGCATATCGGTCAGGTCGAAACGCATCGCCACACTCCAGCATTCGGAAATGCCGAAGTCTAGCACCGGAATTGCCAGATTGCGAAGACTTTACCTTGGGCCTACCATCACAGCATGGATGCATTCGGTACGGGCCGCAACGATGGCGAAGGGCGTCATTGCTGGCCGCACCCGTCCAGTTTCCTGCCGAGGTGCCTCCGGCCCCGGCGAACACACCACGTGAGGACATCATGCTGCACGCCTTGAGCGCAACGATCGGAACGCTGGCCGTCATTGCCAGCATCAAAGCCAAGCTGGACTATGCAAGGCAGATGCGCAGCCGCGCAACTACTGCAACGACTGCAACGACTGCAACCCCGCCGCCTACCCATCCATCGAGTCCGGCCGTGCGTTGAACGCGCCGGCGGGTGGCGGTGAAACGCTTCCATTTCCGCGCCATTATTTTTCCGTCAGGCGTACGATAACGCTTCCTTGACAAACCGAAGCGATCGCCGAGCTGGAGTGAACGATGAGACATGGAAAACGACGCGCCGCCGCCTATCGTGTATATGTCCGCACACTCGACGGCGGACCGGACGAAGGCATCCTGCGCTGGACCGATACCCGCACCCCGGACCCGAAGGTCGCCGACGAAGCGATCCAGGACTTGCTCACCACCGATTATTTCGAGGATAACCCCTTCGTCCTGATCGCGCTCTACCGTGGCAGCGTCTACTTCACCCACGAATTTGGTCCCTTCGAAGACAGCGACCAGGCGATGCCGACCTTGCTGGCGCGACTGGGCCGCGTCGACTGGCTGCGCTACCCGTCAATACACTGAGCGCATGACAGTCGCGCCATCGCTCAAGATGGTGATTATCTGGCCGTGCGCCGCCGCCGGAGATTGACTGGCCGAAAGGTGGCGCCGATACTCGAATGGCAATCCTGCACCATTCGGTTCCGTCACTCATGGCTGTTCACACCAAGATCGCAAGCCTGCTGTCGGCCGGCTTGCTGGCGTACTGCGCCGGTACCTGCGCCATCGCGGCACCCGGCAAGCAAGTCGAGAGGCTCGACCGCGGCGTCGTCGCGATCCACACCGGCGCCGGCAACTTCATCGGCTGGCGCGCCCTCGGCACTGATGCGCCGGGCGCCACCTTCGACCTCTACCGCGACGGCCGCAAGCTGAATGCCCAGCCGCTGGCGGTCACCAATTTCATGGACGGCGGCGCCGCAGCCAGCGCCCGCTACGCGGTGCGCACGGCCGGCATGCCGGAAGCGAGTGCCGGCGCCACCTGGGAACAGCCGTACAAGACCATCCCGCTGCAAAAGCCGGCGGGCGGCGCCACGCCCGACGGCAAGGCCTACACCTACAACGTCAACGACGGTTCGGTCGCCGACCTCGACGGCGACGGCAGCTACGAGCTGCTGGTCAAGTGGCAGCCGACCAACGCCCACGACAACTCGCACCCGGGCTACACCGGCAACACCTACATCGACGCCTACAAACTCGACGGCACCCGCCTGTGGCGCATCGACCTGGGCCGCAACATCCGCGCCGGCGCCCACTACACGACCTACCTGGCCTACGACTTCGACGGCGACGGCAAGGCCGAGGTAATGATGAAGACGGCCGACGGCAGCGTCGACGGCCAGGGTAAAGCCATCGGGAATGCGCAGGCCGACTATCGCAACCCGAACGGCTACGTGCTCGATGGCCCCGAATTCCTCACCGTGTTCGACGGCCGCAGCGGGGCCGCCCTCGCCTCCACGAACTATCTGCCGGCGCGCGGCGACGTCAAGGCCTGGGGCGATGCCTACGGCAACCGCGTCGACCGTTTCCTCGGCACCGTCGCCTACCTCGACGGCGCGCGTCCAAGCGCCGTGTTCTCGCGCGGCTACTACACGCGCGCCGTACTGGCGGCCTGGGACTGGCGCGACGGCAAGCTGAGCAGCCGCTGGGTGTTCGACAGCGATGCCGGCGCCAAGGACGGCAAGCCCGGCCCGGGCGCGGCTGCCAACCACCAGGGCGCGCACTGGATGTCGGTGGCCGACGTCGACGGCGACGGCAGGGACGACCTGGTCTACGGCGCCGCCACCATCCGCAGCGACGGCACGCTCCTGTACAGCACCGGCCTGTGCCACGGCGACACCCTCCACGTCGGCAAGCTCGATCCGAACCGCGCCGGCCTGCAGGTCTTCATGGTCCACGAGACCCCATCCTGCTACCGGGGCCGCGGTGTCGAGATGCACGATGCCGCCACCGGCAAGATCCTGTGGAGCCTGAGCGGCGACGAGCACGATGTCGGCCGCGGCACCTGCATGGACATCGACCCGGCCTATCCCGGCGAGGAATGCTGGGCCAGCGTCGGCGGCCTGATGAACGCCTCGGGCAAACAGGTCGCGGACACGCACCCGCGCAGCATCAACTTCGGCCTGTGGTGGGACGACGACCTGCTGCGCGAGCCGCTCGACGGCGTCCACATCGACAAGTGGCATCCCACCGCCGGGCGCCTCGAACGCCTGGTCGACGGCGCAGATTATGGCGCGGCCTCCACCAACGGCACCAAGTCGACGCCGGTGCTGTCGGCCGACCTGTTCGGCGACTGGCGCGAAGAAGTCGTCTGGCGCAGCCGCAACGACGATGCGCTGCTGGTGTTCAGCACCACCGTGCCGACCCCGTACCGCATTACTACGCTGATGCATGATCCGCAATACCGGGCCCAGGTTGCGGGCCAGAACGCGGGCTATAATCAGCCGCCGCATCCGAGCTTCTACCTGGGGGACGGCATGCAGCCGCCCGTACCGCAAGCGATTTACGTACCCTGATTTCATCCGCGTATCTCATCTGCTTATTTCATCCGTATATCTCATCCGCCCATGACTCTTCGCATGAACGTTCGTACCACCGCTGCCTTCGCCCTGTTTGCCGTTACCGCCCTGCCGGCCTGCCTGGCCGGCGCCGCCGAGCGCCTGACCGTGACCGTCACCCACAGTCTCGACATCGCCCGCCCGTCGGAAACCATCGTCATCCCCTGGACCCAGGTCAACGCCGCGCTGCCGCATGCGCTGGTGCAGAAGCTGGTGATCAAGGACGCGGGCGGCCAGGTGCTGCCCTACCAGGTGACCAACGTCGCGCCGCAGGCCAAGGACCCGAAGAACGTCGGCGCCGCCTACGGCGAACTGCTGTTCCAGCACGACTTCAAGGCCGGCGAAAAGTCCGCGACCTTCACCGTCGAAAAGAGCGAGACCCTGACCGCGCCCTTCGCACCCAAGGCCTTCGCGCGCTACGTGCCGGAACGCCTCGACGACTTCGCCTGGGAGAACGACAAGCTGGCACACCGCACCTACGGCCCGGCCCTGCAGGCGCCGGACACCGACAAGACCGGCAAGGAAGTCCTGAAGACCAGCGGCCTGGATATCTGGTTCAAGCGCGTGTCCTACCCGATCGTCGACCGCTGGTACAACAAGGGCCACGACCACTACCACCACGACGAAGGCGAAGGCATCGACATGTACAACGTCGGCGCCTCGCGCGGCGCCGGCGGCACCGGCATCTGGGACGGCAAGACGCTCTACACCAGCGGCAACTACGCATCGTGGAAGGTGATCGCCAACGGCCCGCTGCGCGCCGTGTTCGAACTGAGCTACGACGCCTGGGACGCGAACGGCACCAAGGTCACCGAAGTAAAACGCTTCACCACCGACGCCGGCCGCTACTTCGACCGGATGGACAGCACCTTTACCTTCAGCGGCGCGCAGCAGCTGACGGTCGGCATCGGCCTGAACAAGACCCCGAGCGACAAGGGCGAGGAGGCCAAGATCGCCTATGCGGAAAACCCGGCCGACAAGTCGCTGGTGCAGTGGGTGGCGCAGAAATCCAAGGGCAATTTCGGCGTGGCGCTGATCGTCCCGGGCGCCGGCGCCCAGCCCTTCACGACCGACGCCCGCAACGCGCTTGTCCTGGCACCGGCCACCTCGGGCCAGCCGCTGACCTATTACATCGGTGCCGCCTGGGACCGCGCCGGCGAAATCAAGGACCAGCAACAGTTCCAGCGCCTGGTCGCCGACGAAGCGGCGCGGGTGCGGGCGCCGGTGCAGGTCAAGCTGTCAAGCGGCGGCTGAGCGCAAGGGCTGTTCATGCAATAGCAAGCGACGCACATATCGGCCCGCAACGTGTAAACGTCGCCCCCGCGAAGGCGGGGGCCCAAGTTCGCCGCACACCACCAGCACCCGCAACCGGTACGCAGCGAAAACCACCAGGACCCATCGTGACTACTCCACCGAAGCGCAGCCTCCGGCTGGCGCTCCCCCTCCTCACAACGATCGCCACCACCGCCAGCGCCACCACCTTCTACATCGCCCCCACCGGCAACGACAGCGCCCCCGGCACCCAATCGGCCCCCTGGCACTCCCTGGCCCGCGCCCAGCAAGCCGCCAAACCCGGCGACACCGTCTACCTGCGCGGCGGCACCTACACCTTCACCGCCGCCACCAGCACCTGCGCCACCCGCCGCGCCACCGTCAGCGGCGTGGTCCTCGACAAGAGCGGCCAGGCAGGCCAGCCGATCCGCTACTGGGCCTATCCCGGCGAGACCCCGGTCCTCGACTTCGCCGCGATGAAGGACGACTGCCGCGTCAAGGGCATCGAAGTGACCGGCGACTGGATCCACCTGCAAGGCCTGGAAGTGACCGGCGCCCCGCAGCAGCCCGGCAACCGCCTGAACCACGAATCCTGGGGCGTCTGGATCAACGCCAGCCACGGCATCTACGAACGGCTGAACCTGCACCACAACATGGGACCGGGCCTGTTCATCAAGGACGGCAGCGACAACCTGGTCCTGAACAGCGACTCGCACCACAACTACGACCCGTATACCTCGAACGGCGCCGGCCAGAGCGCCGACGGCTTCGGCGCCCACGTCAGCGCCGGCCATCCCGGCAACGTGTTCCGCGGCTGCCGCGCCTGGGCCAACACCGACGATGGGTTCGACCTGATCAATGCGTATTCGCCGGTGACCATCGAGTCCTCGTGGGCCTGGGACCATGGCTACCTGCCCGGCACCCGTACCCCGCTTCCGGCCGGCAACGGCAACGGCATCAAGGCCGGGGGCTACGGCGGCAAGTACGTGGCGAACGGCGTCAAGCACGTCGTGCGCTTCTCGGTCGCCTTCGGCAACAAGGTGTCCGGCTTCTACGCCAACCACCACCCGCTGGCGCTCGAGTTTACCAACAACACCGCCTTCGCCAACGGCAGCGACTTCAACATGCTCGGGGTCGACCCCGACGGCGGGCCAGTGTATCTCGGCACCCTGCGCAACAACCTGTCGCCGTCACCGTCGACGCTGAAGGTGGTCGGCGCCGATTCCGCCAACAACTCGTGGGACCTGGCCGTGCCGGTGACCGATGCCGAATTCGAGAGCGTATCGAAATCGGGCTGGGACGCGCCGCGCAAGCCCGACGGCAGCCTGCCGGACCTGCCCAACTTCCGCCCGCGCGCGGGCAGCGCGCTGGTCGACAAGGGCGTCGACGTCGGCCTGCCGTTCAAGGGCAAGGCACCGGACCTGGGGGCGTTCGAAAGGTAGGGTGGACGGGTCCCCCGTCCACGCGTTCGAGCGACAACGATCACGCCGCTGATTCTTTCCAGGACAAGCGCCCACACGTGCCGGTGCTGCATAGAATAGGCGCAGCTCACATCACCGCGTCCACTGCCCATGTCACGATTCAAACTGCACGCCCTGATCCTCGCACTGGCCCTCGGCGCCGCCGGCTTCGCCCACGCCGCCGACACCGACAAGACCTACCGCTTCGCTTTCGGCCTGGGCAAGCCGCCGGCCGGCTACACCGCAGCCGGCAACGCCGCCTACAGCGCCAGCCGAGGCTACGGCTTCGAAGCCGCCACCCAACCCGGCGGCACGGCACCCTTCTATTTCAGCGTCGATCTCCCCGAGGGCAACTACCAGGTCACGCTCACGCTGGGCGACGACAAGGTGCCGGCCACGACCACGGTCAAGGCCGAACTGCGCCGCCTGATGCTTGAGAACGTGCAGACCGCGGCCGGCCAGACCGTCACCCGCAGCTTCACCGTCAACGTGCGCACGCCGGCGATCCCGGCCGCCAACGGCGTCGAGGCCGGCCAGGTCAAGCTGAAGACGCCGCGCGAGACCGTGCAGGAAGCCTGGGCCTGGGATGCGCGCCTCACCCTCGAATTCAATGGAGGACCGCGTGGCGCCCATCCAGCCGTGCGCAGCATCGAGATCGCGCCGGCGAACGTGCCGACCCTGTTCCTGCTGGGCGACTCCACCGTCTGCGACCAGCCGAGCGAACCGTACAACAGCTGGGGCCAGATGCTGCCGCGCTTCTTCAAGCCGGGCATCGCGGTGGCCAACCATGGCGAATCGGGCGAGACCTACCGCGACGCGCTGGCGCGCCGCCGCACCGACAAGATCCTCGCCGCCATGAAGCCGGGCGACATGCTGGTGATGCAGTTCGGTCACAACGACCAGAAGCAGATCAAGGACGGCAAGGGCGGCCCGTTCACCACCTACAAGGCCGAGATCAAGGCCCACGTCGATGCCGTGCGCGCCCGCGGCGGCCTGCCGGTGATCGTCTCGCCGATGGAGCGGCGCCGCTTCGAGGACGGCAAGCTGGTGCCGACGCTGGCCGACTACGCCGAGGCTGCGCGCCAGGCGGCGCAGGAACTGAAGGTGCCCTTCATCGACCTGAATGCCATGAGCAAGACCCTGTACACGGCGCTCGGCCCGGATGGCAGCGTGCCCGCCTTTGCCGAACCGCAGCCGGGCAAGCTCGATAACACCCACCACAGCCCCTACGGCAGCTACGAGCTGGCCAAGCTGGTCGTGCTCGGCCTGCGGCAAGCCGGCCTGCCGGCGGCCCGCTTCATCGTCGACGACTTCCACTTCGATCCGGCGCACCCCGACCCGGTGGCGTCCTTCGCCGTGCCGCCGAGCCCGCAGGTCACGCTCGAGCGTCCGCTCGGCGACGAGGCCAACAAGTGAAGATACGCTTACTTGCCGTCCTGGTGCCGGTGCTGCTGGCAGCCTGCGCCACGCCGCCGGCGCCGCCCACTGCCGACGCCTACCTCTTCGCCTACTTCACGAAAAACGGCGAAGACGGCCTGCACCTGGCGGCCAGCAGCGACGGCTACCGTTGGGACAAGCTGAACGGCGGCGCCAGCTACCTGAAGCCGACGGTCGGCGTAGCGAAGCTGATGCGCGACCCCTGCATCGTGCGCGGCCCCGACGGCACCTACCACATGGTCTGGACCGCCGGCTGGACCGAGGACGGCATCGGCTACGCGGCGTCGAAGGACCTGGTCCACTGGTCGGCGCAGCGCTACCTGCCGGTGATGGCCGGCGAGCCGGGCACGTTGAATGCCTGGGCGCCCGAAATCGCCTGGGACGACAAGCGCGGCGAATTCCTGATTTTCTGGTCGTCCACCGTGCCCGGCAAATTCCCTGCCGGCGAAGGCCAGGGCGACGGCAAGTACAACCACCGCATCTACGCGACCACGACAAAGGATTTCGCGTCCTTCACCCCGACCCGCCTGTTCTACGACCCCGGCTTCTCGGTGATCGACGCCACGTTCCTGCGCGCGCGGGGGCACAACTGGCTGCTGGTGAAGGACGAGACGCGCAACCCGCCGAAGAAGTACCTGCAGCTGGCCGGCGCGGATTCGGTGCAGGGTCCGTTCGGCACGCTGTCGGCGCCGATCACGCCGCCCGGCCTGTGGACCGAAGGCCCGACCGCGCTGCAGGTCGGCGCCGATGTCATCCTCTACTATGACGCCTACACTGCCAAGCACTACGGTGCGATGCGCGCGCGCGGCGGCGACCTGAGCAAATGGGAAGACGTGACCGGCCAAATGCGCTTCCCGGACGAAGGCACGCCGGTGCGCATGCGGCACGGGACGGCGATCGCGGTGCCGGCCGGGCTGGTGCAGCGCCTGCGGAGCGCCGCGCCTTCCGGCGACTGATCGACGGCGCCACGCAAAACGATTTACACTGAACGGCGGCCCCGAGGTGTGCCGCCGATCCCTGAAAGGATGCACCGTGAAAATCGTCATTGCCGCCGTCCTGCTGCTGGCCACCGCGTGGAGCCGTGCCCAGGACGTCCCGCCGGCCGGCTACGAGAGTGCCGGCATATGCCCGTTCGAATGCTGCACCTACCGCGACTGGACGGCGGATGCCGACATCCCGGTGCACGCGCGCCGCAGCGAGCGTGCCCCGGTACTGTTCCGCCTGCGCCGCGGCGAGACCCTGCGCGCGCTGACCGGCGTGGTGGTCACCGACAAGCCGGGCGTGGTCAAGGTCACGCGTCCGCTGCAAGGCGGCACCCTCGTGCACGGCAGCGGCCCGGCGCTGTCCTTGCAAGCCGGCGACGTGGTGTACCGGCTGGCGCCGCTCGGCGAGGGTTTTTACCGCTTCTGGTACCACGGCAAGGTGTACCAGAGCAGCGAGGACATGCTGCCGATGCCGACGGTCCGCGAAGCGGAAATCACGTGGTGGAAGCAGGTGCGCAATCGCCAGGGGCAGACCGGCTGGACCCGCTCCGATCGATTCACGGGCGCAGACGCCTGCGGCTAGCCGCCAGGACGGCCTAGAGCGCCTAACAACACCTTCAGGGCAAGAGATGCGGCTTGCCGACGCGTCGTCGAAGACAGTACGAATGTACGGCGAGACGATGCAACGCCGCCATGGAGGTTTTGTTAGGTGCTCTTCGGCGGCTTGTCCACCTGCACCGCATAGGTCTCGTGCCGCCCCTCGAAGGTGCCGCCAAAGACCACCCACTTGCCGTCCGGCGTGAAGTGCACGTTCGGCTCCAGGTCGCGGTAGCCGTGCGCCTTCATGTTGACCAGCTTCTCGGACCGGAAGCGCTGCCCATCCGGATGGAAGGCGTAGATCCACATGCCGTCCGGCGCGTGCGCGACCTGGGTCGGGTCGCCGCCATCGCCGGCGAACAGCTTTTCGCCGGGCGCCACCGCGTAATGGATCGACCATTCGTTGGCACTTAGTTCGTAACTCGCCACTTCGCGGCCGCTGGCGACGTCGGCGCCGGCGAAGTAGAATTTCTCGCCGCGCGGCTTCTGCAGGTCGAACCAGATCGTCCTGCCGTCGGGCGAAAAGCCTTCGTGGCCGGCGATCTCCATCGGCATGGTCCGCTTGTGCATCAGCGTCGTGGTCTTGTCCTTCAGGTTATAGCGCCAGATACGGTCGACCTTGTGCCACGGGCCTTCGTGGCAGAACATCAGGATGTCGGGGTCGGTCGGCGAGAACTGGATGTGGCCGAGCCAGTTGTTTTCGCTGTGGACCGTCTTCATCGCGCCGCTCGCGATGTCGATGGTGAAGATGCTGTTCAGCAGATGGGCGTCGTAGATGCGGTCGAAGTAATCGCTTTTCTTCGGGTATTTACGGCCGATTTCGATCTGTTCGGGCGCCGCGATGCTCCCCGCCAGCACGGTGCCGTCGGCGTTGATGGTGGCGAAGCCGCCGCGCTGGCCCTCCGGGAAGGTGTACAGCTTGCGGGTCTTTCGGGTGTCGATGCCGGTCGCGTACAGCGTGTCGCCGGCCTGGTACAGCACTTCGCGGGTCCGGCGCGCGATCATGGGCAGCACGCGCTTGGGCGCCGGGTCGTTCGTGATCTGCTCGGTTTTGCCGTCCTTCAGGTTGAGCGTGAACGCCTGGGCGACGCCGTCGACCTGGTTGACGAACACCATGCGGTCGCCTTCGCCCCCCCGCTGGGCGACGAAGGGGTTGTTATGAAAATACCAGTTCGCAATCGGGCCGGTGGGCCCGGACAGGCGGCGCACCAGGTGGCCGGTATCCTTGTCGATCCATTCCCGGGGCATCGGCTTTTGCGAGCCCGTCACCAGCACCTGCTGGGCCAGCGCCGCCTGCGACAGCAGCGCCGCCAGCACCAGCGTGACGATCCTGTTCATCTTCATGCGCATCTCCATCTCTCTATATATATGTGTTCAGCCGGGGACGACGCGGTAGCGCACGCCCTTGCGGCTGTCGAAGGTCAGCGTGTAGCCGAGCGCCGACTTTTCGCCGCGCAGCTTGAGGGCCGGGATCGCGATCGGCGTCGCGCTGCGGATCGTGCAGGGGCCGCCAAGGCGTGACAGCACCTCGCCCGACGCCAGCCTGCCGTCCTGCCACGCCATGTCGACCACGAAGCTGCCGCGCCCGACCAGCCCGCGCACGCTGCCGCTGGCCCATGCCGCCGGCAAGGCGGGGAGCAGGTGCAGTTCGCCGTTCTGGCTTTGCAGCAGCATCTCGATGACGCCCGCGGTGCCGGCGAAATTGCCGTCGATCTGGAACGGCGGGTGGGCATCGAACAGGTTCGGGTAGGCGCCGCCGTGGCCGCTCCAGGCCGGGTCGCCGTCCTTCGTCAGGCGCAGCAGGTTGCGCAGCAGCGTGTAGGCGTGGTCGCCGTCGAGCAGGCGCGCCCAGAAGTTGACCTTCCAGGCCAGAGACCAGCCGGTGCCATCGTCGCCGCGCAGTTCCAGCGTGCGCCGCGCGGCGCGCGCCAGGTCCGGCGTCGCCAGCGGCGAAATTTCGCGCGCCGGGTGTAGCGCGTACAGCTGCGACACGTGGCGGTGGTGCGGATCGACCTCGTCGAAGTCGAGATTCCACTCCTGCAGCTGGCCGCGGGCGCCGACCTGGAACGGCAGCAGCCTGGCGCGCGCCGCCGCGATGCGCGCGCGGAAGTCCGCATCGACGCCGAGCGCCGCGCCGGCCGCCGTGACGTTGGTGAACAGGTCGCGCACGATGCCCATGTCCATGGTCGAACCGATGGTCACGCTGTTTTGCTTGCCCTCGCCATAGCGGAACACGTTCTCGGGGGAAGTCGAAGGCATGGTCACGAGGCGGCCCTGCGCGTCTTCCTGCAGCCACCCGAGCATGAATTCGGCCGCGCCCTTCATGACCGGGTAGGCGCTGCGCAGGTAGGCCTTGTCGCCGCTGAACTGGTAGTGCTCCCACAGGTGCCGGCTGAGCCAGGCGCTGCCCATGTACCAGTTGGCCCAGGTCGGGTCGCCGTGGCCGAGGTCGCCGACCGGGTTGCTGGCCGCCCAGATGTCCGAATTGTGGTGCACTACCCAGCCCGGCAGGCGGTAGTAGGATTGCGCGGTCTCGGCGCCGGTGACGGCCAGGTGGCGGATGAGGCCGTCGAGCGGCGTGAACATCTCGCTCAGGTTGGCCGCTTCGACCGGCCAGTAATTCATCTGCAGGTTGATGTTGGTCGTGTAGTTGCTGCTCCACGGCGGCCGCACGTCCTTGTTCCAGATGCCCTGCAGATTGGCCGGCGCATCGGTCGTGCGCGAAGACGCCATCAGGAGGTAGCGGCCGAACTGGAAATACAGCGCTTCCAGTTGCGGGTCGCGGCCGCCGCGCGCGTAGTCTTCCAGCCGGCGGTCGGTCGGCAGCGTGCTGCGGTCCACCCGATCGGCCCCGCCCAGGCGCAGGTCGACGCGGTCGAAGTAGCTGCGCACGTCGGCCACGTGCTCGGCGCGCAGCGCGGCGTACGATTTGGCGGCGGCCGCGCGCAGCGGCGCCGTGGCCAGCGCGTGCTCGTCGCGGCCGGCGCTGTCCGGGCACTTGTCGAAGCCGGCGAAACTGGTGGCGGCGGACACCAGCAAGACCACCTCGCTGGCGCCGCGGATCACGAGCTTGCCGTCGGCCGCTTCCAGCGTGCCGTCCTGGATGCGCGGCTGCACCACGGTCTCGAAGCGCATGCCGCGGCATCCGGCCGGGTCTTCGTACACCACCGGCTCGGCAGGCCCCTTGTAGTAATTCGGATCGACGTGGGCCGGCGCCTTGCCGCGCAGGACGATGGTGCCGTCGTGCGCCTGGCCGGCGAAACGCAGCTGGCTGCCGGCGGCAATCTCGAGTGACAATGCACGCGGCCGGTCGGCGCTGATGCGCACCACGATCACCTGGCCGGGCGCCGACGCGAAGACCTCGCGCCGGTAGTCGACGCCGCCGGCACGGAAACGGGTGGTGGCGATGCCGTCGCGGATGTCCAGGTCGCGGTAGTACGACGTCACCGGACCGTCGCTCTGCTGGTGGATGCGCAGGTCGGCCAGTGGCAGGTAGCTTTCGCTGTAGCGGCCCTGCATCTTCTTCAGGATGCCGGCGGCGCCCGCGTAATCGCCTGCCTTCAGCGCCGCGCGCGCCGGCGCCAGCTGGGCATAGGCACCCGGGTTGACGTTCGGGCCGACCGGGCCGCCGCTCCACAGCGTGGCCTCGTTCAGCTGCAGCAATTCGTCGCCGGCATTCCCGAACACCATCGCCCCGAGGCGGCCGTTGCCGACCGGGAGGGCTTCGGTCCAGGCCGATGCCGGTTTGTCGTAATGGAGCGTGAAAGCTCCCTGCGCCAGCGCGGGCAGCGGCGCCAGCGCGGCGGCCAGCAGCAGGATGCCGGCGGTCTTCATCGGCTTACGCCCTGGTACATCAAGCCGCTGTCGTTCAGGCCGAACCTGAACTTCTTGTTCATCTCGATGATCTCGGCGCCGGCCAGCAGTGCCGGGCCGTAGCCGTGCGCCGCCTTGACGCTGGTCGGGCGGAACGCATAGAAGGCCGGGTCGAAGGCCATGCCGGTGCCGACGCAGATGCCCTCGATCTGGCCGGCGTTCGTCACCTTGCTGGCCACCGCGTTCCAGGCCAGGTTGGCCATCGGACCGTACATCGGGGCGTCGACGTAGCCGCGGTTGACGGCGCGCGCAATCGCGTAGGTGTAGATCGCCGTGGCCGAGGTCTCCTGGTAAGTGTCATTGCGGTCGATCAGCTGATGCCAGAAGCCTTCCTTGGTCTGGTAAGCCGCCAGCCCCTTGATGTGGGCGCGCAGCTGGTCCAGCACCGGCTGGTAGCCCTTGTGGTCCTTCGGCAGCACTTCCAGCACCTCGACCATGGCCATCACCGCCCAGCCGTTGGCGCGCGCCCAGTGGAACTCGGGGTGGTCGCGCATGCCTTCGACGTAGCCGTGCATGTAGATGCCGAGCTGCGGGTTGAACATGCGTTTCGAGAATTGCAGCACCTGGTTGACGGCGTCATCGTAGTGCTTGCGCTCGCCCGTCGTCTTGCCGAGGTACGCCATGGTCGGCACGCCCATGAACATGTCGTCCAGCCACAGCGTATCGGGCAGCGGGCGCATCTTGACGCCGCCCTTGCCGTCCGGGCCACCGCGCGCCAGGGTGCCGTCCTTCAGCCGGTATTCCTGTTTCGTCACGAAGTCGCCGCAGATGGCGATCATCTGGGCGTAGTCGACCTGGACGCCGGCCAGCTTCGCCTTCAGGAAGCTGTGGCACAGCGCCCCGGCGTCGTCGAGCGCATGCGGGTTGAGGAAGCTCTTGATCGGCGCGTGCGCATTCTGCAGGTCGGCGCGCACGCTGGGCAGGTAGGTGCGCGTGAGCTGGGCCAGCAGCCCGTGGCGCTTGCTGACGTAATCGAGGTAACGCTTGTCGCCGGTGGCGGCCCCCGCAGCCAGCATGCCGGTGTAGGTGACGCCCCATTCGTAGCTGGTGAGGCGGAAATCGCCCGGCTTCAGCACCGCGTCCGGATCGGCCTTCGACAGGTCGGCGATGGCGGCGCCGCTCGACTTGCCGACGATTTCCGCCGGCGTGGTGCGGTCGAGGTAAGCGAAGACGCGGTCCAGCACCGCCTTGACCTCGGCGGCGTCCATCACCCGGTAAGGGGTCGGGTATTTGACCTCGAGCGCGTGCAGCATGGCGTCGGCGGCGGCCGGGCCCTTTTCCTGCGGTGGCGGCGCTTCCTGGGCCGCGGCGTGGAATGCCAGCGGAATGAGTGCGGCGAGGAGCGTCCTGCGCAGTAGCGGGGCTTTCATCAACGGGTCTCCGTATTATTGTAGTTGGTAGATTGTAAGGTCATCCACGGTCTGGCGCGACCAGGTGGTGCGCAGGCCGAAATAGCCGCTGGTGAGCGGCCGCGGGTCGCGGTAGCTGAACCACTCCTGGCCATCGACGCGCAGGCGCGTGCAGCCTTTGTAGACCGCGATCTCGATCGCGTAGTCGCGGTTGGGTTCGAGCAGGTGGGCCTGGTCCTTGTACTCGGCCAGCAGGACCCGCTCACCGTTGCCGTAACGGCGCAGGCGCGTGGTGCTGTTGGTGTTGCCGCCGATGCCGACGTAGTACAGTTCCAGGTTATCGTAGTCCTCGAACTTGCCCGAGCGGGTGAACAGCGAGGCCTGCTGCGGATCGCGCGCCATCCAGAAGTGGTTGAAGTCGGACAGGCGGTCGTTCCTGCCGCCATCGACCACCACGCGCCGGGTGTAGGTGATCAGGATGTCGCCGGACAGCGGCTTGTCGAGCCAGACCGTGGCGCCGCCGTCGACGTCCATCAGCAGGCGGCCGTCGCGGGTCGCGACCGTATTGCCCGGTTTCGCGGCGTATTCGGCGACGTAGCCCTTGAGCGGGCCGCTGAAATCGTCGTGGTGGATCAGCGCGCCGCGCCGGCCCCAGTCGGTGCAGGCCGGCGCCGCGGCCTGGGCGCTGCCGGCGGTGCATGCGAGGATCGCGGCAAGGACCTGTGCCTTCATATCGCGCTCTTCATTTCGCGCCCTGCCGCTCGGGCGGCGGCGGTGGCAGCTCGTTGGGCAGCGCGTCGCCCAGCAGCGCCAGCGATTCGATCATGGTCAGGCCGCTCTGCGCCGCATCGTTGGTCGAGACGCCGAGCGCCTCGCTAGTGGGGTTCAGCACGTCGGGACCCGCCAGCGGCCGCGGGCTGGCGCCACGCCAGCGGCTCATGTTGGCGATGGCAACCTTCGCGAACGCCGGGTTCCTGGTCTGCGCGTAGGCATAGGCCGCCAGCCGCGGGCCGCCCTGGGCCTTTTCGACGTACTGCGCATCGGCGCCTTCGGTGCCCGTGGTCTTGTCCTTCAACAGCACCTCGCCCGGTGCCTCGCCGAGCCGCGCGTACTGCAGCCAGGCGGTCGCAAAGTCCTTGCGCCCCAGCAGCGGCACCAGTTCGAACATCACCTGAGCGCCGCCCTGGATCGTCGACAGGTTGTACAGCACCGGTACCTGGGCATGGGCGACCGGGTCCGGGATGGGAAACAGCTTGCCGCTGGCCGGGTCGTAGCCGACGGTCATGCTGCCGCGCCCCTTCAGCGGGCCGATCTTGCCGCCGCCGAGGTCCGGGTTCAAGCCATTGTTCACGCCCGAGCGCAGCCAGTACGGCATCGCCAGGATCGCGTCGACGCCGGCCTCGATGCGCTGGCGCCAGCGCATGTCGCCCGTGCGCTCCCATTCGGTCATCCAGTTGCCGGCCAGGACGTACCAGTCGGGGCCGAGGCGGATGCGGCCCGGATACTTCGGATCCTGCGGCAGCACCGGCTGCGCCAGGCGCATCGGGTCGTACTTGACCATCGCCTTGTCGGACTGCAGCTGCTCGCGCATGACGTCGCCGATGCGCTCGTCGGTGGTCAGGTAATAGAAGGGGCGCCAGTGCGCGGCCTGGCTGATGCGGCCTTCCTTGGAGCCGTCGCCCCACTTCACCACATTGTGGCGCGAGCCCAGGCCCAGCATCGGGCCGAGATGGTAGACGTTGGTCTCGCTGGTGTTGCGCGCCAGCGCTTCGGCCATCCGGAACAGGTCGGCGCGGCCGCTGCGCAGGTAGGACGTCCACAGCCATAGCACGGTGCCGAGTTCGGTGTTGTCCCAGGCGTAGCCGCCGTGGTCGTAGTTCCACACATGGCGCTTGAAGTTGTAGCTGTGGATGAAGTCGCCGTAGGTCCAGAAGCCGTACCAGTTGCGATCGTCCTGCTGCTTTTGGTAGAAGGCGAGCGTGGCGTCGAGCTTGTCCTCGACCGCGGCGCGCGCCGGCGTCGCGCGGTCGACGGGTGACCACACGCCGAACACGCCGGTGGCGTGGATCGCGGCCGGGGATGCCGACAGCAGCGCGCGCGTGCCGCCGGCTTTTGCCAGCGCAACCAACTGCGAACGCGCCGGCACCGCGCCGGTGGGCGTCAGCGTGAATTCGCCCGTGCGGGCCACGCCATAGGCTTGCGACATGCCGGCCTGGACGTCCTCGTAGGTCGCGCGCAAGCCGTGCGCGCGTGTGGCGTAGTGGCGCATGTCCATCGCCGGCGCGTCCGGCGACCACAGCCAGGCGGTCAGTTCGGCTTCCTTGCTGTCGGCCCTGCGGATGTCGAACGCGGTCGGATAGCTTTGCCAGAAATCCTTGACGCTCAGCGCCAGGCCGCCCGACACGTCGCCCACGAACGCCAGGCCCGAGGCGCGGCGGCCGCTGTCCGAGAACACCCAGGTACTCTGCGCATTCGTGCGCTTGACGATATTGAAACCGTTCGGCGTCGGCTGGGTAAGCTTGTAGTCGCTCCAGATCGCCAGCTGTTCCTTTTCGCCGTCGCGGCGGCCGTAGAAGGGGCCGCCGTCGATCTTCTGGCCGGCGACCTGGCGCGGATCCGCATTCAGGTCGCCCGGCTGCAGCGATTCCATCCATAATCCCCCATCCTGGCCGCCGAACGCGACGTGGCGGTTGTAGACGTCTTCGCGCAACGGCACCGTGAAGCGCAGGCCGAGGCCGCGGATGAAATCCTTCTGCTGGTCGCCGTCGTAGGTAAAGGTGTGGACCACGTGGATGGACGGATCGCCGGCATAGAAATACAGGCGCAGCGAGAACGGCAGCCAGCTGCGCCCTCCCTGGGCCAGCCGATGCTTCCCTTCGACCTTGATCACCGCGCGCACCGGACCCGATTGTTCGACCGTGACCTTCTCGATCTCCGACGCGAATGGCGCGCGCGCCGGCATCGCGCCCTGTTCCGGGTCCGGCCCCTGCTGCAGCAGGCCGACCAGGCGACCATTCTTCGCCACCTCGCGGCCGTCGACCCGAATCGACTGGATCAGGTCGGTGCCGCGGGTCGCCACGCGCACTTGCGCGGCGCCGGTGCCGACATCGATCCAGCCGCTGTCGTTCTGCACGGTGAGCGCCGCGGTGCCGTTATCGGGCGCCCCGCCGGCCGTGATCGCATACGGCCCGGCCGCCTGTGCCACCGTGGCAAAGCCGGTGAACTTGAGCGAGCCGTCCGGCCAGTAGGCCAGCGGCCAGGCCTGCAGCGGCAGCGCCTTGCCGTCCGGTCCCTTCAGCGCGAAGGATTGGCCCTTCTGCACGGCACCTTGCGGCCACGGCACGCCCCAGCTCACGCCGGTCGGCATGCCGGGCGCTGCACCGACCCAGTTTACCGTTACGCTGGCCGGCGCCGCTACCGCCACTGCCGCCACGGTTGCAAAACCCAGCGCCAGCGCGGCCGCCATCCACATCGATTTGATGATCATTTTGCCGCCACTGCCTTGTCCGTGAAATAGCCTGCCAGCGGATTGCCGGGCAAGGTCTTGAGGCCCGCGACCACGCGCGCCGCATTGAAATCGGCACCTTGCGCATTGGTGTGGGTGCGCGCATCCGAGAAATAAGTATCGACCGTGGCCGCACCGGCCTTGCGGTAGCCGTCGGAGACGATCATGGTCAGGTCCATGAACAGGGCGCCGCCGTCCTGCGCGACCTGGCGGTCCCAGTCGGCGAAGCTGGCGAAGTCGCGGCCTTCCTGCCAGCGGTCGCGGTGCGGCACCGGGGAGGCCAGGATCACGGTCGCACCCCTGGCGCGGGCGTCGGCGACGTACTTGGCCATGTACCAGCCAAAGCTGTGCACCTGTTCCTTGCTGCCGTCGGGACGGGTGTCTTCGACCGTCTCGGGGCCGATGCCGGGTGCCGAGGCGCGGTTCTTCATGGCCGGGTCGCCGATGCGGCCGCCATCGTTGTGGCCGAACTGGACGATCACGATGTCGCCGCGCTTGAGCTGGGCCAGCACCTTGTCCCAGCGGCCTTCGGTATAGAAGGTGCGGCTGCTGCGGCCGCCGATGGCGGCGTTCACGAGGTTGATCTTGCTGGCGTCGAAATACGGCGCGATGCGTTCGCCCCAGCCGATGGCGCCGTTGGCGCCGCCGCTCTTGACGGTGGAATCGCCGACCAGGAACAGCGTCGGCAAGGCCGGATTCAGCGGCGCCTCGTCGCGCACACTCCTGGCATCGACCACCGGCCGCTCGTCCTCGGCAGCCTTCAGGTAAGCGGCGATGCGCTTGTCGCCGAGCTGTTTCAGGCCCGCCACCACCTGCTGGGCGTTGAGCTGGGCGCCTGCCCAGTTGGTGTGCACGTGTTCGTCCGGATTCGTCAGCGGGAACAGGTTCATGACCGCGTCATGGCCGAGCGCGTCGTAGCGGCTGGCCGCCATCGCGTTCAAATCGATGAAGCCGGCCTGTTCGCTGCGCGCCACTTCCTCGGCCCAGCCGGCGTAGTCGCCCTTGTTGCGCTTGACCTTGCCCTGCTCGTCCCAGGCTTTACGCGGGATGGGCGACACCACCACCGGCGTCGCCCCCTTGGCACGCGCGTCGACGATGAACTTGCGCAGGTACCAGCCGTAGCTGTGCACCGTCTCGTGCTTCCCGGTGAGGATGTTGTCGATTTCCTCGGATTGGTTGCCGGTGCCGCGGATGGTGCCGCGGGCGCGCTTGTCGTCGTTCAGCGGTGCGGCGTCGTTGTGCCCGAACTGCATCAGCACCATGTCGCCCGGCTTGACCAAGGCCAGCGTCTTTTCCCAATGGCCGCTGGTCAGATAGGTGCGGCTGGACAGGCCGCCCACCGCCCGGTTCACCAGATTCACCTTGGCCGGGTCGAAATAGGCCGCGATCGGATTGCCCCAGCCCCACTGGCCGGCCGGCCCCTTGCCCTGGCCGTCGTCGCGGCCGTTGCGCACGGTGGAGTCGCCGATCAGGATGATCGAAGGCAGCGCCGGGTTGGCCGGTACCGGCAGCGTGACCTGGGCGCGCGCCGGATCGGTGTTGATGGCGGCGGGCAGGGGCTGCTGGGCGCAAGCCGGCAATGCAGCAGCCAGCAGCAGGCCGGCCATGAGGGACAGGAAGCGCATGGGGCGTCTCTCGTTCTTGTAAGTGAGCCCCGATTTTATGCGAGCCCGATGTGGCCACCATGCCGGCGCTTTCAAAGAATCAACAAGATGAGCGGATAACTGCCGCTTGCTGCACTGCGCTGCTGGGAGAATGGCGCTATCCCAACCACCTCGAATGACGCCATGGCATCCCGTGTCTATGCAAGTGCCCTTCTCGCCGCCCTGCTGCTCGCCTCCTTCGGCGCCTCCGCCCAGATCGGCAAGCGCTTCCCGTCCGAAAAGAAGATCGTCAAGGACCCGGTCACGGGCACCATGCTTACCTTCCTGACCAGCCAGCCGCACGGCGACTCGAAGATCTACCCGACCCACCCGCAATGGACCGCCGACGGCAAGTGGGTCGTGTTCCGCTCCAACCTCGTCCGCAACAAGGATTACACCGAGGCGATGGCCGTGAACGAAGCCAGCGGCGACATCGTGCAGGTCAGCGAAGGCGGCTACCAGGGCATGCTGAATTTGGCGCGCAAGTCGATGAAGCTGTACTTCATGCGCACCGGCGCCGGCGGACTGCAGGTGGTCGAGGTCGACCTGGCGCGCGTGTTCGCCGACAGCGGCGCCGGTAAAATGAAGACTGCCGGCAGCTACCAGCGCGTGGCCGGCACCGTGCCGGCGAGCCTGGAAGGCGGCGGCGACATGGCGCTCGACGCCGACGAGGAGTGGGTGTATTTCCGCGTCGGGAAGAACGAGGCGGCACGCCACCTGGCGGCCGGGACCAAGATCGAGCCGAACTTCGGGCCACGCAACATGGGGGCCGGGCCGACCGGCATCGCTCGCATGAACGTGCGCAGCGGCGAGATCCGCCACGTGGTGTCGGTGCCGTTCCAGATCGGCCACATCCAGGCCAACCTGTACAACCCGGGCGAGATCGTGTTCTGCTGGGAGACCGGCGGCAAGTCGCCGCAGCGCACCTGGACCGTGAAAGCCGACGGCAGCGGCCTGCGCAAGCTGTATCCGGAAGCGCCCTACGAGTGGGTGACGCACGAGGCGGTGATCGGCAAGGACGAGGTGGCGATGGCGATCATGGGCCACCGCCAGATCGCCGGCGCATCGGCAAGCATCGACGGCCCGGCCACCGACGTCGGCGGCGCCAACCCGGGCCAGGACCAGGCCTGGGGCGATGCCGGCACCCGCGAAAAACCGACCGGCCTGGCCATCGTCAATTTGCGTACGCGCCAGATGCAGATCGTCGGCCAGACCCCGTCCGGCAGCGGCTTGTGGCACGTGCACGGCTCGAACGACGGCCGCTGGGCCGTCGGCGACGACTTTTCGCGCAGCGTCTACCTGATCGACCGCCGCACGCGCGAGATGATGCTGCTGACGACCGGGCACAAGACCACCGCGGCCGATCATACGCATCCGACCTTCAATGCGGATGGGACCAAGATCGAGATCCAGTCGGCGATGCTGTCGGCGGATGGGCGCAGCATGAACATCGTGGTGGTGCCGGTGCCGGAAGAGTGGCTGAAACGGCCGAAGCAGTAGTTGGCTGCCTGCCCTGCACTCGGACACGTGCATGTAAACGTCGCCCCTGCGGAGGCAGGGGCCCAAGTTTTTCGACTTGCCGCGAACTTGGGCCCCTGCCTCCGCAGGGGCGACGGGTCAGCGCAGCGTGGCAACCGTCACATTCCGCAACTCATACGGCGCCCCCTCCAGCTGGAACCCGATCCTGCCGCTGGCCGGACTGGACGCCGTAACGCGGTTCTGCGCAACGCCATTGATCGACACCTCGATCGTCCCGTCGCGGCACACCACGTCCATGCTGTTCCACGCGCCGGCCGGCCGCTCGCTGTCGGCCGCGGTATGCGCCTTGATCGGCGTGGCGGCGCCCGGCGCGCTGGTCAAGGGTTCGGCAAAGGCCGCGCCGGCCATCGGCAGCAGGTCGCCGGCCGCGCCGAATTTGGTCTGCACCTGCTGGCTGAGCGGCCAGACGCGGTCCTTCGGTCCGCCCTGGATGTGCAGCAGCACGCCGCCGTTGCCCGGCTTGCCGGGCCAGCGCCATTCGGCATGCAGGCGGTAGTTGGTGTAGGTGGCGTGGGTGGCGACGTAGCCGGACGGGTTGCCGGCCACGGCGATCACGCCGCCCGGACGCGCCATCAGCACCTGCTCCAACGTGCCGGCGGGCGTGGTGACCAGTTCGAAGGCGCCGAAGCCCTGGGCATCGAACAGGGAGACCGGGGCCGACGGCGGCGCGCTCACGCAGCCGGCCATGAGGACGCAGGCCAGCGCCACCGAACACATCTTTAGCTTTACCATATTCACTTTCATCGATTACAACGACCTAGATTAAGGAGACTCGAATGAAGCAGACCGCCCTCGCCCTGCTCTTTGCCGCCGCCCTGCCGCTCGCCCAGGCCCAGGCCCAGACGCCCTCGGTGATGCCATTGTGGCCCGAAGGCGTCCCCGGCGCAAAGACCGGACTGGGACCGGAGCGCAACGACAAAGGCAGTACGTCGAATGTCAGCGAACCGACCCTCACCGTGTTCAGGCCCGCGGTCGACCGTCCGAACGGCACCGCCGTCATCATCGCGCCGGGCGGCGGTTACGTGATGCAGGCGACCGCGCGCGAGGGCGAGCAATACGCCAACTGGCTCAGCACCCTCGGCGTGACCAGCTTCGTCCTGAAGTACCGCCTGGCCGAATTCGGCCACCCGGCCCCGCTGCAGGACGTGCTGCGCGCGGTGCGCCTGGTGCGCGAGCACGCGACCGAACTGCACGTGCGCCCCGACCGCATCGGCGTGATGGGCAGCTCGGCCGGCGGCCACCTCGCGGCCAGTGCCGGCACCCTGTTCGACAGCCCGCTGGGCCGCACCGGCGCCGCCCTCGACAAGGTCAGCGCCCGCCCCGACTTCCTGATGCTGATGTACCCGGTGATCACGATGGAAGAGCCGGCCGTGCACAAGGGGTCGCGCAAGGCGCTGCTGGGGGCGAATCCGAGCGCCGAAGCGATCCAGCTGATGTCGCTCGAAAAGCAGGTGACGTCGCGCACGCCGCCGACGCTGCTGATCCACACCCAGGAAGACCAGGCCGTGCCGGTCGAGAACAGCATCCTGTTCTACCAGGCGCTCACGCGAGCCAAGGTGCCGGCCGAGATGTACTTGTTCGAGCATGGGTCGCATGGGATGGGGATGCGGGCCGGGTTGGGGACGGCGTCGATGTGGCCGCGCCGGGCGGAGGAATGGTTGAAGGACCGGGGGTTGCTGGATCCGGTGAAATAACACCCATCGCCGTGGGCCCGCTACCTCGATCCGTCGCCCCTGCGAAGGCAGGGGCCCAAGTTGTACGCAGATCGCCGAAATTGGGCCCCTGCCTGCGCAGGGGCGACGTGCTCGGGCCGCGGGCCGCAAGCGCGGTTCAAGCCATGTAAAACATCGGCACCAACCCCCACTCCTTCGGCCGGTTCCCCGGCTCCACCTCCATCAGGGGCGCCATCGAATCCCACCAGCGCTGCATCACCGGCAGGCCGGGCAGCGCCGCGCTGGTCTCGCCTTCGCGCAGCTTCAGCACCGCGAACAGGTGCAGCGTTTCCTCGTCGAGGAAGATCGCGTAATCGTAGATGCCGGCATCGGCCAGCGCCTGCGACAGCTCAGGCCAGATGTCGTCGTGGCGGCGCTTGTACTCCTCGACCTGGCCCGGCTTGAGCTGCATGCGGAAGGCACGCGTCGTCATTGTTTACCCCCGGCCGCCAGCGTCTTCAGCTCCGACGCCGCCAGCATGAACGCGCCCACGCCGTAGTTGTAGCTCGACGTCGGTCGGTAGAACGCCGGCTCGGCGCCGGTCTGCTGGATATTGCCGAGGCGGCCATCGGCGTACACGTTCTTCAGGATGCCGGCCCAGGCCTTGGCGATCACCGGACGGTACTTGGCGCCGTCGAGGATGCCGCGGTTGACGCCGTAGGCCATCGCATACACGAACAGCGACGAACCCGAGACTTCCGGCAGCGGATAGCTCGCCGGATCGAGCAGGCCGGCGTGCCACATGCCGTCCGGCCCCTGGATGCTGGCGATCTTGGCGGACATGTCGCGCAGCTGCTGCACGTAGAAGGCACGCTGCGGATCGTCCTGCGGGATGTCGTCGAGGATCAGCGCCAGGCCGCCCATCACCCAGCCTTCGCCGCGCGACCAGAAGATCTTCTTACCGTTCGGCTCGCGCTTGCCCGTGTAGCCGGCGTCGCGCGCATACAGGTGCTCTTCCTTGTCCCACAGCGCGTCGTAGGTGCGCTTCCAGTTGGTGTGCACGTAGTCCAGGTATTTTCGCTCGCCGGTGATCTTGTACATCTTGACCCACACCGGCGGCGCCATGAACAGCGCGTCGCACCACCACCAGGGAATGCGCGCGTCGCCCGGCTTGAGGGTGGCGAGCGGCAGCAGGTCGTCCATCTCGGCCTTGGTCAAAGCCATCTGCGACGGCCTTTTCTCCTGCTGGTAGAAATCGAGGTAGACCTGGCCGATCGACAGATCGTCGGCGTTCGGCAGGCGCGAACGCAGCTGCCAATCGAAGTGCTGCGACATCTCGGCCATGGCGTTGCGGTACTTCGGGTCGCCGGTGGCACGCGACGCCGCCAGGAAGCCGACGTACATCACGCTCGAGGTCCAGATGCGGTCCCAGTGCGGCTGCGAGCGCGCCAGCTGCCAGTCGGCGACCTTGCGCAGCGCCTTGTCGATGGCTGCCGGCGCCAATGCCGGCGACAGGTCGGCGGCCAGCGGACCGGCGCTGGCCGGGGCGTCGCCGAAGTGGCGGCTGGTGTCCTTGTCGACGATGGCTTGCTGGGCCGGCGTCGGCAATGGGTACGATCCGGACCCGTTCTGGGCGGCGGCGCCGCCGGCGATGGCCCAGGCAGCGGCGACCGATAAGGCGAATTTGATGTTGTTCTTCATGTCCTGTCCTGTTTAGTAGACGCTACTCGGCCATCAACTTGACCGGCCCCAGCATGCCGGACGGCGTCGGCTTGACCAGCTCCGTGTCCTGCGGCTTGAAGCGTTCGCCGTAGCGCACGTTCAACAGGCGGTAATCGGGCAGGGCCTGGCCGGCACGCACATTCAACCCGAGGTTGGCGACGCGCACCTCGATGCGGTTGCTGCCGGCCGCCAGCAGCCGCGTGACGTCGACCCTGTACGGCGGCCGCCAGACCGCGCCCGCCGGCTTGCCGTTCACATAAACCTGGGCCGCCTCGCGCACCGGGCTGTCCAGCATGGCGCGCATGCCGGCCGGGACTTTCGGCGTGGTGGACAGCGGCGTGCCCGGGCCGAAGTCGAGCACCACGCGCCTGCCCTGCAGCTGGGCCGCATAGAGCCTGATGTCCTTGGTGTACACCGCCTCGCCCGAGAAGTAGCGCGTGGCCTCGTCCTCGGTCCAGGACTGCAGCGTCTTCATCGCCCGGGGTTGCGTGCCGGGGAAGGCGACGCGCCAGTCCTGGCTCAGGTCGGCCAGCACGGCCGGCGCGTTGCGTGGCGCCGCCTCGGCGGCAGCCGCCAGCGGCGCATCGGTGAACACCAGCACGCGCGACTCATAGGGCGCCAGGTCGAGTTCCGGGGTCGTGGAAGCGCGGGTCAGCTTGCCGCTGTCCGGGTCCAGCCAGGCCGCGGCCGGGCGCATGCTGCCGAAGCGCGCACTGGCCTTGACCGGATGGTTGCTGGTATTCGCCACAAAATAAATGTCGGCATCCTTCAGCCTGCGGCGCACGAAACCGACCTCGGACGCGTCGTTCGACAGCAGCAGGTCCGGCGCCAGCACCGCCTTCACGGCCGCGCCGACCGCCGCGTCGTCGGCGACCAACTGCACGTTCTTCGATGCGAACAACGCGTTCGAAGCCGCCGCGACCTGGCTCGACATGCGCTTTGCGTCCTGCAGTCCCGGCGCCAGCGACGGCCGGGTGCCGACCGACACGATCCTGCCGCCGCCGCGCACGTAGTCCTGCAGCCTGGCCAGCACCGCCGGCGACAGCCGGGTCACATGCGGCAGCACCAGCAGCGGATGGTGCACACCGGTTGCCAGGATCGATTCGGCGTCGACGTAGTCGAGGTTGTGGCCGGCGTCGAGGATTTGCGCGGTCAGCTCGGGCGTGACGTGCTTGTGCATCTCGGCCGACAGCGACACCTTGCCCGGTACCAGCGCGGCGTACACGTCGTCGTTCGGCAGCAGCACCGCGACCTGGTTGGCCGGCTGGCCCTGGCGCATCAGGTAGCTCATGCGCGCCAGGTAGCCGGTCACCTGGGGCATCACGTTCCACCACGGGTTGTGGTCGTTGAAGACCGCGGCCGCATAGAACGAGTAACCCGGCTGCGCCGTCCCCGGCGGGGTGTACGGCCAGCCGTGGCCGATGAACAGGTTGACCCCTTGCAGCAGCATGCGGTCGGCCTCGGCCTTCATGTCCAGCGGGGTCGCGGCAAAGGCCGGCGAATGCAGCCAGGTCCAGGTCTCGGCCGAGATCACCGGGCGGTTGTAGAGATGGCCGGCGGAAGTCGCCAGGCGCGTGAACGAGAATTCGCGGAATTGCGGCCCCTCGCCTTCCGGCAGCGCCACCAGGCGGTTGCTCGACATCGACACCGCCGGCTCGCCGTAGGTCTGCGAGCGGAATTGCGTGTCGTGCGCCTTGGCCCAGTCGTTCACCGGCGTCAGGTAGCGCTCGTTCACCAGCTCGGTCTGGGTCAGCGCCCAGTCATGGCGGGCGCCGGCGGCGTCCGGGCCCTGGCCGCTGAAGATCGCCGGCAGGTAGGGTTTCAGGTCGTAGCCGCGGCGCTTGCGGAATTCGTCGAGGAAGTCGTCGGTCCAGTCGGTGTTGTAGACCTCGAGGCTGTCCGAAAACACCGCATACGGCGGCTGGTCGCCAAAAGCTTTCATCAGCGGCTCGGCCACGACCTTCAAATGGTGGTCGATGGCTTTCCGGCTCAGGTGATCGAGCACGAAGCCCTCGGCGCCGAGGGCCGGGCGCTTGACTTGCTGGCCGGTGCGCGAGGCCACGTAGAACACGACGGTACGCGCCTCCTGCGCCGGGGCGATGGCGGCCCGCCCGTTCGCGACTGTCGGCTCGACCAGCCGCAGGCGCGTGGCGTCGATGCCTTTGCCGCTGCCGCCACCCACGAAGGTCGCCACCAGCTTCTCGCCGCTCATCACCGCCGGCAGCGCGACGCTGGCGGCGCCGGCCGGCAGTTCGCTCGTGACCATGCGCAGGCGCGATGCCGCTTCGTTCACGCCCACGTGCGGGCCGCCGTAGGGCCAGCCGCTGGCCAGCGTCATGTCGACGCGCATGCCGTTGGCACGTCCGGTGCGGTTGGCGAAGCCGACGGCGTCGAGGAATTCGGGCGACAGATACGGGACGTTATGGATGCCGCGCGCGGCGTCGTCCAGTTCCATCGGATACACCGGCTGGATCTCGAAACCACCGAAGCCGCCCGCCTTCATGGCTTTGATTTCGCGCTCGAGTTCGGGCTGGACGACGGACGGGCCGAACCACCACCAGCGCATCATGGGCTTGGCGTCGTCGGGCGGGGATGCAAGGTGGGTGGCAACCTCGGAAAAGGAATCCGAGATGACGGGTGCGGGGGGTGGGCTGGCTGCGTGCACGTTCGCGCAGAACAGGGCTACCGCGTAGGCGACGGCACTGGCGGCGAACGGCGTGCGCGAGTGGCGCTTGCTCATTCGGGGGTGGCTCCTGGATACGGGATGATGTGTGGCTGTGTTCGAAGGCACCACTAGCCGCTGCCCGTCGCCCCTGCCTTCGCAGGGGCGACGGTTTTACGGCCAACGGCTCATGTTTGCGCAACCTGCTAGCTGACGGGTGCGCGACCAAGCAATCAAACAATCCCGCTACTGCTAGCCCCCGCCTTCGCCGGCCGGCCGCTCGCCACGCGGTCGCGGTACCCGCTGTTGCGATAGCACGCCACCGGATCCGCCGCCCCGCCCGCGCGCATGCGCGCCATCGCCAGGATCGCGCTGACGTCGGTACGGAACGCCTGCTTCAGCGTCGCCGCCGCCTGCATCGCGTCATTGTTCTGCTGGTGCTCGGCCAGCGCGGCGCGGTCGACCAGGGCCGACTGGATGTAGGCGCGCTGCACCTCCACCGCGCTATTCATCAAGCTTTCGATCGGGTCGGTCACGTTGTGCGACTGGTCCAGCATGTAAGCCGGCTTGAAGGCGCTGCCTTCGCGTTCGGCGGCGTCGGCCAGCTCGTTGAAGACCAGGAACAGCTGGAACGGGTTGATCGAACCGGAGTCCAGGTCATCGTCGCCGTACTTGCTGTCGTTGAAATGGAAGCCGCCGAGCTTGCCGAACTGGGCCAGGCGGGCGACGATCATTTCGATGTTGGTGTTCGGCGCATGGTGGCCGAGGTCGACCAGGCACTTGGCCTTCGGTCCGAGCGCGGTAGCCGCGGCGAAGCTGGTGCCCCAGTCGGCGATGGTGGTGGCGTAGAACGCCGGCTCGAACAACTTGTGCTCGATGAACACGTTCCAGTCGTCCGGCAGCGCGTCATAGACGGAGCGCATGCTTTCCAGGTAGCGCTCGAGCGCGCCGCGCAGGTTGTGCTGGCCCGGGAAGTTGGCGCCGTCGCCAACCCAGACGGTCAGCGCCTTGGAGCCGATCGCCTGGCCAAGCTCGATGCACTCGATGTTGTGGGCCACGGCCTGGTCGCGCACGGCGGCGCTCGTGGCGGTCAGGCTGCCGAACTTGTAGCTCAGTGCCTGGTTCGGCGCGTCCGAGAAGGTGTTGGAATTGACGGCGTCGAAGCCCAGGCCCAACGCGGCGCCCTTCTCGCGCAGTTCGCCGGCGTCCGTGACCTTATCCCATGGGAAGTGCAGCGACACCGCCGGTGTGGCCTGGGTCAGCTGGTTGATGACGGCGCAGTCTTCCAGTTTTTCGAACACGTTGCGCGGCTCGCCGCGGCCGGCGAAGCGCGCGAAACGGGTACCACCGGTGCCCACGCCCCAGCTCGGGACGGCGACCGTGAACGCCTGTGCCAGCGCGGTCAGCTTGTCGATGTCCTGGCCGCGGCGCGCCAGCATGCCGCCGAGCGCTTCATAGTCAGCCTGCACTTGCGAAGCCAGTTTGTCGTTCTGTTCGGCCACCAGGCCCGCATCAATCATCTGCGTCATTCTCGTCTCCTTCATGGGCCGGTGTGTGCCGGCGGTTCTTTTTTATTTGTGTAGGGTAGGCACATTGTGCCCATGCGAACGACGGCAGCACGATGCTGGCGTTACGCGTGGACGGGAAACCCGTCCACCCTACGTGATATATCAGTTATGTCGAACAAATTAACATCAGCTTGGCATCATTGCAACGAAAATCACCGGGTAAATGCCGCGGCGTTGCCGGCATCGACGTTCAGCACGTTGCCGGTGCTCTTGCCCGCCTTGTCGCTGGCCAGGAAGTACACGGCTTCGGCGATATCCTCCGGCAGCACGCTGCGCTTCAGCATCGAACGCTTGCGGTAGAACTCCTCGACGTCGTCGGTGCCGATCTTGTTCGAGGCGGCGCGCTCTTCCTTCCACTTGCCGTCCCAGATGCGCGACCCGCGGATCACGGCGTCCGGATTCACCACGTTGACGCGGATGCCGAACTCGGCGCCTTCCAGCGCCACGCAGCGCGCCAGGTGCAGCTCGGCCGCCTTGGCGGTGCAGTAGGCCGAGGCGCCGGCGGACGCCACCAGGCCGTTCTTGGAGCCCACGAATACCATGCTGCCGCCCAGCCCCTGCTGCTTGAGCATCGTGAAAGCGGCGCGGCTGGCCAGGAAGTAGCCGGTCACCAGGATGTCCTGGTTGCGCTTCCAGATATCGAGCGTGGTCTCATCCAGCGGCGCGGCCGAGGCGATGCCGGCGTTCGAAACCAGGATGTCGACCCCGCCGAAGCGCAGCGCGGTGCTGCCGAAGATGGCGGCCACCTCTTCTTCGCTGGTGATATTCGCCTGCACGACGGCGACGCTGTCCTTGCCGCCGACCTTGACCAGGTCGGCCTTGGCTTGTTCCAGCGCTTCGGCATCGATATCGGTCAGCATCACGCAGGCGCCTTCCTGCAGCATCTGGCGTGCGACCGCCTGGCCGATGCCGCCGCCGCCGCCGGTGACGAGGGCGATGCGGCCGGCCAGGCTCTTCGGCTTGGGCATGCGCTGCAGCTTGGCTTCTTCGAGCAGCCAGTACTCGATGTCGAAGGCTTCCTGTTCCGGCAGGCCGACGTAGGTGTCGACGCCGTTCGCGCCGCGCATCACGTTGATGGCGTTGACATAGAACTCGCCGGCGATGCGCGCGGTCGCCTTGTCTTTCGCGAACGAGAGCATGCCCACGCCCGGGATCAGGTAGATGATCGGGTTGGCGTCGCGTACCTTCGGGGAGGTGTCGCGCTTGCAGCGCTCGTAATAGGCAGTGTAGTCGGCGCGGTAGGCTTCCAGGCCGTCGTCCAGGCCGGCCACCAGCTTGTCCAGATCGGGTGCGGTCGGGTCGAAGTCCAGCACCATCGGGCGGATCTTGGTGCGCAGGAAGTGGTCCGGGCAGGACGTGCCCAGTTGCGCCAGCGGGGCCAGGTCGGCACTGCCGACGAATTCCAGCACCGCGTCGCTGTCGTCGAAGTGGCCCAGCTTGTATTCGGTCTTGCTGATCTTGCCGCGCAACAGCGGCATCAGGCGGGCGGCGACGGCAGCACGTTCCTCGGCCGCCAGCGGCTGGTATTTCTGGCCGCCGAACACCGGTTGCTTGATGTTCGCGTTCAGCCAATCCTCGGCGCGCTTGATCATCTGCAGCGTGGTCTCGTAGCACGACTTGGCGTCGTCGCCCCAGGTAAACAGGCCGTGGCCTTCGAGGATGATGCCCTTCAGGTTCGGCTGCTCCTGCGACAGCTTTTCCAGTTTCAGGCCCAGATCGTAACCGGGACGCTGCCACGGCAGCCAGCCCAGTTCTCCCTCGAACACGCGCTGGGTGATCGCTTCGCTGTTCTTGCAGGCGGCGATCGCGATCACCGAATCCGGGTGCATGTGGTCGACGTGCTTGCGCGCGATATAGGCATGCAGCGGGGTGTCGATCGAGGCGGCGCGCGGATTCAGGTTGAAGGTGCAGTGCGGCAGGTAGGCGACCATCTCGTCTTCGAGCTCGAGGCCGCGATAGCGATGCTTGAGCGCGTTGAGCTTGTCCATGTACAGCGTCGAGAAGCCGTCCAGCTTGATCGAACCCAGGTCGCCGCCCGAGCCCTTGACCCACAGGACCTCGACCTGGCCGCCGCTGAGCGGATCTTCCATCATGATCTTGGCGGAGGTGTTGCCGCCTCCGAAGTTGGTGATGCGCAGGTCCGAACCGAGCAGGTTCGAACGGTACAGCAGCAGTTCCGGTTCGCTCATCCCGGCCGCGAGTTGATCATTCCAGCGTGAGGTGATCGGTTCCTTCGGCTTGGTTTCGCTTGATGCGCTCATTGACAGTCTCCGTTATTGATTAATTAAAGCTAGACATCCCTGGCCAGCGCCCTCTAGTAAAAAGCGTCCCTGGCAACCCGGACAAGTAGAAATCACGGGGTAATCAGTGTCAACTCAGAAATAGTCAACTTCCTGACCAAGTCTGAATTAATCATTTGCTTGATTGGATTGCGCATTTTGATGCAACGCGGCGTAGAAATAATCAGCGGCTTGAGCAATTGGTGATTGACTCGCCCTTGCAGTCTGATTAATCTTTAACGACGCAAAGCATTCCTTTTCGGCATGACTTTAGCGAGCCGCAATCCAAAACAGACGGCAACAGGAGGAGACAACATGGTGAATCACAAACGCCGCAAGCGTTTGCTCAAGCTGCTGGCCGAACACCAGACAGCGACGGTGCAACAGCTTGTCGAATGGCTCAACGCGTCCCCGGCAACGGTCCGGCGCGACATCAGCTGGCTCGCAGCCCGCAACCTGCTCACCCGCACCCGCGGCGGCGCAGAAAACCTGCTCCCTAAAAAGCGCCAGTTCGCGCTGTCGAGCGAAACCTTCCAAAACAACATCCAGTGCTATGCGGCGCGCAAGCGCGCCATCGCACGCCAGGCGGCGTCGATGTGCGTGGACGGCGAAACGATCATCATCAACGGTGGCACCACCACCTTCATGATGGCCGAGTTCCTGGCCGATAAGCAGCTGAAGATCCTCACGAACTCGTTCCTGATGGCCGAACGGCTGCTGGTCTCGAGCGAGAACGAGATCATCGTCCCGGGCGGCAAAGTCTATCGCGAGCAGAACGTGATCCTCTCGCCCTTCGACAACGACATCACCCAGCACCACTACGCCAGCAAGATGTTCATGAGCGTGTATGGCCTGTCGCTGCTGGGCCTGATGGAAGCCGACCCGCTGCTGATCCAGGCCGAGAAGCGCCTGATCAGCCAGGCCGAGGAACTCGTGGTGCTGGCCGACAGCTCCAAGTTCGCCAAGAAGGCCGGCCTGATCCTGTGCGGCCTGGATCGCGTTGCCACCGTCATCACCGACACCAACGCCTCCGACAGCGCCGTACAACTGCTCGAACAGTACGGCGTCAACGTCGTCACCGTGGCGCCCGATGCGGCCGCCCCGAACCTGTGCGCCCCGCATTTCAATCATGCCTACGACCTGCAGTCGAACCCCGCGTACGATCTGCAGACGGCCGCCATCTTCCAGACGGAGACATCGCATTGAGCATCAAGCATAACAAGGTCAAGCGTCTCCTGATGGCGGTGGCCGCCGCCGGCGTTGTCGCCGGCGTGGCCGGCACATTATCCGGATGCGAGAAGAAGCCCGAGAAAACCCGCATTGCGATGGTCGTGAAAAACCTCGGCAACGGCTTCTTCGACGCCGCCCACGCGGGTGCCGACGAAGCGGCCAGGCAGCTTGGGAACGTCGAGGTGATCTACACCGGCCCGACCACGCCCAGCGCCGAAGGCCAGATCGAGATCATCAATTCGCTGATCAGCCAGAAGGTCGATGCGATCGTCATCTCGGCCAACGACCCGAATGCGCTGGTGCCGATCGCCAAGAAGGCGATGCAGCGCGGGATCAAGGTGATCTCCTTCGATTCCGGCCTGGCGCCGGAAGGCCGCCAGATGCAGCTGAACCCGTCCAACGCGGACCTGATCGGCGAGAAGCAGATCCAGATGGCAGCCAGCTCGATGGGCAGCGGCGGCGGCGAGATTGCGATCTTGTCGGCCTCGGCCCAGGCGACCAACCAGAACATCTGGATCGGCGTGATGAAGCAGGTACTGCAAAAGCCGGAGTACGCCAAGGTCAAGCTGGTCGCGACCGTCTACGGCGACGACCAGTCGGACAAGAGCTACCGCGAAGCGATCGGCCTGCTGCGCAGCCACCCGAACCTGAAGACGATCATCGCCCCGACCACGGTCGGCATCGTCGCCGCCAGCAAGGCGGTGGTCGACGAGCACCTGGTCGGCAAGGTCTACGTGACCGGCCTCGGGCTGCCGTCCGAGATGGCCGGCCACGTCAAGAGCGGCGCGGTCAAGGAATTCGCGATCTGGAATCCGATCGACCTGGGCTACGCCGCGACCTTCGCGGCCGACCAGTTCGTGACCGGCAAGGCGGCGGCCAAGGCGGGCACGCCGGTGTCGGTGGGCCGCCTGGGCCAGGTGACGCTGGACGACAAGGGCGAGGCGGCGCTGGGGCCGCCGTTCACTTATAACGCAGAGAACGTCGAGAAGTTTGCCAAGATGTTCTGAGGTTTGTTGCGGTCTTCGAGCCGCAACCATTCCTCGCCAGGCGTTATCCGTAGTATCTGATTAAGGGTTAGCAGTAGCACGTCGTTCCCGCGAAGGCGGGAACCCAAGTTCTGCTCGCGTATCGACAGCGCGTGCCAACTTGGATTCCCGCCTTCGCGGGAATGACGGCCTTTCTGCCAACGACGATCCTAATTTGCCCCGCACTCAAACTATGTCAGTCACTAGCCCCACCCCAGGCACGCCCGTCCTCCAACTGACCGGCATCAGCAAGCGCTTCAACGGCATCCACGCCCTCAACGACGTCGGCCTCACCATCCGCGCCGGCGAAGTCATGGCCCTGGTCGGGGAGAACGGCGCCGGCAAGTCGACCATGGTGAAAACCCTGACCGGCATCTACCAGCCCGACGCCGGCAGTATCCTCCTCGACGGCAAACCGGTGGTGCTGAAAAGCCCGCAGGAAGCCATGCAGGCCGGGATCACCGCCGTGCACCAGGAAACCGTGATGTTCGACGAACTGTCGGTGGCCGAGAACATCTACGTCGGGCGCCAGCCGACCCGCGCCGGCGGCCGCATCGACTGGCGACGCATCGAGGCGGAAGCCGAAGCCCTGTTCGCGCGCCTGGAAGTGGCGCTGCCGGTGCGTGCGCGTGTAAAAGACTTGTCGGTGGCGCAGCGCCACTTCGTCGAGATCGCCCGCGCGCTGTCGCAGGAGGCGCGCGTGGTGATCATGGACGAGCCGACCGCCGCGCTGTCGCAGCGCGAGATCCGCGAGCTGTACCGCATCATCGCCCAGCTCAAGGCTGCCGGCACCGCCGTCATCTTCATCTCGCACAAGTTCGACGAGATCTTCGAAGTGGCGGACCGCTACACCGTGCTGCGCGACGGGAAGTTCGTGGCCGACGGCGCGCTGTCCGCCATCACCGAGGCCGAACTGGTCGCGCTGATGGTCGGACGCGCCGTCAATGACGCCTACCCGAAGGCGCAGGCCGAGATCGGCGGCCCGCTGCTGGAAGTGGACAAGCTGTGCCACCCGACCGAATTCGACCAGGTGAGTTTCACGCTGCGACGCGGCGAGATCCTCGGCTTCTACGGCCTGGTCGGCGCCGGCCGTTCGGAAGTGATGCAGGCGATCTTCGGCATGACGCCCGGCGTGACCGGCAGCGTGCGCCTCGAGGGCAAGCCGGTGGCCATCTCGACGCCGAGCCAGGCCATCGCCCACGGCATCGCCTACGTGCCGGAAGACCGCCAGCACCACGGCGCCCACCTGACGATGCCAATCATGCAGAACATCTCGCTGCCGATCCTGTCGAAGATCGGGTTCTTCCTGCGCGGCCGCCGGGCCCACGAAACGCACATCGCGCGTCACTTCGCCGAGCAGCTGGAACTGAAGGCGAGCCACCTGACCCAGCATGTGTCCGAACTTTCCGGCGGCAACCAGCAGAAGGTGGTGCTCGGCAAATGGCTGGCGACCGATCCGAAAGTGATCATCCTTGACGAGCCGACCAAGGGCATCGACATCGGCTCCAAGGCCGCGGTGCACCGCTTCATCAGTGAACTGGTGACGCGCGGGCTGTCGGTGATCCTGGTGTCGTCCGAACTGCCGGAAGTGCTGGGCCTGGCCGACCGCGTGGTGGTGATGCAGCACGGGCATGTGCGGCGCGTGTTCGAACGCGCCGAGGCGACGCCGGAAATCGTGGTGGCCGCGGCCTCGGGCATCGAACTGGAATCGGCACAACAAGAGGAAAACGCAGCATGAAATCCCTGTTCCAACGCGAGCCCCTGCTCGCCCTGATGGTCGTGGCCCTGGTGCTGGCAGTCGGCATCAAGGCGCCGGTGTTCCTGAGCGCGCCGTCGCTGGCCAACCTGGTCACCGACAGCACCCTGCTGGTGATGCTGGCGCTGGCCCAGATGCTGGTGGTCGTCACGCGCGGGGTCGACCTGTCGGTGGCGGCGAACCTGGCGCTGTCGGGCATGGTCGCGGCGATGCTGGCCTCGCGCCATCCGGAGGCGCCGCTGTTCGCGGTGGTGCTGATGGCGGTCGTCACCGGCCTGGTGCTGGGCCTGGTCAACGGCTGGCTGATCGGCTACCTCGGCTTGCCGCCGATCGTCATCACGCTCGGCACCATGAGCGTGTACCGCGGCCTGGTATTCGTGCTGTCCGGCGGGACCTGGGTGTCGGCGCACCAGATGCCGGCCGACTTCATCGCGTTTCCGCTCACGCGCCTGTTCGGCCTGCCGCACCTGGTGTGGATCGCCGCCGCCGCGTTCGCGCTGTTCCTGTTCATCGCGCGTTTCACCCGCTTCGGGCGCGACCTGTTCGCGATCGGGAACGCGCCGCAGTGCGCCGGCTACATCGGCATCCCGACCGCGCGGCGCCTGTTGTGGACCTACGGCCTGTCCGGACTGGTGGCCGGCCTGTGCGGCTACCTGTGGGTGGCGCGCTACGCGGTGGCCTACACCGAAGTGGCCTACGGCTTCGAGTTTACCGTGATCGCCGCCTGCGTGATCGGCGGCGTCAGCATCGCCGGCGGCGTCGGCTCCGTGACCGGTGCCCTGCTCGGCGCGCTGTTCCTGACCGTGATCGGCAACGCGCTGCCGGTGCTGCAGGTCTCGCCGTTCTGGCAGAGCGCCCTGACCGGCCTGGTGATCCTGGCGGCGGTGCTGGTGAACGCCCGCGGCGGCCGCAAGGGCAGCCGCCAGATCCTGCCGCTGCACAAGAACCAGCTCGAACCGGCTGCGCACTAATATAACTACAACAGGAGACCGCGTGAACACCACCGCCATGCCGACGCCCCAGTCGAACAAACCGACCTCGCGCTATACCATCCTCGACCGCGAAGCCGTCAAGCTCAAGAACATCCTGGGACGCTGGGAGACCCTGCTCGCCCTGCTCCTGATCGTGGTGTTCACGGTCAACAGCATCGTGCTGCCGCACTTCCTCGATCTCTACAACCTGCTGGACGGCACCCAGAACTTCAGCGAAAAGGCGCTGATCGCGCTGCCGATGGCGCTCCTGATCATCTGCCGCGAGATCGACATCTCGGTGGCCGGCACGCTGGCGCTGTCCTCGGTGGCCATGGGGCTGGCCATGGGGGCCGGCTTCCCGCCGGCGACCCTGGTGCTGGTGGCGCTGGCGGCCGGCTGCGCCTGCGGCCTGCTCAACGGTGTGCTGGTCACGCGCTTCGGCCTGCCCTCGATCGTGGTCACCATCGGGACCGTGTCGCTGTTCCGCGGCCTGGCCAGCGTGGTCCTGGGCGACAAGGCCTTCACCGGCTACCCGCAGTTGATGGCCGACTGGGGCCAGGGCTACTTCTTCGGCATCGTGCCGCGCGAGTTCGTGGTGCTGCTGGCCTTTGCGGCGCTGTTCGCGTTCGTGCTGCACGCCACGTCCTGGGGCCGCCGCATCTTCGCGATCGGCAACAACCCGGACGCGGCGCGCTTTTCCGGCATCGCGGTCGACCGCTACCGCCTGGCGCTGTTCGTGCTGACCGGCGCCATGGCCGGCCTGGCCGCCTTCTTCCTCACCGGCCGCATCGGCTCCACCCGTCCCAACATCGCCACCGGCTGGGAGCTGGAAGTGATCACGATGGTGATCCTGGGCGGCGTCAGCATCGCCGGCGGCGCCGGCACCATCGGCGGCGTGCTGCTGGCGATCCTGACGCTGGGCGTAACCACCTACGGCATGTCGCTGGCGAACATTCCGGGCATCTACATGACCATCGTGGTGGGCGTGCTGCTGCTGGCGACGATCGCCCTGCCGCGCCTGGTGCGCGCACGGAGCCTGAAAAAGTGAAGCCGGACGCCCTGATCGTCCTCGACATCGGCAAGACCAACGCCAAGCTGGCGCTGATCGATGCCGCCGGGCGGGTGCTGGCCGAACAGCGCCGTCCGAATACCGTCCTCGCCGGCGGCCCCTACCCGCACCACGACACCGAGGGCCTGTGGCAGTGGCTGCTGGCGACCTGCCGCGGCTTCGCCGGCCTGGCCGAGGTCTCCGCCATCGTGCCGGTGACGCACGGCGCCACCGCGGCGCTGGTCGACCGCGACGGACTGGTGCTGCCGGTACTCGACTACGAAGCCCCGCTACCCGGCGTCGACTACGCGGCGCGCCCGGCGTTTGCCGAAACCTGCTCGCCCGACCTGCCGGCGGGTTTGAATCTGGGCCGCCAGCTGGCCTGGCTGCAGCAGACCTTCCCGAGCGAGTTCTCCCGCGTCCGACACATCCTGATGTACCCGCAGTACTGGGCCTGGCGCCTGTGCGGGGCCGCCTTCGGCGAAGCGACCTCGCTCGGCTGCCACACCGACCTGTGGAATCCGCGCACCCAGCAGTATTCGTCGCTGGCCGAGCGCATGGGCTGGCGCAAGCTGATGCCGCCGCTGGCGCCGGCCTGGGCCTCGCTCGGTACACTGCGCGCCGAAGTGGCCGACGCGACCGGCCTGCCGCGCGCATGCCAGGTGCTGTCCGGCATCCACGACAGCAATGCCTCGCTGATGCGCTACCTGGCGCAGGATGACCGTTCCGGTCCACGCACGGTGCTGTCCACCGGCACCTGGATGATCGCCGCCGCCTTCGGCGTCGCCCTGGACGGCTTGCGCGAAGACGCCGACATGCTGGCCAACACGAATGCGCTCGGCCAGCCGGTGGCATGCATGCGCTTCATGGGCGGACGCGAGTTCGCCGAGCTGGCCGGCGCCGCGGTCGAACCCTGCGCGTTTGAAGACATCGAGCGCCTGGTGCGCCAGGGGACGGCGGCCCTGCCCTGCTTTGCCGCCACCGGCGGGCCGTTCGCCGGCCGCAGCGGCTGCATCGAGGGTCCGCCGCCGCGCGACGCACGCGAACGCTACGCGCTGGCGACCCTGTATTGCGTGCTGATGACCGACTACTGCCTCGATGCGCTGCGCGCGACCGGCCCGCTGGCGGTCGAAGGCAGCTTTACCGCCAACCCCTGGTTCGGGCCGCTGCTGGCGAGCCTGCGCCCGCACCAGCCGGTGAGCTACTCGGACGATGCCAGCGGCACCACCTGCGGCGGGTGGATGCTGCGCTACCGCGACGGCATGCCGCCGGGGTCGAGCACCTTGACGCCGCCGCGCGCGGTGGCCGGGCTGGCGGCCTACCGCCAGCGCTGGCACGAGGCGCTGAATCTCACTGAGCCTGCTGCATCATTGCCCGCGTGAGGCCACTGGGTCCGGCAGGCTTGCGCGGCTCCCAGACCCAGTTCAGGCCACGGACATAGCCATCGCCTTTCACACTAGTATGGTCCAGGCCTTCCATGCGGTAGTTCCGCAGCGCCAGGCCATTGTAGTTGCGGGTGGCCAGCTGCCTCTGGAACGCCACGATCGGCTCGCGGAAGCCGGCATACTCGTCGCCGCCGTAGGAGATGAACATGCGCGCCGGCAGCGATTTATGCGTGCGGGCGTACTGCTCGTCCAGCTTCGCCAGCGCGCCCCCGTCCCAGCCGGCCGCCGGGCTGATCGCGACGTGGCCGGCAAAGAAGCCGGGCGCCTTGTAGGCCGCCGCGATCGCGAACAGCCCGCCCAGCGAACTGCCGCCGATCACGCGTCCGGCCTTGTCGCCGCGGAAGCGCGACTCGACCAGCGGCGCCACTTCCTGCGTGATGAAGCCAAGAAAGGCGTCGGCCTTGCCGGAGTCCGCATCCGTGGCAGTGATCGTGTAATCCTTGCGCCGCTCGACATCGTAGTTGGTACCGGCTGGGTACGACAGGCCGACCATGATGAACTCGGGCGCCCGGTTATCGTAGATCAGGTTGCCGTAGGTGGACACCAGCAGCGGCGTGTCCCAGTAGGCGTCGAGGTAGTACAGCACCGGATACGTCTTGCCCGGATTGGCCGCGTAGCTCGACGGCAGGACCACCACCAGTTCGTACTTGCGGCCCGCCTTGGACTGCAACGGCACGACCTGGGTATTGTTTAACACGAACTGCTTGTATTCGACCTGCGCCGCTGCCGGAGCGGCGGGGGCCAGCCAAATGCCGGATACCGCCGCCAGCGCTACCAATAAACGTTTGCCCATCGTAGTCTCCTGATGATCATGCATGCCTGGCTCAGCGCGGCAGCTCGGCCGCCGTGCCGGTGACGGTGAGGCGCGCCGACACCGTCTTCGCGTGGCGTGGCTGGCCGCCGCCGAGGTACAGCGTGTAGACGCCGGGGACGACGCGGCGCTTGCCGCCGGCATCGACCGAGGACAGCGCGCGCGCATCGAGCGCCAGGCTCACCTTCGTGCTGGCGCCGGCCGCCAGGTGCACGCGGCTGAAACCGGCCAGGGTCGGATTGGCCGGATCGCCCGGCTTGGCCAGGTACAGCTGCACCACCTCGTCGCCGTCGCGCGCGCCGCTGTTGGCCACCTCCACCGTCACGCTTGCCGGCTGGCCGGCCGCGATCGTGGCCGCCGCCAGCGCCGGCGTGCGGTAGTCGAAGCGGGTGTAGCTCAAGCCGTGGCCGAACGGGTACAACGCCTCGCCGCGGAAGTAGCGGTAGGTGCGGCCCTCCATCCGGTAGTCGGGGAAAGGCGGCAGCTGGTCGGCCGATTTATAAAAGGTCACCGGCAGGCGTCCGGCCGGGCTGTAGTCGCCAGCGATCAGGCCTGCCACCGCATGGCCGCCCTCACCGCCCGGGTACCAGGCCTGCACGATCGCCGGCACGTGCCTGTCGGCCCAGTTGACCGCCAGCGCGCTGCCGCTCATCAGCACCAATACGGTCGGCTTGCCGGCCGCGCTGACGCGTTCCAGCAATTGCTGCTGCGGCGCCGGCAGGTCCAGGCTGGTGCGGTCGCCGCCGGCGAAGCCGGGCACCTGCAGCTTGAGTTCCTCGCCTTCGAGGTTGGCGTTCAGGCCGCCCACGAACAGCACCAGGTCGGCCCGTGCGGCGGCGTCGACCGCTTCGCGACCGCTGTCGATCGGCGGGCTCCAGACCAGCTTCTGGTTGCCGCGCGCGCCCTTCTGCACCGCCTCGATGCGGATCGGATAGACCTGCCCGGCCTTCAGGTCGACCTTGCCGTAATCGATCGACGGCGAATCGGTGACGTCCCAGGCATCCACGATCGGCTTGCCGTCGAGCCACATGCGATAAGCGCCGCTGGTGACGAAGCGCAGCCGGTAGGTGCCGCTCGCCGGCGCCTTCAGGTAGCCGCTCCAGCGCAGCGCCGTGTTGCGCTTGCCGTCCTGCCATTCGACACGGGCCGCGGGTTCGACACGTTTCAGCGTCGGCGAGCCTTCAGGTACCGTGCCGGCGAAGTGCTCGGCGTTCAGGCCGGGCGTGCGGCAGACGGCATCCACGCAAAAGGCGGCGGCCGGCACCGCCGGCTCGGCCGGGCCGGCCAGGCCGGCGCCCTCGGCGTAGATCACCTTGGCGTCGGGATAGCGGGCACGGATACCGGCCAGGACGGTCACCGGATGCGAGGGCTGGCCGTTGTAGTTGCCGACCAGGGCATCGTCGCTGTCGGCGTTCGGTCCGATCACGGCGATGGTGCGCGGCGCCTGCTTCAACGGCAGCAGGCCATCGTTCTTCAGCAGCACCATCGATTCCTGCGCCATCTTCAAAGCCACGGCGCGGTGCGCCGGGGTGTCGTAGTCGTCCGCGCGGATGCCGGCGAAGGCCGGCTGCGGGTCGAACATGCCGAGCCGGATGCGCCCCGTGAACAGGCGCACCAGCGCGCGGTCGACCACGGCTTGCGGCAGCAACCCCTGGCGCACCGACCTGACGATGGGGCCGGCCTCGGTCGTCATGCCGTTGCGGTAGTCGCCGCAGATCAGGTCCATGCCGGCCTTGAAGCCGACCGCCACCGCCTGTTCCGGGGTACGGGTGTAGTGCAGGCTGTCGGGACGGTAGATGTTGGCGGCGCCGCCGCAGTCCGAGACCACGAAGCCCTTGAAGCCCCAGGCCTGGCGCAGCGTCTTCTCCATCAGGTCGTCGCTGGCGCAGGCCGGCACGCCGTTCACCGCGTTGTAGGCGCACATGACCGATTGCACCTTGGCCTCGGTGACCGTGGCGCGGAAGGCCGGCAGGTAGGTGTCTTCGAGATCGTGCGCGGACGGATGCACGTCCTCGCGGTGGCGGTTCGATTCCGGACCGCTGTGCACGGCGAAGTGCTTGGCCGTGGCGATGGTCTTGAACACGGCCGGGTCGTCGCCCTGCAGGCCGTCGATGAAGCCGATCGCCATGCGCGACGTCAGGAACGGGTCTTCGCCATAGGTTTCCTGGCCGCGGCCCCAGCGCGGGTCGCGGAAGATATTGATGTTGGGCGACCACACGGTCAGGCCGCGATACCACTCGGCGCCGCCGTCGGGGGCGCGGGCCTGCAGGTACTTGGCGCGGAATTCGGTGGCGATGACGTCGCCCGTTTGCCGCATCAGCGCCGGGTCCCAGGTGGCCGCCATGCCGACCGCCTGCGGGAAGACGGTGGCGTAACCCGCGCGCGCCACGCCGTGCAGGCCTTCGTTCCACCAGTTGTAGGCCGGGACGCCGAGGCGGGGGATGGCGGGCGCGGCGTTGCCGAGCTGGGCGGCCTTTTCTTCGAGCGTCATGCGCGCCACCAGCTCGGCGGCGCGGGCCTCGGGCGCACGCTGCGGGTCGAGCCAGCCGCAGGACGTCGCCTGGCAGGCGGCCGGCACTCCCTGCGCCAGGCCGGCGCCGGCCGGCAGCAGTGCCGCGGCCAGCGCCAATACCAGTACGCGCCTGGCGCCCAGGGCCGGGGAATCGGATCTTGTCATGGTGTGTCTCCGTGTTCTCTTGTTATCGCTAACAACCTGAGTTGTGCATTCTATTGATGCGCAGGAATGCTATCACGGAAATGGCCCGATGTTATCGCTAACGCGGGGAATGCGGTTTGCATGAGCACCGTCAATCGTGCTATGCACAGCGGTTGACGCCCACCGTCCGTTTTGTTGAAGTGGCCTTCCACACCAACGACACGCGCCCAGCGCGATGGAGACGACAATGCGAACGCTGAACTGGATGCGCCGGCTGCTGCCGCGGCTGGCCTTCGTCCGTAAGCAGCAAGCCTGGAACCCGACGCGGCGGACACTGATTCTTGCGGCGGGACTGGCCAGCCTGCTCGCCGGCGGCTTCGCCCAGGCCGAAGACCTCGCCTACGGCCATGGCGGCAGCAGCAAGTGGGCCGCGACCTGGGCCACCTCGATCCAGTCCGCCTACGTGGCGCCGACCACGCCGCAGGGTGCCGCGGTGCCCGGCTTCGACCCGCAGCCCGACCTCAGCTTCGCGCTGCCCAACGCCACCGTCAACGGCGCCAGTAACCAGACCTTCCGCATGATCGTCAAGCCCGACCTGTGGGGCCATACGATCCGCGTGCGCTTTTCGAACGTGTTCGGCACCCGCCCCGTGACCTTCAGCCACGCCGCGGTGGCCCTGCAAGCGTTCCAGGCGAATATCGCGCGCGGTACCAGCGTGCCGCTGCGCTTCCGCGGCAACACCAGTGTCACGATCCCGGCCGGCCAGCAGGTGTTCAGCGATCCGGTGGCGCTGCCCTTCGTATCCGATGCCGACGCCGACCGCTTCGCCGGCCGCAACCTGGCGATCAGCTTCGCCGTCGACGGCGCCACCGGCCCGGCCAGCTACCATGGGAGCGCCTTCACCACCTCTTATATCAGTGCGCCGAACGCCGGCGACCAGGTGCTGGCCGAGGACGACATCGCCTTCCCCTATTCGACCACCTCCTGGTTCTTCGTCAGCGAAGTCGACGTGCTGGTGCCGCGCGACACGCTGGTGGTGGTGGCCTTCGGCGACTCGATCACCGACGGCACCTTTTCCACGCTGAACGGCAACGACCGCTGGGCCAACGTGATGGCACGCCAGCTGCACAAGCGCCTGGGCGCCAAGGTCAGCGTGGTCAACGCCGGCATCGGCGGCAACGGCGTGGTGGCGCTGCGCACCGGCCAGCCGGCCACCCAGCGCGTGGCGCGCGACGTGATCGGCCTGTCGGGCGCGAACCTGGTGGTCTGGCTGGAGGGGATCAACGACCTCGGCGGCGGCCAGCTGACGCCGCCGCCGATCATCGCCGGCTACCGCCAGGTCGCGGCCAGCCTGCGCAGCGCCGGCCTCGGTGTGATCGGCGCGACCATCACGTCCAGCTACGTGCCGAACGGCCAAGTGCCGGCCAACAGTCCGCTGGCGGCGGTGTCGCCGACGCTGGCGGCGCAATACGGCAACGCCCAGACCGACGCCTACCGCCGGACGCTGAACCGCTTCATCCTGAACAGCGGCCTGTTCGACGGCACCGCCGATTTCGACGCCGTCACCACCGATCCCGCCACCGGCACGCTGCTGGCGCCGTATGTGCCGAACAGCGAAGGCAGCGCCGGCGATTACCTGCACCCGAACCGGGCCGGTTACCAGGCGATGGGCGTGGCGGCGGCGAATGCGGTGAGCGGCTGGCTGGCACGGAGCGCCGTGACGGCTGGCGTACGCTGACCTGCATCCTTGGCGCCGCTGCATGGAATACGCGGCGGCGCCGTGCCTGCTCAGCGCTGCGGCAAGACCTCGAGCGGCACGCCGCCGCGCGCCGCGCGCAACGTCACCAGCTTCACCGGCTCCAGCGCGTTCTCCGCCTTGCCGTCGGTGGTCACCGCCAGCGCAATCGTGTTGTGGCCGTTCGGATCGAGGATGCCGGGCGGGATCACGAACACGCGCTGCGGCCCGATGTTGGCGGCAAACTGGCCCATGTTCCAGCCGTTGACGAAGATGAGCGCGCGGTTATCGCGGTCGGACCGCGGCTTGGAAGTATCGCCGAAGGCAAGGCCGAGCTGGATGTCGTGGCCCTTCGGCAGGTCGAGCTCCACCTGCGTGCGCAGCCAGTAGGTGCCGGCCGCCGGCGGCGCGGCGCCGGGCTTGGCCGCGGTCCAGCCGGCGCTTGGGCTTGATGGCAGGTGCCAGCCTGCGCGCTCGCCGTACAGACCGCCGTTATTCAGCGGGCCGCGCAGTTGGTCGCTGCCGTCTTCGCCGCCGCGGGTGCCCTGGATGCGCCACGCGATCGGCACGCCGAAACGCTGGCCGCCGCGAACGGACAGCGACGCCGCGATCAACCCGCGCGCCTCGCGGTGGGCGTCGTCGGCCATCAGGTCCCAGTTGTGCGAGTTGTTGCGCACCATGACCGCGATCGTATGCGCGCCGGGCGCCAGCGCGCCGAGTTGCAGCTTGACGCTGTCGGTGGTCTCCGGAAAGGCACGTCCCGTATCGAGTTCGTGCTGGCCAGCGAAGCGGCCGTCGATCCACACCTGCAGCATACCGCCGCCACCGCCGCCGTAGAACAGGTCGAGCTCATGCTTGCCTCCGGCCGCGATCTCGGCACGGCCGCGGTACCAGACGTCGCCATGGTGGAAGCCGTAGTCGCTCATCGCCAGCGTCGGCTGGCCGCGCTCGGGCAGGGTCCAGGTCTGGGCCGCCGAGCCGCGCCCGTCGGCTTTCAGCCACGCGCTGTCGTCGAAACCGGGTTGGGCTTCCGGGCTGTCCATGCGGCGGGTCCAGGCCAGCGTGGCCAGATCCGGCAGCTTGACCGCATCCGGCCCCTTGACCGTGCCCGTGCGCAGGCTGCCGTCCGGCTGGGCAGTGGTCGCCAGCGGCGCGCCGTTGAAGCTGACCGAGCTCACGGCGGGCGCCCACAACTCGAGTGTGCCGTCCTCGGTGGTGTCGCCGGTCAGCGCCAGGCGCCCGCCTTCGATGCGGGCCGAACGCAGCAGCGCGCCGCCCAGCTGCAGCATGCGCCCGGCGCCGCCGTCCTGGCTGTCGATCCTGGCGCTCCAGAAGCGCGTGCTGGTCTTCTCGTCGGCCAGCAGCAGCAGCAGCGGCGGTCGGCCGCCGCCGGTGATGCGCACGCGTGCCAGGCCGTCGTGGGTGTAGCCCAGCTTCAGGTCGCCCTTGGCGGCGTCGAAGGTCGAGGTCACGCGCCCGGCCAGCAGCTCGACCTTCGGCGCGCCTGCATAACGCAGCACGGTTTGCCCGGTTTCGCCGTCGCGGCCCTGCAGCAGCACGATGTCGCGTTCGCCGTTCTGCAAATGCGCCTGCAGCTCCGACGTCGAATACACCAGGTGCTGGCGCTGCAGGTCGACGTCGGCCAGCAGCATCTTGGCGTCCTGGCCGTTCAGGCGCGCAGCCAGCGTGTAGCTGCCGTCGCGCGTGCGCAGATCGAAGGTAAAGCGGTCGTCGCTCAGCAGGTCGGACGGCTGGTGCACGGCAAACAGCACGTGGCCGCCGAGCGCCGGGTTGACGTTGTGGTACACGCGCACCTTCGGCGACGAGGTGCTGATCTCCGGCCCCTTGTCCATCTGCGCCAGCACCGGTTCGGCCGCCTGCACGAACATGCCCTGCTGCTTGAGCGCGAGCGCCTTGGGCCGCAAGCCGCGGTCTTCCGAGATCGGCGCACCGTAGTCGTACGAGGTGTACACGATCGGCCCCGGCAGCCAGCCCCAGGAGGTGCCGCCGAAGGCCATGTACAGGTTGTGGATGGTGATGCGGTTGATCAGGTCGGTGCCGTAGAACACGCGCTGGTAGCCCTTGCCCTGGCGCTCGGCGGTGCAATTGTAGGTGCCGTTCGAGCCCCAGTAGTCGAACCAGCCGGAACCCAGTTCGGCGGCGAAACCGGGCGTGTTCGGCGAGGTCAGCGCGCCGGCCTTCGGCCCCGCCTTGCCGTAGATGCCCCAGTCCGGCGCGCGGCTCGGACCGGACGGGTCGGCGTGCACGTTGCAGGTGCCGCCCGGGTAGCCGTCGAAGGCGTACAGCTCGGTCGGGCCGGGGTTGGCCCAGGCCGCGCTCCCGTTCTTCGGCGCCCAGTCTGGCAGGCGCCCGGCCGCATTGTGGAACATCGGCACGCTGATGCCGTCCGCGCGCGCCTTGGCGGCCAGGTGCGCCATCGCACGTGCGTGCTTGGGCTCGACCTTGCCCAGCTCGTTTTCGAGCTGGTAGGCGATCACGCTGCCGCCGCCGTTGGTGACCTGGTGGCGCGCGATGATGGCGTTGATGTGGCCCAGCCACTCGTCTGCTGCCGCCAGGTAGACCGGGTCGTCGGTGCGCGCCTCGGCCTTGTTGCGGAACATCCAGCCGGGGAAGCCGCCGCCGGACAGTTCGGCGTTCACATACGGGCCGGGCCGTGCGATCACGTACATGCCCTCTTCTTCCGCGATGCGCAGCAGACGGTCCATGTCGCGCACGCCGCTGAAGTCGTAGACGCCGGGCTTGGGCGAATGGTAGGCCCAGTCGAAGTAGAACGAGACGCCGTTGAAGCCGAGCGCCTTCATCTTCTGGATCACGTCACGCCACAGCGAAGGATTGGGCAGGCGGAACGGATGGATCTCGCCCGACCAGACCACGATGCGCTTGCCGTCGACCTTCAGCGAATACTGGTCCCAGCTGACCTGTTTCGGCTTGCCGCGCACGGCGCTCAAAGCTGCGGCTGCAGCTGCAGCTGCAGTGCTTGCTGCAACGGGCGCAGCCTTGACCGCCGCCGCATCGGACGCCTGTGGAATGCCCAGCTCCTGCGCCTGGGTGCTTGCGGCGGCAAGCGCAAGGGCGAGGACAAGGGCAGGCGCCAGGGAGGCGCTACGTGCGCGCGAACGGGGCGGCATGGGATGGGTCACCGGTTGGTCTCCTGTTGGTGTTGTGCCCGTATTGTCACCGCGTTGAGCGATGTGTTGGTGAAATGCCATGCAAGCGCTCAACAACATGATTATTACCGTCTACAAGGTAGCGTTACCATCCGGCAGCTTGCGATGGCGCTACCATCGACAGCGTCAATACGGCCCGAGCAGCCCGACCGACCTTGCCCAGCAAGCGCGCCCCGGCGGCGCCGCGTTCGTACCGACCCACACTATAAAAACGGAGACATCGAACAATGAAGAACACAGCCCCCTTCACACGTCCACGCCAGCGGCGCACCCTGGTCAGCCTCGGCGTCCTCGCCATGCTGGCCGGCCTGCAGGCCAGTGCCCACGCCCAGCAGAGCGCCGCCCAGGCCGACCAGGCGCCACAAGGCAACGAAGCGAGCCAGGCCGACCAGGCCAGGCAGGTGAACGCCGGGATGCCGAACGACGGCGCCCCGCCCCAGGCGCAGCCGCAGCGCCTGGCCCAGGCCGGCGGCCAGGCCGAGAACGTGGTCAACGTGACCGGCTTCCGGGCCAGCCTGAACAGCGCCCTGAACACCAAGAAGAATTCCGACGGCATCGTCGACGTGATCAAGGCCGAGGACATCGCCAAGTTCCCCGATGCCAACCTGGCCGAGTCGCTGCAGCGCGTACCGGGCGTGGCCCTGGCGCGCGGCGACGGCGGCGAAGGCAAGCAGATCACGGTGCGCGGCCTGAACGCCGGTTTCACGCGCGTGCGCATCAACGGCATCGAGGGCGTGGCGGCGACCGGTGCGTCCGACATCAACGGCAGCACCAACCGCGGACGCGGCTTCGACTTTTCGGTGTTCGCCTCCGAACTGTTCAACAGCCTGGAAGTGCGCAAGACCTCGGAAGCCGCGGTCGAGGAAGGCTCGCTCGGCGCCACCGTCGACCTGCGCACCGCGCGCCCGTTCGACTTCAAGGGCCGCACCTTCAGCATCGGCGGGCAGGAGATGCACAACGCCCTGACCGGCAAGACCCAGCCGCGCGTCACGGCGCTGTTCTCCGATCGCTGGGACACCGCCTACGGCAAGGTCGGCGTGCTGCTGTCGGGTGCCTACTCGAAACGGCGCGCCACCGAGGAAGGTTACGAAGCGGTCGAGATCCTCAGCGCAAGCAACGACGGCGGCTTCTGCTCGCCGGTGGGCGCGGCGCGCCAGAACCCGGCCAGCGATCCGATCAAGGGCATCACCCCAACCATGTGCGGCAGCGGCATGCCGCGCGCGCTAGATGCGACGGCCTATAACGCGGTAATGGGTCGCACCGACAACTTCGGCGGCACCGTCGCCACCCCGGCGGCCGGCTCGGGCGCTTTCCACCCGCGCATCCCGCGCTACCGCCGCTCGCAGACCGATTACGAGCGCACCGGCATCACCAACAGCTACCAGTGGCGCAATGCGGACAGCGAGCTGAATCTCGACCTCATGTACGGCAAGTTCGCCAACAAGCGCTATGACAACTACATCTCGGCGGTCTCGTTCGGGCGCAACCTGGGATCGAACGGCAAGCCGCAGACTTCGATCCTGGACGCCCACTTCAACGACAACGGCAGCTGGGACTACGGCAAGTTCAATGGCGTCGACGTGCGCTCGGAAGGCCTGCTGGACGTGTACACGACCAAGTTCCGCCAGCACGTGCTGTCCGGCAGCCACAAGTTCAGCGACACGCTCAAGCTCGACTTCATGACCGGCAACTCGAACTCGAACCTGAATGAGCCGATGCGCGCCACCGTGCAGTTCGACGCCCCGAACGTGAACGGCTACTCGTGGGACTTCCGCGACAACCGCAACGTGCCGACGCTGAACTTCGGCATCGACGTCAGCAACCCGAACAACTTCCAGTTCAACAACCAGGACGCCGCCGGCAACGTGCGCGGCATGTTCGTCGGCCGCTACCTGGACACCACCAATAAACTGCAGACCCACGCCGCCAACCTGCACTGGGAATTGAACGACAACCTCCGCACCCACTTCGGCATCTCCAAGCGCAAGAACAGCTGGACCAACTACGAGATCGGCAACAGTGCCAACGGCCTGCCGCTGCCGGCCGGCGTGAGCATGGCCGACATCTCGCGCCAGATCAGCGGCTTCGGTTCGGGCCTGGGCGGGTCCGGCGTGCCGTCGTCCTGGGCCGCGGTCGACCTCAACAAGTTCCTCGGCGTGTATAACATCGAGTGCCACTGCGCGGCGGTGCCGGGTTCCGAGTACAACGTGCTGGCCCAGACCAACCGCGGCGTCGAGGAAAAGATCGATGCGCTGTACGGCATGGTCGACTTCAACTACGACCTGTGGAACATCACCTGGCGCGGCAACGCCGGCGTGCGCGGGGCAGAGACCAAGGCCACCTCGATGGCCCTGATCAACGTGCAAGGCCAGCTGCAGCCGAACAGCGGCACCAAGAAATACCGCGACTGGCTGCCGGCGCTGAACCTGACCGCCCAGCTGCCGAAGGACGTGTTCCTGCGCTTCTCGGCCGGCAAGACGCTGTCGCGCCCCGAGTACACCGACCTGGCCCCGAACGCGACCGTGTCGCCGATCTCGCAATCGGTCTCGATCGGCAACCCGAACCTGGACCCGATCCGCGCCAAGACCTACGACCTGCAGGCCGAATGGTATTACGCCAAGAACGCGATGGTCTCGCTCGGCCACTTCCGCAAGGACATCAAGAGCTTCATCCAGACCGTCAACGAACGCGTGCCCTACAACACGCTCGGCCTGCCCAACGAACTCCTGATCCTGAACGGCTGCTCGCTGACCGGCGCCCCGATCTGCCAGACCCTGCCGACCACCGAGGTCAACGTCAGCCGCAAGGTCAACACGGCCGGCGGCCCGCTCAAGGGCTATGAATTCAACCTGCAGGCGCCGTTCAGCTTCCTGCCCGGCGTGTGGAGCAACTTCGGCCTGCTGGCGAATGCGACACGGGTGAAGTCGAAGATCACCTACATCACCCGCGTCGACAACCCGGCCACCCCGGCCAACGAGCAGCTGACCCAGGTGGCCGACTTCACCGGCCTGTCGCCGCGCACCCACAACATCACGCTCTATTACGAGGATGCGAAGTTCAGCGCGCGCGTCTCGTCGGCACACCGCTCCAAGTACATCCTGGCGGTGCTGGGCGACGTGAGCGGCCACGACTACACCATCGTCGACGGTTCGACCAACATCGACATGAGCCTGTCGTACAACCTGACGCCGGCGCTGCGCCTGTCGCTGGAAGGCCAGAACCTGACCGACACGCCGCTGCGCTACGGACGCGACACCCAGCGCAACGACACCCTGCTGTACGTGCACTCGGGGCGGTCGTACGTGGTCGGACTGAACTACAAGTACTGATTCAGGCCGGGCGTATCAGCGCTTCTTCGTATAGCCGTGCATGTCCAGCCAGCGGGCGAAGGCGTCGAACCAGCCGGTGCTGGTGGTCGTCTTCGGGTACATGCCGAAACCGTGGCCGCCCTGCTCGTACAGGTGGAATTCCACCGGGCGCTTGGCATTGCGCCAGCTGTCGATCAGGCCAAAGCCGCCGTTGCCGAACAGCGGATCGTCGGCCGCCAGCGCGACGAACAGCGGCGGCGCGCCGGCCGGCACCTGCACCGCCGCCAGCGGGCCGTAGACGTTGCCGATGAAGGCCGGCTTCGCATCCTCTCCATGCAGGGCCGTGGCCATGGTCAGCATCGCGCCGGCCGAAAAGCCGACCATGCCGATGCGGTCGGGGTCGACATGCCACGCCGCCGCGCGCGAGCGTACCAGCGCGAAGGCGGCGCGCGCATCGGCGATCTGCGGCGCCAGCGCCTTGGCCGGGTCCTGCTGCTGGGCCGCCCGGGCAGCGGCGCCGTCACGGGCACCTTCCGTGAACATCCGCGCCATCGACTGCGAGAACGCGCCCATGTCGGCCGGGGTCTGGTTCAGGCGGTACTTCAGCACGAAGGCGGCGACGCCGCGCTCGGCCAGCGCGCGCGCCACGTCCCAACCCTCGTTGTTCATCGACAGCGTACGGAAGCCGCCGCCGGGGGCAACGATCACCGCCGCGCCGCTGGCCTTGGCCGGATCGGGCAGGAACGGGGTCAGCGTCGCCACCGTCACGTTGCGGGCGAACACGCTGCCATACTGGCGGTGCCAGCTCTCGGCCACGGTGGCGCCGGGCAGCGCGCCGGTGTTCAGGACGATCGCGTCCGGCTGTGCGGGGATCGCGATCGGCGTCATGGCGTCGTCCTGCGCCAGCGCCGGCATGGCGAAGCTGACAGCCAGCGTGACGGCGCCGGCGGCCAGGGTCCTGGACAGAATGCCGGCCAGGCGGCCGGCTGCATTCATCCGAATCGTGGTGTGCATGGTTGTCTCCTTTTATGATTGATTATTGCGGCAGGACCGCGCTGCGGCGCAGCGTCAACGGCGCTTCCTGGCCCGGCACGCCGGTAGCAGGCTGGCCGGAACCGACGCTGACCTTGTACTGCCCCGGCGTCAGCTGGCGGATGCCGTCGCGCGTGACGAAGCTCAGGTCGCGCGGCGACAGGCGGAAGCTGATGCGGCGCCGTTCGCCGGCCTTGAGCGACAGGCGCTGGAAGCCGCGCAGGGCCAGCCGCGGCGCTCCCTCCATGACGGGTGGCGTCAAGTACAGCTGGGCGACCTCGTCGCCGTCGCGCCCGCCCGTGTTGGTGACCTCGGTCGTGACCACGATGCCGTTTTCCGGCGCGCCGCCGACGTTCTCGACCTTCAGGGGCGCGTAGCCGAAGGTGGTGTAGCTCAAGCCGGCGCCGAACGGGTACACCGGCGTGCCGCCATAGTAGCGGTAGGTGCGGCCCTTCATCGTGTAGTCGTCGAACGGCGGCAGGTCGCCCAAGCCGCGGTAGAAGGTCAGCGGCAGGCGCCCGCCCGGGTCGGATGCGCCGGTCAGGACCTTCGCCACCGCCAGGCCGCCCGACTGGCCCGGATACCAGGCTTCGAGGATGGCGGCGGCGTTGTCCTTGGCCCAGGTCAGGTCGAGCGCGCTGCCGTTCATCAGCACCACCACCAGCGGCTTGCCCAGCGCCCGGGCGCGATCGAGCAGGCGGCGCTGGTCGGCCGGCAGCTCCAGCGTGGTCTTGTCGCCGCCCGAGAAGCCCTCGGCCTTCACCGCCATTTCCTCGCCTTCGAGGTCCGAGGTCAGGCCGACCACGGCCACGACCACGTCGGCATCGGCGACGCCGGCCCGCAGGTCGGCATCGACGTCGGTCGAGACGCGCTTCCAGAACAGGCCGGGCACGCCGGAACCGCCGGTCTCGGCGTGGAAGCGCAGCGGGTAGCGCTGGCCCTTTTCCAGGCGCACGTCGACCAGCTGCAGCGGCTCGGCCCACTTCGAATAGGCGCTCGCCTCGACCGCCGGCTTGCCGTCCACGCTCAAGGCGCCCTGCACGCCGCTGACGCCGATGCGGTACATGCCGCTCTCCGGCGCCACCAGGAAGCCGGTCCACTCTACCTTGTGGCGCTCGCCGACTTCCTTCAGTTCGAGCGCATGCGATTCCAGGCCCGGCTCGACGCGGGTCGCCGTCGGCTTGCTGTCATACGCTTGCGCGTTGCGGTTGTAGTAATCGGCCTGCAGGCCCGGCTTGCCGTCCGGGCTCAAGAGCGCGGTGCGCGGGACCGGGTCGCCGTCGGTGACCGAGGGCCCGGCCGGCACCAGGCGCACGCTGGCGCCCGGCAGGACGCGGCGCAGGCCGTCGACGACCGATACCGGCGGCGCCGACTGCGTCGACGAGTAGTTACCGCGCAGGACCCGGGTGGCGTCGGCCAGCGGCCCGATCACGGCCAGCTTCAGGCCTGGGCGCAGCGGCAGCACGCCGTCGTTCTTCAGCAGCACCAGGCTCTTGGTGGCCGCCTGCAGCGCCAGCGCCTGGTGGGCGGCGCTGCCGATGGCGCTGACCGGGACCGGCGTCCGGCCGGCGCGCTGCGCCAGGCCGGCGAGGTCGCCGTTGCGGTAGCGTGCCGAGAACAGCCGCACCAGCGCCCCGTCGATGTCGGCCGTGCCGATCAGGCCGCGCTGCCAGGCTTCGCGGTAGCGCGCCTCCAGGTTGGGCACGTCGCCCAGGGTCTTGGTATTGCACTCGTTGTCGGTGCCGGCCTTCAGCGCGACCGCCACTGCCGCCGCCGGATCGGGTGCGTACTTGTGCTGTTCCGAGATGTCGGTGACGGCGTCGCAATCGGACACCACATAACCCTTGAAGCCCCAGGCGCCGCGCAGGTGCTCCTTCATCAGCAGCTCGCTGCCGCAGGCCGGCTGGCCGTTGATGCGGTTGTAGGCGCACATGATCGAACCGGCGCCGGCATCGACGATGGCGGCGCGGAAGGCAGGCAGATAGGTATCCTCGAGGTCGTGCCGCGAGACAAACACGTCGGCCACGTGGCGCGTCGATTCCGGCCCGCTGTGCACGGCGAAGTGCTTGGGCGTGGCGACCACGTCCGGCAGGTCCGGGTTCGCGCCCTGCATGCCCCCGATGAAGGCGACGCCGAGCGCTGCCGTCAGGTGCGGATCTTCACCGTAGGTTTCCTGGCCACGGCCCCAGCGCGGATCGCGGAAGATGTTGATGTTGGGCGACCAGGTATCGAGGCCGGTGCCGATGCGGCCCAGGTGACCGGTCTGGCGCCCCAGCGTATGCAGCGCGCGCACCTCGACGCTGATCGCGCCGGCCACCTGGCGCAGCAGCGGCGCATCGAAGCTGGCCGCCAGGCCGATCGGCTCCGGGAAGTTGGTGGTCGGGATCGGTCCGAGGGCGCCGTGCAGCGACTCGGTCCACCAGTTATAGGCGGGAATGCCGAGGCGCGGCACCGCGGGCGCGACGTTCAGCAATTGTCCGATCTTTTCGTCAAAGTTCATTCGTGCCACCAGGGCGCGCGCGCGCGCATCGGCATCCGTACGGGCGTCGGCCGCGTGCGCGCTGCTGCAGGCAGCGAATGCAACGATCAAGGCAGCGCGCCAGGCCGGGCGGCCGGCTTTGTGTCTCCGCATATGTTCTCCCCTTGTGCGGTTGTTGTTATATGTTAGCCGGATGCTTGCGATAACATTCGGCGGATCGGGGAACCACCGCGCGAGACATCGAGGACTTGCAAGGGAATGTAGTGGAATGCGGTCGAGCGGACTAATTACTTTTTACTGCAGAGCGATATCGAAACCGGTATCGATACGGACAGGTCCGGCAGTAAATCGGATTACGCCGGAATCCGCGTAACATCAATGTCAGGCGCAATCATTTAAAAGCGAGCGGGATTTGGCACTGCCTGAGCGCCTGCCGGCGTAGACCGTCCGCCAGCGCCAGCCGGTGGCCGCCGCCCAGTCAGCCCCGCTTCGCCGCCTCGATCGCTGCGATGTCGATCTTGCGCATCCCCATCATCGCCCCGAACGCGCGCTGCGCCACGGCCGGATCCGGATCGGCGATCGCTGCGCTCAGCGCGCGCGGCGTGATCTGCCACGACAGGCCCCATTTGTCCTTGCACCAGCCGCACTCGCTTTCCTGGCCGCCGTTGCCGACGATCGCATGCCACAGGCGGTCGGTCTCGGCCTGGTCCTCGGTCGCCACCTGGAAGGAAAAGGCTTCGCTGTGCCGGAAGGCCGGACCGCCGTTCAGGCCCAGGCATGGGATGCCGATCACCGTGAATTGCACCGTCAAGACGTCGCCCGCCTTCCCGGCGGGATAATCGGTAGGCGCGCGGAACACGGCGCCGACCGCGCTGTCGGGAAAGGTGGCGGCGTAGAATTGCGCCGCTTCCAGTGCAGTGCCATCGAACCACAGACAAACCGTGTTCTTGCTGACCATGTGCGTTCTCCGATGAGGGGTGAAACGACAGCTTAGACCAGGCCGGGGTGCACTTCAATCGGCGGATCGCCCGGCGGATGGGTCGGCGCCTGCTGCATCCGCCACCGGCACGCCGAAATCCGGCATCCCGTCCGCCCGCCAGTGAATGACCTGCGCCCGCGTATGGCGGTTCGGGTCGCGCAGCGGATCGCCGACGATGTCGCGGTAATTGCGCGCATGGTAGACCAGCACGTCGGTCTTGCCGTCCGGGGTAGTGGTAAAACTGTTGTGGCCCGGCCCCCACTGGCGGTTGGCGTCGCTGGAGGTGAACACCGGCTGCGGCGACTTGGTCCAGGATGCCGCGTCGAGCAGGTCGGCATCGTCGCGTGCGCGCAGCATCCCCATCGCATAATTGGCGTCGGTGGCGCTGGCCGAATAGGTCAGGAACACGCGCCCGTTCTTCACCAGCACGGCCGGTGCCTCGTTGACGTCGTACTTGACCTTTTCCCAGGCGTATTCCGGGCGCGTCAGCAGCGTGGCTGGCCCGGCGATGGACAGCGGACTGTCCATCTGCGCGATGTAGATGTTGGTGCCCTTGCTTCCATCCGGCGCGCGCTGGGTCCAGACCAGGTAGCGCCGGCCGCGGTGGGCGAAGGTGGTGGCGTCCAGCGAGAACGATTCCCACCCGGTCTTGAGCTGGCCACGCTCCACCCACTCGCCCTTGAAAGGGTCGAGCGAGGCGTTTTCCAGCACGTACAGGCGGATCTCCCAGATCCTGTCGGCCGGGGCGGCCGTGAAGTAGATGAACCACTTGCCGTCGATGCGGTGCATTTCCGGTGCCCAGATGTGGGCGCCCATCTCGCCGCGCGCGTGCTTGCGCCACACGACACTGGCCTCGGCCTTGCCGAGATCGTCGAGGGTGCGGGCGCGGCGGATCTCGATGCGGTCGTACTCCGGCACCGTCGCCGTGTAGTAGTACCAGCCGTCGGGCTGCAGCGTGACCTGGGGGTCGGCGCGCTGCGGCACCAGCGGGTTGTGGAAGACCGGGTCGGCGGCCAGTGCGGGTGCGCCGCACGCCAGGGCGGCGATCAGACAAAATTCACGTAGCATTCGGCGCGCGCTCGCTCAGTTCTTGATCGACAAACTCAGGAAGTAGCGCCGCCCCGACCATGCCAGCTCGTTGACGCGGAACAGGTCGCCGGCATCGGTGGTCTGGGCCTGGTCGGTCAGGTTCTTCCCTTCCAGCGCCAGGGTGACGTGGTCATTGAAGCGGTACTGGATCTTGGCGTCGAGGAAGCCGGTCTTCTCCTGGAAATTCGGATTGCCCGACACGTCGTTCCCGCCGGTGAAGAAGCGGTCGCGGAAATTGTAGGCGACGCGCGCGTTCCACGGGCCACGGTCGTACCACAGCGACAGGTTGTAGCTGTTCTTCGACATGCCGGGGTAAGGCAGCACGCTGCCGTCCAGGACGTTCAGGCGCTCCTTGCCGGCCGCGTACTTGTAGTTCATGCGGGTGTAGTTGGCATCGCCGCCGAAGCCGCCCAGCCAGCCGGGCAGCCAGGTGAACGCCGTGCGCGCGGCCAGTTCGACGCCGCGGGTGGTGGCGCCCTGGCCGTTGACCGCCGTGGTCACGTCGTACGGGTTGCCGTCACCGCGGATCTGCACGTTCGGGACCACCACTTTTTCCAGCACGTAGCTCGAGATGTCCTTCTGGAAGAACGCCACCGAATACTGGGTGTCCTTGCCCGGATACCATTCCAGGCTCAGGTCGGTATTCGTCGAGCGGTAGGGTTTCAGGTCCGGATTGCCGGCCGTGCAGGTATCGTTGCCGCCGGTGCCGCCGAAGGCCGGATTGCCGCTGCCCTGGGTGCAGACGATGTTCGGCGCCAGCAGGTCGATGCGCGGCCGCGCCATCGCCTTGGCCCATCCCAGGCGCGCCACCATGCGGTCGGTGAACCAGAACGCGCCGTTGAAGCTCGGCAGGATATCGTTGTAGGTGTTCTCGCGGCTAACGATGCTGTTGTTGATGGCGACGTCGTTGTAGGCGCTGCCGACGCCGGTCGGGACGCGCACCTTGTACTGGTTCAGGCCGGTGGCGCGGGTACGGGTGCGGGTGTAGCGCGCACCGACGTTGCCGTCGATGTCGTAGCCCCACAGCTGGGTGCCGTAGTCGAGCCGCAGGTAGGTGGCGCCGATGCGCTCGTCGGCCTGGAAGGCCGGGATCTGCGGATAGGTCTTGCCGTCGCTGCCGGGCGCCGAGTACAGGTACTGGTGGGTGAATTTCGAGGTGTCGAAGTACGGTGCGGCGGCGGCGTACACCGGTGACGGCCAGCCCGACGGCATGTTCTGTACGTCTTTGTAACCCTTGAAGAAGGTGCCCGGCGAGCGCCCCATTACCGCGCTCACCAGGCTGGCCATCTGGGCCGCGTTCACGTAGCGCGTGGCATAGCTGCTGTTGATGAAGTTCTGGTTGTCGTTCGGACGCTGGGCGCTGCCGGTATACAGCGGGTCGTAGATCGCGGTCTGGTTGACGTTGGCACTCAGGACGTTGGTGTCGTCGGCGGTGGAGCCGGGGTTGGCGCCGCCATTGGCTACGTAGCCGCCACCGTTGTACTGCTTGGCGGTCGACTTGCGACCCTGCACGCCGAACCACACCTTGCTGAAGAACGGCGTGCTCAAGCGGTACTTGAAGTCCAGCTTGGCCTGGTCTTCGGTGTTCTTGGTCTCGGTCGGCCGGTACTGCAGCTGCGCCTGCACATAGGAGCCGGGATTGTCGGGGCCATAGCCGGCCGGGAAATCGAAGTGCGGCAGGCCCTGCGCATCCAGCGTCACCTTTAGGCCGGGCGCGTTCTGGGTCAGCACCACGCTGTTGGTGTCGTTGCCGTAGTCCGACTTCGAGGTATTGATCAAGCCCTCGACTTCGAGGCGGTCGCGCTTGAAATTGAAACCGCTCGACAGGTAGCGCGAATCGACGTCCAGCTGGAAGTCGCGCGCCGAGGTGCTGAAGGCGCCCTGTCCGCCCTGGCCGGCAACGTTCAGGCACCGGCCGACCGTGTACGAGGTCACGTAATGGTTCTGCACCACCATGCTGTCCGGCGTCGTGGTCGGGGTGACGCAGGTGCCGGCCGGGGACGGCACGCCGTTGGCGCCGTAGACCGGCGGGTTGCCCGGATTGGCCAGGCGGTTGGTGGCGCCGAAGTCGGTGCCGAAGTTGCGGTCGTTGAGGCGTTCGCGCTGGCGGTTGGCCTGGTAGCTGGCAAAGGCCGTCAACTCCTTGCTGAACTGGTATTGCGCGGTGAGTTCGGCCGACGAGCGCTTGTGGTCGCGTGTCCAGATGCCGTAGCGCGCGATGCCGGGCGAGTAGTCGTTCCACTGGTTGGTGCAGGCGGTCTTCTGCGCGGCGCTCAAGGCGCTGGTGGCGCAGGCAGCCTTGTTCGCGACCGCGGCAATCGCCGGATCGGTGCTGGTGACGGTCTTCTCAGGCGAGTTGTCCCAGTCCTGCAGGAAGCGCCACGAAGTGTTACGCGCGTAGTCATTGCGGGTCAGGACGTTATCGTAGACGAAGTTCCCCAGCAGGCCCAGTTTCCCATCCATGAACTTGTCGGCCACGTACAGGTTCGCGCGTGGCTGGACGCCGCCGCGCGACGATGCCTGTTCGCCCGACAGCGTGCCGCCGATGGTCGGCTTCTTGAAGTCGAGCGGCTTGCGCGTGGTGATGCGGACGGTCCCGCCGACGCCGCCTTCGGTCAGGTCGGCGGTCAGGCCCTTGTACACGTCGATCGAGCCGATCAGCTCGGACGCCAGCTCGCGCAGCTCGGCGCCGCGCCCGGCGGTGCCGTTGGTGCTGAGGACCGACTGGCCGTTGATCTCGATGCGGTTCAGGTCCGGCTCGACGCCGCGGATCGACACTTGCGAGCCTTCGCCGAAATCGCGCGACAGCTGCACGCCGGTGACGCGCGACAGCGCCTCGCCCACGTTCTTGTCGGGGAACTGGCCGATGTCCTCGGCCACGATCGAATCGACCACGGTGGCGGCGCGCAGCTTGCGGTCGATCGCCGAGGCGACTGACTGGCGCGTGCCGGCGATGGTCACGACGCTGGTCACCGGCGGCGTCGCGGCCGGGCCGGCGCCGCCGGCCGGCGTGGCGCCGTCCTGCGCCCATGCGCCCTGCGCGATCAGTGACAGTGCCGCGGCGACGGCGCCGGCGCAGCAGTTGCGATGGAAGGTAGCTGCAGGCACAGCGCGCTGCGCATGCCGCCTCGGGTCGGGTTTATTCCACATTGTCGTCTCCATGCTCGGCCTCGAGGGCCTGTTGTCATCACAGCTTGTCGCGGACCATTCTATGTGAGCCGATTCGCGTCGTCGGCGGTGCGGCGGAAAGAATCAGCGCCATGATCGAAGCGCAAAAAAAAACCGGCCATGGGGAGTGGCCGGCGCAATGAGACACAAAGTGAGACGCTTCGAAAATCATTCTAGACACTTGCGCGGCGTTGCCAAGGCCCGTGGGCCAAACAATCACCGCGCTGAGCGCATTTGCCTCAACCGCCGAAGCGGAAGTTGGCGCCAACCATGATGCGGCGGCCCGAATACGCATAGTCCAGCAAGCTCTGCGTGCCATCGGAAAACCCGCCGTAGGCGCCCTGGCTATTCGAGCTCGTGTTGTTGCCTAGGTTGCGGCCCTCGGCAAACACCTCGACGTTCGGCGTGACCTTGTACGCGATCTTGGCATCGACGTAACGGGTCGCATCCTTGTAGTTCGGGAAGCCCGGGTTGTACGGGATCACCGTCGTGCGGCCACCGGCGACGTTAGGCCAGTTGTTCACGGCAGTCGATCCGCATTGTGCGATACAGGTGAAGTAGGACGCCACCGCCTGCACTGCCACGCGTGCCGACAGCCGGCCGTCGTCATACCAGAAAGCCCAGTTGTAGGAGAACTTGGATTCGCGCGCCGGCGGCAGCGGATCGCCCGACAGCAGCTCGACGATGTTGACCGACGTGGTGGCCGAACGCAGCTTCGAATAGTTGCCGTCGAAGCCGGTGTAGCGGAAGAACCACGGCAGGAAGGTGAACGCCGTTTTGGTGCTGAATTCCAAGCCCTTGCGGGTGGTAGCAGCGCCGTTCATGTAGGTCGTGTAGTCGAACAGGATACTCGACAACGGGGTCTGGGTGACCGGGTCGATCTGGGATGAGCCGGCAAAGAACGGCACCTGGCTCGCGCCTTGGGTGATCGCCGGACCGACGATGCCCTTTTGCTGGAACGCGGAGATCGTGAACATCGTATCCTTGTTCGGATAATATTCGACGCTTAGGTTCTGGTTGACATTGCGCTGCGCTAGCAGCCCAGGGTTGCCGATGGTACCGGTGCAACGCTGGTCTTCGTCCACAAAGGTCGCGTTATAGGTACAGGTACCGGACGGCAGCAACTGGGTCACCGGCGGACGGGCCACCGTCTTCGCATGGTTGTAGCGGACCACGACCTTGTCCGGCACCACCCACATCGCCAGGTTGTAGATCGGCAGGAAATCATGGGTGGTCTGGTCGATCGCGGTGTTCTGACTGAACGTGCTCGTGACGGTGCCGCCGGTGGCATTCGGCGTGGCCGGGTTGTAAGTGGAGGTCGGGGTAATCGAGGTGAACGACATCAAGCCGGTGCCGTGCACCTTGGTGCGGATGTAGCGGTACCCCATGTTGCCTTCAAGTTCCCAGCCAAACGGGAAGGCCCAGCTGGTGAAGGGAACGTGGTCGAGGCCGAAGTCGCCCATCAAGTAGACAGCCTGAGTGCGTTCCTTCAGGCGTGTCGGAGCCTGCTCGTAGGTCTTGCCATCACTGCCGGTGCAGCTTTTGACGCAATCGTAGTTAAGACCGGGCACGCCGGACAGCGCCATGAACTTGTCGACGTCGATCTGGGTCCAGTTGTTGATCGTGCTGTCGGCACGGCCATTGGCACCGTTGAAGAACTTGGTGGCGGTGGCATTCCCCGACAGCGACTGCGCGATGATATCCTGGAACTGCTGCTGCGTCACATACATCGTGCCTTCGGTGGCATTGCGCGAGTCGATGTTGTTCTTGAAGCCGTACTTGCAGCCCGCACCGCTGGTGGCGGAGGTCGGCGTGTCTTGGCAGCCCTGCAGGAAGCTGCGGATGATCGAGCGCGGCACCGTGATCGGCGCGACATAGTTGGCATCGCCCATGACACCGGTACCGGTCTGCACCGTGTAGCCGCCGTTGCCGCCCCACTGGTCCGCTTTGGTATCGCGCAAATTGAAACCGCCTTTGAAGCGCTTGAAGAACGGAATCGATTCCGGTGTGGCATAGCTGAGGTCGAGCTTGGCGGTACGCTCACCCGTCTCCGCGATGCGCGGGGTCCAGGTGACCTGCGCGGCCTGGGTCATCAGCGGCTGCTGCGCGATCGTATAGCCGGGTGATTTAGGGATGAATGCGGTGGCGGTGGTCACCGCGGCGATGTTGGCCGTGGCCGGCTTGAGGCCGGCATAGTTCGCGGCATTCGCCTGGTCGAAGTTCGAGCCCTGCGGGAAGGCATAGGTCCACAACCCGGTTGGCAGCACCGACAGCGTCGCCGCACCGTAGTTGTAGTTGAATGACGTGCGGGCATCGCCGCGATTGAATTTCGACTCCGAGTCGCCGACGAAGAATTCCGCGAGCAAGCCGCCTCGCTTGAAACTGCCGCCAAGCTGCAGGTACTTGGTCGTGGTCTCCGACCGCATATGGATCTGGTCTGTGTTGGCGATGCCGTCGGTGATCGTGTACTCGGTTACGTGGTGCTTGTCGTCCACCTTGACCGTGGCCGGATTGACATTGGCGACGGTGCTGTTCGACGGGTAGGTGCCGCTGCGCCAGCTGGGAATGTTGTAGCTGTAATAGCCGCTGCCGGGCACGACGGTCCGTACGCCGTTGGCGTCGTCCGTGTAGGTGCCGCCGGTGTTCAGGTTCAGACCGCCCAGGCCGTAGGTCAGCGTATTGTTGTCGACCTTACGCTTGTTGTAGCTGCCTTTTGCATACACCGTCAACTCGTTGTTGACCTTGAAGTCGGCGCGCAGGTCAAGATTCTGGCGCTTGTCGATTTCACGCTTGATGATATTGCGGATCAGGGACGGCGTGTAATCGTTCCACTGGTTCAGGCAGCTCAGCAACTCGTTGCCGCGGATGTTGACTGCACTGTTCTTGTTCGTGGTGCTCAGGGCCGACAACTCAGGGGCCGTTTGCTTCAGGACAGGAAACGCGGCGTAGCAATCCTGTTTGGTCTTGGCAGCGGCGGATTTGTTCAGGATGTCGAGCGGCGTCGCTCCCTTCCAGGTGCCGGCGGTGCCGGTCGGCTGGTTGATGATCGGGTCCGCCATGTTGAGCGTGCCCGGATTCGCGGTCCAGGTTTTTTCCGGTGAATTGTCGAAATCGAGCGCTCGCGCATAACCCTGGTTTGCACTCGTCGCCACCTGCATCGAGTGCGCCTCGTTGCGCACCGACGACGACGACGCATTCAGCAGCAAGCCGAGCCGGTTGTTAAGGAACTTGTCCGACAGGATCAGGTTGGTATCCGGCGTCCACTTCTCGTTCAGGTTATTTTGCTGGCCCGACACCCGCAGCGAAGCGAACGGCTTGGCGAAATCCAGGCCAGTACGTGTCTTGATAATGATGCCGCCGCCGAGCGAGCCTTCGGTCATGTCGGCGGTCGAACCCTTGACAACGTCCACGCTCTTGATCAGGTCGGCCGACAGCTGACGGAACTCGGTGCCGCGGCCGCTGCTGCCACCGTTCATGTCAGAACCGCCGGCCGACAGCACGGCCTGGCCGTCCAGCTCGACGCGGGTAAGTTCAGGCCCGTTGCCGCGCACGGCAACGTTTACGCCCTCGCCGAAGTCGCCGCGCTCCAGCGACACGCCGGCCATGCGCGAGATCGCTTCGCCGATGTTGCGGTCCGGGAGCGAGCCGACGTCTTCGGCCACGATGGAATCCATCGCGGTGGCCGCGTTCTTTTTGCGCTCGATGCTCGACTGCTGCGAGCGGCGGGTGCTGACGAGCACCTGGGCCATCTGGCCGCCTTGCGACACGTTGGCTTCGGGTGTGGGATTTGGGTTCGGTTGCTGGGTCTCCTGGGCCATGGCAAGGTTGCCCGCCACCAGCGACGCCAGCGCCAGCGAAACCGCATAGCTCAGGCGTGTGGGACGAATTACGTGTGAGATGGTGCGCATGTCTGTCTCCGTTATCGGCCGCATGGAGCGGCGCTTGTCTTTATCGGTACTCAGGCTTTTTAGTGTATGGCCTCGTCACAATGTCGAAACATGCAACTGGTAAATACTCAACAACGTGAGCGAAACGCGCAGCGCAATCAGCAAAGCTGACTCGTCCTTGCGCGGATTCACGCGATGGGTGAGCGATAGCCAAATGTTAGAAATAGGACGATTCAGCTAATTAATAAGTATCGCAGAAGTGGTTGGACCGCTTTTTATTCCGCATTACGAAATAGAGGGAGAAAAACCTGAGTGAGAGCCATGGTAAGTAAGGCTGAATAGGAAGCTAGTCCCCCACTACCGGCTGGACCAATTCGTTGCTTTTTTGCTGCACAGGCACGTAGACCGCTGTGCCAAAGAATCAAGGAGTTGATCGATTCTGCGCATTTCTGTTCAGCTACACTGTGCCGACGCTTCTCGACGCCGACAATAAAGAATAAGGAGATGCAGATGCGAGTCCTGAACATACATGCGCGCCGCGCCGCCTTGCTGGTCGCCATGGGAACACTGACCGCGACGCTGGCGCCGCCAGCGCTTGCACAAACCGGGCCAGATGCAGCGCCTGCGTCTGCGAAGCCCGCCGGTACGGTGGTGGTCACCGGCACCAAGGGCAGCGCCGAATCCGACCGCGTGATCGCCGCCAAGAGCAAGGCCCTGTCGCGCAACTACGCTTCCTCGTGCGCATTCATGGCCAGCCCGAACGCCGCCGAAGACGATGTCGCGCTGGCCTACATGCGCGACTTCGGCATGGATGGCGGCATTTCCGACGACGCCGAACATTTCTCGGTCCTCGCCCCTGACGGCAACGTCAAGAACGTGCGGGATCCGAGTTCGCTCAGCGGCTTGAACGACCCTGCCAGCGATGCCTCCAGAAACGGCCTGGCAACGCCATCGATCAAGTGCGGTTCGGCCGACCGCCGCTTCGCCGCCGGCCGCCAGCAGATCCTGCAGAAGGACAAGTCGCTGGCCGAAGGCTTCGTCGCCCTCGACGCGCGCGACTACCCGCGCGCGCTGCAACTCCTGAGCACCGCCTGGAACAAGATCGGCTACGACGAAGCCGGGCTGGCACTGGCCAAGATGCACCTGTACGGCATGGGCACGCCGAAGGACACTGGCCAGGCGATCGTCTGGCTGCGCAAAGTGGTGGACGGCCGCTTCGACCCGATGCGCGACCGCATGAAGTTCAATCCGAAAGAGCCGCAGCTGATGAGCGAAAAGGTCGAGGCGGCTTTCATGCTGGCGCGCATCTACGAGCGCGGCATCGGCATGCCAAAGAACCCGGCGCAGGCGCTGACGTGGTACGGCAAGGCCGCCGAGTTCGGCTTCGTGCCGGCGCAAAACGTGCTCGGACAGGCTTGCGTGAGCGGCTACGGCAGCGCCCCCGATGGCCGCAAGGCGGTCGGCTACCTGAAGGCGGCGGCCGAGCAAGGCTACGTGCCGGCCCAGTACAACCTGGCCAAGGTGTATTACAGCGGGCTTGAAGCGAGCGGCGACGCCGGCGTCACGCGCGACCTGAAGCAGGCGGGCGCCTGGTTCAACGCCGCCGCCAAGGCCGGCTACCCGGCGGCGCTGTTCGCGGCCGGCCGGATGTATGACATGGGCGAAGGCGTTGCGGCCGACCAGAAGCGCGCCATCGTCTACTACAAGGAAGCCGCCGTGAAGGGCGACCGCGACGCCGAATTCGCACTCGCCACCTTCTTCTACGACGGCGAGGTGGTCGAGAAGAACCGCGCAACCGCGCGCAAGCTGTTCGAGGCCGCGGCCAGGCAAGGCCAGGTCGACGCCATGTTCAACCTGGGCGCGATGGAACTCAACGGCGAAGGCGGCCCGGCCGACCTGGCCATGGCCTATGTCTGGCTCAACCTGGCCAAACAGGGCGGCCACCCGCAAGCCGATGTTGCGATCAAGGCGGCGGCGCCGAAGCTCAGCGCCCAGGACCGCGCGCGGGCCGACCAGATCCTGAAGCCGACGGCGAAGTCCTGAACGGCGGTCTACAATGGCAGCCTCACCATTGAATGAGGCTGTGTTGAAGATGAAGCTGCGACAATTTGGCAAGAGTGGACTGGCCGTTCCTGAAATCGGCCTCGGATGCTGGCAACTGGGCGGTGGCTGGCGCGACGACTGGGACGACGCGGTCGCGCGCCAGACCCTCGAGAACGCCTACGCCGCCGGCGTGCGCTTCATCGACACCGCCGACGTCTACGGCGATGGCGCCAGCGAACGCTCGATCGGTCAATTCATCCGCGAGCGCCGCCCGGACGGCCTGGTCGTCGCGACCAAGCTGGGCCGCGCCGGCATCTACCCGGACGGCTATACGAGGGAGTCGCTGCGCGATGCCACCCTGCGCTCGATCGAGCGCCTCGGCATCGAAGCCCTCGACCTGACCCAGCTGCACTGCGTGCCGACCGACGTGTTGCGCCAGGGCCACGTGTTCGACTGGCTGCGCGAGCTGCAGCAGGAAGGCCTGATCAAGCGCTGGGGCGCCAGCGTCGAGTCGGTCGAGGAAGGCATGATCTGCCTGGAACATGACGATCTGGCCTCGCTGCAGGTCATCTTCAACATCTTCCGCCAGAAACCGGCCGAGGAACTGCTGCCGCGGGCCGCCGCGCAAGGCGTCGGCATCATCGTGCGCCTGCCGCTGGCCAGCGGCCTGCTGGGCGGGAAGATCACGCGTGCCACCACCTTCCGTGCCGACGACCACCGCAACTTCAACCGCGACGGCGCCCACTTCAACGTCGGCGAGACCTTCGCCGGCCTGGAACTCGAGCGCGGCATCGCCGCCACCGAGCAGGTCGCGGCACTGGTGCCGCCGTCGATGACGATGGCGCAGATGGCGCTGCGCTGGATCCTCGACCACCCCGCAGTCTCGGTCGTGATCCCAGGCGCCAGCTCGCCGGCGCAGGTACAGGGCAACGTCGAAGCGTCGAACGTCGCGCCGCTGCCGGCCCAGCTGCATACGGCGCTGGCACAGGTGTATCGCGACAACGTGCGCGAGTTCATCCGCGGGCCTTACTGAGGCTCGCGCGCCCGGCACGGCCTCGCGCCGTGTGGCTTTCCCGCCCTGTCCGCGCTCAGGGCCGTGATTTTTTCCGGCCGGCGCCGCCGGCACAGGATTGCGCGCCAAACCGCGCTGCTATTCTCCTCCACGCAGTTAAAACTATTTAAACAGTTTGGAGGAGATCCACATGCGTTCCACGGTTCCTGTCTGGTTCACCGGCGCGCTCGCTGCCGGCCTGCTCGCCGCCTGCGGCGGCGGCGACACTGTCCCATCATCGTCCGCATCCGCGCCGCGCCTGTTCGCCACCAGCGGCAGCGCCAACGCGGATGTGACGAGCAGTTTCGGCGTCACCGAAGCCGCCGGCTACCTCACCGTCGACAGCGGCGCCGGCCTGGTGTTCAAGGTCAAGCAGTCGAACGGCGACATCACGTCGATCCGCTACAAGGGCGGCCCCGAGCTGCAGGGCCAGACCAAGGGGTCGCACATCGCGTCCGGCCTCGGCGCCGCGGTCTCATACACGGTCAGCGGCGGCGTCGCCAAGATCACGCTGACCACCGCGACCCTGGTCCATTACCTGCTGGTACGCGCCAACGACAACACGGTCTACATGGGCACCTATGTCACGGCCGAGCCTTCGGTCGGCGAACTGCGCTGGATCACGCGCCTGAACGGCGCGGTGTTCACCGGGGTGCCGACCGAGTCCAACAATACCGGTAGCGACCACGACGTCGAAAGCACCGATGTGCGCGGCTACCCGGACGGCACGACCACCTCGAAGTACTACGGCAACCAGCGCGCCATCGACCTGTCGGTACGCGGCGCCACAGGCGCCGGCGTCGGCGCCTTCATGGTGTACGGCAGCCGCGAAGGCAGCTCGGGCGGCCCCTTCCACCGCGACATCCAGAACCAGAGCGGCGGCGACGCCGAACTCTACAATTACATGAATTCCGGCCACGCCCAGACCGAAGCCTGGCGCATGGGCTTCCAGGGACCGTATGCGCTGGTATTTACCGACGGCGCCACGCCGGCAATTCCCGACATGAGCTGGATGGAAGGCCAGAACCTGTCGGGCTGGGTGCCCGCCAGCCAGCGCGGCCGCATCAGCGGCCGCGGCCTGCTCGGCTTCGACCTGGCGCACAAGTTCACGGTCGCCTTCAAGAACGACATTGCGCAATACTGGACCGTCGCCAAAGCGCCCAACGGCAACTTCACCACGCCGCTGATGAAACCCGGCAGCTACACGATGACGGTCTACAAGGACGAGCTTGAACTGTACACCGAGACCGTCGACGTCGGCAGCGGCGCCATCACCACCCTGCCCCAGCGCACGCTCGGCGCCGATCCGGACAAGGCGGCGGCCATCTGGCGCATCGGCACCTGGGACGGCACCCCGCTCGAGTTCATGAACGGCCCGTCGATCAACGTGCGTCACCCGTCCGACTCGCGCAACGCATCCTGGGGACCGGTCGACTTCAGGGTCGGCGCACCGGCCGGCACCTTCCCCGCTGCCCAGTGGAAAGTCGCCGCCAACAGCCCGACGCGTGTCAGCTTCGACCTCACCCAGGCTCAGGTGGCGCAGCACACGATCCGCATCGGCATCACCACCGCCACCGCCGGCGGCCGCCCGCAGATCACGGTCAACGGCTGGACCTCGAGCGCGCCAGCGGCGTCGAGCCAGCCGAGTACGCGCACCTTGACGGTGGGCAGCTACCGCGGCAACAACAAGATGTACACCTACAACGTGCCGGCCAGCGCCTTCGTGGCCGGTACCAACACGCTGACCATCAACGTCGCCTCCGGGTCGGGCGGCTCCAGCTTCACGGGGCCGGGCTATGCCTACGATGCGCTCGACATGCTGTAAGCCACAACACAACAACGGAGATCGACAATGACATCAGTGCGAACACTTCTTGCCGCCTTTGCCTGCAGCACGGCCATGCTGGCCAGCCCGCTCGCCGGCGCGGCGCTGATCAACCACGGCGACGGCAGCTTCACCGACACCGACAGCGGCTATCTGTGGCGCACGCTGGCCCAGTACGACGGCCTCGACTACGCCAGCGCACTGGCCCTGCTGCCGGCTGGCTATCACGTGGCCAGCGCCGCCGAACTGGCCACCCTGACCGCTGACGCACCGGCCAATCCGTCTTCCTTCGCCGCCGACGCCGCCGCGATGGGTGCGGACCCTGCGTCGGGCGCGATCTGGGGCTTCTACGGCGACGGCACCCAGTACGCCTGGAAGTTCGACTACGACACAACCTGGAACACCAGCGCCGCCGGCAACGCCTACGGCTGGACCAGCTGGAACTACGCGGTTGGCCCGGACGATGCGATGCCTGGCCTGAGCCTGTTCGCGGTCAGTACCGCGGTAGCGGCGGACGTGCCCGAACCGGCGACTCTGGCGTTGCTCGGCCTGGGGTTGGCAGGCATCGGGTGGCGCCGCCGCGGCGCACTTCCACGGCGCTGAGTGGGCGATCAGAAGCTGTAGGCTTGTTTCATTTGCGCGTTGTCCACCTGGCGAAACCCGTCCGCATCCAGTACCCAGGCATCCAGGTACTGGTTCGGCGGCACCAACGCCACATTGCTGGTCGCGAGGTAGCCCGTCAGCGACGCATCGTTGAAGGGCGAAGTGTTGCCGAGCTGGAAAGGCACGTAAAAACTGCCGAGGTGGTTCGGTAGATAGGCCTTGGGTTTCAGGATCGGCAGCGCCAGCGCCGCCACCGGCTGGCCGCCGGCGCCGATCCACACGTCGACCGCGGGCAGCCCGGCATCGGCCATCGCCTTGCGCAGGCTGTCGAGCGGCTTGCCGTAGTTGATGCCGTCGGTGATGCTGTCGGTGTCGAGATCCTGGGGCGCACCGGAATTGGTGACGAAGAAGGTCAGCTGGCGCGCGTTGGGCGTGGCGATGGTAAACAGGTAGCCGCGGTTGCCGCCGCCGTTGGGGAAGTCCTCGGCCACGCCGCCGCGCAGGTTGCCGGCTGCATCGGGCGTCGGGACCTTTTGCAGTTCGATCGGGTCGTGCTGCTCGGGATTGGTTTCGTGCGAACCGCTATGGTTCCAGCGCACCACGCGCATGGTCACGTACTGGTTGAGCACGATTTTTTCGCCGCCGTAGACGGCAATGCATTGCGACGCGGGGACGCCCAGCGCCCGTGCCTGGTAGCAGGTGGTGCGCGAACCGACGATCGGCGCCCGGGTGATCTGGGCCCAGTACGGCGTGTCGAAACTGTGGTCGAAGTGGCTGTGGCCCGTGATCAAGAGATTGACCGGGCTGCCGGGTCCGCTCTTGAGCACGGTGTAGAGCCGGTCGACCGCCGCCTTGTCGATCGGCCAGGCGGCCTTGGTGGTGGCCAGCCCGCCGCCACCGCCGGAAAAATAATCCTGGGGGATGCGCGTGGTGTAGCCATCCATCAGGATGTTCAGGTTGCCGATCTTGAAGGTCCAGTTGGAAATGCCGAACCAGGTCATGCGGACTTCGGTCGGTGCCACGGCGCCGGTATCCGGTACCAGCGGCCCGCCTGGCGGCGGACCACCGTGGTCGTCTCCATCGTCCTTGCCGTGGCACCCTGCCAGCGCAAGGATGGCGCCGAGCGCCGCTGCGGCCAGTAAGCGCTTACCCATCCAGGCCATGTCATGTCTCCTCGTGATCTGTCGTCCTTGTTCGACAGTTCACGATACGGGCATATCCGGCCTCGACTTTGAGCGAAAACAATACGGCTGAGCACGAAAGCGCTCAGCCGGATGGGTCAAGCGATCAGCAGCCGCCGAGCTTCACGCGCTCGACCTCGAGACCGAACAGCGGACGCAGACGGGTACCGAAAACGTTGCCGGCAAACGCGGCGACCAGCCACAGCCAGCCGTGCAAGCTGCCCGACACGATGCCGCTGAAGTAGGCGCCGATATTGCAGCCATAGGCCAGGCGCGCGCCGTAGCCCAGCATCAGCCCGCCGACCACGGCGGCGATGAAGGAACGCAACGGCAGGCGCCACACCGGGGCATAGCGGCCGGCCAGCGCTGCGGCCAGCATGGCGCCGAGCACGATGCCGACGTCCATCACCGAGGTCACGTCGTGCGTGACCGGGGCGGCCAGCGCCGCGGCGTTGGCCTTGGTGCTCCAGAATGCCCAGCTGGCGGTATCGATGCCCACCGCCGCCGCGGCCTTGGCGCCCCACAGCGCGAACGCCGAGGTCACGCCCCATGGACGGCCGGCCAGCGCCAGCGTCGCGAAGTTCAGCAGCACCAGCGCCAGCGCGCCGGCCACCAACGGCCACGGGCCGTTCAGCCAGCGCGAACCGGCCACCGGGCGCAGTTGCGATGCCACCAGGCGGCCGTGGCGGCGCTTTTCGACCACGACCGTGACCGCCGCGATCAGTGCGAACACGACCCAGTTCAGGGCCAGCGCCGGCACCAGGCCGAGCGAAGTCACTAGCGACACCGGCTTGAGTTGCGGTAGCGAGGTCCAGAACGGCATGTGGGCGGTGCCGATCAGCGAGCCGACGATGAAGGCGATCAGCGTCACGATCATGCGCGTGCTGCCGCCGCCGACCGTGTACAGCGTGCCGGAGGCGCAGCCGCCGCCGAGCTGCATGCCGATGCCGAAGATGAAGGCGCCGATGATGACGGAGGTGCCGGCCGGCGACACCAGGCCGGTGACCGGGTTGCCGAACAGCGTGCCGGCGGACAGCGCCGGGAAGAACAGCGCCACGCCGACGGCCAGCATCAGCATTTGCGCGCGCAGGCCGGCGCCGCGGCCGTCGGCGATGAACACGCGCCAGGCCGAGGTGAAGCCGAAGGCGGCGTGGTAGAGCGACAGGCCGAGCAGCGCGCCGACCACGTACAGGGCGGCCAGCTTGGCGCCGACGTTCTGGGCCAGGTACCAGGTGCCCAGCAGGATGAGCAGGATGGAAACGCCAAGCGGCGCCGGGTTGATGTCGGCGCGGCGCGGCAGGGGTAAGGATGCGGTATTGGACATTTGAAGCAGAAACACGAAAAGACGTAAACCGTTATTTTCGCGCGTTTTCAGGTTTTCTGCAGGGGCGGCCGAAGTTTGGCCGGCGCCGGAAGGGTGGTGGCAGGGTTCCAGGCCCGTTTGTCACGCTACCCTCCCACGTCGTCCCCGCGCAGGCGGGGACCCATGCTGAGCAATGGAACCCGCCACACGGACAAATGCCCGGAAGCTTTCGACGTACCGACGCCGAAGGTCGCGTATGGGTCCCCGCCTGCGCGGGGACGACGCTGCGTATTCCACTACAGTGCGTATTCCCCTACGGTGCGTATTCCACTATTGCTTCTTCTTGCGCGCCGCCCGCCTGTCCTCCATCCCCGCCTCGTCCACATCGCTTGATGCCGACTTCGAGCGCTGGTACTCGACCTCCCCCGCCTCTTCCGGCAGCGCCGGCCCTGTGTACATCACCGCGACGTCGGCCAGCGCACTGGCGCGGTCCTGGCCGAAGCCGGACAGCGACGTCAGTTTCAGGTAGCGCGCCGTGACGCCGGCATCGAAGGCCACCGTCTGCGGATCGAAGGTCGAGCCCAGCGCCGCGCGCTTGACCTCGCGCCAGGCCTGGCCGTCGTCGCTGACCTGGACCAGCCACTCGCGCACGTCGCCTTCGTGCTCGCGGTGGTTCTGGCGCGGCATCAGCACCAGGCCCTTGAACGGCACCGGCCGTGCAAAGGCAATGGTCAACTCTGGCTGCGGACGCACCGTATCGCCCTTGGCCAAGCTCACCAGCGAAAAGGTATTCGGATCGCCGTCGATGGCGTTGGCGGCATCCGGCCAGCCGCTGGCCTGCGCGCCCAGCTTCTTCATCACGCGGGTATCGAACAGCACGGCGCGGAAGGCGGCCGGGTCGATCGCGGTCTGCGGCTGGAAGGCGCCGCCGGCCATGTAGGCCAGCACCGACTGGCGCAGCTGGCGCGCCACCGGACGCTGTTCCAGGCGATTCTCGAGGTCGAGCGTCGACACCATCAGCCGCCCCTGGCCGACGCGGGCCTCGAACAGCGTGCCCAGCTTGTAGTTGCGGTTCCAGTCGTCGATCGGCTGCACGATCGGCTGCAGGCCGCGCGGCAGGCGGTCCAGGTTCATGGCGCGGGCACCGCTCACCAGTTCGGTCCACTGCCAGTCGAAGTGTTCCGCGGTCGGGAAGGCGGCCAGCGCCGGGTGCCGGTTGTCGATCGACAGGCCCAGCATGCGGCCCCAGCCCGGGTTCATCAGGCGGTTCCAGAACACCGGCACGTCGGCCAGCGGCGGCGAGGTCCAGTCCAGGTCGGCCTTGCGCGGCATGTACAGCACATCGCCGCCCGCGCTCAGCCGCGCCTCGGCTTCCGGCCAGGAATGCGTGAGTAGCACCGAGGACGGCGCCTGCGCCGGCGCCGCGTCCGGATACAGCCAGAAGGTCCAGTCGTTGGCGACCTTGCCGCCGTCCAGTCCCACCACCAGCTGGTAGCGGCCCGGCGCCGGCAGGCCGGCCAGCGAGGCCTGGATGCGGCCCAGCGCCGTGTTGTGGCCGACCGGGATGTCGCGCGCGTCGAAGCGGCCGCTGCGCACTGCCTTGCCGTCGGCATCCTCGATGCGCCAGTACGATGCCGCATGCGTCAGCGGCGCGGCGCCGTAGTGGGCGATTTCCACCGGCACGTCGAGGCTGTCGCGGGTCGTCATCACGTTGCGCGTCAGGCGCGCCAGCGGCACCGTCTCGCCGTTGAAGCGGCGGAATGCTTCCGGCGTGGCGTAGCCCTTCGATTCCCAGAAGGTGTCGAGGATGCCGACCAGGGCCGTGCCCTGCCCCAGGTAATCGTGCAGGTCGAGCAGCTGGTAGCCGGACAGGCCGCGCGTGCGCAGCGCCGCCTCGATCTCTTCCTTGTAGCAGATCAGCTGGTAGTGGCCCGAGGCCAGCGCGAATGCGCGGTTCCTGTCCAGCACGCCGTGCTTTTCGGCCGAATCGCGGAAGATCTCGTAATTCCCGGGCTGCAGGTAACCGGTGAATTTCTTGATGATGCCGAAGTCCGGATACGCGACCCACTGCCCGGTCTCGTGCGACAGCACCGGCACCGAGATCCCCTCCAGCGAGGCAGAGTAATCGCGCCCGAACCAGCCGGTCTTGTTGCGCAGCGGTTTGGGACCGATGCGCTGGATGGCGAGGTAGTCGGTACCCTTGTCGACCTCGGGCACGCTCGGCTCGGTGTGGCCGGTGCCGTTGGTGTACAGGCGGCGCGGATCCACGCTGCGGTAGTGGGCAATCCACTTGTCGAAGGATTCCTTCCAGCGTCCCGACGGTTCGTTGCTCGGGCTGAGCATCAAGAAGGACGGGTGGTTGCCGTAGGCGCGGATCATGCGCTCGGTTTCCTCGTACAGCATCGCTTCCAGCGGCGAGCCGGGCGAGATGTTGTTCCACATGCCCGGTTCCGGCTGCAGGTAGACCCCGACTTCGTCGGCCGCCTGGAACGCCGCTTCCGGTGGCGTGAAGGAGTGGAAGCGCATGTGGTTGATGCCCCAGTCCTTGTTGATCTTGAAGATCTTCTTCCAGTACGCCACGTCGGTCGGCGGGTAGCCGGTCAGCGGGAAGTCGCCGCCGTGGTGGGTGCCGCGCATGAAGGTCGGACGGCCGTTGACCAGCAGCGCGGTCCCCTGCGCCGCGATCTGGACGAAGCCGAACGACAGCGCGCGCGCATCGTCGGCCCCGCCGCCGCGCAGGGCCAGCGTCATCTTTTGCAGCACCGGATGGAATTCGTCCCAGGTCTCGGCGTTCTTCGGGTACTGGACGCGGAATTCGGCGCTGCCGCCCCCCTCGGTCCAGCTGACCGGTACCTGTTTGCCGTTGGCGACGACCACCCCGCTGCCGGCCTTGCCGCCGCTGTTCCCGATGCGCAGCTTCACCAGCGCGCTGCGCTGCGCCACGTCCGGATACACCTGGGCATCGTCGATGTACACCGGCGTGGTGGCGCGCAGCGACATGTTGCCGACGATGCCGTTCCAGCTCATGCCGAGCGAATCCGAGACCGCGTGCGAATCGGGGCGGTACGGCAGCAGCAGGCGGCTGTCGACACGCACCGCGATATGATGCTTGCCCGGGGTGAGCGCGCCCAGTTCGTAATCGTGTTCGGCGACCAGGCTGCGCACGCTGCCGACTTCGCGGCCGTCGACCCAGACCGTCGAACCCCAGCGCGGCCGCTCCAGCCGCAGCTGCACGCGCTTGCCCTGCCAGCCGCGCGGCACCTCGACTTCGCGCGCGTACCAGGCGGCGCCGAGATAGTGGCGCGGCGGCTGGCTCAGGAACGGCACCTTGACCTTGCCGGGGGCCGTGTAGGCCTTGTAATCCTCGCGCAGGTCCCAGCTGCGGTCGTACAGCGACAGCACCCACGGCGTGCGCGCACTGATCTCGTCGCCGTAGCCCTGGGCGTTGAGGATGCCCGGCAGGCGGATGCGGTCGGGCAGCGCGCCTGCCGCCCAGCCTTGGGCGACGCCCCGGTCGTCGCGGTCCAGCGCGAACTGCCAGTCCCCGGCGAGGTCGATCACGGCGACCGCCGGCGCGGCCTGCACGGCGGTGGAAACCAGCGCGAGCGCCAGCGCAAAAGGGAGCAGTCGGGGTGTCTCGATCATTGTTATCGTTCCTGCGTGTCGTGGACGGCAGCACAGGGAGGCGGCGCCGCAGCCGCGTCAATATAAAGGAAAAGCCGGGCTAACAGGCCCCGTCGAGGCCCGCCTGCCCGGCTGCGCTAGAAATACTCAAGCCGGTGAGCGGTATGGGCCGGCCATGCACAGGCATGCGAGGCTCGGGCGGTGTCCGGGCCGGGCGGCACCCGAACCGCTGCCGTCATGGACGCTCGTAGAATTCCGCCTCGACGATCGACAGCGCGCCCGTCGGCGTGGCCTTGCTGCCGGTGTCGACATTGGCCTGGTTGGCAACCTCGGTCAGCTTGATCGCCCCACCCTGGTCGATGGCACCGTCCAGCACGATGCGGACCTGGCTGCCCTTGCGCGCTTGCAGCGGCAGTGTCACGTAGCCGAGGCTTTTCGGCGTGCTGCCTTGCCAGACCTGTTCGCCGTCGACGAACACGCGCAGCGGATAGCTGTTTTCGCGCCAGCCGGCCAGCTTCAGGTCGATCTCGCGCAGCGCGGCCGGGCGCGCCAGCGTGTAGGTGATGGCGGCGCCGCCGCCGCTGCTGCTGGTCCACCTTGTCGTTTCGTCGTCGTCGATGCTCATGCTCGCATCGGCGCCGTTGCTGGCCGCCTCGATCGACGCCACCGGTACCGCGATGCGCGACACGCGATAGGACGGCGTGGACGGCGTCGGCCCGCGCTCGAGCGCCAGCGGCAGCCTGGGGGCCGGCAGTGCCAGGCCATCCGTGACCTTCACGGCAGTCGAGTCGATCGTCAGCGCGGCCGGCGCCAGGCCGTCGGCACGGGCGCGCACCGTGATCCTGCCGGGCTGCGTGGTGCTGCGCACCAAAACGCGGTTGACCCCGCCCTCGACCGGCAGGTCGCGCGCCAGGATATGGTTGTCCGGCCCCTGGGCGATGCCGCCGCGCCATTCGGCGGGACCCTGCAGCTCGAAGTGGACCGTGTCCAGTGCGACCGGATTGCGCTGCCCTTTGGCGTCGACGACCTCGACCTGCAGCAGCACCAGGTCGGCGCCGTCGGCATACAGCGGGTGCGGCGACGCCACCCGGGTCAGGCGCAGTGCCGCCGGCTTGCCGGCGCTGGCCAGCACGGTCTCGCATTCGGGCCGGCCGGCGGGGTCGTAGCCGACCGCCTTCAGCTCGCCGGGCTGCCACGCGACCGCATCGAAAGTGAACAGGAAACCGTCGCTCTTGCGCGCGACACCGACATCCTTGCCGTTCAGGGTCAGGCGCATGGAGTAGGCGCTCGACACCACGTGGACAGGCTTGACGGTGCCCGGTGCGTAATTCCAGTGGCCGACGATGTGGGCGCGCGGGCGCTCGACGTCGACCCAGCCGTCCCACATCACCTGGTGCGCAAAATAGGCATCCTTCGGGATGCGCATCGCATCGACCTCGCCGCTGCGGCGGTAGTTTTCGGCGCCACGGTGGTGGGTATTGCTGTCCGAGAACACGATATTCACGCCACCGCCCGAGACGCGGGTGCCGGTGCCGGGCCGGGCGCGGTAGTAGTCGTTCCAGCGCGCCACGTCTTCCAGCGTGAAACTGTCCTGGTTGCGGTTGTAGGCGGCCGCGCTCTGGCCCTTGTGCAGCGGGCCGTCGCCGTCCTTGTGCATCGGCGGCGTGAGCTCGTCCCAGAACTTGCGCGCCGCCTCGTCGCGTGCGTACTCCATCGCCCATACCGGCATGCGTGCGCTCTTGTTAATATAAAGCATCTCACCGCCGTATTCGGACACCGCCTGCAGCGCGCTGCTCAGCATTTCGCGGCTGCCCGAGGCGCGTCCGCCGAAGGGGTCGAACTGGTCGCGCAGCGCCTTCATCTCGCGCATGTGTTCCAGGCTCACGCCCTTGTTGCCGCTTTCGTAGAACACGATGCTCGGACTGTTGCGGTTGTAGACGATGGCGTCGCGCATGGCGACGATGCGCTGCTCCCAGCGCTTGCCGCTGACGTCGGCTTCGGCATCGCCGGCCGGCATCGCCTGCATCAGGCCGATGCGGTCGAGCGACTCGACGTCCTGCTTCCACGGCGTGATATGCATCCAGCGGATCAGGTTCGCATTGCTGGCCAGCGCCATGCCGTTGCCGTAGTCGCTGAGCCAGGCCGGCACCGACATGCCGATCGCCGGCCATTCGTTCGAGGTGCGCTGGGCATAGCCGTGGATCTGGATCGCGCGGTCGTTGAGCTTGACCAGACCCGCGCCGAACCCGGTCTTGCGAAAGCCCGTGCGCGTGGTGACGCTGTCGACCGGCCTGCCGTCGACGTTCAGCGTGGTGACCACGTCGTACAGGTAGCCGTAGCCCCAGCTCCAGAAATGCAGGCCGTTCACCCTGGCGCTCGCCTTGACGGTGGCGGTGGCGCCGGCGGCCACGGTCTGCGCCGGCGCCGAGAACCGCGCCACGCGCCTGCCGTCCTTGTCGCGCAGCTCGACGTCATAGGTGAAGGAGCGTGGCTGCGCGCCGTCGTTGTGCACCTCCGATTCGGCCCATACGGTGGCGCTGCGGCCGGGAATGTCGAAGTCGCGCGCGTAGACGTAGACGCCGGTGGTGCCGAGACTCGCGTACAGCGGCAGGGTCTGGTACAGCGCCTCGGTGACGTGCAGGCGCACGTTCTTCGGCAAGCCGCCGTAATTGGCATTGAAGTTCTTGTCAGACCACTGGTACTTCTGGTTGCTGGCCTGTTCGCGGTAATCCCAACTGTTGTCGGTACGGACCGCGATCACATTGTCGCCGCCTTGCAGGGCGCCGGCAATCTCGAAGCCGAAGGCATTGATACCGTTCTCGTGCAGGCCGATGCGCCTGCCGTTGACCCAGACCTCGGCCGCCTGGCGCGCGCCTTCGAACTCGACGAATACCTTCTGGCCCGGCTTCAGGTCCGGCAGCCTGAAATGCTTCCGGTACCAGGCGATCCCGGTCGCGTGCTCGGTGATGTCCTTGGCAAAGGCGTCGTCCTCGTTCCAGGCGCGCGGCAGCGTCACCGCTTTCCAGGCGCTGTCGTCGAAGCCCGGCCCGGCGGCGCCGGCGGGGTCGCCGACCAGCAGCTTCCAGCCCGGATTGAAATCGTAGAGCGCTCTGTCGGCCCGGGCCGGCAGCGCGGCGGCGGCCAGCAGGCCGGCGAACGAGAGCGACAGGCACAGCGGGGCGAGGCGTGGCTTCATGGGCATTCTGGTAGGGTTCGAGGGGGTCCACTAAAATATTAGCAGTCCGACTCGGCACCGGATCATGTCCTGCGATCAACATCGTGATCGTTGATGTTCTCGGTGGCGGCGCCCGGGTTTGGCCATGGCGCGCTACAATGCGGCTTGACCCTGTCGCAAGAATGCACGCGCCCATGAAAAACTGGCTGAACCGATTGAAAACCCGCCCAGACGCCCCCGACGCCTCGACTCAGCCGGCGGCGCCGGCACCCTCCCTCGACCCGGCCGCCGCCGGCATCGACGCCGCTTGGTACCAATGGCTGACCGCTTCCGCGGCCACCGACGTGCCGGACGACCTGATGCAGCGCATCCTCGACCAGGTGCGCACGCTGGCGCGCGACCCCGCCGCGGCTGCGCAGCTGGTGCCGCGCGTGCCCGAGGTGGTGCCCCAGCTGCTGCGCAGCCTGGGCGACGAGGACGCTTCCAGCACCGAACTGGCGCGCCAGGTGGCCCAGGACGTGGTGCTGGTGGCCGAGGTGATCCGCGAAGCCAACAGCGCCTATTACCGTCCGATCACGCCGGTCAAGAATGCCGAAGCCGCGATCGTGATGCTCGGCCAGAACGGCCTGCGCATGCTGCTGGCCCGCGTCGCCTTCCGCCCGATTGTCAACATGCCGGCCGAAGGCTTTACGAAACGGGCCGCGCCGCGCATCTGGGACCAGTCGGTCAAGTGCGCGCTGGCCGCCAGCCTGATGGCGCCCGGCCTCACCGCCGGTGTGTTCGAATCCTACCTCGCCGGCCTGATGCAGAACGTGGGCCTGATGGTCGCGCTGCGCCTGGCCGACCGCACCCACCCCGGCAGTGTCCCCGCCGACCCGGGATTCGGCGCCGCCCTGCTGGCGGCCTCGCGCCAGATCTCCGCCGGCATCGCGGCGCACTGGGATTTCCCGCCCGATGTCGCCGCCGCCATCGCCCGCGCCGGCGATCCGGGCGACGCCGTGCTGGCGCAGGCGCTGGCCCAGGGCGACCGCATCGCCAAGCTGCGCATGCTGCTGGATGCCCATATCATCGGCGAGGACGATCCGATGGTCGTCGACGGGCTGACCAGCTTCCAGCGCCGCTGCCTGGGCAAGCTGGAGAACGTGGAGACTTGAAGCATGTGCCGTACGCACGTGAAAAAGTGCGTACATTGATGGCCCCCGCTTGGGCTAGGATATAAAGCCTACCCACCTTCCGGACAAGTCTTGCGCCGCTATCCGACATCTTTTCTGGCAACCGTGACAGCCTGCATCATGCTGCCGGCCGTCGCCGCTCCCTACCCGAACAGCGGCAGCTTCGGCGTGCCGTTTTCGAAAGACGAAGCCTGGCACCGCCAGTGCATGCGCGTCGAAAAGCAGCCGCCGCCAAAGCCGGCCGCCACCGCGCCGGCGGGCTGCGACGCGAGCGACCTGTATTACCGCAAGCGCGGCCAGGCCGTCACCTCTCAGGCGGAATGGGATGGGGTGCGCGCCTGCGCCGTGGCGCACGACGACCATGCCGTACTGATGATGCTGTACGCAAACGGTTTGGGGGTGCCGCGCAATACCGATAGCGCCATCCATCAGGCCTGCCAGCTCGACGCCGCCAAGGCCGAGATGGCAGGCCGCATCGAGCACCTGGCCAATTTGCCCGCCAACGCCGTGTTCGACCAGTGCGACGACATCACCAGCGGCCGCATGGGCACGGTGTGCGCGTCGATCCGGGGAGCGCAGGACGGGCGCGACCGCGCCGCGCGCCTCGACCGCATGACGGCCACCCTGCCGGCCCCGGCACGGGCCGCCTTCCAGCGGCTGCAGGCAGCGGCCGAACACTACGCCCTTGCCGCCGGCGCCGAGACCGACATGCAGGGCACGGCGGCGCCCTCGTTCGTGATCCAGCGCGAAGAAAAGATGCGCGAGCAATTCATGCAGGCGGTGCTGGACGCTGCCGGCGGCAAGCTGCCGGTGGCCTCGCCCCAGGACGCGGCGGCGCGCGACCGCGAACTGAACGAGCTGTACCGCAAGCTGATGGCGGCGCCCTCGCCGCAGCAGGACTGGCCGGACCGCCTCGGCGACACGACGATCGAGCGCAAGGACGTGCGCGCCGCCGAACGCGCCTGGATCGCCTACCGCGATGCCTTCACCGCCTTCGCGGCGCAACTGAAAACCGGTGCCGATGCCAACGCCGTGAAGTCACTGCTGACCAGCCAGCGCATCGCCGCCCTGCGCGACACTGCACGCGGCCTGTAACGACTCGGGTGAGCGGCGCCGGCGCGATAGTCGTCAGACATCATATCACGGCGCCCATGGCGGGGTTCGTGGGTATAATGGGGCTCGTCATCCTGTCTTTTCGCAAAACGACCCATGAGCTCGACCGCCACCCCTGCCACCGCCGGCCCCACCAGCGCGCCTGCCGGCCGCAAGAAGCACCGCAACCTCGCGCAGGGCGTGGTCGAGGACATCAACGGCCGTATCCGCCAGTCGCTGCTGAAGCCAGGCGACAAGCTGCCGACCGAATCGGCGATCATGGAACAGTACGGCGTCAGCCGCACCGTGGTGCGCGAGGCGATCTCCCACCTGCAGGCCTCGGGCGCGGTGCAGACCCGGCACGGCATCGGCACCTTCGTGCTGGAGCGGCCGCAAGGTAGCCTCGGCATCGACACCGACAGCATCGTCACCGTACGCGACGTGCTGGCGATCCTGGAACTGCGCATCAGCATGGAAACCGAAGCCGCCTGGCTGGCGGCCTCGCGCCGCAGCGACGCACAGGCGGCCGCACTGGGCGAAGCGCTGGCCGACATGGGGCGCGCGCTGGCGTCCGGCACCGCCTCGGTCGAAGCCGACGTGCGCTTCCACCGCCTGGTCGCCGAAGCCACAGGCAACCGTTATTTCGTCGAGATGCTCGGCCAGCTCGGCAATACCCTGATCCCGCGCGCGCGCCTGAACACGCCGGGCCTGGAGCCGGAGCGTCCGGGCGACTACCTCGAGCGCGTCAACCGCGAACACGAGGATATCTACAACGCCATCCTGCGCCAGGACCCGGAAGCGGCGCGCGCCGCGATGCGTACCCACCTCTCCAATAGCCGCGAGCGCCTGCGCCAAACCCAGCAGCGCCTGGAGGCATCGCTCGGCTGAGTTTGCCGGCCCCGGCAGGCCGCGGCCGGGGCAAGTATTTTGTTGCGGAGTTCGATTTTCAGTTGTACGATGACATACAACTTAGCTTCGACATAACCCACTGCCGTTCAAGACCATCTGGAGACGCACGCAATGAATCCGCAAGAGCTGAAACAAATACTGTCCTCGGGCCTGTTGTCCTTCCCGATCACCGACTTCGATGCCGAGGGCAACTTCCGTCCCGACACCTATGCGCAGCGCCTCGAGTGGCTGGCGCCCTACGGTGCGACCGCCCTGTTCGCCGCAGGCGGCACCGGCGAGTTCTTCTCGCTGACCCATGAAGAATATTCCAGCGTGATCAAGACCGCGGTCGATACCTGCGCCGGCAAGGTGCCGATCCTGGCCGGCGCAGGCGGCCCGACCCGCGCCGCGATCAAGTTTGCCCAGGAAGCCGAGCGCCTCGGCGCCAAGGGCATCCTGCTGCTGCCGCACTACCTGACCGAAGCCAGCCAGGACGGCCTGGTGGCGCACGTGGAGGCGGTCTGCAACGCGACCAGTATCGGCGTCGTGGTCTACAACCGTGCCCAGTGCCGCTTGAGCCCGCAGTCGCTGGAAAAGCTGGCCGACCGCTGCCCGAACCTGATCGGTTTCAAGGATGGCCTGGGCGACATCGAACTGATGATGCAGATCTGGCGCCGCATGGGCGACCGCTTCAGCTACCTGGGGGGCCTGCCGACCGCGGAGGTGTATGCGGCCGCCTACAAGGCGCTGGGCGTGCCGGTGTATTCGTCGGCGGTCTTCAACTTCATGCCGAAGCTGGCCATGGACTTCTACCACGCGATCGCCAGCGACGACCACGCCGCCCAGAACCGCATGCTGGACCAGTTCTTCCTGCCCTACCTGGAAATCCGCAACCGCAAGGCCGGCTACGCCGTCAGCATCGTCAAGGCCGGTGCCCGCCTGGCCGGCCACGACGGCGGCCCGGTGCGCGCGCCGCTGACCGACCTGACCCCGGAAGAATGCGACATGCTGCACAAGCTGATGGTCGCCCAGGGTCCGCAGTAAGCGGCAGCCGGCATCCCTACCACTAATATCAAGGAGACCCCATGTCCATCCAGGGCGAAATGATCATCGGCCAGCGCATCGTGCGCGGCAGTGCCGGCGCCGTGCGCGCCTTCAACCCATCCACGCGCGCGCAGCTCGACCCCGAGTTCGGCTTGGCGAACGGCGACGACGTCGAGGCGGTGTGTTCGCTGGCCGAAGACGCCTTCGACGCCTACCGGAATATCGCGCCAGAGGAGCGCGCGCGCTTCCTGGAAGCGATCGCCGACGAGATCGTCGCCATCGGCGGCGCGCTGATCGAGCGCGCCTCGCAGGAATCTGGCCTGCCGGCCGCCCGTCTCGAAGGCGAGCGCGGACGCACCGTCAACCAATTGCGCCTGTTCGCCAAGGTGGTGCGCGACGGCTACTGGCAGGAAGCGACGCTGGATTCCGCCCTGCCCCAGCGCACGCCGCCACGCGCCGACCTGCGCATGCGCAAGGTGCCGCTCGGCCCGGTCGTGGTGTTCGGCGCCTCGAATTTCCCGCTGGCGTTCTCGGTGGCCGGTGGCGACACGGCGTCGGCGCTGGCCGCCGGCTGCCCGGTGATCGTCAAGGCGCACAGCGCCCACCTCGGCACCTCGGAACTGGTCGGCAAGGCGGTACAGCGCGCCGCCGCCGCGACCGGCATGCCCGAGGGTGTGTTCTCGATGCTGATCGGCGAAGGCCGCCAGGTCGGCCAGAAGCTCGCCGCCCACCCGACGGTCAAGGCGATCGGCTTCACCGGCTCGCGCGCCGGCGGCCTGGCCCTGGTGCAGACCGCCGCTGCCCGCAAGGAACCGATCCCGGTGTATGCCGAGATGAGCAGCATCAACCCGATGTTCATGCTGCCGGGCGCACTCGCCGCAGGCGGTGCCAAGCTGGCATCCGGCTTCGTCGATTCGCTGACGATGGGCGTGGGCCAGTTCTGCACCAACCCGGGCCTGGTGATCGGCCTGGCCGGCGCGCAGTTCGACGCGTTTGCGGCCTCCGCCGCCGAAGCGCTGGCGGCCAAGGGTGCCGGCACCATGCTGACCGCCGGCATCCACAAGGCCTATACGGATGCGATCGAGAAGCGCACTGGTGTCAACGGCCTGACCCTGGTCGGACAGGGCAGCGCCGAAGGCGCCGGCTGCGCCGCCCAGGCTGCGCTGTACCGCTGCGACGCCGCCACCTACCTGGCGACGCCCGCGCTGGAAGAAGAGATCTTCGGCCCGGCCTCGATCCTGATCGCCTGCCGCGACGAGGCCGAGCTGCTGGCCGTCGCCCGCCACCTCGAAGGCCAGCTGACCGCCACCGTGCACGCCAGCGCCGACGACCGCCCGCTGGCCGCCAGCCTGCTGCCGACACTGGAACGCAAGGTTGGCCGCATCCTGTTCAACGGCTTCCCGACCGGCGTCGAGGTGTCGCATGCGATGGTCCACGGCGGCCCGTTCCCGGCCACCTCGGACAGCCGCTCGACCTCGGTCGGCGCCACCGCCATCGAGCGCTTCCTGCGCCCGGTGTGCTACCAGGACGTGCCGGCGGAACTGCTGCCGCCGGCGCTGCGCGACGACAATCCGCTGAAGCTGGCGCGCATCGTCGACGGTACGCTGCAGACGGCGCAATAAGCACGGGCGGGGTCCTTTCCCCGCCGGCGCCTGCGCGGAAGACGGCGTCCGCGCAGGCGTTTTAATCAAAGACTTGATCGATCCTGATTATTAAAGAGCATTACATTACGCAGTAACAGCGGGCATGGAGACGCCCGCTGCCGAGTGAAACACGTCAGCCCCACACCAATCACAAAGCTCTGACCATGACCCGGACCAACGCTATCGGCAAATACAGGTGGACCATCTGCGGCCTGCTGTTCTTCGCCACCACCATCAACTACCTCGACCGGCAAGTCCTGAGCTTGCTGGCCCCGGCCCTGTCGAAGGAATTCGGCTGGTCGAATTCCGACTACGCCGACATCGCGGCGGCCTTCCAGTTCATCTACGCGATCGCGCTGCTGTTCGTCGGCCGCGTGGTCGACCGTCTCGGCACCAAGCTGTCCTACCACCTGGCGATCGCGGTGTGGTCGCTGGGCGCGATCGCCCACGCCTACTCGATCTGGGTCGGCGAAGCCGTCAACAGCGTGTTCGCGGCGCTCGGCCTGGCGGCGGTGCCGGTATCGGTGGCCGGTTTCATCGTGGCGCGCGCCATCCTCGCAATCGGCGAAGCCGGCAACTTCCCGGCCGCGATCAAGGCGACCGCCGAGTACTTCCCGCGCGCCGAGCGCTCGTTCGCGACCGGTATCTTCAATTCCGGCGCCAACATCGGCGCGATCCTGGCGCCGCTGACGGTGCCGATCATCGCCGCGCTGTGGGGCTGGCAGACCGCCTTCATCTGGATCGGCGCGATCGGTTTCCTGTGGATGATCTTCTGGGCGATCTTCTTCGACGAACCGGCCAGGCAGCGCCGCCTGGGCAAGGCCGAACTGGCCTACATCCAGGCCGACGTCGAGTCGCCGCGCAGCCACGCGCCGCTCCATGCGGAAGCGCCGCTGCGCAAGGCCGGCTGGCTGGAACTGCTGTCGATGCGCCAGACCTGGGCCTTCGCGATGGGTAAGTTCCTGACCGACGGCGTGTGGTGGTTCTTCCTGTTCTGGCTGCCGAAATACCTGTCCGCGACCTACGATATCGCCCCCACCGCGATGGCGCTGCCGCTGACGGTCCTGTACAGCATGACGATGGTCGGTTCGATCGCCGGCGGCTGGCTGCCCACGATGTTCATCAGGCGCGGCGACAGCGTGTTCGAGGCGCGCATGAAAGCCATGCTGCGGATCGCCTTCTTCCCGCTGGTGGTGCTGCTGGCGCAACCGCTGGGCGGCATCAGCTACTGGATGCCGGTGATCCTGATCGGTATCGGCGCCTCGGCGCACCAGGCATGGTCGGCCAACCTGCTGACCACCGCGTCCGACCTGTTCCCCAAGCATAACGTGGGCTCGGTGGTCGGCATCGGCGGCCTGCTGGGCGGCATCGGCGGCGTGCTGGTGACCAAGGCCGGCGGCCGCCTGTTCGACCATTACGGCGCGCTGGGCCAGATCCAGACCGGCTACATGATCATGTTCAGCTTCTGCGCGCTGGCCTACTTGGTCGCGTGGGGCGTCATGAAGCTGCTGATCCCGGCGGCCAAGGTGCCGCCGCTGCCCGCGGAGCTGGCGAATGCAACCTGAGGTCCGGCGTATCGATGCGCCGGCCTGCCAGGTCGGCGAGAGTCCGGTCTGGCATGCCGGCGAAGGGGCCTGGTACTGGACCAACATCCCGGCGCGCACCGTGTGGCGCCTGGATGCCGCCAGCGGCCGCGTCGCCAGCTGGACCACACCGGAAATGGTGGCCTGCATGGCGCCGCGCGCGGCCGGCGGCCTGGTGGCCGGCATGGAAAGCGGCATCTTCCGGCTCGCGCTGCAGGCCGGCGGCGACGTGGTGGCCGAACGCCTGGCGGCACCGCCGGCGGCCGAACTGACGGCCGGCATGCGCTTCAACGACGGCCGCTGCGACCGCCAGGGCCGGTTCTGGAGCGGCACCATGTTCATGGACATGGCGGCCGCCCGCGCCGACGGCCGCCTGTACCGCTACGATGGGCAGGGCCTGTCGCCGCCGCTGGTGGCCGGACTGCTGACCCAGAACGGCCTGGCCTGGTCGCCCGACGGCCGCACCATGTACCTGTCCGACTCGCACCCGCAGCGCCAGCTGGTCTGGGCCTTCGACTACGACCTCGACGACGGCGTGCCCTCGAACCGCCGCCTGTTCGTCGACATGAACGATCATCCGGGCCGGCCGGACGGCGCCACGGTCGATGCCGACGGCTGCTACTGGCTGGCCGCCAACGACGCCGGCCTGCTGCTGCGCTTCACCCCCGGCGGCCGGCTCGATCGCCGCATCGAACTGCCGATGGCCAAGCCCTCGATGCCCTGCTTCGGCGGCGCCAGGCTCGACACCCTGCTGGTCACGTCGATCAACCCGGCGCCAGCGGACAACCCGGACGCCGCGGCCGGCGCCACGGTCATGCTCCTGCCAGGTGTGCAGGGCTTGCCCGACACCCCCTTCGCTTTTTAATCAGTGCTCATGACCAAACCATTCAAACGCATCCTGTTCACCGGCGCGGCCGGCGGCCTCGGGCGCCGCCTGCGCCCGCACCTGGCGCAATTCGCCGACGCCGTGCGCCTGGCCGACCTGGTTTCGATCGCGGACCCGCAGCCGCACGAGGAAATCGTCCAGTGCGACCTGGCCGACCGCGACGCCGTCATGGCGATGTGCGACGGCGTCGACGCCATCCTGCACTTCGGCGGCGTGTCCACCGAAGTCGAATTCGAGCCGATCATGCAGGCCAACATCCTCGGCATGGCCAACCTGTACGAAGCGGTGCACAAGCTCGGCATCCGGCGCGTGATCTTCGCCAGCTCGAACCACACGATGGGCATGTACAAGACCACCGACGTGGTCGACGCCGGCATGCCGCCGCGCGCCGATGGCTACTATGGCCTGTCGAAGGTGTTCGGGGAATCGCTGTCGCGCTATTACTGGGACCGGTTCGGCATCGAGACCGTGTGCATCCGCATCGGCTACTGCTTCCCGGAAGCGAGCAATCACCGCCAGCTGGCGACCTGGCTCAGCCTCGACGACATGGTCGAGCTTCTGCGGCGCTCGCTGCTCACGCCGCGCGTCGGGCATACGATCACGTTCGGCATCTCGGACAACGACGGCAAGTGGTGGGACGACCGGCACGCGCGCTTCCTGGCGTACCGGCCGAAGGACAGTTCGCGGCAGTTCACGGATGCAGTGCTGGCGTCCCAGGTGGACAAGTCGGACGACATGGAAGACATCACGCTGAAGTTCCAGGGTGGGGTGTTCCTGACGCATGGGCCGAAGTACAAGCCCTGAAACAACCGCAGCATAATCACCGTCGCCCCTGCCTCCGCAGGGGCGACGTTCTTATTTAGTGAGCTGCGTTCACTAGCAGCATACTTCTCAACGCACCAAACAAGGCCGCTTGTTATCGAAGGTCCACCCAGGAATCAGCTACTGCATCGCCACCGCATCGTCGCGCGCTCCCAGCGCCATATGCCGATAAGCCCGATGCGCCTGCTCCTGCTCCGCCTCGTCCAGCGCGATCCCCCATACCCGGCTTCGCCGGCACGTTCATGAACTGGCCGAGCAGGTCGAGCAGCGCCGGCGCGACCGCGGTCGGCGAAAACCGCGCGCATGGCATTCAGCACGGCGTTGTAGTCGCCCAGCGATTTGCCGAGCACCAGTGCCCTGGCGTCCTCGAGCGTCCGGCGGATCATTTCGCCGCCCGGCATCTCGCCCAGGCCGGTATTGTCTGAACTGCCCGTCAAGATCACGATATTGCGGATATACCAGGGTCATGGGCTCCCGTGTCCATGCCGAGCGAACCACCGCGGATGGCGTAAATCCCACAAATCTGAAACAGCACATTGTTCAATATCTTCCTTTACAAACAGCAATAATCTCGTAAAATCGGTAAGTGTTGCATCAAATGAACAAACGTTATCGTTGTAGACAAAAGTTACATAATTCCTAAACGAAACTTGGTAAAAACGGCTATAGTTTCAGTAAATAATCACACATTCTCACTCCGGCAAATGCACTTTGCCGAGGAAAATACTGCATTGCCTGCCTCATTGCCCACGCGAAGCCGTGATCGATGCTTGTGTTTGCTCCATCACGAGAAGTGAACGACTTTGTTGCCGACTTTAATTATGACGAATCTGAATAGCAGCGACGCGGTTGATGCCAAGGAGTTCTACTCCACCGCCGAGGCCGCGAAAATCCTGGGCGTGTCGCACCGTACGATCCAGCTATGGGTCGAAAGCGGTACCCTCCAGGCCTGGAAGACCGCCGGCGGGCACCGGCGCATCACCTCGACCTCGGTCGACAGGGTGATGGAAACGCGCCGCCAGGCACTGGCCCCCGACCGGCGCGATCCGAAATCCGCGGCACCCGGCCAAGCGCGCCAGTACAAGGTCGTGATCGCCGACGACGACGCCACCCTGCTGCGCCTGTACGAGCTTGAGATCAGTGGCTGGGGCCTGCCGTTGCAGCTGATCAAGGCCAGTGACGGCTTCGACGCCCTGCTCAAGATCGGCGAGCACCATCCCGACCTGCTGATCAGCGACCTCAGCATGCCGGGCATGGACGGCTTCCGCATGGTCCACAGCCTGCGCAACAATCCCAAGCAGCGCCACCTGAACATCATCATCGTCAGCGGGCTCGACCGCGCTACAATCAGCTCGCTCGGGCTGCCGGCCGACATCCCGGTCTACGCGAAGCCGGTGCCCTTCTCGCAACTGCGCGCCGCTGTCGAAAAAACCCTCTCCCTGGCCTGACCCGCCAAACCCGCAGTGCCCACTGCCTGCACCCTGCAGGCAGCTTTTCCCTAGCTTCCTTCCTCGCTTGACCTAGAACAGGTCTGCTGCGCCTCTGCGCGCGTGCTTTTTCTCCTCCCCTGCGTCCCCGACCTGCCGCCGGCACGACCACCGCTGCGTGTTTGGTTTCTGCAACACAACATTACGAACCAGAAATTTCCTTGGCGAAATACAGTAAATCCAGTAATCTCCTCAAATCGAAACATTCGATACAAACAGCAAAATCACTAACGAAGCGAAGATACTATGATGCCCTCGACTCTTGTACCAACCTTCAAGCGCATGCTGGTCCTCCTGACCACTTGCGTACTCCAGCTGAGCTGCGCCCTCGTGTTCGCAGCCGACAAGGGCGTGACTGCCGAACTGCATGCCTTCAAGGTCGTGACAGGCGCCAACGGCCCGCAACTGGTCGCCACGACCGAAGCCCTGCCGGGCGACACCATCGAATACCAGGTCACCTACCGCAACGGCGCCGCCACGCCGGCCCGCGACGTGCTGGCCACGCTGCCGGTGCCCAAAGGCGGCATGGCCTACGTGGCCGGCAGCGCGGCACCGGCCAAGGTCATGGCCAGCCTCGACGGCAAGCAGTATGCGCCGGTGCCGCTGACCCGCACCGTGGACCGCGACGGCAAGCAAGTCACCGAGACCGTGCCGGCCGCCGAATACCGTTTCCTGCGCTGGCAGCTGGGCGAACTCGCCCCCGGCCGCAGCGCCACCGTTTCCTCCCGCATGCGCCTTGATGGCGCTACCAAGCAGTAATCCACGTTCTGAAAGGTAAGCTCCCATGAAACTGAATCCTGTTCCGCACGCCCTGGTCCTCGCCCTCGGACTGGTCGCCATCGGCGTCGACGCGCAAGCCGCCACCCCTGCCGGCACCTCGATCGTCAACACGGCGACCGCAACCTACGTCGATTCGACCCTGGCCGCCCGCAGCGCCACCTCGAACACCGTGACCACCGTCGTGCAGCAAGTCGCCAGCGTGAGCGTGTCGGCCGGCACCGCCAAGAACGGCAGCGCCAACGGCCAGGTGACGTACGCGCACACCATCACCAACAACGGCAACGGCGCCGACAGCTTCACCCTGAGCGCGACCAACACCGGTGCGTTCACGATGGCCAACGTGGCCTTCTACGCCGACGCCAACGGCGACGGCATCGCCGACAACGCGACCCCGATCACCACCACCGGTGCACTCCAGCCGGGCCAGTCGGTGCAGGTCGTCGCCATCGCGACCCTGCCGGCCGGCGCCGCCAACGGCGCGACCAACAACCTGGTGGTGAGCGCCACCAGCGTGTTCAATGCCGCATCCACCGCCAACGCCACCGACGTCACCACCGTCGCCCCGGCCTCGGTGATGGACATCACGGTCGGCTCGGCCGGCAGCGGCGCCCCGGGTGCCGGCGCCGGCGCCGAAACCACGGCGGTGCAAACCAAGACCACCACCCCGGGCACCGCCACCCGCTTCACCCTGTACCTGAACAATGCCGGCACCAGCGCCGACACCTTCAACCTGTCGTCCAGCACCGACCCGAACTTCGGCAATATGAACCTGCCGGAAGGCTGGACCGTGGTCTTCAAGGACGCCAGCGGCGCGACCATCACCAGCGCCACCGTCGCCGGCGGCGCCAATACCGTGGTGTATGCGGACATCACGCCGCCGGCCGGCGCCACCCCGGGCACGACCGACTTCTACTTCCGCGCCCAGTCGCCGACCACCAACGTGGTCGACCGCGTGCACACCGCCGTCACCGTAACCGCACCGGTGGGCGCCGAGCTCAAGCTCAGCAAGACCCAGGCCCTGGACGCCAACTGCGACGGCGTCGCCGACACCGCCTTCACCGCCGCCAACATCACCAGCGGCGCGGTGCCGGGTGCCTGCATCCGCTACGAGATCACCGCCACCAACCAGGGCGCCAACGGCATCGCCGGCGTGGTCATCAACGACGTGATCCCGACCAACACGACCTACCACCAGTACTCGCTGGCTACCGGCGCCCAGACCTCCCAGGGCCTGGTCACCTCGCCGCTGCCGGGCCTGACCGGCGCGGTGCAGGCCACGGTCGGCAACCTGGCGCCGAACGGCTCCGCCAAGATGTCCTTCGGCGTGCGCATCAACCCGTAATCCCGTTTTGCCCCGATCCGGCCGCCCAGCGCGGCCGGGGACGGGTTCCCTTCATCCAGCTACCCGTCGCCGCCATGAAGCGTACTCTCCGTCAAATCGCCCTCTACTGCCTGCTGATCGCGCTGTCCTGCGCCTACGGCATCGCCAGCGCCGCCGTCACCAACCGCGCCAGCGTCACCTTCGATGACCCGGTTCGCGGCAACGTGACCCAGCAGTCGAACAAGGTACGCGCGATCCAGCCGCAGACGATCAGCTACTTCACCGGCAGCGACTACGGCACCTCCGCCAAGATCGGCGTGCCGGGCCAGCGCCTGTACGTGCAGGCCGATGCCAGTGCCTGCAACGCCGATCCGGACATCGCCGAAACGGTCGACATCACGATCGCCTCGCAGAAAACCGGCGACGACGAAACCTTCATGGCGACCGAAACCGGCCCCGACACCGGCATCTTCCGCGTCAACACGCCGCTGGTGACCGCGCCGCTGGACAGCGAAGGTGCCCAGGACGGCGACACCACCGTCCACACCACGAAGAACGACTCCCTGGTTGCCACCGTCAAGGACTGCGGCACCGGCCCGGCCACGACCTCGATCCTGATCGACCCGGCCGGCGTCGTGTTCGACAGCAGCACCGGCCTGCCGATCGCCGGTGCGCGCGTGACCCTGATCGACGTGACCGGCGCCGGCAATGGCGGCGCCCCGGGTGCGGCGGCAACCGTCATCGCGCTGGACGGCGTCAGCCCGGCGCCGAGCAGCGTCGTCACCGACGCCGACGGCATGTTCCAGTTCCCGCTGGTCGGCGCCAGCCTGTACCGCCTGCAGGTGGTCCCACCAAAGAACTACACCTTTCCGTCCAAGGTCGAGGCCGGCAAACTGGTCGGCAACCGCACCATCCAGCTGTACGGCTCCTACGGCGCCAATTTCACCGTCAGCGCCGCCACCGGCGCGGTGACGCTGGACGTGCCGCTGGACCCGATCCCGGGCAGCCTGTACCTGGAAAAAAACGCGTCGCGCGCCGACGCCGAAGTCGGCGACTTCGTCGACTACACCATCCGCGTCCACAATACCGCCGAGATTGACCTGAGCGGCGTCAAGGTGATCGACGAGCTGCCGGCCGGCTTCAGCCTGGTCCCGGGCACCGTGCGCCTGGACGGCGTCGCCGTGGCCGACCCGGTCGGCCTGCGCGGCCCCTCGCTGACCTTTGCCGCCGGTACCATCGGCGCCAAGGGCGAGTCGGTCCTGCGCTACCGCGTGCGCATCGGCGCCGGCGCCCTGGAGGGCGATGGCATCAACCGCGCCCGCGCCACCAGCGAAGCCCCGGCCGCCTTCACCAGTACCGTGGCCGCCGCCAAGGTCAAGGTGAGCGCCGGCGTGTTCAGCGAGAAAGCGTATATCGTCGGCAATATCTTCGCCGACTGCGACGGCGACAAGCTGAAGAGTGCGCTCGAGCCAGGCGTGCCCGGCGTGCGCGTCTACCTGGAAGACGGCAGCTACGCGGTCACCGACGCCGACGGCCGCTACAGCTTCGCCGACCTGCGTCCGCGCACCCACGTCGCCAAGGTCGACCCGTCCACCCTGCCGCAGGGCGCCGCACTGGCGATCCTGGGCAACCGCAACGCCGGCGACGCCGGCAGCCGCTTCGTCGACCTGCACGACGGCGAACTGGGCAAGGCCGACTTCGCCATCGCCGCCTGCACCCCGTCCCTGCGCGAGGCGATCGCCGCCCGTCGCAACGCTGCCCAGGCGCAGGAACGCGCCGAGACCGCGAAAGCCGCCGTGCCGGCGGCACCGAAAGCCGCCCAGGCGGCCGAAGCGATCGACCTGAACACCCTCGACAACAGCCTCGGCTTCGTCGGCATCGATAACGGCGCCGTGCTGCCGCGCGCCCTGGCCAATGTGCGCATCAAGGGCACTGCCGGCTCGACCTTTACGCTGAGCGCCAACGGCAAGGCCGTCGATGCCAAGCAGGTCGGCAAGCGCTCGACCGTCGCCTCGCGCCAGCTGGAAAGCTGGGAATTCGTCGGCGTTGCCCTGCAGCCGGGCAAGAACGTGCTTGAAGTCAGCCAGCGCGACCAGTTCGGCAATGCGCGCGGCAACCAGCGCATCGAAGTCACCGCACCGGGCAAGCTGGCGCGCCTGCGCCTCGAGCTTGACAAGGCCAGCGTCGCCGCCGACGGCCGCAGCCTGGCCGCCGTGCGCCTGCGCCTGGAAGACGAGAACGGCGTGCCGGTGCTTGACCGTACCGCCGTTACGGTCGACGCCACCCGCGGCAGCTGGGAACAGGCCGACCTGGATCCGCGCGAGCCGGGCCTGCAGCTGTTCGTCGAAGGCGGCAAGACCGAACTGGCGCTGCGCGCCCCGAAGGAGGCCGGCGAGGCCGCCATCAAGGCCGCCAGCGGCAACCTGGAAGCCGCGACCCGCGTCGACTTCGTGCCCGACCTGCGCCCGCTGGTCGCCGCCGGCCTGGTCGACGGCGCCCTCAGCCTGAAGAGCATCAAGGGCAACGTCGGCAAGCCGGCGCGCGAATTCAACGGCTTCGAAGATGCCCTGCGCAGCCTGTCGGAAACCAAGAACGGCACCACCGTCGACGCTGGCGCCCGCGCCGCCGTGTTCGCCAAGGGCCAGGTTGCCAAGGACACCCTGCTGACCCTGTCCTACGACTCCGACAAGGTCAACGACCAGCCGCTGTTCCGCGACCTCGACCCGACCCTGAACTACCCGGCCTACGGCGACAATGCCCAGCGCGGCTTCGACGCCCAGTCCACCGGCCGCCTCTACCTGCGCGCCGACCGCAACAAATCGTACCTGCTGTACGGCGACTTCACGCCGCCGGGCGCGACGCCGGCGCGCAACCTGGGCGCCTACAACCGCAGCCTGAACGGCCTGCGCAATCACTATGAAGCTGACGGCCTGAGCGTGGATGCCTTCGTCAGCCGCGCCAGCACGCGCCAGCTGGTCGAGGAAATCGCCGCCAACGGCACCTCGGGCCCGTATCACACCGCCAGCGGCAGTATGGTGATCAACAGCGAGCGCATCGAGATCATCGTGCGTGACCGCAACCAGGCTGGCCTGCTGGTGTCGCGCCGCCAGCTGAGCCGCTACGCCGACTACGACATCGAGCCGCTGACCGGCCGCATCCTGTTCCGCGCCCCGATCGCCAGCCTGGATGCCGACCTGAATCCGGTGACCATCCGCATCAGCTATGAAGTCGACCAGGGCAACCCGAACTTCTGGATCGCCGGCGCCGCCGCCCAATACCAGATCAACAAGGCGGTCGAGATCGGCGCCAGCTACGTCACCGACAAGAACCCGTCGGCCGAAACCCGGCTGGCCAGCGTCAACGCCACCCTGCGCCCGGACGACAAGACTGTGGTCAACCTGGAAGGCGCCCGCATGGACAAGTCGGATGTCGCCGGCCGCGCCGCCCGCATCGACGCCACCCGCAAGGATGGCAAGCTGGAAAGCCGCGTCTACTTCGGCCGCGCCGACGGCAACTTCGACAACCCGGCCGCCAGCCTGCCCAAGGGCCGCGCCGAAGGCGGCGCCCGGGTCACTTACCGTGCCGACGAGCGCACCAGCTTCGGCGCCGAAGTCATCCACACTGCCGACCTGGCCACCGGCGCCTCGCGCGACGGCGCCGAGCTGCAGGCCGGTTATGCCTTCGGCAACGGCATTCGCGTCGAGGGTGGCGTCCGTCGTGCCCACGAGAACGCAGCCGGCGCCACCGTGCTGGCCCAGCCGGACCTGACCAGCCTGCGCGCCAAGGTCGCGGCCCAGGTGCCGGGCCTGCCGCAGGCCGGCGTGTTCGTCGAAGCCGAGCAGGACGTGCGCGACAGCACCCGCCGCATGGTGGCCCTGGGCGGCGATTACCGCCTGGCCGGCGGCAGCCGCCTCTACGGCCGCCACGAGCTGATCAGCAGCCTGGGGTCGAACTACGACCTGAACGCCGGCCAGCAGCGTAACGCCACCGTGTTCGGTATCGATTCCGACTACATGAAGGACGGCCGCGTGTTCACCGAATACCGCGCCCGCGGCGCGAATAGCGGTGTCGCCAGCCTCGACGGCCGCCAGGCGGAGGCCGCCCTCGGCCTGCGCAACCTGTGGACCGTGGCCGAGGGCGTGCGCATGAACACCAGCCTGGAACGCGTTAAAGTCTTGGCCGGCAACGCCGCAAACGAGTCGGTGGCCGCCGCCGTCGCCGTCGACTACAGCCGCGACCCTTCGTTCCGCGCCAACAGCCGCCTCGAAGTGCGCCATGCCGAAGACAGCAACAGCGTGCTGAGCACGGTCGGCATCGCCTACAAGCTGAGCGAGACCTGGGCCCTGCTGGGCAAGAACACCCTGGCCGCCACCCACAGCAAGGGCGGCAGCCTGAACGACGGCAGCAGCAAGGTCACCGACCTGTTCCAGACCGGCGTCGCCTACCGTGCCCTGGCAACCCTGGGCTGGAACGGCCTGGCCAAGTACGAGTACAAGCTGGCGCGCGACACCGGCCTGGCCGACCTCGAGCGCGCAGTGCACGCGATCGGCATCACCGCCAACTGGCAGCCGCGCGCCGCGACCCTGTTCAGCGCCCGCTACGCCGCCAAGGTGGCCCAGGACCGCTCCGGCGGCCTCGACACCCGCTCGGTGGCCCAGCTGTTCGCCGCCCGCGTGACCCAGGAACTGAAGCGCGACTGGGACGTCGGCGCCAGCCTGCAGATGCTGGTCGACGGCGGCACCCGCGGCCGCCAGTTCGCCGCCGGCCTGGAAGCCGGTTACCAGCTGCGCAAGAACATGTGGGTCTCGGCCGGCTACAACATGCTCGGCTTCCGCGAGCCGGACCTGGCCAGTGCCGACGCTACCGCGCGCGGCGTGTACCTGCGCCTGCGCATGAAGTTCGACGAACGCACGCTGGAAGGCCTGCTGTCGCCGCAAGCATCCCACTAATATATAGACAGATAGAGAACGCAACCATGTACCCGATCGGCATCCGCTCCGCCCTTCCGCGCCTGCTCATGGCCTTCGTACTGCTTGCCGCGACCCTGGTGGCGGCCCTCGCCGGCGCGCCGGCGCGCGCCGCCTGCAGCATCGGCGCCTGCGTCACGGCCGGCCCGCGCCTGGCCAGCGTCGACACCCAGCAGGCCGCCCTGCTCAACCCCTTGCTGGGCGGCCTGCTGGGCAGCAGCCTGAACCTGGGCGTGGCCGACTGGAACACGCTGGCCCAGGGCGACATCAAGGTGCTCGGCTTCCTGAACGCGCTGCAGGCCACCACCAACACATCGACCCCGGCGCAGGCGCTGAACGCCAACGTGAGTATCGCCCAGGTGGCGGCGGCGCTGGGTACGGCCGCCAATGCCGAGGCCAGGACCAGCCTGTCCGGGGTGCTGAACGCCCTGGCATCCAGCCTGGCCGGCAGCGGCGCCACCGTGCGCGTCGGCGACCTGTTCAAGCTGAACGTGGACAGCGGCGCCCTGGCGGGCTCGACCCTGAACGCGCTCGACATGCTGACCGGCCTGATCCAGCTCTACAATTACAAGAACGTGCTGACCACCCCGCAGCCGGTCGGCATCTCGGGCGGTGCGCTGGGTCAGGCCGGGCTGGTCAACAACCTGCAGCTGTACGCCCAGGTGATCGAGCCACCGGTGACCACCTGCGGCCCGGCCGGCACCCAGTTCCACTCGGCCGCGATCCGCCTCAAGCTCAAGCTCGACCTGGTCACGCTGACGCCAGCCACCAGCACGCTGACCGCCGTGCCGGGCGTGACCAGCGCCTCGGTCGCGATCAGCCGCCTCGACGTCTACCTCGAGACCGCGCGCGGCGAAGGCAGCCTGGCCGCCATCGATGCCGCCGCCAGGGCCGTGACCCTGCAGGTGGCCCCGGGCGTGGCCGACGCCTACGTCGGCAGCATCGCCGACAGCGTGTTCTTCAACCGCACGCGCACCTTGTCGGCGGCCGACGTCGACTATGGCCAGATCGGCACCTTGCTGCTGAACGGCGTCAACGTCGCGCTCGAAGTCAAGAGCACCGCGCGCGGCCAGGCGCCCTTCGCCACCAGCGTGACAATCTCCGGTACCTTCCCCCAGAGCCGCACCGTCAGCACCAGCAGCGCCTTCGTCACCGGACTGAGCAACAGCCTGGTGAACAACCTGGCGCTGCGCACCACCATCCTGAGCACCGGCCTGTCCAGCCTGGTACTGGCACCGGTCGCCAACCTGCTCGGCGGCGCGCTGCAGCCGGTGCTGAAGACCCTGGTCGTCAACACGCTGTCGCCGGTCCTGACGCAGGTGCTGACCGGCATCGCCGATCCTCTCCTGAAACTCCTGGGCATCGGCCTGGGCCAGATGACGGTGAGCGTCACCGGCATCTGCCAGGCCTGCGACGATTTCAAGCTGACCAAGGCGGTCGACAAGAGCGACGCCCTGCCGGGCGGCCTGATCACGTACACCATTACCTACCAGAACGTCGGCCAGACCACGCTGAGCGACCTGAAGGTGCAGGACGCCACGCCCGCTTTCACGCTCTACAAGGCCGGCGCCTGCGGCACCCTGGGCGCCGGCCTGGCCGGCTGCACCCTGGGCACCCAGCCGGCCGCCGGCGCCACCGGCGCGCTGGTCTGGAGCTTCAACGGCAGCCTGGCACCCGGCGCCAGCGGCAGCGTCACATTCACCGTGACCGTGCAATGATGTCGGACCTGCACGGCACCTAGCCAATTTGTGTGGGGGAAAGGAGACTACCCTCTTTTTGCGGCATCGTTGGTGTCGAAGAACGTGTCAAAAACTTGACGCTCGGCACCAAAACGTTAAAATCGATAAATATGAAAATTGCCGCACATAACTATTCGAATGAGACCGACACTGGCGCCGCCCTCCCGGGGGCGGACGAATTCTGTTCGACCAAGCAGGCTGCCAGCATCATCGGCGTATCGCACCGCACGATCCAGCTGTGGGTCGAGAGCGGCATCCTGCAAGCCTGGAAGACGGCCGGTGGACATCGCCGCATCACCATGCAGTCGGTGAGCAAGCTGGTCGACCAGCGCCGCGAAGCGCTGGCGCCGTCCAGCGCCACGCCCGTGGCACGGCTGCCGGCGCCGAACACGCGCAAGAAAGTCCTGGTGGTCGACGACGACACCACGCTGCTGCGCCTGTACGAGCTGGAAATGATGGGGTGGGACTCGCCGCTCGACATCATCAAGGCCCACAATGGTTTCGAAGCGCTGATCAAGATCGGCGCCGACAAGCCGGATCTCTTGATCAGCGACCTCAGCATGCCCGGCATGGACGGTTTCCGCATGATCCGCACCCTGCGCCTGGATCCGGAGCATGCCGGCATGGCGATCGTCGTCGTGAGCGGCCTGGACAAAACCACGGTAGGCTCGATGGGCTTGCCGGCTGATATTCCCTTCTTCTCGAAACCGGTCCCCTTCCGGGACCTGCGGGAAGCCGTCGAACGTGTGCTGCTGCCCGCCCAGGCTGGCGCAGTGGAGCACTGACACAACCGCACCATTACCGAATGTTTTCATATGCTGGCATCGCCCGTGCCCCTAGAGGAAGCGCATCGGCTGCAGGTCCTGCTTGACCTGAACATCCTCGACACCGCCCCCGACGAACGTTTCGACCGCATCACCCGCATGGCCGCGCGCCTGTTCGCGGTGCCGGTCGCCATGGTCACCCTGATCGACGCCGAGCGCCAGTGGTTCAAGTCGCGCGTCGGCCTGCCGTTTGCGGAAACAGAACGCGCCGTCTCGTTCTGCGCCCATACCATCCTGCAGGACGGCGTGATGGTGGTCGAGGATGCGGCTTGCGACGAGCGCTTCGCCGACAATCCTTTCGTGACCGAGCACGGCGCGCGCTTCTACGCGGGTTACCCGCTGGCGGCACCGGACGGCAGCCGCATCGGCACCGTATGCATCCTGGACACCTCGCCGCGCGGCCTCGACGACGAGCAGCGCGCGCTGCTGCGCGACCTGGCCGGCATGGTGTCCAACGAGATCGCCGCGGGCGAACTGCGCCGTGCGCATGCGCGGCGCAGCGACAGCGACGCCTGGATGCGCGACCTGCTCGAACATATTCCGGACGGTGTCCTGATGCTCGACCGCGCCGGCAGCGTCATCTGCGGCAACCCGGCGGCGGAGCACATGTTCGGCTCGGACACCGGGGGCCTGGCCGGCCGCCGCGCCGCTGCCCTGCTGGGCGAGGATGCTTCCGTGCTGCTCGACCCGGAACACAGCCCGGAAGCGCCGCCGCAGGAAGGTGGCGGCCACCGCCTGGACGGCTCGACCTTCCCGATCGAAGTGAAGGTCGCCCCGATGTGCCTGGTCGGCCAGCAGCGCTACGCCGTGATCGTGCGCGACGTCACGCGCCAGCACGAACTGGCGCAGCGCAACCGCGCCACCGAGGAGCGCCGGCGCAAGCATTTCACCACCGCCACCCACGAACTGCGCACGCCGATGGCGAGCATCCTCGGGTTTTCCGAACTGCTGCTCAAGCGCGACTTCGACGCCGCCACCAGCCGCGAACTGCTCGACATCATCCACCGCCAGGCCGCGCGCCTGGTCGACCTGATCAACCAGATGCTCGACCTGGCCCGCATCGAGGCCGGCGGCACCGAAGGGATGAGCATGGGCCGCGTCAACGTGGCCGAACTGGTGGAATCGACACTGACCGGGCTGAACGGGCTGGGCCAGAACCACCGCATCCGCACCGAACTCGAAGACGGCTTGCCGGCGATCGCGGCCGACCCGGCCAAGATGCAGCAGGCGCTGACGAATATCGTCAGCAACGCCATCAAGTACTCGAGCGAGGGCAGCCCGATCGACATCAGCACGGCCGCCCTGCGCCATAATGCTAAACTCATGGTGGCGATCCGGGTCGCAGACCGCGGGATCGGCATGACCCCGGAGCAACAGGCGCACATCTTCGACGCGTTCTATCGCGCCGGCGACGCCCAGAACGTACAAGGCAGTGGACTCGGCATGACCATCTTCAAGGAAATCATCGAACTGCACGGCGGCCACGCCGACATCGAATCGCGTCCCGGTGCCGGCACCGCGGTGACCGTCTGGCTGCCGGCGTTGCCCGACCATGGATAAGACCATCCTCGTCGTCGAGGACCAGGACGATCTGCGCCTGCTGGTCCGCCTCAGCCTGAAATCGCTGGGCCGCGTGGTGCTGGCGTCGAGCGCCGTGCAGGGCCTGGAACTGGTGCGCGCCGAAAAACCCGACCTGGTCACGCTCGATGTCTGGCTGGGCAAGGGTGACAGCGGCCTCGACGTCTGCCGTGCGATCAAGTCCGATCCGGCGACACGCCACGTCAAGGTACTGCTGCTGTCGGCCTGCGGCCAGCAGAGCGACGTCGAAGCCGGCCTGGCCGCCGGCGCCGACCATTACATCGTCAAGCCGTTCAGCCCGCAAAGCCTGGCCGAAGCCGCTGCCGCGCTGCTGGCTCCGACGTAGCAGGCGCCGTCCGTGCGATTAGAGGAAAACCTCTAGACCACGGATTTTTCCTTCCAAGCCGATAAAACCGAAACCGCAACGGCGCAGTTCGGTCTGTTCAAAATCGTCTTTTGCCTTTCACCGCGCGTATTTACGCATGAATCCGGCTAAACCGATAATGCATGGTGTGATGCATTCTTCCTGTGCATAATCTCCACTAAAATTCCACAGTGCAACTATCGAGTATCATTAGACATCGATCATTTGATCCTATTCAACGGGTAGAAAGGAGACGTCGCAATGAACAGAATCGCTCTGGGCGCCCTGCTGCTCGCCGTCTTCGGCTTCGCCAACCCGGCCATTGCCGCCGGCAACGCTGTCGCCACCACCATGCAGGTCAGCTTCGTGATCCAGGAGGCGTGCACCGTGCGCGTCGCCGACGGCTCGCAAACCGCGCCGGACGTCAGCTGCGTGCACCAGGCGCCGGTACAGGTGTCGGCCGCCGCCGGCGCCACCCAGGCCGCACCTTCGCAGACCGTGGCCGGCGCCGACGGCTGGCAGATCTACTTCTGAATCAGGCCAGGCCGGCCTGAAGAGCCGCTGCCGCCGGCAGGCATCCCAATCCTAGCAGGGTGCGTTCGACCGCCACGTCGAGCGGCGTGTGCGGCTCCTTGCCGAGCACGGCGACCAGCCCGCGGTTATCCAGCCTGAGCGGCTGCTGCCACAAGTAACGCATCTCCTTCATCTCGCGCAGGGTTTCGTTGAACGGCGCCGCCAGGGGCACCAGCCACCATGGAAAACCTTTGACAACTGCCTTGACGCCATGGCGCGCCATCGTGCGCCGGATCGCTTCGGCCATGGTGCTGCCGTCGGCATCCCAGTGGCCGCTCATGTTGAAACGTGCAAACGGCGGCAACGCGGCGCGGCGCTCGACCAGCGCCACCATGGTGGCGGCGACGTCGGGCAGGTAGGCCCACTGGTGGCCGACGCCGGCGCGGCCGGGATTGGCGATGCGGGTGACCGGCTTGCCGGGCTTGACCAGCCCTTGCCCGAACCAGGTATTGCCGGCGCGCGGGCCGAAGAAATCGCCGGCGCGCACCACCAGGGCACGTCCGCCGCGCCCGCCAAACGCTTCCAGGGCCGCTTCCATCTGCACGCGCAGCGCCCCTTTCCTGGTGAGCGGGTGCTGCGGCGCGTCGTCGGCGGCACAGGGAAACACGTCCGGGCCATAGTTGTAGACGGTGCCGGGCAGGACCACCAGCGCCCCGGCCGCCTCCGCGGCGGCGATGCTGTTCTCCAGCATCGGCAGTACCTGGCCGGCCCAGTTGCGGTAGCCCGGCGGGTTGACCGCGTGCACGATCACGGCGCATCCCTGGGCCGCCGCCAATACGTCGCCGGCCGCCATCGCATCGCCATGGACCCATTCGATGCCTTCGCCGTCCTGCGCCTGTGCCGTCCTGCGGGTCAGCGCCTTCACCTGCCAGCCCTTGTCCACCAGTTGCCGCGCCACTTCGCCGCCGATGCCGCCGGTAGCGCCGAGTACCAATGCCGTGTTCCGCTGTTCCATGTCTGCCTCCGTGATTGACGATGTAGCCATCCTGAGGCATGCTCGGGTTAAATGGAATTGCATGAGGTGAGGTAGCGACTATGCAAAAATGTATAGGCAGGCCGACATGAGCGGCGCCATCGAATGGGAGCTGTACCGCTCGCTGCTGGGCGTGCTGCGCGAAGGCTCGCTGTCCGGTGCCGCGCGCGCCCTCGGCATCGCCCAGCCGACGGTCGGGCGCCATGTCGCCGCGCTGGAGGCGGCGCTCGGCCTGGCGCTGTTCACCCGCTCGCAGACCGGCCTGATCCCGACCGAAGCGGCGCTGGCGCTGCGCGGCCATGCACAGGCGATGGAAAGCACGGCCGCCGCGCTGGAGCGGGTCGCGGCCAGCTACGGCGACGGCGTGCGCGGCGTGGTGCGGGTGACGGCAAGCGAGGTGATCGGCATCGAAGTCCTGCCGGCGGTGGTGGCGTCGCTGCGCGCTCGCCACCCGGACCTGAAGGTCGAGCTGGTGCTGTCGAACAGCGTACAGGACCTGCTCCAGCGCGAAGCCGACGTCGCCGTGCGCATGACGGCGCCGCGCCAGGACCAGCTGGTGGCGCGCCGCGTCGGCGCCATCGAACTCGGACTGCACGCCAGCGCCGCCTACCTGCAGCGCCACGGCACCCCGGCCACGCTCGACGAGCTTGGCGGCCACGTCCTGATCGGCTACGACCGCCCGCCACCGTTCGCGCGCGCGGCGCTGCGCCGCTGGCCATGGTTCGGGCGCGAACACATCGCGCTGCGCACCGACAACGACGTCGCCCAGCTGGCGTTGATCCGGGCCGGCGCCGGGATCGGGGTCTGCCAGGCCGCGCTGGCCCGCCGCACGCCGGGGCTGGTGCGGCTCCTGCCGGAGGCGTTCGCGCTGCCGTTCGAGACATGGGTCACCATGCACGAGGATTTGCGCGACAGTCCGCGCTGCAGGGTCACCTTCGATGCGCTGGTGGAGGCGCTGGGCGCCCACGCTGGCGCCTAGAAGGTGAGCGTGACCGTCACCGTATCCTTGTAGTCGCCCGGCGCCGGCGTGCGCTGCGCCGGCACCCGCCCGTACAGATTCAGCGTCTGCTGGGCGCCGCTGCCGGTGCCGCCGATCATCCGGGTGCCGTTGCTGCCATCGCCCCACAGCGGGCCGTCGACCGTATTCGAGATCTCGTAGCCGATCGTGCCGGTGGTGGCGGCGCTGGCCATCCGGCGTGCCCCGGGGTTACCCGCCACGCTGCCGCCGTTGAGCGACACCTGGTAGGCGCTGCCGGCGGTGCAGCGCACGCCCAGCGCGCCGTTCGTGCGCACGGCCGCGGCCAGCACGCGGTTGTCGCCGGCGAAGACCAGCGGGCTGGTGCTGATGAAGCAGTTGTTGGTCAGGGTCGCCGTGGCCTTGAAGCTGAACGGGACCGTGGTGCCGGCCCTGCAGCCGGTGGCGGGCGCCAGCAGGCCGTAGAAGGCGTACTGCAGGGTGCCTGCGCCCGTGAAATCCGCCGTGAACGGGGTGTCGGTGCTGTTCTGCAGGCGCGCCCCGGCCAGCGACGCCGCCGGGATCTTGCCGTAGATGGTGAAGGTCTGGGTCGCCGTGCCCAGGCCGAGCACGCCCGTCATCGAGCTGGTGACCGGCTGCGCCGTGCCGCCCGAGGTGCTGCCCCAGACCGAGGCCGCGGCATAGGTGTTGTCGCGGTACAGGTTGAAGGGCAGCGTCGAGCCGCCATTCAGCATGTTGCGCGCCGCGATGGTGCCGCCGCTGCCGCCTTCCAGGTTGAGGCAGATGGCGACCGAGGGGACGACCGCCGTGCCGAGGCTACCGAGCAGGACCGTGCAGGTCACGCTCAGCGTGCCGTTGGCATAGTAATCGGTGCCGGCGGTCGAATCGACCGGTCCGAAGCTGACGGCCGTCATGCTGGCCGTGCAATTGTCGGCACGCGCCTGGCCCAGGCAGCCGAACAGGAACAAGCCGAGCAGCAATGCCCGAACCAAAGGCGACCATGACGGTCGTTTCAACAGTTCTAACATGCTCACTCCTTCAAAGGCGCACAGCGCAGGGGACCGATCTCGGGCAACTGGCCCGCGGTCCCCGGTTGATAATCGACATGCAGGACGCAGGCGGTGGCGCCCTCGCCCACCAGCACCTCGTTGCTGTCCTTGAGCTGGTCGAGGAAGACCACGCCGTCGTAGCCAACCACGGATACGGCGTCCGGCCCGCCGTGCACCAGCCGCACCGGCGTGCCCGCCGCCACCGGCTTGCCGTCCGGCCCGTGCACGATCAGCGTTGCGGCGCGGTAGCGTTCGACCCGGAAGCCGGCCAGCACGCCGGCGCCGGCCAGCGGCACCACCGCCAGCGCCGTGCGCTCGACGCGCATGTCGGCCGGCAGGTCGGTGGCATCGATGGCGATCCGGTTGCTGGTGTAGGGCATCAGGTCGGGCACCAGCAGGCGCCCGTCGCGGCCGGTGCGGCCCAGCAGGCGGTTTTCGTGGGCCACCGGCAGGTCGGCCACGCCGGTCGAGACCAATGCGAAACCGCGGCCCACGTGGCGCGCCGCCAGCACAGTGCCGTCCATCGCCACCAGGCTGCCGCTCAGGCCGAGCGAGGTGGTGCTGGTATGCCCGGCATGCAGGGTGGTGGCCGAGAACTGGCCGCCGGTGCCGAGGTACTGGACCTGGGCCTGGGCCACGTCGAAGCCCTGGCTGGTCGACTTCTGCGCGCCCCAGCCCCAGCCGCCGCCAAAGTCCGGCGCGCGCGCGGCGGCCAGGCTGTTCTGGCGCAGGCCGCCCTGGCGGCCGCCGGTGGCGCTGACCGAGGTGCGTTCGCCCAGCGACATGCTGAGGGTGGCGCTGAATCCGCGATTCCCGCGTTGGGCCAGGTCCTGGAAGCCGCTGACACCGATGAAGGCGCCGCCGCCGAGGCTGCGCGACCAGGCCAGGGCCGCCAGCCGCGTCGCGCGCCCGCTGCCCGGGGTGCGGTAATGCACGAAGCTGAGGCTAGCGCTGCCCGCCCCCTTCAGGTTGAGGCTGGCGCTGGCGCGGTCGTTGACGCCGACCACCGGCGCGCCTTCGGCCGTGCCGAGGTCGGCATAGCCGGCGCCGGCACGGGTGCTCTGCAGGTCGAGCGCGAAGCGCGGCGCGATGTACTGGTAGCCGAGGCTGGCCTGCCAGCCCCGGATGGCGCCGCCGCTGCCGGCCAGGGCGCCGGACAGCACCCCGCCGGCCTCGCCCAGGCGCACCAGCGCGCCGGCGCCGCCGTTGACCACGCCCGCCCCCGCTTCGGCATGGGCTTCCAGCGTCACGGCGTCGCTCAGGCCGTGGCGCAGCGAACCGGTGACGGCGGGGGAGCCGGCGTAGCGGAACGAGCGTACGCCATAGTCGCGCCGCAGCATGCCGGCCGACAGCGCGAAATCGCTGAGCCCTGTGGCCAGCAGACGCGTGTCGACGTACAGCGGCAGCGAGGTCGCTACCTGGCGCCCGAGAGCGTCGCGGGTGACGACAGTGGCCTGGCCGGCGCCGTTCAGGCCGGCCACCTGGTCGATCACGAAGGGACCGCCAGGTACCTCGGCGCGGTACTGTTCCATGCCGTTCACGTACAGGCTGACGCTGCTGGGCACCACGGCCGAGCCGCCCATGCTGGCCAGCGGATAGGTCAGCAGGTCGGGACGCAGGTCGAAATTGCGGCGCCACTGCACGCCGCCCATGCGCAGCGAGCGGGTCCAGTTGAGCGAAGGCGAGACGACATCGCCGACCTGCAGGCTCTGCAGCGTAGCCGGGTCCGACCACGACCAGCTGGTGTCGTAGCGGATGTAGCGCCGGCCCCTGCCCTTGAGCACGGCATTGCCGGTGCTGGCCAGTACCCCGAGCGGACCGAATACGCGCACTTCGTTGAGCGCCGCGACGCGCGCATTGCCGCCCAGCTGGCCGACCAGGTCGTAATTCAGCAGCAGGCCCGGATCGGCGCTGCCGCTGCCGCTCGGGCGCACGGTGCGCGCGTTCAGCTGCACCGGTTTGCGTAGAAAGTCGGCCAGCACCAGGGCGATGGTCTGGGCGGCGGGGTCGAACGTCCAGGTCAGGCCGGGGACGGCGTCGAGCGCGAATTCGTCCATGCCGGCGACGCCCAGCGCCTGCGGGTCCAGCCCGAGGTCGCGCAGGTTCTGCACGCTGCTGAACAAACCCTTGGCGGTTTGCCGGAACGGCGCGACCAGGCCGGTCTTTTCGCCGTTGAGGCTGACTTCAAGGTAGAGCTCGGTGACCGCGGCGGCCGGCGGGATGGCGGACAGGTCGCTCATCTGGTCGCTGGTGTGATCGTTTGCAGGCGCCGCGCCTGCTGCCGGCACGGCGGCAACACCACAGGCGAACAACAAGGCTGCGCCCAGCCGGCACAGTTGCGTCTCCGCCCCATCGACACGTCCCGCCACCGGTCTTTACTCGCGCGCGATGATCGCGCTGGCGTCCAGCGGCTGGGCGTTGATATGCGCGCGGATCGGCAGTGCCGCGCCGGGCGCGCCCAGGTCGGCGCCGGCGTCGACGGCCACGCGCCATTCGCGCACCTTGCCCGGCAGGACGTAGCCGAGCAAGCCCTTGCTGAGCTCGCGCTCCTTGCCGTCCGCCCCCTTCAGCGTGGTGGCGCCGATCTGGGCGTGCAGCTGGCCGTCGTTGCGCACGCGCAGCAGCCAGGCGCCGTCCTTGCGCAGCAGGGTCCAGCCGAGCTGGGGGGCGGCCTTGTCGTCGGCAGGCAGGGCGAACACCGGTACCGAGTATTGCAGGCGGATCGCCACCCCGGTGCTGGCGCCGGCGGCGTCGTTGCGCGGGATTTCGTCGATCAGGATGCGGTAGGTCTGCTCGCGGGCGGCCGGGGCGCCGTTGCGGCGTACCAGGCGGATGGTCTGGGTGCTGCGGGCGGCGATTTCCATCACCGGCGGGCTGGCGACCACGTCCGCCGCCGGGGTCAGCACGTCCTCGCCGTTGCGCTGGTCCCAGGCATACACGCGGACCTGGCCGTACAGCGGGGTGTCGCCGTAGTTCTGGAGGTTGATGCCGGCCGCGCCCTGCCCGGCGCGAAACTGGATCGAGACCGGGGAGATCTGGAGGTTGGCCGCCGTTGCCGGCACCACGGCCGGCAACAGGGCCAGGCACAGCAAGACGGGGCGCAAAATCGGGCGCATCATGAGCGGCAGCCTGGACGGCGGATCAGATTAGAAATACACCGTCGCGGTGATCGTCGATTTGTAGCTGTCCGGGGTCGAGGTGGCCTGGACCGGGATCTCGCCGTGGACGGTCAGGGTCTGGACCACGCCAGTGCCGGTGCCGCCCATGGTGTCGGTGCCTTGGGTGTTGCCCCACGGGGTCGCGCCCGGCTGCTGGTACAGGTTGAACTTGACGGTGTTAGTGTTGGCGCCGGTACCGTTCATGTAGCGGGTGGTGCCGCTCGAACCGGTACCGGTGCCGGCGTTCAGGCCGACGCTGTACGGGGTGGTGTTGGTGCAGGCGACGCTGATCGCCGAGCTGCCGCTCACCGCCGAGGTCAGCACGCCCTGGGTCTGGCCGAAATCGATACCGGTGGCCGAGATGGTGCAGTCGGCAACGATCTTCATGGACACATCGAAACTCGCGGTCTGGGTCTTGGCCGACGCCATGCCGGCCATGCCGGGGGCGATGACGATGATGGCTGCGCTCAGAGCGATTTTGCGAAATTTCGATGCGAACATGTTTGGGCTCCTGATTCGAGGTATGGGTTAATTGCCGTACGACAACTATGCCACAACCCGATCAAATCGGCAAATATGAAATCGGAAATTTCAGCAAATATACAAAAAATGATGCACAAAGGCAACACCGATACGCGAACGCATCATGTCGCGTTCTCCAGGACCGCCCGCGCCGCATCGTCGGCATGCACCGGCAAGTCGACATAGAACACGGTACCGCCGCCTGCGCGGTCTTCGAAGCCGATGCGGCCGCCATGCTCCTCGACGATCCTCTTGCTGATCGACAGGCCCAGGCCCGAACCCTGGCGCCGCCTGGCCTCGTCCTCGGACTGGGCGAAACGCTCGAAGATGCGGCCCCGGAAGTCCGGCGGCACGCCGGGCCCGCGGTCGAGCACGGCAATGCGGACGCCGTCGCCATGCCAGCCGAGCGCCGCCTCGACCGCGCTGCCGGCGGGCGCGAACTTGATCGCGTTCGACAGCAGGTTGGTGATGACCTGGGTCAGCCGGTCGCCGTCGACCTCGGCGCGCACGCCGGCCAGCGTGCCGGCGCAGTCGAGGCGCACGCCGGCCTGCCGGGCATGGCCCTGCATGGCGGCGACGGCGTCGCGCAGGATCGGCGCCAGTTCCTGGGCGGCCCGCACCAGGCGGAGGTGGCCGGATTCGACCTTTTCCACATCTAGCATCTCGTTCACCATGCGCACCAGGCGTTCGCAATGGCGGTGCGCGATCTCGATCAGCTCCCTGGCATCGTCCGGCACGCCCTCGACCGCGCCCGAATCGAGCAGCGAGAGCGAGGCGCGCATCGAGGTCAGCGGCGTACGCAGTTCGTGCGACACGGTCGCGACCAGCTCGTTTTTCATCTGTTCCACCTTCTTGCGCAGCGAAATGTCGCGCAGGAAGATGCTGAAGAAGTCGGTGCCCGGCCCCACCACCAGCTTGGCCGTCACCTCCACCGGCAGTTCGGCGCCGCCGCGGGTCTGCACGATGCGCTCGGCGCGGCGCTCGAAGGCTTCCAGGTGGCCGGTCTCGCTGGCCATCCCCAGTGCCTCGTCGTAATCCGCCATGAAGCGTTCCGGCACGATCAGGGCGCCGAACGAGCGCCCGATGACCTCGTCGCGCGACCAGCCGAACATGGCCTCGGCCTGCGAATTCCAGTCCATGATGCGGCCGCGCAGGTCGACCCCGATGAAGGCATCCTGGGCGCTTTCGATGATGGCGTTGATGCGCTGCCCGCTCTGGCGCACCACGGTCAGCGCTTCGGCCAGCGCCTGGGTGCGCTCCTGCACGCGCTGCTCCAGCGTGGCATTGAGTTCCTCGAGCTGGGCCTGGCGCCGTTGCTGGTCGCCGACCAGGGCGTTCAGCGTGCCGGCCAGTGCCTGCACCTCGTCGTAGGCACGGTGCTGCGGCGCGATGGCGGCACCGCCGCCTTGGCTGATCCTGGCCGCCTCGGCGCCCAGCTGCATCAGCGGGCGCGTGATCCAGCGCGCCACGAACACACCGGCGAGCGAGAACAGCAGCGCCAGCCCGATGCCGCTCCACAGGCCGTAGGTGCGCAGGCGCTTGACCGGCACCAGCGCGTTGTCGATATCCTGGCGCACCAGCACGGTCCAGCCCAGGCCCGGGTAATCGGCATACCCCTTCGAGCGGCTGTAGCCGGTCATGTAGGTTTTGCCGTCAAGCCCTTTTTCGATGACATAGCCGGGGCGGTTGTCGCCCCGTGCTTCCTGCACACTGGTGAAATCGACGATGCGCCCCTGCAGGTTCGGCGGCCCCAGCAGCACCACGCCATTGGCGCCGACGATCAGGGCCTGCACCTGGCGTTCGGCCTCGAGCGGCTCGATAATCGAGCGCTCGACGTCGCGCGCCCACTGCCACGACAGGTGGGCGCCGAGCACGCCGCGGTCCTTGCCGTCGCGGTCGCGGAAGGGAAAGGCCACGTCGACGAAGCGCAGCGGCTCGGCGCCGGACTGTGGAAGCAGGCGCGACAGCAGCAGGGCTTCGTGCACGTCGCCGACGTGGCCGCTGCCCCTGCGCGCCTCCTGGAACCAGGGCCGGGCCGACACGTCGGCGCCTTCGAGCAGGCCGCCGGCCGAGACCATTACCTTGCCCTGGGGGTCGGCCAGGCCGATCCAGCTGTAGTAATTATAGGTCTGGCGCACGTCGTCCAGCATCTGGCGCCAGTCGGCCTGGCTCAGGCTCGCGTCGGCGAGGGCGAAGCGCTTGGCGATCAGGCCGACCTCGCGGTAGCGCTCGAACATGCCGCGGTCGAGCTTGTCGGATGCCTGCAGCGCCAGCTCGCCGAGCCCGTGGCCGATGCTGTGCTCGACGTGGCGGGTGGCCTCGCGCTCGACCACTTCGACCACCACCACGGTCAATGCGATCGACAAGGTGGAAAAAGCCAGTCCCATGTAACCCGCGAGACCGCGGGGACGGAATCTGGTCAGACGCTGGGACATCTTGAGCATAGTTCACCACACCGAGCATGATGGCCACCCGCCGTGCGACGCGCCTTGTGGGCACGTGCACGCCGGGGTCGGGCGGCTGGCGTGTGACGGTGTTTGACTACTGGCGCATGCCGGTCGCGTTATCGGCCGGGGTTAGTTTTGGACAAATCCAAGTCCATACTAGCATTGCCCTGCGGCCAGATTGTGTCGCGATTTTATCGACTTGACCGGACAGGCGGCGCACGCACCGTGCATGGCCGCCCGGCCTGAGGCAGTGCCTTGCGTTACGGCAGTGCCACGGCCTGGTGGAACGCATGGTGCCCGCCATCCTGGGCCGCCACCGCCTTCGGCTCGGCACCGAGCACCATCAGCGCCGTGCCACTGCCGGCGCCCTGCGCCCCCAGCGCCGGCCATTGCGGCAGTCCGCTTCCGTTCGGATTGCCGGTCTTGATGAAGTTGGCAAAATAGGCCTGCGCCTGGCGCGACACGGCGCGGTCGGCCTCGGTCCAGGCGTACACCGGGTTGCCGTCCAGGTTGCCCAGCACGTATTCGATCTCGGCCGAATGGCTGGCGCCGCTCGCCGCCGGGTCGCCGCTGCGCGTGGCCGGGCGCGGCTGGGTATAGTAATAGCGGTACACCGGCTGGCCGCTGCTGCGGGCATGGGCGTCGATCCAGCGCCAGGTGCCGAAGCCGATGAAGCGGTCGCTGGCCAGCTCGCGCGCGGCGCGGGCGACGTCGCCGCCGTAGGCCTGGCGCGCGGCCGCGGCCTTCTCGCCGTACAAGCGCTGCAGGCCGGCCCGGAAGGCTTGCTCGGTCGCCGCGCCGCCCTGGCCGAGGATGGCCTCGGCGCCGCCTTCGGCCGAATTCCAGCCCGCCAGCAGCGGCACCCGGGCCTGCTGGCCGGCGGCGTAGATGTCGGCCGGGCTGCGCGGCAGCACGTAGCCGTCGACGATGGCGCCGAAGCGCCAGGTGTTCGGGCCGGACGTGCCGCGTAGCACCACGTCGGCCGGCAGTGCGCGCAGCTGGGCCAGCGTCGGCGCGTTCAGCATGGCGCCGAACTGCTCCCCCGCGGCTTCGCTGTCGCGCAGGCCGGGCAGCGGGTTGAGGCCGAGCAGCGCACCGCTTTCGCCGATGGCGCCGGCGATCAGGTCCTTCGCCAGCGGCGAGGCCATCTGGGCGCTGACCGAGAACGAGCCGGCCGATTCGCCGGCGATGGTCACCCGGCGCGGGTCGCCGCCGAAGGCCGCGATGTTGGCGCGCACCCAGCGCAGCGCCGCCGCCTGGTCCATGAAGCCATAGTTGCCGGACGCCTTGTGCGACGATTCCGCGCTCAGTTCCGGGTGCGCCATGAAGCCGAAGGCGCCCAGGCGGTAATTCACGGTGACGGCGACGATGCCCTGGCGCGCCATGGCGGCGCCGTCGTAGCGCGGCTCCGAAGCGTCGCCGCCCTGCAGGCCGCCGCCATAGAAATAGACCAGCACCGGCAAGCCGTCATTGGCGCGCGCGGCCGGGGTCCAGACGTTCAGGTACAGGCAATCCTCGCTCATGCCGTTCGAGCGGAACACCATGTCCGAGAACAGCGGCAGCTGCATGCAGCGCGGCCCGAAGGCGGCAGCCTGGCGCACGCCGCTCCAGGCCGGGGCCGGCTGCGGCGCCTGCCAGCGCAGCGCGCCGACCGGGGCCTGGGCGTAGGGAACGCCCTTGAACGCCTTCACCCCGGCTTCCTGGATGCCCTGCACGGTGCCTGCGGCGGTGCCGGCGCGCGGGCTGGCGGCGCCGAGGCCGTCCGGCGCAGCGCCCGATCCGGGACCGGTGGCGGCGCAGCCGGCCAGGGCCAGCGGCAGCAAGGTGGCGAGGAGCGTGGGGGTGAATGCTTGTCTCATTGGCTTCCTTATCGTTTGTTATGTGGTCCGGATCAGCGAACCGGGCGGTGCCACATGATGTCGCACGCGCTGTCCCGAATCAAGCATGTGATTGTTTCACGGCGGGTGATTTTCCGAAGTGCATGCTCGCCTACAATGATTCTCATCGTTCGGCAAGCCCTGCGGGAAGCGTCTACTTGCAAAAAAGATACAACTGGACCAGAACGCTTATAGCATATTCACAATATTTCCGATAAGCTCGATGAAATCGATACCATGCCGGCGGGCAGCAACAGTCCTGCATGTCTTGAGCACAGATTCAACATCGACATAACAAGCAAAGGGGCAAGCCCGCACCCTGGCGCACAGAGACAACCAGCCCCATGACTTCATTCTCCACCCTCGATACCTTCGTTTTCCTGGTCTACTTCGTGGTCGTCGCCGGCTACGGCCTGTGGGTCTACCGCCGCAAGAAATCCACCTCCGGCCGCGAATCGCACGATTACTTCCTGGCCGAAGGCTCGCTCACCTGGTGGGCGATCGGCGCCTCCCTGATCGCTTCCAACATCTCGGCCGAGCAGTTCATCGGCATGAGCGGCTCCGGCTACCGCATCGGCATGGCGATCGCCGTGTACGAGCTGATGGCGGCCGCGACCCTCGTCATCGTCGCCGTGTTCTTCATGCCGGTGTACCTGAAGAACCACATCTACACGATGCCGCAGTTCCTCGAGCAGCGCTATGGCAAGGCGGTGGCCACCACCATGGCCCTGTTCTGGCTCGGCCTGTACGTGGTGGTCAACCTGACCTCGATCCTGTACCTGGGCGCAATCGCGATCGCCTCCATCGCCGGCCTCAACCTGTTCGCCTGCATGATCTTCCTGGCGGCCTTTGCAGTGGTGATCACCCTGGGCGGCATGAAGGTGATCGGCTACACCGACGTGATCCAGGTGTTCTGCCTGATCGTCGGCGGCCTGGTGACCACCGTGCTGGCGCTGGAACTGGTCGCCACCATCAGCGGCGGGAAGGGCGTGCTGCACGGCGCCACCAGCCTGTTCCACAGCGCCCGTGACCACTTCGACATGGTGCTGGCACGCGGCAATCCGAATTACATGGACCTGCCCGGCCTGTCGACCCTGATCGGCGGCATGTGGATCGTCAACCTGAACTACTGGGGCTGCAACCAGTACATCACTCAGCGCGCCCTCGGCGCCAGCCTGCCGACCGCACGCAAGGGCCTGCTGTTCGCGGCCTTCCTCAAGCTGCTCATGCCGGTCATCATCGTGTTGCCGGGCATCGCCGCCTTCGCGCTCGACAGGTCCGGCGCGCTGGGCGACGCCATGCGCGTCGGCGGCGAGCTGAATCCCGACCGCGCCTACCCTACCCTGCTGGCGCTGCTGCCGGCCGGCCTGAAAGGCGTCGCCTTCGCCGCCCTGACCGCCGCCGTGGTCGCCTCGCTCGCCGGCAAGGCCAACTCGATCGCCACCATCTTCACCCTCGACATCTACAAGAAGCGCTTCCACCCGGAAGCCAGCGAAAAGAAAATGGTGTGGATCGGCCGCGTCACCGTGGTCGTCGCCATGGCCCTGGCCGTGATCATCGCGCCGATGATGGGCATCGACAAGAAAGGCGGCTTCCAGTACATCCAGGAATACACCGGTTTCGTTTCGCCCGGCATCCTGGCCATGTTCTTGCTCGGCTTCTTCTGGAAGCGCACCACCGCGGCCGCGGCGATGTTCGCGACCATCGGCGGCCTGGTGTTCTCGATCGTCCTGAAGTTCCTGCCTGAAATGATGGACCTGCGCTTCCTGGCGCCGATCGGCTTCGCCGTCGACAACGGCAGCGGCGTCTACGAGATCCCGTTCCTCGACCGCATGCTGATCGTGTTCGCCCTGGTGGTGGCCGGCATGGCCCTGATCAGCACCATGGGCCGCAAGGACGGCAGCGCCAAGCGCATGATCATCGACCGCTCGCTGTTCCGCGTCGATGGCGGTTTTGCGCTGGGCTCGGCCGTGATCTGCGTGATGCTGGCGGCTATCTATGGGGCTTGGTGGTAATCGGTTCCGCCGAACACGAAAAGCAGCCTGCGGGCTGCTTTTTTTTACCCCGCCCGCAGCGAATCCAAAACGCCATCCCGCGCGTATAAGAAAGGCCCGGACCCGTTCCGGTCTTTCTTGTGCCCGTGGAGAGTAGATGAAGCAAGTGTTGTGCATTGATGTCGGCAAGTCGCGTGCTACGGATTTTCATTCGGAAACGTTGCACGAGTGGAATATCCACTTCGTGGACAGCCTTGCCGATGCCCGGCGCCTGCTGCGGACCCGGGTCTACGGGGTCGGGATGGTGCTGCACGACGGCGGTGCCGACGCCCGCGAGCTTGCCGGCTTCCTCCGGCAGCACGGCCACCTGCAATGGGTCGGCCTGTTCGCGCCGCACGCCCTCGACAGCCCGGGCTGCCATGACCTGATCGTCGAGCACCTGTGCGATTACCACACCCTGCCGGTCGATCCGGTACGGCTCGGCTATACGCTGGGCCATGCCCATGGCTGGGCCATGCTGCGGCGGCATCCGAGGGGCCGCCTCGATGACACCGGGCTCGACGCCACGGCGCTGGTCGGCGATGGCGCTGCCATGATGCGTTTGCGCAGCCAGATCGACCGCGTCGCCAAGGTCGCGGCGCCGGTGCTGATCTGGGGCGAAAGCGGCAGCGGCAAGGAGCTGGCGGCGCAGGCGATCCACACGCAGTCGACGCGCGCCGGCGGGCCGTTCGTGCCGATCAACTGCGGCGCCATCGCGCCCGGCCTGATTCACTCGGAATTGTTCGGCTACGAACGCGGCGCTTTCAGCGGCGCCACCCGCGCCAAGGCCGGCCTGATCGAATCGGCCCATGGCGGCACCCTGTTCCTGGACGAGATCGGCGACCTGCCCCAGGAATTGCAGGTGAACCTGCTCCGTTTCCTGCAAGAGAAGACGATTTCCCGGCTGGGGAGCACGCGCGCGATCGCGGTCGATGTGCGCATCGTGGCGGCCTCCCACGTACAACTGCAGGGTGCGGTGGCCGCGGGTGCGTTTCGCGAAGACCTGTACTACCGGCTGGCCGTGTTGCCGCTCGAGATCCCGGCGCTGCGCGAGCGCCGGGATGACTTGCCGCTGCTGGCCGAACACTTTTTCCGGCGCTATGCGAGCGAGAAATCACCCCGCCTGCACGGTTTTTCGCACCGTGCGCTGGAAGCGATCCTCGACCATGCCTGGCCCGGCAATGTCCGCGAACTGATCAACCGGGTGCGGCGCGCACTGGTGATGGCCGACGGCCGCCTGATCACGCCCGACGACCTCGGCCTTGCCGCCGGCGGCGCCGGCGCCGGCGCCGTGGCAGGCGCGGCGCCGCTGGACGACGCCCGCGAACGCAGCGAGCGCGCGGCGCTGCGCGAATCGCTCGAGCGCAGCGGCCGCAACGTCAGCCTCGCCGCGCGCGAGCTGGGCGTCTCGCGCACGACGATGTACAGGCTGATGCACAAGCACAGCCTGGGTGAGCACAACCTCAGCGGGCCGGCAGCGGGTAAGTCGCCGGGCTGATGTTGCCGCTCTTGTCGATCGCCTGCACGCCGAAGAACACGTTGTCCTTCGACAGGTCGCTGGTGTAGCTGGTCACGTTGCCGACGAACTTCGACCCGGTCCAGTCGGCCGCGGTGGTGTCGCGCCACACCACGCGGTAGCCGGCGACGTCAGGCTCGGCGTTGGCGCTCCAGGCCAGCTGGGTCTTGTTGGTCAGGTCCTTGGTGATCACGCGCACATCCTTCGGCGCCGCCGGCGCCATGGCCAGCGAGGCCAGCGCCGCTGCGTTGATGCGCGTCACCTTGGCGGCGTAGTCGAAGTCCATGTACTCGATTGTGTCGCCGTACTTCTTGCCACCCTCGGTGCGCAGGTCCTGGTGCTGGTGGCTGAAATCTTCCGCATACTCCGTGAAGCGCACCGCCGGGAAACCGCGCTCGAGGAAGGGGATGTGGTCGCCGCCGCGCAGGTAGCGGTCGCGGCGGTTGACGATCGTGACCTTGAAGCCCGGCACATAGCGCTCGCCGGCGAACTTGACGTAGCGCGCCAGTTGCCGGGTCGGCGTGTCGTTCTCGCCGCCGGTGGCCACCAGCGTGCGCAGCGCTTCCGGGATTTCCTTGCCGGGAGGCACGCCCTCGGCGAACAGGCGCACCTGGCTGGCGTCCTTCTTGCCTTCGTCGCTGTGCGAGTTGCCGATGATGTCGTTGTCGAACATGCCGGCCACGTTCCAGTTCTTTTCCTTGGCCAGCTTGGCCCAGTTCTCGGCGCCCAGCAAGCCCTGCTCTTCGGCGGCCACCGCCATGAACACCAGGGTGGCATCGAACTTGTGCTTGGCCATCACGCAGGCCATTTCCATCACCGCCGCGGTGCCGGAGGCATCGTCATTGGCGCCCGGCGCGTCGTCGCTGGCGTTCATGACGTCGGTGACGCGGCTGTCGTAGTGGCCGCTGACCACATACATGCGGTCTTTCGATTCCGCCTGGGTACCCGGCAGCGTGGCGACCACGTTGACGATCTCGGTCGGGGCCGACAGGCGCGCCATCACCGGGTGCACATGGCTGTCGAAGGCGACTTCCAGGCGTCCGGCGCCGCAGCGCTCGAGTTCGGTCTTGATCCAGCGGCGCGCGGCGCCGATGCCGCGCGTGTCCGACTTGGTGTCGGACATCGTGTGGCGAGTGCCGAAGCTGACCAGTTTTTCGACGTAGTCGTGCATGCGCTTGGGCGAGATCTCGCGCACGATGGCGTCGATATCGGCCTGGCGCTTATTGATATCGGGATCGGCGGCCTGGGCGGCGCAGGTCGCCGCCAGCAGCATGGCCGCCAAGGCACTGTGTTTCAAAGTCGGATGCATCGGTGTTTCCTTTTTCTATGGTACTGGATTGCGCGAATTACTTGAAGGTGTAGCTGGCGTTGACGTAGAGGAAACGTCCGCGCGGATCGGCGTAGCTGACGTCGTAGCCGCCGAGGAAGTTCGAGGTCAGGTTGGTGTACGGCGGATCGCGGTCGAACAGGTTCTTCACGCCCAGCGCCAGCTTGGTGCTCTTGATGCCGGCGTAGGTCAGCTGCAGGTCGAAGGTCTGGTAGGCATCGACCTTGCGCGGGGTCGAGGTGCGCGCCGCCTGGCTGGCCAGCGCATCGGTATAACCCTTCTGGTAGTTCTGCAGCAGGCTCACGCCGTACGGACCGTTTTCCCACGTCACGCTGGCATTGTGCTTCCAGCGCACCACCACGCCGCCGGAGGCGTTCAGCGCCTGGTCAAGCGAGCTGGTATAGGTGCCGTCCGGGCCCTGCACGTCGAACTTGCTCATGTAGGTGCCGGCCAGGCGGAAGTTCACGCGGTTGCCGTTGCCGAAGCGCGCGCGGTACATGGCGTCGAGGTCGACGCCGGCGACCTGGGTCTTGAACAGGTTGGCGTTGGTCTGCACGATCGATTCGATCGGGCCGACGCCGGACGCGTTGCCGTCAGGCGCGCCGCGGTTGATGAACTGCGCATACTGCAGCGTGCGGTCGGCGTTGGCCAGGAAGTAGGTCGAGCTGAGGCCGCCGACCACGATCGCATCCTTCAGGTTGATGCGGAAGGCATCCAGGCTGATCGACGCGTTCTTGACCGGTTCCCACAGCACGCCGGCCGTCATCGAGATCGATTTTTCCGGGCTCAGGTTCGGATTGCCGCCGGTGATCGTGGTGAACTGGAAGTTGCAGTCGCGCGGTGCGCCGGTCTGCAGGTTCGGGCAGCGCACGAAGTCGCGCGAGCCGTTGCCGGTGATGCTGGTCGCCTGCGGGGTGTTGAGGTCGGTCAGCGACGGTGCGCGGAAGCCCTTGCCCACGGCCGAGCGCAGCATCAGGCTCTGGATCGGCTGCCAGCGTACCGAGGCTTTCGGATTGACGGTGTGGCCGACGCCCTGGTAATTGTCGTAACGCACGGCGACGTCGGCATCCAGCTTCTTGATGATCGGGATGCTGAATTCGGCATACATCGAGCCGACGTTGCGCGCGCCGAGGACCGGGAAGGCATTGCCACCGAGGCCGGCGATGTCGCCGGTCTGGATCGCGACCGACGGATCGTACTGGAACTTTTCGCGGCGCAGCTCGGCGCCAAGCGCCATGCCGACGGCGCCGGCCGGCAGCGTCCAGATCTCGCGCGAACCCTTGATGTCGACCGAGGTCGTCGAGGTCTTGGAGCTGTAGCTGGTGCCACGGAACTCGGCGGCGCGCACGGCGTCGAGCGCGGCCTGGTCGGTGGTCTCGCCGAACGGATTGATCACGCCGCTGTTAAAGATCGGCAGCACGCGCGAGTACTGGGCATAGCCCGACAGCAGGTTCTGGTGCACCTTGCTCTGGGTGTACAGGAAAGCGCTGTCCATGTCCCAGCCGGCCAGGGTGCCACGCACACCGGCCACGAAACGGCCGTTTTCCGAGATGTCGCGGGTGTTGCGCTGGCCGTTGGCGACGTCGCGGTAGTTCAGCAGCAGCGGCACGCCGGCCAGGTTGTTGGCGGCGGCGAAGGCGGTCGGGTAATACGGGCTCGACGGAATCAGGATGAAGCCGCCGCGGCCGATGTTGCTGTACTTCGTCTGCATCAGCGGGTACTGCGCGATCAGCTTCTGGAATTCCGGCACGTAGGGGTTGGTCGCCGTGGTGATGGCGTTGTAGGCCAGCGGCACCTGCTGGGTGGTCGAGGTGATCTTGTTCCTGGTGTAGCCGGATTCGAAGTAGGCTTCGGCATCGTCGTTCAAGCGCAGGCGGCCGTTGGCGATGAAGCTGGCTTTTTCGAAATCGGGCTGCAGCGACACGTACGGGCTGTTGTCGTAGGTGCAGCGGTTGCTCGAGTACGGCGACACCAGCGAATACGGGCCGCAGTTCGCCAGCGCCGGATTGCCGAGCACGCCATTGCGGTTCAGCACCACGTTGGCCGGGAACGCGATCGACGAGGTGTAGTCGTTCTGCTCGGCGACGTTGAGGCGGCGCGCGAAGGCGCGGTCGGTACCCTGGATCGGGTCGGTATGCTGGACGGTGATGCCGCCGGTCAAATTCCAGCCTTCCGTGTCCATGCGGCCGATGCCGCCGAACAGCGTCGCCTTGCGGTCGCGGCCGAGGCGGTCACTCGTCTGCCCGTAGTTGCCGCTGACCTCGAGACCCGTGAAATCCTTGCGCAAAATAAAGTTCACGACACCGGCGATCGCATCCGAACCGTAGATGGCCGATGCGCCGTCCTTCAGCACTTCCACCCGCTCGATGGCCGACAGCGGGATGCTGTTCACGTCCACCGACGAACCGGCCGCACCGGCCGAGCCGCCGCCGTACACCGACACCCGGCGCCCGTTGACCAGCACCAGCGTGCGCGCCGAACCAAGGCCGCGCAGCGACACGGTGGCGATGCTGCCGCCGCCATAACCCGAGGCGTTGGCGACCGTGGTCGAGCTGCCGGCGCTGGAGAGCGAGCTCAGCTGCTTAACGAGTTCCTCGGTCGAGGTGGCGCCGACGCGCTCGATGTCCTCGCGCTTCAGGATCTGCACCGGCAAGGCGGTTTCGCCGTCGATACGGGCGATCGACGAACCGGTCACGACGACGCGTTGCAGGTTCGGATTCGCGCCATCGGCGTTTTGCGCCAGCGCGGTTGCCGGCAGGACGGCAGCGCCGAATAAGGCAGCCAGCAGGGCGGCGAAGGGTTTCAGTGGGGTGGATGGTGCGGACATGCGGGACTACTCCTTAGATGACATCAATTACGTAAAATACGGTCGCCGTGAAACGGTCGGTCATGCGTGATGCGTGATGCGGGAGTGGTACGAGCAGCTGCGCGCCGTGTCGGCGTTGTCTTTTCTGTCTCCGGAGGGGTGCTGCCGCCAGGACACGTGATGACGCGCCCGACGTAGGCCGGCGTTTGACCGGCGTGGATGTTTCCCTCGGTGCGGCGAACCGCTATTGTTGTTTTTTTGCCTTCTGACAAAAATTATAGGCTTTCTCTATCGCAAAGATTTACCATATTCACAGCGCTGTCATGATCCGTTTTGGAACGGTTGTTGCGCGGAATACTGATTTTTGGAAAAACTGAAGCAATGGGCAAGCCGCGTATCAAACTCGACCGTATTGACCGTCGAATCCTCGAAGAACTGCAGGCGGATGCTCGCCTGTCCAGCGCCGACCTGGCGGAGCGCGTATCGCTGACCACATCGCCCTGCTGGCGCCGGGTCAAGCGGCTGGAAGAGGAAGGCTTGATCGGCGGCTACCACGCACGCCTGGATCCGCGCCGCCTGGGCTACCAGGTCATGGCGATGGTCCAGATCTCGCTCGACAAGAAGGACGCGGCCACCGTGCAGGCGTTCGAAGACGCAGTGCAAGGGATCCCGCAGGTGCTGGCCTGCTTCCGCATCTCCGGCCGTTACGACCACCAGTTGATGGTGGTCGCCGAAGACCTCGAAGCCTACGGTGTGTTTGCCGGCAACGAGATCAACGGCCTGCCGAGCGTGAAGGAGGTGTACACCGCCTTCGTGCTGAAGGAAGTCAAGGCCGCCACCAATCCGCCTTTGCCCGGCTGAACGACGACCTCCGACGGAACTAAAGACCTGTCGGCAGACTCTGTCAGACATGGTGTTCGACCCGAGGACGACATGGAGAGCCCGCAAGTACTGACCGGCAAGCGCGTCGCCGTGCTCGCCGCGGACGGCGTCGAGCAGGCGGAACTGACGACGCCGGTGGCGGCACTGAAGGCTGCCGGCGCCGAGGTCGCCGTGATCGCCCTGCGTCCCGGCCGCATCCGTGCCATGCACGTGCACCAGTCGGCTGACCTGTTGCGCGTCGACAGGACCATTGGCGATGCCATCGCCACCGACTTCGACGCCCTGCTGGTCCCCGGCGGCTACATCGGCCCGGACCTGCTGCGCCAATCCGGCCCGGCGCGCGACTTCCTGCGCCAGAGCCATGCGCTGGACCAGCCGATCGCGCTGATGTCGCAGGCGGTGCTGCTGCTGGTGTCCTGCGGGCTGGCCAGGGGCCGTACCGTCACGGCGTGGCCGGGGGTGCGCGACGACGTGGTGAATGCCGGCGCCACCTGGCGCAACCAGGACGTGGTGTGCGACGGCAAGCTGCTGACCAGCCGCGGCCCGCAGGACACGGCGGCGCTGGTACAGGCGCTGATCCCCTTCTTTGCCGGAACGCCGCCGCTCGACCCGCCGTCCGCCACGCAGGCAGCACAGTCCGACCCGCCGCAGGAAGAACCGTCGGAGACGCCGGGCCAGCCGCTGCGCTGGCTGTCGGCGCCGTCCGTGGGTGCGATGCTGAGCCTGGCCCTGCTCGGCGTGGGCGTGGTCGCGGCCAACCGCGGCTTGCGCAAGAAGCGCGCCGACGGTACCGAGGCGGAGGCGCCGCCGGCGGCGGACACGGCACACTGATAATCGCAGCTGCGCTGACGCGGCCGGCAAGGATGATGTATGGTTCAGTCTGGCATCAAGGAGACAGCATGACCAGCAACATCCATTTCTACGAACCGCGCAACGGCCACGGCTTGCCGCACGATCCTTTCAACGCCATCGTCGGCCCGCGTCCGATCGGGTGGATCTCGTCGCGCAGCGCCGACGGCATCCTGAATCTCGCCCCCTACAGTTTCTTCAACGCCTTCAACTACACCCCGCCGATCATCGGCTTTGCCAGCATCGGCGCCAAGGATTCGCTGCGCAACATCCAGCAGACCGGCGAGTTCGTATGGAATCTTGCCAACCGTTCGCTGGCCGAACAGATGAACGCAAGCTGCGCCGCGGTGCCACCCGAGGTCGACGAATTCACGCTGGCCGGCTTGACGCCGGTCGCCTCGCGCCTGGTCGGCGTGCCGCGCGTCGGCGAAACCCCGGTGGCCTTCGAGTGCCGCTGCACCCAGATCGTCCAGCTGCAGACAGCCGCTGGCGAGACCGTGCCGACCTGGCTGGTGCTGGGCGAAGTGGTCGGCATCCATATCGACCGCTCGCTGCTGAAAGACGGCGTCTACGATACCGGGGCGGCCGGGCACATCCTGCGCGGCGGCGGTCCGGCGGACTACTTCGAAATCGGGGCGGAACAGCTGTTCAAGATGTATCGCCCGAAATGAACCGCGGGCGCCGCGGCGGAAACCCGGCCTGCGCTTTTGTGGGCTGAATCCGGTCTCTGCTGCATCCGGTTTCTGCTGCATCCGGTCTCCGCCAAGGGTCCCGGTCATCGAACGCCGGCGTGCCATCTTTCTTGGCTGCCGGTTTTTTTGTGTTCGGCTCTTGTCGGTTAGTTGCAATAATTGGGATGCGGGCCGCGAAAAAACAGGCACCGGCGCGCACTGTTGCGCCCTCCCCGTGCCCGCCTTCCCGCAAGGCGCCTAGTGCATGCGCTTGCGACGGCTCGACGACGACCAGTTAATCAGGTCGACCTCGCTGCGCATGTCGGCGCACGCCGCCACCAGCTTCTCGATCTCTTCTTGGGTCATGCCGGAGTTCAAGGTCAGCCGCACCAGCGAGCGGTTCTTCGCCGTGGCCGGTGCGCAGAATACGGCGCCATAGATGCCGCGCGCTTCCAGCGCCTTGCGCAGCACCAGGGTCTTCGGCTCCGGCCCGGCTTCCAGCGCGATGATCTGCTCGGTGCCGTCGTCGATGCAATAGCCGAGTTCGCTCAAGCGCGCCCTCACCTCCTGCGTGTTCCGGTGCAATGCGGCGCGGCGGTCGTCGGCCCTGCTGATGAAGTCGACCGCGGCGTCGAACCAGGCCAGTTCGTGGTTCAGCAGGCAGGAACTGAAAATGGCCGGGCGCGATGACGACAGGAAGTAGCCTTTGAAGTGGCTCGAACAGGTGATGAAACCGGCGCGGCCGGCGAACGCCTTGGCCAGCGATGCGGTCCGGAAATGCACGCGTTCGGTCAGCCCTTCCTGGACCACGAGGCCGGCGCCGCCCGGACCATGGGTGCCGAGCGAATGCGATTCGTCGACGATCAGGATGCTGCCGCTGCGCTCGGCCAATTCGACGAACTCGAGCAAAGGCGCGACGCTGCCGTTGGTGCTGTACAGCGCGTCGATGACGATCACGCCGCCGCCGTGTTTTTCGATCTGGCGCTCGAGATGGGCTGGACTGTTGTGCAGGAAGGGCACCGGCAGGGCCTGTGCCGACTGCACGCCCTCCCACAGCGATGCATGGGCCAGCATGTCCAGGTAGACCGGAATGCCGGGCTCTGCGATGCTCTGCAGCAAGCCGACGTTTGCCGCCCAACCGGACTGGGCCAGCACACCGTCTTCGGCCTGCATGAAGGCGGCCAGCTTGGCTTCGAGGCGATGCTGGAAACTGCCTTCCTGCAAGAACACGGACGACATCAGCATCTGGCCCTGGGTGCCTTGCAGGGTACGCACCTGGGCATCGATGAGAGCCGGTTCGTTGGCGATGCACAGGTAATCGTTGCCGGCCAACATGACCGCGCCGGCTTGCGGCGGCGCCCAGACGTGCATGTGCTCGCCGCCGAGCAGCTTTTCGACACGGGTGACATAGTGCTCATCCATGCGGCGGGTCACGAATTCCGGCATGCGGCGGGCAGCCGGTTGAGTGGCGAAACGTTCGATATTGCGTGCTGGGTTCATACTTCCTCCGGTTGGCGGTGAAATAAAAGTTGATGGGTGATTACGCAGGTGCCAATGATGCCGTGTTAGCGCTACATTTGACTAAAATCAATGTATTTCAACGATACTTAGTTAATACCATGAAGAATTGCGTAAAATCAATTTTGACAGTACAACGATGACCTAGGCATGACGCATTTCGCGACCTGCCGCCCGATCTCCGACCCCAGCCGTGAAAAAAGTTTTGTCCGATAACACCTTCCTGATCGATGTCCGCTTACGCGGGCTGAGGGCATCCGTCATGCAATGGTTGCTCAGCAACGGAGGAGAGAGCGATCGCCTCGCTTTGCGCCTGCAATGCCTGGCCTGGATCGGTTGCCTGGGCATGCCGCTTTATTACGTCGTATGGACTGTGTTTTTTCCGCAACAGTACGAGAGCCTGGCGCTGCGTCTGTTCGGGGTCGCCTTGTGCGTCCCGGCACTCTTCCTGAAGCGCTTGCGCTGGCTGGCCCAGCCGCGCCCGATGCAGGTCTACGAATTCATCGGCGTCACCTATGTGCTGCCGTTTTTCTTCAGCTACATGTTCCTAATGAACCACGGCTCGGCCGTGTGGGGTGAATCGCTGCTGGTGGCATTGATCGTGCTGTTCCAGTTCGACGGCTGGTGGGCGCTGGCAAGCTGGCTGTGCGGCACGCTGCTGGCCGCCGCCGCCTTTGCGTTGCACGGCGAAGCCGCTTTCCTGGCCAGCCCGGTGGTGCTGGAACAGGCGCCGATCTATTTGTTCACGGTCGCGATCGTGTCGGTGACCCGGGTGGGACGGCGCGTGCTGGCGGGCGAAAAACTGGCCGGCATGGCGCAGGCGCTGGCGATGGTGTCGCACGAGCTGCGCACGCCGCTGATCAGCGTGGCGGCCAACGTGCGCGGCATCGAACGCTCGCTCAAGGCGCGCGGGCAGCCTGCCGCTGCTGCCGGTGCCGGTACCTATGCCGGTGCCGATGCTGTGCAAGCGGATCCTGCGGATGTGGCGGTGGCCGGCGCCATGGAGCGCATCGGTTTCGAAGTGCGCCACATGAACCAGATGATCGACCTGTTCCTGCAGTCGGCGGCGGCGCTGAACCAACGGCTGACGGCCACCGAGTACGTGTCGATGGCCGACGTGGTCACGCATGTGATCGAGCGCTATCCGTTCACCGGCCAGGAACAGCGCGACGGCGTCAGCGTGGTGATACGTGGAAATTTCTGGTTCGCCGGCAAGCACGAGTTGTGCGTGGTCGTGCTGCTGAACCTGCTACGCAATGCACTCAAGGCGCTACAGCGTGCCGGCCGCGGCAAGGTCCGCATCGTGATCGACGGCACCCGTGCACGGCCGCGCCTGCTGGTGATGGATTCCGGCTGCGGGATTTCCGCACGCCAGTTGCCCCATATCTTTGAACGATTTTACTCCTGGCCGCCGAGTTCCGGCGCCGGCATCGGCCTGGCCCTGTGCCGGGACATCGTCCATGCCTGGCAGGGCCGGATCCGCTGCCGCTCGCGCGAATCGGCCTGGACCGTGTTCGCGCTGGAATTTCCTCCAACGATCTCCGCCGACCGATCGCATTGATCGATCGCCCTCGAGAATCACCGCTCAAGCATTTCTACCGACTCCTTCATGTCTTTGCCTATCTATCAGCACCCGACCATGACCGTCCTGGTCGACGACAGCGTCAGTTTCCTGCACAGCCTGCGCTTCCAGCTCGGCAATGCGCTGCCCAGCATCACCTTCAGCGATGCCAGCGCCGCCCTCACCTGGCTGCGCGAGCAGAGCCGCGACGGCTCCGACCTGGAAAGCTTCCTGTCGCCCTGCGTCGATACCTACACCCACGAGCCGCAACCGTTCAGCGTGGCGCTGCACGTCGGCCAGCTGTGCCAGATCGCGCGCCGCGCACGCCGCTTCATGACGCCGTCGACGCTGGTTGTCGACTATTCGATGCCGCAGATGAACGGCATCGAATTCTGCGAAGCAGTCAGGGATTTGCCGTGTAAAAAAATCCTGCTGACCGGGGTGGCCGACGAGAAGGTGGCGATCGCCGCCTTCAACCGCGGCCTGATCGACCGCTACATCCGCAAGAGCGACCCGGACGCGCTCGACCGCCTCGAATCCGACCTGATCGCCCTGCAGCGCGACTATTTCGTGGCGCAATCGCGCGTGGTGCAGGGCTTGCTCGCTTTGCACGAATACCGCTTCGTCGGCGACCCGGCGATCGCGGCGCTGGTCGACCAGGTCGCGCGCTCCTACCAGATTGTCGAACACTATTTATACAAGAGCCCGTCCGGCTTCCTGATGTTCGACGCCGAGGGGCGCCCGCACCTGCTGGTGATCGAGACCGAACAGGGCATGCGCGCGCATTACGAAATGGCGCACGACAGCGGTGCGCCGCCGGCCCTGCTGGAGGCGCTGCGCGAACGGCGCGTGATCCCGAATTTCAGTGGCGGCGATGGTGACGGCATGTATTCGGACGCCTTCGACGACGGCTGGTACAACTACACGGCGCCGGCCCAGGAATGCAGCGGCCGCGAGCGCTATTACTGGGCGATGTTCGACCTGAATCCGGCCCTGCTCGACGGGCCGGTGGCGCCGCTGTCGGCCTTCCTGCGCCGCCACCAGGCCAGCTGAAAAGCTGGCTTGGCCATCTTTCCTGCATGCTGGCCTGCAACAATGGTGCATACGGTGGCATAATGCCAAGTATTACAGGCAAAAGCGTGCCCCATGGAACATGCCGGATTAGTCAAAGTCGTGCTCGCGGACCCGCGCCAACTGATGTGCGAGGGGCTGCAACGCGCGCTGGACGAGCGGGCCAATATCAAGGTCGTGGCGGTGGCGCGCTCGCGCGCCGAGCTGATGGCGGCGCTCGACAGCGTGGCGCCGGACGTACTGGTGCTCAACCCGCGCCTCGAACTGCAGGGTGGGACCGCACTGATCCGCGACCTGCGCAAGCTGCTGCCCTACCTGCCGCTGCTGACCCTGGCATCGGATGCCGGCAACGACGACCCGGTGGCCCTGCTGCGTGCGGGCGCCAAGGGTTACCTGTCGAAGAATAACGATACCGCCGACCTGATCCGCGCTATCCAGAAGGTGGCCGAGGGCGGCCTCTACGTTAGCAACGAACTCAGCGAGAGCCTGGCCGAAGAACTGTGCGCCGGCTTGCGTACCAACAGCTTCGCCCGCCTGTCGCCGCGTGAAGCCGAGGTCTTCGGCTTCCTGGCGCATGGCCACACCGTATCGCACATCGCCCAGGTACTGCAGCTGAGCGTGAAGACGGTCTCGACCCACAAGAGCCGGATGATGGAGCGCCTCGGCCTGGCCTCGCTCAGCGAACTGATCCAGTACGCCATCACCAACGACCTGATCGACCTCAGCGAGGCCCCGCCGGTACGCGCGCCCGACGACGGCCCGACCCCGCGCAGCCTGGAAGCGCGCCGTTCCGACCAGGACCGTACTGCGCTCGCTTCCGAGGACTGGCTGGCCAGCCTGCTGCCCGGCGGCCGCCGCGCCTGAACAAGGCGCATCGTCGAAGACAGTACGAATGGTCGGCGAGACGATGCAACGCCGCCATGGAGGTTTCGTTAGGTGCTCTTATTCGCTGCGCTCGCGGCCCAGCCGTTCGCTCACCCACTCGTGCCAGCCGCAGTCCGGACACTGGCTGCAAAAGATGATGCCGAAAAAGGTCGCGCAGCCGAGCGCGAGAAGACTGGCGTGCAACATGAAGTCCATGTGTCGTCCTCCTTGCTTTTTAAAAAGCCTTGGCGCGGGCGCCCGGTACATGGCCGGGTCCGTCGAGACCACTGTAATCCAAGCCGCCATTGAAATCCAGCGCCACACACCCGCGTAACATATTGACAGTTCTGGAGCACAGCGGCTATGGTGTTTCTTGTTAGACAAACATTCCAATCGCCAAGGACCACATGCCCGCCAGTACCCCGACCCGCCGTGACCTCCTGAAATTCGCCGTGAGCGGCGCCGCCGCAGCCGCACTGCCCGCGGCCTTGCCGAGCGCGGCGCTGGCCGCCCGGCCGGCGCAACGCAAGCCGGCGACGGACGTCGCCGCCGACCCGCGCTTCAAGGCGCTGCTGGATGCGTTCGCCGACGAGATCCTGATGCTGGCGCCGACCACGGCATCCAGCGTCGGCCTCGACAGCGGCAAGCACGCTGCGCTGAAGTCGCAGCTGGAACAGGTCTCGGCGGAGGAAGATGCGCGCTGGACGGCGCAGGTAAGATCGATGGCGGCGCGCCTGGACGGCATCGATCGCGCGCGGCTGGCGCCGCAAGACCAGATCCGCTACGACACCGTGCGCTACGCGGTCGGCGCCGGCCTCGACGGCACCGCCTTCCCCTTCGGCGGCGCGGCCGCCGGGCTGCAGGGCGGCACCGCGCCCTTCCCCGTGACCCAGCAGGACGGCGCCGTCACCCGCATCCCGGAATTCCTGAACTCGCAGCACGCCATCGCCAAGCGCGCCGACGCCGACGCCTACCTGGCGCGGGTGCAGGCGATGGGACGCCTGCTCGACCAGGAGACCCGCCGTATCGCCGAGCAGGATGCGATGAACGTGCGCCCGCCGGCCTTCATCATCCGCACGGCGCTGGACCAGCTCAAGGCCTACCGCGCGCTGCGGGCGCAGGAACAGACGCTGGTGACCTCGCTCGCCACGCGCACACGCGCGCTCGGGCTGGCCGGCGACTGGGGCGGCCGCGCACAGGGGCTGGTCACGGACACGATCTACCCGGCGCTCGAGCGCCAGATCGCGGCGCTGGAACAGGCCGGCCGCAAGGCGGACGACGTCGCCGGCGTGCACCGCCTGCCGGACGGCGAAGCCTATTACCGCTGGGCGCTGAAGCTCGGCACCAGCACGGGCTTTACGCCGCAGCAGGTGCACGACATCGGCCAGGAACAGAACCGCGAGCTGGAAGCGCGCATGGACGCCATCCTGCGCAGCCAGGGCCTGACGCAAGGATCGGTGGGCGCGCGCATGCAGGGCTTGTCGAACGACCCGCAGCGCCTGTTCGCCGACGACGAGCTCGGCCGCAGCCAGCTGATCGTCTACTGCAACGAGCGGGTAGCGGCGATCCGCAAGCTACTGCCGCGCGTCTCGCACCTCGGCCTGAAGGCGCCGCTGGCGATCAAGCGGGTCCCGGCCGACATCCAGGACGGCGCGCCGCTCGGCTACATGAATTTCGCTTCGCTCGACGGCAAGCGTCCGGCCATCTATTACATCAACCTGAAGTCGACCGCGATGTGGCCGCGCCACGAACTCACCTCGCTCACCGCGCACGAAGGCGTGCCCGGCCACGCGCTGCAGGGCGCCTACCTGGCCGAGCACCATGCCGAGACGCCGCTGATCGCCTCGCTGATCGGCTTCAACGCCTTCGTCGAAGGCTGGGCGCTGTACGCCGAACAGCTGGTCGACGAATTCGGCCTGTACGCGGACGACCCGTTCAGCCGCCTCGGCTACCTGCAGGCCCAGAAATTCCGTGCCTGCCGCCTGGTGGTCGATACCGGCCTGCATGCGCTGAAGTGGGAGCGCCGCCAGGCGATCGACTTCCTGTCCGCCAACACCGGCCGCGCGCTGGCCTCGGTCACCAGCGAGATCGACCGCTATTCGGTGTCGCCGGGCCAGGCCTGCGGCTACAAGATGGGCCACAACGAAATCCTGCGCAACCGCGAGCGGGCCCGGACGGCGCTGGGCGCGAAGTTCGACCTGGCCGCCTTCGACGATGCGCTGCTGGCCTGCGGCGGGGTGCCGATGGCGGTGCTGCCGACGGTGGTCGATCAATACATTGCGCGGGCGCGCAGCGCCTGAACCGTTGCCCGGCACGAAGCCGTCGTCCCCGCGAAAGCGGGGACCCATGCTGAATAACAGGACTCCGGATTTCAGAGACGCCGTCATTCTTCAGGAATAGCGACTTCGGAACCTCAGCTTGGGTCCCCGCCTGCGCGGGGACGACGAGATGGTGGCCGGTGCGACGCTTAGCCTGTTTTACCGAGCGGCACCGTGGGGTTGTAACGCCGCGCTTCCGGCCGCGTCAGCACCCGCAGTGCCACCTCGACCGGCACGCCGAGCGCCGCCAGTTCGCCTGCCCGGGCGCCGAAACCGTGCGCCGGCTCGCCATGAATCACCGCGTCGATCAGTAGCGCGGTCTTGTAATCGCTTCGTCTGTCCATCGGGCGATGCTAACACGCGCCGTAGCGGCGCCCTGGAGAGATGATGCCGACACCCGACCGTGCCACGCCGCTGCTGGCGATCCTACTGGCCATGCCGCTGTCCACGCCGGCCATGGCCGGCCTGCCCGTCCACACGCTCGACAACGGCACCGTGCGCGCCGGCGTCACCGAGGCCATCGGCGGCCGCTTGCTGTCGTTCGCGCTGGCCGGCCAGCCGAACTTCCTGCGCGTCGACGAAGCGGCCGGCGATCCCGCCGCGGCGGTCGATGCCAGCAGCGGCAACATCGCCTACTACGGCCACGAAGTCTGGGCCGGTCCGCAGCAGCAGTGGTGGGTGCACCAGGACGTCAACCCGGCGCGCAAGGCCGCCAAGGCGGTGTGGCCGCCCGATCCCTACCTGAGCCTGGCGCGCTATACGCTCGACAAGGCCAACCGCGACGCCGTCGCCGTCACCAGCCCGGCCAGCCCGGTGAGCGGCCTGCAGCTGGTCAAGCGCTATGCGCTGGTGCCGGGAAAGCCGCACAGCCTGCGCCTGGATGCCGGCGCCATCAACCGGCGCGCCAGCGCCGTGGCGTGGGATCTCTGGTTCAATACCCGTGTACCGGGCGACAGCCAGGTCTACGTGCCGGTTGCCGGCGCTGCCGACGTCCGCACCGAAGCCGCGGACGGCCTGGCGCCGCCGCACCCGCTCGTGGCGGACGGCGTGCTGGCGCTCGAGATCCCGGCGGCCGGAGAGGCCGCGCGCCGCGGCAAGCTGTTCGCCCAGCCCGCGGCCGGCTGGATGGCGGCGTTCCGCGGCGGCCAGGCCTTCATCGTCCAGTTCGCGCTGCAGCCGCGTGCCGCCATCCACCCCGACCAGGGCCAGGTCGAGCTGTACCAGGACATCGACCCGGCGCACCCGGCCGCGGGCCTGCTCGAGATGGAGGTGCATGCACCGTGGCGCCGCCTGGCGCCGGGCCAGCGCATGGACGCGCATGAAACCTGGACCCTGCTGCCCTACGCCGGCCCGGCCACGCGCGCCGCCCACCTGGCCTTCCTGCGCGCGCAGGCGCGGACGCTGGCCCTGGATGGCTTGTAGGCCACCCCAAATGAGGTATGGAAATTCTCCCCTCGCCAGCAAAAGCTGGCGCGAGGCAGTATCCTTCTGCTACCGTAGTACATTGACCCTTAACTTTTCGGCCAAACAGAAATGACCTCTTCCACCGAGCAATCGAAAGAACAAGACAGCAGCCTGCCCCTCGACATGATCATCTTCGGTGGCATGGGCGACCTGGCAATGCGTAAACTGCTGCCCGCGCTCTACATGGCTTACCTGCACGGCAACCTGCCGGGCGACACCCGCATCCTGTCCACTGGCCGCCAGGACATCGACCGCAGCGCCTACCTGAAGCACATCGAAGAGCATTCGCGTTCCTTCATCGCCCAGGAGAACTTCAACGACAAGACCTGGGACGGCTTCCTGCAACTGCTCGAGTACGTCAAGCTGGACGTGCAGGCGGCGGAGCGCTTCGAGACGCTCGAGCAGGCCTCGCGCAAGGGCGCCCAGCGCGTGTTCTACCTGTCGACCGCGCCGTCGCTGTTCACCACCATCTGCGACAAGCTGGCGGCCAGCGGCCTGGTCGACGCCAACGCGCGCGTGGTGCTGGAAAAGCCGCTCGGCACCGACCTGGCGTCGGCGATCGCGATCAACGAAGACGTGGGCCGCTACTTCAGCGAGTCGCAGATCTACCGCATCGACCACTACCTCGGCAAGGAGACCGTGCAGAACCTGATGGTGCTGCGCTTCGGGAATTCGATCCTGGAACCGCTATGGCGCGCGCCGAACATCGCGAGCGTGCAGATCACGGTGGCCGAGGAAGTCGGCGTCGGCAGCCGCGCCGGCTTCTACGACGGCGCCGGCGCCATGCGCGACATGGTACAGAACCACCTGCTGCAGCTGCTGTGCATCGTCGCCATGGAGCCGCCGACCTCGCTCAACGCGGACGCGGTGCGCGACGAAAAGCTGAAGGTGCTGCGCTCGCTGCGCCGCTTCAAGCTGGCCGACATCGCGCGCGACACCGTGCGTGGCCAGTACATCCACGGCGTCAGCGGCAACCAGGAAGTCGCCGGCTACCTCGAAGAGAAGAACGTGCCGGCCGACAGCGGCACCGAGACCTTCGTCGCCCTGCGCGCCTTCGTCGATACCTGGCGCTGGTCGAAGGTGCCGTTCTACCTGCGCACCGGCAAGCGCATGGCGCGCCGCTCGTCCAAGATCGTGATCGAGTTCGCCAATCCGCCGTTCCCGCTGTTCCACCAGAACGCCGGCGCGGTCGCGAACCGCTTGGTCATCGAGTTGCAGCCGGAAGAAGCGATCAAGCTGCAGCTGATGGCCAAGCAGCCCGGCAGCGGCATGGAGACCCAGCAGGTGTCGCTGAATCTCGACCTGCAATCGGCCATGCCGCAGCGCCGCGCCGAAGCCTACGAGCGCCTGCTGATCGACGTGGTGCGCGGCCGCCTGACCCACTTCATGCGCCGCGACGAGCTGGAAGCGGCCTGGCAGTGGGCCGACCCGCTCATCGAGGGCTGGCAGACGCTGGCGGAGAAGCCGCATCCGTACGCGGCCGGCTCCTGGGGTCCGGCCGAGTCGTTCGCGCTGCTGGCGCGCGACGGCTTCAGCTGGGTCGAGTAAGCCTTCCCCCGCCCAGCACCAGGGCGATCCCGCCGAGGATCGCCAGCGCGGCCAGCGCCAGCCTGGCCGTGAAGGCCTCGTCCAGCAGCAGCACCCCGCCGAGCGCCGCGATCAGCGGCACCGACAGCTGGACCGAGGCGGCCTGCAGCGCCTTCAGGCGCGGCAGCGCCGCATACCACACCACGTAGCCCAGCCCGGACGTGAGCGCGCCCGACGCCAGCGCCAGCGCGACGCCGCGCGCATCAAAGTGGCCACGCGCGGCCCAGGCCAGCCACAATGCAATACCAAGCGGCGTCGCGCGCACGAAGTTGCCGGCGGTCGCCGCCAGCGGGTCCGTCCGCTTTTCTCCTGATTGGCGCCCACGCAGCGAATACACGCCCCAGGCCACGCCCGCCACCGCCATCAGCGCAGCGCCTGTGAGCGAGGGCGCGGACACGCCCGGCAGTAGCAACAGCACCAGCCCGCCGGCGGCCAGCGCCAGTCCGAGCCAGCCGCGCGCCGTGAACCGTTCGCCGGCGCGCAGCCCGGCCGCGAACATGGTCAGCTGGACCATCCCGAACAGGATCAGCGCGCCGCTGCCAGCCGCCAGCCGCAGGTAGGCAAACGAAAAGCAGGCCACGTACAGGAACAGCATCGCCGCCGCCGGCCAGTCGCCGGCTTTTCCGGTACGCGGGCGCGATTGCAGCCGCATCACCAGCAGCAGCGCCGCGGCGCCGGCGGCCAGGCGGATGGCGCCGAAGCTGGCTGGATCGATGCTGCCTTCGCGCAGCGCGATGCGGCACAGCAGCGAGTTGGCGGCAAACGCCAGCATCGCCAGCGCGGTCAGCAACAGGGTGGCCAGCGCCGGATGGCGCGCCAAAGGGGGGCTGCGGCTCAGCATGGTGGGTCTCCTCCGTTTTTTATTATCGCTACTGTAAGGCGATATGGCCGGAGGCGGCCAGTGTCGTGCAATTATTTCAGGCGCGCCGGGTTCAGAACGTCGCCTGCGCGTGATCCGAACGCGCCAGGTCGGCGACGCCTTGCGCATCCTGGATGGCGATGCCGCGCACCCCGCGCAGCACGAAGGTCGCCGCCGCCGTCCCGCGCGCAAAGCGCACGTGGTCGAAGCCGGCGCCGTCGACGTCGTCCAGCAGCACCGGCGGCCGGCCTTCCTGCCCGGCGCTGCGCAGGTCGGCGTGGTGCACCTCGAGGTTGCGCGCGTGGCGCACGTACAGGCCGTAGGCCGGGGTGACGCCGAACATGCTGGGCTCCGGATAGTGGTCGGCTTCCTCGGGCACCTGGCGCACGGCATCCGCCGCCGTGCCGCTGCCGCCATGCACGACGGTCAGATTGCTGATGCGAACGTCCTCGACCGGCGCTTCCGGCAGCCCGGCCACGATCGAGGCAAACGGGGCATTCGCCCCCGACACCACGACGTTGCTGATGTTGACGCGGCGGATCGCGCCGACGTTCGACCCCGCCGGCGCGCGCATGCGGCGGCCCAGGCGGATGAACAGCGGCGCGGTGGTGAGGTCACGCATCGCCAGGTTGTCGACGGTGACGTCTTCGATCAGGGCGCCGTCCACGCTTTCGATGGCCAGGCCGCGGCAATGCTCGAACACGCAGTTGGCGATGGCGATGTTGCGGAAACCGCCGTTCGATTCGGTGCCGAGCTTGATCCGCCCGCACACGCCTTCCTTGTCGGGCGCTTCCAGCTGGGTGGTGCCGAAGGTGCCGTCGAGCAGCGTGCCGAGGTCGAAGCCGGACACCTGGCAGCCGGTGATGGTCACATGTTCGGTGAAGCGCGGCTTGCCCAGCGCGTACGAGCTTTTCAGGCAGATCGCATCGTCGTTCGGGGTGTTCACCGCGCAGTTCGCGATGCGCACGTTGCGGCAGCAGTCGATGTCGAAGCCGTCGCGGTCGGTGTCGACCATCAGGTTGTCGATGACCAGGTTGTCGACCCCGGTCGCCAGCACGGCGAAGTGGCCGCACTTGAGCATCGAGAAATCGCGCAGCTGGACGTTGCGGCAGTTCTTCAGCGCGATCGCCTTGTTGCCCTTGCCGGCCATCTCGGCGCCGAACATCGTTCCCTTCCTGGCGCGCTCGCCCATCGGATCGGCGCCTTTCAGCGACGACGGCATGTCGCCCGCCTTCAGTGGACGGTTGGCGCCGGGACCGGAGCGGGTCAGGCCGCGGCCCCAGATGCGGCCCGGTCCCAGGATCGCGACGTTTTCCAGCCCCTCGCCCCAGAACAGGCTGTTGTGCCAGTGGCTGTGGCCGAAGTCCTGGTAGGCGTCCCACGGGTTCGGCTCGGCGTCGTCGTAGCGGCCCTTGTCGAGCGCCGGGTCGGCGGCGACGATGACGCTGCCGGCATCCAGGTACAGGGCGACGTTGCTGCGCAGGCGGATCGAGAAGCTGAGGTAGCGCCCAGCCGGGAACCATACCGTGCCGCCGCCTGCCGCGCCGGCCGCGGCGATGGCGGCGTTGATGGCATCGGTGTCGAGGGTGGCGCCGTCGCCGCGGGCGCCGTGATTGCGAACGTCGAAACCCGCTTGCAGCGGCGCAGCGCCAGATGGCAGGGACAGGGCGCCGGCGGCGGTCGCGCCGAGGGCGGTGAGGATACGCTGAAGCGCGCGGCGGCGCACGGGTTGGAATCGGATCATGCGCGCTACATTAGCATCCGTGCGTCGTCCCGCGTGCGCAACTTGTTGAGCGATGCATGCGCGCTGTCGCTCAGTGGGCGTGTGCGCTGTTCCTCAGGTGCTGGATCGCTAGCACGTCACCCTTGTCGGCAGACTGGCGGTACCAGCGCAGCGCTTCGCCGGCATCCAGTGGCATCCCGTCGCCCTTGTCGTAACGCCTGGCCAGCTCGAACATCGCGTGCGCCTGCCCCTGCTCCGCGGCGCTGCGCAGCCCGGCCAGCGCGGCGTCGCGGTCGGCGTCGGTCTGCGCCGTGGCCGCATGCAGCAGGCTCAGCTGGTAGAGCGCGCCCGCATCGCCTGCTTCGGCCAGTTGCAACGCGTCGCGCTTGGCGCGGTTCATGCCCTGGTCGCCGTCGATCCACCATTTATAAGCGACCGGCACCCACTGCTCGACCGGTTCGCCCTTCCTGCGCGCGGGTTTGAATACGCACTTCGACAAGGCATCCCTTGCTGACATGTCGAGCGCGGGGTGGCCGCTGGCATTCAGGAGCACCGTATCGCCCACACTGCCGTCGGTACGGATCAGGAAGGCCAGCAGGGTGATGCCCTCTTCCATATTGCGCAGCGACGCGCGCGGGTATTCGGGCTTGGCACAGCCCGCCGCGCCGGCGTGGAACGGCGTCCATGCCAGCATGGCAGCGAGCAGCAGGGAACGGATACGGTGAGGCATGGCGACTCCAGAAGTTACTCCGGCCGGAACGACAGCTTGTCGATGTTGCCGGCCTTGTCGAACGCGACCCCGATCAGCAGCCGCTCGCCGGGATAGATGAAACGGTAGCGATAGACCCGCTGGTCGCCATCCGCCCTGCGCTCGAGCAGCTCGACCGCACGCAATGTGCCCAGGTCTGCCATATGCTGGCTCAGGGACTGCACCCGTTGCGGCGAAAACACCGCCGCCGCCTTGTCGCTCAGCACCCCCGCGGGTATGCTGCCTTTTGCCATCTGGCTGACGACTGCGCTCAGCTTCGCGGTCACGTCGGGCTCGCCGTCGGGAATCGCTTTTGCAAGCGGGATTTCGAGGGCCGGCACGTAATGCCTGGCCACCAGATTGGCCAGCTTGGCGGGGCGCGCCGCAGCGCTGTTTGCCAGCACGATGACGGTCAGTTTATCGTCGACATAGCGCTCGATCGCCGTCTTGAACCCCTGCCAGGAGCCGCCATGCGATATGGTGCGGTGACCGTTCACCGGCGACAGGTCCCAGCCGTAGCCGTACGGGGCGGTGCTGCCGTCGTTGAGCGTGACCGGGGTCCAGCTCGCGCTGCGGATTTTTTCGGTAAGGATCGTCTTGCGGTCCAGGGCCATGTCCCACAGCGCCAGGTCGTGTGCCGTCAGATACAGGCTGCCGTCGGCCGTGGTGTTGAGCTTGGGCGAGACCCACGACTGGTTTTTCAGCGCGCCTTTTACCCATTCGTAGCCTGCTGCACGGTGCGGCACGATGTCGCTTTCGCTGATGATGCGGGTGCCCATGCCGAGCGGCTTGAAAATGCGCTCTTGCAGCTGGTCGCCGTAGAAGGCGCCGCCTGCCTTGTTGCAGATGAAGCCCAGCAAGTGATAGCCCATATTGCTGTAGGCCCAGCGCTCGCCCGGCGCGAACAGCACCGGTATGCCGGCCTCCAGTGCGACGAGTTCTTCGTCCGAGTAATCCTTGCGGAAGTCCAGCACTTCATAAGAGTCGCCCAGGCCGGAGGTATGGGTCAGCAAGTGGCGGATCGTGATTTTTCCCAGGACTCCGGCGTGCTGGCCAGGTGCCGCGAGATGGGATCGTCGAGCTTGAGCTTGCCATCCTCGACCAGCAGCATGACCAGCGCCGCCGTGAACATCTTCCCGATCGAGCCGGATTGGAACTTCGTCGCGGGCGTCACCGGCACACCGTGTTCGACGTTGGCCAGCCCGTAGCCTTTTTCCTTGACGATCCTGCCGTTCTGCACCACCACGACACTCACACCGGGAATATGCTCGCGCTTTATTTCCTGCAGCATGGCATTGTCGAGCGGATCGGCAAAAGCGCTAGTGCAAATGATCGAGGCGAGGAGAACGAGTGTGCGAGGCGGCATGCGGGTGCTTGGGTGATGGCGGCTGACCACTTATTGTAGAAGCCATTGCCAGCCGAAAATGCTCGGATTGTCACACTGCCGCGGCAAGCCATCGCCCCCCGAGCGGATGCTTAAAACTTCTCCGCAGCCGCCGGTCCGCTCAAAGGCCTGACCTGGATGTTGCGATACCAGGCTTCGGCACCTTCCGACTGGATCGAGAACTTGCCGCGCGCGAGCGGGACCACTTTGCCGTCCACGCGCTGGCGCGAGTTCTCGACGCGCAGCACTTCATGGCCGTTGACCACGTGGATCAGGGTCTTGCCGTCGGCGATGACTTCCATCGTGTTCCACTCGCCCGACGGCTTTTCGTAATTGCCGCGCTTGAGGATGCGCGAAGCCAGGCCCGTGCGCAGCGGCAGCGCCGGGTCGTAGCGGTAGAACTTCCAGTCGCCCTGATTGGCGTCGCCGACGTGGGCGTCGACCGTCACCCCGTCCAGGCTGTGATAGTCGGCGCAATCGCCTTCCTGCAGCTGGAATTCGTGGCTGCGCATCCAGTGGCCGCTCTGGGCGCCCTCGGGGCCGACCGCGTAGTACAGCAAGCCGCTGTCGCGCGGCGCTTCCAGGCGCGGGAACCATTTCTTGGTGCCCCACTTGAACTCGAACTTGAGGTGGAAGTTCTCGTATTCCCCCACCGTCGACACCGCGCCCCACTCTTCGCCCGACACGCGCAGCATGCCGTCGACCACCGAGAACACCTTTTTCGGGTCCTGGTCGAGGCCGCGCACCGAGGTCGGCGCCTTCATGTTGTCGGACGTCGGCTGCATGCTGATCCAGGTGCGCCAGCCGCCCAGGTCCTTGCCGTTGAAGAGCTGGGTCCAGCCCGGCTCGGCAGCGTGCAGGGGCAGGTGCAGGGCCAGGACGGCGCCCAGCAGGGTGGCATGGCAACGGCGGCGGAAGCGGTTCATGGGGGAGTCTCCTTGTCGGGGTTGAATGGTCGGCGGGCTCATCTGCGTGAGCGAATGCAATCTAGCATGCGGGATTTGTGAGCGCTACCATCGAAACCCAGCTTGCCGATTTCGTTATAAATTTTTCCGAATTTTTAACACTTAGGATGTTTTCCTGGTGCTAATATCGCCACATAAATAGTTGTACTAATAAAGCGCCCGAGAAAAGCTCCAGGGCAAGGCGCATCGTCGAAGACAGTACGTTAGTACGGCGAGACGATGCAACGCCGTCATGGAGGTTTTGTCGGGCGCGCCAAGCAGGAGACACAAGGTGAGCACAATCGTGATCGGCAGGGGCATGGTCGTCGCCCATGGTCCGGACAACGAGCGCCGCAGCGATCAGCAGCGCCCAAGGCCACCGCGCCCGGTCCGGCCCCAGCGGGCGGATGCGCCAGTGCGCGCCACGCCGGCGCCGGCGCACCAGGCCTGCGCCGACTTCTATACCGAGCATGGCATCTCGACCCCGAGCGCCCTGTTCGACACGCTGTCCGACACCTATTATTTCGCCAAGAACCGCGATGGCCAGTTCGTCTGGGGCAACCGCCTGCTGCAGGAACAGCACGCGCTGGCCGACGTCAAGGACATCATCGGCCGCACCGACCACGACTTCTTCCGGCGCGACATCGCCGACCGCATCCGCGCCGACGACCTGGCGGTGATCGAGACCGGCGTCACGGTCCACAACAAGCTGGAAGTGATCGACGGCGGCAACGGCGTGCTGACCTGGCTGTTCACGACCAAGGCGCCGCTGCGCAATTGCCAGGGCGAGATCGTCGGCATCGAGGGCTTTTCGCGCGATGCGCGGCGCTCGCAGGACACCATCGCGCCCTTCCACGAATTCAAGGCCTGCATCGAGTACCTGCAGGCGCACCTGACCGAAAACATCGCGATCGAGCACCTGGCGCGGCTGTCGTGCATGTCGCTGTCGACCTTCGAACGCCGCTTCAAGCAGCATTTTTCGCTGACGCCCAAGCAGTACATCCTGCACCTGAAGGTGCATGAAGCCTGCCGCCTGCTGCCGACCGCCGGCAGCATCGCGCGGGTGGCGCTGGACACCGGCTTCGGCGGCCAGAGTTATTTCACCAAGCAGTTCCGCAGCGTGGTGGGCATCACGCCCAAACAGTACCTGATGTCGCTGGCACGCGCGCGCTAGACGTCGCGGCCGGCTCCCGTAGTCTTCTTTGGAGAGAGAAGCATGCAACAAAAACGAGATCGCGCCGGCCTTGGTCCGGCGCAGCCCGACCGCGCACGCCGCACCGCCCTGATGCACATCGGCGCGCTGTGCGGCCTGGCCGGCCTGGGCGACCTGGGCCTGCTGGCCGATGCGCTGGCGGCCGCCCCCGCTGCCGGCAAACACGCCGGCGCCCCCGAGTTCCTGAGCCCGGCCGAGCTGCAGCTCACCGGCGTGCTGGCCGACCTGGTCATCCCGCGCACCGACACCCCCGGTGCGCTCGACGTCGGCGCCCACCGCACGGTCGACCACCTGCTGGCGGTGTGTGCGGAAGCGCCGGCGCAGGCAGCCTACAAAGCCGGACTGGCGCGCATCGACGGCGCCGCCCGCGCGGGTGGCGGCAAACCCTTCATTGCGCTGCCGGCGCCGCGCCAGGTCGCGCTGCTCCAGGCGCTGGACGCCGGCAGCGCGCCGTTCGGGCCGGCGGACCAGGGCTTTTTCCGGCAGCTGAAAGGCTATGTCGCCTTTGCCTACTACACTTCGGAAGCCGGCGCCTCGCAAGAACTGGCCTACCTGCCCGTCCCGGGCGGCTTCAAGGGCGACGTCAAGGTCACCCGCTCGACCCATGCATGGGCCATCTAGCCTTGGCCACCTGAAGGAACGCACATGAATGCCCCCGCATCGTTCTATATCAAAAGCACCCCCGAGCGCTTCGACGCCATCGTGGTCGGCTCCGGCATCACCGGCGGCTGGGCCGCCAAGGAACTCACCGAGCGCGGCCTCAAGACCCTGATGATCGAGCGCGGCCGCCCGGTCGAACACGGCGTCGACTACATCGGCGAGAACCGCGACCCCTGGACCATGCCGAACCGCGGCAAGGTCGACGCCAAGGTCGCAGAGGAACAGTTTGCTATCCAGCGCCAGTGCTACGCCTTCGACGAGCACACCAAGCAGTTCTTCAACAACGACCGCGACATGCCCTATTCCACGCCGGACGGCCGCCCGTTCAGCTGGATCCGCGGCAACCAGATGGGCGGCAAGTCGTTGATGTGGGCGCGCCAGTCCTACCGCTGGAGCGACCTCGATTTCGAGGCCAACCTGAAGGACGGCCACGGCGTCGACTGGCCGATCCGCTACGCCGACCTGGCGCCCTGGTACAGCCACGTCGAGCGCCACGTCGGCATCAGCGGCAACCGCGACGGCCTGGCGGTGCTGCCCGACGGCGAATTCCTGAAACCCTTCGAATTCAACGCGGTGGAAGCGGCGCTGAAGCAGAAGTTCGACGCCAAGTATGCGCCGGCGCGCATGATCATCGGCCGTACCGCCAACCTGAACACTGCGGGCGAACAGCACCTGGCCCAGGGCCGCGGGCCGTGCCAGGCACGCAGCACGTGCCACCGCGGCTGCTCGTTCGGCGCCTATTTCTCGACCCAGAGCTCGACGCTGCCGGCGGCGCTGAAGACCGGGCGCCTGCGCATCGCCACCGACAGCATCGTGCACAGCGTGCTGTACGACCCGAAGACCAACCGCGCCACCGGCGTGCGCGTGATCGACGCCGACACGATGGAAACGCGCGAGTACCATGCGCGCGTGGTGATCCTGTGTGCTTCGACGCTGGGGTCCACCGCGGTGCTGCTGAATTCGACGTCCGAAGCCTTCCCGAACGGGCTGGCCAATTCCTCGGGCGCGCTCGGGCACTACCTGACCGACCATTTGTGGTCGGCCGGCGCCGATGGCCGCGTCGAAGGCTTCGACGACCATTACTACCAGGGCCGCAGGCCGACCGGCACTTACATCCCGCGCTTCCGCAACGTGGTCGACAAGCACCCCGACTTCGTGCGCGGCTATGCGCTGGCCGGCGGCGCGGCGCGCGAGGGCTGGCAATCGGCCGCCTGGAAACCGGGCTTCGGCAAGGACTACAAGGCCATGATCAGGAAGCCCGGCCCATGGCGCTTCAGCCTGGGCGGCCAGGGCGAGATGCTGCCGCGCTACGAGAACGGCATCAGCCTGCACCCGACCAAGAAGGACAAATGGGGCATGCCGCTGCTGCACGTCGACGTCACCCACGGCGACAACGACCGCAAGATGCGCAAGGACATGGCGGACAGCGCCGGCAACATCCTCGAATACCTGGGCCTGAAGGACGTCAAGACCAAGATGGCGACCGAGACCGAGTATCCGCCGGGGCTGGCGATCCACGAGATGGGCACCGCGCGCATGGGACGCGACCCGAAAACGTCGGTCCTGAACGGCTGGAACCAGGCCCACGACGTGCCCAACCTGTTCGTCACCGACGGCGCCTCGATGGCGTCCGGCGCCTGGCAAAACCCGTCGCTGACCTTCATGGCCCTGACCGCGCGCGCCTGCGCCTACGCGGTCGACCAGATGAAGGCCGGGACGATCTGAACCCCATACCAACGGAGACGACATGAAACCATCCACCCACGCCCTGCTGGCGATCCTGCTCGGCGCCGGTACGGCCGCCCTGTCGGCCCATGCCGCGGCGGCCCAGCCGGCTCAACGTATTGGCCTGCAACTGTGGTCGGTGAAGGACGAGATCAAGCAGGATTTCGAAGGCACGCTGGGCAAGATCGCCCAGCTCGGCTTCCAGGGCGTCGAGTTCGCCGGCGAGTTCGGTCCCTACAAGGACAATCCGGCCGGCCTGAAGGCCTTCATGGACAGGAACCGCCTGCAGTGCGCCGGCGCCCACATGCATTTCGACGCCCTCGTGCCCGAGCGCTTCGACGCCACCACCGCTTTTTACCGGACCCTCGGCTGCACCAACCTGGTGATCTCGATGGACAAGCGCGGCGCCAGCGCCGAGCAGAGCGCGCAGATGAGCCAGGAACTGACCGCGCTGTCCGGCAAGCTGGCGGCCAAGGGCATGCGCATCGGCTACCACAACCACGCCCAGGAACTGGCCGGCGCGGTCGGCAGCACGCCCTGGGACGTGATCGCCAAGAACACGCCCAAGGCATCCATCATGCAGCAGGACGTGGGCTGGACCACCTTTGCCGGCAAGGACCCGGTGGCCTACGTCAAGCGCTATCCGGGCCGCACCGTGACCACCCACTACAAGGCCAAGTTCGTGGAGGGCGCGCCCGGCGGCACGCCAATCATCGGCCAGGACAAGACCGACTGGGCCGGGCTGACGCGGGCAGTGCGATCGGTCGGCGGGACCGAGTGGATCATCATCGAGCAGGAAGAGTATCCGAACGGGATGGGGCAGCTGGAGACGGTAGCGGCGTCGATGAAGGGCTTGCAGGGGGTGTTGGCGAAGTTGCCGGCGCAGTGAGCTACTGTCGCCTGAGTCATCTGCACGTCGTCCCTGCGTAGGCAGGGACCCAAGTTCGGCGCACTGAGATGCATTTGCTTGGTGCCACGAACTTGGGCCCCTGCCTGCGCAGGGGCGACAAATCAACTGTCACGTAATTAAAGCACCATGAGCCTACCAATCCGCTTCCAGCACATCGTCAAGGACTTCGGCCCGGTCCGCGTCCTGCACGGCGTCGATTTCGCCCTCGAGCCGGGCCACGTGGTCGGCCTGCTCGGCGAGAACGGCGCCGGCAAGTCGACCTTGATGAAGATCCTGGCCGGCTACGAGCGCCCGAGCGGCGGCCAGCTGGTGATCGACGGCGTCGAGCGCCGCTTCGCCAATGCGCGCGAGGCCGAGCAGCTCGGCATCGCCCTGATCCACCAGGAATTCAACCTGGCCGAGCACCTGACGATCGCCCAGAACATCTTCCTCGGCCATGAGAAGACGCGCGGCGGCCTGCTCGACCGCCGCGCCATGGCGCGCGAGGCCGCCGCCTGCCTGGCCCAGGTCGGGCTCGCCCGCGACCCCGACACCCGCGTGTCCGAGCTGATCGTCGCCGAAAAGCAGCTGGTCGAAATCGCCAAGGCGCTGTCGCGCGAGGCCAGGGTCCTGATCATGGACGAGCCGACCGCCAGCCTGTCGCCGGGCGAAACCCGCAAGCTGTTCGACCTGATGGCGCGCCTGAAGGGCCAGGGCGTGACCATCGTCTACATCTCGCACAAGCTCGACGAGATGGAGGCGCACACCGACGAGGTGGTGGTCATGCGCGACGGGAAGTTCGTGGCGCGCGCCGCCACCGCCGACGTCGACCGCCACCAGATGGCCAACCTGATGGTCGGGCGCGAGCTGTCGAGCATGTTCCAGCCGAAGACCCCGGTCGCGCCCGACGCGCCGGTGCGGCTGCGCGTCGAGGACCTGCAGGTGCCGGGCTGGATCGGAAACCTCGGCTTCGAAGTGCGCGCCGGCGAAGTGCTCGGCTTTGCCGGCCTGGTCGGCGCCGGCCGCACCGAAGCCTTCGAAGCCATCCTCGGCCTGCGCCCGCGCAGCCGCGGCCGCATCGAGATCGACGGCAAGCCGGCGGACATCCGCAGCCCGCGCGACGCGATGCGCCACGGCCTGACATACCTGAGCGAAGACCGCAAGGGCAAGGGCCTGCACCTGGATCTCGGCCTGCGCGACAACCTGACCATGATGACGCTCGAGCGTGACGCCCGGCCGTGGCTGGACCTGAAAGCCGGCGAACGCGCGCTGCGCCAGGCGATCGACGATTTCGGCATCCGCCTGCGCGATCCCGGCTGCGCGGCGCGCTCGCTTTCCGGCGGCAACCAGCAGAAGCTGGCGCTGGCCAAGTACCTGCGCCCGGACCCGGGCGTGGTCGTGCTGGACGAGCCGACCCGCGGCGTCGACGTCGGCGCCAAGCGCGACATCTATGCACTGATCCACCGCCTGGCGGCCGAGGGACGCGCCGTCGTCGTCATCTCGTCCGAACTCATCGAACTGATCGGCCTGTCCCACCGCGTGGCGGTGCTGCACGGCGGCCGCCTGCAGGCCGTCCTCGAAGCCGGCCAACTCACCGAAGAAAACCTGATCGCCCATGCAACCGACACCCAATACACGAGGCACTGAGCCCTCCACCGAACCGGGCAAGCCCGCCGCAGCCGCCCTCCCGGGTCTCAGCCACCTGAAAGCGGCCGGACCGCTGATCGCGCTGGTCCTGCTGTGCATCGCCGGCGCCTTCCTGAACCCGGACTTCGCCACCGTCGACAACCTGATGAACGTGCTGACCCGCACCGCCTTCATCGGCATCATCGCGGTCGGCATGACCTTCGTGATCGTCTCCGGCGGCATCGACCTGTCGGTCGGCTCGATGGCGGCATTGATCGCCGGCGCCATGATCGTGGCGATGAACGCCCTGGTGGCAAGCGCCGATGCCCCTGGCGCGGCGACCGTCATCTGCGCCGGCATCGCGCTGGCCCTCGCCTGCGGCGCGGTGTTCGGCGTCGCCCACGGCCTGTTGATCACGCGCGGGCGCATCGAAGCCTTCATCGTCACCCTCGGCTCGCTCGGCATCTTCCGCGCGGTGCTGACCTGGCTGTCCGACGGCGGCGCCCTCACCCTCGACTTCAACCTGGCCGAGGCCTACAGCCCGGTGTACTACCAGAGCATGCTCGGGGTGCCGATTCCGGTATGGGTGTTCGCGCTGGTGGCCTTAGGGGGCACCGTGATCCTGAACCGGACCGCCTACGGCCAGCACGTGCAGGCGATCGGCTCCAACGAACAGGTGGCGCGCTACGCCGCGATCCGGGTCGACCGCGCCAAGGTATGCACTTACCTGCTGCTGGGCGTGTGCGTGGCGATCGCCACCATCCTCTACGTGCCGCGCCTGGGCTCGGCCACGCCGACCACCGGCATCCTGTGGGAACTGGAAGCCATCGCCGCCGTCGTGGTCGGCGGGACCTCGCTGCGCGGCGGCTCCGGCCGCGTCATGGGCACCGTGGTCGGCGCGATCCTGCTGTCGGTGATCGGCAACATCCTCAACCTCACCAGCATCATCAGCGTGCACCTGAACCCCGCGGTGCAGGGCGTGGTGATCATTGCCGTGGCTTACCTGCAGCGCGGCCGCCGCTGACAAGAGCGCCCGATAAAACCACCATGGCCGCGTTGCATCATCTCGCCGTACTAGCGTACTGTCTTCGACGATGCGCCTTGCCCTGGTGGCTTTCTCGGACGCTCTAAAAACCGTTTAAAGGAAACCGTATGCGCTTCTCGACCACCCCACTGACCCGGATCGCCCTCGCCTGTGCGCTGGCGGCCGGCCTCTCCACCAGCCACGCGGCGGCGCCCGCCAACGTTACCCTCGGCGTCGCCATCCCCACCGCCACCCACGGCTTCACCGGCGGCATCGTCTGGTGGGCCAACCAGGCCAAGAAGGAACTGGAAGCGGCCAATCCCGGCCTCAAGGTCATCGTCAAGACGGCCGCCAGCACGCCCGAGCAGGCCAACCAGGTGCAGGACCTGCTGGTGGTGAACAAGATGAACGCGCTGGTGATCCTGCCGCTGGAATCGAGCTCGCTCACCCAGCCGGTGTCGCAAGTCAAGAACAAGGGCGTGTACGTGACCGTGGTCGACCGCGGCCTGACCAACCCCGCCGCGCAGAATGCCTACGTGGCAGGCGACAACGCCGCCTTCGGCCGCCTGCCGGCCGAGTACCTGGCCAAGCGCCTGAACGGCAAGGGCAACATCGTGGTCCTGCGCGGCATGCCGAGCACCATCGACAACGAGCGCGTCAACGCCTTCAATGCCGAGATCAAGAAGTACCCGGGCATCAAGGTGCTCGACGCCAAGTACGGCAACTGGAACCGCGACGACGCCTTCAAGGTCACCCAGGATTACCTGACCCGCTTCAAGGCCATCGACGCGGTGTGGGCGGCCGACGACGACATGGCGATCGGCGTGCTGAAGGCGATCGAGCAGGCCAAGCGCACCGACGTCAAGGAAGTGTTCGGCGGCGCCGGCGCCAAGTTCGCGGTGAAGAAGGTGATGGACGGCGACAAGCTGGTGCAGGCCGACGTGTCCTACTCGCCCAAGTTCATCTACGACGCCATCAAGATGACCGCCACCGCCCGCCTCAAGGGCGAGGCGCTGCCGGCGCGCACCATCATTCCGTCGGTGCTGATCACGCGCGACAACGCCCGCCAGTTCTACTTCCCCGAGTCGCCGTACTAATATAAAACGATACAAGGAACCGCATGAAGACCATCAAGGGGCCGGCGATCTTCCTGGCCCAGTTCATGGGCGCGGAAGCGCCCTTCGATACCCTCGACAACCTGGCCGGCTGGGCCGCCGGCCTCGGCTACGAGGGCATCCAGCTGCCGACCGACAAGCGCCTGTTCGACCTCGAACTGGCGGCCGACAGCCAGACCTACTGCGACGACATCAAGGGCATGCTGGCCAGCCACGGCATCGCCCTCACCGAACTGTCGACCCACCTGCAGGGCCAGCTGGTGGCGGTGCACCCGGCCTACGACGCGCTGTTCGACGGCTTCGCGCCGGCGCAGGTACGCGCCAATCCGCAGGCGCGCCAGGCCTGGGCCACGAGCCAGCTGAAGCTGGCGGCGCGCGCCTCGCGCCGCCTGGGCCTGAATGCCCACGCCAGCTTTTCCGGCGCTCTGGCCTGGCCCTACCTGTACCCGTGGCCGCAGCGCCCGGCCGGCCTGGTCGAGGAAGCCTTCGGCGAACTGGCGCGGCGCTGGCGGCCGATCCTGGATGCCTTCGAAGATGCCGGTGTCGACCTGTGCTACGAACTGCATCCGGGCGAAGACCTGCACGACGGTGTCACGTTCGAGCGCTTCCTGGAGGCGGTCGGCAACCACCCGCGCGCCAGCATCCTGTACGACCCCAGCCACTTCATGCTGCAGCAGCTGGATTACCTCGCCTTCATCGACATCTACCACACGCGCATCAAGGCCTTCCACGTCAAGGACGCCGAGTTCCGCCCGGATGGCCGCCAGGGCGTGTACGGCGGCTACGGCAACTGGGTCGACCGCGCCGGGCGTTTCCGCTCGCTGGGCGACGGCCAGATCGATTTCGGGGCGATCTTCTCCAAAATGGCCCAGTACGACTACTCCGGCTGGGCGGTGCTCGAATGGGAGTGCTGCCTGAAACACCCGGAAGACGGCGCGCGCGAAGGCGCCGATTTCATCCGCCGCCACATCATCCGCGTGGCCGAACGCGCCTTCGACGACTTCGCCGGCAGCGGCGCCGACCGCGCCCAGCTGCGCACCTTGATGGGGATCGCGCCATGACGAACACGATGCCACGCAGGCTGCGCCTGGGCATGGTCGGCGGCGGCCAGGGCGCCTTCATCGGCGCCGTGCACCGCATCGCGGCACGCCTGGACGACTGTTATGAAGTGGTGGCCGGCGCCCTGTCCGGCGATGCGGCGCGGTCGCGCCAGTCCGGCGCCGCGATCCGGCTCGACCCGGCGCGCTGCTATGCCGACTACCGCGAGATGGCGCGCGCCGAAGCCGCGCGCGAGGATGGCATCGATGTGGTGGCCATCGTCACCCCGAACCACCTGCACGCGCCGGTGGCCACGGTCTTCCTCGAGGCCGGTATCCACGTCATCTGCGACAAGCCGCTGGGCATATCGCTGGACGAAGGCCTCCAGCTGGCCGCGCTGGCGCGCGACCGCAAGCGGGTGTTCGCCCTTACCCACACCTATACCGGCTACCCGATGGTGCGCCATGCGCGCGAGCTGGTGGCCTCCGGCGCCATTGGCGAGGTGCGCATGGTGCATGTGGAATACGCGCAGGACTGGATGGCCGAGCTCGACAAGCAGGACCCCGCCTTCCAGGCCGCCAACTGGCACAACGACCCGCGCCGCGCCGGACCGACCGGCTGTACCGGCGACATCGGCACCCATGCCTGGCACATCGCCGGCTTCGTCAGCGGCCTGCAGCCGAGCGAGCTGCTGGCCGAGCTGCACGCTTTTACGCCGAACCGCACGCTGGACGACCACCTGCAGGTGCTGCTGCGCTACCCGAACGGCGCGCGCGGCACGCTGTGGGCCAGCCAGATGGCGACCGGCTGCGAGAATGCGCTGAAACTGCGCGTGTTCGGCACGGACGCCAGCCTGGCCTTCGACCAGGAGCAGCCGAACGAACTGTGGCTGACGCCGCAGGGCGGCTGCGCGCAGCGCCTCACGCGCGGGCGCGTGCGCGGGGCGGCGGCGGAAGCGGCGACGCGTATCCCGAACGGGCATCCGGAAGGTTACCTGGAAGCCTTCGCCCAGCTCTACCGCGATGCGGCGGCGCAGATCCACGCGCTCGATGCCGGGCTGCCGGTGCCGGAGACGGCCGCCTGGCTGCCCACGGTGGAGGACGGCGTGGGTGGGATGCGTTTCATCGAGGCGGTGCTGGCCAGCCACAGTGATGGATCGCGCTGGGTGGCGCTTGACGGCCGGGATCAGGCCTGAAGAGCGCGCGGCAGGGGCGAACGGCTTGCCACGCTCACTCCGGCAGGAAGCCTTTCTCCAGGCGCTGGATGGCGAACACGTTACCCTGGTCCGCGGCCTTGCGGTACCAGCGCAGGGCTTCCTCGAGATCCGCGGGCATGCCCTCGCCCCGCTCGTAATGCCGGCCGAGGTCGTACTGTGCCGGCGCGTGGCCGAGCTCCGCGGCGCTGCGCAGCATGGTCACGGCGTTGCGCCGGTCCCCTTCATCTTTCGGCAACACGTCGAGCAGGCGGCTGAGGCGGTAGCGCGCGGGGAGGTCGCCCTTGCTGGCGGCAATCGCCGCCGCCTTCTTCGCGCGCAGTAGTTCCTTGTCGCCGTCGACCACCCAGATATACATGTACCGCCACCAGCGGTCCACCTTCCCGTCGCCGTCGGCCAGCGGGGTCCATCGGCACTTCATCACCATGTCCAGGACCGCCCGGTCCAGCGGCTCGACACCGCTGGAGTCGGCCACGATCGAGCGCAGCGGCTTGCCGTCGGCGCGCACCAGGACGGCGACGACGCTGATGCCGGCTTCCCAGCGCTGCAGGGCCTCCTCCGGGTAGCGCGGCTTACGGCAATCGGTCGCCTGCTGGATGCCGGCGGCAGCGGCCGCGGTGGAAAGCAGCGCCGCCGCCGCGAGGACGGCGGCGCACAGCGAACGCAGGGAGCGAGAATGGAAGGTCATGGCAATTCCGTACCCTTTGTAAAGCCAGCCGTTTCCCGCTTTCCGCGCACTGCTTACCGAGTTGAAAACGGCATGATCTTCCGTACGGGCAGGTCGAGCGCCCGGCTGCCCACCGTGGAGGACGGCGTCGGTGGGATGGAGGGCATCGATGCGGTGCCGGCCAGCCACCGCGACGGATCGCGCCGGGTGGCAATGGCGAGCGAATCAGCCTCGCGCAAAGCGGAAGGCGGCGCGCACCTCGTCGGTAAACACGGCGGGCTGCTCCAGTGCCGCGAAGTGGCCGCCCTTGTCCAGTTCATTGAAATGGACAAGGTGCGCGAAACGGCGCTCGGCCCACCGCTTCGACAGCCTGAGCTGCTCGCCCGGGAACATGCTGATCGCGGCCGGCGTCTGCATCGGCGCGGTCGGCATGCCGCCCTGGCGCATCGACTGCATGGCTTCCCAGTACAGCCGCGCCGAGCTGGCGCCGGTGTTGGTCAGCCAGTACAGCATGATGTCGTCGATCAGTTCGTCCAGATCGAAGACGCGCTCGGGGTCGGCGCCGCTGTCGGACACGTCCTGGAACAAGGCGTAGATCCAGGCCGCCAGGCCGACCGGTGAATCGGCCAGCGCGAAGCCGATCGATTGCGGGCGCGTGGCCTGCACCTTGAAGTAGCCTGAAAATTCCTCGTCGTAGCGCCGTGCCGCATCCAGCATGGTGTTCTCCTCCGGGCTGGCGGCCGCGCGCTCCTCCTCGGTCGGATGGAACATCACCATGTTCAGGTGGATGCCGACGAGCGACGGCGGCGCCATGTAACCGAGGGTGGTGGTCACGGCAGCGCCCCAGTCGCCGCCCTGCGCGGCCCAGCGCGTGTAGCCAAGGCGCGCCATCAATGTCGTCCAGGCCGCGCCGATACGGCCCACGTTCCAGCCGGTGGCGGTCGGTTTGCCGGAAAAGCCGAAGCCCGGCATCGACGGGATCACGACGTGGAAGGCATCGTGCGCGCTGCCGCCATGCGCCACTGGATCTGTGAGAGGACCGATGACCTTGCGGAACTCCAGCACCGAACCGGGCCAGCCATGGGTCAGCAGCAAGGGCATCGCATCCGGTTCGGGCGAGCGCACATGGAGGAAATGGATATCGAGGCCATCGATCTCTGTGCGGTACTGGCCCAAGTCATTCAGCAGGCGTTCGCAGCGGCGCCAGTCGTAGCCATCCTGCCAGCGCGCCGCCAACGCGCGCAGTTTCGCCAGTTGCGGCCCCTGGCTGGTATCGTGCACGGTTTCGGCATCCGGCCAGCGGGTGCGGGCCAGGCGCGTATGGAGGTCATCGAGGTCGGACTGAGGAATGGACAGGTGAAACGGGTGGACTGCGTCGGACATGGTATTTCCTTTCCAGGGGGCGGGCCGCGTAAAATTAATGTAGCGAATGATCAAATAACTGAACTGAACGGTTCAGTCTAGCATGTTTGATAATTCTTTCAACATAATTTGGCGAGGAGATGTATGAACGCAGCAGAGCCGATCCGGCGTGGCGCCGGCGGGCGGCCACCCCTGGCGCGCAAGGGCGATATCGAAGAGCGCCTGCTCGACGCCGCGACGCGCCTGTTCCTGGAACTGGGATTCGAAGGAACCAGCTGCGACCAGGTGGCGCAGGAAGCGCGCGCCGGCAAGGCCAGCATCTATGCGCGTTACGCCAACAAGACGGCGCTGCTGACGGCGGTGATCGAGTACAAGCTCGGGCGCCTGCTGGAGGACGCCGCGCCTGCCAGCGCCGATGCGCCGCTGCGTGAACGCCTGCTGGGCGCCGCGGATGCGGTGGTCGCGCAGTTGCTGCAGCCGGATGCGGTGGCCTTCCTGCGCCTGATCGTGGCGGAAGCCCCGCGCCTGCAGTCCGGCGCCACGGACGCGGCCCGGATCCTGGACCGGATCGGCGAGCGGCACATTGCCACGGCAATCGCCGCCCGGCCTGCCGCGACGAACGCGCAAGCCGCAGGCGAGGTCGCCGGCGCGGCTGCACCGGCGGCGGCGCTGGTCGACAGGGTCCTGGCGCCGGCGCTGCTGCGCGCCCTTCTCGGCGCCGAGCCGACTACGCTGCGGCAGGCGGCCCACGCCGCTCTCCCCACCGAGGTCGACACGCTGATCGCGTCCGGCGCGCTGGATGGCTGGGAATAAAGGCATTTCTCCCCAACCCGCGCACTGCTCACGGACTTGAAAACAACATAATTCCTTGTCCGGGTAAGATACGGTTTTTTGAACGGCATCTGCAAGGAAACCCATGTTCAATCCAACCGACCATCCGCACCGCCGCTACAACCCGCTCTCCGGCGACTGGGTGCTGGTGTCCCCGCACCGCGCCAAGCGCCCCTGGCAGGGCCAGCAGGAAGCGGTCGACCGCGCAGCGCGGCCCGCGCATGACCCGAGCTGCTACCTGTGTCCCGGCAATACCCGCGTCAACGGCGTCAAGAACCCGGACTACAGCGGCACCTACGTCTTCGAAAACGACTTCGCGGCGCTGACGCCGGACACGCCGGACGCCCCGGGCGGCGCCGACCCGCTGTTCCAGAGCATGAGCGCGCGCGGCACTAGCCGCGTGATCTGCTTCTCGCCGGACCACAGCAAGTCGCTGCCGCAGCTCGAGCTGCCCGCCATCGAAGGCGTGATCGACACCTGGTGCGAACAGAGCACGGAACTCGGCAAGAAGTACCCCTGGGTGCAGGTCTTCGAGAACAAGGGCGCGGTGATGGGCTGCTCGAACCCGCACCCGCACGGCCAGATCTGGGCCACCAGCTTCCTGCCCGAGCTGCCGGCGGCCGAAGACAAGCACCAGCGCGCCTACTTCGCCGACCAAGGGCGCCCGATGCTGCTCGACGTCGCCGAGCGCGAGGCGGACAGCGAGCGCGTGGTGATCAAGACCGAGCACTGGCTGGCCATCGTGCCGTACTGGGCGGCCTGGCCGTTCGAGATCCTGCTGCTGCCGCGCTTTTCGGTGCGGCGCCTGGAAGACCTGGGCCGCGCACAGCGCGCCGACCTGGCGCTGGCCCTGAAGCAGCTGACCACCCGCTACGACAACCTGTTCCAGACCTCGTTCCCGTACTCGATGGGCTGGCATGGCGCGCCGTACAACGACGAAGACGGCGCCCCATGGCAGCTGCACGCGCATTTCTACCCGCCCCTGCTGCGCTCGGCCTCGGTGCGCAAGTTCATGGTCGGCTTCGAGATGCTGGCCGAAGCCCAGCGCGACCTGACACCGGAACAGGCGGCCGCCCAGCTGCGCGCCCAGTCCGACGTGCATTACCTGAACAATCCACAACCTGAATAATATGAGCACAACCCTGACGGCCCGCGTGGCCAGCGTTTTCGAGAGCACCTTCGGCGAACCGGCACCGCTGCTGGTCCAGGCCCCGGGGCGCGTCAACCTGATCGGCGAACACACCGACTACAACGACGGCCTGGTGCTGCCCTGCGCCATCGACTACCGCACCGTGATCGCGGCGCGCCTGCGCGACGATACCGTGGTCCACGTGGTGGCCGCCGATTACGACAATGCCGGCGACGAGTTCCGCATGGATGCCCCGATCGAGCGCCTGGACCAGCCGATGTGGGCCAACTACGTGCGCGGCATGGTCCAGGACCTGCTCGGCTACGGCGCCAAGCAGGGCTTGCCGGTGCAGGGCATGGACCTGGTGATCGCCGGCGACGTGCCGCAGGGCGCCGGCCTGTCCTCGTCGGCCTCGCTGATGGTGGCGATCGGCACCTTGTTCGCCGCCCTGCCCGGCTATGACCGCTTGAGCCCGATCGATATCGCCCTGGCCGCCCAGCGTGCCGAAAACGAATTCGTCGGCACCAAGTGCGGCAACATGGACCAGATCAGCTCCGCCTGCGGGGAGGAAGGCCACGCGCTGATGATCGACTGCCGTTCGCTCGACGTGAAACCGGTGCCGATCCCGGAAGGCGCGGCCATCATGATCTTCCACTCGCACGTGGAACGCGGCCTGGTGGACAGCGAATACAACACCCGGCGCGAGCAATGCGAAGCCGCTGCGCGCCACTTCGGCGTGCCGGCCCTGCGCGACATCGACATGGCGGTGCTGGAACAGCGCGGCGCCGAACTCGATCCGATGACGCTGCGCCGCGCGCGCCACGTGGTCACCGAGAACGAGCGCGTGCTGGCCGCATCAGAAGCGCTGGCGGCCGGCGACCTGGCGCGCATGGGCCAGCTGATGGCGGCCTCGCATGCATCGATGCGCGACGACTTCGAGATCACCGTGCCGCTGATCGACCAGCTGGTCGAGATCGTCAAGGCCACGATCGGCGACCGCGGCGGCGTGCGCATGACCGGCGGCGGCTTCGGCGGATGCGTGGTGGCGCTGGTGCCGGAAGACCTGGTCGAGAGCACCGAAACGGCGGTCGAGCGCGACTACCGCGGTCCGAAGGGGCAGCTGTCCACCATCTACGTGTGCCGCGCGGCGGCCGGTGCCGGGACCATCGCCGAATGAGCTGGACGCCACCCGCCGGGCGCTATGCGGCCATGCCCTACCCGCATTGCGGGCGCAGCGGCCTGCGCCTGCCGGCCGTATCGCTCGGCCTGTGGCACAACTTCGGCGCCGATGCCGATTTCGAGCGCCAGCGCGCGATCGTGCGCACGGCGTTCGACCAGGGCATCACCTGCTTCGACCTGGCCAACAACTACGGTCCGCCGCCGGGGTCCGCCGAAACCAACTTCGGACGCCTGCTCGAGGCCGACCTGCGGCCCTACCGCGACGAGATCGTGGTCTGCACCAAGGCCGGCTACACGATGTGGCCGGGCCCCTACGGCGACTGGGGCAGCCGCAAATACTTGGTCGCCAGCCTGGACCAGAGCCTGAAGCGCATGGGGCTGGACTACGTCGACGTCTTCTACCACCACCGCCCGGACCCGAACACGCCGCTGGAAGAGACGATGGCGGCGCTCGACTGGATCGTGCGCAGCGGCCGCGCGCTGTACGCCGGCATCTCGAACTACAACGGCGAGCAGACCCGGCGCGCAGCCGCCGAGTTGCGGCGCCTGGGCACGCCCTGCATCGTCAACCAGTCGAAGTACAGCATGCTGGTGCGCGGGGCCGAAGCCGACCTGCTGCCGGTGCTGGAACAGGAAGGCATCGGCGGCGTGGCCTTTTCGCCGCTGGCCCAGGGCCTGCTGAGCGACCGTTACCTGGGCGGCACCCTGCCCGGCGATTCGCGCGCGGCCGGCGGCGTCGGCTTCCTGAAGCCGGAACACGTGACCGACGAGCGCCTGCGCATCGCGCGTGCCCTCGACGAAATCGCGCGCGCGGGCGACGGATCGCTGGCCCAGCTGGCGCTGCGCTGGGTCAAGCGCCAGCCGGCGATCACCTCGGTGCTGATCGGCGCCAGCAAGCCGCAACAGGTGCTGGAAGCGGTGCGCGCCATGCAGATGCCGGCGCTGACGGCCGACGAGATCGCGGCGCTCGACGCGATTCTGGCCGGCGCCTGAGACTGCAGGGGGCCCTACTGTCTTGCGCGCAGCAGCGCCGCGATGTCATCCAGCTTCGATTCGATCGAGCGCAGCACCGCCAGCTGCGGATCGTCGTGCGCATGCGGCGCCGGATGGCGCAGGGCTTCGCGCGCCTCGATGATCCTGCTGCGGAAGGCCTGCGCATCGACGATGCCGGTCAGGCGCATGTCCGAGGCCTGGCCGACGCTGTGGCCGGCGGTTTCGAACTTCAGCGTGCTGAGATTGAAATGCTTCAGGATCGGCCCCTCGATGAAGGTCACGTCCTGGATATTCTCCAGCGGGATCGTCTTTTCCGTCGTGACCAGGATGCCTTTGCGGAAGCGCAGGCTGCGCTCGCCGAGCTGGCATTCGAGCCGGTCGAAATAATGCCGGGCCCACCAGCGGCCCACGCCCAGAAACCAGATCACGGCCAATGGAATGCCGACCACGGTGAATATCATCGTCACGCCGATTTGCATGACCAGGAATGGTTTGATCAGGGGATTGAAGCGCGCGCTTAGGGTAATGGGGTCGGCTGACATGGTATCGACATAAAGGGTATTGCCTGAGTTTATTCCAGGCGGCAGGCATTGCGCGGCCTATTTGTTTCTCAACAACGATATACTTCAGTTTCGTCCCGTTTATCAAAAGACCGTGCACATCGTATTCGAATCTCCAGACCAGCCCGACGTCCGTAAGCTGATTGCCGAACTGGACGCCTATCTATATTCGATTTATCCGGCCGAAAGCGTGTATGCGCTGGATATCGCGTCGCTGTGCGAATCGAACGTGTTCTTTGCCGTGCTGCGCGATGCTGCCGGTGCGCCGGCCGGCTGTGGCGCGATGGTGATGAAACCGGGTTATGGCGAAATCAAGCGGGTGTATGTGCGTCCGCAGGCGCGCGGCCAGGGTCTGGCGCGCAGGCTGATGGCGGCGCTGGAAGCGAAAGCCATCGCGCATGGCGCCCGGACGTTCCTGCTCGAGACCGGCCCCGCGCAGGCGGAAGCGCTCGTCTTGTATGAACGCCTGGGTTACCGCTGCCGGGGGCCGTTCGGCGATTATCCGGCCGATCCGCATTCGCTATTCATGGAAAAGAACGTAAAGGAAGACGCCGCGGCCTGACGCGGGTCAAACCCCGTCGCCGGACCTGCGCAAGGCCGGCGTATAAAGTGGTGCCATGCACCCCATCCCACACCAGCCCGATACCGTTCAGGCGCGCGGCCACGATGCTAGCGCGCTGTGCACGCCTCACGCCCGCCCCTGGGTGCTGGCCAACAGCATCCTGGCCTCCGGCATGGTCTTCATCGACGGCACCGTCGTCAACGTCGCCCTGCCGGCGCTGCAGCAGGCCTTCGACAGCGGCGTCGCCGGGGCGCAATGGGTGGTCGAATCCTACGCCCTGCTGCTGACCGCCCTGCTGCTGCTCGGCGGCGCCATGGGCGACCGCTACGGCCGGCGCCGCGTGTTCGCCGGCGGCGTGCTGGTGTTCGGCGCCGCCTCGGTCTGCTGCGGGCTGGCCCGAACCATCGACGAGCTGATCTGGGCGCGCGCCCTGCAGGGTGCAGGCGGCGCCCTGCTGGTGCCGGGCAGCCTGGCGCTGATCAGCGCGGCGTTCCCGGAACAGCTGCGCGGCAAGGCGATCGGTACCTGGTCGGGCTGGACCGCGATCACGGCCGCGGTCGGTCCGGTCCTGGGCGGGTTCCTGATCGAGCACCTGTCGTGGCGCTATGCCTTCCTGGTGAACATTCCCTTGGTGCTGGCGGTGCTGGTGCTGACCTTCCGCCACGTGCCGGAAAGCCGCAACGCCGGCAGCGGCAGGCTGGACTGGACCGGGGCGCTGCTGGCCAGCCTGGCACTCGGCGGCCTCGTCTACGGCTTGATCGAAGCGCCCGCGCGCGGCTGGCTCGACGCCGGCGTGATCGCCAGCCTGGCGCTGGCAGTGCTGGCCCTGGCCGCCTTCGTGATCGCGGAACGCCGCCATCCGGCGCCGCTGCTGCCGCTCGCGCTGTTCCGGGTGCGCGACTTCAGCGCCGCCAACCTGCTGACCCTGCTGCTGTACGCGGCGCTGGGGGCGCTGATGTTCTTCCTGCCGCTCGACCTGATCTGGGTGCAGGGCTACACGGCGACGCAGGCCGGCGCGGCGCTGGTGCCCTTCATCCTGATCATGTTCGCGCTGTCGGGCTGGGCCGGCGGCCTGGTCGACCGCCATGGGGCGCGCCTGCCGCTGGTGCTTGGACCGACGATCGCCGCGGCCGGCTTCGCCGCCTTCATGCTGCCCGGCGCCGGCGGCAGCTACTGGACCAGCTTCTTTCCGGCGATCCTGGTGCTGGGCTTCGGCATGGCGGTGACCGTGGCGCCGCTGACCACCACCGTCATGAATGCGCTCGATGCTGCCCACGCCGGGCTCGCCTCGGGGGTCAACAATGCCGTGTCGCGCGCGGCCGGCCTGCTGGCGATCGCCCTGCTGGGGATCGTGATGCAGCACGCCTACGATGCGGAACTGGCGCGACGCATCGCGGCTGCGCAGCTGCCGGCGGCGCTCCGCTTGCAGCTGGCAACCCAGCACGGCAAGCTGGCCGCGCCGGCGCTGCCGCCGTCGACGGCGCCGGCCGACCGCGCGCGTGTGGAGGAGGCGGTCGCCGATGCCTTCGTGCACGGTTTCCGCTGGGTGATGGGGATCTCGGCGTTGCTGGCGCTGGGGAGCGCCGGGTGCGCCTGGGCCATGCTCGGGCGGCGCCGTACACCCTGATGAAAATCGCTTATCATGTCGCATCTCGTTAGCTGAGCACCGACCACGCCCATGCATGCCGCCCTCCAGTTACCGGAGTTCACGCGCGACCGTTCGCGCCACGCCGCTCCCCAGGTATTCGAGCGCTTGCGCGACATGATCATCGACATGACGCTGACGCCGGGCACGGTACTGTCGCGGACCGAGCTGGCGGCGCGCTTCGGCCTGTCGCAGACGCCGATCCGCGATGCCCTGCAGCGCCTCGGCGAAGAAGGCCTGGTCGACATCTTCCCGCAGCACGCCACCGTGGTACGGCCGATCGAAGTGGCGCTGGCGCGCGAAGCCCACTTCCTGCGCAATGCGATCGAACTCGAAATCGTGCTCACGCTGGCATCCCGCCCCGACCCGGCCCTGATCGCGAAACTGCGGTCGAACCTGGCCCGCCAGCGCCTGGTTGCGGCGGAAGACGACCTGCACGAATTCAGCCTGGCCGACCAGGCCATGCACCAAATGATGTACATCGCCGCCAACGTGCCGAACCTGTGGCAGACAGTACGCAGCCAGAGCGGCCACATCGATCGCCTGCGCCGCCTCGACCTGCCGTCGCCGGGCAAGCTGGCGCGCGTGCTGGGCGACCACACCGACCTGGTGGATGCGATCGAACGCGGCGATGGCGGCGGCGCCCAGCAGGTGCTGCGGCGCCATCTATCCGGGACATTGCAGAATATCGACGACATCCGCAAGCGCCACCCGAGCTACGTCCGCTGAGCCCGCGATTGTCATGGCGCTGATCGCTTGGGTTACTGCACTTGCAACATTTCTGCGCCCAAACTAAGATTCGCCATTGCGATCTTTCCGGACACTGAATAATGAAGAGAAACACCGTGTTGCACGAAGCGATTGTGGCTGAACCGCGCCTGTATCGGGTTGTGTCCGGCAAGATCGAGCAGCTGATCAAGGAAGAAAACATCCAGCCGGGCGAGCGCCTGCCGTCCGAGCGCGACCTCGCCATCAAGCTGGGGGTCAGCCGCACCTCGCTGCGCGAAGCGCTGATCGCGCTCGAGCTGGGCGGCATCATCGAAGTGCGCGGCGGCTCCGGCGTCTATGTCAGCGAGCAGGCCCCGCCCCAACCCGAAGTGCGTCCGGCCGGCCCCGGCCCGTTCGAAGTGCTGGCGGCGCGCCGCATGATCGAAGTCGAAGTCGCCGCGATGGCCGCCAAGAACGCCACCGATGCCGGCATCGACGCCATCCTGGTCGCGGTCGAGCAGATGGAACAGCATCACGAAGACCTCGGCAACAACGAATCGGCCGACCGCAATTTTCACCTGGCGATCGCACGGGCTTCCGGCAACAGTGCGATGGTCGGTGTAATCGATTACTTGTGGAACCAGCGCGGCACCCTGTGGCACAAGCTGACCGAGCATTTCCAGACCGAGGAATTGCGCCAGCAGACGCTGATCGACCACCGGAACATCCTGGCGGCGATCGCGGCGCACGATGTGCCGGGAGCCAGGCTGGCGATGCGGGCGCACCTGGACCGGGTGACGCGGACGTTCTCGCGCGGTTGAGCCGCCGCGGTCTCAGCAGCCGCTATCGACGATGGCAACCCTCGCCGGGGTGACCACGCCGCCGACCGACGTTGCCTCGGAATAGATTGCCTTGCAGGTTTCGGCATCGGCGGCGCTCTTCGGCGCCACGATCAGGTCACGGCCATTGACCTTGATCTTCCAGTCGTCGTCGCTCAAGCCGGCGGCCGCGGCGGTGGTGGCAGCAGAGGATGGATAGCCGATGACCATCGCCACCGCGACGCCTTCCATATCGACGGGCGCGGTACGGGAACCGGTGACCAGGGACTTCCCATGCGTCATGGCACTGACGGAAGCCAGGGCGCCGCCGGCCGCACGGACGGTGGCCTTGCGTGCATCGCTGCTCAGGTCAGCATACTTCGGCAGCGCGGTGGCCGCCAGGATGCCCAGGACCACGATGACGACGATCAGCTCGATCAGCGTAAAACCCCCTTGTGCCCCGGCGGCCCGTAATTCCCTTACTTTCACCCTCTATCTCCAAACAAGTTAAGTTGCGCAACCGTCCACCCGTCGCCGACTGGCGTGGTGCTTATTGACTTCATGCAACTTAAATATTTTACAGATAAAGCGTCGAGCGGAATACTACACCGCAACTGATATTCTTTTTGTACAACAAAATGATATTGACTGTCGGTTGCTGTGCATGTGCGTCGTCGCTCGCTAAACGCCGCGATGCCTGGACCCCGCAACCACGCCCGATGCACTTCCGCAGCGAATGCTCGACCGGGATGCAGCAAGCCTGGACGCTTGCAAGCAAGACCAACCAACCCTTTGACTGACGAAACCGTGTTGTGGAAAGTGCCGGGTACCTGATTGCAAGGAATCCGCCGACAGTGCCGGCGCAGCCATCAAGACGGTCGCGATACTTGTGCAGGATTACAGCTTCTTTCGCTTTCGCGCCCTGGCCAGACCGAGGACACCCAGTCCCAGCAGCGCCAGCGTGCCTGGTTCCGGCACCTTGTTCAGGTCGGTGCCGCTCGTGGTGACAAAGCGTCCAACGGTATGGTTATCCGATTCGAAACCAGAATAGGCGACGGTCTCGTTGAACACGATGCGGTCGAACCCCCTCGCATCCTGATCGAAGAAATTCAGGAAAACGTAAGGCTGGCTTTTGTTTTCGCCGGTTTTAGGATTGCCACAATAGGCGTTGCCTGCAGTTGTGCAGTTTCCAGTCAGCGACAACACGGCATCCGGCGTAAAGCTGAACAACAGCTCATTGCCTTTGTAGAAGCTTAACTGGTTGCCCGCGTCGAGCGCGGAGAGCCAGTAACCAAAATACGTGATCGGTTGCGCACTCGACAGCGACAGCGAATAGGTCGCCGAAGAGGCGCTATTGGTCGAGGTCAATGCATAGCTGCCGTCAGCACCACCGTACAAATTCTGTGCGGCGATGTCCACATTTTTATAAGTCCCCGTGATCGCGTTGACGCCGCTCGTCCCGAACGTCGACGTGAACGTCTGGTTCAGCCCAGCAGCTTTGTTATTGAACGTCTCGATACCTTTGGTGGAAAATGCCGCGGTCGAGTTGGTGACGCCAGCTGCCTCATAAGTGACGGAAAAGATCGGGGTGGCGCCGGCTACGCCGCACAAGGTAAAGAGCACAGCTGTGATGAGATATTTATGCACTGTTTTCATAGGATTTTATTGGTTTATGATTAACGATTCGTGACCACGTTTATCTCAAAACATCGCCGCTTTCATGCGCGATTCGTTGAGCGGGCGGGCTCGCCGCCACAGCGTGGTGATGAACATTTGATGCAACTCAAAAATAACATAAATAAATACTAGTTGCTCAAAAAAATCATATTTTGCTTTTCTATATCTTCAAACAGGTGGTGCAAGCGTTTGCCGCTCGTTGACGCGCTGAGGCCGACAACGGCTTTCACGGCCCCCCACAAGGGGTTGGGGCCAGCGTCCCGAACGCGGCAGGGCCAGCCCTTTGGAGGCTGCCGTGTCATGCTGCACGATCGGTACGTTTCGAGCTTAGCGATGTGGGCTCGCTGGATGGCGGTCGGCGATTCACGGCTGGCAGTCGCGTTTGCGCGAATACTCCTGGATACCGGTGGACGGCGCGTGAAAGGGCCCTACCCTGCTGCCAGCTGGACACGCCACCGCGCCACCGTTGCGGATTTGGATCGCGGCGCCATGCATCGAATTCGTCATTTCTGCGGCAGCGTTTGCCGAACAGCTCGGTCGACGGTGACGACACTGGTAGACCGCAATGTGCGAACGACAGCAGCGTCCTTACATGGACGTATTGTCGTTGCAAACAATCCGTCGTCAAGCTGCAAAGTCCGACCGTGCTCGTAGTTCGACGAGCGTTCTACGCCGTGGCCGAGGATGGATACGGCGCTCGCCACTGACAGCGCTAAGGCCGCCCTCTACCCGCCATGTGCGTGCGCAGGAAGGCCACCGTCGCCTCCACCGTCGGCGCCAGCCACGGGTCGAACAACCAGAAACTGTGCGGCGTGTCCGGCAGCAGCACGGTCTGCGCCGCCACGCCCTGTGCCTTCATTTTTTCGATCATTGCTTCGCGCCCGACGGCAAAGCGCGCCTGCGCGCTGCCGATGAAAAGGATCGGCGGCGTCCCCGACCCCACGTAAAACGTCGGCGAAGCCTCGCGCCACCTGTCCGTCGCCTCGGCATAGCTGCCACCCAGCCAGGCCCCGGCCGCCGTTGGCCGCTTGGCCGGATTGTCCTCGTTCTCGCGCGCCGCCGGCGAGGTAAAGTCGGACAAGCCGTCGATGTTGACGATGGCCTGCGCCGCACTCGACACCGACCCCGGCGCGCCGTCCGGATCGAACTTGCCGACGCCATTCGTCACGCCTACCAGGCTCGCGATCTGCCCGCCGGCCGATCCGCCCGCGACCGCGATCCGCGCCGGATCGATTCCGTACTCGCCCGCATGCGCGCGCACCCAGCGCAGCGCCGACTTGACGTCGTGGATAGCGGCCGGATAGCGCGCTTCCGGCGACAGGCGATAGCTGACGGTCGCGGTGGCGAAGCCGCGTTCGGCCATGCGGATCGCCACCGGCGCGAATTCCGCCCGGTTGCCGGTCTGCCAGCCGCCGCCGTGCACGAAGACCACGGCCGGCAGGGGCGCCGCAGGCTTCTGCGCCGGCAGGTAGAGGTCGAGCTGCAGCGCATGCCCGCCGCGCTGGATATAAGTGATGTCCCTGACCGCGCGCACCGATGCAGGCAGTTCGCTGCCGGCGATGCGGATGAACGGGTACTTCGCGATCAGTTTCGCGTAGGTGGTCTCGGCGGTGTACGGCGCGGGCATGGGCGTGGGCGTGGGCGTGGGCGTAGTTAAAGGTGCCGCAGACTGCGCAAGCGCCAGCACGGGCAGGCACAGGCCGCACACCAGCATCGCATTGCGGACAAGCTTCATGGCGTCTCCTCGTTGTCATCGGCGCAGCCATCCAGGGCCACGCAATTTGTCCAGTATGCCACGCTGCCAACACATCCGGCTAGTCCACCTTGCCAATGTGGCCAGACCAACTTAGAATGGTCCAACCATAAAGCGGATGAGTACGGTCCACCAGAGATCCGGCCAGCCGACCACGACGATATGCAACCGGAGACAACGGTGAATCTGAACGCCAAGCTGCTCGCCAGCCTGATCGCCCTCGCCTTGAGCACCTCGGCCCACGCCGACGG